>Ga0308171_1000008_pt1 | contig 985798 bp, 933 predicted proteins | sample PhyGR1_FD_202135 | JGI IMG/M metagenome (GOLD analysis project Ga0308171, IMG submission 202135) | Phyllosphere microbial communities from UC Gill Tract Community Farm, Albany, California, United States - DLSLSG.R1 | ecosystem: Host-associated > Plants > Phyllosphere > Unclassified | place...
CCCGCACTCCACGCTGAATTATCAGACGCCGTCTGAGTTTGCGGCGGGCTGGAGAAAGGGTAATTCTGATAGTGAAGGATCCGACATTACTAAGTGAGCGTTGTATCTAATCCTGGGGGCAGGTCACGGCTGGGAAAGATAAATTCTCGGTTGCCGCTTAACGGCTTCATCATCTCCAGAACAGCTATTGCTTCATCTGACAATGGGACTGTATGGTCACGATTCATTTTCATCCGTGATGCGGGGATTTTCCATTCTCGCGCTTCCAGCTCCACTTCATCCCAGCGAGCCTCAGCTGCTTCGGCTGGGCGAGTGATTGTAAGAAGCTGCCACATGAACAAGCATCGTGTTGACTGGATAATGTTGGCGGTACGCATAGTCTGCATGAGTTGAGGTAACTGATCCGGGCGGATACTTGGCATGTTCTTCTTCTGAGGCTTCTCAAAGGCTTTGCCAATATTGACGCTAGGAACCGCATCAATTAGGCCAGTATTTTGAGCATAAACCATGACCTCATTGATTCGTTGGCACAGGCGTCGGACGGTTTCCAGCGCTCCTCTGGCCTGAACCGGTTGAACGGCCTGAACCAGTGTGTGAGCTTTAATATCTGTAATACTGATATCGCCAATCACTGGTAAAACATCTCTCTCCAGTGAGCGCCAGATATCCTCTGCATAGTCCTCGGTCACACTGGCTTTCTTCACATTCCACCAACGTTCAGCCACAAGTTGGAAAGTATTGGTTTTGGCTTCCAGCGAACTGCGAAGTTGTTCTTGCTGATGTTCCTGTGGATCGATTTGTTTTGCCAGGAGAGAGCGAGACTCTGCCCGATAGTTTCTGGCATCGGCAAGGGTAACTGCCGGGTAGGGGCCAATGCTCTTCTTCGCACGCTTTTTGGTAACAGGGCGAATGTAGCGGAACTGCCATATTTTGCTGCCGGTGGATTTGATGAATAGCTCAAGGCCATCGCCATCATAGAGAACGTAGTCCGCATCCTTGGGTTTGGCGGATTCGATTTCCTTAACAGATAAAGGTTTGGTTTGTCTTGCCATTGCTGGGTTTCCATAGTTTTAGGCACCTCAAAAACAATAATGCTTTATGAGGTGCCTAACAAGGTGCCTAAAAGGTTCGGATTTAATTAGTTGGCTTCGGACTTAGCGGGACAAATTGAAGGCACAAAAAAGCCCGCAGGGCTTGTGCCATGCGGGCTCTTTAGACTTTATCGGATGACTCTGGTAATCATCGATTGAAGATTTTGGTGGAGCTGGGGGGATTTGAACCCCCGTCCGAAATTACTACATTTTTAACTCTGCATTGATTTCTATGTATTTATGTTATTAATCAATGAGTTGATTTGTATCTCTTAGTGTTGCTTAGTCGTCTTTTGTATCGTGTGTCGCCACTTTGTCGCCACTTTTGCTATGCCAGTTCAGGTTGGCAAGGGGGTTTTTTGTTGTTGCGTCTTCCAGATGTTCCAGAGCGAAATGTGCGTATACCATGGTCATTTTAATGTCTGCATGGCCTAGGATATCTCTAAGAACTAAGATGTTTCCGCCATTCATCATAAAGTGGCTCGCAAAGGTGTGACGCAGCACATGCGTGCATTGCCCTTCCGGCAAAATAATGCCTGCTCTCCTAACGGCTCTCTCAAACGCTTTACGGCAGGGTGAGAAAATTGCACCGCGTTTTTTAGGTATTTCGTCGTATAGCTCTTTTGTTATAGGAACAGTTCGGTTTTTTTTACCTTTGGTTTTGATGAAGGTGATCCGATACTTTGTAATCTGCTGTCCTTCTAACTTCTCCGCTTCACTCCATCGTGCCCCAGTTGAAAGGCAAATTTTCGCCACCTTTATAAGGTCTGGATTCAAAGACTCCTCACAGGCATCTAACAGACGCTTTATTTCAACGTCTTCCAGAAATGTAAGCTCTGTCTCATGAATTCGAAAAAGTGGTAGTCCGGCTAACGGGTTCGGCGCAGTCCAATGTCCAAGCTTGCGAAGTGTGCCAAAAACAGCCGATAGATTGAGCTGTTCAAGATTTATCGTCCGTGGTTTAACTGCTGGAAGTGCTACTCCTTCCTTGGTGATTACTTCACCTTTCAATCTTTTTTCACGGTACTTTGAAAAATCTGCTGCTGTTATTTCTGTTGCTATTGGGTCGCCGAGTGCGTCGCAGATAACTTTTAATTTTGCGTTCATTCGTTTGGGATCGGCCAGGGTTTGACCATAGAGGGAATCCCAGAGCTTGATCAAATCAGAAAGCTTTCGCCTATCCGCTTTTTCTCCCATCCACGGTTTACTGCTCGCTTCTTCCATTGTGAAGGTTTCGAAAGCGGCCGCCTCGCCTTTCGTAGCGAATAATTTTCTAACGCGCTTCCCTTTACGTCCGCTGGGATAGCATTCACAAAGCCATTGCCCATCCTGTTGCTTTCTGATCGCCATAACTTAAGCCTTGCTAAACGTGCCAGCCACTTTGGCAATGATTTTTATATCGTCTATGTTGCAGTCAAATGGCACGCCACCACCTTGAACGCGAACTTTTTTCACGGGGATAAAGGCCAGTTCTCGAATGCTGTATTTTCCTTCGATGTTGACTAACCATTCCCCGTCTGAAAATTCGCTGCCCTTCTTATCGACAATGTATGTTTTTGATTCACTGCGAACGACATGAGGTGCTGCAAGATTGTTGGGAAGAAAAACCTTATCAAACATCATATAACCAGATTGTTTGAGTTCACCATCTTCCAGTAAATAGCTTTCAAGGCGGGCGATATCAGATTTTGTGTGCTCGTATTTAACACCTTCCCCAGTAGCTAACCACTCCAAAGAAACTCCTGTTTCAAGAGCGCAGCGAATAACTAAATGCGCAGGAAAATAGTCCCGTTTTATCCAAGTTGCCAATGTGCTGGATGCGATTTCAACATGACGACACAGGTCATTTTTGAAACGAAATCCATATGCTTCCATCATCCGGTCAATGGCCTTAATCCCACCAGTTTCAAACATGTTTGCTCTCACATACGAATAAATAGATTGACTGTTCGTATCTGAGTCGTTATAAATTAAACGCTCTCAAATACGAGTGTTTGCGGTTCTATGCCAAGAAACGCTAACAGATGCGAACTAATACGAAGAAAACAAGGGATATTGCACGATGGCTGAAACTATTTCAATCGAGATTCCGAGCCTGTGGGTGTTTCCAGACCAATTTGCTGCTTTGGAAAGCATGTCCATACATACCGTTTATAAATGGAAAGAATTCGGGAAATTGAAAATCATTCCAAAGAAAATCGCCAAGGGTAAAACCAAGGCAGGCGGAAAAATTCAAATCAAGTATTACGACTATAAATTACAACAACTTAAGGCAATGGGATGTACCGACGTTGCGATCAAGGTTGTTGGTTGGGATAAGTTTGCCGCTAAAAAAGAGGCGTAACTATGTTTGATTATCAAACATCCATACATCCCCATTTGGATACAGCTTGTCGCCGCTTCTCTCAGACTCACAATCTGGCTGAACTTGCCGCTGATATGGGGGTTTCTGCACAGGTATTACGCAACAAGCTGAATCCAGACCAGCCGCACCGTTTAACGGTAAACGAGCTGATCTTACTGACAGATATCACTGATGATTCGGCGGTTCTGGACGGTTTGCTGGCACAGCTGAAATGCTTGCCTGCTGTGCCGGTGAATGAGGCGAAGCCAAATAATTTACCGATGCACGCTCTGAGTGCTACGGCCGCAATCGGTGTTATTGCCGGTGAGGCCATTTCCCCCGCGCCTATGACGCAATCACGTAGAAACGCCATTTTAGACCGAGCCAATCAGGCGATCCGCGATCTGTCCTTGCTCGTTGTGTCTGTTGAGTCGCGTTTTCACACCACGCCTGTGCTGGCATCCGCAATGGACGTAATCAGTTCATGCGGCGTCATGCCTGGCCTGAACTGAGGCTATTCGATGAAAGTTTTCGCACAACTATTAAAGCAACAATCGCCAACGGCTCAACTGCAAAGCTATGGCCACGGTTGGCTTGAACTGCCAAACGGTCAGCGCTGGCAACCGGCCGCAAGCAAAGTGGCGTTTCTAAGTGATCAGCGTCACCCGATGGTGAAGATTAAGCGCCGCCCTTGGTGGTTCCGCCTGATGGGATTAAGGGGGTAAGCGTGGAACAGCAATTACCGAAATGGATTAGTGAAGCCAGAAAGATGATTTCAGGCACTGAAAACCGGGTGAAACATTATTGGGAAAATCTTCCAGAGGATGAACGCCGCGATCTCTGTTTCTTATCCCAGCTGAAAAGCCGCCATGTGAAATGCGCCTGGGACGATTTGACCGAGGCGGAAAAAATCGCACTGTGGCAGGGCGTTTTGAAGGTCAGAAAAATGCAGCAACAAACCCGTTCACTGACGCCGGAAGATTTCAAAGGCGTGGTTGTTTGTAGTGTTAGCCGTCGAGCTGACGAACAAAAAATTTCAAATCCGATGCACTGAGGGAAGTATGAAAATTATCACCGTAGACGAAATTGGTTTGATCGAGTCATTCGCAACTTTTGGCGTTAAGTTCAATTACAGCCGTTTATTCCTGAGTAAATGCCACGTGTCAAAAGGCCGCGTTGCGCTGACGCCTTTCATGTTCAATGACACGGTTCATCTTGATAACCCGCACCAATGGTTTGCGGCCAATGCTGCGTTTTGGGTACGCGCCTATCGAGAGTCTGAAACCTTGGTCGAACAAGTGGAAACAATGGCCAGCATTCGCGCCCTTTATTTTTTGGCCGGTTCTTTGGGGCAGGGTCATGCTCATGCGCTGATCAGTACTTGGTTTAATACGACCAAGGAATTGCACGGCATGGGTGCGCTTAACCTGTCACCGCTTGCGCCGCTCCCTAAAAAATACGAAACAACGATTTCCCCGCTTAGTTTCCATTAATTAATCCCCTGAACGCCTACGGCTTCCATTAGGTTGCCGGGGTTTCTTGCTGCCTAAATTTGGAGTTATGCCATGCAGATGAAACGTAATGACCGCAACCAACTTCCAGCGCTTTGGTGTGGATGGGATGCCGCAAAAGCTGCCGGTGACCAAACCGTAATATTGATTAAAGGCGCACGCGCTGAGGCAATGGCTGATGCCGCCGTGAAATATTCCGGCCGCCTGGATCGCCTGGCTTCTCATATTGCGAACGAAGGTTTTAGCGCCGCTGAAATCGTTGAGCTGTTGCGCGAAGAATCTGAACAGTTTGCACGCCAAGCGGAGGCAGGGAAATGAGTGTACTTCATGAATTGAAGATTCATGCCCGCCATTACAACGCGGTGGCGATAGGGGTAAAGAAAGCCGAGTTAAGAATTAATGATCGGCATTTTAAGACGGAGGATGTGCTGTGGCTGCGTGAATGGGATGGCGAAGAATATACAGGCCGTTATTCCTATGCGCTCGTTACACATTGCCTTGATATGGGGCATTTCTTTGATATGGATGAACTCAACAATTGGGTGATGTTGTCTATTGCAGTGCAAAGGTCACACACCCCACCTCAATGGTCTGAGCAACATGGGTGGAGAAACCTCTAATGAGAACGGTACTGAAATGGGCGGGATCCAAGGTTCGCATTATTGAGGTTTTGAAGCGTCATTTACCCGCTGGCCAGCGTCTTGTTGAACCGTTCGCCGGTTCATGCGCAGTGATGATGAATACTGACTACCCGGCTTACTTTATTGCTGATGCAAACCGCGATCTGATCGATATGTACAAGCTGATTGCAGAGCAACCGGCCGCTTTTATCCAGGCGGCTGAGGCGTTATTTGAAACGGGGAATACTGAGGCGGAATATTACCGTTTACGTTTTGCATTTAATTCCAAGCCAGCCGGTGATAAAGACCGCGCCCCGCTTTTTCTCTACCTCAACCGTCATTGTTTTAACGGGTTATGTCGGTACAACAAAAAGGGCGAATTCAACGTTCCTTTCGGCAAATACAAAAAGCCGTACTTTCCAAGAGCTGAAATTCTGGCATTCGCTGAAAAAGCCAAGCTGGCCACGTTCCTTTGTGGGAACTACAGCGAGGCATTGAAAGCCGCGCAATCTGGGGATGTGGTTTATTGTGATCCGCCGTACCTCACAGAAACAGCCAATTTCACCGCTTATCACTCCGACGGATTCGGGCACGAAGAACATGGCAGGTTAGCCAGGAGCGCACGCCGTTTGGCTGGCCGTGGCGTGCCGGTGGTCATTTCTAACAGTGATACAGATATGGTGCGTTATCTCTATAAAGATTTTGCCATCAATAAAATCACCGCGCCGCGCAGTATCGGAGCGGCGGCCGGCAGCATCAAATCTGCCCAGGAGGTGATTGCAACCGTGGCGTGGGATTGCTGAATGGAGTCTTTCGTTAACGGCCAGCATCATGAAACCCGCCAGTGGCAGCAAGAGCAATTTGCCCCTGGCGCACCTTCTGGGATTAGCCTTACTGAACGCCAGTTATGGCATATCAACAAAGACGATCACGCCTGGCGTGCTGAGTATTTGGCAGAAATGCCAAATTTCTTAGCGCGTTATTTTGGCGATCGTTACAGCAAATTAATGGAGGCTGGCCAGCATGGCCGCCGCCGTGCCAATACATTTTTACGCACAACATTAGGTAAAAATGTATTGCCACGTCTGCGCAAAGTTCGACAGCAATATTCAACTAATTTCCAGGGTGCAGGCGGTGTGCATATCCCGTTTGCCAAGGATATGGAAAAACTCCCAGGTTACGATCGTGACGACGTGCGCAACTTGGCGCACCGTATCGCAGATTTTATGGCCGAGTGCTTCAATGATTTCATTCGCATGGCTTTCCTGGAAGATTCCAAATCACCCGAAGAATTAGAATGGCGTGCAACAGCTGCTTACCGTCATTTGGCTGAGCTAGTGAACCAGTTCAGTATCACGCCGCCTTATTGGCATACCTTCAAAGCAGGCAACAATTTCACGGCGCGTAATGCTGAGTCGGGTTTACTGCGGATGATGGCACCGGAATGGTGGCGCGGTAAGTTGAAACGAAGCCGTGATCTGCTGCGTGAACATATGGCCATTGCCGTGGGGCAAGTGCAAAAGGCAGCATCGGCGTATGTCAGCCGTTCCACGCAAGGGGAATGGGTGGAGCAAAAGAAACGTAACCGGGAGTTTTTTAAATCGTGTGATCTGGAAAACCAGGAAACAGGGGAGCGTATTTCCCTGGCTGACATGGTGGACGGTAGCAACGCCAACCCGGCAAAACGTCGCTGTGAACTGATGGTTCGTATGCGCGGGTTTGAAGATTTAGCCACTGAAATGGGTATGGCCGGAGAGTTTTACACGATCACCGCGCCGTCAAAATATCACGCCGTGCATAGTAAGGGCGGGTTCGTTTCTCAGTGGAACGCAGCAAGCCCGCAGCAAACGCAAAAATACCTTTGCGGAGTGTGGGCAAAAGCCCGCGCTGCGTTTTCCCGCGCCGGGATCCATGTCTTTGGTTTTCGCGTAGTCGAACCGCACCACGACGGGACGCCGCACTGGCATATGTTGCTGTTTATGCGCCCGTCTGACGTGGCCGAGGTGCGGGATATTCTCTGTTACTACTCCCGCCTTGAGGATTCCGAAGAACTGCAATCTGCATACGCGCTTAAGGCGCGTTTTCACGTTGAACCTATCGATCCAGAGAAGGGCAGTGCAACCGGCTACATTGCCAAATACATTTCCAAAAATATCGACGGTTACGCCCTGGACGGCGAAGCCGACGACGAAACCGGCGAAAATTTGAAAGACATGGCCAAGGCGGTATCTGCCTGGGCAAGCCGCTGGCGGATCCGTCAGTTTCAGCAAATCGGCGGTGCGCCGGTAACGGTCTGGCGTGAGCTGCGCCGTATGCGTGATATCACCCTTGAAAATAAATCTATGGATGCGGTGCTGGCTGCGGCTGATGTGGGGTGCTGGGCATCGTACACCCAGGCGCAGGGAGGTGCGTTGGTGGCGCGTCGTGATCTGGTTGTGCGCCTGATGTATGAAATCACCGAGTGCGGCAATGAATACGGGGAAGCCGTTCAGCGTATACAGGGGGTTTATTCGCCGTTAGCTGGTCAGGAATCAGAGATTTTAACGCGCCTGGTCAAATGGGCGATTGTCCCGAAGTTGGCCGACAGCGCAGCGGAGGCTGCTTTTCCTGGCGGCATCGCCGCCCCTTGGAGTTCTGTCAATAACTGTACTCAAAGTACGATCACCGAGTTGAAAAAGGGTATCGGTATTCAGTCCCAAGATGCTGGCCAGATGGCCAAAGCGTTGGCCAGGGGCAATATCGTGCCGCTGGATCGGGAAACAGAAATGCAATTAGAAGGTAACCGGCTGGTGGTGAGGCGGAGAAAGCAATATTGCAGGAACAAGAATTGCGGTGAGGTCATCACGCCTGAAAACGAATCATTCGATTCCCCTGGCATGTGCTGGGCGTGTGCCGATGGGTATGTTTTGCAGACGGATCAGAGCGATGCCGTTAACCGGGCGTTTGAAGCGTTGGGAATTTAATGCAAGGTGAAAACTCGCAAATGCACGCGCAGTTTGCTTTTATTCTGTAACATTTTGCGATACTGTATATTCATACAGTTAATTAATGGGGAGATTGGGGAATGCGGGATTTGTTTTTTGAGGAAATCGCTGTGCAAAGGATGGCTTTATTTTCCCGGTTGGTGGCTATTGGGAACTGTAATCAGGAAGAAAAAACGTTAGCGCTGGGTTGGTTGGCTGAGCTAAATGTGGAATTGCTGGAAGGTCTGCGGCAGGGAGAAAAGAAAAACCCCCAAAGCGGGGGCAGTGATTCAGGCTTGTTGCAGTAGCGAAAGCAACATTTGCTTATCGTCGGATTTCAAAGAATCCACAAGGCCACGTAGTAAGCTGCCCTGGCTTTTTGCGCTTGGGCTGATGGTGTGAGAAAACGTCATATTCATTACAAACGTATGGCCACATTCGAAGTCAGAGCACGCACAGTAAAGGTCTGAAATTTTCCGATGCTTGCGTGCCGTTTTCTTAATGACTGAGTTCGCGCCGCATTCGGGGCAAATGATTGTCGGTACGCGCATTTTGTTGGCTCCGGGGAAGTGATAACCCCGTGATTTTAGCCTGTTGCGGCTCATTTTTCATCCTCTGATGTTGTGTCAAAAGCAAAGTTAAGCCGCAGATGTGGCGGAATTTCCAGATCACTGTTGACCGCATTCATGATCATGCGCTGCAACGGAATGACTTCATCCTTTCGATACGTTGTCCGGGATTTTTCCGGGTCGGGCAAACCGGCCGCATTTTGCGGAATAATGCCCGCCAGGCCAGCCGGGAACCGGTGGGCATTCAGTACATCCTGTGCGCTGATGTTCTTCACGTTGTTGAATTCGTCGTTCGCCCCGATATCCCCCACCGGAATAAACTGGATCGCCTTTTCCCCGCCCTGGGGAATGTTCACAAAGATGGTGGAGAAGTTGCCGATCCCTTTGCTACTTTCCAGGCGCTGCGCAATTTCTTCTTCTACTTCGTCGGTCATGTTCGCGTCATTGGTGTAGATGATGCCCCCGGTGTGCGCCCCGTTGTGATAGTAGCGGCGGCGGAAAATGGTTGCCTCACTATTGAGTAACGCCGAATGAATGCCGCTGATGTAATCCGGCAGACCGTAAATCTGTTGCTGCGGATCGTACTGTTTCATGAAAATGACATCATCCGGGCTGTACACCAGCGGTTCACCGTCCTGCAAAACCACAAATTCCCCTGTTTTACGTACGCGCAGATACAGCGACGGCAGCGGCAGCAAGTCCACCACGTCACCCCATCCCGAACGCACTTTCAAAATGGCCAGGTCACCGCAGGATAAATAATCGAATACGCCGCCGCGCAGCTGCTCATGCGTCAGCCCGCCGCCCAGGTAATCCGATGCCACCATATTATGGCGGGCATAAATTACGCCGCCGTGCTGGCTGTTGAGATTGGTCAGTTGAACCAGTGCCAGCCGGTCAATTGGCAGGGTGTAGTGATCGAATTCATTGTCATACCAGATATCCCGGTAATTGGTGCCGGTGGTCAGGATGGGTTCCGGCCGCCCCATGCTGATGATGCTCATTTTCTTGCTGCGGTCAGGCTGTTCTTTCTTTGCCTGGCGGGCTGGTTTGCGTTTGCTCATGCTGCTTTTTTCCCTAAGTTCCATTTAGATTTACGCTTATGCTCAAAGTTGATCGGCTCGTTAATGATGGCGTGCGCGATTGCCCAAAAGGCATCGGCGTGGCCGGTTTCAACCGTGCGATCGGCTTTGAAAGTCATGGCGTTGCCGCTGGCCGTGCTGGTGTGCCGGATGGACAGGAAAGACGCGGCAATTTCCCGGTTGTCTTTGTTCCATTCCAGGCGTTTTGCGCCGATAACGTCGATCATCTTTAAGACCAGGCGCGTTTTGGTTTCCATGCCGTAGTGAATGGCCACCGCCTCACGCAGGGCAAAATGTTCAATCAGTTCAAAAACGCCCCGGCCAATGCCGGTGACGTCTACGCCGATGTAAGTCATGTTGTACTTCCCGAACAGCTTTTTGATCTGCGCCGCCTGGTACGCGAAATTCATCCCTTTCCAGTGGAAAAGGCAGAGCACGCGGAATTTTTCCACCGCATAAAGCGGCGGGGCAACGATAGCAAACGTGGATGTATCGCCGGAACGCGCCGGGTCAAAGCCTCCCCATACCTCACGGTTACCGAACGGCCGATCTGCGTTGGGGTCATGGTCTTGCCAGTCGGCCACGTCCACGCCGCAGATTTCCAGGTCACTGAATTTGAAAACGCTGTCTTTACTGTCCACGAACACGCACATATACAGCATGTTGAACGTGTCACGGTTGTAGCGGTTACGCAGCTTCTCAATGCTGGCCAGGTTAAACCCACCCCTGATCGCGTCTTCCATCGTGATGATGTACCGCCACTGTCCATCGGGGCAGAGTCGGCCACCGATGCGCATTTCATCAAAGGATGGGAAAACGGCAGTTTGGCGTTCTTTGTCTCCCTGCTTCCATTCTTCCCCTGTCCAGAAGGGGTACGCCTGGTGCGTTTTGGCGCTGGGCGTTGAAAAGTAGGTGGTTCGCCAATGGTCGTGCGTGGCCATTGCGCTGGCCACCTCGTTAAGCTTGGCGAAGTTCGGCACCCAAAAGTATTCGTCGCAGTACAAATGGCCGCTGTAAGACTGCGCGGTGTTTTTATTGGTGGACAGAAAGCGCAGCTCTGCGCCGTTGCTTAGTCTGATCGGGTTGCCGGTCAGCGTGATGCCGAAATACTGCTCTGCGATGTTGACGATGTAAGAGCGGAACACTTCCGCCTGGGCTTTTGATGCCGAAAGGAAAATTTGCGGGTCGCCGGTCATGACCGCATTTTCGAATGCCTCAATCGCAAAGTACCAGGTGGCACCAATCTGGCGGCTTTTCAGTATGTTCCTGATCTGCTGTGCCAGGTTGTTACGCAGGTGCTTCTGATAGCCGAATAAATGTTCCTCTGCGAAAGCGTCAAAATCTTCCTGCGTCATGCCGGAGATGTCGTTTTTCTTATATTTGCGCTTCTTCACCGGCTCTGTGCCGTCACCGTTCCCGCCCTGGCTGTCATATCCTCCCTGGTTGCCAGATTTGGCGGCGGCCATCTTTTCTTTATGCTTATTTGTCTGCGCACGCAATTTCACGGCGTGCGTAATCAGTACATCAATCTCTTTTAATTCCAGCTCTGTTTTTTTATCCCGGCCAACTAATAATTGGTAACGGCGTTCAATGGCTTCCTCTGTTGATTCGTGGCTGAGTAAATCAGCCCAATTCCCTTTTTCCGCCCAGTAGTAAATGATCCGCGCATTCGGCAGATTTAAATCCTGAGCAATTTCCTTTGGCGTGGCGCGGCGCAAATATAAAGCGCGTGCAACGTCTTTTAGTTCGTCTGTGTATTTAGCCATTGGGGCATTATGCGGGGATGTTTCAGCTATTTCGTTAATTAAATATCTGATGTGGTCGGATATAGGGTTATATCCGAAATCATCTTGGTGCGGGGGCGTTAATTATTGGCGATACTGCAACTCACGGAAACAACGGAGGTTAATTCCGGTATGTCAGATTCACATTTAATGACGAATTGGCTCTGTATCGCAACCGAAGGGGAAACGGTTGATAAGCGTTTTTTAACCAGGGAAATGTTAATTGACGCGGCGGAAACGTATGACCCCAAAAATATGTATACCGCACTGCTGTGGCCTGAGCATGAGCGCTGGTGTGGTAATGCCGGTGAGGTGCTGGAAGTTGAGGCAAGCGAAGATGATTCAGGATTAGTAAAGCTCTATGCGCGGTTGTGTCCTTCCACTGATCTGGTACAGGCGAACCGTAACGGAAAGCTTTTATTCACGTCTGTTGAATTAACGCCTGATGGCAACTTTCGCGGCACTGGCCGTTACTACCTGGAAGGGCTGGGCGTCACCGATGAACCCGCAAGCGTAGGCACTACGCGAATGCGATTTAATAAGCGGAAAGATAATTACTTTATTGGTAATAGCACGCCGCTGGTAATAAACGAAATCAAGGATATTAACATGGCAGGGAAGGATAAGAACAAATCGAAATGGCGCAGTCTTTTCAGTATTGAAGACGAAACCCAAACGCCGGATGAAACACCGCAGGATGGCGATAAATTGCAGGCGTTAGCTGAAGCATTAGCCGCGTTAGAATCTCGTGTTGCTGCGCTTGAATCAAAAACGGACGAAACAGATTCAACCGTTGAAGATATTCAGAGCGATGTTGAAACCGTAAAAGAAGTGGTGGATACGGAAGAATTTGCCCGCTTGCGCGAAGAATTGCCAAATATCGTCAGCAAATTTAGCAAGCTGGATAAAAAGGTGACTACGTTGCCCGGTAAGAATCCGAAAGGTTCACGTAAGCCGTTCGATTTCTTATAAGCATTTATCAGGCTTTTGCCAGGGAAAAACATTAACCGCTGAGTAGCGATTAAGGATGAATAAATAATGATTTTAAATGCAAAAGCGCGTGGCTTTTTAAAGCAATTCGGCGCGGGACTTGCGGCGGCTAACGGTCTGGACGGTGGCGAGGAAAGCAATTATTTCTCACTGTCTGACCCGAAGGAAACGCAGCTGCGTGATGCGCTGCTGGAAAGTTCGGATTTCCTGAACTGGATCACCGTGGCTGATGTTGACCAACTTTCTGGCCAGGTTGTCAGCGTGGGTGCATCCGGTCTGCATACCGGCCGTATTGCTGACGGGCGTTTTCGTCGCAACGTTGGCGTTTCAGGTAACGAGTACAAGCTGGTTGAAACGGATTCGTGCGCCGCGCTGCGTTGGGATCTGCTTTCAATCTGGGCAAATGCCGGTTCTGAGGAAGAATTTTTCCAGATGGTGACCGCGTTTACCACGCAGACCTTTGCCCTGGATATGTTGCGTATCGGCTTTAACGGTAAGTCTGTGGCGACGTCCACTGACTACGAAAAAAACCCGAACGGCGAAGATGTGAATATTGGTTGGCATGAAATTGTTCGCAAATATAAAGACGGCAAACAAATCATGACTGATGCGGTCACGCTGGATCAAAACGGTGATTACAAGTCACTGGATGCGATGGCGTCAGACCTTATCAACACCAAAATTCCGCAGCAATTCCGCAATGATCCGCGCCTGGTGGTGTTGGTCGGTTCTGACCTGGTGGCGGCTGAACAATATCGACTGTATCAGGCGGCTGATCGTCCGAGCGAAAAAATCGCGGCGCAGATGTTGCAGGACTCCATTGCAGGCCGTCAGGCGATTATCCCGCCATTTATGCCGGGCAAACGCATGGTAGTGACCACGCTTAATAACCTGCATATCTATACGCAGCGTAACACCCGTCAGCGTAAAGCGGAGTTTGTTGAAGACCGTAAGCAGTACGAAAACAAATATCTGCGTAACGAAGGTTACGCCGTCGAAGAAATGGAGCTGTATGCGGCGATTGATGAATCCGCCGTGACGATCGGCACCGTTGCCGAGCCATCCGAACCCGTAGGCGGAGAGTAAAAATGAGCCTGTCACCCGCGCAGCGACACAGTGCCCGCATTGCGGCGCAAACGAAGTTAAAGCAACGCCAGGCACTTGAAGGGGCAGACAGCTTGCACGTTCTGAGTGCGGCGCTGGCCAACGATGTGGACATGTTGCACGGGCTGACATTGGCGCAAAAGGTGGCGTTAAAGCGTGATGAATTATTACCAAAATGGATGCCCACCGTTGAAAAGTACCTGGATGGCGGGGAGGTCTACCGCAATCCGATCCTGGCATGGTGTGTGATTTGGCTTTTTGACGTAGGCGACATGGACGCCGCGCTTAGTTTGGCGGATATCGCCATTGAGCAGGGGCAGGAAACCCCGGTTGAGTTGAAAAGCAATTTCCCCACCTTTGTGGCGGATACCGTCCTGAAATGGGCGGAAGTACAGGCCAGGGATGGCCACCCTATTGAGCCTTATTTTTCCCGCACATTTACCGATGTGGCGGAAAAGTGGGAACTGTATGAAGTGATCCAGGCCAAGTGGTTCAAGTTCGCCGGTATGTATCAGCTGTTTGATGAACACGGCGCACCGCGTGCAACGGCCACCGCGGATGTGGAGCTGTTGCAGGGCGTGGACGCCCTGCTGGCCAGAGCCGAAAAGCTGCATTCACAGTGTGGCGTGGGAACAATGCGCAAACAAATTGCTGCCCGCGTCCGCTATTTGGAAAAGCAATCAGGAGCTAAAAAATGAGTTTTAAACACGGTTTAGGCCAGGCGGTAAAGATTTCTGTCAGTGGTGAAACGGGTCACGTTAAAGGCCGTGCCGAATACCTCAACAATTGCCCTGCTTATTTGATTCATTACCAGGCAGCTGACGGCCGCGCCGTTGACCGCTGGTTTGATGAATCTGAAATTCAGCCGGTCACGCCGGTTCAGTAAAGACTACCGCAAGCCGGAACGGGCGCGGGGAAGGTAATGCCCTTGGGTTATGTACCGTGGATCCCGGTCTGCCCGTTTCTTACGGAGAATTTTTTAATGTTTAGCGGAACGCCGATCGATTACCAGGATGAACCGTTAACGAATGACGGATTTTGGCCAGATTTGAATCTGGCGGATTTCCAGGAACAGCGCAGCATCCCCGCCGATGTAGACGCCGGGACAGTAGCCGAAGCGCTGCTGACGGCGGCCGGGGAAGTGAATGACCTGTTGCAGACCGTCAAGGATGGGTATTTGGCCAAGGGATTTGGCCAGGCCAGCGCGGTGCCGGGTATCGGTCGCCCTGGCGAAAACCTGCTTTGTGCACGTTATAAAAAAGCAGTGTTTGCCCGCGCAAAGGCCGATTTGATCCCTGAGTTTGCAAGTCAGGGGCGCAGGGAGTCGCACCCAGGGCAGGAAAGCGCTGAAACCCGCGCCGGATTACTCGCTGAGGGTTCGATCATCATCCGGGCAATCAAAGGATTGCGTCGCGTGACGGTGAGGAAGATATGAGCCAGCTGGATGCGTTGAGTGATTTCATCACCAAAAGTATGCCCGCCAGGACGTTCAAGGGGGCAGGTTTTTCCAGCTATATGGATGAACTGAGTTTTATCCCCGCGCAACGGGATTTAGGGCTGGAACAGTACCGCCTGGCGGTGATCCGCTACAACGCGGTTTTAGCCTGGGATAGATTCCCTTACCGGCTGTATGACCCGCGCAACCTGGCGGCGCTGCTGCTGGTGTGGCTGATGGAATCCGACCGGGAACTGTTTGAAGAATTTGGCATAGACACCGAGTTACCCGATTTTGATATCGATCTGGTGGATGAGGAAACCGCCGTGGTGGTTATCACCTTGCCGATGGTCGAGGCGTTAAACCTGGTGAAGGACGACAAGGGCAATATTCCCCTGGACGGGGCGCGATGGCGGCTTGCTGATCCCACGATTTGGTTTGCCAGTGAAGCGGTGGTGTACGGCGTTGATGAACAGGGCGCACCGCTTGGCAGTGAAAAATGATTATCCGGGGTGAGTTAGACCCGGCGCAGCTTAAGGCGGTGCGCAAACAGCTGGACAGCCTGGAATTGCCACCGGCCAAGCGTAAACGGCTGATGTGGCGTTTAGGGAAATACGGACTGATCCCGGCTGCTAAACGTAACGTTAGAAATCAGCAAAGCCCGGATGGCCAGAAATGGCAGGGACGCCAGACGAAGCGCAAAGGCAAGATGCTGCGCAATATGCCAAAGCTGCTGCATATCCGGGAAATGCCGGAAATTGACGGGGTGCGGATTTACCTGAGCGGCGGCGGTTATCGCAATGGCAAAAAGAGCGTGGCAGCGGGAACGGTGGGTTACGCCCAACAAAACGGCATGAATGTGACGGTCAGCCGTCGCCAGGTTGAACGCAAAGGCAGGGCGGAGAGTTTGCCCGCCAGTCAGCGACAAGCCAAACGCCTGCGGGCGCTGGGCTACAAGGTGAAAAAGGGTAAGCGCTGGCGAAAGCCGCCGTTTAAAGAAATTCAGGAAGGTATGACGATGGCCAAAGCTGGGCTGTTGATCCGGACATTATCAGGGAAAGCGGCGAAAGCCTCCTGGTCAGTCGATGTTCCATCCCGTCCTTTCCTGGGCATCACGGAAGACGATTTTAATAAAGCGTTAGCGCGGCAACTCCAGGGCATCGGATTTGGCGCCGACGCAGGACACTAAGGGGAAGTTATGGCGTGGCCAAAGGTCGATGTAAATCAGGTCAATCAGCTACAGGGTGAAACAAACGAGATTGAGCGCGTGGTGCTCTTTGTCGGTACGGGGACAATCAACGCCGGTAAGACGCTGGTGGTGAATACCCAAAGTGATTTTGATGCGCTGCTGGGCACACAAGACAGCGTTTTAAAAAGCAACGTGAACGCGGCCATGCTCAACGCTGGATCCAACTGGAGCGGTTACGTGCATGTGCTGGCAGAGGATGCCGGGGAAAATGCCTGGGCGGATGCGGTGCTGGCCGCGCAATCCCTTTGCTCTGTAGAAGGTGTGGTGTTGCTGGACGATATCGCCACGAAAACGCCTATCAACAAAGCGGCGGAGCTGCGTGCCAAATTGCTGGCCAGCTTCTCACGCTGGAACTGGTTCATTCTTTCCGTGCAGGCACCGCAGGCCGAGGAAGATTGGGCTGAATATTTGGTTCGCATGGTGGCGTTACAGGAGCAGATTTCTGCCCCGTCCGTGCAGCTTGTGCCGCGTTTGTTTGGTAATGAGCCTGGCGTGCTGGCTGGTCGTCTGTGCAGTCGTGCGGTGACCGTGGCTGACAGTCCGGCGCGGGTGAAAACCGGTGCGCTGGTATCCCTGGGCAGTGATGAAATGCCCAAAGATGGCACCGGCGCGGCGCTGGAACTGGCCACCCTGGAAGCGTTGCAGGCGCAGCGTTTTAGCGTGCCAATGTGGTATCCCGATTATGACGGCTATTACTGGGCGGATGGGCTGACGCTCGATGCGGAAGGCGGTGATTATCAGGCGATTGAGTACCTGCGTATTGCCGATAAGGCCGCCCGCCGCGTGCGTTTGCAGGCGATTGCCAAAATCGCAGACCGCTCGTTAAACAGCACGCCGTCCAGCATTGCCGCCCACCAGGCATATTTTGCCAAGGTGCTGCGTGAAATGTCGGTGGCCAGTCAGATTAACGGCATCACGTTCCCCGGCGAGGTTAAGCCGCCGCAGGATGATGATGTGACGATCACCTGGCAGTCAGCCACCAAAGTGGCGGTCTATATCGTGATCCGTCCGTATGAATGCCCGAAAGGCATCACGGTGAGTTTGTTACTCGATACCAGCCTGACAGGGAGTAATTAACGATGAAACGTATTTCAGGCCAGTCCACCGATGTGCGCATTGATGGTGACCTGGTTCACATTGAAAAGGTCAGTTTAGATATCACTGACAACACGGCGGCGGCATCGACTCAGGGTGTCCCTGATGGCCATGTGTCCGGGGATGTGGCGGCTGAGGGGGAAATTGAAGTTACCTCCAAAGTGCTTACGCAATTAACCGCCATTGCACGCCGTGCCGGTTCGTGGCGTGGGATTGACCCGGTGGATCTGATGTTTTATGCCAAGGCCGGTAATGAAGAACTGAAAATTGAAGCCTTTGGCTGCAAGCTGGTGTTGAGCAACCTGCTGGATAACGATCCGAAGGGTGGCAGCACGCTGAGCCATAAAATTAAGTACATGGTCACAAGCCCGCAGTTTGTGCGCATTAATGGCGTGCCGTATCTGGAAGATGAAGATACCCGCAACCTGATCGGATAAGGACATTGCACGGATGCAAGAGCACGAAAAAAGTTTGTTAAGCCTGATCCTGTTGGGCGCACTTATCGCCCTGGGGCAGATGTTAGTGAGCAGTGAGCCAATGACCGGAAAGCTTTTTTTTGGTCGCATTATCCTGGGTTCGGCCACCTCAATGGTGGCAGCGGCGGCGCTGATTTGGATCCCGGATATTTCCCCGCTGGCCATTGCGGGGTTGGGGGCGGCGCTGGGGATTGCTGGCCACCAGGCCGTTGAAATCTGGCTACGCAAAAAGGGAAGTCGTTATTTACCAGGGAAAGGAAAACTGAAATGACACTGAGCGAAAAACAACAGTTGTTCACGCAGCTGATTGCCCAACTGATTGAGTGGGCAGGTAATCACGGTTACCGGCTGACTTTTGGCGAAGCCTACCGCACGCCGGAACAGGCCAAACTGAACGCCAAAAGCGGCGCGGGTATTGCCAATAGCTTGCACATGCAGCGTCTGGCCGTGGATTTAAATCTGTTCATTAACGGCCAGTATCAGACCAATACCGAAGCCTATAAACCGCTGGGGGAATATTGGGAATCCCTGGGCGGCGTGTGGGGCGGTCGATTCAAAACCCGCCCGGACGGCAACCATTTCAGCCTGGAACATAACGGGGTGAAGTGATGGGAAAGCAGCTGGTGATTGCCACCCTGGCGTTGTTGGCTGCGTTCGCAGCGGGCTGGAAGGTCAACGCCTGGTACAGCGATAGCCTGGAACTGGTGATCAGCAACGCCGCACACGCGGCGGGGGAAGCTTCCCGCGTTGCCGGTGAGAGGGTGGCCAGTGAATCCGGCCGCAGGCTGGAGGAAAAATTGGAGGCGTTACGCGATGCGCAGCCTACGGAAATTCGAACGGAAATACTTAAACCCGTTTTTATTAATGAGTGTTTGTCTGCTGAGTTTGTCAGCCTGTACAACGCCGCCGCCGATAAAGCCGAGCGTGCCTTATCAGGAAAATCTGTTAACCAAATGTCCGATAAAACTCCCGCGCATTAATGGGGTAACGGGCAAAGATATTGCAGAAACTTTATTAATACTCACGCCGCAATATTCAGAGTGTGCGGCACGTCATAATCAATTAGTCGATGAAATAAACCAACGGAAGGAAATATAACAATGAGTAAAGTTACTATGGCTGTAAATGGCACCGCGCTGACCTTTGAACCGAATGCGACGGCTTATAATAAATTCATTAACGAAATGTCGATGGATAATAAAGTTGCACCGGCAAATAACTACCTGCGCCGTATTGTTCACGTTGAATGCAAAGAAGCACTGGATACCATTCTGGATATTCCCGGATCTGCCCTGCAAATTTGCAGCTTTGTGAATGACCAGTTCGCGCCGAAATTAGAGATTGAACTAAAAAACTAACGGCGCGGGTACGCGCAATTGAAAATAATGGCCTGGAACAATACCTGATTTTACGCCGCCATTATTTACCGCATGAAAATGACGACCCCGAAAACTTAGCCCGCGCCGTGTGGCTGGATAACCGGCATTGGGAGAATCAACGCATAGCTGTAGCAAATGGCATTGCCCTGGCATTTAAAGGCGAATAATGGCTGATTTAGATTTTACACTCAGTTTAATTGACAACATGACGCGCCCACTTCGCCAGGTGCAATCCTCTGTGAACGGATTCGCTCAGGAAAGCGCGGCCGCTTTTGGCAAAGTGGCCATCGGTGCCGCTGCGCTGTGGGGCGTGGGTGCCTCCATCAAGGCCGCATTGGATCCGGCCATTCAGATGTTTGACGCCATGCAGGAAGCCAGCGCGCGCGGCATTAGTGATGATGCACTGGCCAAGGTCACCGACGACGCCCTGAAATTCAGCGTGCGCTACGGGGAATCGGCGGTGGAGTTTGTGAAATCCTCCGCGGATATCAACGCCGCCGTGGCCGGGCTGACGAACGCCGAATTGCCCCGCGTTACCGTGGTGGCCAATACCGCCGCCAAGGCGCTGAAAAGTACGGCCGGGGAAGCGTCGGAATTTATGGGGCAGATGTTTACCCAGTTCAGCGGCTACGCGGCTGAGGTGGGCAAAGTGCAGTTTGCGGAAGAACTGGCGGGCAAAATGGCCTACATGAAAAACCAGTTCGGCACGGACATGGCTACCATTAAAGACCTCATGGAAGGGGCGCGGGGTGTCGGTTCAAACTATGGCGTAGGGATGGATGAACAGCTGGCCGTCCTGGGTGAGCTGCAACGCTCATTAGGCACGGAAGCGAGCGGCTCTTATGAAGGATTCCTGAGTGGTGCCGCAGCCGGTGCGCAAAAGCTGGGGCTGAGTTTCCAGGATGCCCAGGGGAAAATGCTGTCCATGCCCGCCATGCTGGAAAAACTCCAGGGCAAATACGGTAAGAGCATCGAGGGCAATCTCAAGGCACAGGCAGAATTAGATGCCGCCTTTGGTGACAGCGCGGCGGTGATTAAACAGCTTTACGGCAACGTTGATCTGCTGAAACGCAACATTACCGAGCTGGGCAGCAATGACGGCATGAAAAGAGCCACGGAAATGGCTGAGAAAATGACGCGCCCCTGGGACAGGTTGACGGCGATCTGGTTTGCCATGCGTGCCGCCATCGGTTCCACGCTGTTGCCGGTGCTGTATCCGCTGGTGAATAAAATCGCGGACGGTGGCGAAAAACTGACGCGCTGGATGCGGCTATTCCCCAACATTGCCCGCGTAATTGGTTATGCCACCGTGGCGTTGCTGAGTTTTGCGGCCGTGGGGGCAATCGCCAATATTGTGATGGGCGTTCACGGGTTCGTGATGATGGGCGTTACCCGTTTGCTGGCACCGATGGCCAGACTATTGGGGATTAACCGGCTGGCGATGGTGGCCAGTAATGCCGTGACGCAGTTATTCAGTGCCGGATTGCGTGGCCTGCGTGCCACCTTGCTGGCCGCCAGTATTGCCGCCCGCATGGGTTCAGCGTCCTTTCTGCTGATGATTGCGCCGGTGGTGGCCATCGCGGCCGCCATTGCTGCGGTGGTTATTGCGGTGATCAAGTTCTGGCAGCCTATCAAAGCGTTTGTGAGCGGGTTTATCGGCGGGTTCGGCCAGGCGGCCGGTGCGCTGTCGCCTTTCAGTGGCTTATTTTCCGGTATCGCCAAGGCGGTGGGCTGGGTGTGGGACGGCGTGAAAATGCTGGTCGGCTGGTTTGGCAACCTGCTGACGCCGATCCAAATGACGGAAGGTCAGCTGACCAACGTCACCAGCGCAGGCGAAACGTTCGGGCGGATTGTGGCGGGGGCAATCAACATTATTCTGACGCCGTTTGAGCTGGTCTATAACGCGATTAATTTACTGATCGATTTGTTCAGCATTGTGACTAAGGGCTGGATTGATGTCGTCAAATCCTTTGATATCAATTCCCCGGTGCAGTCCTTTGAAAAAATCGCCCGCGTGATCGGGGACGTATTCGGCAAGCTGTGGGACACGCTGAAATCGTCTTTCACCGGGACGTACAACTGGATCGTTGAGAAGTTAAATAACATTCCTGGCGTCAATATTGAGCTGAAAGAAGTCCCTGTGACGGCTACGCCAAAAGGCGTGCCACCGGGTAGCGCGATGCCAAATCCTGTGCCGGGAATGTCATCGGCCAGCGTGATGCCAAATGCCGTGGCGGGTATGCCACCGGCCAGCGTGTTGCCAAATCCTGTGGCGGCGGCTGGTGCACCTGCGGCCGTACCGCCAGGGTTTAACGGCGTTACGAATCAAATCAACGTGGCAGGCAATAAAAATCCGGTGCTGCAACCGCCGCAGCCGATAGGCAACACTATTTTGACGGGGGGGACGGTAAAAGGGGTGGAGCGTGGCGGATTGAAAAAGGAAATCAATACCAATACGGAAACCACAATTGATAACAGTAAAAAAATCGGCACCGTGAATATTCATCCTTCCAAAGGATTAACACCGGCCGAGCTAATGGAATGGCAGGAATTAAATTAATGACGGATTTGCTGTATGTCGATCTCCTTATTACCGGGCGTGATTTCACGCTGAACGCAGGTAATGAACCGGGCTTGTGTAATAACCGTATTAGCATTGCACAGGATATTGTCCACGCCATTATTGAAAGCGGGTTAACCACGTTATTAGTGGCAGAGCGCAGCCCGACATTACGCGCCGATGTGATCACCCAAATGATTCTATTAATTGAAAGTGATGAACGCATTATTCCTGGCACCGTGAATATTGCGGAGGAATCCGCAAAACGTCTGTGGGCAACGGCGGAAACCTATGATTTCGGCAAGATTTCCACCGGGGTGAATTATGAGTGAAAAACCTACTATTGATTTTGAGGCGGTACTCAAAGAAAGCGGGATGCCGGTCACTCAAGAGGAAATCGGTCAGCAGTTTACGGCTATTGTGAAAGCGGAAGGGATGATCACAAACACCTCCCGCATGTCACCGTTCTGGCGACTCATTACCGCCATTGTGACCACGCCGGTGCTTTGGATTAAAGATGTTCTGGTCAATACGGTACTGGCCAATATGTACCTGGCCACGGCCAGCGGTGCCATGTTGCGGATGCTGGCATGGGGGGTAAACCTCACGGCCAAACCGGCCAGCGCGGCAAAAGGGGTGATCCGTTTTTACAAGGAGAACGCCAGTCAGCCGGTGACCGTCCCGGCCGGAACCGTTATCCAGACCGAACGCATTAACGGCGTGACGTATGCGGTAGTGGTTGATGTGGATACGACAATGGCGGCGGGCGTGGCCAGTGCGCTGATCCCTGTCACGGCGATGGCGTCCGGGAACGCCTACAACCTGGCACCGGGCTATTACCGCATTTTGCCGGTGGCGGTAACGGGGATTAGCAAAGCCGTTAACGAGGATGATTGGCTGTTAACGCCGGGTGCGGATGAAGAATCCGACGATGATTTACGGGACAGGTGCCGCAATCAGTTCAACCTGGTGGGCAACTACCACACCGATGCGGTGTATCGCAGCATGATTGCGGGCGTCGTGGGGTTAAGCGTTGACCGCATTTTCTTTGTGCATGACGCCCCGCGCGGTGCCGGTACGGCAAACGCCTATTTGTTGTTAGACAGCGGCGAAACGTCCCAGCCGTTTATTGATGCAGTGAATGAGTACATCACCACGCAGGGGCATCATGGCCACGGCGATGATTTGCAGTGCATGGCCATGCCGGAGACGCAGCACAATTTAACGGTCATGCTGTTCGTGACCAACCCGGACAACATGACGGGCGAGGAAAAAGCCGCGCTGATTTCCGGCGTCAGCAACCTGATCCGCAGCGCTTTCCGGCAAAACGCAGAATACGACGTAAAACGCACCTGGCCATATTCGCGTTTTTCCTTTTCCAACCTGGGCAGGGAGCTGCATAAACATTTTGATGTGATCGAATCCCTGGTGTTTTCCTTAGGCGATATCGTCAGTGAACTGAGCGTGCCGCGTCTGGCCACGCTGAAAGTGGAGGTGAAAGGTGTCTGATTTCGCCACAAAAATGAAAAGCCTGAAATTGCCGTCATGGATGAACCGGGGCGAACCGGCCAGGATGCTGAAAGCCGCCGTGAAGTTCTGGACGGGGATTGTGGAGTGGGTGACCTGGCCATTACAGCAGTTTGATCCGCTGACCTGTGCCGAACCGCTCTTAAACCTTCTGGCCTATGACCGTGACATTGCGCGATTTAACGGTGAACCGCTGTCATTGTTTCGCAAGCGCGTGGCGTTCGCGTTTATCAATGCACAGGACGCGGGTTCAGTTTCCGGTTTTATTGCCATCTTTGAGCGCCTGGGGATTGGCTATGTTGAATTGCTGGAACGCCAGGCGGGCATTGATTGGGATGTGATCATTGTCCGGGTGACCGATAGCCAGATTTCAGATAACGCAGATTTATTGTTGCAGATTATCCGTCAGTACGGCCGCACCTGCCGCCGTTATCAGTTTGAAGTGATCACCACGTCCGGGATGCGCATTCGCGCCGGATGGAACCAGGGCGAATACGTTTGTTATCCCGCCAGCCTGGGTGTGGTTGAAACAGGAACCGCCACGTTTGGCGCAAAGTTATAAGGAAATAACATGTCACAGACCGTGATTACGACTGCGTTTGAGCAGTGGAAAGCCGCGCAGGCCGCCAACGGCCAGGCCATTGTCCTGGATGAGTTTGTTTTTGCCAACGTGCCAAATCTGGACGTTAACAAACCGATTGATCGCGCCGAGGGCGTGCCACCTGCCGCACAAATCGTTTACCGCCAGGCGGTTGAAAAAACCGGTCTGGTCAATCAAAACGCCGTGGTGTATTCGGTGACGCTGGGCGCGGACGTGGGCGATTTCTCGTTTAACTGGATCGGGCTTATCAATAAGGCCACCGGCAAATTGGCAATGGTGGTGCACGCACCGCTACAAAGCAAAGTGAAGAACGCCAACGGTCAGCAGGGCAACGTGTTAACCCGTTCATTCCTGATGGAGTACAACGGGGCGGAAACGCAGACGTTGATCAGCACACCGGCCGAAACCTGGCAGATTGATTTCACGGCACGCCTGGCGGGTATGGATGAATCTCTGCGCCTGGCTAATCTGGATATTTACGGCGCGGGTGCGTTTTTCGATAACGGCTTTTTGGTGTCCAAAACCGGTACGCAATTCTTTGTGACGGCGGGTGTGGGTTACGTGGGTGGACTGCGTGCCAGCCTGGCGGCTAAAACCAATATCACCGTGACAACCAAGCCGATGAAGGTGTGGGCTGATGTGAGCTATCACGGCACGCTGACCAGCGAATACAAAACCGATATCAAATTCACCCTGGCCACGACGCTGAAAGACTACGTTCAAAGCGGGATTGCGCACTACGTGTTTGCCCTGGCCAGCATCGACGCCAACGGCGTGATCACGGATTTGCGCCCGCAGGGCAGTAGCTTATATCTGCGTCGGGATAAGAACCTGGCAGACATTGCCGATCCGGCTGCGGCACTTAATACGCTCAACGGCGTACCAAAAGCGCGCACGGTCAATAAAAAGCCGCTAACCGCTGACATTACCCTGACACCGGCAGATGTGGGCGCAATCAGTAATGTAATGCCTAACGTGGATAACACCACGATCACCAAGCTTTATGATCCATCTATCGTGGGATTATCCGGCGGCGTGACATTGGCCGGATATTTTGACGATCATCCGCTGGGGGCAACCTTTCAGGCGGCTGACACGCTGGTGAGCCATCGCCGTTGGTATAACGCCGGGGCGGCGCTCACGCAGTACCTTCACTGCCGAACAGGCGCTATTTACGTGCGTGTTGGAAACGTTAGTACAACGGAGTCAAGCGGCTGGCTTTGGTTGCAGGCCGGTGCAACTGCTCTGCCTTTTGGGTGGCGAAAGCTGTTTGATTCAGCCAACCCACCGACTGCGGCAGAAGTGGGGGCGTTTCCTGTTTCCCCTGGCGTGCTGGGCACAACGGATATTAATACCCTCAACGTGGCCAAAATTGGCTTATACGTGCAAAGCACCGGAGCCAATGCCACGGTGGCCAATGGCTACCCGCCAGGCTCGCAGGCGGCGGGCGTTTTGGAAGTGATCCCCGCGTCCTGGACGGGCGGTGTTATGCAGCGTTACACCGTGCAAAACACTGGCATTGTGTGGACGCGGGCATTAAACGCCACCTGGAATGGGGCAGATGGTCCGTGGCGCGACTGGGTGCAAGCCAGTACCGCTGGCTCTGTTGGGGCAAATACAGCCCTGGGTGCAACAGACCTTAATACCGTGGGTTTTGGCCTGACGGCGGTTCAGGCTGCGATTTATCACCAGTCTGCCAATGCGTCAGCAACGCCGGACAGAAACTACCCCGAAGCCAAAGCGGGAACGCTGTTTGTGACCGGCAGCGCCTATGGATGCCAGCAGATGTATATCACGTTTGATACCTGCAACGTCTGGATGCGTGGCCTTTCAACAACCTGGAATGGTAAGGATGGTCCGTGGCGTCCGTGGGTAGCCGTTTATGGCACCAACAATAAACCGACAGCCGCAGATGTGGGCGCATGGACGGCAACGCAAAGCGCGGCCAGTGAAAAGGCACTGTCGGACGAAATTGCGACGGCGTTTAAAATCCGCGCCAACCTTGCCGCCGCTGACACCCCGAACACCTTGCGCGGCAGCGGAATGTTTGGGCATTACGGTGTGCCAGGCGTTGCAGCTGCGACGACGGACAAAGGCTATCCGATGAACGGTTTTGTTGGGGTGATTTTCGTTACCTGGGGGCCGAATGCGACGCAGCAAATTGCCTTTAACAGTAACGGGCGACAATTCACCCGCTACGCGACCGGAGCATGGAACGGCGTTGATGGTCCGTGGTCTGCCTGGAATGAAATTTATTGTCAGGCTAACAAACCCACTCCGGCAGACGTTGGCGCATTGCCCGCTGGCGGAACCGCAGTAGCGGCCACGAAATTGGCCACCGCTCGCAAGATTGCTGGCGTGGCCTTTGACGGCACCAAGGATATCAGCATTGCAGCCGCTGATGTAAATGCGGTGCCTGCTACTGGTGGCAATGTAGGTTATCTGAATAACGCGAGTCATTACGGCATTAAGCCGGGTGTATGGGAGGGGTCTGGGGGCTTTGCTAGTCAATACACACAGCCGGTTGCTCCTTTCATCGTTCCTTATGGATTTCAGGCACCGCGCGATGTGAGTTCATATGCGCCCATTGTTAAAGGGGTGATTCAAACCACGGGGTATGGCTATGGTACTGCCGTCAGCTTTGGTGCACTGACTAGCGGTGGAACGAAATTTGCGAGCGCAGTTATTCATGCCATTGGTGATAGCGGTGTATCGGCGGCGTGGATTTTCGATCCCATGGACGGCAGTTTTGGCTGCCCGGGCAGCGTCAGCGCAGCCAATATCTACAGCAGTGCGGGGATTTACGAGCAAGGGCAGCGTATTTCAACCCAGGTGGATGCGCAAAACCGGGCAAATAATGCGGAAAATAACGCCCGTAACTGGGCTTATGGAAACTGCGTGCAGGATATTCGTTTTGGTGCATCCACCGAATTTAAAGAACGCAGCAACAATGAAAATATGAACGGTGGCGTGATGACGTCCTTCAAAGATGCGGGGAGTTCAAACTATTGGATCCGGATGCGTCCTTTGCAGAAAGCCGTGGGTGGCAACTGGTATACGGTAGGTTATGCATGAAAGCGAAAATTTATGAGCAGTTTTCTCTGCGCGAAAATCTGAATGAAGCAGAAACGTTACTGGCTACATCACACGGCGTGATGTTCCTCAGTGATAAGAAAGGAAACGACTGGTACGAGCTGCAAAAGGGTTTTTCGGCCAACACGCTGAAAATTGTTTTTGATGAAAATGGCGTGATTAACTCCGCCAGTTATGACGCGTCAACTCTGTGGCCGCAGTCTTTCAGCCTGGCCGAGGTTGATGTTATTCCCGAAAGCTTTGATATCCGTTCTCGCGGCGATAAATGGGTGTTTAACGGCAAAAAGATAATTGAACGCGTGTATTCAGCCGCTGAACTCACTGAACAGGCCGAGGCGATGAAAGGCAGTTTGCTGGCCACGGCGTCACAAAAAATCAGTCCGTTACAGGACGCCAAGGAATTAGGAATTGCTACAGATGCCGAGCTGGCACAGCTAAAGCAATGGATGCTTTATCGGGTATTAGTCAGTCGCGTTGATACTGCTCAGGGGAAAGAAATGACCTGGCCAGCGGTGCCAACCGATGTGGCGTAAGGCAACGCTGAGCATCCCGGCAGATATGAGCGCATTAACCTGTTCGGTGTTGCCGGTTCATCCGTGGGTTTACGGCGTTGGTCAGGCCGCTGGTGACAGCAGTTATTTAAGCCCGGTTAACGCCACGGAATACCTGGCCAAAAAACTGGAAAGCGTCAGTGATGAAACCAGCGTTGTGGTGCATATGCTCAATGCCCCGACGCACGCGGAATTTATGGCGATGCTGTCCGATTATTCCAGCGTGCTGCCCTTGCCGGTGATTGCCCAGGTAAAGCGCCGGGCAGAGGAAGCGGCTCAACTTGCCATCACGAAAATGCAAATCCCTGCAAAATTATCCGGTGGCTTACCTGCGGCGTTGCCGTTGTCCACGTTCACCAATCGCCTGGCGGTAAACGCCCAGCGTATTGCGGCCGCTAAGGTGGAAGCGGCTACGGGAGCCAGCGCGGCCGGATTGCTGTCTGCCCTGAAAGACTTCACCGCGGCGCGGGGAGCTGCCCTGGCGGCGGCGGCCGATGCGTTATCCGCCCTGAAAGGCAAAACGTCACCGGCGTGGGTGTTTACGGCCAAAGGGAACGGCGCGTTCCTGGCCGGAGAGCTGCGCAAAAACATCCCGAATCAGGATTCGGTGTATACCCTGGCCACGTTGTTTAGCGGGGCGGATTTATCCACGTTGGAGGCGATGATCCATGACGATAACCACACTGGCACTTAATGGCGAAGCCATCCCGCTGATGAATCTGAAAGTCACGCCAACCATGCAGTTTGCGGAAAAAGACCAGTCCGGGCAGTCATCGAGCACGGCCAATGCAGAGCAGGGGATTAAGGCCAAAGAATTGCGCGTTTCTGGGACGGTATCCTTTCGGGACGCGGCAACTTTAAAGCGGTTGTTTGAGCTGGCAGAGGCAAAATCTGCCAGTGGTTCGTTGCAGGTTTACCGCGTGGCTAACCTGATCGCCCAGACGATTAATTTTCGTGAAGGGACGTTTACCGGCGCGATTGATGCACCGCAGCAGGATAATAAAATGGCCTGGCTGGTCACGTTTACCCTGCGCGAAAAAATCAGCGTAGCCGAGAAGAAAGAAGCCCGCGCAGGCAGTAAAACAGCGGCAACAAAACAGGGGGCGGGCGGTGCCAATGGAAGTGGTAACGCGGCGGCCGAGAGTGACGAAAAACTGACGTGGTTTGAGCGCAAAGTGCTGAAGCCGGTCAATGATGCATTGGGGTAAGGGATGAAACCCATCAAGCGGTTGTATTTGTCGAGCGCGGCCACGCACCTGGTGGACGCAAACCTGGCGTTAGAATTAAATGCCTGCGGTCGGGGATTTATCACCGCGCAGACGGATGAAGATTACACTGGCAAACTGGTGCGCCTGGACGTGGGCTATCACGATCTGGTGTTGCGCTGGTTTACCGGTTTTGTGGAGCGCTCTCAGCCAGCGGAGAATGGCTATCAGCGGCTTTTTGTCCGGGAGCTGGTCGGCATATTCGAGCGTCTTTGGCCGTGCTCTTTTCAGCATCCCACGCTGCGACAAATCACCGGCTGGCTGACCGAGGAAAGCGGGCTGGAATTCACGCTGGCCAGCGGTGCGTCCTACGCCGATACGCCGATCCCACATTTCACCCATTCCGGCACCGGCTATCAGCTGTTAGCCAACCTGGGCAAAGCGTTCAGTATTACAGATTACGTGTGGTATCAGCTGCCCGATGGTGGCGTTTTTGTCGGTGCGGCCGCTGATGCACTGTTTGCCGGTAAGCCGGTAGAAATTCCTGCCGAATTTAACCAAAGCGTAGCCGGTGGCAATGTCATGACTGTGCCGCTGATCCAGTCTTTACGTCCATGCGTAGAGGTGAACGGTCAGCGATTGACGAAGGTCAGATTGCATAATGATGATATGGAAATTACCTGGACGCCGCGCAATAAAGCCACCGGTCAGGCATTGCAGAAAACCCCGTTTCAACGCCAGGTTGAAAGCAGTTATCCAGAGCTGGCCAGCGGCTTGCACCTGCCGCAGTTCGCCAGGGTGGAAGCGCCCAGCGAAGATGTGAGCAACGGAAACATTGCCGATCCGTTCAGGCCGCGTTATGCCGTGGACTTGCAGCTGTTAGACGCAGACGGCAATCCGGCAAAAGATACGCCGCTTTATCCGGCCGTGCCGTTGCCGCTGCCAATGGCGGGCGGGGAATCCGGGATGTTCCAATTCCCACCGCCAGGCACGTTGGTAGAAGTCGGATTTAACGGCGGCCGCGCCGATAAGCCGTTTGTGCGTCAAACCCTTGCCCAGGGCAACAGCCTGCCCGCCGTGAAGCCGGGCGAACAGCTGCAACAGCAGCGTGATGGGGTATCGCAGCGTGTAACGGTGGCGGGCGATTGGGAACGCCAGACTGATCAGGTTATCCGTGAAACCTCAATGAGCCGGGTTGTCACGGCCGATGATGAAACCCGCACGCTGGTGGCCAGGGAAACAACCGTGCAGGCCACGGACAAAACCACGGTGCTGGGCAAAGCCACCTTGCTGGCTGGTGCAATCCAGCAGATTGCCCAGGGGGATTACAGCCTGGCCACGCAGACCAATTATGTGGCCAGTATCCAGGGCAATGCGGAAACCAACGTGATTGGCCAGCTGATTGAAAAGGTGGGACAGCTGCGCAGCAGCGTGGCCGGTGTGCGTCAGGAGGTGATTGCGCCGGTGGTGTGGATTGGTAGCCAGTCGGTGAACGTGTGCCAACTGATGCTTGATACCCTGGACGTGGTGAAACAGCTGGCACAGCTGACGGCTGCACACACTCACAACAATACCGGCACGCCGCTGAATGCCCTGGCCATTACCGACACCGGCACCAAAGCCACTACGCTAAAAGAGAAATACGATCCGGTTATTGGTTAATTTTATTAGTACATATTATTCAATGGCCTGCGTTCCAACGGGCAAATTCTAGGTATGATATAATTTAACCTCAACAATCCCTTCGCTATTGAGGTTTCAAAATGATTGAGAATCTTAAAAATATACAAAGTGGCAAAGCGCCGATTAATCGAGACGAACTCAATGCCTTGATTGAGACTCTTAACAGGAAGGGAACCGCCTACAATCTCTCCCCGATAAAATTATCAGGCAGTGGAATACTATTGCGTGGGCGAAAGTTGTCCCCTCCAAATGATTGGGATCTTGTAAAGGAACAACTTTCAGAATGGATAAAACAACTTGAGCTAGACGATAAATATTTCAATCCAAGATAGACGTTTGATAAAGCCCGCCGCGTGCGGGTTTTTTATTGCCCGCAGATAACCCACCCCAACCGCACGCAGTGCCGTGCAGTATCGTATTCAACGCCCTGAAACCTTTCAAAACGATCAAGCCGCCTGAGTTAACCCGTGCGGCCGTGCGCCCACGAAACAAAGCAAGACCAGACGGAAATTGCACTACACCGCACCCGCCTGCGCTTTTTGTGTAGGTAATTTTTTTCAGTTTTAAATTTCTACAAACCAAGCCGCCAGGCCGCGCCGTGCCTGGGGTTCTGCGCGTGATTACAAACTGAAAAGATTGAAAAGAATTTCAGTAAATTCCAGTTTTCTGGATCTGAGAAGGATCGAGAGAAAAACACAACGATATGAAATAAAAGGTTTTTATCTGCTTTTTGTCAGTTTGGTAGATCGCTGAGAAGATCAAACCGGCGAGGATATGAAAAGATTACAGGCCAGGTGTGGCATGGGCTGCGGGCGATTTGACGTTAATTTGAAAAACTGAAATTTGCGAAACTGGTGTGCTGTAATTATATACAGTAAGTAAGTTTAGAGACGGCAGAGCAAAAGCGGCAAAAGGTGGATTTTATGCGTTCGTTGAAAATTTGCAACGCGGTGATTTATTTCATGGTGAAGGGGGAGAGGTTAACCAGGGAGCAGGTTTTCGGGAATCAGGGGAATCCAGTTTATGCGATCTGGCCAGTGGGTAAGAAATGGGGTGTTGCTTATCACGATGGTAAAAGGTGGCTATCCCTTGCGTTCATTCCGCCACGCTCTGAGGCTGATGCATATGATTGCGCGATAGGCCATTACTATAAGTATTTTTAAATCTCAAATTGCAGCTCACTGTCTTTAAAATATTCGGTGTATCAATGATATGAATTGGCTGATACATAGGCATAAGAGGGTAAACCATGAGAGAAGGTGAGGAAAATAGTGGAATCCAACAATGGGGGTATCAAAAAATTTAGTGGTTAAGAATCTGATTTCATACCACAAACATTTCCAATAACTAGCACAATTTGGGGTTAAATGCCCATTTTTGATATTCGAAGCCGGTTCGCCAAAGTGAACATAAAGGGCATCCCCGTTAAAGTCATTCCCCAAATAATTAAACATAAAACAGCGGCTTAGCGTTTTACGTCCATAAAACACAAAATTCTGTTTCGCATTTGAGGGAATTCTTGAATCTGGCCATCCCCATTTACCTATGGCTATGGCATTTGCTAGGCCATATGAGCGAGGCGGAAAGAGCTTGAAAATGAGATCAGGTGTGGTGATTTTTTCAAGAATCAAAGCATCGATAATTGGTTTATTGGTGTGCCGAGAGAGAACGTAAAAGCGTTGCCAGCTGTAAAGCCAAAAAGCTACCAGTATGTAGGGGAAAATATAGCTAGCCGTTATCTTCAGTCCAAAGTTACCGATTGGGAGTGCATCAGCAAAGGTTGCCCAGCCCCCAAAGAGAGCTAATACGCAAAGGGCGGAGACGATTAATTTTGTTCGAGTTGCTTTGATATCTTCCATGGACACCTTATGGCTGTCGCCATTTTGTCGCCACTCTAAGAAAAAAGGGGTTACGCTTTCACGTAACCCCTTGATTTAATTGGTGGAGCTGGGGGGATTTGAACCCCCGTCCGAAATTACTACACCGTCGGCACTACATGCTTAGTCCAATCTTTACATTCGCCGGTTAGCTGCGGATGGACACGCCACTAACAAACTATCCTGATTGGGTTTAACGCTTTCACCCCAGGCAAGGTGTCCACGCGATCTCTTTTGGGTTTGACCTCTCTTGATCCCCGTCCTAAGAGCGGAGGCTAGGGAGAGAGGGCTCTAAGCAGGGTATTAAGCTGCTAGGGCGTAGTTTTCGTCGTTTGCGACTATTTTTTTGCGGCTTTTTACGAGGCAAACCGCCCCTCGGCATGCTCCTTGGGCTTCGCAAATCCCGTCGAATCCAGAATCAGCCCCAAGTACTGTTACGCAGTATACCAGAAAAAGAACACGCTAAGCCAGAGACTTAGCGGTTTGAGTTCTTCATGATACGTGCTTTGTCTACTTTCCATTCACGATCTTTAATGTCATCGCGCTTGTCGTGCTCTTTCTTACCTTTAGCCAGACCGATCTTCACTTTTGACCAGGCATTTTTCCAGTACAAGGAAAGCGCCACGACGGTGTAACCATCACGACTGACTTTTCCGAAAAGCGTTTCTAATTCTCGCTTCTTCAGCAGTAATTTTCTCGTACGGGTAGGGTCGCAGACGATATGACTCGACGCCACGTTAAGAGGTTGAATGGTTGCGCCAAATAAATAGGCTTCACCGTCGCGGAATGTGACATAGCTGTCAGAGATGTTTGCTTTACCAGCGCGCATCGATTTGACTTCCCATCCCTGCAAAGCAAGCCCCGCCTCGATTTCATCTTCAATGAAATATTCATGGCGAGCGCGTTTGTTCATCGCGATAGTCGCGGAACCGGGTTTATGTGCTTTTTTCTTTGTCATAGTGATACTTATTATACTGTAAGCGATGCCGATTGAAATCCCCACGCTGTCAGAGTGGGGTGTTTTTCCTGTTTGTGGCGAGCTGTGCTTCGTAGTTTTTATTACCGCGCGGATAAATGGTATTATCTGTACGTTTTATGACACCTGGAAAATGATATGCCACAGATAAGTCGTTCTGCGCTTGTACCCTTCAGCGTGGAGCAGATGTACACCCTGGTTAATGATGTCGATGCTTATCCGCAGTTTCTGCCCGGTTGTACCGGCAGCCGCATTTTAGAAAACAGCGATACGTCCATGACCGCCGCCGTTGATGTTTCGAAAGCGGGCATCAGTAAGACTTTTACAACCAAAAATACGTTAATCAGCAATAAGCGCATTGATATGCAGCTGGTTGATGGTCCTTTCCGCAAACTGACCGGAGGATGGGATTTCATCGAACTTAGCCCCGACGCATGTAAAGTTCAGCTTAGCCTTGATTTCGAATTTACCAATAAATTGATTGAGTTAGCGTTCGGAAAAATCTTTAAAGAACTGGCAGGCAGTATGGTTCAGGCGTTCACGCTGCGCGCAAAAGAGGTTTACAGTGTCTGAGATCCGCGTTGAAGTCGTCTATGCACTGCCGGAACGTCAGTACCTGCGCACGGTGAAACTGGAAGAAGGGAGCAGCGTGGAGCAGGCGGTCAAGGCTTCCGGTTTGCTTGAGTTACGCAGTGATATCGATTTGAAGCAGAATAAACTGGGTATCTACAGCCGCCCGGTAAAACTTGCCGATACGGTAGATGACGGAGATCGTATTGAGATTTACCGGCCATTAATTGCTGACCCGAAAGAATTACGGCGGATTCGCGCCGAACGTTCTAAAAAATAAGGCGCCTCAGGCGCCTTATTTTTTTACCCTGAAAGATGATTTTTGGTAGTTACCAGAGACCATCACACCGGGGCGATTTATTTTTGATCGCTCAACTTCGGTTTGTTGTCGATATTGGTCAGTTCACCCGCTTGGTTGAAGGTCAGCGTCAATGTTTGCTGTGTTACACCTTCGTGGCCTGGCTCCTGACGGAACACGTAGAACCAAACATCACTGCCAAACGGGTCGTGCAGCATCGGCGTGCCAAGAACATAAGCAACTTGTTGTTTAGTCATACCGGTATGAATTTTTTGAACATCCGCAGGAGATAAGTAATTCCCCTGGTTGATATCAGGCCGATAAACCACCTTTTCCAGAGTGGAACAGCCCGCAGTAAGCATTACAAGAGCTACAGCGGCGGCAGTTAGCGTTTTACAGCGCATAGTCATTACATTCCTTTAGGGCATAAGATGCCGATGATAATAGACCTTTCATCAGTTTGAAACCTTTGCGGGGCACCTGTATGACCGCTTAAATGTAAAAAAGTTGAGCTTTTTACGCAGCGAGCAGCTCTTTTGCATTGGCCAGCGTGTTTCGGGTGACTTCACTTCCGCCCAGCAGACGCGCCAGTTCCTGCAAACGCGCCTTTTTATCAAGCCGGTTCATTTGCGTTTCTGTCACTTCGCCGTCGGTTTCTTTGCTGACAAAATAATGCTGATGTCCGCAACCTGCAACCTGAGGTAAGTGAGTCACACACATAACTTGCGTGGATTCACCTAACTGGCGCAGCAACCGGCCAACAATGGCTGCCGTTGGTCCACTGATGCCAACGTCAACTTCATCGAAGATAAGCGCCGGAGTTTCCATTTTTTGCGCCGTAATAACCTGGATCGCCAGTGCAATACGGGAAAGCTCACCACCGGAGGCTACTTTGGCCAGCGCCTGAAGCGGCTGACCCGGGTTAGTGGTGACCTGGAATTCCAGACGGTCAGCCCCCTCCATGTTCAGGTGTTCTGGTTCGAACTGCACCTGAATCTTGAATTTACCGTGCGGCATGGAAAGTGCCTGCATGCTTTGCGTAATCAGATGTGTAAGTTCATCGGCGAAATACTGGCGTTTTTCATGCAGCTGTTCAGCAACCGCTACTGCCTGCTGATAATGACGCTGTACCGCTTCGCTCAGCTCTGCCTGATTGGTTTCCTGATCATCCAGTGCCTGCTGTTCTTCAAGCAACTGGCGATGCAATTCTGGCAGTTCTTCTGCGCTGACATGGTGCTTGCGTGCAAGATTCATCTGGCGGGACAGGCGCTGTTCCAGTTCGTATAAGCGGTTTGGATCCATTTCCAGGCGTTCACTGTAGTGGCGCAGTTCATCGCTGGCTTCGCTGACCTGAATGGAGGCATCGTCGAGCATGACGATCAGATCGTTCATTTTGCTATCGAGCTCAGCGAGTTCAGTCAGCTGATTACGTGCGGTATAAAGCAAACTGACAATGTTTTGCTCTTCGCCATCGGCCAGAAGATATAGCGCGCTTTGGCTCAGGGAAAGCAGCTGCCCGCTGTTTGCCAGACGTTTATATTCTTCATCGATTTGTTCGTACTCACCGGCCTGAGGGGCGAATTCGTTCAGTTCTTTCAACTGATATTGCAACAACTGACGGCGCGATTCGCGCTCGCTGACTTGCTGCTGATATTGCGCCAGCTGACGACAGCTCTGATGCCAGTTTTGGTAAGCTTTGCGCATTTCAGCCAACAGCAGGGGCTGATCGGCATAAGCATCGAGCAGATCTTTCTGATGCTCAGGCTTGAGTAAAAGCTGATGGGCGTGTTGTCCGTGAATTTGGATCAGATGCTGACCCAGCTCGCGAAGCTGTGACAAAGGCACGGGCGTGCCGTTAATGAAACCGCGGGAACGGCCGTCGCTGCTGATGGTACGGCGTAGCAGGCAATCCTGCCCTTCGTCGAGCTGGTTTTCTGCCAGCCAGTGTTTTGCAGAAGGTGTATCAGCCAGAGTGAAGCGGGCGCAGATATCGGCACGACTCGCACCCAGGCGCACCATGCTGCCGTCTGCGCGACTGCCAAGGCAAAGCCCGAGCGCATCAATAGCGATGGACTTACCGGCACCGGTTTCACCGGTGATTGCCGTCATACCGGCATGAAAATCGATTTCTAATTCGCGGACAATGGCAAAGTTACTGATAGTTAATTGCGCCAGCATGATCACCTTCCTGTACATAACAACAGACCTGTAATTACATACAGTATAAACTGGTTTTATATACAGTAAAGGGGCTGGCGAATTATTTTTATCTGATCAGAAGAGTTTTTTTGACCATCCGAGTTTTGTGCTTAATGTATTGAAATAGCTGTAGTCTTTCGGGTGGATCAGATTCAGGTGAAACTCGCTGCGGCGGATGACCACTTCTTCACCCGGTTGAATCGGCAGGGCAATCTGGCTGTCACAGCTGATTTCAAGGTCATTGCTCATATGTGAGAACCGCAGACAAATCGTACTGCTGCTGTTAATAACCAGCGGGCGCGCAGAAAGTGTGTGCGGGAACATCGGCACCAGCGCAATAGCTTCTAACGTCGGCGTCAGGATCGGACCGCCACCTGATAGCGAATAGGCGGTAGAGCCGGTTGGTGTCGAAATAATCAGACCGTCCGAACGTTGGGAGAAGGCGAATTTGTCGTCAATATAGACTTCAAATTCAATCATGTGTGCGACTTTTCCCGGATGAAGGACGACTTCATTGATAGCAGTGCTCACGCGACATTGCTGGTCTTTGCAGCGTACCATGGCCTCCAGCAGGAAACGTTGTTCGCTGATGTATTCGCCCTGCAGAACGTCATCGAGTTGCTGCAAAGCGTTATCCGGGTCCAGATCGGTCAGAAAACCGAGATTGCCACGGTTGATGCCGATGACTTTGATGTCATAGCGTGCCAGAACGCGTGCGGCGCCCAGCATGTTACCGTCGCCGCCGACAACAACGGCCAGATCGGCCAGTTTACCGATTTCTGCCAGACTGCCGGTCGTGGCGTTTTCAAGGGCTAAATCTTGTGCCACCTGTCGCTCAACAATGACCTGATAACCTTTTGAGATTAACCAGTGGTAAAGCATTTCATGGGTGGCAAGTGCTGAAGGATGACGAGGGTGTCCGACAATCCCAATGCACTCAAATTTTTTATTCATCGCTGTGGTTATCCTCAGCAGGGTGTGATGACCCCTGCATTATGACCGGTTTCATTAAAAACCAAACCTTGAAACCCCGGTTTTGATCCCCATAATAAGCCAAGTAGCAAGATTAATGCTAAAACGCGGAGAGATTCATGAGTAGTAAAGAACATAAGACACCTGACGAGCAAGTCTCTGAAGAACTGAATCAGGAACAAGAGCTGCAAGCGGAAGCGGAAACCCAGGCGGCAGATGTCGTTGACCCGCGCGATGAACGTATTGCTGAACTGGAAGCACAGCTGAAAGAACTCCAGCAGCGCGAGCGTGACAGCCTGCTGCGTGCTAAAGCGGAAGTGGAAAACATCCGTCGTCGCACCGAACTGGATATCGAGAAAGCGCATAAATTCGCTCTGGAGAAATTCTCCGGCGAGCTGCTGCCTGTTATCGATAATCTGGAACGTGCTCTGGATCTGGCTGATAAATCCAATTCAGAACTGGCAGGTTTGATTGAAGGCGTCGAGCTGACCCTGAAATCTCTGCTGGATGCTGTGCGTAAGTTCGGTATGGAAGTGGTGAGCGATATCCACGTGCCTTTCAATCCGGAACTGCACCAGGCGATGACGATGATGGAATCCGAAGAGCTGGAACCTAATCACGTGATGATGGTGATGCAAAAGGGTTACACGCTGAACGGCCGTCTGTTACGCCCTGCAATGGTTGCGGTTTCCAAAGCAAAAGCCTGATTCTGTGTTTAGCAGACTGATATAACGAAAGAGGCACCTTCGCGGGTGCCTCTTTTTTATGCCTGTTCAGGTCGCATTTATGCCTGTTCAGGCAATACCGGCACCCAGTCAATCGGTGCCAGACCCTGTTGTTCCAGTAAGGCATTCGCCTGTGAGAAATGTTTACATCCCAGAAAACCGCGATGTGCAGAAAGCGGAGAAGGGTGCGGCGCTTTCAAAACATGATGGCGGTTGCGGTCGATAATATTACCCTTCTTCTGCGCGTGAGAGCCCCACAGCAAAAAGACAATTCCTTCACGATTTTCGTTCAGCGCGGCAATAACTTTGTCGGTAAAGGTTTCCCAGCCTAGTTTGGCATGTGAGTGCGCCTGACCCCCTTCGACGGTCAAAACCGTATTCAGCAGCAGCACGCCCTGATCGGCCCAGCTTTGCAGATAGCCGTGAGACGGTCGTACGAAGCCGGGAATGTCGGTGGCCAGTTCTTTATACATGTTCACTAAAGAAGGCGGGGCAGGGATACCCGGACGGACAGAAAATGATAATCCGTGAGCCTGGTTGGGGCCATGGTAAGGATCCTGACCCAGGATCACCACTTTGACGTCTGCCAGTTCAGCAGAACGAAAGGCGTTGAACACATCCTGCTGTGGCGGATAAATGGTTTTGCCAGCTGCGCGTTCTGCCGCAACAAACTTCAATGTATCAACGAAATAGGGTTGTTCTTTTTCCTGATCAATCACGTCATGCCAGGTGAGAGTAGTGGACATTGACGCTCTCCTTTTGAAGGTAATTTTAAACTGGCAGTAGCTTACCTGCTCATTCTGCTGAGTGAAACCCGCACGCACTTTTGCTGATGTTTATCTGCGACTTAACGTTCTATGCAAAATTTGTTGATAATTTACAAAAATAATTTAATCAGGCGCCTTGAGAAAATTGATATAAAACATAAATATGCCGAGGGTGAGGAATACCCACAGGGAAAAGATTGATATTTATCAAAGAATGCAGGGTGCTCTGCTGTTATATCTGACAACAGGAAAACAGGTTGTGATTCAGCCTGACATCAATCAATTAACAGTATCGTAGCCAACTTGGAGGCAACATATGATCACCGGGATCCAAATTACTAAAACCGACAACGAAGCGCTGAAAAACTCTTTCTGGCTGCTCGATGATGAAAAAGCAGAAGCTCGCTGTGTATGTGCAAAAGCGGGTTTTGCGGAAGACCAGATTGTGGCTGTCAGCGATCTTGGCAAGTTTGAATACCGTGAAGTGCCAATGGAAGTTCAGCCGACCGTGCGCGTGGAAGGTGGTCAGCACCTGAACGTTAACGTACTGCGTCGTGAAACACTGGAAGATGCGGTTAAACATCCTGAGAAATACCCACAGCTGACTATTCGTGTGTCTGGCTATGCGGTACGTTTCAACTCACTGACTGCTGAACAGCAGCGTGACGTGATTACCCGTACTTTCACTGAAAGCCTGTAATCGCCTCTGAGCGTTTCAGTTTTCAGGTAATAGCAGGAATAAAAAAACCGCCTTTCGGGGCGGTTTTTCTTTGCATCAAATCAGGCCTGATTAAGAGGCATCTTTGGCTGCGTCAGGTTTAACGCGGCGCTTGCCGACGTTTTTGCTGTCACGATGGCGAACTTTCACTTTCACCTTCGATTTTTCCTGATCCGCTTTCTGCTTCTCTTTACGTTTCGCCAGCACTTTCTTCGATGGCTTACCGGTCACTTTTTCACTAGGTGCTTTGGTCTTAGGACGGAAGCCTTCCAGCACGCGCGCTTTAAGTGGTTCATTCAGGTAACGACCGATTTTACCGAGCAGCAGATGGTCATGCGCTTCCACGAAGGAAATCGCGGTGCCTTTGCGGCCAGCACGACCGGTACGGCCGATGCGGTGCAGATAGATATCAGCGGTCAGCGGCAGGTCAAAGTTGAAGACGTGGCTGATGTCGTTGATATCCAGACCGCGCGCGGCGATGTCGGTGGCAACCAGCACGTTAACGCGATCTTCGACCATACGTTTAACCGCTTCGGTACGTTTAACCTGTACCATTTCGCCTTCGAGATAGCAGGAGTTAATCCCGGCTTCACGCAGCCACGCGACCAGTTCATGCACACGCTCGCGCTTACGCACGAAGATCACCGATTTAGTGACGTCTTCCTGTTTCAGCAAATGGATCAGCATCTGGGTTTTATGCGCCAGATCGTCGGCACGGTAATACCATTGCAGGATCTTTTTGCGTTCGCGGCGTGACGGATCGGCTTCGATTTCTACCGGCTCAGTCAGAATGCGTTCTGCGAATTCACGGATGGCTTCCCCTTCCAGCGTTGCGGAGAACAGCAACGTCTGTTTGCGCCAGCGTGCTTCGGCAGAAATGGTTTCGATGTCCTGCGCAAAACCCATGTCCAGCATGCGGTCGGCTTCGTCGAGGATCAGCGTCTCGATTGCGCGGCAGTCGAAGTTTTCTTCTTTAATGTATTGCAGCAAACGTCCGGTTGTCGCAACGACAATGTCCTGGTTTTCGCTGAACACTTCGGCATGGTTCATATAAGCCACGCCGCCAGTGATGGTCGCGATATCCAGTTCGGTATGTTTGGCTAACTCACGCGCCTGTTCAGCAACCTGCATAGCAAGTTCACGGGTTGGCGTGAGGATCAGAATTCGTGGCGGACCAGATTTCTTACGCGGGAAATCCAGCAAATGCTGCAATGCAGGCAGCAGGAACGCCGCTGTTTTGCCGGTGCCGGTAGGAGCCGAACCCAACACATCGCGTCCGTCCATTGCTGGCGGAATGGCCTCTGCCTGAATGACAGTAGGACGGCTATAGCCTTTGTCGCCAAGGGCTTCAATCAGGCGTTCATCGAGTTCGAGTTCGGAAAAAGTGGTTACAGTCATGGTCTACCTCTACTTGGGGCGCCGATTATAGACGTGTTAGACGCGATCTTCACCTATTTAAGCGGTTTGCGTGGCTTTTACTCTGCTTCTCTTTGCCCTATGCTACGACAGTTTTCGTTCCCGGCCCTGCTGGCTGGCGTTATTACGGTGAAATGAGTGACAAAAGAAGTCAGTTCCGCACAGCCTTTACGGCGCAATGGTTTTACCTTTAAACAGTTTTTCGTCGCACATGACCGTTGCGCGATGAAAGTTGGCACAGACGGTGTTCTGCTGGGTGCGACTGCGCCGGTCACTCAGGCACGACGTGTTCTTGATATTGGCTGTGGCAGCGGTCTGATTGCCATGATGCTGGCACAGCGCAGCGAATCTGACACTGTTATCGATGCCGTAGAACTTGAACCTGCGGCCGCCGGACAGGCAGCTGAAAATTTCCGCGAATCAGTCTGGGCGAATAGATTGTCTGTCCATGCGCAGGATATTAATGAGTACGCGCAAAAATATCCTGCTCAGTATGATCTGATTGTCAGCAATCCGCCTTATTTTGAATCGGCCGTTGCCTGCCGCGATGAAGCCCGTAATGCTGCCCGTTACACGGAAACCCTGACACATGAGGCGCTGCTTGAATGCGCGCAGATGCTGATTGCGCCGGAAGGGCTGTTCAGCGTTGTTCTGCCCTATGACATCGGTCTGGCATTTGAAACGCTGGCTCACCAGAACGGCTGGTTCAGTGCGTGGCGCATGGCCGTTCGAGACCGGCCGGGAAAACCGCTTAACCGTTTGCTGCTGACATTATCAAGGCAATTTGTTGAACGCACGGATGAGGAACTGGCATTGCGGAAATCGGAAGGCGTTTACAGCGAAGAGTTCTGCACGCTGATCACCGATTTCTATCTGAATTATTAACGGGGCAAAGGGTGAGGGGCCGAAAAGTGCGTTCCTTCGCACTCTTTCGAAACTAACACTGTAAAACCTATGGCTGCAAAATAGTGGGCTGCGGATTTTCCTGTAAATCAGGATAATCGAGCGTGTAATGCAGGCCACGACTTTCTTTACGCTCCAGCGCACTGCGGACGATCAGTTCAGCCACCAGCACCAGATTTCTCAATTCCAGCAGATTATTGGAAATACGGAAGTTGGCGTAATACTCGTCAATTTCCTGTTGCAGCGTCATGATGCGGCGCAGTGCGCGCTCCAGGCGTTTCGTTGTACGCACAATTCCCACGTAGTCCCACATAAACAGGCGCAGCTCATGCCAATTATGCTGGATAACCACCTGTTCATCGGAATTGTCCACCCGGCTTTCATCCCATTGCGGAATGTTTTTTGCCAGCTTGGCATGAGGCAGGCGCTTAATAATGTCTTCCGCTGCCGACCAGCCGTACACCACACATTCCAGCAGTGAGTTAGAAGCCAGACGGTTAGCGCCATGCAGACCGGTATAGCTGACTTCGCCAATCGCATACAAACCATCGAGATCGGTACGACCGTGCTGATCTACCATCACGCCGCCGCAAGTATAATGCGCAGCCGGCACGATCGGAATGGGCTGTCTGGTCAGGTCGATGCCCAGCGATTGCAGCTTTTCATCAATCATCGGGAAATGATGCTTAATGAATTCCGGCGGGCGATGGCTGATATCGAGATACATGCAGTCTGCACCGAGACGTTTCATTTCATGGTCGATAGCACGTGCAACAACATCACGCGGCGCCAGTTCGCCTCGTTCATCGAAATCAGGCATAAACCGCGTGCCATCCGGACGTTTGAGCAGGGCACCTTCGCCACGCAGCGCTTCGGTCAGCAGGAAGTTACGCGCCTGAGGATGATAGAGGCAGGTCGGATGGAACTGATTGAATTCCAGATTGGCAACCCGACAACCTGCACGCCACGCCATGGCGACGCCATCGCCTGAAGAGATATCCGGGTTAGTGGTGTACTGATACACCTTAGCGGCACCGCCTGTGGCGAGAACAACGGCTTTGGCGCGCAGTGTTTCAACATGCTCTTTATCGCGGTTCCAGACATAGGCACCGACCACGCGTTGAGTGCCCGGTAATCCAAGTTTGCTTGAGGTAATTAAATCAACGGCATTATAGCGTTCTTTCACGCAAATATTGGCGTGCGCCCTTGCTTTCCCAACCAGCGTAGTCTCTACTTCTTTACCTGTAGCATCAGCAGCATGCAGGATCCTACGGTGGCTGTGACCGCCTTCGCGTGTCAGATGATAACGCTCTTCTGAGCTCGCGTTGGTTTCGGTATCAAACAGGACGCCCTGGTCGATCAACCATTGCACACAATGTCGTGCATTGCTGGCGATAAATTCAACAGCTTCTTTATCGCATAAGCCTGCGCCGGCAATTAATGTGTCATCAACATGTGAGGCAATGCTGTCTGCTTCGTCGAAAACGGCGGCAATTCCGCCCTGGGCGTAAAACGTAGAGCCTTCGTTGAGGGGGCCTTTACTGAGAACAGTGACGTGACAGTGGTCTGCAAGTCGCAAAGCCAGAGAAAGGCCCGCAGCGCCACTTCCGATTATCAATACATCGCTAACAAATTCAGATGAAGGTTGCATAACGTATGATGTTTGCAGAAGAAGAGGGAAATTCATGTTAGCCTAAACCTCCGTGCAAAAGCCACGGGCTTAAGACTTCAATAGAAAAAACAATGGCGATGTGGAACTAATCGTTCCATGTGAACTCCAAGCAGTACTTGCTCAGGAATATAATGATGAAAGCTGGCAGTACGATTCTAAGCGCGGAGATAGTTTTGGGGAGATTTTACCTCGGATGAGCGAGCAGTTAGCCGATCAAGTTCTGGTTGAGCGGGTCCAGAAGGGTGATCAAAAATCGTTCAATTTACTGGTTATTCGTTACCAGCATAAAGTAGCGAGCCTTGTATCCCGCTACGTGCCACAAGGCGATGTGCCTGATGTGGTTCAGGAATCTTTTATCAAAGCGTATCGTGCGCTGGAATCTTTCCGCGGCGACAGTGCTTTTTATACCTGGCTGTATCGTATTGCAGTCAACACAGCGAAAAATTATCTGGTCGCTCAGGGGCGTCGTCCGCCATCCAGTGATGTCGATGCGAACGAAGCCGAGAATTTCGAAAGTGGCGGTGCCCTGAAAGAAATTTCGAACCCTGAGAACTTAATGTTGTCTGAAGAATTACGACAGATAGTTTTCCGTACTATTGAAGCACTTCCTGAAGATCTTCGCATGGCGATCACCTTAAGGGAGTTAGATGGATTGAGCTACGAAGAAATAGCCGCCATCATGGATTGTCCGGTGGGTACGGTAAGATCCCGTATATTCCGTGCCCGGGAAGCAATTGATAACAAGGTCCAACCGCTCATCCAGCGTTAGAGATGACGGACACAGGAAGGGTACTTAGGCATGCAGAAAGAAAAGCTTTCCGCTCTGATGGATGGTGAAGCCATTGATTCTGAACTGTTGAGTTCTTTATCAACAGATTCCAAGCTTCAGCAAGACTGGCAGAGTTATCATTTGATCCGCGATACCTTACGCGGTGATATTGGGAATGTGGTGCATCTGGATATCGCAGACCGTGTGGCCGCAGCGCTGGCAAACGAGCCGATTAAACTGGTGCCGGGTTCCGCAACAGAATCGCAGCCTCAGCCTCATACCTGGCAAAAAATGCCTTTCTGGCAGAAGGTGCGCCCTTGGGCGAGCCAGCTGACTCAGGTTGGCGTAGCTGCTTGCGTATCGCTGGCTGTGATTGTCGGTGTGCAGCACTATAACCAGCCTGACGCATCGGGCGCTTCTCCGGAAACGCCAGCATTTAATACTTTGCCAATGATGGGTAAAGCCTCTCCGGTCAGCTTCGGCGTGCCAAATGAAGGCAATACCACCAGCGGGCAACAAAATGTGCAGGAGCAACGTAAGCGTATCAATGCTATGTTGCAGGATTACGAACTGCAACGCCGCTTGCATTCTGAGCAACTTCAGCTCGAACCTGTTACTCCACAGCAAGCCGCTGTTCAGGTCCCAGGAACTCAGTCTTTAGGAACGCAAACGCAGTAATGAAGCAATTTTGGTTTGCCGCTTGTTTAGTGACGGGCAGCCTGCTTACTCCAAGTATCGCCTCGGCAGATCCCACTTCCGAGGCGTTATTACAAGGGATGGGTAAAGCCAGTCAGTCGCTGAATTATGAAATGGGTTTTATCAACATCACGAAGCAAGGGATTGATTCCTTTCGCTATCGTCATGCTGTTTCTAATCAATCCTCGCTCGCTCAACTGGTACTGATGGATGGTCCGCGCCGTGAAATTGTCCAGCGCGGAAAAGACATCAGCTACTTCGAGACCGGGCTTCAGCCTTTTACTCTGGATGGCGATCATATTGTTGATTCCCTGCCCTCCATTGTATTCAGCGATTTCTCCCAGCTGTCAAAATACTATGATTTCATCGCCGTAGGTCGCGCGCGTGCCGCAGACCGTCTGAGCCAGGTGATCCGCGTGGTTTCGCGTGATGGCACAAGGTTCAGCTATGTTATCTGGATTGATGAGCAGACTAAGTTGCCAATGCGTGTGGATTTATTAGATCGCGATGGCGAAACGCTGGAACAGTTCAGGGTCATCAGCTTTGATGATGGTAATCAAGTCATAGTGGCTCTTGCTGATCTTGAGAAAGCCAATCTGCCGCCGGTACTTTCGTTACCTGCTTCTGAGCCGATTAAGTTTGGATGGCAAGTGAAATGGCTTCCGGCGGGGGTAGCTGAAGTGGCGAGCAGTCGCAGAAGCTTGCCAAATATGCCAGTCACGATAGAATCCCGTTTGTATACTGACGGATTGTTCAGCTTCTCTGTCAATATCAGTGCTACCACTAACGGCCCCTCTGAGCAGTTAATCAGACAAGGGCGAAGAACCGTACAAACGGAAGTTCGTAACGGTAATGAGATTACTGTCGTCGGTGAATTGCCGCCTTCCACAGCAAAACGTATTGCTGAAAGCATTGTTTTCTCTGCCAAATGACTTTTGGCTAAATAAATCCGGGTGATTGTATGATGAAAGAATGGGCCACTGTGGTGTCGTGGCAAAACGGTATTGCATCACTGCGCTGTGAAACGCAGTCGGGTTGCAGTAGCTGCCATTCGCGTTCAGGTTGTGGTGCCCGGGTGCTGAATGAACTGGGACCACAGACTGGCCATAATCTTCAGGTCAGTTTTGCTGAGCCCCTTGAGCCGGGGCAAAAAGTTGAACTGGGAATACCTGAGGGTAGTTTGCTGCGCTCTGCATTTCTGGTTTATATGACACCGCTGTTTGGGGTGATTGCCGGAGGCGGAATACTGCAGGCTCTGTTTAAAGCAGACATGTACGCAGTGATCGGTGCCGTGCTGGGCGGCGGTCTGGGATTTATCATCGCCAAAGCACTGGCGGCAAAAGTCGACGGTAAATCGGGCTATCAGCCGGTGGTTTTGCAGGTGGGATTACCGCCGAACGCATTCCGTTATTCTGCGGATAACGAGCTTCCTTCGTAATATGTGACTTCTTTCGTGCTACCCGGAACGATGCGAAAACAAATGCCACTGACTCAGACGAGCCAGTGGCATTTTTAGTTTCTGACCGGGATACGGTTCTGAATCATATGCTCAATCAGGGCGATGAAAAGATCGGCACTGGAGAGTGAAGTATAGGCAACAGAGAACAAAATCCGGCCGTGTTTATCAAGCAATCTGATTAACGGGCTGTTGCTCCCGCCGCTGATAAACTGAATGTCTTCAACGGGTATTGTCTTTCCTTCTTCGGTGGTCAGCATTAATGCACTCAACCGGATCCTTTTCTCGTTCATTGTCAGAAGGTTAGAACCGATAAAGCGTTTCAGTCCGCAGTGCGAATTTACCATGCAGGTAAAAAGAATGTCTCCGCCCTGCGCCAGCGTATTCAAAGCCCAGGGGCCACGAAACATCAGTTGTTCATTCTTAATAACATCAATCAGCCGTTCTGAATTAGCAATGTTCGGCGTGATCCGGTGCCATGTTTTGCTATTTTCCTCACGGAACATCATCGTATTTAAAATACGACGTGTATATTTACCCGTTCTGAAACGGTATATATCCGAGATTCTGTCGAACGGAATAAACCGGTTCTTTTTATCTAGCTGGCTTATAACCAAAATACCATTTTCATGAAGCTGATAGACCTGATTCGGTCGAATCAAACGTCTCAATAAAATAAGCACGACACCGAGCGCAATGCTCAGCAAGGCAGATACCACCACGCTATGCAGCCCGTCAGCGGTATGGCCGAAGGCGAGGAAAAAAGCGATTTGTACGGCACCGCCCACCAGCAAAAGCACTGAAAGGACCAGAGTGATCCAAGAGTTGGCTTTGGCAAAGCCATGCTGACTGAGCAGCCGCCCTTCATTGATCATATTGATAACCTTGTGACCGGATTGAATTAATAATAAAAAAACGAATGAATAGGAAGAATGAGAATTAAAACTTTGTGAATTGAAATAATGTAATTTCTTTTATAACAATATATTAGGTGTGCAAGTGCGTTTTTGTATATGGGCATTTTCCTAAAACCTGCCTGAGTCTAAAAAACACAGACGAAATGCCCAAAAAAAGTCAGGGCGACGCTGAAAGAACAGTCCGTAAATGAAAACAAATGAAAATGTGAGGATTTCCTTCAGAAAAAGCACGCATAATCTGGAGTTAGGATGTACCGAGACTAGGTTTTCACGGTGCTGGCATGTAGAATGCTGCGACTTAGGCGAAAGACAGCCAACCTACAAACCGTCGCTGTATGTTCATGGCGAATGATTCAGAAATACCAAGGTAGAAAAACTTTTATAATGAAGCATATACGAAATTTCTCCATTATTGCCCACATTGACCACGGTAAGTCGACGCTGTCAGACCGTATTATTCAAATTTGCGGCGGCTTGTCCGATCGTGAAATGGAAGCGCAGGTTCTCGATTCTATGGATCTTGAGCGCGAGCGCGGTATCACCATCAAAGCGCAAAGCGTGACGCTCGATTACAAAGCGAAAGATGGGCAGATTTACCACCTGAACTTTATCGATACTCCCGGACATGTCGACTTCTCCTACGAAGTTTCCCGCTCACTGGCCGCCTGTGAAGGCGCATTGCTGGTTGTGGATGCGGGGCAGGGGGTAGAAGCGCAGACGCTGGCGAACTGCTACACTGCGATGGAAATGGATCTGGAAGTAGTTCCGGTTCTGAACAAAATCGATTTGCCTGCTGCTGATCCTGACCGCGCAGCTCAGGAAATTGAAGACATCGTGGGAATTGATGCGACGGATGCAGTCCGTTGTTCAGCTAAAACCGGTGTGGGTGTGCCTGAAGTTCTGGAGCGTCTGGTGCGTGATGTTCCGCCACCGGAAGGTGATCCTGATGCGCCATTGCAGGCACTGATCATCGACTCCTGGTTCGATAACTATCTTGGCGTAGTTTCCCTGGTGCGTATCAAAAACGGCACCATGAGAAAAGGCGACAAAATCAAAGTCATGAGTACCGGACAGGTGTATAACGCCGATCGTCTGGGTATCTTCACGCCTAAACGTGTTGATAAAGACATTCTGAACTGCGGCGAAGTAGGCTGGCTGGTTTGTGCGATCAAAGACATCCTTGGCGCACCAGTGGGCGATACCCTGACGCTGGCTCGTCAGCCTGCAGAAAAGGCTTTGCCTGGTTTCAAGAAAGTGAAACCTCAGGTGTATGCTGGTCTGTTCCCGGTCAGTTCCGATGACTATGAAAACTTCCGCGATGCGTTAGGCAAATTGAGCCTCAACGATGCTTCCCTGTTCTATGAACCGGAAAGTTCTACCGCGCTGGGCTTTGGTTTCCGTTGCGGCTTCCTCGGTCTGCTGCACATGGAAATCATTCAGGAACGTCTGGAACGTGAATACGATCTGGACTTGATCACCACGGCACCGACCGTTGTGTACGAAGTTCTGACCACCGGCAACGAAACCATCTATGTCGACAGCCCGTCTAAGCTTCCGGCGCTGAATAACATTCTGGAATTACGCGAGCCAATTGCTGAGTGTCACATGCTGATGCCGCAGGAATATCTGGGCAGCGTGATCACCTTGTGTATTGAGAAACGTGGCGTGCAGACCAATATGGTCTATCACGGCAATCAGGTTGCGCTGACGTATGAAATTCCGATGGCTGAAGTAGTCCTCGATTTCTTCGACCGTCTGAAATCAACATCGCGCGGCTATGCGTCCCTCGATTACAATTTCAAACGTTTTCAGACTTCTGACATGGTGCGTGTTGATGTTCTAATCAACGGCGACCGTGTGGATGCACTGGCACTGATTACTCACCGTGGCAATTCACAGTTCCGTGGACGCCAGCTGGTTGAGAAGATGCAGGAACTGATCCCGCGTCAACAGTTCGACATTGCTATTCAGGCGGCAATTGGTGCTCACATCATTGCCCGTTCCACCGTGAAGCAATTACGTAAAAACGTTCTCGCCAAATGTTATGGCGGTGACGTCAGCCGTAAGAAGAAACTTCTGCAGAAGCAGAAAGACGGTAAGAAACGCATGAAACAAGTGGGTAACGTTGAGTTACCGCAGGAAGCGTTCCTGGCCATTCTTCACGTGGGTAAAGAAAGCAAATAAATCCTCATTGAGTTGTAGGGAGTATGCATGGCTAACATGTTTGCCCTGATCCTGGCGATTGCAACGCTGGTTTCAGGGATTATCTGGTGCCTTGATCGCTTCAAGCTGGCACCTGCACGCCGGGCTAAAATTGCGAAAATTAAGGCTGAAACGGGCGGGGCGGTTGACGATACAACGCTGAGCAAAGTCGCGAAGCAGCCAGGCTGGGTGGAAACCTGTGCTTCTGTATTCCCGGTATTGTTAGTTGTGTTTGTGGTGCGTTCATTTATTTATGAACCGTTCCAGATCCCATCTGGCTCTATGATGCCAACGCTGCTTATTGGCGATTTCATTGTGGTTGAGAAATATGCTTATGGTCTGAAGGATCCTATTACTCAGACCAAGCTTATCCCGACCGGTGAACCAAAACGCGGCGATGTGGTGGTATTTAAATATCCGCTTAATCCAAGCGTGGACTATATTAAACGTCTGGTCGGTTTGCCAGGCGACCGGGTGACTTACGATCCGTTCAGCAAGCAGGTGACCGTTCAGCCAGCCTGCGACAGCGGCAAAAATTGCAACACGGCTTTGGCGGTGACTTATGACACCGGCGTTGCCAGCGATTTCGTGCAGACTTTCGGTCAGTCTTCTGGTGGCGAAGCCAGCAGTGGTTTCTTTGAAACGCCACCGACAGGCAATGTTCCGCAAGACGGTGTCCGTCTTGTTCAGCGTAATGAAACGCTGGGCAATGTCACGCATCGTATTCTGACTGTGCCGGGCGCGCGTGACCAACTGGGTGCGTATTATCAGCAACCGGGCCAACCGCTGGGGACATGGGTCGTTCCTGCCGGCCATTATTTCATGATGGGCGATAACCGTGATAACAGCGCTGACAGCCGTTATTGGGGCTTTGTACCTGAAAAGAATTTAGTGGGTAAAGCGTCTGCAATTTGGATGAGCTTTAAAAAACAGGAAGGTGAATGGCCTACCGGTGTTCGTTTAAGCCGTATCGGTGGAATTCATTAATTAATGGTGCCCGTTAGCGCAGCATTATATTTCCACTCGTTGTAGAATATCCTTTCGGGCGATAAAAGTTGGCTCCCCTGATTTTACGTTTTTATTTAAAACGAACAGGAGGAGCCACTGCAAACGAAACAGCTTTGGATTGGCTTAGGGCGAAGCAGGCCTGTTCCGTATGCTGAAGTTTTTGACGCATTCTTGATCTATTGGTAACTCATGAATCCCATCGTAATAAACAGGCTTCAGCGGAAGCTGGGCTACACTTTTCAACAGCAGGAGCTTTTATTGCAGGCACTGACTCACCGCAGCGCAAGCAGTAAACACAATGAGCGTTTAGAGTTCCTGGGTGACTCAATTCTTAGTTATGTAATAGCTAACGCGCTGTACCATCGTTTTCCTCGTGTAGACGAGGGCGATATGAGTCGTATGCGTGCCACGCTGGTACGTGGAAATACGTTAGCTGAAATGGCACGTGAATTCGATCTCGGCGAATGCTTACGCTTAGGGCCGGGCGAATTGAAAAGTGGTGGTTTCCGCCGCGAGTCGATTCTTGCGGATACGGTGGAGGCACTCATTGGCGGCGTGTTCCTGGACAGTGATATCCAGACCGTCGAAAAGCTGATTCTCGATTGGTACCGTAGTCGTTTAGACGAAATCAGTCCCGGTGATAAGCAGAAAGACCCAAAAACCCGTTTACAGGAGTTTTTGCAAGGTCGTCATCTGCCGTTGCCTTCTTATCTGGTTGTGCAGGTTCGCGGTGAAGCGCACGATCAGGAGTTTACCATCCACTGCCAGGTCAGTGGCTTGAACCAGCCGGTTGTAGGAACCGGTTCAAGCCGCCGTAAAGCCGAGCAGGCGGCAGCGGAACAAGCGCTGATACAGCTGGAGCTTGAATGAGCGAAGAAAAGAATTACTGTGGTTTTGTTGCAATCGTAGGCCGTCCTAACGTCGGTAAATCTACCTTGCTGAATGAATTATTGGGGCAGAAAATCTCCATTACTTCCCGCAAACCGCAAACCACGCGTCACCGCATCATGGGTATCCACACCGAAGGGCCATACCAGGCTATCTACGTGGACACCCCGGGGCTGCACATCGAAGAAAAACGTGCCATTAACCGTCTGATGAACCGCGCTGCAAGCAGCTCGATTGGTGATGTAGAACTGGTGATCTTCGTGGTTGAAGGCACTCACTGGACTCCGGATGACGAAATGGTGGTCAACAAACTGCGTGATTTGAAATCACCGGTTCTGCTGGCAATCAACAAGATTGATAACGTCACCGATAAGTCTAAATTGCTGCCACATTTGCAATTCCTGAGTGAGCAGATGAACTTCGTTGATATCGTGCCTATCTCAGCAGAGAAAGGCACCAACGTGGATACCATTGCAGCTCTGGTGCGCAAACGTCTGCCGGAAGCGGTTCACCACTTCCCGGAAGATTACATCACTGACCGTTCACAGCGTTTCATGGCCTCTGAAATCATCCGTGAAAAACTGATGCGTTTCCTCGGCGAAGAATTGCCGTATTCCGTGACCGTAGAAATCGAACGCTTCGTCAGCAATGAACGCGGCGGTTACGATATCAATGGCCTGATTCTGGTAGAACGTGAAGGCCAGAAGAAAATGGTTATCGGCAACAAAGGCTCTAAAATCAAGACTATTGGCATTGAAGCCCGCCAGGACATGGAAAACATGTTTGAAGCGAAAGTCCATCTTGAGTTGTGGGTTAAGGTCAAATCCGGCTGGGCAGACGACGAACGTGCGCTGCGTAGTCTGGGTTATGTAGACGACTTATAAGGTCCGCGCCTATGGAAGGCTGGCAACGCGCATTTGTTTTGCATGGGCGACCTTACAGTGAAACCAGTCTCATGCTGGATTTATTCACTGAGGGACAAGGGCGGGTACGCATACTGGCTAAAGGTGCGCGTGGCCGCCGGTCCAATTTAAAAGGCTGCCTGCAGCCTTTTACGCCTTTACTGGTTCGCTGGAGCGGGCGGGGAGAAGTCAAAACCCTGCGCAATGCCGAGCCGGTTTCTCTGGCACTTCCCCTTTCAGGTCTGATGCTTTACAGCGGCCTGTACGTCAATGAACTCGTTTCCCGCGTACTTGAGCAGGAAGCTAATTACTCTTCGTTATTCTTCGACTATCTTAATTGTCTGCAAAATCTTGCCAGCGCCAGTGGTTCGCCTGAGTACGCTTTGCGTCAGTTTGAACTCTCGCTTTTACACCATCTGGGCTATGGCGTGGATTTCCTGCATTGCGCGGGCAGTGGCGAAGAAGTCAGCGACACCATGACCTACCGCTATCGTGAAGAAAAAGGCTTTATCGCCAGTCTGGTCATTGATAATTCCAGCTTCACCGGGCGTGATTTGAAAGCGCTGGCCAGCCGGGATTTTCCGGATGTTTCCACGCTGCGTGCTGCAAAACGTTTTACCCGCATGGCACTGAAACCCTATCTCGGCGGCAAGCCCCTGAAAAGTCGTGAGCTATTTCGCCAGTTTCAGGTCAAAAAGCCTGTCTCACCTTCTGACAATTCTTCCAGCTAATTCAGATTCCGGGCTACACGTCGCTACTCTCAAGGGTGTAAACTGCAGAAAGTAGCTTTTCTGATCCACTCATAAATCAATTCATTCTCAAATCTGGAGCTGTTATGGCTGAGTTGCTGTTGGGCGTTAACATTGATCACATCGCGACACTGCGTAATGCACGTGGTACGGCTTACCCTGATCCGGTTCAGGCGGCATTCATCGCTGAACAGGCTGGTGCTGATGGGATCACCGTCCACCTGCGTGAGGATCGCCGTCATATCACCGACCGCGACGTGCGCCTTCTGCGTCAGACTATCCAAACCCGCATGAATCTCGAAATGGCTGTCACCGATGAAATGGTCGGGATTGCCTGCGAAGTTTTGCCGCATTTCTGCTGCCTGGTGCCGGAAAAACGCGAGGAAGTGACTACCGAAGGCGGTCTGGATGTCGCCGGTCAGATAGATAAAATGACCGTTGCCGTTTCCCGTCTGAGCGAAGCGGGCATTCTGGTTTCCCTGTTTATCGACCCGGATTTGCGCCAGATTGATGCTGCTGTCGCGGTCGGTGCGCCTTACATCGAAATTCATACCGGTGCGTATGCGGAAGCGAAGACTGATCTTGAGCGTCAGGCTGAGCTGGAACGTATTAAGCAGGGCGCGGCTTATGCAGCAGGCAAAGGTTTGAAAGTAAACGCCGGTCACGGGCTGACGTACCATAACGTGCAGCCGATCGCGGCACTGCCGGAAATGCATGAGCTGAATATCGGCCACGCTATCATCGGTCAGGCGGTTATCGACGGCTTATCCGGTGCAGTACGTGAAATGAAAAATCTGATGAGAGAAGCCCGCCGGTAATGAGCATTTTAGGTTTAGGTACGGACATTGTTGAAATTTCCCGTATCGAAGCAGTGATTGAACGCAGCGGCGACCGGCTGGCGAAGCGTATTTTATGCGCCAATGAATGGGCTGTTTATCAGCAACATCAGCAGCCGGTTCGTTTTCTGGCGAAGCGGTTTGCCGTCAAGGAAGCCGCAGCTAAAGCGCTGGGAACCGGTATTCGCAACGGCCTGGCATTTGAGCAGTTTGAAGTCGTCAATGATGTGCTGGGTAAGCCGGGGCTGGTTTTTCATGCCCGCGCGGCAGAAATGGCGGCGGAAATGGGCGTGAAATCCGTGCATGTTACGCTTGCCGATGAGCGCCGTTATGCCTGTGCGACGGTTATTATTGAAAACTGATTTGTTGCATCATTCCGTCAGTTAAACGGCGTGATGCAATACCACAAACTTATCCCAAAGCTGTTCGTTAGTTTCGGTGTGTTGCGGATTGATGATGATGGTATTGTCGATTGGGCAGACGCTCTGACAGGTCGGTTTGTCGTAATGACCGACACATTCCGTGCAACGATCGCTGTCAATTTCGTAAATATCATTGCCCATCGAGATCGCCTGATTCGGGCACTCCGGTTCGCACATATCGCAATTAATGCATTTGTGTGTGATCAGCAGGGCCATGGCGTTTTCTCATATCGTTCAGTCATCAGGGCGCGCAGTATAGCAGAATTGCGCTGGCACAGGGTCTACGTCAGTGCCTTTCCGCTCCCCGAATGATCCTGATCAAACCAGCTTTTTGACCAGTTCTTCGCTGTGGCGGATCCGCTCCGGTGCATGTTCAGTATCCTGCTGAACCAGCGCAACAAACAGCAGATCGGTCAGTGAATATTGTGCCGTTGTGGCCGACAGCGCGGCTCCGCGTGTGGTCGGTAATTCTGCGACGGTGTACAAACAGTGATCGGCCTGTTGTTGCAGGGTATTGGGTGAAAACCCGGTGATCGCCAGCACCTTAGCGCCACTTTCCCGGGCAACCCGTGCCGCCAGATTGATTTCGCTGCGTTCACCGCTGAACGAAATCGCCAGCAATAAATCTTCCTTTGAAAGCGCCTGAGCTGTAGCAATCAGCACATGTGTGTCCGACTCTGCGATGGCCGTGACGCCAATTTTCAACAGCTTATACGCCAAATCCTTAGCCACCAGTCCGGATGCCCCGATGCCCGTCAGAATGATTTTTCGGGCACTGCTCAGCATCGACAATGCGATTTGCAAACGGGGCTCGCTGTTGATATCGAGCGTAGCGCGCAAAGCCGATTGTTTTTCTGTCAGCAGTTTCTCGCCCACAACGTGCAGACTGTCGGTGCTCAGGATCTGATTGTGTACGGTGACAGGTTCGCTGTTTTTGGGGGATGCCAGGGATTCGCTCATGGCGAGTTTCAGCGCAGGAAAGCCTTTATAACCGAGTTTTTGCGCGAACTTCACCACGCCTGACTGGCTGACTCCCGCCATTTCGGCCAGTTTTTGTGAGCTCATATGACGCGCTTTTTCCGGCTGAGCCAGTAAAAAATCAGCCAGTTTACGGTCATTTTGTGCCAGTGTCGGATACAACTGGCGGATACGGATCATACAACTCATGGTGGCTTATCCCGGCTTCTCAGAATACGTAGGTCACGTTTTGCGGATTATGTTATCTAAAATAGCAAATATTCCTCGCAATGATGAATAAAATATTCAAGTATTATGCAATAAATTTGAATTAAAAATTCAGGAGAAAAACATGAACAGCCCCCTTAACTTAGGCGCACTCGTTTCCGAGAGCCGTAATCCGGATACGATCAACTTAGATGAAATGTCTTCACTGGAATTAGCCACCTGTTTCAATCAGGAAGACCGCAAAGTTCCTGAGGCCATCAGTAAAGTTCTGTCGCAAATAGCGCAGGCGATCGATAAAGCCGCAGCCTCATTTAAAGCGGGCGGTCGTCTGATTTATCTCGGCGCGGGGACCAGCGGGCGTCTGGGTGTTCTCGATGCATCGGAATGTCCGCCAACGTTCGGCGTGCCGCACGGCATGGTTGTCGGCCTGATTGCCGGTGGTCCCGGTGCATTACTCAAAGCGGTAGAAGGGGCCGAAGACAGCGAAGCACTGGGCGTTGAAGATTTAAAGAATCTGCATCTGAGCGCGGATGACACCGTTGTCGGATTAGCGGCGAGCGGCCGCACACCTTACGTGATCGGCGCGTTGCGCTACGCCACGGAACTGGGTTGTGCCACGGTGGCGATTTCCTGTAACCCGGATTCACCGATTGCGCAGGAAGCGACGATCGCCATTTCTCCCGTCGTCGGGCCCGAGGCGCTGACCGGTTCCACTCGTCTGAAATCCGGTACTGCGCAGAAACTGGTACTGAACATGATTTCTACCGGTGCGATGGTGAAAACCGGCAAGGTTTATCAGAACCTGATGGTCGACGTGAAAGCGACCAACGTCAAACTGGTCGATCGTGCCTGCCGCATTGTTGTGGAAGCCACCGGCGCGGCACGCAGTGATGCTGAACTGGCGCTTTCTCAGACTGATTTCGAAGTGAAACCGGCCATTCTCATGTTACTGGCGGGCATTGATGCACCACAGGCAAAAGCGCGTCTGGAGCAACATAACGGCTACCTTCGCGCCGCGCTGGCGGGCTAAATCAGGAGAAAAGCATGGCGACAGCAATGGATAAAACTCACCTGCTGGCTTCTAAGATTTTGCAGGGTGTGGGCGGCGAAGGGAATATCAGCAAGCTGGAAAACTGCATGACCCGTGTACGCGTGGAAGTTTTTGACGATGCGTGCCTGGATCTGACCAGCCTGAAAACGCTGGAGGGGATTAAAGGTTATCTCAGGCAGGGCGAGCAGCATCAGTTTATCGTCGGGCCGGGGGCAGCAGCCAAAGTCGTGGACGCCATGCGCCTGTTGCTGAGCCCTGCGGGAACAGCCAGTGCGGCGGGTGAAAGTGATATAGCCCGCAACAAAGCCAGTGCCAAAGCCAAATACTCAGCGCCGATGAGTGGCGCGCTGCGAAAACTGGCGGATGTTTTCATTCCGCTGATCCCGGCATTTATCGCTTCAGGTCTGATTATGGGCATTATTAATCTGCTCAAACGGCCTGATATCGCCGGTTCCATTGCGACTGATTATCCTAATATTCTCGGCCTGCTGGCGATATTCGGCGGCGCTGTATTTGCCATCATGAATATTCTGGTCGGTGTGAATGCTGCCCGCGTGTTTGGCGGTTCACAGGCCATGGGCGGCGTGATGGCGGGGATCCTTTCCAGTCCGGCGCTGGCGCAAATTACGCTGTTTGGCGAAACATTACAGCCGGGGCGTGGCGGGGTGATTGCGGTCTTGCTGGTCGTCGCGCTGATGTGCTGGCTCGAAAAACGGCTGCGCCAGTGGCTGCCTGAATCGGTCGAACTGATCCTCAATCCGCTGATCACCACGCTGATCACTGCGACGCTGGCAATTGTTATCCTCCAGCCGATCGGCGGTTATATCTCTGACGGCATCGCGCACGGCGTCAATATTGCTATCGACAAAGGCGGATTACTTGTGGGTGCAGTGCTGGCCGGAGCCTTTCTGCCGCTGGTGCTTTCCGGGCTTCATCAGGGGCTGGTGCCCATCCACGTAGAGCTTATTCAGGCGCACGGTTCCAATCCGCTGTTGCCCATTCTGGCGATGGCGGGTGTCGGACAGGTCGGCGCGGCGATTGCGGTTTACATGAAAACGCGTAACGCACGGCTGAAAAAAGTGATTAAAGGTGCGCTGCCGGTGGGAATACTGGGCATTGGTGAGCCGTTGATTTTCGGGGTGACGCTGCCGCTTGGCCGGCCATTTATTGGCGCCTGTCTGGGCGGAGCCGTGGGCGGCGCGCTAATCTGTTACTGGAAAGTCGCTACGGTCATCACGTTTGGTATTTCCGGGTTGCCGCTGGCGCTGACCATTATTTCTGGCAAAGTGATGTTGTATCTGGCCGGTTTAGTCATTACGGTATTAGCTGGTTTTATTTTTACCTGGCTGATGGGGTTTAACGATCCCGAGGAGTAATGGATTGAGTACGAAGCCTGATCGACGGGTGGTCTTTTTTGACCTGGATGGAACGCTGCATCAGCAGGACATGTTCGGAACCTTCCTGCGTTTTTTGCTAAAAAAAATGCCGCAGAACCTGGTTCTGGTGGTGCCTTTATTGCCGCTGATTGGCGCAGGACTATTCTTTCAGGGGCGTGCAACACGCTGGCCGATGAGTCTGTTGCTGTGGGCCATTACCTTTGGTCACAGTGAGGCACGCCTGAAAGCGCTGGAGCTGCAATTCGTGACTGCGTTTCGCGAAAAAGTGGTGGAGTTTCCGGTGGTACAACGCCGGTTGCGCGAATATCTGGACAGCGATGATACCGAAGTGTGGCTGATCACCGGTTCTCCTGAGAACCTGGTGCAGCAGGTTTATAACGCATCGCTGTTTTTACCGCAGGTACGTCTGGTGGGCAGCCGTATCGCGCGGGGTAAAGGCGGCTGGGTGCTGCCTCTGCGCTGTCTCGGTGAGGAAAAAGTTGTACAGCTCGAAAGCCGGATTGGCTCACCGCTGAAACTTTACAGTGGTTACAGCGACAGCAAACAGGACAACCCGCTGTTGTTCTTTTGCGAGCACCGTTTTCGTGTCAGCAAGCAGGGCGAATTGCAGCAACTGGAATAAATACCGCAGGATGTTTCAGACAAAAAACAGGCCATTTCTGGCCTGTTTTTATTTGGGCATATTCTTTAGTAATCAGAACGCAGCTTTGAAAATCCCTACCACATCGGCATGCGTACCCTGAATCGGGTTAGTCAATGCGCAGGCATCTTTCAGGGCGTTGGTCGCCAGTGTATTAAAATCTTCTTCTTTCACATTCAGGTCGCGTAATCCGGCAGGAATATCGACATCACGCGCCAGCTGACGGATAGCATCGATACAGGCTTTTGCACCTTCTGCATCACTCATCGCTGAAACATCAATGTGCATCGCGGCAGCAACGTCTTTCAGACGCGGGCTGGCAACGCGGGCGTTGTATTCCTGCACAAACGGCAGCAGGACGGCATTACAAACGCCATGCGGCAAGTTATAGAACCCGCCTAACTGGTGCGCCATGGCGTGTACATAACCGAGCGACGCATTGTTAAATGCCATCCCGGCGAGAAACTGTGCGTAAGCCATGTCTTCGCGAGCCTGCATATTTTTACCGTCTTTCACCGCCGTGCGCAGTGAGTCGGTAATCATGGTAATCGCTTTCAGCGCACAGGCATCCGTTATCGGGTTTGCCGCGCTGGATACATAGGCTTCGATCGCGTGAGTCAGCGCATCCATCCCGGTGGCAGCAGTCAGCCCTTTTGGCATGCCGACCATCAGATGCGGGTCATTGACTGACATCAGCGGCGTTACGTTTTTATCCACGATAGCCATTTTGATATGGCGTTCTTCATCGGTAATGATGCAAAAACGCGTCATTTCTGAAGCCGTACCGGCAGTCGTGTTGATAGAAATCAGCGGCAACTGGGGTTTAGCAGAACGGTCAACGCCTTCGTAATCGTTGATGTTGCCGCCGTTAGTGGCCAGCAACGCGATACCTTTGGCGCAGTCATGCGGTGAACCGCCGCCAAGTGAGATCACGCAATCGCAGGCATCTTTTTTCAGGATCTCCAGCCCTTCACGCACATTGCGGGTGGTTGGGTTAGGGTTTGTTCCATGATAAACGCTGCTTTGCACATCACTTTTTGCCAGTAATTCCTGAACCTGTTTAACCACGCCGATATCGAATAACACTTTATCCGTGACGATCAGGGCATGGCGGAAACCATGCTGCGCGATAGCGGTAGCCGCATCATGAAGCGCGCCAGAACCAATAACGTTAACGGACGGGATAAAGAAAGTTGCAGTAGCCATAATTGTTTTCCTTGTTGTCAGCTCTTGGTAGGTACAAGGAAACCTTAATATTGTTACCGGTAACATCATTTGATCTGGCGCAAGAATACGCAGATTAACCCGGCTAATTCCCTGATCTAATGACTATGAAATGTAAGGTTATTATCTGTTGGCATAAGCCATTTCTGCTATCAGAACCGCGGGTTATCATCATTAAGTAATACTTCCTGTTACCGCTGATGAACTGTACGCGCGATATCGATTATGGCCCGTGGGCGGGCGGCGCGAACAAAGGTATAATGGCGCGGATTAAAATGACTGAGGTTGAAGTGGCAGTGACAGAATTAGCAGAAATAAATGACGACGAACGCTGGATGCAATACGCAATGACTCTGGCGCTGAAGGCGCAGGAGGAGGGCGAAGTGCCGGTGGGGGCGGTGCTGGTTTTGGACAATCAGGTGATTGGCGAGGGCTGGAACCGTTCTATCGGACATCATGATCCGACGGCGCACGCGGAAATCATGGCGTTACGTCAGGGCGGCAGCGCGGTGCAAAACTACCGCCTGCTGGATGCCATACTGTATGTCACTCTTGAGCCTTGCGTGATGTGCGCCGGCGCAATGGTCCACAGCCGGATCCGTCGCGTAGTGTATGGCGCAGCCGATGCCAAAACCGGTGCAGCGGGTTCCCTGATGGATGTTCTGCGCCATCCCGGCATGAATCATCAGGTAGAAATTACGGCGGGAGTTCTGGCTGATGCCTGTTCTGAACAGCTGAGTGCGTTCTTTCGTTTTCGCCGCAGCCAGAAAAAAGCGCTGCGGCTGGCAGAGCGCGCAGCTCAGGCCGGTGACATCATTTCTGATAATCCTAAAGAATAAGGCTGTTCAGGCCTTATTTCCCCAGTGCTTCCTGTGCATTCACTACCGGATATCCCTGACCCAGCTGAGCCTGTAGCGCCGCCTTCTGCGCCTGCTGCTTCTCTTTTTCCATCAGATACCCCACCAGACTGAGCTGATAGCGGCGGATATTTTCCACATAATTATACGCCTGCGTGCCGCGGGCATAACCGTAAGTCGTCCGGCTTAAGAAGCGTTTCTGATTAAGCATCGGCAGCCGTTGCTTCACATCCGCCCAGCTGTCCGGATTCCCCTTTTGCTGTGCGGTCAGCTTGCGGGCGTCCAGCATATGGCCGTAGCCCATATTATATGCCGCCAGTGCAAACCAGATCCGTTCATCCTGCGGAATAGATCCCGGCATTTTATCCATCAGATGCGACAGATACTGCGCACCGCCACGGATACTTTGTTCGGCATCTGTCCGGTCATCGACATTCAGCCCGCCAGCCGTCGCGCGGGTCAGCATCATTACGCCACGCACACCGGTCGGTGATTTCGCCAGCGGATCCCAGTGAGATTCCTGATAAGCGATGGCGGCCAGCAAACGCCAGTCGATGTTCTGAGCATATTTTTCAAACAGCGGCTGCAAATCCGGCAGCGTCGTGTCGATGGCGTTCAGGAAAGTACGGGTATCGACATAATCGAAATCGCCCACGTGCCCGAGGTATTTTTCCTCCAGTTTTTCCAGCGTACCGTCCTCTGAAATCTGACTGAAGAAATCCAGCATAGCGGCAGCAAGGCTGTCGTCATCAGGTTGTTTGCGGTAATACCAGGTGACCGGTTCATCGTCTGTGGCATCAAAGGCCACCGCAAGGCGCGGATAGACGCGCTGCATCAGGGCGATGGTGACCGAATCCCCCAGCGTATAATCGAGTTTGCCGTTTTCAACCTGTTGCAACAGGTCGCGGGGTGACAATTTATCGGTGGTGGTCCAGTTGAGGTCTGGATATTTTTGGCTGGCAGCTTCCAGCGTGGCGATATGCGCACTGCCAGCAGACACTACCAGCGAGCCTTTGATGTCGGCGAAACTTTTCGGGCGCACAGCACCCTGCCGGTAAACCAGCTGCTGCGATACGGAATAGTATTCCGGGCCGGCGCGGTAGTTTTTCAGGCGCTCATTGTTGTACACCAGACCGGAAGCCAGCATGTCGGTTTTACCATGATCAAGATCGTCGAACATGCTCTCGATGGTGGTGTGCTGAGAAATCACCAGCTTCACGCCCAGATAATCTGCGAAGCGTTTAGCCAGTTCATAATCGAAGCCCAGATTGCCTTCAGGGGAGTCCATAAAAGTCAGTGGAGAATTGAGCGTGCTGACGCGCAATTCTCCACGGGATTTTATCTGATCCAGCTGGTCACCTTCACCTCTGTGCCACGGCACGGCAGGCCACAAGGCCAGTGCCAGTAACAGGGCGGCGATCCCCATCAGAACATAATTAATTTTTAGTCGCGTCAAATAGTTATCTCGCTGCGGCGCTCTTGTTTTTTTACGCTATGCTGTGCAGTTAGTATGGTTATATCCCCAGTGCTGACGCATTTTGCTCAACAAAACGGCAGTCTGCAACTTTATTCATAATAGCCATGATAACGGTAAGGCTATAAAGGAATATGAAGTTTCCCGACGCAAACGGTTTCGTCGGACGCCAGCTTTCTTTATAATAGCCCGCGTTTTCCCCCTGTTGCGCCCAATGAAGCACTGTGGTCAGTGTCTTCGAAGACGAGAGATCTGTGATTATGGAAATACTGCGTGGTTCGCCCGCTTTGTCGGCTTTTCGCATTAACAAATTGTTGTCCCGTTGTCAGGAAGCACGTCTTCCGGTCAGCGATATCTACGCCGAATATGTACACTTTGCCGACGTCAGCGCACCGCTGAATTCGGACGAACAAACCAAGTTACAACGCCTCCTGAAATACGGTCCTTCTCTCGCTGAACACGCTCCTTCTGGTCGTTTATTGCTGGTCACCCCGCGTCCGGGCACCATTTCTCCCTGGTCTTCCAAAGCTACCGACATCGCCCACAATTGCGGTTTGTCACAGGTTCTGCGCCTTGAGCGTGGTCTGGCATTTTATGTTCAGGCACCGCAACTGACCGAAGCACAGTGGAACGAACTGGGCGCATTGCTGCATGACCGCATGATGGAAACCGTGTTTACCCGTCTGGAAGACGCCAGCGCGCTGTTCGCGCAGCATCAGCCAACCCCGGTGCAACATGTGGATATCCTCGGCGTTGGCCGTGGCGCACTCGAAGCCGCCAACACCAAATTAGGTCTGGCGCTGGCGCAGGATGAAATTGATTACCTGATGGAAGCCTTTACGTCGTTGGGGCGCAACCCGACAGACATCGAATTGTATATGTTCGCACAGGCCAACTCAGAACACTGCCGCCACAAAATCTTCAACGCAGACTGGATTATCGACGGCGAAACCCAGCCGAAATCCCTGTTCAAGATGATTAAAAACACCTTCGAACAGACCCCTGATCACGTGCTGTCCGCGTATAAAGATAACGCCGCCGTGATGGAAGGTTCGCAGGTCGGTCGTTTCTACGCCGATGCGAAAGACGGTTTGTACGATTTCCATCAGGAGCAGGCGCATATCCTGATGAAGGTTGAAACCCATAACCACCCGACGGCGATCTCTCCATGGCCGGGTGCGGCAACCGGTTCAGGCGGTGAAATCCGTGACGAAGGTGCAACGGGGCGCGGCGCAAAACCGAAAGCCGGTCTGGTTGGTTTCTCTGTTTCCAACCTGCGCATTCCTGGCTTTGAACAGCCGTGGGAAGAAGATTTCGGTAAGCCGGATCGTATCGTTACTGCGCTGGATATCATGACCGACGGCCCGCTGGGCGGCGCAGCCTTTAACAACGAATTTGGTCGTCCGGCGCTGCTGGGCTACTTCCGTACTTACGAAGAAAACGTCAACAGCCACAACGGCCCTGAGCTGCGCGGTTACCACAAACCGATCATGCTGGCCGGTGGTATTGGCAACATCCGCGCGGATCACGTGCAGAAAGGTGAAATCACCGTTGGCGCAAAACTGATTGTACTGGGTGGTCCGGCGATGAATATCGGTCTGGGCGGCGGTGCGGCTTCTTCCATGGCATCGGGACAGTCTGACGCGGATCTGGATTTTGCGTCCGTACAGCGCGACAACCCGGAAATGGAACGCCGTTGTCAGGAAGTGATCGACCGTTGCTGGCAGCTGGGCGAAGCCAACCCGATCCTGTTTATCCATGACGTCGGTGCCGGCGGTTTATCCAACGCCATGCCGGAACTGGTCAGCGATGGCAACCGTGGCGGGCGTTTCCAGCTGCGCGACATCCTGAACGACGAACCGGGGATGAGCCCGCTGGAAGTCTGGTGTAACGAATCACAGGAACGCTATGTACTGGCTGTTTCTCCGGCTCAGCTGGAACAGTTCGATGCTATCTGCCAGCGTGAGCGTGCACCTTATGCCGTGATTGGTGAAGCCACTGAAGAAATGCATCTTTCTCTGGAAGACAGCCATTTCGACAACCAGCCAATTGATATGCCGCTGGACGTTCTGCTGGGTAAAACCCCGAAAATGACCCGCGATGTCACCACGCTGAAAGCGAAAGGCGACGACCTGAATGCGGAAAACATTCAGATTGCAGAAGCGGTAAAACGCGTTCTGCATCTGCCCGCTGTGGCAGAGAAAACCTTCCTGATCACCATCGGCGACCGCACCGTCACCGGCATGGTGGCGCGTGACCAGATGGTTGGTCCGTGGCAGATCCCGGTCGCTGACTGTGCGGTCACCACCGCCAGCCTCGACAGCTATCACGGCGAAGCGATGTCACTGGGCGAACGTGCGCCAATTGCCTTGCTGGATTTCGCCGCTTCTGGCCGTATGGCCGTTGGCGAAGCGCTGACTAACATTGCCGCCGTCGAAATCGGCAGCCTGAAACGCGTTAAGCTTTCTGCTAACTGGATGTCTGCGGCCGGTCACCCGGGCGAAGATGCGGGTCTGTACGCCGCAGTAAAAGCGGTGGGTGAAGAACTTTGTCCGGCGCTGGGTATCACCATTCCGGTGGGCAAAGATTCAATGTCGATGAAAACCCGCTGGCAGGAAGGTAATGAACAACGCGAGATGACGTCACCGCTGTCGCTGGTGATCACCGCGTTTGCCCGTGTCGAAGACGTGCGCCACACCGTGACGCCGCAACTGCGCACCGATAAAGGTGACACAGCGTTGCTGCTGGTCGATTTAGGTGCCGGTCATAACGCACTGGGCGCGACGGCGCTGGCACAGGTTTACCGTCAGCTCGGCAATACGCCAGCGGATGTGCGCAGCGCAGAGCAACTGGGTGGTTTCTTCAACGCTATGCAGGCGCTGGTATCTGAGCAGAAATTACTGGCTTATCACGACCGTTCCGACGGTGGTCTGCTGGTGACGCTGGCTGAAATGGCCTTCGCGGGACATTGCGGTCTGACCGCAGATATCGCAGCGCTGGGCACTGATTCGCTGGCGGCATTGTTTAACGAAGAACTGGGCGCGGTGATCCAGGTTCGTAATTCTGACCGTGAGGCGGTTGAGAAAACGCTGGCTGATTTTGGTCTGGCAGACTGCACGCATTACCTCGGCAGCGTCGAAACCGGTGACCGTTTCATCATTTCGTCGGGTGACAAGCCGGTGTACAGCGAAAGCCGCACCACGCTGCGTACCTGGTGGGCTGAAACGACCTGGCAGATGCAGCGTTTGCGCGACAACCCTGAATGTGCCGATCAGGAACATCAGGCCAAAACCAACGATCTGGATCCGGGCCTGAACGTCAAACTGAACTTTGCCCCTGACGAAGACGTGGCTGCACCTTACATCGCGAAGGGCGCGCGTCCGAAAGTTGCCGTGCTGCGCGAGCAGGGCGTGAACTCTCACGTTGAAATGGCTGCGGCCTTCCATCGTGCCGGTTTCGATGCGGTTGATGTCCACATGAGTGATTTGCTGGCGGGGCGCCGTGATTTGCAGGATTTCCATACGCTGGTGGCGTGCGGCGGATTCTCTTACGGTGATGTGCTGGGCGCGGGTGAAGGCTGGGCGAAGTCAGTGCTGTTCAACGACCGCGTGCGTGAAGAGTTCGAAGAATTCTTCCACCGCCCGCAAACGCTGGCGCTGGGTGTATGTAACGGCTGTCAGATGATGTCGAACCTGAAAGAGCTGATCCCGGGCGCAGAACATTGGCCACGCTTCGTGCGTAACCTGTCAGACCGTTTTGAAGCGCGTTTCAGCCTGGTTGAAGTGACTGCCAGCCCGTCGATGTTCATGCAGGGGATGGCCGGCTCACGTATGCCAATCGCGGTTTCCCACGGCGAAGGCCATGTGGAGGTGCGTGACGCTGCGCATCTGGCACAAATCGAGCACAGCAATCTGGTGGCGCTGCGCTTTGTGGATAATAACGGTCAGGCAACCGAAGCGTATCCGGCGAACCCGAACGGCTCCCCGAACGGGATCACTGCTGTGACCAACCTGTCAGGTCGCGTTACTGTGATGATGCCGCACCCTGAGCGTGTTTTCCGTACCGTCAGTAACTCCTGGCATCCGGAAGAGTGGGGTGAAGACAGCCCGTGGATGCGCATGTTCCGTAATGCGCGTAAACAGCTTGGCTGATGCTAAATAAGCTCCAGTAATAAAAATCCGCAGTGCGAAAGCCTGCGGATTTTTTTGTCTGACTTACCGCAACGGAAGTAACGCTAACTCTCTGTTTTTTAATAGTTATGTCATTTAATATTCATTAAATTGATTGTTGCTTAATTAATCATTAACTATTTATATGTAATCATCGTCATATAATGCCCAGGTCAACTCAACAGGGCTTATACGCCAATGAAAAATATCATTTTCGCGAATATTCGTGCAGCACTCGCTTGCCCAATTTTTATGCTTTCATTATTAATATCCCTTAATGTGCAGGCACAGGATCACCCTGGTAATTCCACGGTGGAGAATGTTTCCCCGCAGGAAAATAATGAAGGCTTATGGGATTCATTCACCAATAATATTGCTGAAACGTGGAATACACCGCAGCAGCAAGATCTCTTTCTTCCGGTATTAACTCGTCATAACCGGCATACACACAGCAAAAAACAAATCGAAGGATATAACGAACATCCGTGGGGCGGAGGTTACGGTATTTCGCGTTATGATGAGAAAGGAAACTGGCACGGCATTTATGCGATGGCCTTTAAAGATTCTTTTAATAAATGGGAGCCTGTTGCCGGTTACGCTTATGAAAAGATATGGCAGCCGCTTGATGATAAAGAATTCCGCTTAGGGGCAGGGTACATTACCGCCGTTTCAGCCCGTGACAATTATGATTACATCCCTTTTCCCATGGTGCTGCCGCTGGTATCAGCAGGCTATTCAAGGCTGACATTCCAGACAACCTACGTGCCGGGAACCAACAGCAAAGGGAACGTCCTGTTCGGCTGGTTCCGTTTTCAGTTTTAATCGTCTGAGTAAGGTGAGGGGAAAGTATTAAGAAAATCCCCGTTATGTTTTTCGGTTTATTCTTATTGGTGAGTTTTTTAAGTAAATTAATTGCCTAAACAGACCCTACCTGTTTTAGGGATAATTCCTATAATGAATTACGGAAAGACTTTAAATTCATGAAATTGAATAAACAGACGTTTTTTGTTACTTCTTTGTTTAGTTTATAAAGACATTATTTGTCTATGATACTCTCCTGACGCAGGGAGCTATTACAGATATGATGATCAAGAAAGTAATCGGTTGTGCAGGTATGATACTAACGCTGGGTATGAGCTCATCCGTGTGGGCAAATAACAGCGGGATTAATCCGGTCAGCGATCCGGATACCATCCAGTATAAATCGCTGGCTGCGAACGTGTGGTCAGACTTTACAGATAAAGTCTCAACGACATGGCATGATTCTGATTCACAGGATCTGTATCTGCCGGTGATCACATGGCATAACCGTCTGACATACGATAAAGAGAAAACCGATCGTTATAACGAACGTCCATGGGGCGGGGGTTATGGTATTTCCCGTTATGATGAAAAAGGCAACTGGAACGGCATTTATTTTATGGCGTTTAAAGACTCCCATAATAAATGGGAACCGATCGGCGGTTATGGCTGGGAAAAAATATGGACACCTGCAGAAGATAAAAACTTTCGGTTAGGTTTAGGTTATACCGCGGCGGTGACGGCGCGTGACGACTATAACTATATTCCTATTCCGATCGTGTTACCGCTGGCTTCCATCGGCTATAACAAACTGACCTTTCAGGCGACGTATATTCCGGGAACCTACAATAACGGCAACGTTTTCTTTGCCTGGCTGCGGTATCAGTTCTGAAGCGCTTTCTTTATGAATGAGTTTTGTGACTGAACAAAGTCCGGGCACAGGTTGTGAACCTGATCCCCCAATTTTGATGAATATTCCACTATGCTAAAAATTCACCGCAAGAATCAATCTGTTGGGTTCTGCGGTGATTTTTTGTCTTCAGGGAATCTGTAAAACACTTCATCAAGAGGATCACTCGTGAAAAAAGCATCCCGTTATCTTGCGTTATCTGCACTTGCCTGCGTTTTCCCCCTCTCGCTTCCTGCCGCTCAGGCGGCTCAGTCTGATAATTTAGAACTCCAGCAAGTCCTGGTGCTCAGCCGTCACGGTATCCGTGCGCCGCTGGTCAATTACGGTGACGTGCTTGCCGAATCCACGACGCACACCTGGCCGGTGTGGAAAACGGAAGGCGGGTTGCTGACGCCGAAAGGCGGCCAGAATTCTGAACATATGGGCCAGTACTTCCGCGCATGGCTGGCGAAAGATAAATTGCTGCCTGCAACCGGCTGCCCGGAAAGTGCGCAGGTCTTTACTTATGCCAACAGCTTGCCGCGCACCATTGATACCGCAAAACATTTCTCCACCGGTGCTTTCCCGGGCTGCGACGTTTCAGTTATTAATCGCGTAGAAATCGGCAAAATGGATCCGGTGTTCAACCCGATTATCACCGCTGATGTGAACGATACTTTCAAAACCAACGCGCTGAATTCTGTTAACCAGCATGCTGGCGAGGGCGGTCTGGCGGGGCTGAATCAGCGCCTCAAGCCAAATTACCAGCTGCTGGAAAGTATCCTCGATTATAAAAACAGTAAAACCTGCAAAGAAAAACAGCAGTGCGATCTGGCTTCGCAGCCATCAGAAGTCGTGCTGACGCAGGGTAAAGAACCGGGTATTACGGGGCCGCTGCGAATGGCGACCGGCGCGGCGGATGCGTTTATGCTGCAATACTACGAGGGTTACCCGATGAAAGACGTGGCGTGGGGGAAAATAACGACGCCGGAGCAGTGGAAGAAACTGGAGGATATCAAAAACCTTTATCACGAAACGCTGTTCGGCTCGCCGGCGATTGCTGCCAACGCAGCAAAACCGTTGCTGACCTTTATTTCCGGTGTGCTGGATCCGAAACTGGCAACGACCGCCGATCAGAAAGCCGCGCAGCAGGCAAAACTGGCGGTGCTGGTCGGGCATGATTCCAATATCGCTTCACTGCTTGCGGCACTGAAAACCCAGGATTACCAGCTGCCGGGTCAGTACGAACGTACGCCAATCAACGGAACCGTGGTCTTCCAGCGCTGGCACGATAAAAAGACCGATAAAGACCTGATGAAAATCGAGTATGTATATCCGACCGCCCGTCAGCTGCGCAACAATGTAGCGCTGAGCCTGAAAAATCCACCGGAACGCGTCACGCTGCAAATCGAAGGTTGTACCGTTGATAAGCAAGGTTTCTGCCCGATGGAGCAATTTAATCAGGCCGTGCAAAAGGATTTACAGGGCTGATGCCTTAAGCCGCTAACTGGCAATAGATAGCGTTTTAAGTTAGTTAGCGGCAGCTTTCCTCAGCCAGATAATGTGCCAAAGTTTCCTCACTCTGGCACATTATGGCGTCCTCTTCGTTTTACCTTAGCGCCCGTCAGCGGGCAGAGATTGCTTCCCGCTCCGCCCGTTTCTGGTGGCGGTTGGAAATCCCCACCTGGACACTGATCGCCACGGTTTACAGCGGCTGGTTTGCGCTGGTCTATTTCTGGGAAGATCTCGGTCCGTGGATTGCCACGCCTGCGCTTATCTGGTTCACGGCCTGGTATATGTCGCTGCAACACGAACTCATTCACGGGCACCCGACCCGTAAACCCTGGCTGAATCAGCTGCTCGGCACGCTGCCGCTGGCGGTCTGGTATCCCTATGGTTTATACCGCGACACGCATTTACAGCATCATCGTAATGAACATCTGACGCTGCCGGGCGATGACCCCGAGGCCTATTATTTCAGCCGCGCCAGCTGGGAAAGCTTGTCGCCGCTGATGAAAGCCGTTGTTCGTCTGCGTAACACACTGCCGGGACGGATGCTGATCGGGCCACTGCTGGATATTTCCGCCACGCTGACCGGCGCCCTGACGGCGTTATTGCGCGGTGACTGGCGCACAGTCGGCATGTGGGGTTTCCACGGGGTTTTGCTGACAGGTTTGTTGTACTGGATGTCGTTGCACGGCCTGTCTGCCGGGTATTTCATTCTGGCGGTGAGCTATTCGGCGCTGAGCCTGACCAAAGTCCGTTCTTTTTATGAACATCGCGCCGAACATTCGCCACAGGCACGCTCAACCCTAAATGAGGCCGGTTTTATCTGGCGGCTGCTGTTTCTTAATCTCAATTATCATCTGGTACATCACGATTTGCCGGGCGTGCCGTGGTTCGCACTGCGTCAGGTGTATTTTGCTGAACGCGAAGCTTATATTGCGCGCAGCGAGGGGTTTGTGGTGAAAGGTTACCGGCAGTGGTTCAGGCAACATTCGCAGAAACCGGTTTGTGTAGAAGCGCATCCGTTTGCCAGCACTCGTGAGCCGGTGCAAACCGCGCGCAGCGACTATGATTATCAGCAGGAAACCCCCTGACGGAGTGGCCAGATGATGCTGATGTCTTTACCGATGTATGCTGTTTCTGTACCGGACGTGGAAGCTTTTGCCGGTGTTCTGCGGGAAACACTGAAGCGCGCAGGTCTGATTGCCACACCGCAATCGCTGAGCTGGCCGCAGGATTTATTGATGCACTGGCAGCAGCCGGATTTGCTTCTGAGCCAGACCTGTGGTTTTCCGCTGGTAGAAAGCCTGCCGGATGTTCAGCTGGTCGGCACTTTCAGTTACCGCGCGCCGGGCTGCGACGGGTATCGATACCGCAGTTTTTTGCTGGCGCGTGATGAAGATGCAAAACTGCATTTGCCTGATTTTCGTCACCGGCGGCTGGCGTTCAACAGCACCGATTCTCAGTCCGGATACAACAGCCTGCGGGCGCTGGTGGCACCCCTGGCGCAGGCAGGAAAATTTTTCTCTCAGGCCACAGCAACCGGCAGCCATCGTGAATCCCTGCATTATGTTCAGCAAAACCGGGCAGATCTGGCGGCGATCGACTGCGTGACGCTGGCGCTATTGCACCGCCACGATCCGTCAGCGCTCAGCGGTCTGGTGATTATCGGCCAGACGGCGGCCGTGCCGGGTTTGCCGCTAATCACTTCGTCACAAACGTCTCCGGAACATCTGTCCATTTTGCGTCAGGCATTGCATGAAATCTCGCATGAGCCGGTCGCTAAACCGTTGCTGATTGAAGAGTTTAGTGAAGTGCCGCGTCAGGCCTATAGCGTGATTACATTGATGAAAAATATTGCTCAGGAGTTTGGCGTCCGCGAACTGACGACGTCATAACGCTCTGAAATATTGCATAAAAAACCGGGCCTGAGCGCCCGGTAGTGATATCTGAGTAGCGATAAATCAGTGCGTTTCGATAGGGAAATCTTCGTTCACATCGCCCCATTCAGCCCATGAACCGTCGTAAAGCTGCACATCTTTAACACCCAGAGAATCCAGTCCGAACGCCAGCGCCGCTGCGGTCACACCGGAACCACAACTGGTGATCACCGGTTTATTCAGATCAACGCCCAGCCGTTCGAACGTCGCTTTCAGCTCAGATGGCGATTTCAGATGCCCGTCTTGTGTCAGCTCGGTAAACGGAACGCTGAGGCTGCCAGGAATATGGCCGCCATGCAGGCCCGGACGCGGTTCCGGCGCTTCGGCTTTAAAACGCGCCAGAGAACGGGCGTCGATAATCTGTACCTTGCCAAGCGCGTCTTTTACCTGTTCCGCACTGACGACGACCGGACGCACCAGTTTGGCGTTAAAGGTGGTCGGGACGCGGATGTGCTCGCCGCTTTGTGTGGGTTTCCCTTCAGCAATCCACGCATTCAGGCCGCCATCCAGCACGCGTACGCTTTTCGCGCCAAAGCTGGTCAGCATCCACCATACGCGGGGCGCGGAGAACAGATCGCCCTCATCATACAGCACGATGGTTTGCGTATCCGCAACGCCCAAACGGCTCATTGAGGCAGCGAATTCCTCTGCGGTCGGCATCATATGCGGCAGACCGGTGGAGCAGTCAGAAATGCTGTCGACTTCCACATAAATCGCGTTGGGAATGTGCGCTTCAAGATATTTGCCATGAAAATCCACCGGCGGCGTAATGCCCGGTTTGGATTTACGACAATCGATAATGACGACATCCGGTGAGTTCAGATTTTTTGCCAGCCATTGTGTAGAAACGGTATGGGTAGAAAAAGTCATGTTCTGTTGCCTTATCTTTTTTGTGAAACCAGCCTCAGAGATCGCCCGGGATCAAAGAATACATCCAGGCGTCACGCGGCTGACCGTGATAATAAAGCCGGTTGCGGTGCAGACCTTCGGACGTCGCGCCCGCTTTTTCTGCCACCCTGCGGCTGCTTTCATTGCCGTCCATCACGACGATTTCCAGACGGGTCAGCTCCAGTTCAGTAAACGCAAAACGCGCAGCGGCTTTGACCGCCAGCGTTGCCAGTCCCCGGCCGGTATAACCGGTGCGGATCCAATAGCCAAGATTGGAAAACTTATATTCCTGAACGATGCGGTTGATGCCCACGCTGCCAATCAGATTCCCGCCGGAGCGTTCAAAAACACAGAAATTGAATTCTGCCCCGCGATGACGCTTTTGCTCACTGTCGGTGAGATATTTGCGGCTGTCATCAGGGGAATATTTATCGGTACACCAGCTTTCCCAGGCACCAATTTCAGCCACCGAGGCCTGAACGGCGGCAAAGTGGGTGATGGCTTCCAGCTCCGTAGCAACGCGGATTTCTATTTCTTCATCCTGATAAATCTGGCGTGTCAGCATGGGCGTTATCCTGTTATTGAGGAGACCAATAAGTCAGCCTCACATATCATGTGTCCGTCTGTCAATTGGCGAAAATGCCGGTTAAGTCAGAAAAAATAAGCCAGAAAAACAGCAGGCTGTCTGCTAAACGCTTTACTCTTCCGGCAGCAACATCACCAGCTTGCATTCGGCATATCCCGCCGGAAAAAATGTCTGCTGCCGGTAGCGAATTTCACCGCTCAGCGGATGGTTAAAGCGCCGCTCGCCACCTTCGCGAGCCAGCACTTCCTGTTGTGTCCACCACTGGCTGAATTCGGCGCTGCGTTCCCGTAACCGCTGCACCGCCTGGCGGACCGCTTCGGAATGAGGGTAATGGCTGGTTTCAGCCCGAAATTCTGCCACCACGCGCTTGGCGCGCTCCGGCCAGTTTGTCACCAGCTGGCGCGCCAGCGGATGCAGAAACATAAAATCCAGCAAATTAGGATTTTCATCCACGCCCAGCCAGCCGCTGAAGAGCACACCCGCCTGCGGATTCCACGCCAGCACATTCCAGCAACTGTCGAGCAGATAACCGGGGCAGGTCAGCTGATTGACGTAATCTTTCAGGCCCGCGTCCGGTGCGGCGGAAGACGGCAACGCCTCAGGGTCTTTCACCGATGCGAGGCTGAATAAATACTCGCGTGCGGCAGGCTCCATACGCAGCGATTTCGCCAGCCGGTCAAGCGTGGCGGCTGAAATCGACACATCGCGTCCCTGTTCAATCCACGTATACCAGGTTGCGCTGATACCGCTGATTTGTGCCAGCTCCTCACGCCTCAGCCCGCTGGTTCTGCGACGGGGTGAGCCTGGCAAACCCACCATTTCCGGCGTCACCCGTTCGCGGTGTGTGCGTAAAAAGGTTCCCAGCGCCCTGGGGCCACTGAGCGACTCTGCGATATCAATCATGACATCCTCTTAAACGTGAGTTCTTAGACAGGAACTTACTTATACCAGTATAAATGCTCATATTGTACCCGTATAAAACAATGCCTATAGTGATTTTGAGGTCATTTGAAACCGCGTTCTTCCCTAATAAATCATTAAAAAAACAAGACAGACAGGAGCAATGATGAACATTAAAAACACCCATACTCAGGCCGTTGATAAGCAGTTTGGCTCGCAGGCAAAAGATTATCTGACCAGTGCCGTTCACTCACAGGGCGCGGATCTGCAACGTCTGGCGACGCTGCTGGCACCTTTTCCGGATGCGCATGTGGTCGATCTGGGATGTGGCGCGGGGCACGCCAGTTTTGTGGCTGCCCGCGTCGTTAAAAATGTGGTTGCCTACGATTTGTCGGCGCAGATGCTGGACGTCGTGGCGCAGGCGGCAAAAGATAAAGAGCTGAATAACATTACGGTACAGCAGGGCGTTGCGGAGTCACTGCCGTTTGACGACAGCAGCGCGGATATCATTATCAGCCGTTATTCGGCACACCACTGGCATGATGTCGGGCAGGCGCTGCGTGAAGTGGCGCGTGTGCTGAAACCGGGCGGAAAGTTCATCATGATGGATGTGGTATCGCCGGGGCACCCGTTGCTGGATATTTATCTGCAAACGATTGAAGTGCTGCGCGATACTTCTCATGTCCGCAACTATTCCCCAGGTGAATGGCTGAACATGGCTTCAGAAGCCGGTCTGATTGCCCGCGAAGTCACTACCGACCGCCTGCCGCTGGAATTCACCAGCTGGATAGCGCGTATGCGCACGCCGGAGCATTTCGCCGTCGCTATCCGCGAGCTGCAAAAAGTGATGTCTGAGGATGTGATAAAACACTTTGAGATCCAAACTGACGGCTCATTTACCAGCGATATTATGATGCTGGTCGCGTCGAAAAACTAAAGAATTGCGGTGTGATACGCCCTCCGTTGAACGGAGGGCGTGAAGAAGTTGTCTTCTTACTTCTTACCAAACATTTTCTTGCCCAGCAGTACCAGCGCCAGTACCGCGGCACCCACCACCAGACCAACGACCAAATCTGTCGCGCCGGTAATCAGCGTATTAACCCAACTCTCATGGCCGTGTGTCAGCGGTTCAATCAGGCTGTGCATGAACGGTAAACCATGGCTGATAATGCTGCCGCCGACCAGGAACATCGCGATGGTGCCGACAACAGACAGTATCTTCATCAGCCAGGGCGCGAGATTCACAATGCCGCGTCCGAAGGCGCGTACAGCATTCATCATGCCGCTTTCGCCGTTCAGCTTGCTCAGGTACAAACCGGCGTCGTCAATTTTCACAATCGCGCCCACCAGGCCATATACACCGATAGTCATTGCCACGGCAATCAGCACCATCACAGTGACCTGATTAAGGAAAGGTGCTGATGACACAATCCCCAGTGAGATCACAATGATTTCAGCAGAGAGAATAAAGTCAGTGCGAACGGCACCTTTGACCTTTTCTTTTTCCTGCTTTTTAGCATCGGCTTCATTTTTTACCTCAGCCGACGCCGGTTTTTCTTCTTCGTGATGGTCACCGGGCATGAATTTGTGGGCGACTTTTTCGAAACCCTCGTAACACAGATAGGCGCCGCCAATCATCAGTAAAGGTGTGATCGCCCAGGGAATAAAGGCGCTGATCAGTAACGCCAGAGGAACCAGAATCGCTTTATTGATCATGGAACCTTTTGCGACAGCCCAGACGATCGGTAATTCCCGGTCGGCTTTTACTCCGGTAACCTGCTGTGCGTTCAGCGCCAGATCGTCGCCCAACACGCTGGCTGTTTTTTTAGCGGCGACTTTACTCATCGCCGCGACATCATCAAGAATCGATGCAATATCATCGATCAGTGCCAGAAGACTTCCACCCGCCATAAATACTCCCTTTTATCATTGTGCAAAGGCTTTCCGCACGCGCGGAGCCTGAACTCTGCTGTTCCGACCTTGCATCAGATCACAGCAACAGAAAATTCATAAAAAATAATCATATCAGTGATTGCATAGCGGCGTCGATTTGTGCGAATGTTGTCCCGTTCTTAAATAACTTTGAAATCTCTTCATAGTTTCTCCATTAAATATCCTCGTTTTTCCAGCAGTTATACCGGCAGAAATATTTCTTTGCATTCTCTCCTCATTTTTACCACAAAGGTTAAATTTCTTTACGTTCGATTACGTCGCCTTTCATTGCTTCGCTGATAATTAACTCAACGGATAACTTCCGCTCCATTAATTAACTAAACTAACGAAAGAAAGGTGCGTATTATGAAACTCTTACCTGCAATCACAGCTGTTGCTATTACCGTTGCCTCATTCTCTGCTCTTGCTGCTACGCCAATTTCAGAAATGCAGGCGCAAAGTGGTAATTTCCAGTCTCTGGGTGTTGTTTCAGTGAGCGCACCTAATACCGTCCCGGGCAGCATGCGTGACCAGCTGAACCAGGTCGCCAGCGACAAAGGCGCAACACACTACCGTGTCATCGGCCAGGGTACGCCGGGCGATTCAAGCCTGAACCGTGCAAGCGTTGAGTTGTATAAATAAACTCAGCTTTTATAGAAAGCCTTTTTTATAAAATCTGATTAAGGTTATTTCCCGTAGCGAGAAGGCCAATGTCATCTGACATTGGCCTTTTTATTACCATCATTTATAGCTTCTTTTGAGAATCATCCCATGTGTTTTAATTTATCCTCTTCTTTTTGACAATAATTTCTCTTATTAATCATTTCGTAAGAATTTTTGCGTTATATAAGGGTCTATGTCCTCAGGAGGAGTTAATATGCTGAATGCCGCAAGAATGACAATCAAGAACACCGGGGTCTCGATTCAGAACCAATTTTTCTATTTACAGAATTTTATTACTTCACCAAGAACGATGGGGACGCTGATGCCGTCATCCCCGTGGTTGTGCCATGCGATGCTTAGCCAGATTGACTGGGCGACGTCGCTGGAGATAGCTGAACTGGGCGCAGCCGACGGGGTGCTGACCCGCCGCATTCTCAGCCGGATGCGTGCTGACGCGAAACTCGAGGCATTTGAAATTCAGCCTGCGTTTGTCCGCAAGCTAAACCAGATGGATGATCCCCGTTTGCAGGTGATGGCGCATTCTGCTGAGCATATGAGTACGCAGTACGACGCTGTATTCTCCTGTTTACCGCTGCTGTCGATGCCAGTGCGAACCAGCATCCGGATTTTGCAGGCTACCCGCCAGCAGTTGAAAGAAAAGGACGGGGTACTTGTTTTGTTCCAGTACAGCCATCTCTCTGAGAAATTACTGTCACGCTACTTCACCTGGAAAAAAATTCGTGTGGTGAAGAATTTTCCGCCGGCGCTGGTGTATATCTGTAAACCTCGCTGATACAGTTACTTATGGAAGCTGGATCGCAAAGCTGCCCGCAGGCCTTTGCGGAACAAGGATTTTTCAGTATGATGAGCACCATAGCGTAAATAAAACGCTACAGAAGCTTCACCGGCAGGTGATAAAAATCTGCCAGTGAGGCTTTTTTGTTGTACTATCTGGCGAGTACATTTTCAGGCCAGTACAATGACCATTTTTGATGTTCACACTTCATATTGATGATGGATTTTCATCAGGCGGGCTAACGGCTCCCGGGGAATAAAGGATAGCGGTAATGACACAACCCATTTTCATGGTAGGCGCGCGCGGTGCGGGTAAAACGACGGTCGGCAGCGCTCTGGCGAAAGCACTGGGCTATAAATTTGTCGATACCGATCTGACATTGCTGCGCACCTCTGGCATGAGCGTGGCGGACATCGTTGAGCGTGAAGGCTGGGAGGGTTTCCGCCGCCGTGAAACTGAAACGTTGAAAGCGATTTGCGCGCCCTTCACGGTGATTGCGACCGGTGGCGGCGTGGTGCTGGCGCAGGAAAACCGCGATTTCATGCGTGATGCAGGAACGGTCATCTATCTGCGTTCGCCGGCTTCGACGCTGGCCAACCGTCTGGAAGATGCCCCGCTGGAAGATCAGCGACCTACGCTGACGGGTAAACCGATTACCGAAGAAATGATGGAAGTCCTGAATGAGCGCGAAGCCCTTTATCAGCAGGCTGCGCATCATGTCGTAGACGGAACGCTGGATCCTGCGGGTGTGGTGAATGCAATTCTCGATGCGCTGGCACTGCCGGTCGCGCGTTAAATCCTCCGCCACCAACTCTGAAGACGAGCCCCTGTGGCTCGTTTTTTTATGCCCCAAAATCCTGAAGTGGCGGAAGGTGTAAATTAAACGGGCCATTTTTGTGATGAATGTCACGGGTGCTTAAGTATTGTACGCAGTGATGTGCAGGCGTAAAGTAATCACTCAGGTTATTAATTTTTACGTCCACTTCTGCAACGGAACCCATGATGAAAATCCTGAAACACTTCTTCAGCCAGCATGCGAAAGCGATGCCCGCGATATGGTCAGTGACGATCATTCTTGTTGAAGCCTCTATCGCACTCTATATTTTGCGCAATATTTAATCAAAATTATCTGCTGAGTTTTACGTCCGTCACCTCATTATTACTCGGCATTCAACCTCTCTTTCTGTGAATTGAATGGCTTTAGGAATTTCTTTAAGCATATTCATTTATCTGTCTTCTTGTGCGTGAAAAATAAACGGCTTGACGCTGACACGTATCAGCTTTAGTTTTTAATTAACTTAACAGGAACCCTGTTCCATATACCGGAACTGCCTCCTTATGACTACTTTAGAAAATGCAGCAGCAGTGCTGAAGTTATTTTCCAAAAAGGGGGTCCGACAGGGACATCCCGGTTTGTCATTCAGTGATGTCGTCGAAAATTTAAAATTACCTAAAAGCACGGTATCGCGTTTGCTAATGACCATGGAAACGCAAGGGTTGCTGGAGCGTGATCCGGACAGCCGTCTTTATCAGATTGGAAAGTTATTACTGGCCGTCTCAAGCCATTATTTATCGGCGCCGCTGGTGGATTTGGCGTCGCCTTATATGACGCAACTCAGTCAGCTTACGCAATGTACCGGTTACATCTCGATGCTGGAAGGGCGTGACATTATGGTGATGCGTATGTTCCCCGGCAGAACCTATTTGCAAGTGGTCACTCCGGCGGGAAGCCTTTTACCCGCGCATGAAACGGCGATTGGCCGGGCCATTTTATCGCGTTATTCCGATGAAGAAGTCCGTCAGCGTTTTAGCGGTAACTATGAAGCGCATTCTGTGAATGCACCGAAAAGTCTGGACGTTTTGTTATCTCGCCTGGCTGAAGTGCGACTGACCGGCGTGTCTTTTGCCAATAATGAAACGCTGCTGGGAATAAGTACGTTAGCGACCAGCATTTTTAATAAGCATCGCAATGAACTCGTGGGGTTGTGTTTATCTTTTCCTTCCCCCGCGCAGGGAAAAGAAATTCCGGAAGGGATCAGGGAAGGGCTGATTGCCGTAACCCGGCAACTCGCCGAAAAATTGGGTGATGAGTATTGGCATTTACCAGAGCGGTAATTAACCGCGAAAGTAATGACTAATAACGGGCCCGGAAAATCGCAGTTTTCAATATTTGCCAACACCAGGGGCCTTATGTCAGATCAACCTGCTAAAAATAATAAGGAAAATCCGCTAAAGGATATTGGCACTCTCATTGTGATGATCCTGCTGTCTGTTTTGGGCGCAATCATCGGAGTTCAGCTGATTACTACATTGGGCGTGACGCCTAATACGTCGATTATCGGTGCGCTGTTTGCCATGTTACTGGCACGCATCCCGATGCAGGCTTTTCAGCGTTACCGTTCTGTTCACACGCAGAATCTGGCGCAAACTGTGATTTCTTCCGCGACCTTTGGTGCGGCAAACAGCTTGCTGATGCCGATCGCCATCCCTTATGTCATGGGCCAGCCGCAACTGATTATGCCGATGTTTACCGGCGTAGCGGTGGCGATGTTGCTCGATGCCTACCTGCTTTATCGTCTGTTTGATACCAAAGTGTTCCCGGCCAGTAATGCGTGGCCACCGGGCGTTGCTGCCGCTGAAGCCATCAAAGCCGGTGATAACGGCGGGCGTCAGGCGTGGTTGCTGGTCGCGGGTGTGGTGGTCGGGCTGGCGGGCGCGATGCTTAAGATTCCGATGGCGGCCTTCGGCACGGCGTTTATCGGCAATATCTGGGCGCTGAGCATGTTTGGCATCGGTTTGCTTATCCGCGCTTATGCCCAGCCGCTTGCCGGTTTAGATCTTAATGCGATGTATATTCCGCACGGCATGATGGTCGGTGCCGGGCTGGTATCGCTGCTGCAGGTGATTCAGGTGGTGCGTGCTAAAAACGCCGACGCCAAAACCACTTTTACCCAACCAGCGAAAGAAGTGCGCAAAGCACTCGGGCTGGGCGCATTCGGCTATATCGCTATTGCCGCACTGCTGGCGCTGGGGGGCGGGCTGTACAGCGAAATGTCAGTCAGCATGCTGATTGCCTTCGTGATTTACGCCGCCTTTGCCGCGTTCTTCCATGAGCTGATTGTCGGAATTGCCGCGATGCATTCTGGCTGGTTCCCGGCCTTTGCCGTGGCGCTGATCACGTTGATTATCGGCATACTGATTGGCTTCCCGCCTCTGGCGCTGTGCGTGCTGACCGGCTTTACAGCCGCGACCGGCCCGGCGTTCGCCGACATGGGCTTCGATCTGAAAGCCGGATTCATTCTGCGCGGTTACGGCAAAGATTTGCGTGCCGAACTTTATGGCCGCCGTATCCAGTTATTCGCCGCTTTACTCGCCTTTATTATCGCCATTCCTGTGGTCTGGTACGCCCATTACGGCTACTTCGCGCAGGATTTAGTGCCGCCAGTTGCACGAGTTTATGCCAAAACCATTCAGGCCGGCGCACAGCCTGGAATTGCGCACAGTTTGCTGATCTGGGCCATTCCGGGCGCATTAATACAGCTGATTGGCGGCCCGAAACGCCAGCTCGGCGTACTGCTCGCCACCGGTTTGCTGATCAACAGCGTGATGGCCGGTTGGGCAGTCGTCTGCGGCATCGTGCTGCGCATTATCATTATTCGAATCTGGGGTGAAAAAGGGCGTACACCAATGGAAGTGCTGGCGGCAGGATTTATTGCCGGAGACGCACTTTACAGCTTCTTCACCTCGGTTTTCAGCGCCAAAAAGTAGTGAGTACCGCACCAACACCAGGGCTTAATCAGCCAGCACGACACACCGACTGTTCCACGATGAACAGCGCCCGCGACCGTTTTGCCACTGCGCCTTATGCGCCGGTTGCGGGGTTTTAAGAGGATTTTGTGATGAGTTTGCAACAGACATTAACCGTATTCGAACTGATTGACAGTGCACATGTCAGCGGCCAGGACATTGTGGACTTATTCGCCCGTTATCCGGGGATCACCGCCAGTACACACCGTGCGGAGGGCCCGAAAGGCGGTACCGATTTTGTCCGCATTACCGTGCCGGGCAGCAAAGGGAAGAGCAGCGGCGGCACTGCGCCCACGCTCGGAATCATTGGTCGTCTGGGCGGCATCGGTGCGCGTCCGACGCGTATCGGGCTGGTATCCGATGCCGACGGCGCCATTGCCGCCGTCACCAGCGCACTGAAGCTGGCCGACATGCAGCGCAAGGGCGATGTGCTGGAAGGCGATGTGATTATCACGACGCACATTTGCCCGAACGCGCCGACCCGTCCGCACGATCCGGTTGATTTTATGGATTCGCCGATTGATGACGTGACCATGAATGATAACGAAGTGGTTGAAGGCGTGGACGCGATACTTTCTATCGACACCACCAAAGGCAACCGCATTATCAATCACAAGGGATTCGCGATTTCGCCGACGGTGAAAGAGGGTTACATCCTGCGTGTTTCCGAAGATTTACTGCGCATCATGGAAATGACCAGCGGCAAACCGGCAGTCACTTTCCCGATCACCACGCAGGACATCACGCCTTACGGCAATGGTGTGCATCACCTGAACAGCATTCTGCAACCGTCAACGGCGACCAGCGTTCCGGTTGTCGGTGTGGCGATTACAGCGGAATCTGTGGTGCCCGGTTGTGGCACCGGCGCAAGTCATGAAGTGGATATCGCACTGGCGGCGAAGTTCGCCGTTGAAGTCGCGAAAGAGTTTGGCCGCGGCACCTGTCAGTTCTTTGATGCCGATGAATATCAACTCCTGTTGTCGCTGTACGGAAGCTTGCGTCACCTGCAAAACCGGAAGTAACACCATGATGACATCCTTTGCAACGTTAACCATCGGACAGGCGCCACGCAGCGATATTATGCCGCTGCTGATGGCGCATCTGCCAGCCGGGTCAGTCACGCATGTTGGCTTACTGGACGGGTTAAGCACGGAGCAAATTGAGCAGCGCTATGCGCCTGCCGAAGGCGACGCGGTGCTGGTCACCCGTTTGCTGGATGGTTCGCAAGTAAAGCTTGCCGCGCCGCGCGTAGAGCGAGGCTTACAGGAAAAGATTGATGTGCTCGAAGCGCTGGGCTGCATGACCATTCTGCTGCTGTGTACCGGCGAATTTAACCATCTGCACACGAATAATGCCCTGCTTCTCGAACCTGACCGCATTATCCCGCCACTGATTAGCTCGATTATCGGCCAGCACCGGGCAGGCATTGTGGTACCGGTAGAATCCCAGGTGGTTGAACAGGCCAACAAGTGGCGAAAATTAGCCAAAGCGCCGTGTTTTGCGGTCGCCAGCCCGTATCTTTCTGATGACCAAGCCCTGACGGAAGCCGCGATGCGTCTGGCTGAACAGGGTGCGGAAGTGGTGGTGCTCGACTGCATCGGCTTTAACCGGCATCACGAGGATGTGCTGAAAAAACATCTGAATATTCCGGTGGTGTTATCGAATGTATTGATGGCAAAACTGGCGGCGGAGCTGGTGGTCTGAGGATGTGACTGACGGGGCATACAGCTATCCACAATGGCACTGTGTGACCGTAAAATCAAATCAGTGACGCCGCTTTGCGGGCGGTGTCGTCTGGTGCAGATAAAGCGGTAATAATCAGTGACAGAAGACGCTTTCTGCCCCTAATATGAAGGCTCTGAAAATTATCGCAAAGGGCCAATCTATGTTGAAAAATAATGAGTATTTTGACGGGAAAGTGAAGTCGATTGGTTTCGACAGCGAAAGTACGGGTTCAGCCAGCGTTGGCGTGATGGCCGTCGGTGAATACACGTTCGGTACCGCAAAGCCGGAAGAAATGACCGTCATCAGCGGCTCACTGAAAGTGCTGATCCCGGGATCTCCGGACTGGCAGGTGTTTAAGCCAGGCGAAACTTTCTATATTCCGGGTAAAAGTGAATTCAACTTACAGGTCGGCGAAACGACTTCGTACTTGTGTAAATACCTGACCAAATAATATACAGACACAGTACAAACAAAAAGGCGCTCATGAGCGCCTTTTTTACGTTCTGCATCCGGTCTTAGCGTTGTGCTTCGCCGCCCAATGCTTCGATCAGGTTCTGGATAAGCGCCGCCAGTTCACCCGTCATCAGCACGAAATCAGCATCGAAACGTCCGGCGAAATCTTCGCGGTCGATGTCTTCATTTTGATCACGAATAACGTCGCTGAATTTCAGGCGTTTAATGCTGCCGTCGTCGGCCAGCACCACGGCGATACGTTCCTGCCAGTCAACGGCCAGCTTGGTGACCAGTTTGCCATTTTCGATATGCGTGGCGATTTCGTCACTGACCAGCGCCTGTTTTTTACAGCGGATCACGCCGCCTTCTTCCAGGATCGCTTTCAGCTCAGCTTCATCCTGTAAGGTGAAACCGGCAGGTGTTTCGCCTGAACGTACCCATTCGGTTAGCGTCAGCTCGATCGGGCTTTCCATGGTCAGCGGCACCACCGGCAGCGAACCGAGGCTTTTACGCAGCAGCGCCAGCATATCTTCGGCTTTCTTGGCGCTGGCAGCATCGACCATGATCAGGCCGTTAACGGTATCAATCCACATGAACGTCTGGCTGAAGCGGCTGAATGCGCGCGGCATCAGGCTGTGCAGCACTTCATCTTTCAGGGAATCTTTTTCGGTCTTTTTCAGCTTGCGGTGCTGTTCGCCTTCGAGCTGATCAATTTTGGCCTGTAACTCCTGTTTGATAACCGGAGAAGGCAGAATTTTTTCTTCTTTGCGTGCGCAGATCAGGATCTGCCCGCCGTTGACGTGAGTCAGCGCGTCGCCACCGTGAGAACCCATCGGTGAAACCCAGCCGGTTTTCGCCATATCCTGGCTGCCGCACGGGGTAAAGGTGAAAGCACTGAGCTGTTTTTCCATTTCGTCAGCAGATAACGAAACTTCACGGCTCAAACGGTAAACCAACAAATTCTTAAACCATAACATGGCGTTATCCCTGTCCCGGCGCACTCGTGGTACGCTGAATAAATGAATGCAGGGCGGCATGATAACCAATTGAGCGCCGGTCGTCGTTAAGAAATCGCCGTGGCCTGTAACATTGCATAACAGCTTATTCTGGTGACAGAGGCCACTGGCTTCTAAACTGAACAGACTCAGAAAAACTGACCCTGCAGGACATAAAAAGGAGAATAAAACGTGCGAATTGGCATTGATTTAGGCGGCACAAAAATAGAAGTCATTGCGTTATCGGATGAAGGCAAAGAGCTGTTTCGCAAACGGGTCGATACGCCGAGAAATGACTACGAGCGCACACTCAAGGCGATTGAAGGGCTGGTGCTGGACGCCGAGAAAGGCACCGGACAGCGCGGCAGTGTGGGGCTGGGGATCCCCGGCACGTTATCGCCATTTACCGGCAAAGTGAAGAATGCCAATTCGGTCTGGCTGAACGGTCAGCAACTGGATGAGGATCTGGCGCTGTTGCTCAAACGCGAAGTGCATATTGCAAACGACGCCAATTGCCTGGCGGTTTCCGAAGCCACCGACGGGGCAGGTGCAGGCCGCCACACTGTATTCGCCGTGATTATCGGCACCGGCTGCGGTTCCGGCATTGCGCTTAACGGCGTGGCGCACGCGGGCGGCAACGGCAACGCAGGCGAGTGGGGCCACAATCCGCTGCCGTGGCAGGATGAGGAAGAAATCCAGTTTGCCCGCGAAGTCCCGTGCTACTGCGGAAAATCAGGCTGCGTCGAAACGTTTGTTTCCGGCACCGGATTTGCCGAAGACTACTTCCGTCATTCCGGTCAGCGTTTAAACGGCGCAGAGATTATTGCGCTGGTTGAGCAGGGCGATGAAACGGCGGAACTGGCGCTGGGTCGTTATGAGCGTCGTCTGGCTAAGGCGCTGGCAAACGTAGTGAATATTCTCGATCCGGACGTGATTGTCTTCGGTGGCGGCATGAGCAACGTCGATCGCCTGTATCAGACCGTGCCACTGCTGGTTAAACAATGGGTATTTGGCGGGGAATGTGAAACGCCGATGCTCAAAGCGGTTCACGGTGATTCGAGCGGAGTGCGTGGCGCTGCCTGGCTGTGGCCGCAATCGCGTTTTGCGTTATAAGTTCTTCATCAATTTTCAGGGGGCAGAGTTTGCGCCCCTGATTTCATTCATAATCCAGCAGTTAAAGCGCCATCTCCCGTTTAAACACGTCCAGCGTGTGCGCCTTCACGCGGATAAATTCCGGATGGCTCATGATTTCAGAACCACGCGGACGCGGCAGGTCAAACGGCACAATTTCTGCAATCTGCGTCGGTCGCCGTGTCAGCAGTAAAATCTCATCCGCCAGAAACACTGCATCCTCGAGATCATGCGACACAATCAGCATGGTGACGCCAGTCGCCAGCTGCACTTCCTGCAATTTATCGCGGATAAACAGCGTCATCTCGAAATCCAGCGCCGAGAAAGGCTCGTCGAGGAACATCACTTCCGGACGCGTCGCCAGCGCCCGCATGATGCACACGGTTTGCTGCTGGCCGCCGGAAAGCTCATACGGATAGCGTTTCAGGTCGAAGCGGATATCAAACATTTGCGTCAGTTCTTCGACCCGCGCATTGACGTCCGCTTTGCTCATGCCGTGTCGGATCAGCGGATATGCGATATTGGCGCGGGCACTCATCCACGGAAACAGCGCGTCGCGGTAGTTCTGAAACACATAACCGATGGTGGTCTGCGCCAGCGTTTTGCCGTCGAACAGAATGTCGCCTTTATCCACCGGGATCAGCCCGGCGATCATGTTCATTAACGTCGATTTACCGCAGCCGTTCGGGCCGAAGATCGACACGATCTTTCCACGCGGTAAGTCGAGATTGAGATCGGTATACAGCGGCTGTCCGGCAAACGCCTTGCTCAGTCCGCGGATCGTCACATGGGTATCCGGGCGCGTGGCGTACTGCGGCAACTGCGGGCCTTTGTAATCGGGGTTCAGCGAGAGAGGTTGCGTCATGCTTTGCTACTCCAGTGGACGGTTTTTTTCTCGATCAGCAAAAAAGCCAGATTCAGCAGATAACCCAGCGCGCCGGTGATCAGGATCGAGGCGTACATGTCTTTGATGTTAAACACCTGCTGGGCATCGATGATCCGGTGGCCGAGGCCGGTTTCCGATCCGATGAACATTTCAGCGACGATCACGATCACCAGCGCAATTGACACACCGGTGCGCAGGCCAACGAAGGTTTGCGCCAGGCTTTCCATCAGCAGAATGTCTTTAAAAATATGCCAGCGGGAAATTCCCATCACTTTGGCCGCCATCAGCCGGGTTTTTTTGGCATTCATCACGCCGTACGCGCTGTTAAACAGGATAACCAGCACCGCGGCAAAGGCGGCGATGGCAATTTTATTGGCATCGGTAATGCCGAAAATCAGCATAAACAGCGGGATCAGCGCTGATGACGGCGTGGAGCGGAAGAAGTCGATCAGAAATTCCAGGCTGCGATAGATCTTTTCATTGCTGCCTAAAATGACGCCGAGCGGCACGCCTATCACTGCGGCAAAAGCAAAGGATACCAGCGTGCGGTAAAGGGTTGCGCCGATGTCGGTGCGCATGGAAGCATCGAAAAATGACTGGAACATGTAGCCAATCGTCTCGACGGGCGAGGGCAGAAGCACCGGGTTCAGCCATTTTGCGCTGACGGCCAGTTGCCAGAATAAAAACAGCAGCACCGGGCCGACCAGCGGCAGTAACCTTGAAGACCAGCGTGAAGTCATCCTGTTTCTCCTTATCCTTTATAAATCAGCGAAGCGACATCCACCGGTTTGCTGAAGATTTTTCTTTCCGTAAAGACGTCATAAAATTTCTGGAACCATTGCAGGTTGTCGCCTTTTAAATCGGGATACATCACAAAGCCCGGCAGCGGCACCTCTTTCACCAGCGCCGGTTCTATGCTGGTGTAACCGGCGACGTTTTCGCGAGCCTTGTCAGGATGCGCCGCAATGAATTCCGCCGCTTTCTGATAAGCGGCAATAAACTTTTTGGTTTCTTCCGGTTTGCTGGCGATAAAACTGGAGTTCAGCGCCGCGGCGCCGCCGAACCAGGGCGCGTCTGCATTGCCGAGCACGTATTTAGAAATGACGCCGGTTTCCAGCGTGCGGGAAAGGTTTTTCATGCGCCCGACGGTGCCGGTGGGTTCGAGTGTATACACGCCGTCAATTTGTCCGGCGGCCAGCGCAGGTGCGTGCTGCCCGACCGGCAGTTCGATCACTGAAGGATTAGTGAAACCATTTTTCTCCAGAATGATCTTCGCCATCGTCACGTTCTGGATCCCAGGCCCGCAGGCGATCTTCTTACCTTTCAGATCGCTGATCGCTTTCGCAGTGCTGTTCAGCGGCACCAGAAATTCATCCAGAACCAGCTGATGATTGGACGGATTCGAGCAGATGATTTTGAACAAATCCGGTGAGGTGATAGCCCCCAGACCCAGCGCGCCTGTGGCCGTGCCGTTAGCGCACCCGTGGATCCTGCCGGTAATCATCCCCTCGACAATTTGCTGTGCGCTGGCGAATTTAACGCCTTTTACATTCAGTCCGGCTTCTTTAAAAAAGCCCTGTTCCAGCGCCACATATAACGGTAAACCGCCGACAATCGGCCAGTAACCAATGCGGATTTCATCGTCATCAGCCGCAAAGACCGAGGTCGGGATCATACCGCCAAGCGTGGAGACGCCGCCGGTGATGGCGAGCCATTTCATCAGCTGGCGGCGTTTTTTATCGACTTCAGGTTTGATGTTATTCATGGGCGGTTCCCTTAACGGTTATGCAGGCGCTGCAACTTGTACTGCAACTTGTATACATAACGTTAAGCACAGGGCGTGCCAGTTTATCGGCAGGAGGGAATAAGCGGGAATTCAGCGGGTTGGGAACAATGAGCGCACTGCGCTGGTGCGAATTTTGCGCAGTTGCTCACAATCAGGATCCATTGCGGAGCAGATGGCTAGCAATTTACCCGCCAGTTGCTCCGCAGGATAATCTGTCAGACTTTAAACTCACTGCTCAGGCGGCTGACGCCCAGACCGTTCACCTTAGTCACTTTGATTTGCACCGGAATACGGTCTTTCATCGCTTCCACATGGCTGATCACGCCGATGGTTTTACCCGAGGCATTCAGGCTGTCGAGCGCGTCCAGGGCGGTGTCCAGCGTATCGGCGTCGAGTGTGCCAAAACCTTCGTCGAGAAACAGCGAGTCGATGCGGGTTTTATCACTGACCAGATCAGACAGCGCCAGCGCCAGTGCCAGACTGACCAGGAAGCTTTCACCGCCGGATAAGGTGCGGGTATCGCGCACGGCGTCCGCCTGCCAGGTATCGACCACCTGTAATTCCAGCGCATCGCTGGTTTTGCGCTGCAACAAATACCGCCCGTGCAGTTTTTCGAGCTGAAGGTTCGCCAGATACACCAGATGGTCGAGCGTCAGTCCCTGCGCGAATTTACGGAATTTTGCGCCGTCGCTGGAGCCAATCATCTGATTCAGATAACCCCAGTCATCGCAGGTCAGTTGCGCCTGGGCAATCTGAGCAATCAGCGCCTGTTGTCCGCTGTGGCGTAATGTGTCACTTTCCAGCTGGTTTTTCACTTCGCCCAGACGTTGCTGTAAAGCTTTCAGCTGTTGCGTCAGTTCTGCCTGCTGCGCTGTCAGAACGTCAAGATCGCTTTCTGTTTCACTCAGATGAGCCGGGCGGGCAAGACGATGTTTTTCGAGCTGCTGACCGGCATCCGCCAGTAACGCCTGCGCCTGCGCCAGTTGTTGTTGCAGATTTTCTTTGCGTTGCTGAAGCTGCTGACGGAGTGCGTCATCCAGCAGCGCCAGTTTCACCGCGGCTTCATTGGCAAATCCGCTGGCACTCAGCGCCTGTTGCCACGCCTGCTCCGCCTGCGTCAGTTGTTCTGTTGCCTGCAACTGTTGCTGTTGCGTGCTCGCCAGTTGCCCGGCCAGCTGATCGCGCTGTTCCTGCGCTTTTTGCAATGCGGTTTGCGCGTCACTGACCGCTTTTTCTGCCGCCTGTTGTTGCTGATGTAAGTGCTCGCGAACCTGCGCCACCTGGCGGTTGCCGAACAGTTCAAGGCGTTGAGCAGTCAGTTCTGAAAGGTTTTTTTCGCCTTCTGCAAACAACTTTTGCAGCCGTTCGACGTCTTGCTGAGATTTCGCCTGCGTCTCTTCCAGCCGGGTAACGCGTTCGGTCAGCAATGCGCTTTGCTGCTGCACTTTCTGCTGCGCGTTCAGTGCGTCATTCAGGGCATCTTTCGCCTGTTGCAGCGCCCGGGCCAGCTGTTCGTGCTGGCTAATCAGCACCTGCGATTGTTGTTCTTCTTCATCACGGGCGGTCAGCCATTGAGTGATGTCGGCGGTATCATGTAGCGTAAACGTCAGGTTCAGCGGTGCGCTGAGCTGTTGCCAGTTTGCGGTATGCGCATTCAGTTGCTGCTGGTCTTGCTCCAGCTGGATTTGCAGCCGCGTTTGCTGTTCTTTCAGACTTTTAATTTTTGTTGCCAGTTCGATACCGCTGGCTTTTACCGCATCGAACTCCAGTTGCATTTTCTCGAGGCGCTGCGCCGTTTCAGAAGGTTTGACCTCCTGATAATGTTCAATCGCCGGATGCGATGTGGAACCGCACAGCGGGCAGGCTTTGCCGCTTTGCAGATTCGCACGTTCGGCTTCGAGGCTGACGATCAGCATTTCCTGTTTATGCAGTGCCTTAACGTCGTTGAGATGCTCCAGCTGTTTCTGACATTGCAGGCGGATGGTGCCCAGACGCTGTTCTTCTTCAGCCAGTTGCGTCTGATACTGAACGAAATCTTTTTGCTGTTGCTGCACGCGCTGATTCAGCTGCGGGAAAATTTGCGCGAGTGAAAACAGCTGTTGCCGCACCGGACGCAGCTGCGTGAGTTCGGATTGTCGTTTCTGCAATGCTGCCAGCGGGTGCTGTTTTTCCAGCTCAGTCAGACGCTGTTGCGCAGTGTTGAGTGCGCCGGTCAGCGCGGTCTGGCGGGTCGTATGCTGGCGGCTTTCTTCGTCCAGCTTCTGTCGTTCGGCGGTCATTTGCACCAGCGTCGCGTTATGCTCACTGACAAGTTTCTGCACATCAGTGACAGACTCCTGTGTTTCAGTCAGTGATTTACGCAAACGGGTGATTTCGCCATCCAGCGGCAGGATTTTTTCTTCGATCAGCGTTTGGGTCTGACGCTGTTCTTCCGCCTGTTTCTGACGTGCCGTTTGCGCCTGCTCCACCGCCAGATTCAGCGGCGTCATTTGCGCGATTTGCTGTTCCTGCTGCTGCGTCAGGTGCGCCAGTTGCTGCTGAAGACGTTGCGATTCATCCTGACAACGCTGGCGATCGTTGAGCAACGGACGCAGTTTTTCTGCCGGTTCGCTGCGCGCCAGTTGCTGTAACTGCGGCGCGGCGGCCAGATTTTCCTGCTCGGCGGCGGTCAGTTGTTGCTGAGATTGCTGCTGTTTTTGCTGCACCTGCTGCCACTGTTGCAGCCAGTTCAGATCCTGCTGGCGCTGTTGCGCCTGCTGACTGAGCGTGATTTCCTGCGCGTTCAGTTCAGCAAGTTGTGCTTCAAGCGTCTGGCGCTGTTCTTCGCTGAGCAGTTCGATCCCGGCCATGCGCTGGTGCAGACCATCAAGCGTTATCCGCGCTTCTTTATGTTGCTCAAATACTCGCTCAGACAGCAGCCCGTAAATTTCGGTGCCGGTCAGTTCCTCCAGCAGTTCGGCGCGGTCATTGGCATCGGCATTCAGGAATGCGGCAAATTGCCCCTGAGACAGCATCATGGATTTGGTGAAGCGACCGAAATCCAGCCCGGTCAGTGTGGCGATGGCATCGAGTTTATCGCGCACTTTATCGGCCAGAATTTTGCCGTCGGCCAGCAATGCCAGCTCTACTTTCGGTGCCTGCAGATTGCCGTCCGGCGAGTTTTTGGCGCGGCGCTGACTCCAGAACGCGCGATAACCGACGCCTTTGACTTCAAACTCCACTTCGGCCAGCGATTCGGCGGTGTGGCGCGTCATCAGCTCGTTCTGGCTTGGCGTGATGTTCAGACGTGGCGTCTGATGATACAGCGCCAGACAGATGGCATCGAGGAGGGTGGTTTTCCCCGCGCCGGTCGGACCGGTGATGGCGAACAATCCGTTGCTGGCAAAAGGCTCAGCGGTGAAATCAATTTTCCATTCGCCTTCCAGCGAGTTCAGGTTTTTTAAACGCAAACTGAGAATTTTCATTGTGCGCTGTCCTCCGCATTCTGACCGCTGGTGACCTGTTCAACAACCTGCGCAAACAGCGTGCGCATCCGCGTCTGACGCGGTTCGTCAGGATCCGGTTCCAGTGCCAGCCGTCGTTCAAAGACGTCACTGACGCTCAGTTCGCTGAGTGTCTCTTTTTCCTGTTGCTCAATGCTGTTGATACGCTGTTCTTTACTGCGGCGTAAAAGCACCACTTCTACTGGCAAATCTGCCGTCAGCGCCTGAATGCGGCGCTGAATATCACTGAGATAATCCTGCGTGGCGACTTCAATATCCAGCCACACCGGTTTGGCCGGATCGCCGCCTTCGAACTGCGCCAGTTGTTTTTCGATTTCTGCCAGCGAGCCTTTGATTATCTGCATGGGCTGGAAAACGGGAATTTCCAGCGTGTCGATGGCGTTGAGCGTCGCGCCGTCGAAATCGAGTAAGTACACACTTTTGGCTTTACTCAGTTCATCAAAACTCAGCGCAATCGGCGAACCGCTGTAACGTATATGTTCGGTTTTGGCGACGCACTGTGCGCGGTGAATATGACCAAGTGCCACGTAATCGACCGGCGGAAACGCCTGCGCGGGGAATGCATCGAGTGTGCCTATATAGATGTCGCGCACGGAATCGGAGGTGCTGACGCCAACCGTGGTCAGATGGCCGGTGGCAATGATCGGTAGCGAAACGCCGAGTTCGTCCCGTTTGGTCTGCGCGGCCTGCCACAATGCGTCATAATGCGCGGCGATGGCTTCCTGTAATGCCAGCTGTTTGTCGCTGCCGGATTGTCCCGCCTGACTGGCGAGCAAATCACGCGGACGTAAAAAGGGTATAGCGCAAAGTACCGCGGCAGGTTTTCCGTCACGCTGGTTGAGCACCAGAATCTGTTCTGAGAGGTTTTCACCGACGGTGGCAATCACCCGCGTATTCAGGCAGGAAAGCAGTTCTCGCGATTCATTGAGCGTGGCGACAGAATCGTGATTCCCGGCCAGTACAATCAGCTGACAGCCGGTTTGTTGCAGTTCGACGACGAAACGGTTGTAAAGCTCTCGGGCATAGCTGGGCGGCGAACCGGTATCGAATATATCGCCTGCCACAATCACGGCATCTACCTGATGTTGCTGCACCTGACCGGTCAGCCAGCGCAAAAATGCCTGATGTTCGGCGGCGCGGCTTTTGGTGAAAAAATACTGGCCGAGGTGCCAGTCTGACGTGTGGATCAGGCGCATGAGACTCCCGTATGGATCTGGATGACGACAATGGGGCAAAGTATAAACGTCGGCGGGGGACGCTGTCCCCGATAAATCAGACCAATTTCAGCGAGATGGCAGCTGAATAGAAGAAATGTCTCTGTCATATTTGACTGTAATGAACCATCATTTCTATTCATAAATCTGTCACAAAACTGACGCATAATGGCGCCCGCAATCAAATAAAAGATCGCTAACCTATTGGCAGGACCTACGATGGCAAGACGTATACTGGTGGTTGAAGACGAAGCTCCAATCCGTGAAATGGTGTGTTTTGTACTGGAACAGAATGGCTATCAGGCAGTAGAAGCTGAAGATTTTGATTCAGCCGTTGGCCAGCTGGTAGAACCTTACCCTGAACTTATCCTGCTCGACTGGATGTTACCCGGCGGTTCCGGTATTCAGTTTATCAAACATCTCAAACGTGAAGCGCTGACCCGCGAAATTCCGGTCATGATGCTGACCGCCCGCGGTGAAGAAGAAGACAGGGTGCGCGGCCTGGAAGTCGGTGCCGATGATTACATCACCAAACCGTTTTCTCCAAAAGAACTGGTTGCCCGCATTAAAGCCGTGATGCGACGCATCTCGCCAATGGCGGTGGAAGAAGTGATCGACATGCAGGGTTTAAGCCTGGATCCGTCGTCTCACCGTGTGATGGCCAACGAGCAGGCGCTCGATATGGGGCCGACCGAATTTAAATTATTGCACTTCTTTATGACCCACTCCGAACGTGTTTACAGCCGCGAACAGTTGCTCAATAACGTCTGGGGCACTAACGTTTATGTGGAAGATCGCACGGTAGACGTGCATATTCGTCGTTTACGTAAAGCGCTGGAAACCAGTGGACATGACAGAATGATCCAGACTGTTCGTGGAACCGGATACCGTTTTTCAACGCGTTATTGAGTCCCCACAGCGGAGAATCTGTGTGCTAGAACGTTTGTCATGGAAACGATTGGCCGGTGAATTCTTTCTCTTTTGCCTGCCCGCGTTAATCCTCGGTATCTTCGTCGGCCATTTCGGCTGGCTCCTCTTTGCGTCGCTGCTGGCGGCGCTGGGCTGGAATTATTACAACCAGCTCAAACTCTCTCACTGGCTGTGGCTTGACCGCAGCATAACCCCGCCGAATGGCCGCTGGAGCTGGGAGCCTTTGTTTTACGGGCTAAACCAGATGCAGATGCGTAACCGCCGTCGCCGTCGCGAATTAGGTCAGCTCATTAAACGTTTCCGCAGTGGTGCCGAATCATTACCCGATGCGGTGGTACTGACGACGGAAGAGGGCAATATTTTCTGGTGTAACGGGCTGGCGCAAGATTTGCTCGGTTTCCGCTGGCCGGAAGATAACGGACAACACATCTTTAACCTGCTGCGTTATCCCGAGTTTCGTACCTGGATCCAGACCCGTGATTTCAGCCGTGCCCTGAATCTGCAACTCAATAACGAGCATTACGTCGAGTTTCGCGTTATGCCTTATTCCGAAGGGCAATTGCTGATGGTGGCGCGTGATGTTACGCAGATGCGTCAGCTCGAAGGGGCGCGTCGTAACTTCTTCGCTAACGTCAGTCATGAACTGCGAACCCCGCTGACTGTATTGCAGGGATATCTGGAAATGATGGAAGACGCCAAACTGGAAGAGCCGTTTCGTACCAAAGCGCTGGACACCATGCAGGAGCAGACGCGGCGCATGGACGGGCTGGTCAAGCAGCTGCTGACATTGTCGAAAATCGAAGCATCAGCAAATATCGATATGCAGGAGAAAGTCGATATTCCGGTAATGCTCGGCATGCTGGAGCGCGAAGTGCAATCCTTAAGCAGTGGCCGTCACGAAGTGGTGTTCCGTGTAAACGAGAAGCTGAAGGTCTTTGGCAATGAAGATCAGTTACGCAGCGCGGTGTCGAATCTGGTGTACAACGCCGTCAACCACACCCCGGCGGGGACGCGGATAGAAGTCAGCTGGCAACAAACGCCGCATGGCGCGCAGTTCCAGATCAGTGATAACGGGCCGGGTATTGCGCCGCAACACCTGCCGCGCCTGACTGAACGTTTCTACCGTGTCGATAAAGCGCGTTCGCGCCAGACGGGCGGCAGCGGTCTGGGGCTGGCCATCGTCAAACATGCCCTGAGTCATCACAACGCCAAACTTGAAGTGATGAGTGAAGTCGGCGTCGGTACTCGCTTTATATTTACACTGGCACCGAAACTGATTGTTCCTCAGGAACAGGCCAGCCAAAGCGATGTGAAGGGATAAAAAGAAGCCACAGCCCACGCTGTGGCTTCTTTTAGCAGATGATTTGTAAACCTTTTTCTTCGATCAGCATCAGTAAGATCAGAGCAGCACCGGTGGGTTTGGTTTCATCCCGCTCCCATTTTTGAATGCTGTTAGCCGACATATTGATGAGTCTGGCCAGCACGCCCTGGCTGATTTTTTCTTTTTCCCGCAGCGCGCGTATACGTTCGGCAGAGCTTTCTGCAAAGGCTCTCAGCCTTCCCTCCTGTACGGCTTCATCCACAATGTTGTTAATTTCGCGCATCGTGGTTTGTGAAACCACGCCAGATGAATCATGGAAGCGTTGAGCCATCCGCTGCAGTTTTAGCAAACGTTCATCAACCATTAGAAATCACCTCTTTAATTAATCCAGTTCGAAGTTCTATTTCGAGTTGCTGCTCTGTGAAATTGAGCAAATCTTTAGCAATTGCCTTATACAAAGACAAAAGTTTGTCGGGAATTTCAGGCCCGTTCTTGCGGACACTGTGTTTCAGCCAGCCATCGATATAAAAAATCTTATCTTCAAAACGGAAAGCGACGATGGCACGGCCAAACCCTGATTTCGACCTTCCTGTCGGTGCAATTCTTTTCTTGTAAATGTTGCCAGACAAATCCGCATCAAAAAGTCCGTTTGCCAGTTCATGTGCAGACTTAAGGATATCCTTTTCCGACAGTTTGCTATCGGTCATGAAGTCGTGAAAATCCTCTGTAACAAAAATACGTAAACCATTCATGCCATCGTCCCTGGTAAAATAAACTATAGTATTTATTACTACAGATCGCAAGGCTGCAAATATTGTTCAGCATCATGAAACATCGCGAAGTGAACATGAATTTTATTCACGTCCCATGAAGATTCCTCTGTTGCCCGTGAAGCATCTGCATGACAGTATCCTGTTAAAGACGTTTAGACATCCAGATGTCTAAATATAACGTAAGGTAATTATTTACTTAATGAATCATTCGCATTTCGCCAATGGCGGGATGTCATAAGGAGTTCTTCATGCAACGTACAACACCTCCATTCCGCGCTGACGTCGTTGGCAGTTTCCTGCGCCCGGCCGCTATTAAAGAAGCCCGTAAGCAATTTCAGGTCGGTGAAATTGATGCCGCGCAACTGCGTGCCGTAGAAGATACCGAAATCCGCCGAGTGGTGGATTTGCAGCGTGAAGCCGGTCTGCAAGTGGTCACTGACGGGGAATTCCGCCGCGCATGGTGGCACTTTGATTTCTTCGAAGGTCTGGAAGGCGTTGAAGGTTACGATGCGGTGCAGGGGATCCAGTTCAACGGCGTACAGACTAAAGCACGCAGCATCAAAGTCGTCAGCAAACTCGGTTTCGGCTCACACCCGATGCTGGAAGATTTCCGTTTCCTGAAAAGCATCAGCGGAAGTGCAGTGCCGAAAATGACCATTCCAAGCCCGAGCGTGATGCATTTCCGCGGTGGCCGTAACGCGATCAGTAAAGAAGTGTATCCGGATCTGAAAGACTACTTTGACGATCTGGCGCAGGTTTACCGTGACGCGATTAAGGCGTTTTATGATGCCGGTTGTCGTTATCTGCAACTTGATGACACCGTCTGGGCATACCTGTGTTCTGAAGATCAGAAGAAACAAATCCGCGAACGTGGCGACTCTCCGGAAGAGTTAGCGCGCACTTACGCCGATGTGCTGAACAAAGCGATTGCCGGTAAACCGGATGATCTGGTGATTGGTCTGCATGTCTGTCGGGGCAACTTCCGTTCCACTTGGATTTCAGAAGGCGGCTATGAGCCGGTGGCAGAGATTCTGTTTGGTGGCGTGAACATCGATGCCTTCTTCCTGGAATATGACAATGAGCGTTCCGGAGGCTTTGAGCCGCTGCGTTTTATCAAAAAAGGCCATCAGCAGGCGGTTTTGGGTCTGATCACGACCAAATCCGGTGAGCTTGAACTGGCGAAAACGGTGGAGGCACGTCTGGCCGAAGCAGCAGAATATCTGGATATCAACCAGATTTGCCTCAGCCCGCAATGTGGTTTCGCTTCAACGGAAGAGGGCAACAGCCTGACCGAAGCGCAGCAGTGGGAAAAGCTGAAGCTGGTCGTCGATATCGCCGCCCGCGTCTGGTAATGCCAGGGCATGGTCGAATTTTGACCTTGTAAAAATGCTGTAAACTGTGCGTGAAATAACCTGAGAGTGGTGATTTCACGCATTTTTCGTCTTGCCGGAGCATATCTTGTGCTTCATTAGTTCAAAAATCATACATATCATATGGCGTGTTTTTCGTTGTATTTAGTGAATATGCCTGTCTTATATTGTTAATCTGGTTAAACACTCTGCTTTTTGGATCGCGGCTTGCCTTTATACGCTATAAACGTTTACCTTAGCGTCCGCTGTCGCTCGATACTCCCTGCATAACAACGTAATTATCTGCATATCATCAGGCGTTTTTAGCTTACTTCGTTCCTCATCGGGTGCTCTCTGGCTCTTTTATGCCATTCATCCTTCTGACGACGTGGCACGGCGACGGCAACGGACACTTTATTCATTTGAACAGGCAACACGACACCAATCATGAGTACTCGTTTAACAAATAAAGATATTATGGCGCTGGGTTTCATGACCTTCGCCTTATTCGTCGGGGCCGGGAATATTATTTTCCCGCCAATGGTTGGCCTGCAGGCAGGTCATGACGTCTGGTGGGCTGCCGCCGGATTTATGATCACCGCGGTCGGACTCCCGGTGATGACGGTAATTGCACTTGCGCGCGTTGGCGGCGGTGTGGATGCCCTGAGTACGCCAATTGGTCGTGGTGCCGGTATTCTTCTGGCCACCGTCTGTTATCTGGCGGTAGGGCCGCTGTTTGCCACGCCGCGTACCGCAACGGTTTCGTTTGAAGTGGGTATCGCGCCGATGACCGGTGATGGCCCGCTGCCACTGCTGATTTACAGCGTGATTTATTTCAGCCTGGTTATCGGTATTTCCCTGTATCCGGGCCGTTTGCTTGATACTGTCGGACATTTCCTGGCACCGCTGAAAATGGTGGCTCTGGCTGCGCTGGGTATCGCTGCACTGCTGTGGCCTGCCGGTCAGCCAATGCCTGCTGTCGGTGCTTACCAGACCGTTCCTTTCTCCAGTGGCTTTGTAAATGGCTATCTGACCATGGATACGCTGGGTGCGCTGGTGTTCGGTATCGTTATTGTTAATGCCGCGCGTTCCCGTGGTGTATCTGATGCGAAATTGCTGACCCGTTATACCGTTCTTGCCGGTCTGATCGCTGGTCTGGGACTGATGCTGGTTTATCTGAGCCTGTTCAAACTCGGCGAAAACAGCGCCTCGCTGGTGCCGGATGCGACCAACGGTGCGGTTATCCTGCATGCTTACGTCGCTCATACTTTTGGTAGTGTTGGCAGCTTCTTCTTAGGTGCGCTGATTTTCATCGCCTGTATGGTGACAGCGGTTGGCCTGACCTGCGCCTGTGCGGAATTTTTTGCCCAATATCTGCCGCTGTCTTACAAAACGCTGGTATTCATTCTGGGTCTGTTCTCCATGCTGGTGTCCAACCTCGGGTTGAGCCATCTGATTGCAATTTCAGTGCCGGTACTGACGGCGATTTATCCGCCATGTATCGCACTGGTTGTGCTGAGCTTTACCTTGCGCTGGTGGAACAGCACCACACGTATTGTGGCGCCGGTCATGGTAGTGAGCCTGGTGTTCGGCATTGTTGACGGTATTAAGGCTTCTGCTTTTGCTGATCTGATGCCAGCCTGGACCGCGAACCTGCCACTGGCTGCGCAAGGTCTTGCCTGGTTACCACCGTCATTATTAATGCTGGTACTGGTCGGGATTTATGACAAAATCAGCGGCCCGCGTAGCGTCACCGCGCACCAATGATTATCGGGTGAATGTTCGAAGACCTGAAAGAATGATCGTCTGAAGAATATTTAGCCAATCAGGCCACGGAGAACCCTTCCGTGGCTTTTTCATTGGCAGGCTAAAAGTCATTTTTTAGAATACGATTTTTGATAGTTAAAAAAACAACACGGGTTAATGCACATGCAGCAAGAAGCTGAACAACCAACAGCGCAGAACGAAGCGCCGGGCACGAAGTTAAAACGTGGCCTGACAACGCGCCATATTCGCTTTATGGCACTGGGATCAGCCATCGGAACCGGACTGTTTTATGGCTCGGCAGATGCCATCAAAATGGCGGGGCCGAGTGTATTGCTGGCGTATCTGGTCGGTGGGATCATCGCGTTTATCATCATGCGCGCCCTCGGTGAGATGTCCGTTCACAACCCGCAGAGCGGTTCATTCTCCCGTTATGCGCAGGATTATCTCGGGCCGATGGCGGGTTACATCACCGGCTGGACGTATTGTTTCGAAATCCTGATCGTTGCCATTGCTGATGTGACGGCATTCGGCATTTATATGGGCGTCTGGTTCCCGGATGTGCCGCAATGGACCTGGGTGCTCAGCGTGGTGCTGATTATCGGCGCAATCAATCTGGTCAGCGTGAAAGTCTTCGGCGAGCTGGAGTTCTGGTTCTCCTTCTTCAAAGTACTGACCATCATCATCATGATCGTGGCAGGCTTTGGCATTATTTTCTGGGGCATTGGTAACGGCGGACAGGCGACCGGTATCCACAATCTGTGGAGCAACGGCGGCTTCTTCAGCCAGGGTATCATGGGGACGATTCTGTCGCTCCAGCTGGTGATGTTTGCTTACGGCGGCATTGAGATCATCGGCATCACAGCCGGTGAAGCTGAGAATCCAAAGCAATCCATTCCGAAAGCCATCAACTCTGTTCCGCTGCGTATTCTGGTGTTTTACGTGGGTACGCTGTTTGTGATTATGTCCATTTTCCCATGGAATCAGGTGGGTACGCAGGGCAGTCCGTTCGTTCTGACCTTCCAGCATATGGGCATTACGGCGGCAGCGGCTATTCTCAATTTCGTGGTGATCACCGCGTCGCTTTCTGCCATTAACAGTGACGTGTTCGGCGTGGGCCGCATGCTGCACGGTATGGCAGAGCAGGGACAGGCACCGAAAATGTTCAGCAAGGTTTCGCGTCTGGGGACGCCGTGGGTCACTGTCCTGGTGATGATGGCGGCGCTGCTGGTGGCGGTTTACCTGAACTACATCATGCCGTCAAACGTGTTCCTGGTGATCGCGTCTCTGGCGACGTTCGCAACTGTCTGGGTGTGGATTATGATCCTGTTCTCCCAGATTGGTTTTCGTCGCAAGCTGAGCAAACAGCAGGTTAAAGAACTGGAGTTTCCGCTGCGTGGCGGTGTTTACACCTCCGTGTTCGGTATCATTTTCCTGGTGTTCATCATTGGCCTGATTGGTTACTTCCCGGATACCCGTATTTCGCTGTATGTCGGGATGATTTGGGTTGTGGCGCTGCTGGTCGGTTATGCCTTTAAACTGCGCAATGACCGCAAAAAACAAGCGCTGGCGCTGAACAACAAAGCGTAAGCAAGCACTTACCTTCCGGTAAAGAAAAGCCCCCGGGATCTGATGATCCCGGGGGCTTTTTACTGTTTATAAATTTTATTAACGAAATCATTCTGGCTATATCAAGGCGGCAACTGAGTACATCCCCGGGAGCTTACACAGGTAAGTGACCGGGGTGAATGAAGGCAGCCAACGCAGAAATAGCGTGAAGGATGCCGGTTAATAGCCGATGGCCGCACCTGCGGGGCGTCGCACATCATTCGCGCCGTACAGATAACCTTCGCGCACCTTGCCTGAAACTGCCGAGTCATTACCTGAGGTCGCGGATGTCACGCCAGCGGCACCCGGTAATCCCACCATAATCAGCTCTGCGGCACCCCACGGCGTTTGTTCCACCATTTTGTAACCCATCTTCTGCAGGATGTTCAGGCTGTCCTGTGAAACGCCGCGCTGCTCGTAATAGACTTCATCCGGCAACCACTGATGATGAATACGTGGCGCATTCACCGCTTCCTGCGGTGGCATACCGTGGTCGATAACATTCAGCGCCGTTTGCAGAGTGATGGTGATGATGCGCGAACCGCCAGGCGAGCCGAGAACCATGAAGGTTTTGCCGTCTTTGGTCACTAAACTCGGACTCATAGACGATAGTGGGCGCTTACCGGGGGCGATTGCGTTTTTAACGCCCTGCACCAGGCCGAAGAGGTTTTTCTCACCGACTTTGGTGGTGAAGTCATCCATTTCATCATTAAGGAAGAAACCGGTTCCTGGCGCGATGACCACAGAGCCAAACAAGCCATTAATGGTGTAAGTGGTTGAGACGGCGTTACCCATTTTATCGACGATAGAGTAATGGGTGGTTTCCGGTTTCTCGTGCGGTTCCATCCCCGGCTGAACGGCTTTGGAAGGCGTGGCTTTATCTGCTTCTATTTTCTTACGAATTTCTTCGGCGTAGCTTTTACTGATCAGGCGGTCGATCGGGTTTTTCACAAATTCCGGATCGCCAAGATAGGTATTGCGGTCCATGTAAGCATGGCGCATGGCTTCGGTGAGCACGTGAATCGACGCCGCTGAGTTGAAGCCCATGCTCTTGATGTCGTAGCCCTCAACGATGTTGAGAATTTCACACATTGTCACTCCACCGGAGCTTGGCGGCGGTGCGGACACGAATTTATAGCCGCGATAGCTGCAGGTGATCGGCGCGTCCTCAGTGACTTTATAGTTCGCGAAATCTGCCGCTGTCAGGATACCGCCGCCTTTTTTCGAGGCCGCTTCCACTGCTGCCGGGATTTTGCCTTTATAGAAAGCATCCGGCCCGTGTTTTGAAATGGATTCCAGCGTATTGGCTAAATCGGTTTGAACCAGTTTATCGCCCGGCTGTAGTGCGCTGCCGTCTTTACGCAGGAAAATGCGCGCTGCCTCAGGATCTTCTTTGAAGCGGTCAACCTTGGTATCAAGAATATCGGTATCGGCGCGGGTCAGCACAAAGCCCTGACGGGCAAGTTCAATCGCCGGTGCCATCACCTGCTGGCGCGTCAGTTTGCCGTATTCCTTCTGCACCGTATCCAGGCCCAGTACTGTGCCCGGTACACCCGCCGCGAGATATCCGTACAGGCTGGCGCCTTTTTTCACATTCCCGTCGGCGTCCAGATACATATTGGCGCTGGCGGCGGCAGGTGCGGTTTCGCGGAAGTTAATGAAAGTGTCCTTGCCATCAGCAAGATGCACCGTCATGAAGCCTCCGCCGCCGATATTGCCACAACATGGGTTCACGACGGCCTGCGCGTAGCCAACGGCCACAGCGGCATCAATGGCGTTTCCGCCCATTTTTAGAATATCGACCCCGACCTGAGAGGCCAGATATTGCGAAGTGACAACCATGCCGTTTTTGGCTTCAACCGCAGGACTGGACGCGGCGTACAACGGAAAGCTGGTCAGCAAGGTCAGCGCGATGAGTGATTTCCGTAACATAGGGGCTCCTGTTTATTACCCTGTCTAATGAGTCATAACCTTCAGGTTATTGTGTGATAACGCTTTTTTTGGGTGTTTTATCCGATCAGAACTATGCAAACTGCACGCCATAATGACCGGAGTGGAACATTTTCAGCGTAGACGTAAAACAGGCAAAACGGGGAGGGGGAAGGGGAAATTGTGATCGTGTCGGATGGCAGGCAAAAAAAACGGCCAGCTTAGCTGACCGTTATTGACCTTGAAATCCGTGAAGGGATTACAGGTTTGACGCGTTTTCTGTCAGGTATTTAGCCACGCCGTCCGGAGAAGCGCCCATACCTTTTTTGCCTTTTTCCCACTGAGCCGGGCACACTTCGCCGTGCTCTTCGTGGAATTGCAGTGCGTCAACCATACGCAGCATTTCGTCGATGTTACGACCCAGTGGCAGATCATTCACTACCTGGTGACGTACAACGCCTTCTTTGTCGATCAGGAAAGAGCCGCGCAGTGCAACGCCAGCGTCCGGATGTTCGATACCGTAGGCTTTCTGAATTTCGCGTTTGATGTCAGCAACCATCGCGTATTTAACAGGACCGATACCGCCTTTCTCAACAGGGGTGTTACGCCATGCGTTGTGAACGAACTCGGAGTCGAAGGACACGCCTACCACTTCTACGCCACGTTTCTGGAATTCTTCGTAACGGTGATCGAAAGCGATCAGCTCAGAAGGACAAACGAAAGTGAAGTCCATTGGCCAGAAGAAGATAACAGTAGGTTTGCCTGCAGTGTGTTTTTTGAAGTTGAAGTTTTCAACTACTTCGCCGCTACCGAGAACTGCTGCTGCGGTGAAGTCAGGGGCTGGACGAGTTACCAGAACCATAATATTACTCCTTATGAAACCCTTACGGGCGTCGTAGGTGAGAAGGAAGGGTGAACAAAACGACTGCCAGTATAGGGGCAACCCTCGGGTGAATAAACCCCATCGCACCAATCAATCAGATAGCATCCGGCTATCAGTCTTTGATGTAAGTCCCATACTTTTTTAACAACAACCTTTTGTATTGCAGGGAATTGCGGATGGAATCACAAAATTCGCGGTGTTTGTCAGATTTTCCGGTCTTTCGCCTGTTGCATCATGACCGGATAAAACTGCCAAAAAAGCTGTTCGAGAGCATCGTAATTGAGCTCGATATCATGGAAAGAACCGGTCAGCGCGCCGAGTTTTGGCCGCCGGTTAGCCATGCCGCGCAATACGTCGCCAATAAAAGGCAGCACGGCATAACGTTCCATCCAGCGTTCCGGCCATAAATACGCATTCAGATTCTGGAAACGTTCCGGCATTTCAGGCAACTGCGGCTCGATTTCCTGCTGGCAGTCGTCAAGAAAATCTTCCAGCGACTGTTGCGGATGAATTGTGGCCCAGTGACGTGAGAGAAAATGATCCCAGACCACATCGAGCGTGATGGGCGCGACGCGGCGAAAATCTTCACGAAAATAGCTGCGGGCAATTTTCACTTCCGGCAGCGAATCGGTCATGGTATCTACGCGGCGATGCATGCGGATCCCGCTGACAATTTCAGCTGAATATTGTCCGTCAGGATTGCCGCGAACGAAGTCAGCCAGCAGGTTGCCGGTCAGGGAACTTTGAGCCAGTGAGGCCAGATGGAGGTGAGCGAGAAAATTCATGACGGCAGTATAACGCAGGAAAGTTGATCTCTGACAGGGCAGCGGGTGCCTTTATTGACGCAGATGCTTGCAGGGGATGCCCCGTCCCTCTAGACTAAGCCGCCTGTTTTTGTCGTTAAGTGAAGTGAAAAGCCATGCGTGTTGCCGATTTTTCTTTTGAACTCCCTGAATCCCTGATTGCGCGCTATCCGCAGACCCAGCGCAGCGGCTGTCGTTTGTTGTCTCTGGACGGGCCGAGCGGTGAGTTAACGCACGGCGTGTTCACCGATATTCTCGATAAAATCCATCCCGGCGATTTGCTGGTATTTAACAATACCCGCGTGATCCCGGCCCGGGTGTTTGGCCGTAAGGTCAGCGGCGGAAAAATTGAAGTGCTGGTTGAGCGTGTGCTCGATTCGCACCGCGTTCTGGCGCATGTGCGTGCGTCCAAATCGCCAAAACCGGGTGCAGAACTGCTGCTTGGTGATAAAGAAGATATTAAAGCGACGATGGTGGCGCGCCACGATACGTTGTTCGAGCTGGAATTTAATGAAGATCGTGATGTCTTTACTCTGCTCAACGAAATCGGCCATATGCCGCTGCCGCCTTATATCGACCGCCCTGATGAAGATGCTGACCGTGAACTGTATCAGACCGTCTACAGCGAACGTCCGGGCGCGGTAGCTGCGCCAACCGCTGGCTTGCATTTCGATGAGCCGCTGATGGATGCGCTGAAAGCCAAAGGTGTGGAGTTTGCTTTCGTCACACTGCACGTGGGCGCAGGGACTTTCCAGCCGGTTCGCGTGGACACCATTGAAGACCACATCATGCACGCCGAGTATGCCGAAGTGCCTCAGGAAGTCGTGGATGCGGTGCTGGCGTGTAAAGCGCGCGGCAATAAAGTGGTGGCCGTGGGCACAACGTCTGTGCGTTCGCTGGAAAGTGCGGCGAAGGCCAGTGAAGATGCATTGATTGCGCCATTCTTCGGCGATACCAAAATCTTCATCTATCCGGGTTATCACTATCAGGTGATTGATTCCCTGATTACCAATTTCCACCTGCCTGAATCGACGCTGATCATGCTGGTGTCGGCGTTTGCCGGCTATAAAAATACGATGAATGCCTATCATCAGGCCGTCGCAGAGCAGTACCGTTTCTTTAGTTATGGGGATGCGATGTTCATCAACCGTAACCCGCTGGCGCCGCAGGAAGTGGTCGGCCAGTAGCCTTTTTGTAATTACCGGTCCGGACGCACTCGGTGCATTCGGGCTTTCTTTTCCGGGCATCATGCCACGGACTTAACCTCATCAGACTGTTTCTCTGATGCTGGAGGCAATGTGAAGTACGAATTAAGCACTACCGATGGCCGCGCACGTCGCGGACGTCTGGTCTTTGAACGTGGCGTAGTCGAAACCCCGGCCTTTATGCCAGTGGGTACTTACGGCACCGTAAAAGGCATGACCCCGGAAGAAGTAAAGGAAACTGGCGCACAGATTTTGCTGGGTAACACTTTCCACCTGTGGCTGCGTCCGGGGCAGGAAATCATGAAGCTGCACGGCGACCTGCATGATTTCATGAACTGGCACGGCCCGATCCTCACCGATTCCGGCGGTTTCCAGGTATTCAGCCTGGGCGCGATGCGTAAAATCAAAGAAGAAGGTGTGCATTTCCGCAATCCGATCAACGGGGATCCTGTCTTCCTGAGCCCTGAAAAATCGATGGAAATCCAAAACGATCTGGGTTCGGACATCGTGATGATCTTCGACGAATGTACGCCTTATCCTGCTGACTGGGATTACGCAAAACGTTCTATGGAGATGTCTTTGCGCTGGGCAAAACGTAGCCGCGATCGCTTCAACGAATTGAATAATAAGAATGCTTTGTTCGGTATTATTCAGGGCAGCGTTTACGAAGATTTACGAGATGTATCATTAAAAGGGCTGGTAGATATCGGCTTTGATGGTTACGCTGTGGGCGGCCTGGCGGTAGGTGAGCCAAAAGAAGATATGCACCGTATCCTCGAACACGTTTGCCCGCAAATCCCGGAAGACAAACCTCGTTATCTGATGGGTGTCGGTAAACCGGAAGATTTGGTGGAAGGCGTGCGTCGCGGTATCGATATGTTTGACTGCGTGATGCCAACGCGTAATGCGCGAAATGGTCATCTTTTCGTGACCGATGGCATCGTGAAAATCCGAAATGCGAAGCATAAAGATGACACGTCAACGCTCGACGAACACTGTGATTGCTACACATGTCGCAATTACAGCCGCGCTTACTTGCATCATCTTGACCGTTGCAACGAAATTCTCGGTGCGCGGTTAAATACGATCCATAATCTGCGCTATTACCAGCGTCTGATGGCCGGTTTACGCCAGGCTATTGAAGAGGGTAAATTAGAAGCGTTTGTGACAGACTTCTACGAGCGTAAAGGCAAGCCTGTTCCGCCTTTAAACTTCTGATTTCTTTTTCGTATCGGCATCTTCGAAAGGGGGTGCCGATTTTATAATTTCTTGAACCGGCATTATGGGGTATTGTGCGAGACGTTTCATCGCCAGACTCCGGGTCGGATTCTCGGTTTGTATTACATCAATTTGCTTCACAACAACAATGAGGGAATTTAAATGAGTCTTTTCATTTCCGATGCAGTCGCAGCGACCGGCGCACCGTCACAGGGAAGTCCTTACTCTCTGGTTATCATGCTGGTGGTTTTTGGTCTAATCTTCTATTTCATGATCCTGCGCCCGCAGCAGAAACGTTCTAAAGAACACAAAAAACTGATGGACTCTATCGGTAAAGGTGACGAAGTCATGACCACCGGTGGTCTGATCGGTCGCGTAACTAAAGTAGCCGAAACCGGTTATGTGGTTATCGCACTGAACGACACCAACGAAGTGATGATCAAACGTGACTTCGTGGCAGCAGTTCTGCCAAAAGGCACGATGAAGTCTATCTAATTTTCGATTTTCCCGAAGGGAACTGCCGTGTTAAACCGTTATCCTGCGTGGAAGTATCTGATGTTGATCGTTGTGGTCATCGTCGGTTTGCTTTATGCACTTCCCAACCTTTATGGTGAGGATCCGGCTGTTCAAATCACTGGTGCTCGGGGTTCCGACGCCAGTGAAGCAACGCTGGACCAAGTCCGTAACGTATTAGATCAAAGCAAAATCCAGATCAAATCAGTTGCTCTGGAGAATGGCGCTATTCTTGCCCGTTTCAAAGACACGGATGTACAGCTCCGTGCACGTGAAGCGCTGACTGAAGCGCTGGGCGACAAGTTTGTTATTGCACTGAACCTCGCGCCGGCAACGCCGCGCTGGTTGAGCATGCTGGGCGCTGAGCCGATGAAGCTGGGCCTCGACTTGCGTGGTGGTGTTCACTTCCTGATGGAAGTGGATATGGATACCGCGCTGAGTAAGCTGCAAGAGCAAACGATGGACAACATGCGCAGCGACCTGCGCGACAAGAATATTCCTTATGCCACGGTGCGTAAGCTCGACAACTATGGCGTTGAAGTGCGTTTCCGCGATGCTGCTACCCGTGATTCTGCGGTCAGCTACCTGAGCCCACGTCACCGCGATTTAGTGATCACCAACAGCGGCGATAATGCAGCTCGCGTGGTGATGACTGATGCTCGCCTGAGTGAAGCGCGCGAGTATGCCGTTCAGCAAAACATCACTATCCTGCGTAACCGTGTCAACCAACTGGGTGTCGCCGAGCCGCTGGTACAGCGTCAGGGTGCTGACCGTATCGTGGTTGAGTTGCCGGGTATTCAGGATACTGCGCGTGCTAAAGAAATTTTAGGCGCGACCGCGACTCTGGAATTCCGTCTGGTAAACACCAATGTGGATGCTTCTGCTGCTTCAACCGGTCGTGTACCGGGCGACAGCGAAGTGAAAAACATGCGTGATGGCCGTCCGGTAGTTCTGTACAAACGCGTGATCCTGACCGGTGACCACATCACTGATTCTACATCCAGCATGGATGAGTACAATCAGCCGCAGGTTAACATCTCTCTCGACAGCGCTGGCGGTAACGCCATGTCTAACTTCACGAAGGATAACATCGGCAAACCGATGGCTACCCTGTTCGTGGAATATAAAGACAGCGGTAAGAAAGATGCGAATGGCCGTTCGATTCTGGCGAAACAGGAAGAAGTCATCAACGTGGCGACGATTCAGTCACGTCTGGGTAACAGCTTCCGTATCACCGGGGTGAACGATCCGAATGAAGCCCGTCAGCTGTCTCTGCTGCTGCGCGCCGGTGCGTTGATCGCGCCAATTCAGATTGTTGAAGAACGTACTATCGGCCCGACCTTAGGGATGCAAAACATCACTCAGGGTCTGGAAGCGTGCTTGTGGGGTCTGGTGGCATCCATTCTGTTCATGGTGGTTTGGTACCGTAAGTTCGGCATTATTGCCACGACTGCGCTGGTGGCTAACCTGATTCTGATTGTTGGGATCATGTCGCTGCTGCCGGGTGCAACGCTGACCATGCCGGGTATTGCCGGTATCGTGCTGACGCTGGCGGTAGCCGTCGACGCCAACGTACTGATAAACGAACGTATCAAGGAAGAGCTGAAGAACGGTCGTTCCGTTCAGCAGGCGATTCATGAAGGCTATAAAGGCGCGTTCTCCAGTATCGTCGATGCCAACATTACTACCCTGATCACGGCAATTATTCTTTATGCAGTGGGTACCGGTTCGATCAAAGGCTTTGCTATCACCACCGCTATCGGTGTGGCAACCTCGATGTTTACGTCGATCGTGGGAACCCGTGCAATCGTGAACCTGGTTTACGGCGGCAAACGCATTAAAAAGCTGTCTATCTGAGGAGTGCGTTGTGGCACAGCAACAACCATATACTGTTGAACAACTGAACTACGGCCGTAAAGTCATCGACTTTATGCGCTGGGACAACGTGGCCTTCTGTATTTCAGGCCTGTTGTTTATCGCTTCCGTCGCGATTATGGGTGTTCGCGGATTCAACTGGGGTCTGGACTTCACTGGCGGTACCGTCATTGAAATCAGCCTCAGTCAGCCCGCTAACCTCGACGACATGCGCGCCGATCTGGAAAAAGCAGGATTCAAGGATCCTGTTGTTCAGAACTTTGGCAGCAGCCGTGACGTGATGGTTCGCCTTCCGCCTGTTTCCGGTAATGCCGGTCAGGAACTGGGGAATAAAGTCCTTAGCCTGGTAAACGCTGATATCGACAAAGACGCCACCGTAAAACGTGTCGAGTTTGTGGGTCCGAGCGTGGGTAACGATCTGGCGCAGGCTGGCGGCATGGCGCTGCTGATGGCGCTGATTTGTATCCTGATTTACGTCGGGTTCCGTTTTGAATGGCGACTGGCGCTGGGTGCAGTAATCGCACTGGCGCACGACGTGATCATCACCATGGGCGTATTGTCGCTGTTCAGGATCGAAATTGACCTGACCATTATCGCGTCCCTGATGTCGGTTATCGGCTACTCGCTGAATGACTCCATCGTGGTGTCGGACCGTATTCGTGAAAACTTCCGCAAAATTCGTCGCGGTAACTCTTACGAAATCATGAACGTGTCCCTGACCCAGACGTTAAGCCGTACCATTATGACCTCAGCAACCACGCTGATGGTGGTACTGATGCTCTATATCTTTGGCGGTGCGTTGCTGGAAGGCTTCTCTCTGACCATGTTGATTGGTGTGTCAATTGGTACTGTTTCGTCAATCTACGTGGCGTCTGCGCTGGCTCTGAAACTGGGCATGAAGCGTGAACACATGTTGCAGCAGAAAGTGGAAAAAGAGGGCGCAGATCAGCCTTCGATTCTTCCGTAATTTGCCGATGGTTCAGCTACCGACCTGAAAACAAAAACCCCGCGATGCGGGGTTTTTTTTGGTTTGTAATTCGCTGCTGCTATTTAGCCACGACAGGCGTTGTGGCAGTCGCTACGACCGGCTGTGTCGCCAAGATATTATGCAGGTGTACAAATCCCAGCGTGTCGACAGTCACCTGATTAAACTTCACCTCGACGGTTTTCACCGGCCCCGGTAATAAATCTGGCTCGACGTTAATCGTCTGGGTTTGCATATCGACGGTCAGCGGTTTGCCGGTGACCGGATCCAGCTGTCCCCAGCTTAAAGAAGCCGTAAACGGCGGCAATGGCTGACCGGAGGTGTTTTTGATTTCAAGCACGGCCTGAATGCCGGTGGCATCGGGTGCGACGCGGGTCAGCTGAACTTCCAGCTGGCCGATATCACTTTTCAGCAGCGCGGCGCTTTTCGCTGCCGGCAATAAATACACGCCATTTGATGACTGGCGGTTAAGCGTGGTCTGCTGCTCCAGCGCGATGGCCAGATCTGTCAGGCGTTGCAGTTTTTGATTGAGCTGACCCACTTCCGTTTTAAGTTCCGGCATTTGAGGATTTTGCTTCGCGCAGCCCGCCAGACTGAATAACGCGGCACAGGCCAGTAAAAATCGCGGGTGTTTCGTCATATCAGAGACTTCCTTTCATCTGCCCGTTGAAACATTCCGTCCGGGCACCAATATAGATAGCTAAGTTTAACCCGATGTCGATGAAAGTAGCGACAGCCTTTGTTGTCGGCACACTTCGGGTTAAACTAATGTCCAATTGAGTTCGCGATCAGGAAGTGCTATGCATTGCCCATTTTGTGCCGCTGTTGATACTAAAGTCATCGATTCCCGTCTGGTAGGCGATGGATCGCAGGTTCGCCGCCGCCGTCAGTGTCTGGTGTGCCATGAGCGTTTCACCACCTTTGAAGTGGCTGAACTGGTGATGCCACGCGTCATTAAAAGCAATGAAGTTCGCGAACCTTTCAACGAAGACAAGCTGCGTGGTGGTTTTCTCAAAGCGCTGGAAAAACGCCCGGTCAGCTCTGATGATGTCGAAACGGCCATCAGTCACATTAAGTCGCAACTGCGCGCAACCGGCGAACGTGAAATCCCGGCCAAGATGATCGGCAATCTGGTGATGGACGCCCTGAAAGGGCTGGATAAAGTCGCTTATATTCGCTTCGCATCGGTGTATCGCAGCTTCGAAGATATCCGTGAATTTGGTGAAGAGATCGCCCGTCTTCAGGACTAAGGAAAGCTGATGCTGCCTGACCAACCGTCTTCTGTTCAAAATCTTTCTGATGAATCATCTGCTGATGAACGCTATATGGCGCGCGCTTTCGAACTGGCGCGTCTCGGGCGTTTTACCACCACGCCCAATCCTAATGTGGGTTGCGTCATTGTATTAAATGGCGAAATTGTCGGCGAAGGCTATCATTTGCGTGCCGGTGAACCGCACGCCGAAGTCCATGCTTTGCGCATGGCCGGTGAGAAAGCCCGCGGCGCGACTGCCTACGTAACCCTAGAGCCTTGCAGCCATCACGGGCGCACACCGCCTTGTGCCGATGCCTTGCTGACCGCCGGTGTCAGCCGCGTGGTCGCCGCGATGCAGGATCCGAATCCGGAAGTCGCCGGTCGCGGTTTATACCGCCTTAAACAGAATGGTATTGACGTCAGCCACGGGCTGATGCATTCCCAGGCAGAAGCCGTAAACCTCGGTTTTCTCAAACGCATGCGTACAGGTTTTCCTTACGTGCAGCTGAAAATGGGCGCGTCTCTGGATGGGAGGACGGCGATGGCTTCCGGCGAAAGCCAGTGGATCACGTCTCCGGCCGCCCGGGCGGATGTTCAGCGTTTTCGTGCTGAAAGCTCGGCCATTCTGAGCACCAGCGCCACCGTGCTGGCCGATAATCCTTCGCTGAATGTACGCTGGAGCGAGCTGGGCAGCGAATTGCAGGCGATCTATCCCGAGGGAAATCTGCGCCAGCCGCTGCGTATCATTCTCGACAGCCAGAATCGTGTCACACCGCAGCATCAGCTGGTGAATATTCCTGGTGATGTCTTGCTGGCGCGCCTTGAAGCCGATTCGCAGGTCTGGCCGGAGTCCGTCGAACAATGGCGCGTGGCCGGGCGCGATAACCGTATTGATCTGGTTCTGCTGATGATGCAGCTGGCAAAACGCCAGATAAACGCCATCTGGGTGGAAGCGGGCGCGCAGCTGGCCGGCGCCTTATTACAAGCGGGTCTGGTTGATGAATTAATCGTTTATATGGCGCCTAAGTTATTGGGTAATAATGGGCGAGCACTTTGCGAGTTGCCCGGTTTGCAACATCTGACTGATGCGCCGGAGTTTGCTTTCAGCGATATCCGCCAGATTGGCCCTGACTTACGTTTACGCCTGAAACCGGTGTACTGAGAATTTTACTCCCCCCTGATGGAATGACGTTAAAAGCGCATGTCCAGACAGGGTAATTTTATGATAGAATCCGCCCCCCTGCGGCTGGGGTTGAGAAACTCCTGAACCCACTTTAAGGAAAACTATGAACGTTATCGAAGGTGTTGTAGCCACGCCTAACGCGCGCGTAGCGATCGCGATTGCTCGTTTTAACAACTTTATCAACGACAGCCTGCTTTCCGGCGCTGTTGATGCGTTAAAGCGTATCGGTCAGGTCAGCGATGACAACATCACCGTAGTCTGGGTCCCGGGCGCATACGAATTGCCTCTGGCAACCCGTGCACTGGCTGAAAGCGGTAAATTTGACGCGGTTGTTGCACTTGGCACCGTGATCCGCGGGGGCACTGCCCACTTTGAATTTGTAGCGGGCGAATGCAGCTCTGGCCTGTCCAGCGTTGCCATGAACAGCGAAATCCCGGTTGCCTTTGGCGTGCTGACCACAGAAAGCATTGAACAAGCCATCGAACGCGCAGGGACAAAAGCCGGTAACAAAGGTGCAGAAGCTGCACTGACCGCGCTTGAAATGATTAATGTTATCAAGGCTATTAAGGCCTGAATCTAGTTAAGGGGAAATCCGTGAAACCTGCTGCTCGTCGCCGCGCCCGTGAATGTGCCGTTCAGGCGCTTTACTCCTGGCAGTTGTCGAAAAATGACATCGCCGATGTTGAATTAGAATTCCTGACCGAGCAGGATGTCAAAGACGTAGACATTGCCTATTTCCGCGAACTGCTGGCTGGTGTAGCAAACAGTGCTGAGAAACTCGATGCACTGATGGCGCCATACCTGTCCCGCCAGCTGGATGAACTGGGCCAGGTGGAAAGAGCGATTTTGCGTCTGGCTCTGTTTGAGCTGAGCAAACGCCAGGACGTCCCTTACAAAGTGGCGATCAACGAAGCCATTGAACTGGCGAAAACTTTTGGTGCGGAAGACAGCCATAAGTTCGTCAACGGTGTGCTGGATAAAGCAGGCCCGCATATTCGTAAAAAATGATCATCAAAAAAGTGCCGGCTTCAGTCACAAATGGCGACAGTCATTTTCGCCTGAATACCGCCTCTGTTGATAATCTGGTGATGTCACCTGGTTTATCTTTTGTGTGACACCCCTCTTAAGGCCGGATTTCCGGCCTTAAGTCATTCTAACGATTTGGAAATGTACTATGTCATGCGGCGAATTTGATGTAATCACTCGCTACTTTAACCGTTACAGAACCGCCCGACAGGACGTTCATTTAGGCATTGGTGATGATTGTGCCTTACTGACGGTTGGCGAGAAGCAGCTGTTAGCAGTCAGTACCGACACTCTGGTTGAAGGCATTCATTTTCTAAAAACGATTTCACCGGCCGATTTGGGCTATAAAGCTCTGGCGGTAAACCTCAGTGATCTGGCCGCGATGGGCGCTGATCCTGCCTGGGTTTCTCTGGCACTGACGTTGCCGGAAGTCAACGCCGACTGGCTGCAGGCATTCAGCGACAGTCTGTTTGATCAACTTAATTATTACGGCATGCAGCTGATTGGCGGCGACACCACCCGCGGTCCGCTGAGCATGACGTTAACCATTCAGGGGCTGGTACCCGCAGGGCGCGCATTAACCCGTTCCGGCGCCGGTATTGGTGACTGGATTTTCGTGACCGGAACGCTGGGTGACAGCGCTGCGGGGCTCGCCATTCTGCTGGAACAGCTGAATGTGACGGAGTCCGATACCCGTGAATTCCTGCTCAAACGTCATCTTCGGCCGTCGCCGCGCGTGTTGCAGGGGCAGGCATTGCGTGATTTGGCAACCTCCGCTATCGATCTCTCTGACGGGCTGATTTCGGATCTTAAACATATACTGAATGCCAGTGAATGCGGTGCTCGCCTCGATCTCGATGCCATCCCGTTATCTGCCGCATTAAAGAATGTCACGGATCCTGAGCAGGCGCTGAAATGGGCACTGACCGGTGGCGAAGATTACGAGCTTTGCTTTACCGTCCCGGAAATCAACCGTGGCGCGCTGGATGTAGCGCTGAGCCATCTGGGTGTTGATTTCACCTGTATCGGGCAGATTGCGCCGCTGTCTGAAGGGATTAAATTTTTCCGTTCAGGCGCACCGGTAGAACTTGAATGGCAGGGTTTTGATCACTTTGCCGCAGAGGAATTGCTGTGAATATTGGCCGTAAAAAACGCCCAGCCGGGTATAAAGGCAAAACCGGTGATCCGGTTCAGGACATGGCTGCGGCCAAAAAACGTTTAAATCTGCGTAATCCCTGGCATTTGCTGGCGACCGGTTTTGGCAGCGGATTATTCCCGGTCGGGCCGGGCACCGCAGGTTCCATCGCCGCGATCCCGTTCTGGATTGTCATGACGTACCTGCCGTGGCAGGTCTATTCCATGATCGTCATGTTCAGTATCTGTATCGGCGTGTATCTCTGCCGTCAGACCGCGCGCGACATGCGGGTTCATGACCACGGCAGCATCGTGTGGGATGAATTTGTTGGCATGTGGATCACGCTGATGGCGATCCCTGTGAATGACTGGCGCTGGGTGTTGATCGGGTTTATCGTTTTCCGCGTACTGGATATCTGGAAACCTTGGCCGATCCGCTGGTTTGACCGCAACGTGCAGGGCGGAATGGGCATCATGATCGATGATGTCGTCGCCGGTGTATTGGGTGCGGCGATCATCTATCTGATCGGGCATCACTGGCCGCTTGGTTTGTTCTGATCTGCATTAAAGAGCAGTAAAATGGCGTTGCCAGGTTTGCCCTGACAACGCCTTTTTTATGACTTCACATGACTTCACATGACTTCACATGACTTCACATGACTTCACATGACTTCACATGACTTCACATGACTTCACATGACTTCACATTTGTTCAAATCACTTCGGATCATTTGAAACCGGTGGCTTCGTGCGGCACATAGGCCATTTCCAGTTCAGCGATTTCTTCAATGGAGAGTTTTATCTCCAGTGCGGCGACAGCATCTTCCAGATGAGCTGCGCGTGAAGCGCCGATAATCGGGGCCGTTACCACGTGCTTACTCAGGATCCACGCCAGTGCGATCTGCGCGCGCGGTACGCCGTGATCTTCGGCAATTTTACCCACACGTTCAGCGATTTTACCGTCAGCTTCATCGGTAGCGTCGTACAACGTTTTGGCAAAATTGTCGGAAACTGAACGTGCAGTGGTTTCTCCCCACGGACGGGTCAGTTTGCCGCGTGCCAGCGGACTCCACGGCAACACCGCGATATTCCTTTCCAGACACAGCGGATACATTTCGTTTTCTTCTTCACGCTGGATCAGATTGTATTGATCCTGCATCGACACAAAGCTCGCCCAGCCATTTTGCGCTGAGACATCCAGCGCCTGTTTAAACTGATGCGCATGCATGGATGACGCACCGATAAAGCGTGCCTTACCGGCTTTCACGACGTCGTTCAGCGCTTCCAGCGTTTCCTCAATCGGCGTTTCGTAATCCCAGCGATGGATTTGCAGCAGGTCGACATATTCCATGCCAAGGCGGCGCAGGCTGTCATCGATAGATTGCATAATCGAGGCGCGCGACAGTCCCGGCTTCAGGCCAGTGACCGCGTTATAGACTTTGGTGGCGACGACAATCTCATCGCGTTTTGCGAAGCCTTTCAGGGCGCGACCGACGATTTCTTCACTGCTGCCGTCGGAATAACTGTTGGCGGTGTCAAAGAAATTGATACCCGCGTCGAGTGCCTGCTTAATGATCGGGCGGCTGCTTTCTTCGGGCAGCGTCCAGGCATGAGTTCCGCGATCGGGTTCGCCAAACGTCATACAGCCCAGACACAGGCGTGAGACGTTCAGACCGGTTTTTCCTAAGGTGGTGTATTGCATGACATCTCCTGGTAAACACAAGTTGATTTCAGAAGCCGTGGAAAATGATTAGCTTGCTATAACTGTAGCTCACAGAACGAGATGAACGTGTGACAAAGAAGGGAGTGGGGAAGGAAATTCCCCTCTTTCAGACTAAAAGAGGGGAGGATAATCAGGCCAGCCAGTCGGTGATCTGACGGTCGATGCCTTCGGCATCCAGCCCTACATCATGACGGATTTCGTCCTGCGTGCCCTGCGGGACAAAGCTGTCCGCCAGACCGATATTCAGCACCGGCACCAGGATACGCTTAGACATCAGCAGTTCGTTCACGCCGCTGCCTGCGCCGCCCATGATGGCGTTTTCTTCAAGCGTGACCAGCACTTCATGGCTGGCGGCCAGTTCCTGAATTAACGCGTCATCCAGCGGTTTCACAAAGCGCATATCCACCACGGTGGCGTTACGTTTTTCTGCCGCAGCCAGCGCTTCCGGCAGCAATGTACCAAAGTTGAGGATCGCGACTTTCTCGCCTTCACGGCGCACCACGCCTTTACCGATGGGCAATGACGCCAGCGGTTCACAGGTGGCACCCGTCCCGTTACCACGCGGATAACGCACGGCAACCGGCCCGCTGTTATGGTGATAACCGGTATGCAGCATCTGACGACATTCGTTCTCGTCGCTCGGCGTCATGATGGTCATGTTCGGGATGCAGCGCAGGAAAGAGAGATCGAATGCGCCCTGATGCGTTTGTCCGTCGGCACCGACGATACCGCCGCGATCGATGGCAAACAGCACCGGCAGATTCTGGATCGCCACATCGTGGATCACCTGATCGTAAGCCCGTTGCAGGAATGTCGAGTAGATTGCGACGATCGGTTTGTATCCGCCAATTGCCAGACCGGCGGCAAATGTCACCGCGTGCTGCTCGGCAATCGCCACATCGAAATACTGTTGCGGGTATTCACGCGAGAAACGCACCATGCCCGAGCCTTCACGCATCGCTGGCGTGACTGCCATCAGCTTGCTGTCTTTGGCGGCGGTTTCGCACAACCAGTCACCGAAAATCTTCGAATACGTTGGCAGACCTTCTTTGCTTTTCGGCAGTGTGCCGGAAGCCGGATCGAATTTCGGCACCGCATGGAAACTGATCGGATCTTTTTCGGCGGGCTCGTAGCCTTTGCCTTTTTTGGTCATGATATGCAGCAACTGCGGCCCTTTCAGGTCGCGCATATTTTTCAGCGTCTGCACCAGCGCCACCACGTCGTGACCATCCACTGGCCCGATATAGTTAAAGCCGAGTTCTTCAAACAGCGTGCCCGGCACCATCATGCCTTTCAGATGTTCTTCGGTACGGCGCACCAGTTCTTTAATCGGTGGCAAGCCGGAAAGGACTTTCTTACCGCCTTCACGCAGTCGCGAATACAGTTTGCCGGACAAGAGCTGTGCCAGATGATTATTCAGCGCGCCGACGTTTTCGGAAATCGACATTTCGTTGTCGTTGAGGATAACCAGCATGTCGGGTTTGATATCGCCCGCATGGTTCATCGCTTCAAACGCCATACCCGCGGTGATCGCGCCGTCGCCAATCACGCACACAGTGCGGCGGCCTTTGCCTTCACGCTCGGCAGCCACAGCCATTCCCAGACCTGCACTGATGGACGTCGATGAGTGACCCACGGACAACGTGTCGTATTCGCTTTCACCGCGCCACGGGAACGGGTGCAGACCGCCTTTCTGGCGGATGGTAGAAATACGGTCACGGCGGCCGGTCAGAATTTTGTGCGGATAGGCCTGATGGCCGACATCCCAGACAACGTGGTCGAATGGCGTGTTGTAGACATAATGCATCGCAACGGTCAGTTCCACCGTTCCCAGACCGGACGCAAAGTGTCCGCTGGACTGGCTGACGCTGGCCAATAAATATTGGCGCAGTTCATCGCAGAGCTTAGGCAGACTCTCTTTAGGGAGTGAGCGGAGATCTTCAGGATCCTCCGCCAGCGCCAGTGTCGGGTATTTGGCTAATTCAAGACTCATCAGTTGCTCATAGTAAGTTTAATTATCGCGTTCAATGATAAAGCTGGCTAACGCGAGAAGTGGCGCGGTGTTGTAAGAAAGTGCTGCCAGCTGATCCAGTGCTGAAACGGCTTCCTGATACAGGTCCATGGCCTTGGCCTTGGCGCCGTCCAGCCCCAGCAGGGCAGGGTAGGTACTTTTTCCCAGCTGCTGATCAGCGCCCTGGCGTTTACCAAGTGTGGCGGTATCGCCAACTACGTCCAAAATATCGTCCTGGACCTGAAACGCTAAGCCAATGGCTTGCGCGTAGTTATCCAGTATAGGCAAAACGGCGCGTCCGGTTTCACCGGCAGCCAGCGCACCCATGCGTACCGCGGCGCGGATCAGCGCACCGGTTTTATGACGGTGAATTTTTTCTAACGCTTCAAGACCGACCTGCTGACCTTCAGCGGCCAAATCCAGAGCCTGACCGCCACACATGCCGCTGGCACCGCTGGCGCTGGCCAGTTCGGAAATCATCGCCAGACGATCTTTTACCGCGACGTCTGGCATTTCACTGTCAGCCAGAATTGAGAATGCGAGCGTCTGCAGCGCATCACCGGCCAGAATCGCATTGGCTTCGCCAAATTTAATGTGGCAGGTCGGCTGGCCGCGACGTAAATCGTCGTCGTCCATCGCCGGTAAATCATCGTGGATCAGGGAATACGCGTGGATACATTCCACGGCCGCCGCGGGTGCATCAAGATTCTTTAAATCAAGGCTGAACAACTGACCGCTGGCGTAAACCAGATACGGGCGCAGACGTTTACCGCCCAGCAGCGCGCCGTAACGCATCGCCTCAACCAGCGGTAAATCTGCCAGTGGCTGTGCGCTGACATACGCCGTTAAGACTTCATCCACACGCTTTTGCTTCGCGCGCAGCTCATGCGTAAACCCGTCAGCACCGGAAAAGGAAATCGCTTCAGACATGACCAGTTACTCGGCTTCTGGGGTGAACGGGGTCAGCGGAGCATCGTTGTCGCTGTCGAGCAGGATCTGAACACGTTGTTCTGCCTGTTGCAGCTTTTGCTGTCCCTGACGCGCCAGCTGGACGCCTTGCTCAAATTCGTTAAGTGCGTCTTCCAGAGGCAGCTCGCCTGATTCGAGGCGGGAAACGATCTGTTCAAGTTCGGCCAGAGCCGTTTCAAAATTGGCAGGTGGTGCAGATTTTTTTGGCATAATTCTCTTTTAATATCGTTGATCAGACTGGATGATCGAAGTACTGAGGCGGCAGAGTCAGCGCTCGGCCTCAAGAGACATTCCTGTTCAGCATGACATCTGCTGCAGGGTTTTGTGCACAGAGTACCCATTTTAAGTGATATACTCTGCGCCGCAGATATTATTGCTAAGCCCAATGTGACACATATCGACCATTTGGCTTAGCAATAATAGGATCCTAGATCCTTATTCAGCGACTTACTACCCCGTTTTTTCACCCGCTAACAAAAGACTGCCATGAAGTTTATCATTAAATTGTTCCCTGAAATCACCATCAAGAGCCAATCTGTGCGTTTGCGCTTCATTAAGATCCTCTCAAGCAGCATTCGCAATATCGTGCGACCGCATGATGAGACGCTGGCGGTGGTTCGCCACTGGGATCATATCGAAGTTCGCAGCAAAGACGAAAGCAAACACGACCTGATCCAGGAATTGCTCTGCCGCATTCCGGGCATCCGTTATGTTGAAGAAGTCGAAGACCGTCCTTATACCGACGTTCACAATATCTTCGAGCAAACGCTGGAAGCTTATCGTTCTGAAGTAGAAGGCAAAACCTTCTGCGTGCGCGTTAAACGTCGTGGTAAACATGACTTCACGTCGACCGAAGTAGAACGTTATGTCGGCGGCGGTCTGAATCAGCACATCGAATCGGCAAAAGTCAGCCTGAAAGATCCGCAAGTGACGGTGAAACTGGAAATCAACGACGATCAACTGGTGCTGGTGAAAAGTCGCCTCGAAGGTCAGGGCGGTTACCCGATTGGCACGCAGGAAGATGTGATCTCGCTGATTTCCGGCGGTTTCGATTCCGGCGTATCCAGTTATATGCTGATGCGTCGCGGTTGTCGTGTGCATTACTGCTTCTTTAATCTCGGCGGTGCAGCGCACGAAATCGGCGTGAAGCAGGTGGCACATTATCTGTGGAACCGTTTCGGCAGCTCACACCGCGTCCGCTTTATCTCCGTCGATTTCGAACCGGTAGTGGGTGAAATCCTCGAAAAAGTCGAAGACGGCCAGATGGGCGTCGTCCTGAAACGTATGATGGTACGCGCGGCATCTTCCATTGCTGAGCGCTATGGCGTGCAGGCGCTGGTGACCGGCGAAGCGCTGGGCCAGGTATCCAGCCAGACGCTGACTAACCTGCGTCTGATCGACAACGTTTCTGACACGCTGATCCTGCGTCCGCTGATTTCTCACGATAAAGAGCACATCATCAAGATTGCCCGTGAAATCGGTACCGAAGATTTTGCGAAAACCATGCCGGAATATTGCGGTGTGATTTCGAAAAGTCCGACGGTGAAAGCCGTGAAAGCCAAAATTGAAGCCGAAGAAGCGATGTTCGATTTCGATGTACTGGATAAAGTGGTCAGTGAAGCGCGAAACGTCGATATTCGCGAAATTGCCGCGCAGGCCGCAGAAGTGGTGCCGGAAGTAGAAACCGTGGCCGAGTTTACTTCAACGGATATCGTGCTGGATGTACGCGCACCGGATGAAGTAGAAGCGCAACCGCTGGCGCTGGAAAACGTTGAAGTGAAGCCATTAGCGTTCTACAAGCTGGCGACGCAGTTTGGCGATCTGGACCAGAGCAAAACCTATCTGCTGTATTGCGATCGTGGCGTGATGAGTCGTTTGCAGGCGCTGTATCTGAAAGAGCAAGGTTTCGATAACGTTAAGGTATATCGTCCTTAACAAGCGTTCCTTCTATAAAAAAGGGGTTCAGCCATGCTGAGTCCCTTTTTTGTTTGCTCAAATTATTCCCGGTATCTTGTGGCTCAGGATTCCCGTGCACCTTCATCGGTATAATTGTAGATACCCGGTGCGAGAACCAGCTGAGCGGCAATTTCGGCGGCTTTTGTTTTTCCCTGCAGCAGATCGATAATCTTCAGGGCGAATTCCATCGATGTTCCCGGTCCCTGGCTGGTGAGCAGATTCACGCGTGGATCAAAAATTACCCGGCGATCGGACCATTTGTTCGGGTCGATTTTATCTTTTAAGCCCGGAAAACCGGTCATATTGCCGACCGGGAATAAATCATGATATTCCAGTACCAGCGCGGGTGCGGCGCAGATAGCGGCAACAATTTTACCGCTGACGTGCATCTGGCGGACTTTCTCTACCAGCAGCGGACTTTCGCTGAAACAGGTCGCACCGCCGAGACCGCCGGGCAATACAATTACATCATGATCTTCATCCGCGACATCCACCAGCGCGACGTCGGCCAGAATGCGCACGCCACGCGAGCAGCGGATCTCAAGATTTCCATCACCGGTGACGCTGGCGGTGGTAACGTTAATGCCCGCCCGCACCAGCAAATCAATCGCAGTAACGGCTTCTATTTCTTCGCTACCAGGTGCCAGGCAGACCAGAACTGACGCGCTCATAATCGTTTTCCTTTCTCTTAATCTGTTCAAATAAGCGGGTATTGACCGGCAGGGTCAGACCGAATTTGCGCCCGCGACGCAGAAGATAGCCGGTGATGTAATCAATTTCGGTATGACGCTGGTTGCGGATATCCTGCAACATCGATGAATGGTTGGCGGAGGTCGATTCAATCACCTGATAGACAAAGCTTAGCAACGATTCTCTGTGGATTTCGACGCCTTCAATCGCCATCACCTGCGCAACTTCCTGACAAATTTGTTCAATCTGATCGGCATACGCTACCAGGTCGCCGTTGGTACAATCATACAAAGCTGTCAGCGGATTAATCACACAGTTCACTGCCAGTTTATTCCACAGTGATGGCTTAATGTTGTCATGCCAGGCGACGTCCGGTAAGGCGTTATGCAGTGTATCCGCCAGAGAACTCAGCGCCGCACCTCGGGGTGTCACCGGGCCGATGTGCGTCGCTCCGGCAGCCACATGGACAATTGCATTGCCTTCATGTCGCGCCGCGTGGGTTGTCGCGCCCTGTAAAATTGCCAGGCGGTTAGCCGGTAATTCATCGACTGTACCCATGCCGTTATGCAGCAATAATATCGCGCAATTGTCATTGAGTATCGGCATCAGCGTGCTGACCGCGCCGGAAACCTGCCACGCTTTCAGCGTGACCAGCAGCAATTCGCTATGCGCCAGATGTTCCGGGTCATTTGTTGGCATATTGCGGTTAAAAGCAATGCCTTCCGGCGAGATGACATTGACGGCACAGAAAGGCTGAGGAATACGGATCCATCCCTGAACATCGTGGCCTTGCTGATAAAGGGTTGAAAGCCAAAGTTGTCCCAGTGCACCGCAACCCAATACTGTTATTTTCATTGTGCCTCCAGGGATGTGGGGCGAATCACGCCCGCTAAATCGGCTGTAGAAAGAATATTCTGCTGTCCGGTTATCTTATTAGTATAGACATTCGTGCTGTAGATCACATTTTCACCTGCACTTTTTGACCATCGGGGCATTTTATGTTCGGTGTTTTGCTGTTGTTTGGCATCGACGGTTGAAGGCGGTATTATGCACGCCATATAACGTGCAATACAAAAACTACAGGGAGAAGCGATTATGCCGTCTTTTGACATTGTTTCCGAAATCGACATGCAGGAAGTGCGCAATGCCGTGGAAAATGCCAGCCGTGAACTGCAAACCCGCTGGGATTTCCGCAACATTCCTGCCAGCTTCGATCTCAACGAGAAAAACGAGAGTATCAAAGTCGCCAGTGAATCCGATTTCCAGGTAAACCAGCTGGTCGATATTCTGCGTGAGAAGCTAGCCAAACGTGGTATCGAAGGTGGCGCGCTGGAAATTCCTGAGCAGATGGATCACAGCGGTAAAACATACAGCGTTGAAGCTAAACTGCATTCTGGCATTGAATCTGCGCTGGCGAAGAAAATCGTCAAGCTGATTAAAGACAGTAAAATCAAAGTTCAGGCGCAGGTGCAGGGCGACGAAGTTCGCGTCACCGGCAAAGCACGTGATGATTTGCAGGCCGTAATGGCGCTGGTTAAGAAAGGTGATCTGGGCCAGCCCTTCCAGTTCAAAAACTTCCGCGACTAATAGCCTTCGTACTTCGGGCTGCAGATGCGTTGGCTGCGGTTTTTAAAGGGACGCTGTGCGTCCCTTTTTTATAGCCTTTACTTCCGCTGGCGCAGTCTTTTCACCAGTTCGAAGTCTTTAAAATAGATCGGTTTGTCGTGCTGCATAGAGAGGTTTCCGGCGATCCCGGTCAGGATCGACATTGCACCTGCGCGGTGATCGGCAGCGCGTTTTAACGGATCGTCTTTGCGCTCGCCGAACAGGTCTTCGAGCATGGCATTATCGCCGCCGCCGTGACCGCCTTCTCCCATCTGGAATTCAGCTTTCCACGGCTCTGCAAATAACGGGAAAACCGTGATTTCTGCTTTCTCGATACTGCCTTCATTTTCGCGTTTGCCACCAGCATTCACGTAAGACATCTCGACGATTTTCATTTCAATGCGACCCTGGGTGCCGTTGAATACCACATTCAGTCCTTCCCACGGCAGATACGCATTCAGCGAGTAAGTCAGCTGGACTTTGTTCTGATATTTCACCAACACCGACAGCGTATCTTCAATGTTGATCCCGTCGCTGAACACGCTCTGGTCGCGGAAATAGTTATCCTCATGCTCGGCATCCAGATACAGCGCTTTGAGCTGGGTGTTGTCTTCCATATGCAGCGCAAACGGATCGTTCTGCGCCTGCGGATAACCCTGCGCGCGTGGATAAAACTGAGTAACGCCGCGTTTCTCCGCATTCTCTTTGCCGTAAAACCGCAGCTCGCCCTGAGCATAAACTTTCTCCGGCGTGCTGTTCAGCCAGAAGTTCATCAGGTCGAAATGGTGAGTGGATTTGTGTACCAGCAGGCCGCCGGAATTGCGTTTCTCACGGTGCCAGCGGCGAAAATAATCTGCACCGTGTTCGGTATTGAGCAGCCATTCAAAATGCACAGACAGCACTTCACCAATGGTATCCTGCATCAGCAGTTCGCGCATTTTGCTGTGATGCGGTGCATAGCGATAGTTAAAGGCAACGCGTACCTGAAAACCGGTGGCATCGACGGCATCAAGAATACGCAGCGCGCGCGGCTCATCAATGGTCATCGGCTTCTCAGTTATGACATCGCACCCCGCGTGCAGGGCGCGGACGATGTAATCGTCGTGCGTGCGATCCATGCTGGTGACGATCACAATGTCCGGTTTAGTCTCGTCGAGCATCGCAGAGAAATCAGCGGCTTTCCAGGTCGATACCCGGGCGATGCCGCTTTGCTCAAGCTGGCGATTCGCATAATCCATTCGCGTCTGGTTTGTATCACAGAAGGCCACAAATTTTGCGTTGTGGCGGTATTTGCCGGTGATCGCTTCAATGTATAAACCCGAGCGTCCGCCGGTGCCAACGAGAGCATATGTTTTCATGAGATCCTCAATAGGCCCGAAAGCCGTCATCACTGACAAAAATTTTTGTTAAGGAATTCTTGAGGATAATGATTACTGAGGTTTTTTAAGTGAGGGGAGTCACGCGGTGGGGATAAAATTGAAACGCTGTGCCAGTTTGCAGGCACAGCGTTTATTACGTCATAGCGCGTCAGGCAGCGCTGACCAGTTGCTCAAGGGCTTTGCGGTTGGTCTGTTTGGTATCGACCTTCACGTATGCACTGAATTCTTCCGGTACGACAACGGCTTCTGCCACGCCTGGCTGGGCGAGAATGCGTGCCTGCAGGGCGGAATCTTTCACCGCCAGTTCAGACAAGGTAATGCGCAGGCTGCTGACATACGGCGGTTCGGTCATGGTGGAACTGACCACCAACCAGACAACGGCAATCGCTGCACAGACCAGGAATACCGCACCAGCACCGGCGTGTCCGTAAACATAACCGCCTAAACTGCCGCCAATCGCCACGCCGATAAACTGGCTGGTGGAGTAAAGTCCCATTGCGGTGCCTTTGTAGCCTGCCGGTGATTCTTTACTGATAAGCGACGGCAGAATCGCTTCCATGACGTTGAACGCCAGGAAGAACAGCTGGATACCTGCAATGACCGCCCATAAATGCAGACCCGCCGACCACAGCACGATTTCCGCCAGCAGCAGTACCGCGACGCAGCCCATGAATACCTGTTTCATGTGGCGTTTTTTCTCGGCATAGATAATCACCGGAATGACGGCGACGAATGAGGTCAGCATGGTCACCAGATACACACGCCAGTGTTCACTAGGCGGGAATCCGGCGTGTTCCATGACTTGCGGTAACACCACAAAACTCGACATCAGCAAAACGTGCAAACACAGAATGCCGAAGTTGAGTTTGAGCAGTTTGGCGTTGCTCAGCACTTTGCCAAAGCTGCCTTTCACCATGCTCGATTCACGATTGAGAATGTGAGTGGCAGGGGAGGGCACCACGGCAACGGTAATAATGATGCCGAGAATAGTCAGTACCGCGATCGCCCAGAACAGGGCGTGTAAACCCCAGGCGTGGGTGATGATCGGGCCGAGTACCATCGCAATCGCAAAGGTAATGCCGAAGCTGATGCCGATGAACGCCATCGCTTTGGTGCGGTTTTGTTCGCGGGTCAGGTCAGAAAGCAGGGCCATCACGGCGGCGGCAATCGCGCCCGAGCCTTGCAGGGCACGACCAATGATCACGCCCCAGATAGATTCGGTTGAAGCAGCCACAATGCTGCCGATACAGAAGATGACCAGACCAAAGACGATCAGGGGTTTGCGGCCAACGCGATCAGAAAGCAGTCCAAATGGGATCTGGAAAACGGCCTGTGCCAGTCCGTAAATACCGATAGCGATGCCGATAAGCGTTTCGCTGGCGCCGGAGAGTTTCATGCCATAGGTGGTCAGCACCGGCAGAACCATGAACATGCCGAGCATGCGTAAAGAAAATACTGTCCCTAGTCCCCATGTAGCCCGACTTTCCTGCGGGGTCATCTGGTTATCGTTCACATTACTACCTCAAAATAACAATCCGACATTTTAATGATTAAGCCGGCCTGGGTAAAACGATGGATCTTTAGCAGATATTACGGGAGTGGTCTGACTGAAAGAGCAAAAGAAAAGGCCAGTATTGCTACTGGCCTTTCGCTATGATTTCAGAGCGTTACACTGAAATTGAATGTTACCAAACGTAGGTCAGCAACGATGTCGGTGCAGAATTAAAATCCACGGACATCATGAAGCTCAGCGACATGATAGTGATGATGGAGAAACCAAACAGTTTTCTTGCCCACACCACGTCGTTTTCCGTTTTGTAACCTTTCAGTGCCATGCCCAGCCACCAGATACTGACAGCGGCGGCCACGACCAGGTATTTATAACCTGCGTACCCGCTCAGGGTCAGCATCAGCGTCGCAATCATAAACGCCAGAATGTAGACGATAATATGATGCTTGGCGACGGAGATGCCTTTCACCACTGGCAGAACCGGGATGCCTGCTGCCTGATAATCTTTAAAGCGGAAGATGGCAATCGCGTACGAATGCGGCATCTGCCACAGGCTGAAGATCAGAAGCAGGATCAGGGCACCGGTATCAAACTGGCCTGAAACGGCGCAGTAACCGATAACCGGTGGCGCTGCGCCAGACAAGCTGCCGATCAACGTGCCGTATACCGAGTTGCGCTTCATGTACAGGCTGTAAACGCCGACATAAACCACAAAGCCCATCACTGCCAGCCACATCGCAAGCGGATTTGCTCCGATATACAACAACGCAAAGCCCGCAATACCCAGAATGGTCGCGTAAACCAGGCTTGTTTTCGGCGGAATAAGCCCTTTCACCAGGACCCGGTTCTTCGTTCTTTCCATGATCCGGTCGATGTCGCGGTCGATAAAGTTGTTAAATACACAACCCGATGCGACAACCAGCGAAACACCCACCAGCGTGGCGAGAAAGAGTGGGAAGTCGATGCTGCCTTTGGCAGCAAGGAGGAATCCCCCGATGACAGAAATTAAGTTGCCGAAAATAATTCCTGGTTTCGTTACTTGCAGGTATTGCTTAATCATCACGTGCAGCTCGGCTCTTTAACTGACCATCATATTGAGGTTGAGGTTATACATAATCCACAATGAGCCCACAACGACGATAAAGATAATCACAGCGGTGAACAGAAGTGCCACCAGGTTCCAGCGCTCTTCCGACGACGTATTCATGTGCAGGAAGAACACCAGATGGACAACGATCTGGATGATTGCGGACGCAACCACGGTACCCAGGATCAGTGAATGTGATGCCGTGTCGGTCATGACCATGGCAAACGGGATCACCGTCAGGATAACCGACAAGATGAAGCCAATAGCGTATGACTTCAGGCTGCCGTGGCTTGCGCCACCATGGGAAGTAGCAGAATGACTCATTACATCGCTCCCATCAGATAAACAACGGTAAACACGCAGATCCACACCACGTCCAGGAAGTGCCAGAACAGGCTCAGACACATCAGACGGGTTTTGTTGACTTCAGTCAGACCGCGACGTGAAACCTGAACCATCATAGTCAGGATCCAAATCAGACCACAGGTCACGTGCAGACCGTGGGTGGCGACCAGCGCAAAGAAGCCAGACAGGAAACCACTGCGTTGCGGGCCATAGCCTTCAGCAATCAGGTGATGGAATTCATAGAGTTCCATTCCGATGAAGCCTAAACCGAACAGGAAAGTCAGGAACAACCAGCCGTTAACAGCTGCTTTGTTGCCTTTGTTCATGCCCAGCATCGCAAAGCCGTAAGTGATACTACTGAACAGCAGGCAGAAGGTTTCTACCAGCACGAACGGCAGTTCAAAAATGTCTTTACCAGAGGGACCGCCAGCGGTCCCGTTTACCAGTACTGCATACGTTGCGAACAGGCTCGCAAACAAGATGCAGTCACTCATCAGGTAGATCCAGAAGCCGAAGACTTTGGTTGCACCTGCGTCGTGGTGCCCATGCTCAGCATGGGCCTCATCGTGGTGAGTCAGAGTATCAGTTGCCATGTTTCACACCTGCTTTACGGATTTGTTCATAATGTTGGTTTTCAATACGTTCCACTTCTTCAACTGGCACGTAGTAATCAACATCTTCGTCGAAGCTTTTCGCAATCCAGGTCACAACCAGCGCAATGAAGCTCACTGCTGCCAGCCACCAGATATCCCAGATTAAAGCGAAACCACAAACCAGACTCAGCATAGCGATGATGAAACCGGCGCCGCTGTTACGTGGCATATGAATCGGTTCATATTTAGCAGGCTGCTTGTAAGCGGTGCCTTTCTCTTTCATGTCCCAAAACTCATCGCGGTCGTGAATTTGCGGCACGATAGCGAAGTTGTAGAACGGAGGAGGAGAAGAGGTTGACCACTCCAGAGTACGTGCGCCCCATGGGTCACCGGTCAGATCACGGTTCTGGTCGCGGTCGCGAACGGAAACGAAGATCATGATCAGCTGGCAGAGGATACCGCAGGCAATCAGTGCAGCACCGCATGCCGCAACAACCAGCAGCGGGTGGAACTCAGGATCGATGTTCTGGCTGACACGACGGGTCATACCCATGAAGCCCAGTACGTACAGTGGCATGAACGCAACGAAGAAACCGATGATCCAGAACCAGAATGAACGCACACCCCATTTTTCGTTCAGCGTGAAGCCGAAGGATTTAGGGAACCAGTAAGTCAGACCTGCGAAGCAACCGAAGACCACACCACCGATGATTACGTTATGGAAGTGGGCAATCAGGAACAGGCTGTTGTGCAGCACGAAGTCAGCACCCGGAACCGCCAGCAGAACGCCGGTCATACCACCCACAGAGAAGGTGATGATGAAGCCAACGGTCCACAGCATCGCTGCATTCAGCGTGATACGGCCCTGATACATGGTGAACAGCCAGTTGAAGATTTTTACCCCGGTCGGGATAGAAATGATCATCGTCATGATGCCGAAGAAGGCATTGACGTTTGCGCCTGAACCCATGGTGAAGAAGTGGTGCAGCCAAACGATGAACGACAACACGGTGATGGCGATGGTTGCCCATACCAGCGAGGTGTAACCGAACAGACGTTTTTTGGAGAACGTTGCGGTAACTTCTGAGAACACACCAAATACTGGCAGAACCAAAATGTACACTTCCGGATGGCCCCAGGCCCAAATCAGGTTGATGTACATCATCATGTTGCCGCCCATATCATTCGTGAAGAAATGGGTGCCCAGATAACGGTCTAAAGTCAGCAGTGCAACAGTCACGGTCAGGATCGGGAAGGACACGATAATCAACACGTTGGTGCACAGTGCGGCCCAGGTAAATACCGGCATTTTCATCAGCGGCATACCAGGAGCGCGCATCTTCAGGATGGTCGCAAAGAAGTTAACACCGGTCAGCAAGGTACCGACACCGGATATCTGGAGACTCCAGATCCAGTAATCTACCCCGACCCCCGGACTGTATTCCTTACCTGACAGTGGCGGATAGGCCAACCAGCCGGTCTGTGCGAATTCACCCACACCCAGAGAGATGTTGATCAACACAACAGCAGCGGCGGTAAACCAGAAGCTCACGTTGTTCAGGAACGGGAACGCAACGTCGCGCGCACCGATTTGCAAAGGAACAACCACGTTCATCAGACCGATTACGAAAGGCATCGCCATGAAGAAGATCATGATTACGCCGTGCGCGGTGAAGATTTGGTCGTAGTGATGAGGCGGCAGGAAGCCCGGTTCACCTGCAGAAGCAAGAACCTGCTGGCTACGCATCATGATGGCATCGGCAAAGCCACGCAGAAGCATGACGAAGGCCAGAATGATATACATGATACCTAATTTTTTGTGGTCGACAGACGTCAGCCACTCGGTCCACAGATACTTCCACTTACCGAAATAGGTGATGCCGGCAAGGACTGCCAGACCACCAATGATAATCGCGGCAACTGTGACCATGATAATCGGTTCATGATACGGAACCGAATCAAGCGTTAATTTTCCGAACATCGTTTATTCCTCGGCTCCGGCTGCGTGAGACTGTCCACCCATATCCATGCCTTTCATGTCGCTGCCTGCTGGCATTGGCATGGTGTGACCTTCTGGCGCTGCCTTCATGTCATGCATGGAGTATTTGCCAATGATTTCTTTGAACAAACCAGGTTTTGCAACAGAGAAGTATTCGACCGGGTTGTCGATACTCTGTGCAGCCAGTTTGTTGAAGTCATCAGTGGTTGCCAGTTGGTTCGGTGCGCTTTTCACTTTCGCTACCCAGGTGTCGAAATCGGCACGGGTTGGAGTCGCAATCGTGTTGAACTTCATGCCAGAGAAACCGCGGCCGCTGAAGCTTGCTGAGATGCCCTTGTAGGTACCGGCTTCATTTGCAATCAAATGCAACTGAGTCTGCATACCGGCCATCGCATAAATCTGCCCGCCTAACTGAGGAATAAAGAACGAGTTCATCACAGAGTCAGAAGTGACTTTGAACTGAACCGGCACATCTTTAGGAATGACGAGTTCGTTAACGGTAGCGATCCCCTGTTCCGGATAAATGAACAACCATTTCCAGTCCAGAGAAACGACTTCAACCGTCATCGGTTTTTCGTCAGTCACGATAGGCTTGAACGGATCAAGCGAGTGGGTGGTTTTCCAGGTTATCGTTGCCAGGATGGCAATGATAATAATTGGAACTGTCCAGACGACGGCTTCAATCTTGTTGGAGTGGGACCAATCAGGACTGTATTTTGCTTTAGTGTTGGAAGCACGATACTTCCACGCAAAGGCAAACGCCATGATAATAACTGGTATAACGACGATCAGCATTAAACCGATAGCGGTTAAAATCAGCGTTCTCTGCTCGAGTCCAATTGCTCCCTTGGGATCCATCAATGCCGTATTGCAACCGCTCAACAATAACGCGGAAGCAAATAAGGACAACATCCCAATACTTTTATTGTATTTCTTAAGTCTCATCTAACGACCTCAATAACTAGGGCTCTATTGTCGCTTCAGGTGTGCGGGCATTTTACGGGAAGGTTGCAGGACTGTAAACACGCTTAAACAAGTGTCAAGCCGCTGTTGACACTTTATGTTAACGCAGTCACACATGTCACGGATCGTGACAATTTACAGTGGGCAACAATATGTTGCGTATAGATTTTTTTCTATAGTGATGAAAAACAAGGGGTGACAGATTTTCTCAATATTATTGCCGGCCGATATCCGATCGATAGGTTTAATTAATGTTAAATTAATGTTTAAAACGAGTGAAATAAAATCAACAAAAAGCGGCGGAGAAAAATTATCCCCGCGAATATTATTTTTTCTGAATTTAAATTGTTGAGTGATATTTATTGATCAGTTGTTAAATGAATGCGCCACTCATTTCAAATGAATGGCGGCAAATCATGAACGTGCGGTACGGCGCAGAGATAAAAAGTCGAGCAGGCTGCCTAAAATAACACCAGTCAGACATATAAATGCGCCAGTTTCCAGCAAAACTGTCGCCAGAGCTTGCCAGGAAGCCCAGCCCATACTGTCGGCAATCAGTGTGACCAGCCACAGGATCAGCAGCACGCTTCCTGTCAGCAGAAAACGCAGCGCCCACCTGTAGGATTTTGCAAAGTGAACGCGTGGCAGGAAGCTGTCGGTGCTTTGAGTGTATTCCAGCGTCTGTCTGCAAACCGCCAGCAGCAGTAAACCGGGGACCGCCGCCACAATCGAGAAAAGATAAAACCACGGCCAGCCATAGGCTTCCACAAACCAGCCGGCAATCGGCCCGACATATACACGGCCCACGGCTGATAGCGCAGAAAGCAACGCAAACTGCGTGGCAGAAAACGAGCGGTTACACAACGTCATCAGCAATGCGACAAAGGCCGCCGTCCCCATCCCCCCGCAAAGATTTTCGAAGAAAATCGCCGTGCCCATGGTGATCAAATCTTTATCTGTAACGGCAAGGATCCAGTAACCCGCATTGGATACAGCCTGCAAAATCCCGAACAGCATCAGTGCGCGGAACAGGCTCAGACGTTGCATCAGCATCCCGCCCAGCAGGGCGCCAAAAATTGTGGCCGCCAGACCGAGCGTTTTATTTACCAGTCCGACTTCTCCGGCATCAAATCCGACGCCGCGGATCAAAAATGTGGTGCTCAGGCTGCCTGCGAATGCATCGCCCATTTTGTACATCACGATAAGTAGTAAAATCAGCCAGGCATTATTACGGCCAAAGAAGTCTTTCAGCGGCGCGACGACCGCCATTTCTAGGGTACGCGGAGCCGGTTGCGAGTTTTCAGGTTCCGGCGACAGCAGGGTGGCGATAACGCCAGTCAGCATCAGACCTGACATCAGCCAGTACATGTGCTGCCAGCCTAGATAACGGTCTGCCAGCCATAAGGCCAGTCCGCCGGATACCAGCATCGCCAGCCGGTAGCCCAGTACGGAAACCGCCGCGCCGTTCCCGCGCTCTTCCGGTGGCAATAAATCAGTTTTGTAGGCGTCGAAAACGATGTCCTGCGACGCAGAAGCGAAGGCTATCAGCACTGCCAGCGACGCCAGCCAAAATAAATCTTTGGAGGGATCCATAAATCCCATCGCGAAAATCGCCACCACCAGCAGGAGTTGCGTCAGTATCAGCCAGCCGCGTCTGCGCCCGAGGAAAGAGGGCGTATAGCGGTCCATCATTGGTGACCACAGGAATTTAAAAACGTAAGCCTGACCGACCAGCGAGAAAATCCCGATGGTTTTCAGATCGACGTTTTCCACTGTCATCCATGCCTGCAATGTGCCGGATGTCAGCGCCAGCGGTAAGCCGGAAGCAAAGCCCAGAAGCAGTAAAATGACGGTATTACGCTGCGTGAAAATCTTGAAATACTGACCTTTCATTAAAATTGTGTTCCTGCGTACCGGTGAGAGAGTGGCGCATACGCATAATAAAGGAAGGGATGCTTATCGGGAAAGACAATCACTTGCCTCAGAAAGCATTCTGCCCGGACAAGCCGGGCAGAAGTGTTCACTCTTACAGCAGAAACTTATCGCGCGTTAGCTTTGATGAAGTCGCTGATGCTGGTATCTGAGGCCATGTCGCTGATGACATCACCCAGAGTGGTGTTAACCGCATTGGTGATTTTCGCGTTAGTCGCAGACAGTGCGCCCTGAACGTTGTACGTCGAGCGGTAGTTTTTCACCTGTTTGCTGCCATTTTTAGCCGTTGCAATGATAGAGATATCGGCTTTAGTGGTGATGTTATAACGCAGGTTACCTTCCTGAACATCTGCATACAGATTGTTCACCACGATTTGCAGATCCACAGCGCCGTCAGCACCGACCATGTAACCACGGGCGGTCATTTGTTTCTCCAGAGATTCCTGCAGCAGGAAACGCAGGTCACGGGAAGGCGTAAGGGAAATCAGCTGGCCATCACGGTTAACTTTTGCCAGTGCCTGATCCTGGCGCTGGTCAGCACCGTTGATGCTGATGGTGATGCCCTGGAGGGTAGGATCCTGTGAAGGCAATACAATTTTCGGAGAAACGTCCAGCGTGTTAGTGCTGGTGGCACAGCCTGCCAGCATCAACATCGCCAGAACCGGGAAAATAATTTTCTTTAGCATGTGTATTTTCTCAATATTAATAAGGGAATAGTGCTCAAAATTTTGCCGACATCATAACATTGCCATTTTCCGGGGGAAGTCCCAAAAATCCGGAAAACGTCTTTTTTGCGCTTTTTTTCAGCAAAGAAGTCGTTAACCTGCGGATGACATTCATCATCCGTGGCGGAACAGCACTTTCTTTGACAGAATCAGCTTTGACAGGCTGAGCGGCGTTTTTATCAATCTGCAGCAGAAATTTATTGTTCTGGCATGCATAGAGTCCGGAAAACAGCCTATCATTATAGAGAGATAGAAGTACCAGACAGACGCAGTTCTCAGCTGATGCGGTGTAAGGAGATTGCTATGATTCGTGAGCAAATAGAAGCAAAATTAGTTGAAGCATTCGAACCTGCGTTTCTGGAAGTGACTGACGAAAGCTATCGTCATAATGTCCCGGCAGGCTCCGAGAGCCATTTTAAAGTCGTCATGGTGTCCGATAAGTTTATCGGCGAGCGTTTCCTGGCGCGTCATCGTGCAATTTATGGAAGATTAACCGAAGAGCTGGCGGGCAGCGTTCATGCACTGGCACTGCATACTTACACCCTGAAAGAATGGGAAGGTTTGCAGGATACGGTTCCGGCCTCTCCGCCTTGTCGCGGCGCGGGCACAATGGCGTAATCGTCACGATTTGATTCAAAAAAGGCATAAATATCGGCATTTGAGACGGTAAAACTGGAACTTTCCTTGTCAGATGCGGTATTAGTAGATGCGAATTTCAAGAAACGGCCCGCGGGCCGTTTTTGTTTTTCTTCTGACGGACAGACGGCAAGGCGAAATGCCTTTGCAATGACCGCTTTTTTCGATGGATCGATTCCCGTGTGAGTTTCCTCCCGCGTAACAGATACCGTCCTCGACTCAATGCGTCTGCGTCGCTATAATGTCGCGTCTAATTTTTCCGGAATGGTTTCGGACTCTCTCGAATACAGGGCTACGTTCTGATACAGAACTGTCCCGGTTCTTAGAAGTCGTTTTCAAGGTAAGTTCGCGCACTCGATGCTGCTTCTCATCTTGAGAACGACTTCTGGAGTTGACCGAGCACTGTGATTTTTTTTTGAGGTAACAAGATGCAAGTTTCTGTTGAAACCACTCAAGGCCTTGGGCGCCGCGTAACGATTACTGTTCCTGCTGAAAGCATTGAAAAAGCAGTGAGCAGTGAACTGATCAACGTCTCTAAAAAAGTACGTATTGACGGCTTCCGTAAAGGCAAAGTACCAAGCCACATCATCGAACAGCGTTACGGCGCGTCAGTACGTCAGGACGTGCTGGGTGATCTGATGCAACGCAATTTCGTTGATGCGATCATCAAAGAAAAAATCAATCCGGCTGGCGCACCTAACTATATCCCGGGTGAGTACAAGCAAGGTGAAGACTTCAATTTCTCCGTAGAATTCGAAGTGTACCCGGAAGTTGAGCTGAAAGATCTGGAAAACATCGAAGTTGAAAAACCTGTTGTTGAAGTTAACGACGCTGATGTTGATACCATGCTGGAAACTCTGCGTAAGCAACAAGCTGACTGGAAAGAAACTGACGCTGCAGCCACTGCTGAAGACCGCGTAACCGTTGATTTCTCCGGTTCTATCGACGGTGAAGATTTCGAAGGCGGCAAAGCCTCTGATTTCGTACTGGCTATGGGCCAGGGCCGCATGATCCCAGGCTTCGAAGAAGGTCTGGTCGGTCACAAAGCGGGTGAAGAATTCACAATCGACGTGAACTTCCCGGAAGACTACCACGCTGAAAACCTGAAAGGTAAAGCAGCTAAGTTCGCGATCACTCTGAAGAAAGTTGAAGAGCGTGAACTGCCAGAACTGACGCCAGAATTCATCAAACGTTTCGGCGTGGCTGATGGTTCTGTTGAAGGTCTGCGCGCTGAAGTGCGTAAAAACATGGAACGCGAGCTGAAAGGTGCTGTTCGTAACCGCATCAAAACTCAGGCAATCGACGGTCTGGTCAGCGCTAACGAAATCGACGTGCCAGCTGCACTGATCGACGGCGAAGTAGATGTTCTGCGTCGTCAGGCTGCACAACGTTTCGGCGGCAACGAAAAACAAGCGCTGGAACTGCCACGTGAGTTGTTCGAAGAGCAAGCTAAACGTCGCGTCGTTGTTGGTCTGCTGCTGGGTGAAGTGATCAGCCAGCACGAACTGAAAGCTGACGAAGATCGCGTTAAAGCGCTGATCGAAGAAATGGCTTCTGCGTACGAAGATCCACAAGAAGTTGTTGAGTTCTACAGCAAAAACAAAGAGCTGATGAACAACATGCGTAACGTCGCTCTGGAAGAACAAGCGGTCGAAACTCTGTTGTCTAAAGCGAAAGTGACTGAAAAAGCCACTACCTTTACTGAGCTGATGAACCAGACTCAACCTGCATAAGTTAATTGCACGTTGCTGAACCTGTTTACAGGTTCGCTTCTCAGGCCCGCAGTTTTTACTGCGGGCTTTTTATTTGCTGAAAATCAGGTATTTTTTGTTTTTGACTGTTGTTTTTGCACTATATTTATCACTATAAGGCACAGCCCACGTAGAAACCTCACACTGGCCTCATCCAGAATGGCTTTCACCGGTTCAGGACAGCGTGAGAAAAAGAAATATTCCTGCAGGCTTGAAAAAAGGGGCTAAATCCCCCAATTGATAAGAACGAACCCAGGTAAATTTGTAGTTAAAATCTGACTGATAACGACCGTCAGGCGTGTAAATGGCGACTTGGCCGCTTGAGCATAGTCATGTGTGCCTATCTCAAGTAGAATCGGTTTTAAAGAGCGCCAAACAGAATCTATTAGGAGACGGTTATGTCATACAGTGGTGAAAGAGAGCAATTTGCACCAAACATGGCGTTGGTACCCATGGTGGTTGAGCAAACTTCACGGGGCGAACGTTCATACGACATCTTCTCCCGTCTGCTTAAGGAACGCATCATCTTCCTGACAGGTCAGGTTGAAGACCATATGGCTAACCTGATTGTTGCCCAGATGCTGTTTCTGGAAGCAGAAAGTCCGGAAAAAGACATTTATCTTTATATCAACTCACCGGGTGGTGTGATCACTGCCGGTATGTCGATTTATGACACCATGCAGTTTATCAAACCGGACGTCAGCACCATTTGTATGGGGCAGGCTTGTTCAATGGGGGCATTCCTGTTGACTGCCGGTGCAGAAGGCAAACGTTTCTGTCTGCCAAACTCACGCGTGATGATCCACCAGCCACTGGGCGGTTTCCAGGGCCAGGCGACGGACATCGAAATCCACGCAAAAGAAATTCTCAAAGTGAAATCACGTATGAATGAGCTGATGGCGAAACATACGGGTAAAACTCTTGAAGAAATAGAGCGTGACACTGAGCGTGACCGTTTCCTGTCTGCTGATGAGGCTGTACAGTACGGGTTAGTGGATTCCGTATTTACCCATCGCGCCTGACGGCTTATTTCTGCCGGGCTGATGGTCTATAGTTATACTCATACGGACGTCTCAACGGCAGGTTTTGTATTAAGCAAAACCTGCCTGCCATGAGTCATAACAGGAATGAACAGACATCAGCCAATCATGCGGCTGTTGTGTAATATGGTCGTACCGTGGTGTTCTTGTTACGCTGCGGGACTGATACTAGAGAAGAGGTTTACTGATGACAGATAAGCGCAAAGACGGTTCAGGAAAGCTGCTGTACTGCTCTTTTTGCGGCAAAAGCCAGCATGAAGTGCGTAAGCTGATTGCCGGGCCGTCAGTGTATATCTGCGATGAATGTGTCGATTTATGTAATGACATTATTCGCGAAGAGATCAAAGAAGTCGCGCCACACCGTGAACGCAGTGCATTACCGACGCCGCATGAAATCCGTCAGCACCTTGACGATTATGTCATCGGCCAGGAACCTGCGAAAAAAGTGCTGGCTGTGGCTGTGTATAACCACTACAAGCGCCTGCGTAATGGCGATACCAGCAACGGTATCGAATTAGGCAAGAGCAACATTCTGCTGATCGGGCCAACCGGTAGCGGTAAAACGCTGCTGGCTGAAACCCTGGCGCGTTTCCTTGATGTGCCATTTACGATGGCTGATGCTACCACGCTGACCGAAGCGGGTTACGTTGGTGAAGACGTCGAAAATATTATCCAGAAGCTGCTGCAGAAATGTGACTACGACGTACAGAAAGCGCAACGCGGCATTGTTTACATTGATGAAATCGATAAGATTTCCCGCAAATCTGACAACCCGTCTATCACGCGTGACGTGTCGGGCGAAGGTGTTCAGCAAGCGCTGCTGAAACTGATTGAAGGCACAGTGGCTGCCGTTCCACCGCAAGGCGGACGTAAGCATCCACAGCAAGAATTCCTGCAAGTTGATACATCGAAAATCCTCTTTATCTGTGGCGGCGCATTTGCCGGTCTGGATAAAGTGATTGGTCAGCGTATCAACACCAATACCGGTATCGGTTTTGGTGCAGAAGTGAAAGGCAAAGAACAGAAAGCGACCGAAGGTCAGTTGCTGGCGCAGGCTGAACCAGAAGATTTGATCAAATTTGGTCTGATCCCTGAGTTCATCGGCCGTCTGCCCGTGGTAGCGACCCTGAGCGAGCTGAACGAAGAAGCTCTGATTCAGATTCTGAAAGAGCCGAAAAATGCCCTGACTAAGCAATATCAGGCATTGTTCAATCTGGAAGGCGTTGAACTGGAATTCCGCGATGAAGCGCTGGTTGCGATTGCGAAAAAAGCCATGGTCCGTAAAACCGGTGCCCGTGGTCTGCGTTCCATCGTAGAGGCCGCATTGCTGGACACTATGTATGATCTGCCGTCTCTCGAAGATGTCGAGAAAGTGGTGATTGATGAGTCCGTGATTGCGGGCCAGTCAGAACCTCTGATGATTTATGGCAAACCAGAAGCACAACAGGCATCTGGCGAATAATTAGCCAATCTATCCAGAGAGTTAGCCATGAAATGGGGGATTTTGTCCCCCATTTTTTTTTCGCACATTCTTATCGTTGAATGTCAGACATTCATCCCCATATACTCAGTTAACGACTTGCTGAAACCCGTCTGACTCGTGTTTCACGAGATTTCCTTAACCTGGCGGAAGCTAAACTAAGAGAGAGCTCTATGAACCCTGAGCGTTCTGAACGCATAGAAATCCCCGTATTGCCTTTGCGCGATGTGGTGGTTTATCCGCACATGGTGATCCCGTTGTTTGTTGGCAGGGAAAAATCGATTCGGTGCCTCGAAGCTGCGATGGATCACGACAAAAAAATCATGCTGGTGGCGCAGAAAGAAGCTTCAACAGATGAGCCGGGCGTTAATGACCTCTTCTCCGTGGGTACGGTTGCCTCAATATTACAAATGCTGAAGCTCCCGGACGGCACGGTCAAAGTGCTGGTGGAAGGGTTACAACGTGCGCGTATTACGACACTTTCTGACAGTGGCGAGCATTTTGCTGCCCAGGCGGAATATCTTGAATCTCCGGCCGTGGATGAACGCGAGCAGGAAGTTCTGGTGCGTACTGCGATTAATCAGTTTGAAGGCTACATCAAGCTGAACAAAAAGATCCCGCCGGAAGTGCTGACTTCGCTGAACAGTATTGAAGATGCTGCACGTCTGGCTGACACCATCGCTGCGCATATGCCATTGAAACTCGCTGATAAACAATCCGTGCTGGAAATGTTTGATATCACCGAGCGTCTTGAATATCTGATGGCGATGATGGAATCGGAAATCGACCTGTTACAGGTTGAGAAACGCATCCGTAACCGTGTCAAAAAACAGATGGAAAAAAGCCAGCGCGAGTACTATCTGAATGAGCAAATGAAAGCGATTCAGAAAGAACTTGGCGAAATGGACGATACGCCTGACGAGCATGAGGCGCTGAAACGCAAAATCGAAGCGGCCAAAATGCCGAAAGATGCGCGTGAAAAAACCGAAGCTGAGTTGCAAAAGCTGAAAATGATGTCGCCAATGTCCGCCGAAGCTACGGTTGTCCGTGGATATATCGACTGGATGCTTCAGGTGCCATGGAATGCCCGCAGCAAAGTGAAAAAAGACCTGCTCAAAGCGCAGGAAGTTCTGGATACTGACCACTATGGTCTGGAGCGTGTCAAAGACCGCATTCTGGAATACCTCGCAGTACAGAGTCGTGTCAGCAAAATTAAAGGGCCAATCCTGTGTCTGGTCGGGCCTCCGGGTGTGGGTAAAACCTCACTGGGTCAGTCAATCGCACGTGCGACTGGCCGTCAGTATGTACGTATGGCGCTGGGTGGCGTACGTGATGAAGCGGAAATCCGCGGTCACCGTCGTACCTATATCGGTTCCATGCCAGGCAAACTGATCCAGAAAATGGCGAAAGTCGGGGTTAAAAACCCGCTGTTCCTGCTTGATGAAATCGACAAGATGTCATCGGACATGCGTGGTGATCCCGCTTCTGCTCTTCTGGAAGTGTTGGATCCGGAACAGAACGTGGCGTTTAACGATCACTATCTGGAAGTCGATTACGACCTGTCAGATGTGATGTTTGTGGCGACCTCGAACTCGATGAATATCCCGGCTCCGCTGCTTGACCGTATGGAAGTGATCCGTCTTTCGGGCTATACCGAAGATGAAAAACTGAACATCGCCAAACAGCATTTGCTGCCGAAGCAGCTTGAGCGTAACGCGCTTAAGAAGAACGAACTGACGGTAGATGACAGTGCAATTATCGGCATTATCCGTTTCTATACCCGTGAAGCGGGTGTGCGTAGTTTAGAACGTGAGTTGTCTAAACTTTGCCGAAAAGCAGTTAAACAATTGCTGATGGATAAAAACATCAAGCACATTGAAATCAACGGCGACAACCTGAAAGATTTCCTCGGCGTGCAGAAGGTCGATTATGGCCGTGCTGATACCGAAAACCGTGTGGGCCAGGTCACTGGTCTGGCGTGGACCGAAGTGGGCGGCGAATTGCTGACCATCGAAACGGCCTGCGTACCGGGCAAAGGTAAGCTGACTTACACCGGTTCTCTGGGTGAAGTGATGCAGGAATCCATTCAGGCCGCGCTGACCGTTGTGCGTTCACGTGCTGACAAACTGGGTATCAACCCTGACTTCTACGAAAAACGCGATATTCACGTTCACGTACCAGAAGGGGCAACGCCGAAAGATGGTCCGAGTGCCGGTATCGCAATGTGTACTGCGCTGGTGTCTTGTCTGACGGGTAACCCGGTTCGTGCGGATGTTGCGATGACAGGTGAAATCACTTTGCGTGGTCTGGTTCTGCCAATTGGCGGTCTGAAAGAAAAACTGCTCGCAGCCCATCGTGGTGGCATCAAAGTGGTTCTGATCCCGGATGACAACAAACGCGATCTGGAAGAAATTCCGGCAAACGTGCTGGCAGATCTTGAGATCCACCCGGTAAAACGCATTGATGATGTTCTGAACATCGCATTGCAAAATCCGGCTTACGGCGCATTGCCGGTGGCAGCAAAATAGTGACATCAGCTTACACAGTTGAATAAAACTCAGGCTGGCAGGTGAAATCTCACTTGCCAGCTTTTTTTTGTGCCGTTAACGTAGTCAACGGTCAAAGGGTTTCAGGCTGCTTTCAGTCGCTTGCATCGCTCTGACAAGATTGATATAACAGCAGCGCGGTCACGTCTGCAGGGAAAATGCGGCGTGATGAACGAAATTAAGAGGGGATGATAAGAGTGAATAAGTCACAATTGATCGACAAAATTGCTGCCGGTGCTGATATTTCTAAAGCCGCAGCGGGACGTGTTTTAGATGCTGTTCTTGCATCTGTCACTGACACCCTGAAAGCGGGGGATGAAGTAGCTCTGGTAGGCTTCGGTACTTTCTCCGTGCGTGAACGTTCAGCACGTACTGGTCGTAACCCACAGACCGGTAAAGAAATCAGCATTGCAGCAGCCAAAGTACCTGGCTTCCGTGCAGGTAAAGCGCTGAAAGATGCCGTTAACGGCTAATTATCTGCAAGCTGACGTTATAACCGTGTGAGGCGCATCACTGATGCTTTTTCATTCAGGTCTGGTTGTTAAACAATAACCTGACGTCATCGGGCTGGTAAGGTAAGATACAAGGCGCATCGAGAACGATGCGCTTTTTTTATTACAGCGGAGTGTTGCCTCACTATGATGGACAATTTACGCGCGGCTTCCAACAACGTCGTGCTCAAAATCATTCTGGCCCTGATTATTCTGTCCTTTATTTTGACAGGGGTGGGCAACTACCTGGTCGGCGGTTCAGGCGACTATGCAGCGAAAGTGAATGGTCAGGAAATCGGTCGGGCTCAGTTAGAGCAGGCTGTGCAGAACCAGCGTAACCGGTTGCAGCAGCAACTTGGCGATCAGTTCTCTGAACTGGCGGGCAGTGACGGTTACATGCAGCAACTGCGTCAGGAATCCCTGAGCAATCTGATTGACGTCACTTTGCTGGATCAGTATTCCAAAAAATTGGGTATTGCCGTCAGCGATCAGCAGATCAAAGACGCGATTTTTGCCACCCCACAATTCCAGACTGATGGCCGTTTTGATAACGCCAAATATCTGCAAAGTATCCAGAGCATGGGATACAGCGCGGATAATTTTGCGCAGTTGATGAAACAGCAGCTTATCAGTCAGCAGCTTGAGCAGGCTTACGGCCAGTCAGATTTCGTTTTGCCGGTAGAAAGCAAATCATTGGCTGCACTGCTTCTGCAGGTTCGTGAAGTACAAACCGCCACTCTGGATACCGATGCGCTGGCTGCTAAACAGCAGGTGACTGACGCAGAGTTACAGGCTTTCTACGACCAGAACAAAAACAGCTTTATTTCCCCTGAGCAGGTAAAAGTCAGCTACATCGAAATGGATGCCGCGGCCATGCAGGGCAAAACTGAAGTGACAGATGCTGATATCAGCGCCTATTACGATCAGCACAAAAGTGAGTTTGGTCAGCCTGAACGTCGCCGTTACAGCGTCATTGTCCTTAAATCACAGGCTGATGCCGACGCGGTTGCCGCCGAGCTGAAAAAAGGGACTGACTTTGCCGAACTGGCTAAGACTAAATCTACCGATGCTCTGAGCGCTAAACAGGGTGGTGATTTGGGCTGGATGGAACCTGAAACCACATTGCCAGAATTTAAGAACGCTAATCTGACGGCTAAAGGTCAGGTTTCCGGCGTGATTAAATCTGACAGCGGTTTCTTCATCCTGCGCCTTGATGACGTGACGCCTGAGCAGGTCAAACCGTTAGCGGCTGTCCGTAACGCGATCACTGACAAGCTTAAGCAGGAAAAATCACTGGATGCTTACTACGCGCTGCAACAGAAAGTCAGCGAAGCCGCAACTAATGACAATGAATCTCTGACTTCAGCCGAAGAAGTTGCAGGAACTAAAGCGGTGCATACCGACTGGTTTACCCAAAACCAAATTCCTGCTGGCATCAACTTCAAACCTGTCGTACAGGCGATCTTTGATGGCGGTCTGATTGGTCAGGACGGTTCTCCGGGCAGTAACTCCGATATCATTACTGTCGATGGCGATCGCGCCTTTGTGGTTCGTGTAGAAGCGCATAAAGCGGAAGGCGTGAAACCTTTTGCTGAAGTGAAAGATCAGGTGACGACGCTGGTTAAACGCCAGAAAGCACAAGATCAGGCACGGATGGATGGCGAAAAACTTCTGACCGCTCTGAAAGACGGCAAAGGCGATGACGCGATGAAAGCGGCAGGTCTGAGCTTCGGTGCTGTGCAGAAAGTCCAGCGCAGTCAGCAGCCTTCTGCGTTTGAATCTAACGTCTACGCGTTGCCACATCCTCAGAAAGACCAGCCAGTTTATGGTCTGACTCAGGACAATAAAGGCAACAGCGTGCTGGTTAAACTGAATACTGTGACGCCGGGTGTCGTTCCTGAAGCGGATATCGCGCGTTTCAATCAGGAGATGCAACAAACCTCCTCGAACGTAACCTTTGATGCCTTGCTGACTAATCTGCGTCAGGAAGCGAAAATCAAATACGGTTCAGCTGCACAAAACCAGTAAACGCCGCAAAGTTTTGCAACGCGTTGCAACAAACAAAGGCCGCTTTCGCGGCCTTTTCCATATTTGAAACTTGCCCGTTGTTCGATTTTCCTGCCTGATGCACTCTCTCCGTGCTGTCAAACACATGGAGGATACAGCATGAAAAAATTAGGCATTACATCACTTTCGTTGGCTCTGGCACTGGGGCTTTCTACTCTGCCCGTTATGTTACACGCGGCACCCAATGCCACCAGCCCTGTGGCGACTACCACGGCAGCGCCGGTAACGGCTGCAGGTAAAGTCTCAGGCCCGCAAGTGAAAAAGGAGCAGGTTGCGGTTACAGATGAAAGTACTGTCAGCATCAACACTGCGACAGCAGAGGAATTTGCCAAGGTGATGAACGGGGTAGGGATGAAGAAGGCGCAGGCCATCATCAGCTATCGCGAAGAACTTGGGCAGTTTACCGATGTGGAACAACTGCGCGAAGTACCGGGAATTGGTGCTGCATTATTTGAACGTAACAAGGACCGTCTGAAATTGTGACGGATGTCGCGGCGGTAAACCCTCAACGGTTGCCGCCGTTTTCTTCTGCTAATCTCTAAAGACATCTGACCAGTTTGGTTGTATGCCTAAGACGACTATCAGGAGTTTTTTAACCACTATGCATACCTTTATCAAAGTTCGCGGCTTTCATATCGACGTCTATCAGCACGTCAACAATGCGCGCTATCTTGAATTCCTCGAAACTGCCCGCTGGGAATGGCTCGATAATCAGTCGGGTTTCCAGTGGATGAGCGAAAATAAAATCGCGTTTATCGTGGTAAATATCAACATCAATTATCGCAAACCCGCAGTGCTTGGCGATGTGTTGCGCATTGACAGCAGCATGCAGCAATTAAACGGACGCAGCGGTGTGCTGGAACAGGTTGTGACCTGTGAGGGCGAAGTGGTTGCCGATGCGACGCTGACGTTTGTCTGTATCGACTTGCGTACGCAAAAGGCGTTGCCGCTGGAAGGTGAGTTGCTGGAGCGATTACGTGAACTGGAGCTGGAAAACGACTGATTCGGCTAAGTACTGATAAACATGCTGATTAATAGAAAACGGGTGGTCTGATGGCCACCCGCTTTGCTTCTGACGTCTGCTTAATCAGCGCAGACCGGTTTTCTGCTTCAGGCTGTTCATCACGCCTGTTTTATCCTGCTGAAATTGCTGCAAACCGTTGGCGCGCAAATGACAGGCCGCACATTCGCCACAGCCATCACCGGCAATGCCGTTATAACAGGTCAGCGTTTTATGGCGGACCAGATCCAGTTGCTGATAATAATCAGCCAGCGCCCAGGTTTCGGCTTTATTCAGCCACATCAGCGGCGTTTCAAAACGGACATCGCGTGCCAGACCGAGCGAAACGGCCGTGTTCAGCGCTTTCACGAACTCATCACGGCAATCCGGATAACCGGAGAAATCTGTTTCACAAACCCCGGTGATCACCGCTTCAGCCTGGATCTGATAAGCGTAAATTGCTGCCAGTGTCAGGAATAAAATATTACGACCTGGAACGAAAGTGCTTGGCAGGCCGCCGTTATTTTCATCCCCAAAGTTAGGCACCGGAATGTTATCGCGGGTCAGGCTGCTGACGGCCAGTTCATTTAACAAGCCAACATCCAGCACCTTATGCGCACGGGCGCCAAGTTCCACTGATAATTTCTGTGCGATTTCAATTTCAGCACGATGGCGCTGACCATAATCGAACGTGACGCAGTGGACTTCGTCATATTGCTTCAGAGCCTGAATCAGACAGGTTGTTGAATCTTGTCCGCCGCTAAAAACTACCACTGCTCTTTTCATTCTGATTACCTGTTGTTGAAACCATTATCTGAATTCACTGCCCGCCGGACAGTAAAACTGCCCTAATGTTACTTTTCTTTAGTGCCAGAGTGTAGTGAAAGAGTGTAGTGAAACAGCTCCTTCACGCATTTTCATCCTGCAGGGGCGGCGGAACCCAGGCCTGACTAAAATCGAACCAGCCCCAGGCCGTAAGCTGAACTCCGCTGATACGCGGTGGCGCACTGACCTGATATTGATAATTAAACAAGGGTGTCACGATGCCTGATTTCATCCATTTAAAGAAATGATCGCGAAGCTCATCCGAACGACGGTTTTCCTGCGGGATTTGCTGAATCACTTCCAGGCGCTGTTGCTGACACGCATAATCTTCATCGCGCAGGATCCCCGGCCAGAGCGGGTCTTGCTGTAGCCAGTTTTCAAGCGATGCTTCGGGCGATTCACCAATCAGGCGGTCCCCGAGCAGAAGATCGGCTGAGCGGAGCAACGCATCGTCCTCCCAGAGCCTGCCAGCATGGTAACCAATCTCAAGCCGACAACCTTCTTCCGCCAGCCGTTCTTTTAGCGCCTGTGCTACCAGCTCAAATTCAACCGGCGGATGAAACAGCAATGTCAGTTTTTCCGGCAGCAGAACATCCGCATCATCATGCAAAGGAATTGGCCAGCCCGGCAGCATTTCTTTGCTGGATTTCACCAGGTCATGATCGATAGGCAAATTATTTAACATGCCGCTGCGCTGGATCAGACTAACAATTTTCCGCGCCTGCGCCTCATTTAACACACCGCGCCGGAGATTGGCGGCGATATAGCAAAACCCCAGGCTGGTGCTGCGTCTTACCGGTTTTACCCGCGATAATTCTTCTTGCTCGCCAAGAATGATCCTGACCGGATGCTGACAGCTGACATTGTTCTTCTGAGCAAACAGTTGTGGCGTGATCCAAAACTCAATCGCCGCCAGATAAGGATGTTGAAGCGTATACAACGTGTGTTGCTCCAGCCGGACCAGCTCAGGGGAAAACGTGGTCAGGCGGAAAGGTCCGGCACCGATGTGCGGATCTTCAGGGTGCGAAAGCAGGCAATTGAGATCGGCAAAACGATGTGCCAGCCAGTAATCGGGTTTATCGAGATCAAATTGCAGGCATAGCGCGTGAGGCTGCGACAGTCGGGTGACGGACGCCAGATTGTGTTTGCCGCGTGACGAATTTTTTAGCTGCTGGAACCGCGCCATTAGTTGTGCTGTTTTAAGCGGCTCGCCGTTATGCCAGAACAACTGACTGCGCAGAAAAAACTGCCAGGTTTTGCCATTGTTACTGACCTGCCAGTGATGTGCCAGATCAGGCTGTGGCGCAGAGTTTCCCGGAATATAACGCGTCAGCCCCGCATGTATTGTGTGGGCGAGATGCTGCTCCGCCCGCCCGGTCAGGGTCAGAGGATCCAAAGGCTGGAGAGGGCGGTAATAAGGTATGCGTAATGTGGGTGCGTCTTCCTGCCATTGTCCGCCGAGATGCGGTGCCAGCAGGGCATTGAGGTGTGTGGGATCCAGCTGGCTTAATTGCAGTGCCGCAGAATGTTCACCGTTAATCAATAATTCCTGTAAATAGGAGCCGCGCAGATCTTCGGGTGTTCTCAGGCAGCAGAGCGAGGCGCGTTTACCGCGGCCAGCCTGTGATTTCCATTCAATCCAGCCCGCATCTTGAAAATGAGTGAGTAAAGTTCGCGTATGGCGTTCGCTACAGCAAAAAATGTCTGCCAGTTCTGCCACGGTAATCTGTACCGGAAACGATCCGGTTTTGAAATGCAGACGCTGGAATTGATTAAGGCGGTTTTGCAGGCGCATGATAAATACGGAACCTTATTTTTCAGGCTAACGTGTTTGTTCAGCATATCGTTTGTTCAGGATATCCCACGCACGGCGCGCTGGCTTGTCGCAAAGAAAGAAAGTGTGAGATAAAACCGGAACAGTATTCATAAACTGTTCACTATTAGTTCCGCAAATCCGGGTACATACTTTGAAAGTGAAAATTATTCCCGCTCAGAGAGGAAACATGTACCGTTTAGCTGCATTTGATATGGATGGCACGCTGCTTTTACCCGATCACACCCTGGGCGAAAAAACACTGGCAACGCTGCGTCAGCTGGCTGAAAAACCGGTAAAACTGACGTTTGCGACCGGTCGTCATTATCTTGAAATGAAAGATATTCTGGCAAATATCGGGCTGGACGGTTTCCTGATCACTGGTAACGGCACGCGTATTCATGACTTAGCCGGCCACCGGTTGCACGCAAGCGATTTGTCCGAAGATTGTGCGCATGAGCTTCTGCACACGCAATGGGATACTCCGGCCAGTCTGCACGTGTTCCGCGATGAAGGCTGGTTTACGTCGCTCGATGATCCTGACTTACTGATCCCGCACCAGTTCAGCGGTTTCCGTTACCAGTTGCAGGATCTGCGTTTATTGCCGGATTCGGGTAACAGTAAAGTGTGTTTCTGCGCGCCTCACGAAACCCTGCTGGCGCTGGTTCCTCAGCTGAAAGCGCACTTCGGACCGCGCTTAGATTTGTGTTTCTCAGCGGCAGATTGTCTGGATGTGCAGCCTGCGGGCAGCAATAAAGGCAGCGCCCTGGCACTTCTGACGGCGGGACTGGGGATTGAAATGTCTGAATGCATGGCCTTTGGCGATGCTATGAACGACAAAGAAATGCTGGAAGGCGTCGGGATGGGGCTGATAATGGGCAACGCATTACCGGTGCTGAAAGAGCAATCTCCTCACTTACAAATCATCGGGCATTGCCGCAATCAGGCGGTGTCTCACTTTTTGCAACACTGGCTGCACACTCCACACCTCACCTATTCCCCCGAATAAAAGGTATTGCAGCAAGCCGGGCCATTCTGTCCCGGCTTTTTTCCTCTTCATCTTTCAAACTCTAGCTGTGTTAGCCGCATTCTTTCACCCGAATCACTTACTCATGTAAGCTCATCGGGATTCACAAACTTGCCGCCTGCCTGCAGCACGAATTATTTTGGAAAAATATTAGTTAAGTCCTTCCAGTTGTGCAGCGTAAACGGAAATATCCCCGATATTCTTTGCCACCCAGTTGTCGTCAAAATAGGTATTCAGATAGCGTTCGCCGCTGTCGCAAAGCAGCGTGACGATCGAACCGGTTTCACCTTTCTCATGCATTTGTTTTGCCAGCTGCAAAGCGCCCCACATATTGGTGCCCGTTGAGCCACCGACTTTTCGTCCCAGCACCTTTTCTAACCAGCGGACGGTCGCCACGCTTGCGGCATCGGGCACCTGCATCATGTTGTCGATGACGTCCGGGATAAATGACGGTTCGGCGCGCGGGCGGCCAATGCCCTCAATGCGGCTGCTGCATTGCGCAGTGACGCTGGCGTCACGTTGCTGATAATAATCGTAAAATACCGAGTTTTCAGGATCTACCACCACCAGTTCGGTGTCGTGCCCCTGATAACGGATATAGCGTCCGAGCGTCGCAGAGGTTCCACCGGTACCGGCGCTCATCACCAGATAACGCGGCACCGGATGCGGCTCGCGGGACATCTGACGGAAAATACTGTCGGCAATATTGTTGTTCCCGCGCCAGTCAGTCGCGCGTTCCGCGTAGGTGAACTGATCCATATAATGACCGTTCAGTTCTCTGGCGAGTTGCTCGGAAGCCGCATAAATCTGGCTGGAATTTTCGACGAAATGACAGCGGCCGCCGTAAAACTCAATTTGCTGAATCTTGCGCGGAGCCGTACAGGAAGGCATCACGGCAATAAAAGGCAGACCCAACAGTCGGGCGAAGTAGGCTTCGGAAATGGCGGTGCTGCCCGAAGAAGCTTCAATGATGGGCGTATTTTCGCGGATCCAGCCGTTGCAAAGACCATATAAAAACAGTGAGCGTGCCAGGCGATGTTTCAGGCTGCCGGAAGGGTGGGTGCTCTCATCCTTCAGATACATCGAAATTCCGGGTAAGTCATTCAGTGTGAGACGAATTAAGTGTGTGTCGGCTGAACGTTGAAAATCGGCGTCGATTTCTTTAATGGCGTGAGTGACCCAGGAATTACGCATGTTGCAGACTCATAAAAGTGTTTGGATGGGATAAGAATAACGTAATCACCAGAGAAATAAGTTACTCTTTGACCCACGGTTTGCCGTATTTGTAGAAGTATTTTCTCCCGGAGTGCCTTATGGTAGATAAAATTGACCTCAAGCTTTTATCCCTGCTGCAAAAAGATTGCACCCTTTCCCTGAACGAACTGGCGGATGCCGTTAATCTCACTTCCACTCCCTGCTGGAAACGAATCAGGCGCCTTGAAGATGACGGGATTATTCGCGGCAAAGTGGCGTTGCTGGATGGCGATAAGCTGGGACTGAGCCTGACGGCATTTGTGCTGATCAAAACTCAGCATCACAACAGCGAATGGTATCAGCGGTTTGTACAACAGGTTGAAGCATTTCCGGAAGTACTTGGCTTCTACCGGATGGCCGGAGAATATGATTATTTATTGCAGGTGCAGGTTTCCGATATGAAAAGCTACGATAACTTTTACAAGCGACTTGTGAACGGCATTCCGGGACTGAACGATGTGACCTCAAGTTTTGCGATGGAGCGCATAAAATCGACCACCGCATTGCCCATTTAATGCAAAAGTTGCAGTAAAAAGTTTCATCAGAAACGCATGTTAACTCTGGTATCCTTGTCAGCCTGAAGAGCAAACGGGTATTTGTGATATCTGTTAACTCAATAAAATCATTATTATTTGTATGGAAAACTCTGCGTGAGACTGTTTGCACAATTAGGCTGGTATTTCCGTCGCGAATGGCGCCGGTATCTGGGTGCCGTTGCCTTGCTGATCATTATTGCTGTCCTGCAATTACTGCCGCCAAAACTGGTGGGCATAATCATTGATGGCGTAACGTCAAAACAAATGTCTTACAACGTGCTTTTCGCATGGCTGGGTCTGATGCTCGGCACAGCGATAGTCGTGTACCTGCTGCGCTATGTCTGGCGCGTACTGTTATTCGGTGCGTCCTATAAGTTGGCCGTCGAGTTACGCCAGGATTTCTTCCGCCAGCTTAGTCGTCAGCATCCCGCTTTTTATCTGCGTCATCGCACCGGCGATTTGATTGCCCGTGCCACCAACGACGTCGACCGCGTGGTGTTTGCCGCAGGCGAGGGCGTTTTGACACTGGTGGATTCACTGGTTATGGGACTTGCCGTGCTGATTGTCATGGCAACCCAGATCAGCTGGGAACTGACGCTGCTTTCGCTGGTGCCGATGCCGGTGATGGCGATCATCATCAAGCGTTACGGCGACCAGTTGCATTCCCGCTTTAAAACCGCACAGGCGGCATTTTCCTCTCTTAACGATCAGGCCCAGGAAAGCCTGACCAGCATCCGCATGATCAAAGCTTTTGGTCTGGAAAACCATCAGTCATCACAATTTGCTGATGTTGCCGCGGATACCGGTGCTAAAAACCTGCGCGTAGCCCGGGTCGATGCACGTTTTGATCCGACGATTTACGTCTCCATCGGCATGGCAAATCTTCTGGCCATTGGCGGCGGCAGCTGGATGGTGGTCAACGGGCATCTGACACTCGGTGAACTGACCAGTTTTGTGATGTATCTGGGGCTGATGATCTGGCCGATGCTGGCGCTGGCGTGGATGTTCAATATCGTAGAGCGTGGCAGTGCCGCCTACAGCCGTATCCGCAGCCTGTTACAGGAAGCGCCAGCGGTGGCCGATGGCGCAACGCCTTTACCGGCGGGTCGCGCAGTACTTGAAGCGCAGATCAACAATTTCCATTATCCCGAACACCAACACGCTGCCTTAACGTCTGTGGCGTTTTCCCTGAAACCGGGGCAAATGCTCGGTTTATGTGGCCCGACGGGTTCTGGAAAAAGTACCTTGCTGGCACTGCTTCAGCGCCAGTTCGATGTGACTGAAGGCGATGTGCGTTACCACGGTCTATCACTCAAAGAGATCCGGCTTGATGACTGGCGCGCGCGGCTTGCGGTAGTCAGCCAGACGCCTTTCCTGTTTTCAGATACCGTCGCGCAGAACATTGCCCTCGGCCGGCCGGATGCCACGCAGCAAGACATTGAGGAAGTGGCACGGCTTGCCAGCGTTCACGATGACATTTTGCGTATGCCTCAGGGGTATGAAACAGAAGTCGGTGAACGTGGTGTTATGCTTTCGGGCGGCCAGAAACAACGTATTTCGATTGCCAGAGCGCTGTTGCTGAAAGCTGAAATCCTGATCCTGGATGACGCCCTGTCAGCCGTTGATGGCCGCACGGAGCATCAGATCCTGCAAAATCTGCGTCAGTGGGGCAGTGACAGAACGGTGATTATCAGTGCTCACCGGCTTTCTGCGCTGACCGAAGCCAGTGAGATTCTGGTGTTCAGTCACGGAAGCATTTCACAGCGCGGCGATCATGACGAACTGGCTGCGAAGCCGGGCTGGTATCGCGATATGTTCCGCTATCAGCAGCTTGAAGCTGCGCTGGATGATGTGCCGGAAAAGGAGGCGGAACAACATGGCTGAACAAAAAGTGAGTAAAATCCAGAAGCTCTGGCCTACGCTTAAACGTCTTCTGGGATATGGCAAACCATACAGTAAGCCTCTGTCTTATGCGGTGCTGATGCTGTGGATTGCCGCCGCAGCGGAAGTCACCGGCCCGATCCTGATCAGTTTCTTTATTGATCACTATGTGGCGAAAGGTGAAATGCCCTGGGGGAAAGTCAGTTTGCTGGCGCTGAGTTTCATCTTCCTGCAATTTCTGGCAGCAAGCTTGCACTATTTTCAGGCACTTCTGTTTAACCGTGCTGCGGTTGGCGTGGTTCAGCGTCTGCGCACCGACGTCATGGATGCGGCATTGCGTCAGCCTTTGAGCGCCTTTGATACCCAGCCGGTCGGGCAACTGATTTCGCGTGTGACCAATGATACTGAAGTGATCCGTGACCTTTATGTCACTGTTGTATCGACGGTTTTGCGCAGCATTGCGCTGATTGGCGCAATGCTGGTGGCGATGTTCAGCCTTGACTGGCGACTTGCCTCGGTGGCTATCTGCATCTTCCCGGCTGTGTTTGTGGTGATGGGGCTGTACCAGATTTACAGTACGCCGGTCGTTCGTAAAGTGCGTGCTTATCTGGCGGACATTAATGATGGCTTCAACGAAGTCATTAATGGCATGAACGTTATTCAGCAATTCCGTCAGCAAAAACGGTTTGGTGAACGACTGTCCCGCGCCAGTCAGTCACATTATATGGCCCGCATGCAGACGCTCAGGCTCGAAGGATTTTTGCTGCGGCCGTTACTCAGCTTATTTTCATCCCTGATTTTGTGCGGCCTGTTAATCTTGTTCGGTTTCAGTGCCGAAGGCTCGATTGGCGTGGGGGTTTTGTATGCTTTCATCAACTACCTCGGGCGCCTAAACGAACCTCTGATTGAGCTGACGTCGCAGCAATCCATTCTCCAGCAGGCTGTAGTCGCAGGTGAACGTATCTTTGATTTGATGGACCGGACTCAGCAGCAGTACGGACCGGACGATAAGTTGCTGACCAGCGGCGAGATTGATATTCGCGACGTCAGTTTTGCCTACCGCCCGGACAAATGGGTGCTGGAGAATATTACCCTGCATGTCCCTTCACGTGGATTTGTGGCGCTGGTCGGGCACACAGGCAGTGGCAAAAGTACGCTGGCGAATCTCCTGATGGGCTATTATCCGCTGAATAAAGGTGAGATCCGCGTCGACGGGCGTAACCTTGCTGATCTCTCGCATTCCAGTCTGCGAAAGGGAATTGCTATGGTTCAGCAGGATCCGGTGGTGCTGGCGGAATCGGTATTCTCTAACGTGACTTTAGGTCGCGATATTGATGAAGCTCAGGTCTGGCACGCACTGGATATTGTGCAGCTTTCTCCGCTGGTACGGGGAATGCCGGAAGGGTTGAATACGCGTCTGGGAGAACAGGGTAATAATCTCTCTGTCGGACAGAAGCAATTACTGGCGATGGCGCGCGTTTTGGTGCAGGCACCAGAAATTCTGATCCTTGACGAGGCAACGGCCAATATCGACTCAGGAACCGAGCAGGCAATTCAGCGTGCTTTACGTGCCATTCGTCAGCAAACAACTCTGGTTGTAATTGCACACCGGCTGTCGACGATTGTGGATGCAGATAATATTTTGGTATTGCACCGCGGGCAAGCCGTTGAGCAGGGCAACCACTTACAGCTGCTGGCAGAAAAAGGCCGGTATTATCAGATGTATCAGTTGCAACTTGCCGGGCAAGAACTGGCGTCAGCTGAGCAGGGAATTCCTTCCACAGAAAACGCATAAACTGTCAGCTGGCGTAACGCGTTCGCTACGCCAGCATTCTCTCCTCAACGTCTTATCCTCCCGCCATCCCATCCCGCGCACCGTATTCATGCAGGCAAAATACCTGCGGTTTACACATTGCACTATAAAGCAGCGATGAGCACTTAAATGGTGCGTACTCAGCAGTGTGCTGTGTGGCGAAACAACTGTGCGCCCGGTCACGATTATTCTGAAAATGCCGGTTTGCGCGGGAATTGCAGGAATCTTTCATCAGTTTCAACTCTGGCACACCCTTTGCTTTATCCCTTGCGTATCGGGCGCGAATCCTCTCGCGGTAAGCCCTTAATTCGAGGAGTGGCACAATGAAGCTGGTTACTGTGGTGATCAAACCTTTTAAGCTGGAAGACGTGCGTGAAGCGCTGTCTGCTGTTGGAATTCAGGGGCTGACCGTAACGGAAGTTAAAGGTTTTGGCCGTCAGAAAGGTCATGCCGAACTTTACCGTGGCGCGGAATACAGTGTGAACTTCCTTCCAAAAGTAAAAATCGACATTGCTATCGCTGACGATCAGCTCGATGAAGTGATCGACGTGATCAGCAAAGCGGCCTACACCGGCAAGATCGGTGATGGCAAAATTTTCGTTGCTGAATTGCAACGTGTTATCCGTATTCGTACTGGTGAAACCGACGAAGCAGCACTGTAATTTCCGGTTTTTATCTCTCATGCCAACCGGTTTGAGATAAATCAGATTAGAAAAAACAGTTTTGAGAAACAGGGGTGGGTTAATAATGAAAAAACTTTTATCCATGATGGGGCTGGGCGCAGTGGCATTATTGCCTTCGCTTGCCATGGCCGCGGCACCAGCCGCCGCCAACGGCGCTGATAACGCCTTTATGATGATTTGTACTGCGCTGGTATTGTTTATGACCGTACCTGGCGTAGCTTTGTTCTACGGCGGTTTACTGCGTTCCAAAAACGTTTTATCCATGCTGACTCAGGTTATTGTGACCTTCGCATTGGTCTGCGTTTTGTGGATCCTTTACGGTTACAGTCTGGCATTCAGCGAAGGTAACGCCTTCTTCGGTGGTTTCGGCAACGTAATGATGAAAGGCATTGGCCTGGATTCTGTTACCGGCACCTTCTCTCAGATGATCCATGTGGCATTCCAGTGTTCATTCGCCTGCATCACCGTGGCACTGATCGTCGGTGGTATCGCTGAACGTGTGCGTTTCTCTGCGGTGCTGATTTTCACCGTGATCTGGCTGACCTTCTCCTACATTCCAATGGCACACATGGTATGGGCGGGCGGTTTCCTGGCTGCTGATGGCGCGCTGGACTTCGCCGGCGGTACCGTTGTTCACATCAACGCCGCTATCGCGGGTCTGGTCGGTGCTTATCTGCTGGGCAAACGTGCCGGTTTCGGTAAAGAAGCGTTCAAACCTCACAACCTGCCAATGGTGTTCACTGGCGCTGCAATCCTGTATGTCGGCTGGTTCGGCTTTAACGCCGGCTCTGCAAGTGCAGCAAGTTCCATTGCCGCGCTGGCGTTCCTGAATACTGTGATTGCAACGGCTGGCGCAATCCTGTCCTGGACTCTGGTTGAGTGGATGGTTCGCGGCAAGCCTTCTCTGCTGGGCGCAAGCTCCGGCGCTATCGCAGGTCTGGTTGCCATCACTCCGGCGTGTGGTACGGTCGGCGTGGGCGGTGCGTTGATCATCGGTCTGGTCGGCGGTGTGACTGGCCTGTGGGGTGTCGTTACCCTGAAAAAATGGCTGCGCGTTGATGATACCTGTGACGTGTTCGGTGTTCACGGCGTCTGCGGTATCGTAGGTTGCCTGCTGACCGGCGTATTCACTTCCAGCTCTCTGGGCGGCGTGGGTTATGCAGAAGGCGTGACCATGGGCCATCAGGTTTGGGTTCAGTTCTTCAGCGTTTGCGTCACACTGGTGTGGTCTGGTGTTGTGGCCTTCATCGGTTACAAAGTGGCTGACATGATTGTAGGCCTGCGTGTTCCTGAAGAGCAGGAACGTGAAGGTCTGGATGTGAACAGCCACGGCGAAAACGCCTATAACCAGTAATGGCTCAGTAACAGGATTTCAGAGAAAGTAGTGCGCTAACTCTCTCATTAAGCAGTACAAAACAATAAAATAATGATGATATGCAAAAGGGGCGATAACGATATCGCCCCTTTTTAATGCACAGTTTTTGCCAACCGCGATCGGATAATGTTTATTCAGGCGTCCGCTGGCGGATCACGCCTTCCTGTACCGTAGAGGCAACCAGAACGCCATCACGGGTATAAAATTGTCCGCGTACAAAACCACGAGCGCCCGACGCAGATGTGCTTTCAACGGCGTATAGCAGCCAGTCATCCATACGGAAAGGGCGGTGGAACCACATCGAATGGTCGATGGTGGCGACCTGCATTCCTGGCTCAAGGAACCCGATACCATGCGGTTGCAGTGCAGTCGGCAGGAAATTGAAGTCCGAGGCATAACCCAGCAGATACTGATGGATGCGCAAATCATCCGGCATTTCTCCGTTAGCCCTGAACCAGACCGCGCGGTGAGGTTCTTCTACACTTCCCTTCAACGGGTTATGGAATTTCACCGGACGCATTTCAATCGGCTTGTGACCAATGAATTTTTCACGGAATTTTTCAGGGATCAGATGCGCCAGATTTTTGGCAATATCTGATTCAGAAACCAGCGTTTCTGGTGCCGGGACATCAGGCATGGTGTTCTGATGTTCGAAGCCGGTTTCCTGGCTCTGGAACGACGCGGTCATATAAAAAATCGGTTTGCCATGCTGAACGGCTTTTACGCGTCGTGCGCTAAAACTGTTGCCGTCTCGCAGAATTTCCACGTCATAAATGATGGGTTTGCTGCTGTCACCGGGACGCAGAAAGTAGCTATGAAAAGAGTGAATACCGCGGTCGACAGGTACGGTTTGTTTGGCCGCGTACAACGCCTGACCGACAACCTGACCACCAAAGACCTGACGCAAACCCAGATCTTCACTTTGACCACGAAACAGTCCTTCTTCTATTTTTTCCAGATCTAACAGATCCAGCAGATTTTTTAATGCCTGACTCATAGTGGCCTCATGAAAGTTACCGGTGATATTGACCTAAGTTGTTCGGGATACCGCAGGCAGGAATGTTCTGAAATACACCTTCGCTGACAGGTCTAACCTGTTAATCATAGTGGATCTTTTGAAACCTCAGAAGTCTTGTTTTATCCTCGGGGCGGCGAACTCTGGTTTTTTGTGCCATGATTAATGGGTAAGCTGGTTTAAGTCACTAAGTTCATCGTCGGCGTTGGTTACGTTTGTTACAACTTGTCGACAATCGAATAATAAAAGGGAGAAGGATCAATGAAACTTTGGCAGATAGTAGGTGGAACCGCGCTGTCTCTGACTCTTGCCGGATGCGCACAGCATCACGAGGCTCCAGCGCAGCAACCTCCAGTGAATACCGCGGCCAGCCCGGCCACTGCACCTGCGATCACCGGCCCGAACGTATCGGGTAGCGTGTTCATTAATCAGCGTGTGGCCTTGCCGCCAGATGCGGTTCTGACCGTGACCTTGTCTGATGCTTCGGTTGCTGATGCGCCGTCGCGTGTCATCTCGCAGAAAGTCGCGAGAACCCAGGGCAAACAGTCACCGTTTACCTTTATCCTGCCGTATAACCCACAGGAAATTGCGCCTAATGCGCGTGTTCTGTTAAGTGCGGCGGTGACCATTAATGGTCAGGTAACCTTTGTTACTGACAGCATCAAAGAAGTCATCAATAACGGTCAGGGCACGCGTGCCGACCTGCAACTTGTTCCGGTCGTAGCCGTCCCTGTGGCGACTAAACCGAATGCTCTGGCGCCAATGACTAACCCGTCAAATTCGGGGCTGGGCACGGCACCGGCACCGGTAAGTGCAGTTCCGACACAGTCAGCAACGTACTAATTCGTTACTCACTTATTTATTCGTGACTCGTGATGATTCAGGCACCGCTCCGGCGGTGCTTTTTTATTTGCGTAATGATGTGCGCAGAACTACCACTTCCAGCCATACTTTTCTAAATCAACTTTACCTTTCGTAAAGATTATCCCTTCGGCCAGAAGCGCCTGACGCTGACGTTTAAAGTCCTCACCCTGCAGGGAAATTTCACCGTGGCGATTAATCACCCGATGCCAGGGAAGCGTGCTGCCTTCGGGTAACTTTTTGAGCACACCGCCCACCTGACGTGCCGCCCGCGGAGAACCAGCCAGCTGAGCGACGTTGCCATAAGTCGTGACCTGACCCGGGGGAATGGCAGCGATTATCTGGAATACGCGCTGGCGAAAGCTATCGGGCTCTGACATGACATCCTCCTCAGTGTTTGGCGAACAGTATGACGCAAAAAATGTCCTTCTGTCCGTCCAGATTCAGGCGTATTGTTTAAGAAAACAACGGTTGTCGGCGGTTAACTTGCTTTTGCCTCGGGCATCACAGATAATGCCCACCGCTTCGATTCTCTCAGGAGAAATGAAGCCGACAACGTCAATGGGGGCCCTGTTGGTTCTCCCGCAACGCTAACTTGTTAACTCGGTCAGGTCCGGAAGGAAGCAGCCATAGCAGGTGTCGTGTGTGCCGGGATGTAGCTGGCAGGGCCTCCACCAATTTCAGGCCTTCCCGTTTTATCAATCCCCTTATTTTTCCGATTCATAACTCCCTCTTAGCCAAACTGCGCCCATAAAAAAGGGCACGTTATCCGCGCCCTGGTTTGCTGACTGTTTACTGGTTTTTTTTAGTGATGAACCAGCGTCGCAAAGTAATACACCAGCGGGATGGCGAGTATATACAGTCCCAAAGGCACTTCGCGCACCTTACCGGCCACCACTTTAATGATGATGTAAAACAGCAGGCCACCGGCAATCCCGGTACCGAAGCTGTTGGAAATCAGGGTAATCATCACCATCATCAGCACCGGCAGCGCATCAGTGAAGTTAGCCAAATCGACCTTGCGCAGATTACTGAACATGTTCAGGCCAATCAGGATCAGCGCAGGTGCGGTCGCTTCTTTCGGGATCATCAGCGCAACAGGTGTGAACAATAGCATCAGCAGGAACATCACTGCGGCAGACAGCGCCGTCAGGCCTGTTTTCCCCCCCGCTTCTGCAGCAGCAGACGATTCTATCAGCGCGGTTGCGGCTGGGATCCCTACAATCGGGCCGAGCGCTGCGGCAACAGAGTCCACCATGAATGGCCGGTTGATGTGTTTCATATTGCCATGTTCATCAAGCAACCCGGCTTCCCCGCCTACCGCCAGCGTCGTACCCATCGTTGAGAAGAATTCTGATGCAAAGAAGATGAACAGGAAAGGCAGGAAAGCGATATTAATCGCGCCGATCAAATCGACTTTGCCAAAAAGCGGAGCCACTGAGTGGGGCAGGGAAATCCATTGTTCAGGCAGATGCGTCACACCAAACGGAATACCGGCCACGGTCGCCAGTAAAATAGCCCAGAGGATTGCTCCAGGTACTTTGCGCGCCTGCAATCCCACGGCAAGCAGCAAACCGAGCAGCGCAATCAGCGCACCCGGCGCGGTGAAATCGCCTAACGCCAGTGCATGTGTCCTGGCATTAGCCATCACCAGTCCGGCGTTACGAAAACCGAGCAGGGCAACGAAAATACCAATCGATGCCGTCAGACCGAGTTTGATGGACTGCGGCACAGAACGTGTGACGACTTCCCGCAGACCAAAAACTGTCATCACGAAGAATAAAATACCCGACCAGCAGGCTATCCCTAATGCGATGGGCCAGCTGATGCCGTCACCGGCCAGCGTGACACCGACCAGCACGGAACCGCCGATGCCGGGGCCGACCATAAACGGCAGATTAGCGTAGAACGCCATTAATAATGAGCCCAGCACAAATACCAGGATCACGCCGGTTGTCGCCGCGCCTTTGTCCATCCCGCTCACCGCCAGCAAACCGGGGATCACCACCAGCAAATAAGCAGCGGCGAGGAATCCGGTGATCCCTGCCAGACATTCGGTTTTCACCCGGGTCTGGCGCTGATGTAAATGAAAGCGTCGCTGCAACCAGCTTTGCTGCGTTGAGGTTGCTACGTTTTTCACAGAACTTTCAGACATGCTTAAATTCCCCTGACAATAATTTTTATAATGTTGTGTTTGCTATCATTTCTGCTCCGGCGTGGCACCGGGCATTTCAGATTTATTCCGGCCAGATTTCCAGAACCGGGTCGACGATTTCACGCAGTCCGCCGTCAGTGAGGCCTAAGTCAGTCAGATGCGGCCCGGCATTACATGCCAGACACGTGCCCTCGATGGCTTTGAAAACGCGATAAGGGGGTTCCCAGTCGGCTATCTGTGCGCTGAGTTCACGCAGATTTTTAAATTGTTCAGCCAGTTGTTCCGCAGGCAATTCAGAGAGCATTCCGGCAATGGGCATATCCACTTTTGCCAGCAATGTGCCATTCTGGCTGAGTGCCATTCCGCCGCCGCTGGAGATGAGCTGATTCGCCGCCACCACCATATCTGCGGGGGAACGTCCCAGTACCACCAGATTATGTGAATCGTGCGAGTAGGAAGTGGCAATCGCTCCGCGCAGTTCTCCCCAGCCCTCCAGTAATGCCATTTTGGGGGTGGCGTCGTGCCGCCCGTGGCGGTGCTGTACCCAAATCAGGCTGAAGCCTTCCGGGAGTTGTACCACGTCGTCTTTGACGTCAACGGTCACTTCGCTCCACTGTGTAAAGCGTGCGCCTTTAATATTACGCAGGCGGGCTTTGCCGTTTGTCAGCCCCGGAACTTTCATGCAGAAGTCGTCTGCAATGAGGGCACTGAGCCGCATTGTGTCACGAGGAGGGATTACGCCGCTTGCCGCCGCTGGCGTGAAGAGAAGTTTGCTCTCTTTTGCCACACAATTCCCTGCCACGTATACGGCGTGCGGATGCAGATTTTCCAGTGAATCAAACGCGATGATATCTGCCGTACGGCCTGGCGCTATCAGCCCTAAATCTGAACGTTGCATGCGTATAGCGGCGTTGAAAGTCGCCATGCGCAATACATCTTCTGCACGTAACCCGTGTGAAATTAGCAACTTGACTAACGCAATCAGCCCGCCTTTTTCCAGCAGATGATCGGGCGGAACATCATCAGTACACAGCGTAATCTGTGAGGAAAGATGTGGCAGCGCCAGCAACGCAGCAGCGATATCCGGCAGAAGATAAGGATGGGAGCCGCGGATTTGCAGCGTCAGACCGGCGCGCAGTTTTTCCAGTGCATCTTGCGCAGAAGTCAGTTCGTGATCAGAGGTTACGCCAGCCGCCAGATAGGCTTGCAACTGTTCATCTTTCAGCCCGCGGGCATGGCCTTCGATCAGTTTGCCGCTGTTTAAACCGGCCTCGAGAATTTCCAGCATCCGCCCGCTGCCATTAATCACGCCGTGCATATCCATGACTTCGGCAACCCCGGCGACATCCGGCCAGCTCAGCATGGTTTGCATTTCCTGACCGTGAAAGTCAGCGCCGGACATTTCTAAACCGGGAGTGGAAGGGACGCTGGAAGGGGCTGCGCAAATCACGCGCAGAGGTAAATTACGACTCGACTCAACGGCATATTGCACCCCGGCGACGCCCAGTACATTCGCCAGCTCGTGCGGATCCCAGAACACGGTGGTCGTCCCCTGACCAACGACAATCCCGGCGTATTTTTCCGGCGAAAGGTGAGAGCTTTCGATATGCACATGGGTGTCGATAAGTCCCGGCGAAAGATAGCGACCGGTTAAGTCATCGACATTCTCTGCCTGAGAGAATTTTCCACGCGGATGGACGCTGGCAATCATATTGCCGGTGATCCCGACATCGGCTTCGCGAATCTCTCCCGTCACCATATCGATAACGTTTGCGTTGATAAGCAGACGATCAAAAGGAATTTTCCCTAACGCAGCCTGAACCGCGCGCTGGCGCAGGGGTAACGGAGCAATGTTTTCGGTCATGTCAGTATCCGGATTTACAATGTGATTGGGCTAATGTAGGGAGAGGGAATGCCTTTGCACAGATGAATTATTTTATCCGTTTATAAGATGCGGTTATGCTGAGCAAACGTTTTCTATTTTTAGCGGGATCCCTGACCATCATGTCTGAACCCTGGCGCCGGTTGCCTGCGCTCTCCCTCAAGCAAATTCAATACTTTGTAACGCTGGCGCAGTTACGCAGTTTCACCGACACGGCGAACCGTCTGGCGATTAGTCAGCCAGCTTTAAGCAGCGCACTGCGGCAAATTGAATCAGTACTGGGGGGGAAATTATTAAACCGCACCGCTCAGGGAGTCAGCCTGACCGAACAGGGCGAAGCTGTTTTACCTTATGCAGAAAGGCTACTGAATACAGCGCATAGTGCCTTCGATGATATGCAACAAATCATGCGGCAGGGTGGTGATGGAACTTTACGTATCGGATTGGTCCCTTCAGTCAGTACGTTGTTATTCCCGGCTGTTCCGCAGTTATTATCGGAATATTTCCCTGATATGCGTGTGGAATTTCATGACCTGACAAACGATGCATTATTACTGGAACTGGAGAACGGATCTGTGGATTTTGGTATCGGTGCGACCGACAGCACGGTGCCGGATTCTGTAGCAATATATCCGCTGCTGGAAGATCCTTTCGTGGCGGTGATCCGGCGCGATGATCCCCTATCAGAAGGGCATAATATCCCCTGGAAGCAACTGGCTAAAAGGGATATTGCTTTGTTTTCAAAAGGAAATGTCAGCAGGCTGGTGAGTTCATTAATTGAAAGTCACAGGCTGAATTTGCGGGTGAGTTATCGCGTGGATTTTCAGGAGACGTTATATGGTTTAGTTCGTTCGCGTCTGGCTCTGGCGATATTGCCAGAATTATATACAGCAACACTTAATGATGATGAATTAACAGTGGTTCATCTGCAGCAACCCACATTAAGTCGTACAGTGGCGATGATGCGTAAGCCAGCGCCTCTGCGCTCGCCTGTAACAGAACAATGTTTCCAGTTTCTTTTACAAACATTCCACCGGCAGATCAAAGAGAAAGCAGAAAGAAATATCTGAAGAAATAGTTAAAAATTGCTTAAGTTATATTGTATGAATTATGAGCGTCAGGCCGAAAGGTATTTCGACCTGACTCTGTCTGTCAGCGTACAAATTTCCAGACTGATACCGGGATTTTATCGTACAGCTTGTTCATCGTTAGCTCCGCTAAACGATGATCAGCTGCTGAGTAAAACAATTCCAGCTCGTCGTCGGACAGTTCATACTTATTCTTTTCAATGACACGTTCAAGTGTATCAATAGTGGTGCATTTTCTTAAACGCATCAAATAGTCGATTTTGTTCATCTTAGCCTTTTCATTTTTATCTGATGACTGCATATAAATTATTACTCAAGTCTTCATTAGGGTACAGATGTAGTCCCCTGAGAACATTCTGAATAATCGCTTCTTGGTCTTTTGCCATTGGCGTAAATCAGAATCGTTAATTCCATAATTGCTGAACAGGGTGTAGGTATCATCCAGATACTCTTCAACCAGATCACTTAAATGGGTATCGTCCGGATACTTAATTTTAAAGCTCATCACAAAGGATGCAATGTGCTCAATCAGTTCGTTGAGTTGCAGGTTAACAGCAGAAGTAGGGTCGTTGACCCAACCGTGGTGACTGTCACCCAGTGTCGCGATGCCTTCATCATACAACATTTCATTCAGGTAGCGTAACTGAGCGATATCGTGCCGCTTAGGCGAGTACTCATCCATATCATCCCCTCCGTAATGGTTTATTCGGTGTTGATAACACTCTGTGAGTAAACAACAAAACTTGATGGCTTACAGAAAACGGCTCTCACTACTAACGCTATGAACAGATGACGCTATGAACTGACTTATACATCAAAGACAATCGCAGTCTTTGAGATGAACTTTCTCGGGCTTATTACACAACATATAATTTAAATATAATTCATTTTGAGAAAGCTGCGCAAACGTATTACTCAAACTTACAATTCTTCAGCCGTTGAACCTTTGAACAAATCAATAATATCAAACTCCAGACCTGCCGGCTTTACAAGGAATGTGACACTTTGCGTCGTGAACTCTTGTGCATTAATGTCCAGACAACCGTTGAAAATCGTCCATCTGAACTGGTAATTCATCGAATAACAATTTTCGCCAATTGCAACGATTGACACGATTTGCAAAGAATTTGGTTCATAACGTGCATTTTCTGAGAAGTAAGTTAAATCGCCAATTAATGACTCTTCAATTTCAGATAAATAACGTTCAATAATCTGCAGCAAATCTGAAGGAGTCAGATTTTCCCCATTAATAGGGTAGGGGATAAATTTTTTCACCGGTTTTCGCCTTTGAACTCCATACCTTTCTATTATTGCATACTTTTATCAGGATGTGTTTTGAGCAGAGAAAAAAATTTCCACTGCGGAAAAACATAACTTTCTGATTGTAATGACAATTAGTTTCTGTTCATCAATTTTTACCCTTTTCTAACAATTTTGCCTGGCCCAGGGTGTGCATTCCCCGTTCCGAAAGGACATCTGGTAAAAAATCGAAACAGTTCACGTGTTGATACAAAACCGAGTGTGTGATGTTATATTGTAACGAATGGAGGGGCTATGACCAAAACACTCTTTACACTTTCTTCGCCAGTACGCTGTCTCGCCGTGCTGGCTGTACTGGCTATTTTATGGGCCGCAATTTACTGGGCAATATCGCTACCATGATTTTTGTTAATAATGTTGAAGTCGGCTATGACCGCCGGGCGGTTGCGATGCCGGTCAGCGGGCAATTTCTTTCGGGCTCACTGACGGCGGTTATCGGGGCTAACGGGGCGGGTAAATCCACTTTCCTCAAAACGCTGGCTGGCCTTCAGCAGGCGGTTGCGGGCAATATTACCTTCACCGGCGGAAAACGTCCGCGTCTGGCCTATTTACCGCAGCAGGCGGAATTGGATCGCGGTTTTCCGATCAGCGTATTCGACCTGGTCGCGATGGGGTGCTGGCCGCAAAGCGGACTTTTTGGCGGCATAAATCAGCAGTCAGCCACCGCAGTAACTCAGGCGCTTGAGACGGTCGGGATGACTGAAATGTCGCATTTGCCCGTAGGTTCGCTTTCCGGTGGTCAGCTGCAACGTACTTTATTCGCGCGTTTACTGGTGCAACAGGCGCCTCTCATCATGCTTGATGAACCTTTTACTGGCATCGATACCCAGACAACGGAACTGCTGCTCAAGGTGATTGCGCACTGGCATCAGGAAGGCAAAACCGTCATTGCGGTTTTACATGATATCTCAATGGTTGCCCGGCATTTTCCTCATGTGCTTTACCTCAGTGCGCAACAGAATCTGTGGGGAACGGCGCATGACGTATTGGGTCACTTCCCGCATCAGGCGCATGCCTGTATTTCGACCGAACCTTTTTCTCTCGTGGCGGGAGTCGCCAATTCATGATGCTTTTTCATTTACTGGCCGATCCCTTTATTGAGTTTGGTTTCATGCGCCGCGCGTTAATTGCCTGTATCGCATTATCTATCAGCGCCACGCCTCTGGGCGTTTTCCTGCTATTACGTCGGATGAGTCTGGTGGGGGACGCACTTTCCCACGCCGTATTACCGGGTGCCGCTATCGGTTATCTGATTTCAGGAATGTCGCTGGTCGCCATGGGAATTGGCGGTTTTATTGCAGGACTTGCAGTGGCGATGCTGTCAGGCCTGGTGAGCCGCCGCACACAATTAAAGGAAGATGCCAGTTTTGCCGGTTTCTATCTGGGTTCGCTCGCGTTGGGTGTGACGCTGGTTTCCCTGCGCGGTTCCAGTGTTGATCTTCTGCACGTTCTGTTTGGCTCTATTCTCGCGATCGATTCCTCAGCAATGATTATGGTCGGCATTATTACCAGTGTGTCATTGCTGGTGCTGGCCTGCATTTATCGCGCCCTGGTCATAGAATCCTTCGATTCACTGTTTTTACGGGTCAGCGCAGGGAAATGGCTGGCGACGATACATGGGATTTTCCTGGCGCTGGTCGTTGTGAACCTGGTTGCCGGCTTCCAGATCCTCGGCACGCTGATGTCAGTCGGTTTGATGATGTTACCCGCGGCCAGCGCACGTTTCTGGGCGCAGGATTTACCCCATACCTTGCTGAGCGCCATGATTATCGGTGTGATCGCCAGTATCGTCGGGCTTATCTGGTCTTATTACGCTTCGCTGCCCGCAGGCCCGGCTATCGTCCTCAGCGCGACGGTGATCTTCTTTATTTCAGTTTTATTTGGAAAGCGGGGCGGGATGTTAACGGCTTCGCGAACTTAAGCAGCAGTAAGTTAATAAGCAGTACCACAATTAAGGGGACATGATGAAAGTATTACCTGTATCACTCGCAGCAGCTGCCCTGCTGTCGAGCCCGCTGGCTATGGCGAAAACCGTGGATGCGGTGGCCAGTTTTTCTATTCTCGGGGATATCGTTCAGGAAGTGGGCGGCGAGCACGTTAAAGTGACGACGCTAGTCGGACCTGACGGTGATCCGCACAGCTTTGAGCCTTCGCCGAAAGACAGTAAGGCGATTAATGCGTCTGATGTCGTTTTCGTCAGTGGCTTAGGTCTGGAGGGGTGGATCGATCGTCTGGTGACGGCTTCCGGTTACAAAGGTCATGTGGTGACGGCATCTGAAGGCGTTAATTCCCGTAAAATGGAAGAAGACGGCAAACAAATTACCGATCCGCACGCCTGGAACAGCATGGCGAACGGCGTGATTTATGCGACCAATGTGATGAATGCGCTGATCAAAGCCGATCCGGAAGATGCTGACTATTTCCGCCAGCGCGGAACCGCCTATATTGAGCAGTTACAGAAGCTTGATGCGTGGGCCAAAACTGAATTCACCGGCATTCCTCAGTCAAAACGTAAAGTGCTGACCAGTCATGATGCTTTCGGTTATTTTGGTCAGGAATACCATGTCAGCTTTATGGCACCAGTCGGCTTTTCTACCGAAGCGGAGGCCAGCGCCAGCGGTGTCGCGTCGCTGATTAAGCAGATCAAAGAGGAGAAGGTGAAAACGTACTTCATCGAAAATCAGACCGATCCGCGTCTGGTGAAACAAATTGCTGCGGCGAGCGGCGCGCAACCTGGTGGTGAGCTGTATCCTGAAGCACTTTCAGGCCCGCAAGGCCCGGCCACGACGTATATCAAAGCGTTTAAGCACAACGTTGAGACGATCGTTGCCAGCATGAAATAAGATTTCCCCTCCTCACGGTTTCGCTGTGAGGAGGTTTTACATCATGTCTTAACATAAGAAAAAGCCCCGTCGGGCAAGCGGCGGGGCTTTTATTTTTTTTATAAGGGGCATAAGGGAAAGGCGCAGTGTTAACGCTTTTTCTTTCTGCCCTGAACGGCTTTAAAACGCGGATTGCTTTTACAGATCACATAAATCCGGCCTTTACGGCGAACCACGCGACAATCCGGATGACGATTTTTTGCCGAACGTAATGAACTCAGAACCTGCATAACAATTTCCCTGATGTTGTTTACTTTTTACCGAGGAAGCTGCCGAAGCGTTGATTGAATCGCGCGGTGCTGCCTTCTTTTGAATACTCTTTCTGCTTACCGGTGTAATACGGATGGGAAGCGGAAGAAACTTCAATCGTGATGTAAGGGTAGGTTGCCCCTTCCAGTTCAATGGTGCGGTCTGTCGAGATGGTTGAACCGACCTTGAAGTATTCATTAGCACTGGTGTCGTGGAAAACCACGGTGCGATACGCAGGATGGATAGCGGGTTTCATAATGCCTCAAGTTGTTATGTTATACTATAACAATAAGTATGCACCCATCTGTTTTCCGGTTCAAGACTCAGGCGAAAAAAAAGGCCGCATAAGCGGCCTTTCGTCAGGGTGAGGATCCGTTACAGCGTCGGATGCTCTGTTTTGTGCGTATGTTCGATATCCTCGTTCTTCTTACCGAAGCGTCGACGAACCACTACGAAGAAGACCGGAACAAAGAAGATCGCCAGCAGCGTTGCTGTGATCATCCCGCCCATTACGCCGGTACCTACGGCGTTCTGAGAACCGGAACCTGCACCGGAGCTGATTACCAGCGGCATTACACCGAGGATAAATGCCAGTGAGGTCATCAGAATCGGACGAAGACGCATACGAACCGCTTCAAGTGTGGATTCGATCAGACCCTTACCTTCTTTGTCCATCAGGTCTTTGGCGAACTCAACAATCAATATGGCGTTCTTCGCCGACAACCCGATGGTGGTCAGCAGGCCTACCTGGAAGTAAACGTCGTTACTGAGTCCGCGCATCGTGGCTGCCAGAAGCGCACCCACAACCCCGAGCGGAACCACCAGCATGACCGAGAACGGTATTGACCAGCTTTCATACAATGCTGCCAGACACAGGAATACGACAATCAGGGAGATAGCGTACAAGGCCGGAGCCTGGTTCCCTGACAAGCGTTCCTGATAGGACAGACCGGTCCAGTCATAGCCGATACCGCTTGGAAGTTTGGAAGCCAGAGACTCCATCATCTCCATTGCAGCACCCGAACTTTTGCCCGGAGCTGGCTGACCCAGAATTTCCATGGATGGCAGACCGTTATAACGTTCCAGACGCGGTGAACCGTATTCCCATTTCGCACTGGAAAATGCGGAGAACGGCACCATCTGGCCAGCACTGCCACGGACATACAAGTTATTGATGTCAGACGGCAACATACGGTATTTATTTTCAGCCTGAACGTACACTTTCTTCACGCGACCACGGTCGATGAAGTCGTTGACGTAGCTACCACCAATCGAAGCACCGAGAGTGGTGTTGATGTCGGAAATTGAAACGCCAAGTGCCGTTGCTTTTTCCTGATCAATTTCGATTTTGAACTGTGGTGTATCTTCCAGACCGTTTGGACGAACCTGAGTCAGCAAGTCCGGATGTTGAGCTACCATGCCCAGCAACTGGTTACGTGCCTGAGTCAGCTTGTCATGCCCAAGGTTAGCCTGGTCAATCAACTGGAAGTCGAAGCCTGTCGCCGTACCTAACTCAACAATCGCTGGCAAGTTGAACGGGAATACCAGAGCATCTTTAATAGTGCTGAATGCGCCCATCGCACGGCCTGCAATGGCAGGAACTTTATTCTCCGAGCCGCTACGCTCAGACCAGTCTTTCAGACTGATAAACGCGATACCGGTGTTCTGACCACGACCAGCAAAGCCAAAGCCGTTGACCGTAAACACGGACTTCACGTTAGCTTTTTCTTTCGTCAGATAGTAATCGCTGACTTCGTCGAGCACTTTCTGTGTACGCTCCTGGGTCGCACCTGCTGGCAATTGCGCCATGGTCAGGAATACACCCTGGTCTTCTTCCGGCAGGAAGGAGGTTGGCAGGCGGATAAACAGGAATGCCATGCCGACAACGATCAGCAGATAAATCACCAGATAACGACCGGTGCTGCGCAGAATGTTGCCTACGCTGTCGGTGTAGTGGTGCGTGCTTTGGTCAAATTTCTTGTTAAACCAGCCGAAGAAACCTTTCTTATCGTGATGCTCACCTTTGGCAACCGGCTTGAGCATGGTCGCACAAAGCGCAGGTGTCAGGATCATCGCCACCAGAACCGACAGCACCATGGCCGAAACGATGGTGATGGAGAACTGACGGTAGATAACACCGGTAGAACCACCGAAGAAGGCCATCGGGATGAATACTGCGGACAGCACCATCGCGATCCCCACCAATGCACCCTGGATCTGCTCCATGGATTTTTTGGTGGCCTCTTTCGGAGGCAGGCCTTCTTCGACCATGACACGCTCGACGTTCTCGACGACGACGATGGCGTCATCGACGAGCAGGCCTATCGCGAGCACCATCCCGAACATTGTCAGGGTGTTTATCGAATAGCCAAACGCTGCCAGAATTGCAAAGGTACCGAGCAGGACCACCGGAACCGCAATGGTCGGGATAAGCGTTGCGCGGAAGTTTTGCAGGAACAAGAACATGACCAGGAATACCAGGACGATGGCCTCGAACAGCGTTTTACCTACTTCTTTAATCGAGATTTTTACGAACGGCGTGGTGTCGTACGGGTAAACAATTTCTAAGCCAGCCGGGAAGAATGGCTCAAGCTTAGTCAGTGTGGCTTTTACAGACGCCGCGGTATTCAGGGCGTTCGCACCAGTTGCCAGTTTGATACCCAAGCCTGACGCAGGTTGTCCGTTGAAACGGGCAATAACGTCGTAGTTTTCACCGCCGAGTTCGATTTTAGCCACATCTTTCAGGCGAACCTGAGAACCATCCTGATTTACTTTCAGAATGATTTTACCGAATTCATCAGGTGACTTCAGACGGGTCTGCGCCACGATAGATGAGTTCAATTGCTGGCCCGGAACCGGTGGTGTACCACCGAGCTGACCTGCTGCGATCTGGTTGTTCTGTACTTTGATGGCGTTGATGACATCTACCGGCGTCAGCTGGAAGTTGTTCAGTTTGTTCGGATCCATCCAGATACGCATCGCGTACTGAGCACCAAACAGCTGAACGTCACCTACACCCGCAGTACGGCTGATAGGATCCTTGATGTTGGAACCGACGTAGTCGGCGATATCATCCTGGGTCATTGAACCGTTATTGGAAATAAAGCCCGCTACCATCAGGAAGCTGCTGCTCGATTTCTCAACCGAAATACCCTGTTGCTGAACTTCCTGCGGCAGCAATGGTGTTGCCAGCTGCAGTTTGTTCTGAACCTGTACCTGCGCGATATCTGCGTCAGTACCGGAAGCGAAGGTCAGGGTAATCTGAACAGTACCTGATGAATCACTGGTCGACGACATGTACATCATGTTGTCGATACCGTTCATGTTCTGTTCGATAACCTGAGTAACGGTATCCTGTACGGTCTGCGCATCCGCACCCGGATAAGTTGCGGTCAGTTGGATAGCCGGTGGCGCAACGGTTGGATACTGTGCGATTGGCAATTTAAGTATTGCCAATCCCCCTGCCAACATGATGATGATCGCAATTACCCATGCAAAGATGGGACGATCTATAAAAAACTTAGCCATGAATTACCGGCTCCTATTAAGACTTCGTCGCTGTAGCGGGTGCTGCTGCGTTTTGATCGACTTCCTGTGCAGTAACCTGTACGCCTGGCTTAATTTTTTGCAGACCTGTCACGATAACTTTATCGCCACTTTTCAGGCCGTCTGTCACGACCCATTTGTCGCCAATTGCCTGCGTTGTGGTCACTGTACGAATTTCAACTTTATTGTCCGCACCAATCACCATCGCCGTGGCATCACCACGTGGGTTACGGGTAATACCTTGCTGAGGAACCAGCAGAGCGTTGTCGTTTACGCCTTCATCCAGACGTGCGCGCACAAACATACCTGGCAGCAGGGCGTCATTTGGATTAGGGAAGATGGCACGCAAAGTAATGGAACCGGTTGTTTCATCAACAGTCACATCAGAGAATTCTAATGTACCCGCCTGTGAATATTCTTTACCGTTATCCAACAGCAGCTTGACTTGTGCTTTGCCGTTAACTTGCTTGAGTGAGCCATCTGCCAGTTCCTGCTTCAGACGCAGGAAATCGTTGCTCGATTGAGTGACGTCAACGTAGATAGGATCAAGTTGCTGAACAGTTGCCAGTGCATTGGTCTGGCCGGTTGAAACCAGCGCACCTTCAGTTACCGACGAAATACCGATACGTCCGCTAATAGGGGAGGTGACCTTGGTATAAGCCAGATTGATACGCGCATTTTCAACGGCTGCTTTGGCGCTGACAACAGCGGCGTCAGCCTGAGCGGCAGTCGCCACAGCGGTATCGTAATCTTGCTTGCTGATGTAGTTAGTGCCAAGCAGAGGTTTATAACGAGTTACGGTCAGACGGGAAATCTGTGCATTCGCCTGAGCTTTTACCAGATCGCCTTTAGCGCTGTTATACGCGGCCTGATAAGTGGCTGGATCAATCTGATATAACGAAGTCCCGGCTTTAATTTCGCTGCCTTCAACGAAATTGCGTTTAAGAATAATGCCGCCAACCTGCGGACGTACCTCAGCGATGCGAAAAGCAGCAGTACGACCAGGAAGTTCGGTAGTCACATTCAACGGTTCAGTTTTGAGAGTAACGACCCCAACCTGCGGAGCATGAGGTGCGCCTTGTTGAGCTTCTTTATCGTTACATCCTGTAAGTGCTAAGCTTCCGGATAGCATCAGAACTACCGCCAGAGGCGTTAACCCTCTGTTTTTGTTCATAAATAAACCTCAAGTGTCCGATTTCAAATTGTCCAATGGATCACAACATTCCAAATCCATTGCTGCGCTTTTAGTATGTGCGTGCTATGTTACATACATTCAAGAATGTATGTAAATCAAACTCCCCTTAAAGATAAACCTATGGCACGAAAAACCAAATCACAGGCACTGGAAACCAGACAACAGATTCTGGATGCTGCTGTGCGTGAGTTTTCTGCCCGCGGGGTATCATCGACATCACTGACTGATATTGCGAATGCAGCCGGTGTGACGCGGGGCGCAATTTATTGGCATTTCAGGAACAAAGTGGAGCTGTTTAATGCGATTTGGGAAGCTTATGAATCCCGCATAAAAGTGCTTGAAGTAGAGTATCAGACAAAGTATCCGAATAATCCACTGCGTATTTTACGCGAAATCTTAATTTACATTCTGGTCGCCACTGTCACCGATAGCCAACGTAAAGCATTGATGGAGATTATATTCCATAAATGTGAATTTGTTGGGGAGATGACGTCAGTTCACGAAGCGCGCAAAGCGTTATACATGGAAGGTTACGGTAAAATCGAGCGTATTCTCGTGCGCTGTATAGAAGAAAAGCAGCTCCCGGTTGATCTTGATACCCGCCAGGCCGCCATTATTCTTCGTGCTTATCTCACAGGGCTGATGGAAAACTGGTTATTTATTCCTGAAAGCTTTGATTTAGAAGGGAATGCCGGGAGATTCGTGGATACATATATTGACATGTTGTGCCGTTCGTCCTTTCTCACCGCGGTAAAATAACCTCTCAATACTTTCCTGTTAATTAATAAGCCTGCAAATTTACATCCCTTTTTGTTTATAAAATACACACTCTGATGTTGTATTCAGAAACGCTTTTCTCCTTCCTTTCATCGCCAACGCTGCTATTGTCATCTCCATATTATTCATTCAGTAAATGAGTTGACGCTGACGTATGTGTATCCGGTTTTTGGCCGCCCCTTCTGACGTAAAGCTTTCCCTGAAAAAAAGGGGAATGACAGGTTTTTTCACGCTTGTGATATGCGTTGCACTGCTTTTTACCTCCTTTTCCGGCCATGCGGCAAGTAATGATATTCCCGGCAGGAATGAAGTTCAGAACCAGCTGGATGCATTAAATCGCCAGAAGAACCTGACGCCGGTCGATAAGCTTTCGCAACAGGATTTGATCCACACGCTGGAATATCTTGATGCGCTGGAAAGAGTGAAGCAGGAAGTAAATCAGTTGCAAAAACAGGTCGCCGACGCACCGCAAAAACTGCGGATCGCCATGGACGGTCTGGATCAGATCAAAAACAATCCGAAAGATGATGTGAATAAAGCTCAGCTTTCCGCGCTGTCGCTGCGTCAGCTGGAAAACCGTCTTAATGACACACTCGACGATTTGCAGTCTTCGCAGGAAGATTTATCGACTTTTAACACTCAGCTGATTTCCCTGCAAACCCAGCCTGAGCGCGTCCAGAACGCAATGTACTCCTATTCGCTGGCGATTCAGAAAATCCGTAATCAGCTCAACGGCATGTCGCCCGGTCAGCAGGATTTACGTAACACGCAACAAAACATGCTGGTCACGCAACAGGCTTTACTTGGGGCGCAGATTGACCTGCAACGTAAGAGCCTCGAAGCCAATACCACGTTGCAGGATTTGCTGCAAAAACAACGTGATTACACCAACGCGCACATCAATCAGCTTGAACACACCGCGCAGTTATTGCAGGAAGTGGTCAACGGCAAACGGTTGATTTTGTCCGAGCGGACAGCGAAAGAAGCCCAAACGCCGGACGATGCCTCGAATATCCAAAATGACCCGCTGGTGGCGCAGGAACTGGGAATTAACCGCCAGCTCAGCGAACGTCTGATTGCCGCAACCGAGGAAGGCAACCAGCTGGTTCAGAAAAATATTACAGTGAAAAACTGGCTGGATCGTTCGGCGCAGGCTGAGCATGACCTTAAAGAGCAAATTACGGTGCTGAAAGGCAGCTTATTATTGTCGCGCATTTTGTATCAGCAGCAGCAAAATACTATCCCACCTTCCGGTCTGATGACCGATATGAGCACGCGGATTGCTGATTTGCGGCTTGAGCAGTTCAAAATTAATCAGCAGCGTGATGCCTTATTTCAGGGCGACAGTTACATTCAGGGGGTGGTGACCAACAGCAAAGAGACGATTAATGACGATATCAGCGATGCGCTGGATCAGATTGTCGATATGCGCCGCGAACTGCTTGATCAACTGAATAAGCAACTGGGTAATCAGCTGTCTCTGGCCATCAATTTACAGATTAACCAGCAACAATTGCTGAGCATCAACCAGTCGCTTACAGAAACGCTGACTCAGCAGATTTTCTGGGTGAGCAGTAACAAGCCGATGAACTGGGAGTTCATCAAATCATTGCCGGGCGATGTCAAAAGTCAACTAAGCGACCTGCATGTCAGTATTCCACCGGGCGAACTGATGCTGGGCGCGTTGCATTCCCTGCCGGTGACCATCCCGTTATTAATCGTTATTTTGCTGCTGTTATGGCGCAGGAAATACATTGATCAGCGGATTGATATGTTGAGTAATGACGTCGGACAACTCAAGCGCGACAGCCAGCTGCACACGCCGCAGGCGCTGTTATTGATGGTTCTGAATGTTTTACCCGGCGTGTTACTGATGCTGGGCGTCGGCTACTGGCTTTCGCAATGTGATATCGAACCGAGCGACTTTTTATGGACGCTGGCGCAGCGGCTGGCGGTGTTCCAGCTGGTCATGGGCTTTTGTTATCGCATTCTTAAACCCGGTGGGATCAACGAGCGGCACTTTACTACACCTGCGGCCACTTGCGCGCATTATCGTCGTTCCGTCATTCGTCTGAGCCTGGTGATGTTGCCGCTGATTTTCTGGTCCGTGCGCGGCGAGAAAGCACCGCTCGGTCTGGTGGATGACATCATCGGGCAGGTGGTGATTTTCCTGACGCTGCTGGCGCTGACGGTTCTGGTATTCCCGATCGCACGCGATGGCTGGCGTGAAAAAGATTCTCACAGCATTCGTCTGGTGGTGGTCACGGCGATTGCGATTGCGCCGGCTTTCCTGGTCGGGCTGGTGGTCACCGGATATTTTTACACCACGCTGCGTCTGGCGGGCCGATGGATTGACAGTCTTTACCTGCTGATTTTCTGGAACATTATTTATCTCACCGCGCTCAGGGGATTAAGTGTTGCAGCACGGCGTCTGGCGTATCGTCGTGCGCTGGCCCGCCGTCAGACAAACCTGGCGAAAGAAGGCGCGGAAGGTAATGAGCCGGTTGAAGAACCGCAAATTGGTCTGGATCAGATTAACCAGCAATCGCTGCGCCTGACCACCATGGGACTGTTCTTCATCTTCGCGACAGTGTTCTACTGGATTTGGTCGGACTTATTGACGGTGATTTCCTATCTCGACAGCATAACGTTATGGCATTACTCCAGCACGGTGGCGGGTGCGGTCACTCAGCAAACCGTGACGCTGGGTAATATGCTGCTCGGTTTTCTGGCGGTGATCGTGGCGTATGTTTTGACGAGAAACCTGCCGGGCCTGCTGGAAGTGGTGGTGCTGTCGCGGCTGCAATTACGGCAGGGGACGTCGTACGCTATCACTACCATCCTGACGTATTCGATCACGGTGATCGGGGCGATCACGGCGCTCGGTTCTCTCGGGGTCTCGTGGGATAAATTGCAATGGCTGGTGGCGGCACTGTCGGTCGGGCTGGGCTTTGGTTTGCAGGAGATCTTTGCGAACTTTGTTTCGGGTCTGATTATCCTGTTCGAACGCCCGGTACGTATTGGCGATACCGTAACCATTGGCACATTTTCCGGCACGGTCAGTCGTATCCGTATCCGCGCAACAACCATTATCGATTTTGACCGCAAAGAAGTGATCATCCCTAACAAAGCCTTTGTGACGGAACGGCTGATCAACTGGTCACTGAGCGATACCGTCACCCGCGTGCTGATCAAAATTGGCGTGGCGTACGGTTCTGATCTGGATAAAGTGAAAGAGATCTTGTTGCAGGCGGCGCATGAAAACGCCCGTGTGATGAGTGATCCGGCACCGCTGGTCTTCTTCCTTAATTTTGGTGCCAGCACGCTCGATCACGAACTGCGTGTTTATGTTCGTGAACTGGGCGACCGCAGTTATACCGTCGATGAACTTAACCGCAGCATTGATAAACTGTGCCGTGAGAACGATATCAATATCGCCTTCAATCAGCTGGAAGTGTATCTGCACAATCAGGACGGCAGTGAGATTCAGGAAGTTAAGCGCGTGTTGAGACAACCGGGTGATGAACCGGATGCGTTGCCTCAGGGCTAATGGGAAGCGGGCAATTCAGGGGAATGCGAAAGGTTCCCCTGATACAGTCAGCCGGACGGCTTAAAGGTAACTAATTGACAGCGTGCTTTTGCTGTTTTTCAGCTTTTCCTGATAATCGCGTTGTACGATTTCTAGTGCTGCGAGAGCGGTTTCCGGTGCAATTTCGTTGCACTCAAGCAGGTAAATCAGATCAACAGCAAGCTGAAGTTCGGGAGGCGCATTTTCTACGGACATATTGGCCAACATTATTATTAGCAGGTTTTGGACTTACCATTATAGATAAGAAAATGGCGGGTCTGAACGCCGGATTAAAAAAATGTGATAAAGATTCAAAAACCTTTTTCCTGCCGCTCGATTTGCCTCTCAATTTTGGCCAGTGCCTGACGACACCGCATTAAACGTCCTTCCAGCGCAGCCAGTTCTTTTTGCACGCGTTGCTGATCGCTGAACGTGGCGAGTTGTCCCAGCGTAGTTTCCCGGTCTTCAATCATCGCAATCAGACGACGCTCGAACTGCTGAGTTTCCGCGAGTTTGGTATAATTATCATGACTTTTTCGCTCCGGCGTCTGGTGCGTTTTACGCAGTGTTTGCGTGGCGAGTTCACGCTGCATGGCGGTGATTTGTGCCACCAGTCGCTCGGCAATAAACGCCACCTGCGCGGAACGTTTCTCAACCACTTCCTGATTCAGTTGCTGTAAATTCATCTTAATTTCTGCCAGATAATCGCGCAGACGGGTGCCTTTGGTTGAGAAAAGGGCGATATCAAACCGGGCCTGCGAAGCGGAAACATGGCCGATGGGTTCGATTTCCCGCGCCAGAGTTTCTATTTGCTGATCAAGGACATGTAAAATTCGTTCAGTGCTCACAGGTTATCTCCATTAATGACGCTCATAGCTTACCTGCAACCGGCGGTTATGACACCTTCGTTGCACTTGTATAAACTGGGGGCTTAATTTCTGGCAATTTGTGCGAATCAAAAGGAACTGCATGAAGCGCATATTACTGATTATGGTCGGCTGGCTGTGTGTGGTACTGGCAACGCTGGGCGTTGTGCTGCCGCTGTTGCCCACCACGCCGTTTTTACTGCTGGCCGCCTGGTGTTTTGCCCGTTCGTCTCCACGCTTTCATCACTGGCTGCTGCACCGTTCCTGGTTTGGCAGCTATTTACGTCACTGGCAGGCGCATCGCGCGCTGCCGAAAGGGGCGAAGCCAAAAGCCGTTGCGCTGATTTTGACGACATTCGCGATTTCGATCTATTTTGTGCCGTTATTGTGGGTGCGTATTTTATTGGTTTGCATGATGTTTGCGTTACTGATCATGATGTGGCGATTACCAGTGGTTGACCTTGAGCAATAAAACAGGCGATCATGTCCGGCTGCGGGTTGCTTTTTAAAGCAGCTTTGCATAGATTTGGGCATCTCGTACGTCGGTGCGCTCCCAATTTCCTTCCTTGAACGACATGCTTTAAAAGGGCATGACGGGGGACATTTGACCGCCCGCGTTTAAGTATGAACAGCAGCTTTATCAGGCAATTAACATTATGACCGCTACCGCACAGCAGCTACAGTTTATTAAAGACAGTATCAAGACCATCCCTGACTATCCGAAGCCAGGCATACTGTTCCGTGACGTCACCAGCTTGCTGGAAGACCCAAAAGCTTACGCTGCAAGCATTCAGTTACTGGCCGATCGTTACCGCGATGCCGGCGTCACCAAAGTGGTGGGCACCGAAGCACGTGGTTTCCTGTTTGGCGCGCCGGTTGCGCTGGCTCTGGGCGTGGGTTTTGTTCCCGTGCGTAAACCGGGCAAATTACCGCGTGAAACCATCAGCGAAACTTACGATCTGGAATACGGCACTGACAGTCTTGAAATCCACACGGATGCCATTCTGCCGGGTGAGAAGATCCTGGTGATCGACGACTTGCTGGCAACGGGTGGCACCATTGAAGCTACCGCGAAACTGATCCGCCGTCTTGGTGGGGAAGTAACGGATGCGGCATTCATCATCAATCTGCCGGAACTGGGCGGTGAAAAACGCCTGAACGATGCCAATATCACCTGCTACAGCCTGGTGTGTTTCGACGGGCACTGATTTAAATTCTGCAGTGTGATGTAAAAAGGCCTCGCCGTTAACGCGAGGCCTTTTGCTTTCTGCGCTACTCTTTCCCGCTTTCTCCCGTCCAGACTACCATCACCTTATCGTCACCGTGCTGACGGCTGAAGGCGTAGTATTCTGCTGTCTGCTGTGATTTCTGCACACCTGCACCGACCGCCGGATGTTGTTCCCGGAATTTCCCCAGTTTTTGCCAGTGCTTCAGCAACGCCTGTTTTGCACCGTTTAGATCATTCCAGTTCATGTCTGATCGCGTACCCTGTAAAGGATCCGATCCCGTCGGGCCGAACTGACGTCCGCTTTCGTCGCCGTAATAGATTTGCACCGCGCCCGGTGCCAGCAGTAATAAGTCAGCCGCACGCTGTTGTAAGGGAACTGACCCTTTGGCATCGTCAGTGAAAAATAACCGGGTATCGTGTGATGAGAGATAACTCAGCACATTGAAACCCTGCATTTTCTCCGCCATCTGCTGATACGTTGGGTCGATATGTGCAAAGCAGTTCAGCGCCGCCGCTGCCTGATCCTGAAAATCAAAATTGATCATCGCGTCAAAACCATTGGCGTAATAATCACTTTTCATTACGCCGTGACCCCAGGCTTCACCGGTCATCCAGAACGGCGCGTCATCCAGCGCCTGTGAAGGATTGGCGGATTTCCACTGTTTCAGTGCTTCTGCAGAACGGGTTTTCAGCAACGCCAGTGTCGGTTTTTCCACGTGTTTCGCGGTATCGACGCGAAAACCGTCAATGCCGTAATCGCGTACCCACTGACTGAGCCACGTCACCAGATAATCGCGGGGCGCAGCGCCGGGGATTTCGCGGGCGGCGGTATCAGGTTTATGACGATAGAAAACAGGCAGGCCGCTGGCTTGTGTGGATCCGGTTTTGATATCCGGCAGGAACGCCAGCGACATGGTCAGGTCGTCATAACCGGGCGGGTCATAATCGCCAATATCGGTGCGGATCCATTTTTTGCCCCACCAGGTGCTCCAGCCGTCTTTGTCACTGAAATTGATGTAATCATTAAAACTGTGCCAGTTCTGACCGGGGCCGGGTTTCCAGTCGGTCCATTTTTTGCCCAGCGTCTTTTCGATTTCATCGCCTTTGAGATACAGCGAGCCAAAATGGAACGTTTGCATATCCGCCAGCGTGGCGTAACCGGTGTGATTGACCACCACGTCAAAGAGAATGCGGATCCCGCGTTTGTGCGCTTCGCTGACCAGCTTTTGTAACTCTTCGCCGGTGCCCATATTGGCATCGAGTTTTGTCCAGTCGAGCGTGTAATAGCCATGATAGGCATAATGCGGGAAATCACCTTTGGTGCCGCCACCGACCCAGCCGTGGATCTGCTCCAGCGGCGAACTGATCCACAATGCGTTCACGCCCAGTTGTTGCAGATAATCCAGCTTGCTGGTCAGTCCGGCCAGATCGCCACCATGGAAAGTGCCGATTTCCTGCATTCCGTCACTGTGACGGCCATAGCTGTGATCGTTATCCGGATTGCCGTTTTCGAATCTGTCGGTCAGCACGAAATAGACTGTGGCGTTTTGCCAGCTGAAAGTGGCGGGAGTTTTACGCGTCGCAGATTCCAGCAACAGCAGGCCGCCGCTGGCCGGATCGGGCGTCATCGTGATGTGACCATTAGCGACCACTGCACTCTGGCCGGAATAAAAATCACGCACTGTTTCGCCATCGCTGAAGGTACCGGATACCTCCACAGTCAGTGGTTTGCCATCCCAACGCGGACAGGTTTTTGTCACGGCGGCGACGGCTTCCTGCGCCGTTTTCAGGCTCAGCTGAAGCGTGGGCGTGCCGCTGCGGGTATCAATGCGTACCTGATAATCGCCCGTGCGAAACTGTTTCCAGTTTACCGGCGGATGACTTTCACAGGGTTGCAGCGACAGCATCTCGTTAAGCTTTACCGCGCCCGAAGGTTGCCAGCACTGATCATCCTGATGCAATTCCAGTGCGCGCTGTCCTTTGGGTAACGTGGCATCGCTGGTGAATATTCCGCTGACCGGCTCGGCAAACGCAGGAAAACCTTCCAGCGCCCAGGTGGCCTGTGCGGCGGGGGAAACGAGCAGTAATAAAGGTAATGTCAGGTATTTCATGGCTCTCCTTACGCAGGGCAGGAAGCATTATCAGAACAGAGGTGAATTCAGTGTAATCAGTGCGCAAAATTTGCCCTCATCCCCTTGTGCGAATTGTCAGGAGGAGGACGACGGTGGAGAAACTGCGGCGCGGTACGCAAAAAGTAAAGTAATAGGAATGATGGCGACCCTGCTGGTACACTAAGAAGTGGCAGTCTGGCGCGGGCATCATTATGCTTAGCCTTTAGTCGCCGGTTCGCCGACCCGCGCAGAAAATCGGGTTAAACGATGTTTTTTCGTGTATCGTCAAATTATTCATTATAAATCAACGATGAAGTGTTAATGAGCTATCAGGTTCTTGCCCGTAAGTGGCGCCCCCAAACTTTTGCCGACGTCGTCGGACAGGAACATGTGCTGACCGCGCTGGCCAATGGCCTGTCGCTCGGGCGCATCCACCACGCTTACCTGTTTTCCGGAACCCGTGGCGTCGGGAAAACCACCATCGCCCGTCTGCTGGCAAAAGGACTTAACTGCGAAACCGGGATTACCTCCACGCCTTGTGGCGTGTGCGATAACTGCCGTGAAATCGAGCAGGGCCGTTTTGTCGATTTAATTGAAATCGATGCCGCTTCCCGTACTAAAGTCGAAGATACCCGCGAACTGCTCGATAACGTGCAATACGCACCGGCGCGTGGTCGTTTCAAAGTTTACCTGATTGACGAAGTGCACATGCTCTCGCGTCACAGCTTCAATGCGCTGTTGAAAACGCTGGAAGAGCCGCCTTCGCACGTCAAATTCCTGCTGGCGACAACCGATCCGCAAAAATTACCCGTCACCATTTTGTCGCGTTGTTTGCAGTTCCATCTGAAAGCGCTGGACGCTGAACAGATCCGCAAACAGCTCGAGCATGTATTAACCGAAGAAGCCATCACCACTGAACCGCGTGCGTTACAGCTGCTTTCCCGTGCTGCCGACGGCAGTATGCGTGATGCGCTGAGCCTTACCGATCAGGCAATCGCCATGGGGCAGGGCGCCGTCACCACCGAAACCGTGGCGCAAATGCTCGGTACGCTGGACGACGAGCAACCGCTGGCGATGCTGGAAGCGCTGGTCAGCGCCGATGGCGGTCAGATGATGGCGCAGGTTGAACAAGCCGCGTCACGTGGCGTGGACTGGGAAAACCTGTTGGTGGAAACACTGGCGCTGCTGCACCGCATTGCGATGGTTCAGCTGTTGCCGTCGGTGCTCGATAACCATTACGCGGCTATCGAACAACGTCTGCGCGAACTGGCGCGTGTTATTCCGCCGGCTGACGTTCAGCTTTATTACCAGACCTTACTGATAGGCCGCAAAGAGCTGGCGTATGCGCCGGACAAACGCATGGGCGTTGAAATGACCCTGTTGCGTGCGCTGGCCTTCCATCCAAAAGTGATTATTGCTGAACCGGCTCCGCAGCCGGTCGCGGTTCCGGCGGCTGTAGCGCCACAGCCATCGCGTCATGCTTTAGCGCAGCCGCAGCAGTCGCCGCAACAAAACTACAATGCGCCGCCGCCACAGGGCAATGCCGAACCGGCCGCGATGCCGGATTCCACCGCGCAACTTTTACAGGCGCGAACACAATTGCTCAGGCAGGGGAGTACCACCCCAAAAAAAGCTGAGCCGGCAGCGCCAGGAAAAGCGCGGCCGGCAACCTCAGCACTGGAGCGCCTCGCTTCGGTGACTGAACGTGCGCAGACTCTGGCGGTGAAGAAAGAACCTGCCGCGCCGGTAAAAGAAGAGGCTTATCGCTGGAAAGCGACGATGGAACCGGAAGTCGCACCGGAACCGGTGGCGACACCGAAAGCGCTGCGCACCGCGCTGGAATATGAAAAATCGCCGGAACTGGCTTCCCGTCTGGCGGAAGAAGCGATTGAACGAGACGAATGGGCGGCTGAAATCAGCCGGATGACCATTCCGAAACTGGTACAGCAACTGGCGCTGAATGCGTATCGCGAGCAGCCGGAGCCGGGTAAAATTTGCCTGCACCTGCGTTCCTCGCAAAAGCACCTGAATTCGCCGTCCGCGCAGAAAGTGCTGACGGATGCCTTATCGGCATTGCATCAGACGCCGGTTGAACTGACCGTGCTGGAAGATGATAATCTGGCGGTGAAGACGCCGCTGGAATGGCGACAGGCCATTTATGAAGAAAAACTGGCGCAGGCGCGTCAGTCTATTATTGCGGATAACAACATTCAGACGCTGCGTCGTTTCTTCGACGCGGAGCTGGATGAAGAAAGTATCCGCCCAATTTAAACGCCGCGATTGTGACGCGGCCATTGCTGAGAGAGAAGACTATGTTTGGAAAAGGCGGCATTGGTAACCTGATGAAACAGGCCCAGCAAATGCAGGAAAAAATGCAACAGGCTCAGGCGGAAATCGCTCAGCTGGAAGTGACCGGTGAGTCAGGCGCTGGCCTGGTGAAAATCACCATCAATGGTGCGCACAACGTGCGTCGCGTTGAAATCGATCCAAGCCTGCTGGAAGACGATAAAGACATGCTGGAAGATCTGATCGCTGCGGCGTTCAACGATGCAGCACGTCGTATCGAAGAAACTCAGAAAGAAAAAATGGCAGCCGTGTCTGGCGGCATGCAGTTGCCACCAGGCTTTAAGATGCCGTTCTGATGCAAACCAGCCCTCTCCTTGAATCTTTAATGGAGGCGTTGCGTTGCCTGCCGGGCGTTGGCCCGAAGTCAGCGCAACGTATGGCATTCCAGCTGCTGCAACGTGATCGCAGCGGCGGAATGCGGCTGGCGCAGTCTTTAACGCGTGCTATGTCTGAGATCGGCCACTGTGCCGATTGCCGTACCTTTACCGAACAGGAAATCTGCACCATTTGCGCCAATCCACGGCGTAAAGAAAACGGTCAGATTTGCGTGGTTGAAAGTCCGGCGGACATCCATGCGATAGAACAAACCGGTCAGTTTTCTGGTCGCTATTTTGTGCTGATGGGGCACCTGTCACCCCTTGATGGCATCGGGCCTGACGACATTGGTTTGGGCCGTCTGGAAGAGCGCCTGGAGAGTGAAAACATCCAGGAAGTAATTCTGGCGACCAACCCGACGGTCGAGGGCGAAGCGACCGCCAACTATATCGCTGAAATGTGCGGCCAGTTTGGCGTGCTGGCGAGCCGTATCGCGCACGGTGTGCCGGTTGGTGGCGAACTGGATATGGTCGATGGCACCACGCTGTCACATTCCCTCGCCGGGCGTAACCCCTTCCGGTTCTGACGGTTATACGGGCGCAGCCTTCTGCGCCTCGTATTATTCTGCTATGCCTCTGCATTTCTTCTTAAAAATTTCCTCCTGCGCTTGAAAAGCCTGACATATAACCCCACTTATTCCTCAACGTCTGATTTGGTCAATAACAGTATCTGGATTGAGGTAATTTGATGAGTATGAAAGGACAAGAGACACGTGGCTTCCAGTCTGAAGTAAAACAACTGCTTCATCTGATGATCCATTCTCTGTATTCAAACAAAGAAATTTTCCTGCGCGAGCTGATTTCCAACGCCTCGGATGCCGCCGACAAACTGCGTTTCCGCGCACTGTCCGCACCTGAGCTTTATGAAGGTGATGGTGAGCTGCATGTCCGTCTGTCGTTTGATAAAGAAAAACGCACCCTGACACTGAGCGATAACGGCATCGGTATGAGCCGTGATGAAGTGATCGACAACCTTGGGACTATCGCCAAATCCGGCACCAAAGCGTTCCTGCAATCTGTGGGTTCTGAGCAGGCGAAAGACAGCCAGCTGATTGGTCAGTTCGGTGTCGGTTTCTATTCTGCATTCATCGTGGCGGATAAAGTCACCGTGCGCACCCGCGCAGCCGGTGCCAGCGCTGACGAAGGTGTATTCTGGGAATCTGCCGGTGAAGGCGAGTACACCCTGGCGGACATCGAGAAAGCAGATCGCGGCACTGAAATTACCCTGCATCTGCGTGAAGATCAGGACGAATTCCTGGATGACTGGCGCGTGCGCTCCATCATCAGCAAATACTCTGATCACATTGCGCTGCCGGTTGAAGTCGAAACCCGCAACGAAGAAGACGGCACCGTCACCTGGGAACAAATCAACAAGGCGCAAGCTCTGTGGACCCGCGGTAAAGCCGAAGTGACCGACGAAGAATATAAAGAATTCTACAAACACATTTCTCATGATTTCAGCGATCCGCTCAGCTGGAGCCATAACCGCGTTGAAGGTAAGCAGGAATACACCAGCCTGCTGTATATCCCTTCACAGGCACCGTGGGATATGTGGAACCGCGATCACAAACACGGCCTGAAACTCTATGTTCAGCGCGTGTTTATCATGGATGAAGCCGAGCAGTTCATGCCGAACTACCTGCGTTTTGTTCGTGGTCTGATAGATTCCAACGATCTGCCTCTGAACGTGTCACGTGAGATCCTTCAGGACAGCCGCATTACTCAGAACCTGCGCAGTGCGCTGACCAAACGTGTTCTGCAAATGCTGGAAAAACTGGCGAAAGACGACAACGAAAAATACCTGCAATTCTGGAAACAGTTTGGTCTGGTATTGAAAGAAGGTCCGGCAGAAGACGGCGCAAACAAAGAAGCGATCGCCAAACTGCTGCGTTTCGCCAGCACCCGCAACGACAGCAGCGAGCAGACTTTGTCGCTGGAAGAGTATGTGGCGAACATGGTGGAAGGTCAGGACAAAATTTATTACATCACTGCTGACAGCTATGCCGCGGCGAAGAGCAGCCCGCATCTGGAACTGTTCCGCAAAAAAGGCATTGAAGTTCTGCTGTTGTCTGACCGCATCGACGAATGGATGATGAGCTATCTGACTGAGTTTGATGGCAAAGTCTTCCAGTCCGTCAGCAAGGCCGACGATACACTGGACAAACTGGCTGACGAAAGCGAAGAGCAGAAAGAAGCTGAAAAAGCGCTGGAGCCGTTCGTTGAGCGCGTGAAAACGCTGCTGGGTGACCGTGTGAAAGAAGTGCGTCTGACGCACCGTCTGACCGATACGCCGGCCATCGTTACTACCGGCGCCGACGAAATGACCACGCAGATGGCAAAACTCTTTGCCGCTGCCGGTCAGGAAGCGCCGGAAGTGAAATACATCTTTGAGCTGAACCCGGAACACGCGCTGGTGAAACGTGCTTCTGATGTGGCTGATGAAGACCAGTTCAGCGAGTGGATTGAGCTGTTGCTGGATCAGGCGCTGTTCGCAGAACGCGGCACGCTGGAAGATCCAAACCTGTTCATCCGCCGTATGAACACGCTGTTACAGGCGTAATCGCCGGGCGTAAAATGAAAGGGTGTCGTGAAAGCGACACCCTTTTTTATTGCCTCGCTTCTTCCCGGATCCATTCCCTGAATGCGCGGATCTCCGGCTCGTCACGGCGCTGAGAACTCACCAGCACCGTCGTAGCGCGATCTACTTCGCAAAAGCCCGCCGGCGCAATCAGTGAACCTTCCTCAAGTTCTTTCTCCACCAGCATTTTCGGTGCGATACATATCCCCAGCCCGTTTTTCGCCGCCTGGATTGCCAGAATCAGATTATCGAAATGTTTACCGGTACTGACATCGCCCGGCGCACCCGTCGCTTTTGCCCATTCCTGCCAGGCATTGATCTTCGTATCGGCGTGCAGTAAGGGCAGGGCGCTGAAATCCGGCGGCGGCATCAGGTCATGACACAAGCCAGGCGCACAAACCGGCCCGATAAAATCAGAGGCAATTTGCATAGCGTCAGTGTCTGGGTTTTCAATGTGCGGACCGCTTTTTATCAGCATATCGGTGCGCTGGTTTTCCAGCTGTCCGGGCGCGGTCTGCGTCTGAAAAGAAAGCGTTATCTGCGGATAAAGTTGTGAAAACCGGCTGATGCGCGGCAGCAGCCACTGCGCCAGAAAACTGGGTGAGCAGGCAATGATCAGATGCTGTTCGCTGCCATTTCGGATCTCGTGACAGGTTTTTGCTATCTCATCAAATACCCGATCGCAGCAGGTTTTCAGTTTAATTCCGTCAGCGGTGAGAAACACGCGCCCAGCTGTGCGATTAAATAACACCGTCCCCAGCCAGCTTTCGAGATTTTTCATCTGATGGCTGATCGCGCTGTGTGTCACGTTCAGGGATTCCGCCGCTGTACTGAAACTTTCAAACTGCGCAGCCTGTTTGAAATAATGCAGGGCACGTAGCGAAGGGAGATCATTCATTTTATACCTTGTGAGTTTTTTTCATCTTCCGTGTCTGTTTATATCATTTTTTTTGCCGCTGAAAGCGCATTAACCTTGTCGCATGTTGAATCACAGGAGGTAAACATGCGTCAGTCTTCGCCGGTAAACGGCACTTTTACGGGTACTCTTATCGGCATTCTCGGCGGGGTTATCCTCAGTACCGATTCCGTTTTTATCCGCCTGATGTCGGTCGAAGACTCATGGCTGATTGTGCTACTGCGCGGTCTGTTTATGTGGGCACTGGTGGCGATGTTGTACCTGTTCTGGCCGGCATCGCGTTCCACGCTGGGCGTGCCGTGGATCACCCGTAAAAATGCGCTATCAACGTTGTTCTTCTGTATTGCGTCAGCCTGTTTCGTCAATGCGCTCAACCGCGGCAGTATCGCCACGGTGCTGGTGATCATCTCTTCCACACCGTTTGTCTCGGCATTGATTTCGCGGATTTTCTTCCGCGTTCGCATTGATAAACCGCTGATGCTGGCGGCACTGGCCGGAATGACGGGCGTCGGCGTGGTGATGAGCGGACGCAGCGCGGGCCACGACCCTGTCGCCAACTATTTTGCACTGGCCACGGCGGTGTCGATGGCGCTGGCGTTTATCTTCGCGTCGAAAGTCGAAAGCGGTACCGTCGGGCTGCCTTCACTGGGCGGTATTCTGGCCTCTTTTTGTGTAGTGATTTTTTCCGGTGGCAGCGTTTTGCATGGTTTACCCGCCTTAGCCGGTGAACAATGGCTATGGATAGCACTTGAAGGCGCGGTAATTATGCCGCTGGCGATGGGGCTGATTACGATGTCGACACGGCTGGTTTCTCCGGTCAATGCGGGGCTGTTTTTGCTGCTCGAAACCGCGCTGGCACCGCTTTGGATCTCACTGTTTTTAAATGAGGATCCTGCGCCATCGGCGGTTGCCGGTGGTGTGATCATCGTGCTGGCGGTGGTGTCGCAAACCTGGTGGGTAAAACGCCGGATAGCGCAGGCTTAACCCCAATTTCAGCGGGGTGTGTTCCTTGAGCAAAAGTGCTCAGAATGGTATGGTTGACCGGTTTTCGTGATTCATAATAATTACATGCAAGGGGATTTACGCAATGCGTATCATTCTGCTGGGCGCTCCGGGCGCAGGTAAGGGTACTCAGGCTCAATTCATCATGGAGAAATTTGGTATTCCTCAGATTTCTACCGGTGATATGTTGCGCGCCGCTGTGAAGGCCGGAAGTGAGCTCGGCAAGAAAGCAAAAGAGATTATGGATGCCGGTAAACTGGTGACCGATGAACTGGTTATCGCACTGGTGAAAGAACGTATTCAACAGGAAGATTGCCGTAACGGTTTCCTGTTAGACGGTTTCCCACGCACCATTCCGCAGGCTGATGCCATGAAAGACGCGGGCATCAAAGTGGATTACGTGCTGGAATTTGATGTGCCTGATGAACTGATCGTTGATCGCATCGTTGGCCGTCGCGTACACCCGGGCTCTGGCCGCGTGTACCACATCCAATACAATCCGCCAAAAGTGGAAGGTAAAGATGATGTGACTGGCGAAGAACTGATCACCCGTAAAGATGATCAGGAAGAAACCGTGCGTAAACGTCTGGTGGAATACCATGAGCTGACTGAGCCGCTGGTATCTTACTACAGCAAAGAAGCAGAAGCGGGTAACACTCAATACGTCAAAATTGACGGCACACAGCAGGTTTCTGCTGTGCGTGACGAACTGGCTGCAATCCTGAGCTAATCGTCTGCACTGCGCGCTACCACGGGGTGACTTCGGTCGCCCCGTTTGTTTTTCTGCGCCAACGCCTCTGTAGCTTGAAGTGTGAAGGGTATTAATAACAATTCGCATTGATAGCTTATGCCGTTGTTCCCATCGTCTTTGTTTTCGTTACAATGACCTGCGCCTCTTTTCAGCATTGCAAATTGCAGCACCAAAAACGGCGGCGCCCATCATTTTTCACACGGCTTCAATGCCTTTAATTTAGGATATTCAGCATGACGCAGACTAAATTCGGTGTTCTCCTGGTCAATCTTGGAACACCGGAAGCACCGACTCCGCAGGCCGTTAAAAAATATCTGGCTGAGTTTTTGAGTGATATCCGCGTCGTGGATACGCCCCGTCTGCTGTGGTGGCCGATCCTGAATTTGGTGATCCTGCCGCTGCGTTCCCCGCGCGTGTCCAAACTGTATAAAGCGGTCTGGATGGAAGAAGGTTCGCCGCTGATGGTGTACAGCCGCCGTCAGCAGAAAGCGCTGGCAGAACGCCTGCCGGGCACGCCGGTTGAACTGGCGATGAGTTACGGCAAGCCGGGCATGAAAGAACCCATTGAAAAACTGCTGGCGCAGGGCGTGACTAAAATGGTGGTACTGCCGCTGTATCCGCAATACTCCTGCTCAACCAGCGCCGCGGTTTTTGACGGTGTGGCGCGCGTGCTGAAATCTCAGCGTCGCCTGCCTTCAATGAGCTTTATCCGTGACTACGCCACCCATCCGGCCTATATTTCCGCGCTCAAAGCCAGCATCGAACGTTCCTTTGCTCAGCATGGCGAACCGGATCGTCTGGTGCTCTCCTTCCACGGTATTCCTAAGCGTTTTGTCGCTGAAGGCGATGATTATGAACAGCGTTGCCGCGATACCGTGCAGGCGCTGACCGATGCGCTGCAACTGCCGTCGGGCAAAATAATGCTGACCTTCCAGTCGCGCTTTGGTCGCGAACCGTGGCTGACGCCGTACACGGACGAAACGCTGAAAGGTCTTCCGGCTCAGGGTGTTAAGCATATTCAGATCCTGTGCCCTGGCTTTGCGGCAGACTGTCTGGAGACGCTGGAAGAGATCAAAGGCGAGAACCGTGAGATTTTTATTCATGCAGGCGGCGAGCGCTTCGAATATATTGACGCCTTAAACGACCAGCCGGAGCATATCGATCTGCTGCAACAACTGGTCACTCAGCACTTCTGAATGAAGCCTGAGTTTTTTGAATTTCCCGAGAATAATGAATGAAATTTCCTGGTAAGCGTAAGTCTAAACACTATTTTCCGGTCAGCGCGCGTGACCCTTTATTGCGTGATTCCATGCTGCAGGCCATGCAGCCGGAATCTGAAGCCGGGGCCTCGTACATCGTCGGCATCGACCAGACAATGGTCGATATTGAAGCGCGTGTGGATGAAAATTTTGTGGCCCGTTACGGCCTGACGCCGGGTGAATCCAATATTCTTGACGATGAGATGTCGGAAGCGCTGTATCAGGAACTGATGAGCCACGCGCTTATCAGCCATCAGTTTGCCGGTGGCACCGTCGGCAATACGCTGCACAATTATTCCGTGCTGGCTGATGACCGTTCGGTGCTGCTGGGTGTGATGTGTAACAACGTCAAAATCGGTGATTACGCTTACCGCTATTTGTGTAACACCTCAAGCCGTGTGGATCTTAATTTCCTGCAAGGCGTGGACGGCGCAATTGGCCGCTGTTTCACGCTGATCAGTGACACCGGCGAGCGCACCTTTGCCATCAGTCCGGGCAAAATGAATGAACTGCATGCCTGCAGCGTGCCGGAAGATGTGATTGCCGGCGCGTCCGCGCTGCTGCTCACCTCGTATCTGCTGCGCAGCAAGCCGGGCGAACCGATGCCAGAAGCCACCGTGCAGGCCATTGAATACGCTAAAAAATACCATGTGCCGGTAGTGTTAACGCTGGGGACGCAATACGTCATCGCGGAAGATCCGCAGGCATGGCGCGATTTCATCCGTGATAACGTGTCGATTCTGGCGATGAACGAAGATGAAGGGTTTGCACTGACCGGCATGAAAGATCCGCTGATGGCGGCGGATAAAGCGCTGGAATGGGTGGATCTGGTGTTGTGTACCGCCGGACCGAACGGCCTGTTTATGGCGAGTTATACCGAAGACGAATTCAAACGCACGACTCAGCATCCGTTGCTGCCGGGCGCGATTGCTGAATTTAATCAGTATGAATTCAGCCGGGCAATGCGCCGTGAATGCTGTCAGGAGCCGCTGAAGATTTATTCCCACATTGCGCCGTACATGGGCGGGCCGGAAAAAATCATGAATACCAATGGGGCGGGGGATGGCGCGCTCTCTGCGCTGCTGCATGATATCGCCGCCAACGGTTTTCACCGCACTTCCGTGCCGAATTCCAGCAAACATACCCGCGAGTATCTGACGTACTCCTCACTGGCGCAGGTGTGTAAATACGCCAACCGCGTGAGTTATCAAGTGCTGAACCAGCATTCACCGCGCCTGACGCGAGGATTGCCGGAGCGTGAAGACAGTCTGGAAGAGAGTTACTGGGAACGTTAAACGTCACCGGGAACGAAAAGTGAAAAGGGCGGGAAATTGAATCTCCGCCCTTTTTTCAGCCCGCCTGAACCTGATTCCTGCCTGACGTTTTTGCGCGGTATAGCGCGTCATCCACCCGTTTAAACAGGCTGGTAAAATCTTCACCGGTTTCGTATTGCACCACTCCGACGCTGACCGTGACCGACGGCAGGTCAGGGCGGGCAAACCGTTCTACGGCCGTACGCAGTGTTTCCGCGACATGCAGCGCGCCTTCCAGACCGGTCAGCGGCAGCAAAATCAGAAACTCCTCGCCACCCCAGCGGAATACGGTATCGCTTTCGCGGATCCCCGTTTCCAGCGTTCTCGCCAGCATCACCAGTGCATCATCGCCTTTGTTATGCCCGTGCTGATCGTTAATTGCTTTGAAATGATCGGCATCGACCAGCATCAGACTGAAATTGTGCGTGCGTTGCGGATTTTGCGTCCGCGCGTTTTCTACCAGTTGCATAAACTGGCGGCGGTTGCCCAGTCCGGTCAGCGGATCACGGAGTGCGGCGTGTTCCAGCTCCTGCTCAAGGCGCTTTTGCTCGGTAATATCGTGAATGATGCACAGCATCAGCCGCACGCCATCCACGTCCACCGGGCCGGCGTAAGTCTGCACATGGCGCAGATTACCGTCCGCAAGTTTGTGCACAAAGGTCAGCGGTTTATGTCCGCCGGGCAGACGGGCGATTTCATGCATCACCGGCAGCACGTCCTGGCCCATTGCATTGATTTCCCAGGTGTGTCTCATGCACATTTCGTCGCGTGTATAGCCATAGAAACGTGTCGCCGCCAGATTCGCATCGACAATCTGCCCGTTATTAGCAGGGTCAATCAGCAGCATTGGCGCCGTATTAGTCTGGAAAAATCGCTCATAGAAACCGCTCTGATCACGGCGGTAAGGTCGGGCTTCGCTCAGGAACGAACCGGGTGCCGGAACGTTGGCCGCGGAGGTGTGCGTTCCTTCGAACACGATGACCGGTTCCTGCAAGCCAAACTGTGCCAGAGAAAGACGACAGCTCAGGGGAAAGGCGCGGCCTTCTTTGTGGATGGTCCAGATTTCAATGACCTGATCGCCTTTTTGCAGATGAGGCAGATAGGACTCGAGGGATTGCAAAGACTGGACCGAAAACTGACCGTTGCGCAGGGGGCCCAGCAAACTGTTACCCGCAAGTTTTCGGGCCGCCGTATTAGCGAAAATAATTTGCTGGTTATGTACTGAGACAACCCAGACCGGCGTGCTCAAAATGTTCAATGTTTCCAGATGGGATAGCAACATCGCAGTACCGGTCAATTTTTGACATAAAAAGAGAATACCGCGAAATGATCTGATTAGGTGTTTTTTATGTCGCGAAAGTTAAAGGGAATTTTTTGCGGGAAGGGGCGCAGGCGCAGCAAAAGTATTGCGCCCGGCGTTAGGAACAAATCAGATCGGGCAAAACGGTCTTTTTTCGTCTTCGGTCAGGGTGTCGATTTGCAACATACCCAGCATGCTGTTGGCGATTTCCCGCTCGCCCATCACCACGCGATCGGCACCGCGCTCCATGATGTAGGTGACTTCATCGTCATAATGCGCACGGGCGATAATCTCAATATTTGGTCGCTTGGAGCGGGCGGAGGCGACGATTTCACCGGCTTCATAACCATTGGGAATGGTCACCAGCAGCCAGCGGGCGCAGTCGAGCCGCGCCAGATCCATCACTTCCTGATTGGCGGCATTCCCCAGCACCGTGCTGATGCCCTGATCGCGCAGCGCTTCGACACGCGGACGCGAATTTTCAATCACCACCAGCGGAATTCCGGCGGCCTGAAGTTTCTCACCGAGCAGGCTGCCGACACGTCCATAACCGACCAGCAGTGCGTGATTGCATAAATCGAACGGGATTTGCTTCTCGTCTTCAACGGCTTCTTCAACGCTCTGGTCTTCGATGGTTTCTGTTTTCGCCAGATATTTTTCAAGCAACGTGAACAGCAGCGGGTTAAACATAATCGACAGAATGGCCCCCGCCAGTACCAGATTGCGGCCATGTTCAGACAGTAAACCCAGTGAAATCCCAAGGCCTGCGAGAATAAAGGCGAATTCACCAATCTGCGCCAGACTGACGGAAATCGTCAGCGCGGTGCGTTTGGAGTGCCCGAACATTTTCACCAACAGGAACGCGGCAATGGATTTACCGAACACGATGATCGCCAGCGTGGCGATCACGGTCAGCGGTTCACGCACCAGAATCATCGGGTCGAATAACATGCCAACCGAGACGAAGAACAGTACCGCAAACGCATCGCGCAGCGGTAACGTGTCGTGCGCCGCACGCTGGCTGAGTTCGGATTCATTGAGCACCATACCGGCGAAGAACGCACCCAGCGCGAACGACACATCAAAGAATTCGACGGCGCCGTACGCGATGCCCAGCGCCAGCGCCAGAACAGACAGCGTAAACAGTTCGCGTGAACCGGTACTGGCGGTTTTGGCGAGGATCCACGGTACCACGCGGCGGCCGACCACCATCATCAGCACCATGAACGCAATCACTTTACCAATGGTCACTGCCAGTCCGGTCAGCAGTTCGACCGGGCTGGAATGATGGCTTTCCAGCATGCCGCTGAACGCAGGCAGCAGAACCAGCGTCAGCACCATCACCAGATCTTCAACAATCAGCCAGCCGATGGCGATTTGCCCGCGCTGGCTGTCAATCAGTTGCCGCTCTTCCAGAGCACGCAACAGCACCACGGTACTGGCGGTGGACAAACACAGCCCGAACACCAGCCCGGTCGCCAGATCCCAGCCCATCAGACTTGATAACCCCATCCCAAGCAGCGTCGCTACCGCGATTTGCGCTACAGCGCCGGGAATGGCTATCGACTTTACGGCGAGGAGATCTTTCAGGGAAAAATGCAGACCGACGCCAAACATCAGCAGAATGACGCCGATTTCAGCCAGTTCCGGTGCCAGTGAGGTGTCTGCAACGAAGCCCGGTGTAAAAGGGCCGGCCAGCACGCCAGCGGCGAGATAGCCAACCAGAGGAGAAATACGCAGGCGGTTGGCAAGCATTCCTAACAGGAAAGCCAGGACCAGACCGCCAACGATGGTAGTGATGAGAGGCGTAGAATGATGCATTCAGACTCCTTCTGGTTATGCATAAAGCAAATATGTTGCTGATTGTTTCTAAGTTTATGGTAAAAATCGTTTTCGCGTTGGGGAATTTTGGCCTTTTTTATTAAAAATCATCAGCAGACGATAAAAAAAATTCCAACGCGGGATTTAAATGGGTTTTATCAGGCAGATATCAAGGGAATAGGGGTTCAGACGCTGCCGATATTTAACTATCGGCAGCCGGGAAGGAAAGGTTAAGGGCTATTTGCGTTCAATATTTGGCAGGAATGCTGTCAGGATCCCAAGCAACGGCAGGAAGGCACAAATCTGATACACCAGTTCGATGCTGGTTTTATCCGCCACATAGCCGAGAACCGCAGCGCCCAGCCCGCCCATACCAAAGGCCAGACCGAAGAACAGGCCGGAAACCATGCCGACTTTGCCCGGCATCAGCTCCTGCGCGAACACCAGAATGGCTGAGAATGCCGAGGCCAGGATCACACCGATAATCACGCTCAGCACGCTGGTCCACATCAGATTGGCATGAGGCAAAAGTAGCGTAAATGGCGCGACACCCAGAATTGAGACCCATATGACGTATTTGCGCCCAATCCTATCGCCCACCGGCCCGCCGATAATGGTGCCTGCTGCGACGGCAAACAGGAAGACGAACAAATGGATTTGCGCGCTTTGTACCGAGACGCCAAATTTATGGATCAGGTAAAAGGTGTAATAACTGCTCAGGCTGGTCAGGTAGAAATACTTTGAGAAAATCAGCACCAGCAGAATACCCATCGACATCGCCACGGTTTTACGTGGCAGCAGGGTGATATTGCTGTTCACCGGGCCACGCTTTTTGGCGATCTGATTTTGCTGGCGATACCATTTACTGATTTGCAGCAGCACGACAATCCCCAGCAGCGCCGCCAGCGAGAACCATGCGACGTTGCCTTTACCGTAAGGCGCGATGATCAGCGCCGCGAGTAACGGGCCAAGTGAAGAACCCAGATTGCCACCGACCTGGAACAGCGACTGCGCCAGTCCGTGACGTCCGCCGGAAGCCATACGTGCCACGCGCGACGATTCAGGATGGAACACCGAAGAGCCTGTGCCAACCAGCGCCGCCGCCAGCAACACCACCGGGAAACTCTGCGCGACCGCCAGCAACAGCAGGCCGGAGAGCGTAAAGCCCATGCCGATCGGCAGAGAATAGGGTTGCGGATGCTTGTCAGTGTAATAGCCGATAAGCGGTTGCAACAGCGAGGCGGTTATCTGGTACGTCAGGGTAATCAGGCCGATTTGCGTAAAGCTCAGGGAAAACTGGTTTTGCAGTAACGGATAAATCGCCAGTATCAGCGACTGAATCATGTCATTGAGCAGATGAGAAACGCTGATCGCCGCCAGAATAGAAAACGCAGTCTTTTTGACTGCGTCTTTCTGCGGGCTGACTGGCGTTGACGTCGTGTCTGTCATAGCGGAGGAAGCCTTCTTATTGTAGAGGTGCAGAGTACCTGCCTGTCAGTCGACTTTAGCGATATCGGCAAACTGGCCTTTGAGTAAACGGCAAAGATCGCCTGCCGCCAGTTCAATATCAAGTCCGCGTTTACCGCCTGAAACATAAATCGTGGAAAACGTCTGCGCCGGACTGTCGATCACCGTCGGCAGCAGTTTTTTCTGTCCCAGCGGACTGATGCCGCCGACCAGATAACCGGTGATGCGCTGGGCGATAGCCGGATCTGCCATATCGGCTTTTTTCGCTTTCAGGGCTTTGGCGACCTTTTTTAAATCCAGCTTCGACGCCACCGGCGTGACGGCAACGGCCAGATTTTTGGCATCGCCGTTGAGCGAAACGAGCAGCGTTTTATAAACCTGGCGCGCATCAAGCCCGAGTTTTTTCACGGCTTCATCGCCAAAATTGGTTTCATCGCTGCTGTGTTCGTACGGGTGAAGGGTAAAGCTGACGTTGTTTTTTTCCAGGAGGATGACCGCGGGTGTCATGATTACCGCCTATTTTATTTACTTTTTTGTTCGGAAAATAGTCATCAGCTCAATCTGATGAAAACAAACAATAAAGTATGATTACTGAGCGAGGATGAAATAGTAGAGCAATGAATGGTTATTGCCAAGACCCGTCGCAGATTGATACCCTGTGCGCGCCGGTGCTGTGCCTGAAAAGGCCGGTACTGAAGCTATAACTAATAAAATGAAATTCCTCTTTGACTGGCCGGCCTTAAAAACCGGCCATTTTTTTATCCTTTCAGCAGCTCCGGCAAATTCCCTTCGCCGTACAAATGCAGCGCACCGACTGCGACCACATAGTTTCCTGCAGGTAAGTCCAGCAGCTGTTTTTTCCAGCGCACATTTCGCTGATTCATCAGCACATCGTATAAATCACTGCTAAAAGTATTCGGAAGCTGCTCGACCGCCAGCCCCGGTTTGCTGTCCAGCCACCAGCTGATCATGGTTTGCAACAGGCGCGCGTTGGTGTGCCAGTGCGTCAGGGTATCTTCCAGCAGTCCGAGCCCGTCGTCAGGAAGTTGCTGCAACAGCGCAAACTGCTCCTCCGGCCCTTCCAGTTCAATGACCGGCGTGTTCTGCTCTTTAGCGTTGTGCAACAGCTGATAATCGATGCCGTAATTTCCGCGCAGTCCGAGACGCTGCGCCTGCGTGGCCTGCAACATCAGCGCGACCTGCCATGACGGCAAAGGATTAAGCGTCCACATCGACACACCCAGTTCTTCGCATAAACGTTCGACGTGCAGATATTGCGATTCAGAAAGGCGTTCAGCCAGCGGAGGATATTCGCCGGTCATACTGAAAGGGGAATCGGTGCCGCTGATATCTGCCTCGACTATCAGCGCATCGGCTTTTTTCAGGCGGCGCAACAGTTGCGCAGGCAGCGGTTGCATATCCTGCGTGCCCATATGAATGCTGCCGACCAGATGCAGATAGCGATTGCCGGGAAGCCGGATATCCAGGGCGGGATAGGAATACTCAGCGGGAAAAAGCCGGCGAAGCCAGCTGAATGCCTGGTTTAAAAACGGCGCCATAATGCAGGGTCTCCCGAAAAATGAGAGACCATGCTAACGCGCCTGCGGTTTAGCGAACAGGGGAAACGTCTTGTTTTTTCGGCGTGTTTTTCAAGACTGTCCTTTTTTAGGTGAAAAGCGCAACAGACGGTTTGCGTTGGCGACCACCGTGATGGAAGACAGCGCCATCGCAGCACCCGCCACTATCGGGCTGAGCAGAGTTCCGGTCAGCGGATAAAGCACACCGGCGGCAACCGGAATACCAATCACGTTGTAAACAAAAGCACCCAGCAGGTTTTGCTTCATATTTCGCAGTGTCGCCTGAGACATTGCCAGCGCATCTGCGACACCGTTCAGGCCCGGGCGCATCAGCGTAATCGCCGCGGTTTCAATTGCCACGTCGCTGCCGCTACCCATCGCAATACCGACATCCGCCTGAGCCAGCGCCGGAGCATCGTTAATGCCGTCGCCAATCATCGCGACCTGCTGCCCTTTGGCCTGCAACGCTTTGATGGCGTCGGCTTTCCCTTCCGGACGCACGCCGGCAATCACCGTGTCAATTCCCGCCTGCGCCGCAATGGCTTGCGCAGTTCGCGGGTTGTCGCCGGTCAGCATCACCAGTTGATAACCCAGCTGATGCAGGCGTTGCAACGCACTGACGCTGTCTTCACGCAGGGGATCCCGCAGGGCAAACAGCGCCGCAATCTTGCCGTTAGCAGCCAGCAATACCGGCGTGGCACCTTCGCTGGCTAACGTATCCAGCAACGTGTCAGCCGCCTGAGTATCCACCCCGTTTTCATGCATCAGCGCCTGATTGCCCAGCAGCAGGGATTGTTCTTCCACGTCACCGAGCAAACCCAGCCCGCCAAGGGTACGGAAATTCGCGATATCAGGGATTTCCAGCCCTTGCGCTTTTTCGACAATGGCCTGAGCAAGAGGATGGTGTGAACCTTTTTCCAGTGCGGCTGAAAACCGTAAAACCTGTTGTTCACTGAAACCGCTGAACGTATGAATGTCTGTCACTTTGGGCTGGCCTTCGGTCAGCGTGCCGGTTTTATCAAACACCAGCGTGGAAAGCGTACTGGCTTTTTGCAGTGCATCGGCATCGCGCACCAGCACACCAAACTCAGCGGCGCGTCCGACACCGGCGGTAATCGACATCGGCGTTGCCAGACCGAGCGCACAAGGACAGGCGATAATCAGTACCGTTGTGACAATCACCAGCGTATACATCAGTTGCGGTTGCGGACCAAAGAAGTACCAGATGGCACCGCTGAATAACGCAATCAGCACCACAACCGGTACGAAGACAGCAGAGATTTTATCCGCCAGCTTACCGATTTCAGGTTTACTGCTTTGGGCTTCACGCACCAGATTAATAATGCGTGAAAGGGTGGTCTGGCTGCCGATGGCATCTGCGCGGAACAGCACGCTGCCGTCTTTCACCAGCGTACCGGCATGCACTTTTTCACCCTGCGATTTTTGCTGAGGGATCGGCTCACCGGTCAGCATCGCCTCATCCATCCAGGCTTCACCACGTTGAATTTCGCCGTCCACCGGCACACGGTCACCGGTCGTCAGGCGCAGCATCATTCCTTGCTGAACGTCAGCCAGCGGCAGAGTTTTCTCGCCTTCTTCGGTAACCACGCGTGCGGTCGGCGGGGTCAGATCCAGCAAACGTTCAAGTGCCTGAGACGAACGCTGACGTCCGCGTTGTTCCAGCGCGTGGCCGAGGTTAATCAGACCAATAATCATCACGCTGGCTTCATAATAAAGATGACGTGCCTGCATCGGGAACGCCTCCGGCCACAGGCTGACGGCGAAGGAAAATATCCAGGCCGCGCCGGTACCGAGCGACACCAGCGTGTCCATATTGGCGCTGCCGTGCATCAGGCTTTTCCAGGCACTGCGGTAAAAATGGCCGCCCGCGACAATCATGATCAGCAACGTCAGCAGACCGACAATCAGCCAGCCGGTCTGGTTGCCGGCGGTCACCATCATGTCACCGCCGAGTAATCCCCATAACATCATCGGGATACCCGCAGCTAAGCCAAGAGCCGCCTGCCAGCTAAAGCGGATCATACTTTTGCGTGAGGTTTGTTGCTGGCGCTCACGACGTTTAGTTTCGTCGATAATGATTTCGGCGCCGTAACCGGCCTGTTCAACGGCGGCAATCAGCGCATTCTGGTCGGCATTACCGCTGACCAGCGCACTGCGTTCCGCCAGATTGACGCGTGCCCGTTCGACACCGTTCACGCCTTCCAGCGCCCGCTGCACTTTACTGACACAACTGGCGCAGCTCATCCCGCTGAGCAACAGCTGCACGCTGTCGTCGGCGGTTTGTGGTGCATGAGTTTCTGCCGGAACAGGTGACGCCGCCGCTGACAAGGGTTCCGGCAAAACTTTCGCCTTATCGGTCAGCGGCTCAGATTTTGGGGATGCGTCTTCCACCACCTGTGCTTCATAACCGGCGTTAACCACGGCATCGACCAGACTCTGGCTGCTGGCATCGCCTTTGACGATGGCTTTATCCAGAGAAACTTCAACGGCAGTCGTGCCTTCCACGGCTTCCAGCGCTTTACGCGTTGAAGCCACGCAGTGTCCGCAGGACAGGCCTTGCAGAGATAATACGGTGGTTGTCATGATCATTTTCCTTGGGTTAACTTCACTCAGGACAGAGGATAAACCTTCCAGCAAGGGGAAGGTCAAGCCGCAGTCTCTGTTATTTTAATTTCATGGCGTATGATGTTCGTATCATGCGCAACAATCAGCTTGTCGTGGAGGCGAAATGAACATCAGTGATGTAGCGAAAAAAACCGGTCTCACCAGTAAAGCGATTCGATTTTATGAAGAGAAGGGGCTGGTTACCGCACCGGCTCGCAGTGAGAACGGCTACCGCAGTTATGCGCAAAAACATATCGAAGAGCTGACGTTATTGCGTCAGGCGCGGCAGGTCGGATTCACGCTGGAAGAGTGTCAGGAACTGGTGGCGTTATTCCACAACCCGGATCGCCACAGTGCGGACGTGAAAGCGCGGACATTAGAAAAGGCCGCCGAAATTGCACGGCACATTGAAGAACTGAAAATGATGCGTGAGCGCTTACTGACGCTGGCGGATGCCTGTCCGGGTGACGAGGGGGCAGACTGCCCGATCATTGATAACCTCAGCGGATGCTGTCATAAGCACTGAGATTTTGTTTTAGCGAGCCTCAGGTTCCACGCGCAGCGTCGCGCCTTCTACGCCGGTGATCACCACTTTGTCACCGACGTTCAGCGGCGACGCGCAAATTGCCCGCCAGCTGCTGTCGCCGATCTGTACCCGCGTGAACTGGTTAGTGACCGGTTCCAGCACGGTGGCGTGAGTGCCTACTAACTGCTGACCGCGCTGGTTCAGCGCTGAATTGCCTGCACTTTTGTCGACACGCTGATTCAGCCACTTCCACCACAGCCATGCCGCCAGAATGGTCAGCAGCGCAAACGCCGTGCCTGACCATTCCCACGGCAACGGCAGGATCCACGTGACAGCGCCCACTAAGGCCGCCGCCACGCCGCTCCACAGCAAGTAACCACTCGCACCCACCAGCTCAGCCGCCAGCAACAGGCCGCCCAGAGACAGCCAGAATACGTGCGGATTTGCCATGAAATCGTGCAGCATTATTTGCCGCCTTTGGTTTCTTTCAGCAGCTCAGCAATCCCGCCAATGGAGCCCATCAGACTGGTGGCATCCAGCGGCATCATGATGATTTTGCTGTTATTAGCAGAACCGATCTTGGTCAGTGCATCGGTATATTTTTGTGCCACGAAGTAGTTAATCGCCTGCACGCTACCGGCTTCAATCGCTTCAGACACCATTTTGGTTGCCTGGGCTTCGGCTTCCGCCGCACGTTCACGCGCTTCGGCCTGCAGGAACGCTGACTGACGCTCACCTTCCGCTTTCAGGATCTGTGACTGCTTTTCACCTTCAGCACGCAAAATGGCAGACTGACGCACGCCTTCAGCTTCGAGAATATCGGCACGTTTTGTACGTTCGGCCTTCATCTGCGCGTTCATGGCGGAGATCAGTTCAGCAGGCGGACGCACATCGCGGATTTCGATACGGGTGATTTTGACGCCCCACGGATTGGTGGCTTCGTCGACGATATGCAGCAAACGTGCGTTGATGTTGTCACGTTGTGACAGCATTTCGTCAAGTTCCATCGAACCCAGAACCGTACGGAAGTTGGTCATGGTCAGGTTAACGATCGCCTGTTCCAGATTGCTGACTTCATACGCGGCACGCGCCGGGTCAATCACCTGAATAAAGCACACGGCGTCAATGGCAACGTTGGCGTTATCGCGAGAAATCACTTCCTGAGAAGGAATATCCAGCACCTGTTCCATCATATTGATTTTACGGCCGATGCGGTCAACAAATGGCACCACCAGATTCAGCCCCGGCATCAGCGTTTTGGTGTAACGGCCGAAGCGCTCGACAGTCCACTGATAACCCTGAGGCACAATTTTGATCCCGGCGTAAACCACCAGCAGCGCCAGCACGATCAGAATAAGGATAGGAATGGGAATCAGATCAAACATAGTGTGAAACTCCTGTAAAACTGTGTCCTGACTATTCCGGATGAAATAGTCGAGTAAAAACATGTCCCTGGCACATTTGCCGACCGGCAAAGTGTGTGATGAATTGTCGCACAAATAACCGTTACATCGTATTAATAAAGGATAGTTCAGGGGATAAAAGGCGGGGGAAAGCTCAAAAAAAACGCACGTCCTGTTCAGTGACGTGCGTCTGATATTTTACAGCCGGGCCGTATGAATTAATACAGCAGAGAATATAACTGGCGGCGATATTTGGCAGCCAGCGCATCGCCGGTACCGAGAGCGGCCATGATATCCATCAGCGTTTTACGCGCTGCACCGTTCGCTGCGCCTAAATCTTTTTTCAGCGGCGCCATCAGCAGTTCAAGCGCTTCTTCGTTGCGCCCGACCTGATGCAATTGCAGGCTGAGTTTGACGATGAGTTCAGCGTTCTCAGGATCCTGCTGGAGTTCCTGTTGCAATAGCTGAATTTCCGGCGTATCTGCGGCCTGTTTGAGCAGTTCGATTTGTGCGATCAGCCCCTGATAACGGGAATCTTTATCCTGTAACGGAATGGTCGCCAGCACGGCTTCGGCGTCATCGGTGCGGTTCAGATGAATTTGCGTTTCCGCCAGCAGCAGGCCGATATCACTGCGGTAATTGCTCAGCTGCCAGGCATCTTTCAGCAGCGGCAGGGCTTCCGCCACATTGCCCGCCTGCAGCATTTCCTGCGCCTGAGCCAGCTTCAGCTCTTCTTCTTTCGGCAACACTTTTTGCAGCAGTTCGCGGATGACTTCTTCCGGCTGTGGCCCCTGGAAACCATCGACAGGCTGACCGTCTTTAAACAGGTACACGGCAGGAATTGAACGCAGACCAAACTGCTGAGCAATCATCTGCTCGGCATCGCAGTCCACTTTAGCCAGGATCAGCTGACCAGCGTATTCCACAGCCAGTTTGTCGAGAATCGGCCCCAGTTGCAGGCAGTGCTGGCTGCGTTCAGACCAGAAATAGAACATCACCGGCACAGACATGGATTGTTCCAGCGTCTGGTGCAGGTTGGATTCGTTGATATCGATTACTGTAGGTTGTGCAAGCATGAATTCTGTCTCTCCGCTACCCGTCATACTTCGAGCTGCTGATGCGTTGGCTGCGCTCACTCATCCCGGTCAGTGAGTTATCTAAGCTCCCGGTATCTCGTGAACTGGCCGCCTTCCCGCACCTCGAATTATCTAGGGTATAGAAATGTAAAGTATTTAAGAACAAATGGGGGCGACTCGTGCCGCTTCAACCCCTTATCGTTTTTACTTAGCTGTTTCCGCGTAATATCTTGTCCAGCAAACGGGCTGGCAACAGGCGTTTAAGCACCGTCAGTGCATGGGCGACCAGCGTGACCGGATAACGAAAACGCGCGCGCGGGTTTTCTAAAGCATGGTGCAGTTTGGGTAAAACTGCCTCCGGCTTGAGGGTAAAACGTCGCGCAATACCCGGATTTTCTACCGGCTGATCGGCTTGTGACTGACTGACATTGGCGGTGAAATTGCTGCTCAGCGGGCCGGGTTCAATCAGGCTGACCTGAATTCCCGTGCCGTGCAGCTCCATACGCAGCGTGTCGGACCAGGCTTCCAGCGCAAATTTACTGGCGGCATAAACGCCACGACGCGGCGTGGTAATCAGCCCCATCACCGAACTGGTCTGGATGATACGTCCTTCGCCGTGCGGCAACATGGCCGGCAGCAAAAGCTGCGTCAGCTGATGCGTGCCAAACAGATTGGTAGAGAATTGTTGCTCGAACTGTTCACGGCTGATGGTATTAAGCGGCCCGTAAACGCCGTAACCCGCGTTATTAAACAGGCCGTACAGACGGTTTCCCGTCAGCGCGATGACCTCGGCGGCGGCGCGTTCCACACTCTGTTTATCATCAAGATCGAGCTGAACAGTTTCAAAACCCATTTGTTGCAGCGTGTCGATATCTTGCGTTTTGCGGCATGCCGCCAGTACCCGGTAGCCACGAGCGCGTAAATCCTGTGCGGCGACCAGCCCGATACCGCTTGAACAACCGGTGATTAATACAGCTTTTTGCATAACTTTACCTGTGGGATGTCCCTATTTTTTATGACTGTGATTTACTAGGGAGTCGGATGAAAAGGTAACGTCTTGGTTTTACTCACGTCCCGGTATTATTTTATTCGTCGTATTTTAAACTTAATGCGTCAGCAGCGGTGTGAGTTTTTCGGACATCCAGCCGGCAATAAACGACTGTGCTGCCAGTGCCGGATGCAAACCGTCGTCCTGCATCCATTCAGGTTTAACGGCGACCTGTTCCATAAAGAACGGTACCAGCGGGATATTTTCCTGCTTCGCCAGCGCCGGATAAATAGCGTAGAACGCATCCCCGTAGCGACGGCCATAATTAGGGGGCAGGCGGATTTGCATCAGCAGCGGTTGGGCATTGGCCTGTTTGACCTGACTGATTATCTGCGTCAGCGTTTGCGAAATGGTTTGCGGCGGGAAACCGCGCAATCCGTCGTTAGCGCCCAGTTCAATCAGCACCCAGCGCGGATGGTGTTGTTCCAGCAACGTTTCCAAACGCGCCAGCCCTTGTTCAGCGGTATCGCCGCTGATGCTGGCATTAATAATGGTGGGCTTGCCACCTTCTTTTTGCCATTTGTTATTCAGTAATGTCGGCCACGATTCGGCTACCGGAAGGCGATAGACAGCACTCAAACTGTCGCCAATAATCAGCAAGTTATCAGCAGCAACGGCGCGAAAACTCAATAATCCTAACAACATAAGGAAGGGGAGATGCCAGCGGAAAATGTTCTTGAAGTTCATCATTTAAGTAAGCACGTCGGTCAGGGTGAAGGTCAGCTCACCATCCTGTCCGGTGTGGAGCTGGTTGTCAAACCTGCCCAGACAATTGCCCTGATTGGCGAATCCGGTTCCGGTAAATCCACCCTGCTCGGCATTCTTGCCGGGCTGGATGATGGCACCAGCGGCGACGTGAAGTTGCTGGGTAAATCTCTTGGCGAACTCAATGAGGAAGGGCGCGCAGCGTTGCGGGCAAAAAATGTCGGCTTTGTGTTCCAGTCGTTCATGCTGGTGCCGACGCTCAACGCGCTGGAAAACGTGCAACTTCCTGCGCTGTTGCGCGGCGAAAGCGACAGCAGCAGCCGTCAGCAGGCGGTGCAGTTGCTGGAAAGTCTCGGGCTGGGCGGGCGTCTGCATCATCTTCCGGCGCAGCTTTCCGGCGGCGAACAGCAGCGTGTGGCGCTGGCGCGGGCATTTATCGGTAAACCTAAACTGCTGTTTGCCGATGAGCCGACCGGCAATCTGGATCGCGCAACCGGCGAACGTATCGTCGACTTGTTGTTCTCACTGAACCGCGACGCGGCGACCACGCTGATCCTGGTCACGCATGATGAACAGCTGGCGGCGCGTTGCCAGCGGCGCTTACGTCTGCGCGACGGGAAATTGTGGGAGGAAGCATGATCTGGCGCTGGTTCTGGCGGGAATGGCGATCGCCTTCGCTGCTGATTGTCTGGCTGGCGCTGACGCTGGCGGTCGCCTGTGTGCTGGCGCTCGGCAGCATCAGCGACCGCATGGACAAAGGGCTGAGTCAGCAAAGCCGCGAATTTATCGCAGGGGATCGCGTGTTGCGTTCCGCGCATCCGATTACCGAAGCCTGGTTACAGGATGCGCAGTCACAGGGGCTGAAAGTCAGCCGTCAGCTCTCGTTTATGACCATGACCTTTGCCGGTGAAACGCCGCAGCTGGCGGCCGTCAAAGCCACCGATCTGGCGTATCCGCTTTATGGCGCGTTACAAACCGAACCGGCAGGGCTGAAACCTGAGCCGGGAACCGTGCTGGTCGCGCCGCGTTTACTGGCGCTGCTGAACGTGAAAGTCGGTGACAATCTGGACGTCGGCGATACCACGCTGAAAATTGCCGGAGTGATTGTTCAGGAACCGGATTCGGGGTTTAACCCGTTTCAGACCGCGCCCCGCGTGATCATGAATCTGGATGACGTACCGAAAACCGGAGCCATTCAGCCGGGCAGTCGCCTGACTTATCGTTATATGTTTGCCGGTTCTCCGCAGGCTATTCAGACTTACGGCGAGGCGATAAAAAGCCTGCTCAAGCCTGATCAGCGCTGGAGCGGGATGGAAGACTCCGAGGGCGCGCTGGGCAAATCATTACAACGTTCTCAGCAGTTCCTCACATTGTCGGCGCTGCTGACGCTGATGCTGTCGATTGCTGCCATTGCCGTGTCGATGGGGCATTACTGCCGCAGCCGTTACGATCTGGTTGCGGTGCTGAAAACGCTGGGAGCCGGGAAAAAGGCGCTGCAAAAACTGATCATCGGTCAGTGGCTGGCGGTGCTGGTGCTGGCGGGAATTTGCGGCAGCGTGGTCGGCCTGGTGTTCGAAGCCGTGCTGATGAAGGTGCTGGCGCCGGTTCTGCCTGCCGCGTTACCGCCTGCCGGTGGCTGGCCGTGGGTGTGGTCGATGGGCGCGATGGTGGTGATCTCGCTGCTGATCGGTATCCGCCCGTATCGCCAGTTACTGGCCACTCAGCCGCTGCGTGTGCTGCGCAATGACGTGGTGGCGAATGTCTGGCCGCTGCGGTATTTCCTGCCGGTGATGGTGCTGGTGGTCGTCGGTCTGCTGGCGGCGCTGATGGGCGGCAGTTCGCTGCTCTGGTCACTGCTGGCGGGCGTGCTGGTACTTTCGCTGCTGCTCGGTGTGATTGGCTGGGGGGCGCTGTTGTTGCTACGCAAGCTGACGTTTCGTCAGTTACCGCTGCGTCTGGCCGTTAACCGTCTGCTGCGCCAGCCGTGGGTGACACTCAGTCAGCTGGCGGCGTTCTCGATGTCGTTTATGTTGCTGGCCTTGCTGCTGGTGATGCGCGGGGATTTGCTGGATCGCTGGGAGCAACAGTTGCCGCCGGATAGCCCGAATTACTTCCTGCTTAATATCACCAAAGAGCAAATTCCGCAGGTGAAGGACTTCCTGCATCAGCATAAAGCGGAGCCGGAAACCTTCTATCCGATTGTGCGCGTGCGTCTGACGAAGATTAACGACAAGGTTGCCACGGATATCATCAAACCGGACGATGCTGGCGGCGAAGCGGTGAACCGTGAGCTGAATCTGACCTGGATGGAGGGGCTGCCGGATCATAATCCGCTGGTCGCGGGCAACGGGCCACCGAAGGCCGGTGAAGTGTCGATAGATGAAGGGCTGGCGGGGCGCCTGGGGCTGAAGCCTGGCGATACCGTGACGTTTAGCGGCGATACGCAGGAATTCAGTGCCAAAATCACCAGCCTGCGGAAAGTGGACTGGGACAGCCTGAAGCCGAATTTCTACTTCATCTTCCCGCCGGGAGCGCTGGACGCCCAGCCGCAAAGCTGGCTGACCAGTTTCCGTTATCACGGGGATGTCAGCACCATTACACAGCTAAACCGCCAGTTCCCGACGCTGAGTTTGCTGGATATTGGTTCTATCCTGCGGCAGGTCGGTCAGGTCTTACAGCAGGTAAGCAGGGCGCTGGAAGTGATGGTTCTGCTGGTGATGCTGTGCGGTGGATTGTTATTACTCGCACAGATTCAGGTCGGCATGCGTCAGCGCCGTCAGGAGCTGATCGTTTACCGCACTCTGGGGGCCAGCAAAAAAATGCTGCACCGGACGCTGTGGTGTGAGTTTGCCGTACTTGGTCTGGTGGCGGGTATCGCTGCCGCGATTGGCGCGGAAGCCGCACTGTGGCTGCTGCAACGCAAAGTGTTCGATTTCCCGTGGGAACCGAATTACCTGATGTGGATTGCGGTGCCGGTGGTTAGCGCGGTGTTGTTGTCCGTCTGCGGTGGCTGGCTGGGTGTGCGGTTGTTGCGGGGGCGGGCATTATTCCGGCAATACGACTCGTAACCGTCATACTTCGAGCCACAGGTGCGTTGGCTGCATTCAGTCACCCGAATCACTTACCTGAGTAAGCTCATCGGGATTCCTTGACTTGCCGCCTTCCTGTAACTCGAATTATTTAGGTTACCAGAGCATCTCCTTTTAATAAGGAGGTGCTCAAATCAAAGCTTTTCAACTGCCCATTCAATGCCGCTGGCGTATTCTGACGGCAGCATCGGGAGCAGTGCGTTGAGAGTGTCTTTCAGCAGGCTGGCGCTGGCGTCGTTGAGATTCAGGTGTCCGACTTTACGACCCGGACGCACGTCTTTCTCGTACCAGTGCAGATTGACCAGCGGCAGGCTCAGCCACTCTTCTGACACATCCGTGCCAATCAGATTCACCATCACCGACGGCGTACTGACGACCGGTTTCGGCAGCGGCAGACCAAGGATGGCGCGCAAATGCATCTCAAACTGGCTGTAGGACGCGCCGTTTTGCGTCCAGTGACCGCTGTTATGAACGCGCGGAGCCAGCTCATTGATCAGCAAACCTTCGCTGACCACGAAACATTCCATCGCCATCACGCCGACATAATTCAGTTCGTTGAGAATGGCTGACAGCATGCTTTCTGCCTGCTGTTGCAGGGCTGCGTCCGGCTGCGGCAATGCGACGCTGGTGCGCAAAATGCCGTCCTGATGCAGGTTGTGGGTCAGCGGATAAAACACAGTGTTGCCGTCGTGACCGCGTGCGCCCACCAGCGAAACTTCGCCGGAAAAATTGATGCCCTGCTCAACGATGCATTCGCCGTAGCAATCCTGTGGCAGAGTCTTTTCTTCGCCAGAACGTAAGCGCCACTGACCACGGCCGTCGTACCCGCCGACGCGACGTTTAACAATCGCCAGTTCGGCAAGCTGAGAGAAAACCTGCGGCCATTCGGCGGCATCAGCCAGCAACTGCCACGGCGCAGTTGCCAGACCGAGCTGGTCGAGCAACTGTTTTTGCGTCAGGCGGTCAGCCAGACGTGGGAAAATCTCGCGGTTAACAAACGCGTTGTGCGTTGCCAGTTCGCGGGTCAGTGCAGTTTCCGGCCAGCGTTCGATTTCAGCGGTGATCACGCTTTGCTGATATGGCACGGCTTCCGGTTCGGCATCAAGCCCGACGGGATACACGGCGATGCCCAGCGGTTCACCAGCCTGACGCAGCATCCGGCCTAACTGACCGTTTCCAAGGACGCAAACCGGCTTCATGCTTCCTCCCGCGGATCGGGATTATTCAGCACTTCGTCAGTTTGTGCAGTGCGCCATGCAGCCAGATTTTTAGCAATCTCAGCATCGTGAAGCGCCAGAATTTGTGCGGCCAGCAAAGCGGCGTTAGCTGCACCGGCTTTTCCGATCGCCAGCGTACCGACCGGAATACCACGTGGCATTTGTACGATGGAATACAGACTGTCGATGCCACTCAGGGCAGCACTCTGAACCGGAACACCGAGTACCGGCACCAGCGTTTTTGCCGCCAGCATGCCTGGTAAATGTGCTGCGCCACCGGCACCCGCGATGATCACATCAAAGCCATTGGCAGAAGCCTGCTCAGCGAAAGTGAACAATTTATCCGGTGTGCGGTGAGCGGAGACGATATCGACATGGAAAGGAATATTCAGCGTTGTGAGAACTTCGGCGGCGAACTGCATGGTCGCCCAGTCACTTTTAGACCCCATAACGATGGCGATTTTTGCCGGGGTAACGTTGGATGACATGTCTTTAAAGCTCCTGTGATTCGGAAATAGAAACTGCGAGGGCGCAAATGATAACACGCTCCGAGAGGGAGGAAAACGGTTGCGTGGCCGGAAAACGGCGCATTTTTGATGAGAAGTTGGCGGCAGATTTGTATAATCCAAACCAATATATTAAAGACAAACTTGAGTGGAAACTGATTTATGACGCAGGCTTTACTGGCACCGATTTATGATTTTCTTCACTGTGAAACGCCCGCTCTGTGGGTGGATGTGGCGCTGGAAAATCAGACAGTCATGCTGATTGACCACGCTAACTGTGAAAAGAAAGCGGCGGCGACGGCGATGAGCCTGATGACGAAATATCTGGACCGCACCGAACTGCTATTTTGTGCGGCGCGTCTGGCGCGTGAAGAACTTCATCACTTTGAACAAGTGGTGGAAATCATGCAAAAACGCAATATCACCTACACCCAGCTTTCACCATCGCGCTACGCCAGCGGCATGATTAAACATACCCGCCATCACGATGATCTGAATATTCTGGTCGACCGGCTGATTATCGGCGCATACATCGAAGCGCGCTCTTGCGAGCGTTTTGCCAAAATAGCGCCGCATCTCGATGAAACCTTGTCGCGTTTTTACACTTCGCTGCTGCGTTCTGAATCACGGCATTTTGCCGATTATCTGGCGCTGGCAGAGCAATATGCCGGAACGGATATTAGTGAGCGGGTAGAGGAGTTTGGCAGGATTGAAGCGGAACTGATCTTAACCCCGGACGAGCAGTTCCGCTTCCACAGCGGTGTACCCGTCTGCGGACTTAAAACGGGAAGCTGATCAGCTCGACGTTATCGGCGGTGACTTTCACCATCGAACCTTCTTCGTGCCATGCGCCGAGTACCACACGATGGCCGGTTTTGTTTCCGAGCGGGACATCGTGAATGGCTGGCCGATGGGTATGGCCGTGGATCATCCACTCGACGCCAGCCATCTGCATTTCGCTGACCACCGCCTGCGGGTTCACATCCATAATCTCCAGTGATTTACCCTGATTCGACGCCTTACTGTTAGCGCGCATTCTGGCAGCAATACCCAGTCGCCATTTCAGTGGCAGCATCAGGAAAAGTTTCTGGATAAACGGATTGTGGACTTTTTTGCGGAAGTTTTGATACGCGACATCGTCGGTACACAGCGTGTCGCCGTGCAGGATCAGGATGCGGCGTCCGTACAGCTCGAGCACTTTTTTCTCCGGCAGCAACGTCATCAGGCTGTCGCGGGCGAAACGTCTGCCGAGCAGAAAATCGCGGTTGCCGTGAATAAAGAAGCAGGGCACGCCTTGCTGGTGCAAATGATTCAGTGCGGCGGAGATTTCTGCGTGAAGCGGCTGCGGATCGTCGTCGCCAATCCAGGCTTCGAACAGGTCGCCGAGAATGTACAGAGCATCGGCCTGTGGCGCATCTTCACGTAGAAAACGAAGGAAACCGGCAGTGATTGCCGGTTCCTGTGCGCAAAGATGGATATCTGCGATAAAAAACGTGGTCATGCCGACGTGTTCTTAAAAACGTCGGTTATTCGCTGACTGTCACGCTTTTGATCACAACATCTTCTTTTGGAACGTCCTGGTGCATACCGCTGCGGCCCGTTTTGACGGCTTTGATCGCGTCAACCACGTCCTGACCTTCAACCACTTCTGCGAATACGCAGTAGCCCCAACCCTGCGCGTTTTTACCGCTGTGGTTCAGGAAATCGTTGTCAGTGACATTGATAAAGAACTGTGCGGTAGCAGAATGTGGATCGTTGGTACGGGCCATCGCCAGCGTGCCTTTGGTGTTTTTCAGGCCGTTGTCTGCTTCGTTATCGATAGGTGCATCGGTGTTTTTCTGGTTCATGCCTGGCTCAAAACCGCCGCCCTGGATCATGAAGCCGTTAATAACACGGTGGAAAATTGTGTTGTCGTAGAAGCCTTTACGGCAATAGTTCAGGAAGTTTTCAACCGTGGCTGGCGCTTTGTCAGCGAAAGTTTTAATGACGATGTCGCCGTGGTTGGTGTGGAAAGTGACCATAATTATCATCCTGCTAATGTTGATGTGTGCTCTGTGTCAGAGCGGCTACTATAGCCTTTTCTTATACCATAACTCAAAAGTTGCCGTCAGCAGCGCCTTTATGACCACTAAAGCCCGTCCGGCGGCCTTATGCCGTTTCGGTGAAATCATTTTCGTTATATTATGGCCGTTAGTGTCGCTTAAATGCGCCAACGTCATTTTCTACGCCCAACACACGGAATAGCCTGATGCTGAAGATTTTTAATACCCTGAGTCGCCAAAAAGAGGAATTCAAGCCAATTCATGCCGGTAAAGTCGGGATGTACGTGTGTGGGATCACTGTTTACGACCTGTGTCATATCGGCCACGGTCGCACCTTTGTCTCTTTCGACGTGGTATCGCGTTACCTGCGTTACGTCGGTTATGACCTGAAATACGTGCGTAACATCACCGATATTGACGACAAAATCATTAAACGTGCCGCTGAGAATGGCGAAACCTTTATGGCATTGACCGATCGTATGATCGCCGAAATGCACGCGGATTTTGCTGCTCTGAACATTCTGCCGCCGGATTCTGAGCCTCGCGCCACCGGTCACATTCATGAAATCATCGATATCGTGCAGAAGCTGATCGACCGTGACCACGCGTATGTGGCGTCGAACGGCGACGTGATGTTCTGGGTGGAGAGCGATCCGGATTACGGCGTGTTATCCCGTCAGGATCTGGATCAGTTGCAGGCGGGCGCCCGCGTTGAAGTTGAAGCCAACGTGAAACGCAATCCGATGGACTTTGTGCTGTGGAAAATGTCCAAGCCGGGTGAGCCGAGCTGGACGTCACCGTGGGGCGAAGGCCGTCCGGGCTGGCATATCGAATGTTCTGCTATGAACTGCAAACAGCTTGGCGCGCATTTCGATATCCACGGCGGCGGTTCTGACCTGATGTTCCCGCACCACGAAAACGAAATTGCTCAGTCCAGCTGCGCACACGACGGTCCGTATGTTAACACCTGGATGCACTCCGGCATGGTGATGATCGACCGCGAAAAGATGTCCAAGTCACTGGACAACTTCTTTACCGTGCGCGATGTGCTGAAATATTACGACGCCGAAAGCGTGCGTTACTTCCTGATGTCTGGCCATTACCGCAGCCAGCTGAACTACAGCGAAGAGAACCTGAAACTGGCACGTACCTCGATGGAACGTTTGTATACCGCGCTGCGCGGTACGGACGTTACTGCAACGCCAGCCGGTGGTGAGGCTTTCGTGGCGCGTTTTCGTGCGGCAATGGACGACGATTTCAACACGCCGGAAGCCTATTCCGTGCTGTTCGATATGGCGCGCGACATCAACCGCCTGAAAGCGGAAGATATGGCGACGGCCAACGGTCTGGCAGCAGAACTGCGTCAGCTGGCGGGCGTGCTGGGCTTGCTGGAGCAGGATCCGGAGCAGTTCCTGAAATCCGGAGCGCAGGCGGATAACGACGATGAAGTCGCCGAAATCGAAGCGTTGATCAAACAGCGTAACGATGCCCGCGCCAGCAAAGACTGGGGCATGGCGGATAAAGCGCGCGATCGTCTGAATGAAATGGGCATCGTGTTAGAAGACGGAGCGAACGGCACCACCTGGCGTCGTAAGTAATCTCCTTCATACCTGAAGCCGCAGCAGCGTTGGCTGCGTTCGCGAACCCGAATGACTGACTTGTGTCAGCTCATCGGGATTCGTTCACTTGCCGCCTTGCTGCAACTCCAGTTATTTTGGAGATGCGAGACATATAGCCTCCTTCCGGGAGGCTTTTTTATAAGGATCATCCTGTGACCCAAATGCTTCTGACGTATCAGCCTCCGTATGACTGGCAGTGGATGACGGCGTTTCTCGGTGCGCGTGTGTTGCAGGGCATCGAGCAGCAGGACGGCGACTATTATCAGCGGACGCTGGCGGTAATACACAACGGCGTGCGGCTGACCGGCTGGTTGCGGCTGCGGCCTTTGGCGGACATTAACAGCGTCGAACTTGAGATTTCGCCGTCGCTTGAGCCGGTGACGGATAGCGTGGCAAAGCAGGTGCGGCGTTTACTGGATCTCGATGCGCGGCCATTACTTATCGCTGAGGGTTTAGGTCGGCTGGCTGAAAACGCCGTGGGATTACGTCTGCCGGGCTGCGTGAACCGTTTTGAGCTGACGGTCAGGGCCATTCTCGGGCAACTGGTCAGTGTGAAAATGGCCGCGACGCTGGCAACCCGGCTGACCGAAAAATGGGGCGAGCCGGTGAGCACGCCGTTCGCGGCGCTGACGCATTTGTTTCCGTCTCCGGCGGCGATGGCGAAATTAACGGTCGATGATTTACGCGGTATCGGCGTGCAGGCCAAACGCGCAGCCTGTCTGATCAATATTGCGCAGGCAGTGGAAGAAGGGCGGTTGCCGCTCGATGAGATTACCGATGTGCAGGAAGGTGTCAGATTACTGCTGGCGATGCCGGGAATTGGCAGCTGGACGGCCAGTTATGTGGCGATGCGGGCATGGTCTGCGCCGGACGTTTTTCTTGGCGGTGATTATCTGATTAAACAGCGTTTTCCGGGCATGACGCCGGGGAAAATTGCCCGCTATGCCGAAGTCTGGAAACCGTGGCGCACTTACGCCACGCTGCATTTATGGTTCAATAACGACTGGCAACCGGATATGCCTTAATCCGCACGGGTTAAGTTTTTTCAGGCGGGAAAATGCTGCCTTCGGTATGAACGGTGGCAGTTTTCTGTTGCGGCTCATAGCGGAAAACCCGTCCCCGTCCGTTATTTTTGGCGGTATAACAGGCCTTATCCGCCTGCGCCATGTACTCGCTGCCGCTGACGGTGGGGTCATTCATCTTCGTTAATCCGGCGCTGGCACCGATGCGGTAAATTTTGTCTTCCCAGGTAAATTCGAACTGATTGATTTCACTCACCAGTTTCGAGAGGGTGTTCAAACCCTGTTCCACCGGACAATCAAATAAGATCAGCGCAAACTCATCGCCGCCCAGCCGCGCGAGGCGGTCACTGTTGCGCATGTGTTCCTGCATCAGCGTACTGATCTGACGTAACAGTTCGTCACCGGCGGCGTGCCCGGCCGTGTCATTAATCGCTTTGAAATGATCCAGATCGATAAACGCCAGACAGTGCGACTGACGCGCAGTGGCTATCAGATTCAGTGCTTTTTTCAGGCTGGATTCAAAACTGCCACGGTTCGACAATCCGGTCAGTAAATCGTGGGACGCGCTGTAGCTCAGCCTGCGCATCAGTTCGCGCGATCTGCTGACGTCCTGCAATACCAGCACGATGCCGATCGGTTCATCTTTCAACGTACGCAGCGGAGACACCGCCAGCTGGACATCAAACAGACCGGTATGATGGCCGTGCAACACCAGCGAACGCTCAACGGAAGAGTGAAGATTTTCATTGATATCAAAGTGCAGCAGATTATCGATAAGCGGGCCATCCTGCCCTTTGCTGATGAGTACAATGCGGTTCACCGGCTGGCCCTGCGCCTGTTCCTCTGTCCATCCGGTCATTTTCTCCGCCACCGGATTCATGAACGTGATATTCATATTCCGGTCGGTGGAAATCACCGCCTCGTTGATGGAATTGAGGGTGATGTGCATGAGTTCTTTCTCTTCATGCAGCGCTTCCGAAAGACGCTTATTGGTCATTTCGGTATGTTTGAGCTCGTTGATATCTTCAATCTGAGAAATAAAATACAGCGGATTGTGTTCTTCATCGCGCACCAGCGACACGGCGAGTAATGCCCAAATCACTTCTCCGTTACGGCACAGGTAGCGTTTTTCCATGGTGTAGGTCTGGATTTCATCGTTAAGCAGTTGCTCCAGCATCGCCAGATCCTTGCCCAAATCCTCCTGATAAGTAATTTCCTGGAAGGTCAGCGTGGTGAGATATTCCGCCTCATACCCCAGCAGATTACACAGCGATTTATTGACCTGCAGCAGCCTGCCTTGCGGGGATACCAGCGCCATGCCGATTGCCGAGTATTCCATCGCGTTGCGAAAACGATTTTCACTTTGCGTGATATGCGATTTCTCTGCCCGCAGGGCGTGCATCGCCATCGCCATGGCGTTTGCCGGAGTCAGGATCAGCAGTAGTGGCAGGAAAATCAGCCCCTGAGGAATTTGTACGACGGTATGCGGCTGCACGGAAACAATGCCGCTGGTGTGCAGTAAAGCAATCATCAGCGTCATGCACAGGAAAATAATGAACGCTTCGATGCGGGGTAAACGGATGGCGCACCACAACAGCGGAATGGTGATAAAGGCAAAGGTATAAGGCAGCCATTTGAGCGCCAGAAAACCTGCCGCCAGCGTGATGATGAGCGTCAGAAGCAATCCGAAAAAACGCCCGGAAGTCAGGTTTTTCCTGAAATAACCGCGCTGATAAACCAGCCCGAGCGGGGTAAGCGCCAGGATTGCGACAGCTTCAGACATGAACCAGGTGGCAAAACGACTTTGCAATTCCACCGGCGATTGAATGTGCAGGATAAACAGCATCATGATTAATGAGCTGACCAGCGGACAGAAAATGACCGCAACCATCAGGAATCTGACCCAGTAACCGAGGCCGGTAAGGGGATCCTGCTCCGGTAACAATCGCCGCAACAATACCGCGCAAAATGCGGCTTCAAAAAGATTGTTAAGCAGGTAAGGCAGATAGCGCAGGAAAGGCGTGTCCAGAATGGTATGTGCGGCAGCAATGCCCAACGCGCTGGCACACAGTAACGGCAGCCAGTCGCGGTAGCGATGGCGAAACAGAACCGGGATCATCAGCGCTGTTGGCAGCCACAAGCCTGCAAGGCTGGACGATTTCTGGATCACGCTCATACAGGCGAGCGCCAGCAGGCAGACAGAAATGCCTAACAGTACGTGAGATGTCCAGTTCGTCCGGCTTATTGTGATCGGGGGTGGTTTGCTTTTTTCCACGGTGAAAACCTTTTTCTGACTGGTGTTTGGATCCAGAACAGTTGCAGTGATGGTCGTTTTTGTATTTTTTTATCACTCAGGCGTCACCATGAGCACAAACGATGACACGTACTCTCAGTATCGTTATCAGTATCGGAAAAGCGTGACTAATTATTAATATAAATTTTACGTTACGTTGGAATAGTTGACGAATATTCCGGCCGGATGGCCGGAATAAGAGGGTCAGAGCAGGAAAATGGTGGCGAGGCCGAGGAAGATAAAGAATCCACCGGTATCTGTCAGGGCAGTTATCATCACGCTGGAACCGACCGCAGGGTCGCGCCCCAGACGCACCATGGTCAGCGGAATGACCACACCCATCAGTGCTGCCAGCAGCAGGTTCAGCACCATCGCCAGCGTCATTACGGCGCCCATTTCCCAGTCGCTGTACAGCAGCCAGGTCACCACGCCCATCAGTCCGCCCCAGACGAGGCCGTTAATCAGCGCGACGCCCAGTTCCCTGAACATCAGGAACTTCAGGTTACCGAGCTGGACATGGTGCAGGGCCAGTCCGCGGACAATCATGGTGATGGTTTGATTGCCTGTATTCCCGCCGATGCCGGCAACAATTGGCATCAGGGCAGCCAGCGCCACCAGTTGTGAAATCGTATGTTCAAACAAACCGATCACACGCGATGCAACGAAAGCCGTACACAGATTGATCGCCAGCCACGCCCAGCGATTACGCACCGCTTTAGTGACCGGTGAAAAGACATCCTCTTCCGGGCTCAGCCCGCCCATGCGGCGTAAATTGCTGTCGGTGTCGTTATTGACGAAATCGACGATTTCTTCCACCGTCAGACGTCCCATCAGCTTGCCTTTTTTGTCCACCACCGGCGCAGTGATCAGGTCATAACGTTCGAACGCACTGGCGGCGTCTTCGGCTTTATCTTCTGGCTCAAAACTGGTGAGATCGGTGACCATGACGTCTGAAACCAGCGTATGCGGCGGGTTCAGCAAAATCGCCGTCAGCGGCAGTTCGCCTAATAACGTGTTTTTACGGTCAGTGATAAACAGCTTATCGGACGCTTCCGGGATGGCTTTATTCAGACGCAGAAAGCGCTGCACGGTGCCGAGAGAAACATCAGGGCGAACCGTCAGCAGCTCAAAGTCCATGATCCTGCCGACGCACTCTTTATTGAATTTCATCACCTCGCGCACTTTATCGCGCTGACGCGGATCCAGTGAGGTAAGCACGCGGCCCGTCAGGTCACGCGGCAGATATTCGGCCAGATAGACCTGATCATCCACATCCAGCAGAGACATGGTTTTCAGCAGGTCTTTGTCGCTCATTTCCTCAATGAGGCTGTCCCAGACGGTTTCAGAGACTTCGACCAGCGCCTTACCGCGGGCAGCGGGTTCAACCAGCCGCCACAACGCGAGGCGTTCGTGAATGGGTAACGCTTCCAGCACATCCGCCACGTCAGCGGCATGGAGTTTCTGCACCCGCGAGCTCAGCTCCGCGGTGTAATCCATCAGCCTGGCGCGGGTGGCATCATCAACGTCAATTTCTTCACCGAGAATGCTGTCAGCAAGATCATCGGTGTTAAGCAGTAGATCGAGGATCCGGCCACGACTCTCGGCGAGTTTTTGTCCGTAACTTTTTGGTTTTTCGGCAGACATTCGGGATCCTTAGTCCTTATGGTAGCGGCAGGTCTTGAGTGTGCCGGTACAAGTTTTGTCGGAAGTCGGTTCCTGAGGTGCGACGGTTTGCCCATCTGTTTGCTGTTGTTTTTGGTTCTGATGGTGGGAATACGCGCCGATACCGGAATAGACCAGACGTCCTAACAAAATAATGAAGCTGATCGATAAAACGATTTTCGTCATTGTGATGTTGGTTTTTCGAGACATAATTTGATCGCTTAAGTAAATCGTTGCTCCGGTGGAAGGATGAAGAACTGCAAATGATAACGTTTACAATATATAACACATCTAAACGAGCAGCCAGATAATCAAATAAAAGCGAATTTCCGTAACGTCCATTTTTGTAAACGAGTAATTTTCCTTTTTCCTCGGATTATTCTATATCACTGGATATAAAAACCATTCTGTTAGTCACGCGATGAATTTGTTTAAGATGATTTTTACGTTAAAACACAAAGATTGTGTTTAATGATCTGCATCAAGGGATTTAAGATAAGTGACATTAGAATTCAGTCTTATTTTGAAGCGTTGTACTCTGACCTCCGCTGTATTCTTTTTTCTTCAGTTATTTTGTGTGAAGTGACGTTTTTACTACGATAATTTTAGACGACGTCTGCAACTGCGGTTGTCAGCCAGCTTGTCTGGCGTCCGTTACACGATGAATCACTCACCGCGGCATGAAGTTCATGCGCAAAACTTAGATGGACTGAATGCGTAAAATTTTTTCCTGGCATGAGATTCGCCATAAATGGTGGGGACTTCCCGTCATTTGCGCGCTGGTCTTGATCCCCGTTACCTCATGGCTTTCTCCGATCATATTTTTGCCTGAAGGTCGTACCTATCTGATTTATATGCCGTTGGCGACGTGTGTTGCGCTGCTGATGGTATTTGACTGGGCTGCATTACCCGGGATCGTCCTGACGTTGTTCCTGCGTTATTATTTCAGGGTCGGCGCAGAAATGGCGACGTTGCTGACGGTTATTTATTTCACCTCGCTTTTTCTGGCCTGGCTCGGATACCGCTGGCAAGCAGGAAATCGCTGGTCAGCGCCATTAGGTCTGATGAATCTGGCGTGGATGCGTGTCGGCTGGTTGCTGGTGTTCCTCACTGTCTTCTTCATGACTGTATTGCAGATTGTGGTGGAAAGCGGGTTGCTGCCGGGTTATCTGGGGCTGGTCACGGCTGATTTTGTGACGTTGCGGACACTCATCAATTTGCAGGCGATGATCATCGGCATTTTGCTCAATTCGCACGTCATTTATCTGGTGATCCGCATGATTCGCCAGCCACGCTACTGGCGCGTGTTGCGGATGATGTTGCGTAAGCAGCGGGCGCCGGGCGTGAAAACCACCGAAATGGTGGTCTGGTTTCTGGTCATGGCCACCATGGTCACGCTGCTCAGCGTGCCCAGTATAAGCGAGCCGTTCACAAAAATTTTGCTGAGTGATTACACTCTGACGCTGCTTTTCCCTGTGATGCTGTTCGGGGCGTTACGCTATGGCTATTACTTCATCAGTATCGTATGGAGTATTACGCTCACTGTATTATTCTACAATTATCAGGGGTTTATCTCAGAAACCGGCTTTGTTCATAATCTGGTCTTTGTTTCTGCGCTGATGCTGGTTTACACCATTACGCTGTTGCTGATGTCGGCGCTTTCTTCGCGCCAGCGACTGCTGATGAAAAAATTCAAATCAGCCGCCCTGCTGGATCCGGTGTTTGGTTTGCCTAATCTGCGTGCCTTTAACCGCGATTTAGCCCGCCATCCGCGTTCCATGCTTTGCTTCATCCGCGTGTCGGATATGGACGTTCTCAGCCGTAACTACGGGATGCAGCTGCGGATCCAGTTCAAACAGCAACTGGCGGTCGGGCTCAAACCTTTCCTTCAGTCCGGCGAGCGTGTGTATCACTTACCCGGCTATGATCTGGTTCTGCGCCTGAACTGTGAAGATGCAGATATGAAATTGCAGGGGCTGCATGATTATCTCGAGGATTTCCGTCTGCTCTGGAACGGGTTGCCATTGCATCCCAACATTGGTTTGTCGTACTGCACGGTATATTCGCCAGTCGAGCATCTGCCTATTTTGCTGGGTGAACTCAGTGGTATTGCAGAAGTTTCACTGACCACCGGTCAGCCTGAGTCGAACAAAAGCGACCACAGTCAGGTTCAGCTGGAGATCAGAGACAAAGTCGACATGCTGCACAAAATTCAGCGTGCGTTAGATGACGACCGCTTTGTGCTGATGGCTCAGCCGATACTGGGTGTTCGCGGCGACAGCTATTACGAAATCCTGCTGCGCATGTTTGATGGTTCGCAGGATACCCTGATCACGCCGGATAAATTCCTGCCGGTGGTTCACGAATTCGGCCTGTCTTATCAGATGGATATGTGGGTACTCCGGCATGCGCTGATGTTTATTAATCAGAACCGTGTACGTCTGCCGAGCCTGCGTTTTGCCGTGAATTTCACGCCATCGACGTTATGTCGTCCGACGTTTACCCGCGATTTTAAATCGCTGATGCTGGAATATGAAATTGAGCCGTTCCAGATCGTTCTGGAAGTCACCGAATCGCATCTTTTGCAGAATATGAAATATGCCGACTTCGCGATGCGGGAACTGCGTGCTTATGGCTGCCGGATTGCAATAGACGATTTTGGCACCGGTTACGCCAGTTACGGACGTCTGAAAGCTATTCAGGCCGACATCCTGAAAATTGACGGCAGTTTTGTGCGCAATATGCTCACCGATTCACTGGATGCTTACATTGTGCAATCTATCTGCCAGGTCGCACGTATGAAGCATCTGTCTATTGTGGCGGAGTATGTGGAGACGGAAGAACAGAAAGCTGCGCTCCATGCGCTGGGCGTCGATTACATGCAGGGATATCTGGTGGGTAAACCGGAGCCACTGGCCACATTGCTCGATTTCCCTGCTACCTGATTTCGCGGGTGATTGGGGCATAGAAAATAAAAAGCCCTCTGAGCACATTGTGCCGGAGGGCTTTTTTATAGCGACAAACGAATTAGTCTTCCGCTGCGCCGTCTTCTTCTTCGAGCATCAGTTTCCAGCCCGTGACGTCATCCCAGTAGCTTTGTTCTTTTTCAAAATCCAGCTGAACCAGGTTGTTCTGCGCCAGATATCCGGCCGGGAAACGCAGCGTCCAGTGATTATCATCGGTAGATAACCGCAGGGATTCCGGTGTGGTCGTGGACTGGCGCTGGTTATTGAGTAATGCGCCAAGACGCAGCAGCTGAATAAGAGGAATGTAGTGTTTCTTCTTAAACAGATTCAGGCGTGGCAATTCTTCCAGCTTGATGGCTTTACGATGGAAACGTACCAGCGTCGCCAGCAGCGTTTGCTGTTCCTGATTAAAGCCCGGCAAATTAGTGTTTTGCAGGATATAAGAAGAGTGGCGATGCATTCCGGAGTGGTTAATGCTCAGACCCACTTCATGCAGCATGGCGCTGAATTTCAGCAGTGATTCCAGCTGCGGCTGCACCAGTTTAGTATTTTGCGCTAACCACTGGCTGTATAGCTGCTCGGTGGTTTCCAGCACGCGGCGCGCCTGTTCCCGGTCGATATTGTAATGGTCGGCCAGACTTTTCGCGGTACGCGTGCGGATGTCCTGGTGACGGAAACGACCTTCCATCTCATACAGCACACCTTCACGCAGCGCGCCGTCTGAAAGACGCAGCTCTTTGACAGCCAGCGCATCAAATACGCCACGCAAAATCGCCAGTCCCGGCACAAACACTGACTGACGGTCTTCCGATAAGCCCGGTAAATCCAGATCACTGAATTTTTTGAAATTCAGCACCGCTTCGGTCAGCATTTCCAGACGCTCAGGGGTGATCAGTCCGTCTTTCTCCCCCATTGCGACCAGCACTTCGTAAGCCGCTTTGATACTGCCGGACGCGCCCAGCGCATACTGCCAGCCTTGCAGACGGTACTGCCAGGCCAGTGTTTCCAGCTTCTGCGCGGCAGCGAGTTGCGCACGTTTGAAGTTGCTGCGACTGATTTCGCCTTCCGGGAAAAACATCTGCGCAAAGCTGACACAGCCCATACGGCGGCTTTCTGCCAGCAAAGGTTCGAAATCTTCGCCGATGACCAGTTCCGTAGAACCGCCACCGATGTCGATGACCAGCTTGCGACCTTTTTCCGGCTGCGTGTGTTCAACACCCATAAAAATCAGACGGGCTTCTTCCTGCCCGGAAATAATTTCAATCGGGTAGGGGATCACTTCTTTGGCACGCCTGAGGAACTCCTCGGCGTTCACCGCCTGACGCAGGGTATGCGTGCCGACGATGGTGACGTTGCTGTCCGGAAAACCTTGCAGACGTTCTGCAAATAAAGCCAGGCAATCCAGCCCACGTTGCATGGCTTCTTCACTGAGCACACTTTTATTGTCGAGACCATCGGCCAGATGAACGCGTTGTTTCAGGCGACCTAAGACCTGCATCGCGCCGTTAACCACGCGCGCGATGACCATATGGAAACTGTTCGATCCGAGATCGATAGCCGCAATTTCCTGTGGCTTGGCGTTCATTGGGCTGTTTTTAAGGGGCATAGTTGTGTAGCGCTCCAGAGATTCAGGCTTGCTGACTTTGTTGTTCCAGATCTTTCAGATATTCGTAAATCGCCAGCTGCGCACGCACTTTGCGACGATTTCCGCGTGGAACATACCGGTTGCTCAGTTCTTTATCAATCACTCTGGCTTTTACCGTGTCACTAAACAGCAGTTCTAGAATATCCAGAACGCGTTGTTTAAGGCGTGGATCGAGCAGGGCGACAGCAACCTCAATTCGGTAATCGATATTACGGGTCATCCAGTCAGCAGAAGACAGGAATACTTTGGTATCGCCACCATTTTCAAAGACATAAACACGGTCGTGCTCAAGATAGCGGTCAATAATACTGGTGACCTGAATGTTTTCGCTAAAGCCCGGTAAATTCGGGACCAGCGAACACATGCCGCGGATCAGCAGACGGATTTTCACCCCGACGTTAGACGCGACGTACAGGCGGTCGATCAGTCCTTTATCCACCAGATTATTGATTTTCAGCGTAATACCGCCTGTGCCGCCAGCCTGTACATTGGCAATTTCTTTGTCGATCAGGCGATACAGCATGTCGCGCGAGTTTTGCGGTGACACCATCAGATGCTCGAAAGAGACCGGCCGGTACGGGTTCTCAATAAAGTTAAACACCCGGCGGACTTCGTTGGTGATGCGCGCATCCGCCGTGAGCAGCGAATAGTCGGTATAAAGGCGGGCGGTTTTCTCGTTAAAGTTACCGGTCCCAATATGAGCATAGCGGACAATTTCATCGCCTTCGCGGCGGGAAATAAGAAAGAGTTTTGCGTGAATTTTCAGGCCCGGCGCAGAGAAAATAACGTGTACACCGGCTTCTGTCAGACGTTTCGCCCAGTGAATGTTGGCTTCTTCATCAAAGCGCGCCTGAAGTTCGACGACGACGGTCACTTTCTTGCCGTTGTGCGCCGCGTGGATCATCGATTCGATGATGCGTGAATCTTTCGCAACGCGGTATATATTGATTTTTATGGATAAAACGTTCGGATCGAACGACGCCTGGCGCAGCAGTTCCAGCACGTGTTCAAACGTATGATACGGATAATACAGCAGCACATCCTGTTCGCGGATCGCCGCAAAGCCGTTGCGGAATTTATCAAACCATAAATGGCGCAGACGTGGCAGCGGGCGGTTGACCAGATTGGCTTTACCGACATTCGGGAAACTGATGAAATCCTTAAAGTTATGGTAACGGCCACCGGCGATCACAGAATCATAGTTCGAGATACCCAGCTTGCCGCGCAGCAATTCCACCATTTCATCGGGCATATCGCGCTGATAAACAAAACGCACCGGCTCGGCGGTCAGACGCTGTTTCAGGCTCGATGACATCAGTTCCAGCAGGCTCGATTCCATTTCCGTGACCAGATCGTATTCGGCGTCACGGGTCATTTTCATCGAATAGGCATTCAGCGCGTCGTAATCAAAGAAGCCTTTGAAAATATCGTCCAGGCAATAACGCAGAATGTTATCAAGCAGGATCATTGGCTTGCGGCGGCGCGGAGCTTCCGGCGGCAGATTGACGAAGCGCGGCACTTTATCTGAGGGGATTTCCAGCAGCGCATAGTGAATTTCTTCGCCACGGATAATTTCGACCGCCAGATAGGTGTAATCGTCTTTAAGGAACTGCACCAGATTGGTGTCGTGATTAATCAGAATGGGCGTGATGTGCTGGCGCAGATGATGTTTGAAATACTGACGCAACCAGGCTTGCTGATTCTCAGAAACCTGCCGTTCGTTAATCAGGAAGATCTGATTACGCGCCATTTCCAGCAGCAAATCGTTGTAAAGGCTGTCAAATTCCTGATCAATACGCAGAACTTTCGCCTGAATTTTTTTCAGTAAATGACGGGAGGCACCCAGAAAGCCTTGTTCTTCACTGATGAGGATCCGTCGCTTTAAATCGGCAAAACGGACTTTATAGAACTCATCCAGGTTATTGGAGTAGATCCCTAAAAAACGCATCCGTTCGATCAGGGGATTGCTTTTGTCTGCCGCTTCCTGCAACACGCGCTCATTGAAGGACAGCCAGCTTAGTTCTTTCTCGATATAAAGCTTTTCCTGACCCATTTTCACTCCGTTCATTTAGCTTGCAACCTGGCCCATACAGGCAAATTTGCCCGAAAACACCGCAATTTAGCTCAGCTTATTCCTCGTGTTACGGGCCGTTTTTTCAGGTCAGCGTAACAGGAAGCTGTCAGTGAGAGGGGCCTAGTGTCTGCTATCAATATTGCGAAAGATTGACAGGAAAGTCCAACATAACTGGGGATGATTTCAGGAGAGTTTATATCAGGGGAACAAATGAGAGAAAAAGGCGGGAAAAGTCTTACCGGTGAAGGAGTTCTTTTCCCCTCACCGGTAATTTATGGCCTGATTTTTAACGCGCTAAACTGTACAGCACTAAACTACACCGCGCTGGCGCCAATCAGTGATTCAGTTTTGACCTGAACCGGTTTGGTTTTGTACTTCGCCAGGAATTGCGGCTGGAAAATACACATGCGGATGGCACTGCGGTATTCACCGTTCACAAAGAATTCCTGTTTCAGTTCACCTTCGATCTCAAACCCTAATTTGCTGTAAATGTGGATCGCCTTTTTATTTTCTTTATCGACGATTAAATACAGTTTGTAGAGGTTCAGAACTGAGAAGGCATAATCCATCGCCAGACGCACGGCATCACCGGCAAAGCCTTTGCCCTGATGTTGCGGGTCAATGATTATCTGAAATTCCGCGCGGCGGTGAATATGATTAATTTCCACCAGCTCCACTAAGCCGACCGGTCCGCTTTCGAATTCTATAATAAAGCGGCGTTCGCTCTGGTCATGGATGTGTTTGTGATACAAGTCGGTCAGTTCGACGAAAGCCTCGTAAGGTTCTTCAAACCAGTAACGCATGATGCTGGCGTTATTATCAAGACGGTGAACAAACGACAGGTCGTCCTTTTCCAGTGGACGTAATCTGACGCTGTTATGGCTAAACATGGGGTGTTCCTCAACTATAAAAGCCGTTTTATGAGGGTAACCTTCGTAAATATGAGGTCTGAAACAACTGTGTTTCAGATGAAGGTCGGCGCACAAACGACGTTTAAACGTGCGCCGGGATGTGCATTATATCGGGTAAAATGTAAACAAATGTCAAATGACGGAAAATAAAAAACCGGCACGTGGCCGGTTTATAGTGAAATCGTGAGGCAAGTACAGATTAATCTTCTGCGTATCCGCGTTCAGAAAGCGGTTTGTTATCCAGAAACGCCTGACCGTTTTGCAGTGATAAACGTCCGTCAACAAACCAGCTGACCACCAGCGGATAAATGCTGTGTTCCTGCGTTTGCACGCGGGCAACCAGCTCTTCTTCCGTATCCTCAGCAAAAACAGGCACTTTGGCCTGTAAAATCACCGGGCCGCCATCGAGTTCTTCCGTCACGAAATGTACGGACGTGCCGTGTTCAGCATCCTGATTTTCAATCGCCTGACGGTGAGTATGTAAACCCGGATATTTCGGCAGCAGGGAAGGGTGGATGTTAATCATGCGCCCCGCAAAGCGCTGAACGAATTCGGCGCTCAGGATCCGCATGTAACCGGCGAGAACCACCAGAGAGGGCTTAAAGGTTTCAATAGCATCAGCCAGTGCAACGTCAAAGGCGATGCGATCTTCGTAAGCTTTTACATCCAGCGCATGTGCCGGAATATCGGCTAAACGGGCTCTTTCAAGCCCGTATGCAGCGATTTTATTACTGAAGACTGCACTGATTTCTGCGTTGATTCGTCCCTGCTGGCAGGCATCGATCAGGGCCTGTAAGTTGCTTCCCTCGCCCGATACCAGAACCACAATCCTTTTCATATCCCTACCTGTCGTCTTCAGTGAATAGAGTGACCTGACTGATTACTCAATAACGACGCGCTCAGCGGAGTCAGAGGCCTTAACATAGCCAATTTTCCACGCTTTTTCACCCTTGTCATTCAGTAACGCAATGGCCTGGTCGGCAAGTTCTGCCGGAAGTGCGACCACCATGCCCACGCCACAGTTAAAGGTGCGGTACATTTCGTGACGGCTGACGTTACCGGTAGTCTGCAACCAGGTGAAGACGTCCGGCCATTCCCAGCTGGCTTCTTCGATGATGACCTGAGTGTTTTCCGGCAGTACGCGCGGAATATTTTCCCAGAAGCCGCCACCGGTCAGGTGAACGATACCGTGAACGTCCACGTTTTCGATCAGATTGAGGATCGACTTCACGTAAATTTTGGTTGGTGCGAGCAGGTGATCAGCCAGGGATTTGCCTGCCAGTGTGGTGGTTTCCGGGTCAGTGTTGCTGACTTCCAGAATTTTGCGCACCAGGGAGTAACCGTTGGAGTGCGGGCCACTGGCGGCGAGGCCGATCAGCACATCGCCATCAGCTACTTTGCTGCCGTCGATAATTTCTGATTTTTCCACTACGCCAACACAGAATCCGGCGACGTCGTAATCTTCGCCGTGGTACATGCCCGGCATTTCAGCGGTTTCGCCGCCGACTAACGCACAGCCAGACTGTTTACAGCCTTCTGCAATACCGGTGATCACACTGGCGGCGATATCGACGTCCAGTTTGCCGGTGGCGTAATAGTCGAGGAAGAACAGAGGTTCAGCGCCCTGAACGATCAAATCGTTGACGCACATCGCGACCAGGTCGATACCGATAGTATCGTGGCGTTGTAAATCCATCGCCAGACGCAGCTTGGTGCCAACGCCGTCGGTACCCGAAACCAGCACGGGTTCACGATATTTTTGCGGCAGCGCGCAGAGAGCACCAAAACCCCCTAATCCACCCATAACTTCCGGGCGACGGGTCTGTTTTACTACACCTTTAATGCGATCTACCAATGCGTTACCGGCATCGATATCTACGCCTGCGTCTTTATAGCTGAGAGAGGTTTTGTCGGTCACTGCGAAGTCCCCACGGCGGTTTGGGTTGGTGGTTGAAGAATAAAGCGGGGCAATTCTAACAGTGGAAGCAAACGTTTGCGAGCGCCTTATTCAGAGTCACTATCTATACTTAAAGATACAACACTTAGCCGAAGTCATTGGCGTTGCAGCAAGGCAGCAAACGAGCGAATCCCGACGAGCTGACTTGAGTCAGTGATTCGGGTGAGAGAGAGCCGCTAACGCAACTGCGGCTTCAATGAAGAAGGATAAGTTGATTTGGATCAGGCTAATTGGTATGGCGTTCAAAAAAAATGGCGTTATAATCTCGCGATTTTTTTTTGCAGCTCAACCACCTTAGGAGAATAAATAATGAAGATCGTCGAGGTGAAACACCCGCTGGTGAAACACAAGCTGGGCCTGATGCGTGAAAACGACATCAGCACGAAACGTTTTCGCGAACTGGCTTCTGAGGTGGGAAGTCTGCTGACGTATGAAGCGACTGCCGATTTAGAAACTGAAAAAGTAACCATCGAAGGCTGGAATGGCCCGGTGGAAATCGATCAGATCAAAGGCAAGAAAATTACTGTCGTGCCAATCCTGCGTGCCGGTCTGGGCATGATGGAAGGCGTACTGGAGCACGTTCCGAGTGCGCGTATCAGCGTCGTCGGCGTGTACCGTGATGAAGAAACCCTGAAACCTGTGCCGTATTTCCAGAAGCTGGTTTCTAACATCGAAGAACGTCTGGCGCTGGTCGTTGACCCGATGCTGGCCACCGGTGGTTCTATGATTGCCACCATCGACCTGCTGAAAAAAGCGGGCTGCCAGAGCATTAAAGTGCTGGTGCTGGTTGCTGCTCCGGAAGGGATCGCCGCTCTCGAAGCCGCGCACCCGGACGTTGAACTCTACACCGCCTCGGTGGATCAGGGACTCAACGAGAAAGGCTACATCATCCCGGGGCTCGGCGATGCGGGCGACAAGATATTTGGTACGAAGTAAGCAATTAGCAATAAGCCGACTAAGCAGTCGGCTTTTTTTTGAGATTTTTTTACCCGCCATTTTTACAGAGGATCACATTCATGACCCGTCGTGTCATCGGGGTAAGCGAACGTCCGCCATTGCTGCAGACAATCCCCCTGAGTTTCCAGCATCTGTTTGCCATGTTTGGTGCCACCGTTCTCGTTCCCATTCTGTTTAAGATAAACCCGGCAACGGTGCTGCTGTTCAATGGCATAGGGACTTTGCTGTATTTATTTGTCTGTAAAGGGAAGATACCGGCGTATCTCGGCTCGAGTTTCGCGTTTATTTCACCGGTGCTGTTGCTGTTGCCGATGGGGTATGAAGTGGCGCTGGGCGGATTTATTGCCTGCGGGTTACTGTTTTGTCTGGTGGCGCTGATTGTTAAGAAAGCCGGTATTGGCTGGATCAACGTGATGTTCCCGCCCGCGGCGATGGGGGCAATCGTAGCCGTCATCGGGCTTGAACTGGCCGGTGTCGCAGCGAATATGGCCGGACTGCTGCCTGCCGATGGCGCAGCGGTAGACTCTACCACCATCACCATTTCACTGGTGACGCTGTCGGTGACGATTCTGGGTTCCGTACTGTTCCGCGGTTTCCTGGCGATTATCCCGATCCTGATTGGCGTGCTGGTCGGTTATGCACTCTCGTTCTTCATGGGCGTAGTGGATGTTTCTGCTATTGAAAACGCACACTGGTTCGCGCTGCCAACTTTCTATACGCCGCGTTTTGAATGGGTGGCTATCCTCACCATCCTGCCTGCGGCGCTGGTGGTGATTGCTGAGCACGTCGGGCATCTGGTCGTGACGGCGAACATTGTGAAGAAAGATTTGCTGCGGGATCCGGGTTTGCACCGTTCGATGCTGGCGAACGGCCTGTCGACCGTACTGTCCGGTTTCTTCGGTTCTACGCCAAACACCACCTACGGTGAAAACATCGGCGTGATGGCGATCACCAAGGTTTACAGCACCTGGGTCATCGGCGGCGCGGCAATCCTGGCTATTCTGCTTTCCTGTATCGGGAAACTGGCGGCGGCCATTCAGGCGGTGCCGGTACCGGTGATGGGCGGGGTTTCGCTGCTGCTTTACGGCGTGATTGGCGCTTCAGGGATCCGCGTGCTGATTGAATCGAAAGTTGATTACAATAAAGCGCAGAACCTGATCCTGACTGCGGTGATCCTGATCATCGGCGTCAGCGGAGCGAAGATCCACATCGGTGCGGCTGAGCTGAAAGGCATGGCGCTGGCGACGATCGTCGGTATCTTCCTGAGCCTGTTGTTCAAAGTGATTGAGATTTTCCGCGGCGAAGAACAGATCATTGACGTGGAAGATGAGCGGGAAAATCCGCCAGTCGGACCGTGATCATTCCTGACCGTCAGGCAGCTGCTTGCCGGTCAGGTGCTCGGATCGCAAGCGGTTGCACCGGGTACAGTTCATTTCACGACGGATCCTTGCTAGAATTCGGCAGTTCCTTTTATTGACGTGACAACATCTGCGGTCTTTATGCCGCTTCGGTTGAGGTGCTTCTGAATACGCCGGCACAGCTTTCCCTGCCACTTTATCTACCCGATGATGAAACCTTTGCCAGTTTTTATCCGGGGGAAAACCCTTCTCTGCTATCTGCCATTCAGAGCGCATTGCATCAGGAACACGGCACCTATATTTATTTCTGGTCACGCGAAGGCGGCGGCCGCAGCCATCTGTTACACGCAGCTTGCGCAGAATTATCGCAGCGCGGCGAAGCGGTGGGGTATGTGCCTTTAGACAAGCGGGCTTATTTCGTGCCGGAAGTGCTGGATGGCATGGAGCATCTGGCGCTGGTGTGTATCGATAATATCGAAGGCATTGCCGGTGATGATGAATGGGAAGCCGCTGTTTTCCATCTTTATAACCGCATTCTTGAAACCGGTCGCACGCGTCTGTTTATTACCGGCGATCGTCCTCCGCGTCAGCTGAATCTCAGCCTGCCGGATCTGGCTTCCCGTCTCGACTGGGGGCAAATCTACAAACTTCAGCCACTTTCCGACGAAGAAAAACTTCAGGCATTGCAGTTACGCGCCAAACTGCGCGGCTTTGAACTGCCGGAAGACGTGGGCCGTTTCCTGTTAAAACGGCTGGACAGGGAAATGCGTACGCTGTTTATGACGCTCGATCAGCTCGATCGCGCATCTATCACCGCGCAACGCAAACTGACGATCCCGTTCGTGAAAGAAATTCTCGGGCTGTAAGCGGAAGGCTTTAATGGGAAAGGACAGCCGGGTTCGTAAACCGAACCCGAATGTACTGGCGGGGGTTATAAAATCTCTTTCACCTGTTCCGGCGGACGACCTAAACGCGCTTTGCCGTTGGCAACCACAATCGGACGTTCAATCAGCCGCGGATGATCCGCCATTGCCTGTAACAGTTGTTCCTCGCTCAGGTCTTTGTCTTTAAGATTCAGATCCTTATAAATCTGCTCGCCTTTGCGCATCAGTTCCCGCGCTGAGCTAAAGCCCAGCAGCCCCAGCAGTTCTTTCAGCTTATCCACCGACGGCTGAGTTTCCAGATACAAAATCACCTGCGGCTCAATGCCTTCTGCTTCCAGTAATTTCAGGGTGTCACGGCTTTTTGAACACGCCGGATTGTGGTAAATCTCGACATCATGTGGCATTAACATTTCTCCATTCTGGCGCTGAAATCAGCCTTTCTGATACTGACGGAATCGCCCCTGCAACTGACGAAGCTGGTCGATGCGTGCGTCGTAACGGGCCTGTTCCAGACTGCCTAATTTTTGTAATGCGCTGGCGTTGCTCAGCATTTCAATCGCCTGATCCAGACGGCCGATTAACGCCATGCTTTCCGCTCTGGCGGCCAGTTCCTGCGCACGCAAACCCTGAGCCGCAGCGGCCTGAGATAACAGATCCCAGCCATTCGGATCACCCGGGTAATTGAAAGTATAGCGGTTGAGGATCTTCATGGCATTGGCCGGTTTCGCCCCTTCGAGGTAAGCGTTGGCCAGATTGAGCTGAAGTACCGGATTTGAACTGGTCGCCGCACCCGCCTGTTCCAGACGCGCAATAGCCTGCGGTGCACGTTTGCTCTCGATATCGGTATCGGTCGCTAAATCCAGCAGCCATTCGTTGCCCGGATTTTGTGCCAGCAGCGGCTCGAGGATCGCCCGTGCCTGATCGTATTTCTTAGCTTTGTAGAATTGCAGCGCATGGCCGTATTTTGCCGCCAGTTGCTCACGGATATTGCCGTTGCTCAGCTTCAGTAAATAGTCATCGCTCAGCGGGAAACTGTCGGAACCGTACATCCCCAATATGCGCACTTTCGCCATGGTGTAATCTTGTGAAGATTGCACAATCGGGTGCGGCATCTGGTTGGCGCGGTTGCGGATATCGGCCAGACGGCTGTCGGGTAACGGGTGCGTCAGCAGCATTTCCGGCGGGCGGGTCGAATAGCTGGCCTGATCGGCCAGTTTTTGCAGGAAGGCGGGCATGGCCTGCGGATCAAATCCGGCACGCTGCAAAACCTGAATGCCGATACGGTCCGCTTCCTGCTCATTGCCTTGCGTGAAGCTGATCATGCCTTGCTGCGTTCCCGCCAGCGTACCGGTCAGCGCTGCCATGCCCATTTGCGGGCTGGCCATCGCCAGCAGGATAGAGCCTAGTGCGCCCACCCAGGTCAGCGGGGCGTTGCGCTGCTGATCTTCCATCGCGCGCGCCAGATGGCGCTGGGTCACGTGGGAAATTTCGTGCGCCATAACGGAAGCCAGCTGGCTCTCATTATCGGTATAACGGAACAGGGAAGAGTGGATCACCACGTTGCCGCCAAAGAAAGCAAAGGCGTTCAGTTCATCGTTATTGACGATAAAAAAATGAAAAGGAGTACGGACGGAATAAGCGTGTGCTACCAGCCGCTGGCCAAGTTCATTGACGTACTGATTAAGCAGCGGATCGTTAATCAGCGGCGTGCTGGCGCGCATCTGACGGACGTAAAAATCGCCCATCTGTAGTTCCTGATTGATGCTCAGCGTGCCGCCGGCGGTGGTACCGATATCGGGTAACTGATCGCTTACCGGCGGAGCCAGGGGTGAACTGGTTTTGGCAGAACTCACCGGCGTTGACCAGAATGAACTGTCATCCGCACCTGCGGGCAGAATAGAGCCTGTGAGCAGGCTGCCCAGACACAGGGCAATCACCGTTTTTTTCAACCGCATGACCATAAACATTTGCTTCCCAATAAGTGAACCGCGATACCGATGAGCTTTGCGAGCCTTTCTTCCATGATCAGTGAGTCAGACCATTATTTTCTGACGCTTTTCTTTGCGCCTGTCTCTATAGTAGCTATCCTCGTGAGAGTTTAAAACACTGTGCAGCTACAGTGGTATGACAACGAATTTTTTAGATAGTTACTTGTGTCTGAGCGCGCAGGGAACATACAGCGCACACCCGCCAGAACAGGAAACTACAGGAGCGTTCTCTGATGTTGGACATGTTGTTACAGTGGTATCGCCGTCGCTTTACCGATCCCCAGGCCATTGCGCTGCTGGCCATCCTGGTAGCGGGTTTTTGTATTCTTTATTTTCTTAATGGCATTCTTGCGCCGCTTCTGGTGGCGATCGTGCTCGCCTATTTGCTGGAATGGCCAACTGTTCGTCTGCAACATGTCGGGCTTTCCCGCACGCTTTCCGTCAGCGTCGTGCTGATTATTTTTGCCGGTATTTTACTGCTCGGCATGTTCGTTATTGCGCCGGTTACCTGGCAACAGGGCGTGAATCTGATGACAGATTTGCCCAGTATGCTTAACCGTTTTTACGATTTTGCAGCCACGTTACCCAAGCGTTATCCGGCGCTGGTCGATGCCGGTATCATCGATATGATGGCCGAAAACATGCGCAGCAAGTTATCGGGGCTCGGCGAGTCTGTGGTGAAATATTCACTGGCGTCGCTGGTTGGCTTACTGACGCTGGCGATTTACCTGATTCTGGTGCCGATGATGGTGTTCTTCCTCCTCAAAGATAAAGAGCAGATGCTCAATGCCGTGCGTCGCGTGCTGCCACGCGATCGCGGGCTGGCCGGACAAGTTTGGGTGGAGATGAATCAGCAAATTACTAATTATATCCGCGGTAAAGTGCTGGAGATGATCATCGTCGGTGTCGCCACTTATCTGGTATTTGTGGTGATGGACATGCGTTACTCGTTGCTGATGGCGGTGCTGGTGGGCGTATCTGTGCTTATCCCGTATATCGGCGCGATGCTGGTGACCATTCCGGTGGTGATTGTGGCGATGTTCCAGTGGGGACTCGGCGCGGATTTCTGGACGCTGATAGTCGCGTATCTGGTCGTTCAGGGACTGGATGGTAACGTGATTGTGCCGCTGCTGTTTTCAGAGGCGGTAAACCTGCATCCACTGGTCATTATTCTGGCGGTTGTCGTGTTTGGCGGGCTGTGGGGATTCTGGGGCGTATTCTTTGCAATACCGCTGGCGACGCTGGTCAAAGCCGTGGTTCACGTCTGGCCGGATGAATCACTGAACGAAACGGTCTGATTCTTTCTGCTACCGTACCCAATAAAAAAAGCGCGTCTGCGCTTTTTTTTATGAACGTTTGTCAGGCGTGAGAGATCAGGCAGACTTCTCGTTCAGATAGGCCATCACGATGTCATGGTGGTTAGTGGTTTTAAAGTCGTCGAACACTTTCTCGACCTTGCCATTGCCGTCGAGCAGGAAGCTGATGCGATGGATGCCGTCATAGGTTTTACCCATAAAGGATTTTTCACCCCAGACGCCAAACTGCTCGCAGACCTGATGATCTTCATCGGAAAGCAACGTGAAGTTCAGCAACTCTTTTTCAGCAAAACGCGACAGTTTTTCTGGCTTATCTGTGCTGATCCCCAGCACTTCGACGCCTGCACTTTTCAACTGATCCATGTTATCGCGCAGTCCGCAGGCCTGTACCGTACAACCCGGGGTCATGGCTTTTGGATAAAAATAGACCAGGACACGCTGTCCCTGGAAGTCGGCCAGATTAATTTGTTCACCATCTTGATCGGGTAAACTAAATTGCGGCGCAGGATCACCGGCTTTCAGTGGGCTCATTGTCTTTCTCCGTATCTTTCAGCTGTTACTGCAGTTTATTTTCATTCTCAGAATAACTAACGACGTTAATACTGCCTTGCGCTTTCAGTTCTGTACATAGCTGATGAAACGCCTGCTCAATAATTGCCGGATCGGTATTTGCCGCGCTGTGCGCCGTGATCTGAATAGAAAGCTGCGCGGGCAACGTGGCGTCCGCCGGACGGGTTTTTGACGCAAGTTCGGCGATATTCATCTGATGCGTATCGAATAAATCGGTAAAACGCTCAATCAGATGCGGCGAGTCTTTGACTTCCACTTTCACCCACACGGTGGCAGGCATCGGCGGGCGTTCATGGGCGCTGGTGCGTTTCATCACAATCAGCAACTCAAGCTCCGCGCCTTTTTGCGGCAGGGTGGATTCAATCAGGGTGATGGCGTTCCAGCTGCCTGAAAGCAGCATGATGAACGTAAACTCATCGCCCAGCATTGCCAGCCGGCTGTCTTCGATATTACAGCCGCAGCTGCTCACCTGACGGGTAATAGTGTTGACGATACCAGGGCGATCGGCACCCAACGCGGTGATGACCAGATAATGTTGTTGTGGCTGCGGCAAAATGGGTCTTCCTGTCGTGCTTTGGAGTATTCCCAAGGTAAACATAAAAAAAACCGCCGGACAAGCGGTTACCGCTCGTTGATTGCTTGCTTTTGCAGTGGTGTCAAAAGTACCATGAGTGACCTGTTTGTGGAGGGGAAGGTCAATGTTTACGGGAAGTATTGTTGCACTGGTTACGCCGATGGACACCAAAGGTGCCGTCGATCGCGCAAGTCTGAAAAAACTGATTGATTATCATGTGTCCAGTGGTACTGCGGCGATCGTTTCCGTTGGCACAACCGGCGAGTCAGCAACGCTGAGCCACGAAGAGCATGGTGACGTGGTCTTACAAACACTGGAACTGGCCGATGGCCGCATTCCGGTGATCGCAGGCACAGGTGCAAATGCCACCGCTGAAGCGATTTCTCTGACGCAACGTTTTGAAAAAAGTGGCGTTGTTGGCTGTCTGACAGTCACCCCTTATTACAACCGTCCGACTCAGGAAGGCCTGTATCAGCACTTCAAAGCTATCGCTGAAAACACCTCCCTGCCGCAAATTCTCTACAACGTGCCTTCACGTACCGGCTGCGATATGCTGCCGCCGACCATCGCGCGTTTAGCAAAATTGAAGAATATTGTTGCTGTTAAAGAGGCAACAGGGAACTTAAGTCGTGTTAGTCAGATCCAAGTGCTGGTTGATGATGAAGATTTCATTCTGCTGAGCGGCGATGATGCCAGTGGTCTGGACTTTATGCAGCTGGGTGGCAAGGGCGTTATTTCCGTTACTGCTAACGTCGCTGCCCGTGAAATGGCACAACTTTGTGAGCTGGCTGCTCTTGGCAATTTTGCCGAGGCGCGTCGCCTGAATCAGCGCCTGATGCCTTTGCATCAGAATTTGTTTGTAGAAGCAAACCCAATCCCGGTGAAATGGGCCTGTAAGGCACTGGGTTTGATGGCAACCGATACGATGCGTCTGCCTATGACGCCGTTAACAGATGCTGCCCGTCCGGTCGTGGAAGAAGCATTAAAAAGCGCCGGTTTGCTGTAACTCTTAGGAAGATTTGATGGCCTCTTTATTTGACAAGAATAGTTTCCAGATGACCCGATTGCAGAAAACAGCCGTAGCAAAAGTCGTGGGTGTTTCCCTGATTATGCTGCTGGCTGCATGTTCCAGCGACCAGCGCTACAAGCGCCAGGTGAGCGGTGATGAAGCCTACCTGGATGCGCCCGCGCTGCATGAGCTGAAAGCACCATCAGGCATGATCCTGCCTGTGCAGAACGGTACTTATGATATTCAGCAAGGCGCAATGCAGGGCGCGGTAGGTAAGCAGCTCGACATTCGTCCACCGGCCCAGCCGCTGGCGTTGCTGAACGGTTCCCAGACTCAGTTCTCCGGCGACACCAGTACCGTGCTGCTGGAAAACACGCCGCAAAACCGCGATTTGTGGAACAACGTCGTTAAAGCTGTTGAGCAAAATAAATTCAAAATTGCCAACCGTGATGACGCGAACCAGACGCTCTCCACTGATTTCGTTGACTGGAATCGTGCGGATGAAGACTTCCAGTACCAGGGCCGTTATCAGATCAGCGTGAAACAGCAGAGCTACCAGCTGGCACTGACCGTGAAAACGCTTGAGCTGAAACAGCAAGATAAAGCGGTGACGTCTACTGCCGAAATCCAGCGCTACAACAGCCAGATGATGAACGCCATCACGGCGAACCTGGATAAAGTGCAGCAGGATACTCAGGCGCGTCTCGATAACCGTCGCGTAGGTGAAATCGACGTCCAGAGTGGCGCTGATGATACCGGCTTACCGGTGCTGATCGTCCGTTCATCTTACGGCGTGGTCTGGGATCGTCTGCCTAATGCCCTGGCGAAAGCCGGCATGAAAGTGACCGACAGCAGCCGTCCGCAAGGCACAATGTCTGTGACTTACAAACCGCTGAATGACGATGCGTGGCAGACACTTGGTGCGAAAGATCCGGGCCTCAGCTCCGGTGATTACAAACTTCAGGTTGGCGACCTCGACAACCGTAGTAGCTTGCAGTTCCTTGATCCGAAAGGACATGCTCTCAGCCAGTCGCAGAACGACGCGATGGTGGCGGTCATGCAGGCCGCGTTTAGCCAGAGCAGCGCAAAATAATACCAAGGGGCTCCGGCCCCTTTTTACATCTGTTTTTTCCACTGGAGTAAGTAAAGATGCAAAAGTTAGCTGAGTTGTATCGCGGCAAGGCGAAAACCGTCTACACCACCGAAAACCCGGACCTTCTGGTACTGGAGTTCCGTAACGATACGTCAGCACTGGATGGTCAGCGTATTGAGCAGTTCGACCGTAAAGGTATGGTTAACAACAAATTTAACCATTTCATCATGGCTAAGCTGGAAGAAGCCGGTATTCCTACGCAAATGGAACGCCTGTTGTCTGACACCGAAGTACTGGTGAAAAAACTGGATATGGTCCCGGTTGAATGCGTTATCCGTAACCGTGCTGCTGGCTCGCTGGTAAAACGTCTGGGCATTGAAGAAGGTCTGGAACTGAACCCGCCGTTGTTCGACCTGTTCCTGAAAAACGATGCGATGCACGATCCGATGGTCAACGAGTCTTATTGCAAAACGTTTGGCTGGGTGAACGAAGAAAACCTCGCGCGCATGAAAGAGCTGAGCTACAAAGCCAACGACGTGCTGAGCAAACTGTTTGATGATGCGGGTCTGATCCTGGTCGATTTCAAACTGGAATTCGGTCTGTTCAACGGTGAAGTGGTGCTGGGTGATGAGTTCTCACCAGACGGCAGCCGCCTGTGGGATAAAGAAACCCTGAACAAGATGGACAAAGACCGTTATCGCCAGAGCCTCGGTGGCCTGATTGAAGCCTATGAAGAAGTGGCTCACCGTATTGGTGTGAAACTGGACTAAGCGGCGCGTTATTTTTTTAGCCAGACTGCGCAATCGTTTACGCGGTGCGCACTTAACGGGTGATGGTCTCCGTCACCCGTTCTCTTCCCTGCATTTAATTTTCCTGTTTTCACACTGATTCCTTTCATTTAATCCCTTCGTCACTAAAATTACGTCCTTTCGCAGATGGTATTAACTGCGTGTGCTGGCTAGTCTTAAAAAAACAGGTTGGAGGTATCTATGCGTTGGCAAGGGCGTCGCGAAAGCGACAATGTAGAAGACAGACGCGGACAGGGATCAAACGGCGGTGGCGGTTTAGGTGGCGGCGGGATGCGTCTGCCTATCCGTGGCAAAAGCGGCATTGTGATCATCATCGTGGTGCTGGTTGCCGGTTATTACGGTATTGACCTCACTCCGCTGATTGACGGCGGGCAGTCCGGCGGTATGCAGCAACAGTCACAATCCATCAGCCCGAAAGATGATGAGCAGGCAAAATTCACCTCGGTGATCCTCGCCTCAACGGAAGACACCTGGAAAGAGATTTTCCAGAAGCAGGGCATGACTTATCGTGAGCCGAAACTGGTGATGTATCGCGGCGCAACCCGTACCGGTTGCGGTACCGGCCAGTCGGTGATGGGCCCGTTCTACTGCCCGGCGGACAGCACGGTGTATATCGATTTGTCTTTCTATCAGGAATTGCAGAACAAACTCGGCGCGGGCGGTGATTTTGCGCAGGGCTATGTGGTCGCGCACGAAGTCGGTCACCATGTGCAGAACTTGCTGGGTACTGAGCGTAAGGTTCGCGAGATGCAGCAGGGCGCATCGCAGACGGTGGTGAATCAGCTGTCGGTGAAAATGGAATTGCAGGCTGACTGCTACGCCGGTGTCTGGGGACATGCCATGCAGCAGCAAAACGTTCTCGAAGAGGGCGACCTGAAAGAAGCGCTGGATGCTGCGCGTGCCATCGGCGATGACCGTTTACAGCAGCAAAGTCAGGGACGCGTTGTGCCGGACAGCTTCACACACGGTACGTCTGAACAGCGTTATACCTGGTTCAAACGTGGATTTGATACCGGTATTCCGGATCAGTGCAACACCTTCGCCAGCCGCTGATTAACAGGCAATAAGCGCTGGTCTGCTGCCAAAAACTGTTCAATAATCAATGACCGATCCAGAGAGGCTCAGTGAGCCTCTCTTTTTTCCTCATGTTGAACCGCTGGGAATGCCATGGCTTTTCTCGATCCAACCCTTTTGATTTTACTTGTCTTCGCCGGTCTGGGCATCATCAGCCACAACAGCGCCGTCACCATCGCAATGTTCTTCCTTCTTACGGTCCGCATTACGCCGCTGAACAACTTTTTCCCGTGGATTGAAAAATACGGTCTGACCATCGGCATTATTATTCTGACCATTGGTGTGATGGCGCCGATTGCCAGCGGAAAAATCAGCGCCAGCACCGTGGTGCATTCGTTCTTTCACTGGAAATCCATTGTCGCCATTCTGGTGGGCGTGCTGGTGTCATGGCTTGGCGGACGCGGCCTGACGCTGATGGGTACGCAGCCGCATCTGGTGGCGGGTTTGCTGGTGGGCACCGTGCTGGGCGTGGCGATGTTTAAAGGTGTGCCGGTCGGGCCGCTGATCGCTGCCGGTCTGTTATCGATGATTGTCGGGAAAACCTGATATGTCAGTCACTTTGCCACAGCAACAGATGCAGAGGCTGGGCGTCCGGCGTTTGCTGGTGTTCAGTGGCGACGCGCTGTGGTGTGAACAACAGGCCATTCAGTTCTGCGCACAGAGTGCCGGTGACTGGCTCTGGCTCAGTGATTCCCCGCCTGATGACGTGAACGCCTGTTCGCCGTCAGCGGCACATACGCTGCTCGGGCAGGATATTTTTCACGGCGTGTTTGATGCCCGCCATAGCCTGAATGTCGAGGCGCTGGCGGCATTTTCCGGCGCATTGAAAGCCGGAAGCTGGCTGATTTTACTGGTGCCGGAATGGAGCGTCTGGGCTGACACGCCGGATGCCGATAGCCTGCGCTGGAGCGAACAGCCGCAGGCGATCCCGGCGCCGCGCTTTATCCGCCGTTTCCAGTGTTTGCTTGAACAAGACCGCAGCGTCACGGTTTGGCGGCAGAATCAGCCTTTTGAGCTCGCGCCGTTGCCCGTTGCAGCAGACTGGCTGCCACCCGACGGTCAGCCTACCGCTGATCAATCGCATATTTTACAACAACTGATGCAGGCTCAGTCCGGCGTGTGGGTGCTGACCGCGCCGCGTGGTCGGGGTAAATCGACGCTGGCGGGCATGTTGATCCGTCAGTGGGCGGGCAGCTGTTGGGTGACCGCACCCGCCAAAGCGTCGGCCAGCCAGATACTAAATCAGCCAGCTGAATCTGCTCATTTTTTCGCGCCTGATGCGCTGCTGGCGTTATGCCGCGAAGGCGCTGTAACCGGCGCTGACTGGCTAATTATCGACGAAGCTGCCGCTATTCCGGCACCGATGCTTTCAGAGCTGGTTGCGGCTTTCCCGCGTGTGTTGCTGACCACTACGGTTCAGGGATATGAAGGCACGGGGCGCGGGTTCTTACTCAAATTCTGTGCGTCTTTGCCGCAGTGGCATGACCTGCGTCTCAATGCGCCGATCCGCTGGTCATCCGCCGACACTCTTGAGCCGTTCATCAGCGATTTATTGCTGTTTGATGAGCATCTGCCAGTTGCTGAGCAGACGGACGGCACATCAGAAATAGTCCCGGTTAATGCCGGAGACTGGCTGAGTGAACCGGCGTTGTTGCAGGATTTCTACGGCCTGCTTACCAGCGCGCATTACCGTACGTCACCGCTGGATCTGCGTCGTCTGCTGGATGCGCCGGGCATGACCTTCAGCGCATCGCGGATGCACAACACGCTGACCGGCGCGTTATGGCTGGTGGATGAGGGCGGGCTGAGTGCGGAACTGGCGCAGGAGGTCTGGGCGGGCAGGCGACGTCCGCGCGGTAATCTGGTCGCACAATCACTCGCGGCTCACGCGGGTTTCCCCGAAGCCGCCGTATTACGTTCACGGCGCGTCAGCCGCATTGCGGTACATCCCGTGTTTCGCCGTCGGGGTATTGCCCGTGATTTGCTGGCGGAGCAGCAACAGCGTGCGCAGCAGGCGGGGCTGGATTTCCTGTCGGTGAGTTTTGGCTACACATCAGATCTGGCGTCATTATGGCAGCAGGCCGGATATCGGCTGGTGCGTATCAGTATGCAGAAAGAAGCCAGCAGCGGATGTTATGCCGCGATGGCGATATTACCGCTCAGTGCAGCAGGGCAGGCGCTGGCAGAGAGTGCAGAATATCAGCTTAACCGTGACTGGCGCTGGCTGGCGCCGCAGATGGATCTGGTGCTACCGCTAAACAGCCCGGCAGACACGCAGCCTGACGATGCGGACTGGCGCGAACTGAACGGATTTGCTTTTGCTCATCGTCCGCTGGAAAGCAGTTTACCGGCGCTCAATCGCCTGCTTTTACACAGTGCTTTGCCGCTGACCGCGCTGCGCGCTTATCTGCAACAGGGGCAGAGCGTGGCTGAAATCGTCACGGCGCTGAAACTTTCCGGCCGTAAAGCCTTACTGACCCGCTGGCGTCAGGAGACACAACAGGCACTGAAAGACGCGGGAACTGCGGAATAAGTCACCGGTTTCATTGCAAAAAATGGAAAGACTCGTTCAATAAAACCCGATTTCACTGACCGGCAGGCGGCGTATAGTGAACCCATTAATCGACAACGGGAGAGAGCAATGAGCTCAGAACAGATTATCGTCCAGCAGCCGGAAGAAATAGCTAACCAGCTGATTTTATTGTTTCATGGCGTGGGTGATAACCCGATATCAATGGGCGAAATCGGTAAGTTTTTCGCTGTTTCATTCCCGAAGGCGCAGGTGATCAGCGTCGGCAGTCCGGACATTTGTGATTTTGGCCGCGGTTTCCAGTGGTTTTCCGTGCAAGGCGTGACCGAACAAAATCGCCAGCCACGTGTGGATGCCGCAATGCCGGCTTTCGTACAGATTGTCCGTGACTGGCAGCAGAAAACCGGTGTCACGCCGGAGCACACCACGCTGGTGGGCTTCTCACAGGGCACCATCATGGCGCTGGAATCGACGAAAGTTGAAGAGCATCTGGCATCACGCATTGTCGCCTTCAGCGGACGTTTCTCGTCTTTGCCGGAACAGCCGATTGCCGCCGGTACGGTGGTACATTTCATTCACGGCGAGCAGGACCCGGTGATCAACCCGTTCCAGTCGAAAAGTGCGGCAGAACGTCTGAAGTCTCTGGGCTGTGACTGTACTCTGGATTTGCAGGCCGGTATGGCCCACGGACTGGATTCGCATATGATCAACACCGCCATTGCTCATTTACAGAATTACGAGCCGAAATCGCACCAGCGCTGATTTTGTCGAGATTTTAAAAAGAAACGCCCCCGGCTGCATGACAACCGGGGGCGTTTTTTATGTCTGCCTGATGGCGATTATTTGCGGTTTTTACGCATGAAATCATCCATAAAGTTTGTCAGCTTTTCAGCCGCCGGCAGCGAAAGGGCGTTATAGATAGACGCACGGATACCGCCGATGGCGCGGTGGCCTGACAGACCCGAGAAACCTGCTTCATGGCTTTCCGCCAGGAATTTCTTCTCCAGCAATTCATCCGGCAGTTTAAATGCCACGTTCATTTGTGAACGGTCCGCTTTGCTGCTCCAGCCGTTATAGAAACCGTCGCTGTTATCGAGCATCGCGTACAGCAGTTCCGCTTTGTGGCGGTTGGTCTGTTCCATATTGTCCAGACCGCCGACATCATTGAGCAACCAGCGCGTGACCAGCAGCACCACATAAATCGCGAATACCGGCGGCGTGTTGAGGTTGGAATGGGATTCCACCTGACGGCGATAATTCAGGAACGAGGGCAATTCGTCAGACGACGCTTTCACCACGGTGTCGTGCACCAGCACGATAGTGACGCCAGCCGGGCCGATGTTTTTCTGCGCGTGGGCATAGATCACTGAGAATTTATTGGCATCGCAGGGTTTGGACAGGAAATCAGAGGACATATCGCAGACACGCGGTACATCGTCACGTCCCAGAACGCGCTGGAATTGCAAGCCTTCCACTGTTTCATTAGAAACGTAATGCAGATACGGCGCGTCAGGCGAAAACGCCAGTTCTTCATCCGCGGGCAGGCGGTTAAACCCGCAAGATTCACCGCTCCACAGCACTTTCACCGGCCCTTCGCGACGCGCTTCGGTGACGACTTTGCTGCTCCAGTAACCGGTATCCAGATATTCTGCGGCATGTTTCTGACCGCGTAACAGCGTCATCGGCACCATCGAGAACTGCTGCGTTGCGCCGCCCTGCAGGAACAGGATATGGAAATCTTTCGACAAGCCGAGCAGGGTGCGGATGTTATTTTCGGTTTCTTCAACAATGGCGGCAAACCAGTCAGAGCGATGGCTGATACCGAGAATGGACAGGCCAACTTCCGGCACTTCTTTAATCGCCGCTTCAACTTGTGCGAGCACGACTTCCGGCAATGCGCCGGGACCACCGGAGAAATTAAGGGCGTTACGTGAAATCATGATTATTCTTTTCCTTCTGGCGCATCAGCCGATGCACCGCTGTGCGCAAAGGCACGGGATAACAGCAACTCTCGGCATGCTGTTTTAACTTTATTCATATGAATTTGTTTGTGCGGGAACATCACTTCCAGATCCATCGCGTGGACGACCATCGCCGGATCGATTTCAAAGACCAGCAAACTGCCGTCCGGCGCTTCGCTGCAATCAATCCCCAGATAATCGAGCTGCGTGGCCTCAAAAATAGCCTTCAGCGCCTGCTGATGACGGGCAACGAATTCATGGAAGTTATTCAGAAACGCGGCTTCTTCTTCGCGTTTTTTCTGATCTTCATACATGAAGGCGTTGACGTAATGCACCATCCAGTGCGACGAAATCGCCATATGACAGGCATAAGGCACGCCGTCGATCAGCGAAATACGGTATTTACGGAACTGACCATCAGCGTTGCTGTAATCAATGAACTGCGACAGGAAATAATCTTCCACCTGCACACGGGTCAGATAAACGGCCAGCTCTTCCGGACTGGTGATTTTTTCCAGACCGTGACCGCCGTGTGAACCGGCAGGTCGCAGGATCACCGGAAAATCACTGCCGGGCAATGCGCTGCTCAGGGAGATGTTGCCTTCCGCTACCGCAGATAAAGCCGAGAATGTCACCGGATGCGCCTGCGCAATGGTTAATCCCGGTTGATTTTGCAACAACGTGCTGGCGTTATGACGCTCGGAATTAGGAATATGTTGCGGCGCATTGATGACCGGCACCGGCCACTGGCGGGTGATACTTTCCAGCTGCTGTAACAGGAACAGGTTTTCAGTGGTGGCGCTGATGGCGACCATCAGCACATCATGCTCAGGGATCGGCGCTTCAAACGGCGCTTCGGGCGTGATGTAGTAGTAAATCAGCTCGATATCGCTGTTTTCCAGCAGGCAATCCAGCGGCACATTGGCCGATAACGTGCCGGGAACCATCAGCATCAGCAGGCGCATTTTCGCCGGTTGTTGTGCGGCATTCAGGGTATAAACCTGCTGCATAGCCAGCGCCTGATCCTGAATAGTCAGCCCGAGATCGGTGCGCTGCAGGCACAACATGACGGTGGACAGGTTCATCCACAGCACGGCGTCATCAGGGTTTTGCTGCGCGCGGGTCACCAGCTCCTGTGCGATGTCAGTACACTCATCACCGGCGATGCTCATACGTAAAAACGGAGCCAGTCCCAGAAATTGCGTGGCGTCGAAATGCTCAGACGCAGCCTGAACAGGGTGGGAAATAGGTAGTGTTTGCAAAGGACGTGTTCTCTCCGTGCATCGGTTTCACGTTGCATGTTACCGGCAGGGGAGAAAGTCAATCGGCGGAGAATCGCTAGATTATCCGCCGACTAATATTGATTAAAGATGAGGGGCTACCGGATGGAAATTACTTTTTCTTCGGCCACTCGTCATCTTTATCCCATTCCGCATTGTTGTCGCGGTGCGGTGGGATCTCCGGTTTGTCTTTCAAAAACTTCTTAACATCCACGCGGTTCAGCTCTTTGATCCCGCTGATTAACATCCCGACCAGTATGATCAGAACGATCCACCAGTAATCTTTAAGCCACTCCATGGTGTGCTCCTTTAAGGGGTGAGAGGGCGATAAATCGCGGAAATATTTCCGTCATCTGACCGGCTAACCAGTCTGCGGCGGCCACTTCCTGTCCTGTCCAGGCGCTGATGAGAACGTGCGGTGTAAGCAATTTCTCGCACTCCTGCGCCAGCGGACGGTAACTCAGATGCCAGGGTTCAACGGCGACACCACCGGTATCTTCTGCGTACGGTCGATAAAAACCAAATTCCGCCATATGTGCTGAAAGCCACTGATTCAGCGGATAAAAATAACCGCCTTCCTCGTATTCCCATGGCTCCAGCTGCAACTTTTTATCAGCCGGTAACAGAGAAGGATCGTACACATCCAGATCACTGCCCCAGTGATGGCGGCTGGCACCCGGCAGCGCCGACCAGCGTAAAATCAGCTCACAACGTTCCGCTGTGGTTAACTCACTGATATCCACCGGCTGGCTGTTCTTATCTAATACTGGTCGCTCGCCGCGAAATTTGCCATTCCAGATCGCCAGCTGGCGACTGAAATCACGAAAAGTGCTGGCCGGTTGCAGATCAAAACCGGCAACACTGGCGGCCTGGCGCATTTTTTCAAATGCCTGCGCTGCCTCTTTCTGCAACCGGTGCGGGCCTTCGCCCAGCGTCACCAGATGCTCAGCGGAGCGGCCGGTCAGCATTTCATGGCTGATCATGCGACTAACTGTTCCATGATGCGCTGATACATACGGCTCAGAACCTGCAAATCCGCCGCGTGAACGCATTCATTAATTTTGTGGATGGTGGCGTTGACCGGCCCGAGTTCGACCACCTGCGCGCCCATCAGCGCGATGAAACGCCCGTCAGAGGTGCCGCCGGTGGTTTGCAGTTCCGGCGTGATTTCACTGTAGTGACGTACAGCGTTAACCACCGCATCGACCAGCGCACCGCGTGAAGTCAGGAACGGCTGACCGGAAACCACCCAGTTCAGGGTGTATTGCAGGTTATGTCGGTCCAGCAGTTCTGCCACGCGCTGTTTGATGATGGCGTCAGTCAGTTCGGTGCTGAAACGGAAATTGAACTGCACATACAGCTCGCCAGGGATCACGTTATTGCTGCCGGTACCGGCGTTGATATTGGCGATTTGCATGCTGGTCGGCGGGAAGAACTCGTTGCCGTTATCCCACACGGTGGCGACCAGTTCATTCAGCGCAGGCATGGCGCGATGCACCGGATTGTCCGCCAGATGCGGATAGGCGACATGTCCCTGAACGCCGTGTACGTGAAGATTAGCGGTCATCGAACCGCGGCGGCCATTTTTCACAATATCGCCGACGCGCGTGGTGCTGGAAGGCTCGCCGACTAAGCAGTAATCGAGGCGCTCATTGCGTTCCATCAGCGCGTTGACCACTTTTACGGTGCCGTTTACGGCGCTGGCTTCTTCATCTGAGGTGATAAGAAACGCCAGACGACCCTGATGATTCGGGTTTGCGGCAACGAAACGTTCCGCCGCGACCACCATCGCCGCCAGCGAACCTTTCATGTCTGCCGCACCGCGACCATATAACATTCCGTCGCGCAGCGTAGGCTCGAACGGACCGGTCACCCACAGCTTATGATCGCCGGTCGGCACGACATCCGTATGACCGGCAAAGGCCAGCGTTTTACCTTCGCCGCGAGTGGCCCAGAAATTCAGGGTATCGCCAAAATGCATGGGTTCCACGTGAAAGCCAGCGGCTTCGAGGCGGGCAATCATAATTTCCTGACAGCCAGCGTCATCCGGGCTGAGGGAAGGGCGGCGGATTAACTGTTGGGCTAAATCGAGAACCGGACAACTCATGTTACTTCACCTGTGCGAGAAATTGCTGATAGGTTTCTGGTTTGAATCCCAGCAGGGACTGACCGTCGGCGGCCAGCAAAAATGGACGTTTTATCACCGCAGGCTGTTCGAGCATCACCGCTTTGGCGCTGGCTTCGTTATCACAGGCTGCGCGCGTGGCTTCATCAAGTTTGCGCCAGGTCGTTCCGCGCGTATTGAGCATGGCTTCCCAGCCTTGCTTATCCAGCAGGTTCTGCAACAACGCATCATCCAGCCCTTCGACACGGTAATCATGAAACTGGTATTCAACCCCGTTTTCTTCCAGCCAGCGGCGGGCTTTTTTCACGGTATCGCAATTTTTTATGCCGTAGAGAATAAAAGAGGTTGGAGCGGAAGTCGTTGCCATAGAAAAACGTAACCTGTCAGTAAAATAAGAACTTTTTACCCGCATAAAAACGGACGTAAGGATGGAACACATAATGAGGCAAAACGGCTGCAGGATCCAGACGGGGCGGGATTGTGATCGCGCTTAAAAAATAATGAAGGCCTTTTTACATGGTCAAAAAATAGACGTATAATCCGTCCGTCCAATCAAGGGGAGTAAAATGTTAGAGCAAGAGTTAGGCCACTGGAAAGACTTTATCGACCGTATGTTGAAAGCGTAATTGCCCGCATCGTTACCGTTAAAGCAAAGAAAAGATTTATTCTCAGTGCAGTACGTCATTATAAAAAGCGTTTGTTCTTGAAGACCATTACGTCCGATTTAGCGACGATTCTCACAGCCAGTAAATCATTAATAAAAAAGGCGTTAATTCACATTAACGCCTTTTTTGTTGCCTGAAATGCAGCGCCGTTATTTGTGATCTGCGGGCACTGTCTTAGCAATATCGGCAATCACGGGATGCGCGGTTTTTCCGGGAAACCGGCGGCGGATCAGCACAAAGAACAGCGGCACGAAGAAGATGGCCAGGATCGTCGCGGAAATCATCCCGCCGATGACGCCGGTACCGACCGCGTGCTGGCTGCCTGAACCTGCGCCCATGCTGGTCGCCATCGGCAGAACACCAAACACAAATGCCAGCGACGTCATCAGTATCGGACGCAGACGCATTCTCGATGCTTCAAGCGTGGCCTCCAGCAATTCCTTGCCGCGAACATTCAGGTCATTGGCAAACTCGACAATCAGAATGGCGTTTTTCGCCGACAGGCCGATGATGGTCAGCATCCCGACCTGGAAGTACACATCGTTTTCCAGCCCGCGCATCCAGGTGGCAATCACCGCGCCGAGTACGCCGAGCGGAACGACCAGCATCACCGAGAACGGAATGGACCAGCTCTCATACAACGCGGCCAGACACAGGAACACCACCAGCAGGGAAATGGCATACAGCGCCGGAGCCTGCGAACCTGACAACCTTTCCTGATACGACAGACCTGTCCATTCGAGGCCAATACCCACCGGCAATTTCGCGACCATTTTTTCCATGTCATCCATCGCCGTACCACTGCTGATGCCCGTTGCCGGTTCACCCACAATTTCCAGTGCGGAATAACCGTTGTAACGTTCCAGACGCGGTGAACCGGTCAGCCATTTTGAGGTGGCGAAAGCCGAGAAAGGCACCATGGTTCCGGCAGCATTTCGCACATACCAGCGGTTGATATCGTCCGGTAACATGCGGTATTGCGCTCCGGCCTGCACATAGACTTTTTTAACACGGCCACGATCAACGAAGTCATTGACGTAGGTCGAGCCCCACGCGGTACTTAACGTGCTGTTGATATCCGCGATCGCCACGCCCAGCGCCTGTGCTTTCACCTGATCGATGTCGATCTGCAATTGCGGGCTGTCATCCAGACCGTTGTGACGCACGCGGGTCAGATTGCTGTCTTTGGATGTCATTTCAAGTAACTGATCGCGCGCCGCCATCAGTGCGTCGTGACCCAGACCGGCGTGATCTTGTAATTCCATATCAAAGCCAGTCGCGCTGCCGAGGCCGTTGATGGCGGGCGGGCTGCTGGCGATAACGCGGGCTTCGGTTATCTTGTTAAACGCTTTGGTCGCCCGTTCAATCAGAGCAAAAGAAGAATCGTCTTCACCGGTGCGTGCATCCCACGGCGTCAGTCGTACGAACATACGCGCCACGTTTTGCCCGTTACCGCCGGGGCCTGCGCCGATGGTCGAGAATACCGAAAGCACGTCTTTCTTATCTTCTTGCAGGAAATACTTCTCGACCTTTTCCACGACTTTTTGCGTCTGCTGCAACGTCGAACCCGGTGGCAACTGGATCTGCACGGTGAATACCCCGCGGTCTTCCATCGGCAGGAATGAGGTCGGCAGTTTGATAAACATGACGGCCAGCAAGGCGACCAGCGCCGCATAACCGAGCATGTAGCGCACGCTGTTACGCAGCACGCGTGCCACGCCGTTTTCGTAGCGACGGGCATTGCGGTCGAACATCCGGTTAAACCAGCCGAAGAAGCCGCGTTTACCGTGATGATGTCCCTGCGCGATAGGCTTGAGAATGGTGGAGCACAGCGCCGGTGTCAGCGTCAGGGCGACGAACACTGACAACACCATTGCGGAAACAATTGTGATGGAGAACTGACGGTAAATTGCGCCGGTGGTGCCGCCGAAGAAGGCCATCGGCACGAACACCGCCGACAGCACCATGGTGATACCGACCAGCGCACTCTGAATTTGTCCCATCGATTTTCGCGTCGCCTCTCTGGGGCTGAGGCCTTCTTCGCTCATCACGCGCTCGACGTTTTCCACCACCACGATGGCGTCATCCACCAGCAGGCCGATGGCGAGCACCATCGCGAACATCGTCAGGGTATTGATGCTGTAACCGAACTGATGCAGTACAGCAAAGGTTCCGAGCAGAACCACCGGCACGGCAATGGTCGGGATAAGCGTGGCACGGAAGTTTTGCAGGAACAGATACATCACAAGGAACACCAGCACGATCGCTTCAAACAGCGTTTTCACCACGTCGGTGATCGCCGCTTTGACGAATGGCGTGGTTTCGTAGGCGATTTCGGCTTTCAGCCCGTGCGGATAATAATGAGAAAGCTCTTCAAGGCGCGCACGGACGGCCTTGTCCGTTTGCAGTTCGTTGGCACCGGACGCCAGTTTCACACCCATCCCGGACGCGGCCTGTCCGTTATACCGGCTGAGCAGGGCGTAGTTTTCCGCGCCGAGACCGATGGTTGAGACATCACCAAGTTTAACCTGCGAACCGTCCTGATTCACTTTCAAGGTGATCTGGCGGAACTGTTCAGGCGTCTGTAACTGAGACTGCGCGTTAATGGTGGCATTCAGCGCCTGAAAATCCACAGAAGGCGCACCGCCGAGCTGACCGACGGCCACCTGACTGTTTTGCGCTTTAATCGCGGTGACCACATCGGCGGTAGTCAGTTGATAATTATTCAGCTTGTCCGGATCGAGCCAGATACGCATAGCGTACTGCGAACCGTACGCATCAATGCTGCCGACGCCGGGCACGCGGCTCAGCGGATCCTGAATATTGGACGCCACATAGTCGGCGATATCCTGCTTATCCATGCTGCCGTCTGTGGAAACAAACGCCACCATCATCAGGTTGGTATCACCGGTTTTTGAGACGGTCACGCCTTGCGTCTGCACGTCCTGTGGCAGACGTTTCAGCGCCTGTTGCAGCTGGTTTTGCACCTGCTGGAGCGCTTCGTTCGGATCCGTACCGGCAGTAAAGCTCAGGGTTATCTGCGACTTACCGTCGTTACTGCTTTGTGACGACATGTACATCAGATTATCAAGGCCCGTCATGTTCTGTTCGATAATCTGGGTAACGGTATTTTCTAATGTTTGTGCTGATGCGCCGGGATACGTTGCAGAGATCCTGACGTTTGGCGGAGCCAGATCAGGGTACTGCTCAACCGGAAGAAAATAGATCGCGAGTGCGCCGGTCAGGGAAATGATGATCGCTAAAACCCAGGCAAAAATCGGGCGATCGATGAAAAAGTTAGCCATGCTTCAGGAACCTCGTTGTCACTCTGGCGTGAGTGACTAACATCAGCAAACAAACACAATGCCAGTAATCTGACAAAAAAATCCCCTGAGCATTGTCTTCATAGAAATTGTCTTTTCAGAAGAGGTCTCAGAGGCGGTACTGTCCCGGCGGGACGGAGCGAGTGTTAGAGTGGTGTTCTACGCCTAAGCACTTTACCTGTTCATATGGCATAAAACGTGGAGAAATAAAGGAGATAATGTAAAAAATCCTCCCCGTACACAGGGTTATCTCTCAGCGATATTCGCTGAAACAGTCTACTCTTTGGCTATCTTCATTTTTATGACATCCCGGCAGGAGCTGTCCAGATGAGTTTGCTAATTAATTCCGTCTTTGCCCGTCGTTTATATCTTTGCTGGTTGATCAGGAATGAACAAAAACCGAATGTGCCAAAGCTGATGGAAATCACCGGCTGGCCACGGCGCACTTTGCAGGATGTGCTGAAAGCTTTGCCCGGAATGGGCGTCGGGCTGGAGTTTATACAGCAGGGCGTGCGCAACAATGACGGCTATTATCAGCTCTCGAGCTGGGGGCCGTTAGATCCCCAATGGATTGAACGTCATAGCGAGCAACTTCTGGCCGCGATTGAGCACGGTTGACGGTAGCGGCAGCCGATGAATCCGGCTATGCTGTCTGGCTTCTCTCACAACTTCTGAGCGGGGGCACGCAATATGTCATCTCATGACAAGTCATCCAGAATCGAAAACGTCAGGAACCAGTTACTCTCTGATAACTGGTATGTTCTTCGCAAATACACCTACGACCTAATCAGGCGCAACGGCGAACGCCAGCCGCAGTCCCGCGAAGTGTATGACCGGGGAAACGGGGCGACAATCCTGCTTTATAACCGGCCTAAAAAAACCGTCCTGCTGATCAAACAGTTTCGTATGCCGACCTACGTCAATGGCAATCCGACCGGCATGCTGCTGGAAACCTGCGCCGGTTTACTCGACAACGATTCGCCTGAAGATTGCATCCGTAAAGAAGCGATTGAGGAAACCGGTTTTGCGGTGGGCAAGGTAGATAAACTGTTTGAAGCCTATATGTCGCCGGGAAGTGTGACGGAGATTGTTCACTTTTTTGCCGCAGAATACGATGAGTCTCAGCGTCAGAACGCCGGTGGCGGTGTGGAAGATGAAGATATCGATGTGCTCGAAGTGCCGTTCACCGACGCGCTGGCGATGATCAAAGATGGCCGCATTAAAGACGGCAAAACCATTATGCTGTTACAACATGCGCAAATTCAGGGCTGGCTGGCATAACGTTTCCGCCTCTCAGCTTCAATGAAATGAGCTTCAATGAAATGAGCTTTAATAAAAAAGGCACCGACGGTGCCTTTCGTCTTTTAGTGTTCCTGACTGATGGCGACGCTACCCGCGTGACCTTTCATCGCAGACCACGGCAGAACCGACCATTCCGGACCTTCGCATGAACGTAAAACGCGGGCGAATGTCGGGTCAAAATACAGTCCTTTCTTCGTGAAATACCACGCCGGGAATTGCCAGACAGAAGTATCCGAGTAATCACAATCATCATCACTTTCTTCGGTCGGCTTTTTCATTTGCTCCGGATACGCAGCCGTCAGCTGCTTCACCAGCCACGGCGCCCATTTCTTATCGCGATAATCCGCAAACGTATCAAAATCCACGTCATTTTTGCCCGTCAGGGTACGGTCTTCCGCATTCAGATAATGGAAAGGCGCGCCTTCGCCAACCCATACCACATCTTCCAGCGTCAGTGTTTCTGCGGTTTTGGCATTGAGGTTGACCGGCGATTCGCCGAAATCAGGATGCGCACCGCCACAATCATACGAGGTAAACACGCTGACACTGACGATTTCATCACTCAGGTATTCCGGTGTGACGGTCTGCTGATATTCACCCTGACCAAACCGGCTTGCGCCCAGCATACAGGCATGCCAGCCGCTGACTTCCTGCCACAAGCGGGTACGCAATTTCTGGTTAATCGCCTGTATTTCCGTTTCCGGATAGCCTGAGACAATTTCAAAGAAGCTGATTTTCGACTGCGGCTCCGTCCACCATTGCAGCTGGTAGCCCATAAAATTCTCGTTTTTACCCGCTTTGAGTTGCAGCGCAGATAACCGCAGATACTCGTAAGGATCGGTATGAATAAGCGCGCTCAGGTAGCCGTCGTCCGTGGCTGCTGCGGGCATTTGCACCGGTTGCAGTTTCACCGGCAATGTTTTTCCTTGCGGATTGGTCCAGTTACCTTGCCAGCCGCCATTCTCATCTTTCGTCAGGGTCAGCTCAGGACGTGGCGTATCGTCAAAATCGTCCAGACCTTCCTGAAGTTTCAGTTCCTGACCATCCAGCGCACCGTTGAGGGGTAAATCTAAATGATATTTCTGATAGAAATACCGGCCAGTGACTTCGTCTGGTTTATTTAAATCCAGTTCGAGCACAATGCTGGTTTTACCCAGCGTGCCGGAGTACACCACCGGCGGCTCTTCAGCCAGCGCAGGCAGTGAAAACACGGCTATCAGCCAAATCCATAACTTCATCTGAATCTCCCGGAGAAATGAAAGTCATCCTTTACGCCATTATTTTTCGTTATTGGCTTTGCCAGTGTACTGAATGTTTCGTTACGTCACCATTACGTGATTTCATATCCGGCGAAAAATTACCCTCTGTAAAAGCCCGATCGGACGGGGTATCTCTTTCTTATTTCGAATAAAAAATGCTGCATTGTTGGCAGTCTCTTGCCGGGTGTTACGCTATTATCAGAAAGATAAATCCAAACAGAGTTGAAACTCATAATGTGCAGATGGATAACCGCCCCTTTATGCCTGCTGGGCACGCTGCTGGCTTTTAGCACGCAGGCTGAGCCCTTACAGGCCATTTATAGCGACTGGCAGGTCAGTTGTGACAACCTTAACCACTGTGTCGCGCGCAATTCTCAGGACGGCCAGGAACTGGTGATGAAAATCAGTCGTGAAGCCGGACCGGAAGGAAAATCCTCCGTCAGCATTGATTATCAGCGTAACAGCGATGAACAAAGTGCAGATGCGCCGGTTGCCGGACGCCTGCAAATGAACGGCAAAACCCTGAGCTTTAATCACCGTGAATGGGATGTCAGTAAAAAACATCTTTCCACAAATAATCGTCTGGTAGTGAATGATTTTATCGCCGCCATTCGCGAAGGCAGCGCAATTTCGCTGGCGGGTAAAGCGGATCCGGCACAACCGGTGCCTCCGGTGATTTCCCTGAAAGGCATAAAAGCCGCATTACTGGCGATCGATGCCCAGCAGGGGCGCGTGGGTACTAAAACGGCGTGGGCTAACCGCGGCACAAAACCGGTAAATACCGTACCACCGATCCCTTCCGCGCCGGTTCTGCCGCATTTCAGTGAACCGCAGGCGTTAACCGAATCTGAAATCTCAGCCATCACGCAAAACGCGGCGACCACGATTGAGAATAACGATTGCAGCCTGGATCCTTCTGAACGTGAGGTGCATATTTTTGCCTTGAGCAGCGACAAGGCCCTGATGACCGTCAATTGCGATATGGGTGCGTATAACCTCTTCGCGCTGGGTTTTCTGGTGAACCGGCAGGCGCCTTATAAGATGGACGATCTGGCGCTGAATATGCCGTTTAAACTGGGCGAGGATGAGGAGTCACCTGAGCTGATCAATGCAGATTTCGATCCTAAAACCGGCACGCTTTCGACCTATGACAAAGGGCGGGGTATCGGGGATTGTGGTGTTTCATCGCGCTGGATATTTGATGGTAAAGCGTTCCGGCTGGCGGCGTTTGCTTCTGAACCGAGCTGCGACGGGTACAGCAGCGGCGGAGAATGGCCGGTACTTTGGGTGACTCAACCGTAACCCCGGCACAAACTGAGAATAAAAAAATGCCCTGTGAGCTTTCGCTTGCAGGGCATTTTCTTTTGCAGTGTTACGTCGCCGGAAAGTTTATTCGGACGCTTTCACCACGACTTTGTTGCTGGCGAACTCAACGTTCATATCAGCAACGATTTTGCAGCGCTTACGGGTTTCGACTTTGCCGTTGACCATAACCTGGCCTTCAGCAATCACTGCTTTCGCAGTACCGCCGCTGTCACACCAGCCCATAAATTTGAGCAGGTCGCACAGTTCTACGTGCGGGTGTTTTTCGAGAAAGAAAGTTTCCATGTGTTCCTGACTTTTTGTGTAGTGCGAATTGTTTAAGGCTTACTGGCGCTGATGTCGTGATATTCCTCGCACGCCTGCAAGGTATTCTGAATCAGCGTCGCGACCGTCATCGGGCCAACGCCGCCCGGCACCGGTGTGATAAAGGAAGCGCGCTCAGCGGCGGCATCATATTCGACATCGCCGACAACTTTACCACTTTCCAGGCGGTTAATACCGACATCAATGACAATCGCGCCCGGTTTAATCCATTCGCCGGGAATAAAGCCCGGTTTACCGACCGCAACCACCACCAGATCGGCATTCTCAACATGATGTCGCAAATTTTTGGTGAAACGGTGCGTAACGGTGGTGGTGCAACCGGCCAGCAGTAATTCCATGCTCATCGGACGGCCAACAATGTTGGAAGCGCCGATCACCACCGCGTTCAGACCGAAGGTATCGATACCGTAACGCTCGAGCAGCGTCACGATGCCACGCGGCGTACAAGGGCGCAGCGTTGGCGCGCGCTGGCACAGACGGCCAACGTTATACGGATGGAAACCGTCGACGTCTTTGTCCGGATGAATGCGTTCCAGCACTTTAATGTTATCGATACCGGCGGGCAGAGGAAGCTGCACCAGAATGCCGTCGATTTCGCTGTCGTTATTGAGCTTTTCAATCAGATCCAGCAACTCGCCTTCGGTAGTGGTTGCAGGCAAATCGTAAGACCGCGAGATGAACCCGACCTCTTCACACGAACGGCGTTTGCTGGCGACATAAATCTGCGATGCCGGGTTTTCACCTACCAGCACCACAGCCAGACCCGGCGCACGTTTTCCTTCGGCCAGTCGTTGTTGAACACGCGCCGCAACTTCGCTTCTGACTTGCTGCGCAATCGTTTTACCGTCAATAATCTTTGCTGCCATCAGGGAATAAATCCATCAATTAATAAATGCAGGGGGATGCGCCTATTTTGTCAGAAGCGGCGGGCGCTGTCAGGCGTTGAATGCGAATAACTTGTTTAAACGGGTGAGAATTACGGGTGAGAATTTAACCTGAGACAGTGGCGAAAAAAGTGTCTATTTTAGATATGACTCTTTTTAAATCATAAGGAAAGAAACAAATGACACGCAAAGTGGGGATCATCGGTGCCGGTCATGTGGGCGCTGATGTTGCATTCTCTCTGGTCACGCAGGGGTTGTGTGACGTGATTGTCTTGCTCGATGAGAACGAACCTAAAGCGGCCAGTCAGGCGCTGGAGTTGCGTGATATGGCGTCGCTGACCGCTTCACGCGTGCAGGTCATCGCCAACGATTACAGCGAACTGGGTGATGCCGACGTTTTAGTCATCGCCGTCGGCCCGAAAACCTTACTGCGTGAAGATCGTCTGGAAGAACTCGCTGAGACCCGCGCCGCCGTGCGTGAAGTTATCCCGCGCGTGATTGCCAGCGGTTTCGGCGGAGTTATCCTGAACATCACCAATCCGTGCGATGTTATTACGCAAATTATTCAGCAGACCAGCGGATTCCCGGACACGCAGGTGTTCGGCACCGGCACGTCGCTGGATACCGCGCGCATGAAACGCGTGGTCGGCGAGTTTTTTGGCATCGATCCGAAAAGCGTGACCGGCTATGTCATGGGTGAGCACGGCGAATCGCAGTTTGTCGCCTGGAGCACCGTGACACTCGGCGGCCGTCCGGTGGCAGAACTGGCGGGCGATCGTGACGTCGACTGGGCAAAAATGAACGATGCCGTGCGCGGCGGTGGCTGGGAAATCCTGCAAGGGAAGGGCTGGACCAGTTTTGGTATCGCCACCGCGACGGCGCGACTGGTGGATGCGATCTTGTCCGATGCGCGCAGCGTCTGGCCGGTTTCGGCCTGGGACGAAGAACTGGGTGTTTATATCGGCCAGCCGGCGGTCATCGGCAAAAAAGGTATTGTGCAAACGCTGCAACCGGAACTGACCGCTTACGAAGGTGTGGCGTATCACGCTTCTGCCCGCGTTATCGCGGCAGCGCTGAAATCTGAAAAATAGCCAACACCCGTCACATAACGTTGCAAGGCGGTCCGGGAATATCTGCAAATTGTTCAGGCATTAAGCAGAGAGTTCGAAAGCCATTGACTCATCCCGGTCTGCCCGTATAATCCGAACCCGCAACGCTCCCGAAAGGGACAAGCAATGCGCCCTTAGCTCAGTTGGATAGAGCAACGGCCTTCTAAGCCGTAGGTCACAGGTTCGAGCCCTGTAGGGCGTACCATTTCAAAGAAATAAATCCTTCATCAGCCAGCTCACACCCGCCACTACCATCAGATTCACTATCACACTGATGGCGAACCAGGTTTTAAAAGGCTGTTTTTTCGTTTTATGTCGAAAAAGCTGCTGGCCAACAATTGCTCCAATCCAGCCACCGGCAAAACCAAGCAGCAGCAAGGTGAATTCAGGAACTCTGCTCGTCGCGTGACGGGCTGCTCGTTTGTCCACACCGTAAAAGACCAGCGTCAGCAGATTGACGATTAAGAGCCACATCACAAAAGGGTGGGGGAAACAGGCGCTGCCAGCCGCTGTGGCTATCAGCAACAGATAGCTTAAATGTTTAAAATTCATAGTGTTGACTGCATAACTACGCCTTCAGCCTGTACGCCGGAATGCGCCTTGTCGTCCCGGTCAGCGTATCAAATACCTCGATTTCAGACGTTGCTATCGCCATTCCCGTTTTTCTCAGCCGTAAAACATCAGCCGCAATACGCTGAAGTCCGAACCAGAACAGTCCGTCCAGCGGATTGACCTCCAGCCCGGCTTCCAGTGCTAACCGGAGACGATCGCGTGGCACTTTGGTTTGTTGCGCGATTTCCCTGTAAGTGGCTTCCGTTGTTCCTGTCGCATCGATGCGCCGGATACGGGTCGTAAGACGGTATTGAAACTCATCGGGTATCCCGCCCAGATCCATTTTGAGGCTGTAGACGCAGCCGAAGCGTTTGCCATTAAACAGGACATTTTTCTTACTGAGTTGCAATTCATCGCGTACGCCGTCAATGAGCTGGGGCGCGCGGGTAAGCAAAAGCCGGAAAGGCAGCTCAAAGCTGGTGACATAGTCCACATTGAGCAGGGCGATACGCAGGCGCTCTGCGGCGCCCGCCTTATTTTCCTGACATTCGGCAATCACATCTTTCCATTGCTGGATAAGGCGAGGGGATTCTGCCGCTTCAGAAAAATGGTATTTTTCAATCTGGTAATCAATGCGTCCGGTCACACCAAATTCCCTTCTGGTCACATTTAAGTATCGGTTGATGACTTTATACCAGCGACAGGTCATCACCGGAAGCCTTCACGAAGGCCTCACTGCGAGGACAGAATATGTCTCCGGAACGCATCACGCCATTTCCTGCTGGCTTAGAAATACTGCCTTAGAAATCGAGTTCCAGCGCAAAACATAAATAGGCCATCAGTGGCGCACAATGCCTGAACTGTTCTGCACAAAAATCGACAACATCTGGTTTGCACAAGTCTTCAAAGGCGATATTTTTGATCGCGATATAATCTTTGCGTTTTAATTCAGCTAACAGCGGGTGGTTATTGTCGTAGCCTCTTGGCGGACGGATCAGGCTGTCGCCATCCATCGCAAACCCTTTATCGTGCAATGTCTTAAGGGCTTTTTGATAGGCATTCGGGTTCTCGTCAATGCACGCCCGGATGGCGTTTAAGGCTTTCGATTCCGGATGCCAGATCCCCGCCGCAATAAAACAACCGTCTTCGGCGATGTGCAGATAGAGGCCGGGAGCGTGAACGTCTTTGCCCTGAAAATGACGAAACTGAATGCCGACATTGGTTTTGTAAGGCGTTTTATCTTTGCTGAACCGGCTGTCGCGCTGCGGGCGCATCAGGCTGCCACCGACTTTCTTAGCGACGGCAGTCAGCCTCGGAGAAATGGCGACAATCTCAGGCTGCATCTGTTCGATAAAGTGCAGCGCTGGCGTTCTCAGCGTGTTCTCGTATTCGTCCTGATTAGCCTTAAACCAGTCCCGGGTGTTGTTCTGCGCGAGTTTATTCAGAAATTGCAGACCGGCGGCGCTAAAAATTGTCCCTGCCGCAACCGGTGTGTTAGGTGTCTGAGTCGTCATTATCGATAAGCCTTTATCACTGCCAATGGGAAATCAGGGTAAATCCTGACGCCAGACCGGACTCAGTGCAAACTGAAAAGTAAAATATTTTTCGGATTAAAGGATGTAGGGAGGGGGTAAAACCCTCCAAAATAGTAAAGAAGCAGGCTGGTTTTATTTACAGGAGGTTGTATTCAGATTTGGAAGACGTTGCGCAAAATGTTGCGAATACATCTCGATTATTTCAATTGGAACGTTTCCGTTTATTGATGCGGGAAAATAAAACAGAATTATTGCTTAGCGCCTACTTTTCTGCGGCCGCTGCAGGTTAATCCACTCAAATATTTGAGCATTTTAACTGGCCGCATTTTTACGAGACATTAACCAAAAAAGCAACTGTGCTCATCCATCCGCACAATCTCAAAACCCTCATTCAGCGTGTCGACTTCCGCATACGTTTCCCATTTTAAGGTTGCACGCATCCAGAAGATTCTCCACAGCTTCTGCGTGCGGACATACGTCATTTTAACCAGTGGGGTTTCTATCCTTTCCGTTGAACCTGACCGCCATGGAGCGCGGGAAGACACTATTACGATTGACTGATCTTTGATGTGACAAAGATAATCGAGTTTTTCCCGCATGAGTTCTGGTGGACGAATCGTTTCGATGAAATTTTGGATTTCCGTTTGGAATCGTTGAGCTTCGGAATCTGTAAAGGCCATAACTATTCCTCTATTTGTTTATTTGATTTTGAGCACCGGTATCGACGACGCAAGCGTACATCAGGGGAAGCCGCCAGTATTTTAGTGATATTAACGCTCAATTTTTTTGCACGTTCGGTAGTGCGAAAGAGAGCTCATGCTGAAGTGCCTCCAGACTCTTGACATCGCCATGAAGTTGCTCAAAAAGAGCCTCTAATTGAATAATGGATGAATTGAAATGAGGTCTGTCAGCTTCCTTTGCCATAAGCCTTCGCTCCTTAGAATATGTGTTGGCCAATATCGTTATCTGGACAGTATTGCAGCCATTCTTGCCTCATCATTAGCATTCTCTCGCTTGTTAATTGCCCGGATTACTCGATTTATTGACCTTGGTCGTAATGTTGCATTGATTATGGTATTTGGCGCTTGTGCTGCTGCTTTATCAGGCTATTATTTTGCGATCTACCTCTCAGGTTCAAGCTTTCGTGATTAAGACGATTGTCATCCTGCGTCCTTTTTTACGGATGAGTTTTAGCCCGACACATCAAAACAAGAACATTGTTAAAATCATAGGTAAATTTCAGTTAAGTATCCTCGTAGTTTTGCCGATAAGTAATCAATAACTTTGGGTAAGGGCTTTAAATGGAATGGCTTAATTCATTATTGGTCATGTTGACGTCAGTGCAACCTGCCTACGTACCGTTCACGGTTTTTTGCTTTGTCATGGTGGCATTGTTCTTTTTCTTCGTGTTCTACCTTATCCCGGCTTTCAACATTGTCCGCCAGCTGAAAAGTAAGGCAAAAGTGATCGCAAGCTGGACGGAGGAATCACCTGCTAACAAGTTGAAAAATCTGGGTGAATTACTCGTTTATAAAACCATGAAACATTCATGGAGCGAATTTAAAGAATCCCTCCATTCACAAAAAAAAGAAATCGACGGAGAATATAAACTTCAGGAAGTCCGCGCTACCGCACCTGCCGCGGCCTACTTTACCGATCAGCAACAAGTCGACATTCCTCTTAATACCGAATTCTTTAAACATCTTCCGGGTATTTTGACCGGCATCGGGATTATCGGGACGTTTTACGGTTTGATGATTGGCCTTAATCATTTTGATCCCAGCAGCCCGGAACAGGTGAGTGAAAGCGTTAATGCATTATTGAAAGATGTGCTGTACGCATTCCTGGGTTCCGCATTTGCGATATTCGCTTCCATTGTCGTCACCTGGTTTGAAAAATTTTCTATCGCGAAATGCTATAAGCATCTGGAAAGATTCAACTCTGAGATTGATAGCCTGTTTGAAAGTGGAGTTGGTGAAGAATATTTAGCTGAGCTGGTGAAATCGAGCAATGAAAGCGCCACTCAGGCACGTCAGCTAAAAGACGGTCTGGTGACAGACCTGCGCAGTATGCTGCGTGAGTTGGTCGAAAAACAATCGAGCGAAAACGAAAAACTGGCGCAAACCCTTTCTTCCACTTATCGCGAGACGGGGCAGCAATTTGCTGAACAAGTCAGTGGCGCCATAGAAACCAGTCTTAAAGCCCCCCTCGATAAAATTGCCGGTGCAGTACAAACGGCCAGTGGAGATCAAAGCGGCCAGGTTCACACCATGCTTGAGGATGTACTGACCGCTTTTATGTCGAAGCTGGATACGACCTTTGGCAAGCAGTTTGAAAATATGCACGACATGATGGGGAAATCCGTCGGCGCTATTGAGTCCATGCAGTCTGGATTCTCAACGCTGTTACAAGACATGCGCAGTGCCAGCGAAGAAACAAAGCAGGGCAGCGCTGATTTAATGGCGGATTTGCTCAGGGAGATGAAAGCAGGGCAAGTGGCGATGCAGTCCGGAATGAGCGATATGCTCAACAGCTTACAATCTTCTGTCGAAAAAATCGGCGCAGAAGGTGAGGGTGCCGGTGAACGCATGGCCCGGCAGCTTGAAAGAATGTTTGCTGACAGCGAAGCGCGTGAAAAAGCGATGGCTGATCAGATGAAGGAATTTATCGCATCTATTCAGCAGACCTCCCAGCAAGGCCAGAACGAAACCATGCAAAAAATGGCCTCTTCCGTCGAGGCGTTAGGGGAACAATTAGGTTCTCTGTTTACACAACTTGAGCAGGGCCAGCAGCAACTCAGCAGTCATCAGCAGGAGACACAAACCTCCCTGCATCAGGAAACTCAGCAAATTGTTTCTGGTTTTGAAGAACAGGTCAAAACCTTGTTGGGTGCACTGAACGATCAGCAGGAAGCAACTGAAAACACGCTGCGCAAACTGGCCGAGCAAACCACAACCCATCTTCAGGATATGAATACCGGCGCAGACAAAATGCGCGTTGCCGCTGAACGATTTGAATCTGCTGGCGATAAAGTCAAAGAAGCTAACCATCTGACCGCTGAAGTACTGAATAAAGCGCAAGAGGCAGGGAATGAGCTGGGACTGGCAAGCCGTGAACTCAGTACGGTGGTTGCAGACTATCGAAATAACCGTGATGCAGTGGCGAAATCGATCACCTTGCTTGAAGGCATTGTGGCGAATGCTCAGGCGGAGCTGGCAACGCGCACTCAGTTCCTCAAAGACCTCAAACAGCATAGCGAAGGGCTTCAACATTATAATCAGGATGCCAAAGAGTTCCTGGTACATAGCGGACAAGTGCTCGCAAATGGCTTCAATCAGTTCTCTGACAGTATGCGAACCAATCTCGATAAAACATTGGGTGCTTTGGATTCTAATCTCGATACCGCTGTTAAACGCCTGGGCAGCGGGATTGAAGAACTGAGCGAAAGCATCGAAAGTCTCGAAGAAGTTCTGTCGAAAACGCCAGCATGAGGAGCGCCTGAATCATGTTTGGTCAATCATTTCGTGTAAAAAGTCGTCGGTCCGATGAAGCGGAGAAACCCTTCTGGATTTCCTATGCTGACCTGATGACAGCGATGATGGTGCTTTTTTTAGTGGTGATGGTTGCCTCGCTGAGTTCTGTCACTCAGCGAATTCAGCGTGTCGAACAGGGAGAGAAATTGCGCGGACAGGATATTACCCGCCTGTGCGAGCGTCTGGAGTTACACGCTAAAAATCTGAATAAAACCATTGTGGTAGATTGCCGCGATAACCGCATCAGTTTTGGCGAAGCAGGTCGTTTTGATCATAACCGATTCTTCCTTAATGCAGACGGGCAGAAGGCCTTGCAGGATGTCGTTCCCCTGGTGCTTGACGCGGCGAACAGTGATGAAGGCAAGAAGTGGTTTAAACAAATCGTGATCGAAGGTTTCACCGACACTGACGGTTCATATTTGTATAACCTTCATCTTTCGTTACAGCGTTCTGAATGGGTGATGTGCAGCTTGTTAGACAGCCGAAGCCGGCTTCAGCAGCAGATCACACCGGTGGAACAAGAACAGATCCGTAAGCTATTTTTAGCCGGTGGCGTTTCATTTAACAATGCGAAAGAAAGTAAAGAAGCCAGCCGCCGTGTTGAGCTTCGGATGCAGTTTTTCGGTCTTAAAGATGAACATGAGAAACCCGCCGTTGATGTAGAAGGTGTGGCTGTGCCGAATGCAGAGAAATGCCAGCTGGAGATGCCAATATGACGTCCATCCTCAGTCTGTTATCGGCAGGTATTTCATCGACATTGCAACATCATAGTGGTGCTGAGGCGCCGCAGTTCACTGAGTTCCCTAAGCTGAAAGCAGCAGAACAGCTTTTAGCCAAAACGATGGAAAAAAGTGAGAAGACGCTGGTACCACCGCTCGAAAAAAGACTGCAGGCTATTCAGGCGCTGCGCCAACTTAAGGTGCTAAGTTTGCATGACTGGCGCCTGATTTTTGCTGGCTTATCGGATAAAGATCCTGATGCTACCTATCCTGTATTGCTTGACGATGATTCGTTATATAGCCGTGTAGAACAAGAAATACAGAAACGTATTGATAAAAGAACGCTGAAGCGGCGTGAGTGGAAATTTCTTTGCAGCAGTTATTTTGGTTATCACGAAAAGAAACCCGAGGAAAATAACAACTGGTGTTCTTTGCGGGAACATCTGCGGATTGGTTATGCCCTTCTGAAAAGTAAAGTCATTCGCGAGAAAAGTTGGATGCGGGTGATAGATCAGTACCGCGATTTATTTACATCTTCAGCGGGCGAACTGCTGGCAGAAAAAATGAGTTCAGGGGAGATTGTTGATTTCTCCGCACTGGAGACGATTGCTCAGATCCCTGATAACAGTTGGCTCTGGTACCGTGCCTTTGTGGTGCTTTTAAGGCATGTGAAGGATCTTGAAGAAGATGAGTTTAAACGGCGTATCCCTCATCTTTTGAGACTGGCACAGGAACGTGATCGTTACCGGGATATTATTATCCGGGCCTGCCTGACCCAATATTATCGTTCCTCGTTTAGAGAGGTTTCTCACCCTCAGTTAAAACAGATGGCTCTCGATAACTGGGGGAGTCCGCAATTACGCAGTAAAGAAAACGTATGGCTGACACATTTAAAAGACCCGGATTCTTGTGAAAAAATTTGCGGCATGGTGCGAAGCTGGCTGGCAAAAGAAGATTTGACGCACTTTTTCCAGTTACTTAAAGGAAATGGGGATGTTGATCAGGCTCGTCTTTTTTATTGGTTAAGGTTTGCCAATCAGATGGGTTTTACCCGAATTGTTATGGGGCCTGATGCCTGGGATAATAACGCTGCTGATTTCATGTCTTTCAAAGAAAAAAATAAAGGGCGGTTGAGTCACTTAATCGGTGGCAGAAGCTGGGATAACGCCATGATCATGCAAATTGGCGAGTATTTCTTTGTAGAGTTCTCCGGTACAGGGAATGCGATGTTCGTCTACCGTGTTTCTGATAATGAATTCAAGCCTGAAAGCGAATATTTGCATATTACAAATATGCTCAAGAAAAAACGTGGAATTGTAGCCAGGATGCCCCATTCTTCCCCGGTGCATCGTCTTGACCTGCGTTATATCCAGGGATGGATGGCTAAATTTGACGAAAAGCTGAATGAATTAGGGATTTTTTATCAGTCTGATGTCATTACGTCTGTGCCCAAAGAAAAACCGATTCCAGATTCAAACAGGACAAATCCTTCCCGTGAAGAATCCATCCGGAGGGTAACCGATTCTATTCAGTGCACCGTTACCGACAAACGAAACCTGGGCGGTGCTCTGCACGTTCGTTTAACCCATCGTGACCCCGACGCTATCACAAAACTATTACGCCTTGGCTTCGCAGAGAAACATGGCGACCCACTGTTGTTCTGGAGTAAATAATGCTTAAGCGTCTGCTCAGTAAATTTAAGGGTAATCATTCATCCGCTGAACAGCTGATAAGTCATCAATATAGAACAGAAGAAGCCGGGTTATCGTTCTCTTTCGCGCTGGCTGATGATGATGCGATGTGGCCTCTGGTCGCTTATATGGAGCAGCTTTCTGAGGAGGATTTTGTTTCCACACTCTCTGACCGTTGGCTGCTCACATGGGATGAACTATACCGTCTTGCTGAAGACGCTGAACATCAGACCAGCCTGCCCTTACTGGGTATCCCAGACGTTATTTCATTGCGGGTGAGTCTCAGTGGTAATGGCAATCTGAGTGATGACAATTTCGGTCTCTACATTAAAGAATGGAAAGAAAATCCATCAGGCCGTGTTATTGAGTTTGAGCGCACAGGCGCAGTGATTGAAACCTCTCAGGGGCATTTCCTGCTGAGTAAAAATAACTGGCAGTTATTATCGGCCTTACAGCAATTTCGTAAAGAGCAGGAAACGTCCCATACCGAAATAACACATCAGTTGGGCTGGGCTAAAATCAGACGGCTGGCCAAAAAAGCCTCTGCAGAATTAGATGACTATTTAACGAAAACCATTGTTGTAAAACCTGAGTCGCTCAAACTCAAACTTCGCAAAGTAATGATTCAGGATACTTCTGTCATCGAAATAGAACCCTCTTTCGACGATCAGCCGAAGCAGTGGTTGAATAACTTCGACAGCATTCGTCTGGTTCAGGATCAATACCGTATCCCCGGCGAAGATGGTTCACTGAGCCATGTCATTATTTCCCCGGAGGTCAAAGAAGTATTGTCTTCTGTTCATGCGATCACGGGCAGGCGTGTTGCGGGTGACGATGCCATGTCTTTTATCCGCAATCCTTATTCGTTTATCGGGGAAGATGCTGCAGCGGTTGTTTCTCCGGAGCAACATGAAGAAGCATTACAAAACGCGCATATATTTTTCCATCGCTTTAATCTTGAACCGCGATTAAATACTGAAAATACGAAAATAACGTCAGTATTGCTGACCCTTAAAGCGCTGGCTGCTGTACCCCAGCCACCTGTGACTTTTGAATTCGTCAAACCTTACGAGCTGGATAAATTTGTTCAGGAACTTGCGATTAAACTGGCTTCAGGTTTACCTGCCGGTATCTGGCAAGGCTATGAGCTGGAGCTGAGTCAGTTTACGTTCGGCCAACTTCAGGAATACCAGACACTGCTCGCCCGCTGGGAACAGGAGTCTGCAGGTGCAGAGTTTGAAGATGTTTTGGACTTAAAAAAATATGGGGATCGCGTCATTGGGATTGGTGAATTTGAGAAAGTGACATCCCCATTTTTAGTGAAAAGCGACAGTGAAAATTGGTTACCCAGTGAACTGGAACAGGATTCGCTTTCTGAGGATTTCTTTGAAGGGTGGGATCAAAAAAGTCAGGATCAGCTGGAGGCACTCGATGAAAGGATTGAGTTTGCTGAACAACAACAAGAATCCTCTGTTTCAATGCCCTGGAATGAACACACTTTACCGGTAGACGATGCCAAATCCTTCCTCAAAGAGTGGCAGAAAAAAATTGAAACCACTACTCAGGATGAGAAAGCAAACTTATCAGAGCAGGATAAAAGGGCCGTTTTGCAGGTTGAGCAGAACATCGAAAATGTTGCGTACATTAAGCAGCGGCGAGATGCACTTTTAGATGCAAGAGGCGCGGAGCCTGTTCTGCCTGGTTTGCTGAAAGAACATATTCAACTGCGCGATCATCAGCGGCAGGGTGTTGCCTGGTTGCAGCAACTTTTTCTGAAATCCCCTGATCAGGTTTCCGGGTGTTTGCTGGCGGATGACATGGGGCTAGGTAAAACACTACAAATCCTAGCGTTCCTGATGTGGTATATCGAGCAAAATCCTGAAGGATTACCAACGATGATCGTTGCTCCTGTATCACTGTTAGATAACTGGGAACGGGAACTTGATAACTTCTTTTATACTGCGGGGGTAAAGGTTCTTAAACTCTATGGGGATGCAGTCAAAGCGGTAAAATTCCACAAGGATGAAATTCCGGCGGAATTAAGAGCGCAGGGGATTAAAAATCTATTACGACCAGGATGGGTGGACAATGCGAAAATTGTTTTGACCACCTACGAGACATTACGCGATCAGGAGTTTTCTCTTGGTCGGCAGAAATGGGCAATCATGGTCTGTGATGAAGCGCAAAAAATAAAGAATCCTGCGGCGTTAATTACTCACGCAGCCAATGCTGTTCAGGCGCAATTTAAAGTCGCGTGTACGGGCACGCCGGTCGAGAATACTTTAGTCGATCTCTGGAGTCTTTTCGATTTCGCACAGCCGGGATTGCTGGGTGCGCTTAATGATTTTGGCCGTGAATTCCTGCGCCCCATTGAAGGCGGTGAACAGCGTGACAACAGTGCATTAGAACTATTGCGTCAATTGATCGAGGCTCAAACTCTCAGGCGAACTAAAGAAGAAGTGGCAAAAGATTTGCCGAAGAAACTGGAAGATTCCTCATGCAAACAACTGACTATGTTGCCATTGCAACGTGACCTCTATATTTCTTCCATCGCATCTTATCAGAACAAACAAAAGCTGCAGGATGAGCTTGAGCAGGCTGGCATGGGTATGCTCGGCTTATTACACCGGCTTAAATTAATTTGCGCCCATCCCTACAGTGTCAAGCCCGATAGCCGGTTCCGTGAGAACTCGCCAAAGATGGCATGGATGATGAAAAAGCTGACGGATATTCAGGCTGCCGGTGACGATAAAGTCATTATCTTTACGGAGCTACGGGACATTCAGCGTGAATTGCAATATGCCGTTTCACAGCGATTTGGTTTCAAACCTTATGTGATCAATGGCGATACCAGTATGAAAAGCTCCAGCGCATATAGTCGGCAAAAGCTTATTGATAATTTTCAGGAGCAACCCGGCTTCGGCGTGATTATATTATCGACAGTTGCAGTGGGTTTTGGCGTTAATGTACAAAAAGCAAATCATGTCATTCACTTCACTCGCTGCTGGAATCCAGCTAAAGAAGATCAGGCCACCGATCGTGCCTATCGTATTGGTCAGACAAAAGATGTGTATGTTTATTACCCAACTGTTCGTGATGCTGCCATGCCCACATTTGAAGAGACACTCGATGAATTGCTGCAAAAACGTCGGGCATTAGCAAGAGACATGTTATGTGCAAAGGGCGACCTTAATACTGATGATTTTAATCAGATTTTAAATACGCAATGAAGAAGAGCGGAGATTTATTTTAATCAACGCAGAATCGATACAATAAGCAGGGAATTTATGCACACTAAAATGTGGATGACTCGCGGTGATAGCGGGAAGCTTTATGATGATTTTCGTGAACGGGGTGTGGTGGCAATTGGTTGGTCATTACTGGCACCTTATGTAAAACCCCGCATGACACGTGCTCAGCTTACAGAGCGTTATCTGGAAATGGAACCACAAACGAAATCCGGAACAGTACGTTCTGGTGTTTCTCAGGTATGGCGTTTTATCAATGAAGTTAAACAAGGAGATTGGGTCATCACCTATTCTCCTGCCAACCGAACTTATCTGGTGGGTAAAATCGTTTCTGATTTTGAATTTCATCCTGAATGGATGGAAGAGGGAATGGGCATTGCCCGGAGAGTGAAATGGAATACTGAAGAAGTATTTCGGGATACGCTGAGTATAGCCAGCAAAAATACACTAGGTTCTACGCTCACCGTTTTCCAGCTACCCGAAACCGTTGTGGCTGAATTGCTAAAAGATAAGTCCGTAACCGTCAGCCCATTATCTGTTATTGACGATGTAAAAGATGTTGATGAAGATCCATTGTTAGGTATGGAAGCGTTAGCGTTTGAACGTATCAAAGATAAGATTAATTCTCTGGACTGGGATGAAATGCAGAACCTTGTTGCCGGCGTACTGCGCAGTATGGGATATAAAACACAAGTTTCTCCCGCTGGAGCAGATCGTGGTAAAGATATAATTGCCTCGCCGGATGGTTTTGGTTTTGAGAACCCACGAATTGTAGTGGAGGTTAAACACCGTAAGGCGCAGATGGGAAGTCAGGAACTTCGAAGTTTTATTGGCGGCCGGCATAAAGATGATCGCGGTTTGTATGTCAGCACCGGTGGCTTCACGAAAGAAGCACGGTATGAAGCAGATCGTTCAACGATTCCTCTAACGTTATGGTCTCTGGATGATTTAGTACGTGCACTGATTTCGAATTACGATCAGGTTGATATTGAAACGAAATTGTTGGTCCCATTGAAACGAACTTATTTACCGGCCTGATATTATCATGCGGTGGTCAGACATGTTGATTACCGCCTCAATGCTGAAAAACATGGCGGGTACTGCCGAGCCAGTGATCCCGATCACAAAAAATCCGGCGCAGCAGGATGGTGTATAGATGCGCCTTTCCTGCTCTTACTCTGCTGGAAACTTTCGGTTATCGTAATCGCTGAATACTTTCAGGGAGCAGCTAATGCGTGAATTAGAAAAAATGATCCAAGGTTTGGATTACCAAATCAATGATGAGGAATTACGTGAAATTCGTTATCAGACCCGCGATAAAGTGGATGAGTTTAATGCGCTGAGTGCCCGCCAGGCGCCTGAGAAAGATGCACTGATAAGAACGATTTTTGGTGAGGTGGGCAGTAATGTTCATTTCGAAAAAGGCATGCGCATTGATTACGGTATCAATACCACGCTCGGCAATAATGTTTTCATCAATTTCAATTTTGTTCTGCTCGATTGCGCACCGGTCACGATAGGAAATAACGTTTTCATCGGGCCTGACGTGCAGATTTATACCGCACAACATCCGCTGGATATTGACCTGCGGCGTGAACATATTGGCAGCGCACAGCCGGTGAGTATCGGGAACGATGTCTGGATTGGCGGCGGATGCATAATTTTGCCTGGCGTGACGCTGGGTGATGGTTGCACGATTGGCGCTGGCAGTGTGGTGACCCGCTCTGTACCTGCGGGCGCAATCGCCTGTGGCAACCCTTGCCGGATAATTCGTGATAATGCGCAGGGGGCTGACTGACTGTTCAGTATTTCAGGGGCAGTTTATGTACTTTTTTGAGAATGCCGTTTTCCAGGGTGACATAGCCACCTTGTTTTAACTGGGCGAGCATTTTCATGATAGTACTGCGGGAAAGACGTGTCTTTTGCTGAACATAGGTTACGGCGACGGTAATATTACGAATTTCCTCGGGTTCATTCATCAGTTCAATCAGATGAAAACGAATGATTTCATAAGATGAATTACCGGTAAGCAATACACCTTTGGTGAATATACTGCCGGTCATTCTGAAAATATGTTTGGATAACATCTCCCATAAATCAAGCTCATTAATTAACGCGTGCATTTCTGGAACGGTAGTCATCGCCACTTCTGATTCTACCTTCGATTCAATATATAAACCCGCTGATTCCGGTATCGCACCGCCTATACCGATAATGCCCGGTAACTGTAATGTGCCAAGTAAAACAGGATCGGCACTGTGATGAATGCTGAACCAGCCATTGCGGACGAAATAACAATATGACGTACCGTTTTTGAATAAATCAAAGCGCGTCTGAGCAGGAACTATATTGAATTCCAGATACGGGCTGAGTTTCTCAAACAGTGCAGCCGTCGCATAGAGCAGGCTTGTATCGTGTTCACTTTTCAGCGTCGTAGGGTCTTTCATTGCAAGTGCCAGGGTGACAAAGAATTCTTTTAAATTTAGCACAATTCTCTGCAGGTCGGGCACCACTGCGCCAGTGGATTTAAACGTTACTGATAAGTAAACGTCATGAGCATCACGCTGTTAATATCCCCCGAACCGGCACTGCCCGCGGGGGCGATAACCCGTCCGGCCAGGGCGAAAATGGCGTTGTGCTGAACCGGATCAATACCGACCGTCATTGTACTGCCGCTGCCTTTTACGCTGGATTTTGTGGCGTCATCCACCACCTGAATCGCCACATTGGCGGCAGAACCGCTGTTTAGAAAGAGTGTCGGATCGCCCGGATATACTGCGCCGCTAAAGGTGGCGGTTGCACTGAGGGTGGTCGCGGGACAATTGTTCAGTCTGACCTGAAAGGGCTTCCAGTCCGAAGCGGCGCCCGCAGTACGTAAATCTGTTCCGAGTAATTGCCCGAAGTTTACTGTCCGGCTGACCGAACCGGTATCGACGGAGCAGGGCGCGGCAACGATATTCCCCGTGACGTTGATATTCACGAGATCGGTAGCCCTTACCTGATTTGAAAACAAAATCACGGGTAATGCACAGCCGGCTGCGAGTAAGATTTTAAATCTCTGCACGTTCATTTTCATTATTGATACGCCAGTGTGACAGTGGCGGAGGCATTAGCTTGCCCCGGGATCACCGTATCTGAGACCTGATAATAGCGGGCAGTAAATGCCGCGTTCAGCGTGCCACCTGAATTTGAAATAGCACCAGCCTGAAAATAATTATCAAACGTCACCGGCATATTATTGAAAAGCATTTGTACACCGATGCCTGTCGCATTGTTGGTGCCGCTGGTGATAGCCATCACGCCGTCAGGTTTAGACGCATAGGCAGGGGAACTCATGCTCATTGTGATATTGACCGGATTATCGCAGGTCACCGGAATGAAGAAGTTTCTGTCGCCTGCGGTAGAACCCGGACCGGTAAAAGCATTCACCGGGATATCGCCCAGCGGAACGGGGACAGTACTTCCCGTTGAACAGGAAACGCTGCGATAGATAATATTCCCCGCGTAAGAAACGGAGCTGTCGGTTGAACTGCCCAGACCCCAGCCGGTGTTATACATGCCGATACCGAATTTAGTCTGCGACTGGTTAAGCGAGCCGGTGCCGATGGTGGCAGAGGTTTTAACCAGCGCCAGAGTCATGCTGACAGAAAATGTTTTTCCGGGCGTACTGGAAATATATCCCAGCGGCGTGTTGCGGGTATCACAGCTCGTGCCCGCCCCCACGACACGTTGTCCGGCGGAGTTGACCAGCGTAATGCCAATGCCGCTGACGCCGGTATTATAAACGCCGGGCATACCGCTGATTTCTGTCCCGCTACCGTAATAACAGGTGATGATCACCGCGCCCTGAGGGACGCCGCTGATTGCCGCGCAGTTACCGGCAAAAGCGAATACTTTCTCCGTGCCGGGAATGGTCGATCCAACGGGTAAGCTGGCATCTACCGCGATACTACCGAGCGTCGCGACACCCGGAATATCTGGCGAGCTGGTGCAACCGGTATTGGCCGCCAGCGCGGCGGGTGAAAGAAAACTCAGACCGGCGAGTAAACCGGCCAGCATCACTATTTTTTTGATTATTTTCATCATCGGTATCCTTTCCCTACCTGCATTGCGCGTTCAGCACCTGAACGCCTGTTGAGTCTGTCGCTGGTTTTGCCAGGCTGTAATGCACGGCACACTGTTCCGCCGGGGTGTTTCCCCATTTCGCCAGCAGCGAACCACTTTCTGCCATGCCGGTCAGATAGACCTGTCCGGCGTCGCCGACAATAAAGCCCTGTGCGGTTTTCTGCGCCGTATCACTGACCGTGGCACCGAAAGGTACCGGTGAGCCATTCTGGCGCTGCAATGTCATCATCATGCGCAGGCCCACGCTTGCCGCAAAACGGGCACGCACGACCGCGCCGCGGGTCGGGATCACCGTCTGCGTGGTCTGTGGCAGTTCAACATCGTCAGGCAATGTTTCAGTATCCAGTTGCACCAGATTCTTACGGTACGGACTGCTGTAGGGAACGATGGCATAACCGCGCCAGTCGGTTTTTACGCCAGGCTGATTGCTGATGCTGACACCGCTGGCACCGGAAGCCTGAACCAGCGCAAGGGTTTCGCCCATCGGCTGGCCGAGCGTGATGCCGTTTTCATGAGCCAAAATGCCGCCCTGAAGGCCATAGTTCAGGCGGCGACTGTTCTGGTCATAGGCATAACCCGCAGTCATTTCGCCGTAGGTACCCCGGTAATCGGCGTTCATATTGCCGCTGTTTCCCGTGCCCTGACTGCCATAGCCTTCCTGCACATTCCAGTTGAGGTTATTGGCAGCAAGCGCTGAACCGTTGAGCCCGACGGTATGTGTGGTATTTCCTTGTTCGCTGGTGTTGTAGCTGTAAGTGGCGTACACCGGGGCATCGAATAAACTTAACGGCACGCTGATGTTGAAACCGATGATTTGATCCCGGTCGTAAACACGTTTTCCGTTAGTGCCATCGTGACTGTTGCTGCTGGCATTTTCGTTATAGCTGTAGTTGAGCCCGTAACTGATCCCGCGCCAGCTGTTGTTGTAGCCGACCCCGACTGAGCGCATTGAACACCCGCTGTTCCAGTAATTCTCGCTAATCCAGCTCAGGGAAAACGACCCGGCACCCTGCCACAGGTTTTGACTCATGGTCATTTCACTGCGGTTACGGCGTCGTCCGGCAGGCAGTTCAGCATTCTGATCCCGCCAGGTATCCATCACTTCCTGCAGGTTGTAATAACCGTCAGTGGAGTATCGGTAACCTGCAATCGCGAAGTTAGTGCCGGTCTGTACGATGTTTTTGCTGTAGCGCACCCGCAGGGACTGACCGCTGACATGGGGCTGATTTTCCATCGCTGACCACGCGTGCGTCAGATCAGAGGAAAAGGCACCGAAGTCGCCCAGATTCTTGCCCATGCCCAGCGTCACCGACTGATAGTGACTGGAGAACTGGCTGCCGGCGTAGGCCGTCAGACCATGAGGCAGACCATAAATAGCCGTCCCCTGGCCAAAAGGTGTCGCGTCAACATTGTTGTCATACGCGCGATACTGTCCGCCGGTCAGACTGTATTTCAGGCGGCCTTCACGTTGTAACACCGGCAATGAGGCGAAGGGCACCACCAGCAACTGCTCGCTGCCATCGGCTTCTTTAATGGTCACGTATAAATCGCCGGAGCCACCGGTCGGGAACATATCCGCGATTTCAAATGCCCCGGGCGAAACGTAACTTTGGTAGATGACGTAGCCATTCTGGCGCACGATGACCTGCGCATTGGTGCGCGCAATCCCCCGCACCACCGGCGCATATCCCTTCATACTTTCCGGCAGCATGTCATCGTCGGATGCCAGCTGCACGCCGCGAAACGGCACGCTGTCAAAGATGTCAGCGGGCGAAGAACTGTCCCCGATCGTCATCTGACTTTTCAGCGAAATAATGCTGCGCGTGGCGTAGGTATAAACGGTATCCCATTTATCTTTGCCGCTGCCGTCATGCTCCCAGGTGGTGTAATTACGCAGCCTCCACGGCCCGATATTCAGACCGGGACGCAAATTGGCGTATTGCGTACTGCTGTTAGTGCCGGTGTGACTGCGGGCAGAATTGTCCGCGCCGCTCAGGTTGTAGTTGAGCAACGCGGCAGTGATGCCGTCATCCCACTGAGTTTCAGGTACATTTCCCCGGGCTTTCTGCGTTATCGCCGCCTGCGGTACGCTGAGTAACAGCTGCTGCGCACTGAAGCGAAATTCGGCTGTCCCCTGCGGGATGGCATCCAGATTGGCGCAGGGCGTCTGCGCGTTGCCCAGCTCAGGAAACAGCGGCGTTCTGATGCCCATGTCTTCCAGTTGTGCGAGGGTCAGGCAGGGCGCCAGAACCGTGGAGCCGTCGGCCATTTTCTGCGTATGGAACTCCACGTCCCGGGTATCCTGCAATTCATTGTTGAGATAAATATCAACGCGATAGGTACCGGGTAACTGACCTGAGCCTGTTTCAAATACCGACAGGTCGGCGCTGCCCTGACCCGCGCTTTCAATCTCAAGTAAGGCCGGGTTAAAGGTCTCACCTGCCTGAACGGCAAAAGAGGTTCCAGCGTAAAGGGCCAGCTGGCTGGCGATCAGACAGGCGAGGCTGTTCAAAGGCTGAGAAAATGGGGACTTTCCCTGTTGTTTATGGCGATTCATCCATGTATTCCCCTGCCGGAAGGGCTGAGAACGCCGCCTTCTGGCTTCATATTTATGTTTGGGCGCAGGTGTTTTGTGCTGACGGGTTTTGCAAAAGTGAATTACAGGGCAGCGGTATGCTCATCCCCGATACCGCCGTAATCACTGATGATTTTCCAGCTGACGCTACCTGCATTCGCGCCAGCGGGCAGGGCGAAACTGGCAGCGCCACCGGGGGCGACGAACGTCACATCCTTCACGTCTTTTCCGCCCACTTTCACCTGCATAAAGTTCATGTAAAACGGCGTCGGATTGCTCACCTGCAAGGTATTCCCGTTGCGCTGCCAGTGAAGCTTTTCGGTCACGGATTCCGGTACACCCGTCACGCCTTTTGGCCTGTAAATCAGCTTGATGCGGGTTTTCACCGCAATCTGTAATGTGTTTTGATGATCATTACTTTCCGCCGCAGGAATGGATTTGATATTCATCCAGTACAGGGATTCTTTGTCAGACGGCAGATTGCCACCGGCCTGAACAACGCGAAGCACGTTCTGTTGTCCGCTGTTGAGGCGGAACAGCGGCGGTGTGACCATAAAAGGAGCTTTCTCAGCGCCCGTTCCGGCGGCCTCTACCCAGGTCTGGATCAGGTAAGGTTTTTTGTCCGGATTACTGACGCTCAGTGAAGACTCCTTCTTGCCACCGTCATAGATCAGACGCGTGCCGCCGACGACAACCCCGGCCTGTGCGGATGTGGCGCATACCAGCGTCACGGCCAGTAATGTGCATGGGAATATTTTCATAATGCATTTCCGATAACGTAGAAATACTGGCCGGCAGTGTCTGCCGGCCAGAAGTAAAACTCAGTCGCCCGGTGAAGGGCGACGAAGGATCAGTTGTAAATCACAGAGAAATTCGCGACGGAGTTAGCAGGGCCCGGATTAACAGTGTCGGACGTAGCGATGTAACGTGCTATGAAATCCAGATTGTTGTCCTGGGTGCTGGTCAGCGGATACGCTTTGGTTTCAGTGAACAGTGGCACCAGAGTATTGGTGTCATCGGTCAGTTGAATCGCCACGTTTTGCGCTACGCCTGCTTGCTGAGTCAGTGCGAGCAGGCTGGTATCGCCATTCACACTGGAACCGTCAAATTTAATCTTTGCCGTAGAGACAGTTGCCGGGCAGTTGGTCAGCACCAGGGTGAATTTGGTCGGTGCAGCGGTAGAACCGGCCCCGGTAAATTCACTTTTTGCCACCTGACCCATGACGACATTCAGCGGAGAGCTTGGGGTATTCACGATGTCGCAACCGGCATCGATAATTTCACCCGTAAAGTTCACCTGACCGCCTGCCGCCATCGCTGAAGTACCCCAAAAAATAGCGGTAGTAATAACAGCGAGACTGATTAAATTCTTTTTCATAATAATTCCTTTAAATGAATGAATCTGACTAAGAAAATAAAGTGCTGGATTTAGGGTAAATAAATCCCATCACTTTGAAATTCAAAGTGTCCATGATGTGTTATGTTTTTTTGCAGTGCCGGCAGCCCTAAGCAATCTCCGCTGAAAGTTAAATAACTTACTAAAACGCTAAGGTATAAACCGATGCGGAAATACTTATGACTGCGGTTGCTGGCGGCGATTTTGATTGAAGTGTGAGGATCTATACAAGATATTTATGAGTGTAATTTTACACCCATAAATAACTTTATAATTTAACGGGTTTTCGCATAATCCCTGCGCAAGAAAAGTCCTGGTAGTACTGGAGATTCGTGGAGGGAATCACGTGCAACGAGATATAAAGCCTTTTTTTACAGATAATTGCAGTATCAGAGACAAAAAGCCTCTGAAAGAAATTGAAACGTTAATCGAACATCTTTCTCCGGACTCACACATTCTCGAAACGAATATCAGGGACTCACTGAGTTATTCCGCTGATAAACAAAAGAATTGCTTCTTATTACATAGCGGCAACGTGATGCTGCACCGTAAAATCGATGGCATGGTATTAAATTCTGAATCCGCGCCCTATGTATTTGGAATAAGTACCCAATATACTGATCCGGATTATCTTTTTATCCGCATCCATGAACATTCGCAGGTCAGTTCACTGCCTGTCGAGCTGGCGAATCAGATTGTTTCGGCAAACAATTTATGGCGCAGTCTGGCGCAGTTATTAATTTATACCGCCACACGGGTTTATGATCACTGCGCCAAGATTTCTGCGCTGTCCTCGTATGAAATTATTTGTTATCAGCTGTATGAGCTGATGTATGAACCGGAGGAGGTCAGGAATAATATCACCGTTGTGTCCTATGTGATGAACCGTACCTTCCTTTCACGAAGTACCATCATGAAAATTCTCGCGCAACTGAAAACCGGGGGTTACATCGCTATGGAAAAAGGCATTTTAAAAACGATTAACCGTATTCCTTCACGTTATTAAGCGCTTGCTCTGATTATCTCCGCGTTTATTTTTTGCTAAAAGAAGCAAAGTCATCCCCGCGAGATTTAACGTTAGTCATTCATGAATAAAATTCATAACGCCATTCTGATTAGCCCTCTGGTGGCTGCCCGCTAAGGGCGATATTGTTACCTGACAATCAAACGGCCAGCGACAGTCTGTGCCGAAGCGGAGAATGAAATGACTGATAAAATGAAAATCACCAAAAGCGGTTCTGTGCCTTCACAAAACGGGCCGGAGAATTATTTCACCGGTAAGGTGCGTATCGATTCGCCTTTCAGCGGCACGGAATCCGCCCGCGTCGGCGGTGCAACAGTGACTTTCGAGCCGGGTGCGCGTACCGCATGGCATACGCATCCGCTGGGTCAGACGCTGATTATCACGCAGGGGCGTGGCTGGTTGCAGGAAGAAGGCGGTGAGATCCGTGAGATGAACGTCGGCGATATCGTGTGGATCCCGGAAGGCGTAAAACACTGGCACGGTGCTACTCCTGAAAATGCCATGACCCACATCGCGATTGCCGAATCTCTGAACGGCAGCCCGGTTGAGTGGATGGAAAAAGTGACTGACGCTCAGTACTCAAAATAATTTTCCACCCTGCCTCAGGACGCCGTTTTTTGGCTGCGTTCACTCAAATCCTGTCCGGTATTGCTGGTCAGGATTTCGTTGTTTAACCTAAATTCGCGCATTAACGATCAATCCCTCCGATTTACGCCTAAAAACCCCGCTGTTCGGGCTATTGAAACCCATGCTTTCTGTAGCTCTCTCATAAGCAACTCGACTACTATAAATAGATATCAACTTAAGAGTCGCTTCAGGTATGCCATATTATTCTCCTGGTGAAAGCCTTGTTCGCGAGCGTTCAGATCGCTTCTTACGCCGAATGTACTTTATGCGCATGCTGGGCACGTTTCTGTGCTTTTTCCCGATCCTTTCCGTTCTTCTGGAACGGGGGGCTTCCTGGATTGCGGTCTCTTTGCTGACGCTGAATGCCTTTGTCTGGCCACATGTCGCGATGATGATTTCCCAGCGGTCTAAACACCCCAATCAGGCTGAATTTCGAAATCTGGCGTTTGATGCGATTGCCGGTGGCGCGTGGGTGGCGCAGATGGGGGTTTGTTTGCTGCCCTCGGCGGTGATCACCTCAATTCTCATTGCTGACCGGTTCTCTGCCGGAGGCTGGCAGTTACTGCGCCGCGCTGCGCTGTTTTACTGCATCGGATTTATTGTTTGCTGGCCGTTCACCGGGATGACGTTCTATACCACCGTCACTGACCGGACGTTATGGCTGACATTGCCTCTTTCGACGATTTACATTATTGCGTTCAGCGCAGCCAATTATTCCATCTCAAGAAAGCTGCGTGATAAACAGCATGAGCTGGAGAAATCGGCGCTGATGGATCCATTTCTCGGTTTGCCCAACAGAAGGTTACTTGACCGGCGACTGATGCTGGAATTTGAACGTTCTAAACATGACCTGGCCTGTCTGATGGTGCTGGGCGTGGACGATCTGAAAATGGTGAATGATCTGTTCGGGCGCGAAGCGGGCGATTATGTGTTGCGATCGGTTTCCGCTATTTTGCGTCAGGAAACGGGGCTGAATGATTTTCCAGCTATTCTGGGTGGCGATGAATTTGTGGTTATTCTGCCGGGCGTTTCGGAGGAAGAAGCTTATGCCGTCGGTTACCGGTTATTACTGAAAACGTCTGAAATTCGTTTATCGCAGGATGAAGGGTTTCAGTGTTCATTGAGTATTGGTGTGGCGACATCGAAACATCATGAGGATTATCATCAGTGGCTGGCGACAGCGGAACGTGCGCTGATGAATGTAAAACGTAATGGTAAAAACAGTATTGGCAGCGCGGGCAGGGCAGAAGCCGTCGCCTGACTATACTAAATACACTATTAGCGACATAACGACATACACGAATGAACAAATATTTTCCCGGATGAAAAATGAAAAATATTAAAATAATGATGGTGGCAGCAGTTGCAGTGACGGGTGTTCTGGCAGGATGCTCATCAATAGATAAACCCGTTGGCGCTGAAACTTACCGGCCTGCGAATTACGATGCATCATTTGCACAGGGCGAGGCGAGCTATACCACGTCAGTGTTTTCGATACTTGAACGCCAGCGTCGCGCGGATACTTACAAGAAGATCTTCGAATTCTGCAGCGGCAAATTCCAGACGCTGGGCGAAAGTGACGACGGCGAAACGATGCATATCCGCTTCGCCTGCTTGCCAAAACAAACGGTTCAGACCCAAAGTTCTTATTCAATACAGCAGAAGTCTCCTTCACTTTACTGAGTTTAAAACTGACTCGGAGGTTTTATGAGCAAGGAAAGACCTGATTTTATCCGTCACTGGACTGAGCTCGAAGGCGCTGACGACGGCAATTATCCTGGCGATGACGAGCTGATGTCGATTGGCGCGCCGCTCGGCAAAACGCTCGGACTGACGCGTATTGGCATTCATCATGAACGCCTGTTGCCTGGCCGCCGCACCTGTTATGCCCACGCGGAAAGTGCAGAAGACGAATTCGTGTATGTGCTGGAAGGGCATCCTGATGCCTGGATTAACGGCACATTGCACCGGCTGAACGCAGGTGACGCAGTGGCGTTTCCGCACGGTACGGGGATTTGCCATACCTTCATCAATAACACGGATGAGGAAGTGCGGTTGCTGGTCGTGGGTGAAGCCAATAAACCGGAAAATCGGATTTATTATCCGCTCAATCAGGAATATGAGGCGACGCGCAAAGACCGCTGGCAGGAGGTTCCGCAGCAGGAATTTGGCGGGCACGATGGTCTTTCCGATGTAAGAAGACAGCAAATAAGAAAACCGGTGTAGAAACCGGTCTTTCTGTTCTTTCCATTAATTTCTCAATAATTACTGGATGGAAAGCGACTGCCAGCGTTGCTGACAATAAGGCATCATCTTGTGGATCTTCAGACTTTGCGCCTGATGATGATTGAGGGAATAACCTTCCGGCGTGATCTCTAAGGTATCACCGGCTTTCAGGGTAAAATCGTTATCCACGGACAGGATCAGCTTCAGATTTCTGAACGCCTGAATGCAGATATACTTCAGCCCCGTCTGAGGGATGCTCAGGATATCTATGATTTTCCATTCCATATTCTCACTCCTTTCGTGTTTCTGTCTGATTTCTCGTGAGTCTTTCTGCCTCTTTTTTAACTCATAAGTCCGTCATGTTTTGTCATCACAAAGTAATGATTTCTTTATAGGCGTTCCGATAGGTTCAATGCTTGAACTGACTCACAAAAGAGGCAGGAAGAACTTTCACAGATCGCATAATGGATTAATTAGGAAAAAATGCATTTATTCGGAACGAACCCTGGAAATGAAAAACGAAAGCAAAAAGACTTGAAATGACAACGATAAAACAGGTATTTCTGAATCCTTTCTGATTTTCAGGGCTGAACATCATGACAACTGATTCATTATCTGTGCCGGAGGATGATTTCATCTGGCTGGAAGGATTGCGTAACGAAAAAGCGCTCGAATGGGCGCACGAACAAAATGCCATCACACTGGCGGCTTTCACTCAAGGCAGTGAATTTACGCCTCTGCGCGAGAAAGTGCTGCTAGGGCTGAACTCTCCGGAGCAGATCCCGGTCGTCTCAAAGTGCGGCAATGACTGGTACAACTTCTGGCAGGATGCACAGAATCCCAAAGGATTACTGCGCAGAACCACGCTCGACGAGTTTCGTAAACCGCAGCCGAAGTGGGAAACCGTGCTGGACATCGATGCGCTGGGTAAAGCCGAAGGCAAAGACTGGGTGTATCACGGCGTGTTCGCGCTGAAGCCCGATTTTAACCGTGCGCTGATTTTTCTGTCACCGGATGGCGGCGATGCTTCTGAAGTACGTGAGTTTGATTTGCGGACGCTGGAATTTGTCTCTGACGGATTTTTCCTGCCGGTCGCCAAAAGCCGTACCGGCTGGATTGATCACGACCATCTGTTTGTCGCCACCGACTTTGGCGAAGGCTCGCTGACCGATTCCGGTTATCCGCGCATTGTAAAAATCTGGCAGCGCGGCACACCGCTCTCAGAAGCCAAAACGGTATTCAGCGCCGATAAGAAAGACATGCTGGCGGCCGGTTATCACGACAGTTTTAAAGGGTTTGAACGCGATTTTGTGGTGCGCGTTATCGACTTTTATCACCGCGAGGCCTTTGTGCTCAATGGGCAAAAAGAGGTGACCCGGATTGACCTGCCAACGGATGCCAAATTCAGTACCTGGCGCGACTGGCTGCTGATCCAGCCTTCCAGCGAATGGCAGATTAACGGCGAAACCTGGCCTTCCGGCTCGCTGCTGACCGTAAACTTTGAGGCGTTTCTGGCAGGTGAGCGCGCGCTGAAACCGCTGTTTATGCCGGGGGCGCATTCCTCCCTCAGCGGTGTGACGGCAACCCGCGACCAGCTAAACGGTTATTCCTTCACCAGCGATCACATCATCCTCAGTATCACGCACGATGTGGTCAACCGCCTCGAAGTGCTGACGCCGGAAAACGGTGAATGGCGGCGTGAACCGTTCGGCAAGGTGCCGGAGCTGAGTAAAATTCATGCCTGGGGCGTGGATGACGACACCAACGAATATTTCGTGACGGTCAGCGGGTTCCTGCAACCGGCGAGTTTATCACTCGGTAATCTGGATAACGGTGTGGAGGTGGAGGCTGAACTACTGAAACAGGATCCTTCGCATTTTGATGCATCGCGTTATCAGGTCAGCCAGCATTTCGCGCAATCTGATGACGGCACACGCGTGCCGTATTTTGTTATCTGTCGCAAAGACGTGGTGTACGACGGGCAAAATCCGACGCTCCTTTATGGTTACGGCGGCTTTGAAGTCTCGCTGGATCCGTATTATCTCGGCGTCAGCGGCGTGTCGTGGCTGGATCGCGGCGGCGTCTTTGTGGTCGCCAATATCCGTGGCGGCGGTGAATACGGGCCGGAATGGCATAAAGCGGCACTGAAAGAAAAACGTCTGCGGGCGTATGAGGATTTCGCCTCGGTCGCCAAAGCGCTCATCGCCAGCAACATCACCTCTCCGGCGCATCTTGCGGCGCAGGGTGGCAGCAACGGTGGTTTGCTGGTCGGCAATATGCTGACGCGTTATCCGGAGTTATTCGGGGCGATTGTTTGTGAAGTTGCGCTGCTGGATATGTACCGTTATACGCAAATTTCGGCAGGCGCTTCGTGGATTGCCGAATATGGCGACCCGCAGAAGCCGGAAGAGTGGGCGTTTATCCGCGAGTTTTCGCCGTATCATAATCTTGATGCAACGAAAAAATATCCGCCGGTGCTGATAACCACTGCCACCAGCGATGATCGCGTCGGACCTGACCATGCACGTAAAATGGCCGCCAAAATGCAGGCAATGGGCATCCCGGATGTGTATTTTTATGAGAATACCGACGGGGGGCATAGCGCAGCGGCAGACAAGGCGCAATCTGCGTTTAAGCGCGTGATGGTGAGTGAGTTTCTGTTGCACTTCATTGGACGTAAAGCATAGAAAGAAAGCCGATGCAGTGATTCGGTGACTTAAGCCAAACGGGATGCCATTACGGTATCCCGTTAATATTTCGACATGTTTTAACCGCCAATATTCTCCCTAAAAACATTGCCCCGCCAATCCTTCCTTGTTTATTATTTCAGCCTTACTTGATAACAATTATCAAAATCATTTCTTATTCATTCTCATCTTCGGGTAATCGCATGTTAAAGAACACCGCTCGCGTGCTGTCTGTTACAGGTCTGATGGCTGCCTCATTCTCCGTTTTTGCTACCACCTATCCGCTGACCGTGACCGATATGGCCGGGCAAAAGGTCACTATTGATAAAGCGCCGCAGCGTGTGATTTTGCAGGATGGGCGTGATCTGCTGGCGCTGGCCGTTCTGGACAAAGCCAATCCGTTCCAGCATGTGGTGGCGTGGAATAACCTGCTGAAGAAAACGGACAGCGGCACCTGGGACATGCTGAAAAGCAAATGGCCTGACTCAGCAAACATCCTCGATATGGGATTCAGCGATAAGGGGCAGGTGGATCTGGAAACGGTGATCGCCAAAAAACCGGATCTGATGATTGCCCAGACGCGTGCCAAAGACTCGCTGGCGCAGGCTGGTGTGCTGGAAAAACTGGCTGCGCTGCATATTCCGGTGCTGTTCGTGGATTACGAACTGGATCCGGCCAAAAATACCGCGCCGAGCATTGAGCTGCTGGGTAAAGTGATGAATCAGGAAGACAATGCCCGCGCCTATACCGCGTTTTATAATGAGCACTTCCAGGCTATTCAGAAGGCCGTCGCTGCGATTAAAACCAGGCCAAATGTGTTCATCGAGCCGATTGCCGGGCGTGACGATTCCTGCTGCTTTACCCATGGGAATGCAGGCTGGGGCAAACTGATCCAGGCCGTTGATGCCAATAATATTGGTTCTAAACTGCTGCCGGGCGCATCCGGCACGGTTTCTCTGGAACAAGTCATCAGCATGAAACCGGACGTTTACATCATGACCGGTTCTGCGCGTCCGGCTTCCGGTTCCGTTACGCACATTCTTCCGTTCGGTTATGGTGCGAATGAAGCTGATGTGGATAAACAAGCCAAGGTGTTGCTCTCCCGTACCGGCGTTGCGCAGATCCCGGCGGTTAGCGCCAACCATGTGTATGGCGTTTATCACCAGTTCTACAACCATCCTTACAACATTGTCGGCATGGAATATCTGGCGAAATTTATCTATCCGCAACAGTTCAAAGATCTGGATCCGGCGAAGACGTATCACGACATCGTGCGTAACTTCACTAACCTGCCGGATCAGGATTTCATTCTGGGCTGGACGCCGAAAAAGTAACGACTGACATCTGTCCTTCTCAGGTCTGATGATTCCGCCTGTGGTCCCGCAGGCGGATTTTCAATCCCTCCGCATGTTTTCTGCACCAACTTTACCTTCGTCACATTTGTTGACACTCCGTTAATTCATACAAAAATGTAACTGTATTACTGTAGCGTTATCACGCCGGTGAATACCGTATAAGGCGTCGTACGACACATCAACAAGGTGAATTTATGCAATCTGAAGAACAGCGTTTAATTGACGGACTTTTTGGTCGCTTACAACAGGCTGAGTCCAATACAGCACCGCGTGATGCGGAAGCTGAGCGTGTGATTCAGGCCCATATTCGTCAGCAACCGTCTGCCCCCTATTACATGGCGCAGGCGATGATTATTCAGGAAGCGGCGCTGACCAAGCTCAATGCACAGGTGCAGGAACTGCAACAGCAGAATGAACAGCTGCAACAGCAGGCGCAAACCGCCAAACCACAAAGCAGCGGTTTTCTGGCCGGTTTGTTTGGCGGCGGCTCCTCCCAGGCTGCGCCACAGCGTCAGGCGTCGCAGGGCAGCCAGCCTATTCCCGGTACGCAAGGATGGGGCAGTCAGCCTCAGCCTCAGCAACAGCAATATGCTGCACAACCGCAGCAGCAGGCTCCGGCTCAGGCCGCGCCTCAGCAGCCGGGCTTTTTAGGCAGCGCACTGCGCACAGCCGCCGGTGTCGCGGGCGGTGTGGTGCTGGCGGATATGCTGACCGGCATGTTCCATCACAGCCAGCCGCAGGAAATCGTCAATATTATCGAAGAGCCGCCAGTGCAGGATCTCAATCCGGCTGACAGCAGTTTCCTCGACAATAATCAGAGTTTTGATAGCGGTCAGCCTTCCTGGGAAGACGCCTCGCTGCGCAATGACAATTCGGATTTGGGTTTTGGAAATGATGATTTCGACACTGACGATTTCAACAATGATGACGACTCATTCTTCTAACCGGTTGATGTTATAAGGCGATTGAAGGCCTTTTTGACAGCAGAACAAAGCAACAGAAAGTCAGGAGTGAGAGCTTTATCGCTTATTACCATCAGAATTCTGGACAAAAGTGAAATCTGTTGCTGTACTGTATTTGACACACATTTTGTGTCCAACATTCACGTAAAGGTAAGTTTGATGTCTAAGATTAAAGGTAGCGTTAAGTGGTTCAATGAATCTAAAGGTTTTGGTTTCATTACCCCTGAAGATGGCAGCAAAGATGTTTTCGTTCATTTCTCTGCTATTTCCAGCAACGGTTTCAAAACCCTTGCTGAAGGCCAGCGCGTAGAGTTCGAAATCACCAATGGTGCCAAAGGCCCGTCGGCTGCTAACGTTATCGCTATCTGACTTTAGCCGAATTCTAAAAAACCCGCCGAAGCGGGTTTTTTTTTGCCTGTCATTCGTGAAATGTTTACGCCGGTTTGCGGACCAGCATCATGAACACCAGGATAGCAATCGCGTAGCAGCCAAGAATGGTCAGCCCCATCGACAGGGCGGGCTGGCTGCCAAAGCCGGTCACCGGCACCGCCAGTGCGCCAAGCGCAAACATACAAACCCCGAGCAGAGCAGAAGCGCTGCCTGCGTTTTTCCCCTGACTTTGCATTGCCAGTGATCCGGCATTCGGGCCGATAATTCCTATCACCATCACCGAGAAGAACAGCGGGATCAGCAGCATCACCAGCGGCGCGTTAAAGCTTGCGGCGATGACCAGTGCAACGGAGGCCACAGCGGCGATACCTAAACCGGCTTTCACCAGTGCCAGTTCACCAAAACGACGACTCAGGCGGGTAGATACCTGCGCGGAAATCACCAGTCCGATGCCGTTTATCGCAAAGCACAGGCTGAACATCTGCGGGCTGAGATGGTAAATCTGTTGCAGCACAAACGGCGATGCGCCGATATACGCAAACATTCCCGCCATGATAAAGCCCTGTGTCAGGCACAAACCCATAAACGGACGGTGTTTCAGCAGGCTGAATACCGAACCTAACATGCTGAAAATGCCGCCCGGCGAACGGCGTTCGGGGGCTAAGGTTTCATGCAGTTTCAGCGATGAGAAGCTGAACAGTAAGATGGCAATGAACGCCAGTACGCCGAATATTCCCCGCCAGTTCACCCAGTTCAGTAAGGCGCCGCCAAGTACCGGCGCGATAATCGGTGCCAGCCCGTTGACCAGCATCAGCAACGCAAAAAAACGTGTCAGCTCATGTCCGTTATATAAATCCCTCGCGACTGCGCGTGACAACACGGCACCTCCGGCACCGGCGATCCCTTGTAAAAGACGGGCGACGATCAGCTGACTGATATCCTGCGCTACGGCGCACCAGACTGACGCGGCCAGCAATAAAGCCAGTGACCATAATAAAGGTCGCATACGGCCATAGCGGTCGCTCAGCGGGCCAAACAGTAACTGGCCGAAACCTAGGCCGAGTAAACCGGCGGTCAGACTAAGTTGCGCGCTGGCGGTTGTGGTATTCAGATCGCCTGCCATCTCTGGCAGCGCGGGAAGATATAAATCGGTGCATAAGGGACCCAGTGCGGCGAGGGAGCCTAGCACCAGGGCATAACCGAGGCGTTTTTCTTGCAGATGAGCGCTCATGGTAAAGGTTTATTCCGGTTTGCTGGTGATTAAATCCGTTTCGAAGAGGCTCTGGAAGTAGCGATGGTAGATGGCTTCCAGAAGCTCCGCGTCGGCGTGAATTGTCGTCAGTCGACGAAATGCGGTGCCTTCACAAATCACTGCTAAAGTTTCCACTTTGGCCGTCATTTCAGCTTCTGAAAATTGCGGGAAGGTGGCACTGAGCAGAGACTTTGCTTCGTTGAACAATTGTTTTTCAGAGTCGCGCCAGATCTTTTCCACAACAGGATTGCGGGTGGCTTCTGCGGCTACTTCCAGCATTAATGCGTGGTCAATTTCTGCCTGTTCTTTTTGAACCGCGCACAGTTCTTCTTTATAAGGCGCGCTGAGATTGCCAATCCGGCGGTATGCCAGATTGTGTGCCACCTGCTGCAGATTGTGGGCATTGCCGGTCATCAGACTGATTTTTTTCATCACGATGCGGCGCACAATCTCTTCGATAATGGCGTCTTTATTCGCGAAATAGCGGTAAATCTGTCCCACGCTGAGCAGTGAAGTTTTAGCGATTTCAGCCATGCCGGCACCGTGAAAGCCGTGCTTGCGAAAACACAGGCGTGCTGCGGCAATAATCTGGTCGCGCCGTGCGCTGATGCGCGCGTCTTTACTGCATTGTTGTGGGTGAAGCATGATTTACCTGAGAATTTTGCTGACAGTGACTGTGAACGATCATTCTCAAGTATAGGCAATAAGGAGGAACAGGTAAATATTTGTATTATGAATGGAATGAAAAGTGACGTTTAGTTTCAGCGCTATAACCAACGACGCTGAAATGCAAACGGCGCAAACCTGAGGAATGCGCCGCTTACGGAAAAGGGAGAAGTGATAACTCTACGGGCAAGGCATTGTTGTTCAGGCAAAGTAAGCCTGTAAAAAAGCGACAACAGTCAGAATACAGAGAGCAACAACCAGAAGCTCAGAAGACGTTTTTGGAACAGAAAACATGCCATACCTCGAAAATAAACCAGAGTGAACTGACGCTATTATCAGTACAGAAGATGAAGGAAACATTAAGGCGAGGCGGAAGGATAAGAACCTGTGTCACAAATTTAGGGCAGCGATGCCTTTTGTCATAAAAAAGGCATCGCCGGAAGATAGTATCAGGGCGCGCTGAACCAGCTGACCAGCATGAAGGCCAGTAACGTCATGGCCAGGGAACCGGCAAGATTGAGCGCCATATTAAGCAGGGCGGCACCAAAACGGCCATCCTGTAACATGTATACGACTTCCAGTGAGAAGGTGGAGAAGGTGGTTAAACCGCCGCAAAAACCGGTGGTGATCAGCAGTTTCCACACCGGATCAATATGAGTCAGACGGGTGAAAAGGGCGATACACAGACCAATAATAAAAGCGCCGACCAGATTCACCGTCAGTGTACCCACGGGCAGAACCGGACTCATCCCGTTCATTTTGAGGCTGACATACCAGCGGACCACGCTGCCAATACCACCGCCAATAAAGACTGCAAGTAAGGTGCTAAACATAGTAATGCCTTAAAAAAGCAGATGAATTCAGAAAGGGCCGGGCGCTAAGTTTACCTCGCACCCTGAGGCTTGTGTAGCCACGATACAGAAACAGTATGTAACCAGGAAAATGCCATGCTAATCAGAGAAGGTGTTGTTTCAGACGCGCAAATTCTGGCGCAATTGCTGGGCGATTTGGATTATCCCAACACGCCGGAAGCCATAGCAGAACGTGTGGTAAAAATGGCGACCAACCCGGACAGTTGTCTGCTGGTTGCTGAAGCAGACGGCAAAGCGGTGGGCTTTATCTCGTTGCACTATATCCCGCAAATCGCCCTGGCCGGAGAATTCTGCCGTATCAGCTATTTATGCGTCAGTGATCAGTGTCGTGGCGGCGGTATCGGCCAGAAATTGCTCGATGAAGCAGAGCGTCTGGCGGCGGAGCGCGGCTGTGACCGTATGGAAGTTCACAGCCATACCCGCCGCGTGCGCGCCCACCAGTTCTATGCGCGGGCGCAGTACGAAGAGTCGCCGAAGTATTTGCTAAAAAAACGGTAAATCATCAGGCACCCATTGCCAGAACCAAAGCATCGGCAATTAAATCAACCTGTTCCGGTTTCACCTGACTGGTACTGATACGGATAAACTGCCCCGGCCCGATGCGGCTGCGCTCGCCGGGCAGAACGGCAATGCCCCGCGCAGCCATTGTGACCAGTGCGAACTGCTCCGAGGGCACCGGGATCCACATCGCCAGCCCGTCGCGTTCGGGAATGTTAATCCCGCGTATGCGTAAGGCATCGGACATGGCTTTACGGCGCTGTGCATACACGCTTTTGGCGTGCGAAATACCTTCCTGCGTTTTCGGATCTTTAATCAGCCAGGCCAGTGCTTCCTGTAAAATTCGGCTTGACCAGCCGGCACCAAAGTTACGGAATGATTTGATTTGTTTGATTAAATCTTTCGATCCTGAAATGACGGCCAGCCGCAAATCCGGCCCGTAAGCTTTGGAATAGGAGCGAACATGCACCGTCCGGTCAGGCAGGCGACTGCCCATACTGAGCGGCGGATGACAGGACAATTGCCCGATGCCGTCATCTTCAATGATCAGCGTATTGCTCTGGCTGAGAATTTCCGCCAGCGCAGCATAACGTTCCGCATTGATGGCGTGACCGCAATGTGAGTGCGTACGGGGCTGATAAATAAACGCGGAAGGATTTTTCAGCAGCGCCTGAGTCAGGGATTCCGGCAGCGGGCCGAATTCATCACATTTCACGGCAATGACCTGCGCGCCCAGATTGTCCAGCATATCCAGCAAACGGGTAGCGGTCGGATCTTCGATAGCCACCACGGAACCCTGCATCAGCAAGGTTTGCAACGTCAGGTTCATCCCGTCAAACCCCCCATCCGCAGACATAAACGCCGGCGCGTCATAAGGCCAGTCCTGTTTAGCCGCTTCAAGCAAAGACGGCGCGATGGCCTCACGCTGATAGCTGTTGAGATTGTCTGCGCCAACGCCGTGTTGCATGGCTTCGAGCAGGTTTGGCAGCAACTCCGGATCCGGCGAAGACAGCGCCAGATCCGCAATGATATGTTCGCCAAAATTGCCGATTTTCTCGAACCGCGCCGGTCTCGGCGAGAGCATGTCCCCGCATACCCAGACGCCGTTACGCCCGCGACCGGCGATCACTTTTTGTCTGCGGAGTTGCCCCCAGGCGGCGGATACCGTGGCCGGACTGACCCCCAGCGCCTGCGCCAGTTCGCGGACGGCGGGCAGGTGCGTTCCGATTTCAATCACGCCGGAGCGGATCATCGCCGCGGTTTCAATTGCAATGCCCCGCATAGAACGATCCTGTAATTGCGTCGCTAACCATTGTGCATCCAGCGTTTTTTCGAGGGGGTTTTCTGCCATTTTCTCGCCTTTTGTTCAGTAACAAAGAATCTATTGTACATATTAATTTATGCCATTAGTATCAAACTTAGCCAGAGGAGGCGATAAAATAATCACATTACGATGAAGATGGTCTCCTTCGTAAAAGAATTTGGTGTGTTTGCCGGAAGGTTTGTAAACGCACAGTTGTTTTTCTGCATATCAACCATGCTGACACTTAAGGGGACAGATGTGACGATTACCATCAGGCTGGCAGTTCGTGACTGGGATTATTTTACGCCGCTGGCGTTGGGCGACCTCAAACCGGAAGGCTTTAATCTTGAAATCGATCGCGTGGGTACGCTGGTCGATAATCTGGGCAGCAGCGATAAATACGATGCGGGCGAAGTCTCTTTCAGCCGCTACGCACAAGGGCGTGCGCGGGGCGAATCCGATCTGCTGGCGATACCGCATTTCCTGATGCGCGGTTTCCGCCAGCGTTGCATCATCACCCGCGAAGACAGCCCGCTGACCGAACTTTCTCAGCTGGCAGGCAAACGTATCGGACTGACCGGCTGGCAGGATTCCGGCAACACCTGGACCCGCACGTTGCTGGCGCTGGAAGGCGTGGGCATTGAAGATGCGAACTGGTATGTCGGTCGTCTGACCGAAGCGCATCCGGTTGTGGATCGTCTGGCAGGTTTTGGTCGTGAAGGCCGTATTGAAGCGGTGCCGGAAGAGCGTCCGATGATGGAGTTGTTGCAGGAAGGCTGGCTGGACGCGATTTTCACGCCCTTCATGCCTGACGGTTTCTTCAAACCTGACTCCGGTTTCCGTCAGTTCCAGCCGGATTTCCGTGCCGCCGAACTGGCCTATTTTAACCGCGTCGGTTACATCCCTGGCATTCACCTGCTGGCGATCAAACCTGCACTGGCCGAAGAACACCCGTGGTTACCGCAGGCACTGAGCGAAATTATCGACCGTTCTTATCAGGTCTGGATGGATAAGCGTGCTAAATATGCCGATACCACACCGTGGTTGCTGGACGATTTACGTCGTACGGTCATCGATTTACCTGCGGACTGGAATGCAAACGGTTACGCGGCCAATGAGAAAATGATCGACGATTTTGCTCATGAATTACATGCGCAGGGGCTGACGGCTAAACGCCTGACGCCGCAGGAGTTGTTCCCGCAATTTGCTAATACTATCTAACCACTTGCCTGAATTCTCAGGCGACAGGGGAGTAAAGATGAAAGTTGCATTAGGTCAGTTTGCCGTTTCCCGTGAATGGGAAGCGAACGTCGAAACCTGCCTTTCGCTGATGGCGAAATCGCTGGAAGCGGGTGCGGATTTGCTGGTATTGCCGGAAGGCATTCTGGCGCGCGACATCACCGATCCGGATCTGGTTTTGAAAGCGGCACAGCCTCTGGATGGCCCGTTTGTCAGCCAGCTGGTCGCCGCCAGCCGGGGCAATCAGATGACCACCATGATGAGCGTGCACACGCCCGCACCGGACGGTCGTGCCTATAACGTGCTGATTTCCATCCGTAATGGCGAAATTATCTCTGAATACCAGAAGCTGCATCTTTATGATGCCTTTTCTTCACAGGAATCGAAAAACGTTACGGCTGGCGATGAAGTGCCGCCGCTGGTCAATGTCGCCGGTTTTAACATCGGCCTGATGACCTGTTATGACGTGCGTTTCCCGGAACTGGCGCGGCGTCTGGTGCTGGATGGCGCAGACGTGCTGGTTCTGCCTGCCGCGTGGGTGAAAGGCCCGCTGAAAGAAATGCATTGGGAAGTGCTTGTCACGGCGCGCGCACTGGAAAACACCACTTATATGGTGGCAGTGGGCGAGTGTGGCGAGCGTAATATCGGCAACAGTATGGTGGTCGATCCGCTGGGTGTGGCCATTGCCCGCGCAGCAGAAGCCCCGGCGCTGGTGTTTGCCGAACTGGATAAAGATCGTCTGGCACATGCCCGCAAGGTGTTACCGGTGCTGGCAAACCGCCGCTTTGGTTTACCGCAATTGCGTCAGGACTGATTTCGCTGCCGGTCCTCAACGGCGGCCACTGATTTCATGCAGTACCGCGCCCTCACCAGGGAATGCGTTTGTTTTATAAATAAAAGGCTAAAGCTGTTTTTAATAGCCATAGAAAAAACCATAGAAAAAGCTTCGAAAAGAAGCATCCGGAATCCCGCCACGGAAGGCACTCACTATAAATACACAACATTCATAAACTCACAGACCGACTTTTTCGACAGAGGAAATAAGAGAATGATGGCAAAAAAATTACGTCAGGCTGCTGTTCTGACTGCTGCATTACTTTCCGTATCTTCCATGAATGCCCTGGCTGCTGAAAATGTGACCATCCCGACGCAGACGATGGATCCGGCGATCCACGCTAAATTACCTGCGGATATTCAAAAGTCAGGCGTGATGACGTCGGTGAACAACGGGTCATTCCCTCCGTATGAAATCGTCACCGGCGCAAACGGTCTGGACGGTGCAAGCGCCGATCTGGCACACGCGCTGGCCGAAGTGTTAGGTGTGAAAATTGAACATGCTTCCGTGAGCGGTTTATCTGGCATCCTCAGCGGTATGGCGGCTGGTCGTTACCAGATGGGCATCGGCCCGATTGGTGATTATCCGGATCGTCAGGCGAAAAATGATTTCATCGATTTTGTGAAAGAATACGTGGTGTTCGGCGTACGCAAAGGTAATCCGGAAAAGATCACTTCTCTCGATGATACCTGCGGTAAACGCATCGCTGTCATGGCGGGCGGGTCTGCTGAACAGGTTATCCGCAAGCAATCGGATGTGTGTGTGAAAGACGGTAAACCGGCAGTCACGGTGCAATCTTTCAGCGATCAGCCGACGTCAATTCTGGCTGTGCGCTCAAACCGTTCCGACGCGTTCTTCTCTTCTCAGGCACCGCTGACCTATTTCGTGGAAAAAGCCAACGGCCAGCTTGAGCTGACCGGCACCGGTAAATCCAACGGATTTGGCGATATCTTCCAGGGCACGGTGGTGGCAAAAGATTCCCCAGTGCGTGATGCGATCCTTGCCGGTTATCAGAAATTGTTCGATAACGGCACCTACGCCATCATCATGAAAAAATGGGGGCTGGAAGGCAATATGATCCCAGCACCGGGCATCAACCTGGCAAAGGCGCAGGCTAAATGACTGATAAAACGTATAGTTCAACGCCGGCAGTCAAGGACGACTATACGCAGGATCCACGACGTAACGTTGAGTTTTCCCATGCACCGCGAAACTACGGTCGCTGGATTGCCTGGATAGTGGTGCTGCTGATTGCCGCGGATGTTCTCTGGGCTGTCTCTCACAATCCCAATTTCGAATGGCATGTGGTGGCGCAGTGGTTTACGGAAGGTACAGTCATCAAAGGCCTGGGCGTCACGCTTGGCCTTACCGTGGTCTCAATGGTGCTCGGTGTTTTCATCGGCCTGATGCTCGCGATTGCCCGATTGTCCGACAGCATGCTGCTGCGAAGATTAGCAGGATTGTACATCTGGTTCTTCCGCGGTACGCCGCTGCTGGTGCAATTGCTGTTCTGGTACAACATGTCGACGCTGTTCCCTCGGGTGGTGCTCGGTATCCCGTTTGGTCCGCAATATTTGAGCTGGAATACCAATGATCTGATCACGCCGCTGACGGCAGCGATTGCCGGTCTGGCGCTGAACGAAGCGGCGTATATGGCGGAAATCATCCGCGCCGGTTTGTTATCGGTGGATAACGGTCAGGCGGAAACTGCGCAGGCGTTCGGCATGAGCCGTGGTCGCGCGCTGCGCCGGATCATCATTCCGCAGGCGATGCGTTCGATTATCCCTCCGACCGGTAATCAGCTGATCAGCATGATTAAAGCGACGTCGCTGGTCAGCGTTATTGCTATGGGCGACCTGCTGTATTCGGTGCAAACCATTTATAACCGCACCTTTGAAGTGGTACCGATGCTGATGGTGGCGGTGATCTGGTATCTGTTTATCACGTCATTACTCAATCTCGGTCAGTCGGCGATAGAACGCTATTATTCCCGGGGTACGCGCCGGACGTTGCCTAATGCGAAGCGACGTCAGGGTAATGCGGAAGAAAAAACCGCGCCGATCATTAACTCGCCGGGTCTGGCCCGAAAGGAGGACTTATGAGTCAACTATTATCCGACGCACAGTCATCCGAACCGGCATCACTGGTGACAGCCCGTAACGTGCATAAAAGTTACGGCGATAATGAAGTGCTGAAAGGCATTGATCTGGATGTGAAACCCAGCGAAGTGGTGGTGATCCTCGGGCCGTCAGGCTCAGGTAAATCGACATTCCTGCGCTGTATTAATCATCTGGAAGATATCGATCGCGGTTCTATTATGGTGGGCGGTGAGCAAATCGGTTATGAGCTGCGCGGCGATCGTTTGCATAAATTGCCTGAACGGGCGATTGCGCGCCAGCGCCGGGATATCGGCATGGTGTTTCAGCAATTCAATCTTTATCCGCATATGACCGTGCTGCAAAACATTATTGAAGCCCCGGTCGGCGTGCATAAAGAAAGCCGTCAGGACGCAGAGAAATATGCCCGTGAGTTGCTGCAAAAGGTCGGACTGAGCGATAAGGCCGATGCGTATCCGCGCCATCTTTCCGGCGGACAACAACAGCGCGTCGCGATTGCCCGTGCTCTGGCAGTGAAACCTAAACTGATGTTGTTTGATGAACCCACTTCAGCGCTTGACCCTGAACTGGTGGGCGAGGTGCTTGCGACTATGCGCGATCTGGCGCAGCAGGGGCTGACCATGATTGTGGTCACCCATGAAATCGGTTTTGCGAAAGAAGCAGCTGACCGTGTGGTGTTTATGGATCGCGGAGTGGTGGTTGAACAGGGCGCGGCAGATGACGTGCTGGTGAATCCTCAGCATCCTCGCACGCAGGCATTCCTGAGCCGCTTCATCTGATAACAGCGGGCAGAACACGGGGAAGCGATAGATTTACTCTGCTATCTCAACCCGGTTCCGCCCGTTTTTATTCGCCTCAAACACCACATGGTCGGGCGGGCTAATAGGGCGTGTAAAACGGGTCGAAATCAAAGACGAAGTGGTTTTGCTGTAAATAAAGACAGAATTACTTTATGAGCAGGCTATTCACGCTCATAATAGCTCACTATGGTCATAATGCGCACAGTTTTGGATCCGTTCTGTTACATTTTCGGGTTGTATTAACGTCGCGAATGGCCGTTAATAGCGACAAATTGTCACTGCTGTTTTCCAGCACTCAGTGTAAAGAAGGTATGTATGGAAGGTCTAAGTATTACTAAATTGTTGGTGGTCGGCGTGCTGATCGTTCTGTTGTTCGGTACCAGCAAACTGCGTTCTCTGGGCGGCGACCTGGGTGCAGCACTGCGTGGCTTCAAGAAAGCCATGAATGATGATCCGGCTCCGGCAGCTGCTGAAAAAACAGCAGAAGCTAAACCGGCTGAGCGCGTAGAGCACAAAGACTGAGTCTGACTCAATCTCGTTTTCCGGGCATAAAAAAAGGTTGTTCTCACGAACAACCTTTTTTGTTTTCGGCGATAAGAAGTAACAAAATATTAAACGCAGTGCCGGAGCACCACGTCAGACATTATTTAACTTCTAAGCCTTTGGCTTGCAGATCGGCGTGATAAGAAGAACGCACGAACGGACCGCAGGCTGCATGGGTGAAGCCCATTTCCATCGCCGCTTCTTTCATCTGGTCAAACTCTTCCGGGCTCACGTAACGCTGAACCGGCAAATGGTGACGGCTTGGCTGTAAGTACTGGCCGAGCGTCAGCATGGTCACACCGTGGCGACGCAGGTCGCGCATCACTTCGATGATTTCTTCGTTGGTTTCACCCAGACCGACCATCAGGCCAGATTTGGTTGGGATTTCCGGATGCGCTTCTTTAAAGCGTTGCAGCAGGGTCAGTGACCATTCGTAGTTCGCGCCAGGACGAACCTGACGGTAAACGCGTGGCACGTTTTCCAGATTGTGGTTAAACACATCCGGCGGGCTGGCGTTGAGAATGTCCAGTGCGCGATCCATACGGCCACGGAAATCCGGTACCAGCGTTTCGATTTTGATGGTCGGGTTTTTCGCGCGGATTGCCGTAATACAATCAGCAAAGTGCTGAGCACCGCCATCGCGCAAATCATCACGGTCAACAGAGGTGATAACCACATAACGCAGACCCATATCCGAGATGGTTTGCGCCAGTTTTTCTGGCTCGTTGGTGTCTGGTGCGGTCGGACGACCATGTGCCACGTCGCAGAACGGGCAGCGACGGGTACAAATAGCGCCCAGGATCATGAAGGTCGCGGTGCCGTGGTTGAAGCATTCGGAAAGGTTAGGACAAGCTGCTTCTTCACAGACAGAATGCAGGCCGTTCTTGCGCAGCGCTGATTTAATGCCCTGAATTTTCGTTGAGTCGGCAGGTAATTTGATTTTCATCCATGCCGGCTTACGTAACATTTCCTGCCGGTCACTGACCACGGTTTTCACCGGGATTAACGCCATCTTGTCTGCATCGCGGTATTTGACGCCGCGTTCCATCTGAATCGGTTTACTCATAATCTCGCAGCTTCCAGGTTTGTCACTCGTTACCCGAGTTTTTTCAGGACATTCAATGAACTGGCTGATTCATCAAAAAAAGTAGAAATAATGCGGAAATTATATCATTGAAGCATCCCTGCGTTCAGCCCTTCGTCATGGCCTGAAGTGCTAAATGCTGCAATTATTTAACCTTAAACAAGAATAATTCTCGAAAAACCAACCCTGTAATGATTCCAGTGGATTGAAAATATTAGCTTTTTCCACAAACACCCCCTGCCGGAGAGAGGGTGTTAATGGTGTGTAAATATTTTTTCGCAGCAGGTTTTATGACGCAGTTTTTGAATCGATGAAAATCATTCCGCTGAAGAGGAATAGTGTTCAATCTGCCACGGCAGATAATCAACCTGCTGATAATCAAGGCGATGGTTAAAGGATTTCACCAGAACAGGCATGACCTGATCGACTGTTAATCCCGGCTTTTCCAGACTGGCCTGAGTCATTTCGAGACCAGCATATCCGCAGGGATTGATCCGGTGGAACGGCTCCAGATCCATATCAATATTCAGCGCCAGACCGTGTAACGAACAGCCTTTGCGAATGCGCAGACCAAGCGAACAAATCTTCTTGCCATCGACATAGACACCCGGCGCGTCGGCACGCGGATAAGCGTCGATAGAGAAATGCGCCAGCGTATCCACCACCGTTTGTTCGATAGCTGTGACCAGCTGACGGACGCCGAGCTTTTTGCGCTTGAGATCCACCATCACGTACATCACCTGCTGACCGGGACCGTGATACGTCACCTGACCGCCGCGATCACTCTGGATAACCGGAATATCGCCGGGCATCAGAACATGTTCAGCTTTGCCTGCCTGACCCTGCGTAAAGACACGCGGATGCTGAACCAGCCAGATCTCGTCAAGCGAGTCAGCGTTACGGTGTTCAGTGAAGTGGTGCATGGCCAGAGAAACGGGCTCATAAGGCTGAAGGCCAAGCTGGCGCAGTACGATACGTTCTTGCGGGTTATGTGGTTGCACGGCAGTTATCGTCAGTCAGGGAAGGGGAGAACGCGCGACAGTGTTGTGGCTCCCGCGCGTATCGGTCAGAAAGGGCTTACAGCACCATGCGGACAATTTCGATATTGCCCAGCTCATCGTACAGGGTCTCTACCTGATCGATGTGGGTGGCAGTGATCGTAATAGAAACGGAGTGATAATTCCCTTTACTGCTCGGTTTTACCTGAGGATTGTAGTCACCAGGCGCATGGCGTTGCACGACTTCCACAACCTGGTCCACCAGCTCGGGTTGTGCCAGGCCCATTACTTTGTAAGTAAAGGGACAAGGGAATTCGAGCAGTTCGTTCAGTTTGGTTTTCATGTGCACTCCAGCGTGTTGTACAGCGTATTAAGTTTTGTCTCTGAAAGTATAACTCCCGCCGTAGCGGGAGCCATAATCTATACCGGTTATATGGGGATTGTTGCAAACTTTTTCAAGCAGCCACTTAACCGAACCAGTGGTGGAACATCAGTTTGATGTAATCCACGATGCGACCAAAGAAGCCGCCTTCTTTCACTTCGTTCATCACCACCAGAGGACGCTCATCAATGGTTTTACCATCAAGCTGGAAGTTGATTGATCCAACCACCTGATTTTTCTGCAACGGCGCGTGCAGTTCAGGAGTGTTCAGCACGTAGCTGGCTTTCAGGTCTTTCATACGTCCACGCGGGATGGTCAGGTATGCATCTTTTTCGACACCCAGCGCCACACGGTCGGTATCGCCAAACCAGACTGGCTCAGAGGCAAACTCTTTCCCGGCTTTCAGCGGAGAAACCGTTTCGAAGAAGCGGAAGCCCCAGGTCAGCAGCTTTTTACTTTCAACTTCACGACCTTTATAGGTGTGACCGCCCATGACGGCAGAGATCAGACGCATCTGGCCTTCAGTTGCAGAAGCCACCAGGTTGTAACCTGCTGAATCTGTGTGACCGGTTTTAATGCCGTCAACATTCAGACTGTTATCCCACAGCAAACCGTTACGGTTCATCTGGCGGATATTGTTGAAGGTGAATTCTTTCTCTTTATAGGTGGCGTATTCTTCCGGCACATCACGGATCAGCGCCTGACCAATCAGCGCCATATCACGGGCGGAGCTGTACTGACCGGCGGCATCAAGACCATGAACGGTACCGAAATGGGTATTTTTCAGACCCAGCGCGTTCACGTAGTTGTTCATGATGGCGACGAAAGCGTCCTGGCTGCCGGCGACATGGTCGGCCATCGCCACACAGGCGTCGTTACCTGATTGCAGGATAATCCCGCGGTTCAGTTCAGAAACCGGCACGCGATCGCCTGGTTTTAAGAACATCAGGGAAGAACCTTTGAACACCGGATTGCCGGTTGCCCAGGCGTCCTGACCGACGGTCACGATATCAGTTGGGGAGATTTTGCCGGCTTTGATGGACTGACCAATCACATAACTGGTCATCATTTTTGTCAGGCTGGCAGGGTCGCGGCGTGCGTCGGCATTCATTTCTGCCAGAACTTTACCGGAGTTGTAGTCGATCAGGACATAGGCTTCAGCATCAATTTGCGGAACGCCAGGGATCATTGTTTTTAAATTAACATCGTCGGCATAGGCGGACGCTGCACTTAAAGTGATTACGGTGCCAAATGCGAGGCTTTTGACTAAACGTGAAGTATTTACAAGTTTCATGATCGGGACAACAACATCCGTGGGAGTAAGTGATAAACGTGCGCCACTATAGCAGAAGAGTCATAAGTCAGACATCTTCGATTACCGGCGCTTACTGATTTTTACTTATAAGACAGAGCCCTTATAAGACAGAGCACTGATAAAAACGGGGCCGCAGCCCCGTATTTCTAAATTACATGCTGGCAGTGACGAAAGACTGCTGCTGGGCTTCGCTGGCCAGTCGCTGTTTCAGCTGTTCGGCCTGCTGGCGGGTGCTGAACGGACCAAGCTGCACGCGATAGGTGCTGCCATTGGCCTGTACTTTACCGGGTACAGAGAAACGCTGGCTGAGGCTTTTTTGCCACAGTTGCGCATTCTGAGGATTACTCAGTGCGCCAACCTGCACCATAAATCCCGAGGAAGGAACGGCAGTGGTATGCGCAGGCGCTGCGGAAGCCGCAGTTGCTGCAACCGGCGCGGCACTGGCGACAGCAACCGGTGCTGCTGCTACAGGTTCGCTGCCTTCTAACACCCCCTGACGCAGAGGTGTTGGCGCACTCAGAAATCCGCCGCCGCCGCTGTTACCGGACATCGTGGTCGCTGCTGGCGCAGGGGCTACGGCGGCGTTGTTATCTTCGTCATTGGTTAATGGCGCAGCATTCGGATTACTCAGGGTGCTGTTGCTGATCGGACGCACATCTGAAGTATCGACCGGTTGAGTGCTCAGCGTCGGCGTGCCCATGCTGCTGGCACCTAAACTTGGACGTGACGGCAGGGCATAAGATTGTTTAGCGACAGTCGTACCAATCGTACCCGGTCCGGACAATGTACCGTCTTGCGCCACATTGATGAAATCGATACGGACTTTAGTGCTGTTGGTCAGATTCAGGCGATCTGCGGCTGCCTGTGACAGGTCAATTATTTTGCCCGGCACATAAGGACCACGGTCGTTAACACGCACAACCAGCATACGGCCTGTTGCCATGTTGGTGACGCGAACATAGCTTGGGATCGGCAGTGTCGGGTGCGCGGCGGTCATGGCACTCGGGTCGAATTCTTCACCGATTGCCGTGGTATTGCCGCCATTTTCCTGACCGTACCAGGCAGCCTGACCGACCTGAGAGAAGTTAGACGGGTCTTTGATGATCTTATAGGTTTTACCGTTGACGGTATAATCCTGCATCGTGCCCTGATTATAAGGTTCGTAACGCGGATCAGCCCCGCCGATTTCCACCACAGGGCCGTTATAGGCTTGTTGCGGTGCCGGTTGTTGTTGCTGGGTATCTTCAGTGGCGCAACCACTTAACAGCAAACCGATAATGACAGCTCCAAGCCACTCCTTACGCATTGCTCACCTCTATAAATTTTTTGACAACATTTTTCGATGAGTATGTATCGACATGACGATACCAAACCCTGCCATTAGCACGATGAGTGCTGACCCGCCATAGCTGACCAGAGGCAAAGGTACCCCAACTACCGGGACAATACCACTGACCATGCCGATGTTAACAAAGACATAAACGAAGAGAATCAGCATCAGCCCGCCGGACATGACACGCCCGAAAGTTGTTTGCGCATTGGCGGCGATCACCAAACCACGCATGATCAGGCACAGGTACAGCCCCAGCAGCACCAGCACGCCAATCAGGCCCAGTTCTTCGGCCAGTACGGCAAAGATAAAGTCGGTGTGTCGTTCCGGCAGGAATTCCAGCTGTGACTGCGTACCGTGCAGCCAGCCTTTACCGGATAGTCCGCCCGAACCGATAGCAATTTTCGACTGAATAATATGATAGCCGGCTCCCAGCGGATCGCTTTCCGGATCGAGGAGCATCATCACACGGTCACGCTGATAATCGTGCATCAGGAAGAACCACAAAATCGGGATAAACGCGGCAACCAGAATGGCGGCGACGGCGATCAGTTTCCAGCTCATACCGGAAAGAAACAGCACAAACAGACCTGAGGCGGCAATCAGAATCGAGGTGCCGAGATCGGGCTGCGCGGCCACCAGCAGGGTAGGGATAAAAATCAGCGCCAGTGCGATAGCGGTATTTTTCAGTGACGGCGGACAGACGTCGCGGTTGATAAACCGCGCGACCATTAACGGCACGGCGATCTTCGCCAGTTCCGACGGCTGGAATTTGATAATCCCCAGATCCAGCCAGCGCTGTGCACCTTTACTGATACTGCCGAACGCATCTACCAGCACTAACAGGAAGACGCAGAAGATATAAAGATAGGGCGCCCAGCTTTCATAAACGCGCGGCGGAATTTGCGCCATGACCAGCATGATCACCAGACCCATCAGGATCTGGCCGATTTTACGCTCCATCATGCCCATATCCTGACCGCTGGCGCTCCACATGACAAACGCACTGTACGTCAGCAGCGCAAGTATGATCAGCAACATCGTCAGGTCGATATGCATTTTCGACCACAATGATCTTTTCTGTTGGTTCTCAGTCATTGACGGTTAATCACCTTCGGTTCCCGGCGGCGCTGGCGCGTCAGCCGGTAATTGTGTCGTATTGTCGCCCAGTAAAATATGGTCGAGTATCTGGCGGGAAATGGTCCCCACTGCCGGACCCGCACCGCCGTTCTCCAGCACCACGGCCACGGCCACGGTCGGTTTATCGTACGGTGCGAAAGAGGTCATCAGCTTATGGTCACGCAGATGCTCAGCGATTTTATGCGCATTATAGATTTCATTGGCTTTCAAACCGTAAACTTGTGCTGTCCCCGATTTGGCCGCTGCTTTGTAAGGCGCATCAGCAAAATATTTGCGCGCAGTCCCGTTTGGTCGGTTAGCTACGCCGTACATCCCGTCTTTGGCAATTTCCCAGTAGCCGGAATGGATATCACCAATTTGCGTGGTTTCCTGTTGCTTATAAGGCACGAGCTGCCCGTCAACTTTGGTACTCAGCAGTAAATGCGGCGTTTTGACATTGCCGTCATTAATCAGCGTGGTCATGGCCTTCATGATTTGGACCGGTGTTGCTGTCCAGTAGCCCTGACCGATACCGACCGGAATGGTGTCGCCCTGATACCACGGCTTTTTGAAGCGTTTAAACTTCCAGTCACGGTTTGGCATATTACCGCTGCGTTCTTCCGATAAATCGATGCCGCTGTAGTGTCCGTAACCAAATTTGCCCATCCACTCGGAAAGACGGTCGATGCCCATATCATAAGCCACCTGATAGAAGAAGGTATCAGCCGATTCCTCAAGTGCTTTGGTGACATTCAGACGACCATGACCCCAGTGTTTCCAGTCGCGATAACGCTTGTCAGATCCCGGCAACTGCCACCAGCCCGGATCGAACAACGACGTGTTTTTAGTGATTACGCCCGAGGTCAGTGCTGAAACTGAAATGTACGGTTTCACGGTCGAGGCCGGCGGGTAAACACCCTGTGTGGTACGGTTAATCAGCGGTTTGTTCGGGTCGTTAAGAAGACCGCTGTAATCCTTGCTGGAGATGCCATCCACAAACAGGTTCGGATCATAACTTGGGTTAGATACCAGCGCGCGGATCGCGCCATCGCGTGGATCGGTCACCACCACGGCGGCGCGGCTGCCGGTCAGCAACACTTCAATGTATTGCTGCAAAGGCAGGTCGATGGTCAGGTAAATATCTTTCCCCGCCTGAGGCGGTTCTTCGTGAAGCTGGCGGATAACGCGGCCGCGGTTATTAACTTCTACCTCTTCGTAGCCGGTTTTACCGTGCAGGGTATCTTCGTAATAACGCTCAATGCCGAGCTTACCAATGTCGTGCGTCGCCGCGTAGTTGGCGAGAATACCGTCTTTATCCAGACGTTCTACGTCGCGGTCGTTAATTTTCGACACGTAGCCGATCACGTGCGTCAGTGCAGAGCCGTAAGGATAATAGCGACGCTGATAGCCTTTGACTTCAACGCCGGGGAAATGAAACTGGTTCACGGAGAAACGCGCGACCTGAACTTCGGTCAGGGCTGTTTTTACCGCTATTGAAGTGAAACGCCGCGAGCGCTGACGTTCTTTCTTGAAGTTTTCGATATCTTCATCGGTGAGATCAACAATCGGTCTGAGGCCTTCGAGCGTGGCCTGCAAATCGTCAACCTTTTCCGGCACCAGTTCCAGCTGATAAATCGTCCGGTTCAGCGCCAGCGGGGTGCCGTTGCGGTCATAGATAATCCCGCGGCTTGGCGCAATCGGCACCAGCTTGATGCGGTTATCGTTGGAACGGGTTTGGTAATCCTGAAACCGGACGATTTGCAGGTTATAGAGATTGAAGGCCAGGACACCGCTAAGTAGCAGAATGCCGATGAACGCCACCAGTGCACGGCGCACAAAGAGGGCTGATTCAGCCGTATAGTCGCGAAAAGGGTTACGATCTATTTTCATCCCACTACTTAATTCATGTTGCTGACATTCACCACCCGTTATTCGCGGTGGTATGGATGATTAGTGGTAATACTCCAGGCACGGTAAAGACTTTCCGCGACCAGAACCCGAACCAGCGGGTGAGGGAGTGTCAACGGAGAGAGCGACCAGCTCTGTTCCGCCGCCGCCTTGCAGGCCGGAGCTAATCCTTCCGGACCGCCGATCAGCAGGCTGACATTACGTCCGTCCTGTTTCCAGCGTTCCAGTTGCTGCGCCAGTTGCGGGGTTTCCCACGGTGTCCCTGGAATATCCAGCGTCACGATGCGATTCCCTTTTCCGACCGCGGCCAGCATCAGCTCGCCTTCTTTCTCAAGAATGCGTTTGATATCCGCGTTCTTCCCGCGCTTCCCTGCCGGAACCTCAGTCAGTTCAAACGGCATGTCTTTAGGAAAGCGGTGCAGATAATCGTTAAAACCGGTTTGTACCCAGTCAGGCATTTTAGTGCCGACGGCGACAAGTTGCAGCTTCACGCATCAGCCCCAGAGTTTCTCAAGCTCATACAACTGACGGCTTTCTTCCTGCATAACATGAACGATCACTTCGCCCAGATCGACAACGACCCAGTCAGCTTCGTTGATGCCTTTCACGCCCATCGCATCGAGACCGACGGCTTTGATTTCTTCAACCAAATGCCCGGCGATGGACATAACATGGCGGCTTGATGTGCCGGTACAAATAATCATGCAGTCAGTGATGCTTGATTTACCTTTAACATCAATGGCAATGATGTCTTGTGCTTTCAGGTCGTCGACTTTATCGACAACAAAATCTTGGAGCGCTTTACCTTGCAAAGGTTCCCCCTGGGGATGTTTGAAACAATTGACACCACAAGACGTTCGCCGGTGCGGCACCGAAGCGACAATCAGTCTCATGATGGATAAACATAGCGGTTATCAGGAAAACAGCCTAAAACGTTTAACAATCAATACATTGTATTGGTGAGTCACGTAGCGTTATCGAGAGCCGAAATTAAGCGGCGCAGTATAGCACGCGTTCGCTACTGGCGGTACAAGCCCTGCGATTCAATATAGTGCTCAACGGCTGCTGGCAGTAAATCTGAGCAATCTAGCCCCGCATGGCGCCGTTCCCGGATTTCTGTCGCTGAAATATCCAGCAGGGGCGTATTGGCCTGATAAATGAATCCGCAGGGTTTCTGTTTCAGCTTTTCAGCATCAGTCACCCAGTGGGCGTCATACCATTTCTGTAATTCTGGCGTATCGAGACGCTCTTTGTATCCCGGACGCGCCATCACCACCAGATGACAGAAATCCAGCAGTGACGCCCAGCGGTGCCATTTATGCAACGTCAGCAATGAATCCTGCCCAATGATAAACGCCAGCGGGCAATCATCGCCATGTTCTTTACGTAACGTTGCAAGTGTCTCGATGGTGTAGGAGGGCGTATCCACCATCAGTTCGCGGGGATCAACAGAAAACAGCGGATCGGCAGCGACGGCAAGCTCAACCATCTGCAGGCGTTGTTGCGCCGTGGCCTCGGGCTGCGGACGATGCGGCGGGACATTATTGGGCAGCAGGATAACCTGATCAAACCCGGCGATATTCGCCAGACTGGCCACCGGTTTCAGATGACCGTAATGGATCGGATCGAACGTGCCGCCAAAAAAGGCCAGCAACGGTGCTGGGCCGGAGGAAGAAGTAAGAGAGGTGTTACGCGGCATAACGGATACCTGACTTCAATACGAACCCAAACCAGCGAAATGGGTGGGTAATGGTTTTCCACATAATAGCATGGAGAGGCTTTCAAGCTCCGACCAGACTGACTGACCGTAATCTTGTTTTAGCGTAATCTCCATTTGAGTCAGTAAACGTACGGCCTGAGAAAGTTGCGCTAGCGATAAGCGTTGCAGTGCCTGTGTCACCAGTGCCCGGCGATTTTGCCAGACTTTTTGCTGATCAAACAATGTGCGGAGTGGCGTGTTATCCATTTTACGTTTCAGATTCAACAGCATCAGAAGTTCACGTTGCACGGTGCGCAGTAAAATAACCGGCTCGCTGTCTTCCTGTTGCAGCTGACGCAAAATGTGCCAGGCACGTTTACTTTTACCCGCAAGCAGAGCATCCAGCCAGTGATATGGCGTAAAATGTGCAGCATCATTCACGGCTTCTTCCACGCGTGGCAGCGTGAGTTTACCATCCGGATAAAGCAGGGAGAGGCGCTCCAGAGACTGCGCTAACGCCAGAAGGTTGCCTTCGTAGCAGTAACACAAAAGCTGGTTGGCGGGCTCATCAAGCTCCAGAGATAACTCTTTCGCACGGCGTGAAACCCAGCGCGGCAACTGAGCCTGTTCGGGCGTCTGGCAACTGATGAAAACGCCTTTGTCACTCAGCGCTTTAAACCATGCACTGTTTTCCTGAGCTTTGGTCAGCTTAGTTCCGCGTAACAGCAGCAGGATGTCATCATGCAATAACGTCGTGAGCTTAAGGAGTTGTTCGGCAACCGGCGCTGTCGGACCATTTTCGGGCAGGATAAGCATCAGGGTCTGACGGCTGGCGAAAAGGCTGAGCGCCTGGCAGATGCTGAAGATTGATTCCCATTCAGTATGGTTATCGATGATAAAGGTGTAATGCTCTTCGAAATTAGCCAGCTGCGCCGCTTTGCGGATGCTGTCCTGACTTTCCTGCAGCAACAAAGGATCGTTGCCACATAACACATAACAAGCGCGCAGCCCCTCACGGAGCTGCGCGGCAAGTTGTTCCGGATAAACTCGGATCATTTTACAGACGTGCTGGACGACGTCGTTGGTGGTACCTCTTTGGTATCCTCAGACGACTTGCTGCCAGCGGATGTACTGGTAGAAATGACTTCTACCTCACGTCCGCCGACATCTTCAGCTTTATGCAGTTCAGACGCATGAACGGTCAGCAACTTACGGATCAGTTGCTGTGCAGCCTGCTGACGCATTTCCTCGATAATAATGTCCTGCTCATTATCTTTTGCCAGCGCCGTTAACGGGTTGTCAAAGAACGAACGGAACACTTTTACGTGGAGTGGATAAATGTCTTTACCCGGCATCAGTACGGTTGCATTGATGTTCATTTCCATCTGGTACTCAGCGGTTTTACCGTCCTGGAAGATCGACGCAGTCGTCTGACCATAGGATTCCGCACCAATGCGCAGCGACGGGATATCTTTACGCTGCTGCGTCGTTGGATCATCAACAATGGTCACATTGCTAAGACGCAGCTGAGTCCTGATATTACGAGTCATCGGACCATACGGATCCCCACTGTCTAAAACGATTGTTTGCAGTTCGTCGGGAACGTTGGTTTTTCCACGTAAATGGAATCCGCAACCTGCTGTCACCATAACTGCGGCGGTCAGCAGCAGTGTCACTAAGGGATGTCGCACAGATCCTCCTTGACTCAACCTACAACCAGGTTAAGAAGTTTGCCCGGGACGTAGATTACTTTGCGAACCGTAACCCCATCCAGATATTTTGCGACCAAATGCTCTTCTGCCGCACGCTCGCGCACTTGCTGCTCGGTAGCATCAGCGGCTACGGTGATTTTAGCACGCACTTTACCGTTCACCTGTACCACGACCAGCTTAGAGTCTTCAACCATTGCCTTTTCGTCAGCCTGTGGCCACGGCGCGGTATCGACATCGCCTTCACCTTTCAGTGACTGCCAGAGGGTGAAGCAAACGTGTGGAGTGAACGGATAAAGCATACGCACAACCGCCAGCAACGCTTCCTGCAGCAACGCACGATCCTGTTCGGTCTCTTGCGGCGCACGCCCCAGCTTGTTCATCAGCTCCATCACGGCTGCAATAGCGGTGTTGAAGGTTTGACGACGGCCGATATCATCGGTCACTTTAGCGATCGTTTTGTGCAGGTCGCGACGCAGATCTTTTTGCGCTTCGTTCAGAGAAGCTGCGTCCAGATCAACGGTAGCGCCTTTTGCAGTGTGCTCGAAGGCCAGTTTCCAGACGCGTTTCAGGAAGCGGTTTGCCCCTTCAACGCCTGATTCCTGCCATTCCAGCGTCATTTCAGCCGGTGAAGCGAACATCATAAACAGACGCACAGTATCGGCGCCGTATTTATCTACCATGACCTGCGGGTCGATGCCGTTGTTTTTAGACTTGGACATCTTGCTCATGCCGGCATAAACCAGCTCGCGGCCCTGCGGATCAGTGGCTTTAGTAATGCGGCCTTTTTCGTCACGCTCAACCGTGGCATCTGTCGGAGAAACCCAGATACGTTCGCCGTTGCTGCCGGTGTGGTAGAAGGCGTCAGCCAGAACCATACCCTGACACAGCAGACGTTTTGCCGGTTCGTCAGAATCAACCAGACCTGCGTCACGCATCAGTTTGTGGAAGAAGCGGAAATACATCAGGTGCATGATGGCGTGTTCGATACCACCGACATACTGATCAACCGGCAGCCAGTAGTTGGCAGCAGCCGGATCCAGCATACCTTCGTCATATTGCGGGCAGGTGTAACGCGCGTAATACCATGAAGATTCCATGAAGGTATCGAAGGTGTCGGTTTCACGCAGACCAGGGATACCGTTCACGGTGGTTTTCGCCCACTCAGGATCGGCTTTGATCGGGCTGGTGATGCCATCCATTACGACGTCTTCCGGCAGAATAACCGGCAGTTGATCTTCTGGTGTAGGAATAACGGTACCGTCTTCCAGCGTGATCATCGGGATTGGTGCACCCCAGTAACGCTGACGGGAAACACCCCAGTCGCGCAGGCGGTAATTGACTTTGCGCTGACCTACGCCCTGAGCAACCAGTTTGTCGGCAATGGCATTAAAGCCGTCTTCGTGGCTCAGACCGTCAAATTCGCCTGAATTGAACAGCGTGCCTTTCTCTGTCATCGCTTCTGCGCTGACGTCAGGCTGGCTGCCATCAAGATTCAGGATAACCGGTTTAATTTGCAGGTCATATTTAGTGGCGAATTCCCAGTCACGCTGGTCGTGACCTGGAACGGCCATCACGGCGCCGGTGCCGTATTCCATCAGAACGAAGTTAGCGACCCAGATTGGCAGCTTTTCACCAGACAGCGGGTGAATAGCAAACAGACCGGTTGCCATGCCTTTTTTCTCCATTGTTGCCATTTCTGCTTCGGCAACTTTGGTATTGCGGCATTCATCGATGAAATCGGTCAGGGCAGGATTGTTTTGTGCACCCTGTTGCGCCAGCGGATGACCCGCAGCCACGGCGACATAAGTCGCGCCCATGAAGGTGTCCGGACGGGTGGTGTAAACCGTCACTTTTTCGTCGCTGTCTGCCACGTCAAAAGTGATTTCTACGCCTTCGGAACGGCCAATCCAGTTACGCTGCATGGTCTTAACCTGCTCTGGCCAGCTTTCCAGCGTGTCCAGATCGTTAAGCAGCTGATCGGCGTAATCGGTGATTTTGATAAACCACTGAGGAATTTCTTTGCGTTCTACTTTGGTATCACAACGCCAGCAGCAGCCATCGATAACCTGTTCGTTCGCCAGAACGGTCAGGTCATGCGGGCACCAGTTCACCGCGGAGGTCTTCTTATAAACCATGCCTTTTTCATACAGCTTGGTGAAGAACCATTGTTCCCAGCGATAATAATCCGGTTTGCAGGTCGCCACTTCGCGATCCCAGTCATAGCCGAAGCCCAGCAATTTAAGCTGGTTCTTCATGTATTCGATGTTTTCGTACGTCCACGGAGCAGGCGCAGTGTTGTTTTTCACCGCAGCACCTTCAGCAGGCAGGCCGAAAGCATCCCAGCCGATTGGCTGCAGAACGTTTTTGCCGAGCATACGCTGATAACGGGAAATCACGTCACCGATGGTGTAGTTGCGCACGTGTCCCATATGGAGACGACCCGACGGGTAAGGCAACATGGAGAGGCAGTAGTATTTCTCCTTGCCAGGCTGTTCGGTAACTTTGAAGGTTTGCTTCTCTTGCCAGTGAAGCTGAACGTGTGACTCGATGTCTTCTGGACGGTATTGCTCTTGCATGGCGGCCGGTGGTCCTGTGAGTGAAAACAGCTACGCCTGTAGCTCAAAAAGTTTTAATCAAAAGATCCGCATAGCATAGCTGATAAGCGGATGGTGCAACAACACCCAGCGAAGGCTAAAGGGGATTTCTGTCCGCTATTGGCGCAATATTCATAATCTGCGAGCCGGCACGACATAATCTGCGCAACGGATCAGGGATTTACGGCTAAAATAAAGTCAATGCGCTTTCGTCGGGCAAATGATCACGTCAGTTCAAGGAGAAGAAATTATGAGCAATATTACGCAATCTTACCGCCAGCTGGTGGCTTCACTCACTGAACGGTTAAAAAATGGGGAACGTGATATCAGCGCGCTGGTGCAGGATGCCCGTATTGAGCTGCAAAACGAAGGCAAACTGTCTGAAATCCAGATTGAACAGCTAACGTCAGCGGTAAGACGCGACCTGCATGAGTTTGCGCGCAGTTATTCTGAAAATCAGCAGGCAGTAGCAGAAGCTGAAGATGACGGCACGGACAGCGTATTTATGCGGGTGATTAAAGAAAGCCTGTGGAAAGAGCTGGCGGATATGACCGACAAAACCCAGCTGGAATGGAAAGAAGTGTTTAAAGATGTCAGCCATCACGGGATTTATCACAGCGGGGAAGTGGTCGGGCTGGGGAATCTGGTCTGTGAAAACTGTCATTTCAATTTAGCGGTGTATACGCCGGAAATTCTGAGCAAATGTCCTAAGTGCGGCCATACAGAGTTTACGCGCCGTCCGTTTGAGCCTTGATTATCAATAATCAGCCCCGCAAATGCGGGGCTGATTTGTTCCTGTTGCTGGAACTAGTCTGATCAGTGCAGGATTTTCGCCAGGAAATCACGCGCACGGTCTGATTCCGGATTATTGAAGAAATCGTCTTTATTACGATCTTCCACAATTTTACCTTCATCCATGAAGATCACGCGGTTAGCCACTTTACGGGCGAAGCCCATTTCGTGCGTGACCACCATCATCGTCATGCCTTCGTTTGCCAGTTCAACCATCACGTCCAGCACTTCGTTGATCATTTCCGGATCAAGCGCAGAAGTCGGTTCGTCAAACAACATGGCGATAGGATCCATACATAACGCACGGGCAATCGCCACACGCTGCTGCTGACCACCGGAAAGCTGACCCGGAAACTTATTGGCATGTGCGGATAAACCGACGCGATCCAGTAATTTCAGGCCTTTGTCTTTTGCTGCGGCTTTATCGCGTTTCAGGACCTTGACCTGTGCCAGCGTCAGGTTATCGATGATAGAAAGGTGCGGGAACAATTCAAAATGCTGGAACACCATGCCCACTTTGGCACGCAGTTGCGCCAGGTTGGTTTTCTTATCATTCACTGGGGTGCCGTTAACCAGGATTTGGCCTTTCTGAACCGGCTCCAGACCGTTAACGGTTTTGATCAGCGTCGATTTACCTGAGCCGGAAGGCCCGCAAACCACCACAACTTCACCTTTTTTAACTTCGGTGCTGCAATCGGTAAGCACCTGAAAGTGCCCGTACCATTTAGAAACATTCTTCAGTGAAATCATGAAACGGTCCTTTTCTTCAAATAACGCACCAGCAAGGAAGCACAAAGGCTGATAACAAAGTAAATAAGTCCTGCAAACAGCACCATCTCAACCAGCGTACCGTCGCGGTCGCCAATGTTGGATGCACTGCGGAAGAAGTCCGCGAGGCCCAGAACGTACACCAGTGAAGTATCCTGGAATAATACGATTGCCTGTGTCAGCAGCAGCGGCACCATGGCGCGGAAAGCCTGCGGCAATATAACCAGCTTCATCGACTGCCACTGCGTCATACCCAGCGCCAGTGCGGCAGAAGACTGGCCGCGGGCGATACTGATAATGCCTGCGCGGATGATCTCGGAATAGTAGGCCGCTTCAAACAGCGCAAATGCCACCATCGCTGAAATCAGGCGGATATCGGTTTTCGGTGACAGCCCGAGCACTTTCTGTAAAAAGCCCGGCACAATCAGATAGAACCACAACAACACCATCACCAGCGGAACGGCACGGAACAGATTGACGTAGGCAGAAGCAAACCAGCTGATCGGTTTAAACGTCGATAAACGCATCACCGCCAGCAACGTACCCCACAAAATACCCACCACAATCGCCAGTGACGTAATCTTCAGCGTAATGACCATGCCTTGCCACAGATAGGGCAGACCGGGACCAATAGAACTCCAGTCAAATTCATGCATGCTTATTTACCTCCCATGTTGCCCGGCAGGCGGACTTTCCGTTCTACAAAGTGCATCAGCAGCATGATGACGGCATTAATCAGAACATAAGCCAGGGTAATCGCAGTGAAAGACTCATACGCATGCGCGGAGTAATCCAGCAATTTACCGGCCTGTGCCGCCATATCGACCAGACCAATCGTCGAGGCGATGGCGGAGTTTTTAACAAGGTTGACCATCTCAGAAGTCATCGGCGGCACAATCACGCGATAAGCATTCGGCAAAAGCACATAACGGTAGGTTTGTGGCAGGGTCAGACCCATCGCCAGTCCCGCGTTGCGTTGCCCGCTTGGCAGTGACTGAATCGCAGCACGCACCTGCTCGCACACGCGGGCAGCGGTGAACAAACCGAGACAAATCACAGATGAGGTGAAGAATTGCACGTCCGGCGCCAGTTCAGATTTAAACCACATGCCGATATTTTCAGGCAGTAATTCAGGGACCACCAGATACCAGATGAAGAACTGAACGATCAATGGGACGTTACGGAATAACTCAACGTAACACGTACCAATGCCTGATAGGACGCGATTGGGGACGGTACGTAAGATACCGAACAGAGAGCCGACGAAGAAGGCGATGATCCATGCGCAAATTGACAGTGCGACAGTGACCTGAAATCCATTCCAAATCCAGCCCAGATAAGTGGTATTGCCAAAGGGCGCTTGTTGCAGAAAAATGCCCCAGTTCCAATCTATTGACATAAAAACTCCGTAAAACGGGTAATGAATTACCCTCTGAGTGATGACGTAATTCCGCCTAAAGTGAATGGGAAGAAACGCGGGGTGGGGAACGACCACCCCGCATCTTTATCATCACAGGCTGGTGGGCCAGCCTTATATTTTAGTCACTTTTCACTCTTCTCTTGGTTATACCTGTCTGTCTGGTATTTCTTACAGCGCTTTATCGTTTGGCGCTTTGAACAGAGCTTTCATGTCGTCAGACAGTTCAAAGTTCATGTTCAGGTTTTTCGGAGGAATTGGTTTTTTGAACCAGGTTTCAAACCATTTAGTGGCTTCACCGGAGGTCTGCGCTTTCACGATGGTGTCATCAACCAGTTTTTTGAACTCCGCATCGTCTTTACGCATCATGCAGCCATAAGCTTCTTTGGACTGCGGGGTGCCGATGATTTCCCAGTTATCAGGTTTTTTGGCTTTAGCACGTTCACCGGCCAGCAGGGCATCGTCCATCATAAAGGCAACGGCACGGCCAGTTTCCAGCGTACGGAAGGAGTCACCGTGGTCTTTCGCGCTGATGATGCGCAGATCCAGTTTCTTCTCTTCGTTAAGCTTGTTGAGCAGCACTTCTGAGGTAGTACCGGAAGTCACCACCACAGTTTTGCCTTTCAGATCAGCAAAATCTTTAATGTCGGAGCCTTTTTTCACCAGCAGGCGGGTACCAATCACGAAGATGGTGTCAGAGAACGCGGCCTGTTGCTGACGTTCCAGATTGTTGGTGGTTGAACCGCACTCAAAATCGTAGGTCCCATTTTGCAACAGCGGGATACGGTTCTGGGAAGTGATCGGCATCATCTTGACTTGCAGGTTTGGCAGGTCGAGTTTTTTCTTCACGGCATCGACGATAGCGTCAGAGTAGTCCTGAGAATAACCCACGACTTTTTGTTCGTTATTGTAATAAGAGAAGGGCACTGAGGATTCGCGGTGACCCACAACGATAACGCCGTTGTCTTTAATTTTTTTCAGGGTACCGGTCAGTTCTTCTGCGTGAGCAAAGCTGCTTACGGTAACGCTTGCCAACAGTACTGATAATGCCAATTTGCGCAATTGCATGTCCAACTCCTTGCTGTCATTAGGGATCCAAACTCAGGGATCAGAAAGTACTAATGCCTCGTCATATGAAGCTAGAAAATAGCTGAATGTGAATATTATGAAACCATATTGTTTCTTTTTTGAGACGAGACGCGCACCAATTCGAAGCAATCAAATGGCTGTGCACTGAAAAAGTGCATGAGGATCAGCCTGTTTGTATCAAAATGATGCATCCCGTCGCAAAAAATCACTAAACAGATATCTTTCAATCAGATGTAGCAAGACTCGTGCCAGATAGCCCGATTTAACTTCATTAGCGGTCATTCCTGCAGCGCTAAATGCGGCAGTCTTAACAATCGGCAGCAGGTAAAAGGGAGCGGGAAGAACGGGGCAGAACAGGGTGCGACATAAAAGAACAGGCACCCGGAGGTGCCTGTTTTCACTGCGAAATGCGTTTACTTAGGATTTACGACGGCCTAGCCACAAGGCGGCGCCCGTCATCACTACTGTTGCGAACCATACCGGCCACCAGCCCACCCGGGCATACGGTGTCATACCGGTTGTCGGCGTGACTTTCACGTTCAGCACCTGACGGGTGAATTGCGGGATTTCGTGTGTCACATCGCCCTGCGCATTCACCACGGCGGTAATGCCGTTGTTGGTGCTGCGCAGTAACGGGCGACCCAGTTCGAGCGAACGCATACGTGCCATCTGGAAATGCTGCCACGGGCCGATGGAATGTCCGAACCAGGCATCATTGGAAATCGTCAGCAGGAAGTTAGTGTCCGGTTGCAGGTTATCACGCACCTGTTCACCGAAGACCACTTCATAACATATTGCCGTGGTCAGATTCAGGCCGCTGACCACCAGCGGTTTTTGCACGTAATCACCACTGGTAAGTCCTGACATCGGCAAATCAAAGAACGGTGCCAGAGGGCGAAGAATTGTTTCAAGCGGCACGAATTCACCGAACGGCACCAGATGATGCTTGTTGAAACGATTTTCGTCGGGATAGCGATACGGCTTTTCCCCGCCGAGCACGATGGCGCTGTTATACACCTTCATGCCTTCTTCGTTACGGCGCGCATCGATAATGCCGGTGATGAGTTGGGTGCCGTGTGAGCGATAGATATTATCTACCATGCTCAGGAAACCTTGCTGATCGGATTCAATGTCTGAAATCGCCGATTCCGGCCAGATGATCATGCTGGATTTGCCCACGTACGGACGGCTGAGATCCAGATAGGTCTGCAATGCACTTTCCAGCGCCTTTGGATCCCACTTCATCGACTGCGGAATATTGCCCTGAACCAGTGCCACATCGACCGTTTTATCGGTCTGTTCCTGATACCAGTGGATATAACGCAACGGCCACGGCAGCAGCAACATAGCAACAGCAATGAGCCCCGGCGTGATGCGACGCTGATGTACCGCATACACAATCAGGCCGCTCAGCGAAGTGAGCAAAATCGTGATGCCATCGACGCCAGTGATGGGGGCAAGGCCTTTAAGCGGGCCATCGATTTGGCTGTAACCAAACTGTAGCCACGGGAAACCGGTCAGTACCCAGCCGCGCAGAAATTCAGTCATCTGCCACAGGGCGGGCGCGCCAAGAGCCAGTTTCCACCAGGTGGTTTTTGGCCACAGTTTGCTGAACAATCCGGCAAACAGCATGGTGTACAGCGACAAATAGGCTGCCAGCAACACGACGAGGAAAAGGTTAATCGCTTCCGGCATGCCGCCAAAGGTGGCGATACTGACATACACCCAGTTTACGCCGCTGCCAAACAGTCCCATCCCCCAGAAGAAGCCGATCAACGCGGCCTGACCCGGACGGCGATCGAGCGTGAATGCCAGCAGACCGCACAGCGAAATAATCGCCGCAGGCCAGAAGTCATAAGGGGAAAATGACAGCGTGCCACAGGCACCGAAAAAGAGCGCCAGCAGGGCGCGAACCCGCTGGCGTTGATATAAAGAGGCAATTGCCATGGAGAATTATTCTTCCAGTATCGGTTGCGGCGCGTCGTCCGGTATTTTTACGTGAACCTGAATGATACGGCGGCTATCGGCCATCGCAACCTTGAACAGGTAACCGTCAATTTCAATGCTTTCGCCACGCGCCGGTAAATGGCCAAATGACTGCATCACCAGACCACCAATGGTATCGACTTCGTCGTCACTGTAGTGGGTCTGGAACACTTCATTGAAATCTTCAATCGGCGCCAGGGCGCGGACGGTATACGTATGACGGCTGAGCTGGCGAATATCCAGATCTTCCGCTTCGTCGTACTCATCATCGATTTCGCCGACGATCAGTTCGAGAATATCTTCGATGGTGACCAGGCCGGAAACGCCGCCGAATTCATCCACGACAATCGCCATGTGGTAACGCTGGGAGCGGAATTCTTTCAGCATGCGGTCTACGCGTTTGCTTTCAGGAACAACGACCGCGGTTCTCAGCACTTTATCGATGCTGAAGGGTTCAGACTCTGTGCGCATAAACGGCAACAGGTCTTTGGCCATCAGGATGCCTTCAATGTGATCCTTATCTTCGCTGATCACCGGGAAGCGTGAGTGTGCGGATTCGATGATGACATCGAGGCACTCTTCCAGCGGCTGATTGCGTTTTAGCGTGATCATCTGGGAACGGGGGATCATGATGTCCCGCACGCGCTGCTCGGCGATATCCATCACGCCTTCCAGCATGTCCCGGGTATCGGGGTCGATCAGATCGTTTTGTTCTGAATCACGGATCAGCTCAACCAGATCGCCACGGTTTTTAGGTTCACCGTGAAAAAGCTGGCTAAGGATAAGGGAAAAGAAGCCCTTCTTGGGACTGGGGCTGTCACTATTTTGTGAATGGTCATCGCTCATGGCGTTTGGTTTTTTTTACTCGTAGTTAGTGAAAATTATGCGAAACGCCTGCGGATGATAAACCTTCACCGGGCAGGCGCTGCGCGAGTTTACTGATAAATCAGTGGTCTTCTTTCTCTGAAATGTACGGATCCGGATAACCCAAACCCTGCATAATTTCAGTTTCAATCGATTCCATTTCTTCGGCTTCTTCGTCAACGATATGGTCATAGCCCAGCAAATGCAAACTGCCGTGAATTACCATATGCGCCCAGTGGGCCAGAAGTTCTTTATCCTGCTCTTTCGCTTCTTTCTCAACGACCTGACGACAAATAATCAGGTCGCCAAGAAGTGGCATCTCCATACCCGGAGGTGCTTCGAACGGGAAGGATAACACGTTGGTCGGTTTATCCATGCCACGATACGTCATATTCAGTTCATGACTTTCGGGGATATCGACCAGACGGATGGTCACTTCCGATTCTTCCTGAAATTGTGGAAGAACAGCTTCGAGCCATTTTTGAAAGTCATTTTCAGACGGTAAACCTGCGGGTTCTTCGCAGGCAATTTGTAAATCGAGAATTACCGTATTCATTGACCGGCCTGTTGTGTTGAGCTGTTCTGGTGTTCATGTTTACGCTCTGCGGCAATCGCATCACGGCGTTTTTGGTCTTCTTCTTCCCAGGCTTCGTACGCGACAACAATGCGCGCCACCACCGGATGACGGACGACGTCCTCACTGTGGAAGAAGTTGAAGCTGAGTTCTTCAACGGAAGACAGCACTTCAATGGCATGACGAAGCCCTGATTTCTGATGACGCGGCAAGTCGATTTGCGTAACGTCACCGGTGATCACCGCTTTGGAGTTAAAACCAATACGGGTCAGGAACATCTTCATCTGTTCGATAGAGGTGTTCTGGCTTTCGTCGAGAATAATAAAGGCGTCGTTCAGCGTACGGCCACGCATGTAAGCCAGCGGGGCGACTTCAATGACGTTGCGCTCAATCAGTTTTTCAACTTTTTCAAAGCCGAGCATTTCGAATAATGCGTCATACAGCGGGCGCAGATACGGGTCGACTTTCTGACTGAGATCGCCCGGCAGGAAGCCCAGCTTTTCACCGGCTTCAACAGCAGGGCGGGTCAGCAGAATACGGCGTACTTCCTGACGCTCCAGCGCATCCACCGCAGCAGCCACGGCCAGATAGGTTTTACCCGTACCCGCAGGACCAATCCCGAAGGTGATATCGTGGTCGAGGATATTAGCGATGTATTGCGCCTGATTTGGCGTGCGCGGCTTCACCATCCCGCGTTTGGTTTTGATAATGACCGCTTTGCCGAAATCCGGCACGCTTTCTGCGGTTTGTTCCAGCACCCGGCTTTCTTTGATCGCCAGATGGATTTTTTCAGGGTCGATATCCTGGATTTCACCACGCAGCGGCGCAGTGTCTACGTATAAATCACGCAGGATGTCGGCGGCTGCCGCAACAGGCAGACTCTTTCCGACCAATTTAAACGCGTTATCACGACGGTTGATTTCAACGCCCAACCGGCGCTCCAGTTGTTTGATATTGTCATCAAACGGCCCGCACAGGCTCAGCAAACGCTGGTTGTCTTCGGGCTCCAGTAAAATCTCTTGTGTTACAACGTTCAAACGAATCCTTTGGGTCACTTTGGACCAGTTTACCCTTCATACTGAAGCTACAGAGTGTGTTGGCTGCATTCACTCGACTTTATGCAACTCGAATTATTACGGGTACGTTTTATGAAACACCCGGCTAATTACTGCTTTCAGCCGTCAACCATACCTGACTTAATAATACATGCCCTTGGCAAAATATGCTGCGCCGTGGCAGCAGTTGCAGGGACCTTCATCCGGATATGCGGCCTTTGCTGGAAAATTAAACCCTTGTGATGAAGGTATTAGCGAAAATTTCAAAAGAAACAGGACGCCGGAGCGCCCTGTCGATATCGGGTCATACATCATTACTATGGTTCAGGGTTGATACATTCCAACGCCCAATTCATTTTCTTTACGGGTACGTTCGATGACCGATTGCGGAGATTCATGCAGGCGCAGCGCCATCTGTTCTTCGGTGCGGACAACCACACCGCGCAGTGAGTTGGCATACACATCGACAATTTCGACATCCACGAACTTACCGATCATATCCGGCGTGCCTTCGAAGTTGACCACGCGGTTACATTCGGTACGCCCGGTCAGCTCCATAATGTCCTTGCGGGACGTGCCTTCCACCAGAATGCGCTGAACGGTGCCCAGCGTGGCGCGGCTGAAACGCATGACCTGCTGAGTGATTCTGTCCTGTAACAGCGCCAGACGCTGTTTCTTCTCGTCCATGCTCACATCATCCACCATGTCCGCCGCCGGTGTGCCAGGGCGCGGAGAGTAGATGAAGCTGAAACTGACGTCGTAATTGACCTGTGCGATCAAATCCATTGTGCGTTCAAAATCTTCATTGGTTTCGCCAGGGAAGCCAATGATGAAATCTGAACTGAAATGAATATCAGGACGCGCAGCGCGTAACTTACGGATCGTCGATTTGTATTCCAGCACCGTATGAGGGCGTTTCATCATGGTCAGAATGCGGTCGGAACCGCTCTGAATCGGCAGATGCAGGAAGCTCACCACTTCCGGCGTGTCTTTGTAGACATCAATAATGTCATCGGTAAATTCGACCGGATGACTGGTGGTGAAACGGATACGGTCGATGCCGTCAATGGCAGCTACCAGACGCAGCAGCTCAGCGAAGGTGCAGATGCCGCCGTCAAAAGAATCGCCGCGATACGCATTGACGTTCTGGCCCAGCAGATTGACTTCACGTACGCCTTGCGCGGCCAGCTGGGCGACTTCGAACAGCACGTCATCGCACGGGCGGCTGACTTCTTCGCCGCGGGTATAAGGCACCACGCAGAAACTGCAATATTTGTTGCAGCCTTCCATGATGGAAACGAAAGCGGTCGGGCCGTCGGCGCGCGGTTCCGGCAGCCGGTCAAATTTTTCGATTTCAGGGAAACTGATATCGACGACAGGGCTTTTAGTGCCACGCACATGGTTCACCATTTCTGGCAGGCGGTGCAGGGTTTGCGGGCCGAAGACGATATCAACACAAGGCGCGCGTTTACGCAGCATTTCGCCTTCCTGCGAGGCTACGCAGCCACCGACGCCGATAATGATATCCGGATTTTTCTTCTTCAGTAATTTCCAGTGTCCGAGCAGGCTGAAGACTTTCTCCTGCGCTTTTTCCCTGATTGAGCAGGTGTTCAGGAGCAGAATGTCTGCTTCTTCAGCGTTATCCGTCAGCTGGTAACCATGGGTGCTGTCGAGAAGGTCAGCCATCTTAGATGAATCATATTCATTCATCTGGCAGCCCCAGGTTTTTATGTGCAGTTTTTTAGTCATCAGCGTGTCAGTACTCAATACGGGGAACGTGAGATCGGCAATGCCGCAGTGCATAGCATAGTTCAGGGGCGCTATTGTAAACCCTCACTCCGGTGCTGACCAGTGCAGGAAAGCAGCTTAGGCCCTGATGCTGACATAAAAATCCGGTACACTTCGCATAATGAACTGAACAGAAAGCCGGAATAAAATGAATAATTCTGAGAAGACATTTGATGCAGTAATTGTCGGCGGCGGCATGGTCGGCGCAGCCGCGGCGCAGGGACTGGCAAAACAAGGTCTGCAAGTCGCACTGATAGAGAATGAAGCGCCCGCCGGATTTGATCCGTCAGCACCGGCTGATTTGCGTATTTCCGCCATTGGCTGTGCATCCGCCCGCTTTTTACAGAAACTGGGCGCATGGGAATCCGTTGAGAAAATGCGCTCAGTACCGTACCGCCGCCTGGAAACCTGGGAAGTGGACGGTTCTGAGGTGAAATTTGACGCGCAATCCCTAGGATTACCGGAGCTTGGATTCATGGTCGAAAACCGTGTATTGCAGCTTGCGTTGTGGCAGCAGTTCGACGCACTCACCAATCTGACGCGTTTTTGTCCGGCAAAGTTACGCCATCTTTTGCAGCACGATGATAAAACCTGGTCGCTTCAGCTGACCACGGGGGATTTGTTGCGTACGAAACTGGTGATTGCCGCCGACGGGGCGAACTCACTGGTACGCCAGCTGGCGGGCATTGGCGTGGATGGCTGGGAATACCGCCAGCACTGCATGCTGATTAACGTTGAAACTGAAACGCCGGATCAGGACGTCACCTGGCAGCAATTTTTCCCTTCCGGCCCGCGGGCGTTTCTGCCTCTGTTCGGCAATCAGGCCTCGCTGGTCTGGTATGACAGTCCGCAGCGTATCCGTTATCTTAAAACGCTGAATATGCAGCAGCTCACAACAGAAGTGATGCAGGCGTTCCCTGCACGACTGGGCACGGTCAAAGCGTTATCCGCAGGGGCGTTTCCGCTGGTTCGCCGTCATGCTCAGCGTTACGTGTTACCGGGGCTGGCGCTGGTGGGCGATGCGGCGCATACCATTAATCCGCTGGCAGGGCAGGGCGTGAATCTGGGATATCGTGACGTGGAAGCATTGCTCTCAGTGCTGGAGAAAGCGCGTGATCATGATGAGGCGTGGAGCAGTGAAAAAGTGTTGTTACGCTATCAGCGTCAGCGTCGTCTGGATAATTTGCTGATGCAAAGCGGCATGGATTTGTTCTATACCGCCTTCAGCAACGATCTGCCACCGGTGAAAGCGTTGCGTAATCTGGCGTTAATGACCGCACAGCGTGCCGGCGCACTGAAAACCAAAGCACTGAAATATGCTTTAGGGATTTAATCAGCTCAGGGCAAACCGGAGAAATACTGGTTTGCCTTTCTTTTTTGCTGACTAAAAGACAAATAGCAAAAAGCCCGCACGAGGCGGGCTTTCTTAATGTGGCTGGGGTGCCAGGATTCGAACCTGGGTATGCTGGTATCAGAAACCAGAGCCTTACCGCTTGGCGACACCCCAATTTTATTTCTCACTACCTTTTGAGCAGTGTACTGCAAGTAAAATGGTGGCTACGACGGGATTTGAACCTGTGACCCCATCATTATGAGTGATGTGCTCTAACCAGCTGAGCTACGTAGCCAAATTTTACTGACTTACTTCAAAACTTCAAGCACTAATTTAACTAACTTAATAATAAATTTCAAGTGCTTACCAATTATACAGAAAGAAGTATGGCTGGGGTACCTGGATTCGAACCAGGGTATGCTGGTATCAAAAACCAGTGCCTTACCGCTTGGCGATACCCCAACAGTACAACTTCTTCAAATTGGATTTTCCTCACAAACACATCAGTAACGCAATGTGAAAGATAAGAAAATGGCTGGGGTACCAGGATTCGAACCTGGGAATGCTGGTATCAAAAACCAGTGCCTTACCGCTTGGCGATACCCCAACTGTGCTACCGATGTCTGGAAATGGTGCGGGAGGCGAGACTTGAACTCGCACACCTTGCGGCGCTAGAACCTAAATCTAGTGCGTCTACCAATTTCGCCACTCCCGCAAAAAAGATGGTGGCTACGACGGGATTCGAACCTGTGACCCCATCATTATGAGTGATGTGCTCTAACCAACTGAGCTACGTAGCCATCTTTTTTCGCGCTACCTTCATCGGCGTTGCGGGGCGCATTATGCGTATATGACCGTTTTGCGTCAACACCTTTTTTGGAGAAAAAGCTCTGATGGCGTCCATTTGTCTGGCTTATAACCACTCTGGTGATTAATTGGACAAAAGACATTATTTTTAGTGGCTTTACCCACAAAAAAACGGGCCATAACAGGCCCGTTTGTTACAAGGAGATTTACCAGAGAAGAGATTATTTGTAGGCGGACTGGTGCACGCCAACAGCACGCCCGGATGGATCGTCCATGTTTTTGAACGCTTCATCCCACTCAATCGCTTTCGCAGAAGAACAGGCCACAGAAGGGCCGCCAGGCACGCATTCCGCCGCGCTTGGGACCGGGAACAATTCTTCAAAAATCGTGCGGTACAGGTAGCCTTCTTTGGACGTCGGCGTGTTGTACGGGAAACGGAAATGCGCAGTTTCGAGCTGTTGATCGGTGATCTGCTGAGAGGCCACTTCTTTTAAGGTATCGATCCAGCTATAACCTACGCCATCAGAGAATTGTTCTTTCTGACGCCATGCCACGCTGTGTGGCAGATATGACTCGAAACATTCACGCAGGATATGTTTTTCCATCTTGCCGTTGCCGCACATCTTGTCTTTAGGGTTGATACGCATCGCAACGTCGAGGAATTTTTTGTCCAGGAACGGTACGCGGGCTTCCACACCCCAGGCTGACATGGCTTTGTTGGCACGCGCACAGTCATACATGTGCAGGGCCAGCAATTTACGCACGGTTTCTTCGTGGAATTCTTTGGCGTTTGGCGCTTTATGGAAATACAGGTAGCCGCCCAACACTTCGTCTGCGCCTTCGCCAGACAACACCATTTTGATGCCCATCGCTTTGATTTTACGCGACATCAGATACATCGGCGTTGATGCACGGATAGTCGTCACGTCGTACGTTTCGATGTGATAGATAACATCACGGATAGCATCCAGACCTTCCTGCACGGTGAAATGAATTTCGTGGTGCACGGTACCTAAATGGTTAGCGACTTCCTGTGCTGCGCGCAGATCCGGAGAACCTTCCAGACCGACCGCAAAGGAATGCAGTTGCGGCCACCAGGCTTCGCTCTGATCTTTATCTTCGATACGACGACCCGCAAATTTCTTGGTGATCGCGGAAATCACGGAGGAATCCAGACCACCTGACAGCAGCACGCCGTAAGGCACGTCAGACATCAGATGGCTTTTCACTGCTTCTTCCAGTGCATCTTTCAGCGCCGCAGCGTCAGTGACGTTGTCTTTGACGTTTTCGAAGTCAAACCAGTCACGTTGGTAATATTCGCGAATTTCACCGTCCTGGCTCCACAGATAGCTGCCTGCCGGGAATTCTTTGATGGTGCGGCAAACCGGCACCAGCGCTTTCATTTCAGAAGCGACATACATGTTGCCGTGTTCGTCGTAACCCATATACAGCGGAATGATGCCCAGATGGTCACGGCCAATCAGGTACGCGTCTTTTTCTGTGTCATACAGAATAAAGGCGAACATGCCTTGCAATTCATCGAGGAAAGCAGGGCCTTTCTCCTGATACAGCGCCAGAATAACTTCGCAGTCAGATGCGGTCTGGAATTCATATTTATCGCCCAGTTCTGCGCGCAGAGCCTGGTGGTTGTAGATTTCGCCGTTAACAGCCAGAACGTGAGTGTGTGCTGCGTTGTACAGAGGCTGTGCGCCGTTGTTCACGTCAACGATGGACAGACGCTCGTGCGACAGAATCGCTTTATCGCTGGCAAACACGCCGGACCAGTCTGGTCCGCGGTGACGCATCAGGCGCGACAGTTCCAGCGCTTTTTTGCGCAGCTCGACGGAGTCAGTTTTGATATCGAGCACACCGAAAATTGAACACATATTGCTTTCTCCCTAACGACGTTTCTCTGGCTGTCATTTTTATGTTTATGAATGAGGATCAACGTTGCCGTTCTTGCAGTTTTAACCGGCGGTTGTTGCGTTGCTGACTATGAAAATGCGTCAAAACCCCCATGTTGTGCAAGTGGTTTAACGCTCTTCTGATAAATAGTTGGTAGAGGGAGGGTGATCTTTAACGAATCATTAGTTTTATGGCGCTTTCTTTAGCGAATTCTTAATTTAATTGCCAAAAATTGAGGAGGATTCAAAAAAACAGAAAAGTGGATAAAAATCAGGCGGCAAGGCGAAAAAAAACGAGCCGGGAGTCAAATCCGGGCTCGTTTTCATAGACTTATCAGTGGCCGTTAAATTACGTCAATATCGGCAACGGAAGGATAAATCCAGGTCGGGCGGAATGGCATTCCCTCAATATCATTGAGCGTGGAAACGCCGGACAGCACCAGAATGGTTTCCAGACCGGCCTGGAAGCCCGCCAGTATGTCGGTGCGCAGATTGTCACCCACAATGACCGTCTCTTCGGAATGCGCCTGCATTTTATTCAGCGCCGAGCGGATGATCCACGGGCTTGGCTTGCCGACGTAAAACGGCTGGCGTCCGGTGATTTTTTCGATAGGTGCGCATAACGCGCCACAGGCCGGGACAAAACCGTGTCCGTGATTATCCGGATTGGTCGCGATAAAGCGTGCGCCGTTAGCCACGAAATACGCGGCTTTATGGATCATATCCCAGTTGTAAGAACGGGTTTCGCCAACAATCACGAAATCAGGATTGATATCGGTAATGGTGAAACCAGCTTTATACAGTTCATGAATCAATGCGCCTTCGCCGACGACATAGGCTTTTTTGCCTTCCTGGCGTTTCAGGAAATCGGCGGTCGCCATCGCGGAGGTGAAAAATGCACTTTCAGGCACTTCAAGACCGGCTGCGCTGAAGCGGTTAGCCAGATCCTGCGCTGTCTGGGAAGGGTAGTTAGTGAGGATAACTAACGGCATTCCCTGTTCCTGAATTCGCGCGAGAAAACGGTCGGCGCCGGGTACTGCGGTATTGTCGTGCAACAGCACGCCATCAATGTCACAAATTACGTTCTTTATTGTCATGATTTCCAAACCCACATTTTCAGTCCCATTCCTGGCAGCCTGATACTATAGCACGTCTCAATTTTCCATCAGACGCTGCAACAGAACGCCATTCAGCATCGCCCGTTTGACCAGCGCAAAAGCGCCAATCGCAGACTGATGATTCAGGGCTGACGTCACTACGGGTAAATTGCGGCGGAAATCCTTCAGAACCTGCGCATTAATACAGTTCTGAATCGCAGGAAGCAGTACTTTGTCGGCCTCCGTGATTTCACCGGCAATCACCACTTTTTGCGGATTAAACAGGTTAATGGCAATCGAAACGCCTTTACCCAACTGGCGCCCCACATGCTCAATGACTTCGGTGGCTAGCGCATCGTGGCGATTGGCGGCCTTACAAATGGCGGAAATCGAACAGTCTTCCAGGCTCAGTTTGCTGGCATAGCCTTGCGTAAGCAGGTGGCGCACACGATTTTCGATGGCGGCGTTGGCCGCAACGGTTTCCAGACAACCGAAATTACCGCAATGACAGCGTTCGCCCAGCGGATCAATTTGGATATGCCCGATTTCCCCCACATTGCCGTTGCTGCCCAGGAAAATCTGCCCGTTAACGATGATCCCGGCACCTGTACCACGGTGTAAACGAACCAAAATCGAGTCCTGACAGTCGCGGGTCGCACCGAAATAGTGCTCAGCCAGCGCCAGACTGCGGATATCGTGGCCAACAAAACTGGTGACTTTAAATTTTGCCTCCAGCGCATCCACTAATTTCCATGCACCGACGCTGATATGCGGCATGTAGCGCACAATTCCTTTATTAGGATCGACCAGCCCCGGAAGGATGACAGAAATGGCAATCAGTTCGCGGATTTTACGCTGATTCAGCTCGATGAACTGGGCAATAGCCTCGAACAGCGCGTTCTCCAGCGTTTCCTGAGTGCGCTCGGGCAGGGCGTAATGTTGTTCAGCCAGCGATTTGGCACTGAGATCGTAGAGGGTAATCGTTGCATCGTGGCGGCCAAGGCGTACCGCAATAGCGTGGAAAGGGCGGGTTTCAGTAATGATGGAAATTGCGCGGCGGCCTCCCGTGGAAGCCTGCTGATCCACTTCTTTGATCAGCCCGCGCTCAAGCAATTGCCGGGTAATTTTGGTGACACTGGCGGGTGCCAGCTGGCTCATGTCGGCAATCTGAATGCGCGAGATGGGCCCTTGCTGGTCAATCAGGCGGTAAACGGCTGCGCCGTTTAACTGCTTAACCAGATCAACGTTGCCGATTTGTGCCTGCTGTCCGCCAGTTGTCATCAATGCTGTTATCCGCTCAATTAAACTTCGTCACCATTAACGATAGTTTTTGTGATTTTAAAATCATGAGTGAACGCGGTGAGGTTGGCGACTTTACCTGCTTCGATGCTGCCAAGCTGATCTTCAAGACCAATGGCGCGAGCCGGATAAAGCGATGCCATACGCAGCGTTTCATCCAGAGCTATTCCGACATGTTCGACGCTGTTTTGCACCGCTTCGATCATCGTCAGCGCAGAGCCGCTCAGCGTACCGTTTTCGTCCACACAGAGTCCGTCACGGTAGTATATTGTTTTACCGGCAAAAATGAACTCATCAATATTCGCACCCGCTGGCGCGGTGGCATCAGTGACCAGCACCAGCTTCTCGCCTTTGAGCTTTTTCGCGTTACGGATATTGGCCCAGTCCACATGCAAACCATCTGCAATCACGCCGGTATACACTTCAGGCGTATCGAAGATTGCACCAATAAGGCCAGGCTGACGACCGGTAATGGCGGGCATTGCATTATAAAGGTGCGTCGCAAAGCTGATACCTGCCGCAAAACCGGCACGGGCTTCAGCATACGTTGAATTTGAATGGCCTGCGGAAATTACAATCCCTGCATCACGCAACTGGCGGATATATTTCGCATCAACCTGTTCCGGTGCGAGCGTCAGTTGGGTAATTACATCAGCATTCGCGCACAGGAAATCAATCATCGCGCTGTCTGGCAGGCGGATAAAGGCTGGATTATGCGTGCCTTTTTTTGCCGGGCTGAGGTATGGCCCTTCCAGATGCAGACCCAAAGCCTGGTTCGGATACTTTTCCAGATACGTGCGCATCACGCTGATACCGTGTTTCATGTAGTCGTCGCTACAAGTGATCAGCGTCGGTAAGAAACTGGTACAGCCGGATTTTTCATTGGCTTTCTGCATGATTTCTAACGTTTCTACTGAAATGGCTTCCAGAGAATCGTTGAACTGCACGCCGCCACAACCATTAAGTTGCAGATCGATAAATCCGGGGGCAAGAATGGCGCCGTCCAGACTGCGGGTTTCCACATTCGCCGGCAATTCACTCACCGGGCAGACACGTTCGATTTTGCCATCGGCAATCACTACCGCGTGGTTATCCAGAACGTCATGGCCGGTATAGACCCGGCAGTTCACTAATGCGTACATCATGCCCCCATTCCCCTAAATCCTTTGAGCCGCAGCAGCGTTGGCTGCCTTCACTCACTCCGGTCACTTACTTGAGTAAGCTCCCGGAGACTCGTTCCGTTGCCGCCTTGCTGCAACTCCAATGCTTTCGGGGACTCAGTTAATTAAAGGTTTTTCATATTTTCCGCTTCTAACTCGCGGAAATATTTAACAGTTTTGACTTTCAGTTCCATGGTGGAAGGTTCATCACACACCATAACGGCTTTTGCGTGTAATTGCAGGCAACTGATGGTCCACATGTGGTTGATATTACCTTCAACAGCGGCTTCCAGCGCCTGCGCTTTCGCGTGACCGGTAACCAGAATCATCACTTCTTCCGCATCCAGCAGCGTACCCACGCCAACGGTCAGGGCGAATTTTGGCACCTGAGACACATCGTTGTCGAAGAAACGGGAATTCGCGATACGGGTTTCATGGGTCAGGGTTTTGATACGCGTACGTGAGGCCAGGGATGAAGCCGGTTCGTTGAACGCGATATGACCGTCGTTACCCACGCCACCCATGAACAGGTTAATTTTGCCGTAAGACTTAATTTTCGCTTCGTACTGGCGACATTCTTCGTCGACGTCGGGTGCATTACCATTCAGCAAGTTGATATTTTCGCGTGGAATATCAACGTGATCAAAGAAGTTTTTATACATGAAGGTATGGTAGCTCTCAGGGTGTTCCTGCGGCAGACCCACATATTCATCCATGTTAAAGGTGACGACGTTCTTGAAGCTAACCTGGCCTGCTTTATGCATGGCGATTAAATGTTTGTAAGCTTCGAGAGGGGTACCACCGGTAGGCAGGCCCAGAACGAAAGGACGGTCGGCGGTAGGTTTGAAAGCGTTAATACGTTCAACGATATGACGTGCAGCCCATTTGCCAACTTCAGTGGTGGTGTTTAAAGGAATAAGTCTCATCACGTACCTCTAGTTTCAGAATATTGAATATACTGTTGATATCCTTTGTCCTTGACGCTGCAGGGGCGTTGGCTGCTCTCGCTCACCCGAATCACTTACCTGTGTAAGCTCATCGGGATCCACTCGATTGCCGCCTTCCTGCAACGTCAATGACTGCGGATATACGTAGTCAAAGTAAAAACTAAGTTCGTCAGTTCAAAGGCGGTCTTGTTAAGCGTAAACCACCGCGGCGGTTTATGACTGGCACAATGCCGTCTAGATTTTTTTAATGATAAAATAAGTTTTGTGTGTTGACCAGTCTGATGGCATGTTATGACCTCTTTTTGGTGACATTTCTCACAAAAAGAGAGGTTTTAATTTGCGATACGAAATAATCTTTTTACACTCGCAGTGCTGTTAGTTATAAGTGCAGTTGGTTAAATCGGAACGGTAAATGTAAAGGTAGTAACCATACTAATTAAACTACTTAGGTGATTCGCCTGACGGCGGATAGGGGGAAATGTGAATATTCTTGGATTCTTTCAGCGTTTAGGCAGAGCGCTACAGCTGCCGATAGCCGTACTGCCGGTCGCTGCTTTACTGCTGCGTTTCGGTCAGCCTGATCTTCTTAATATGCCTTTCATCGCGCAAGCCGGTGGCGGGATTTTCGATAACCTCGCATTAATTTTTGCCATTGGTGTGGCATCCAGCTGGTCTAAAGACAACGCGGGTGCAGCAGCATTAGCCGGTGGTATTGGTTACTTCATCCTGACTAAAGCGATGATCACCATCAACCCTGCGGTAAACATGGGCGTGCTGGCCGGTATTATCACCGGTCTGGTGGGCGGTATGGTGTACAACCGCTGGTCTGATATCAAACTGCCTGACTTCCTGAGCTTCTTCGGTGGGAAACGCTTCGTTCCTATCGCAACCGGCTTCTTCTGTCTGATTCTGGCCGCTATCTTCGGTTACGTCTGGCCTCCGGTGCAGGATGCAATCCGTGCGGGCGGGGAGTGGATCGTAGGTGCTGGCGCATTCGGTGCAGGTATCTTTGGTTTCGTTAACCGTTTGCTGATCCCAACCGGTCTGCATCAGGTTCTGAACACCATCGCATGGTTCCAGATTGGTGACTTCACTAACGCTGCAGGTACTATATTCCACGGTGACATCAACCGCTTCTACGCGGGTGACGGCACTGCAGGGATGTTCATGTCCGGCTTCTTCCCAATCATGATGTTCGGTCTGCCAGGCGCAGCCTGTGCCATGTACTTCGCTGCACCGAAAGAGCGTCGTCCGTTAGTAGGCGGTATGCTGGTGTCAGTCGCGGTGACTGCATTCCTGACCGGTGTGACCGAGCCATTAGAATTCCTGTTCATGTTCCTTGCTCCGTTGCTGTACTTAGTGCACGCCATCCTGACCGGGATCAGCCTGTACATCGCAACTGCTCTGGGCATTCACGCAGGCTTCTCCTTCTCTGCAGGCGCCATCGACTATGCATTGATGTACAACCTGCCAGCAGCAAGTAAAAACGTCTGGATGTTGCTGGTGATGGGTGTGATCTTCTTCATCATCTACTTCGTTCTGTTCAGCGTTATCATCCGTATGTTCAACCTGAAAACGCCAGGTCGTGAAGACGACGTTGATCATATCGGTGAGCCTGAAGCAAACAGCAATACTGAAGAAGGTCTGAATCAGCTGGCTGTGAGCTACATCGGTGCTCTGGGTGGTTCTGATAACTTCAAAGGTATTGATGCCTGTATTACCCGTCTGCGTCTGAACGTGAAAGATGCCGGCACCGTTGATGACGCCGCATGTAAACGTCTGGGGGCATCAGGTATTGTTCGTCTGAACAAACAAAGTATTCAGGTTATCGTCGGCGCTAAAGCAGAATCTCTGGCAGATGCCATGAAGAAAGTGATGGCGCGTGGCCCGATTGCTGCCGGTGTCGCTACGCCAGTGGCTGCGGTTAAAGCAGCGCCGCAGGCTGTGCCAAACAGCGTCAAAACCGTCGTAGAGACGCTGGTTTCGCCGGTTACCGGTGACATCGTTGCGCTGGATCAGGTGCCTGATGAAGCATTTGCCAGCAAAGCGGTCGGTGATGGCGTCGCTATTCGTCCGACAGACAAAATCGTCGTTTCTCCTGCGGCCGGTACTGTGGTGAAAATCTTCAATACCAACCATGCGTTTTGCCTGGAAACCACTTCCGGCGCTGAAATCGTGGTGCATATGGGGATTGATACGGTTGCACTGAACGGTCAGGGCTTTACCCGCCTGGTTGAAGAAGGTGCAACGGTCGTCGCTGGTCAACCTGTACTGGAACTGGATCTGGATTATCTGAACGCCAATGCGCGCTCAATGATAAGCCCGGTTGTGGTCAGCAACATCGACGATTACACCGGTGTGATTTCTCTGGCCAGCGGCTCAGTGGTTGCCGGTCAGACCAAACTGTTCGAGATCCAGAGTAAGTAACTCTGTTGATTGATTCACAGTAGAAAGCCCTGTCGCGGGAAGAGAGTAATCTCTTCCCGCGTTTTTATTGCTTCTAAGCAGAAGTCATGCAGATAACCACGATTTTATGCAACTAACGGTTGTTTCCTTACGTGGCTTGTTGGAACATAAGCGGTTATCCGTAGAGTCAAATGTCGCGTAGAGGAATTGCACAATGAGTGAGGCAGAAGCCCGCCCAACAAATTTTATCCGTCAGATTATTGATGAAGATCTGGCGACCGGGAAACACAATACCGTTCATACCCGTTTCCCGCCTGAGCCTAATGGCTATCTGCATATTGGTCATGCGAAATCTATCTGCCTGAATTTTGGCATCGCGCAAGACTATCAGGGGCAGTGCAACCTGCGTTTTGACGATACCAACCCGGCAAAAGAAGATATTGAATTCGTTGAGTCCATCAAACACGACGTGCAATGGTTAGGTTTCGACTGGAGTGGTGATATTCACTATTCTTCAGACTATTTTGATCAGCTGCACGCCTATGCGCTGGAACTGATCAATAAAGGTCTGGCGTATGTTGATGAACTGTCTCCTGATCAGATCCGCGAATACCGTGGTTCCCTGACATCGCCGGGTAAAAACAGCCCGTATCGCGATCGCAGCGTAGAAGAGAACATCGCGCTGTTCGAAAAAATGCGTAACGGCGAATTTGCTGAAGGCGCTGCGTGTCTGCGTGCAAAAATCGATATGGCTTCGCCATTCTTCGTGATGCGTGATCCGGTAATTTACCGTATCAAATTTGCAGAACACCATCAGACCGGCAACAAATGGTGCATCTACCCGATGTACGATTTCACCCACTGCATTTCCGATGCGCTGGAAGGGATCACCCATTCACTGTGTACGCTGGAATTCCAGGACAACCGTCGTCTGTACGACTGGGTGCTGGATAACATCAGCATTCCATGCCATCCGCGTCAGTACGAGTTCTCCCGTCTGAATCTCGAATACTCCATCATGTCCAAGCGTAAGCTGAACCTGCTGGTGACGGATAAAATCGTTGAAGGCTGGGATGACCCGCGTATGCCGACCGTTTCCGGTCTGCGTCGCCGTGGCTACACTGCCGCGTCTATCCGTGAATTCTGCCGTCGTATCGGCGTGACAAAACAAGATAACAACGTCGAAATGATGGCGCTGGAATCCTGTATTCGTGACGATCTGAACGAAAACGCACCGCGCGCCATGGCGGTTATCAATCCGGTTAAAGTGATCATCGAGAACTTTACCGGTGATGACGTGCAGATGGTGAAAATGCCGAACCATCCGAGCAAGCCGGAAATGGGTACCCGCGAAGTGCCGTTCACGCGCGAAATTTACATCGATCAGGCTGATTTCCGCGAAGAAGCGAACAAACAGTACAAGCGTCTGGTGCTGGGCAAAGAAGTTCGTCTGCGCAATGCGTATGTGATCAAAGCGGAACGCATTGAGAAAGACGCAGAAGGCAATATCACCACCATCTTCTGTTCTTACGATATCGAAACGCTGAGCAAAGATCCCGCTGATGGCCGCAAGGTGAAAGGTGTGATCCACTGGGTTTCTGCGACAGAAGGTAAACCGGCGGAATTCCGTCTGTATGACCGTCTGTTCAGCGTGGCGAATCCTGGCCAGGCAGAAGACTTCCTGACCACGATCAACCCGGAATCGCTGGTGATTGCTCACGGTTTTGTTGAACCTTCTCTGGTGGCTGCTCAGGCTGAAATCAGCCTGCAGTTCGAGCGTGAAGGTTACTTCTGCGCCGACAGCCGCTACTCAAGCGCTGACAATCTGGTGTTCAACCGTACCGTTGGTCTGCGTGATACCTGGGAAAGCAAACCCGTCGTGTAATTGCCTCTGAATGGCTTGTTTGAACGACTGATGAAACGCAGCTCCGGCTGCGTTTTTTTTATGTCTGCTATTTCTGTCTGCTAGTAATGACAGGTGCATGGTGATTTTGTTTTTCATCGCGAATTAATGTGTTTTTGATGTTTACTTTTAAACCCTGTTTTTTGTGTGCTGAAACGTTTAAATGAACGCTTAAAATTATCAATTTACTGATTATGTTATTTATTTTAGTTACTCCTCCGCCTAACTCTTTCCTATAGCCTTTTGTTACACTTTTTCATCTTTATGTGCACTTTGTCATACTTCAGCGATCAATGAGTAATTACTCATTGATAATTCGCGTCGCGAAAAATACTCTTGAACGTGATTTAACCGGTTACGCCTTTGGCGGCCGCTTTTAATACCCGTTTGGGTTTTGTTGGTATTTTTTAGTCAAAGATGAGGAATTTCTATGCACAAGCACCTTAACAGGGGCAGGGGATCGGCTTACCTGAAACCTGCACTATATTCTCTTGCCGGCACCTTATTGGGTGGCGGAATGATGTTTTCTGAAGATGCCAAAGCGGCAGGTTTTATTGATGATTCGACGCTGACCGGCGGTGTGTATTACTGGCAGCGTGAGCGTGACCGCAAGGACATGGATCCGGCGAGCGACAACTACAAAGACTACACAACCAACCTTTCGCATTCTACCGCAAACCTGAATCTCGATTTTTCTTCCGGCTATGCCTGGGACATGTTTGGTATTGATGTCGCAGCCTTTACGGCGATTGAAATGGCCGAAAGCAGCGAAAGCGGACATCCCAACGAAATCGCTTTCTCCAACAGCAACCGTGCCTACGACGAAGATTACTCCGGCGATAAAAGTGGGGTCAGCCTGTACAAAGCCGCCGGTAAATTTAAATACGGCGGATTCTGGGGACATGCCGGCTACATCCAGCCAACGGGCCAGACACTGATTGCGCCGCACTGGAGCTTCATGCCGGGAACTTACCGCGGCGCGGAAGCGGGCTACAAGCATGACTTCGGTGATCCGGGAGAGTTGAGTTTCTCCTACATGTGGGCGGACGAATATAAATCTCCGTGGCATCTGGAAATGGATGATTTCCGCCAGAACGATAAGAAAACGGGCGTTTCGTACATCCACTCTCTTGGAGCGAAATACGACTTCAAAAATGACTTCGTGCTGGAAGGCGCTTTTGGTCAGGCTGAAAGTTACGTCGATCAGTATTTTGCCAAAGCGTCTTACAAAATCGATCTGATGGGCAATCCGCTGACCACCAGCTACCAGTTCTACGGTGCGGAAGATCGCATCAGCAATAAGAACGATCCAAACAGCTTGTATGACGGGATGGCCTGGTTGCAGGCGCTGACTTTCGGTTACACCACCGGTCAGTTTAACTGGCGGCTGGAAGGTACGATGGTCAAAGCGGAAGGTAATCAGGGCTACTTCCTGCAACGTATGACCCCGACGTATTCCTCCTCCAACGGTCGTCTTGACGTGTGGTGGGATAACCGTTCGGACTTCAACGCCAACGGCGAGAAAGCGGTGTACGCCGGCGTACTTTACGATCTGGCGAAATGGGATCTGCCGGGCTTTGCCGTCGGGGGTTCTTACGTTTACGCGTGGGACGCCAAACCGAGTACCAACGCCGCTTATGACCAGAGCCAGCGTCTGAAAGAGAGCGCCTGGAGCCTGGATGCGCTTTACACCATTCAGGAAGGCCGCGCGAAGGGGACACTGTTCAAACTGCATTACACCCAGTACGACAACCACTCGGATATTCCGAGCTGGGGCGGGGGTTACGGCAACATATTCCAGGATGAAAAAGACGTGAAATTCATCGTTATTGCTCCATTCACTATTTTCTGAGGTCGTTATGTCGATGAATAAATTACTGATGATGGCGGTATCTGTTGTTCTGCTGGCAGGCTGTGCGCCAACGGCCGATCAGGCTCAGATTTCGCAAACGCGTGAAGACTACCGCGCGTGTATTAATTCTTCAGAAGGTAATCCGGACAAACTGGCGACTTGTCAGGTGTTGCTGAACAAGCTGAAACAGGAAAAAGAACACCAAAAATTTGCGGAACAGGAAACAGTACGCGTGCTGGATTACCAGCGCTGTCTGACGGCGCGCAAAACCGGTGATGGTCAGGCATATGCGGCGGATTGCGGTAAAATCTGGCAGGAAATCACATCCAATAACGCGCCTGTAATGGCGAACTAATAGCAGATTTTTGTAAAAGCCTTAGCTGGCAAAATCATCATTATCAAAAGCGAAACCCCGGCTTGCCGGGGTTTTTTACGTCGGTAAGCGGCGTCTGTGTTCGGGGTGAAACGCAGACATAAAAAAACCGCTTTCCAGCGGTTAGTTTATTTAGAGTATTTGCGACAATCGAAGCTGTGCAAATTAATGCGCAGGTTTGTCATTGTGCAAAGATTCATCTTCACGGCAGTCGCCTGCTTCACAGTGACCGTACAGGTACAGACTGTGGTTGGTCAGTTTAATGCCATGTTTTTTAGCAATCTCACGCTGACGACCTTCAATATATTCGTCACGGAATTCAATCACACGACCGCAATCCAGGCAGATCAGGTGATCGTGGTGATGTTGCTGAGTCAGTTCGAATACGGACTTGCCGCCTTCGAAGTTATGACGGGTGACGATACCAGCATCATCAAACTGGTTCAGAACACGGTAAACCGTGGCCAGACCAATTTCTTCGCCCATATCAATCAGTTGCTTGTACAGATCTTCCGCACTAACGTGATGACCTTCCGGCGCTTGCAGCACTTCCAGGATTTTGAGGCGCGGAAGCGTGACTTTTAAGCCGGCTTTCTTCAGTGCGGTGTTGTTGTCAGTCATGCGGATTCAGTCCTGTTACTATGTGCTAATCAAGTTGAGGCATGCAGCCTGTGGCATCGGCGGCACAAAATTGTTCGTTTACTGTTCTTCGTTTAAGGGAAGTGTGCCCATTCTCGTAAACGACAGCCTGTTAATAAAGATCACAAATTGCCTGTCACATTAATAATGCAACGACTTGATCGATAGAAAAAACAGATGAACTCAGTGTACCTTGATACGACCGAAAGTTACAATTTTGTAGCGGTTAAATTGTTAATTTCAGTAATAGTTTGGCCCTTCAATTGTAGAATAAATCCTCAGGGCCAACAGGGTTTTAGCCGATAATTTCTGAAAGGCTGAGTTCTTCTGTGATCTGTTTCACCCACGCATCAACACGTTCAGCGGTCAGTTCCGGCTGACGGTCTTCGTCAATTGCCAGTCCGATGAAGTGCTTATCATCTGCCAGGCCTTTGGATGCTTCAAAGTGGTAACCTTCAGTTGGCCAGTGTCCGACAATCACTGCGCCGCGTGGCTCAATGATATCGCGCACGGTACCCAGTGCATCGCAGAAATACTCGGCATAGTCTTCCTGATCGCCGCAGCCAAACAGGGCAACCAGCTTACCTTCGAAATCTATCTCTTCGAGCGACGGGAAAAAGTCATCCCAGTCACACTGCGCTTCACCGTAATACCAGGTTGGAATTCCGATCAGCAAAATATCGAATTTTTCCAGATCCTCTTTGCTGCTCTTCGCAATGTCATGCACCTCAGCCACATCTTTACCCAATTGTTTCTGGATCATTTTAGCGATGTTTTCGGTGTTACCTGTATCGGATCCAAAGAAGATACCTACAACGGCCATAAGATTATCTAACCTCTTGTTCTAAATGAAGTGCCCTGCATTGCAGGCAATAATAGCGAAGATGATACCAAACTCGCGAGGCGGAGAATATGCTTCTGCTCGCCTTCTTAACTGGGGAATAAGTTTATCGGGCAATATTTTAAAGTGTTATCGCCATCGTGTGCTTATCAACCACAGGGTTCCTGAGGTCATAAGCAAAGTGAAGAAATATACCGGCTCCTTCCTTAAGTTTATGCATGTCCCGCCGATAGATGATGCGAGAGCAATCTCAACATAATAAAGAAATCGATGCCCGGAGAGGTGTTCAAACATGTCCGGGGGCGTAAGCCTGCTGGTTACCTGTTTTGATTCTCCGCATCCCCGTCAATCCTCAGACCAGAAACAGTCCTGTTTCGAGAGAGGCATATCGTGCAGTTTTTAAAAAATATTACCATCAGGGCCGCTTTATTAACCATTCTTGGCATCTTCTGCGTGATGTGGGCCGGTGTTTCCCTTTATACCGTCACATCACTTGGCACATTAACGCAAAATACCAGGAACAGTACCGAACTGGTCAACAACATGACGCTGATCAGCAAAGGCAATGATCAGTATTTCCGTACCGTGACGCGTCTGAGTCGTGCGGTTGCACAGCTTCAGGCTGACCCGTCAAAAGGCCCCGAAATTTTTGACAGCGCCAAACAATCTCTTGATGGACTGACTCAGGCGCTGGCTGGTTTTAAATCAGTACCCCATCCGGGCCTGGAAGAATCAGCCATTCAGGAACTGCAGACCAGTTGGGAAAACCTGCTGACACAGGGCGTTACGCCGTTATTCAATGCTGCCAGCAGTAAGAATACCGACACCTATAACCAGTTAGCCAACACCACGGTTCCGGCGCTGAGCCGTACTTTTGGTTTATCAATGGAAAAGGTCAGCAGCCAGATTGCAGTTGATTTTCAGGCCGCACAAAATGAATCCAATCATCTGACCTACATGAGCAAAGTGATCCAGCTGAGCGCATTTGGTATTGGTTTGATCCTGTTGCTGCTGACCGATCGTTATCTGGTGATGGCGCTGGTGAAACCGCTGGATAAAATCCGCGATCAGTTCGCGGTGATCGCCAGCGGTGACCTGACGCAGTATATGGAAGAGTTCGGTAAAAACTGCGCCGGTAAACTGATCCCGCTGCTGAATGTGATGCAGGCGAGTCTGGTGAATACGGTGCAGACGATCCGTAACTGTACTAACCATATCTATCAGGGCGCATCGGAAATTTCAGCGGGCAATAATGACTTGTCTTCGCGTACCGAAGAACAGGCTTCTGCTCTGGAAGAAACCGCAGCCAGCATGGAAGAACTGACAGCGACGGTGAAACACAATGCCGATAACGCACATCACGCCAGCCAGCTGGTGATTGAAGCCTCCGGCACGGCGCAGAAGGGCGGTAATATTGTGGCGGACGTGGTCAGTACCATGAAAGACATTTCCGGCAGCTCAAAGAAAATTGCTGAAATTACGTCGGTCATCAACAGCATTGCTTTCCAGACCAACATTCTGGCGTTGAACGCCGCGGTTGAAGCCGCACGTGCGGGCGAACAGGGGCGTGGATTTGCGGTGGTCGCCAGCGAAGTGCGCAATCTGGCACAGCGCAGCGCCCAGGCGGCGAAAGAAATCGAATCCCTGATCAGTGAATCGGTTTCCCGCGTCGACAGCGGTTCAAAACTGGTTGAAAACGCCGGTCTGACGATGAATGAAGTGGTGCGCTCAATTACGCATGTCACCGATATCATGGCGGAAATCGCTTCGGCATCTGATGAGCAAAGCAAAGGCATCGGTCAGGTGGCGGTGGCGATCACTCAGATGGACAGTGTGACGCAGCAGAACGCCTCGCTGGTTGAAGAGGCATCGCAGGCTGCGGTTTCTCTGGAAGAACAGGCTGCATTACTCAACAACGCCGTGGCCACGTTCAAACTCAAAGACAGCGTGACCAACGTGAAGGGACGTCCAGCGAAAGCGGTTTCCGCTCCGTTGCTGCGTCCGGATACCGGGATGGGCGGGTTGCTTTCGGCGAATAGCGCGAAAAGTGCTGAGAACTGGGAAACGTTTTGAGAAGGGCGAAGAGAGTTAGCGTTGAATAAGTAAGAAAAAACAAACGGGTAGCCAGGAAAGGTTACCCGTTTTCAATCAGCCTTCATGACCGTTAAGATGCGCCAGCAGCATCTCTTCAATCAGTTCACTACGACTGATGTTACGTTCTTCAGCCAGCTTATTGAGCGTATCAACAGCATCGGCATTCATTTTCAGCTCCACGCGACGCAGACCGCTCGCTTTATCGCGGCGTAACTGATTGCGCTTGTTGATCCTGAGCTGTTCATCACGGGATAGCGGATTTGTTTTTGGACGCCCCGGACGGCGGTCATCTGCGAACAGATCAATCGTCGTGCGATCCAGTTGTTCTTTTGCCATAGGTAGCGGTACAACCAGGGAAGTTTTTACATCGGAAAACGGCAAGCCGATTCCTGACGAGCGTTTCACACATTTCGGGCTAAGAAACCCTGACCCAATTTACCCCCCGCGACTCAGCCTGAGTGAAACGGGGCGGCAAAATTATAGCGCGCAATCATACACTGGCGCGCCTGGGGTTCACAACGCCTGATTGCCCTGATTTCATGATAACTTTCTAAGTTGTGCAGGCTTTTTGCACAATTTATCCCCAGGATGTTAAACCTTAGTCCACATCGATGAAACGGTGAACAGCACGCAGCACGGCCTCAGGTTTTTCCGCGTGAACCCAATGTCCGGTTCCGGCGACGACATAGGCTTTGGCCTGCGGGAACTGACGGGCAATATCTTCGCGGTAAGCGTCCTGCACATACGGCGACAATCCGCCGCGGATAAATAACGCCGGGTGATCCCACGCCGGTACGTCTTCCCAGCCGGTGATGGTTTCATATTCACTGAGCAGCACCGGAACGTTGAAGCGCCATTCTCCCTGCTGGAAAGATTTCAGCAGAAACTGAATCACGCCATCTTCCTTTATATACTCGCGCATACAGGCGGCAGCCGACGTGCGGTCACGTAATCCGGCAGCGGTGACGGCGTTAATCGCCGCAAAAATCTCATCGTGACGGCGCACGCGGTAATCGACCGGCGCGACATCAATGGCGATCAGCTTCTCGATACGGTCAGGGATCAGCGCGGTCAGCGCCATCGCTGCTTTGCCGCCCATCGAGTGGCCGATAACAATGATTTTTTGGAAACCCACTTCATCCAGCGTTTCTGCTAAATCCTGCGCCATCGCGGCGTATGACATCTCATCAGAACGCCCGGACTGGCCGTGGTTACGCAAATCGACCTGTAACACTCTATGCTGTTGTTTCAGGTCGCGGCCCAGAACGCCCAGATTATCAAGGGTTCCGAACAAGCCGTGGATTAACAAAACCGGCAGGGCATGGCTGCCAGCGACTTCAGGTTCTTGCAGGCGATAATGTAATTTCATGGCGAAGTTCATACTGATAAACGATTCCATTAGGTTATCATGAGTTGCGGATGATTTTTTAAAACAGAAAGTTTCTGCCAGATGCCTGAGCGGGATTTGACTACCAGAAGCAAGAACAGGCCGGAGCCTGCATGCAGCAAAAACGGGAAGTAGTCTGGTTTTTGCTTCGCGGCACAATTCCCCTGTTTGTTACTGTGTAGAAATTTGTATAATCCTTTTGAATTAAGTAGAAAAACAGTACTGGATAAAGATGAAAACTATTGAGGTTGACGAAGAACTCTACCGCTACATTGCCAGCCACACGCAGGCTATCGGTGAAAGTGCGTCTGATATTTTACGCCGTATGTTGAAGTTTACTGCCGGACAGACCGCTCCTGCCGCGACAGTGAATGCTTCCATTATTGCCGGCACCGTTGCACAGGAAAAACCTGTCGCCGCTGCAGCACCGACGTCGCGTGATAAAGTCCGCGCCGTCCGTGAACTGTTGTTGTCTGACGAATACGCAGAGCAGACCAAAGCGGTGAACCGCTTTATGTTGATCCTGTCGACCTTGTATGGCCTGAACCCGAAAGAATTTGCCGTTGCGACCGAGTCATTAACGGGCCGCACGCGTACCTATTTTGCCGGTGACCAGCAAACCCTGCTGCAAAACGGCATTCATACCAAGCCTAAACACGTTCCCGGAACGCCGTATTGGGTTATTACGAACACCAACACAGGTCGCAAACGCAGCATGATCGAACACATCATGCAACTCATGCAGTTCCCGGCGGAACTGACTGACAAAGTGTGCGGCACCCTCTAAATTTCAGCGTAAGGGAGAAGCGCCAGTGGCTAATCACCCCCGTGCAGGGCAACCTGCTCAGCAAAGCGATTTGATTAATGTGGCGCAGTTAACGTCACAGTATTACGTTCTGCAACCGGATCCGGCTAACACAGCACACGCTGTGAAATTCGGCACGTCCGGTCATCGCGGTAGTTCGTTGCGTCACAGCTTTAATGAAGCGCACATCCTGGCCATTGCTCAGGCAATTGCTGAAGTGCGTAAAGAGCAGGGCACCACCGGCCCGTGCTACGTGGGTAAAGACACACATGCGTTGTCCGAACCGGCGTTTATCTCTGTGCTGGAAGTGCTGACGGCGAATGGCGTAGATGTCATCGTTCAGGACGACAACGGCTTCACGCCGACGCCTGCGGTGTCTCACGCTATCCTGACCCACAACCGCAACGGCGGCGCGCTGGCTGATGGCATCGTCATCACCCCTTCGCACAACCCGCCGGAAGATGGCGGCATAAAATACAATCCGACCAACGGTGGCCCGGCAGATACCAATCTGACCTCCGTGATTGAGAAACGCGCTAACGCACTGCTGGCTGCCAAGCTTGCGGGTGTGAAACGTCAGTCTCTGGATCAGGCGTGGAAAAGTGGTCATCTGGTGGCGCAGGATCTGGTTCAACCGTTTATCGAAGGCCTGACCGATATCGTTGATATGGCCGCGATTCAGAAAGCAGGCCTGAAACTGGGTGTGGATCCTCTCGGTGGTTCCGGTATCGAATACTGGAAGCGCATCGCTGAGCATTACAAACTGGATCTGACGCTGGTGAACGATGAAGTCGATCAGACTTTCCGTTTCATGCATCTCGATCACGATGGTGTGATCCGCATGGACTGCTCGTCTGAATCCGCCATGGCCGGTTTGCTGGCGCTGCGGGATAAATTCGATCTGGCCTTTGCCAATGACCCTGACTACGACCGACACGGTATCGTGACGCCAGCCGGTCTGATGAACCCGAACCATTATCTGGCGGTGGCGATTCAGTACCTGTTCCAGCACCGTCCGCAGTGGGGCAAAGAGGTTGCCGTCGGTAAAACGCTTGTATCCAGCGCGATGATCGACCGCGTAGTGGAAGATTTAGGCCGTAAACTGGTAGAAGTACCGGTAGGCTTTAAATGGTTCGTTGATGGTCTGTTTGACGGCAGCTTCGGTTTTGGTGGCGAAGAAAGTGCAGGGGCTTCTTTCCTGCGTTTCAACGGCACCCCGTGGTCTACCGACAAAGACGGTATCATCATGTGCCTGCTGGCGGCGGAAATCACCGCCGTCACCGGCAAGAATCCGCAGGAACATTACAACGAGCTGGCTGCCCGCTTTGGCGCGCCAAGCTACAACCGTATTCAGGCACCTGCAACTCACGCGCAGAAAGCCGCGCTGTCTAAACTTTCTCCTGAACAGGTGAAAGCCGACACGCTGGCCGGTGACCCGATCACTGCCCGTCTGACCAACGCTCCGGGTAACGGCGCGTCAATCGGCGGCCTGAAAGTGATGACCAAAAACGGCTGGTTCGCGGCACGTCCGTCGGGTACAGAAGAAGCCTACAAAATTTATTGTGAAAGCTTCCTCGGTGCTGAACACCGTGAACAAATCGAGAAAGAAGCGGTAGAAATCGTCAGCAAGGTTCTTGCCGACGCTAAATAAGCCCTTTCTTCACCTCATCAAAAGCGCTGATTATTCAGCGTTTTTTTTTTGCGCGTTTCTTGCCGCCAGTTCAGAGACGAAAAAGATATATCTAAATGCGCTTTTCGGCTTGCCAGTTTCTGAAAATCGATCTAGTTTAGATATATCGAAATGATTCGATATATCTAAATAGGACGTAAACTATGTTTAGCAAAATGTTTGAAGGCCGCCACCGCGGTCACGGTTGCCGGGAAGAAGGGCATCGTGGTCATTGCCGTCATGAATCAGATCGCAGCGATCACAGCGAGCGTCACATGTTGCGCCGGGATGGCCGCCATCGTGGTGAAGAACGTGGTGAAGAAGGGCGCGAACGTCGCGGACGTGGCGAAGGCCGTCGCGGTGGCCGTGGCGAGCGCGGTGTGCATCGTCTGTTTGAACACGGTGATTTGCGCCGCGTGCTGCTGGCGCTGGTGGCGAAGAAACCGAGCCACGGTTATGAGCTGATCAAAGCCATCGAAGAAGCGTCTTCCGGTCTGTATGTGCCAAGCCCGGGCGTCATTTACCCGACGCTGACGCTGCTGGAGGAGCAGGATTTTCTCGAGCCTGTCGCCACCGGTAATGGTCGTAAAAGCTATCAGATAACTGAAGCCGGAAAAGTCGAACTGGCGCAGCATCAGGCGGCGGTGGATGTGATTTTTGCCCGTCTGGCTGGCGCTCAGCGTCCGCGCGAAAACAATCTGGCAGAAGGTATTCATGAATCGATGCACCGCCTGCGTCACGCGCTGCGCGGCAATATGATGCGTTCGGATTTAACGCCGGAGCAGGTGGTGCGGGTGAGTGCCATTTTGCAGCAGGCTGCGGAAAGTCTGGAAGCTGAATTTGGCGAAGCCAAACCGGAAACTGACGAACCTAAGGCATAAAACGATAGCCCACGCCGGTTTCAGTCAGTAAATGACGCGGCCGGGTGGCGTCGGCCTCCAGTTTCTGGCGCAAATGCCCCATGTAGATGCGCAGATAATGGCTGTGTTCGACGTAATTCGGGCCCCACACGTGGCTCAGTAACTGACGCTGAGTAATCACTTTGCCGCTGTTTGCCAGCAGTTCGGCCAGCAGGCGAAACTCAATCGGCGTCAGATGACAGTCTTCCCCGTTTCGCTGTACGCGGCGGTTGATCAAATCTACCGTCACATCCGCAAATGTGACCAGCGGACTTTCCTGCGAACTGCCCGCATGACGGCGCAACGCAACGCGAACCCTCGCCAGCAGTTCACCAACGCCAAACGGCTTGGTCAGAAAATCATCAGCACCGGCATCCAGCGCAGCAATTTTGTCTTCTTCGCTCGTGCGTGCTGACAACACAATAATTGGGATGGCGCTCCAGTGGCGCAAATCGCGGATATACGTCAGGCCGTCACCGTCCGGTAAACCGAGATCGAGAATGATCAGATCCGGTTTACGCGTGCCGGCCTCAATCAGCCCGCGTTGCAGCGTCTCACTTTCAAACACCCGTAAGCCTTCCGCCTCGAGCGCCGTGCGCACAAAGCGGCGGATCTCTTTTTCGTCTTCAACAATTAAAATATTTACCGGGGATGCGCTCACGTTGCCTCGTCGATGTCAGTGTCCATATCCGCTTCCATCTCAGGCAGGGCTTCCAGCGGCAGCCTGAAACGGAAACGCGCGCCGCCGTCAGGGCCATTCTCCGCCCAAATACGTCCGTCGTGCACCTCAATAATGGCACGGCAAATCGCTAATCCCAACCCCACGCCGGGAATGGCTGACTCTTTATTTCCCCTGGCGAATTTTTCGAAAATAGCGTGTTCGGCACCGGCCGGAATTCCCGGACCGTTATCCCAGACTTCGATCTCCAGCCACTCATCCAGTGGTGTGGCTTTTATGCCAATCGTCGCGCCAATTCCGGCATATTTATGGGCATTTTCCAGCAGATTGATCAGCACCCGTTCAATCAGGCTGGCGTCGCAGTTCACCAGCACCATTTCCTTCGGCAAATCTATCTCGATGTGGTCGTGAGCCAGCACCGGCTCAAGCATCCGCAGCGCGCTGCCGGTGATTTCTTCCACTGACTGCCACTCTTTGCGCAGATTAAATCCGCCGGACTGAATGCGCGCCATATCCAGCAGATTATTCACCAGCCGTGTGGTGCTCAGTACCTGCTGGCGGATCTGGCTGGCCTGCGGGGCGTGCTTCGAACCTTCCGACGCCAGATCCAGCGTCAGGATTTCCGCCTGCCCGAAAAGCACCGTCAGCGGTGTGCGCAGGTCATGGGAAAGCGCTGAAAGCAGTGAGTTGCGCAGTTGCTCGCGTTCAGTTTCCAGTCTTGCTGTTTCCGCGCTGGCGGCCAGATGCAGACGTTCCAGGGCATTAGCAATCAGCACGGTGAAAGTTTGTAGCAGACGTTGCTGTTCCGGCACCAGTAGCTGGCGGATATTCGGCGGTTCGACCGCCAGCAGACCGCGCGATTCCCCGGAAGCAATCAGCGGCAGAAGCTGATACGGCACGCCGGGCAGGGTATCGGTGCCCGCACCGGCAGGAAGTTTTTTATCGAAACTCCAGCGGGCGATGGCGTCATCCACCACAATCGACGTGGTTTCACCGGCAGGTTGTGCCAGTTCGCCATTCTCCTGCGGCAGCAAAATGGCGGTTTTGGCATTCAGGCTGGACGAAATAAAGTGGCGGCTGGTTTGCGCAATGGCTTCCGGCGTCAGCGACTGGCTCAGCCCTTTGGACATTTCATACAGATGCTGCGCGCGTTTTTCACGGTGACGGGCGATGCGCGCCTGATAACGCACACCGGCGGTCAGATTCCCGATCAGAATACCGACAATCAGCATGACGCCGAACGTCACCAGATACTGTGCATCAGTGACCGCCAGCGAGCCGCGCGGCTGGACGAAAAACAGATCGAAGCTGACGACATTGATTACTGCCGCCAGCACCGACGGCCAGCGGCCATAAAACAGCGCGACAATCACCACGCCGAGCAGATACACCATCACCAGGTTGGCCTGATCGAAGGTCGGCACCAGCCATTGCGACATCACGGTGATCACCGCACACAGCGCCACTGCCAGTGAGCAGCCCCAGAGCTGGCGGCTGAAGCGGTCAGCGAATGTGCGTGAGTCCTGTTCTTTGCGTGCCGGATTGGGCGGAGAATCTTCCAGTCCGACCACGATGAGATCGAGATCCGGCGCGATATCTGCCAGTTTATCGGCAAAACTGGCACTGAACTTCCAGCGTTTTTCGCGGCGGCGGCCGGTCACGATTTTGCCCAGACGATGCTCGCGGGCGTAGCGCAAAATCGCCTGTTCTTCCTGCGGATCGGAGAGCGTGGCGGTTTCCGCGCCCAGTTCCTGCGCCAGTTTCAGGGAATGCAAAATGGCGCGTCGCTGGCCTTCCGGCAGACGATGCAGACGAGGCGTTTCTACATACACGGCGTGCCAGACGCAGCCGAGACGTGCGGCCATGCGCGACGCAACACGCACCAGTTTTTCATTACCGCCGCCGTGACCAATGCACAGCAACAGCGCATCGCGGGTATGCCAGACACGATTAACGCCCTGATCGTCGCGATATTCGCGCATCTGATCGTCAACGCGATCGGCGGTGCGGCGCAGGGAAAGCTCGCGCAGGGCAATCAGATTGCCTTTACGAAAGAAGTGTTCGATGGCGCGTTCGGCCTGACCGGGAATATAAACTTTGCCTTCTTTCAGGCGCTGGCGCAGGGAGTCTGGCGGCAAATCCACCAGCACCACTTCGCTGGCGTCATCAAACAGACGGTCGGGAACGGTTTCGCGAATAATAATGCCGGTGACGCCGCTGACCACATCGTTCAGGCTTTCGAGATGCTGCACGTTGACGGTGGTAAACACGTCGATTCCGGCATCGAGTAACTCTTCGACATCCTGCCAGCGCTTCGGATGGCGCGAACCGGCGGCGTTACTGTGTGCCAGTTCGTCCATCAGGATCAGGGCAGGGCGGCGGGCCAGCGCGGCATCGAGGTCAAATTCCTGCACCTGACGACCGCGGTGGTTTATGCGTTTCGGGGGTAACAGAGAAAGCCCCGGCAGCAGCGCCTGCGTTTCCTCCCTTCCGTGGGTTTCCACCACGCCAACCAGCACGTCGAGACCGGTGGCACGCAGACGCTGTGCTTCCTGCAACATGGCAAAAGTTTTTCCGACGCCCGCACAGGCGCCGAAAAAGACTTTCAGTTGCCCGCGTGGCTTCTCATTGGCGAGCGCCAGCAGGCTGTCAGGATCGGGTCTTTCTTCTGTCATATCACCCTTCATACTTCGAGCTGCAGGTGCGTTGGCTTCACTCAGTCACCCGAATCACTTACTTATGTAAGCTCATCGGGACTCCTTCACTTGTCGCCTTCCTGCAACCCGAATTATTTTGGTTGGTTAATTGGTTAATTGGTTAATTGGTTTTCAGTTCATCCAGCGCCTGATTCAGGCCGAGCACGTTAACCACGTCGGGGCCGAGGAAACCAATCAGCGGCAATGATGTATTATCATCAATCAATTTATTCACTTGCGCCAGTGGCAGACCACGCGCGGCAGCAATGCGCGGTGCCTGCCATTGGGCGGCGGCGACCGAAATCTGCGGGTCTAAACCACTGCCACTGGCGGTGACCAGATCCACCGGCACCGCCGCCGGACTTTGCGGGTTGGCCTTGCGCAGCGCAGCCACACGGTCTTTCACCGCCTGATCCAGCGCCGGATTACTGGCCGCCAGATTGCTGCCAGCGGACGCCATCGGGTTATATGGCGAGTCGGAGGTGACAGAAGGACGTCCCCAGAAATAATCATTACGGGTAAAATTCTGCCCGATCAGTTCTGAGCCAATCACTTTGTTGCCGCTGTCTTTTACCAGCGAACCCATGGCCTGAGTACGGAACACCAGCTCGGAAACCCCGGTGGTCAGCAGCGGATAAACGACGCCGGTCGCCAGCGTCAGCAGAACCGTCATCACCAGAGCCGGGCGGACATAGGACATTCTTTTAACGGACATAATGGTCTTCCTCAAAAATCAGCTCAGATGTAAAACGGTCAGGATCACGTCAATCAGTTTGATACCTGCAAACGGCACCAGCAGTCCGCCGACGCCATAAATCCACAGGTTACGGCGCAGCAGGGCGGCGGCACTCATGGCTTTATAGCTCACGCCTTTCAGCGCCAGCGGGATCAGGAACACAATCACCAGGGCGTTGAAAATAACTGCCGACATAATGGCCGACGACGGCGACGTCAGGTGCATGACGTTCAGCGCATTCAGCTGCGGATAGGTCGCCGCGAATGCCGCCGGGATAATGGCGAAATACTTCGCCACGTCGTTGGCGATACTGAAGGTGGTCAGTGAGCCGCGCGTCATCAGCATCTGTTTACCGATATGCACCACTTCAATCAGCTTGGTCGGATTGGAATCGAGATCGACCATGTTCCCCGCTTCTTTCGCCGCCTGTGTACCGGAGTTCATCGCCACCGCGACATCTGCCTGCGCCAGAGCCGGGGCGTCGTTGGTACCGTCGCCGGTCATCGCCACTAAACGGCCTTCCGACTGATACTGACGGATCAACGCCAGTTTGGCTTCCGGCGTGGCTTCCGCCAGAAAATCATCCACACCTGCTTCGGCGGCAATCGCAGCGGCGGTCAGACGGTTATCCCCGGTGATCATCACCGTTTTGATGCCCATTTTGCGCAGTTCGGCGAAACGTTCCTTGATGCCGCCTTTGACGATATCTTTCAGTTCGACCACGCCCAGCACTTTTGCGCCTTCGGCCACCACCAGTGGCGTGCCGCCTTTGCGCGCTACGTTTTCCACCAGACCATCGACGGCTTTCGGGAAGGTGCCGCCGTTGGATTCCACATGACGACGGATCGCATCCACCGCACCTTTACGAATACTGCGCTCGCCGACGTTTACGCCGCTCATGCGGGTTTGCGCGGAGAAGGGCACGAAGGTCGCATTCAGTGAATGAATATCGCGTTCGCGCAGGTTAAAGCGCTGCTTCGCCAGCACTACGATACTGCGGCCTTCCGGCGTTTCATCCGCCAGAGACGATAACTGCGCGGCATCGGCCAGTTCCTGTTCCGTCACCTGAGGGGCGGGCAGGAACTGCGAGGCCTGACGGTTACCGAGCGTGATGGTGCCGGTTTTATCCAGCAGCAGCACATCCACGTCGCCAGCGGCTTCTACCGCACGACCGCTGGTGGCAATCACGTTGGCTTCCAGCATACGGCTCATCCCCGCCACGCCGATAGCCGACAGCAAACCGCCGATGGTGGTCGGGATCAGACACACCAGCAGCGCGACCAGCACGGTGACAGTCACCGGAATACCGGCGTGGCTTGCGCCCACGCTGAACAGTGAGAACGGATACAGCGTGGCCGTTGCCAGCACGAACACCAGCGTCAGCGCCACCAGCAAAATGGTCAGCGCCACTTCGTTCGGGGTCTTGCGGCGTTTCGCGCCTTCGACCATCGCAATCATGCGATCGAGGAAGGTATCGCCGGGGTTGGCCGAACACTCCACAACCAGCCAGTCGGACAACACGCGCGTCCCGCCGGTAACCGAGGAGAAATCACCGCCGGATTCGCGGATCACTGGCGCGGACTCACCGGTAATCGCGCTTTCATCCACAGATGCACCGCCGATCAGCACTTCACCGTCGCACGGCACGGTATCGCCCGCTTCGATCAGCACGTAATCGCCTTTGCGCAACGTATCGGCAGCGACTTTGATCACCGGCGATTCAGGGCGCGGTTCGTAGATTTTTTTCGCCCAGCTGGTTTTCTGCACGCCTTTCAGGCTCTGCGCCTGCGCCTTGCTGCGGCCTTCCGCCAGCGCTTCGGCGAAGTTGGCAAACAGCACGGTGAACCATAGCCACAGCGACACGCTGCCGGTAAAAGCCGCGCTGCCGTCGGTACGGTGCAGCAAGATCGCCAGCCAGATAAGGGTGGTCAGGATGCTGCCCAGATACACCACGAACATCACCGGATTGCGCCACTGAACGCGGGGATCCAGCTTTTTCACCGAATCCAGCAGGGCAGTGCGGATCAGGCGGGGTTCAAATAACGCACGTTGTTTACGACTCATCTTTTTAGTCTCTATATTCATCAGTTCAACGAGTTACGCAGCATTACTGTGCTGACCAGACCTGCAAATGTTCCGCGACCGGTCCCAGCGCCAGTGCCGGAATAAAGGTCAGCGCGCCGACTAACAACACGGTGCCGACCAGCAGACCGATAAACAGCGGGCCGGACGTCGGCAGGGTGCCGTTGCCTGCCTGCTGGCGCTTTTTCGCCACCAGTGAACCGGCAATCGCCAGCACCGGAATGATCACCCCGAAGCGGCCAAAGAACATGCACGCGGCCAGCAACAGGTTGTAGAACGGTGTGTTCACACTCAGCCCGGCAAATGCGCTGCCGTTGTTGTTGGCGGCGGAGGACACCGCGTACAGCACTTCACTGAAACCATGTGCGCCGGGGTTTAAAATCCCCGCGCGACCTGCGTCGGTGACCAGTGCCAGCGCAGTGCCAAGCAGCACCAGCGTCGGTGTAACCAGGATCGCCAGTGCGGTCATCTTCATGTCGTAAACGTCGATTTTCTTACCGAGATATTCCGGTGTGCGGCCTATCATCAGCCCGGCGATAAACACCGTCAGCAGCACGAACAACAGCATGCCGTACAGGCCGGAACCCACGCCGCCGAACACCACTTCACCGATCTGCATCAGCCACATCGGTACCATGCCGCCGAGCGCGGTGAAGGAATCGTGCATGGCGTTGACCGCACCGCACGATGCCGCCGTGGTGACCACCGCATACAGGCTGGAAGCCAGAATGCCGAAGCGGCTTTCCTTCCCTTCCATATTGAAGTTGCTGTCAGCGCCGAGCATCGTGAAGTGCGGATTGCCCTTGAGTTCGGCGTACATCACCACCACCACAGAGACGACGAAAATCACCGACATCGCCCAGACCAGCGCGTGTCCCTGACGGTTGTCGCCGACCACCCGGCCAAACGCGAAGCACAGCGCACAAGGGATAATGAAAATTGCCAGCATCTGCACTATGTTGGTCAGCGCCGTCGGGTTCTCAAACGGATGCGCGGAGTTAGCGCCAAAGAAGCCACCGCCGTTGGTGCCGAGCATTTTGATCGCTTCCTGAGAAGCCACCGGCCCCATCGGCAACGTCTGTTGCAGGCCTTCCAGCGTAGTGATGTGCTGATACGCTTCGAAGTTTTGCAGTACGCCCTGACTGACGAAAAACAGCGCCAGCAGGAAAGATACCGGCAGAAGCAGATACAGCGTGATGCGCCATAAATCTATCCAGGCATTACCGATGGTCTGCGCTGAAGGACGCGCAAAAGCGCGGATCAGAGCGAACGCTACGGCGATACCGGTGGCAGCAGAGAGGAAGTTTTGCACGGTCAGTCCGACCATCTGACTGAGATAGCTCAGCGTACTTTCGCCGCTGTAAGCCTGCCAGTTAGTGTTGGTGACGAAACTCACCGCGGTGTTAAAGGCCAGATCCCATGACAGTCCGCCATAGTGCTGCGGATTCATCGGCAACGCGCCCTGTGCCATCAGCATCGCCGTCAGCACAATAATGCCCAGAATGTTGAATACCATGATCGCCAGCGCGTACTGCCACCAGTTCATTTCAGCATGGCTGCTGCCAGACGTGCGTAAAACACCGTTTTCTATGCGCTGAATAAATGCGCCGGGCTGTCCTTCGATCAGTTGAGCAATAAAGTTACCCAGTGGTTTTGCCAGCAGCAAAAGCACCAGCATAAAACTGGCAATCAGTAAGAATCCGGTTGCGGCCATTTAAAAATCCTCCGCATTCAGCAGGGCATAAACCAGATAGCCGAGCAGCAGAAGAACCAGTAATGCGCCGCAGATTACGCCAACACTCACAATCCACCTCCACAGGTGTGTTTTTATGTTGTGGCGAGAATAAGGAAAGGCGGGAAAAGATCCTGAAAAGAAACATAACCGCAGTGTAAAAAAAGTATAAAAATTCCTTCGTCCTGGAAACCACAGCGGCGTTACCTGCGCTCAATAACCCGAATCACTGACCTGAGTCAGCTCATCGGGATTCTTTCGCTGGGTGCCTTGCTGTGACTCCAATGACTTAGGAATTAGTGATTAACTTTAATTGCGTATTTATTTAACCATTCTGTAACTCAATTACAGCGCCAGGGCGAAATTGGCGAATATTTACACTTTTAAGTGGTCAGATGAGTAGTAAAATTTCATCAATTGCAGTATATTTTTCGCAACTTACAGTTTCCGAAAACTTTCCAAATTTCACAGGAGCAACGCGATGAATGAATACACGCCATATACAATGACCCGCATACTGGCCCGCCGCGCTTTTGTTATCGCAGCCGGTGTTCTGGCCCTGCCGGTCATGCTGTTCCGCGCTGACCGCGCCCGTTTTTACAGCTATTTACACCGCGTCTGGATGAAAACCAGCGATAAGCCGGTGTGGCTGAGTCATGCTGAGATGGCGACACAAGATTTTTACTGATTTATTCCCGTCGTCCTTGACGCCGCAGCTGCGTTGGCTACATTCGCTCACCCGAATCACTGACCTCAGTCAGCTCATCGGGATTTGCTCATTTGCCGTCTTGCTGCAACGCCAATGACTCGGGACTAACCTGAGATGTTTAAGAAACCCCGTTTCCCTGCGGGGTTTTTTATTGCTTGTCGATAAACCTGTACAACATTATTTTTATGTATAACTTGTGCTAAGGTTATACATGCAGGTGATGAAGTTAAGGCACCCCTCTTTTTTCTCAATACCGGGAGCTGACCATGGCGAAAACAATTCCAGTTGGCATCAGTGCATGTCTGTTGGGCGACAACGTGCGTTTTGATGGCGGTCATAAACGCCTGGCGTTTGCCGTCGAGCAGTTATCGCCTTATGTGCGCTTTGAGTCGATCTGTCCGGAAATGGCCATCGGCTTGCCGGCACCTCGTGCCGCACTGCGTCTGATTAAACACGATGACGGCGTGATCATGCGTTTCAGCAACGATGACACGACCGATATCACTGAGAAGATGCAGGCCTACGCGGAAAAACGCGTTGCACCGCTCGATCACCTTTGCGGCTATATCGTTTGTGCAAAATCTCCCAGCTGCGGAATGGAGCGGGTGCGGGTGTACAGCGCCAACGGTAAAGATGCCAAAAAATCCGGCGTCGGAATTTATACCGCCGAGCTGATGAAGCAGCATCCCTGGCTGCCGGTAGAAGAGGACGGGCGTCTCAATGATCCGGTGTTACGTGAGAATTTTGTCGAGCGCATTTTTACGCTGTTTGAACTGAATCAGCTGCGGGAAAGCGGTCTGACGCGCGGCAAACTGATGGCTTTCCACAGCCGTTATAAACTCATTCTGCTGGCCCACTCGCAGCCGGAATACCGCGAGCTGGGGCGCTTTGTTGCCGCAATGGCCGAATGGGATTCCCTTGAAGAATACTTTAAAGAATATCGCCTGCGGTTAATGAATCTGCTGAGTCATAAGGCCACGCGTCGTAATCACACCAACGTGCTGATGCACGTGCAGGGATATTTCCGTAAACAGCTGAGTTCGCCGCAACGTCAGGAACTGGCCGGGCTGATCGACCGTTACCGTCAGGGCATGCAGCCGCTGCTGGCGCCAATCACGTTGCTCAAGCATTACATGTCGGAATATCCGGACGCTTATCTGGCTGACCAGCGTTATTTCGAGCCTTACCCGGAAGCACTAAAACTTCGATACGGACATTAAAAGGAGTGTTATGACCACGCATTTAGTCTGGTTCCGTAATGATCTGCGGATAACCGATAACCGCGCGTTGCATGCTGCCTGTGAAGACCCGCAGGCGCGAGTGATTGCCCTTTTTATCGCCACGCCGGAACAGTGGAAACAGCATCAGATGGCACCACGGCAGGCGATGTTTATTTATCAGCATCTTCAGGCACTGCAACATTCACTGGCTGAGCGCGGTATCGGACTGCATTACCATCAGTGTGATGATTTTGCTGACAGCGTGGACTGGCTGAAGGATTTCTGTAAATCCGAAAAAGTGGATGCGCTGTTTTACAATAAACAGTATGAATTCAATGAACGTCAGCGCGATGCAGCAGTTGAAAAAGCGGTCAGTGAATCGGCCATCTGCCACGCGTTTGACGACAGCTTGCTGCTGCCGCCGGGTTCGGTCACGACCGGCAATAATGAAATGTACAAGGTGTATACGCCTTTTCGCCGCGCGTTTTTATCCCGCCTGACCGAGTCCGACAGCCGTTCCCTGCCTGCGCCACAAGCCCGGGAAAATGCCGGAAAAGTGGTGATGCACCGGCTGATGCCCTTCGATTATCCGCTGGCGGATATTGGTGACGACTTTGCGATTGGCGAAGAAGCTGCGCGTCATCAGCTGCGCAGTTTCTGCCGGGAACAGGTTCAGGATTATCTCGAACAACGCGATCTACCGGCGGTCGACGGCACCAGTTCGCTGTCGCCGTATCTGGCGATTGGTGTGCTATCGCCGCGTCAGTGTCTTAACCGTCTGCGCACCGAATGCCCGGATGTGCTGGAAAAAACCGACGGCGGCGCGTTCGGCTGGCTGAATGAGCTGGTGTGGCGTGAGTTTTACCGTCATCTGATTGTTGCCTGGCCGAAGCTTTGTAAGCATCAGCCGTTCGTGGAATGGACCGACAATGTACGCTGGCGTCATGCACCGGAAGAGTTACAGGCGTGGAAAGACGGTAAAACCGGTTATCCGATTGTGGATGCGGCAATGCGTCAGCTGAATTCGACAGGCTGGATGCATAACCGCCTGCGTATGATTGTCGCCAGTTTTCTGGTGAAAGATTTGCTGATCAACTGGCGCGAAGGCGAGCGTTATTTCATGTCGCAACTGCTCGACGGCGATCTGGCGGCCAACAATGGCGGCTGGCAGTGGGGCGCTTCTACCGGCACCGACGCCGCACCGTATTTCCGTATTTTCAACCCGACCACGCAGGGTGAACGTTTTGATAAAGCAGGACGCTTTATCAAAGCCTGGGTGCCTGAACTGGCGGATGTGCCAGAAAGAGACATTCATCAACCCCATCGCTGGGCGGAAAAACAACATCGCGTGCTAGACTACCCGCTGCCGGTTATTGATCATGCGCGGGCGAGAAAAGACACGCTCGCGGCGTTTGAGGCGGCAAAAAACCGGTCTGACTGACCTTACTCTCACCACGACAAGGAGCGATGTGATGAAAAAGCACCTGCTGGCGCTGATGCTGGCATGCTGGGCGGGACAGGCCACCGCAGGATTTGATGTGGTGGCGCTGGGCGTGAACGGCGGCGTCGAAGAAGGCAATCTCACCTCGTACCTGATCAGAAGTGATGATCAAAAACTCTATCTCGGGCTGGATGCCGGTTCTGTTTTACCGGGCATCCGCAAGGCGCTGGATAAGGGCAGTTTTCCGCAGGTGACCGCTGAAAATGCCGCGCCACTGACCCCGCAGGGTGCGGTTTTCCGCAATCTGATTGGCGGATACTTTATCAGTCACGGTCATCTCGACCATCTTGCAGGGTTGATTATCAGCTCGCCGGAAGACAGCAAAAAAACGATTTACGGCACGGCGGATACCATCGGTACGCTGCGTCAGCATTATTTCAATGGCCGCGTCTGGCCTAACTTCACCGACTCCGGCAGCGGTTTGCGCATCGGCACTTATCGCCTGAATCAGCAGCGTCCGGCACAACGTTTCTCCCTCGGGCTGACCGGTCTGGACGGCAATATTTATCCGCTCAGCCATGGCGGCACACCATCGAGCATGATTCTGGTGAGCCGCAATAACGAGTCGTTTGCCTTCTTCGGCGATACCGGCCCGGATGAAGTCGAAAAATCGAAGAACCTGGATACCGTTTGGCGCGTGCTGGGTGATGAGGTGAAAGCCAAACGGCTGAAAGGCATCATCATCGAGACCTCTTATCCTGATGGTGTGCCTGACAGCAAACTGTTCGGGCACCTGACACCGGACTGGTTGCTCAAAGAACTGGGGATTTTGCAGCAATACGCAGGGGGTGAGGGTTCGCTGAAAGATATGACGGTGATCATCAGCCACGTCAAACCGGGCCTGAAAGCGGGTGCGGATCCTGAAAAAGAGATCATGGCACAGCTGGAGAAAGGCAATAAATTTGGCGTGAAGTTTGTCAGAATGGCGCAGGGTGATAAATTAGAGGTCAAATAGACCATTCATTTAATAACGAGAAACGCCATGAATAATCTCCAGCTTGAACGCCTGATTAATCAGAAACTGGACATCAGCAACTACAAAGATTACGCGCCGAACGGATTACAGGTTGAAGGCCGTCGCGAAGTACAGCGCGTGGTGACCGGTGTGACGGCGTCGCAAGATTTGCTGGATGCCGCGATTGCGGTGGAAGCCGATGCGGTGCTGGTGCATCACGGTTACTTCTGGAAAGACGAACCGGCTGAAATTCGTGGCATGAAACGCAACCGTCTCAAGACGTTGCTGGCGACCGATACCAACATGTACGCCTATCATCTGCCGCTTGACGGCCATCCTGAACTGGGCAATAACGCGCAGCTGGCAAAGCTGTTCGGAATTAATGTGCAGGGCGAAATTGCCGTGCTGTTGCCGTGGGGCGAGCTGGAAAAACCGCTGACCGGTGAAGAGTTTCGCCAGCGCATCGAAGTGACGCTGGATCGCAACGTCCTTCACAGTTCACAGAATGCACCGGCTGAAATCCGCCGTGTGGCGTGGTGTTCCGGTGGTGGTCAGGGCTACATTCAGAAAGCGGCGGAATATGGCGTCGATGCCTTTATCAGCGGCGAAGTGTCCGAACAGACGATACATATTGCCCGCGAAATGGGACTGCATTTCTACGCCGCCGGCCATCACGCCACAGAACGTTATGGCGTGAAGGCACTGGGTGAATGGCTGGCAGCGGAACATGGGTTAGACGTCATGTTTATCGACATTGATAACCCTGCCTAGGGGCTATTTTATTTGCCATTCTGAATCCGGGCAGTGCTCGTGACAGTCACGTACTCATTGTACGCTCCTGTCCCTGCGCGCTGGCCGAATCCAAACTGCCTGCAACGATTACGCCCCTTACTTATGTATCGTTTTATCAGTTGTCTCTTCAGAAACGCTGTCTTCCAGCAGGGTAAACGCCCGCTGTAATCCGGTATCCACTTCGGGGTCTGCGCCCTGCGGTGGATACTTGCTTTCCTCTTCTTCCTCTTCTTCCTCTTCTACCTCTGCGGCTTCGCTTTCCTCAACCAGCGGTTCAACCACATTTTCCGGCGCGGGCATGGTGTCCTGAATCATCTGCTCATCAAACGCCGGATTCAGTGCAGGAGAGAGCGGGGAACTGCTGAGGCTGTCCGGCATGGCGATGTGCGGAACCGGTGCATCGACCGCCATCTGCGTCTCTTCTTCTTTTTTCGATGTCCGGCTCAGCGCCACAATGCCGCCGCCGCAAATAGCAAAAAATGCGTACAAAATATTGCCACCCAGTGGCTCGATCAGCGCGCCGACCGCCAGCGGACCGATACAGGCACCGACGCCGAACGCCATCAGCAGACAGGCGGACAGCGAAACACGCCGTTCCGGCTCGATCATGTCATTGGCCAGCGCGACGACCAGCGGGTACAACGTGAACTGCATCAGGCTGACGATAAAACCGATGCCAAGCAGCAGCGGGAAGGAGATATGCGTGAGCAGAGCCAGCGGCAATGCCGCCACGGCCAGCAGAATCGCGTTAATGCGCATCAGCATGTTGCGGTTATACCGATCCGAAAGCCAGCTCAGCGGGAACTGCGCCAGTAATCCGGCGAAAATCGCCAGCGCCATAAACAGACCGGTTTGTTGTGTGCTCAGCGATTGCTGGCTGGTGTAAATTGGCGCCAGCCCGTAGAACGACCCGACGACCATGCCAATCAGCAACGTGATAGCCAGCACTTTGGGGATCGCGCCGATAAAGAATTTCAGCTCCATCGGCGCCGGAGACATATGTCCGACGTTGGTGCGCGTCGTCAGGGCAATCGGCACCAGACACAGGGCGAAACACAGCGCGATAACGATAAGCGTACTGACGCCTAAATCGCTGTTGAGCATCAGCACCACCTGACCAAGTGCCATCCCGAGATAAGACGCCACCATATAAAAGCCGAATACCACGCCGCGCTGACTGGCTTCGGCCTGGTCGTTAAGCCAGCTTTCCAGCACCATATATTGCACCATCATGCACAAGCCGATGATCAGGCGCAGCACTACCCAGATCGGGATAATGTCGGTCAGGCCGTGACCCAGCACGGCAGCGGTAATAATGCCGGAACAGGAAACGTATGCGCGAATATGCCCGACGCGGGCAATCAGAATGTGGCCGACTTTACCGCCGATCACCAGCCCGATGTAGTTGGCCGCGATGATTGCCCCGATCATCGCGCCGCTGACGTGGACAGCGGACAAACGCAGGGAAATGTAGGTAGTCAGCAGGCCGGAGCCCAGCAGCATCAGTAATGTCGTGGTGTACAGCGGAAAGAAGAGTGCTAACGGTTTTCTCACAGGCCATCCCTATTGTGTAACGAAGGCGTTATCCAAACGCTAAAAAAACAGCAACTTTTATGAGAGTACCAGTTGCGGACGGCGGGCGAAACCTCAGTGTCCTGCGCAAACGGGCAGATGAGTTGACATCACCACTCGATTTCACGCATAACTGATAACAAATCTCACACTATTGATTTAGTGAATAACCTGATGATCCACAACCTTTCTTTGAGGAGTGCCTGAGTGCAACGAGCACGATGTTACCTGCTGGGTGAACGCGCAGTAGTGCTGGAACTGGAAGCTCCGGTTTCGCTGGTGAGCCAGCAGCGTATCTGGGGACTGGCTCAGCGTTTACAGGATCGGGCGACCTATCACGGTGTCCGCGAAGTCATACCCGGTATGAATAATCTGACGGTGTTACTCACCGACGCACAAAGTTCGGCGCTGGATGCGATTGAACGCCTGCAAACGTGGTGGGAAGAGAGTGAAGCGATTGAGCCGGCATCACGGCTGATTGAAATTCCGGTGATTTACGGTGGCGCACAGGGCCCGGATTTAGATCATGTGGCGCAGCATACCGGTATGACGCCGCGTCAGGTGGTCGAATGCCACAGTGGCATTGATTACACCGTCTACTTCCTCGGTTTCCAGCCCGGCTTCCCTTATCTGGGCGGCATGCCGGAGAAACTGAGCACACCGCGTCGTGGTGAACCGCGTCTTTCTGTACCCGCAGGCTCGGTCGGTATCGGCGGCAGCCAGACGGGCATTTATCCGCTGGCCACGCCGGGCGGCTGGCAGTTGATCGGGCAAACGTCGCTGGCAATGTTTGATCCGCTGCGCGAGATCCCGACATTACTCCTGCCGGGTGACAGCGTGCGCTTCGTGCCACAAAAGGAGGGCGTATGCTGAAGGTTTTACGCGCAGGGATGTTGACCACCGTGCAGGATTTAGGCCGTAACGGTTATCGCCAGCAGGGCGTCAGCCAGTCCGGTGCGCTGGATGCGCCGGCGTTGCGGATTGCTAATCTGCTGGTCGGCAATGATGAGAATGCCGCCGGTCTGGAAATCACGCTCGGTCAGTTCAGCGCAGAGCTCCACCGCGAAGGTTGGATTGCGCTGACCGGTGCGGGCTGCCACGCGCAACTCGATGGCAAAGATCTCTGGACCGGCTGGAACTATCCGGTGAAGCCGGGGCAAATTCTGACCATGAAAATGCCGACGCGCGGTATGCGCAGTTATCTGGCGATTTCCGGCGGGATTGATGTGCCGCAAGTCATGGGGTCGCGCAGTACGGATCTGAAAGCCAGGTTTGGTGGTTTTCAGGGGCGTCAGTTGCAGGATGGCGATCAGCTTCCCACCGGCGACTCATACCAGCAGCCGAAGCATTCCGGCGGCATTAAACAGTTGCTGTTCGGCAACCGTATCCGCGCATTGCCGGGACCGGAATATCAGGAATTCAGCGCGCAGTCGCGTGAAGAATTCTGGCGTGCCTCGTGGCAGCTTAGTCCGCAAAGTAACCGTATGGGCTATCGTCTGCACGGGCATGTCCTGAAGCGCGAAACTGACCGCGAAATGTTGTCGCACGGCTTGTTACCGGGCGTGGTACAGGTGCCGCACGGCGGACAACCGATTGTGCTGATGGCCGATGCCCAGACTACCGGCGGTTATCCGCGTATCGCCTGTGTCATCGAAGCCGATTTATACAATCTGGCGCAAATCCGCCTTGGCGAACCCGTTCACTTTGTGAAATGTACGCCAGAAGAGGCGCAGAAAGCGCTGCGTGAGCAATCGCTGTTTATTGAGCAGGTAAAACGGGGGCTGCATGGTCGTTGATCTCAACGCGGATTTAGGCGAAGGCTGTGCCAACGATGAGGCACTGTTGCAACTGGTCAGTTCCGCCAATATTGCCTGCGGATTCCATGCCGGTGACGCGCAGACCATACGTCAGTCTGTGCGCTGGGCGCTGAAATACGGCGTGGCGATTGGCGCACATCCGTCGTTTCCCGACCGGGAAAACTTTGGCCGTACTGCGATGCGGTTGCCTCCTGAAACGGTGTACGCACAGGTGGTGTATCAGCTCGGCGCACTGGCCGCCATCACCCGTGCGGAAGGCGGGGAAATGGTTCACGTGAAGCCGCACGGCATGCTTTACAATCAGGCTGCGACCGACGCTATTCTGGCTGATGCGATTGCCCGTGCGGTGCATACCATCAACCCGGGGCTGCGTCTGGTCGGACTGGCGGGCAGTGAATTGATCCGCGCGGGTGAGCGGCTTGGGCTGAAAACGCGTCAGGAAGTGTTTGCTGACCGCCGGTATCAAAGTGACGGCACGCTGGTGCCGCGCAGTCAGCCGGATGCCATGATTGAAAGCGACGAACTGGCGCTGGACCAGACGCTGGCAATGGTGCAACAAGGCAAAGTTCTCAGCCGCGAAGGACTCTGGGTGCCGGTCAGCGCCGATACTGTCTGCCTTCACGGCGACGGTGAGCACGCACTGACTTTCGCCCGCCGGTTGCGGGAAGCGTTTGGTGAGCAAAACATTCAGATCAGCGCGGGCTGATCTTAGGGAATCTCAATGCGTAAAGTTCTGGTAACCGGTTTTGAGCCTTTTGGCGGCGAGCGTGTGAATCCGTCATGGGAAGTGGTCAAACAGCTCGGCGATCTGGAGTTATCCGGCGCGCAGATTGTGGTGCGTCAGTTGCCTTGTGTGTTCGGTAAAGCTATTGATGCGCTGAATGCGGCAATTGATGAAATCCTGCCGGAAATGGTGATTTGCGTCGGACAGGCGGGCGGGCGCGTCGATTTCAGTCTCGAACGTGTGGCGATCAACGTCGACGATGCGCGTATTCCTGATAACGAAGGCAATCAGCCGGTGGACGAAACCATTGTCACCGGCGGACCTGCGGCCTATTTTTCCTCACTGCCGATCAAAACGATTGTCAGCGGATTACGCGAATCCGGTATTCCGGCGTGCGTATCACAAACCGCCGGCACCTATGTCTGTAATCACGTGATGTACGGGCTGATGCACCGTCTGGCGCAGCCGTCATGCAAGGTGGTGAAGGGCGGTTTTATCCATATTCCTTATCTGCCGGAACAGGCGGCGAAGCATCCTGGCGCGCCGAGTATGTCAGTACACACTGTCCTGAACGCCCTTGAGCTGACTATCGCTATCGCGCTGCACACGGAACAAGATTTGAAAATTGCTGAGGGTGCGACTCACTGATGCCAGAAGGTCCTGAAATCCGCCGCGCTGCCGATTTACTGGCAGAAGCGGTGGTCAATAAACCGCTTACGGAAGCGTGGTTTGCGTTTCCCTCATTAAAACCTTATCAGTCTGCACTGCGCGGAACGAAAATCACCTCGATTGAAACGCGTGGCAAAGCGCTGCTGACGCACTTTTCTAACGGACTGACGCTCTACAGCCACAATCAGCTCTATGGTGTCTGGCGGGTGGTAAATGCCGGTGAAGTGGCGAAAGAAACCAAACGCTCGCTGCGGGTAAAATTGCAGACCACCGACGCGGCGATCCTGCTGTACAGCGCATCGGAGATCAGTATTTACGATACGGCGGAAATCGAGAATCATCCGTTCCTGCAACGTATCGGCCCCGACGTGCTGGATGAGACGTTGACGGTCGCACAGGTACGTGAGCGGTTACTCTCACCTAAATTCTGCAACCGGCAGTTAGGCGGAATGTTGCTGGATCAGGCTTTTCTGGCCGGGCTGGGTAATTATCTGCGGGCGGAAATTCTCTGGCTGGCGAAACTATTGCCAGATCATAAACCGAAAGAACTGAACGAAGCGGAGCTGGATGCGCTGGCGGATGCCTGTTTGTCTGTTGCGCGGTTATCTTATGCCACACGCGGCACGATGGATGAAAATGTGCATCACGGCGCGCTGTTTCGCTTCAAGGTGTTTGGCCGCACGGGTCAGCCTTGTGAGCGCTGCGGTGATCCGATCGCGAAAACCAGCGTGTCATCGCGACCGTTTTTCTGGTGTCCGGTGTGTCAGGTATGAGTGATAAAAAAGGGCACCGGAGTGCCCTTGCTCTGTCTAATAAGGATCAGAAATTCATTTTGATACCCAGATTGCCGCTGTAGCCTTCCAGATCTGAATCAAAGCCTTTCTGGTAGCGGACGTCAGTATAAATCGTGGTGTTTTCACTGAGTTTGCCCGCCAGACCTGCGCCTGTCTGCCACCAGCTGTCGCTGAATTCTGCTTTCAATCGCTGATCCGCGATTTGTACATCAGGTTCATCGCCGATAGTAGTGACAGCATCCAGCGTCAGATAAGGCGTCCAGGTTGGATTATCCAGGAACAGGCGCACACCGCCGCGTGCCTGCGCGTTACTGGTTGATACGCCGGAGACATGGCTGATGTCATCGTTGAAATCATCCAGATTCAGATACTGATAGATCACCTGCGCCTGTGGTTCAATTTTCAGATTTTCATGCAGGGTAAATGGCTTGCCAGCTTCTACTGACAACGCGACGCCATAACCGTCCTGATCGGCATCATGCGTGCTGTCATAGCTGTTTTTATACCAGCTGCCCATGCCCACCGCGTCAATGTATCCGCCATCTTGCGCTTTCAGCGTGTAATAACCGCCAAAGCTGTAGATGTCGCTGTCTACACTGCCGGTTTGTACGGAATACAACGGATTATTGCTGCGAAGGCTGTCTTCCGCATCAGTATTCTGACGTCCGAGTGTCACGAGAATACCGGCACTGCGTTCGGTGTTTTCTTCGTTTTTATCCCACATCAGATCCATACCCAACTGCGCATACCAGGTATCGGTGTCATAGCTGTAACGACCTGCATCATTTTCAGTGTGAGTACCGACAATCCGACCCCAGGCTCCGTCTTTATGCAACACATCACCGCCGGTACGCTGGTGATAAGTGCCGATGGCATCAAAGCCATACTGCATATTCAGCACCGGCGCCGCGATATATCCCGGCACTTCCTCACGCCATGGCTGAATGTCGTCGGATGGTGTCGGGGTAGGGTTCACATCCGGATTGTTGTCTGGAATATCGTCAGGGATGTTATCAGGATTAGCATCAGGATTGTCGTCCGGATTATCATCTGGCGTTGGGTCCGGAATAGGATCTGGATCCGGGATAGGCGTTGAACAATCGTAACTGGCGCACGTGCTCAGATACCAGTTTTCGCCCTCACCGGTGGTGATATCGCCTTTACGCAGACCGTAGTTGAAAGCGCCGGCAGAAACAGAATTCCCCAGCGTGAAAGCATCGGTTCCCTGCGAATTCGTTCCCTCCACGGTAACCACTTCAATCCCGTTACCCAGCGTATTATTACCGTTGCCGCCAGTGCTGGTGACAAACAGGGTATTTTGACCGGTAATGTCGCCCGTTACGTGGATCTTATCTGTCGGCGAATTACTGTCATCCAGATAAGTATTGATACGGTATGTACCGTCGCCGGTCATATTGCCATTCACGGTCAGCTCAGAATATTCACTACCGCTGTGAGTGAAGTGAGTGGTGCCGCTGGAATTCATCTGCGAAATCGTCGAATCACCGGTCAGCGTCCACAGGCTGGAATCGTCGATGTTGACGCTGTTGGTACTTGCGGTAATGCCTTGCCATTCAGAGCCACTGTTAAGATACACATCCACAACACTGCCGGTATCGACAATTATTTCGCCTTCCATGTGCGAGTTACTTGCAGATAAGTTCACCTGACTTTGCGCGGTCACGCCCGTATCTGTATAACTTTTGGCTCTCAGCAGAATACCGTTTCCGCTTTGCACGGTTGACCCGTTGTTCACGTTAATCCGGGTATTGGCACCTGCAGCCAGTATTCCCTCGCTGGTGGCGCTGCTAACAAGGCTGTTATCCAGCGTTACGACGGCCTGATGGTCTGCATCAAAACCCTGCGTATAGATGCCATTTGCTAATGCACCGGTGGCCGATAATTCGCTGTTGCTGATGGTCATCTGGCTGTTGGCGTAGGAACGGACAGCAGAAGCACCATTACCGGTCGAATTCCCCTTAACTGCGTTGGCACTCAGGGTAGAATCATTCATTGCTACCAGCAGATTACTGTTTGCTCCCTGAGTTGTGATCTCAGCGCCATCAAGATCCATAATCCCTGCGCGGGCAGCGACGACTGCAGCGGAGTTGGAACCTGTGGTGTTGATCTTCATATCTTTGGCAGTCAGTGTGGCGAGGGGCAATCCCGCGTTTGTCGCTTCATTGGAATCGACATAAAGGCCATAGGACTGATCACCCAGAGTCGTGATGCTGACGTTATTTAATTCTGTCTCCCCCCGGGCATCCACCGCATTGGAATGTATGCCATTGGTGGTGAGCGCCAGATCACTGGCGGTTAACTTCGCGCCTTTACTCGCTGTAAAGAATCCGGTGTTATTATCACCTACCGCTGTATATGTCCCGCCATTGAGCGTGACATCGCTGTAAATGTTTGTGTTCACCATAGTATCGCCAGTTCCGGTCATTTCGACGTTGCCGTTTATTATCTCAGCGGTGGCTTTCTTGGTGTCGCTCGAACCTGATACATAAACAGCTGATTGAGTACTTTCAGATTTTTGACTAATGGTGAGGTTTTCAATGATCGCGGTTGAGTCCGATACCGTGATCGCGTTTCGGCCATTGGTTAAGGTAATATCAATATTGCTCAGATCAGCTGACGCACCTGAGCGGATATTAATTCCCCGGGCCTGAGCTGCATCACTGGTGATACGAATATCATTGCCTGTTAAAGCCGATCCTTTATCGGAGACATAAATAACACTGCTATCTTGTTTGCCTGAACTTATATCGGCGTTATTAATTTCAGCCGAAGCACCGGTAGTAATGTTAAATGTTTTTCCGGAATTAGTTGTGCTGACGTCAGCATAATTAAGTACCAGTTTACCTTCATTAATAATATTGAAAGCATAGGCTTCGTTGCCGGTCGTGGAGACTACAGATTGGTAAGGCGCCGTCATCTCGCCAAGCGTAATTTCACCATCGACGGTCACTATTGTATTCGCGTCAGTGATGACATAGGCATGTTCCTCGTCAGCTGTAGTTGAAGAGATCATATAGTCAAAAGGTGATGAATTCCCGCCAGAAAATGTAGTTGTTGCAAGTACAACCGATGACGGTAATAAAAGGCTAAAAATGGCACTCGATAATAATGTTCTTTTAAACGATCGTGAGCCGTTCCGATATTCTTCCATGTCAGAATGTCCTTGGTTTAATAATGGCATGTTTATATTACATGTTTCATTTATCCGTTCTTTTAATTACCGGATTGCAATGAATCGTGTTAATGGTGACTATGGCTTTTGTAGCCGGGTGAATTTCGGGGGATGGTATATCACAGAGGGGTAATCGTCAAACATTGGTATTGGTTTTTATATGTTTTCAAAAATCTTAATATATAATTAAGTTGTCATGTGAATTAATAAATAAAAAAAAGGCCGATGAGTTATTCATCGGCCTTATATATTGAAGGTGAGTTATTTCTTCAGCTGAGAATGGAAATCGCGTTTATCGTAGCCGGTATACAGCTGGCGAGGACGGGCGATTTTAATGCCTTCCTGATGCATTTCGCTCCAGTGAGCAATCCAGCCAACAGTACGCGCCATCGCGAAGATAACGGTAAACATGGAAGACGGAATACCCATCGCTTTCAGAATGATGCCGGAGTAGAAATCGACGTTCGGGTACAGTTTCTTCTCGATGAAGTACGGGTCGTTGAGCGCAATGTGCTCAAGTTCCATCGCCACTTCCAGCAGGTTGTCTTTCAGATCCAGCTCTTTCAGCACTTCATGACAGGTTTCACGCATTACGGTAGCGCGCGGGTCATAGTTTTTGTAAACACGGTGACCGAAGCCCATCAGGCGGAAGGAATCATTTTTGTCTTTCGCACGCTTAACGAATTCCGGAATGTGATCAACGCTGCTGATCTCTTCCAGCATTTTTAGCGCAGCTTCGTTGGCGCCACCGTGAGCCGGTCCCCACAGGGATGCGATGCCCGCAGCGATACAGGCAAACGGGTTAGCGCCAGAAGAACCGGCGGTACGCACGGTAGACGTGGAGGCGTTTTGTTCGTGGTCAGCGTGCAGGATCAGAATACGATCCATGGCGCGTTCCAGAATCGGGTTCACTTTGTATTCTTCGCACGGCGTGGAGAACATCATGTGCAGGAAGTTACCGGCATACGACAGGTCGTTGCGCGGATATACAAACGGCTGGCCGATGGAATATTTGTAACACATGGCTGCCACGGTCGGCATTTTGGACAGCAGGCGGTAAGCGGCGATTTCACGGTGACGTTCATTTTCGACGTCAATCGAGTCGTGATAAAACGCCGCCAGTGCGCCGGTCACACCACACAGCACAGCCATCGGGTGAGAGTCACGACGGAAACCGTGGAACAGGCGGGTGATTTGCTCGTGAACCATCGTGTGACGGGTCACATTGGTTTTGAATTCTTCATACTGTTCTGGCGTCGGGGTTTCGCCGTTGAGCAGCAGATAACTCACTTCCAGGAAAGTAGATTCTTGCGCCAGTTGATCAATCGGGAAGCCGCGATGTAACAGGATCCCTTCGTCACCGTCGATAAAGGTGATTTTAGATTCGCAAGATGCGGTAGACGTAAAACCGGGGTCATAGGTGAAAAAACCTTTCGCGCCTAACGGGCGGATATCAATTTCATCCTGGCCCAGTGTGCCGGATAGCACGTTTAGTTCGATCGGGTCGTGACCTTGTAGGGTAAGTGTCGCTTTCTTATCAGCCATTTACAGTCTCCTTAGCGCCTTATTTTTAAAAATCCCTAACAACAGAAATGCCTGGAAGCGACGCCTTGTAAGGTCATTATTATTGTCAGCCTTAGCTCTTCGATCGAATGAAAAAGGGAACGTAGAGCTGAGTCGAATTGCAGTCTCAGACTGCTGTGTGACAAACAAGCGGCGTTTCATCGTTGTTAAAGATTCGGTAAATCATTACTGTTCTGTCACTCAGTACCTGTGAGAAGCATGAGGATTTACACAATCACCACTTTTGCATAACTTGAGCCATCAGGGAAGACCCGTATTTGCGATTGTGTGATCCACTGATTCTTCAGAAACTTTCACCCTATTGGTGCATCAGGCGAAAGCCGGTATGTGCTCAGTATCACAGTCCTATAGAGATAGCTCATTTGTAATGGAAATGTTGATCAATTGTCAAACCAGATAATTTATTTTGTGTCTTTTATGAAAAGTGAGAGCTAACTCACTGTTTCAGAGAAATGTGAATAAAGCATTTGTAGGGCAATTGTAATAAGAATGTGATCAACCTATACTCCTACAAGGTCTCCGGACAATCCGAAGTAGGAGCACCCAGCATCATTTTCTTCGCCCTTTACGTTACGGCTACGAAAATACGTTTATCGCGCCTTTTAAGCACACTGGATGTCGTCCTTTGAGCGCGAAAACTGATGAGCTTTTAGCTCAGCTTTCCAAAGTTATTGGTGTTGTGGGAAGACGGCAAGCAACCGAATCCCTATGAGCTGACATAGGTCAGTGATTAGGGTGAGCGCGCGCAGCCAACGCACCCACAGCGACAAGAACGAAGGAAAGGGTGCTGTCTGACATACTGCTCCGGGCCGGAGGGAAAATAATAAGAGCTGTGTGGGCAAAACCGTGAAAAAACAAAGACCTGTCAATCTGGATCTGCAAACGATCCGGTTTCCTGTTACTGCGATAGCGTCCATCTTACACCGAGTCTCTGGCGTAATTACCTTCGTCGCCGTCGGTATCCTCCTCTGGCTTTTAGGCCTGTCTCTCTCTTCTCCTGAAGGGTTTGCACATGCTGCCGCCATCATGAATAGCTTCTTCGTCAAATTCATCTTTTGGGGAATACTCACTGCACTGGCCTATCACGTTTGCGGTGGCATCCGCCATTTGCTGATGGATTTTGGCTATATCGAAGAGAGTTTGGCTGCCGGTACCCGTTCTGCCCAGGTGGCAATCGGTCTGACCGTCGTGCTGTCAATTCTGGCTGGAGTCCTCGTATGGTAAGCAACGTTTCTGCGTTAGGGCGCAATGGTGTGCACGACTGGCTGTTACTGCGTGCTTCCGCAATTATCCTCACCCTGTACATCCTCTATATTCTGGGCTTCGTGGTTCTGGCTCAGGAACTGACATTTGATGTCTGGCATGGCTTCTTCTCTTCCTCCATCACCAAAGTATTCACACTGCTGGCGCTGCTGTCGATTCTGATCCACGCGTGGATCGGCATGTGGCAGGTGTTAACGGACTATGTGAAACCGGTAGCTGTCCGGCTTGTGCTGCAACTGGCCATTGTCGTGACATTAGTGGTTTACCTACTTTACGGAACAATTGTTGTTTGGGGAGCGTAGTAAATGAATCTGCCAGTCAGAGAGTTTGATGCTGTCGTTATCGGTGCAGGTGGCGCCGGTATGCGTGCCGCGTTACAAATTTCACAAATGGGGCTGTCTTGCGCCCTGATTTCAAAAGTCTTCCCGACCCGCTCCCATACGGTGTCAGCGCAGGGCGGTATCACCGTCGCGCTGGGTAACACCCATGAGGATGACTGGGAATGGCACATGTACGACACCGTAAAAGGTTCCGACTATATCGGTGACCAGGACGCCATTGAATATATGTGTAAAACCGGCCCGGAAGCGATTCTGGAACTGGAGCACATGGGGCTGCCTTTCTCCCGTCTTGAAGACGGTCGTATTTATCAGCGTCCGTTTGGTGGCCAGTCGAAGAACTTCGGCGGCGAACAGGCGGCACGTACTGCAGCAGCCGCTGACCGTACCGGTCACGCCTTGCTGCACACGCTGTATCAGCAAAACCTGAAGAACGGCACCACGATTTTCTCCGAATGGTATTCACTGGATTTAGTGAAAAACCAGGACGGCGCCATCGTCGGCTGTACGGCTATCTGTATCGAAACCGGTGAAGTGGTGTACTTCAAAGCCAAAGCTACCGTGCTGGCAACCGGCGGTGCAGGGCGTATTTATCAGTCCACCACCAACGCCCACATTAATACCGGTGACGGTGTCGGCATGGCGCTGCGTGCAGGCGTGCCGGTGCAGGATATGGAAATGTGGCAGTTCCACCCGACCGGTATTGCCGGTGCAGGGGTTCTGGTAACAGAAGGCTGTCGTGGTGAAGGCGGTTATCTGCTTAATAAAGACGGCGAGCGTTTCATGGAACGTTATGCGCCGAATGCGAAAGACCTGGCGGGTCGTGACGTGGTGGCGCGTTCCATCATGATCGAAATCCGTGAAGGCCGTGGCTGTGAAGGTCCGTGGGGCCCGCACGCCAAACTGAAACTTGATCATCTGGGTAAAGACGTTCTGGAATCCCGCCTGCCGGGTATTCTCGAACTGTCGCGTACCTTCGCACACGTCGATCCGGTGAAAGAGCCAATTCCTGTTATCCCAACCTGCCACTACATGATGGGCGGTATTCCGACCAAAGTGACCGGTCAGGCGCTGCGAGTGAATGCACAGGGTCAGGATGAAGTGATCCCGGGGCTGTTTGCGGTCGGCGAAATCGCCTGCGTATCGGTTCACGGCGCTAACCGCCTTGGTGGTAACTCACTGCTGGATCTGGTGGTGTTTGGTCGTGCAGCGGGTATGCATCTGCAGGAATCCATTGCTGAGCAGGGCGACAGCCGCGATGCGTCTCAGGATGATATCGATGTGTCTCTGGAACGTCTGAACCGCTGGAACAACACCCGTTCAGGTGAAGATCCGGTGGCAATCCGTAAAGACCTGCAATCGTGCATGCAGAACAACTTCTCGGTATTCCGTGAAGGTGATGCGATGGCGAAAGGTCTGGAAGAACTGAAAGTGATCCGCGAGCGTCTGAAATCAGCGCGTCTGGATGATACCTCCTCAGAATTCAACACCCAGCGCGTCGAGTGTCTGGAGCTGGATAACCTGATGGAAACTGCGTTCTCTACTGCCGTCTCCGCAAACTACCGCACCGAAAGCCGTGGCGCACACAGCCGCTTCGACTTCCCTGAGCGTGATGATGCGAACTGGTTGTGCCATACGCTGTATCAGCCGGAAACAGAAAGCATGACCCGCCGTGAGGTGAACATGCAGCCTAAGCTTCGCGCGGCGTTCCCGCCGAAAGCGCGTACTTACTAGGGCGGAGCGGAGACAGATTATGAAAATTGAATTTTCGATTTATCGCTACAACCCGGACGTTGATGACGTTCCGTACATGAAGGATTACGTTCTGGAAGCTAAAGAAGGGCGCGACATGATGTTGCTTGACGCGCTGATTTTGCTGAAAGAACAGGATCCGACGCTGGCTTTCCGCCGCTCATGCCGTGAAGGTGTATGCGGGTCAGATGGCGTGAACATGAACGGTAAAAACGGTCTGGCGTGTATCACGCCGGTATCGACGTTGCGTAACGGAAGCAAGAAAATTGTTATCCGTCCGTTACCTGGTTTGCCTGTTGTGCGCGACCTTGTTGTGGACATGGGACAATTCTATAAGCAGTATGAGAAGATTAAGCCTTACCTGTTGAATGATGGGAAGAATCCTCCGGCGCGTGAACATTTACAGATGCCGGATGACCGTGAAAAGCTGGACGGATTGTACGAATGTATTCTCTGCGCCTGCTGCTCAACATCCTGTCCTTCGTTCTGGTGGAATCCGGACAAATTTGTCGGTCCGGCTGGCCTTCTGGCCGCTTACCGCTTCCTGATCGACAGCCGCGATACCGAAACACAATCGCGTCTTGACGATCTGAACGATGCTTTCAGCGTATTCCGCTGCCACAGCATCATGAACTGTGTGAGTGTGTGTCCGAAAGGGCTGAACCCGACCAAGGCGATCGGCCACATCAAATCCATGCTTCTGCAGCGTGGTGCCTGAGTGGTTTAGGTGACGCAATCAGCGGGAACTCAGGTTCCCGCTGTTATTTAGTTACCACCGGTTTTGCACTTTCTTTAGTTACAAATGCGGTAACTGAGGCGACGATAGCAAATAAGTAATTTTTTAATAACAAAGTAGCAACAAGTGCAACAAAGTTGCGCCTGACTGGAGTAAGATAGCCGGGTCAATATCAGGGGATAAAAGGGCAGTAAAGAGTCGGGAAGTAAAAGCAGGGCAACTTCAAAAATCACTCAGCCAGATGGATGATTTTTGAAGGTTCCTTGAAGAGCCAAACGCTCAACCAGCGAACTGTTTTAGTAAGGAAAACCGTTTTACCGCGGTGTATCACGGTCAATATTATTAACCACGGCGAAAACTAAAGCTTCAAAGCTTAAGGGATCACGATGCAGAACGGCGCAATGAAGGCCTGGCTGGATTCCTCCTATCTGGCGGGTGCGAACCAGTCTTACATAGAACAACTCTATGAAGACTACTTAACCGATCCTGGTTCCGTTGACGATAGCTGGCGTTCGATTTTTAAACAGCTACCAACAGTGGGTGTGAAACCAGAGCAACTCCATTCTCAAACACGAGACTACTTCCGCCGACTGGCGAAAGACGCGTCACGTTATAACTCCTCCATCAGCGATCCGGAAACGGATGCCAAGCAAGTCAAGGTGCTGCAGTTAATCAACGCCTTCCGCTTCCGTGGCCATCAGAACGCGAACCTTGATCCCCTCGGCCTGTGGAAACTGGACGATGTACCTGATCTGGATCCTGCGTTCCATCATCTGACAGAAGCTGATTTCCAGGAGACCTTCAACGTCGGTTCATTTGCCATTGGCAAGGAAACCATGCAGCTCGGCGAGCTGTATAAAGCCCTGAAGCAAACCTATTGCGGATCCATTGGTGCGGAATACATGCACATCACCAACACCGAAGAGAAACGCTGGATCCAGCAGCGTATCGAATCCGTGGCGGGTCGTGCGAATTTCACCAATGATGAAAAGAAAACCTTCCTGAAAGAACTGACCGCAGCTGAAGGTCTGGAACGTTATCTGGGTGCGAAATTCCCGGGTGCAAAACGTTTCTCTCTCGAAGGTGGCGATGCGCTGGTTCCGATGCTCAAAGACATGATCCGTCATGCCGGCAAAAACGGAACCCGCGAAGTGGTGCTGGGTATGGCGCACCGCGGTCGTCTGAACGTGCTGATCAACGTGCTGGGGAAAAAACCTCAGGATCTGTTCGACGAATTCTCCGGTAAGCATAAAGAACACCTGGGTACCGGTGACGTGAAATACCACATGGGCTATTCGTCTGATGTGGAAACCGAAGGCGGTATGGTTCATCTGGCGCTGGCGTTTAACCCGTCGCACCTGGAAATCGTCAGCCCGGTTGTCATCGGTTCTGTTCGTGCCCGTCGTGACCGTCTGGACGAAGCGCGCAGCAATATGGTTCTGCCAATCACTATTCACGGTGACGCGGCAATTACCGGTCAGGGTGTGGTTCAGGAAACCCTGAACATGTCGCTGGCACGCGGTTATGAAGTGGGCGGTACCGTGCGTATCGTCATCAATAACCAGGTGGGCTTCACCACCTCGAATCCGAAAGATGCGCGTTCTACCGATTACTGTACTGATATCGCGAAAATGGTGCAGGCACCGATTTTCCACGTCAATGCAGATGATCCTGAAGCGGTCGCTTTCGTGACCCGTCTGGCACTGGATTTCCGTAACACCTTTAAACGTGACGTCATGATCGACCTGGTTTGCTACCGTCGCCACGGCCATAACGAGGCCGACGAACCTAGCGCAACCCAGCCGCTGATGTACACCAAGATCAAGAAACACCCGACGCCACGCAAAATCTACGCAGATGTCCTGACTGAGCAGAATGTTGCCAGCCTCGAAGATGCGACGGAAATGGTCAATCTGTACCGTGATGCGCTGGATGCCGGTGAGTGTGTAGTGGAAGAGTGGCGTCAGAATGACATGCACACTTTCACCTGGTCGCCGTATCTGAATCATGAGTGGGACGAGCCATACCCGAATAAGGTTGAGCTGAAACGTCTGCAGGAACTGGCGCGTCGCGTCAGCCATGTGCCGGATGCGATTGAGATGCAGTCACGCGTTGCCAAGATTTACGGCGACCGTAACGAGATGGCTGAGGGTAATAAGAAATTCGACTGGGGCGGCGCAGAAAATCTGGCGTACGCTACGCTGGTGGACGAAGGCATTCCGATTCGTCTGTCCGGTGAAGATACCGGTCGTGGCACCTTCTTCCACCGTCATGCTGTGATCCACAATCAGAAAAACGGTTCCGTGTACGTGCCGCTGGCCAATATTCATAACAGCCAGGGCGAGTTCAACGTCTGGGATTCCGTGCTTTCCGAAGAAGCGGTACTGGCGTTTGAATACGGTTATGCGACTGCAGAACCGCGCACCCTGACCATCTGGGAAGCGCAGTTCGGTGACTTCGCCAACGGTGCGCAGGTAGTTATCGACCAGTTCATCAGTTCCGGCGAACAGAAATGGGGCCGCATGTGTGGTCTGGTGATGCTGCTGCCGCACGGCTACGAAGGGCAGGGGCCGGAGCACTCCTCCGCGCGTCTGGAACGCTATCTGCAACTTTGCGCTGAGCAAAACATGCAGGTGTGTATCCCGTCTACCCCGGCGCAGGTTTACCACATGATCCGTCGTCAGGCACTGCGCGGTATGCGCCGTCCGCTGATCGTGATGTCACCGAAGTCACTGTTGCGTCATCCTCTGGCGGTTTCTACGCTGGAAGAACTGGCCGACGGCAGCTTCCTGCCAGCGATTGGTGAAGTTGACGAACTGGATCCAAAACAGGTTAAGCGCGTGGTGATGTGCTCCGGTAAGGTTTACTACGACCTGCTGGAACAACGTCGCAAAAACGAGCAAACCGATGTGGCGATTGTCCGCATCGAGCAGCTGTATCCGTTCCCGCACAAAGCGATTCAGGAAGTGCTTGAGAAATTCTCACACGTTCATGACTTCGTCTGGTGTCAGGAAGAGCCGCTGAACCAGGGCGCGTGGTACTGCAGCCAGCACAATTTCCGTGAAGTGATTCCTTTCGGGGCTTCTTTACGTTACGCAGGACGTCCGGCCTCTGCTTCCCCGGCAGTCGGCTACATGTCCGTTCACCAGAAGCAACAGCAAGATCTGGTTAACGATGCGCTTAACGTTAAATAACGCGTTGGCGTGAGTTAACACTATGGAACATAAGAAGGATTTATAATGAGTAGCGTAGATATTCTGGTCCCTGACCTTCCTGAATCCGTTGCGGATGCGACGGTTGCCACCTGGCACAAAAAACCGGGCGACAGTGTTGAGCGTGACGATGTACTGGTAGAAATTGAAACCGATAAAGTGGTTCTGGAAGTGCCAGCAAGTGAAGCCGGTATTCTGGACAGCATCATCGAAGACGAAGGCGCTACCGTGATTTCCCGCCAGATTCTGGCGCGTATCCGCCCGGGCAACAGCTCCGGTAAGCCAAGCACTGAGAAAAGCTCCGAAAAAGAAGCGACTCCTGCGGCACGCCACACAGCAGCACTGGAAGAAGAGAACAATGACGCACTCAGCCCGGCTATCCGCCGCCTGATTGCTGAACATTCTCTGGATGCCAGCGCGATCAAAGGCAGCGGTGTCGGCGGTCGTCTGACCCGTGAAGATATCGAACAGCATCTGGCGAAAGCCAAAGACGCTAAACCGGCAGCCGCGCCAGCCGCTGCTCCGGCAGCTTCCAGCTCCGCTCCTGCTCTGGGTTCACGTAGCGAAAAACGTGTGCCGATGACCCGTCTGCGTAAGCGCGTGGCTGAGCGTCTGCTTGAAGCGAAAAACAGCACTGCGATGCTGACCACCTTCAACGAAATCAACATGAAGCCAATCATGGATCTGCGTAAGCAGTACGGTGATGGTTTCGAAAAACGTCACGGCGTGCGTCTGGGCTTCATGTCTTTCTATCTGAAAGCCGTGGTTGAAGCGCTGAAACGCTATCCGGAAGTGAACGCGTCTATTGATGGCGAAGATGTGGTTTACCACAACTATTTCGACGTCAGCATTGCGGTATCGACTCCACGTGGTCTGGTCACGCCAGTTCTGCGTGACGTAGATACGCTGGGCATGGCTGATATCGAGAAGCAAATCAAAGAGCTGGCGATCAAAGGTCGTGACGGCAAACTGAAAGTGGAAGAACTGACCGGCGGTAACTTTACCGTGACCAACGGCGGCGTCTTCGGCTCCCTGATGTCCACGCCAATCATCAACCCACCACAGAGTGCGATCCTCGGCATGCATGCCATTAAAGATCGTCCTATGGCGGTTAATGGTCAGGTAGTGATTCTGCCAATGATGTATCTGGCACTGTCCTACGATCACCGTCTGGTGGACGGCCGTGAATCGGTCGGCTTCCTGGTGACCATCAAAGAAATGCTGGAAGATCCGGCTCGTCTGCTGCTGGACGTCTAGTCCCGGCGCAGCGAAAGATTAGAGATCGAAAAATCTGCGGCACAGTTCGCTGTGCCCTGATAAGCCTTCCTACTTACCGAATAAGAATGGATAGAACATCATGAATTTACACGAGTATCAGGCGAAACAGCTGTTCCTGCGCTACGGCCTGCCAGCACCATCAGGCTTCGCCTGTTCCACCCCGCGTGAAGCGGAAGAGGCTGCATCGAAAATCGGTGCCGGTCCGTGGGTGGTGAAATGTCAAGTTCATGCCGGTGGCCGCGGTAAAGCGGGCGGCGTGAAAGTGGTTAAAAGCAAAGAAGAAATTCGCGCTTTTGCTGAGCACTGGCTGGGTAAACGTCTGGTGACTTACCAGACAGACGCCAGCGGTCAGCCGGTTAACCAGATCCTGGTTGAAGCGGCAACGGATATCGATCAGGAACTGTACCTCGGTGCGGTAGTTGATCGCAGCTCCCGTCGTGTGGTGTTCATGGCCTCTACCGAAGGCGGCGTGGAAATTGAGAAAGTGGCAGAAGAAACGCCACACCTGATCCATAAAGTGGCACTGGATCCGCTGGCAGGTCCGCAGCCTTACCAGGGTCGCGAACTGGCTTTCAAACTGGGTCTGACCGGTAAGCAGGTTCAGCAGTTCACTAAGATCTTCATGGGTCTGGCGAACATCTTCCTTGAGCGCGACCTTGCGCTGATCGAAATCAACCCGCTGGTGGTGACTACCGCTGGCGACCTGATCTGCCTCGACGGCAAACTGGGTGCGGACGGCAACGCCTTGTTCCGTCAGCCAGAATTGCGCGAAATGCGCGATTACAGCCAGGAAGATGCCCGTGAATCACAGGCAGCGCAGTGGGAACTGAACTACGTTGCCCTCGACGGCAACATCGGTTGCATGGTGAACGGTGCCGGTCTGGCAATGGGTACCATGGACATCGTGAAACTGCACGGTGGCGAACCGGCTAACTTCCTGGATGTTGGCGGTGGTGCAACCAAAGAACGCGTGACTGAAGCCTTCAAAATCATTCTGTCTGATGAAAAAGTGAAAGCCGTCTTCGTTAACATCTTCGGCGGTATCGTACGTTGCGACCTGATCGCCGACGGTATCATCGGCGCGGTGGAAGAAGTGGGCGTCAGCGTACCGGTTGTGGTACGTCTTGAAGGTAACAATGCAGAGCTGGGTGCCAAAAAACTGGCAGACAGCGGTTTGAACATCATTGCAGCGACCAGCCTGACGAATGCGGCTCAACAAGTTGTCGCGGCAGTGGAGGGGAAATAATGTCGATTTTAATCAACAAGAACACCAAAGTTATCTGCCAGGGTTTCACCGGTAGCCAGGGGACTTTCCACTCCGAACAAGCCATCGCTTACGGCACCAAAATGGTTGGCGGCGTTACGCCAGGCAAAGGCGGCACCGAGCACCTGGGTCTGCCCGTGTTCAACACCGTGCGTGAAGCGGTAGAAACTACCGGCGCAACGGCGTCTGTAATTTATGTTCCGGCTCCGTTCTGCAAAGACTCCATTCTGGAAGCGCTGGATGCAGGTATCAAACTGATCATCTGTATCACTGAAGGCATCCCGACGCTGGATATGCTGGTGGTTAAAGTGAAACTGGATCAGAGCGATGCCGTGATGATCGGACCAAACTGCCCGGGCGTTATCACTCCTGGCGAATGCAAAATCGGCATCATGCCTGGCCATATTCACCTGCCAGGCAAAGTGGGCATCGTTTCCCGCTCCGGTACACTGACCTATGAAGCGGTTAAACAGACGACTGATTACGGTTACGGTCAGTCTACCTGCGTGGGCATCGGCGGTGACCCGATCCCAGGCTCTAACTTCATTGATATCCTGAAGCTTTTCCAGGAAGATCCACAGACTGAAGTGATCGTCATGATCGGTGAAATCGGTGGTAACGCAGAAGAAGAAGCTGCTGCGTACATCAAAGCACACGTGACTAAACCGGTTGTGGGCTACATCGCCGGTGTGACTGCGCCTAAAGGCAAGCGTATGGGCCACGCAGGCGCCATCATTGCCGGTGGTAAAGGCACTGCAGACGAGAAATTTGCAGCACTGGAAGCGGCCGGCGTTAAAACCGTTCGCAGCCTGGCAGATATCGGCGAAGCCGTGAAATCTGTCCTGCCGCAATAAGTAATACCTGTCGCGCCGGAAAAAATCCGGTGCGATGTAAGTCGATTTATTTAAGAAACTGATTCGACATGTTGGCCGCCTTCCGGTGGCCTTTTTTATTTTAAGCGAAATATTTAACATTCGCTGAATTGAGCTATATTTATTAACACAGCACGATAGGTTCATTGGAAATAAAAGGTTAATAATTAGGTTTCAACAGGTAGCAAAATAGATATTAACGACAACCATATAAACACAATTAATTAACATTAAGTCCACCCTTAAAGCCCAGTGAAACCAATGATTAACATCCTGAAATATTTTTTCAGAAATTGATGTGGGTAATATAGAAATAAACAAGGAGATAGGCTTAAATTGCGGCAGATCAATTACAGCGATTTTCACTGTTTTGTTCTTAAATTGACCTGTACACGGAAATCCGCTTTGGGTCACTAAAAAACCTATTTAATGTGTGGGATTACTGGCGTAACATATTGGTCCTGTAACATCAGTTTTTTGTATGTTTACTTTTCCCCGTGATTTCGCCTGCTCATCAGCCTCTTAGAGGCTTACTGACCGTGCGCTTTCCGGGTTCAGAGTGCCTGCCGCGGGCATTTCTGTTCTACACACATTTGAATATTGGTAGTCAAGAGGCGTTCCGGCAACCGGTTCGTCAAAGATCGCAATTTGGGGTCTTCCTCCGAGGAGCAAGGGGTCAAGATGTTTGATATCGTTGAACTGTCGCGTTTACAGTTTGCTTTAACAGCCATGTACCATTTCCTATTTGTCCCATTAACGCTGGGTATGGCGTTTTTACTGGCAATTATGGAAACGGTTTATGTGCTTTCCGGCAAACAAATCTATAAAGATATGACCAAATTCTGGGGCAAACTCTTTGCAATTAACTTTGCACTGGGCGTTGCAACCGGTTTAACCATGGAATTCCAGTTCGGTACTAACTGGTCATATTTCTCACATTACGTCGGTGATATCTTCGGGGCGCCTCTGGCGATCGAAGGTTTGATGGCGTTCTTCCTGGAATCCACTTTAGTCGGCCTGTTCTTCTTCGGTTGGGATCGTCTCTCTAAAGTTCAACACATGACAGTGACCTGGTTTGTGGCGCTTGGCTCAAACTTGTCCGCCTTGTGGATCCTGGTGGCGAACGGCTGGATGCAAAACCCGATTGCGTCCACCTTCAACTACGAAACTATGCGTATGGAAATGGTCAGCTTCTCTGAGCTGGTCCTGAACCCGGTTGCGCAGGTTAAATTCGTTCACACCGTAGCGTCTGGTTATGTGACTGGCGCGATGTTCATCCTGGCTATCAGCTCTTACTACCTGCTTAAAGGTCGTGACATCGGTTTCGCGAAACGCTCATTTGCGATTGCTGCAAGCTTTGGTCTGGCTGCCGTACTTTCCGTTATCGTGCTGGGTGATGAATCCGGTTATGAAATGGGTGACGTGCAGAAAACCAAACTGGCAGCTATCGAAGCAGAGTGGGATACCCAACCTGCACCGGCCAGCTTCACGCTGTTTGGTATGCCTAACCAGGACAAAATGGAGAACGAATATTCTATTCAGATCCCATATTTGCTCGGCCTGATTGCCACGCGTTCTGTTGATACGCCGGTCACCGGTCTGAAAGACCTGATGGCGCAACACGAAGTGCGTATCCGCAATGGTATGAAAGCCTACACCCTGCTGGAAGAACTGCGTTCGGGCAACACTGACCCGAAAGTACGCAGCGATTTCGAAAATGCTAAGCAGGATCTGGGCTACGGTATGTTGCTGAAACGCTATACCGACAACCCGGCGGGTGCGACTGACGCACAAATTCAGAAAGCGACCAAAGATTCTATCCCGCGCGTTCTGCCGCTTTACTTCGCATTCCGTATCATGGTTGCCTGCGGCATCCTGATGTTCGTGCTGATTGCGCTGTCCTTCTACACCGTATTGCGCGGAAAGATTGGTCAGAAACGCTGGTTACACCGCGCGGTATTCATCGGCCTGCCATTGCCGTGGATTGCTGTCGAAGCGGGCTGGTTCGTGGCCGAATATGGCCGTCAGCCTTGGGCGATTGGTGAAGTGTTACCGACTGCGGTTGCGCACTCTTCACTGACTGTGGGTGATGTACTCTCCTCGATGATCCTCATCTGTGGCCTGTACACCCTGTTCCTGATCGCTGAAATGTTCCTGATGTTCAAATATGCGCGCCTGGGCCCAAGCAGCCTGAAAACTGGCCGTTATCATTATGAACAAACTTCAGCGCCACTTGAGCAAGCTCGGTAATAGGGAGTCCACTTATGTTTGATTATGAAGTTTTACGGTTCATCTGGTGGGTGCTGATTGGCGTGCTGTTTATCGGCTTCGCAGTCACCGATGGATTTGATATGGGCGTGGGCATTCTGGTGCGTATTATCGGTAAAACCGATACTGACCGCCGCGTGATGATCAACGCCATCGCCCCGCACTGGGACGGTAACCAGGTCTGGCTGATCACCGCCGGTGGTGCATTGTTTGCAGCATGGCCGATGGTTTACGCCGCGGCATTCTCCGGCTTCTACGCCGCGATGGTGCTGGTGCTGTGCGCCTTGTTCTTCCGTCCGCTGGGCTTTGACTATCGTTCAAAACTCGAGAGCCCGCGCTGGCGTGGCATGTGGGACTGGGGCATCTTTATCGGCAGTTTCGTCCCTGCACTGGTGTTCGGTGTGGCGTTCGGTAACCTGCTGCTGGGTGTTCCGTTCCATATCGACAGCGACCTGCGTCTGTTCTACACCGGTAACCTGTTTGGCCTGCTGAACCCGTACGGTATTCTGGCCGGTCTGGTCAGCCTGACCATGCTTATCACGCAAGGTGCCACCTATCTGCAAATGCGTACTGTGGGTGAACTGCACCTGCGCACCCGCACCGCGTCGCAGATTTCTGCACTGGTGATGATGGTGTGCTTCCTGCTGGCAGGTATCTGGTTAGTGAAAGGGATTGATGGCTTCACCGTGACGTCTGTTATGGATCACGCCGGCCCGTCTAACCCGCTGCGTAAAACGGTGTCTCATGAAGCCGGTGCATGGCTGGCTAACTTCAACAAGACTCCGGGCCTGTGGGCGATCCCTGCACTGGGTGTGATTCTGCCGCTGCTGACCATTTTGTTCTCACGCATGAACAAAGCGGCGCTGGCATTCATCAGTAACTCACTGACTATCGCCTGTGTGATCCTGACTGCGGGTATCACTATGTTCCCGTTCGTGATGCCGTCAATCACTGAGCCGAACGCCAGCCTGACCATGTGGGATGCGACATCCACCTTGCTGACGCTCAGAGTGATGACCGTTGTTGCCTGTATCTTTGTACCAATCATCCTGATTTACACCTCATGGGCGTATTACAAGATGTTCGGTCGCCTCGATAAACACTACATCGAGAACAACAAGCATTCGTTGTATTAAGGAGAACACCATGTGGTATTTTGCCTGGATCCTCGGCACCTTACTGGCTTGCTCATTCGGTATTATTACCGCGCTGGCGTTTGAACACAGCGAAGCCAATAAAGCGGCTAAAGAAGAGAAGTAATAATGAGTGTGATCGTGGATAAACTCTACGCCATCACAGACAAGGGCCCCTTGCGGGCCCTTTCGCTTGTGATGTCACTGGTGCTTGCCGGATGCGTATTCTGGAAACCGGGCCTGTTTGCCTCGTCAACCAGCCAGCTGGAAGTCTGGCACGGCATCATTCTGATATGGGCAGTCTGTGCCGGTGTGATCCACGGCCTTGGCTTTCGTCCGCATAAATCGGTATGGAAGGCATTCTTCTCTCCGATACTTGCCATGATTGCGCTGGCCGCAGGACTTTTTTACTTTTTCAGCTGATTCTTTGCTGAAATAAAAGACAAATTTACAGTAATCGTCCTATGGGCCGCTCTGGCCCATAATTATTTTCGTTCCAGCAATGCAACCCATTCCCAACCCCAACTCACTTGAGTATAGTAGTGCCGTCAAATTGCATTACGGGATGTAGAGTGAGTAATTCGTTGTTCCGATGGCCGGTTCGTGTCTACTTTGAAGACACAGACGCGGGAGGTGTGGTCTACCATGCCCGATACGTCGCCTTTTATGAAAGGGCTCGCACAGAGATGTTGCGCCAACGCAATTTTCACCAGCAACAACTGCTGGGAGAACATGTCGCTTTTGCTGTCCGCCGCATGACGGTCGAATACTTTGCACCAGCTCGCCTAGATGACCTGCTGGATGTTCAGAGTGAGATTACGTCCATTCGCGGAGCTTCTCTTACTTTTGCACAACGAATTCTTGATTCGCATGGAAACCTTCTGAGTTCTGCAGAAGTGTTGATTGCGTGCATTGATCCACACCAAATGAAGCCACGTGCGCTTCCTAAGTCTATTGTCGCGGAGTTTAAGCAGTGACTGACATGAACATGCTTGATTTATTTTTAAAGGCCAGCATCCTGGTTAAGCTGATTATGCTTATCCTGGTGTGCTTCTCTGTCGCGTCCTGGGCGATCATCATTCAACGCACGAAAGTGCTGAATGCCGCCACCCGTGAGGCAGAAGCATTTGAAGATAAATTCTGGTCCGGTATTGAGCTTTCCCGTTTGTATCAGGAAAGCCAGGGCCGTCGCGAAACCCTGAGCGGGGCAGAGCAAATCTTCCATTCCGGTTTTAAAGAGTTTGCGCGTCTTCATCGTGCCAACAGCCATGCGCCTGAGTCGGTGATCGAAGGCTCTTCACGTGCGATGCGTATTTCCTTTAACCGTGAACTCGAATCTCTTGAAATGCACATTCCTTTCCTTGGTACCGTCGGTTCCATCAGCCCGTATATCGGCCTGTTCGGTACGGTCTGGGGGATCATGCACGCCTTTATCGGCTTAGGTTCTGTAAAACAAGCTACCCTGCAAATGGTTGCGCCGGGTATCGCAGAAGCACTGATCGCCACCGCGATTGGTTTGTTTGCTGCTATCCCTGCGGTGATGGCGTATAACCGCCTGAACCAGCGTGTGAACAAGCTTGAGCAAAACTACGATAACTTCATGGAAGAATTTACGGCCATCCTGCACCGTCAGGCTTTCTCTCGCGAAACCAGCAGTAACTAAAGGGGGAGAGTATGGCTCGTTCACGAGGTCGTCGTAACCGTCGCGAAGGTAAGTCGGAGATCAACATTGTTCCGCTGCTGGACGTACTGCTGGTTCTGTTACTGATTTTTATGGCAACAGCTCCCATCATTACCCAGAGCGTGGAAGTGGATCTGCCAGACGCGACGGATTCCAAAACGGTATCCAGCGATGATAACCCGCCAGTGATTGTGGAAGTCTCCGGCGTGGGTCAGTACACCATAGTGGTGGATCATCAGCGTATGGAACAATTGCCTGAACAGCAGGTTATCGCGGAAGCGACCAGCCGAATCCAGGCCAATCCGAAGACGGTATTTCTGATCGGCGGCGCAAAAGATGTACCTTATGATGAGATCATTAAGGCGCTGAATATGCTGCATCAGGCTGGCGTGAAGTCTGTCGGATTGATGACACAACCTATCTGAGGATAGGTAATTTGTAACACTTATTTGAAACCCGGCATTCTCTGGCTTGTTAAAAGTATGACAGGCAATACAGGAAACCGGGTTTTTAGTAATCCTGTCTTGGGAAATCTATTTTGGTAAAGGCAACTGCAACTGAACAAAACGATAAGCTCAAACGCGCCGTTATTGTTTCGGTCGTTCTGCATATCATCATTATAGGCCTGCTGATTTTGGGATCGCTGGACGAAGATACCAGCATGAGTGGTGGCGGTGGCGGCAGCGATATCTCTGCCGTAATGGTTGATCCCAGTGCCGTGGTCGATCAGTACAACCGTCAGCAACAGCAACAGGCTGATTCCCAACGCGCTGCTGCAGCGCGTCAGAAAAAATCAGAGCAACAGGCTGAAGAGCTTCAGCAGAAACAGGCCGCCGAACAACAGCGCCTGAAAGAACTTGAAAAAGAGCGTCTGCAAGCGCAGCAGGATGCGAAGCAGCAGGCTCAGGAACAGGCTCAGCAGCAAAAACAAGCTGAGCAAGCCGCTGAACAGGCGAAAGAACAACAGAAGCAGGCTGAAGCTGCCGCTGCACAAGCGAAAGCCGAAGCAGCAAAAGCGGCGGCACAGGCCAAAGCGGATGCCGCGAAAGAAGCGGCTAAAGCACAAGCAGATGCCCAGAAAAAAGCTGCTGCTGATGCTCAGAAAAAAGCAGAGGCTGAAGCAACCGCCGCTGCTGCCGCTGCGAAGAAACAAGCAGAAGCTGACGCGAAGAAAGAAGCGGCTGCAGAAGCGAAGAAACAAGCTGCTGCAGAAGCCAAAGCGCAGGCCGCTGCAGATGCAAAAGCCCAGGCTGAAGCGGATGCGAAAGCGGCTGCTGATGCCAAAGCCGCTGCTGCTGCTGAGAAAAAAGCAGAAGCTGCAGCTGCAGCGAAGAAAGCCGCAGCCGATAAAAAAGCTGCCGCTGCCGCCGCTGCGAAAGAAGCAGCTGATGCGAATAACTTATTTGATGGTCTTGCTGACTCCAAAAATGCACCGAAAGGCGCAACAGGTGGCGGCGCTTCTGCTCCGGCAGGGAAGGGGACTCAGAAAAAGGCAGGCGCATCAGGTGCCGACATTGCTAACTATGGCAGCCAGATTAAGGCAGCTATCGAGAGCAGATTCTATGACGCGTCATCGTATGCGGGTAAAACTTGTTCGTTGCGCGTTAAAATGAACCCGGATGGCTCGCTTATCAGCGTGTCGGCGGAAGGTGGGGATCCTGCACTTTGTCAGGCAGCGCTTGCCGCAGCCCGACAGGCGAAGTTCCCGAAACCACCTTCTGAAGCAGTCTATGAAGTCTTTAAAAATGCTCCGATAGATTTTAAACCGTAGAAAGACGAAAATAATTTCTTTTCAGAATTTTACGATAGATTGCAGGGTGTAATTCTAGTTTTGTATGCGTTGGTTTGTTAAAATTCTGCTAAATTATCGCGGGCAGATACGTCCAGATAAGGGAGATACAATGAAGCAGGCATTTCGAGTAGCGTTCGGCCTTTTGATGATGTGGGCATCTGTGGTTCATGCAGAAGTTCGCATTGAAATTACCCAAGGGGTAGATACAGCTCGCCCGATTGGCGTTGTGCCATTCAAATGGGCTGGCCCGGGTACACCACCTGAAGATGTAGGTGGTATCGTTGCAGCTGACTTACGTAACAGCGGCAAGTTCAATCCTATTGATGCATCACGTATGCCACAACAGCCGACCTCTGCCGCAGAAGTAACTCCTGCTGCATGGACTGCGCTGGGCATTGATGCGGTTGTTATCGGTCAGGTTCAGCCTGCAGCCGATGGCAGCTACGTGGTGTCTTACCAGCTGGTTGATACCTCTGGTGCACCAGGTACCGTGCTGGCACAAAACCAGTACAAAGTGACCAAACAGTGGTTACGTTATTCCGCCCATACCGCCAGTGATGAAGTTTTCGAAAAGCTGACCGGTGTGAAAGGCGCATTCCGTACCCGTATCGCTTATATCGTGCAGACCAACGGCGGTAAATTCCCGTATGAACTGCGCGTAGCGGATTATGACGGTTACAACCAGTTCGTGGTTCACCGTTCACCAGAGCCACTGATGTCTCCGGCCTGGTCGCCGGATGGCAGCAAACTGGCGTACGTCACGTTTGAAAGCGGTCGTTCAGCACTGGTTGTGCAGACTCTGGCTAATGGCGCTATCAAACAGATTGCTTCATTCCCGCGTCACAACGGTGCACCGGCGTTTTCACCTGATGGCAGCAAACTGGCTTTCGCTCTGTCTAAAGACGGCAGCCTGAACCTGTATGTAATGAATCTGTCTTCTGGTCAGATTAGCCAGGTGACAAACGGACGCAGCAACAACACTGAACCAACCTGGTTCCCGGACAGCCAGAATCTGGCGTTCACATCGGATCAGGGTGGTCGTCCGCAAGTTTATAAAGTCAATATTAATGGCGGTGCGCCTCAGCGTCTGACCTGGGAAGGCTCGCAGAACCAGGACTCTGACGTAAGTGCAGATGGTAAGTTCCTGGTGATGGTGAGCAGCGCCAGCGGTACACAGCACATCGCTAAACAAGATCTGGCAACGGGAGCCGTTCAAACATTGACGGACACGTTCCTGGATGAAACGCCTAGCCTCGCACCAAACGGCACCATGGTAATTTACAGCTCTTCACAGGGCCTGGGTTCCGTATTGCAGTTGGTATCGACTGATGGGCGCTTCAAAGCGCGTCTTCCGGCAACTGATGGACAGGTCAAATTCCCTGCCTGGTCGCCGTATCTGTAATGCATAGAAAACTATGTATGGCAAAAAATTATAAAAGGATCGAATAGATGCAACTGAATAAAGTGCTGAAAGGGCTGATGCTGGCGTTGCCTGTACTGGCTGTAGCTGCTTGTAGTTCTCACAAGAACGCAGACAACGACCAATCTAATGGTATGGGTCTGAACTCTGGCGCAGGCACTGAAAACGCAAACATGTCTTCAGAAGAGCAAGCTCGTCTGCAGATGCAAGAACTGCAGAAAAACAACATCGTTTACTTTGGCCTGGACAAATACGATGTGTCTTCTGAATTCGCTCAGATGTTAGACGCGCACGCAGCATTCCTGCGTAGCAACCCGTCTTACAAAGTGACTGTAGAAGGTCATGCTGACGAACGTGGTACGCCAGAGTACAACATCGCCCTGGGCGAACGTCGTGCTACTGCTGTTAAAATGTACCTGCAAGGCAAAGGCGTTTCTGCTGACCAAATCTCTATCGTTTCTTACGGTAAAGAAAAACCAGCTGTACTGGGCCATGACGAAGCGGCATACGCTAAAAACCGTCGTGCAGTACTGGTATACTAAGAGAATAGTATGAGCAGTAACTTCAGAACTCACTTGTTGAGTCTGTCGTTACTGGTTGGCGTAGCGGTCCCATGGGCCGCTACTGCCCAAGCGCCAATCAGTAATGTCGGCTCAGGCTCGATTGAAGATCGGGTCACCTCTCTGGAGCGTATTTCTAACGCTCACAGCCAGCTATTAACTCAACTCCAGCAACAACTTTCTGATACCCAACGTGATATGGATACTCTTCGTGGTCAAATCCAGGAGAACCAGTATCAGTTGAGTCAGCTTGGTGATCGCCAGAAGCAAATTTTTAATCAACTGGACAGCTTAAGCCAGGGCAATGCCGGAGCCGCCAGTACGGGCGCTGCAGCAGCCACAGGTGACGCAGCCGGTTCTGCTGCCGCAACGCCGGACGCGGGTGCTGCACAAGCGCCTGCAAGCACCGGTGACGTGAACAGCGATTACAATGCTGCGGTTTCACTGGCGCTGGAAAAGAAACAGTATGATGAGGCAATTGCTGCCTTTCAGAGTTTCGTCAAAAAATATCCTGATTCAACTTATCAGCCTAACGCCAACTACTGGTTAGGACAGTTGTATTACAACAAAGGTAAAAAAGACGACGCTGCGTATTATTTTGCAGTTGTGGTCAAAAATTACCCTAAGTCTCCAAAAAGTTCTGACGCGATGTTTAAGGTTGGGGTGATCATGCAGGAGAAAGGTCAGGCTGATAAAGCCAAAGCCGTCTTCACGCAGGTTGTAAAACAGTACCCAAATACCGATGCGGCAAAACAAGCTCAAAAACGTTTATCTGCAAAGTAGTTCCTCATTCAGGTCTGGAAAATGTACATATCGTGCATTTTCTGGGCTTGAGTGTGTGAAACGCCATCAGTTAGCACTCTTTCTGAAAATTAAAGTTGCACTGAAAAGTTAAATAAGTAATATATGCCGCCGTTGCCCAGACAACTCCAAACGGCTAACGCTGTCAGAGATTTAGGCAATATGCAGTAGGTTTAGAAGGGCCGTTAGCTCAGTTGGTAGAGCAGTTGACTTTTAATCAATTGGTCGCTGGTTCGAATCCAGCACGGCCCACCAAATCTAAATCATTTATTGCATGTGGCTTGCACACCAACTGCAAGACACGCAGGCAGACAGAAGTATTCAGTAAGGGCCGTTAGCTCAGTTGGTAGAGCAGTTGACTTTTAATCAATTGGTCGCTGGTTCGAATCCAGCACGGCCCACCACTTTTAAAGTGGAAAATGTAGTGAAGCAGTGCAGGATGAGAACCAATGGTTCGAGCCGAGCGAAGCGAGACGACAACGCGCAAGCGTTGCCCGCAGGGCGAGGTGAAACCGAGTCAATCCAGCACGGCCCACCACTCTTTTAGAGTGAACGCCCTGAATAGTTTTAGACGCCGACAGTAAAAAGTAGTACCCAGCATTTAGATGGGCCGTTAGCTCAGTTGGTAGAGCAGTTGACTTTTAATCAATTGGTCGCTGGTTCGAATCCAGCACGGCCCACCATCTAAAGCACACTTTCAGAGAAAAGCGCCTTTTGGCGCTTTTTTCGCATCTGACGCCTGAAACTTCCTCCCATCGCGATATCCATTTCTCCGGCAATTTTGTCAATCCTCGTCTCTTTTAAGTGCAGTAAACATTTTTAGCTTTATGGCTAATATATGGACGACTTTCCCTGTGTTTTGCGGTATTTTGTTTAGCATACAAAACCAACGGGTTTCCGGATGGGATCTGTTGCGGCTTCTGGCGTTTCAGGCGTGCTGCCTGACTGAATGAGATGACGAGTATGAGCGAAACATTGGACCTGAATGCGACGGTTTATCCTTTTCCTCCTAAACCCGCAGTTCTGAGTGCAGATGAAAAGACTTTCTACAAAGAGAAGATCAGAAAATTGCTTAGGGAACGTGATGCCGTGATGGTGGCGCATTACTACACTGATCCTGAAATTCAGGCGCTTGCAGAAGAAACCGGGGGCATTGTCGCAGACTCTCTGGAAATGGCGCGCTTTGGCAGTCAGCATCCGGCTTCCACGTTGCTGGTGGCCGGCGTACGCTTCATGGGTGAAACGGCCAAAATTCTCAGCCCTGAAAAAACAGTGCTCATGCCGACGCTCAATGCGGAATGCTCGCTGGATCTGGGTTGCCCGGAACAGGCTTTCTCAGATTTCTGCGACCAGCACCCCGATCGCACCGTTGTGGTCTACGCTAATACCTCTGCGGCGGTGAAAGCCCGTGCCGACTGGGTAGTTACGTCGAGCATTGCGGTAGAACTGATTGAACATCTTGATAGTCTGGGCGAAAAAATAATCTGGGCACCGGATCGTCACCTCGGCAATTATGTTCGCAAGCAGACGGGCGCTGATGTGCTGTGCTGGCAGGGTGCCTGTATCGTCCATGACGAGTTTAAAACCCAGGCCCTGACCCGAATGAAAGGCTTGTATCCAAACGCCGCTGTTCTGGTGCATCCTGAGTCTCCGCAGGCGATTGTGGATATGGCAGATGCGGTCGGTTCTACCAGTCAGCTCATTCAGGCTGCAAAAACCTTGCCTCAGAAGCAGCTGATCGTCGCTACTGACCGCGGGATTTTCTACAAAATGCAGCAAGCGTGCCCGGATAAAGAATTATTCGAAGCGCCAACGGCAGGCGAGGGCGCAAGTTGCCGCACCTGCGCGCATTGCCCGTGGATGGCGATGAACGGCCTGAAAGCCATTGCTGAAGGTCTGGAGCACGGCGGAGCAGAACATGCGATAGAAGTGGATGAGGCGCTGCGTGTGAAGTCATTGATTCCGCTGAACCGTATGCTGGATTTTGCCGCGCAACTCAAATTACGCACACAGGCCAAAGCCCTGTAAGCAAACGCGATGTGACTGACGAAAAAGGAAGGACGTGATGATGGATTTTTTCAGTACCAGCAATATTCTGGTTCATATTCCTCTCGGCAAAGGCGGATATGATCTGTCTTGGATTGAAGCGGTTGGCACTATTTTTGGTTTGCTTTGTATCTGGTACGCCAGCAAAGAAAAATTGATCAATTACGCGTTCGGTCTGATCAACGTCACCTTGTTTGCGATCATCTTCTTCCAGATCCAGCTCTACGCCAGTTTACTGCTGCAGATCTTCTTCTTTGCCGCCAATATTTATGGCTGGTACGCCTGGAGCCGTCAGACAGCGGATCAGGAAGCCGAATTGCAGATCCGCTGGTTGCCACGTGGGAAAGCGCTGATATGGGGCGTGGTGTGCGTCGCAGGCATTTTGCTGATGACGTTTAACATTGACCGCGTATTTGCTGCGCTCACTCTGGTGGCGGTCAATCTGATGCAGGCGCTGGGGATGAATGTGCAGATGCCAGAATTGCAGCCGGATGCTTTCCCGTTCTGGGATTCATCAATGATGGTGCTGTCGATTGTGGCGATGCTGCTGATGACGCGCAAATATGTCGAGAACTGGTTGCTGTGGGTGGTGATCGACGTGATAAGTGTGGCGATTTTTGCTTATCAGGGCGTCTATGCGATGGCGCTCGAATACGTGTTGCTGACGCTGATTGCACTCAATGGTTCGTGGCTGTGGATCAAGAGCGCGAAGCAAAATGGCTCGCAGCCACTGCAAACCGTCTGAATCTGCTTAAACAAAAACGCCTCCATACCGGAGGCGTTTTGCTTTCTGTTATTGGTGAACATCAGTGATGATGGTGTGCGTGGGAGTGACCATGATGATCGTGCCCTGCGCTGGCAGCCGGGATTTCATTAATCTCGCAATCCGGTGTTTCACAGCGACCGTATTCCATCTGAATCGTCGCGTGGCCGATACGGCATTTCTCCAGCAAATGATGCTGAATGCGGTCTAACAGCGCATCGTGATCGTGCGGTGGCACCACCTGCACATGCAGCGTCATCAGCCGCTGTTCACCAATCTGCCAGACGTGAACGTGATGGACATTGCGAACTTCAGGGATGCTGAGCGACAAATCACGGCGCAGTTTATCGATATCAATTTCCTCAGGCGTACCTTCCAGCAACTCATGAAAACTTTCGCGCAGTAGCCGCCAGGCGTTGTTCAGCACCAGACACGACACAAGCACCGACAGAATCGGGTCGATGGGCGTCCAGCCGGTATACATGATGATCAGTGCTGCAGCGACCGCACCAATCGATCCCAGTAAATCACCCAGCACATGCAGAGCCGCAGCGCGCACGTTGATGTTGGCTTTTTCCTGACCCTGATGCAGTAACCAGAACGCCAGAATATTGGCAAACAGCCCGGCGATAGCGATGACCAGCATCGTGGTACCCATCACCGGCTGTGGATTGAAGAAGCGGGCAATGGCTTCCCAGACGATCAGCACCACAATCACTAACAGCGCGGCGGCGTTAACGAAAGCCGCCATTGTCGTCAGGCGCAGATAACCAAAGGTATGACGGGAATTGGGCTTACGTTTTGCAAAACGCACGGCCATCAGCGCCACGAGCAACGCGGCAGCATCTGTCAGCATGTGACCGGCATCTGCCAGCAACGCCAGAGAGCCAGAAATCAGCCCGCCGATAACTTCCGCAACCATAAAAACAACGGTTACAAGGAAAGCCAGTAACAGGCGACGGCTATTTTTATCCTGCGGTAACAGGGAAGAAGACATAGTTATATTCACAAAGATGATGAACAGAGACGATCACAATAGCGTAATCAGATGACGTTGCAAGAAGGGGAAGTATCGGAATAAGGAGGAACCGAAGTTCCTCCTGAGCGAGAGACTACCGGCGTATTTATTTACCAGTTTCTTTTGATTGCGTGGTTCCAGGTGCCTGGTCAGGACAACGACCATCTTTGCACATCGCTTTCTTATGCTGTTTGTCCTTGCTCATATGCTGCTTGGTGGTATCCGTTTTGGTATTCACTTCATCTGCTGGCTTGTTCGTGTTGTTAATCTGGTCATTATCAACACTTTTAGGTGCCATATTCTGAATTGAGCCAGGTGAACCGGACTGATTGGCCTGACCGTTGTTATCACCAGCCGAGGTTTCACCGGCAGCAAAGGCCGCGCCCGTTGTCAGAGCCATAGTGGCAGTCAGTAACATGATTGCGAGCTTTTTCATAATGTCATCTCCATTGTTTCAGAAAGGTCCGTGGTCGTGTTTCATGTGTCTGCTTAAAGCCTAGCTAAATAAATTATGTCCTAAATCAAAATGAGACTAATCGTAAGTGTAAAAGCAGGTTTACACTGCTCCCCATTACGGCTAGATTGAACGCGGTCAGCGTTTCGCTTTGTCTCTTATGAACACCCGAATGGAACTGTTATGAATTATCAAAACGACGATTTACGCATCAAAGAAATCAAAGAACTTTTACCTCCGGTTGCCCTGCTCGAAAAATTTCCCGCCACTGACAAAGCGGCAAAAACAGTTTCTCAGGCTCGTAATGCTATTCATAAGATCCTGAAAGGAAACGATGATCGTCTGCTGGTTGTTATCGGGCCTTGCTCAATCAATGATCCTAAAGCTGCCAAAGAATATGCGGCACGCCTGCTGAAAATGCGTGAAGAATTGCAGGGTGAGCTGGAAGTGGTAATGCGCGTTTATTTCGAAAAACCGCGTACTACGGTGGGCTGGAAAGGGCTGATCAATGATCCGCACATGAACAACAGCTACCAGATTAACGATGGTTTGCGCATTGCCCGCAAATTGTTACTTGATATTAATGACACCGGTTTGCCTGCCGCAGGCGAGTTCCTGGACATGATCACGCCACAATATCTGGCGGATTTAATGAGCTGGGGCGCAATCGGTGCTCGTACCACAGAATCTCAGGTTCACCGCGAGCTTTCCTCCGGTTTATCCTGCCCGGTCGGTTTCAAAAATGGTACCGACGGCACCATCAAAGTGGCTATCGACGCCATTAACGCCGCAGGTGCGCCGCATTGCTTCCTGTCTGTCACCAAATGGGGTCACTCCGCCATCGTGAATACCAGCGGTAACAACGACTGCCATATCATTCTGCGTGGCGGCAAAAAGCCAAACTACAGCGCTCAGGACGTGCTCGAAGTGAAAGACGGCCTGAAAAAAGGCGGTCTGCCAGCACGTATCATGATCGACTTCAGTCATGCAAACAGCAGTAAGCAATTCAAAAAGCAGATGGAAGTCTGTGAAGACGTCTGCGGGCAGATTGCTGGCGGTGAACAGGCAGTTATGGGCGTGATGGTTGAGAGCCATCTGGTGGAAGGGAACCAGAGCCTCGACAGCGGCGAGCCGCTGGTTTATGGCCAGAGCGTGACCGATGCCTGCATCGGCTGGGAAGACACAGAAGTGCTGCTGCGTAATCTCGCGAACGCCGTTAAAGCGCGTCGCGGATAATTCTTTAACGCCAGCATATCTTTCTGAGCCCCGCTTTTGCGGGGCTTTTTATTAGCTGAATACGTCAAAGTGCACAGCGCATCTCCATGCAACGCAAATCGGCATTCGCCATTTCTGACCGGTACAGACCCTCTTTTACCTGGCTGAATCCGTTCCTCTTATAAAACTCAAAAGCATTGGGCGTGGATGACAGGATGATCTCTTTAAACCCCCGCGATTTTGCTTCAGCTTTTAGTGTATTGAGAATTTGCGTAGCGAGTCCTTTTCCTTCGAATTCCGGCAAGGTGAATATCGCCTCAACGCTGCCATTTTTCAGGTCGAGATAACCCGTTGCCGCAGGTGTACCCAGACCGTGCGCTTCAGCCACATAAAAAGGATTCTCAGCAATGGCTTTACGGTAACCGGGCGGCATCTGATCCGGCGTCCAGGCCATCACAATGTCGGTGCCATAGGTATTTTTACATCCGTGGCGGATAGCCTGATTTCTGATTTCCCAGAGTATTTCTGCTTCATCGGGGCAGGCGAGTCTGACGGGCATCGGTTTCTCCTTGTGGCTGTTCGTTTTAATTAAACGTATTACCACAAAATAGCGCGAACAGTTACTTCTTCATCCCGACACCCAGCCGTCCGTTAGCGTTGAGATCACGTTCAAGGAATCGGCCTGTCCAGTTCGCTTCATAGTTTTCGCGGGGGAAATCCGCGGGTGAAGCGCCTGTCTTCAGCGCTTCGTGTACCTTACGGGCATAAGCGACATTCTTTTCGCACAGTGGTGCGGCCGGAATGTACATCACATTTCCCCATCCTTGCTGATCTTCAACCGGCGCGACGGAATGAATGACGTCACAATGCCACCATACCGAGTCGCCCGCCTGAAGTTCCGGAATACTGCACAGGCCTTTAATCAGATGCGGATGCCATTTTTCGGAAACAGGTAAAACGCGACCAGGCGCAACGCCACAGAGTTCATCTTCCGGCACATCATCAAGCAGCGGACGCAGCAGCACATACGCCATCGCCTCAGGCACTGGAACGACGTGCAGCAAGCCCTGTCCGGTTTGCATATCAGACAGCGCAGTCCAGCCCTGGAATGTCCGGAAAGCTGAGCATTTAGTCGTGTTATCAACATCGTATTCATTGATGTCGGGTCTGAAAGCCGCATCCCATGGATCGTATTCTTCAAAACGGTTGGTGAAAATCTTGCGGAAGACTTTCTGATACGCCGGTAACAGCCAGCGTTCTAACGCGCCGGAATCAGTATGTGCGCCCAGCCCCTTAGAAGTGGTGCCCGGAAGACGCCTGCGGATCCTGTCCGGATAGATAATATTTACGTCGGGGTTAAACCATGCGCCCTGATGGTTGCCGAACTTCCAGAGACGGTTTAAAAATGACTGAACCGTGCCGATTTCCTCACTCTGTCTGGCTTCCATCTGTTCGGCAGACCAGTAGATGGGATAAATCTCAGGGCGGGAAGCGTCCAGTGAACCAAAGAAATTATCACCCGGTCCGCGATAAACCTCATCGAAATTGTTTTCGTCAAGGTAATGCAGCATGGATTTATCCATTGCAAGCGCGTCATCACGTTCAAATGTCTGACGTACCACCAGACATCCACGACGTTTCACCTGCGCAATCTGCGCATCAGATACCCGGCCTTCTGCCAGTTCTGACCAGCTTATTTGCGGCCATGCAGTACCGTTAGCCGCTTCCTCCGCCCTTGCTGCGGCTATCTCCGTTTCAATTTTTTCGCAGACCTGCCGGAAGAGTCCTTCAACATCGCCAATCTGTGCGCGGAGTTGTTTTTTCATCTCAATAATATTCTTTTTATAATCAACAGGTAATGTCGTCGACGTAAATCTGTTATCCATAAAACCTCCGGCAGGCGGGTGAAATAATTATTTCGTACGAACATTATTTTACTTTCATTCGAAAGATAAAAGAATGTAGCAAAACTGTTATTTAAAAATCCAGCGCTGGATCACGAATTTCAAAAAGGGAGGATTTTCCTGAAAGTCTGGAGAAGGGCAGGGAGTGTCAGATTTAGAAAACAAAAAAGGCACGCTTGCGCGTGCCTGTTCCAATCGCTCTGCTTAACACAGAAAACGCGAAATTACTTCGCTTTACCCTGGTTTGCCACGGCCGCTGCTTTCGCTGCGATTTCGTCGGCATTACCCAGATAGTAACGTTTGATTGGTTTGTAGTTTTCGTCGAATTCGTAAACTAATGGAACACCGGTAGGGATGTTCAGTTCCAGAATTTCGTCTTCGCTCAGGTCATCGAGATATTTGACCAGTGCACGCAGGGAGTTACCGTGCGCAGCGATGATCACGCGCTCGCCGCTGGCGATACGTGGTTTGATCACGTCAGTCCAGTAAGGGATAACACGTTCGATGGTCAGTGCCAGGCTTTCAGTCGTTGGCAGTTCAGCCGCAGTCAGTTTTGCATAGCGCGGGTCATGGCCAGGGAAACGCTCATCAGCGCGATCCAGTTCTGGCGGAGTTACCGCGAAGCCACGACGCCATTGTTTAACTTGCTCGTCACCGTATTTCTGAGCGGTTTCTGCTTTATCCAGACCCTGCAACGCGCCGTAATGACGTTCGTTCAGTTTCCAGGATTTCTCAACCGGCAGCCATGGCTGGTTCAGTTCGTCCAAAACGCTCCACAGAGTATGGATGGCACGTTTCAGCACAGAGGTATAAGCGAAGTCGAATTGGAAGCCTTCGTCTTTGAGCAACTGACCAGCAGCTTTTGCTTCAGTGCGACCCTTATCCGACAGTTCAACATCATGCCAACCGGTAAAACGGTTTTCTTTGTTCCACTCACTTTCACCGTGTCTTACCAGCACCAGCTTGGTTACAGCCATAGCTAAACTCCTCAGTTAACTGAATTTTCAATGATAACGGTTATCATTATAGGGGCTTGGCCTCCCGTACAGCAATCTGAAACTTCCTCAGGAAGCCTTTGCGGGACACCGTTTGTATTAAACATAACGAATTTGCTGCGGCGATGTAAAACAAAACGCGCGAACGGTTTCCCGGACAGCGCGTTTTTTGCAAAAGGACAGCAGTTAGCTGGCTTTTTTCAGGCAGGTACTCATGAAGGTTTTACGTGCATCGCCTTTAAGCTCTTTTTTCGCTGCGTCAGCGTTACAGGTTTTCATTTTTTCCTGCTGAGGCGTCATGCCTGCCGTCGCCGGTTTGGTTTCCGCCTTGAGGCACTGACTCATGAATTTTTTACGGTCATCACCTTTCAGGGACTGGGTAGTGGCCTGCTGATTACAGTCGGTCATCTTTTGGCGTTGCTCAGTCTGAGCAGGAGAAGGCACTTTCACAGGGTCAGCCGCCAGAGCGGAGCCAGCCGCGCAAAGCGTTGCCAGCAGGGATAACACAACAGGTAAACGCATATCGAACTCCTTATTAAACGTCCTTTTATGCAGGACACTCTCTAAGAGTAGATGCGGGAAATGCCTTTAGCTGAAAAAGTGCTGATACAGATGCGCCATGAGTCACAAATTTGCAGAAGTCGGAATAAATGAAGACAGGGCCGGGCGACCCTGTCTGACAGACGTTAAAGATGATGGACGTTATAGCGCGAAGAACTGATACGTGGTGGCAGATTTATATGCCTGTCCCGGTTTGATCCAGCAGCTTGGCTGTGGCCAGGTTGCGTGGTTCGGGCTGTCTGGCAGGAATTCACTTTCCAGCGCCACACCGCTATAGCTGGCATATTCGCCGCCGCTGCGATTCGGTGTTCCGCCGAGGAAATTGCCGCTATAAAGCTGAACCGCTGGCGCCGAGGTAAACATGGTCATTTTCACTTTGCCATCCGCAGACCACAAATGTGCTGCCGGATTTGTAGCGGCATTGCATGAGCGGTTGAGCAGATACGCGTGGTCATAACCTTTCACCCGTTGCTGATCGCGATCCTTGAGGAAATCTTTCGCCAGCGTTTTTGCGGCGTTGAAATCCATGCCGGTATGTTCAACTGGCGTCGGCTCGGCGCAAGGAATGCCGTCGCTGTCCACTGGCAGGAAGCGGTCAGCAAACAGTTGCAGCTTATGCTGGCGCGCGTCAGTGCCTTCGCCGTCGAGATTGAAATAGGCGTGATTGGTCAGATTGACCGGGCACAGCTTATCGACAGTCGCTTCATAACGAATTTCCAGACGGTTATCGTCAGTCAGCTGATAATGCACTTTGGCGGTCATATTGCCCGGGTAACCCTGATCGCCATCGGCTGAGAACAATTCGAACGTCAGTTTTTGCGCGGTTTTCCCGAGGATCTTCCAGCGACGCGCATGGAAGCCTTCCGGCCCGCCGTGCAGCTGATGAACGCCCTGATTGGCGACGACCAGATGCGGTTTGCCGTCAACTTCAAACTGCGAACGTGCGATACGGTTGGCGTAACGCCCCACGGTGGCACCCAGATACGCGCTCTGATTCATGTACTCCGGCGGCGACTCGCAGCCGAGCAACAGCTCACGAGAGGTGCCGTCGGCCAGCGGCAGCGTGAAAGATAACCAGGTCGCGCCCCAGTCCATAAACGTGGCGGTGGCACCCGCCGCATTCTGTAGCGTTACCTGTTCAAACGGCTGGCCGTCGGGCGCCAGCTGTGTGTTTTCAGGTTTTAACATATGCCTGCTCCCTGTGATGCGGTGCAAACGTAGAAGGTTTCTTTCAGGCCGCTGTGGGCGTGATATTGCTGTTCAACGGCATGACGGACTTTTTCCACCATGTCTTCCGGAACCAGCGCTACGATACAGCCGCCGAAACCGCCACCGGTCATACGCACGCCGCCTTTATCGCCAATCACTTCTTTGACGATTTCTACCAGCTTGTCGATCTGCGGAACGGTGATTTCAAAATCATCGCGCATGGAAGCGTGAGATTCCGCCATCAGCTCGCCCATACGTTTCAGGTCGCCGCTGGCCAGTGCATCCGCTGCCGCCAGTGTGCGGTCGTTCTCAGTGATCACGTGACGCGCACGGCGGGCAACCACCGGATCCAGTTCATCCTGAATGGAGAAGAACAGGGCAGGATCCACGTCACGCAGCGCTTTTACACCGAAGAACCGGGCGGCGACTTCGCACTGTTCGCGACGGGCATTATATTCGCTGTCGACCAGACCGCGTTTCACGTTGGAGTTGATGATCACCACCGCCGCGTTTGTCGGCATAGACACCGCACGGGTTTCCAGTGAACGGCAGTCGATCAGCAGGGAATGATTTTCCTTGCCGAGTGCGGAAATCAGCTGATCCATAATGCCGCAGTTACAGCCGACAAACTGGTTCTCCGCTTCCTGACCGTTCAGTGCCAGCGCCACGCCATCCAGCGGCAAATCGTATAAGGATTTCAGCGCCTGACCGACGGCCACTTCCAGAGATGCCGATGAACTCAGGCCCGCGCCCTGCGGCACATTGCCGCTGATCACCATGTCAGCGCCGGAGAAATCTTTGTTACGCAGCATCAGATGTTTGACCACGCCACGCACATAGTTGGCCCACGGGTGCGCGTCGGTGTGCAGAATCGGTTCGTCGAGAGAAAAGCTGTCTTCGTCATTGTCGTAATCGGCGGCGATCACACGGATGGTGCGGTCGTTACGCTGCGCGCAGGCGATCACCGTTTCGTAGTCGATCGCGCACGGCAATACGAAGCCGTCGTTATAGTCGGTATGTTCGCCAATCAGGTTTACGCGGCCCGGTGCCTTGATAGTGATGGTCGCAGGGTAGCCAAATTTATCGGCAAAGATTTCCAGGGTCTTGGTTTTCAGTTTCATTGTTTTTCTCCGGCCTCACGATAATGAACATCACTCACCGCCCGCAGACGTTCTGCGGCTTGTTCCGCTGTCAGGTCGCGTTGGGTTTCAGCCAGCATTTCGTAGCCGACCATGAATTTGCGCACTGTCGCTGAACGCAGCAACGGTGGATAGAAATGCGCATGCAACTGCCAGTGTTCGTTGTCGCCTTCGGTAAACGGCGCGCCGTGCCAGCCCATTGAATACGGGAAAGAGCACTGGAACAGATTGTCGTAGCGGCTGGTCAGCTTTTTCAGCGCCAGCGCCAGATCACTGCGCTGTTCATCAGAAAGCTCGGTGATGCGCTTCACATGCACTTTCGGCAGTAATATCGTTTCGAACGGCCACGCCGCCCAGTAAGGCACTACCGCCAGCCAGTGTTCGGTTTCGACCACCGTACGGCTGCCGTCTGCCAGCTCGCGCTGCACGTAATCCACCAGCATCGGCGAGCCCTGTTTTTCCAGATAGGCACGTTGCAGGCGGTCTTCACGCTCGGCTTCGTTAGGCAGGAAGCTGTTGGCCCAAATCTGGCCGTGCGGATGCGGATTCGAACAGCCCATTGCGGCGCCTTTATTCTCAAAAACCTGCACCCACGGATAAGTTTTTGCCAAATCTGCGCTCTGTTCCTGCCAGGTTCTGACGATTTCCGTCAGTGCTTCAACTGACAACTGGGGCAAAGTTTTGCTGTGATCCGGCGAGAAGCAAATCACACGGCTGGTGCCGCGTGCGCTCTGAACTCGCATCAGCGGATCGTCGCTTTCCGGCGCAAACGGCGTGTCCGGCATCAGCGCGGCATAATCGTTGGTGAACACGTAAGTGCCGGTGTATTTCGGATTCACATCACCGGTCACACGGGTATTTCCCGGACACAGGAAACAGTCAGGATCGTGTGCTGGCAGCACTTCCTGCGAAACCGCTTCCTGCTGGCCCTGCCACGGGCGCTTGGCGCGGTGCGGACTGACTAAAACCCACTGATCGGTCAGCGGATTGTAGCGGCGATGCGGATGGTCAATCGGGTTAAACGTTGTCATAACTTTCCTTAGTGCTCCTTAATCCGGGTAGCCCTGCGGGTTTTTCGACTGCCACAGCCAGGTGTCGTTGGCCATGTCTTCCAGCGTGCGGGTGACTTTCCAGTGCAGCTCTTTCTCGGCTTTCGTCGGATCCGCCCAGTACGCCGGTAAGTCGCCATCGCGACGTGGTGCAAATTTGTAATTCACCGGCTTGCCGCAGGCTTTGCTGAAGGCATTAACCACGTCCAGCACGCTGTGACCAAAGCCCGCACCCAGGTTGTAGATATGTACGCCCGCTTTGTTGTGCAGGGTTTTCATCGCCGCGATATGGCCGTCAGCCAGATCCACCACGTGAATATAGTCACGCACGCCGGTACCGTCCGGGGTCGGATAGTCGTTGCCGAAAATGGCCACCGATTCGCGACGACCTACCGCGACCTGCGCGATAAATGGCATCAGGTTATTCGGTACGCCTTGCGGATCTTCGCCCATCAGGCCAGACGGATGCGCGCCGACCGGATTGAAATAACGCAGCAGCGTCATGCTCCATTCCGGTTCCGCACGTTGCACATCTTCCAGAATTTGCTCGACCATCAGTTTGCTGCGGCCATACGGGCTGGAGGGATTGCCGGTCGGGAAGTCTTCGACATAAGGCGTTTTTGGCTGGTCGCCGTACACGGTTGCCGAAGAGCTGAAAATCATGTTTTTGACGCCCGCAGCGCGCATCGCTTCGAGCAACACCAGCGTTCCGGTGACGTTGTTGTCGTAATACGCCAGCGGTTTTGCCACGGATTCACCCACGGCTTTCCAGCCCGCGAAATGAATGACGGAATGAATATGATGTTCACTGAAAATTTTATCGAGGAGTGCACGGTCGCGGATATCACCTTCATAGAACAGCGGCGTTTTGCCGGTCAGCGTATTAATGCGTTCAAGCACGCTGACTTTACTGTTGTGAAGGTTATCCAGAATGATTGGCGTATAACCTGCGTCAATCAGTTGCACGCATGTGTGACTGCCAATGTAACCGCTACCACCTGTGACTAAGACGTACATAAGAGCTCCCCGATGATTATCTTGCTGCAACGATATCACGCTGCAAGGCTGAAAAAGGTGATCCATCCCCAATAAAATGGAATCGCTTACACAAACAGTTTAGCACCTTTCAGGATGAGCAAACAGGTACAGTGCGCCGTACAGAAAGCCCGCGACATCCGGCATTAAGTCAGAATTGATGGTAAGTGTAATCGCTTACACTGATTTGTTTGCGTTATATGAATCAGCTTTTATTGTGATTTTTCGGACAACATCCGGGGAATGGTGCTCATTTTATCCAGCAGCCAGTGGGGGCACTGGCGCTGGCGGGCGTAGTGACGGCGCTGATGGCCCCCGGAAAAGGGAAGAAAGTTACAATGCGTCAATCTGATAACGATAAATATCGCCGTCAGGGATAAAACTCAGGCGATGCGTAATGCATTGCGGGGCGTCTTCGGCGTGATGCGAAACAAACAGCAGCTGTGTTTCCCCTTCGCCAATCAAAATATCGACAAACCGGCGCACCAGCTGACGGTTGATCGGATCCAGACCCTGCAACGGTTCATCAAGAATTAACAGGGCAGGATGTTTAACCAGTGCGCGGGCGATCAGCGCCAGCCGCTGTTGTCCCCAGGATAAACTGTGGAATGGCGTTTCACCGGCATTGCCCCCCAGACCGAGCAGTTCCAGCCATTGCGACGTCAGGAGCCGCTGGCGGTCAGAGACTGCCTGATAAATACCGATAGAGTCGAAGAAGCCGGAAGTAATCACATTGCGCACGCTGGTGCTGACGCGGTAATCCAGATGCAGGCTGCTGCTGACGTAACCGATGTGGCGTTTGATATCCCAGATGGTTTCACCGCTGCCACGCCGACGGCCAAACAGCGTCAGATCGTTGCTGTAGCCCTGCGCGTGGTCGCCGGTAATCAGACTCAGCAGCGTGGATTTTCCGGCGCCGTTCTGGCCGGTGATCTGCCAGTGCTGACCGTGATCGACCTGCCAGCTGAGGTTATGCAAAATCGGTTTGTCGTTGTACTGCACCACGCCGTCACGCAGCACGATCAGCGGACTGTCAGCAGGCGGGCTGATGCGGGCGGTTGGATCTTCAGCTTCCGGCACGGCCATGCCATTCAGGCTTTCGCTGTGGGCCAGCTGTGCGACCAGCGCGTCGGCCATCACCTGTTCACGCGGGCCCACCGACGCCAGCGTACAGTCAGCCAGCACGCCGACATTTTTCACAAACGCAGGAATATCGTCGAAGCGGTTAAGTACCAGCACCATTGTCTGGCCTTCGGCGGAAAGTTTCTCAAGCAGTTCTGCCAGCTGGGCGCGGGCATTAACATCAAGGCCGTCAAAGGGCTCATCCAGCACCAGCAAATCGGGTTGTTGCATCAGCACCTGACACAGCAACGTTTTGCGGGTTTCACCGGTCGATAAATATTTAAAGCGGCGGTCGAGCAATTTCTCAATGCCAAACAGCGCGGCAAGTGCGGCGCAACGGGCCGGATCGCGCACGTCATCCTGAATGATTTCAGCGGTTGTGCGACCGGTATCGTCTTCACCTTTACTGAGTAAATCGGTGTTGTTACGCTGCCACTCATCCGCGACCAGTTTCTGTAACTGTTCAAAAGAGAGTCGGACGATGTGTGCAAAACTGTTTTCGCGGGTGCCTTTCAGCAGGGTTAAATCGCCCGCCAGCGCACGGGCGAGAGCGGATTTACCGCTGCCGTTCGAGCCGACAAATGCCCAGCTGTCGGCCTGGCGGATAGTCAGATCGGAAAGTGTGAGGGTTCGGGTGTCACTGAGGCGGAAAACGCCTTGCGAAATATGCAACGACGACATTTTTTATCTCTCATTTTGAAATGATTATAAAATAAGGGATAAGCGCTGCATCTTCGCAAGTCAATTGACAATTCTGCAAAATGAAAACGCTGATTTTGCAAGATACTGATTAAATACCCGTTTTTAGCAAAGGGTGGCGATGATGACTTTGTCATCGTCAAACTGAGCAAATACCGTCTGACCGGTTTTCAGCGCCAGTTTATCCATCTCAGTATTTGGCACCGTGGCGCACAATGTCTCGCTGCTGGGTAATTTCACCAGCACTTCGCTGTTTTTCTCGCCGCGCTGAATACTGATAACTTCGCCCCGCAGCGCGTTGTGGCTGTTTTCAGCGTTAAATCCGAGGGTTATCCACGGGGCTTTAATCAGCACCAGCACTTCTTTACCCGGTGTCAGCGCCAGACGGTCGGCACTTTGCTCGGTAATGGCGGCGCGAATTTGCGTTTTTCCGTCCGCCAACAGGATATCAATATGCTGCTGGACGGTCTGATGGGTGCGCTCCACGACGGTGCCGAAGAACTGATTACGTGCGCTGGTTTGCAGTGAAAAACGGGAAATTGCGGCCAGCAGGCTGTCCAGCGGCAGGGAATCTTCTTTAAGCACGTCAAAGGCTTTTTGCTGGATTTGCGCCAGCAGCTCATAAAGTTGGATCAGGCGCTCGCCGTAAGGCGTCAGCACGGCGCCACCACCGCCTTTGCCGCCGGTACTGCGGTCAACCAGCGACTCATCCGCAAGCTGATTCATCTCGTTGATGGCATCCCAGGCGCTTTTATAACTGATCCCCGCGAGCTTCGCGCCCTGGCTGATTGAACCGGTGTGACGCACCTGTCGCAGTAATTCGATTCGACGTGGATCGGCGAACAAGCGTTGCTGGAGCTTGAGAGTTAAGAGAATTTCGGCTTGCATTGCAGCTTCCTTAAATGAATCATGCTTTATTGTCGCCGCTAAACCCACAGGCAGGCAAGTTGGCTAAATGCTAAAGTATTTACAGTCCCGTGCTGTTATTATCTGCCACAGTTTGATTTACGTTTTTGACTTCATGCAAGAAGTCCTACACCGTCTGCGGGCGGTTCAGCCAGCTAAGTGAGGCTATCATGTTAGAACTATTAGAAAGTTTGATTTTCGCTGCCATCATGGTGCCAGTCTTCATCGCTGTGATCCTGGGCCTGATCTGGGGACTGGGCGAAGTATTTAACCTCATCTCCCACGTGGGTCACTCTAAAGAGTCCCGCGAGAAACCTCATTACTGAAAGATGAGTGTTTTCTGAGAACGCATTTTCCAGAAGCCCGGCCATTGTGCCGGGCTTTCTATTTTTGGGAACAGACTCATTTTGTTTTGGGAACAGACTCATTTTGAAAACAGGCTCATTTTGGAAACAGACTCGATTTTCCGCCTGAGATCAAAAAACTACCGCTTCTTCAGCAGAGTGCGGAAAAACCGGATGACATCGTGTTTTTTCTCGTTATATTCATCTCTACATAACGTATCCATATCTATAACAGCAGAGGAAATCCGATGAAACACACCTGGGGCAGATTACTTACCGCGACCGTGCTGGTGGCAGGCGTCAGCATGCACGCGCAGGCCGCCGAAAAAATCACTGTTTTCGCCGCGGCGTCCCTGACCAACGCATTACAAGATATCGCCACCCAATATCAGAAAGAAAAAGGTGTGCAGGTGGTCTCTTCTTTCGCATCGTCTTCTACGCTGGCTCGCCAGATTGAGCAGGGCGCACCTGCGGATATGTTCATTTCTGCCGATCAGCAGTGGATGGATTACGCGATCGGTAAACAACAAATGGTCGATAACACCCGTTACACCTTGCTGGGCAATGAACTGGTGCTGATTTCTGCGGCCAACAGCAAAATTGATAAAGTCGACATCTCTGATAAAACCGAGTGGACCAAACTGATTGGCGACAGCCGTCTGGCAGTCGGGGATCCGGACCACGTTCCGGCCGGTATCTATGCCAAAGAAGCGCTGCAAAAACTGGGTGCCTGGACCACGCTGGAGCCTAAACTGGCGCGTGCCAGCGACGTTCGTGCCGCAATGGCGCTGGTTGAGCGTGAAGAAGCGCCGGTCGGGATTGTTTACGGTTCTGACGCCGTCGCCAGCAAAAAAGTGAAAGTAGTGGGCATCTTCCCGGCATCCAGCCATAAACCGGTTGAATACCCGATGGCGATTGTGAAAGACCATGACAACGCCACCGTGAAAGGTTTCTATGATTATCTGAAAACGCCTGCTGCGGCTGAAATCTTCAAAAAATACGGTTTCACCCCGCGCGGTTAACGTCATCTGCCCGTGAACAAAATACGTAAGCCATCGCCTCGGGGATGGCTTTTTTGTCTCAACGCCACTGCATCAAGGTTTATACTTTGCGGACACAGGCTTCCGCGATTAAAGGCTTTTAAATTTTTGCCGATATTTTATCTTTAGCGGCACATTTACTTCAGGATTAACAAACCGACATGATGTTGAGTGAATATGAGTGGCAGGCGGTACTTCTCAGTCTGAAAGTATCGAGTCTGGCCGTAGTTTGCAGTCTGCCGCTTGGAATTCTGATGGCGTGGATCCTGGTCCGCTGCCGCTTTCCCGGCAAATCCCTGCTCGACAGCATTATTCATCTGCCGCTGGTGTTACCGCCGGTGGTGATCGGCTATTTGTTGCTGGTGGTAATGGGGCGGCGCGGCTTTATCGGCGAGCGTTTATATGAATGGTTTGGTTTCAGCTTCAGTTTCAGCTGGCACGGTGCTGTGCTGGCATCTGCCGTGGTGGCATTCCCGCTGATGGTTCGCGCGATACGTCAGTCACTCGAAGCCGTTGATCCTAAACTGGAACTCGCCGCCCGCACGCTCGGGGCTTCACCGTGGCGGGTCTTTTTCACGATTACATTGCCGCTTTCTGTACCCGGCGTCATCGTCGGCGTGGTGCTGGCCTTCGCCCGTTCACTGGGTGAATTTGGCGCAACCATTACCTTCGTGTCGAACATTCCCGGCGAGACCCGCACCATTCCGCTGGCGATGTATACCCTCATTGAAACACCGGGCGCAGAAAGTGCCGCCGCGCGCCTTTGCGTGCTGGCCATTCTGTTGTCTCTGGCAGCGTTACTGATTTCTGACTGGCTGGCAAAACGCAGCCGTATCCGGCTGGGAGGCTGAAATGCTCGAACTCGATTTCAGTCAAAAGCTGGGCGATTTAGATTTACAGGTTACGCAAACTTTACCCGCGCAAGGCATCACGGCCATTTTTGGCCTGTCGGGCGCAGGAAAAACGTCGCTGATCAACGCCATCGGCGGACTGACCAAACCTGATAATGGCCGCATCACCTTAAACGGCCGTATCTTGTCAGATGCGCAAAACAACATTTTCCTGCCGCCGGAAAAACGCCGCGTGGGCTATGTTTTCCAGGATGCGCGGCTGTTTCCCCATTATCGCGTGAAAGGCAATCTGCAATACGGCATGGCCGCGTCGATGCGCGGTCAGTTTGACAGCATCGTCCGTTTGCTGGGTATTGAATCCCTGCTGGATCGTTTTCCTCTCACCTTATCCGGGGGCGAAAAGCAGCGTGTGGCGATTGGCCGTGCCTTACTGACTGCGCCGGAAATTCTGCTGATGGACGAACCGCTGGCGGCACTGGATATCCCGCGCAAACGGGAACTGATGCCGTATCTGGAGCGTCTGGCGCAGGAAGTCAGCATCCCGATTTTATACGTAACGCACAGCCTGGATGAGATTTTGCGGCTGGCGGAAAAGGTGCTGGTTCTCGATGCTGGCAACGTGCTGGCGATGGGCGCGCTGGAAGACGTCTGGGCGAGTAATGTCATGCGTCCCTGGCTGCCAAAAGCAGAGCAGAGCAGCGTGCTGAATGTCAGTGTGCTGGAACATCATCCGCGTTATGAAATGACGGCGCTGGCGGTGGGTGATCAGCGCTTGTGGATAAGCAAAGTAGAGGAAGAACCCGGCACACCGCTGCGTATTCGTGTGAACTCCACGGACGTTTCACTGGTGTTACAACCGACGGCCAACAACAGCAGTATCCGTAATATTCTGCCCGCCAAGGTGCTGGAATGTCTGGATATCGGCAATCAGGTCGAAGTGAAACTGGCGATGGCCGACCATATTATCTGGGCCCGCATTACGCCATGGGCACGAGACGAACTGATGATCCGCGCCGGACAGTGGCTGTATGCGCAGATCAAAAGCGTGTCGGTGAACCGTTAACGTTGGCGTGCGTTATTTGACCGGAGCGCGGAAAACTTCGTAAAGCGCCAGAACCTGTTCGGCAAACGCATCGTCAATGATATAGAAATAACATTCCGGCACGTTCAGTACGCGGGCGAAATGACACATGGTGTCGAAGTTCGGGCTGTACGTGCCACTTTCATATTGAGAAACCCGCGAGCGTGCGGTGCTTTCATCAATACCCGCTAAAACACCTAATTTTTCCTGCGTAAGTTTTGCTTTTGCTCGTGCTGACTTCAGTCGGTGAGGGATCATAGCCAATAACCATAAAAACTGTATTGACGTTATGTTAAGCATCCCTTAACATCATTGTTGTTTAGAGTTACTGAACGTTGTAACCGGAAAGTGTAGTGCAGATTTCTGAAGGTTGTATCAATCACGAAAGGAAGAACGATGAAAATGGAAAATGACTGGCATCCCGCAGATATTATTGCCGGATTACGCAAGAAAAGAACCACACTGGCCGCCGTATCACGCAAGGCAGGGCTGGGGTCTTCAACGCTGGCAAACGCGCTGGCACGTCCCTGGGCAAAAGGTGAAATGCTGATTGCGCAGGCGCTAGGTGTTCCGCCGTCAAGCATCTGGCCAAGCCGTTACTTCGACGAGAACAACTGTCGGATCCTCCGTTCTGTCAGGCCGGCGAAGGTGAAAGCGGTGAACGCGGTGAAAGTACAGAAAGCAGAGCAAGAAGAATAACCCATGTCCGGGTCAGAAGAATAACGCCTTCCCTGTAAGACATGGGAAGGCGTACAACACTTATCAGTTCAGCACTTTACTGCGGATAACGTCTGCAATTCCTGGCGTTTCGTGGTCACCGATGACCAGCGCAACGCGCTCTTTGATAGCATCCGCCGCATTGCCCATCGCCACACCCAGACCGACATTTTCCAGCATGCTCAGGTCATTGTAGTTATCACCAAACGCGACCACATCCTGCATGCTCATGCCCTGAGATTCGACCCATTCCTGCAAACGACGGCCTTTGCTGTTGCCGCCTTTGGCGACGTCCACCTGATCGTGCCACGACCATTCGCACGCCAGACCCAGCTCGTTTTCTACCTGCGCTGCAAAAGTATGCAATGCATCGAGATCCTGATGAGAAGTTGCGAATTTCCAGATGGACTGCGCTTCATCAGCCGCCTCGCGTAAGCTGTTAACCTGAATGATGTTCGGGCGCTGATTTTCCGGCAGAGTTTGTCCCCAGGCGATAGAACGGCTCACATGGCCGCTGGGTTGCTGATACAGCATGGCGTCATCGACATACAGCAAACCGTGAATACCGTGATACTCCAGCAGGTCGATCACTTTTTTGGCTTTCACACGGTCGAGTGGATCAGACGTTAAGACCTTACGTGCCTGATAATCATACAAATACGTACCGTTACAGCAGATAGCAGGTGTATCGAGCTGCAATGCCTGATAAAACGGATGTATCGCCACATGATGACGTCCGGTAACCACGACCACTTTGACACCCTGTGCGCGGGCATCCGCCAGAGCGGCAAGGGATTCAGGAAGGATACGTTTTTGGCGGTCCAGCAGTGTACCGTCGAGATCGAGCGCGATAATGCGATAAGTCATGAGCAGTCCGTCGTAAGTGAGGGAGGATCGGGGAAATTATCGCCATATTACCTTTTTTAGCCTGCTAATTAAACCGCGCTTCCGGCACTAAAGGTGCCGCCAGAGCGTTGGGGAATCGTGTTAACCTGAGCTACGCTTAATACCCGGCATATTTCAAGTTGCAGATGCGTTGGCTGCGCCCGCTCACCCGAATCACTTACTTTAGTAAGCTCATCGGGATTAATGAGCCTCGTCCCTGAGGCTCACCCTGCGGGCCAGCGCAAGCGCTGTTCAAATCGGTTCCTGACCGATTTGTCTCTCGTTTGCCGCCTTCCTGCAACTCGAACTATTTTGGGTATTACAACTATTTGATTCTTAATAAGGAGATGTGATGAAGCAAGTTGTCTACGTTGCCAGCCCTGAGAGCCAGCAAATCCACGCTTTTCGTCTGGCAGACAATGGTGAGCTGAGCCTGCTGCAAACGGTTGAAGTTCCGGGACAAGTTCAGCCGATGGTTATCCATCCTGATGGTCACCGTTTGTACGTCGGCGTTCGCCCTGAATTTGGCGTGCTGACTTACCACATTGATGGTGAAGGCAAACTGGAAGAGGGTGCTATGGCGCCATTACCGGGCAGTCCGACGCATCTGGGCATCGATCTGCAAGGGCGTTTTGTGTTCTCGGCTTCTTACAGCTTCAACAATGTCAGCATTCATCCTTTGAATGAAAAAGGTCACGCGCTGGCACCGGTTCAGGTTCTGGAAAATATTCAGGCGCCGCATTCCGCCAACATCGACCCGACCAACCATCTGCTGATGATCCCTGCGCTTAAAGAAGACCGCATCCGTCAGTTTGATTTCAGCGTGAAAGGTGAGGCAACGCCGCATGCTTCCGCTGAGCTGAAAACAGTGGAAGGTGCCGGTCCGCGCCATATGGCATTCCATCCGAATCATCATTTTGCCTACTGTGTAAATGAGCTGAACAGCAGTGTGGATGTGTACCAGAAAGATGTCGCCAGCGGCGAATATCGTCAGGTGCAGACGCTGGGCATTATGCCTGCTGATTTCACCGGCACCTGCTGGGCAGCCGATTTGCACATTACGCCTGACGGTAAATATCTCTATGCTTCCGACCGTACCGCGAGCCTGATTTCCATCATGACCGTCTCCGCGGCTGGCAGCGAACTGGAGCTGGTCGGGCATCACGCCACTCAGACACAGCCGCGCGGTTTCAATATCGATCATTCTGGTCAGTACGTGATCACTGCTGGTCAGAAATCTGATGCGATTGAAGTGGCGAAAATTGATCCGAAAAACGGTCAGCTGACGACGCTCAAAACCTACCCGGTGGGCAAAGGCGCGATGTGGGTAAGCATTCTGGAAATTAATTAATCACATTGAGTGACTGGTCAGTTTTGCTTATGTTTACTTTTCAGCTGATCAATAATCCCGTCGTGATATTATGATCAAGCCTCTGTAATAAGGGGCTTTTTTATTGCCTGATGCTTCCCACTAATAGTTAAGAATAATTTCCACTTTCCACTAAATGTTATTCCGCACTGGTCGATAACTCTCCCGTATTTTACTCATTCTTCGGTGGCATCTGCCGCTTCAGAGTCAGTCCTTTTGGAAATCAGGGAGAAGAAAATGAATGTACTTTCAGGGATCGCTGGCCGGTTTCGCCACGCCACCATCGCTCACAAGCTCGGTGCAGGCTTTGCGCTGGTGTTGCTACTGGGATCCTCAATCGCCTTATCCGGTATTTACCATCTCACCAGCATCAATCAACGCGCCGAAAAATCCACGCTGCTTAAAAACATGAACGACCTGCTAAACGAGGCCAAATTTTCACGTCTTTCCTATATGGCCAGCAAAGACATGAAATTTGTTGAAGAAAACCGTCTGGCGCTGGATAAACTCGACACCGTCCGCGCCGATGTTGCGGCGCATTCCTGGGCCAGCGGCGACCAGTTACTGGTCGATGCCATGCCGGATAACATCCGCCGTTATCGGGAAAGCTGGCAGCAGACGCTTAATCCTCCCGCAGGCAGTGATCCGCAGCAGATAGGCGCACAACTTGCCGCCGCCGGACTGGCGCTGACTTCGGCATCGAACACCTTGCTGAATCATGAAATGACCAACCTTCACCATGAAGTAAGCCGTACCATTTCGGAGATGCTGGCGATTATTGTGGCGACCATTATTGCCGGGGCGCTGATTTCGTGGCGCATGACCCGTCAGCTGACACTGCCGCTGCGCCGCACGCTGCAAACCGCCGAGCGTATCGCCGCCGGGGATTTATCGACCCACGCCTCGAGCCATAGCTTTGACGAAGTCGGACAGTTGAGCCGCGCTATCGAAACCATGAACCAGAACCTGCACGGCATTATCGGCGATATTCGTGAAGGCGTAATGCAGGTGACACGCGCCTCAGGCGAAATTGCAGCGGGCAATATTGACCTGTCCGCACGCACCGAAGAACAGGCTGCCGCGCTCGGGCAAACGGCGGCGAGCATGGAGCAACTGACGTCCACGGTGAAACAGAACGCCGACAATGCCACTCAGGCCAGCCAGCTGGCGTCTGATGCCGCAAACACTGCCGCTCGCGGTGGCAAGCTGGTGGCGGATGTCGTCGGTGTGATGAAAGAGATTACCGTCAGCTCAAAACAGATTTCGGAAATCACCACCGTCATCAACAGCATCGCTTTCCAGACCAATATTCTGGCACTGAATGCGGCCGTCGAAGCGGCGAGGGCAGGCGAGCAGGGGCGCGGATTCGCCGTCGTCGCCAGTGAAGTTCGCAGCCTTGCACAGCGCAGCGGTCAGGCAGCGAAAGAGATTGAAGGCCTGATCGGTAAATCAGTCGCCAACGTGACCAGCGGTTCGCAGCTGGTCGCAAAAGCCGGTGACACGATGGAAGAAATTGTCGGTTCAGTCCGCCACGTCACGCAGATCATTCATGAGATTGCCTCGGCCTCTGACGAGCAAAGCCGGGGCATCAGCCAGATTGCGCTGGCAGTGGCAGAAATGGATACCGTGACGCAGCAAAACTCTGCGCTGGTTCAGCAGTCAGCCAGTGCGGCGGCCTCGCTCGATGAACAGGCGGTGAATCTGGAACGCACCGTGTCGGTATTCCGCCTGGGAAACGAAGCGCTGTAACCGGGTAACAAACCCCTTCTTCAGAACGAAAAAAAAACCGCCGGAGTTAATCCCGGCGGTTCTTCATCATGTTAAATCACAACCTCAGACGACATTACCTCGCAGGCTGAGTCAGCACGTTGTTGTACTGCCACAGGCGGTTGAAGTTGGTATCGTTCAGATTACGCTGTTGTTTCTCATCTTTCGGCACGTTGCCTGCAAACGGCTGGCCGGAGAAGACGGAAGCGCCCCACGGGTTCATCTGGTCATAGCTGTTGTCGAAGCTGCTGTCGCGGATCACCAGCTGGCTGCTCGCGCCGTCAGCATCCCACGCACGACCCATTTTCGCTTTCGCTGCCTGTTCGAAACCACGGTCACCGGTCAGGTTGCTGTCGATCACCAGGAAGCCGTATGGCGCGGTTGCTGGCGTATTCGGTGCGAAGATGGACGCCTGTTTCACGCCACGGCTGCTGACCGTGTGGAATTCAACGTGATCGAACACCGCATTGGCGCGACCAAACACGTAATCCACATCACCGACGATCAGGCTGTTATGCACGTAAACGCGGCTGTACCGGCTGTTGTCAGTCTGATTGTGGATATTGGCGGTGTTTGCCATAAAGGTATTCTGGCGGCCAATCAGGCGCACGTTATCCAGAATGACGTTATCTCCGTCGGTACGCAGTGCCACAGCGGAGTGATCACCGGCATCCACGGTATCAAGCAGGGAATTACCAATGGTCAGATTCTGCAATTGCAGGCTGCTGCTCTGTGACCACACCGTCGCGGTACAACCGGTGCCGATGGTTTCAGTGGTCAGCGTTGCGCAGTTCTGGAACATATAGAATGCGCGGTCACCTGGCAGGAACTGACCGGCAGGGCTGACGGTTGAACGGTAAACGGCTGGCGCTGCTGACGCTTCCAGACCTTGTGCCAGGGTCACATCAGCGGAGCTGTTGCCGGCACCGAACAGGGTGATGGGTGGTGCGCCAGCGGGAATGTAAACCGCGCCGTTATAGGTGCCCGGCAGGATTTTAATGAAGATACGTTCGCCGTGGTTACGCACTGCCAGCGCGGCATTGACTGCCTGCTGAACGTTGGCGTAAGCCGCGCCGTCGGTGCCTAACTGCGGGCCGACCACGAAGTCGGTTTTCGCGCCGTCAGTGCTTGCCAGTTTAGGGAACCAGCCCTGCTGCTGAACCTGCAAAGAAGGGCCGCCAAAGGCCAGATAATTTTTCGCTGTAAAGTTGGCCGCTTCGTCCGCAGATAATACGGGCAGTGACGCGGTGCCCGGAGCAACCTGGCTGGATAAGCCTTGATGGCTGCTGCTACATGCCGCCAGGATCAGGCTGGCAGACAACATAGCGCACGCGCGCGACAGGGTGGAAATTTTCACTGTGACTGACTCCTTGATGAAGAAGATTGTTCTTTTTTTTCAATGTCGCGGTCATCGCCGCAATAAAAAAACGGTGGCCAGTAAAACTGACCACCTTTTCTGCGTCTTTTATACCACAGGAATCAGCTGTATATCACTGTCAGTGATGCTTTGCCGAGAGTATGGAAATGCACATTGAAGCCGAGATAAGCGCCGCTGGCATTTTCATCCACTTCCAGCGTTTCTGTATCGATGGCATATACGGTGAAATGATAGTGGTGGTGTTCGCCCTGCGGAGGTGCTGCGCCGCCATAACCGGCTTTGCCGAAGTCTGTGCGGGTCTGAACGGCACCGGCAGGTAAACCGCCTTTACCTGAGCCCGCGCCTTGCGGCAATTCGGTGACGTCAGCCGGAATATTCGCCACGCCCCAGTGCCACCAGCCTGAGCCGGTAGGAGCATCGGGGTCATAAACGGTTATCACAAAACTTTTGGTGCCTTCCGGAGCGCCGGACCAGGCCAGATGCGGCGACAGGTTGTCGCCGTTGTAGCCCATGCCGTTAAAAACCTGCGTTTCCGGCATTTTTTCGCCATCGCGCAAATCATTACTGGTCAGTGTAAATGCCATAAAATCCTCATCTTTTGGTGAACGGTTACCCGCAGATTACTTACTGATTTCAGCCCCGCCCAGCATTTTCAGCAAGGCCTGTGCGACCGCTTTGGAAGAGGCGGGATTCTGGCCGGTAATCAGCTTGCCGTCGGTGATGGCATAAGAACGCCAGTCTGCGGCTTTGCTGTAATCACCGCCATTTTTCTTAAGCTCATCCTCGACCAGGAAGGGCACGATATCGGTCAGGCCGACGGCGTCTTCTTCGCTGTTACTAAAACCGGTCACGCGTTTGTCTTTGACCAGCGGCGTGCCATCAATCAGGACATTGCGCAAAACACCCGGCGCATGACAGACGGCAGAAACCGGTTTGCCGGCCTTCCAGAACGCCTCGATCAGCGCAATAGAATCCGCATCTTCCGCCAGATCCCACAACGGCCCGTGACCGCCGGGATAGAAAACGGCATCAAAGTCATCAGCGCTGACGTCACTGAGTTTCACGGTATTTGCCAGCGCCTGTCTGGCGTTGTCATCCTTGTGAAAACGCGCCGTGGTTTCCGTCTGGGCATCCGGCTCAGAGCTTTTGGGATCCAGCGGCGGTTGCCCGCCTTTGGGGGAGGCCAGCGTCAGTTCAGCGCCTGCATCCAGAAACTCATAATACGGCGCGGTAAATTCTTCGAGCCAGAAACCTGTTTTCTTACCTGTTTCGCCGAGCTTATCGTGTGATGTCAATACAATCAGTAATTTCATGTTACCTCCTGTGGACGTCGTCAGCTGAAGTTGCCGTCAGCTGACGTTAAAGAGAGATCAGTCCTGACCGACACGAACGACCAGTTTGCCAAAGTTTTTACCTTCCAGCAGGCCAAAGAACGCCTGCGGCGCGTTCTCTAATCCTTCCACAACATCTTCGCGGAATTTGATTTTTCCTGCTTCAAACCATTCGCTCATCTGTTTTGCAAACTCAGGATAACGATGGCCGTAATCATCAAAAATAATGAAGCCCTGCACGCGCATGCGTTTCTTCAGGATAGTTCCGGTCAGCAGTGACAAGCGATCTTGCCCGTCTTTGAGCCCGGTCGCGTTGTACTGCGAAACCAGTCCGCACACCGGAATACGTGCTTTGGTGTTAAGCAGCGGCAGCACCGCGTCGAATACCGCGCCACCGACGTTTTCGAAATACACGTCGATACCGTCCGGACAGGCCGCTTTCAGGCGTTCATCCAGATCCGGCGCGCGGTGATCCAGACATTCATCAAAGCCGAAATGTTCGACCGCATAGCGGCATTTCTCTTCGCCACCGGCAATCCCCACCACGCGACAGCCTTTGATTTTACCAATCTGCCCGACCAGCGAGCCGACCGGACCGGTTGCCGCAGCGACCACCAGCGTTTCGCCCGGTTTAGGTTCGCCGATATCCAGCAGACCCATAAAGGCCGTGAAGCCGGGCATACCCAAAACACCCAGCGCCAGGGAAGGCTGTTTGAGTGCTGCGCCTTCCAGTTTCTTCACTGCTTTGGCGTCAGCCACGGAATAATCCTGCCAGCCGGTGCTGCCGAGCACTAAATCACCGGCTTTGAAATCCGGGCTATTGGATTCCACTACGCGGGAAACTGCGCCGCCGGTCATCACTTCACCGATTTGTACCGGCGCGGCGTACGAAGGCGCATCGCTCATCCTTCCGCGCATGTACGGATCGAGCGAAAGCCAGACGGTGCGTAGCAATAACTGGCCGTCTTTGGCTTGCGGTAACGGGGCTTTTTCCAGACGGAAATTATCATCGACAGGTTTACCGTGAGGACGTGAAGCCAGCACGATGCGGCGGTTTTCAGACTGTAACTGGGGCATAGTCATTCCTTTTCGTTTTCTTATAAGAAAGTTAAAAGCTAACGTAATTGGGAATAAGTATAGGACGCTAAACAGTTTTCGAACCAAGCGCTTTATGCCATGTTTGAAAAATTCAGACGGTTTTACCCTGAAATGTGACCATCATCTTTTCCTATGACATCCGCCGGAAAATTCCTTTAAATCTGCAGGTTGCGCAGGTATGGTCGTTAAGATTTTTGACCTGTTGCTCCACTTTATCTGCAAGATTAATAAGCATAAAAAAGGGATCCGAATGCGTAAAACGCCTCTGGCACTGAGTGCCATCTTCCTGCTGCTCAGCCTGAATCAGTCTGCTGTTGCTAAAGACGCCACGCCTGCACCGCTTTATCCGGGTGTGAATGTCGCGCAACTCGCGCAGCAAGCTCCAGTTCACTGGGTGTCAGTTGCTCAGATTGAAAACAGCCTCAGCGGCCGCCCGCCGATGGCGGTGGGTTTTGATATTGATGACACCGTGCTGTTCTCCTCGCCGGGTTTTTACCGCGGTCAGGTCGAGTTTTCACCGGGTAAACAGGATTACCTGAAGAATCCGCAATTCTGGGAAAAAATGAATAACGGTTGGGATGAATTCAGCATGCCAAAAGAGGTGGCAAAGAGCCTGATTGCCATGCACCTCAAGCGTGGCGACAGCATTTACTTTGTAACGGGACGCAGTGAAACCAAAACGGAAACTGTGACCAAAACCTTGCAGAACGATTTCCAGATCCCGCAGGACAAAGTGAATCCGGTGATTTTTGCCGGTGACAAAGCCGGGCAGAACACCAAAGTTCAGTGGCTGAAAGACAAACAGATTAAAATATTCTACGGAGATTCTGACAACGATATCACTGCCGCCCAGGCCGTGAGCGCGAGGGGCATTCGCGTACTGCGCGCCTCTAACTCAAGTTACAAACCATTGCCGCAGGCCGGTGTGTTTGGCGAAGAAGTGATTGTGAATTCGGAGTATTGAGCAACCCCGTCCTTCGCAGTAAAGAAACAGGGCACCGTTCTGCTCCCACCCCTGCGAAGGGCTGGGGTGGGGTATAAATGGCCTTTCAGAACTGACCCTCTTTTTTGCACCATCTCTAACTCCTTGATTTTACTGAATCACGCGAGCTACACAAAAAAGAGGGTATTTCATCCCATAAAGGGATAATCTTTTGCCGTTCAAAGCGTAAACCTGAAAAACCAACTGTTCACTGCCGTACAGGCAGCTTAGAAAAACTTCCGTGCGGTCAATGCATTGGCTGTCGTGTTCACTGCCGTACAGGCAGCTTAGAAAGTCGTCATTGTCTGACCGATCACCGAATCGCCGTTCACTGCCGTACAGGCAGCTTAGAAATGTGGATCCTGCGGCTGCGTTACCATGTGAACGTTCACTGCCGTACAAGCAGCTTAGAAAATGCAGTGAACTCGGCAAGGTCTGGCGGCCAGGTTCACTGCCGTACAGGCAGCTTAGAAAGTAAATAAATTTTAAACAACGAGGTATGACCAGTTCACTGCCGTACAGGCAGCTTAGAAATTGGCTGGTTAGGGTCGTAAGCCGTAGGCGGTGTTCACTGCCGTACAGGCAGCTTAGAAACAAAAAGGGGATATATTGAGCTAAGCTTCACGTTCACTGCCGTACAGGCAGCTTAGAAATCGAAGACATGTCTCTGCGCAAACAGCTTTGCGTTCACTGCCGTACAGGAAGCCGCTTGCAACTTACTGCAAGCCATAAAAACTCCTTGGAAGCAGTATCTCATCTCCGCGATTTGCCCATTTTTAATGTGTGGATATCCAGTTATTGTCTGCTCGCTGCGGCAAAATCCGCAGCCGGGTGTAGGAGCCTGGTTTCTGCCGTAGCACTGCATTGTGTACTATCGCTTTGTATCACCTTTATAAAACGTTTTTTAACGTATATTGTTCAGGTGACTCAGGCGGGGCAGCCTTCGGGCTGGTCGGAAGGTAGACCGATCTCCTACTCCCGCCTGAGTTACCGCCTGTTGCGTAGGAGCTAGGCGGTAGCAGATATGCAATCTGCCATAGGTCCAGTCAATGAAGACAATAGATACCAACGAAACATCCCACGATTCCTGGACACTCACCGATCGCTGCCGTTTGCTGGCGAATGCGCTGGTGAACCCGCAAAACAGAGGTTCGCAGGACAGGCTTTGCATCATGCTGCAAAACGAGCTTGAATACCTTGAAGCGACGTTATCGCAACCCATCCCCGAGCATCGCAAGAATTTGGGGATCCCGATGGACGACGGCTTATTTGATTACGCCGATCTCGAACCCGATGAACTTTGCGATCAGTGCATGGCGCTGAATTTCACCCTGATGACGCTGCATGACAGAAAGATAAAAGAGATCATCACGTATATCTTGTGGGAACGGTTCGAGATGCTGCGCTGCTCGCTGTATGCCTCCGGTGAGGTGATCGCATGAACAAAGACTGGCATCAGGCCGATATCATTGCGGCAATCAAAAAGAAGGGCACCACAATGGCGGCTGTCTCACGCCGCGCAGGTTTAAGCTCTTCGACGCTCTCAAACGCCTTGACCCGTAAATGGCCGAAAGGGGAAAGACTGATCGCTGATGCGATTGGCGTAAAAGCCGAAACCATCTGGCCGAGCCGATACACCGAGATTAATTAAAACTGAGAACGGCTCCCTCCCCTGCGAAGGGGAGGGATGGGGTGGGGTATTAAAGAAAAATCAATGAGTTGAAGTTTTCTTTGATAAGGTTTTAGCCCTTAAAACTCCCTCCCAGACTCCCCCTTCAAAGGAGCAAAAGCAAAACCTGTCTTTCCGGCGGCTTTACTTCACACTCACATCAATATCGCCAAAGTATTTCTTCGAAAGCTCTTTCACCACGCCATCTTTTTGCACTTTAGCGATCGCCGTATCCAGCTTCTCTTTCAGCTGGGTATCGCCTTTGCGCAGGCCGAATGCGATACCGCTGCCGAGAATTTTGTCATCCCGCACGGCGTCGCCGACAAAGCCATAATCTTTACCGTCCGGACGCGACAGGAACCCGCTCTGACCGGCTGGCGCCAGTACTAAAGTGCCATCAAGGCGACCGGAGGACAGATCCAGATAAACCTGATTCTGATCCTGATAAGAGACGATATCTACGCCTTTCGGTGCCCAGTGTGCCTGCGCGTAGCTTTCCTGAATCGAACCCTGCAACACGCCGATATGTTTGCCTTTCAGCGACTCAACCGTCGGCAGAAGGCCGGAATCTTTCTTTGCAATCAGTTTGCTCGGTACGCGGTAAATCACGTTGGTGAAATCAATCGCCTGACGACGTTTTTCCGTCACGTTCATGGCTGAGTTGATCGCATCAAATTTACGCGCCTGCAATGCCGCAATCAGGCCGTCGAATGAGGTATCAAACCATTCGCATTTCACGCTGGCGGCGGCGCAGACGGCGTTGCCCAGATCGATATCAAAACCTTGTAACTCACCGGTCGCGCTCTTGGATTCAAACGGCGGATATTGCGCTTCCAGACCAAATTTGAGTGTAGAACCGTCCGCCAGTGCGGAGAAAGAAGCCACGGCACAACCTAACAGCAATGCGATTTTTAACTTTTTCATTATTCACAATTCCCCAGCGTGATGTAGATAAATGCAAAGGCTCAGACGCGACACAGGCGGCGTGCGCCTTCGTACAACGTGTCGTTGTCTTTGGCGAAACTCAGGCGGATAAGCCCGGTGGGTTTGTTATTGCTATAAAAAGCCGAGAGCGGAATGGTGGCAATCTGATGATCGCGGATCAGGCTCAGCACAAATTCGTCGTCGGTCAGCGGGCTGAAATGACTAAAACGCGCCAGCATAAAGAAGCTGCCACGGCTTGGCAGTAATTCAAAGCGGGATTCACTGAGCGCTTCGGCCAGCAGGTCGCGCTTTTGCTGATAAAAATCTGCCAGACCTAAATAACTTTGCGGATCAGCCAGTGCTTCGGCGAAAGCCACCTGCATCGGCGTATCCGCGGAGAACATCATAAACTGATGCACTTTACGGATTTCACTCATCAGCTCTGCCGGTGCCAGGCAATAGCCCACGCGCCAGCCGGTGACGTGATAAGTTTTGCCGAACGACGACACAATCACACTGCGTTCTGCCAGTTGCGGATGGCAGGCCATGCTTTCGTGGCGCTCACCGTCGAACACTACGTGCTCATACACTTCGTCGGACAAAATCACGATATCTGTATTCTGGGTCAGCGCGGTCAGACGCTCGATATCAAAATCCGTAAAGATTGCTCCGGTCGGGTTGTGCGGGCTGTTAATGATGATCATTCGCGTGCGGCTGTTGATGGCGCTGGCAACCTGATCCCAGTCGATACTGAAATCGTCCATCGACAGGCCGATGGCCACCGGTTTCGCCCCCTGCAAACGGACAATCGGTGCGTAGCTGTCAAACGACGGTTCAAAATAAATGACCTCATCGCCCGGATGTACCAGCGCGCTGATGGCGGAATACAGGCCTTCGCTGGCGCTGGCAACCACGGTCACTTCACTGTCGGCGTCATATTTGCAGCCGTAAAGTGCTTCGGCTTTGGCAGAAAGCGCATGACGTAAGGCCGCCACGCCGCTCATCGGCGCGTACTGGTTATGACCTTCGCGCATGGCTTTAGCCACACTTTCAATCAGCGCGGGCTGACAGGAAAAGTTCGGCGCACCTTGCGATAAATTCAGGGCATTATGCTCGGCGCTGAGCTGGCCGATGACGGTAAAAATAGTGGTTCCGACGTCCGGTAATTTAGACTGCGGCGACATGGCGCTCTTCATAGCATTTCCCCAAAAAATACAGGCCGGGCGGCCATAAGAAGGTAAAACAGGGTTTGAATGATTAAGCAACAGTTCCCCTGTGCCGACAATGGAAAGTTTGTCATACTCGTTATGATCTGAAGTCATGGCTTAATGACGTTTATAACGAGGTAACAGTGAGCTTTTCGCCTGAACTGCCGTACCTGAATTTGCCTTCGCTCAACGTGCTAAAAACCTTCGCGGTTGTAGCGCAGACGCTAAATCTGACCCATGCCGCCTCGTTGCTGCATATCACGCAGGGCGCGGTCAGCCGCCAGATAACCGGGCTTGAGTCCACGCTGGGCTATCCGTTGTTTTTGCGTCAGGCCAGAGGGCTGACGCTGACCCCGCGCGGGGCGCAACTTTTACCGCCGGTACAACAGGCGCTGGCGCTGATGGGGGAAGCCCTGAAACGCGTCGGTTCGCACCCGGATACGCTGCGGATTAAATGCCCGACCTGTTCGATGCGCTGGCTGCTGCCGCGCGTTATCCAGCTGCAAAATGATCGCCCGGATATGCAGATTGAGCTGACGGCCTCCATCGCTCATGGCGTGGATTTCAGCAGTGAGCATTTTGATGCTGCCGTAGTCTTTGGCCGTCCGCCGGAATCGCCGCGCCGGGCACATCATCTGTTTGATGAAGTGCTGACACCGGTCTGTGTGCCTGATTTTTTGCCGCGTCATAAAGGGCAAACTGCGGTGGCAGATCTTGAGGATAAAACACTGTTGCACCCGACGCGGGATCGTCGCGACTGGTTGTTATGGCTGCGGGAAGAGGGCGTACAGGGGCTGCCTTCAGCCAAATCCCAGCATTTCGATACGCTGGATTTGGCCATTAATTCTGCGTTGCAGGGATACGGCGTGGCGATTGGCGATCTGACATTAATTGAGGACGATTTGCAGGCGGGGCGGATTGTCGCACCGTTCCCGCTGTGCGTGGCGAGCGGCGCATCTTATACGTTGCTGTATCCGGAAAATCCGACGCCCGCACTAAAAGTAGCGATTGATTTTCTCAATGAAGAAGCGCGGCTCAGCCGGGAAAAGCTGAGCGCGCTGTTATCGACGTCACACCGGTTAGTCAGCGCAAACTGATCAGTACAGCGCAGCCAGCGCGCTGGCAATGGCGCTGGTCAGTTTGCTCAACTCTTCTGCCGAAATGATGTACGGCGGCATCAGGTAAATCAGCTTGCCGAACGGACGGATCCACACGCCTTGCGCAACGAAGTGTTGCTGCAACTGCGCCATATTCACCGGCTGGCGCATCTCCACCACCCCAATTGCGCCCAGCACCCGCACGTCGGCGACGGCCGGATGTTCTGCCAGTGGCTTTAATTCGGCTTTCAGTTGTTTCTCTATATTCAGAACCTGTGCCTGCCAGCGGTTTTCAGCTAACAACCGCAGGCTGGCATTGGCGACCGCGCAGGCCAGCGGATTGCCCATAAAGGTCGGGCCATGCATGAAACATCCCGCCTCGCCATTACTGATCACTTCAGCGACGTGACGCGTGGTTAAGGTAGCCGAAAGCGTCATATAGCCGCCGGTCAGCGCTTTGCCGAGACACAGAATATCCGGCGAAATCCCGGCGTGATCGCAGGCAAACAGCTTGCCGGTACGGCCAAATCCGGTGGCAATTTCATCGGCAATCAGCAGCACGCCGTATTCGTCGCATAACTTGCGCACGCGTTTGAGATACAACGGATGGTAGATCCGCATTCCACCCGCGCCCTGAACCACCGGTTCCAGAATGACGGCGGCGATTTTGTTGTGGTTCTCGTCGAGCATTCTGGCGAAGGGCGCGATATCCGTTTCATCCCATTCGCCGTCAAAGCGGCTTTGCGGCGCATCGGCAAACAGATGCTGCGGCAGATATCCCTGATACAAACTGTGCATCGAATTTTGCGGATCGCACACTGACATCGCGCCAAAGGTATCGCCGTGATAGCCGTTGCGCAGCGTCAGCAAGGTCTGACGTTTTTCGCCGCGCGCCTGCCAGTATTGCATCGCCATTTTCAGCGCCACTTCGACGGCAACCGAACCCGAATCCGCCAGAAACACGCATTCCAGTCCGGCAGGCGTCATTTCCACCAGGCGGCGCGACAGCGCAATCGCCGACGGATGCGTGATCCCGCCAAACATCACATGTGACATTTTGCCGATTTGTTCGACTGCGGCCTGATTGAGCTGCGGGTGATTGTATCCGTGGATCGCTGCCCACCAGGATGACATGCCGTCAACCAGCTGACGTCCATCGGCGAGTTGCAACATCACGCCGGACGCGGATTCCACGGCATACGCGGGCAGCGGTTTGGTCATCGAAGTGTACGGATGCCAGATGTGGCGCTGATCGAATTCAATATCGGCGGGTGTCATAAATAAGTCCTGCGGGCGCTAAGTTGTAAACTAAAAAATAATTTTAACGTTGACGGTAAACCAAAACAAATTAAAAATGGTTTACTAATCATAAAACATTAACCCCAAAATCATTCTGGTTGCATTATTTGGAGATGTCGTCATGTCCCACTGGACGCTGGAAAAAACGCAGGCTCTGTTCGATAAGCCGTTCCTGGAGCTGATGTTCGAAGCTCAGCAAATTCACCGTCAGCATTTTGACCCGCGTCAGGTGCAGGTCAGCACCTTGCTGTCGATTAAAACCGGCGCCTGTCCGGAAGACTGTAAATACTGCCCACAGAGTTCCCGTTACAAAACGGGGCTGGAATCTGAACGTCTGATGCAGGTGGAACAGGTGCTGGAATCTGCCCGTCAGGCGAAAGCCGCCGGTTCGACCCGTTTCTGCATGGGCGCCGCGTGGAAAAACCCGCACGACCGTGACATGCCGTATCTCGAACAAATGGTGCAGGGCGTGAAGGAAATGGGCATGGAAACCTGCATGACGCTCGGCACGCTGAACACCACGCAGGCGCAGCGTCTGGCGCACGCTGGTCTGGATTTCTACAACCATAACCTCGATACCTCGCCGGAATTTTACGGCAGCATCATCACCACCCGCAGCTATCAGGAACGTCTGGATACGCTGGCGGAAGTGCGCGGTGCGGGCATTAAAGTCTGTTCCGGCGGAATTGTCGGGCTGGGCGAAACGGTCAAAGATCGCGCCGGTTTGCTGATGCAACTGGCGAACTTGCCGGTACCGCCGGAAAGCGTGCCGATCAACATGCTGGTGAAAGTCAAAGGCACGCCGCTGGCCGATAATGACGATGTGGATCCGTTCGATTTCATCCGCACCATCGCCGTGGCGCGCATCATGATGCCGCAATCTTACGTGCGTCTTTCCGCAGGTCGCGAGCAGATGAGCGAGCAGACGCAGGCGATGTGCTTTATGGCCGGTGCTAACTCGATTTTCTACGGCTGCAAACTGCTGACCACGCCGAATCCGGCGGAAGATAAAGACTTAATTCTGTTTGGCAAACTGGGGCTGAATCCTCAGTCCTTCGAAACAGAAATGGGCGACAACCAGCAACAGGCCGCGCTGGCCGAACAACTGGTTCATGCTGATACCGATCAGTTCTACAACGCGGCGGTATAACCGGTGAGCTGGCAAACGCGGATCAACGAAGCTGTCGCGGCGCGTAAACAGGCGGCGGCATTTCGTGTGCGCCAGCCAAATGAGGGCGGCAGCGCGCGTTTTCTGACGCAGGGCGAGCGGCGTTATCTGAATTTTTCGGGCAATGATTATCTCGGCCTGAGCCAGAACCGAGATGTGATCGCCGCGTGGCAGCAGGGCGCGGTGAAATATGGTGTCGGCAGCGGCGGGTCCGGGCACGTCACCGGTTACAGTCAGGCGCATGCCGAGTTTGAGCAGCAACTGGCGGACTGGCAGGGTTATCCGCGTGCGTTGCTGTTTATCTCCGGTTTTGCCGCCAATCAGGCGATCCTTGCTGCGCTGATGCAGGCTGAGGATCGCGTGCTGGCTGACAAACTCAGTCATGCGTCTTTACTGGAAGCCGCGGCACATGCGCCTTCGCAATTACGGCGTTTTCATCACAATCAGCCGGATTCCCTGCAGCGTCTGCTGGAAAAGCCGGTGAGCGGTGAAACGCTGGTGGTGACGGAAGGCGTATTCAGTATGGACGGTGACGCTGCGCCATTAGCTGAGCTGCATAATTTGTCGAAAACGCACGGCAGCTGGCTGATGGTGGATGATGCGCACGGCGTGGGCGTGACCGGCGAGGAAGGACGCGGAAGTTGCTGGCAGCAGGGCGTGCAGCCGGAGCTGCTGGTCGTCACATTCGGAAAAGCGTTCGGCTGCAGCGGGGCGGCAGTGCTGTGTGATGATGCGACTGCGGATTATCTGTTGCAGTTCGCCCGTCATCTGATTTACAGCACGGCGATGCCCGCCGCACAGGTGTGTGCGTTACAGGCTGCGCTGGCACGAGTCCGGCAGGGTGATGACTTGCGTGATAAACTGGCGGCCAATATTGCCCGTTTTCGCGCGGGTGCCGCTGGTTTACCTTATCAGCTGACCGGTTCACAGACCGCTATTCAGCCCGTTATTGTGGGTGAGAATCAGCCAGCGCTGGACTTGGCTTCGGCGTTGCGTGAACGCGGGTTGTGGATCAGCGCCATCCGTCCGCCGACGGTGCCGCCTGGCAGTGCGCGGTTGCGTATTACCCTGACGGCGGCGCATGAGCCGGAAGATATCGATTTTTTGCTGGAGTCCCTTCATGGGTGCAGTCACTGAATTAGTGAACAAACAAGCGGTGGCCGACGCGTTCAGTCGCGCCGCCATCAGTTATGAAAACGCCGCACAGTTGCAGCGTGATGTAGGCGAGGAATTACTGGCGCTGGCAGCGCCGTATCTTAAAGACGCCGGTAATCTGGTCGTCGATGCGGGCTGCGGCACAGGTTATTTCAGCCGTCACTGGAAGGCGCAGGGCAAAAAGGTTATTGCGCTGGATCTCTCCGGCGGCATGTTAGATCGTGCCCGTGAGCTGGATTCTGCCGATGAATACGTGCCGGGCGACATCGAACGTTTGCCGTTCGCCGACAATTCTGTCGACATTTGTTTCAGCAATCTGGCGGTGCAGTGGTGTAACGCGTTGCCGCGCGCGCTGGAAGAAATGCACCGCGTCACCCGCAACGGCGGGCTGGTACTGTTTTCCACGCTGGCGGAAGGTTCGCTTAACGAACTGGCTGCGGCATGGATGAAAGTCGATGGCCGCCGTCATGTGAACCAGTTTCTGACGCCGGACAAAATCGCTGAAGCCTGCGCACCGTATCGCCACGAAGTGACCTTCAGCGACCACGTGGCCGAATTCCCCGATGTGATGTCACTGATGCGCTCGCTGAAAGGCATCGGCGCGACGCATATCAAAAATGGCCGCCTCGGCGGTCTGGGCGGACGCGAACGTCTGCAATTGCTGGAAAAACACTACGTCCGGCGCGACGGCATCTTGCCGCTCAACTACCGGCTGGTCTACGGCATTTTGCAGGTCGAAGAACTTATCCCACGTTAACAAAGCTCCTCCCAGGTTTGAAACAGCCGCGGTCTGCTCCCTCCCCTGCGAAGGGGAGGGCTGGGGTGGGGTATTAATGGCAACTCTGGAGTCGTCTTTAAAACCCCCTCCCGACCTCCCCCTTCGCAGGGGGAGGAGCAAAATCTGATTTCAATGCGGGGAGGGAACCAACCAACACCAGACGTTTATTAAAATAAATCATGAAACAAAAATACTTCATTACCGGCACCGACACTGAAGTCGGGAAAACCGTCGCGACCACCGCTTTCTTGCAGGCCGCCGCATGTGCCGGACACACAACAGCCGGATACAAACCGGTGGCATCTGGCAGTGAAATGACCGCCGAAGGGCCACGTAACAGTGATGCTCTGGCGTTGCAGGCTTACAGCACCGTGGGTCTGCGTTATGACGAAGTGAACCCGTGCACTTTTATCGAACCAACCTCACCGCACATCGTCAGCGAACTGGAAAAGCGTCCGGTTGACCCGCAGGTGTTATCCGCAGGTTTACGTCATCTGGAACCGCTGGCGGACTGGGTGATTGTGGAAGGCGCGGGCGGCTGGTATACGCCGCTGACCGCGGATTATACCTTTGCTGACTGGGTTATCGCCGAGCAGTTGCCGGTGGTGTTAGTGGTGGGAATGCGCCTCGGCTGCATTAACCACGCGGTGCTGACGGCGCAGGCCATCGCACAAAGCGGATTGCATCTGGCGGGCTGGATAGCCAACGACGTGCAGGAAACGGGGAAGCATCATCAGGCATATATGGATACGCTCACGCGTATGCTGCCTGCGCCGCTGCTGGGCGAGATCCCGTACCTGAGCGCCGGACTGGACGTTAATCTGGGACAATATCTTGATCTTGACCGTCTGACGGCATGAAACGTCAGACCGTCAGATAGTTTTTGATTAACTGATCGTCGAGCTGTGCCAGCGTGCCCTGTGCGACATCGCGGCCGCCATCGACCAGACAGAACCGGTCGGCGACGCTGCGGATGAACGGCAGTTTGTGGCCGACCAGCAACAATGTCAGACCCAGATCCCGGTTCAGGCGGTGAATAATGTTGCCCATATTCGCCGCCATCGACGCGCTGGTGTGCTCGGTCGGTTCATCCAGTATCAGTAATTCGGGCTCCTGAACCAGCGCCCGGCTGATCGCCAGCTGTTGCTGCTGGCTTTCATCAAGCTCTCCCGCCTTACGCGTGCCCATCTCTTTTAACGCCGGAAACAGGTCATAGACTTCTTCAGGCACCCGACGCGTCTTATTCCGGCTCGCCATCATGGCGATTTGCAGGTTTTCATCGACACTCATCTGCGAAAAGATCTGCCGCCCCTGAGGCACATAACCGATACCCATCTGTGCGCGGCTTTCCACTGGCAGATTCAGCAGACTTTGCGGCTCTTCATCACGCGATTGCCAGGAAATGGCGCCGCTTTTCACCGGAAGATGGCCCATGATGCAATTGACCAGCGTCGTTTTGCCCACGCCATTTCGCCCGATCAGGCAGGTGCATTGCCCGCGGTACAGTTCGAGATTGATGTCCCAAAGAATATGTTTTTGCCCATAGTACTGATTAACGGATTTTACACTTAACATCAGACATACCTCCCTCATGGAGCTTTTCACCGGACTGCATTTTGACGGCCACTGTCATGTTTCTGACATTTATGTTCCGCTGTATGTGCGTTCTACAGGGGAATCCTTCACGAAATCTCTTCAAAGAGTGAATTTGCAACTCTCAGGCCAAGTTTTATCAGGCAGTGATAAAAAGAGACGTTACGTGGCTGTTAACAGGCTTCGCACGAATGATTTAGGATTATTCAAGTGTATTGTCAGGATTTTGAGATTCGGCGTGAGCCCTTGTAAAAGAAAACTGCACTTTGGCAGTGCCGGTTTCACTGATTTTGGTGCAAGGTTTGCGCCGTTTGGAAGCTGGATAATCCTCATCAGATGCACTTTTGATTTTTGCAAGAAAGATCAGCCGGTAAATCCAGGGGAAATAGGCATAAATAAGGAGATAAAAAAGATAAAAAATAACTAAAAAAGAGCTCTCAGACGCTGACGAAGCAAAAACTGTTTTTTTACCAACTCCCGCCGCGCCTGGTGTGCTGAGACTTATCCACTATTCCTGTGGATAACCTTGTGCATGAGAGTAAGAAAAGTTGCTACAGCCGAGTCAGAATGCGGTCTCCGCTCAGTTTGCCCGTATTCGCAGCTTTTTGATGATAATGTTTTTAATCAATAAGTTAGCTAAAAGCAATACAGGCGTAATTCGTTCGTCATCGTTGTGTCAATTTTCGTCAAGCTGTTGTCAGAAAGGGAATAGAGATAAATATCGGGATAAAAATGTCAACTGATGGTGAGAATTTTCATTTGCCGTAACCTAAAAAAGTGCAGTGTCAGCAAGATGTTAAAAGAGGCGCTGATTTTATCGGTTGGAGGCTGGTTTTATATACAGTATTATAGCGGCGGTAAAATTTGGGCTGGCAAAATTTGCGAAGTCTTTCATACTATTTTTCCCCGAACTGTTCACCGGTTCAGCCCGTACGGCCTTGTGCATTTTCATTTCAGTCAGGTAGCCCGTCATGAGTAAAGAGTTCAAACTGCATTCCGAATTTAAACCTTCAGGCGATCAGCCTGAGGCGATACGCCGCCTGGAAGAAGGGCTGGAGAACGGGCTGGCGCACCAGACGTTGCTCGGGGTGACCGGTTCAGGCAAAACTTTTACCGTGGCGAATGTGATTGCTGACCTGAACCGTCCGACGATGGTGCTCGCCCCGAACAAAACGCTCGCGGCGCAGCTTTATGGCGAGATGAAAGAGTTCTTTCCGGAGAACGCGGTTGAATATTTTGTCTCCTACTACGATTACTATCAGCCCGAGGCCTATGTCCCGAGCTCAGACACGTTTATTGAAAAAGACGCCTCAGTGAACGAACACATTGAGCAAATGCGTCTTTCCGCGACTAAAGCCCTGCTGGAACGCCGGGATGTCATCGTGGTAGCGTCAGTTTCTGCCATCTACGGTCTGGGTGACCCGGACTTGTATCTTAAGATGATGCTGCATCTGACCAAAGGGATGATTATCGATCAGCGAGCCATCTTGCGGCGTCTGGCGGAGCTGCAATATTCCCGTAACGATCAGGCTTTCCAGCGCAGTACTTTCCGCGTGCGCGGTGAAGTCATTGATGTGTTCCCGGCAGAATCTGACGATCTGGCGCTGCGCATCGAACTGTTCGATCAGGAAGTCGAACGTCTGTCGCTGTTTGATCCGCTGACCGGTCAGGTGCAGCACGAAGTGCCGCGTTTCACCATCTACCCGAAAACGCACTACGTGACCCCCCGCGAACGTATCGTGCAGGCGATGGAAGAAATCAAAGTCGAACTGGCGGATCGCCGTAAAGTGCTGCTGGCCAATAACAAACTGCTGGAAGAACAGCGTATCAGTCAGCGCACCCAGTTTGATCTCGAAATGATGAACGAGCTGGGTTATTGCTCCGGTATCGAAAACTACTCGCGCTACCTTTCAGGGCGCGGGCCGGGCGAGGCACCTCCGACACTGTTCGACTATCTGCCTGCCGACGGTTTGCTGATTGTTGATGAATCCCACGTGACCATTCCGCAAATCGGCGGGATGTACAAAGGCGACCGCTCGCGTAAAGAAACGCTGGTGGAATACGGTTTCCGTCTGCCTTCCGCGCTGGATAACCGCCCGATGCGCTTTGAGGAATTCGAAGCGCTGGCGCCGCAAAGTATTTATGTTTCGGCCACGCCGGGTAAATACGAACTGGAGAAATCCGGTGATGATGTGGTCGATCAGGTGGTGCGTCCGACCGGTCTGCTGGATCCGATCATCGAAGTGCGTCCGGTGACCACCCAGGTGGACGACTTGCTGTCTGAAATCCGTAAACGTGTGGCGGTTAACGAGCGTGTGCTGGTCACTACGCTGACCAAGCGTATGGCAGAAGACCTGACCGAGTATCTGGAAGAACACGGCGAGAAAGTACGTTACCTGCACTCTGACATCGATACCGTCGAGCGTGTGGAGATCATCCGCGATTTGCGGCTAGGTGAATTCGATGTGCTGGTCGGCATCAACTTACTGCGAGAAGGGCTGGATATGCCGGAAGTGTCGCTGGTGGCCATTCTGGATGCCGACAAAGAAGGCTTCCTGCGTTCTGAACGCTCGCTTATCCAGACCATTGGCCGTGCGGCGCGTAACCTCAACGGTAAAGCGATTCTCTACGGTGATAAAATTACCAACTCGATGGCCCGCGCCATTGAAGAAACCGAACGTCGCCGCGCCAAACAGGAAGCGTATAACCTCGAAAACGGCATCACGCCGATGGGGCTGAACAAGAAGATCTCTGACATCCTGCAACTCGGTCAGCCTAAGACCAAAAAGAACAAAGACAAACGCGATGCAGAAGCGGCGCAAACCTTCAAATCGCTTACGCCGAAAGCGCTGGAGCAACGCATCAAAGAGCTGGAAAGCAAGATGTATGCGCACGCGCAGAATCTGGAATTCGAAGAAGCAGCAAACACCCGCGACGAACTGCATGCCTTGCGCGAGCAGTTTATTGCGATTTCATAACGAGAAGGGTGGTAGACTGCGCGGCTTAAAAATCATGACCCAGACATTTTAACGAAGAGCGAGCCAATGACTGACACACCACAAAATCCTGGCGCAGCGAAAGATCCGCTGCACGGCGTCACGCTGGAAAAACTGCTGACAACGCTGGTGGATAACTTTGGCTGGCCGGCGCTGGCCTCGCAGGTGAATATCAACTGCTTTAAAAGTGACCCGAGTGTGAAATCCAGCCTGAAATTCTTGCGCCGTACGCCGTGGGCGCGCAAAGAAGTGGAAACGCTGTATCTGGATTTCATTGAAGGTCATCTGCGCCCGGACATGACCCGCAGCAAGCGCCGCACACCGCTCTCAGCACAGGCTCCGCAAAAGCCAAAAGTCAGTACCGCCAAACCGGCTGCTGACAGCCCGTGGAATAACCACCCGCTGGTGAAAAAGTAATTTACGCGCATTTCATTCTGTTCATTTGAGGAGAAGGATCGTGTCAGAGCAACAGGTTCTTATCGTGATCGATATGCAAAACGGGGTGTTCGCCTCCCCGCGTTATGATCGCAGCGGACGGGCTGAGCGCATTAATCAGCTGATTGACCGGGCAGGGCGGGTTATTTTCATCCAGCACGCCGAAGGTGAAATGACCGAAGGCAGTGAATTCTGGCAAGTGTTACCTGAAATTCATCAGCCGGAAGGGGCAGTTTCTGTCACCAAAACCGCCTGTGATTCTTTCTACCGCACTACGCTCGAATCGGTATTGCAGGAACTGAACGCGACCCGTTTTACTGTCTGTGGTTGTGCAACGGATTATTGCGTTGATACCACCATCAAAGTTGCCGCCAGCAAAGGCTATGCCGTGACCGTTGCATCGGACGCGCATACCACCGGCGACCGCACGCATGTGACGGCGCAGCAACTGATCGGCCAACATAATGAAGTGTGGCGTGAGTTATCCGTGCCGGGCAATCCGGTTACCGTGAAAACTACCGCTGAGATCCTGGCTGACTGGCAGTAAATTCAGTTTCCGGACGCAAAAAAGGCCGCATCGCGCGGCCTTTCCTGTTTCTGCTATTCAGTAAATCAGAGCATCTTTTGCAGCGCTTCTTCGATGGCCGCCCGCAACATATCGCGGTCATGGCGATAGGGCACATCACTGGCTTCAAGCGGGCTCTGAATAATCAGATGTTCAGCGGCGCTTCCGCCAACAGTCACTTTCGGACCGACAATCGCGGCATCCGCACGGCGGCCAATACGCGTTTCGATCATATCCAGTTTGTTATCCAGCGTCAGAGACGCCGCGGCGACGCTAAGTTCTTTCCCCAGATTGCCGATATACACAATGTGCGCACGGCTGCGACGCAGCGCTGTGGTGAGGTCATTCATCAGCAACAGCGGCATCAGGCTGGTGAAGAAACTGCCGGGACCAATCAGGATCAGATTAGCTTCTGCAATCGCCTGCAACGCTTCGCGCGTGGCCGGCACCTGAGGTTCAAGCCGCAGTTCTCGCGGGATCTGCGTCAGTTTATCGACATTCACTTCGCCGTGAACCGTTTCACCGTTGGCATCAATGGCGGCCAGATCGACCGGCTGTTCTGACATCGGGATCAATTCGGCATCCACTTTCAGCAGACTGCGCACCAGATTGATCGCTTCAAGCGGACGCACGGTCAGGTGATCGAGCGCGCGCAGCATCAGATTCCCCAGATTATGCCCGTCGAGTTCGCCCTGCCCGCTGAAGCGATATTCAAACATCGCGGAGGCCAGACTCGGTTCGGTAATCAGCTGATTCAGGCAATTGCGCATATCGCCCCAGGCAATGCCACCCACGGAACGACGTATGCGGCCGGTCGAACCGCCGTTATCCGTGGTGGTCACGATGCCGGTCAGACGCGGGCCGAGAGAGGAGAGGGAGGACATCACGCGGCCAAGCCCGTGACCTCCGCCTAACGCCACCACCCGGTCGAGGTCTGCTAATGTTCGGTTACGCATGGTTTTCCTTTCGATGGGGAGTGGCGATATAAATCAATTTTCTGCGGGGATTTTACCTAACTTTGCAACAAGATGTTATCACTTAAGGGCACGACATTTGCAGACTCAGCGTATTCAAAATCAAACGCTTTTAGCCTTGAAAATGCTGTCTTTTGTCGTGAAAAATCGTTATATATCAAAATGCATAACGAAAAACCATCTTGGCGATCCGGACTTTGCGGCGTTAGAATATGCCCCGTTACCCCCGTATTCATCATCGCTCCGCTATGGATCGGATGAATCAACTCCTAGCCCTGGTTCCTAAGTTGCCTTTCTGACGTCGTTCCCACAGAAACAATATGGAGCCCTGGCCGTGACGAAAGTCACCAGGGTGTATGGCAGAAATGCCCGCATCTCCCGTATCTGGAAAGGTGTTAAGGTGCTTCAACTTACTGATGCTTTTGCCCGCAAGTTTTATTACTTGCGGCTGTCGATCACAGACGTGTGCAATTTTCGTTGCACCTATTGTCTGCCGGACGGCTACAAGCCGCACGGACACAGCAATAAAAGTTTTCTCTCGCTCGATGAAATCCGTCGGGTCAGCCGCGCGTTCGCTCACTTAGGGACAGAAAAAGTGCGCCTGACCGGTGGAGAACCGTCGCTGCGCCGCGATTTCTGCGAGATCATTGCCGCAGTGCGCGAAAATCCTTCCATCAAAACCCTCGCGGTGACCACTAACGGTTATCGTATGGCGCGTGATATCGATAAATGGCGCGATGCCGGTCTGACCAACATCAACGTCAGCGTCGACAGTCTCGACGCCCGCCAGTTTCACGCCATCACCGGTCAGGATAAATTCCGCGATGTGATGGCCGGAATCGACGCGGCTTTTGACGCCGGTTTCAGCAAGGTGAAAGTTAACACCGTGCTGATGCGCGATGTGAATCACGCCAGCCTGAACACGTTCCTCGACTGGATCAAAACCCGTCCGATCCAGCTGCGTTTCATCGAACTGATGGAAACCGGCGACGGCGGCGATCTGTTCCGCAAACATCACGTGTCGGGCGAAGTGCTTCGCGAACAGCTGGTGCGTCAGGGCTGGCAGTTGCAGGTTCGCTCCCGCAGCGACGGCCCCGCACAGGTCTTCAGCCATCCGGATTATCTCGGTGAAATCGGTCTGATCATGCCGTACGAAAAAGACTTCTGCGCCAGCTGTAACCGGCTGCGCGTGTCTGCCATCGGCAATCTGCATTTGTGTCTTTTCGGCGAGCAGGGCATCCCTCTGCGTGATTTATTAGCCAACGACATGCAGCAGGACGATCTGATGGACCGCATTCAGGGCGGCCTGAGCCGCAAAAAACAAACTCACTTCCTGCATGAAGGCAATACCGGAATTACCCAGAACCTGTCGTTTATCGGCGGCTGAGTCCGGCATTAATCGTTTAAGGAGCAAACTGATGAGCAAAGCCAGTAAAGAGTTTTTGCCTTTATCTGTGGCGATCATGACGGTTTCCGACCGCCGCACCGCCGCTGAAGACACGTCCGGGCATTACCTGAAAGAGGCCGTGACCGAAAGCGGCCATCACGTCGTCGCACAGCAAATCGTCAAAGAGAACATTTACAGCATCCGCGCCGTGGTTTCTGCGTGGATTGCGGATGAAAAAATCCAGGCGATTCTGATCAACGGCGGTACCGGTTTTAACGCCGGCAACAATACGCCGGAAGCGTTGAAACCGCTGTTTGACCGCGAAATCGAAGGTTTTGGCGAGTTGTTCCGCATGGTGTCATTTGAAGATATCGGTACCTCGACCATTCAGTCGCGCGCCATTGGCGGCATCGCCAACCAGACGGTAATTTTCGCTATGCCCGGCTCGACCCGCGCCTGCCAGACCGCCTGGGACAACATCATTGAAGCGCAGCTCGACGCCCGTCAGGGACCGTGCAATTTCACTCCACATTTGAAGAAATAAGTATGTCTGAACTCACTCACATTAATGCTTCCGGCGACGCGCACATGGTGGATGTCTCCGGTAAAGCCGAAACGGTTCGCGAAGCGCGAGCCGAAGCCTTTGTTGAAATGGCGGCCGGTACGCTGGCGATGATTATTAACGGCAACCACCACAAAGGTGATGTGTTTGCTACGGCGCGTATCGCCGGCATTCAGGCGGCGAAAAAGACCTGGGATTTGATCCCGCTGTGTCATCCGCTGTTGCTGACCAAAGTGGAAGTGAATCTCGACGCGCAGCCGGAACATAATCGCGTGCGCATCGAATCCCGCTGCCGTCTGAGTGGCAAAACCGGCGTGGAAATGGAAGCGCTGACGGCGGCTTCTGTGGCGGCGCTGACTATTTACGATATGTGTAAAGCGGTGCAGAAAGATATGGTGATCGGCCCGATCCGCCTGCTGGAAAAAACCGGCGGCAAATCCGGAGACTTTAAGGTGGAAGGTAAAGCGGAAGGTAAGGTGGAAGTATGATCGACGTTCTGTTCTTCGCGCAGGTACGCGAACTGACCGGCACCTCCAGCCTGCAACTTGCGGCAGAATTCCCGACGGTGGAAGAATTACGGACTTCGCTGACCGCACGCGGCGACCGCTGGGCACTGGCGCTGGAATCCGGAAAATTACTGGTGGCGGTTAACCAGACGCTGACCACGATGGCGCATCCGCTCACGGCAGGCGATGAAGTGGCCTTCTTCCCACCGGTCACCGGAGGCTGAGATGGACCTGACGAAAATTGTTGTGGATGCCGCGCCGTTCAGCGTGGGTGATGAGTACAACTGGCTGGCGCAATCTGACGCCGACGGTGCTGTGGTGACGTTTACCGGCAAAGTGCGCAATCACAATCTGGGTAATCATGTCAGCGCGTTAACGCTGGAACATTATCCGGGCATGACCGAAAAAGCGCTGGCAGAGATTGTTGCTGAAGCCCGTACCCGCTGGCCACTGCAACGCGTGTCGGTTTATCACCGCGTCGGGCCGATGTATCCGGGCGATGAAATCGTGTTTGTCGGCGTGACCAGCGCGCATCGTGGCATGGCTTTTGAAGCCAATGAATTCATTATGGATCATCTGAAAACCCGCGCACCGTTCTGGAAGCGTGAGGCCACGGAAGAGGGCGACCGCTGGGTTGATGCCCGTGACAGCGATAAACAGGCCGCGGCGCGCTGGTAAATCGCATCTCAACCGCACGCAGACCTTCCATGCTTTTCTCTCTATCTGTGATACGCTTAAAAAATCGGGAGGCTGTTTTGGCCTCATTTTTGTCCTCCATGCAAAAGGGTAATCATCATGGATCGATATCCACGCAGTAACGGTTCAATTGTTGAACGCGCGAATACCGGCATTCAGGCGTACATGGCGCAAGTGTATGGCTGGATGTTCTGTGGTTTGCTGCTGACCGCATTTGTGGCCTGGTACGCCTCCGGCTCTGAGAAAATCATGAGTTTTGTTTTCTCCAGCCAGATTACTTTCTTCGGTTTGATCATCGCGCAGCTGGCGCTGGTCTTCGTGATTTCCGGCATGGTGAATCGCCTGAGTGGCACGGTCGCCACCGGTCTGTTCATGCTGTATTCCGCGCTGACCGGGCTGACGCTTTCCAGTATTTTCCTGGTCTACACCGGTGATTCGATTTTCGGTACCTTCATTGTCGCCGCCGGTATGTTTGGCGCGATGAGTGTTTACGGATACGTGACCAAGCGTGACCTGACCGGTATCGGCAGCATGTTGTTCATGGCGCTGATCGGCCTGGTGCTGGCATCGCTGGTGAACATGTGGCTGAAAAGCTCCGGCCTCGCGAACATCATTTCTTACGCCGGTGTGCTGATCTTCGTCGGTCTGACCGCGTATGACACACAGAAGCTGAAAAACATGGGTGCGCAGTTGTCTGCTGATGATCGCGATAACTTCCGTAAATACTCCATTGTTGGCGCACTGACGTTGTATCTCGATTTCATCAACCTGTTCCTGATGCTGTTGCGGATTTTCGGCAACCGCCGGTAACGGTTTTTGATTGCAAACGTTTGAGAGGGGCACTGAGAAGTGTCCCTTTTTTTATGCCGGAGCCGAGGCAAAGGGCGGCTTTTAAAAAAGGATTGAGAAAGTTTCGGTTTCTCACGTGCGGTGATTGCATAACTCACTGTGCCGAAACCGACCAAAGAGGGCTATGACGAGCCCTCTTTGGAATCTCCACGTCTTGAACTGCGCGCTACCGCTCGCTGGCTATGTTTCAGTTGCCGCAGAGACAGGCTGGAAATCTTGCCGCTGTGCGGTCCCTTCTCTCGGTCTTCGAGCCAAAGGTCTCGAAGCCGCTCCGTTCAGCAAGATTTCTGAATCGCCCGCACGATCTTAAATTCGAAGGCAGACTGTTTATCATCTTTTAGAAAAGTGGATTGGCGTGATCAAAAATGGCACCGAATGAATGGTTCGAGACGTAGGGCTCGAAGCCTGAAATGAGGGAATCGCGCAGCGATGACATTTTGCGCCACCCGGTGATGCGACAGGATATGTCCATCGAGCCTGCGATAGCGCGCAATAAAAAAGCGAGGGGAGTTCAGAGGGGAAAAGCCTTTCCCCTCTGGTCGGTTTCGGCGCAGCAAGTTAAATGAACGACGTCATTAAGAAACCGAAATTTTCTCGATCAATTTTTAAGTCAAAAAGTTTCCGCCATTTCCAAATGGTCATGACCGCCCCGATACCGCGGCTTACGGTATCCGCACTCTTCCCGTCGGTACCCGCCGAAAACTCCACCACACCTGCACGGTGTTAAACAGCACCAGAATCGCCGTCACGATAAACACCCACCGGAAGCCGAGCAGGGCAGAAGCACTGGAGCCAATCAGCGGCCCGACGACATTTCCGAGATACATAAACGACTGGTTGTATCCAAATATCCGGCCTGTGACCTGATCGCTGCTGTATTTCACCAGCAGCGCCTGAACCGCAGGCATCAGCGCGCCATCACCGAAACCGAGCATGAAACGCAAAATACCCAGCTGGGTCGGTGTATTAATCAGCGCCATCAGGCAGAACAGAATGAAGCAAAAGACCAGTGCGGCGATAAGGATACGGTGTGCGCCAATGCGGTCGCCGAGCTTGCCGAGTTTCGGGGCGGCCATCAGCGCGGAAACGCCCGGTACGGCGGCGATTACCCCGCTGATAAACGCGATGTTGCTGGTGTCAGACGAAATCTCGCGGATAAACAGCGTCAGGATCGGGCTGATGGAACCGTTCGCCAGTTGAATCATCATGGTGGTAACGAACAGGCTGACGATGAGCCACGGATAAGGCAGTGTGGTGAATACCGCTTTACCACTCAGCCGGTTGGCTTTGGTCACCGGCACTACGCGTTCTTTGATCAGAAACAATGTGATCAGGAAGCTGATAAACAACATGCCGCTGGTGACGAAAAATACCGTGCGCAGGCCGAGATGGTCAGCCATAAAACCGCCGAGCAGAGGGCCGATAATCACACCAGATACCTGACCGGTAGACAAGGTGCCCAGCGCCCAGCCGCTTTTATCCCGTGGCACCTGCGAGGCGACCAGCGCCATCGCATTGGGTATATACCCGGACGTCAGCCCCATCAGCGTACGCAGAATGAAAAGCTGCCAGACGTTGGTGGCGAAACCCTGCAACATCATGACAATTGCCATACCCAGCGCGGCGCGCAGCAACATCAGCTTGCGGCCTTTACGATCCGCAAGGCTGCCCCACAGCGGCGCAACGATGGCCGAAACCAGAAACGTACCGCTGAACACCAGCCCTGACCACAGGCTCAGCGATTCATGAGATGTGACGCCAAGCTGTTCGATGTAAAGCGGTAAAAAAGGCAGGATCTGACTCATCGCCATGCCGGTGAAAAAACAGCCCAGCCAGACGGAGATTAAATTTACTTTCCAGGTTTCCATGTTGCAGCGAGCGAGCCTTATGGACAGAGGAGTGTGAGAAACGAAGCATAGCAATCAAATCTGTGAAGTGGGACGCAAAAAGTGGGAACCCATTCATCAGATTTATAATTGATTATCCTGTGTCAACATTTGGGATTATCACGACAGATTATGCCGCCGGAAAGCGTCGCCGGAGTCAGCCTCTGTAACCGCCCGTTACAGGCCTGCTGGAGATAAATTCACGCACGGCGGCGTTTTGTGGTAGAATCGACCCAACTGGCGCACTGCAGTTTGTGCCGAATCCTCGTGGTAATGCCTCATTTGCCTCGTCTGATCATCCACTCTTGAAACTGCACCGAACCCCGTTCGGGTTAGAGTGGACTGGAGCTTTTCCTTATATGTCATTTGATTCCCTCGGCTTAAGTGCCGAAATTTTGCGTGCTGTTGAAGAACAGGGCTATCGCGAACCTACGCCTATTCAGCGTCAGGCTATTCCTGTCGTGCTGGAAGGTCGTGACCTGATGGCGAGTGCGCAGACTGGTACCGGTAAAACCGCTGGTTTTACCCTGCCGCTGCTCAATATGCTCAGCCATACCAACGCGCAATTCAAAGGACGTCGCCCGGTTCGTGCGCTGATCCTGACCCCAACCCGTGAGCTGGCGGCGCAGATTGGTGAAAACGTACAGGCTTACAGCAAATACCTGACCCTGCGTTCGCTGGTGGTATTTGGTGGTGTGAGCATCAACCCGCAGATGATGAAACTGCGCGGTGGTGTGGATGTTTTGATCGCAACGCCTGGTCGTTTGCTGGATCTGGAACATCAGCGTGCTGTTGATTTATCTCAGGTTGAAATTCTGGTGCTGGACGAAGCTGACCGCATGCTGGACATGGGCTTCATTCATGACATCCGTCGCGTGCTGGCGAAACTGCCTGCCAGGCGTCAGAACCTGCTGTTCTCCGCGACCTTCTCTGATGAGATTAAAGGTCTGGCGAGCAAGTTGCTGACCAACCCTGCTTCTGTCGAAGTGGCGCGTCGCAACACCGCTTCTGCGCAAATTGAACAAAGCGTTCACTTTGTTGATAAGAAACGTAAAAGAGAATTGCTGTCTCAGATGATCGGCGAAGGCGACTGGAAACAGGTGCTGGTCTTCAACCGTACCAAACATGGCGCAAACCATTTGGCTGAGCAGCTGAATAAAGACGGCATCACTGCCGCCGCTATTCACGGCAACAAAAGTCAGGGCGCGCGTACCCGCGCACTGGCCGATTTCAAAGCCGGTTCTATCCGTGTTCTGGTCGCGACTGACATCGCTGCGCGTGGTCTCGATATCGACCAGCTGCCGCACGTGGTGAACTACGAGCTGCCAAACGTGCCGGAAGATTACGTTCACCGTATCGGCCGTACCGGTCGTGCGGAAGCCACCGGCGAAGCGATTTCTCTGGTGTGCGTTGACGAACACAAACTGCTGCGTGATATCGAGCGCCTGCTGAAACGTGAAATTCCACGCATCGCGCTGGAAGGTTACGAGCCAGACCCGAGCATCAAAGCTGAGCCGATCATTAATGGTCGTCAGGGCAGCGGCGGCGGCGGTCGTGGCGCGCCACGTCAGGGCCAGCGTCCGGGCGCACCGCGTTCTGGTGCTCCACGCTCCGGCGCTCCGCGTCAGGGCGGGAATGGTCAGCGCAGCGGTACCTCAGAAAATCGTGGTTCAGAAAACCGCGGTTCAGCTGAAAACCGTCCGGCACGTTCGCGTCCTGCTCATGCAGGCCAGCGTCGCACCGGCAATGCAGGCAGCGGCAACAAGTAATTGTTATCGCTGTTCTGCAATCAAACCGCCTTCACCGGCGGTTTTTTTTCGTCTGCGATCTACCGGATCCGATTTATCGGATCACATAGGCACAACGCCGCGCGCCCTGCAAAATATGCTCGGTGCGTTGCACATCAGCATCCAGCACTTCGCTGAACACATCGCGTTCTGCCCGGCAAAATCCCTGACAGGTAGCGGCGGCGGCACAAATCGGGCAGTGATTTTCGATAAACAGATAACTGCCATCTTCCTGTAATGTCCAGTCCGCCATATAGCCTTCACGGGTACGGATATCCGTCAGCCTTTGCAATTTTTCTTCCATCGACACCGCCCCGAGCATCGCCTGGTGGTAGTTTTCCTGCGTGATTTTTTCCCGCGAAATGATCAGCTGATCCAGCGCTGAATCGCCCAGAGAGGTGCGGATCAGCTGCAAAAGTTGTACGGTGAGATCGGCGTGCGCATCGGGGAATCGCGCATGGCCTGCGGCGGTCAGCTGCCAGTATTGTGACGGGCGGCCGACACCCTGGGAAACGGCTTTGGCTTCCACCAGACCTTCTTTTGCCAGCTTCACGAACTGCTGTCGTGCGGCTTCTCCGGTGGTGCCCAAAAGGTGACCGGCATCACTGGCCTGTAATTCCCCGCGCGTTTTCAGAAACGTCAGCAGGCGTTCTGCCACACTTTGTCTGACGTCATTTTTATTTTCCAAGTCATTGCTTGACATATTACCTCGGCGGGTTCTAGATTACGTAAAACATATTCCAAGTTGTTTCTTGTTTTAATTATACCATAACCACATCACGCTTCAATGTGTGGAAAGCACAAACCAAAGGGATGCAGAGAAATGTCGGGAAGTCAGAACGGTTGGGCGGACTTATTCAGTGCAGAAAACCGCGGGAGCGCCATCACCCTCAGTGCCGGTGTCGCGCTCTACGCCACCAACAGTTACATCGTGATCACCATTTTGCCCTCTGTCGTGCAGGATATCGGCGGGCTGGCGTGGTATGCGTGGAATACCACGCTGTACGTTGTGTGCTCCATTCTTGGCTCGGCACTTTCCGCCCGTCTGATGCGGACCGCCGGACCCCGCGGCAGTTATCTGATGGCGACCGGTATTTTTATCGCTGGTGCCGCGATTTGTACCGCCGCGCCAAATATGCCGGTGTTGCTGCTCGGAAGGGCGCTGCAGGGGCTGGGCGGCGGATTCCTGTTTGCGCTTTCTTACGCGATGATCAATCTGCTGTTTAAAGAATCTCTCTGGCCGCGGGCAATGGCACTGATTTCTGCCATGTGGGGGATTGCGACGCTGATCGGCCCGGCAGTAGGCGGGATTTTTGCGGAACTGCACGCCTGGCGCTGGGCATTTGGTTTGCTGCTGCCGGTGACGTCTTTGTTCGGGCTGTGGGTATGGCGGATTTTGCCAAAAGCGCAGCGTGAAAAACAGGCCGACGAGCCGTTACCGCTGATGCAGCTGGCGTTGCTGACCGGCTCGGTGCTGGTGGTTTCTGCGGGGAGTTTGTCGTCCGAAGGCCTGATTAACCTGCTCGGATTCGTGATTGCAGTGGTGATGATGTTAATTCTGCGTCACCGCGAATTTACCGCTGATGTCAGGCTGCTGCCGCGCGATGCATTACGCCGTTCTTCTCCGCTTTACGGGCTGTATCTGGTGATGAGTCTGCTGATTATCGGCCTCGGCTGCGAACTGTTTGTCCCTTATATGCTGCAACATTTGCATGGTCAGGCGCCGCTGGCGGCCGGTTATATCACGGCAGCCGCGGCAGCGGGCTGGACATTAAGTGAGGTTGCGAGCTCCGGCTGGACAGGTCGCCGTGCCGACAACGCCATTGTCTGCGGGCCGGTGATACTGGCTGCCGGTTTGCTTTTATTGTTGTTTACCGTACCCGTCGCGTTTGGTCTGCCGTGGCTGAATATCAGTGGTGTGGTTCTCGGGCTGACGCTGGCCGGTTTCGGCATCGGCCTTGGCTGGCCGCATCTGCTGACCCGCGTGCTGCAACAGGCTCCGGAAGACGACCGCGAAAAAGCAGGTGCATCAATAACTGTCGTGCAGTCCTTTGCTTCAGCGCTCGGCGCGGCACTGGCGGGCACTGTCGCTAACTTCGCGGGCGTGAGTCAGGGAGATGCCGGTGCGGCCAACGCGGCATTCTGGATGTTCCTGCTGTTTGCCATACCGGCGTTCCTGGCTGTGTGGATTGCCTGGCGCTCGGTAAAAGCCCGGCAGGCCAGCGGCAATGCGCCGGAACACCTGAGCCGTGATTTGTCACAAGGGTAATTGCCCGGCGGCGGGCCATGCGGTAATCTTGCGCGTCATTTTTAAAGGTTGAACAACGATGCGCGTATTACTGGCTCCGATGGAAGGTGTGCTTGATCCTCTGGTTCGTGAACTTCTCACTGAAGTGAACGACTACGATTTGTGCATCACTGAGTTTGTGCGTGTGGTCGATCAGCTGCTGCCCGCCAAAGTTTTCCATCGCCTGTGCCCCGAATTACATCACGACAGCCGTACGCCCTCCGGTACGCGGGTGCGCGTTCAACTGCTCGGACAATATCCGCAATGGCTGGCTGAAAACGCCGCTTTTGCCGTTGAGCTTGGCTCTTACGGAGTAGATCTCAACTGTGGTTGCCCGTCGAAAATGGTCAACGGCAGCGGCGGCGGAGCGACGTTACTCAAAGATCCTGAGTTGATTTATCAGGGTGCGAAAGCCATGCGCGCCGCCGTTCCCGCGCATTTGCCGGTGACCGTCAAAGTGCGTCTTGGCTGGGATTCCCTCGAGCGCAGTTATGAAATTGCTGATGCAGTGCAGCAGGCCGGTGCCACCGAACTGACCGTTCACGGGCGAACCAAAGAAGACGGTTACAAGCCGGAGCGCATTAACTGGGCCGCGATTGGTGAAATCCGTCAGCGGCTGAGTATTCCGGTGATTGCTAACGGCGAAATCTGGGATTACGAAAGCGGTCAGGCCTGTCTGCAAACCACCGGTTGCGATGCGGTAATGCTGGGGCGTGGTGCGTTGAATATCCCGAACCTCAGCCGCGTGGTGAAGTACAACGAACCGCGTATGCCGTGGCCGGATGTGATGACGCTGTTGCAGAAATACACCCGCCTGGAAAAGCAGGGCGACACCGGTTTGTATCACGTTGCGCGTATCAAACAGTGGCTGAGCTACTTGCGCAAAGAGTACGAAGAAGCGACAGAGTTATTTACTGAAGTGCGCGTGCTGAAGACGTCGAAGGAAATTGCCGAACGCATCAACCGGTGATTTCACACCATGACTTCTCCACGCGATAACGCTTAAAAATGGAGAAGTATCATGGAAAACAAAGATATCGGCCTGACTCACATCGCATTCGCTGTTAAAGACCTGGATGCCAGCATCGCGTTTTACCAGCAATTCGCCGACATGAAAGTCATTCATCGTCGCGGAGAAAAGGGCAGCACTGCCCGTCCGGTCGCCTGGCTGAGCGACATGACCCGCCATTTCGCCATCGTTCTCGCCGAAGACCCTGAAAACACCGATACCAAACTCGGCCCTTTCGGCCATCTCGGCGTCGCCTGTGCGTCAAAAGAAGCGATGGATGCCAAACTTACTGAGGCGCGCGCCGCAGGCGTTTTACGTCAGGAGCCGACAGATTCCGGCGCGCCGGTGGGCTACTGGGCATTTCTTGATGACCCGGACGGCAATACGCTGGAATTATCTTACGGGCAGGAAATTGGTTATCTGATTGGCAACCAGTAAGTATTAGTCAGTTGATGGATTTCAGTGCAATCTTACGCAAGTGTTCACTTACTCGCCGTTCCACGGTTGGCGGGCGCTGGTGACAGACTTTGTGACAAATAGAATTGAAAAATGCGGGTGCTAAGACTATTCGCGTCCCTTATAATTCCGCCCGCTGTTTCGACATAACTCAATGACAACTTTCTAAATACAGAGCAATGCATGTGAAAATCCGTCTTCTGGTTCTGAGCTTATTAGCCTTAAATACAGGCATGTTGTCTGCACCTGCCGCCTTCGCTGCAAAGCAAGAGCAGGCCGTCGCCCCGATTGTTCAAATTGCTTCCGGCAGCGCCATGGTGGTGGATCTTAAAAGCCATGAAGTGATTTATTCCCGAAATCCTGATGAGGTGAGGCCGATTGCCTCCCTGACAAAGCTGATGACCGCTATGGTCACGCTGGATGCGAATCTGCCACTCGACGAAGTGATTAACGTCGATATCAGTAATACGCCTGAAATGCGCGGCGTTTTCTCCCGCGTGAAAATCAACAGCGAAATTACCCGTCGTCAAATGATTCAGCTGGCGCTGATGTCTTCGGAAAACCGTGCAGCAGCCAGTCTCGCGGCGCATTATCCTGGCGGTTACTCAGCATTCATTAAAGCCATGAATGCCAAAGCAAAATCGCTGGGAATGACCCACACGCATTATGTGGAACCGACCGGTTTATCGCCGCATAACGTCTCGACTGCGCGCGATTTGACCCGTCTGCTGCTGGCTTCCCAGCGTTATCCGCTGATCGGCCAGCTGAGCACCACAGCCGAAAAAACCGCGGTCTTCAGCCATCCGGCGTATGCCTTGCCATTTCGTAATACCAATCATCTGATCATGAACCCGTCCTGGAATATCCAGCTGACCAAGACCGGTTACACCGATGATGCAGGGCATTGTCTGGCGATGCGCACCACCATCAACGGTAAACCGGTTACCCTGGTCGTGATGGATGCTTTCGGAAAATACACCGCATTTGCCGACGCCAACCGTCTGCGCACCTGGATGGAAACCGGTAAAACTGTGCCCGTTCCACAAATCGCGAAGAACTATCGTAAGCAGAAAGAGCAGCAGAAGACGCAGCCTTCCGTCGAAGAAGCAGACGACTAAAAATATCCTGCATACTTCGGACCGCAATGGCGTTGGCGACGTTCACTCACCCGAATCACTGACTAATGTCAGCTCATCGGGATTCGTTCGCTTGCCGCCTTATTGCAATCCGAATTATTTTGGATATTTCAGCAATCGCTGATAAATGAAAAAGTCCGGCCATGTGCCGGACTTTTTGTTTGCAGGGAATGAACTGATGATCAGAAAATCAGTTTAAAGACACCTGTGAGGGTCAGCAGGCCGACGATAAAGATGATGGCGATGATCCACAGAATAATTTTCATGTTTTCTCCTTAACATACTTTTCAGTCATCATCGGCCGTCCGGCTAAGCCAATGATATTCCTTATCAGTATAGCTTCTGCCTGCGTTTTTGCTTTTTGCTCGCTGTTTTTTCAGGCCAGCGCCGCGCGTAAGCCACATTCGGGGCTGGTGAGCGGTTTGCCCATTTGTGTCAGCTGCGCCGCGCCGGTCATTGATGCCTGTGCCAGCACCACACAGACCGCACCTTTCATATATTGCGCATCAGCCGCTGCCGCGATGGCCTGTAAGTATCCCGCCAGATCACCCTGCTTAAACTTTTCCCATGCGCCCGTTACCAGACGGATTTCAAGCTGTGCCTGCGGATGCTTTTCCACCTGTGCGAATAACTCTCGCGTCGGCTCAAGGGTCGTTTCGACTGCACACAGCACGACCACATTACCCGCCGTTTTCATGGCCTGTTGCGCCAGCGCCTGATCGACTCGCAAAACCGGCACCGTGGTTGTTTCGCTGGCAAGCGTTGCGGCTGAACCCAGCGTCGAGCAAGTCAGTAAAACGCGGTCGGCATTTTCACTCAATGCCAGCAACACATCGGCAGTTTGCTGACGAATATCCTTAGTCAGTCCGCCCGCATTTTCGGCAGCGGCGAGTAAATCAGGCCGGGAGACATGGAGAAACTGATGCTGCTCCAGCCCGAGTTCCTGTGCTGCGTTTTCGAATACCGCAATATTGCTGTCCGCCGTGTGTAAACAGGTGATGCGCATCTCATTCTCCTGATAAATTCCAGCCTCTACGTTAATGATTTTTTAGACGTTGTGCAGGCTTATTCGCCTGTAAAAATTTGTTAGTTAGTGTACTAACTCACTACCAAATAAATAATACCTTGATTTAAAACAAATAAAGTATGTACCAGTTGGTACAAAATATCTTACTTTCGCCTAACATCTTCGTATAATCTCCGTCACAAAATAAAAGCCCACCGCAGATGTGGGTACTTCCCCGTCAGACCCCGCTAAAAGGAGTTTTATCGTGAAACGCAGACATTTTCTGACCTCAATGGCGGTGCTGTTATTCAGCACTGCGCTGAAGGTTAAAGCCAAAATTTTCTCCGGTGGTATGCCGTGGATTATCCATTCGGTTCGCCCGCCAAAACCGGTGGTCGCCGGTGAATGGACATTTTTCACGCCCGAAGAAGTCAGCCTGGTGGAAATCCTGGCCGACCGTATCATTCCGGCAGATGAACTCAGTATCGGCGGCAAAGAGGCCGGTTGCGCGGTGTTTCTGGATCGTCAGCTGAGCGGCGATTTCGGTAAAGCGGTAACCACCTATCGTCTCGGACCGGTTATTCAGGACGGGTTGCCACAGGCCGGACCGCAATATAAAGACACGCCAGCCGAACGTTACAAACTGGGGCTGACGGCGCTGAATAACGTCGCGAAATCGCGCAATGGCGGGAAAAACTTTACCGAGCTTTCCGGCGAACAACAGGACGATTTACTGCGTCGCGTGGAATCCGGCGAAATTCCGCTGGCGGGCGTCAATGGCCAGCTGTTCTTCAACATGTTAGTGCAGAACATGCGTGAGGGATTCTTCTCCGACCCGTTATATGGCGGCAACAAAGATATGGCGGGCTGGAAAATGCTCGGTTTCCCCGGTGCACGTTATGACTTCCGGGATGTCATCGACCGCCGTGGCGAAGACTTACATATTGAACCGGTCAGCATGCTGTCCCAATACGAAAAATCATAAAAACCGCCCACGAACGGTCATTGATTGAATTGATTTTGCAGGAGTAAATGTCGTATGAGTAATAAACGTGAAAAGGTCGATGCGGTCATCGTCGGCCTGGGTTGGGCAGGTTCGCTGATGGCGAATGAGCTGACGCTGGCAGGACTGAATGTGGTGGCAATTGAGCGCGGTTCATGGCGCGACACCAGCAACGATTTCCCGACCACTATTGATACCGATGAGCTGCGCTTTGTCAGCCGCCGCGCGATCATGCAGCCGACGGCGGTGGAAACCCTGACATTCCGTAATAACCCGATCCAGCAAGCGTTACCGCTGCGTGAATTTAATACCTACCAGTTTGGTATGAATGTCGGCGGTGCGGGTACGCACTGGAATGGCATGACCTGGCGCTTCCTGCCGTACGATTTCCAGAGCTACAGCCAGACAGTAGAACGTTACGGTAAGAACAAATTTCTTGAAGGCATGCAGGTGCAGGATTGGGGCGTGACCTATGATGACGTCGAACCTTTCTACGACAAATTCGAACGCTACGCGGGTACTTCCGGGAAAGCGGGCAACATTAAGGGTGAAAAAATTGAAGGCGGGAATGTCTTCGAAGGGCCGCGCAGCCGCGATTATCCGCTGCCGCCGCTCAAACGCACCCAGCTGTCGATGATCTTTGATAAAGCCACCCGCGAGATGGGCTATCACCCGTTTGCCGTGCCTGCGGGTAACACGTCTGATGCTTATACCAATCCGCTGGGTATTAACATGGCGCCGTGTACTTATTGCGGTTACTGCGAATTCTTCGGCTGCGGCAACTGGTCAAAAAGCAGTCCGAATGCCTGTATCTTACCAGCCGTCATGCAGCGCCCCAATTTCACGGTAATCACCGAATCTGAAGTGTTGCGCGTGAACAAAGCCGCCGACGGCAAAACCGCTACCGGTGTGACTTTTATCGGCAGCGACGGCGTAGTGTGGGAACAACCCGCGGACATCGTGGTGATTTCTGCTTACCAGATGGACAACGTGCGCCTGATGCTGCTTTCCGGCATCGGTAAACCCTACGACCATAAAACCGGCGAAGGCGTTGTAGGCCGTAACTATGCTTATCAGACCGTTTCCGGTGCAGGTTTCTTCTTTGAAGATGAAATGATGAATCCGTTTATCGGTGCCGGTGCGCTGTCTCAGGCGATTGACGATTTCAACGGCGACAACTTCGATCATACCCACCACGATTTTATCGGCGGCGGTGTGGCTCTGGTGCATTCCACCAACGGACGTCCGATTGGCTATTCCAATAACGTACCGCCGGGCACTCCGCGCTGGGGCGCTGACTGGAAGAAAGCCGTCAAACAAAGCTATCAGAACTACAACAACGTCTATTGCATGGGCAACAGCTACCCGCACCGCGATGTGTTCCTCGATTTAGATCCGGAATATAAAGACCGCCACGGCCAGCCGCTGCTGCGCGTGACCTTTGACTGGATCGAAAACGACAAACGCTCAGCGAAATTTATGGCCGACCGCTCGGTTGAGATAGCGCACGCGATGGGCGCAAAGACCGTCGTGCGTCAGGAACCGACCACCAAACCGTTCTCACCGATGGATAACCTTTCCTCGCATACCACCGGTGGCGCCTGCATGGGCGACGATCCGAAAACCAGCGCGGTAAACCGCTATCTGCAAAGCTGGGATGTGCATAACGTCTTTGTCTGCGGCGCTTCAGCCTTTGCTAATAATGGCGGATATAACCCGACCGGTACCGTGGGTGCGCTGACCTTATGGGCAGCTGAAGCCATCAAAACCCAGTATCTGAAGTCTCCTGGTCCGCTGGTGAGGGTTTAAGCATGAGCGTGAAAAAGACATTAGCAATTATCGCGGGCGTGGTTGTCATCGGCGGGCTGGGTTTTGTCGGTTTTAAAACCTGGCACAACGCCAGCCAGTCAGGTGATTTTCTGGCTCCGGCTGCGGCAGCCATGACCGGCAAAACTGCCATTGAGCGCGGCAAATATCTGGCACTGGCAGGGGACTGTGTGGCCTGTCATACCGCGCCCGGCGGCGGTAAACCTTTTGCGGGCGGCTACGGGCTGAACACGCCGTTCGGCACGATTTACGCCACTAACATTACGCCTGATAAAGAAACGGGCATTGGCGGATGGACCGATCAGCAGTTCATTAATGCGGTGCGCAACGGCAAAGGGATCAACGGTGAGAATCTGTATCCGGCGATGCCTTACAACGTTTACGCCAAGGTCAGCGATCAGGACCTGAAAGACATCAAAGCGTATCTGAATACCGTGCCTGCCGTGCATTATGACGGCCCGAAAACGGATTTGCCGTTCCCGTATAACATCCGTCTGATGATGTTCGGCTGGAACCTGTTGTTCCTGGATACGGCACCGTTCAAAGCCGATCCGTCGCAGTCGGCAGAATGGAATCGCGGCGCGTATCTGGTGGAAGGGCTGGGGCACTGTACATCGTGCCATACTGCAAAAAATCCTCTGGGCGGTGATAACTTTGGCGTGCATCTGCAGGGCGGAGAATTGCAGGGCTGGTTCGCGCCGGAAATCACCGGCAATACCCGTCAGGGCATTGGCGACTGGAGCAATGACGAAGTGGTGCAGTACCTGAAAACAGGGGCTAACTCGCGTACCGTGGCTGCCGGTCCGATGGCGGAAGCGGTCACGAATTCACTGCAGCATTTGTCGGATTCAGATCTGCATGCCATCGCGGTTTATCTGAAAAGCTTGCCGGGCAGCAAAGATAATTCCGCGCCTTTAGCCGCTAATTCCGCGATGGCCAACGGCAAAGAACTCTACGCCGATAACTGCGCGGCATGCCATCAGAATTCCGGTGAAGGGGTACGCAACATGATCCCTGCCCTGAAGGGTAATAACGGCGTTCAGGCCACCCGGCCGACCAACATTCTGCACGTGCTGATGAACGGCGGGCAGGGGGCGGCAACGGCAAGCAATCCGACCAGCGCGGACATGCCTGAGTTCGGCTGGAAACTGACCGATCAGCAGATGGCGGATGTCAGTACGTATATCCGTAACGCATGGGGAAATCAGGCGCCGGCAGTTAGCAAAGACGACGTGGCAAAAGCGCGTAAATCTCAGCAGGGTGCTGCCGCATTACGTAATCCAGAACAGCAGTAAACGCAAGCTAACGTAAGTAATAAAGTTTAAAGAGCCTCGTAAGAGGCTCTTTTTGTTGGTTTTTATTCATCATCTAAATGTAAGATTTCGAAGCATAGATACATAAGCAGTGGCATGTGAAACGAGAAGTAAATTGATTTGATATGGTTATTTATACAGCGCAAAATCCCCCCAGATTAAGAGTTTCTAAACAGGGAAAGCTCATAAGCTCATGTGAGGGACAACAGCCATGTTTCAGCTCAGCACAATGGATATCTCGCCCGTCAATCCGATGCTCTACTTTCCCGGTGCCTCTGCCTGGCCGGAAGAATACAAAGGAAAATTGCTCATGGAAAAGCTCATGCAAAATCAGATCAATAATATCGAAAAACAAGGGATCAAAAACGGTGAGGAAATTGCCGGACTAAATCTTCGTGTAGGGAAGGTGGAACAACAGGTCAGTCAACTGACGGAAGTGGTCACCGAAACTAATCTGCGGGTCGGCAAACTGGAGTATCAGATGGTCACGCTCACTGACGCGGTAACAGATATCGGTGTGCGTGTTGGAAAAACTGAACAGAGCATCTCCCGTATCGATGGGCATCTGCTCAGAATTGACGATCATTTTGTACGGATCGATAAACAGTTCGAACAGGTGGATAAGCAGTTTGACAGGGTCGATAAGCAGTTTGAAAAAGTAGATAAGCAATTTGAGAGAGTCGATAAGCAGTTCATGCGTATGGATGAGCGCTTTGAGAAGGTCGAAGCTTCAATAACGTCGATGCAAACAATGTTTTACGGGCTTATGATCAAACAAACTCGCTGGATTATTAGCATGATGCTGGTACTGGTAGGTGCAACTTTTACAGCCGCTCGCTTTATCCATTAAGAGGGGCCGGCTGCGGTCAAACGCTGATTACAATAAGTTGAGCGCAGCAGCAAAACTGGCAATAACGGCTATAATATAGACAGGTCGCCACCTTCCTTGTGCCCTTGTGTGACGGGCATTTCCGAAGGTCTATCACTGCACGCCGCTGGCGGCTTTCGGCGTACAAGGGGGTGTTTCATGGCAAATCATGTCTGGGGACTGTTATCCCATCCTGGTCCCGAACTGCAGCAAATCCAGCGTGAGCGGGAAACCGTTTCACATGTGTATTCCCACCATGTTCTTTTGATGGCGTTGATCCCGGTTGTCTGTTCGTTTATCGGTACAACACAGTTGGGCTGGAATTTCGGTGACGGTCAGACGCTGATGGTTTCCATGTTCACCGCGTCGTATATCGCCGTTATCTTCTATGTCCTGATGCTCGCCGCTGTCGCACTCATGGGGCGCATAATCTACTGGATGGCACGTCGTTATGACAGCCGCCCGACACTCAACAGCTGTATCGTGTTTGCCGGTTATGTTGCCACGCCGATGTTCCTGAGTGGTCTTGTTGCGCTTTATCCGATGGTCTGGTTATGCCTGTTCGTCGGCATCATCGGGCTGTGTTATAGCGGATATCTGTTGTATCTCGGCATTCCTAACTTCCTGAATATCGACCGTCGCGAAGGGTTCCTGTTCTCCAGTTCAACGCTGGCAATGGGCGTTCTGGTATTAGAGTTACTTCTGGCTCTGACGGTGATTATGTGGGGTTACGGAACACAGTTATTTTAACGTAATGGCTATCTTACTTGCCATTTTGCCCCCGGGCAGTGCTCGGCTTCCTCACGTACTTTATGTACGCTGCGGAGCCTCCGCGCTGTCCGGGAACACACTGCCTGCGCCGACTACGCCATTTGCCTTTTGAAGGACATTATTCCTGCCAGTTTTTCATCTTACTGGTTTTTCCGATCCCCGGATTGAAGCTGTTGGTCGGGTCGGCCTGCCGGTAGAACTCTTTCAGATGCGGTTTTGCCAGATACAGATGTCCGACGTTATGCTCTGCCGGATATTCCGCGCCTTTGGCGTCGAGCAATTCAAGCATCCGGTGTTTCAGTGCCTTGCTGTTCGCGCCTTTTTTGACGATGTAATCCTGATGAAAAACGTGGCACATGAAATGGCCGTAATACAGTTTTGCCACCAGCTGATTGTCGATATCTTCCGGCAATGTTTCGAACCAGTCGCGGTCATTACGGCGCAGTGCAATATCCAGCGCCAGAATATCCTCCACTTCTTTTTCATGTACCGCGTGATAACGCACCGCAGCACCTGCAGCGGCGAAACGGTGCAGGAAAGCTTTTTTGCCTTCGTCAGCCGAGCAGATAAAGAAATCACCCTGACCATCACTGAAGAAACGCGTCAGAAATGTACGTGCCTCATCAATTCCAGGGCCGGACATTTTTAGCAGTAAGTGATGTTCAAACCGGTCACGGTACTGCTTCATGCGAGGTGGAAGGTGATTCGGCAGGGCTTTGCTCAGGCATTGCATTACGCGGTCGCTGAAGTTTTTCGGCAGGAAAGGGACTTTACTGGCATGCGCATCGAATTTCCCTTTCGCGGTAAACATGTCCGGCATTTTGTCGGTGCCAAGCTTATCGATCATCATGAACGTGTCTTTGCCGTAGACTTCGGTGATATCGAAAATATCGCGATGCATGTATTCACCGGCCACCGGCAGGTTCGCAAAATCACGCAGGATCTGACGGCGTAATTCGGTCAGCACTGCCGTGTCATTGGTGCCGATATAAAATACCTGCTGTTGCGTTTCAGCCGGGAAAGTATCCAGACGTACGGCGAACACGGCCAGTTTTCCTGCACAACCTGAGGCTTCAAACAGCCGCCGTTCATCGGCGTTAAAACGTGAAGGCGTATCAGCGTCCACTTCACGCACCCGCGCAGCATAATCATGGTCAGATGCCAGACGCTGATCGTGCAGTATGTCACTTTCCAGATAATCAGCTTTTTCCAGACGCGTCAGTATTTCTTCCGGCGTTTCGCCAAGATTAATACCCAAATGGTTAATCAGGCGTAATTCACCCTGTGCGTCGATCTGCGCATAAAGCGCCATTTCGGTATAGGCCGGACCGCGTTTCACCAGCGATCCACCTGAGTTGTTGCAAATCCCACCGACCACCGATGCACCGATGCACGACGAGCCAATTACCGAATGCGGTTCACGGTTATAAGGTTTGAGGATTTTTTCCAGCTTATAAAGGGTGCTGCCGGGGAAGCCAATCACCTGATGACCGCCGTCGAGCAACTGAATTTGATCAAGTTTGAGGGTACTGAAAATGACGATATCGCGGTCATAATCATCACCGCTGGGCGTTGAGCCTTCGGTCAGCCCGGTATTAGCGGCCTGCATAATGACAATCTTATCGGCGGCGATACAGGCTTTAAGCAACTGCCATTGTTGCAGCAGCGTTTGCGGAAATACCACGGCCAGCGCTTTGCCGCCACCTGAACGAAATCCTTTGCGGTAGCGCTCAGTGTTGCTGTCTCCGGTCAGAACATGACGGCTGCCAGCAATCTCTTTGAGCGTGGCGATGAGTGACTGATTATCCATTTCATCTTCCTTTTTAAATGCGTTGCCATCTAATCATAGACTTAAATGATACTTATTAAGTTAAACCCCATTCGGGATATCCGTTAGGTAATTTCACTTAATCTGTTGCATTTTTGTCATGTGCTGTCCATTAAATCGTCATTGATGTGTCATATAACTCGCGCTTAATGAACGCCAGATTATGAAAGCAACCGAGAGACAGCATCATGGCGCAAGCTCAACTTAAGCTGGCACAGGCTGAATACCCTCAGGCCGGGCCACAGCATTTGAACAAAGTTCTGGACGTGAAAGGCCTGGTGAAATCTTATAAATCAGGTCAGCGCGTCCTGAATGACATCAATTTTGATCTTCACGCGGGTGAGTTCGTGGCGGTGATTGGCCGGTCCGGCGCAGGTAAATCCACTCTGTTACACGTACTCAACGGTACCATTCCGCTTACCGATGGTAGCGTAGTGTGTCATTACGAAAATGGTGAACAACAGCAACTGGCCGGGCTGACCGGTAAAGCGTTGCGTCGCTGGCGCTCGGGTTGCGGGATGATTTTCCAGGATTTTTGTCTGGTTCCTCGCCTGGATGTGCTGACTAACGTGTTGCTGGGCCGTCTGAGCCATACCTCAACATTCAAATCTTTCTTTAACCAGTTTGACGACGAAGACCGTGCCCGCGCGATTTCTCTGCTCGAGTGGCTGCATATGTTGCCGCATGCGTTGCAGCGCGCTGAAAATCTCTCCGGTGGTCAGATGCAACGTGTGGCGATTTGCCGTGCCCTGATGCAGAACCCGAAAATTCTGCTGGCCGATGAGCCTGTTGCGTCGCTGGATCCGAAAAATACGCTGCGCATCATGAATGCGCTGAAAAAAGTCAGTGAAGAAAATATTGCCGTGATGGTCAACCTGCACTCGGTCGAGCTGGTGAAAGATTATTGCACCCGCGTTATCGGTATCGCCAAAGGGCAAATTATTTTCGACGGTCATCCCGATCAGTTAACTGACGGTATTTTGCAACAGTTATACGGTGAAGAACACGAAGCCATAAACAGTTAAACAACAACGTTATTTATTTTGCAGTACTTATTTCTACTTTCTCTCAATCTACACAAGGTCATCATTACATGAAGAAGTTATTACGTCTGGCAGTTTTCGTAGCAGGTTCTTTTACCGCGATGCACAGCATGGCAGAAGATGCGCCTAAAGAATTGAATTTGGGTATTCTGGGCGGCCAGAATGCGACTCAGCAAATCGGTGATAATCAGTGTGTAAAAGATTTCTTCGATAAAGAATTAAACGTGGATACCAAACTGCGTAATTCCTCTGATTACTCAGGTGTTATTCAGGGGTTATTAGGTAAGAAAGTAGACATGGTATTAAGCATGTCGCCATCGTCTTTCGCCTCAGTTTATATTAATAATCCGAAAGCCGTAGATCTGGTCGGTATTGTTATCGACGATACCGATAAATCCCGGGGTTATCACTCGGTGGTTGTGGTGAAAGCCGATAGTCCGTACCAGAAATTGTCTGACCTGAAAGGTAAATCATTCGGCTTCGCGGACCCGGATTCCACGTCCGGCTATCTGATCCCAAACCAGACTTTCAAGAAAGAATTTGGTGGCACGACAGACAACAAGTACAACAACTTCTTCTCCAGTGTCACCTTCTCCGGCGGCCATGAGCAGGATATTCTTGGCGTGCTGAACGGTCAGTTTGAAGGCGCAGTGACCTGGGCATCGATGATTGGCGACCGTGAAACCGGTTATACCTCCGGCGCATTCAACCGTATGATCCGCATGGACCATCCGGATCTGATGAAGAAAATTCGTATCATTTGGGAATCTCCGCTGATCCCTAACGGCCCGATCTTAGTGCGAAGCGATCTGCCACCGGCGTTCAAGGCTAAACTGGTTTCTGCCATCAAGAAACTGGATAAAGAAGACCACGCCTGCTTCGTGAAAGCCGTCGGCGGTAAACAACATATCGGCGAAACGTCCCTGGCTGAATATCAGCAGATTATTGATATGAAGCGTGAGCTGACTAAAGGCGGTCGCTAACCCGTAACTCCCTCCCCTGCGAAGGGGAGGGTTGGGGTGGGGTATTAATGGCAACTCAGGAAGCGAAAGCTTTTACCATTATTGTTTTTTTAATACCCCCTCCTGACCTCCCCCTTCGCAGGGGGAAGAATAATGATTATCGCAAATCGGAAATATTATTTTGAACAAAGACTTCAATCGTTATTACCAGCAGATCCGGGGAAAACAAAAGCGTGAGGCGCTGATCTGGTCAGGGCTGATGCTGTTGTTATATCTGTGGTCAGGCAATGTTTCCGAACTTAATTTAAAAACGATTATTGTCTCCGCGCCGAGCTTCTTTGATTATATTGGTCAGACGGTGCCGGTATTACACTGGTCATTGTTATTTGCTGACGGTCATACAGAAGGTTCACTGGCGTATTGGGGATATCGTCTTAATATTCAGTTGCCACTGATCTGGGAAACTATTCAGCTGGCGTTATCCTCGACGATATTATCGACCGCGCTGGCGGTTATTCTGGCGTTTCTCGCCGCGGGTAATACGGATTCGCCAAAATGGGTGAAATTCAGTATCCGCACTTTTGTGGCTTTTCTGCGTACCATGCCGGAGCTGGCGTGGGCGGTGATGTGCGTCATGGCCTTTGGCGTCGGCGCTATTCCGGGCTTTATCGCGCTGACTTTACACACCGTCGGCAGTCTGACCAAACTCTTCTACGAGTCCATTGAAACCGCATCGGACAAACCGGTGCGCGGTCTGCGAGCCTGCGGAGCGGGACGCTTGCAGCGCATGCGCTTTGCTATGTGGCCGCAGGTTAAACCTATCTTTCTGTCGTACAGTTTTATGCGCCTCGAAATCAACTTCCGTCAGTCTACAATCCTCGGTTTAGTCGGGGCGGGGGGCATCGGGCAGGAACTGATGACGTCAATCAAACTGGACCGTTATGACCAGGTCAGTATGACCTTACTGCTGATCATTCTGGTGGTGTCGGCGATGGATTTTCTATCCGGTAAATTGCGCAAACGCGTCGTGGAGGGCACTTTCTGATGTTAACTGATGCGCTTGAACCTCATGTTGTCAGCAGCCTGAAGCAGCAGCACGGACATTTGTTTGCCGCACAGCGCCGCTATCTGCGTTACCTCGCGATACTGGCTGTCGTCATTGCGTTGTACTACGTCTATTTCTTCAGTTATTTCGGTATTCCGTGGAGCGAAGTGGTGCGCGGCACCCGTGAAGTCGGACGATATTTCCTGCGCATGTTCGTCTGGCATAACGTTTCCGAATGGCCTTTTAAGTATTATTTCACGCAGATTGCGATCACGCTGGCGATCGTTTTTGCGGGCACAATCACTGCGTCTTTCCTTGCTCTGCCACTGTCCTTTCTGGCGGCGCGCAATGTAATGTCTACGCCGCTACTCAGACCGGTTTCTATGATTATTCGCCGACTTCTGGATGTGCTGCGCGGGTTGGATATGGCGATCTGGGGACTTATTTTTGTCCGAGCTGTCGGCATGGGGCCACTGGCCGGCGTGCTGGCGATTGTGATGCAGGATTTAGGCTTACTCGGCAAACTGTACGCCGAAGGACATGAAGCCGTGGAACGCTCGCCGAGCCGCGGTTTACGGGCATTGGGAGCTTCACCGTTGCAAACGCACCGTTTTGGCATTTTCACGCAATCTTTCCCGACATTCCTCGCGCTGTCGCTGTATCAGATTGAATCTAATACCCGTTCTGCCGCGGTTCTCGGTTTTGTCGGCGCGGGTGGGATCGGTCTGGTGTATGCGGAAAATATGCGTTTATGGAACTGGGATGTGGTGATGTTTATCACATTGATTCTGGTCGCCATTGTCATGACTATGGATAAGATCTCCGCCATGTTGCGCGCCAAATATATTCACGGTGAAGAGATTGATTTGTTTGAGCCGGAAGAGCGAAAAATGAAGCCGCCGGTGGAGCTTTACCGTCCTTAATTTATTATCCCGGCAAACAAAACGCATTAAAAAGGCGGCATCCGCAGGGAGGCCGCCTTTTGCTCTCTTATTTATTAGCGAAGGGTTACTCGTCGAAATACCAGTAACCCTGATTCACCAGATCCGTTAACAGGACAACAAATTCAGGATCCTGCAACGCATTGCCCAGCTCTTTCTGACTGATCAGAGTGAACCGGCACAGCGCATCGGCGGCTTCGTGCTGAGCAGTTTCCAGTGGTTCGCTGTTCACAAAGAAACGTTCACCGACATTCAGTACGCGCAGCCCGCTTAAACGGGTCAGGCTATCGCCCTGCATCAGCGCATCCACAATTTCCTGCGCTTCATAAGGCGGCTCCGCCGGGGCGATATCCAGCTCGTGGCGCGGCGTGGTGGCGAAACGACCAAACCACTGTTTGAAATCTTCCGGCTGACTGAGCATTTCAACCATCATCTGGCGCACACGTTCCAGCTCATACTCTTCCACTTTCCCGACGTGTTCACGCAGCGTCAAATCCGGATCGCTGTAATGATTGCCGCCCAGATCGTTTTCCAGCGCATAGTCAGCAAAGCTGCTGATGAAATCGCGCGAGTTAGGACCGCGGAAACCGACGGAATAGTTGAGAGCGGTTTCATGGGTGAAACCGTCATGCGGGAAGCCCGGCGGAATGTACAGAATATCGCCAGGTTCGAGATCTTCATCAATGATTGGCGTGAAGGGATCGACATGCAGTAACGCCGGATGCGGACAGAACTGACGCATCGGCAACGCATCGCCTACACGCCAGCGACGGCTGCCCATACCCTGAATGATAAAGACGTCGTACTGGTCGATATGCGGGCCGACACCGCCGCCGGGCACGGAATAGGAAATCATCAGGTCATCTAAACGCCAGTCCGGCAATACGCGGAAAGGTTTCACCAGTTCAGCGGCGGGCAGATGCCAGTGATTCACGGCCTGCGCCAGTAATGACCAGCCGGTTTCACCTAACCCGTCAAAATGTTCGAAAGGCCCGTTGCTTGCCTGCCATTCCCCATTTTTATGGCTCACCAGACGGCTGTCCACTTCCGGCTCCATCGCTAAACCGGCTAACTCATCAGGGGAGATCGGATCGACAAAATTAGAGAACGCTTTTTTAATAACAACAGGTCGTTTTTGCCAGTATTTTTCTAAAAATTCCGGCCAGTCCAGATTGAGTTCATAAGCCATGTGATTTACCAGTGGGAAGACAAACGAGCCTGATTATAGAGAGGCGGTGCTTGAGCGCGCTTTGTCGTGGGTCAAGGCTTGGTAAATGAGGGAGAAACGAGAAGTGCGGAGAGAGGAAAAATCCCCCTTCGCAGGGGGAGAAAAAACATCAGGACTTAGCGGCCAGCACCACCAGTTTCTGGTTCACAAACTCTTTGATACCTAAATCAGACAATTCGCGACCAAAACCGGAGCGTTTCACACCGCCGAAAGGCAGTTCGGCAGCGGTATCTGTCGGTGAGTTGACGTACACCATTCCGGTTTCAATCTGACTAGCCAGCTTACGGGCGCGGTTCATATCTTTGGTAAACACTGAACCGCCAAGGCCGTAATGAGAGTCGTTGGCGAGTTTCACCAGCTCTTCATCATTTTTGACCACGTACACCTGCGCGACCGGGCCAAAGAACTCTTCGAAGTACGCCGGATTATCACGTGTAATGTGCGTCAGTATGGTCGGCTCAAAGAAATTCCCCGGATTATCACTGACTTTCTTGCCGCCAAAGTGGAGTTTCGCACCGTGCTTCACGGCGTCATCTACCTGTTTGCTCAGCGTTTTCACCGCATCGGCAGAAGACAACGGCCCCAGCGTGGTGGATTTATCCAGCGGGTCACCCATTTTCAACGCTTTAAAGTGTTCGGTGAACTTTTTCAGGAATTCATCGGCGACTTTCTCGTGAATAATGAAACGCTTGGCGGCGGTACAGACCTGACCGGCATTCGATACGCGTGCCTGAGCACCTGCTTTGGCAGCTTTATCGATATCGGCATCATCAAGTACGGCAAACACGTCGTTACCGCCCAGCTCCAGAGTCGATTTCTTCAGCTTACCGGCGGCGCGTGCAGCCACGATGGCACCTGCTTTTTCAGAACCTGTCAGCGCAACGCCCTGAACACGGTCGTCATCGATAATGGAGGCCACCTGATCCTGTGAAATAAACAGATTGGTATAGGCACCTTTTGGCGCACCTGCTTCGGCAACCAGTTTCTCAAAGGTTTCTGCACAATGAGGAACGATACTGGCGTGTTTGACGATTACGCTGTTACCGGAAGCCAGGTTTGGCGCCAGCACGCGCATCAGCTGATAGAACGGGAAGTTCCACGGCTCAACGGCCATGATCACACCAATCGGATGGTGCTCCACCCAGGCTTCACCGAGATCGGATTTATACGGCACAGGTTTGAGAAATTCCTCCGCTTTTTCAGCATAGAATTTCGCAATATCGGCGCAAATCTGCACTTCGCCACGGCTCTGACCGATGAGTTTCCCCATCTCCGTACTGACCACTTCTGCCAGCTCATCGACACGGGAAGCCATCAGTTCTGAAAGTTTATGCAGCACTTTAACGCGTTGCTTAATATCGCCTTGCGCCCAGTCAGATTTATACAGGGCATGTGCCGTGGACAGCGCTTCCTCAACCTGTTTGTCATTATGGGTCTGATATTCTTTGATGAGTTTGTTATTGAACGGATTTATCGTTTGATATGGCATGTGTTGCTCCTTGTTTTGTGGCGTGTCGTCGAAAACAACGGCACGTTGGAATTGAGGTGCGTCCGCCTTACTGCGTTCTTTCTCAACAGAACATTAAGCATAGACGAAAAAACGTGACTTCTGTCCCACAGACACCTCATGCAACACAACCGTTTCGCGTGCTCAGCCCCTATTTTCAAAGGCCCCGCCATATGCGGGCTGTAGCCTGTCTCTAAGAACAATCGGCTTTACGTAACTTTGCGGCGGGCTGTTAATGAATTGTTTTCAGCAAGCGATTGATAAATTTACCGCTCACTTTTATGCTGGCTTTCCTTCAAATTCCCGACATTGAGAAACTCATGAAGCTTGATGCGATTCCGTTTTGCACAACTGACTGGAGCGACGTAACGCCCACACAACATCCCGGCGATACCGGTATGGCGCTGTGGCGTACGCAAAAATTTGGCGATATCCGGGTGCGTATTGTTGAATATTCGGCAGGTTATGAGGCAGATCACTGGTGCAGTAAAGGCCACGTACTGTTTTGTCTGGAAGGAGAGCTTCATACCCGTCTGGAAGATGGTCGTAAATTTACGCTGTCGCCGGGCATGAGTTATCAGGTAGCGGACGATGCCGAAGCGCACCGTTCCTCCACGCCGGTAGGCGCGAAACTGTTTGTTGTTGATTAGGCAAGGCTGTTTTGAGCACGTTTGTTTATAGAAAATTCGCCGTCTGCTGAGGCGGACGACAAGGAGCAGCAGGTGAGTAAATTACGGGTTGGTATCATTTTTGGTGGTAAATCGGCAGAGCACGAAGTGTCATTGCAGTCGGCAAAAAACATCGTGGATGCCATTGATAAGCAACGTTTTGATGTGACATTACTCGGTATCGATAAGAAAGGGGAATGGCATATCAATGATGCCAGCAATTACCTGATCAATGCTGAGAACCCTTCGCTGATTGCCCTGAACCGCTCGAATAATCAGGTCGCGCTGATCCCGGGTCAAACGGAAAATCAGTTAATCGAAACGCACAGCGCCAGCGCACTTTCACAGGTCGATGTGATTTTCCCGATTGTTCACGGCACCCTGGGCGAAGATGGTTCGTTGCAGGGATTGCTGCGTATGGCAAATATCGCCTTCGTGGGCTCGGGTGTGTTGGGCTCAGCGGTCAGCATGGATAAAGACGTCACCAAACGTTTGTTGCGTGATGCTGGTTTATCCGTCGCTCCGTTTGTCTGCCTGACCCGCACGAACCGCCAGAAACATACGTTTGCCGCAGTCTCGCAACAACTCGGCCTGCCGCTGTTTATCAAGCCTGCTAATCAGGGCTCATCCGTCGGCGTCAGCAAAGTCAGCGATGAAGCGGGATATCAGCGCGCGCTGGAAGAAGCGTTCGGTTTCGACCATAAAGTGCTGGTCGAATCCGCCATTAAAGGCCGGGAAATCGAATGCGCGGTACTGGGCAATGATTATCCGCAGGCAAGCGTCTGCGGAGAAGTTATCCTGCACGATGAGTTTTATTCCTACGATACCAAATACATCAATGAATCCGGCGCTTCTGTTGCTGTTCCGGCGGACCTACCGCAGGAAACTCACGACAGGATACGCGCTATCGCTTTACAGGCATTTCAGGTGCTGGAGTGCCGGGGTATGGCGCGCGTAGATGTATTTCTGACTGAACAGGGCGAAGTCATCATCAATGAAATCAACACACTGCCGGGATTCACTAATATCAGCATGTATCCGAAACTCTGGGCAGCCAGTGGTTTAGGTTACAGCGATTTGATCACCCGCCTGATCGAACTGGCGCTGGAGCAACATCAGCAGGACAACCAGCTGAAAAGCTCGGCTAACTGACCGTCTGGTTTCAGGGCAATACGAAGATGGCAGGGAGAGATCCCTGCCTTTTCTATTTTATGATAGTGATTATTCGACCACCAGTTTCACCTGTTTGCCAGCCAGACTCAGCATCAGAATCAGCGCATCCAGCGTAAATTTATCGGTTTTTTTATTCACTACGTCGGAAACCCGCGGGCGTGAAACCTGGAGCACTTTAGCTGCATCACCTTGACGCATATTTTGCAGTGCTATCCAGTTGCCAATTTCAGTCATCAGTTGTTCTTTCAGGGCAATGGTCTGTGCGATTTTAGCTTGCGAATCCGCATGTAGATGTTGCGCTTGTTCTTCGCAAAATCCTAAATCGGCAAAGACATTACCGCCAGCAGGCGTGATATGGCGCGAAGCAACATCAATGTTCTCTTTCATTTTGTCTCCTTTCACGTTCTCTGACGATCTCAGCGTACCGTGTTTTTATGATGGCAATATCGGTCTGACTGGTTTGCTGAGTCTTTTTCGCAAAGCAATGAAGGATGTAAATTGCATCTTCAAATTTTGCGATATAAACAACCCTAAATGTGCCGGCAAAAGCATCAATTTTGATTTCAACCACGCCGGCTCCCCAGTCATTGACGGACTTCCATTGTGTCGGAGGCAGGCCTTGCTGGATCTGCTCAAGTTCATAGCCCGCCCGCTTTTTGACATCAACAGGAAAATTGCGCAAATCTTTGAGTGAACTTCCCCTCCAGTCGATATTTTTAGCCACCGTCACTTTCCTTGTGTATAAAATTTTATACCTAAATATGCCTCACGCCAACACCTTTATATGACGGCAGGGGCTGTGAGCAAGAAAGTGGATATATGTTTTGCGTGATGCGCCGTAACAAATGTGGTTTTGGTGAATCGCAGGCACGAAAAAGGCGGCAAATGCCGCCTCTTCTGCTTACTGCTTTAAAGTATACCGCTGTGCTTATTTATACAGTTCAGCTGTACCGTACAGGTGGTTATCACCGGAAGCACCGATAATACGGTAAGAACTTGCACCTGCTTCGCTGGCTTTAGCGCTCAGTTTGTCCTGCAGGCTGCTCAGGCTGTTACCTGATGTTGCGCTGACAACACCAATTGCCTGCTGACCGGCCGGAGCGGACTGAACTTCAGTCGCTGCCAGAGTGGAGAATGAAGCGGTTGCCAGTGCGATAGCGGCGAGAGTCATAGTAATGTTTTTCATGATGGTTTCCTCAATTCGTTTATTGAGCTTTGCCAGGCGTTGTCATCAACGTTCATTTAATGGGCAAAGCTATCTTCTGTCCGATCTAACATCTAGCTTATTAATCGTTAACTAAATGTCGGTTACCCTTAACGCAAAGCTTCTTACTTATTTGTACAGCTCAGCAGTACCGTGCAGATGATTGTCACCAGAAGCACCGATGATGCGGTATGAACTTGCGCCAGCTTCGTTAGCTTTTGCATTCAGTTTGTTCTGCAGGCTGGATAAATCATTGCTTGAAGAAGCACTTACTACACCGATTGATTGTTGACCAGCCGGTGCAGACTGAACTTCAGTCGCTGCCAGGGTGGTGAAAGAAGCGGTAGCAAGGGCGATTGCAGCTAATGTCATTGTGATATTTTTCATGATGGTCTTCCTTTTAATCTGTTTATCAGCAGGTGATGATTCGGTCAGACGTTGTTAATTAACGTTCGATAATTAAATCTTAGACCTGGATCACATTCTGTGCAACTCATTTATTTATTAATCGTTAACTAATTGTGCGGAACAATCTGCTAACGCATCTTCATCTCTTATTTGTACAGCTCAGCAGTACCGTACATGTGGTTTTCACCGGAAGCACCGATGATGCGGTAAGAGCTTGCACCAGCTTCAGTGGCTTTCGCATTCAGTTTTGACTGCAGCGTACTCAGGTCACCGTTTGAAGAGGCACTGACAGTGCCGATAGTTTGTTCACCCGCTGGTGCAGACTGAACTTCAGTCGCTGCAAGTGTGGAGAAAGAAGCGGTAGCCAGTGTCAGAGCGGCGAGGGTCATTGTGATAGTTTTCATGATGGTGATTCCTGTTCGTTAATTTTTTCGGCAGTGCCCTAATCATTAATAAGGAATAGGGCGCGTCAGTTTCAGGTCAACGTTATCTATTAGTTAACGTTCGATAAGTAAATGGTAAGGGGTGTAGCGGATTTGTGCAAGATGTTTTTTTAATGAGCGTTAACTAATTGTGCTGTGACTCAGATCACGCTCGGAAAGGCTGTTGTTTTTGTTTTGTTAAATTTATGTTTTTAAACTAGATCGCCGGAAAGGAATGAGACAGCCATATCCATAATTTCGCTAAATGAATCTTTAATGATCGCTAAGTTAATGGTTGGCTCTGACCGGAGAGGGTGATAAAACAGGGGGCGGTTACGAAAAAGATAAGGCGACCTGAGCCGCCTTACCGTTATTCCTGCCCTGACTCTCTGTCATCAGGCGCCACGCTTGGGTGTAAACAAAAGCTTGTAGTTAAAAAGCTAGTAGTAAACAGAAGCGGGCTGATGACCAGAGGCCGAAGGTGCAGGTGGCTGAGTCGGAGAAGTGGAAATTCGACCCTGTGCGACTTTTTTGTTCGCGCAGGTAGCCGGGTTACAGAAGTTACTGTCACCGGTCACATTGACCATTCTCACTTCCTGACTCAGTGCTGGCATCATGATAACCTGCTGTGCGGCAACATTGGCAACCGGTACAGCGGTTAATGCCAGAACTGCAAGAAGGATTTTGAAGTTACTCATGATGTTACGTCCTGGGTTTGTTGCTTGTTAAAGCGTCTATAGCTGTGCAACTTTGCGGGTTTGAGTGATTTTCTTATCGCTCGATAATTAAATAATAAACTCCGCTGGACTTGTGTGCAACTATTTTTAATAATGATCGTTAAGTTATTTCTATAACTATTTTAATAACCATAATCACAATGGTGATGGAAGGAGGGTGTATGAGCACTGAACAGACGGCTTTGGTCCGGAAAAGTCGCGGTCGCCCAAAACAGTTCGACCGTGGAACTGCTCTGAGCAAGGCTCTGAATTTATTCTGGCGCCATGGTTACGAGGCCACTTCATTAGCTGATTTGGTCGAAGCAACCGGTGCGAAGGCACCGACTTTGTATGCCGAATTCGGAAACAAAGAAGGGCTCTTTCGCGCAGCCGTTGAACACTATCTGAAAAACTTTTACGAAAAGAGCTCATGTTTATTGAGCAGAACAGATTTGTCCGTCGAAGATACGGTCGGGCGCTACCTGCGCGCCATCGTTGAGCTGTTTACCGACTGCGACACGCCAAGCGGCTGTTTCATGATCAGCGCATCATCCGGGATGTCTTCATCTTCTGCGGACATTGCCGAAATGCTGCGTGCGCGTCACCTCTCGCAGGAACGCACTTTGTTTGAATACTTCGAGAAGAAGAAAGAGAGCGGTGATCTGACGGCGGTAACGGACAGCGCGCTGCTGGCGAAATATCTCGCCTGCACCATTCAGGGCTTCTCCGTTCAGGCACGTGACGGCGCAAGTTCCGCTGAACTTAACCGCCTGATCGACGTGGTCATGAATCTGTGGCCGGAGCTGACGAAAGCCACGGTTGCCAGTAAAGCCGCACACTAAACGCCGAGTTTTAGACAATTGTTAAGAAAGAGAATAGAACGCCAGGTGCTGAGTATTTCGGGCCTGGCGTTGGGCGGTATAGACTTCGAGAAACCGGCAGGTGATCCGGGGCTTTTTGGCCCGGAAAGCATCACCTGGCGAATTCACGGAGACTTCTCCTCGATGCTTTGTGGTGGCGTCAGTGCCTTGCTGCTGCAAATGCTTCATCCGCTGGCGCTCGCCGGTGTCTGGGATCATTCCTCATTTCGTGAAGACATGCTTGGCCGTCTGCGGCGTACCAGTCAGTTTATTTCCGCTACTACCTTTGCGCCGGTTCGAGACGCCAATGCGTTGATCGAAAAAGTAAAATCCATCCATTTACGCGTCACCGGAACCGATGCTTACGGCACGCCTTATGCTGCCAGCGATCCGGATTTACTGGTCTGGGTGCACGTAGCCGAGGCGTACAGCTTCCTGCAATCGCATCTGCGTTATCGCAATCCTGCGCTCAGTCTGAGCGATCAGAACCGCTATTATCAGGAATTTGCCCGCGTGGCAGAAAGTCTGGGTGCTGTAAACGTGCCGGACAGTGTGGCGGCGGTAGACGAGTATTTGCAGGCGATGCGCCCGCAGTTACGCTGCGATGAGCGTACGCTGGAAGTGGTGAGATTGTTGCAGAATGCGCCCGCGCCAAGCCGTCTTGCAAAACCTGTCGGCAGCCTGATGATTCAGGCGGGTATCGAGCTTTTACCCGAGTGGGCGGCCACACAACTGGGGATTTCCCTTTCCCCGTCTAAACGCAGAAGCATTCGTTTTGCCACCCGTCGCATCGCTGGCGTATTGCGCTGGGCGGTGAGAAACGGCTCATGGCACCGCGCCATGCGCCGGATGGGACGTCTGAACTGACGGTTAAAGATGCGGATAAACGCCCGGACCAATCGGCAAACCGAGCAGATACCAGCCCACCAGCATCAGCAACCACACCACAAAAAATACAATCGGATACGGCAGCACCAGCGAATAGTAGGTGCCAAGCTTCGCCTCTTTGTTGTACCGCTGAAGGAATCCGAGGAACAGCGGCACGAACGGCGACATCGGCGCGAGCGGGATAACCGAAGAATCCGCCACACGGAATACAATCTGTGCAAAGGCCGGATGGAAGCCAAGCAGCATAAACATCGGCACAAAGATCGGAGCCAGAATCGACCAGATTGCTGAGCCGCTGGCGATAAACATACACAGCAATGCCGACAGAAAAATCAGCCCGAGGAACGCCGGAATACCGGTCATACCTAAGTTTTCCAGCACATCCGTCAGCCCGATTGCCATGAATTTCCCCATATTGCTCCAGTTGAAAAACGCCACAAACTGGGAGAGCGGGAATACCATCACAATAAAACCAGCCATCGATTTCATCGGGTCAACCAGCAAGTCCGGTACGTCGCTGGCGCTGCGGATTTGCTTCGTCACCATGCCGTAAGGCACTGAAATAACGAAGAAGAACAAAATAATCAGCGGCACGATGCCCTGAATAAACGGCGAGGGAATAATGCCGCCGGTTTTCGGGTTACGCAGCGGTGCGGCTTCCGGCACTACCAGCAATGCCACCAGTCCGATGAACACCAGTGCCGCAATACCACTGGCCATCAGCCCGCGGTTCTGCTCCGGTGTCAGCTTTTTCATCTCTTCATTGCGTGCGCCCTGATACACCGGCAGGCGCGGTTCCACGAATTTATCGGTGAGGATAGCGCCGACAATGGTCAGCAGAATTACCGACGCGGCCATAAAGTACCAGTTGTCGATCACGCTGACCTGAACCGCCGGATTAATGGCTTTCGCCGCTTCTGTGCTCAGCCCGGATAACAACACATCGGTAGTCACAATCAGCAGATTGGCGGTGAATCCGCAGCCAACACCGGCAATCGCCGCCAGCAAACCGGCGACCGGATGACGCCCGACGGCGAGAAAAATCAGTGCGCCCAACGGCGGCATGACCACCAGTGCGGCGTCCGAGGAAATATGGCTGAAGAAGGCGATAAAAATCACCATATAACTGGCGTACCGGGCATTCACTTTAGATGCCATTTTGTACATCAGGCTTTGCAGCAGCCCGACTCGTTCCGCCAGTCCTGCACCAATCACCAGAGCCAGAATCGACCCCAGCGGGGTAAATCCGCTAAAATTTTTGATGACGTTCGGCAAAACCCACTGAATACCTTCCACGCTCAGCAGATTTTTAACGCGGATAATCTCACCGTTCGTCGGGTTCACGGCTGTAATGTTGAACCATGAAATCACCGCACTGGCGACCATCAGCAAAGCAATCAGATAAACAAATAATAAAAACGGGTTGGGAATTTTATTACCGATACGTTCCACCCACTGTAGAAATCCTCCAGGGCTCTGTCCGGAGTCTTGCGCCTGAATACTCATCTGTTAACCCTCTGTCGTGTTTGTCTTTTTTATATTTATGCCGCTCATCCGTGCCGGAACGGGGCGCGAATGAGCGGTTTATTTCATTAACTGACACCAGTGATTTATTTCAATGGCGAAGGTTTCACTCCAGCCGGGATCGGGCACTGATACGGGCGTCGTGCGCGTTGTACATCGCGCTCTTTCTGACAGGCCGCCAGTAAATCCGGCTGAGTGAACAGTTCAATTGCGGTTGAGGACATGACTTTTGCCGCCAGACACATGCCTTTATGGGCGATGGAAGTACGCCCCTGCGACACAATCTGCCAGGTATGCAGCGGGGATCCGACCGCAAAACACGGGCTGAAGCATTGCGCCGTGGGCACCAGCCAGCTGACATCACCGACGTCCGTCGAACCGTAGAGGATATTGCCGTTCGGGGCATACGGAGCAACAGAGTCTGTCAGCGGGGAATGGCGCAGGGTTTCGGCGAATTCGATGCCTTCTGCGCCGCTGGTGCGGGAGATATTCAGCAGATTATTATCAATATCCTGTTCCGTCAGCGTGGCATGAATCGACGCCGCAAACGCCCGCTCTTCGTCGGTGTAATGCGGTGTGCCGAAAGCCTGAACGTACTGATACATGGCGCTTTCCAGCGTGCGGTTAGGCACGTAGTTGGAACAGGCTTTATCAAAGCGCATCGACATTTTTGTGCCGGTCATCAGCGCCGCACCTTTGGCAATATCCACTACGCGGTCGAAAATCGCCTGCGCCTGATCCATTTGCGGCGCGCGTACCAGATACAGCACTTCGGCGTCTGCCTGCACCACGTTTGGCGAAATTCCGCCCGCGTTGGTGATCGCGTAATGCAGGCGCGCTTCCTGAATGATGTGCTCACGGAGGAAGTTCGCGCCGGTATTCATCAGCGTCAGGGCATCCAGCGCGCTGCGGCCCAGATGTGGCGCGGCGGCGGCGTGTGAGGACACGCCTTTAAAGCTGAACGACGCCTGAATATTGGCCAGCGTCTGATTGCTGAACATGCCGCTGTAGGTTTCCGGATGCCAGGTCAGCGCGGCATCGACGTCATCGAACAACCCTTCGCGCGCCATAAAGGTTTTGCCGGATCCGCCTTCTTCGCCCGGACAGCCGTAAAAACGCACCGTGCCCTGAATGTTTTCACGTTCCATCCAGGCTTTCACTGCCAGCACCCCGCCGAGTGCCGCCGTCCCCAGCAGATTATGGCCGCAACCGTGGCCGTTGCCGTTTTCAATCAATGGCTGAGCCACATCGCAACCGGCTTTCTGGCTTAAACCGGCCAGCGCATCGAATTCGCCGAGCAGGGCGATAACCGGTTTTCCGCTGCCGAAGCTGGCGATAAACGCCGTTTCCATACCACCGACGCCGCGCTCAACAGTAAATCCGCTGGCGTCGAGTTTGTCGGCCAGTAATGCAGAAGAGAAAGATTCGACAAAGCGGGTTTCAGGATGGTCCCAGATGGCATCGCTGATTTCTGCCAGCGCGGGCTGCTGGTTATCGATAAAGTCATTGATAAAATTGACAATATTTTGTTGATCAGCCATCAGTTATCTCCTTTGAATTCAGTGATATTCAGTGCCAGTGCTGCCAGCGTTTTGATGCCCTGCATCATCACTTTTTCATCGAAATCAAACAGTTCATTGTGATGGCCTGCGCTAAGGTCGGTACCGAAAATCACATAAGAGGCTTCGCCGCCGCGGGATTTCACGCGTTCCATCATGTACGTGGCATCTTCCGAACCGGCCGCGCCTTCCTGACGGTCTATGATCTGTTCGAATTCGCCGAGTTTTTCCGCCTGCCGGTGGATGTAATTCACCCAGGCTGGCGTTGGCGTGCTGCTTTGCGCCGCGCCCATCAGGGTGATGTCGAATTTCACCTGATGCATTTCGGCTGCGCCGGAAATCACTTTCAGCGCCTGCTGGTAAATAAATTCGTTCACTTCATTGGTGGTGCCACGCGTTTCCACTTTCATCGTGGCGCTGGAAGGCACCACATTGCGCCCGGTACCGGCCTGTAAAACGCCGACATTGATGCGTGAATCACCGCCGCTGTGACGCGGGATCGCGTGTAAGCCGAGCGTAGCCTGAGCCGCTGCGAGGAGGGCGTTGCGACCGTCTTCCGGCTTGCCGCCCGCATGAGAAGCGACGCCGGTGAAACGCACGTCGAGTTTGGTGGTGGCCATAAACGTATCGTTACCGCAGACGATGTGATTCGCGGGTACGCCGGTGCCGATATGCACGGCGGTGAAATAATCCACATCGTCCACCACGCCCGCCTCGACCATCGATTTCGCGCCACGTGTACCTTCTTCGGCGGGCTGGAAAATCAGTTTGAGGGTGCCGCACAGCTGGTCGCGAACCTGCATCAGCACTTCCGCCAGTCCGAGACCAATGGTCGTATGACCGTCGTGCCCGCAGGCGTGCATCATGCCGTTATTGGCAGAAGCAAATCCTTCGCGGAACGGACGGTGCTGGTCTTCCAGCACTTCGTTTAAATCCAGCGCGTCCATATCCACCCGAAACCCCATCACCGGACCGGGGCGGCCGGTTTCCAGCGTGGCGACAATACCGGTAAAACCGCCGGAGAAATGCGGCATCCAGCGGGCAATCGCGCCCTGTTCCAGCGCACGTTGCTCCTGTTGAGCCAGCACGGCGTCAGAAGGCAAACCCATACGCGAATCAGCGTCTATCACTTCTTTACCGAGTTTCAATGTATAGCCGAGCTTTTCCAGACGTTCCGCCACCAGCGTGGAGGTGCGAAATTCAAGCCAGCCGGATTCTGCGTATTTATGCAGGTCACGACGTTGCGTTTGCAGGGAAGGGAACAGCTTTTCTACACGTTCAGAAATCTCATTAACCATCACGGACTCTCTTTTTGTACAGACATGCAGGCTTTCCGCGCAGCGGCAGAAAGGAGGAAATCAAAGCTTTGGGAAGTGCAGGCCAGCGTGCAGAAAGCGACGAAAGGCGGCCTTAGATGATTTTCAATGTACATAAAGCAATCAGGGCATATAAGATGCCAAAATCTTCTTAGTGATAATCAGGGGTTATCAAAGAATCTCATGCCATCACAAATTAAAATGCATCAGTTACGGGCGTTTGTGTCGGTTGCGCGTCAGGGCAGTATTCGTGCCGCCAGCCGGACGATGAATTTGTCACAGCCTGCGCTGACCAAATCGATTAAAGAACTTGAGGAAGGACTAGGCGCGCGGCTGTTTATCCGCCGTCGTCAGGGCGTGACGCTAACTGACTGTGGTGAGGCGTTTTTTAAGCGCGCAAGCCTGATTCTGGAAGAGCTACGTGTCGCACAGGAAGATATTTCTCAGCGCCTCGGCGGGACCAGCGGCAGGGTGAATCTCGGTGTGGGTGCCAGTATCGCGCGTACTATCATGCCGGAAGTCGTGGACCGTTTTCACCGCGAATTCCCCGATGTGAAGGTGCGGATCGCTGAAGGACAACTGGTATCGATGATCCCCGAACTGCGTCAGGGCGAGCTGGATTTCACGGTGAATACCTATTATCAGGGCCCCTTTGATAACGAACTGTTATATGAAAAGCTTATGGATAAAGAGTACCGCGTGGTGGCAAGACGCGGTCATCCGATGCAAAACGCCCGGTCGATGCAGGAGTTGCGGCATTGCGACTGGACCATGCCGACGCCGCGCGGCAGCTATTACAAATTGCTCAGCGAAGTATTCAGTGAAATGGATGCGGAGCCGAATATCAGCGTGATCTGCGAAACCTTTATGTCGTGCACCAGCCTGATTGCGAAAACAGACTTTCTCAGCGTACTGTCCGTTGATGTGATTAACGATCCGGTGATCGGCCAGAGTCTGGTGGCGCTAGATTTGGATCTGCCGCTGCCGAAAGCAACGTTCTATCTCATTCAGCGGCGTGATACCACGCTGACGCCAATGGCCGCGCATCTGGCACAACTGTTCCGCATGTATTGCCGCTGATGCCGATATTTTGACAAGAAAGCGCCTGTTTTAATGATTTATCGGGGATTTTTGGGAATATTGCCCGTTATCGGGCTGGCTTATCCGTTCTACACTGACCATCACAGGGAATAATAAGCTTCCTGATAATGTTGAGGTCATATGCGCCAGTCCGACATAGTTGCTGAAGTCAGTAACGACAAACAAACCCTGACCGCGCTGGTCGAGCAGGATAACCGCGTGGTGTATTTCTACATTTTTGCGCGTGAAGATTTGCGCGACCGTTTTCCGAAAATGCGTGCCTGTTGGGTACGCAATCTGGTGCCCGCGCCGGTAAACGATGACACGGACGCGATGGAGCAGGGGATGGCCCCGATGCTGGCGGCGCAATATTGCCGGAATCTGGAAGGCGAAGCGCCGCTGGATCCGGCACAAATTCAGATCCTGTGGAATGAAAGCGATGACGGCGCGGCGTTGTGGTATCAGGGATTGTTGCTGGCGGTGATCCCCGGCTGGAGTTTGTATATCGATCATTCGGTGTGTTATTCCGCCGGCTGCATTAAACAGAATCCGCTGACTTTCCCGCTGGGTTCTGCCTCGACCAACACACAATGTGAACTGGCGGAAAAGACCCGTCTTTTCTGGCGTGACTGGCAAAATGAGTTCACTAATCCGTGGCCAAAAATCCAGCGTAAACTGCTGGAATCCTACGAAGACCGCTTTGGCCCGTCGCTGAAATATTATCTGATCAATCAGGGCAACTGGCCGCCGATGGCGATTTCCCAGCATGAAGACGAAGAAAACTATTACTTCTTCACCGTCGGCATGAGCATCCGCCCGATGCCGCAAATCGACATTGTTTTCAACGATGAAGCGGAAAAGCACCGCCGCATCGAGCTGGCTTTTTCAGTTGGCAAAGAATACGTCACCGAAGAAAACGCCGTGCAGATGGCGAGTGCATTATCCGGCTACGCGCAGGTTCCCTGGACCACACTGAGCTGGCTCGGCGAAGGTCACACGCTGATGTCACCCATGGCACCGCTCGGTTTCGAAGGCCACGTGATTTCCTCCGCACTCTGCGGCCCTGCCGACAAAATGCGTTTGCCGAAGATTTACGGCGATCCGGTGAATCAGTTTTGGGTCAGCCCGGTGTTTACCAGCGAACTGGAGTTCGCCCAGGCTAAGCCAAACGGTGGATTTGAACTGGTGGCCGCGATGATCGAGAACGATATCGGGTTTGTGTTTGCGCCGAGAAGCGCGGTGATTTGATGTCAGACCGGACATCGGGCGGTTTCTTCAGAACGAGAAAATTTCGGTTTCTCAATACCTGCGCTCATTTGGCTACTCGTGCCGAAACCGACCAAAGAGGGCTATGACGAGCCCTCTTTGGAATCTCCGCGTCTTAAAATGCGCGCTTCGCTCGCTGGCTATGTTTCAGGTATCGCAGTGACAGGCTGGAAATCTTCCCGCTTCGCGGTGCCTTCGTTACGGGATTGCAGCCTCTGGTCTGCAACCTCTCACTCAGCAAGCTTTCTGAATCGCCCGCACGATCTTAAATTCAAAACACGGTCTTAAATTCAAAAATCGAATGGGTTTATCTTTTAGAAAAATTGATTGGCGTGCTCAAAATGGCACCGAATGAATGGTTCGAGACCCAAGGCTCGACACCTGAAATGAGGGAATCGCGAAGCGATGACATTTTACGCCACTCACTATTGCCGGGAAATATGTCCGTCGTGCCTGCGACAGCGCGCAGTGAAAGAGCCCGGGGGGTCTTGGGGGGTGGCGGCGATATGCCGCCCCCCAAGTCGGTGTGGGCCGACGCCCACGGTCTTGACCTTAAGGCCAGTTTGGGGGGCAACCCAAGGCTTTGACGTTAGCAGCGATTAAACCGCTGCCCCCGGTTTAATTTCCTGCTGAAAATCCTCAGCATCAACATCATATCCCGACGGTTCCCACCGTACCGCTGTCAGCACGATCAGTCCCGCCAGTGGCGCTAACGCGATCACCCAGAACACGCCGGTGCCGAGCGCAGCGGAAAGTACCGGGAACAGGAACAGGGAAAGGGTGGAACTGGCGCGCATCAGCGTCTGGTTGAAACCGACACCCATGCCGCGCAGCGACGTCGGGTAGCTCAGTGAAGCAAACGTCATGGTGTGTGAACCAGGCCCGAAGCCCTGACCGAACAGGAATAACGCCAGCATGGCGATGGAAATCGCCGCTTCACCACCGTCTGCCGGACGGCCAACGACGGCCAGGCCGATCATTGCCACCAGCTGGCAGGCGTATCCGGCGTAAGTCATTTTCCATGCGCCAAATTTCGACACATACCGTACCGCAATCAGGCCGCCGACGAAGGCGAAACACAGGTTCAGGCCGAGTGAGAACAGAATAGTGCTGATCATCGACTGTTGCAGGAAGCTGGATAAAATCACCGGCAGACCGAACGCCACGGCGTTATAGGCAAATGATGAGGCAACGGCGGTGACCGTCGCCAGCACGGTGCGGCGCAGATAAATCCCCTGCAACAGCGTGCCGTAGTTGCGCCATGCGGCTTTGCGTACTTTCACCTGCGGGGTTTTGTCCGCATCGTCCGCAACGACCGCATTGATGTTATAGGATTTTCTCAGGATCGCCGCCGCGCTTTGCAGGTCGCCCTGATTCGCCGCCCAGACCGGAGATTCATTCATGTAACGGTGGCGGATAGCAATAATCAGAATTGCAGGCACTGCGCCGAAACCGAGGATCAGACGCCACAACCAGTCGGTATGCGTGGCTGGCAGCACCGCATAAAGCAGCAGCACCAGCAGATAGGAAACGCTGATCGCCGCGTACCATGTTGGGCACCACATCGCCACGCGCGAGGCTTTATTGCCGCGTCCCTGAAGTTTTGAGAACTCCGCCAGAAACGCCATCGCCACCGGTAAATCGATGCCGACGCCTAATCCCATCACAAAGCGCGAGCCACCGAGCACCCATTCGTTTGGCGCAAAGGCACAGGCCAGCGCGGCAATCACGAAGAAGAACATGTCAGCCATGAACACGCGGTAACGGCCGATTTTGTCGGTCAGATAGCCACCGAACAATGCGCCGACAATCGCCCCGAAGGTAATCGCCGATGCGACAAAGCCCGCGCCGGAAGGCGTCAGACCAAACTGGCGGGTAATGTCTTTCATCCCGAAAGCCAGCGCGCCGAGGTCATAGGCGTCGAGGAAAACGCCGCCCAGCGCAATAGCAATCACGATACGCGCGTCGCTGATTTTCGCCGCGCCGCGGTTTACTAACTGAGTAATATCGGCAGCGGAACGAATCACCACCGGCTGGTCAGACGCAGGATCTGCGCTGTAATCCCCTGAAGAGGCGGCGGGAGAGGCCGCAATTAAATCAGACATTATTGTGTTTACGCTTTTTGACAAAAAAACCAGCATAGAGGCGAGGTGATGCCCGTCACAAGTCCTGATTAGACGTTGAGTGAAAACAAATGGCTATAAGTTAAAACAAAGTGATCTAAGAGGAAGAGGTGAGCATTCTTTTCGGGGGGAACAGGCAATCTTGTTTGAGCGATTTCACGGATAAGCTTCGAACATTTCGGTATTTTACTCCACTACCGCCGCCTGTTTTTATGGCTCACCCTCCATTCCCCTGCGCGAAATTGGACTATTCTTGTTAGCAGCTTGTTTATACACATGAAAGCTCAAAGACTGAGCCGTCGCCGGGCGACAAAAACCAACATAACCCGATAAGAGGATAGAGTATGACTGCAACAACTGGGCGAGTACGGGGATTTTCCGTGGCAGCGCTGGCGCTGGTTTCTGCGATAAGTTTCAGCGCACAGGCCGCTGATGATGCCGTACGTGTCGGCTCGAAAATTGATACCGAAGGTTCGCTGCTCGGTAACATTATTATTCAGGTGCTGGAAGCCAACGGTATTCATACCACCAATAAATTGCAGCTGGGGACGACGAAAGTAGTGCGCGGCGCGATCACCGCCGGTGAAATCGATATCTATCCGGAATACACCGGTAACGGCGCGTTCTTCTTCTCCGACGATAAAGATCCGGCGTGGAAAAATGCTCAGGCCGGCTTCGATAAAGTTAAAAAGCTGGATTACGACCAGAACAAAATCGTCTGGCTGGATCCGTCTCCGGCTAACAATACCTGGACTATCGCGGTGCGTCAGGACGTGGCGAGTGCGCACAACCTGAAATCGCTGGGTGATTTGGGCAAATACATCAGCAGCGGTGGCGAGTTTAAACTGGCGGCCTCAGCAGAGTTTATCGAGCGTCCGGATGCCTTACCGGCGTTTGAAAATGCTTACGGTTTCAAACTGAATCAGGCGCAGTTGTTGTCGCTGGCGGGCGGTGATACGGCGGTGACCATCAAAGCGGCAGCGGAAAAAACCTCCGGTGTGAACGCGGCAATGGCCTACGGCACCGACGGACCGGTGGCGGCGCTTGGCCTGCAAACGCTGGAAGACCCGAAAGGCGTGCAGCCAATTTACGCACCTGCGCCAATCATCCGCGAGGCCGCGCTGAAAGCGCATCCGAACATTCCTGATTTGCTCAAACCGGTGTTTGCTTCGCTCAATACCAAAACATTGCAGGGCCTGAACGCGAAAATCGCGGTGGATGGTCAGGATGCGAAAAAAGTGGCGGCGAAGTATTTGCAGGAAAAAGGTTTCGTTAAAAAATAACCGGGCAGTGACGCCCGGAGCACGGCCTTCGGGTCGTGCTCTTTGATATCAGGTAATGTTTTGACTTATCACTCACCCGTTAAAAACCGCGTCCTGCTGACGCTGGTTTTGCTGCTGTTGCTGGCCGGTTTCGGACTGGCCTTCGTCAGTCATGCGCCTAACCGGCTGGTCTCCGGCAAAGGTATTTCGCTGGCGAGCCTGCTGAATGGCTATTCTGCCTTACTGCTGTTGCCTGCCGTTTTGCTGCTGGTCTGCGCCTTTCTGAATCTCTATGGCCGCAATCATCTGGTGGTGATGTTACTGGCTGAAATCCTGCTGACCGCGCTGGTCTGGCTGGCTGGTCACAGTGCGGTTCAGCTTGCTGGTGGCGATGAAGACAGTATCGCGCGCACCTCGCTGGGCGGCGGTTTCTGGGCGGGCGCGGCGCTTTGTCTGCTGATCGCCTCCGACGCTATTTCCCGTTTTACCCGTAATCACAGCCTGCGCATTTTGTTTAATGTGCAGATGATCGTGCCGGTAGTTTTGCTGCTGGCGTACGGTCAGCTTGCCGAACTTTCGCTGCTCAAGGAATACGACAACCGTTCCGACGTGTTTAACGACGCGCTGTGGCAGCATCTCGGCATTTTGTCTGGCACGCTGGTGCCTGCGGTATTGATCGGCCTGCCGGTCGGGTTGCTGTGTCACCGTAAACCCCGCTGGCGCGGGCCGGTATTGTCGGTGCTCAATATTATCCAGACCGTGCCGTCGATTGCGCTGTTTGGTCTGCTGCTCGCGCCGCTGGCCGGGCTGGCAAAAGCGCTGCCGTGGCTGGCGGAGCATGGTATCAGCGGCATCGGGCTGGCTCCGGCAATTATCGCGCTGGTGCTGTATTCGCTGTTGCCACTGGTGCGCGGCGTGATTGCCGGGCTGGAATCGGTGCCGGAAGCGGTCATTGAATCCGCCCGCGGTATGGGCATGAACCGCGCTCAGGTGTTTTTCCGTGTGCAGATGCCGATTGCCTTGCCGGTTATCCTGACCGGCGTGCGCATCGTGGCGGTGCAGACGGTCGGCATGGCGATGGTCGCCGCGTTGATTGGCGCAGGCGGGCTGGGCGCTATTATGTTCCAGGGCTTGCTCAGCAGCGCGCTGGATCTGGTCCTGCTCGGGGTGATCCCGGCGGTGCTGATGGCGGTGGTCGTCGACAGTCTCTTTAAATTTGCAGTCTCAATTCTGGAAACCACACGCAGATGATTCATTTCAAGCAGGTTAGCAAACACTTTGCCGGAAAAGCGGTCGTGCGCGATCTCACGCTGGAAATGGCCAAAGGCGAATTCACGGTTCTGATTGGCACGTCCGGTTCGGGAAAATCCACCACGCTCAAAATGATCAACCGGCTGGTGGAGCACGATCGCGGCGAGATTTTATTTGCCGGTGAACCGATAGAAAAATTCCGTGCGCAGGATTTGCGTCGCCGGATGGGCTACGCCATTCAGTCGATTGGCCTGTTCCCGCACTGGACGGTGGAAGAGAACATCGCCACCGTGCCGCAGTTACTGAAGTGGCCGAAGGTGAAAATCCGCGACCGTGTGACGGAGTTGCTCGAATTGCTCAATCTGGATCCGAAACAGTTCCGTCATCGTTATCCGCATCAGCTTTCCGGCGGGCAACAGCAGCGCGTCGGTGTGGCGCGTGCGCTGGCCTCGGACCCGGAAGTATTGCTGATGGACGAACCTTTCGGTGCGCTCGATCCGGTGACCCGCGCCACGTTGCAGGAAGAAGTGGCGCGCATCCACAAAATCACCCACCGCACCATTGTGCTGGTGACGCACGATATTGATGAGGCGCTGGCACTGGCCGACCGCATCGTGCTGCTCAACGACGGACAAGTGGTGCAGCAGGGCACACCGCTGGAATTACTGACCCGGCCAGCGACGCCGTTCGTGCGCGATTTCTTTGGTGGCAGCGATATGGGGATCCGATTGCTGTCCCTGCGCGAAGTCGGTTCACTGACGCGGCGCGGCGAACCGTATTCCGGCAGCCAGCCGCCGCTGACGGATTCGATGAGCCTGAGTCAGGCGCTGTCAAAATTTGTCGCGCAACGGGTTCAGCAACTGCCGGTGGTCGATGGACAGGGCCAGCCGCTCGGCGTGCTGCATTTCGCCGATCTGACGACTGAGAGGAATGACGCATGAAACGGATATACGCAGATCCTCTGATTTGGTTATTCGCTTTACTGCTGGCGCTGATTTTCGGCATGACCTCGCTCGGCGGCCTGTTCCACTGGATGTTCCCTGAGCTCAGCAGGCCGGTATATCAGCAGGAAAGTTTCGCCTCGCTGGTGGAAGCACATTTATTACTGGTCGGCATTTCCAGTCTGATCGCGGTGGTGATAGGTGTGGCGGCCGGTGTAGGCGTGACGCGTCCGGCGGGCAAGGAATTCCGCTCACTGGTGGAAACGCTGGTGGCGATGGGGCAGACATTTCCGCCGGTCGCCGTGCTGGCGGTTGCGGTGCCGGTGATGGGATTCAGCGAAAAACCGGCGATTATCGCGCTGGTGCTTTACGGGTTGTTGCCGATTTTGCAGGGAACGATTGCCGGGATTGAATCCGTGCCTGCCTCGGCGCGTGAGATTGCGCAAGGCGTGGGCATGAGCCGCTGGCAGATGTTGCGGAAAGTGGAAATTCCGCTGGCCGCGCCGGTGATTATTTCCGGCATCCGCACGTCGGTGATTATCAATATCGGGACGGCGGCGATTGCCTCATCGGTCGGCACGTTAAGCCTCGGATCACCGATTATTATCGGCCTGAGCGGCTTTAATACGGCTTACGTGTTGCAGGGCGCGGTGATTGTGGCGCTGCTGGCGATTTGCGTGGATATGCTGTTTGAACGCTGGAGCCTGTGGTTACAACGCTGGCAGCAGCGATCGGCAGACGAATCAGTTCGTTGATGCAGAAGACGGCGCAGGGACAACAGAAGGGGCGTCGTTATCGCTGACAGGTTTAGCGTCGTCCTGGATCACCACCGCATAACCGGCAACCATTACGCCGCCAATTGCGCCCATCGCCATCAGACCAAACAGCGCGATAAATAATTTTTTGCCAAGCGAATTCATGTGCAATACCTCAGAAATTTGAACGACGAATTATAAATCGTTTCGTTACCCCTGCAACAGACTATTCATGCTGTGACTACATTATCGTTGCCGTCAGCGAATTTTTTGTCATATGCAGAAACTTTTTAGCAACATTTTGACGCGATCGCACAGATTCCCTTGCCGGAAATCAGGCCAATAGCGTTAACTGTTGGCCTTCATTATCACGCTAATAAGTTCTTCCTATGACTGGTTCCGTCACCCGTTCTCTGCTGCCATTAATTGCTGCACTGTTTGCGTTGTATTTTATCTGGGGTTCTACGTATTTCGTTATCCGCGTCGGCGTGGAAAGCTGGCCGCCGCTGATGATGGCCGGCCTGCGTTTCTTTGTCGCCGGATGCATTTTATTTACATTTCTGCTGCTGCGCGGGCATAAAGTCCCGACGCTGAAACAGTGGATGGCCGCCGGTGCCGTGGGCATTTTGCTGCTCTCGGTCGGCAATGGTCTGGTGACGGTGGCGGAACATATGCAGGTGCCGTCCGGCATTGCCGCCGTGATGGTGGCGACCGTTCCGCTGTTTACCCTGTGCTTCAGCCGCCTGTGGGGAATGCCCAACAGCCGTCTGGAATGGACCGGTGTCGCCATCGGCCTGTTTGGGATTGTGCTGCTCAATACCGGCAGTAATCTGGAAGGGAACCCGTGGGGCGCGGCGCTGATCCTGCTCGCCTCATTAAGCTGGGCATTCGGTTCGGTGTGGAGTTCGCGCCTGCCGCTGCCAGCAGGTCTGATGGCCGGTGCTGCGGAAATGATCATCGCCGGTGTGGTGTTGCTGGTTGCCAGCCGCGTTACCGGCGAACATCTGACCGCGACGCCATCGCTGCACGGTTTTCTGGCGCTCGGTTATCTGGTGGTCTTTGGCTCTATGATCGCTATCAGCGCCTATATGTTCTTACTGAAAACCGTGCGTCCGGCTGTCGCCACCAGTTACGCCTATGTGAATCCCATTGTGGCGGTTCTGCTGGGGATCACCTTCGCTGGCGAATCCCTGTCACCGGTCGAATGGGTGGCGTTAGGCGTGATCCTGTGCGCAGTCCTGCTGGTGACGCTGGGGAAATTCGTGTTCGGACGTAAGAAAACTGAGATCACGGAAGTGAAGGTTTAAACCGCTCCCTTTCTCAGATGTGACAGCTGGTTTGTTGTGCTCCTCCCCTTCGCAGGGGAGGAGCGGATCGAGTTAACCCTATTTCTTCTCAAAGAAGATCGACACCCGCGCGACTTCTACGCCGAATTTCGTCAGTGAGGTAACGTTGAACAGGTGCTGTTCATCCTGCTGATAAATCCAGTCATCGAAGGTCAGGCGGTAGGTGCTGCCGCCTGATTTCACATCCATGACGTATTTCCAGTTAAACGCGTTACCGGCGGAATGACCGGTGGCGGTACCGATAATATCGCCCGCCGTGCCGGTATAGCTGCCGTCAGCGAGTTTACGTATATGCCAGACGCGGGTTTGCTTCTCGCCGTCGTCATACACAAAATCCTCATGCAACGTCAGCGTATCGCCCGCCACGTCACCACGAATTTTCACGGTAAAGCGTCGCGTTTGTTTGTTGCTGTAATCCTGCACCATGCCGTACGCCACGCTGTCACCAGCGAACCAGGTAAAAATATCCAGCTTCGGCTGAGCCTGGGCGTAATCCTCGATGTTGGCTTTACAGCCGCTGAGGACCACAATGCAGCCCATCAGTAACGCAAAAAAAACCTGGCGAAAAACAGTCATAAAGCCTCCGGTCAGAGGGATGTCAATCCGATGCGGTAGCACCGGTCAGTTTGCTGCGTAAATCCGGATATTGCGTTTCAGGGGAGAGCCAGATGGCCAGGAACGCATCACGAAAAGCCGGGGTGAATGCGTTGCCCGCCGGATTTATCATCACGCTGTTGGCCGCACGGCTGTAAAACTGCCCGCCGTTTTCTGTGGCGACAAAAACGATTTCACTGCCATTACTGACGTCCGGCCAGGTATTTTCAACGGCGTCCAGCCAGCCATTTTTTTGCGCCTGTGCCAGCAATCCGAGTGCCTGCCACTGTTCTTCTGTGGCTTTGGTCAGTTCCTCGCGATCAATACTGCGCAGGTAATCAATGTCTAATGCCAGTGGCCATTTTTGGGGCTGATATGTGCCGTCAGGGGTCAGCAACTGCGAGTTGTAAACCTCAAGCGGCCCCCAGCTGAGCGTGGCGCGTCCGACAGGTTTCCACTGTTCCCACGGCACAGCGGCGATAAGCGGGGAGCAGAACAGCAGCAGCGCGGCGGTTAAAAGTGCTTTCATCAGCTTCTCCGCAGGGAATGTTGGTTAAGCAAAACCGGCAGGCTGATCAGCGGTAAAAACAGCGCCCAGCCCGCGGCCAGCGCCAGCCAGACGTACAACGGCGTGGCCTGAAGTTGCATCGCACCCAGGTTCATGCCGATAAAATAAGCCAGCGGGCCGCTGACGGCACCGAGCGGAATTAACCAGCACACTTTCAGGCGTAAAACCCCCAGCAGCCACAGCCACCACGCGCTGAAACCCAGCCACAGCGCCATCATCCACGCGGGCACGGCGGCAGAATCAGTAAACTCAAACAGACCCAAAATGCACCACAGCGAATCCATCATAATGCCCAGCGTACAGGCCACCGCGACCCACAAACGGCGGCGCGACGGGGTGAACGCCAGCATCAGAAAACTGCTGATCAGCAGAAAAATAATAAAACGGTCGCGCCCCCAGACTGCCAGCGTCCACCAGACGTCGAAGCCTGCTGCCAGCAACCAGAAGCGCAGGGACATCATCCGCGTCGCTCGGCGGTCAGTTGTACGGTGCTGATGGTGCGGGCGCGGAAACCGGCCTCGCAATAGCACAGATAAAACAGCCACAGGCGGCGGAAATGCTCGTCCTGCCCGTCACCGGTTTGCGTATTCCAGTAACGCTGCACACGCTCGCGCCATTCATGCAGGGTGCGGGCGTAATCGGAACCGATATCAAATAAATCACGCACCACCAGACTGGTGCAGCGCGTCATGGTGTCATTCATGGCGGTGATGGACGGCAGAAAGCCGCCGGGAAACACATAACGCTGGATGAAATCGACTTTGCGGCTGTAAGACGCGTAACGCTGATCGGCAATGGTGATCGCCTGGATCGCCATACGTCCCTGTGGTTTAAGCAGGGCATTACAGCGTTTGAAAAAGGTGGAGAGATAACGCTTTCCGACCGCTTCGATCATTTCAATCGACACCAGTTTGTCGAACTGGCCGCGCAACGAGCGGTAGTCTTCACACAACACCGTCACGCGGTCGCTCAGCCCGGCTTTTTCAATACGCTCGCAGGCAAAGCGATATTGCTCGCGGGAAATGGTTGTGGTCGTCACCTGACAGCCGTACTCGCGCGCGGCAAATTCTGCCATCGCACCCCAGCCGGTACCGATTTCCAGCAGATGATCTCCCGCATGCAGTTGCAGCTGTTCGCAAAGACGGCGCATTTTGGCTTCCTGCGCCTGTTCCAGCGTCATTTGCGGTTCCTGATACCAGGCGGAGGAATAGAGCATTTTCTCATCGAGAAAGCCCTGATAAAAATCGTTGCCCAAATCGTAATGCGCGGAGATGTTTTTTCGTGCCTGGGAAGGGCTGTTGCGACGGAAAAAGTGGATCAGATTATTCGCGGGCGTGCTGAGCCAGCTCAGGCGCGCTTCGAGCTTGTCCACCAGTTTCAGGTTTTCCGCCAGCAGCTGTAACACCGTCGTCAGGTTCGGCGTGGTCCAGTCGCCATCAATAAAACTCTCGCCCGCCGCAATGCTGCCGCCCAGTAAAACACGGCGATAAGCGCGCAGATGATGAACTTCGATTTCGCCCTGCAAAGGCGCTGTGTGATCACCAAAGAAAATGGCGTCTTCGCCCGGCTCCCGCAGGGTCAGACCGGCTCCTTTCAGCTGCCTGAGCACGCTCAGAATCAATGCGCGTGCGGCCTTGCTGCGCCTGTTGTTCGCCCCTTCGCGGGCGAGCTGCACTTCAGGTTGGCTCATGGTCAGTCCTTATCAACGGGAGGATGAGAATAAATGGGGGCCCGTTTCAGCCACAGTTTCAGCGCCTGCCAGTAAATGGTCAGCGCGGTCTTTGCGGTCATCAGGGGCAGCCGCCACAATTGCTGACGCAGCGCCTCGCGGGTCAGCGGGCGGGCGGTCAGAGAAAGGGCAGCATCGAATTCCCGTTCTTTGCGGTGATTTTCGATAGTGATGTGTAACTGTTTTCCAGGAGGTGTCAGGCGCCAGTGATAGACCATGTCCATCGGATTGAAGGGCGACACGTGAAAGGCCTTCGGCACAGGCTGCGAGCCGTCAGGGAGCACCGCGTAGGTGTGGCGTTCATTCCAGGGCGTATTACGCACTTCGGCCAGCATCCAGCGCAAAATCCCACTTTGATCATAAAGGTAGTAGAAGTTGACCGGATTGAAATAGCAGCCGAAATAACACAGCTGACAGAGCAGCATCACGCGTCCTTCGGGGCGTTCGCCGGTCAGCTCGGCAATTCTCGCCTGGGCTTTGGTTTTGATATCGCCACCGCCGAGATAATCTTTACGGCGAAAACTGGCCGGAGAAAATTTTTCCAGCCGGATACCCAGAGCGGGTAACGCGTCCAGTTCATCGAGATCAATCAGCGGCATGAAAATGTCATAGTCAAAACGGTGCTCAACCGGCGTAAACCGGCGATGGCGCACCGTGCCAACATACAGCTGGCTGTTCATGACGCCTCCCGTTTTTCCGGCGCAGGTTCTGCCTGTGCACTGAATAACCGCAGGCTCAGTTGTTCCGCCACGTCGCGTGCGCTGTTAACACCGTCTTCATGAAAACCGTTGTACCAGTAAGCGCCGCAAAACCAGGTGTTGTGGTGGCCGTTGATCCGGTAACGCTCCTGCTGCGCATGGTGGCTGGCCAGATTCAGAACCGGATGCATATAGGTGGCGCGGAACAACACCTTGCTCTCATCAATCGGCGTCAGCGGATTGAGGGAAACACAAAACGTCTGCGGCGCGTTCAGTCCCTGCAAAATATTCATGTTATAGGTCACGCTGGCACGGCGGCTGTGCGCCGGATTGCTGTCGCGAAAATCGCCGCGCCCCGCCGGATGGAGCGTATTAGGCAGCTGATAATTCCAGCTCGCCCAGGCGCGTTTCTCGCGCGGCAGCAGATGGGTGTCGGTATGCAAAATGACGTCATTGGCCTGATAAGGCAGCGCGCCGAGAATGCTTTTTTCTGCGTCCGTTGCGTTCTCACCCAGAATGCTCAGCGCCTGATCGGAATGGCAGGCGAAAACTACCTGATCAAACCGTTCTTCACCCTGTGCTGAATGCAGCGTCACGCCGCCGGATGTGCGGATAACGCCAGTGACCGGTGTACTGGTCAGCAGTTTTACGCTGGCGGGGAGTTTCTCCTGCATCCGGCGGATATATTCCCGCGAACCGCCCGGCACCACCATCCACTGCGGACGGTTAGTGACATCCAGCAGCCCGTGGTTATTGAAAAAGCGCAGAAACATCGACAGCGGGAAATTCGCCATATCGCCGAGAGAAGAGGACCAGATTGCCGCGCCCATCGGCAGCACATAATGCAGGGCGAAGAACGGCGAAAATCCGTTTTGATCCAGCAAATCGGCCAGTGTGTCTTCGTCATTATGCGGATTGAGCAGGCGTGCCTTACACAATTTGTTAAAGCGCAAGATTTCGAAAATGAACTGCCAGAACCGCGGCCTGAACAGGTTGCGGCGCTGGGCAAACAGGCTGTTGAGCGAATGCCCGTTGTATTCGAGTTTACTGAGCGGATTACGCACAGAAAAACTCATTTCCGTCGGCTGACCTTCAATGCCCAGCTCTTTGAGCAGGGCGATAAAATGCGGATACGTGCGGGTGTTATAGACAATAAAACCGGTATCGATGGCGTATTCCTGGCCGTCTGAAATCACATCCTGCGTGGCGGTGTGCCCCCCTAACGTTGCCGATGCCTCAAAGACGGTAATTTCACAGTCCGGCTGGTTCTTTGCCAGTAACCAGGCACAACTCAGCCCTGAAATCCCGCTGCCAATGATAGCCACTTTAGTCGTCATTTTATTTCACCATTTTCCGGCATAACCATTTTTGCAGACCGACCGGCAGCAGCGCGGTAGTTTTCAGCAAACGGGCAAAGAGAGGAGGGAAGGCAATTTCGCTGGCGCCGTGCGCCAGTTTTTTACGGATATGTTTTGATGCCTGCACCGCCGTCACCATCATCGGCATCGGAAAATCATTGCGTGCTGTCAGCGGCGTTTCGACAAATCCCGGCTGGATCAGGGAAATATGGATCTGACGTTTTGCCAGATCCACCGCCAGAGAACGGGCGAAAAAGGCCAGCGCGGCTTTCGAGGCACCATAAGCTTCACTGCGTGAAAAAGGCAAAAGCCAGGCCACGGAGCCGACCAGCGCCACGCGGCTGCCGGGAGCCAGGCGCGGCAGCAGGGCATCGAGACAATTCACCGGGCCGATGAAATTGGTGTTCATCACGCGGACGACTTTTTCAGCCTCAACCACGCCGTCATCAAGATATTCGCAGGTACCGGCGCACAGGATCACCAGATCGGCCTGCACGTCCTGCAACGCCTGACGGGTTTCTGATAAATCGGTGATATCAAAACGCAGCGGGATAATCAGCGGACTGGCGGCGGCGACCGCAATGAGTTTTTCACCATCACGCCCGCAGGCGATAACTTCCCAGCCTTCTGCGGCATAGTCCTGAGCCAGCTGTTTTCCGATACCCGAACTGGCACCGGTGATCAGGACGCGGCGCATTATTTCAACCTTGCTTTAACCGCGCGGACAGCGCCGCCGAGCACCGGAACATGCTCATACAACATCGCACCGAGATCGTAATAATCGCGCTGATAAGCAATCCGGTTATCTGACAGGCGCAGATGGCTGGCGCCATTAAGAAACATAGCCTGACCTTTTTTCAGTGCCGGATGCGAAAACTCCATCCGCCAGAACAGCGACGCTTCAGCGCCACTGGTCAGCGGAGGCTGAATGTCAAAGCGGCAGTAATTCACTTTTTTGAGCAACTGTGCGAAATAGCGTTCGAGAGCATCCACGCCGTCGTAATGCGACACCGGATCAATGAACACCACATGCGGATGATAAATACGCGAAAGCTGCGGCAGCTGGCTCACATCCAGATGGCTGTAAAATTCGCAAAGCCGGGTCAGAACATCAGCGGGTATCGCGGGTTCAGGAAAATGTTTGATCATTATTTTTTCCTTCCATTACGCACTGGCACTATCTGCAGAACCGGAGGGATGCCTTCACCGTGAAGACTTTCGACATTATCGTTTTCATCTTCGCTGTCTTGTGAGCCAAGCAGCAGGGAAGCACTGCCCAGAAGAAGTATCGACAGGCCCTGTTCAACCCAGTTCAGCAGGCGCTGGCGCTGAATTTGCGTCAGTTTGCCTTCAGCCCATAACAGGATTTGCGAACCACTGAGATTTTCAAGATGCGGGTCATCGAGCGGGACCGGCATGATGTCGATCTGCATTCCTTCCTCGCAGCGCACAATGGCTTCCAGCCACAGCTCGGTGCTGTCCAGATGTCCCCAGCCCACCAGCGTCGCCGGATTGCCGGGACGTTTACGGGCGGCACCCATACACATCACCGCGTGTTCGATGATCAGGCCGTCAAGCTGGCTGCGTAACATCAGCAGGCGCTGATCCCCTGCACTGAGGCGCGAGCGCAAGGGTCTGAGCACGTTATTCACAAAAGATGCCGCCGGATATTCACGACCGAGTTCCGTCATCAACTGACGGACTTTATTGCTGCGGCCATCCTGCAATGCGGTCAGCAAACTGTGTTCTGACTGCGACCAGCCGCCCGGCAGTGCATCCACTTTGCCTTCGAGCAGGGATTTCACCTGACCAACAGGTATCCCGCGATTAATCCAGCCCAAAATAGTGCGAATGGTATCAAGGTCATCATCATTAAACAGACGATGGCCGCCTTCGGTGCGCTGCGGTTTTAGCAAGCCGTAACGGCGTTGCCAGGCACGCAGCGTGACCGGGTTGATACCACAAATTCGGGCGACTTCGCCGATGCTGTAAAGAGACATAATGAATTCCAAAATTTTCGCACTAACTGATCTTAACTCTAGCGCCAGATTGCAAAGCTGTACAACTTTATTATTTTTGTACAACTTGCCTAATACTTTTCGCCTACATTATTTTAACTTGCAATGTTCTCATATCAGAGATATTTTCCCGATATTGAGATTTAACGGCAGGGTAAGAAAATGGAAGAAGGGCAGGAAAGTCAGGATCTGCGTCTCGCTGAGCGTCTGGCAGAATTACGTATCGGGCAGGGCTGGTCACTTGAACAACTGGCGCAACTGACCGGTATCAGCCGTGCCACACTTTCGCGAGTCGAGCGGGCAGAAACCAGCCCGACGGCATCTTTGCTGGGCAAACTGAGCGCGGCTTACGGGCTGACGACTTCACGCCTGCTGATGGCGCTGGAAGATAACCCGCCGGAGCTTATACGCCGCGCGCAGCAACCTGTCTGGCATGATCGCGAAACCGGTTTTGAGCGTCGTTCGGTCTCCGCGCCCGCCCCCGGTTTTCGTGCTGAGCTGATTTCCGGTTTGCTGAAATCAGGCGCGACCATTTCGTATGATTCCCCGCCGGTGGACGGCCTCGAACAGCACATCTGGATGCTGGAAGGTGTACTGGAATTCACCCTCGATGGCCGCTGTTACCTGCTGGAAGCGGGAGACTGTCTGCGTTTTCATCTTCACGGCACAACATCTTTTCACGTACCCGGCCCGCAGGATGCCCGTTACGCCATCGTTATTTCACGTCCTTAACCTCTGATGAAAAGGGTTATTCCCATGCAAAGCAGCAATGAAGAAGTGGTGATCAGCGAAGTGCAGGGTGGCGTGCTGACGCCTGCGGATCTGGATGCGCTGGCGGAGACGCTGATGCAATCCGTCGCACTCGGCGCAAGTATCGGATTCATTTTGCCTTTTGGTTTTGTGCAGGCGCAGGCCTTCTGGCAAAAGCTTTTGCCAGCTTTTGAGCGTGGTGAAAAGCGTCTGCTGGTGGCGCGGGTGGCAGGGAAAATTGCCGGTACTGTGCAGCTGGTGGTCGATCAGCCCGCCAACGGCATCCATCGCGGTGACGTGGTGAAACTGATGGTTCACCCGGACGGCCGCCGTAAAGGGCTCGCCCGTAAGCTGATGACGGCAGTCGAAGCGCTGGCATGCGAAGAAGGCAAAACCCTGCTGGTGCTGGATACGGTGACGGGCAGTCCGGCGCAGACATTGTATGAAAATCTCGGTTTCACCCTGAGCGGAACGATCCCGCATTATGCGATGTCGACGGAAGGGATGCTGGAATCGACGAGCGTGATGTATAAAGTGCTGATGTGAAATGTTTTAAAGTCAAAACCGTGGGCGTCGGCCCACACCGACTTGGGGGGCGGCCTATCGCCGCCGCCCCCCAAGACCCCCCGGGCTCTTTCACTGCGCGCTCCGCTCGCTGACTATGTTTCATAAGCCGCAGTGATAGCCGCAAAATCCCGCCGCTGCGCGGTTCCCTCCCATCGGGTTACAACCCGCGCAAAAAGATGCGCGGTTTTCCACCTCTCGTCCGGCGGTATTTTGGAACCGGCCTCAGGCTCTTAATTCACAACCTGACTGATTTTGAAATCTAAAAACTGTCTGCCCTTGAATTTAAGATGCTGCGGGCGTTTCAGAAAGCTTGCTGAATGAGAGGTTGCAGACCTAAGGCTGCAATCCCGAAATGAAGGCACCGCGCAGCGGCAAGATTTCCAGCCTGTCGCTGCGGTGACTGAAACATAGTGTCTGGCGATAGCGCGCAGTTAAAAAAACGCAGGATTCCAAAGGGTTTCGTTTAAAACCCTTTGGGCCAGTGTGGGCGGCGAGCCCACGACCTTGAGGCCAGTTTGGGTGGCAACCCAAGGTTTTGTGGGTGTGGGCGGCGAGCCCACGGTGTTGACCTTAAAAAAGCCGAAATATAGCAGCGGCCTCTGCTATCTCTTCTGAATGTAAGTCAGCGCCAGCGCCACCGCCAGCACCAGCCCTTTGATGATATCCATCGCGTAATACGGCACCGACAACATCACCAGGCCGTTCGACAGCACGCCTAAAATAACTGCGCCCAGCAGGGTTCCCAGTGCATTCGGTTTGCCGGAACCTGCCAGCGAGAAGCCGATGTAGGCGGCGGCAACGGCGTCCATCAGGTAACCGCCTCCGGCATTCACCTGCGAAGACCCGATACGTGACGCCAGCAAAATACCCCCAGCACCGGCCAGAACGGATGACATCACATAGGCAATCACGCGATAACGCGCGGTGCGGATCCCCGCCAGACGTGCGGCCAGCGGGTTACCGCCGATAGCGTACATGCGGCGGCCATGTTTGGTCAGCGACATAAACAGTTGTACCGCAATGGTCACGACGGCCATCACGATGACAATCACCGGCACCTGACCGAGCAGGCTGAACACCGCGGGCACCGTGCCTTCGGCCATGTCACCGCTCGGCAATAACATGTTTTCAGTGATCGAGCCGCCATAGCTGTAAGTCATCGCCGCGCCCTGAATCACAAACAAACTGGCGAGGGTGGCGAGCATGTCAGGGATCTTTAGTATGACGATAAGGAAAGCGTTGAACAGGCCGACCAGCGTACAGAGCGCCAGCGTGATTAAGATGGCTTCGGTGGTGCCGAAACCGTGCCAGACGAACATCGAAATCACCAGCGCATTGGCGAGTGACGCCGTTGACCCGACGGACAAATCGAAGCCGCCGACCGCCAGTGAAATCGATACGCCGATAGCAATCACCGTCACGATGGCAATCGAACGCAAAATGTTGATGATATTCGACGGCTCGAGGAAGTTATCTGATGCCACACCAAAACCGGCAATCAGCAATACCACGGTTAGCAACATGCCCCATTTATATAAAAACTCGAACAGCTGATGACGCCACGGCTGACTCGCTGCGGGCACGCTTTCTTTACTCACCACGGCTTTGTTCACGCGGGTGTTCCTCCGGTTGAATAGACTAATAAGGTTTCTTCGTCGACGTTAGCGGCGTCGAGTTCGGCCACAATGCGGCCATCCCACAACACCAGAATGCGGTCGCATAAACCGACCAGTTCGGCGAACTCACCGGAAGCATAAATAATGCCTTTTCCCTGTTGCGCCAGGCCGTCGATCAGCCTGAACACGTCCGTTTTGGCTTTGATGTCTACGCCTTTGGTCGGTTCGTCGAAAATCAACACCTGACTCTCGCTGCGCAGCCATTTTCCGATAGCGACCTTCTGCTGGTTGCCGCCGGAAAGCCGTGCCAGCTTCTGCATCGGCCCGGAAGCGCGAATGCCTAAGCGGCTGATAATGTCTTTTGCCCATGACAGTGACTGGCGCGCGTTGAAAATACTCCAGCGCGAAAAAGTGTAGTCAGCGGTCACACTCAGGTTCATCGGGATATTTTCATCAATGAAAATCCCTTCCTTGCGCCGTTCTTCCGGCACTAACGCCAGCCCCTGTTCGACAGAAAGATGCGGTTCTTTCGGCTTCCAGGGTTTGCCATTCAGTTCACCGCTTTCCACCTGACTCGGCGTCGCGCCAAACAGCGCCTTGCACAGTTCAGTTTTTCCGGCACCCGCCAGCCCGGCAATGCCGAGGATTTCGCCACGATGCAGTCGCAGCGAGATATCCCGCAGTTTGTCTTTATCGTGCATCCCATGAATGCTTAGCAGCGTTTCACCGCTGTGCGGCGGACGGCGCGGCGGGTAAATATCGTCGAGCTGATGGCCGATCATTTTCTCAATAATGTGCTCGTTGCTCAGGCCGTCCATGCTGTCATCGCTGACCAGACGCCCGTCGCGCAGCACCGTCATGCGATCACAGATATCACGCAGTTCATGGATACGGTGCGAGATAAACACAATCGCCATTCCGGCGGCTTTCAGCTTGCGTACCAGTGCGAACAGACGTGCACTTTCCGCCTGATCGAGCGGGGCGGTCGGCTCATCGAGGATCAGGAACCGGCATTTATGCGATAACGCCCGCGCCAGCAAAATCAGCTGTTTCTCCGCCAGCGTGCAGCTCTCGATGCGAGCCCGCAGGTTGATGTTCAGCCCAAGCTGTTCGGTCAGTAACTGTGCCTGACGGTAAAGCTGCGGCCAGTTATGCAGATGACCCGGTTCAGAAAGGCGGTCGAGCATGATGTTTTCGGCAACGTTCAGCGTCGGCACCAGCGCGACATCCACTTCCTGCTGCACCAGATGAATCCCGTGCTCGCGGGCATGATGCGGCAGGCGGATATTTGCGGCTTTGCCGTCGATAGTGATCTGCCCGGTGTAATGTTCATGCGTGCCGGAAAGCACCGCCATCAGTGTCGATTTCCCCGCGCCATTCGCGCCAACTAACGCATGGACGGAGCCGCCTTCCAGCGTGAAATCCACCTGGCGCAGGGCAGGGAAACCGGCAAATGCAATCGAGATATCGCGCATCTCAAGAAGGGAGGTGGTCACTGGGCGTTCGGCCTTATTAAATAGACGGATGGGGATTTAGACGTTTAGCCGTCCATTGGGTTTTTGATTGCAAATTTTTAACATATTGGGGGATTAAATCAAGAGATTAAAAAGGATAAGAGATAACAGAAAGATCTAAGGTCAAGGTTAAGACCGTGGGGGTCGGCCCACACCGACAAAACCTTGGGTTGCCACCCAAACTGGCCCTAAGAGGCGCCTATCGCCGCGCCTCTTAGGAATCTCCGGCTCTTTCACTGCGCGCTCCGCTCGCTGGCTATGTTTCAGGTATCGCAGCGACAGGCTGGAAATCTTGCCGCTGCGCGGTCCCTTCATTTCGGGATTGCAGCCTTGGGTCTGCAACCTCTCATTCAGCAAGATTTCTGAATCGCCCGCACGATCTTAAATTCAAAGACAGATTGTTTTCATCTTTTAGAAAAGTTGACTGGCGTGCTCAAAATTCAGCTGAACGGAGCGGCTTCAAGACCTATGGCTTGAAGACCGAGAGAAGGTAGTGCGAAGCACCTGGATTTGCGCCACTCGCTAATGCGCCGGAACATGTCCGTCATACCCGCGACAGCGCGCAGTAAAAAAAGCGCGGAGTCCAGAGGCCCGCGCGTTACCGGGTCTCTGGTCGGTGTGGGCCGACGCCCACGACCTTGAGGCCAGTTTGGGTGGCAACCCAAGGTTTTGTGGGTGTGGGCGGCGAGCCCAAGGTGTTGACCTTATTCCTCGATAAACCTAATCGCCACTCCAAGCGCGTCGGCCGCACGAACCAGAACCCGACCGTCAAGGTCATTAAACGTTATTTCCCCGACCCGCAAACTATTCCGTACTGCCTCCAGCGATCGGGTGGCGAATTCCAGTCCGACCATCCGCGCGCTGCCGTTTTCGCCTTCCGGCACAATGCCGAATTCAGCGGTGGCTTGCTCCGGCGTGATAAACCGGACGGTGGCGCGACCCGTGCGCAGGGCCACTTCCTGCGGTCTGATCTCCAGTGCAGCGGCACCAAATAACTCGCCATAGACTTTTGCGGCGTCCTGCGGATTTGCTGCAGAAATCACGAAGCTGGTGATATCAGCCACGGCGTTCGGGTGGTTTTGCCATTCGTTGCGCCACACCAGTTCCGGCGTCAGGTGATGACAGAAGAAACTGCGGCCATTCGGTACGCGGCTGGCGGCCAGCGGTACGGTACGGAAACGCGCATTCGGCGAGGTGCCATCGTTGAGCGCCACAGGGCGGAAGAATTCTGCCGGTGCGGAACCCGCAATGTTTTGCTGTTGCAGATGTTCGTACACCGCCAATGAATTCTGCGTTTTCCACACCAGACCGGTCAGGCCAAGCGGCGCCTGCCACAGGTCTTTGCGGGTGTGCGCGTTGCCCGGCTCAAAGCCGAGCAGTTCCAGATAGTTTTCGCCGAAAATCGCCAGATGATTACTGGATCCCAGCGAGTGATGGCCACGCGGCGTGAGATGGAATCCCAGACGGCGAAACTGCTGCCCGGCCTGATCCAGTTGTTCGGCGACGTTGATCACCACGTGATCAAGCTGCGGGCGAAGGGGCTGCGGATGTTGAGCTTCAGTCATTAAACGGTTCTCCCAGCGTTAACATCAGACGGTTTGCCCAGGCGAAGAACGCCGCAGACTGCGCCAGATCGACAATCTCAAGTTCGTCTAAACCCTGTTCGCGCAGCGCCGCAATGTGCTGCGCAGTGGCGACCGGCGGGGTAGCGGAAAGCGCGGCGGCGAAATCAATTTCGGCCTGCCAGCGCGGGGATTGTTCTTTGCTGAGAATGCCGCCCGGCGGGGTGTCGATCAGGCGCTGGACATCTTCCGTCTGTTTGGAAAGCTGGCTGGCTTTGCGCGAATGCACCGATGCGCAGTAAATACAGCCGTTGATTTTGCTGGCGACGGTGGCGGCCAGTTCGCGCTCTTTGCGCGGCAGCCCGCCGGAAGTGTAGAAAATTCCTTTGTCGGTCAGCGTGCGCTGTTCGAGCACCGGCAGATTACGGCCTAACAGGCGGAAATAGTCGGAATCCGTATGACCGAATTTCGCCAGGATCGCCTGCTGGGCTTCATCAAATTCTTCCAGCTTTTTCGCCGGTATCCACGGCTCCCAGCCCAGTTCTTCCTGGGTAAAGGCCTGTGGTGCATCGCGGCCGCTGTGGGTATTCGGTTCGGTGCGCCAGAACGCGGCACCGACAGGTTTATTGCTGCCGTTCTCTACCGGCTTGCCACCAATCAGCCGGTAGCTGCGCAGCACACGGCTCTGGAAACTGACGAAAGCGATCAGTTGCGACAGTGTGACAATCGCATCTGCCGACCAGCCAGCTTTTTTCAGTGCCTGCAAATGCGCCGGCGTCGCGCTGGCAGGTTTGAAACTCAGGCGTTCACCGTGCGTCAGCGCAGCGTCGAGACGGGCAGTTTCGTCGATGTCGGGCAAGTCCTGCAAACGTTCGGAATAGTGGTTAGTCAGTTGCGAATCGCCATGCCAGCGCGCGACGTTTTGCGCTAACCGCAGGCGTTCAGCCAGTGAAAAATCCACGCCATCCTGTTCGGTAAACAGCGCGTCATAGCTGCCCTGTGCGTGACGGGTTGCGGCATCACGCGTGTCGCGAGCCTGTTTCAGCGCTGAGTCCGGGGCGATGTCAGCCAGCTTTTCCAGCAGGTCGGTCGAATAGGTAGTCATAGGGCTTCCCTTGAGAATGAGGAGTCGGCAGCGGAGGTGGAAACACGGCGTTGCGGCGTGCGGCGAACCCAGCCGAGCGCGGGCGCAACGTGACGGGCAATCAGTTCGATAGAACGTAAAATGTAAGGGTGCGGCGGATCGATGGAATGCACCTGAAACGCCAGATCGGTGACACGTGCCAGCGCAGTATCGGCCTGCAATGTCGCGGTGACCTGTGCCGCCGTGCCGAGATGCACGTCGAAAGCGCGGATGTAATCGTCCAGCGTATCGCCTTTCACAATCTGCCCGCTGGCGCGGTGGTTTTCGGCCTGACGGCGTAAACCTTTTTGCGCCAGTTCACGGGCTTCATCGCCGTTTTCAGTGACGAATGCGGTACGCGATCCCATGATGCGCGGCGTCACGCCTTCCGGCAGTGCATCCAGATAGGCATCGATAATCGGGTTTTGCAGTTCATCGAGACGTAAATCTGGCGCATCTTGCGGACGTGGCTGGGTGCGCGAAAGCATCAGGCCGTCACCGGATTTACCGGCACGTGCGCCGCCGTCCACCGAGAACGTCGCCTGCCAGACGCGGTTCGCCAGTTGCGGAGCGGCCGGATATAAACGGTTATCGGTGCCCGCCAGCGGTTCGCCGCGCCAGGCGGTGAGCAGGGTTTGCAGATTGTTGCCAAAGGCCTTGCCGCGATCCTGACTTTCCAGCCCGAACGGCGGGAATGACGTCGGCGTACCGCCCGAGCCTAAACCGATTTCAAGCCGTCCGCCGGAAAGTAAATCCAGCACGGCGGTGTCTTCGGCAACGCGCAATGCGTTTTCCATCGGCAGCGTGATCACGCCGGTGCCGAGACGGATAAAGCGGGTATGCGCTGCCACCTGCGCGAGGAAAACCAGCGGCGCAGGCAGGCCGCCTTCGGCCTCGTGAAAATGGTGCTGCGCGACCCACGCAGAATCAAAGCCTAACTGTTCGGCATGAATAATTTGCTCGGTCGCCAGCCGGTAACGTTCCTGCGCGCTGGTGTTGTCCAGCAGGCGGGTGAAGAATCCAAGACGTTTACTGCTCATAATGTCCCTCTTTTTTTCGGTACGGACGTTCATGTACGGGTTCAGGCGGCGCGGTGGCGGCCGGGTATGGCGTCAATCAGCTGGCGGGTGTAATCGCTGGAAGGCAGGGCGAAAACGTCTTCCACGTTGCCGGAATCTACCTGCTGTCCGCGGTTTAACACCGAGACGCTGTGCGAGATTTGCCGGACGGTTGCCAGGTCGTGCGAGATAAACAAATAGGTCAGGCCGAGTGAATCCTGTAACTGCGAAAGCAATGTCAGGATTTGCGCCTGCACGGTGACGTCGAGCGCCGACGTCGCTTCATCAAGGATCAGCACTTTCGGCTCTAAAATTAATGCGCGTGCTATCGCGACCCGCTGGCGCTGCCCGCCGGACAGTTCACGCGGTTTGCGGCTGAGTAATTCTTCCTGCAGCGCCACGCGGCGGGCGATATCAAGCACCCGTTCACGGCGCACGGCAGCGGGAATTTTTTCGAAATTCAGCAGCGGTTCTTCAATCACTTTGAACAGCGTTTGCGACGGATCCAGCGAGGCGAACGGGTTCTGATACACCAGCTGGATTTTCCTGCGCAGCTGACGCAAGGCTTCGCCTTTCAGGCGCGTGATGTCTTCGCCGTCAATCAGCACACGTCCGCTGTCCGGTTTCTGAAAACCGAGCAGAATGCGCGCCAGCGTGGTTTTGCCGGAGCCGGATTCGCCGACCAGCGAATGCGTGGTACCGCGCGGAATACTAAATGACACATGATCTACAGCGCGGAACGCCGCCTGATTTTTGCCGCCCAGCGTGAAATCATGGGTGATGTTTTCGACCACCAGCACCGGAGATTCCGCCGTGCGAAGTTGCGCGCGGTGGCGGCCGGAAAGGGCAGGGATATCGGCGAACAGCTGGCGGGTGTAATCACTCTTCGGCGCCTCCAGCACCTCGCGGGTGATGCCCTGTTCCTGCACTTTGCCGTGACGGAACACCAGTAACCGGTCGGCGCGTTCAGCGGCAATCGCTAAATCATGTGTCACCAGCAACACGGCAGTACCGAATTCACGGCGCAGTTCGTCGATCAGATCCAGAATGCGTTTTTGCACCGTGACATCCAGTGCGCTGGTTGGCTCATCGGCGATGATCAGCACCGGTTGCAGGGCAATCGCGATGGCGATTAAAACGCGCTGTTTCATACCGCCGGAAAGTTCATGCGGATACTGTTTAGCCCGCTGTTCAGGATGTGACAGGCCAACACGGGAAAGCAGCTCCACCACGCGGGCGTCGCGCTGCGCACGCGGCAGCCGCTGATGGATATCAAGAATTTCCGCCACCTGCGAACCGATGGTTTTCACCGGATCCAGCGAACTGGTCGGATCCTGCGGTATCAGGCTGATGCGCGCGCCGCGCAGGGCATCCAGACGGCGCTGCGACCACTGGCTGATGTCCGTGCCGTTCAGGCGAATTTCGCCCTGTTCGATATGACCGTTCTCCGCCAGCAGGCCAATAATCGCCTGTGCGGTGGTGGTTTTCCCTGAGCCGGATTCGCCGACCAGCGCCAGCACTTCCCCGGCGTTAATCGTAAACGATACGTTATGCACCACCGGTTTGCCGTCGTAGGCAATTGATACGTTTTCCAGTTCGAGAACCGGCGGAGCGTCATGCGTAAAAGTGGCCTGTGCGTTCATCGCGTTCTCCTGCGTAATGACTGGCTGATGCGGTTGGCGGAAAGCACCACTAACACCACGACCACGCCGGGGAAGGTGGTCAGCCACCAGGCTGTGGAAATGTAGTTACGGCCTTCGGCAATCAGTAACCCCCATTCCGGCGTCGGCGGTGGCGTGCCGTAACCGAGAAAACTCAGGGTGGAAATCGCCAGAATGGCACTGCCGAACTGCAGTGCGGAAAAGGCAATCACCGAGGTCAGCGAGTTGGGCAAAATGTGTCGCCACAAAATGGAGAAAAAGGAACCGCCGCTGCCATACGCCGCTTCGACGTAATCGCTGTGACGCACCAGCACCACTTCAGCACGTGCCAGTCTGGCGAAGTTGGCAACCGACGTCACACCGACGGCAATCGCCGCATGAACCGTGCCGAAACCAAGCAAAATAATCACGCTCAGCGACAGCAGCAGGCCGGGGATGGACAGCAATACGTCGTTGATGCGCATGACAATGGCATCCACCAGACCGCCGCTGGCACCGGCTGCGAGACCGAGTGCGGTGCCGAATACCAGCCCGAGCGCCACGGCGACCAGCGCGCCGGAAAGTGAATGCGATGCGCCGTAGACAATACGCGCGTACACATCGCGGCCAAGCTGATCCGTGCCCAGCCAGTGTCCGGCCTGCGGCGCGAGACGCTGCGCACCGGCAATCCCTTCGGTGCCGCTGTAATCCGTAAATAAACCAGGTGCAATCGCCCACAAAATGACGGTCGCCATCACCAGCCACGCCAGGATTAATCCCGGTTGCAGGCGGGCCGGTTTCCAGCGGCGGCGCTGTGTGAGCGGCAATGAAAGCGTACTTTTGCCAAGCGGTAAGCTGCTCATGCGGTGGCTCCCCGTGAGTTTTTAGAAGCAGAGGCTTTAAGGCGCGGATCGAGCAACGGATACAGCAAATCGACCAGTAAATTGATGCCGACAAAGGCGGCGGCGGAAATCACCACAATCGCCTGCAATACCGCGACATCCTGATTATTGACTGCCTGCTGGGTCAGCTGTCCGAGGCCGTTAAGACCGAAGACAGTTTCGGTGATCAATGCCCCCGCAATCAGTTCGCCAAACAGCAAACCGGCAATGGTCAGCGCCGGAAGCAGGGCGTTGCGCGCCACATGTCGCCACAATACGCCGCTGCGGCTGGCGCCTTTGGCACGGGCGACGGCGACGAACGGTTGGGTTTGCACCTGATCAATGCTGCGGATGAGGATCTGCGCCAGCGGCGCGGAAATCGGCACCGCCAGCGTGATAATCGGCAAAATCAGCCCGACCCATTCGCCCGGATTGATCACCGGGATCCAGCGCAGGTGGAACGAAAAGAACTGAATCAGCGCGATACCCAGCCAGAAGGTGGGAATGGAAATAAACAGCGACGGCACTGCCTGTAAGGCGTTTTTCAGCCAGCCGAAATGCAGCAGGCTGGAAAGAAATGCCAGCGCAAAGGCCACCACGGCGGCCAGTGCGAAACCAATCAGCGCCAGACGCAGCGTCGGCGGAAAGTTGCTGCTGAGTAATTCAGTCACCGGTACGCCAGCCTGAATCGAATAGCCCAGATCCCCGCGCAGGAAATTACCCAGCGTATGCAGATATTGTTGCCAGACCGGCACATCCGCGCCGTACGCAGCACGCATATCAGCAATCTGCGCCGGGCTTAATCCCATGTCCGGGTTCTGGAATTTAATCAGAATCGCATCGCCGGGCAGCACCTGCAACAAGATGAAGGAGACGGTAAACGCCGCCCACAGCACCAGCAATGCCTGCCCGAATCGACCGCTTACGTATCGGCTCATGATTGACTCCCGTCTGTTAATGCTTTTCCAGCCAAGCGCCATAGAAGCTCGGACGCCCGACCGCTTCAAAGCTCACGCCTTTGAAATATGGCGCACCGGCAAACACCTGCGGTTCTTCGAAAATGGGAATGACCTACGCCTGATCGAGCAGGTAGTTCTGCACGTCGCCGGTCAGTGCCAGACGTTTTTTCGGATCGACTTCGGCAGAGATCGCGGTCAGCAGATCGTTGAGTTTGTCGTCGCGGAAGCTTTTCACCTTGCTGCTCAGGCCACCTTTTTGCAGCAGCGCATCGCGGTTAGTCGGGTAGAAGGAGCTTTTAATCACGTCCGGATCGGCACGTCCGACTTCCACCACGTTGGCCGGGGTTTTCTCAGGATCGAGGTTATCCGCCACTCGGCTGCCCGCATCGCCCGCCAGAATATTCAGCTTCGCGCCGACCTGGCTCCACTGCTGAGAAACCAGCTGCAACACTTCTTTGTTCTGCGGTTGTGGCAGGGATTCATAAATAGTCAGCGACAGCGTTTTGCCGTCTTTCTGGCGTATGCCGTTCGGACCCGGTTTCCAGCCCGCTTCATCCAGCAGCTTTTTGGACAGCGTCGGGTCGTAAGTCAGTTTGTTACTCAGATCGACATAACCGGCCGCCGTTTTGGCAATCACAGACGTGGCCTGCGGATAGTTTGGCGAGAACAGCGTGTCGACAACCTGTTTGCTGTTGGTGGCGTGCAGCAGCGCCTGACGCACTTTCAGATCTGACACCAGCGCGTTGTCCGGACGGAACGAAATGCTGTCGTTAACGCCTTTGGTCGGCGCGGCATAAATCGGGAAGTTCTGATCTTTAGCCTGTTTCTCGTCATAGGCCTGAACCTGACGGATGAAATCAGCCTGACCCGCCAGCAGCGCGCCGATACGCACGCTGTCTTCGCCGGTGACGATCACTTTGATGCCGTCAAGATTGGCGCGACCTTGCTGTTTGAGGTTTTTCGGCCCCCAGTTGTAATCCTTCCGCGCCGTCAGATCGACTTCACGTCCCAGCGTTTCTTTGCTGACCACGAACGGGCCGGAACCGATGATGTGCGTGGCGTCGCCCAGCGCATCAAAGTTACGATCCAGCGTGCTCAGCGACACCAGACCGGAGCCAATCGTCGCGGTGCCCTGCAGGAAACCCGGCGAGGATTTTTTGAAATAGAACTTCACGGTCAGCGGATCAACCACTTCGCTGTGGTCGTAATTGTTGATGACTTCGGAAACCGGCAGGTGATGCGCTTTATTGCCCAGACCGTAAGTATCAAAGTTTTTGGCGACCGCGCTGGCGTCCAGCGGCGTGCCGTCGGAGAAGGTCACGCCCGGACGCAGCTTGAATGTGTATTCGGTTTTATCGGCATTGAAAGACCAGGATTCGGCGATCCACGGCTCAATCTCCAGCGTCTTAGGATTCTGATAGGTCAGTTTATCGGTGATCTGATTCAGTATGCCGCCGTTGGGATAGAAGCCGCCTGCGGGCGGATACAGGTTAGTGTGCGCCTGTTGCTCGAGATAAATCAGGGTGCCGCCCTGAACCGGTGTGCCGTCAGCGGCGATGGCGGAAAACGTGCTGGTGAGAAGTGCCCCTAAAGCCAGTGCGCGGGTAACCGCGTTAATCCGGCGAATGTTCTTCATCGTTAAACCCTTTTTCTTATTTGGTGTGATGGCAGGTGAATGACTTATGCGTTCTTAGAACGAAAGTGCTGAGCCCATAACAAACCAATTTAAGGGGGAGGTGAACGAAGGAATTTTGCAATCGTTAGCTGGAAACGGCATTAGGGAAAATGGGCGAGAGGCAGAAAGAAAAAAACCAGCGGCTAATCCGGACGGGTGGACCGGATAACCGCTGGCGATCATCAAAAATGATGAGCTAAGGAGAAACTGAGGTCGTCAGTGATCTTTTAATGCAGCTTCTGTGCCAGTTTTTATTTCAGGCTGTGTTTTTACCTGTTTGCTGCGGCTCAGGAAGGCATTCAGCAAAATCGCACCGAAGGTCGCCGTGCCAATGCCGCCCATGCTGAAACCGCCCAGGCTCAGGGTAAAGTTGCCTGCGCCCAGTACCAGCGTGACCGCCACCATGATCAGATTGCCGTTAAGTCCCAGATCCACCTGATTTTGTACCCAGATACGCGCACCGGCCACGGCGATTAATCCAAACACCACAATCGACGCGCCACCGAGTACCGGCCCCGGAATGGTGTGGATCAGTGCACCAAATTTGGGCGAGAAGCCCAACACGATGGCAACGAGGGCGGCGGCGACAAAAATCAGCGTGGAGTAGATTTTAGTTACGGCCATCACGCCGATGTTTTCTGCGTAAGTGGTGACGCCGGTACCGCCCGCCGAGGCGGAAAGTAAGGTCGCCAGTCCGTCACCGACAAAGGCGCGACCCATGTAGGGATCCAGGTTTTTGCCGGTCATGCCAGCCACCGCTTTAATGTGGCCGAGGTTTTCAGCCACCAGAATTACCGCGACCGGTGCAATCATCAGCATGGCGTGAGAGCTGAATACCGGCGTGGTGATGGCCGGCACGCCAAACCATGGCGCTTGTGCCACGGCGCTGAAATCCACCGGAGTACCGAGCCCGAGTCCGTTAGTGATCACCATGTAAATCAGATATGCCGCCACCAGCCCGAGCAGCAGCAAAAGACGCTGTACCAGACCGCGGGTGAACACCGCCACTGAGCCGATACACAGCACGGTCATCACCGCCATCCAGCTGTCGAATGAAGAAGCCGATACGCTGTTAATGGCAATCGGCGCGAGGTTCAGGCCGATCGCCATCACCACCGCACCGGTGACGACCGGCGGCATCAGGCGTTCAATCCAGCGCGTGCCGGCCGCCATCACCACAAATCCGATCAGTGTATAAACCACGCCGCAGGCAATAATACCGCCCAGCGCCACGCCGATATTCGGGTTGGCGCCATGGCCGCTGTAGCCGGTCACCGCGATTACCAGCCCGACAAACGCAGCGCTGGAACCGAGATAACTGGGCACACGCCCGCCGACGACCAGGAAGAACAGTAAGGTGCCGATGCCCGACATCAAAATCGCCATGTTGGCGTCAAAACCCATCAGCAAGGGCATTAAGACGGTGGCACCAAACATTGCCACCGTATGTTGCAGCCCCATGATCACTGTCGATCCGAACGGCAGTCGTTCATCCGGTGCGATCACCGCGCCATCCAGATTGCCTTCTCTTTTACGCCATTGTGGAAACCAGGTATTTGCCATGCACGACCCTTACTAAGTTGAGAGGATTGAGTTATCAGGCTATCTGACGCATCAGCGGGTGATAGCGCCGGTCGAAATACACCAGTCCGTGGCTGTCGTCGTTGCGTCGCAATGCAACGGCTTCACAAATCAGGATGTCATGGGTGCCGACGCTGGTGATTTGTGTGACTTTGCAGTCAAACGACACCAGCGCGTCGGTGAGGATGGGCGAACCCGTGGCGAGACGCGCCCATTCGGCGGCGTCAAAGCGTTGTTCCATCGGCGTTTTTCCGCCGAATAAATTGGACAGTGACTCATGACAATCAGCCAGCGTGTTTACGCACAGCACCTGATTTTGCGTAAACGCTGAATGCACGGATGCTGAGCGGTTCAGGCAAACCAGCAATGTCGGCGGCGTATCGGTCACGCTGCACACCGCAGAGGCGGTGAAACCTGCACGTCCGCCGGGGCCGTCGGTGGTGATGATATTGACGGCAGAACCGAGCCGCGCCATCGCATCGCGATACTCTTGTTTCTCAACAGCGGCTTGTTTTTCAACAGCGGCCTGTTTTTCAACGACGGCTTGTTTTTCAACAGCGGCTTGTTTTTCAACGACGGCTTGTTTCTCCACGGCAGCTTGTTTTTCAACGACGGGCATATCGGTCGCTGACAATGTGGCGTTCAGGGTGGATTGCATGGTCATGTCCTCAGAGGTTTTATTCGTACTGACTAGCGGGTGGCGGTATGTTGCGCTGAATGCCGCCGCAGCCAGTCCAGTAAAATCGGGTTAAAGGTTTCCGGGTCGGTCACGCTCATGGCATGGCCGCCGTACAGCATTTGTGTGTGTTCGCCCTGGGGCAGGCGGGAAGCCAGATCCACCGAACGCGACCACGGCACCAGCAAATCGTCTTTACAGCTGAAGGCCAGCGTCGGGGCGATCACCTGGTCCAGGCTGTCCGTCAGGTCTGAATCCATCAGCGCCTGCAAACGGTGCAGCAGGTTTTCCATTCCCTGAAAATGCGCCACCTGATGCTGGCGCTCTTCCTGCAATAACGCCTCATGTTCAGAAAGCCAGTCACCCGGATACAGAAACAGCGGTTGCGCCTGCACATAGGCATCCACGCCGCTGTTGAGCAGCAGATTCTGCCGCACTTCAAAACAGCGCCGCGTCTGGCTGTCGAGCTTCGTCCAGCCGTTAATCACCACCAGACTTTGCAGCAATGCCGGATATCGCAGGGCAAGATGCAGGCCGATAATGCCGCCGAGAGCGTGACCGACCAGATGACAGCGGCTGATTTCCAGCCCGTTGAGCATGCCTGCCAGCTCATCGGCCATGTCTTCCATGCGGTAACCGGCGGGCACCGTGCCCTGACTGACGCCGGTACCGTGCTGGTCGTAAACCACTACACGAAAATGTTCCGCGAGCATCGCCAGCTGTGGCTGCCAGAAGCCGCCGGAACCGCCGAGACCGGAAGAAAGCACGACGGTTTCTGCATCAGCATTTTTCTTACCCAGTATCTTGTAATACATGCTGCTACCTCAGGGAGTTCAGGACAGGTTCCATCGCACGGATTATTTGCCGATATGGGCGATGGACGCGATTTCGATCAGCGCATCCGGTTTCACCAGCCCGCACTGAATGCAGAAACGTGCCGGTTTTTCTCCCGGAAAATATTCGGCATACACCTGATTCACTGCGCCGTAATTTGCCCAGTCGGTGATGAAAATCGAGTTCATAGTGACGTCATCCATGGTGCCGCCTGCGGTTTCGATCACGCTTTTGATGATCTCCAGCACATGACGGGTTTGCGCAGCGGCATCGCCGACATGCACCACGTTATTGTCTTTATCAAACGGCAGGGTGCCGGAAACATACACCACGCCATCGGCGAGAGTGCCCGGAACAAAAGGTGCCAGCGGAACGCCGCTGCCAGCCGGAATAATGGCGCTTTTAGGCATCGTTAATCGTCCTTTTCAGAAAGCGGTCAGGCCGCGTTTTGCTCAGTTTTGTAGCCCACGGCGTCGCAGAAATTGCGCACGCTGGAGACCCAGCCAAAGAAGGTTTCGATGTTATAAATCGCGGCTTTTTGCGCGAATTCAGGTCCGGCCTGATGGGTGGCGTCTTCCAGCACTACGCCGAAATATTCGAGGAAGAAACCGTCGCGCAGGGTGGATTCGACGCAGACGTTGGTGGCGATGCCGGTGAACACCAGATGATGAATACCGTAACTGCGCAGCAGGCTGTCGAGCTGGGTATTGAAGAAGCCGCTGTAGCGCGGTTTGGGTAACACTATGTCGCCAGGCTGCGGTTGCAGTTCATCCACCAGGTCATAATCCCAGTCGCCTTTCGCCAGCAGTTTACCCATCAGTTCCGGGCGCTTGCGCATGGTTTTCAGCGCATTGGATTTGTGGAAGTTCGGCGAACCGGCACCGCCAGCTTCGACATACTGGTTGTCCCAGCCGTTCTGGAAGAAAATCACTTTGATACCGGCGGCACGGGCGGCAGCAATCGCCACTTTGATATTGGCAATCACCGGCGCGGTGGCGGAAACATCAAAACCGGCCAGATCCAGATAACCGCCCTGTGAGGCATAGGCGTTTTGCATATCCACCACAATCAGCGCCGTTTGCTGCGGCGTGAAAGCAATGGCTTCAGGACGTGCTGTGAGGATCGTTTCCTCGCCGGTATTTTGGGGCTCACGGCGGACCACAGTTTGATTCTCAACAACGTTCATCATGCGACCTCTTTCTGCTCAGTGCCGATGTGCTGGCGGGTTTTCATTAATGGCTGGATGTAACGGCCGAAGTTTTCAATGCCTTGCACAAAATCATCAAAGGTCAGCAGCACGCCGCCTGCGCCGGGCACGGTGTCGATTTCGTCGAGCATTCTGGCGACGCTGGCGTAAGAACCGACCAGTGTGCCCATGTTGATATTGACCGCGGACGTCGGGTCAGCCATCTGGCGGACGTTGGTATCGGCGCCGGATTTGGTGTCTTTGCTGCTCTGATCGGTGAGCCACGCCAGCGCATCGGCGTCGGCACCGTCTTTATATAACTCCCATTTGGCACGGGCAGCGGCATCGGTTTCGTCGGCAATCACCATAAACAGGACATAAGAGGACACGTCGCGGTTTTCAGCTTCTGCCGCCGTTTTCATGCGCGCAGCGGTTGGCGCAAAGGCGGTCGGCGTGTTAACGCCTTTACCGAAGCAGAAGTTGAAGTCGGCGTGTTTGGCGGAGAACGCCATACCGGCATCGCTCTGGCCAGCGCAGATCACTTTCATTTCGCTCTGCGGACGCGGGCTGACGCGGCAGTCGTCCATTTTGAAGAATTCGCCGTCGAGCGTGCAGTGGCCGGTGCCCCACAGGTCGCGCAGAACGCTGACGTATTCGGTCAGGTAGTCATAGCGGCGGGTGAAATAGTCGTCGCCCGGCCACATGCCCATTTGTTCGTATTCTGGTTTCTGCCAGCCGGTGACGACATTCACGCCGAAACGGCCATTAGAGATTGAGTCGATAGTCGCCGCCATGCGGGCCACGATCGCCGGAGGCATCACCAGCGTGGCGGCGGTGGCGTAAAGCTGGATGCGGGAGGTCACGGCGGCAAGACCGGCCATCAGCGTGAATGACTCCATGTTGTGTTCCCAAAATTCGGTTTTGCCACCGAAGCCGCGCAGTTTGATCATCGACAGCGCGAAATCGAAATGGTAGTGCTCCGCTTTCTGCACGATGGTTTTGTTCAGTTCGAAGGTCGGTTTGTACTGCGGCGCAGTTTCTGAAATTAACCAGCCGTTGTTGCCGATAGGAATAAAGACACCGATTTTCATAGCTCACCTCGATTGAAAATAATAAGTACCAAAACAAGGGCTTGCGAAAATCTCTGCGCGGCTTGAGTGCGTCCTGCGGGTTCCGAATTGCACCGTGCTGAAATCTCCTGACGGAAAGGTTATTGCAAAGCGGATGCCAGTTTTTAAATCATGATGATTATCAGCAGGTTAAAAATGAGTCTGGATGCATGGTGGAGCAAACGGTCTGTTTCAGACCATCTGGTCAAAAATAACTGCACGTTTATCAGGCAGGATTGAGCGTAAATGGTGCAGAATTGTTAATTTTATAATCCTTAATGGTTACGCATTAATATTGTCAGTGTTACTTCCATCATCGGGATGCATAGCGATAGTCGCCTGTAGCGCCATTTGCTATGATTTCAGCCTTGCCGTTTGTCTCAGGGAGACGTTGTGAAGCCATTGGTCGAACCTCCGCAGCCTGCCGCCGGAGAGAAAAAATCCCGTCAGACGGCGGCGAAAACCCCGTCGCGTCGCTCGCGGGCGGTCGCTGCCAAGCGCGGCAACATCATGGCGGCGGCGCTGGAATTCTTTTCGTTGTACGGCATTCATGGCACCAGTCTGGATCAGGTTGCCGAGCGCGCCGACGTGTCAAAAACCAACCTGCTGTATTACTTCCCGTCAAAAGAAGATTTGTATATCGCGGTACTGAAAGGGCTGCTGGATATCTGGCTGGCGCCGCTGAAAGCATTGCAGTCTGATCAGCATCCGCTGGAAGCGATACGTGAATATATCCGCCTGAAACTGTGTGTATCCCGTGACCATCCGCAGGCATCGCGGCTGTTTTGTCTGGAGATGGTGCAGGGCGCGCCGTTACTGAAACAGGAACTGGGCGGGAGTTTGAAAACGCTGGTGGAAGATAAATCGGATGTTATTCGCGGCTGGATCAAAGATGAGCTGATCGCACCGGTTGATCCGATGCAGCTGATTTTTATGCTGTGGGCAACCACCCAGCATTATGCGGACTTTGGCGTACAGGTTGAGGCTATCACCGGTAAAACGCTCAGCGATCCTGAGTTTTTTGAGCAGACGGTGAATAACGTGCAGCACATTATTACCGAAGGCATTCAGCTTCGGGCTTAAAGAGGTCAGGATGGATTCGGTTTCTCAGTTTGTATTGGGCGCGGCGGTCGGTATCGCGGTGATGGGCAAACGCGCGCCGGTGTGGAAATCCGCGCTGGCCGGGGCAGTCTGCGGTACGTTGCCCGATCTGGATGTGTTTTACGATCACGGTGACGCCATCAGTAATATGACGATGCACCGCACCGAAACCCATGCGCTGTTGTATCTGACGCTGATTTCACCGCTGCTGGCCTGGCTGATGGCAAAACTGCTCAGCGGAGGGCGGCATTTCAAACACTGGTGGGGCGCGGTCTGGCTGGCGCTGATCACCCATCCGCTGCTGGACTTAATGACGGTTTACGGTACGCAGCTCGGATTACCTTTCACAAACTATCCGTTTGCGGTCGGCAGCATTTTTATCGTCGATCCGCTGTATACCTTACCGCTGATCATCGGTGTCGGACTGGCGCTGTACCGCGAGCAACAGCGCGGGATCACGTGGAATAACGTGCTGCTGGGCGTGAGTTGTTTGTATCTGGCCTGTACCGCCTTCGAGCAACATCAGGTGACGCGCCATGTTGGCGAGGAATTACAACGCCAGAATATCGAAAGCACGCAGGTGCTGGTCACGCCGACGCCGCTAAATTCGCTGGTGTGGCGCGTGGTGGTGATGAATAAGGACAGCTACGGCGAAGGGTTTACCTCGCTGCTGCATCCGGATTCACCGATCCGCTTCCGCTTTTATCCGCGCGGCGAAGCGTTATACGAGGCGCATAAAGATAATGCGTTTCTGGCGCGCGTCGCCTGGTTCAGCCACGGTTTCTTCAGCGTAAAAGAGCAGGGCGGCCACATTCTGGTCAGCGATTTACGCATGGGACAGGAACCGGATTACACCTTTGTGTTTGATCTCGGCGAAATGAAACCCGGTATGCCGCCAGAACTGCCGGTGAAAGTGGCATCCGCCAGACCGTCCGCCAGAAAAATGCTGGATCAGTTCTGGCAGGCGCTGGAAGTGGAGTAATCCGCAGTAAGGTGAAAGGAGCTTGGTGGCGGATGCCAGTCACTTAAGGAAATGAGGCCCGTGAATTCGGGCCCTCAATAAAGCAAGCAGCACTACAAATCTGATTCCTTCGTTCCTCAGAAGCACAGAAATGAATTTGTATTCATAAATGGCTTAAACGGTTGGCATCAGGCTAGAATCCCATTTTTCATGAACGGTCATTCCATTCATCGGTGTACTTTACATTCCCATCTACGTAATGCCATGTAATTTTGTTATACATCATCGACACTGATTCCATGTGATTAATCTGTGAATTTCCGGCAATTTTAGCGTTTGGCATGCCTGGATTCACGCCGGTAATTTTGACGCCTTCAATTGTCATAATAAAATAAACCTCCTCTTGGCCTGCATCATTGATTCGATACCAGCGTATCTCAGCAGACTTCAAGGTCTGTCCTTTAGCTACAGCCTTATAAAGATATGGACTCGATGAATCGAACTCCTTTTCAAACATCATCGGTGAATGAGACCGGGTGCCTGTAATATTTCCGCTACGGGTATCAACAGGAATGTTCAATCCATGGTTAAATCCGAGGATCTCAATGCTACCCTCTCGGCCATTCACGTCTACAGAACCTTTAATCGCAGCACCACCATCATCATAAAGCCACATATAAGCTGGAATAGGCATTTTCATAAATCCATTTTAATGAATGAGGCGCTACCTTATACCTGTATATTTTCCCCGGCAATTAATTGGGTTGTAAAAACAGAATTTTAAGAAGTTTATTATTGAGATCCAAACGTGAATAGTGGCTCTCAATAGGGGAGGAGTTAAATATTTAATGAGTAGTTACACATCCTTTACAAGAGATGCGCTGTATACGCCGCAGAGTGTATTCAGTGAACAGTTAAATTAATTAAGTAAGTTGCTCAATCGGCAGAATGCGTCTTGCGAAATGTCTAGCCACGAAACTCCTACTATTTATCGTTTTAGGGATGTAATATTGCCAGCTAAGTGAAATTATTGGATGAAAATAATGGCTTTGCAAGGGAAGTTTGTGATCAATAATGCGGATTATTCTCCTTTGACTTTTCCAGGCGTGGGTACATTCCTGGCGTTTTCTGGCGAGGGCGCCTATCGAAATCGTGGGGGTTGCGGAAGAGTTGCTGGCAGCGGCCCTCTTCCCGCAGGAAATTATTACATTGTTGAAAGGCCAAAGGGTAGTATCAAAAATAGAATAAGAGCCTGGGGCGTGGATACTTATAAAAGCACATTCTATTATCACGTTGACCATAGTGAATGGTTTGCTTTATATCGAGACGATATGTTAACAGATGATGGGACTATGATTGAAGGCGTGGGACGCGGTGGTTTCAGGTTGCACCCAGGGCAAATATCTGAAGGATGTATCACTCTGGCTCATCAGTGTGATTTCGCAATGCTGAGAGACGCTTTATTGCGGACAACCATGGTAGAAGTCCCTTGTATGAAGCACTTAATGGCATATGGAACAATTGAGGTGATCGCCAATGGCAGCATATGTCCTTAAAGGACTGCGGGTTTTGGGGTTCCTGACTCTATTCGCTATCAGTTCGAAAATTTACTTTTTTATCTATGGTGATACAGTCATGTTAAATGAAAATACAGCATTTCAGATTGCTGGATTTTTCAATAATAATCCTACACCAGAAGATGTTTATGCAATCTCTGAATATACAGTTCTGATTATCAATATTATCGTGGCAATTGTTGTGTATTCTGTTGGTATAAATTTAATTCCAATCAAAAGTTTATTAGGTAAGGGTTTTTCTCAGCACATTGCGAGCATAGCGAAAGGGATAGCACTCAGGATTTTGAAGGTGGTTTCAGTGATTGGCCTTTTCGCGCTGTTCGTTTGTTGCATCGATTATGACCGATTTGTCTCGCCTGACGCGGAATATGGTCCTGCATTGGTATTTGCAATTACAACCTTTCTTACACTGATGAGTTATGGTTTGTTCGTTTATATGTTGCGTAGGTTAATGAAAAAAAAGAGGCCTGAGCCTGCTGCCAGTCACTTAAGGAAATGAGGCCCGTGAATTCGGGCCTTCAATGAAGCAAACAGCACTACAAGCCTGATTCCTTCGTTCCTCAGAAGCACAGAAAGAATTTGTATTCATAAATGTGCTTAAGTGACGGGTATTAGCCAGGTGGCTCTTTTTTCAATCCCTTCTTATATCAATCATTCAGACTTTGCGGCTGCGGCAGCGCAACCAATAACCGATCCCCAGCACCACAAACCACAACGGCGTGACGAGAAGCGCCTGACGGGTGTCATCCTGTAAGGTCAGCAGCACCAGAACGAAGGCGAAGAAGGCCATACAGACCCAGCACATCAGTTTACCGAGTGGCATTTTGTAGATGGATGCTTCGTGCAACTGAGGGCGTTGACGGCGATAGACCAGGTAAGAGCAAAGAATGATGGTCCAGACGAACATAAACAGAATCGCCGAAACGGTGGTGACCAGCGTGAAGACCGTCACCACGTTTGGGATCAGGTAAATCAGCACCACACCGCCGAGCAGGCAGATACAGGAGAAGGTCAGGCCGTTTGACGGCACCGCGCGTGAAGAGAGTTTACCGAACGCTTTCGGCGCATTGCCTTCCTGTGCCAGACCAAACAACATGCGGCTGGTGGAGAACACGCCGCTGTTAGCGGAAGACGCCGCCGAAGTCAGCACCACAAAGTTGATAATGCTCGCCGCCGCGGGAAGACCGGCCAGTACGAACAGTTCAACAAACGGGCTTTTATCCGCCACTACATGGCTCCACGGTGTGACGGACATAATCATGATCAGCGAGAACACGTAGAACATGATGATGCGCAGCGGAATGGCATTAATCGCGCGCGGCAGGGACTTCTGCGGATCTTTGGTTTCGGCGGCAGTAGTGCCCACCAGCTCGATCCCGACAAACGCGAACACCGCTATCTGGAAACCGGCAAAGAAGCCGCTGACGCCTTTCGGGAAGAATCCGCCATCATTCCATAGATTGCTGAACGAGGCGACGGTGCCTGCTGGTGTCTGGAAGTGGGTCAGCACCATCACCAGTCCGGCGATAATCAGCCCGACGATGGCGACGATTTTGATCATCGCAAACCAGAATTCCATCTCACCGAACATTTTCACCGTGGCTAGATTCAGGCTGAGCAGCACCAGAACGCAGAGCAGGGAGGCGATCCATTGCGAGAGGCCGGGGAACCAGAATTGAGCGTAGGCCGTAATTGCCACGACATCCGCGATGCCGGTCACCACCCAGCAGAACCAGTAGGTCCAGCCGGTGAAATAGCCAGCCCACGGGCCCAGCAGGTCGGCGGCAAAATCGCTGAAAGATTTGTATTCGAGGTTGGACAATAAGAGTTCGCCCATCGCACGCATGACGAAAAACAGCATAAAGCCGATGATCATGTAGACGAAGATGATGGACGGACCGGCGAGGCTGATGGTTTTTCCCGAGCCCATAAACAGGCCGGTACCGATAGCGCCACCGATGGCGATAAGCTGGATATGGCGGTTGGAGAGATTTCGCCGCAGACCTTCCGCGTTCTCTTCCTCCGGCCGGGCGAGGATTTTTGACTCTTCTTGCATGTTGTATAGATTCCTGTTTTTTGCTTTCTGCGTATGAACTCCGCCATATCGCATTCATTTACGGCAATTATTTGAGCTCTGAGGCTCTTATATCCTCTCAGCTGGAACGACAGCCGGAGTGAGTGATTGTAATAATAATGTTAATTTCGAATATGTTATAACCGAGATGAAAAATGCCAGTCAGGGTAAATGTATCGTAATTTTTACATAGTGGATAACTGAGTGTTAATTAATCAGGTATGAGCCGAAGGGGAAGAATAATACCTTTTTTTGGTGTGATGAGCTTCACAAATATTTACCGGAAAGACGGTAAAAAAAGTAAGGGTAAGCGTTTGACATCATCAGGATAGAGGAGAATAATTCGTCCCGTTGGGTCGTTAGCTCAGTCGGTAGAGCAGTTGACTCTTAATCAATTGGTCGGCGGTTCGAACCCGCCACGACCCACCAACAATTCGCAAGCCCTTGCATTATCTCCTGCAGTTTTAATTCTCCTTTCATTATTACGTAATACGTTCTCCGCCAGACAATATAAGCCAGCGAAAAAATAACGCTTTGTGTTCTCAGAAGGCTTTTGTTCTCAAAAGAAGTCGGTGAAGTTTTTTTTTAAATCAACCAGCAAGTTGGGATTATTTACGCGAGCCTTGAAGGGTGTAAAGACTGAATGATTTTAGAGGAGTCAGGCCCCTGAATGAGGCCAGAATATGTTAGGGCGAGGTGATGCAGGTATATATCAATACATAATTGTCGTATTGGGAGTCTTACCATTCTTTAGCTGTTTTTGCACCCGCATACACAAGCTGAAAATCAGCAGATGAACATGGGTGATAAAAGTACGTTCTTCAGCAAACTGACTGCTGCGTAAAACGACCGTTTCGGATCGGTTCTGTTTGGCAACCAGCAACTCAATCCCTTTTTCACGAAATTCGTCTTCGTATGCCTTAACTATCCCTGCGGGAGCGATGAGTGTGTAACTGTACATAATCATTCCTGACACTGAGTTGAACATCTGATCGGATAAATCTGATTAAGAATATCAAATACGACCTGATGACTATTAGCAATTCGGGTGATGGTTTTTTATACGGATGTCACAAATCAGCACGACTTTTAAGAGCTGCGGACACTTCACCGGTTGCCGGTACAGGTTTTTTGTTGCCCGTTGCGCGCACGCTGCTATCATTCGTTCATAAACTCAGGGAGATAACGATGAAAAAAACACTGGTGGCCTTGGCTGCTTTATTTTTAGCCGGGTGTGCGAGTAATCCTTATGAACCGACGCTTCAGGTTAAATCAACCTACGCGAATGCCAGCGCGGTTGCGCCAGAAGGGCAAACGCATATCCGTTTGCATCGGTTAGAACAATCTTCGATTATTCCGTTTGAGAAGACCTGCCCGCTGCTGGTGATCCTGGACGGAAAGACAATCGCCACTCTGCATTTCAATCAATATGTGGATTTGAATGTGCCAAACGGTATGCGCAAGATTGAAGTGCGGATTGCCTGTGCGCTGACGAAAACCACCGGCTCGATCACGGTCGATGCGAACGGGAAAAACATCAGTCTGGAAACCGACCGTAGTTTCTTCGGAACCTACAATATCCGGCCTGAAGGCAGCACTAATAAGTAATAAAATGAAAAACCCGCGAAAGCGGGTTTTTTATTGTCAGCCATTTATCTGCATTTTCAGATGTACGGCCTGGACCACTCAAGAATCTGATCGTGCTTCAGCGGGCGTGAGAAATAGAAACCTTGCACCGAATCGCACCGAAGCTCTTCCAGACACAACAGGGTATCGTTGTCTTCAACCCCTTCCGCCACCACCTGATAACTGAGCGCATGCGCCATTTCTATCATCGATTTCACAATGACTTTGCTTTTGTTGTCATTGCTGATGCCCTGAATCAATGACTGGTCCAGTTTCAGCGTATCCGCCGGGATTTTTTGCAGGTAATTAAGATTACTGTAACCGGAGCCGAAATCGTCCAGCGCGATGCTGATCCCCATATTGCGTAGTGCATCCAGCGAAGCCACGGCGTGCGGATTATTCGCCAGCGTCTGAGTTTCCAGACATTCGATTTCCAGCATCGAGGGCGATACCTGATGCAGAATCAGCGCGTTGTGAATGCGCTGCACCAGATCCTGTTCTACCAGATTATTGGCAGTCAGGTTAATCGATACCTGAATTTGTGCGCCGCGTTTTTGCCATTCGGCAATTTGCATCACAGCCTGGGTGATCACCCAGTTGGTCAGCGGAGTAATCAGCGGTGTTTTTTCAGCCAGGGGAATAAATTCGGACGGCGAAATCACGCCGAGAGTCGGATGCTGCCAGCGGATCAGCGCTTCAACTCCCTGGAATTTTTTATCGGCCAGACGAATTTTCGGCTGATACAGCAAATGGAAATCTTTGCAGGAGGCAACGGTCGCCATCAGATCATTCAGCAGGTTAAAGGCGCGCCGCTGGATAACATCCGATTCCTGATGATAGGGCATCACCAGCTGGTTTTTGCTGATGGCTTCATGCAATGAGGACATCCCCTGCCGCATGATATTTTCAGCGCAGTCAGAGGTTGGCGAAAATACCGTATAACCAGCATGCAGGCGGACATTTATCGGAATGTCGCTGGTGATACTTTTCTGAATTCTTGTCGCCGCATTTTCCAGCTGAGTGAAGATTTCTTCCTGCTCATCAATGCGCTTGATGAGTGCAAAGCGACCCAGCATCAGGCTGTACACTTTGTCATTTTCGTTGAGTTCACTGCGCAGGAATGAGCCGATATCTTTGAGGATATTTTCGACTTTGGGGATACCAATGGCACGGCCAATGTCATAGGCGTAGAGCGTATCCAGCGTGTCGATCATTATCAGCAGATAAGCGGTATTGTCCGGCGCTTTGATCAGTTGCGCGATGTCTTCCATCAGACGCTGGCGGTTAGGCAAGCGCGTAACGATATCAACAAAACTCATGCTGCTGCGGGATTCGATAATGTCGATGACAATCGCCGCCAGATCCGAGAGCATTTCTGTTTCCTGAACGGAAAAGTCGCGGGGATTTTTATCTGCCAGGCATAAGCTGCCGACAGCAAAACCTTCACGGGTAATCAGCGGGGCACCGGCGTAAAAGCGCATCCCTTCTTCACCAGTGACCAGCGGGTTCTCGTTAAAACGGGGATCCAGAGTAGCGTCATTCACCACCATCACAGACGAAGAGCGGATGGTGTAATCGCAAAAAGCGATATCCCGTGCGGTATAACACAGCGCGGTATTGGTTTTAGATTTAAACCACTGACGATGCTGGTCAACCAGAGTAATGATGCAAATTGGAATATCAAAAATCTGCTGAGTGAGACGGGTAATCAGATCAAGGACTTCATCCGGATTGCTGTCAGCAATCTTGAGTTTTTGCAGCGCCGCAAGCCGTTTCTTTTCGTTTGGATTCAGAACCCTTTTCATTCTGTACGACCTCTGATCGCCGAGCTGGACGCGTTTAGTTATGCACTATAGCGTGACTTTGATTCATTTATCATTTTCTTTTGTCCGTTTTGCGAGGGTGGCTGTCAGTTAGTCAGGCGCAGGAAGTTATCGTTTGCGTACTATGAATCTACCGGCGCATCGCAGCTGCCTCTAAACCTCAAGGAGAATCGTATGTTAAACGACCCGTCGCAGAAATATCGCCCCTTCCCGCAGGTCAATTTGCCTGACCGGCAGTGGCCGGGAAATGTGCTCAGTGCGGCACCACAATGGTGCTCAAGTGATTTGCGCGACGGTAATCAGGCGCTGGCGGAACCCATGGATAATGCGCGTAAACGTCAGTTTTTCGATTTGCTGATTAAGTGTGGTTTTAAGCAGATTGAAGTCGCATTCCCGTCGGCATCACAAACCGATTTTGATTTTGTTCGCGGGCTGATTGAAGACAAGCTGATCCCTGATGACGTGGTGATCCAGGTTCTGACGCCATCGCGTCCTGATCTGATTGCGCGCACCTTTGAAGCTCTGAAAGACGTGCCACGCGCTATCGTGCATTTATACAACGCCACCGCGCCGGTGTTCCGCGAAGTTGTTTTCAATCAGGATCAGGCTGCAACCCGCGAACTGGCCGTGCGCGGCGCGCAGCAGATCCGCCAGCTTTGCGAACAATATTCGCAAACCGACTGGACGTTCGAATATTCACCGGAAACTTTCTGTTTTACTGAACTGGAGTTCGCGCTGGAAGTGTGTGAAGCCGTGGCGGATGTCTGGGAGCCGGGCGCGCAAAGACCGATGATCATTAATTTACCGGCCACTGTGGAAGTCAGTACACCGAATATTTATGCCGATCAGATTGAATGGTTCTGTCGTCATTTCAGCCGCCGCCAGCAGGTTTCCATCAGCGTGCATCCGCACAATGACCGCGGGACCGGCGTGGCGTGTGCCGAACTGGCCATGCTGGCGGGTGCAGATCGCGTTGAAGGGTGTTTGTTCGGAAACGGTGAACGCACGGGGAACGTAGATCTTGTGACGCTGGCGCTGAATCTCTATACACAAGGTGTCGCGCCTGAACTGGATTTCAGTAATTTGCAGGCTATTGTGGAAGCGGTGGAAGAGTGCAATCAGTTGCCGGTGCATCCGCGCCATCCGTATGCGGGGGAGCTGGTCTTTACAGCGTTTTCTGGTTCGCATCAGGACGCTATCAAGAAAGGGTTTACGGCGCAGAAAGCCTCAGATAGCCCGTACTGGCGCGTGCCGTACCTGCCGCTGGATCCTGCGGATGTCGGATGCAGCTACGAAGCGGTCATCCGCGTCAACAGTCAGTCAGGGAAAAGCGGGGCGGCGTGGCTGCTTGAGCAAAACCACGGTCTGAAATTGCCACGTGGCTTGCAGATTGATTTCAGCAAAGCCGTACAGCGCGAGACCGATACGCATGGCAAAGAAATGAGTACCAGTGATATCTGGCGCCTGTTCCGCCAGCGTTATGGTTTAACTGAACAACCGGCGATCAAACTGCTGGGTTATGACATCCGCAGTGATGAACAAAACGTCTGTCATTTCAGCGCGCGGATCCGTTATCGCAATGAAGATCAGCATATTACCGGCAGCGGCAATGGTCTGCTTTCCGGCGCAGCTGATGCGCTGCGTCGCAGTTTCGACGTGCAACTGGAGATCGGGGATTATCACGAGCATACGCTGGGGCATCAGAGTCACAGCCGTGCGGTAGCCTATCTGAGCTGTCAGGGGCGTCCGGGGGAAACCTGTTACGGCGTGGGGATCGACAGCGATGTTTCCAGCGCGTCTTTGCAGGCGTTGTTTAATGCAGCCAGCGCCATAATGGCTGATTAATGTGGCTGACTGATTTTTCTGGTTAAGCTGTCTGATTAAAGTATTCGCTGGGTGAAACGCCCAGTAAACGGCGGAACATCGCACTAAAGGCACTCGGGCTGTCATAGCCGAGTGCCAGCGCCACATCAATCACTGACACGCCAGCCGCCAGCTGATTCAGTGCTTCGAGTAATTTCGCCTGACGTACCCAGTCACTAAAACGTAATCCTGTTTCACGCTGAAAACGGCGCGAAAGGGTGCGGCTGCTGATCCCCAGCCGTTGTGCGACGTCTTCCAGCTCCCAGGATGAACACAAGTCTGCCCGGATCTGTTGAGTCAGTATCAGAAGCTCCGGCTCCTTCGGTTCCGGAAGATGAAGCGGTAAGCTCGGCAACAGACGTAATTCGTCAAGCAAAAGCTCCATAATGCGTTCATCGCGACCGCCGGGGAGGTAATCGACCGGAACGGTCAGCGAGGTGAGGATCAGTTCGCGCAGCAAGGGCGAAATTTGAACAACCTGACATTGTGCGGGCAAATCTGCACGGGCCAGAGGCTCAACAAACAGGGTGCGGGCTTTGACGCCACCGATAAAACGCAGGCTGTGCTCGACGTAAGCGGGTAACCAGACGCCGCGTCCGGGTGGCACTATCCAGGTTCCGAGCGTGGTATGCACTTCCACCACGCCGGATAAAGTATGAATCAGTTGTGAACAGCTGTGGCTGTGCGCGGGCTCACTGTCGCCATGCTGGTAATCGATAGCCAGAGGGGCTATCGCCTGGTGAGGAGCAAGGAAGTTGTGCTGCATGGATCAATGATGTTGTTGATTCTTGGCATCTTCAACGGCTTGTTTCGCTTCTTCTGCCGCTTTCTGAATTTCTTCTTCAGTCAGTTGTTCCGACACTTCCAGCAGTTCTCCCAAGCCGTCACTGACATGGACATCATCGGCTTTGCTTTTGTTTTCTTTATTCTTTTCGTCGCTCATGCTTTTGTTCCCGTTAAATGAATTCAGGACTTAACTATAGCAGAGAGTTAGCGCAGAAAGTGCAGGGTATAAACGGGGAAAGGCAGAGCCTGTCGGGCGACAGACTCCTGAATACATTACTGGCGGTATGCGAACTTAATTTGTTGCAGGGAGTTTTTGAAGACTTCAGCCTGTTGCTCGTCTTCCATCTGCGCAACAAAACGCTCCATGTTCAGCATAACTTTACCCGCATCAGCCTGACCGATGGCTTTGAGGATCAGGGTCAGCGTGGCTTTCAGGCAGGCAACTTCGGTCGCCAGTGTTTCAACGTTCGCTTCAGTCGTAAAATCGCAATTACTCATTATTTATATCTCCTCAGGCTGGCTGCCAGGCAGCACGCCGAATTCTAAAGGGCAGAAAAGTGGGGCTAAAAATGAACTCACCCGTTCGTGCCGGGTGGAAAGTGGCGGCATTTTAGCATAGTTGGCCGGTTTTAGTGCATCGCCGGTGTCGGCGCTGTCAGCGCGTTTATTGGATATAAACATATAGCGCTTTTGTACATGGAGTAAAGAATACTAAACATTATTGCCGGATGAGAACATTTCATCCCCACGTGCAGATTTATTCATATAATCCCGCAGCAATTCGTGCGATCGCAAATAATCATCGGCCATATCATATATATGTGAATGAGGTTTGCTGGCGGTTAAATAGACAGCACTGTTAACAATGGGGTTTAAGCCTCAAAAGACAGCGGGCATTATTTTTTTGCGGGAAAAAAGACAGGATGGATCCTGCTGTTTTACCCTTGATTAAAAAGCCTTTTTTATAAATTATTAATACAGGTGATGGCATTTCTCATTTACATTCAGCAAAGTAGTTTTTTGCAGACACTCCTTGGTCAGGAAGGCATGTTAGAGTAAAATACGCGGGCTATAATAAATAACTGTGTCTTCCTGATTTAAAAACACTGCCTTGACATGCAGTGGGACGAGTTAGTTGATGCTGGCCTCTAATTGCCACCTTCTCTTCATTTATACGCTGTCTGAGAACAATATTAATGTTCGCCGCGTTGGAATACGTAAGACTGGCCTGAAGACCCTGACGGTGTGTTGCCCTTATTTTTTGGAGAATTCTCTTTGATTAGCGTTCTTCTTGTTGATGACCACGAACTGGTGCGCGCAGGGATCCGACGCATTCTTGAAGATATCAAAGGCATCAAAGTTGTTGGTGAGGCGCAATGCGGTGAAGATGCCGTCAAATGGTGTCGTACCAATGATGTTGATATTGTCCTGATGGATATGAACATGCCAGGTATTGGTGGGCTGGAAGCGACGAAAAAAATCGTCCGTTTCTCCCCGGATATCAAGATCATCATGTTAACGATTTATACTGAAAACCCGTTGCCGGCCAAAGTGATGCAGGCGGGGGCGTCAGGTTATCTGAGCAAAGGTGCTGCACCACAGGAAGTGGTCAATGCGATTCGTCTGGTCGATTCTGGTCAGCGTTATATTGCGTCTGATATTGCACAGCAAATGGCACTGAGCCAGATAGAACCTCAGTCTGAAACACCGTTTGATTCCTTATCTGAGCGTGAATTACAAATCATGCTGATGATTACCAAGGGACAAAAAGTGAATGAAATTTCAGAACAACTGAACTTGAGTCCGAAGACCGTTAACAGTTATCGTTATAGGATGTTTAGTAAATTAAATATCAGCGGCGATGTTGAGTTAACCCATTTGGCTATTCGACACGGTTTGTTCAACACGGAGACTTTATCAGGCAGTGAGTGATGAGCGTTTCGACCCCAAGGCCTTTCTGAAAACGGTCACCAGCCAGCCCGGCGTCTACAGGATGTATGACGCCAGCGGCACCGTAATCTACGTAGGTAAAGCCAAAGACCTTAAAAAACGTCTTTCGAGCTATTTCCGTGTCCAGGTTTCCAGCCGCAAGACCGAAACTCTGGTCAAAAATATTGCGCAAATCGATGTCACCGTTACGCATACGGAAACGGAAGCGCTGCTCCTCGAGCATAACTACATCAAGCTGTATCAGCCACGTTACAACGTCTTGTTACGTGATGATAAGTCTTACCCGCTGATTTTCCTCAGCGCGGATAATCATCCAAGAATTACGGTTCACCGCGGTGCAAAACACGCCAAAGGCGAGTATTTCGGGCCTTTCCCGAACTCTTATGCCGTGCGTGAAACCCTGGCGTTGCTGCAAAAACTTTTCCCGATCCGCCAGTGCGAAAACAGCGTTTACAGCAACCGCTCGCGCCCTTGTCTGCAATATCAGATTGGCCGTTGCCTGGGGCCGTGCGTCAAAGGGCTGGTGAGTGAAGAAGATTATAAAGATCAGGTTGAATACGTTCGCCTGTTCTTGTCCGGTAAAGATCAGCAGGTAGTTACCCAGCTTGTTAACCGCATGGAAGAAGCCAGCAAATCGCTTCGATTCGAAGATGCCGGACGGATAAGAGATCAGATCCAGGCCGTGCGCCGCGTAACCGAACGTCAGTTCGTGTCCGGTAACAGTGAAGATCTGGATGTCATCGGCGTGGCCTTTGAATCCGGTATGGCTTGTCTGCACGTATTGTTTATCCGGCAGGGCAAAGTGCTGGGCAGCCGCAGCTATTATCCGAAAGTGCCGGGCGGTACTGATCTTGGTGAAGTGGTACAAACGTTTGTCGGGCAATTTTATCTGCAGGGCAGCCAGCAGCGGACACTTCCCGGTGAAATCTTGCTGGACTTCAGTCTGGCGGAAAAAGATCTGCTGGCCGACTCGCTTAGCGAGCTGGCCGGGCGCAAAGTGCAAATACAGAGTAAACCGCGCGGCGATCGTGCACGTTATCTGAAACTGGCGCGCACCAATGCTTCAACAGCCCTGACGACCAAGCTGGCGCAGCAGTCGACAATCCATCAGCGGCTGGCGGAGCTGGCAAAAACCCTGCACCTTGCTGAAATTAACCGCATGGAATGCTTCGACATCAGCCATACTATGGGCGAGCAGACGGTCGCATCTTGTGTGGTTTTCGATGGCAATGGTCCGGTGCGTTCAGAATACCGGCGCTATAACATCAATGGTATTACGCCCGGCGATGACTACGCTGCGATGGCGCAGGTGTTGCAGCGCCGCTATGGTAAAGCGCTGGATGATAATAAAATCCCGGATGTCATCTTTATCGATGGCGGTAAAGGGCAGCTTGGCATGGCGCTGGATGTGTTCAATTCACTGAATGTGGAGTGGGATAAATCCAAACCGTTGCTGATTGGTATCGCCAAGGGGGCGGATCGCAAAGCCGGACTGGAAACGCTGTTCTTTGTGCCAGAAGGCGAGGGGATTGCGCTACCGGCAGATTCCCCGGCTCTGCATGTTATTCAGCATATTCGCGATGATTCACACAATCACGCCATTACAGGTCACCGGCAGAGACGCGCTAAAGTCCGCACTACCAGCGCACTGGAAGAAATCGAAGGCGTCGGGCCGAAACGGCGTCAGGTTTTACTGAAATACATGGGAGGCATTCAGCCATTACTGAATGCCAGCGTAGAGGAAATTGCACAGGTACCGGGTATTTCTATCGCATTGGCAGAAAAGATTCATAATGCGTTGAAACACTAAGGGCGTTGTAGCAACATACTCATAATATCCACACCGGACAAACAGTTACCTTCGCTATGCAATTTAATATACCTACGTGCCTTACCCTGTTTCGCGTTGTACTGATACCGTTCTTCGTGCTGGCCTTTTACCTGCCTTATCCATGGGCACCGCTGGCTTGTGCGTTGATCTTCGTTTTTGCCGCCGCGACTGACTGGTTTGATGGTTATCTGGCACGTCGTCTGAAGCAGACAACCCGCTTCGGTGCGTTTCTTGATCCCGTCGCCGACAAAGTGATGGTGGCTATTGCGCTGGTGCTGGTCGCGGAGTATTTCCACTCCTGGTGGATTACGTTACCTGCTGCGACCATGATTGCCCGTGAAATTATCATTTCAGCATTGCGTGAATGGATGGCTGAAATTGGTAAACGCAGCAGTGTGGCGGTATCGTGGATTGGTAAAGTGAAGACCACAGCGCAAATGCTGTCGCTGGTCGCGTTATTATGGCGTCCGGATGCGATTGTTGTGGGCGTGGGTGTCGTGGCGTTGTACATTGCTGCGGTGCTGACTTTCTGGTCAATGTTCCAATATCTCAACGCTGCGCGCCACGATTTGCTGGAACCCTGATCAAACTGACGTAAAAAACGTCAAACGATCGCCAGAAGCGATAATTTTATTGACTCAATCCGTCAGGTCAGTAGAATGCAACGCATCGGAAGGCAGCCAGTCTTATGCCAGAAGATTAGTTAAAAAAATCAGTACGTTCTGATTAAAGCGGGAATAGCTCAGTTGGTAGAGCACGACCTTGCCAAGGTCGGGGTCGCGAGTTCGAGTCTCGTTTCCCGCTCCAAATTTTATTAAACTGGTTCGTGAATTGGTTTAAGTGCAAGACAAGTAGTAAGATTTAAGGCGCGTTAACAAAGCGGTTATGTAGCGGATTGCAAATCCGCCTAGTCCGGTTCGACTCCGGAACGCGCCTCCAATTTTCCCGGAGCCCGGGTGGTGGAATCGGTAGACACAAGGGATTTAAAATCCCTCGGCCTTAGGCTGTACGAGTTCAAGTCTCGTCCCGGGTACCATGGGAAAATGCAAAGAATAATCAAAAGCAATATAGTAGTAATGTCGTTATAGCCACCTTCGGGTGGTTTTTTTATGTCTGCAATTCAGGCACTTCCCGCTGCTCCAGTCTGATACAACACATTCTGTTGCCACGAATCTATTGCCACAAAATCGGCGTAATAAAAAGGCCACCTGCAACAGGGGGCCTTAAGTGTTTCTTCAATAACATCCTTCGCGCAAAGAGCCGCAGTCAGCGTTTTATTTCTGAACAGAATGCTGGTTATCGATAAAAAGAATGAAGAAAATCAGAAATTAAAACAGCCCCGAGGGGCGTTTTTAGGGTCAGAATTCACCCGGTGATTCAGTATTGCTCAGTGCCCTGATAGATAAAGGCAGGTGGTAGTTAGGCTGGCTGGTGAAAAACGCCTGCAGGGCAACGCGTTTCTTACGGTCAATTGAAATCTCTTCCATGGTTTTACGGAAGATACTGTACCGGCCACAAGATGTGCAGGTCACAGTAACAATTTTTGCGGACATATTGACCGACGTCTTATTCGTGCTTTGGCACAACGGACACTCGTCTTGAGCGCTTACAACTGTGGAACTCATAAAACCTCCGGTTTTACTTAGAGCGGGCAGTAGTCTAGCACAAAAAGGCGCCAGTTACTTAACGATAATTTAATTATCAGTGGATTTCAGCGCCAACTCAGTGTAGAGAGCGCACAAACCGCTGATGCCTTGGGAAAAGTGACCCGGCAGTTTTCTTCATACTTTTCATTTCACTTCCCTGCTTCTCATTTCACTTCCCTGCTTCTCACTTCACCTTCCTGCGTTACACTTAAAAGATTCACTTCTCCTATGGATCCTTGCTTAATATGACTTCCGCTTTATATCAGCGTACCGATGGTTCGGTTTACAGACATATTTATATCGTCGGGGATTTACACGGCTGCCTGAGCCTGCTTGAAGAGCAGCTGGCGAGAGTAGCTTTCGACCCGCATCGGGATTTATTGCTGTCAGTCGGAGATCTCGCCGACCGCGGGCCTGACAGTGTGGGATGCCTGAGACTGTTGAATGAGTCTTGGTTTTCCTGTGTCCGGGGCAATCATGAACAGATGGCCATTGATGCAGTGAATGAAGAAAATATCCCCCGCTGGCTGCGCAACGGTGGCGACTGGTTTTATGCACTGGAAGGCGAACAACAGGAAGAAGCAAAATCACTTATTCTTCAGGCTGATAAGTTGCCACACGTACTTGAACTGACCACCCGTGAAGGCAAACTAATTGTGGTCGCTCACGCGAATTATATTTCCGATGATTATGTTTTCGGCAAGCCTCTGGATGGGTATGAGATTATCTGGAACCGGGATCGCGTTAACTTCGCTCTGGCAGGGCGTTACAAACCCATTTCCGGCGCTGACGAGTTCTATTTCGGCCATACGCCGGTGGAATCCGCGATGCAGTTTGCTAATCAGTTTTATATTGATACCGGTGCGGTTTTTGACGGCTATCTGACGCTGCGTCAGTTGCAATAAATTGAGGCATTGCAGAGGTTTGCGGTGAGTGCCGGGCAACGGTATAGTGAGCGGCTGCGAAACGGTAAGGGCGTGAGATAACATCATGGAAAGTAAGCGTGAAGACAGGATCCAGCGTCTGTTACTGGCTTTAAAAAAAACCGACAAAATTCATCTGAAAGAAGCGTCGTTGCTGCTCGATGTTTCCGAAATGACGATTCGCCGTGACCTGAATTCCGCCCCCGCCCCGGTTATTCTGCTGGGCGGTTACATCGTTATGGATCCCAAAAATAGCCCTTCCACGCATTATTTTGTCAGTGAACAGAAAATGCGGCAGATAGAAGAAAAGCGACGACTTGCTTCGCGTGCTGCCAGCCTCATCCAGAATAACGATACTGTATTTTTCGATTGCGGCACGACTATGCCTTATGTGATTGAAAAAATTGCCGAAGACTGTGTATTCACCGCTATTTGCTATTCACTGAATACGTTTCTGGCGTTGCAGGAAAAACCGCACTGCGAGGTTATTTTGTGCGGAGGGGCGTTCAAATCCAGCAACAGTATCTTCACGCCCATAGGGCGCAGCAGTGAACTGGATTTTATCCGGCCCTCGAAAGCGTTCATTTCCGCAGCTGGCGTGAGCATTGAGCATGGCGTGACGTGTTTCAACTTTGATGAGCTGCTGATGAAACATCAGGCCATTGAACGTTCTGCGCAAAGCATTCTGGTGGCTGACAGCAGCAAGTTCGATCAGGTGCGACCGGCTGCGATCGCACCTCTTGCCCGTTTTAATGTGGTGGTCAGCGATACTGAGCCACCACAGGCTTATATCGATTTTTGCGACCAGTCTGACATCCCGTTGCTGGTTTGATCATCTAACGTATCGGCGGAATTTTCTCTACGGACTGATACAGCACCACTTCCCAAATGCCATTTTTCGAGCCATCACTGAGATAGTGCTCAAAACAGGCCTTACCATCCGGACGGTAATGACTGCTGGCGAGCAGCTGGCTGTAAAACTCACGCCAGGCTTTCTCGAAATTCTCATCTGTTATCGTGGTGTGGTATGCCGCATAAGTGCCACCGGGCAGCGTTTGCAACGTCAACCCTTCGGCATCATCAAGAATAAAGTTATCCGCAACGCACACAGAAGGATCAGCACGCAAAGCTTCCGCAGGCGTTGTATCCGGGTTATCGTGAAACCACGTCAGCCATTCTTTTTGCGGCTGATGGTGCCGTGCAACCCATTTTGTCAGTTGCTGAAAGCCGTGATGGATTGACTCCTTATAAGGGCCAACAACCCGGTAGCTCACCAGCTTTTTCGCCGGTCTTTCTACGATTAGTAATGCCACGATGATCTCCTTTTATCTGACATGCAGAGAGTGGATTCCTTTTGGGATGACGCAAATGCCAAACTATAACAGTTTGCCGTTTAACTCCCGGCAACTGCTCTACGCGCTATAACAGTTGTCATGATAAAATTCACTTATCAGATTGCATTATAGTCGTGACGCAATGAGGAAATGAGATGGACGTAATCAAAAGTGTATTAAACAGTGAAATTGATCGTATCAACCATCAGGAAGGGCGCGACGGGAAACCACGCATTAACGCAGAATTTTTTGTGAATCACCCTTGGTTATGTCTGGCCATGCTGGTGGGGTATATCGCGGTGGGCATCGTGATGTACGTTTCGCCTTACATGGGCATCGGTTGGTTCATCGGGTTCACCGCGTTTCTGGTCTTCATGTCGGCAATGTTACTGCTGGAAATCAAACCGGTTTATCGCTATGAAGATATCGGCGTGCTGGACTTACGCGTCTGCTACAACGGTGAATGGTATTTCAGCCGTGAATTATCTTCGGATGCCGTGCAACAAATCCTCAGTTCCGACAGCGTAAGCGCACGGATCAAAAATCGCATTCAGTCGATCGTCAGCCATAAAGGTTTTGTCGATTTTTATGATGTGTACGATCTGGCTCGTCTCGAACAACAACAGCTGCCGGATCCCACCGGAACAGCACAGTTAGCTCATTAATCCCGCGTGTAAACATGGCCACAGGCCATGACGTTACCCTGTATGCTCTGATAAAATAGCGGCTGGACATCATTTTCGTGAATGAATCTGACAAGCGAAAAAGATGTTGAGCCGTGACAGGAGCGACTGTGGAACGTATCAAACTGACTATTCATCATCTGCACAAAATCATTTCGGGCGAGAAACAAGATGCTCAGGCGACCGCACGCATTTATGCCGGGGACAAATTGCTGCTGACTGAAACGATGACCGGGCAGGCGACGCATTTTGATCGCTTCATTAAAGCTGAACGCGATAATGGCAAACCTTTACGCGTTGAATGGGACAGCGACGGCAGCGCTGAAATGTCAGTTTCCCGCGCCGAAGTATGCCCCTGCTGTGGCGGTGACGTCTTACACGGTTGATTTAACCTGGCACTGTCCGCATGTAGAGTAAAAGCCGAACAGAGGTGCATGATGAAATTTATCAACAATGAATTTGAATACCGTAAATGGATTATGGATGAAATATTCCAGGCGAGTGCGGTAGGCGAGACCTCTGAGTTTGCCGATCAGGAAGTGGATGACTTTATCTTTGATGCGCGACCGGTGGCTTATCCGTGTGTGGCTGTCATGATCCAGACGCCGGGAGAGCCGGGCGTCTGTGAGCCGCGCTTCTTTTATAAAGAGCAAATCTTTGAGTGGGCGCATAAAATGGGATTTGGTTTCGACAGCTGAAGGCTGTGGGACACTCATGCGAAAACCCTGAGCGGGACTCAGGGCTTCCTGTTACCGGTATACTCTTACCAGTTTAGGCCTGACGTAATCAGACGTTTTTCCGGTCGATTTTCTCTTCGCCCCAGAAAAGATAGTCGTCCTTGGTTTTAGCGAAGGCGATAGGCAGAACCTCATCGTTTCCTTCTTCCCAAATTTTCTGCGCCAGCTTCTCGTCGTTTTTAGCCAGTTCGAAAATAGCCTCAGCGATTTCGTGAGACGTTTCACGGGTATTTGCCCAGGCTTTGATGTTTGACGTCGTCATCCGGTTCTCCTCGTATTTATCAGCAAAAAGTGTCTCCGTGACACCGTTGTATTCACTATAACTATGGTTTCCGAAAGGTGTTTATGCAAATCCTGCGGGTTTTTGTGGCGTGTCTGTAGCCTTTTATACGCCTTCAGGGCACAAAAAAACCGGCATCTGCCGAGGCGGGTCGTTATACTTAGGCCGATTTCGAACAATTAAGGTGATGAGAATGAGCGACGATATTTTTGATTTTGACATTGATGCTGCACTGGAAACCGCTGAAGTCAAAGCGGCTGAAAAAGCAGCGGAAGTGCCTGAAGCCGTTCAGGACGAAAGTGACTGCGAAGGTTGCAAAATCTGATTTTGTACAACTATGCAGCAAACAAAAAACCGCTTCGGCGGTTTTTTTGTATCTGTCATTTCTTTCTCTTTGCCGATTTTTTGCTGAATATCCTTTACTGACATAGCGTTGCAACCGGTTATCCGCAATGGCATTTTGACGCAAATGTAAGGGTAGCGTTAAGGCATTTTTTTTGGGATAAATTCCTATAGAACAGGAAGATAGCTGGCGGTACTTTGTCACCACCTGATAAGCAGGTCGTGAGGTTCACAATGAAAAAATTGATTTTAGTTCTCGCCGTTTTGCTAACTTTGCCAGCTATCGCACAGGCAGACGTCGAGCTCGGAGTTAATATGCCTGGCCTGTCACTGCACATCGGTGATCGCGACAACCGCGGGTACTATTGGGATGGGGGGGACTGGCGTCCGCCAGGCTGGTGGGATCATCATTATCGTGATGAAGGGCGTGGTCACTGGGTGTATTACGAGCCAGCTCCGCCACCACCGCCGCATTACTGGCATCACGAGCACTGGCATGAAGGCCCGCCACCAGGCTACTGGCGCGATGGACCTCCGGGACACTGGCGCGAAGGTCCGCCTCCGGGACGCTGGTAACAGTTTAAGATAGTCAGGGTAAACACAGTTAAACAGATTTAGGGAACAGGGTTGGCAGTGGCGATGCGAAGGCATCCCCAATGTCAGTTCTGTTCCTCTCAGTTCTTCTCTCAGTTCTCCTCTCTTTATTAAAATGCTTCTTATGAATTAATCACGTCATTAATAATAAAATTTAATCTATTTGTTCAAATTATATTTAATTCAAACATTTGCCATCTAATAACTAAATGTTCATAAAATGAATTTTTCAGAGTAATTGCTGCTTGCTAAAGGCCATTGATATGTTAATTTCTTGTTATATGAAATCAGCAATGGATGGCTCGAACGCGACGCGTGCCTGATGTCATAGTTGCACTTGATAACTGCACTTTAGGGAGAATTTTTTCAGGTTCGCAATAGGTCTTTTACCGAGATTATCCCTATGCAATTTATTAAAAATGATTATGAGTACCGGGTCTGGATGCTGAATGCCTATTTTTATCAAGATGATATGGAGGGGGATAAACTGCTGACCGATGAGGAAATGGATGATTTTCTCTTTGAATACCGGCCACAGGAATATCCATGTTTAGGCTCAGTAACGCCGTCGAAAGAAAGCTCGCTGGAACTGGATATCACTTTCTTTTATCGGGATCATATCAGTGAATGGGCAAAATCGATGGGGCTGATAAATACCAAGTAATACTTTTGCTAAATACTTATTTTCTTTATGAATAATGAAAAGCGCCGTCAGGCGCTTTTTGCTTTTATAACGATGAGTTAATCACTACAAGTTTATAACTACAGGCTTAATTGCCCCGGACTTCAACCAGCACCGGGCAGGGCGAATCTTCGATCACGTCGGCGCTGACCGAGCCTTTCATCATGCGACCAAAAGCGGAAAGCTGGCGGTGGCCGATAACAATCACGGAAGCATTGATCCTTGCGGCTTCCGCCACCAGCGCTTCACCCGCAGGCCCGACAATCAGATTACCTTTGGCACGGATACCCGCCTGCTTTAGGGTTGCCATGGCCTGACCGACGACAGCCCGGGCGGTGTTTTGCTCTGCTTCTGCCGGCGGATAATCAACAATTTCACCCGGTTCATCTCCGTTATCTTCCAGAGCATAAGATTCATCAATACAACAGGTAACATAAACGGTAGAAGGCTGGCCTTTAGCCAGCTGACAGGCAAGATTTGTGACAAAAGGCGACTGCTTTGATCCGTCCACCGCCAACAAAATGACATCAAACACGGGAACTCCTTTATTCATTTTTAGGGCTGTTATTTGTTCTCACTCAGCTTGCCGATTTCACCAATCAGGGCGGTTTTGCACTCCAGCAACGCTTCGCGGATTTGTGCTTCTTTGGCTGCGCGTCGGGCCGTCGGGAAAAGTACGGAGACGGAATACCTCCCCAGAATAGTATCTATTGCTACGGCAAGGGTGGTGACGCCGCTGACCGTTTCGCCTTCTTCCATCGCGATTCCGCTTTCACGCACAGCGGCAACTTTTTCCAGCAGGGAATCAAATGTGCGTACAGTATTTTCGGTTGCAGGTTCCAGAACCTCGCCCACCAGAATGCGGATTTCTTCATCCGTTTTCAGCGACAGCAGGGCGCGGCCGCCGGACGTGCTGTATATCGGCAGATTCAAACCGACCCGGGGAACCACGCGTAATTCCCGCTCGGCCACGATGCTGTGAATATTGGCAATCTGGCGGCCACTCGCACGCCCCAGTGAAACAGTTTCCTGCGTGATATCGCAAAGCTGACGCAGGAAAGGGGAGGCGATGGCAATCACATCAGTATGCACGGTGGAAACCAGTTTCAGCAGCGTCGGGCCTAAACGCACGCCGCCGCTGCCTTCTGAGCGCACTAAGCCTTCTTCGGCCAGCGCCGCGACGATGCGCTGCACGGTCGAACGGGGCAGGTCTACCTCATTGGCAATTGCGCCAAGACTCATGCCCTGCGGGTGTTTTCCCAGTGCATTGAGAATGGTCGCTGCGCGCGAGATAACCTGGATCCCACTGCTGCGTTCTTCGTCTGCCGGAATGTCCTGAGCCATCGTTTCTCCTTTTCCCCCACCGGTGATCCCAATCTGGATCCTGAGCGGTCAATGTAATGGCTCGCCGGGTTAAAAACAATTTTTAATCACATTGCAATACAGTGCACCGTATTATAGTATTTCTGATTGTATCGCAATGTGGTGCATTGCATCGAAATGTATGTGATCCATCCGATGTTTGAAGCTCACAGGATACAAACCTGCCTTTTCCTCTCACCGCACTTATAAAGCGGTGAAGTTAACGAGTTGATGAATTTATGAATCAGTCAGTCACGGCGGCACCTGCCGCCACGATGCCTGTTCCGCAGCCTTTCACCCTGAGACTGGTGATCGGGCTAATCGGCGTATTAATCGCCTCGCTCTGTTCAGGTCTTAACGACCGTGTCACTGATATCGCGCTCGCGGATGTGCGTGGTGCATTGAGTATCAGTTCTGATCAGGGTTCCTGGCTGATCGGTGCCTATCAGGCCGCGGAAGTGTCAGCCATGATGCTGGCACCGTGGTTTGCTATGACGTTTTCACTGCGTCGTTTTACTCTGTTCGTCACGACGGGCTTTCTGGTTCTGGCCGCGGTTCTGCCTTATTCCCCCAATTTGCCCGTGTTCATCGCAATGCGTGCTGTGCAGGGGATTTTTGGCGGTGCGTTGCCGCCGTTGCTGATGACTGCGGCACTGCGTTTTATGCCACCGCACCTCAAGTTATACGGGCTGAGTGCCTATGCGCTGACGGCAACATTCGGACCCAATATGGCCACGTCACTGGCGGCAATCTGGACGGATTACGTTGGCTGGGAATGGGTATTCTGGCAGGTGATCCCGCCGTGTCTTCTGGCCTTCGCCATGGTTGCTTACGGTCTGCCACAGGATCCGTTGCGGCTTGAGCGGTTTAAACAGATGGACACTGTCGGAATGCTGACCGGCCCCGCCGGGATTACATTGTTAGTGCTGGCGTTGCAGCAGGGCGAACGGCTGGACTGGTTCAACTCTCCTCTTATCACGCTGATGTTTTTTGGCGCACTCGGCTTGCTGACACTTTTCCTGGTGAATGAATGGCACCATCCGTTGCCTCTTTTCAAATTACAGATGTTGCGTCGGCATAATCTGGCGCATGGCCTGATCACGCTCTTCGCGCTGATGTTTCTCTTCTTATCCGGCTCGGCATTGCCTGCCAGCTATATGGAGCAAGCTGGCGGATTTCGCGCGGTACAGGTCGGGCCGCTGGCGCTGACCATAGGTGTACCGCAGTTATTGCTCGCACCGCTGGTGGCCTTCGTGCTGACCATGCGCTGGATAGACAGCCGCTGGGTGTTGGCCTGCGGGTTGGGGCTGGTGGGTTTGTCCTGTTTTCTGGGAACGCAGATCACCGGTGTCTGGTCGCGCGAAAACTTTTATCTGATCCAGATAATGCAGGCTTTCGGACAACCGATGGCGGTGCTGCCAATTCTGATGAGCGCCACCAGCGTGGTTCAGCCTCAGGAAGGGCCTTTTGCTTCAGCGATGTTCAACACTACCCGCGGGCTGGGCAGTGTCATGGGCGGTTCCCTTGTGGCCGTTTTTGTCAGCCATCGTGAACAATTCCATTCCAACATTTTACTTAATCATGCCGGCAGTGTGAGTTATCTGCTGTCCCAGCCTTATGCCGGCGACAGCACTTTCCTTGCGCCGCTGAACAGCACGGGTGCAGCGATTTCGACAGAAATCCTTGCTCAGTTTTCCAAAGGTGTGAAACGACAGGCGCTGGTGATGGGGATATCCGACACCTATATGGTCATCATCGGGCTGGCACTGTTCCTGGTTTTGCTGGTCGCCGTTTTGCCGAAAAGGACTTATCCCCCTCAGTCGCTGGTTAAGCGTCCCTGAATGCAGCATCACCTGACTATTTGAATTCACTATAAAAAAAACGAGAGATAAGAATCATGACGAAAACCTCATCCGTCCGCCTGAGCTGGCTGATTGCCGCTGTGGTGGTGATCATCCTGACGGTAGTCGCTTTCTGGATCCTCAGCGGCAACTCACGGCCTGTTACCGATGATGCCTTTGTATCTGCTGATTCCACGCTGGTCGCACCGCGGATTTCTGGCACTATCGCCGAGGTTTATGTGCAGGATAACCAGAACGTGAAAGCGGGGGATGTGCTGGCAAAAATAGACGACCGGGATTACCGCAACGCTGTGCAGACTGCGGAAGCTAATCTGGAAACAGCCAATGCGCAGATGCTAAGCCTGACCGCACAACTGGCTAAGCAGCAACAAACTATTTTGCAGGCGCAGGCACTGGTGAATTCGGATGCCGCAAGCATTGCCTATGCGCGCCAGAGTGCGGACCGCTACAAAAGACTGCTGCAAAATGGCTCTGGCACCGCCGATGCACGTGACGAATCCGATGCCAATTTACGTGCGAAACTGGCGTCGCAGCAAAGTGATATAGCTGCGGCACTGGGCGCTGAAAAGCAGGTGGATGTCCTGAAGGCACAACAGGCGCAGGCAAAAGCAGGAATCGATTCAGCGGCGACTGCGCTGGCGCAGGCTAAACTGAACCTTTCTTATACTGAAATTACTGCGCCGGTTGACGGCGTGGTCGGCCAGCGCTCGGTGCGTATTGGCGGATATGTCAGCGCGGGCACACGCGTTCTGGCGATTGTGCCGCTGAAGGACGCCTATATAGTGGCGAACTATCTGGAGACTCAACTGGGTGATGTGCAGACGCAGCAGCCGGTAGAAATTAAAGTCGATGCGCTGCCGGGCGTGGTGCTGAAAGGCAAAGTGGACAGCATCTCTCCTGCAACCGGCGTGACGTTTTCGCCGATTTCACCTGATAACGCGACAGGAAATTACACTAAAGTGGTGCAACGGCTGGCAGTGAAAATTGTGCTGGATGCGCATCAGCCTGATGCCAGTCGTCTGAAAGTGGGGATGTCGGTGATCCCGTCGATTCAGACAGCGCGCTGATAAAGCGCCGGCTCAGCAATTAAAAAGGCGGCTCTGCATCAGCAGGGCCGCCTTTTCTTTATGTCCGCTTCGCAAAAGGGATCAGGATGCCTGATTTTGAGGAGGCGTTGGCTCAGATGCGTTTTTCTTTGCCGGGTGCTGCGGTTTACCTGAGAACAGGAAACGCAGGATCGGGATGCGTTTATGAACCTCATAAAGGAAGAACGCGATACCAAACACAAACACCAGTCCCAGGAAGAAGCCCAGCCAGTCACTGTGGATTTTCGGCGTAATAAATGCACCGTAAATCAGCGTTAACGGGTGGTGGATCAGATAGATAAACAGTGATGAATTCACCAGATAGGTTATCCACGGCGCCTGGAAATTCAGCAGATAATGGCTGAACGAGAACACCACGTTAACCATCAGGATGCCCAGCAGGGTAGTGATGATGGCATCAATTTCCATCGAATACAGCTGCGGGGTATTTACATGCTGATTGAACATGTATGCCACGAACAGGAAGATGCTGACCACGCCCGCCGTTGCCGAAGGTTTCAGGAACAACTCTTTCAGCCAGGAGAATTTATAAGCAAACGCACCGATGATGAAAAATGGCAGATAAAACAACGTCTGCATAACGATGAAATTAAAAGCACCGTTTGAAAGTAGCTCAGGCGCAAAAAGATACAAGCTTCTGTTAAATACCGCGTAAATTAATCCGATGAACAAAAATATAATTGAGAGTTTTCCTAAGCTGTTTGTCCGGCTTTTTATAATTTGAATACGACTACTCTTAATTTCTTTAATGAATTTGAACAGGTAAAAACAAATACTGGTAAGAATAACTAACGTTAACAGGAACCATAAATGTGAGACCAGTTCCCAGACGGTGGCATTAATTTTCTGATAAAAACCCATGCTGTCCCAGCCGGAGAATTTATCAGTAAATTTCATCAGGAAATACAACTGCGGAATAGTGATGAGCGGGAAGGCCGCCGCCAGCGGGATGGCGACGCGCTCCAGACGTACCTTCAGCCATTGCTGGGGATTGTAGCGCTCATAGAGCATATAAGAAAAATACCCTGAGATAACAAAGAATACCTGCATCCGGAAGGCGTGAATGACATCATTGAATATTGTCAGGCCGTGAGAGGGTATTGCACTGTTTACCGCCCAGATATGACTGGAGTAAATCAATGATATATGGAAAGGAATACCCAGCAGCATCAAATATGCGCGGATGGAGTCTAAGAAGAACTCACGTTGTGGTTTTTGTTCTTTCATTACGTATCCGTGGTAGAGAGCTCATCCTAATTTTAGAGCGTGATTTGTCTTTAGGCCTAATTTTACCGGTAAGCAAAAATGACCCTCGTTGACATTAGTTTAGTTTCTAACCTTAAAACATGCTTTGTTATAGGACAAGTTATAGGACAAGTTTCCATAGCCGGAGTTTCAACGAATTGATATCCTTGTATCCTGTCGCGCTTAAACGGTTCATCAATGGCTGAACCATCGACTGCTCAAGTTGTCGGAAACCTGACACTTCCCTTAAAATAGTTACAGTTAACGAGTTAAGCGCGCGTAAAGGAGACAAGGTGTCGGATAAAAATTTTTCCATAGGGTCACGTATGATCAAAGTCCGTTTGCTAAGTGCCGCAGTGTTGATGACCATGTTCACCTCATCTGCCTGGGCTTTTTCTATAGATGATGTTGCCAAACAAGCGAAGGCATTAGCCGATAAAGGTTACGAAGCGCCGAAAAGCAATCTTCCGTCTCAGTTCCGCGATCTCAAATTCGCAGATTACCAACAAATTCAATTCAATCATGATAAAGCGTACTGGAAAAACCTGAATACGCCGTTCAAGCTTGAGTTTTATCATCAGGGTATGTACTTCGATACGCCGGTTAAAATCAACGAAGTGACGGCGAACTCAGTTAAAGAAATCAAATACAGCCCGGACTACTTCAACTTTGGCAACGTCAAACATGACGCTGACTCAGTGAAAAACCTCGGCTTTGCCGGCTTTAAAGTGCTTTACCCGATCAATAAAGCCGACAAAGATGATGAAATTATGAGTGTGCTGGGTGCCAGCTACTTCCGCGTCATCGGTAAAGGTCAGGTTTATGGCTTATCCGCGCGTGGTCTGGCAATCGACACGGCACTGGCTTCCGGCGAAGAATTCCCGCGTTTCCGTGAATTCTGGATCGAGCGTCCAAATCCGGATGAAAAACATTTAGTCATTTATGCGTTGCTGGATTCTCCACGTGCAACTGGTGCTTATCGTCTGGACGTTTATCCAGGCAAAGAAGCGACGGTGGATGTGCAGTCTCAGGTTTATCTGCGCGACAAAGTGGGCAAGCTGGGTGTGGCACCATTAACCAGTATGTTCCTGTTTGGCGCAAATCAGCCTTCACCGGTACTGAACTACCGTCCGGCGCTGCATGATTCCAACGGCCTGTCGATTCACGCCGGTAATGGTGAATGGATCTGGCGTCCGCTGAACAATCCGAAACACCTTGCGGTCAGCCAGTTCTCAATGGAAAACCCGAAAGGCTTCGGTCTGCTGCAACGTGGTCGCAGCTTCTCCAACTTCGAAGATTTGGACGATCGTTACGACTTGCGTCCGAGCGGTTGGGTTGAGACCAAAGGCGACTGGGGCAAAGGTAAAGTTGAGCTGGTCGAAATACCGACGGCTGATGAAACCAATGACAACATCGTTGCGTTCTGGACGCCGGAGCAATTGCCTGATGCAGGCAAACCGCTGAGTCTGAACTATCGTCTACACTTCACCCGTGAAGAAGAGAAGTTACATTCTCCTGATCTGGCGTGGGTTGAACGGACAATGCGTTCTACCGGTGATGTGAAACAGTCGAACCTGATCCGTGAGCCAGATGGCAGTGTTGCTTTCCTGATTGATTTCGTCGGTCCGAATCTGAAAGCACTGAAGAGCGATACGCCGGTGGCGTCTCAGGTCAGCGTTGGTGACAACGGTGATCTGGTTGAAAACTCCGTCCGCTATAATCCTGTCACTAAAGGCTGGCGTCTGACGCTGCGCCTTAAAGTGAAGGATCCGAAGAAAGCGATCGAAATGCGCGCTTCTCTGGCCAATGGCGACAAAACTCTGAGTGAAACCTGGAGCTATCAGCTGCCTGCAAATGAATAAGTCAACGCACTCTACTCAAGATTATGTAGAAGCTTTGCCGCTTACTGATGAACAGAAAGCGGCGCTCACTCAGCAGCTTCCCGTTGCTGAAGAGCAGGCTTTTGCAACCGTCCATCACCGCTTAGGCGGTGATGTGTCGGCCATCGTTGATGCTGCGGATCCTGATGCCCCTTTGGTGTCAGTCAAAGCACGTGTCAGCGCAAGCTGGCCAGATGCCCGGGAGAAGGGCACTCTGGACGAAGTCGATAACGAAGGCCGTACCATCGCCCGCGCGATGCCGCCGGTTAAACGTTCCAGCATGTTCCCTGATGTCTGGCGCACCAACCCGGTCGGTCGTTTCTGGGATAACCTGATGGGGCGCAGTGCGGCTTCCCGCCATCGTGCCTCAGAAATGCCTGAGTCGGAAAAGCGCTGGCGTCATGCCGGTTCTGTTCGTCGTTATATCCTGCTTATCCTGATGCTGGTTCAAACGGCGATCGCTACCTGGTACATGAAAACTATCCTGCCTTATCAGGGCTGGGCGCTCATCGACCCAAGCGATATGCTGAATCAGGACTGGCAACAGTCGGTTCTGCAATTGCTGCCTTATGTCTTACAGACCGGGATTCTGGTGCTGTTTGCGATTCTGTTCTGCTGGGTTTCGGCCGGTTTCTGGACCGCACTGATGGGCTTTTTGCAATTGCTCATTGGTCGTGACAAATACAGCATTACGGCATCGACTAAAGGCAATGAGCCGCTGAATCCGAACAACCGTACTGCGCTGATCATGCCTATTTGTAACGAAGACGTGGAGCGCGTTTTCGCGGGTCTTCGTGCAACGTATGAATCAGTCAAAGCCACGGGTGACCTGGATCAGTTCGATATTTACGTGCTCAGCGACAGTTACGATCCGGATATCTGCGTAGCGGAACAAAAAGCCTGGATGGAAGTGTGCCGTGACGTCGAAGGTCACGGGCGTATTTTCTATCGCCGTCGCCGCCGTCGTGTGAAACGTAAAAGCGGAAACATTGATGACTGGTGCCGTCGCTGGGGCGGGGAATATGCCTACATGGTTATTCTCGATGCCGACAGCGTCATGAGCGGTGAATGTCTGACCGGCCTGGCCCGTCTGATGGATGCTAACCCGAACGCCGGTATTATTCAGTCTGCGCCAAAAGCATCAGGTATGGATACGCTGTATGCGCGTTGCCAGCAGTTTGCGACCCGCGTTTACGGCCCGCTGTTCACCGCCGGTCTGCACTTCTGGCAGCTGGGCGAATCTCACTACTGGGGCCACAACGCAATTATCCGCGTGAAGCCGTTCATCGAACACTGTGCGCTGGCGCCATTGCCAGGCGAAGGTTCATTTGCCGGTTCCATCATGTCTCATGACTTTGTGGAAGCCGCGCTGATGCGCCGTGCAGGCTGGGGCGTGTGGATTGCCTATGATTTGCCGGGCAGTTACGAAGAGTTACCACCAAACCTGCTGGATGAGCTGAAACGCGACCGCCGCTGGTGTCACGGTAACCTGATGAACTTCCGTCTTTTCCTGGTTAAGGGGATGCACCCGGTTCACCGTGCGGTATTCCTGACGGGCGTGATGTCTTATCTTTCTGCTCCGTTGTGGTTTACTTTCCTCGCGTTGTCTACCGCATTGCAGGTCGTTCATACGCTGATGGAACCGCAATACTTCCTGCAACCACGTCAGTTGTTCCCGGTGTGGCCGCAGTGGCGTCCTGAACTGGCGATAGCCCTGTTCTCGACCACCATGGTCTTGCTGTTCCTGCCGAAGCTGCTGAGTATTGTGCTGATCTGGGCAAAGGGCGCGAAAGAGTTTGGCGGTGCATTCCGTCTGCTGGTTTCGATGTTCCTCGAGATGTTGTTCTCGGTACTGCTTGCGCCGGTACGTATGCTGTTCCACACCGTTTTCGTGGTCAGCGCGTTCCTTGGCTGGGAAGTTGTCTGGAACTCACCGCAGCGTGATGATGATGACACGCCATGGGGCGAAGCCTTCAAGCGTCATGGATCTCAGCTGTTGCTGGGTGCTGTCTGGGCTGCCGGTATGGCATGGCTGGACTTGCGTTTCCTGTGGTGGCTGGCGCCAATCGTCTTCTCTCTGATCTTGTCGCCGATTGTTTCGGTGTTGTCGAGCCGTGCAACGCTTGGGATTAAGAGTAAACGAGCCAAACTGTTCCTGATCCCGGAAGAGTACAATCCTCCGCGTGAACTGGTGGCGACTGAAGAATACCTGACGCTGAACCGCGAACGTAAGCTGCAGAATGGCTTCATGCACGCGGTATTTGATCCGGGCTTCAACGCACTGGCAACGGCGATGGCAACGTCCCGCCACCTGCTGCGCGATGCCGTTGAAAACGGTCGTCGTGCTCATCTGGAACATGCGCTGAAAACCGGTCCGAAGGATCTGGGTAAAGCGGATCGTCTGATTCTGCTGAGTGATCCGGTGCTGATGGCACGTTTACACTCTGCGGTATGGACGCAACCGGATCAGCAGGCATGGGGTGCATACTACAACCAGCTGCCTCGTAACGTACAGGCGTTCCCTGTTACGCAGACGCTGGAAGTAAAACCCGCCTGACTGACAGTGCAGGGCTAAAAACGGGCAGTATGTGCAAACATACTGCCCGTTTTCTTTATGCGTGAAGACAGGTAATCTTTAGCGGATTACAGTGTAAATTTTACCTCCCCTTAACATTGAAAGTGTCACGCGCGTGCTAAGCTCAGAGCGCAATTTTGCGCTAAAAAGCGTGCTTCTTTTGATTTGATTCGACAGGTTGTGTGAGTGATTAAACGGGTTGTTTTACGTGGATGTGTGCTGGCGTTACTGACCACTGTGCTTGCCGGATGTGGCAGTATTATCAGCCGTACCGTTCCGGGGCAGGGACATGGCAATCAGTATTATCCCGGCGTGCAGTGGGATTTGCGTGACAGCCCGTGGCGTTACGTCACCGTCATTGACGTCCCTTTATCAATGATTGTCGACACTTTTATGTTGCCGATTGATGCCCGCCACGGGCCTTATGAATGAATCTTAATCCGCGCCCTTAATCGATATCGCGGCCGGGATATTCGTCTTCATCATCCCATTCTTCCGCTGCGGCTTCACCTTCTTCGGTATCAAGCTGCGGCTCGTGCTGGAATTCGCCTTCATCCCATTCATATAACGTGGCTTCGTCATCCCACTCTTCTTCGAGTTCTATCTGATCATAGTCCTCGTCAAAGATAGCCTGCGCTGCCGCGCCGCTGCGGAAAGTCAGTGCGTCGACAGCTTCGCCTTCACCGGTGAAAAATTCTGCCTGCCACATGATATCGCCATCCTGCATGATGTATTTTTGCAGGTTGAACTGATCCGGAACGGGCTCCTCATCACCATGGATCCTGTCTTGCGCAGCTTCGAGAAATTCTTCGCGGGCGGCATCAATAGCTTCTTCAAGCGTTGCGTACATGCTCATTGTTGTCTCCTGGATTGAAAGTAAAATAGGGGTGCAGCAAATAGCGTTATTAATGAACAAGTAACGACCATCTGACAGTGAAAAACCTGATTAAATGATTGTTGTCGATAACTGGCAGGATGCAAGTTTTCAGACCAAATCAGTCGGATTATTTTCTGCTATTCTCAATTTCTTGCTGGTGATTTTCATCGGATAAAAAGAGAGACGGTACAAATGGTTTCACGACAGGCAGTTATGCGGGTGGCGCGTCCGACGGATAATCTCGAGCCGTTAGCGCGAATGTATTGTGAGGGGCTGGGTTTCGGGGAGATCGGCCGTTTTAGCGATCATCAGGGCTTTGATGGTGTGCTGGTAGGGCATCCGCATCACCATTATCATCTGGAGTTCACGCATCACCACGGCACATCGGTGGGGCGGGCGCCGACGCAGGACAATCTCCTGGTGTTTTATATTCCGGATAACGAGGAATGGCGTAGTCAGTGTGAGCTGATGTCAAAAGCGGGTTTTATCGCCGCGCCATCGTTTAATCCTTACTGGGATGAATGCGGTAAAACCTTTGAGGATATCGATGGTTATCGCGTGGTTCTGGCTCAGCGTGACTGGAGCGTCTAGAAACTTGCGTCAGTACAAGCTTTGCGACGCCAGCCAGGCGCTAGTCCGCCATAGCCTGCTTAGGCCGGCGTTGCAGGCACCAGTACGAATATCCCGCATTGAACAGCACGACCATCGCTGTGACGAAAAATACCGTACGGAAGCCGTAACTGGCGGATACTGCCGCGCCCAGTAACGGACCGGTGACGTTCCCGACATCGCGGAAAGACTGATTGTAGCTGAACACGCGTCCGGCAACCTGATTGGTACAGTTATAAATCAGCAGCGTCTGCACGGCGGGAAGCAGTGCGCCATCGCATGCACCCAGCAGAAAGCGCAAAATACCGAGTTGTAATGGCGTCTGGACAAAAGCCATGGGGATCAGGAGTAACACTGACAGCGCCAGCATCGCCACCAGAATTCGCTCCGGGCCAATCCGGTCGCCGAGTTTGCCCAAACGGGGCGCACTCATCAGCGCGGCCACGCCCGGTACCGACGCAATCATCCCACTGATGAACGCCAGATTTTGCGTATTTCCCGCCAGTTCACGCACATATAACGTCAGGATCGGCGCAATTGAGCCGGTCGCAATCTGAATAATCAACGTAGTGACGAAAAGACATAACACCAGCTTGGGGTTTTTCAGCGAAGCAAAAACTTGCTTACGGTTGAGCATGTCCTTTTTGTTCACCGGCACGAACTGCTCGCGGATGAAATACAGCGTCATCAGAAAACACAGGAATAACACGCAGGCGGTGATGAAGAACACCGGACGCAAACCGTAGCTGTCGGCGAGCAACCCCCCGACCAGCGGGCCGATCAGTGCGCCACTGACCGCACCGGTAGATAACGTGCCCAGCGCCCAGCCGCTTTTATTGCGCGGGATTTGGGTGGCGATCAGCGCATTGGCATTAGGGACGAATCCGCCAAGAAGCCCGAGCAGCGCACGCAGGATCAGGAATTGCCAGATATTTTGTGCAAAGCCCATCAGCGCCATGACAATCGCCATGCCCAGCGCGGAACGCAGCAGCATGATTTTACGGCCTTTACGGTCGGCGAGTCCGCCCCAGAAAGGCGAGGCGATAGCAGAAAACAGAAAGGTAATACTGAAAACCAGCCCCGACCACATATTCAGGGATTCATGGCCGGTAACACCGAGGGTTTCTATATACAAGGGCAGGAACGGCATGATCAGGCTGAATGCGGCACCGGTCAGGAAGCAGCCAATCCAGGCAACATACAGATTACGTTTCCAGTTTATAGGATCTGGTGCGATTTCAGGTTCAGGTGCCGGAGTCATAAAATACCGAAAAATGAGGTCAGGTTCGCTCTGGAATGACAGACGGAAACAAGACAGAGCACAAGTAACAATCAATTGGCATGATAATTATGCGCCTAATTATCATTCACTTCAATGATGTTAATGAACTGTAACAGTAAGAACTAAAATACAGGTTTAAAAAAATCGGGGAGTTAAGAAGATCAAACGGAGGGTGAAAAATGCAAAAAAAACGGCCAGCAACGAAGCTGACCGCGACAGACACAGATTTAATAACAGCCAGGTTGACGCAAAAAAGACCGATTAACGCAAGGCTTCGTTTTTCATAACGGAGTAACGGCCACTGCCCAGGAACATGATCACCAGACCGCCGAAGAAGTACATGGCTTCACCTTCCAGACCCCAGGCTCCGACTTCTGTGGTGGTAAAGAACTTACCGGCGACGACCAGGAACACAGCGACTAAAATATTGAAGGCCATTACCAGCGCAGCAGGGCGGGTGAAAATACCCAGGATAATCAGAACCGGCGCAATCACTTCGCCAATGTAAGCGCCATAGGCGATAAAACCAGGCAGACCGTCAGCCTGCAACATCTGGGCAATCCAGCCGACACCGTTTTCCATTTTAGCCACGCCATGAAATAAAATGAGAATGCCAAAAGTCAGACGTAACAGCAGCTTACCAAAATCCTGATGATCCATGGCGCGGGTAAAAGAAGCGTTCAGTTTAGCCAACATAATGTGTTCCTTTTGAAGGTAACATGCCCGGGTGCAGGCAGGGGGTCACGCGGCTCCAAGATCAGCGGAGTAATCACGTGGAGAAATTATGCAGAGAGTATTGGCCTAAACGGGATGGGATAAAATCTGATAACTTTGAAGATGTCTGTCAAAAAAACTGTCGAAGCAAATCAAAAAACCGGCAGAACCTGAGTCCGCCGGTTTGGTACGTTAATCCCTGAGGGCTTTATAGAGCGACGGTTCCCCTTGCGGGCGCGTTTTGAAGCGGCGGTGCAGCCACATATATTGCTCCGGCGCCTGGCGGATTTCGTTCTCAACCACTTTATTCATATATGTCGCGGCGACAATTTCATCATCCAGCGGGAAGTCAGCCACCTGAGGATGAATGATCATCTCATAGCCTTTTCCACCCGGCAGACGGCGCGGGGTGAACGGGATAATGGCCGGTTTGCCCATCCGTGCCAGCAGATAGGTGCCGGTTGTCGTGGCGGCTTTATCCACGGCAAAGAAAGGAACGAACACGCTGGCACGCGGGCCGTAGTCGTGATCCGGCGCATACCAGATGATGTCGCCCTGCTTGAGACTACGGATCATACCTTTGAGGTCTTTGCGATCAAGCATCCCTTTGTTCGAACGCATACGTCCTTTGGTCTGGATCCAGTCCATCAGCTTATTGTCGTGCGGACGGTAAACGCCCACGCCCGGGTTGTGAATGCCGAAAATGCGGGCGCCCAGCTCCAGCGTCAGGAAATGTACGCCTATCAGCAACACGCCCTGTTTGTTGTCACGTGCGTGCTGGATATGCTCCAGACCGCTGACTTTGAACCAGCGCTCTATACGCCAGTCCGGCCAGAACCAGGCCATACCGGTTTCAAATAAGCCCATTCCCACGGATTCAAAGTTTTTAACCACCATATCTTCACGCTGTTCCGGGTGCATGTCCGGGAAACATAATTCGATATTACGCTGCGCAATTTTATAGCGGTGTTTGAGAAAACGCATAGAGAAGCGGCCCAGTCCGGTGCCAATTCGATAAATGACCGGATAAGGTAATAATACCAGCGCATACAGCAAGCCCAGACCAAGCCAGGTGATCCAGTAGCGTGGGTGAAGCAACGATCGGTTAAAGGTCGGTACCTGAGTCATAGATTCTCTGCGTCAATGGATCGAAGTAGAAAGTTTATAAGCTCTGTCTAGTGCAGCAGCCTGCCACGGAAATACGTCCATATTTCGATGGGAATAAAAGTTGTTCGTAATTATTTGCAGTAAAGTGAAACATTGTGGCATTTTTTTTGGATGAGGTGAAAATTCACGGCACTAATACCTCATTTTACTTATGGATTGGGTGAATGGAAAACAAGTTGGTTTTTTTCTACTCATCCGTTTTGCTACGGTATACATCGCATCAAATATCAGCAGAGAAACGGTTTTGTCAATGAAACAGGCAGCCCTGAAGGCTGCCTGTTGTGCTTTTGTGACTGAGGGATTATTCCGAATGGAACAGACCTTTCAGCCCGTGAGGCTCGCTCCGCCAGTACTGTTTCGGCGCCGAAACTTTGGCGCCCAGTTTCGCGGCGGCATGCCACGGCCAGCGCGGGTTATATAAAATGCCACGAGCGAGGGCAATCATATCAGCCTGACCGGTGCCGATAATGGCTTCAGCCTGTTCTGGTTCGGTGATAAGTCCTACGGCGATCACTGGCATGTTCACATAACGCTTGATGCCGTCAGCGAAAGGCACCTGATAGTTCGGGCCAACAGCGATTTTCTGGTGCGGACTCAGGCCGCCGCTGGAGACGTGAATATAGCTGCAACCCAGCTTATCCAACGCTTTAGCCAGTTCAATGGATTGTTCCAGGTCCCAGCCACCTTCCACCCAGTCAGTGGCAGAGATACGCACACCGATCGGTTTTTCAGCCGGGAATTCGGCACGTATTTCCTGGAAGATTTCCAGCAGCAATCTCATACGGTTTTCCAGTGAGCCACCGTACTGATCCGTGCGCTGGTTTGACAGCGGTGACAGGAACTGATGCAGCAGATAACCGTGCGCACCGTGCAGTTCGAGCAGGTCTAAGCCCAGACGATCCGCGCGGCGGACAGTCTCAACGTACGCTTTTTTCAGCTCATCAATACGCGCCAGAGACATCGCCTCAGGTGCTTCAGTGCCCTCTGTGAAGGCAATAGCGGAAGGTGCGACCGTTTGCCAGCCGCCGGCGGATTGTGGGATTTGCGCGCCACCGTTCCACGGCGCAGCGCAGGAGGCTTTGCGACCGGCGTGTCCCAGTTGCAGACCCAGCGGCATTTTGCTGTTGGCGCGCAGGCCGGTAATCAGATCTTTCATTGCTGCTTCAGTGGCATCGTCCCATAACCCCAAATCCTCGGCAGAGATACGTCCTGCGGCTTCAACGGCAGTGGCTTCAAGGATGAGCAGACCGGCACCCGAGAAGGATAGCTGCCCCAGATGGGCGTGATGCCATGCAGTAGCTTTCCCCTCATCGGAGGAATACTGGCACATTGGCGCGATCACAATGCGGTTTTCCAGCGTCAGCTCGCCTAAGGTAATTGGTTCAAAAAGCTTACTCATATTTCATGCCCCTTAAAATTCAGCGTAGTGAAGAGTTCCCAAGGATGGGTGACATCTAAGAATAGGTTATCGCATTTAAAACATGGGCAATGAACAGCAGGTGTTTTTCTTATGACGAATTTGCAACGGAAGATGTCCTCGTTGTTGCTTTAATGTATAATCTTGCCGCTTCAAAAGTAGCTATTCGGTATCCAATAGTTAAATTTCCCTGAAAGACAGGAACGTACACCATGCCAGTGTTACATAACCGTATTTCTAATGAGGAACTCAGGGCGCGCATGTTGGCTGAAAGAGAGCCGCGCACCACCGTTTCTTTTTATAAGTATTTCCAGCTCGAAGATCCGAAAACCTTCCGCGATGCTTTGTATGTCAGCCTGACGCGTCTTAACGTGTTTGGTCGTATTTACGTGGCAAAAGAAGGGATTAACGCGCAAATCAGTGTTCCGCAGAGCAAGTTTGAGGCGCTTAAAACCGAGCTGTTTTCCAGCCATCCGGCGCTGGATCAAATTCGTCTGAACGTTGCGCTGGAAGACGACGGTAAATCCTTCTGGGTGCTGCGTCTCAAAGTGCGTGACCGTATCGTGGCGGACGGGATTGATGATGATTCTTTCGATCCTTCTAACGTGGGTGAGTACCTGAAAGCCGAACAGGTCAACGCCATGATTGACGATCCGGACACGCTGTTTGTTGATATGCGTAACCACTACGAATATGAAGTGGGGCATTTTGACAAAGCGATAGAAGTGCCATCGGATACCTTCCGCGATCAGCTGCCAATGGCCGTTGATATGCTTAAAGAAGACAAAGACAAAAAAATCGTGATGTATTGCACGGGTGGGATCCGCTGTGAAAAAGCCAGCGCTTATATGCTGCATAACGGTTTTAAGAATGTGTATCACGTTGAAGGCGGCATTATTGAATATGCGCGCCGTGCGAAAGAGCAGGGGTTACCGGTCAAATTTAAAGGCAAAAACTTTGTCTTTGATGAACGCATGGGTGAGCGTATTTCTGATGACGTGATCGCCCATTGCCACCAGTGTGGCGAAGCGTGTGACAACCACACCAACTGTAAAAATGACGGCTGCCATCTGTTGTTTATTCAGTGCCCGACGTGTGCGGCGAAGTTTGACGGTTGCTGCAGCGAAATCTGTATGACCGAACTGAAATTGCCGGTGGAAGAACAGCGTGCGCTGCGCGCTGGCCGTGAAAACGGCATCAAGATTTTCAATAAGTCCAAAGGCCTGTTGCAAACCACCATGCACATTCCGTCACCAGATAACGACTGATCTGCGTCTGAATGCTGAATGACAAAAAGCCCAGAACGGCATTCGCTGTTCAGGGCTTTTTTTGGCGCAGTGAATTACTTCTCCTGCACACCTTCCACGGAAATAATCAGCTCCACATTCTGAGACGCAGGACCCAGATCGGTGGTGATGCCGTAATCTTTCAGCGCGATAGTGCCCGCGGCTTCAAAGCCTGCACGATAGCCGCCCCACGGATCCTTGCCCTGACCGAGCAATTTGGCCTGAAGGGTCAGCGGTTTGGTGACGCCGTTGAGAGTGAAATCACCGGTGACTTCCAGATCCTCACCTTCTTTTTTCACTGACGTTGATTTGAACGTTGCCTGCGGATGTTTGCCGACATTCAGGAATTCAGCGCTGCGCAGATGTTTGTCACGTTCGGCATGATTGGTAAATACGCTGGTCGTGTTAATGGTCACATTCACTTTATCCGCCGCCGGATCTTTCTCGTCGAAAGTGAATCCGCCGTCAAAATCGTTAAAGCTGCCGTAGAGCCAGCTGTAACCTAAATGTTTGATACGAAACTCGATAAAGGCGTGCTGACCTTCTTTATCAATTTTGTAATTTGCTGCGGTGGCAGAACCGGCGGCCAGTAACAGGGATGCCAGCGTCAGACCCAGGGTGGTTTTTTTCAACATGGTTATTCTCCGTTTATCCATAATGTGAACAACATAAGTAAAGAGCAGAACGTTAATCGGATCAGCGCCCCAGCATGCGTGTCAGGGTGCTGTCGCGGTCAATAAAATGATGTTTAAGCGCTGCAAGCGCGTGGAACCCCGAGACAATCACAATGCCCCACGCCAGCCACAGATGCAGGGTGCCTGCAATGTCCGCCTGCTGATTCAATCCGAACAGCGTTGCGGGTAGTTCAAACCAGCCGAAGACGCTGACGGCCTGGCCTTCAGCAGTCGAAATGAGATAGCCACTGACAAGAATGCCGAACAACCCGATAAATAACAGAACATGAGCAAGCCACGCGCCGATCCGGGTTTTCGCGCTATAGCTTTCAAGAGGCGCAGGCGGCGGTGAAATAAAGCGCCAGGCCAGACGAAATACCATGGCAATAAATACCAGCACGCCAATACTTTTATGTATTTCCGGCGCACGGTGATACCAGGTGTCGTAATAACCCAGTCCGACCATCCACAATCCCAGTGCAAATAATCCGTAAACGGCCAGTGCAATAATCCAGTGAAGGATTACTGAAATATGACCAAACCGGACGGGCGTATTTTTCCACAACATAAACAGGCAACCTCGATTAAGGCTTTTTGTGGAAATTAAACATTTAGAAACATTCTGGCAAACTATTATTTCCAAAAAAGGCGATTAATTTTACTCTTTCATTATTTTTGATGTTTTTATCATGATCTTATTCAGTGCTTTCGTTTTATCTTCACGAAGATACGGGTTTTTGAGTGTAAGGCAGAGCCGTCAAGGGTTTGTCAGCTTTTGTCATCGACGGTAAAGTTTGCTTTTCTTCTAAAAATTTGAGTAAAAATAATGATTGCAACAGTGATTAATAAAATCGAATGCTTTTGGCTTGAGGTTTGTTGAATGGCTGAGGATACGGAATAACGCAGTATTTATGTCGGAAAGACTCAATGTTTCTTAAAGAAAGCGTAAAGACTTTTAGGGTTTTGTTCAGACCTGATCGAGATCAGCTTATGCAATAGGATGATATTTATAATCCTTTTTAATTCCGATTAGGAATATTTTTATTGTCTTATATTTGATGTTTCCTGATGAGGTTTCTTTCCCTGAATTCAAAGAGAGCGGCATCCGGCATCACATGGAGAGTGACACTATGTTTACTGCAACAAAACGGTTCACTGCAACAAAACGTTTTGCCGCCATTCCGGTACTGCTGACCTTATTCATCGCCCCGCTGGTCGTTCATGCTGCGCAGTCTCTGCCGGTAGTAACCGCGGCCACTATCGAAACTCAGGCTGACGGCGTTGGCCGTACTTATCTCGGGCGCCTTGAGGCTGTTCAGGCGGTGAATATCACCAGCAGGACGGAAGGATTTATTGCCCGCCGCGCCTTTGAAGAAGGGCAGTTCGTGAATGCCGGGGATCTGCTGTATGAAATCGAACCGGCCCTGCATCAGGCCGCGGTTGCTCAGGCAAAGGCCCAGCTGGACAGTGCGAATGCCACCGCGCGCCACGCCCAGACACATCTGAACCGTATTCAGCGTCTGGGAGATGCGCGTACGGTGAGTCAGTCCGATGTCGATACGGCGCTCGCCGCACGTGATACCGCCCGCGCTGCCGTGACGCAAGCCCAGGCTGCATTGAAAACGCAGGAACTTCAGCTCAGTTACACCCGTATCACCGCGCCCATTTCGGGGCGCATCGGCGTGAGTCATTTTCATACCGGCAGCCTGGTCAGTCCGGCCAGCGGTGTAATGACGGAAATTGTGCAACTTGATCCCGTCCGCGTGGTGATTTCGGTCAACGAGCGGGATGTTCTTAGCGCGACGCATACCAGCGGTGACCTCGGACAGGCATTTTCTGATACCCATATGGCTTTGTCCCTGCGCTTATCGGATGGCTCACCCTATATGAAAACGCCGGTGTTTGAGTCACTGGGTAACCGCATCGAAGCACAGACAGGAACATTGCCGGTCAGGCTGACGGTCGCCAATCCTGAGCATCGTTTATTGCCGGGCGGAACAGTCAATGTCACCGCCCAGCCGCACACAGGGGATCAGCTGCCGGTATTGCCGGCGCAGGCTCTGCAGCAAAATGCGACAGGATATTTTGTTCTGCTGGTGAACGCTGAACAGCGCATCGAGGCGCGTCCTGTCCGGCTTGGCGCACAAACTTCTCACGGCTATTTCGTGGCGGAAGGATTGCAGGGCGGCGAAAGTGTCGTGACGGAAGGCCTGCAACAGGTTCAGCCAGGCATGAAGGTCAGTGTACGGGACGCTTCTGACGTCTCAGCCGCCGCTGCTAAGAAAGGTTAAGGAACAACGATGCTTCAGCAATTTATCAAAAGACCCCGTTTTGCGGTGGTGATCGCGCTGGTGACGGCGCTGATGGGTGCCGTTGCACTGAAGGTGATCCCGGTTGAGCAGTATCCTGATATTACGCCACCGGTGGTTTCGGTCAGCGCCACCTATCCCGGTGCCAGCGCGCGCGATGTGGCGGAATCCGTCGCTGCGCCGATTGAAGCGCAGGTCAATGGCGTCAGTAATATGTTGTATATGTCGTCGAACAGCGGCAATAACGGCAGTTACACCCTGACCATTACCTTTGCCAGTGGAACCGATCCGGACACCGCGGCCGTGGAAGTCCAGAACCGTATTTCTCAGGTCAGCTCGCGCCTTCCGCCGGAAGTGCTAAGTACGGGTGTATCGGTACGTAAACAGGCGTCTAATATTCTGATGGGGATCAGCCTGCTTTCACCTAAGAATACGCATGACAAATTATTTATCAGTAACTTTGCCAGCATCCAGTTACGCGATGCGCTGGCGCGTATTGATGGCGTAGGTGATGTCCGGGTTTTCGGTTCGCGTGATTACAGTATGCGGATCTGGCTGGATCCGAACAAAATGGAAGCGCTGGATGTCAGCAGTATTGAAATCAGCACGGCTATCCGCGAGCAAAACGTACAGGCCGCTGCCGGACAGATTGGCGCGTCACCCAGTCCATCGATGCAGCAGCAAACCCTTACCATTAGCGGTGCCGGACGGCTGAGTTCGCCGGAAGAGTTCGGCAATATCATTGTGCGCAAGAATGCCAATGGCGGAACGGTTCGTCTGCGGGACGTCGCGCGAATTGAACTGGGCGCGCAGGATTATCAGGTCAATGCCACACTGAATCAGACGCCATCTGCGTTCCTGTCTGTATATCCCGCGCCGGGAGCGAATGCGCTGAATGTGGCCAATGCGGTGCGTGAAGAGATGACGCGTCAGGCGCGCAATTTTCCTCACGACCTAACCTATGAAATTAAATTCGACTCAACCCGTTTTGTCAGCGCTACGCTGGATGAAATCGCTGTTTCACTGGTGCTGACCTTTATCGTTGTTCTGACAATTGTGTATTTGTTCCTGCAAAGCTTGCGAGCGACATTCATCGTCGCGCTGACCATTCCGGTTTCGTTGCTTGGCACATTTGCTGTGCTATACGCCTTTGGCTATTCCGCCAATACGCTGAGTTTGTTCGCCATTATTCTGGCCCTGACGGTGGTGGTCGATGATGCCATTGTGGTGGTAGAAAACGTCGAGCGTCTGATGATGGAAGACCCGTCTCTCGGACGCGTTGCCGCCACCCGCAAAGCCCTGAAGCAAATTGCGGGCCCGGTAATTGCGACGACCGTGGTTCTGCTGGCGGTATTTGTCCCGATTGCGGTTTTGCCTGGCATTACCGGCGCCCTGTATCGTCAGTTTGCCGTTACATTGTCTGCTGCGGTGGTGCTTTCCAGTATCAATGCGCTGACGCTGACGCCGGCACTTTGCGCGACGTTGCTCAAACCGCGTCCTGAGAAACCCGCCCGCATTTTCCACCTCTTTAATCAGGGGCTGGACAAGGTGCGTGACAGGTATGTCAAAACCGCTGCGCGTTTGAGTAAACATGCCCTGACCAGCGTGGCGACGGTACTGGTCATAACCGGTGCCTGCGTGTGGGGCTACAACAGCCTGCCAAAATCTTTTCTGCCGGATGAAGATCAGGGCTACTTCTTCGTGAATGTACAGTTGCCAGATGGTGCATCCCTGAACCGGACTGACGCCGTGCTGGATCAGATGCAGGCTCTTCTGGAGAAGGATCCTGCGGTGGAAGATGTGATCGCCATCAGCGGCTTTAGCCTGATGAGCGGCGGAAGTGCGCCCAATACTGCATTCGGCATAGTATTGCTCAAACCCTGGGGTGAGCGCAGCGCAGTGGATCAGGTGATCGGTCGTCTGCAACCGGCAATGGCGGGCATTCCTTCCGCGATGATCATGGCGATAAATCCGCCGGCGATTTCCGGGCTGGGAACCGCTTCCGGACTGGATTTACGCCTTCAGGCATTGCAGGGGCAATCCCCGCAGGAACTGGCAGAAATTGGACGAACGATAATACAGGCGGCCAATCAAAATCCGCAGCTGAGCCGTGTCTTCACTACCTTCAGCGCCTCCGTACCGGAAATTGCTTTAAGTGTGGATCGCGACCGTGCCGCCATGATGCAGGTGCCCGTTGGCAGGATTTTCTCGACATTACAGACGTCTCTGGGCGGCGTGAATGTCAGCGATTTCATCAAGAATAACCGTTTGTTTAACGTGCAGATGCAAAATGAAATGGAAGATCGCCAGCGCGCGGACCAGATTTCGACACTCACTGTGCGCAGTGATAACGGTTCACTGGTAAGCCTTGGGAAAATGGTGGAGCTGACACCGTCTTTGGGCGCGCCCTTTATTACGCAATATAACCAGTTCCCGTCACTGGCGGTGAGCGGGGCGGCAGCGCCGGGCGTCAGTTCTGGTGAGGCCATGGCGCAGATGGAAAATATCCTCAGTGAAAAGTTACCGGCAGGATATGGCTATGAATGGAGCGGAATGTCGTTGCAGGAAATTCAGGCCGGAGGGCAGGCAATCCTTATCTATGCCGCGGCACTTCTGTTTGCCTATCTGTTCCTGGTGGCGCAATACGAGAGCTGGAGCATTCCGCTGGTGGTCATGATTTCGGTTATTTTTGCGGTATTTGGCGCTATCGGCGGCCTGCATTTAGCGGGATTAAGTAACGATGTCTATGCTCAAATTGGCATGGTGTTGCTCATCGGGCTGGCCGCGAAAAACGCCATATTGATCGTCGAGTTCTCCAAAGCGCGCAGGGAAGAAGGGGCATCCGTCCGCGAAGCCGCGCAGGAAGGGGCGAAACAGCGTTTTCGTGCTGTTATGATGACGGCCATTTCCTTCATTCTCGGCGTGTTACCTCTGGTAATGGCGTCAGGAGCGGGAGCCATGAGCCGTCATATTATCGGTGTCACAGTGTTTAGCGGCATGTTGCTGTCCACGACGGTGGGGATCCTGTTTATCCCGGCGCTGTATGTTCATATTCAGCGTTTACGTGAGTGGACGAAATCCCGCTAAAGGCATGAGGGAAAGAAATTTGCGAAAGACAATGGTGACAACTCAGGGGCTGAGGATCGTCGTGATGATGGCGATGCTGGTGGTGATATTTGCGGGCATTAAATCGGCAGCAGATATCATTGTGCCATTCATTCTGGCGCTGTTTCTGGCTTTCGTCCTCAATCCGCTGATTGTCTTACTGGGAAAATGGCGGGTGCCCCGGGCACTCGCGGTATTACTGGTTGCGACCTTGACGGTATGCCTGATGGTGTTTCTGACCACCAAGTTGCTGATGACCCTGAATGAGTTTGCCCGCACATTGCCGCAGTATCGCGGGCTGATTGCAGCAAAGCTGATCGAAATTGATACCTGGTTCCACTGGTCAGAATTTTCATTAACACCTGAACAACTGGCCGGCTATATTGATCCGGCCTTCATGCTCAATCTGGTCAGCAAGCTTATAAGCTATCTGTCTAATGCCATGGCGGGTTTATTTTTACTGCTTATGACCGTCGCCTTTATGCTGCTCGAAGTTCCGCAACTGCCTTATAAGGTGCAGCAGTTGTCCGAAGATCCGGGCAAGGGCATGGCGAATGTTCAGCGTGCGCTCGACAGCGTAACCCGTTATCTGGTGATCAAAACGCTGATCAGCGTGGTGACCGGGCTGGCGGTGTGGGCGTTGCTGGCCGTTATGGGGATCAGGTTTGCGTTTCTCTGGGGGATGCTGGCTTTTGCGCTCAACTATATCCCCAATATTGGTTCTTTTATCGCGGCAATTCCTCCCATCATTCAGGCATTTTTATTCAATGGCTTCAGTGAAGGTCTGATTCTGACCGGCGGATATATCCTGATCAATCTGCTGTTTGGCAGCATTATTGATCCGAAAATTCTTGGCCGCGGGCTTGGGCTTTCAACGCTGGTGGTGTTTGTATCGTTGATTTTTTGGGGATGGCTGATGGGGCCGGTGGGAATGCTGCTGTCAGTACCGCTGACCATTGTGCTGAAAATTGCACTGGAACCGACCGCTGCTGGTCACAAAATTGCCGTCCTGTTGGGCGACGGAACGCTGAAACGCTAATTTCAGTTTTGCTCTTCTATTCGCTGAGCGAGAATTTCGATGCTTTGAAGCGATATCAGTAATTGCTGACGGGCGGCTAGATCAAGCCCGTCAAACAATCTGTCGATGGCTTCCTGCTTGGGTTTTTTTACCTGCGCCAGTGCCTGTTTGCCGGCTTCTGTTAGCTCAAGCAATTGCGAACGGCGGTCAGTAGGATGGCGACGACGTACCAGTAAACCATCTCTGTCCATCGCATCTATCGCATCTGTGATCGTTCGGGGAGATTGCTGAAGCACGTTGGCCAGCTCAGCCGGACGGCAGGTCCCTTCCTGGGCAATTGCTGTCAGCAGTTTTTCGCGTGCCAGAGAAAGTCCCTGAGCGGACATGGCGGCGTCTACTTGTTTACGCATCAGCCGGATAACCGACAGCAGCGTTTCAGTGATCACCGCTGGAGTTGCATCGTCAGATGTGTGTTCAATCATATTGTGAGGCCGCTCAAAATTAGTCTGCTAACGTTGAGTTTATTGTATCCCTCCGCGGGGGGAGTGCAACCTGCCTGTGGCATGGAGTTAAAAGCACGACGGATAAAGTGGAAGGTTTGAAGCGGAGAAATAGTGATGACAAAGCCACTTAATACCCTGACTGAACAGGATATTAATTAGCTTTGTTGACTTAACTGTAGATTTTGTAAATCTGCTGAAGGTCATCTTTAATCTGACGACTGACGGGTGTTGCGGAAATATCATCGATCGGCCAGAACATATACTTGATGAGATTATAAACGAAGCAGAACTCCAGACGGTTACGGACTTTTATTTTTTGCGCCAGATGACGCTTATGGACATACACCGTACGGCTGCTGATATTCAATTTTCTGGCGATGCGGTAGTTAGGCATTTCCGACATCCAGTAACTCATCACCAGAATCTCCTGATCGCTGAACAAGGTTCTGGGGATCTTGAAATTATTGACTGGCATAAACGATTGCGGGTCTAACGCTATGTCTCGTAATAATGACGTCAGTGACTGTTTGTTGAGAATAAATACTTCGCGGGTAATCGGAATCGGAGTATCACAATCAGGATAATTCGCATCGATATAGCAGTATATACTTGCGCCGTGTCGATACTCGAAGAAGTTTTTTAATTCCTGAGACAATTCGGAGTTGTGACAATACTTCGTCATGTTAACTAAGATAATGTCTGGCTGAAATCCAGGGATTGATTCTAACGCCTGTGAAACATTCACTGCATCAATAATCTGGAGATTATTATTCTCAGCCAGATAAGAGAAAATTCCTAATCGGGTAAAGCCACAGGGTTCAATAATTGAGATTTTCATGTCACGTCCTTGTCATGCGTGTCATTACGCGATGGAAACCACTCCTGTGATTTCTGCGGCTAGCATAGTTTTTTTTCTATAATGCTGTCAATTCGGAAATACCAGACTATTGATCTCGTTCAAAGCGAAATTAGAAATAATCCTTACAGAAATACAATGACAACCATCGTTAAATATCAACGATGGTTGAAACATTTATACATTAACTGAATCTTGAGAGAGAAAAGGGTTTAAGATCAAAAGGAATAGGATGATTGTTAGCGAAGTGAGTAACTATTTCACCTAATACGCTGGAAAATTTGAACCCGTGTCCGCTTAACCCTGAAATAACCAGCGTGTTTTTCTGGTCAGGCAGTGTATCTATAATGAAGTCTTCATCTTCAGTCATATCGTAAGTGCATGATGCACCGCGCAGACTGACCCCAACTCCGGGCAGGAAATGTCGGAAAAAATTGAAGGACTCGGTACCATCCTGACTGATTTTGCCGAAAGGTGACCGTTCCTCCGGTTCTGTGATCCACTGGCCCCCGTTGTGTTTTCCTAGTTTCAGGGCATCTTTGACAGAGGGGAAACCGTAGTACTGATCGCCTTGCTGTGTCTCAAGAGTAAAGGCAGGGAAGTGGTTTTCCTCACTATAACGGCCATCTGCATGGAACCAGGCGAAAACTTTACGCAGAGGTTTAACCGGCAATTCAGGCAGAATTTTGGTGACCCAGGTTCCCGCAGATATCAGCATTTTTGCCGCACTGTAGACGCCATCCGCCGTAGTCACCTCAACGCTGTTCTCATGCCATTGAATACTTTCAACCGGGCAATTAAACAACTGCGCGCATCCGGCTTCTCGTGCCAGACGGATATATGCGGTGACGGCCATTTCACATTGAAGATAACCGGAGTCAGGCTCAAACACGCCCGAGTACCCGTCAGGTAACGTGAATAAAGGCCATTTATCGCGGATCTCGGCGGCGCTCAGGTTCTGTGTGTTCAGGTGATAGGTTTGTGCGCTGTGTTTTACATTGCCGATGAATTCAGAATTTTCGGGACCGATGTTGAGCACGCCGCTGCGATGAAAAATCTTATCGCCGCTCAGTTCTGCCAGTTCATTCCACAGCGTTTGTGCCCTGAGCAGCATAGGTACATAGCGCGCGCCTTCACCATAAGCATGGCGGATCAGGCGGGTTTCACCGTGATGGCTGCCTGCCTGATGGGGCGGCATTGAACTGTCTATCATCAGTACCTTCAATCCGGCACGTGTGGCGTAGTAGCCCGCCGCAGAACCGACGGAACCGCTGCCGACGATGATGAGATCGTAATCCATATTTAAAAATTCCTGAGGTGAGTTTTTTAACAAACAGGTTACAGGCATGATAGAGAGTTTACGACGGTGAAGGCAAGCAGGTCAGGGGCAAAGAAAAAGGCACCAGGATGAAATCGCTGGTGCCTCAGGCTGGCAGATTAAAATCAATGTTTTCGGTGATCACTGTATTCGTACTCGTTAGATTCTATCTTTTCAATGCCGGCTTCGAGAATGTTGATCAGTTGTCGGGCAACGTCGGTAGTTAACCACAAAGTTCTGTCTACCTGAGCATCCTCGGGTGTCTGGTCTTTTGAAGACAGGTAATGAAGACGTATCATCATGGCGTCATAAGAGTCGACGGTACTGATATCCCAACCAACAAGCGGGTGTGTCTGAATAACTTCATCATTTCTGTCCATATAGACCCCTTATATTGTAGTGACTAACGTGAGTGACTATCTGAGGATCAATGCGGCTCATTATCAGGTGAGCTTGTTCAGTATAAACAGTTAAATCGATTTATGGTGAGATTTGAGGGTATTAAATTGTAAATAATTTGTGGCGATTAATAATTCAGCAGAATAGTCCGAAGATTAACCAAAATTATTTTTTGGGGGAAGTGTGATTTATGCATTCCAATGGAATAAAAAACCGGACTGCGACGCCCGGTGAAATACAGAAATAGCCTTACGGCGTGGTTTTAATAAACCTGATTATTATAAATAGGGCAGAGAAGATGAATAGGTTTGCAGAAATTTCATAGTGTTACTCATCGTTCTGATTTGAAAACCAGTCGTCGGCACTTTCCCAGGTTTCCTGCAAAATTTCTTCGATCAGATCGCGATCAGTTTTAGCTCCGCCCAATACGGACAGGCTATTTGCTCCCGCATAACGGACCTGAACTTTATTTTCGCGATCAGTAAATTGTTTGTTAATTCTCTTACTCAATTCACCCGATAACGCGTCCAGCGCGCCAACAGGCAGAGGCTTGGTTTTATCGATTGTGACTTCAACACGCATAGGACCTCCTGAATAGATTTGACTGTATATTTATACAGTCAAATCATGATCAGCGCAAGCTACCGTGCTGAGAAATCGTATTTAGTACGATGTCACTTTCCAGTTCAGGGTTTGTCCCGCGAGGAATGGAACAACAGATTCGTTACCCAAAGCAATTTCTTCCGGCTGCGTCACCGACGTGTGCGTCAGTTCGATGAAATCTTCATTGAGCGGCAAACCATAGAAACGCGGACCATTAAGGGAGCAGAATGCCTCGAGATGCTGCAGTGCATTCATCTCTTCGAAGACGGTTGCATAAGCTGATATCGCGAGTGGTGCGTTAAAGCAACCGGCACAGCCACAGCTTGATTCTTTACGGCCTTTGGTGTGCGGGGCGGAATCGGTACCCAGGAAGAAACGGTCAGCACCGCTGGCGATGACTTCACGCAGTGCTTCCTGATGAACGTTGCGTTTAAGAATCGGCAGACAGAACAGATGCGGACGAACTCCGCCTACCAGCATATGGTTGCGGTTAAACATCAGATGCTGTGGCGTAATGGTTGCGCCCAGATATTGATTACCGGAAAGAACATACTGAGCCGCTTCTTTGGTTGTGATGTGCTCGAAGACAATTTTCAGCTCAGGGAACTGACGGCGAACCGGATCCATCACTTCATCGATGAAACGAGCTTCCCGATCAAAAATATCAACATGGCTGTGAGTGACTTCGCCGTGGATAAGCAAAGGCATGCCGATTTTTTGCATACGCTCGAGCACAGGATAAATCGTTTTGACATCCGTAACCCCATGCTGGGAGTTGGTGGTCGCATTGGCCGGATACAGTTTTGCCGCAGTGAAAACACCTTGCTCGAACCCGCGGGCAATTTCTTCCGGATCCAGAGAATCGGTCAGATAGCAGGTCATCAGCGGGGTGAATTTATGCCCGGAAGGCAGCGCGGCCATAATACGTTCACGATAGGCGATTGCCGCAGCGACAGTCGTTACAGGTGGCGTCAGGTTTGGCATGACAATCGCGCGACCAAAGACTTCACTGGTGAAAGGTAACACCGTGCTGAGCATTTCGTCATCACGAAGGTGAATATGCCAGTCATCTGGGCGGCGGATTTTCAAAACTTGCGGTGTTGCGGTCATCAGGCAAAACTCCGGCATTGAGAGACAAGATGTTGGGATCAGGTGCGGTAATGGGAGCATTAACGGCGGGGAACAAGAATAAGCGTAAAACCGTTGTGTTGCATCTGTTAAATAAAGTTCGTATTGAAATCAATGTATCGAAAGGTTCATAGTGGAGGGAGATTTTAGTCACCGTGCTTCATGGTGTGTGCCTGAAGCACGACAAAATAACGGGAGAACCATTATGGAAATCAGAGTTGTTGCCACAATTGTCGCGAAAAAAGAATTCAGGGCAAAAGTGACAGAAGCATTGCTTGACGTAATTGAGCCAAGTCGGCAGGAAGTGGGTTGCCTGCAATATGAGCTGCATCAGGATCTGGATAACGACGGCACTTTTGTTTTCTATGAGCGCTGGGCATCAGAAGATGCGTTGAACCAGCACAACAAGACCGAGCATTTTCAGCATTTCGCCAGAAGCCTGGAAGGGAAACTTGAGGAACTGACGATCCGTCGTCTGAAAAGTCTGGCCTGATTTTCATGGGGCAGCTAACTCGCCAATAAAAAAACCCGCCGAGGCGGGTTTTTAGTTTTGTGACACTGTCAGCTCAGCGGAATTACTCTGCTGGCATTTCCGGCTTAGTGGCAGGAGCCGTGGCAGTCGTTACTGCAGCATGGCCACCGGCAGAACCTTTGCCATCAAAGTTGAACTCAGGGCGAACCCAGTCACTTTGACGCGCGGGTTCAGGCACATAGCTAGGTGCTGGTGCTTTCGTCATAGGCGCTGTCGCGAAATGCTTGAAGCGAGGTGCAACAACCGCAGCTTCAGTCACTGCCGGAGCGTGCGCAACGGGGGCAGCCTCCACGGCAGGTTTTACTTCCGCAACCGGTTCTGCTTTCTCTTCCACTTTCACTTCAGGTTCTGCGACTGGCGCAGGTGCCTGAAGTTCAGGTTCAGCAAGCACGGCTGTCGGTTCAACGACTGCTGGCTCGTGCGCTTCAGGTGCCACTTGGACAACAGGCGTTTCTTCAACAGGTTCAGCTGTTGCAGGCTCAACCAATACAGGTTCGTCAGCAACAGGCTGTGCCGCTTCTGCAGGTGCAGCATCTGTAGCTGCTTCTTGCTGAGCAGCTTCAACTACTGTTTCTGACTGACCTACTGGCTGAGGTGCAACCTCTGCAGTTTCAGAAATGACCGGCGTATTTGCCTGGGCAATCTCAACTTGCTGAGTCAGTACTTCAGGTGCTTCTGCTTCAGTGTTCTGCTGCTCATGGGACTGATATTCAGAAGACTGATATTCAGAAGATTGGGCCACCGGATAGGTGATCCAAACTTTGCCAGACGCCATTTCCGGAGAAACGAACGCACCTGCCATTGGCATTGGCGACTGAGTCGGGTAACGCTCGTCACGGTAACGACGACGACGCTGACCGCTGACACGCAAGTGACGCGGAGAACGACGTGAACGACGCGGCATTCCATTTTCACGGGCGTTGTCATTCTGATTGTCTTCGTTGTCCGCTGTGTTTGCTGGTTCGGCATCAGAAGATTCTTGCTCAACCACGGCTGGCGCTGGTGCTGCCGGACGAGTGCCGGTGATCAGCAACTGAGCCGCAGCTTCTTCTTCATGATCAACTTCTTCAGATTCGAAGCGGATTTTCTGATTCAGCTGGCGACGCTGACGGCGCTGTGCTGGCTGACGGTCTTCCTGTTCAGTTTCATCAGTAACAACCGGTGCAACAACAACTTGCTCAACAGCAACCGCATCCTGAATCTTCTCTTCAGTTTGTGGTTTACGTTTGTCTTCAGAACGGCGACGCGAACGCTCACGACGAGGCTGTTGCTGCTGTTCTTCGCGAGCAGCAGTTTCAACTTCTTCGTTACGGGTTTCAGTAACAACCGGTTCCTGATTACGACGGCCACGACGCTGATCATCACGTTGTTCGCGATTATTTTCGCGGTTATCACGGCCTTCGCCACGATTATCACGATTGTTATCACGACCTTCGCCACGCTCACCACGATTACCGCGGTCATTGCGCTCGCCACGTTCACCGTTACGCTCACGGCGTCCGCCCTGACGACGCTGGTTACGGCGTTCGTTATTACGACGGTTTTCGGTTTCAGTTGCTTCCGTAGTCTCTTTTGGTGCTTCAACAGGTTTAACTTCCTGTTGTGGCTCCGGTGCGAACAAGCTCTTCAACCCGCTTAGCAGACGGCTGACAAAACCGGATTTTTCAACAACAGGCGCTGCCGGAGCATTCACTGTGGCTGTTCTGGTTTTGACAGGTTCTTCAGGCACAGCAGCCTGCTCGAAGCTGGAAGGAGGTGCTTCGCTTTGCAGCGCGAATGCAGCCAGTGCCGGTTGCTCAGGACGACGACGTTCAGCCGGCAACTCTTCAGAAGGTTGCAGCATTTCTGCTTCGTGGATCTGAGGCAGCAAGTAGCTCAGTGCAGAGATTTCTTCACCTTTACGTACACGCAGAACGTGGTAGTGCGGAGTTTGCATCTGATCGTTAGGTACGATCACTGCACGCACGCCACCCTGACGTTTTTCGATGGCATTCACCGATTCACGTTTTTCGTTCAGCAGGTAAGAAGCGATTGGCACCGGAACGATGGCATGTACTTCTTTGGTGTTTTCTTTCAGCGCTTCTTCTTCAATCAGACGCAGAATCGACAGTGACAGAGATTCGTTGTCACGGACGGTACCGGTACCTGCACAACGCGGGCAAATATGGTGCGTTGATTCACCCAGTGAAGGGCTCAGACGCTGACGGGACATTTCCAGTAAGCCGAAACGGGAAATACGACCAATCTGGATGCGGGCGCGGTCCTGACGAACGGCGTCACGCAGACGGTTTTCCACTTCGCGCTGATGGCGAACTGGCGTCATATCGATGAAGTCGATAACGATCAGGCCACCCAGGTCACGCAGGCGTAACTGGCGGGCAATTTCGTCAGCAGCTTCAAGGTTAGTGTTGAATGCAGTTTCTTCGATATCGCCACCGCGGGTTGCACGCGCGGAGTTGATGTCGATAGCGGTCAACGCTTCAGTGCTGTCGATAACAATCGAGCCGCCGGAAGGCAGACGGACTTCACGCTGGAATGCGGATTCGATTTGCGATTCGATCTGGTAGTGACTGAACAGCGGAATTTCACCGACGTACGGTTTAATTTTGCTGCTGAAATCAGGACGGCCCAGAGCGGCGATATGCTCTTTTGCCAGGTCGAGGATTTTCGGGTTATCGATAAGGATTTCGCCGATATCCGGACGCAGATAGTCACGGAATGCACGAACGATAACGTTACTTTCCTGATGGATCAGGAATGGGGCAGGGCGGCCTTCAGCAGCTTTCTTGATAGCATCCCAATGTTTGAGACGGAAAGTCAGGTCCCATTGCAGGGCTTCTGCGGATTTGCCGACACCGGCAGTACGCACAATAAGACCCATGCCATCAGGCAGTTGCAGAGAAGACAGCGCTTCTTTCAGCTCAGTACGGTCATCACCTTCAATCCGGCGGGAAATTCCCCCAGCGCGTGGATTGTTAGGCATCAGAACCAGATAGCTACCGGCCAGACTGATAAACGTCGTCAGTGCTGCGCCTTTATTTCCACGTTCTTCTTTATCGACCTGAACAATAACTTCCTGACCTTCGCGCAACACATCTTTGATGTTTGGGCGGCCGTGAGAAGAATAGTTGCTAGGGAAATATTCACGGGAAATTTCTTTCAGAGGGAGGAAACCGTGTCGTTCTGCGCCGTAATCTACGAATGCCGCTTCCAGACTAGGTTCAATGCGGGTGATTTTACCTTTGTAAATGTTCGCTTTTTTCTGCTCATGGCCCGGACTTTCAATATCCAAATCATACAGCCGCTGTCCATCTACAAGGGCAACGCGCAACTCTTCTTGCTGAGTCGCGTTAATCAACATTCTTTTCATCGTAACTTACTCATTATTATTCCATTATTGACAGAGCTGCGGGCAAAATGACCTCATGACCGGGTAAACCGTTGGCCCCGAGTCTTCTCGCAAATCGTCAACCTCACGGTTGTCGCTTGCATAGGGGCGCATTATTTCGGTAAGTCTGCTTTTGCTGTATTAAAGACACCAGCGTTATGAAAGCAGCACTTTTATTAGGGGAATAGCTTCTGAATTTAGGTTAACAGATCTCATTCCGTATGCCGGCCAAGCTGCAACCCGCAGCCCGCTAATTGCTTGATTTCACATTACGTCTTACGCCATTGCTGCGTTTTTGCGCGATCAGGCAAATCTATAATTCCTGCGTTTTCCCTAACTTAAGAGAAACAACGCCGAAAGTAGTTTCATTATTCCATTGCAGGCACTGTGATAGCAAGGTGACTTTTCCCATGCGGGTAAGATATTTACCTCTATGAGAGATGTGCCGCATTGTTTGAACTTTCGCTTTCTGTAAAAACAAAGGGTATAGAAGGGTTTTCCTCAGCAGTTACTGGTAAAGTAAGAGTTAAGCACATAAAAATCAGTGGCGCGAACCGTGCCGGATATTTAGAATCGCGAGCCATGAAAACTGAGAATCCAACTGTACAATTAATCCCCATCTCCGAAGACGAAGCCGGTCAGCGCATCGACAACTTCTTACTTAAAATCCTTAAGGGCGTGCCGAAGAGCATGATCTATCGCATCGTGCGTAAAGGTGAGGTGCGGGTTAATAAGAAAAGAATTAAGCCTGAATACAAATTACTTGCCGGTGATGAAGTGCGTGTCCCGCCGGTTCGCGTGGCAGAGCGTGATGAAGCGCCGGTTTCTGCGAAGCTGGATAAAGTCGCGGCTTTAGCAGATTGCATCTTATATGAAGACGACCATTTACTGATCCTGAACAAACCTTCCGGCACTGCCGTCCACGGTGGCAGCGGTCTGAGCTTTGGCGTGATCGAAGGTCTGCGAGCCCTGCGTCCGGAAGCGCGCTTCCTTGAACTGGTTCACCGTCTTGACCGTGATACTTCCGGCGTTTTGCTGGTCGCCAAGAAGCGCTCCGCCCTGCGATCACTGCATGAGCAATTGCGCGTTAAAAGTATGCAGAAGGATTACCTGGCGCTGGTGCGCGGTGAATGGCCTTCGCATTGCAAAGTGGTGCAGGCTCCGCTGCTGAAAAATATCCTGCAAAGCGGTGAGCGTGTTGTCAGGGTGAATGCGGAAGGAAAACCTTCTGAAACACGTTTCAAAATTGAAGAGCGTTATGAATTTGCAACGCTGGTGAAAGCCAGCCCGGTGACAGGCAGAACGCACCAGATCCGTGTGCATGCGTTGCACGCTGGTCACCCGATTGCTTTTGATGATCGTTATGGTGAGCGTGATTTCGATGCGAAACTGTCAGGAACGGGTCTGAACCGTCTTTTCCTGCATGCGGCTGCGCTACGTTTTGAACATCCGGCTAGCGGTGAAACCATGCGCATTGAGGCTCCTATGGATGCCAAACTGCGTAACTGCCTGAAAATTTTACGCGGCAAAGCAAACGCTCGTTAAAAAGATCAGCTTATAAAGAGGCGCACTGGTTGCGCCTTTTTTATGCCTCTCAATTAACGGCTTTCAAGCAATGGATTGATGCCGTGTTCGCGCAGTAAGGAGAGCAGGGCAATAAGTGGCAGCCCGATTAGCGTGTTTGGGTCGCGCCCCGTCAGACTGTCGAAAAGCGTAATCCCCAAACCTTCGCATTTAAAGCTACCCGCGCAGTCGTACGGCTCTTCGCGATGTAAATATCCGGTAATTTCTTCATCGGTCAATGGCCGGAAGGTGACGTCAAACGTTTCGCATAACGTCTGCGCTGTTTTTGCATCGCTGTTATAGAGACTCAGGCCGGTATAGAACGTAACCATTTTTCCGCTGGCTGCCCGCAACTGACGGAATGCATTATCGAAAGTGTGCGGCTTTCCGGTGATTTTTCCATCGATAAAGCAAACCTGATCGGAGCCAATGATCAGATGATGCGGATAAGCAGTAGCGAGCGTGTCGGCTTTGGATTGCGCCAGCCGCTGCACCAGTTCTGCCGGATTTTCATCGGGAAAAGGGGTTTCATCAATATCGGGTGAAGCGCAGGTAAATTTCAGCCCGGTTTTCTCCAGCAAGGCTTTCCGGTAGGCCGAGGTCGAGGCTAAAAGTAAATCTGGTGCAGACATAATCATAATTTTTTTTCACAAAGCGTAGCGTTATTGAATCACACATTTTAAACTGTCGTCCGCTGCGGAAGCGAATATTGGTGAAAGGTGCGGTTTTGAGGCCTTTTTCTTTGACTCTCTGTCGTTACAAAGTTAATATGCGCGCCCTATGCAAAAAGTAAAATTACCCCTGACCCTTGATGCGGTCCGCACTGCCCAGAAGCGTTTAGACTATACAGGTGTCTATACTGCAGATCAGGTTACGCGTGTTGCCCAATCAGTGGTCAGTGTGGATTCTGATATACAAACCTCATTGTCGTTTAATATCGACAATCAGCGCCTGGCTGTGATTACCGGCCACTCCGATGTTGCTGTGACTCTGGAATGCCAGAGATGCGGTAAGACGTTTGAGCATCAGGTTCACACAACATATTGTTTTAGCCCTGTCCAGAATGATGAACAGGCTGAGGCATTACCGGAAGCGTACGAGCCTATCGAAGTCGATGATTTTGGCGAAGTCGATTTGCTGGCAATGATTGAAGACGAAATTATTCTTTCACTGCCTGTCGTTCCGGTACATGAATCTGAACACTGTGAAGTGTCCGACGCGGACATGGTATTTGGCAAACTGCCTGAAGAGGCGGAGAAACCTAATCCATTTGCCGTATTAGCGAGTTTAAAGAAAAGTACTTAAGGAGTAAGGTCCATGGCCGTACAACAGAATAAACCAACCCGTTCTAAACGTGGCATGCGTCGTTCACATGACGCTCTGACCACTTCCACTCTGTCTGTGGACAAGACTTCTGGTGAAACTCACCTGCGTCACCACATCACTGCCGACGGTTTCTACCGCGGTCGCAAGGTAATCGGCTGATAATTGCCTGCAACTTATTCACGTGATAAGTGCTGGCAAGGCGATACCTTGACTCGTCTAACCATCGCGTTAGATGTAATGGGCGGAGATTTCGGTCCTTCCGTCACAGTGCCTGCTTCATTGCAGGCACTGATCTCTAATTCTGAATTAGATCTTCTTCTGGTCGGCGATCCCGACGCAATCACACCTTTCTTAGCCAAAGCCGATCCTTCTATAACAGAACGAATTCGGATAATTCCTGCTGAATCAGTTATAGCCAGCGACATGCGCGCGTCGCAAGCTATACGTGCCAGTAAAGGAAGCTCAATGCGTGTGGCGTTGGAACTGATCAAAAGCGGTGATGCACAAGCGTGTGTCAGTGCCGGGAATACCGGCGCTCTGATGGGATTAGCCAAAATGGTGGTCAAGCCACTGGATGGCATTGAACGCCCGGCGCTGATGAGCGTCCTGCCCAATCAGCAACGCAGTAAAACTGTGGTGCTGGATTTGGGGGCGAACGTTGAGTGTGACAGCACAATGTTGGTCCAGTTTGCCGTGATGGGTGCAGTAATGGCGGAGCAGGTGGTGGGTATCAGTAACCCCCGTGTCGCCTTACTCAATATCGGTGAAGAGGAAAGCAAAGGGCTGGATAATATCCGCGAAGCCGCCGCTATTTTAAAAAATACCGCACTAATCAACTATATCGGCTATCTTGAAGGCAATGACCTTCTGACCGGTAAGACAGATGTGATGGTGTGTGACGGCTTCGTGGGCAATGTTACGCTTAAGACCATGGAAGGTGTAATAAGGATGTTTTTGTCACTGTTAAAATCCTCCGGTGAGGGTGGCAAGAAGGCCTGGTGGTTGAAATGGTTGGGACGGATAGTCCAGAAGAAGTTGCTAAAGCGTTTTAGCCACCTCAACCCCGACCAGTATAATGGCGCATGTTTGTTAGGATTACGGGGCATCGTTATTAAAAGCCACGGTGGAGCAAACCAGCGTGCGTTTGCTGTTGCTATCGAACAGGCTGTGCAGGCGGTGCAGCGGCAGGTCCCTCAGCGGATTGCCGCGCGCCTTGAAGCTGTATTACCCAAGAGTGACTGATCGTACATGTATACAAAAATTCTCGGTACGGGGAGCTATTTGCCCGTGCAAGTTCGGACTAATGCCGACTTAGAAAAAATGGTGGATACCTCCGACGAGTGGATTGTCACCCGCACAGGTATTCGTGAACGTCGTATCGCTGCACCGGATGAGACTGTGGCCACAATGGGCCTGCACGCAGCAGAAAAAGCACTTGAAATGGCCGGCGTCAGCGCAAGCGACGTGGGTTTGATCATTGTTGCAACAACCTCATCTTCACATGCATTCCCGAGTTCAGCCTGCCAGGTGCAGAACATGCTGGGCATCAAGGATTCTGCAGCGTTCGATCTGGCCGCCGCTTGTGCAGGTTTTACCTACGCACTGAGCGTTGCCGATCAATACATCAAAAACGGTGCTGTGAAATATGCACTGGTGATCGGCTCTGATGTGTTGTCGCGTAAACTCGATCCTGAAGATCGCGGTACGGTTATTCTGTTCGGTGATGGTGCGGGCGCAGTATTGCTGGGCGCTTCAGAAGAGCAGGGCATCATTTCTACGCATATGCATGCGGATGGTCATTACGGCAACCTGCTGACGCTGGCCTACCCAAGCCAGACTGAGCCGGAAAAACCTGCTTATGTCACCATGGCGGGTAATGAAGTCTTCAAAGTCGCTGTGACTGAATTGGCGCACATTGTTGATGAAACACTGACCGCAAATAATCTCGACCGTACTGCACTCGACTGGCTGGTTCCGCATCAGGCGAATCTGCGCATTATCAGTGCGACAGCGAAAAAGCTGGGTATGGGAATGGACAAAGTCGTGGTTACGCTCGATCGTCATGGCAATACCTCTGCGGCCTCTGTGCCTGCAGCATTTGACGAAGCAGTGCGTGACGGCAGAATTCAGCGCGGGCAATTAGTGTTGCTCGAAGCATTTGGCGGTGGCTTTACCTGGGGCTCGGCGCTGGTACGTTTTTGATTTAACAGGATGATAAAAATGACAAAAATTGCAGTTGTTTTCCCTGGTCAGGGTTCTCAGACGCTCGGTATGCTGGCTGATTTAGCCGCTGCACATCCGGTTGTTGAAGAAACATTTGCCGAAGCTTCTTCGGCGCTGGGATATGATTTATGGCAGCTGGTGCAACAGGGGCCTGCTGAAGAACTGAATAAAACCTGGCAGACGCAGCCTGCGTTGCTGGCCGCTTCCGTCGCTATCTGGCGTGTATGGCAGCAGCAGAACGGCACTCAGCCTGTTCTGATGGCGGGTCATAGTCTGGGCGAATATTCTGCTCTGGTTTGTGCCGGTGTGCTGGATTTCAAACAGGCGATTTCACTGGTTGAACTGCGCGGCAAACTGATGCAGGAAGCGGTTCCGGCAGGTACTGGCGCGATGTACGCTATTATCGGTCTGGATAACGACGCGATTGCCAAAGCCTGTGAAGAGTCTGCTCAGGGGCAGGTTGTCTCTCCGGTTAACTTTAACTCGCCAGGTCAGGTTGTGATCGCGGGTAATAAAGAAGCGGTAGAACGTGCCGGTGCGGCCTGTAAAGAAGCGGGTGCAAAACGCGCTCTGCCTCTGCCTGTCAGCGTGCCATCGCATTGTGCGCTGATGAAGCCTGCTGCGGATAAACTTGCCGTTGCACTGGAAAATGTCACATTCAGCGCACCGCAGTATTCCGTGGTGAACAACGTTGATGTGAAAATTGAAACGTCTCCTGAAGCCATCCGCAGTGCGCTGGTACGCCAGTTGTACAGCCCGGTGCGCTGGACTGAGTCTGTCGAATTTATGGCAGCACAGGGCGTTGAGCAGCTTTTAGAAGTGGGGCCGGGTAAAGTATTGACCGGTCTGACAAAACGTATTGTTGACACCCTGACGGCGGCCGCTGTGAATGACACGGCAAGTCTGGCAGCGGCGTTAGAGCAGTAATAAGAGGATGAGTATGACCTTCGAAGGCAAAATTGCACTTGTTACTGGTGCCAGTCGTGGTATTGGCCGCGCTATTGCAGAGAAACTGGTAGCAGGCGGCGCGAAAGTGATCGGCACAGCGACCAGCGAGAAAGGTGCTGAAGCGATCAGCGAATATTTAGGCGAAAATGGCAAAGGTATTATGCTCAATGTGGTTGATTCTGCATCTATTGAGCAAGTATTGGCGACAATTCGAGCTGAATTTGGCGAAATTGATATTTTAGTTAATAATGCCGGCATTACCCGTGATAACCTTCTCATGCGTATGAAGGATGATGAGTGGCAGGATATCCTGGATACGAATCTGACTTCTGTGTTTCGGCTTTCAAAAGCTGTCATGCGAGCTATGATGAAGAAACGGTGTGGACGGATTATTACAATTGGTTCCGTTGTTGGCACCATGGGTAACGCAGGGCAGGCGAACTACGCGGCGGCTAAAGCTGGCTTGATTGGTTTTAGTAAGTCTTTGGCACGTGAAGTTGCTTCACGTGGCATTACTGTCAACGTCGTCGCTCCCGGCTTTATTGAGACGGATATGACAAGGGCGTTGACAGATGATCAACGCGCAGGCATTTTGTCATCAGTTCCAGCCAACCGGTTGGGCGATGCCAAAGAAATTGCCAGCGCCGTTGCTTTTTTAGCCTCTGACGAGGCCGGCTATATCACGGGTGAAACATTACATGTCAATGGCGGCATGTATATGATTTAAAAATTACGAAATTATTTGCGTTTTTTGCGGTAAAAACCGCAAAATAGAGCAAATTCGTGGTTTGACCAGCCTGGATTTAGTTGCATCTTTTTCAACATTTTATACACTACGAAAACCATCGCGAAAGCGAGTTTTGATAGGAAATTTAAGAGTATGAGCACTATCGAAGAACGCGTTAAGAAAATCATCGTTGAACAGCTGGGTGTTAAACAGGAAGAAGTAGTGAATGCTGCATCTTTCGTAGACGACCTTGGCGCTGATTCTCTCGACACCGTTGAGCTGGTTATGGCTCTGGAAGAAGAGTTTGATACCGAGATCCCTGACGAAGAAGCTGAAAAAATCACTACTGTTCAGGCAGCAATTGATTTTATCAACGCTAGCCAACAGTAAGCGTACATGCTTTAAGTTTAGATAGTTAGGCGGTCATTTGACCGCCTAAGTTTTTTATATCCCACGGTATTACTACTTTTTTCCCTCCCTGGAGGACACACGTGTCTAAGCGTCGAGTTGTAGTGACTGGACTGGGCATGCTGTCTCCTGTCGGCAATACTGTAGAGTCCACTTGGAACGCTCTCCTTGCCGGTCAGAGTGGCATCAGCCTGATCGACCATTTTGATACTAGTGCCTATGCAACGCGTTTTGCTGGCTTAGTAAAAGATTTTAACTGTGAAGACTACATCCCGCGTAAAGATGCCCGCAAGATGGACGCCTTTATTCAGTATGGTATTACTGCCGGTATTCAGGCGATGCAAGACTCCGGGCTTGAAGTGACTGCTGAGAACGCGACACGCATTGGTGCGGCGATCGGTTCTGGCATCGGCGGACTTGGTCTGATTGAAGAAAACCATACGTCATTGGTTAACGGCGGACCTCGCAAAATTAGTCCTTTTTTCGTTCCATCAACCATCGTTAACATGATTGCCGGTCATCTGAGTATCATGTTCGGGTTGCGTGGGCCGAGTATTTCTATTGCTACAGCCTGTACTTCTGGTGTGCATAATATTGGTCATGCAGCACGTATCATCGCCTATAACGATGCTGACGTGATGCTGGCAGGCGGCGCAGAAAAAGCCAGCACCCCGCTGGGTGTCGGTGGTTTCGGTGCAGCACGCGCGCTATCCACGCGCAACGATAATCCGCAGGCCGCAAGCCGCCCGTGGGATAAAGATCGTGATGGTTTCGTACTTGGTGACGGTGCCGGAATTATGGTGCTGGAAGAGTACGAACATGCCCGCAAACGCGGTGCAAAAATTTATGCTGAAATCGTCGGCTTTGGTATGAGCAGCGATGCTTACCATATGACCTCTCCACCGGAAGACGGTGCAGGTGCCGCGCTGGCGATGGAAAACGCTTTGCGTGATGCAGGCATTTCTGCGTCGCAAATTGGCTATATCAACGCGCACGGGACTTCTACCCCTGCGGGTGACAAAGCCGAAGCGCAGGCGGTTAAATCTGTCTTTGGTGCGGATTCTCACAAAGTGCTGGTCAGTTCAACCAAGTCTATGACAGGCCACCTGTTAGGTGCGGCGGGGGCGGTGGAGTCTATCTTCACTTTACTCGCGCTGCGTGATCAGGCCGTTCCACCGACCCTGAATCTGGACAATCCAGACGAAGGGTGCGATCTGGACTTTGTACCGCACGAAGCGCGTCAGGTGAAAGACATGCAATATTCACTTTGCAACTCCTTCGGATTCGGCGGAACTAACGGTTCCCTGGTATTCCGCAAGATGTGATTGCGACGGTGTATTATTGAGAAAGGCCCGTTAATCGGGCCTTTTTGCTGTCTGAATAAAAGCATTTGCTATGCGGTAAAGTGGAATCAAACGGCAGCTCAACGGAAGGAGTCTTCCCGCCATTTCGGCCTGCCGGTACGATAAAGTAAGAATGCTCCACTTGCTGCCAGAGGCCTGCTCACGCAGTCTAAGCGGTCGGAGAACGCTAACCCTGAAGTCAGGAGGAAGTAACCATGTGGATTAACGGTGCGGCGGCGACAACATTGCCAGCGGCAGACCGGTCTGTGCAATTTGGCGACGGTTGCTTCATTACGGCCAGGGTGTTGCGCGGTGAAATCCTGCTTCTTCCAGAGCACATTGCGCGGATGCAGCGCGCGGTGTCTGTTTTGCATATTGATGGCGTGAACTGGGCAGCTTTAGAACGCGAAATGATTCAGGCCGCAGGGCAACAGGAAGAGGCTGTCGTTAAAGCCGTTGTGACACGCGGGCAGGGTGGACGAGGCTACAGTTCGGCAGGATGCTCTGAACCGACCCGGATTGTATCTGTGTCCGCTTATCCGGCACATTATCACGCGTTACGGCAGCCCGGTGTAAAACTCGCCCTGAGCCCGGTGACGTTGAGCAAAAATCCGCTGCTGGCGGGCATAAAACACCTCAACCGTCTTGAGCAGGTGATGATCCGCCTGCATCTTGACCAGACGGACGCCCACGAGGCGCTGGTGGTTGACACCTCAGGTTGCCTGGTGGAATGCTGTGCGGCTAATTTATTCTGGCGGAAGGGGAATCAGGTATTTACACCGGATTTATCACAGTCGGGCGTGGATGGCGTTATGCGTCAGCACATTATCCGGCTCATTGAAAACTCGTCGTCCTGGACGCTGCACATTGTCAGTGAACCTGCCGACGTATTGTTTGATGCCGATGAGGTGCTGATTTGTAATGCCCTTATGCCGGTTTTACCCGTGGCACAGGCGTGCGGGTGGCATTACTCATCCCGAGATTTGTACAATTTTTTGCTCCAGAACTGTTAAAAAAGTGAATAAACAATGACAAACAAAAAGACCAAAATCTTCGCCGTTATTGTCCTGATCCTTGCAGGACTGGCGACGTTTGCCTACCAGAAAGTGAAACAGTTTGCGGATCGCCCGATCAATGTCAGCAGTGAAACGATCTTCACCCTGCCTGCCGGTACCGGGCGTGTGGTTCTGGAAACGCTGTTCATCGACAAGAAGCTGATGAAGCCCAATCCGTGGTTCCCATGGTTATTACGTTTAGAGCCCGAACTGAGTGAGTTTAAAGCCGGTACCTACCGTCTGGAAAAAGGCATGACCGTTCGCCAGATGCTGGAGTTGCTGAAAAGTGGTAAAGAAGCTCAATTTAGCATTCGTTTTGTCGAGGGCTTTAAGCTCAGCGACTGGATGAAGGTTTTAGATACTTCAGAGTATCTCAGGCATGAACTTAGCGGCAAAAGCGGTGAAGAGATCGCCGCGGCCTTAGGCATGACCGATACCAAAAATGCCGAAGGCTGGTTGTATCCCGATACTTACCATTACACCGCAGGCATGACGGATTTATCTCTGCTCAAACGCGCCCATGTGCGCATGGAAAAAACCGTTGCGGATATCTGGAAAGACCGCGCTGATTCGCTGCCGTATAAAACGCCTGAAGACATGGTCACTATGGCGTCGATTATTGAAAAAGAAACTGCCGTGAAAGATGAGCGTCCTGAAGTGGCGTCTGTGTTCATCAATCGTCTGCGGATCGGCATGCGTCTGCAAACAGACCCGACCGTTATTTATGGTATGGGTGATAAATACACCGGTAATATCACGAAGAAAGATTTAGAAACGCCGACCCCCTACAATACTTATGTGATCACCGGCCTGCCGCCTTCACCGATTGCGATGCCGAGCGAAGCCTCACTTCAGGCTGCGGCACATCCCGCAAAAACGCCGTATCTTTATTTTGTCGCTGACGGCAAAGGCGGGCATACTTTCAGCACTAACCTTGAGAACCACAACAAGGCGGTTCGTGTGTATATAGAGGCTCTTAAGAACAAGAATGAAAAGTAACTTCATTGTGATTGAAGGCCTGGAAGGGGCGGGGAAAACCACTGCTCATAACGTGGTGGTGGATGCATTGCGCCAGCACGGCGTAGAAGAAATTGTGTTTACCCGTGAGCCGGGCGGTACGCCGCTGGCGGAGAAATTACGCGATTTGTTTAAGCGTGGCGTAGATGGCGAAAAACCGACGGTCAAAGCCGAAGTGCTGATGCTTTACGCTGCCCGTGTCCAGCTGGTTGAGACGGTGATTTTACCCGCTCTGGCGCGTGGCGCGTGGGTGGTAGGTGACCGGCACGATCTCTCCTCACAAGCTTATCAGGGCGGCGGACGTGGGATTGATGCCAAACTAATGACCTCATTGCGCGATACCGTTCTGGGGGATTTCCGCCCTGATCTGACGTTGTATCTGGATTTACCTCCGGCCATCGGCCTGCAACGTGCCCGTGCGCGTGGTGAACTGGATCGTATCGAGCAGGAAGCCTTGCCTTTCTTTGAACGTACGCGCGCCCGTTATCTGGAGCTTGCCGCCGCTGACAGCCGCATTAAAACCATCGATGCCTCGCAGACTATTGAAGAAGTGAAATCATCGATCGAACAGACACTGAAAAACTGGTTTGACGAGCAGGCAACCCGGGAGCATTCATGAACTGGTATCCGTGGCTCAGCGCCCCTTATCGCCAGCTGACAGGGCAATATCTGACAGGCCGCGGGCATCATGCGGTGCTGATGCATGCCGCTGCGGGGATTGGGGATGAGGCGCTGGTATATGGTCTGAGCCGCTGGCTGCTGTGCCAGCACAAGGATGGCGAAAAGAGTTGTGGTTCATGCCACAGCTGTCAGCTGATGATTGCCGGCAACCATCCTGACTGGCATATCCTGCAACCTGAAAAAGGCAAAAACTCGCTGGGCATTGATCCGGTGCGTCAGCTCATCGAAACGCTCTACAATTATTCCCAACAGGGCGGCTCGAAAGTTGTGTGGATCCCGCAAACGGAATTGCTGACTGAAGCCGCAGCGAACGCCTTGCTGAAAACGCTGGAAGAACCCCCGGCGGGCACCTATTTCCTGCTCGGATGCCGCGAACCTTCGGCGTTACTGGCAACGATCCGCAGCCGCTGTTTTTACTGGCATCTGCCGGTGCCGGAAGAAGCGCTGGCGGTGCAGTGGATCAACCGTCAGCTCAGTGCTGATCCTGTCTCGATCAAAACCGCATTGCGTCTGACCAACGGTGCGCCGTTGTCAGCCATTGAACTGTTGCAGCCGGAACGCTGGAAGCAACGCGTGGCATTATGCCAGCAGCTTTATACGCAATGTCAGCAACAGGATATGCTTTCCCTGTTGCCGCAGCTTAATCATGATGACGCGCCGGAACGTCTGTACTGGCTGGCGACGTTACTGCTTGATGCCATTAAATGGCAGCAGCAGGCAGGGCAGTTCATCATCAACCACGATCAGCAGCCGTTAATTGCGTTGCTCGCCGGTGCGCAGTCCGGCGTGGCTTTACAGCAATCGGTGAGTGCCTGGATGCATTGCCGCCATCAGCTGCTTTCTATCGTCGGTGTTAACCGTGAGTTACTGCTGACCGAACAACTTCTTGAGTGGGAACAGATGCTTCAGGGCACGGTTTCTGCGTCGATTTTCAGTTCCGCGCTTTCCCGCTGAACCCCTTATTTGTCATGAGTTAAATACTATGTTTTTAGTCGATTCCCACTGTCATCTCGACAGCCTTGATTACAATGAGTTGCACTCCGGCGTGGATAATGTGCTGGAAAAAGCCCGTGAACGTGACGTGAAATTTATGCTGGCGGTGGCGACCACATTGCCAGGTTATCGCGCGATGACACAGCTGATTGGTGACCGTCCCGACGTCGCATTTTCCTGCGGTGTGCATCCGCTGAATATTGACGATGGCTATGATTTCGCAGAACTGCGTGAGCTTGCCGCCAGCCCGAAAGTGGTGGCAATGGGTGAAACCGGTCTGGATTATTTTTATCAGAAAGAAGCGCATCAGCTGAAACTGCAACAGGATTCATTCCGCGAGCACATCCGCATTGGCCGCGAGCTTAACAAACCGGTGATCGTCCATACCCGTGATGCCCGTCAGGATACGCTGGATATTCTCAAAGAAGAGAACGCAGGGGAGTGCGGTGGTGTTTTGCATTGCTTCACCGAGGATCTGCCGACGGCAAAATTCCTGCTGGATCTGGGGTTCTTTATCTCGTTCTCAGGGATTGTGACTTTCCGTAACGCTGAAGCGTTGCGTGAAGTGGCCCGTTATGTACCGTTGGATCGTTTGCTGGTGGAAACTGACTCACCGTATCTGGCACCCGTACCACATCGTGGTAAAGAGAACCAGCCTGCTTATGTGCGTGACGTTGCCGATTACATGGCCGTGCTCAAAGGTGTGAGTGTGGAACAGCTGGCTGAAGCGACCACTGCAAACTTTTCACGATTATTTCACATCGATACTTCCTCCCTGATCTAACCTTAGGCTTAGTCATATACGCCAGATTTATTTTACACCTCGTAATTAATCACCAGAATGAGGTATCGTGGCCCCGTTTTTTGCGGGGTCACTGGCGTTTATTTCGGATTAAATGTTGTAAATCGTGGGTTTTTTAAACGCTCTCACTGCATTTTTCAGAAAAACGTGACTGCCATCAAACATTAACAAAGGGAATTATTTTACCCTGCGTAAAAATTAAAAGGGGTGCTCAGACACCCGATAGCAAAGGGCTGTACGACCTTTTGCAAAGCGGTTAGTTATCAGGCTAAACCGCATGAAGTATCAAAAAGCATCATTACTCAGGAGCACACTCAATTATGTTTAAGAACGCGTTTGCAAACCTTCAAAAGGTCGGTAAATCGCTAATGCTGCCAGTATCCGTACTGCCAATCGCAGGTATCCTGCTTGGTGTCGGTTCTGCAAACTTTAGCTGGCTGCCAGTGATCGTTTCCCATGTTATGGCCGAAGCCGGTGGTTCCGTCTTCGCTAACATGCCTCTGATCTTTGCTATCGGTGTGGCGTTAGGCTTCACCAACAACGACGGTGTTTCTGCACTGGCGTCCGTTGTGGCATACGGCATCATGGTGAAAACCATGGCAGTTGTTGCACCACTGGTTCTGCATTTGCCTGCTGAAGAAATTGCAGCCAAGCATCTGGCGGATACCGGCGTACTGGGCGGTATTATCTCCGGTGCGATTGCGGCATACATGTTCAACCGTTTCTACCGCATCAAGTTGCCAGAATACCTGGGCTTCTTTGCTGGTAAACGTTTCGTGCCAATCATCTCTGGTATGGCAGCGATTATCCTGGGTGTGGTTCTGTCCTTCATCTGGCCGCCAATCGGTACAGGTATCCAGACCTTCTCACAATGGGCTGCTTACCAGAACCCGGTTGTGGCATTTGGTATCTACGGCGTTGTAGAACGTGCGTTGGTTCCGTTTGGTCTGCACCATATCTGGAACGTTCCATTCCAGATGCAAATCGGTGAGTACGTGAACTCTGCGGGTCAGGTATTCCACGGCGATATCCCACGTTACATGGCGGGTGACCCGACTGCGGGTAAACTGTCTGGTGGCTTCCTGTTCAAAATGTACGGTCTTCCAGCGGCGGCTATCGCTATCTGGCACTCAGCAAAACCTGAGAACCGTGCAAAAGTCGGCGGCATCATGATTTCCGCTGCACTGACTGCGTTCCTGACCGGTATCACCGAGCCAATCGAATTCTCCTTCATGTTCGTTGCGCCGATTCTGTATGTGATCCACGCGATCCTGGCCGGTCTGGCATTCCCAATCTGTATCCTGTTGGGTATGCGTGACGGTACCAGCTTCTCGCACGGTCTGATTGACTTCATCGTACTGAGCGGCAACAGCAGCAAAATCTGGCTGTTCCCAATCGTGGGTGCGGTGTATGCAGTGGTTTACTACAGCATCTTCCGTTTCCTGATTGCGAAACTGGATCTGAAAACCCCTGGCCGTGAAGACTCTACCAGCGAAACCACAGCGCAGGGCGGTTCTGAAATGTCTGCTTCTCTGGTTCAGGCTTTCGGCGGTAAAGACAACATCACTAACCTCGATGCCTGTATTACCCGTCTGCGCGTCAGCGTAGCGGACGTCTCCAAAGTTGATCAGGCTGGCCTGAAAAAACTGGGTGCGGCAGGTGTAGTGGTTGCTGGTTCTGGTGTTCAGGCGATTTTCGGTACCAAGTCTGACAACCTGAAAACTGATATGGACGAGTACATGCGTAACCATTAATGGTGAGCAATGTCTGGTTCTGATAAAGGAGGCTTCGGCCTCCTTTTTTCATGCCTGCGATTTGGAGGAACGGTTGCCGCTGCCTCTCGCTGGCGCTTTCTGCGTCAATTAAGCATCAAAAAGCGTAATCAGGTTGAAAGGAATGGAAATTCTAACCCATACTGCGTACAACGCTTTTTACTTTGTTAAGGACAGTTAAGATGGCCGAAGAGACAATTTTCAGCAAAATTATTCGCCGTGAAATTCCCGCAGATGTGGTTTACCAGGACGAACTGGTGACTGCATTCCGCGATATTTCTCCTCAGGCGCCAAGCCACATTCTGATCATTCCGAATACCCTGATCCCGACAATGAATGACGTGGATACCACGCATGAAGCCGCGCTGGGCCGGATGATGACGGTTGCCGCTAAAATTGCTGAACAGGAAGGGATTGCTGAAAGCGGTTACCGCCTGATCGTCAACTGCAACCGCGACGCGGGTCAGGAGGTTTATCATATCCATATGCATCTGGTCGGTGGCCGTGCATTGGGTCCATTGCTGTCACGTCAGTAAGGGTAAACATGCGTTTCCTGATGGCATTATTGCCGGTAATTTTGTTGACAGCCTGCAGCAGTAAGCCAGGCATTTCGCTCAATAATCAGCAAAGAGTGGTCATGGAGTCCCCCGTTCTGACGGCGGGTATTATCCCGAGTTCGCCATCCGTGTCTGATTCCGGTGGGCAGAAAAAAGCCATCAGTACACTGGATAATAACCAGCCACATCCTGTCACCTTGCATTACCGTTTCTATTGGTACGATAAGCAGGGACTGGATTTATTACCGATTGCCGAATCCCGGACCGTCACCGTGCCAGCCAACAGCAGCGTTGACATCAGTTCACTTAATGGCAATCTCGATGCGTACAGTGTGCGCATGTACCTTTATCTCTAAATTCCCGTACGGAGAAGGTTGATGAAAAAGTATTTTCTCATTGTGGCAATGGCCGCTTTGATCCTTGGTGGTTGTACTTTGCCAAACCAGCAACAAACCCAGCAGCCAGAACAACCACAGCAACCGCAACAGCCACTGCCGCCGGTCAATCCGCCAGTGCCAGAGCAGCCACCGGTTCAGCCGGTTCCACAGCCGCCAAAATTCGCGAATATTGACTGGACGGCGACCGTTCAGCCGATGCTGGCAAAAATGCTGAAATCCGATGGTGTGCAGTCCGGCAGCGTGTTGCTGGTGGATAGCGTTAAAAACAGCACTAACGGCTCGCTGCAAATGGCCAAAGCGACGGATGCCCTGCGTAATGCACTGGCGAACAACACCACTTTCCAGGTGGTTCCGGCAGATCAGGTGTCTTCGGCCAAACAGTCACTGGGATTATCGCCGGATGACAGCCTGGCGTCGGTCAGCAAAGCCATCGGTCTGGCAAACATCGTGAAGGCCCAGTACGTGCTTTACAGCACCGTGAGCGGTGATGTTAAAGCGCCGACCATGTCGATGCGTCTGATTACCGCACCAAGTGGCGAGATCGTCTGGTCAGGCCGTGGTGCAGTCCAGAATTAACGCTGAGCTTCTGCAATCAGAACTCCAACAGCTGATCGAAAAACATTATCCGGCGGTGAAAACCGCCGGATTTCGTTTATTACCGGTCGCCGGACTGACGGGGGAAAGCTGGAAAATTTGTTCGCCTGCCGGTGATTTACTGGCGCGGCATCAGTCTTTTGATAAGCGGATTGCGGGCGCTGACCGGCGACGAGAATCTGCGATTTTGCGGCATGTCGCGAGGCAAAGATCAGGCCCGTGTGTCAGACTTTATTCGCCGCCGTGGCTGATTGTTGACTGGATAGAGGGCACGCCGCATACGGAACAGACCTTCGCAACGCCCGCCACACAGCAGTCACTGAGCCGGACGCTGGTCAGGCTGCACCAGTTACCGCCTTCAGGCCACCGGCTGGATTTACAGCATCAGTTTGCACGTTACTGGCAACATATCGACCGGCGCAGACTCACGCCGCGCTGGTTGCGTTTACATCGCAAGATGATGTCGCAGACACAGCCCGTGCCGCTGAAACTGGCGCTGGTGCATATGGATATCCACGCAGGAAATGTATTGCATACGCCAGACGGCCTGCGGTTGATTGACTGGGAATACGCGGCGGATGCGGATGTTGCCCTGGAGCTGGCTGCGATTGATCGCTGCAATGGCTGGAGTACGCAGCAGCAAAATGTTTTTCTGCGTGAGTACATCAACGCGGGTGGCTATCAGGATATTTCTCTTTTGCAGCAGCAGGTTAACCGCTGGATCCCCTGGGTCGATTACCTGATGCTGATGTGGTTTGAAGTGCGCTGGCAGCAGACCTGCGAGCATAAATACCGTGAATGGGCGCAACCGTTGCGGCCGTGATAATCGTCTGAAAAATAAAAAGGAGCGTCCATTTTGTTAGGACCTGTAATGCTGGATGTCGTTGGCTTTGAGCTGGATGCCGAGGAACGTGAAATTTTGCAGCATCCGCTGGTCGGCGGACTGATTTTATTCACCCGAAATTATCATGACGTTGATCAGTTGCATGAACTGATCCGCCAGATCCGCGCCGCGTCCCACGACCGGCTGGTGCTGGCGGTGGATCAGGAAGGTGGACGCGTGCAGCGTTTCCGTGAAGGCTTCACCCGTCTGCCTGCCGCGCAGTCTTTTGCGGCCCTGAATGCGCCGCATGAAGCGAAGCGCCTGGCACAGGAAGGCGGCTGGCTGATGGCGTCAGAAATGATTGCTATGGATATCGATATCAGTTTTGCGCCGGTTCTGGATATCGGTCATATCAGCGCGGCCATTGGCGAGCGTTCGTTCCACGCCGAACCGCAGAAAGCGCTGGATATGGCAGAGCAGTTTATTCTCGGCATGCATGCCGCGGGGATGAAAACCACCGGTAAGCATTTCCCGGGACATGGCGCGGTCAGTGCGGATTCTCATAAAGAAACGCCGCGTGACGATCGCCCTCTGGAGGTGATCCGCGGGCACGACATGGCAATCTTCCGCCAGCTTAATGAACGTAAATTGCTGGATGCCGTCATGCCAGCCCACGTGATTTATACCCAGGCTGATCCGCGTCCGGCCAGCGGTTCACCTTACTGGCTACAGAAAATTTTGCGCAAAGAACTGAATTTCAACGGTGTGATTTTCTCCGATGATATTTCGATGGAAGGTGCCGCGATTATGGGCAGCTATCCGGAACGTGCTCAGGCTTCTCTGGATGCCGGTTGCGATATGATCCTGGCCTGTAACAACCGTCAGGGCGCAGTGAGCGTGCTGGATAACCTGTCTCCGGTCAAAGCTGAACGTGTTGCGCAGTTGTATCATCGCGGACTGTACAGTGGAAAACAGGCCCGTCAGGACCTGCAAAATTCCAGTCGCTGGAAAGACGCAAACCGTGAACTGACCGCGCTCGACGCCCGCTGGCAGGAACATAAAGAAACTGCCCGGTAACGTTTTTCAGTCCGCGTAAGGGTTTCAACGCACATTCAGGATGAGGTAAACGATGATTATCTATTTACATGGCTTCGATTCAACCAGTCCCGGTAACCACGAGAAAGTGTTGCAGCTACAGTTTATTGATCCCGACGTACGTTTCATCAGCTACAGCACGCTGCATCCGCGCCACGACATGCAACATTTGCTGAAAGAAGTCGATAAAGTGCTGCATGAAACCACCGACAAAAATCCGCTGATTTGCGGTGTCGGGCTCGGCGGGTTCTGGGCTGAACGTATTGGTTTCCTGTGCGGTATCCGCCAGGTGATGTTCAATCCGAACTTATCCCCGCAGGACAATATGACCGGGAAAATCGACCGTCCCGAAGAGTACGAAGACATCGCGACGAAATGCATCAGTGATTTTCGCGAGAAAAACCGCGACCGTTGTCTGGTGATTTTATCCCGCGAAGACGGTGTGCTCGACAGCAAGCAAACCGCTGAGAAACTTCATCACTATTACCCGGTTGAATGGGATGAACATCAGAGCCATAAGTTCAAGGACATCTCGACCCATCTTCAGCGGATCAAAGCGTTCAAAAACATCGCCTGATTTAACATTTCATTTCTGCAATATTTAAAAACCACTGCCCGAAAGCAGTGGTTTTTTATTTGGTTCATTCCGCGGGATGAAATCATTTTTCCGCCTGTTTTTCCTCTAACCTGCTGATTTAAATCCGTCAAAATACGTGCCATGTCCCTAAGTCAAATTAGCCAAATGAATTTAAATTGACCTATATCAATTTTGGTATGACCAAATCACCACGCGTGATATCCTCCGTCTCAGATACCGATTTAACTTAAGCAACCCTATGTAATATAAGGATAATATTTTTACTCTTATATAACAATTGGTTCACATTTGAGGGGGTCATTTTGACATCACCAATGAAGAAAATTGTGATTATCGGCGGTGGCGCCGGCGGTCTGGAACTGGCAACCAGCCTGGGTCATAAACTTGGCCGCAAGAAAAAAGCGGAGATCATTCTGGTCGATCGCAACCATAGTCATTTGTGGAAACCCCTGTTGCACGAAGTGGCGACCGGCAGCCTGGATGACGGCGTGGATGCGCTGAGCTATCTGGCTCATGCCCGCAATCACGGCTTTACCTTCCAGATTGGCTCACTGACTGACATCGATCGCGAAAATCAGACCATCAAACTGGCTGAAATCTGCGATGAGAACGGCGAAATGCTGGTGCCGGTGCGCGATATTGCGTACGACACTCTGGTGATGGCGCTGGGCAGCACCTCTAACGACTTCGGTACGCCGGGCGTGAAAGACAACTGCATCTTCCTGGATAACCCGCATCAGGCGCACCGTTTCCATAACGAAATGCTGAACCTGTTCCTCAAGTTCTCTGCCAGTTCCGATAAGCAGAAGAAAGTGAATATCGCGATTGTCGGTGGCGGTGCGACCGGCGTTGAGCTGTCTGCTGAACTGCACAACGCGGTCAAACAGCTGCACAGCTACGGTTTTGAAGGTCTGGACAGCGAAGCGCTTAACGTCACGCTGGTGGAAGCAGGTGAGCGTATTCTGCCGGCGTTGCCACCGCGTATTTCTGCGGCGGCACACAATGAGCTGACCAAACTGGGCGTGCGCGTTCTGACGCAAACCATGGTTACCAGCGCGGATAAAAACGGCCTGAACACCAAGTCCGGCGAATTCATTGATGCCGATCTGATGGTCTGGGCGGCGGGGATTAAAGCCCCTGATTTCATGAAAGAGATCGCCGGTCTTGAAACCAACCGTATTAACCAGCTGGTGGTGGAACCGACGTTGCAAACCACACGCGACCCGAACATCTATGCGATTGGTGACTGTGCGTCCTGTCCACAGCCGTCCGGCGGTTTCGTGCCACCGCGTGCTCAGTCAGCACACCAGATGGCCTCCCGCTGCTTTGCAAACATCATGGCGCAGCGCAAAGGGCAGAGCCTGAAACCTTACGTTTATAAAGACCACGGTTCACTGGTTTCCCTTTCACGCTTCAGTACTGTCGGCAGCCTGATGGGTAACCTGATGCGCGGTTCTATGATGGTCGAAGGGCGTCTGGCGCGACTGGTTTATATTTCGCTGTATCGTATGCATCAGATTGCACTGCACGGTTACATCAAAACCGGTCTGATGATGCTGGTCGGTGGCATAAACCGCGTGATCCGCCCGCGTCTTAAACTGCACTGATTCCGTTCAGCGACGTTTTTTTGAACGTCAGCTGAATCGTTTCGTACCTAAAAGCCTGTTAATTACAGGCTTTTTTATTTCTGATGCAATATTTATTACGTTACAAATACCCACACAGCACAAGATCACATCACTATTACTTTGTCAGCTAAGAATCCTCCGAAACGCCCCTCAGACAGGTCATTTTCCTCACTTACAGATTTCGTCTTATTGTTTGCTTACGTTTTGGTATGCACTATTGACAATAAGTTTACAGACGGCGTTTCACGCACGCCGGACCTCAGATGTGTTGTTGTCCGCTGAGGAGCGCCCTTGAAAGGGCGAATTGCGTGGTAACATTTTCGGAGGAAGTCCTGTGAACAAGTCAATGTTAGCTGGGGTCGGAATTGGTGTGGCTGCGGCGTTGGGCATTGCTGGCGTTGCGAGCATGAACGTCTTTTCGTCTGGCCCGCAATATGCGCAGGTTGTCAGCGCGACGCCAATCAAAGAGACCACGAAAACTCCGCGTCAGGAATGTCGTAACGTCACTGTCACTCATCGCCGCCCTGTGCAGGATGAGCATCAGATCACCGGTTCCGTACTGGGTGCGGTGGCGGGGGGTGTTCTGGGTCACCAGTTTGGTGGTGGCCGCGGACGCGACGTCGCGACGGTAGCTGGTGCGCTGGGTGGCGGTTATGCAGGTAACCGCGTACAAAGCAGCATGCAGGATAACGATACTTACACGACTCAGCAGCAGCGCTGTAAAACCGTGTATGACAAAGAAGATAAAACGCTCGGTTATGATGTGACCTATAAAATAGGCGATCAGCAAGGGAAGGTTCGTATGGACCACGATCCGGGCACTCAGATCCCGCTGGATAAAAGCGGTCAGTTGCAGCTTACCCGTTCGTAATCAACCGGTTAGTCTGTACAAAAAAGCCTGAGGCGTAAACCTCAGGCTTTTTTTATGGAATCAACCGTGCATTCAGTCCGTCGTGCTGAACTGCTTTACTCCATTTTTATGTTTAACGATATCGGCCATGACGGCCAGCGCGATTTCGGCGGGAGTTTTGCTGCCAATTGGCAAGCCTACCGGCGCGTGCAGACGGGAAAAATCATCTGCTGTGAAATCAGCGATGGTTTGCAGACGCTCACGGCGACGTGCGCTGTTTCGCTGCGATCCCATCGCACCGATATAAAATGCCGGGGTATTCACCGCTTCCATCAGGGTCAGATCATCCATTCTCGGGTCATGGGTCAGCGCAACAATGGCGGTATTCGCATGACAGCTTTTTTGCTCGAGATATTTAGCAGGAAACTGTTTTTCCAGACGAATATCCGCCTTAAGCGACGGCAGAAAGTTTTCCAGCACGTCCTCGCGGCACTCACATACCACCACTTCAAATCCCAGCGCGCAGGCAAAATCCGCGCAGTAAAGCGCGACACTCGACAATCCGGCAATCAGCAGACGCGGCGGGGCGGCCAGATGCAGGGTGATGCAATCATCATTGCGCATCACCTGAGTCGCATTATGATAATTCGTCAGTTCCAGATGATCGCAGGCTGCGGGCAGGGTAAGTGACTTGGTCAGGGCGTAATGTCCCGCCAGCGCCATGCCCATTCTTTGCAGATAATCCACATTACTTTGCGATGACGGCAAATACTCGATCAGCACATCCAGCGAACCACCGCACGGCAGGGCAATATTTGGCGTCAGACCGCCTTCTCCGTAGCGCACAATCTGGCTGGCTTGCTGATATTCGCCTCTCGCTATGCGTTGCAGGAAATCCTCTTCGACACAGCCACCGGAAAGCGAACCGCAAAAATGCCCCCCGGCTGTTGCCACCATCAATGCGCCGGGCGCACGCGGGGAAGAACCGTAAGTGTTCAGCACCGTACAAAGCCAGACCGGCTGGTGCGCCAGCCATTCCATCGCCTGAGAAATAACCTGATTATCAAGATGCTGCATGCGGGTGTCCGTTCTGAAAAAGCGAAGATTTGGGGAGTTGCTCCGGCAGATCGATATCTGCGATCACTGCCGGATTGTTAAAATTCAGTCGTAAAACTTCGCGTCCGCGCAAAAGATCCCGCGCGCCATGATCGCCGCGCAACTGCAAAAGTCCCTCACGCAACGGCCGGGAAAAACCGACCGGATGGCCCGGCTCATTTTGCCAGTATGGCCGTACCACCTGCGCCTGTTGCAGGCTTTTAGCAACCGCGGTGAAAACCTCTGCGGGAACAAAGGGCATATCCGCCAGATGAATCAGCCAGCCGTCCCATTCCGGCGTATCGCGTACGCCGGCAGCAATGGATTCACCGGTTCCGGCACTGCTGACGAGGGTAAAAGGCACGGCTTTACGTGCGCAACTGGCCTGAACCTGCACATTTTCCGGACGGGTGACCACATGGACTGATAAACCGCTGCCGGTTAACTGATTCAGCGTGGTTTCAAATACCGTGACAGGATTTTCTGCTGTTTGACTCAGAACGGCATTGAGCTTGTTTCCCTCGCCACCGGCGGCAGAAAACCGCTTTCCTGACCCTGCTGCGAGCAAAATAATTCCGGCCATTTCGCTTCTATCCCTTCTGGTTATTGTTTGCGCAACAGAAATGAATTATCGCACTTTTTTGCGCTCATTTGTGAACAAGATATTAAAAATGTGTTTCTCATCATAGCTTATAAGGTTTTGCGTACCTATAATCGCCCGCGAAAAACAGGATTTTCAGAATATTAGAAAGTGCTGAACAATAAAAAGACATAAAAGAATCAAAGGAATTTATGAGCAATTTCAATCCGTCCAGGCGGCGCTTTGTGAAAGGCGCGGTGATCGCTGGCGTCTCCGTTTATCTCGCGCCGTTGCACAGTCGGGCTTATGCCGCACTGTTCGAAGAAAAAATTCTGCAATCACCCCAGTGGGATGCACAAAACAAACGCGTCCGTTTCCGTATCGATGGCAAAGCGAAAGTTATGGGGCAGAAAGTCTTTGCCCGCGATATCCGCGCCAAAGACATGCCGCACTGGCCCCAGAAGCAGGCGCACGCCTTTATCCTGCGCGTAACTGAAGCCGATAAAATCTACACCGGTCTGGATCTCTCACTGCTTGGCGACGATCTTCAGCCCGATCAGCTGGTAACGGCCGACGTGCTGGCGCTCGACGGGCTGGCATTCCCGGCCTTTTACGGCGAAGACATGCTGCTGCCGGAAGGCAAGACGCCTGCCTATCTGGGACAAGCCGTGGCGATCCTGGTTTATCAGGATTTTGCCAAATTCCGTTTCGCCAAAAATGCATTGAAATTCAAGGACGGTGTGGTGCGCTACGGTGAGAAAACCGGGCCGCTGGAGCGCGATCCGTGGGGCACGTTCCGCTTTGTGCGCGTCGGGGGTGAAACCGCCTATGAAGACGATAAATTCTCCAGCCTGAAAGATATGCCGGTCTTTCCGGTGGGTATGCGCAAACACCTGCCGGTCTGGCCGGAAGGGCGCGAGGGCGGCAAGCTGGACGAGCAGGGCATGTTCTACGCGGGTGAAATGGCTGATGAACTGAAATCGCCTCCGCAGGACTGGCTGGTGATGTCGCGTCGTTTTACCACGCAATCCGTTGATACTTCCGCGCTTGAGCCGGACAACGCCAACGGCTGGTACGACGCGGCGACACAAACGCTGCATATGGTGGTGCCAACGCAGTCGCCGCAGGAAGTGGCGGATGAAATGCCGCGGATGATGGCGAAATCACACCGCACGGTGAAAACGCTGATTATGCATCCGTGCTACACCGTAGGATACGGCTCGAAAGATCACTACAACTTCCCGTATTACGGTGCCGTTGCGGCGATGTACGGTGACGGCACGCCGGTGCGTCTGGCTAACGACCGCTTTGAACAGTTCCAGTCAGCGCTCAAACGCCATGCGTTTGATATGAATTACGACATTGCCGTGAACCGTGAAACCGGCATGTTGCAGTCATTCCATGCGGCAATGACCGCAGACGGCGGCGGGCGCAGCAACTTCACGCCGTCGGTGGTGATGGTTGGCGCAACAGCGGCACAGTCGATTTACTACTTCCCGAAAAGTGATTTATCTGCCGTCGGTCTGGCCTCGCGCGCGCTCGATGCGGGTTCCGCACGCGGCTACGGTACGCTGCAAAGTATGGCCGCCACTGAAATGATGATGGATGAGCTGGCCGCTGAACTGAAGCTGGATCCGATTGCGTTCCGCATGCGCAACGTTCTGAAATCGGGCATGAAAAATACTCAGGGCGCCATTCCGGCGGGCGCAATTCGTGCCGATGAAGTGCTGGAAAAAGCCGCTGTTCATCCGTTATGGACAGAGCGTAAAAAGCGTAAAGCCGAATACGAAAGTCAGAATCCGGGTAAACGCTATGGCGTCGGTTTTGGTTGCGTGCAGAAAGATTTCGGCACCGGCGCGGAAACCTCTTTCGCCCGCGTGGAACTCAGTGAAAAAGGCGAAATCAGCCTGTGGCACAGTGGCGCGGAAATGGGCACGGGGATGTCGACGTCGCAGTCCGTTCTGTGCGCTGAATGGTTGGGGAAACCGGCTGAACAGGCGCATTTCTCGGTGACAGACTGGTCGGTATTGCCGGTGGAAACCAGCGGCGATCCGTACATTATGTCGCAGGAAGAGCAGGACAAGCTGCAAACTAATCCGCGCTGGTCGCCTTCTTACTGCTCGCCATCCAGCGCCAGTAACTCGGCCTATTACTTCTCTCACAGCACCCGCGAAGCGGCACGCCTGATCTTCGACAACGGCATCTGGCCAGCGGCGATGGCTATCTGGCAAACCGGCATTGGTGGCGGACAGGCTGCGCCTTATGTCGTGCGCAAAGAAGATGCCCGCTGGGTGGAAGGCGGTCTGACCGCTAACGGAATGCAAATTCTCAGCCTCGAAATGCTGGCGAAAAAAGTGTACGAAATGAAAGGCATGACCGGCGCAGCCGTTCACGTATTCAACCGCTGGCAATGGGCAGAAGCCGATTTTACCCTCAATAATGTGCGTCAGCGCATTCCGGTGGATGGCATGTCAGTGCGTCACGGTGCGGATCAATTCCAGACCCTGGCGCGTGACGCGGTGTATTACCCGCCAACTCAGCGTAACAACGCTTCTGTGACCTACTACAGCGCAGTCGGTACGCTGGCCGAAATCGCAGTCGACATTGCCACCGGCAAGGTCGAACTCCTGACGCATCATTCCATTATGGAGTGCGGCAATCTGATCGTACCTGAGCTGGTTTCCGGTCAGCTGCAGGGCGGGCTGGCAATGGGTATCGGTCACGCATTACACGAGTATTTACCGCTGTACGAAGACGGGCCGGGCAACGGAACGTGGAACTTCAACCGTTACCATTTGCCGCGCGCCAGCGATGTGGCGGTCTGGAAACAGACCAGCGATATCCTGCCTGCGCTGTCGGAAACCGATCCGCCGAAAGGCATGGCTGAAGTGGTGATGATCCCGGTCGTCGCTGCGCTGGTGAACGCCATTGCCGATGCCACCGGCCACCGTTTCCGTGATTTGCCTGTTCGTGCTGAAAATATTCGTGAGGTTTTACAATGAGCATTAAAACTCAGCCAATGACGCTGACCATCAACAATCAACAATACGGCCCGCTGGAGGTTCCTGAAGGCCTGATGATGATTGATTTCCTGCACGAGTATGTGGCGCTGACCGGTTGCCGTCTGGGCTGCGGTCAGGGGATTTGTCACGCCTGCGTGGCGATCGTCGACTATGAAAGTGGCACCAGCGAAGAAGTGCGGACCTGTATCACCGGCGCACATTTCTTCAACGGCAAAAAAGTGCGTACCGTCGAAGGGCACGCGAAAACCGATGACAAAGGCGAAGTCCACCTTTCTCCGGTTCAGCAGGCGTTTCTGGAACATTACAGTTTCCAGTGCGGTTACTGCACGCCGGGTTTTGTGAATGCGGCGACGCTGCTGCTTGAGCGTCTGGAAAAGCACCCGATCCCGCTGGCTGATCTCGAAGCGGCGATTAACGGCGCGCTGGAAAATCACATCTGCCGCTGTACCGGCTACGTGCGGTATTACGAAGCGGTACGCGATGTAGTGATGAAAACCCCAGGCCTGATCCGGGAGCATGCGTGATGAAAAAACGTCTTTTCCTCGCGCTGCTGGTGGTGATCATTATCGTGATCGCCGTGCTCTGGTGGCGGGAAAACCGCACGCTGGATGCGCCGGTGCAGAAAGTCACTGCGGATACGGCGCAGATTGAACGCGGTCGTTATCTGGTGCAGGCGTCTGACTGCGCGGCATGTCATACCGCTTCCGGCGGTGCGCCGCTGGCGGGTGGCTATCCGCTGGAAACGCCATTTGGCAAAATCTTTGGCAGCAATCTGACGCCTTCTGCGGACGACGGCATTGGCCGCTGGACGTCAGACGATTTCTATCTGGCGCTGACCAAAGGCGTGGCGCCGGGCGGACGTCATCTGTATCCGGCGATGCCTTACACTTCATATAAAGGTGTCACCCGCAAAGACTCTGACGATATGTATGCGTTTCTGATGACGCGTCCGGCGGTGGATCAGCCGGTGCCGGAAAACGAAATGCCATTCCCGTTCAACCAGCGTATGGCGATGATCGGCTGGAACCTGTTATTCCGTACCAGCGATCCAATGCCCGCCAGTTCTGAGGGAAATTCTGCCGACTGGCAGCGCGGTCAGTACCTGACAGATGTGCTTGGTCATTGCGGCGAATGTCATACACCTCGCGGCAAACTGGGGCAGATGGATACCGACAGTAACCTGAGAGGCGGTACGCTCGGACGCATTACCGCACCAGCGATCACCCCGGAGGCGCTGGCGCAACGTGGCTGGAATCCGGCGGATCTGAGCCGTTTCCTCGCGACCGGCATTGCGCCTCAGGGATCTGCCTTTGACGAGATGCATAAGGTTGTCGACCTCAGCACCCGTCATCTGACCGACGCCGATCACCGTGCGATCGTCACGTACCTGCTGGGCGACAAACCGCCGGCGGCGGTGCCGGTCAGTACCGGACAGGGCGGTAATGACGCCGGACGTATCACTTATCTGGATCAGTGTTCCGGTTGCCATATGGCCGATGGTTCCGGCAAACCGCACGTCGCGGTGGCGATGCAAAACAATGCCACCTTGCGCCAGCCGGATGGTCGTAACCTGATCGTTTCCGTGCTTGATGGTTTACCAGCGCAGGATTTCCCGAACGGTGAAAGCATGCAGTCGATGCCTGGTTTTGCGGACCGTCTGAACGATGCGCAAATTGCTGAGATGGTGAATTATCTGCGCGTGACCTTCGGCGGCCTGCCGGGGAATATTTCGGCGGACCAGGTGAAAGCGTTGCGCAAACACTGATTAATCAGCCTGATGAGCCTGTAAAAAAGCCCGGTGAATGATGAGTTCACCGGGCTTTTCTTTTTGCTTCGTCAGACTCAGATCAGATGTTCTGTAAACTCACTCAGCATGTCACCGACAAATTTCAGGCGTTTTGGGCGGTCAGTCAGATCCAACATAAACTTCAGTTTAGTCGGGCCGTCGAGACGATACACCTGAGGCTGTTTTTGCAGCAGACCGATCAGGAAGCCCGGATCGACACGGTTCTTATCACCGAATTCGATAAAGCCACCGCGCTCGTTACCTTCGATACGCCGGATGCCCAGCTCTTTAGCCTTCAGGCGCAGCACGGCAATCTGCAACAGATTGCGCGCGGCGTCCGGCAGCGTGCCGAAGCGGTCGATCAGCTCCACGCGCAACTCGTCCAGTTCACCTTCGGTCTTCGCGCTGGCAATGCGTTTGTACAATGACAGGCGGGTATTGACGTCAGGAATGAAATCTTCCGGCAGCAGCGCAGGCATGCGCATTTCGACTTCCGTCTGGCTGGTGGTTAAATCCTCCAGCGACGGCTCGCGGCCTTCCTTCAGCGCTTCGACGGCGTTTTCCAGCAATTCCATATACAGCGAGAAACCGATGCTGGTCATCTGACCGCTCTGGCCTTCACCGAGCAGCTCACCTGCACCACGAATTTCCAGGTCATGCGTCGCCAGCGCGAAACCGGCACCCAGGTCTTCCAGCGAGGCGATGGCTTCCAGACGTTTATGCGCATCAACAGACATGGCTTTCGGCGGCGGCGTCAGCAGATAGGCATAGGCCTGATGATGTGAACGCCCGACGCGGCCACGCAACTGGTGTAACTGCGCCAGACCAAAGTGATCGGCGCGTTCGATAATGATGGTATTCGCCGTCGGAATATCGATACCCGTTTCGATGATGGTGGTACACACCAGCACGTTAAAACGCTGATGGTGGAAATCATTCATCACGCGCTCAAGATCGCGCTCACGCATCTGCCCGTGACCGATAGCAATACGCGCTTCCGGCACCAGTTCGGCCAGACGCTGCGAGGCTTTTTCGATATTCTCAACGTCGTTGTAAAGATAATAAACCTGCCCGCCGCGCAGAATTTCACGCAGTATCGCCTCACGCACCACCAGACTGTCGTACTCGCGCACAAAGGTTTTGACCGCCATACGACGCGCGGGCGGTGTGGCAATAATCGACAGATCGCGCATACCGCTCATCGCCATATTCAGCGTACGCGGGATAGGCGTTGCGGTCAGGGTCAGGATATCCACATCGGCACGCATGGCTTTGATTCGTTCTTTATGGCGCACACCGAAACGGTGTTCTTCATCGACAATCAGCAGACCGAGATCTTTCCAGCGCAGGTCGCTTTGCAGCAGTTTGTGCGTGCCGATAATAATATCGACTTTGCCTTCGACGGCATCTTCCAGCACCACGTTTTGCTCTTTGGCGCTGCGGAAACGCGACATCATTTCGATGCGCACCGGCCAGCTGGCAAAACGGTCGCGGAAGTTATCAAAGTGCTGCTGTGCCAGCAGCGTGGTCGGCACCAGAACGGCCACCTGTTTGTTGTTGGAAACGGCAAGGAAAGCTGCGCGCATCGCCACTTCGGTTTTCCCGAAACCTACGTCGCCACAGACCAGACGATCCATCGCCAGCGGTTGCGTCATATCGGTCAGTACAGCATTAATTGCCTGAGCCTGATCCGGCGTGGTTTCAAACGGGAAAGCCTGACAGAACAGCTGATACTGTTCTTTGTCATGCTTAAAGGCGAAACCACTTTTGGCTTCGCGCTGGGCATAGATATCGAGCAGTTCGGCGGCAACGTCGCGTACTTTCTCTGCGGCTTTCTGCCGTGCTTTCGACCAGGCTTCACCACCCAGTTTATGCAGCGGCGCGCTTTCGTCAGCACCACCGGCATAGCGGCTGATCAGATGCAGGGATGACACCGGCACATAGAGTTTGTCTTCACCGGCGTAAGTCAGGATCAGGTATTCGGCAGTAATACCGCCGGTTTCCAGCGTGGTCAGCCCGAGATAACGACCGACGCCGTGCTCGACATGCACCACCGGCTGACCGGGGCGCAGTTCGGCGAGGTTGCGGATCAGCGTATCGGTATTAATCGACCGGCGGCTGTCCTGACGGCGACGCGCGACGCGTTCACCAAGCAGGTCGCTTTCACAGATCAGCGCCAGCTGTTTATCCGCATCCAGAAAACCGCGTTCACATGCGCCAATCATGATGTAACGACCGGCAGTATCGGCTTCTTCGATGCGGGTAATCAGCGTCGGCATCAGCTTGATGCGTGCCAGCAAATCCTGCAACGTTTCGCGGCGGCCTTCACTTTCTACCGAGAAAACCAGACTGCCCGCGAAGGATTCATTGAAGCGACGCAGGTTATCCATCGGCGTTTTATTCTGCGGCTGAACGGATAAATCAGGCAGCTTTTCGTAGCTCAGGTTAGTGTTCGCGGCTTTCTTCGGCAGCGAATCGGTGCTCAATTGCACGCGTGGCCACTCTTTGAGTTCGGCAAATAACGAATCAACGCGCAACCACAGATTTTCCGGTTCCAGCAGCGGACGCATCGGATCGACGCGGCGGCTTTCGTAACGCTGGCAGGCATCCTGCCAGAAACGTTCGGCGGCGGCTTCGAGGTCGCCGGTGTTCAGCAGCAGGGTATTTTCTGGCAGATAGCTGAACAGCGTGGTCAGCGGCTGGCTGAAAAACAGCGGCTGCCAGTATTCGATACCGGCCGGGAAGGTGCCTTTGCTGACCTGCTGATACACATGCTCAGCGTCGCGACGCACTTCGAACTTCTCGCGCCACTGGCTGCGGAACAGTTCGATGGCATTTTTGTCGGTCGGGAATTCATGTGCGGGCAGCAGATTGATGTGATCGACTTCGGTCAGCGTGCGCTGGGTATCCACGTCAAAGATACGCAGACTGTCGATTTCATCATCAAAGAAATCAATGCGGTAAGGTTCTTCGCTGCCCATCGGATACAAATCGAGCAGGGCGCCACGGGTGGCAAACTCACCGTGTTCCATCACCTGATCGACGCTGCGGTAACCGGCTTGTTCCAGCTGCGCACGCAACTTATCGCGGGAAAGTTGCTGGCCTTTTTTCATCACCAGCGCGTGACCGTGCAGGAACTCGTGCGGGCAGACGCGCTGCATCAGCGTATTCACCGGCAGAATGATGATGCCGCGTTCCATAGTCGGAAGCTGATACAAACTGGAAAGGCGCGAAGAAATGATTTCCTGATGCGGAGAAAAACTGTCGTAAGGCAGGGTTTCCCAGTCGGAAATGCTCAGGACTTTGTTTTCAGTAAACTGCTGGATTTCATCGCGCAGGCGCAGGGCATTCTGCATATCAGGTGCGATCAGCAGCACGGGGCCGGTATGGCGTTCACTGATTTGGGCGCATTCCAGCGCGCAGGCGGAGCCCGTAAGCTGGCCTAACAGGCGGGTGTCGCCCGGACGTTCAGGCAACGAATAACGATAATCTTGAGACATAGGCTGTTTTGAGTTCTCGTTTTGGCGGCTGTCGGAGGCCAATTTGCAGACCGTATCTTGCTTCGCTGGTGTCATCGGGGTCAACCCGTTGACGGTATAAAAGCGTCAACAGAGTCACAAAGTTAAACCGATTACTTTGGGTTAGTGGTTCCATAAAGCGGTGCTAGCCTTTATTATCCTTGATCACTTTAGTCTGCGCCACGCACTTATTTGCGGCCAAGCACTTAAAACGGATGTTATGTATCAACCTGTCGCGTTATTTATAGGTCTGCGCTACATGCGCGGGCGTGCTTCGGACCGCTTCGGGCGGTTTGTCTCCTGGTTATCCACCATTGGTATCACCCTTGGGGTGATGGCGCTGGTAACCGTATTGTCTGTGATGAACGGTTTTGAGAAAGATCTGGAAGGTAACATTCTGGGTCTGATGCCTCAGGCGTTAATCACCACGCCGGCCGGATCGCTTGATCCACAGAAAATCACCCATGATCAGGTGTCAGCGCTGAAAAGTGTTAACCGCGCCGTGCCGCTCACCACCGGTGATGTCGTGCTGCAAAGTCCCGGCAGCGTTGCCGTGGGCGTGATGCTCGGTGTCGATCCCACTCAGCATGATCCGCTCGCGAAATACCTAATTGGGGTTGCGCAGCAGGAACTTCAACCCGGTCAGTACAACATCATTCTGGGCGATCAGCTGGCGCAGCAACTCAAAGTGCGTCGCGGTGATCAGCTGCGTCTGATGGTCACCAGCGTCAGCCAGTTTACGCCGGTCGGTCGTGTGCCAAGCCAGCGTCTGTTTAATGTGATCGGGACGTTCTCCGCCAACAGTGAAGTGGATGGTTATCAGATGCTGGTGAACATTCAGGACGCCTCACGTCTGATGCTGTATCCGAAAGGCAACGTGACTGGCTGGCGTCTGTTCCTCGATAAACCGCTGGACGTCGACAGCCTGAGTACGCAAAAGCTGCCGGACGGAGCCAGCTGGAAAGACTGGCGCGAACGTCGCGGTGAGTTGTTCCAGGCGGTGCGTATGGAAAAAAATATGATGGGGCTGCTGCTGAGTCTGATCGTCGCCGTCGCCGCGTTTAACATTATTACGTCACTGGGCTTACTGGTGATGGAGAAACAAGCCGAAGTGGCAATTTTGCAAACGCAGGGCTTAAGTCGCCGCCAGATTATGGCGCTGTTTATGGTGCAGGGCGCCAGTGCCGGTGTGATCGGCGCGTTGCTCGGTGCTGTGCTCGGCGTGGTGCTGGCCACCCAGCTGAATACCATTATGCCGGCTATCGGGCTGATGCTTGATGGCGCGTCGCTGCCGGTCGATATCGAACCGGTTCAGGTTGTTGTCATTGCGCTGGTCGCCATGGCAATCGCCTTATTATCTACGCTTTATCCTTCCTGGCGCGCTGCTGCCACCCATCCCGCAGAGGCTTTACGTTATGAGTAATTCTTTATTATTGCAGTGTGAAAACCTCTGTAAGACTTATCAGGAAGGCAAGATGCACACCGACGTGCTGCGTGACGTGAGCTTCGCCATGCAGCCGGGTGAGATGATGGCGATCGTCGGGACGTCCGGTTCCGGTAAAAGTACCTTGCTGCATCTACTGGGCGGACTGGATTCACCGACGTCCGGCGAAGTGATTTTCAAAGGTCAGTCGCTGAACAGCATGTCATCTTCTGCCAAATCTGAACTGCGAAACCGCGAACTGGGCTTTATTTATCAGTTCCACCATTTGTTGCCTGATTTCACCGCGCTGGAAAACGTGGCGATGCCGCTGCTGATCGGCAAAAAGAAATCTGCCGAAGTGCAGGAGCGCGCGCTGGCGATGCTTGAGGCGGTTGGGCTGCAACACCGCAGCAATCACCGTCCTTCCGAGCTTTCCGGCGGTGAACGTCAGCGTGTGGCGATTGCCCGTGCGCTGGTGAATAACCCTTCGCTGGTGCTGGCCGATGAACCGACCGGTAACCTCGACCAGCGCAACGCAGACAGCATTTTTGAACTGCTCGGCGAACTGAATGTGCGTCAGGGCACCGCGTTTCTGGTGGTGACTCATGACCTGCAACTGGCCAACCGTCTGACGCGTCAGCTGGAAATGCGTGACGGCAAGCTGCAGCAGGAATCGATGTTGCTGGGAGCGAAGTGATGTCTGGCATTCCTTTTTCATTATTGATTGGCCTGCGCTTTAGTCGTGGGCGCCGCCGCAGCGGTATGGTGTCGCTGATTTCGGTGATTTCAACGTTAGGTATTGCGCTGGGTGTGGCGGTACTGATCGTCGGCCTGAGCGCCATGAACGGCTTCGAGCGTGAGCTGAAAGAGCGAGTGCTGGCGGTGGTTCCCCATGGCGAAATCCGTCCGGTGAACCAGCCGTTTAACAACTGGCAGGGCGTTCTGGATCGTGTGGAAAAAGTGCCGGGCATTGTGGCCGCCGCGCCGTATATCCAGTTCAATGGCCTGATCGAGCACGGTGCCAAACTGCGCGCTATCCAGCTTAAAGGTGTGGATCCGCAGAGCGAACCGCGTGTCAGTGCCGCGCCGAAATTTGTACAAAACAATGCATGGCAGAACTTTAAAGCCGGTCAGCAACAGCTGATCCTCGGTAAAGGCGTTGCCGATGCGGTGGGTGTGAAGCAGGGCGACTGGGTGACGGTGATGATCCCTAACAGTGACCCGGAAATGAAACTGTTGCAGCCAAAACGCATCCGTTTGCAGGTCGCCGGGATTTTGCAGCTCAGCGGACAGCTTGACCACAGTCTGGGCATGGTGCCGCTGGCCGATGCGCAGCAATATCAGGATATGGGCAGCAGCGTGACCGGCATTGATATCAAAGTGAATGATGTCTTTGCGGCGCAAAAATTAGTCCATGATGCGGGTGAAGTGACGCAGGCTTATGTCTACATTAGTAGTTGGATCGGCACATACGGCTATATGTACCGCGATATCCAGATGGTCCGCGCCATCATGTATATGGCGATGGTGCTGGTGATCGGCGTAGCCTGTTTCAACATTGTGTCTACGCTGGTGATGGCAGTGAAAGATAAAAGCAGCGATATTGCGATTTTGCGCACACTGGGCGCAAAAGACGGGCTTATCCGCGCGGTCTTCATCTGGTACGGTTTACTGGCCGGGCTGGTGGGCAGCGTGGCGGGTGTGGTGATTGGCGTGATTGCGGCTTTTCAGCTGACCAACATCGTTAACTTTTTGCAAAAGCTCACCGGCCATCAGTTCCTGTCGGGCGATATTTATTTCATCGACTTCCTGCCATCTGAAGTTCACTGGCTGGATGTTGCGGGCGTGCTGGTCACCGCCCTGATCCTGAGCCTGCTGGCGAGCTGGTATCCGGCGCGTCGTGCAAGCCGTATTGATCCTGCCCGCGTACTCAGCGGCGGTCAGTAATGTTTTTATTAATGCAGTGTTGATGCAGTTTTAATCAGACACAGAGAGAGTAAGGAGCACTTCATGCGCACACGTCATCGTCTGTGTCGGTTTCGCAAAAACAAGCGCATTCGCCATCAGCGGTTCCGGTCGAATATTTTCCACCGTGATTCGATGGCTGCGGCTTCACTGAAAAAGCCGTTTGTGGTGGTGCTGACCGGTGCCGGGATTTCAGCTGAATCCGGTATCCGTACCTTCCGCGCTGCGGACGGTTTGTGGGAAGAACACCGTGTTGAGGATGTGGCGACGCCGGAAGGTTATCGCCGCGACCCGGAACTGGTGCAGCGTTTTTACAACGAACGCCGCCGCCAGTTGCAGGCCGACGATCTCAAACCGAATGCCGCGCATTATGCGCTGGCCACGCTGGAAGAAGCGCTCGGCGATAACTTCCTGCTGGTGACGCAGAACATCGACAATCTGCACGAGCGCGCCGGGAGTTCTCGTGTGATTCATATGCACGGTGAATTGCTGAAAGTACGCTGCACGCAGTCCGGACAAGTGCTGGAGTGGCCGGGCGATCTGAGTGTCGACGACCGCTGTCATTGCTGCCAGTTCCCGGCGCCGCTGCGTCCGCACATTGTCTGGTTCGGTGAAATGCCATTTGGCATGGACGAGATTTACGATGCACTGGCGAAAGCTGACTTCTTCGTGGCGATTGGCACGTCAGGCCATGTTTATCCGGCTGCCGGATTTGTTCATGAGGCGCGTATTGGCGGTGCCTGTGCGGTTGAACTGAATCTTGAGCCCAGCCAGGTAGAAAGCGAGTTTGATATGAAGCATTACGGTCTGGCGAGTCAGGTCGTGCCGGAATTTGTGCATAAATTTCTGACGAAGAAAGATGAAGCCTGGTCGTAGACCGGGCTTTTTTTTCGACTTAATGGCCGTAAAGCGAAAAATTGCGCCTGTCCCGCAGACATATCTCGTTAAACTTGGCGAAAACTGACCTGACGCAATATTCACGGTTTTCATGCTGCGCATAATAAAAGCCAGCCGCCAGAGGATACCCAAATGAATAAGTTGCTTGATCGTTTTCTTCATTATGTTTCTTTCGATACCCAATCTAAACCCAATGTCAGACATACGCCCAGCACCGACGGGCAGCTCAAGCTGGCGCAAGCCCTGCGTAATGAACTGACAGAACTGGGATTTTCAGATGTCACTCTCAGCGATAAAGGCTGCGTGATGGCAACCTTGCCGGGAAACGTGGCCTGGAAGGTACCGGTGATTGGTTTCATTTCCCATCTGGATACCGCGCCTGATTTCACGGCCAAACACGTTAATCCGCAAATTGTGGAAAATTATCGCGGCGGCGATATTGCACTGGGAAATGGCGACGAAATTTTATCACCGGTAATGTTCCCCGTGTTACATCAGCTTCTCGGCCACACGATCATTACCACCGACGGCAAAACCTTGCTCGGGTCTGATGATAAATCCGGTATCGCAGAAATTATTACCGCGATGGTGCGTCTGAAGGACAGTAATATTCCGCACGGGCCGGTGCGTATCGCCTTCACGCCAGACGAAGAAATCGGCAAAGGCGCGCAGAGTTTTGATATTCCTGCATTCGGCGCGCAGTGGGCCTACACCGTCGACGGTGGCGGAGTGGGGGAGCTGGAGTTTGAGAACTTCAACGCTGCATCGGCCACAATTAAAATTGTCGGTAATAACGTGCATCCGGGCAGTGCCAAAGGGGTGATGGTGAATGCGCTGTCACTGGCGACGCGTTTTCACAACGAACTGCCTGCGGATGAAACCCCTGAGCACACAGAAGGTTATGAAGGTTTCTATCACCTGACGACCATCAAGGGCAACGTTGAGCGCGCGGAAATGCATTACATCATTCGTGATTTCGACAAAACCCAGTTCGAAGCCCGTAAGCAGAAAATTATTGATGTCGCGCATCTGGTCGGCAAAGGGTTGCATCGCGATTGCTATATCGAAGTGACGCTGGACGATCACTACTACAACATGCGCGACAAAGTGGCACAGCACCCGCACATTATTGCGCTGGCGCAGCAGGCGATGAAAGATTGCGACATCGAGCCCATCATGAAGCCTATCCGCGGCGGTACTGATGGCGCACAACTTTCGTTCCGTGGTTTACCCTGCCCGAATATTTTCACCGGCGGCTATAACTTCCACGGTAAACACGAATTTGTGACGCTGGAAGGAATGGAAAAAGCGGTCTCCGTAATTATGCGTATTGCGGAACTGACGGCGGAAAGAACTAAATAAAACCTGGTCAGCCTTTGAGTTATAAAGTGTAACAATACAAGGCTGGTTAGATTATCCTCTAATATCCGCGCGTTACCCCTTCACTTTGGTTATTAAGATATCCTGCCTAAATATATCTTGATTTCGTATCCGTGAAAATAAGTGTGCATGCCAAATCTCTGAACCATAATCCTTTGAAACGCCTGTTGCGGCTTCGATAGCCCCGTCGGGCCGCGAAAGCCCGACAGCATTGTGTTTGTTATTTTAAAAGCTCCATTCCGTGCAGCGTCATCCGGCAGCCATCTGCGCCATTACCCTGCGTAGTGATCAAACATTTGTCTGGCATGGCTACTGCCCGGAACGAGAGCTGTAAGTTAAACTGACTACGTTCTTTATCCACCATGATAATATCGTTATTTCTGAGTATAATATTTGAAATATTCGCCTGACTAATTAACTTAATCATACCGGTGCTGGAAATATAAAAGCTGGTGTTGGTCTTATTTCTGTCCAGAGAAACCATAGCGATTTCCAACTTACTGCCATCACTGGCCTTCCAGTTATCCACAGCGCCAAAAAAATCAGGAAAAATGCCCTGATGCAGGAAAGAAGAAAGCGAACCGATATGCTCCTGAATCCATTGATTTTTGGATTCAATGATCTGAGCGGAAAAGTTAATTTTAGATTGAATCTCATTTCCCGGAACGGATATTTTTTTGTTATCAATAAAATAATTCATTCGGGAGAGATCGGCGAGCATACTCGGATTCATGACGGATTTGCCAAACCTGCGGATATCCCGGTCTATATTCTGATTAATTGTATTGTATAATCTACAGGTTATTTCAGATGAGATATTCCGGCTTATGTAAAGATCGGTTTTTTTTGCTTCAGGTTTTTGGAGGGGGTGACGGGAAAAAGTATGAGCTTTAGTTAACTCATTTTTTTTCTTGAACAACTGTGTCAAAAACATATCTGGCCTTTAATAACTGGGTTTAGTAATGAAATGTAATCCGCAATTATAAGATTAAAAAAGGCTGTTGACTAATATCAATTAATTATTGGTTGCGTGTCAGAGATTAATAACTAAAATATTAAGTTTTTTAATTAATACAGAATACCGGAGCATCCTGTATTAATAATTAGATTAAATAGCTCTTAATATCAGTCGTTAAAGTACCAATAACCGCTGTTCACCAGCGCAGACAGCAGCGCAAGGAATGAAGGATCGTCCAGCGCATCACCCAGCATTTCTTTGGTCACGGTTTTGTGACGGGCAATGGCATCCACTGCGCCGATATGTTCCGTGGTCATCGCTTCACCGTTGACGTAACAGGTATCGCCCACACGCAGCACGCGCAGACCGCCAAGTCGTTCCAGCGTTTCACCGGATTCCAGCAACTCATAAATTTCACCTGCCTGATAAGGCGGTTCCGGCGGTGCCAGATCCAGCTCATGACGCGACTGAGAAATAAATTCACCAAACCAGCTGTTGAAATGCGCCGGATTACTGATCAGATCCAGCATCATGCCGCGCAGTTTATCCAGCTCAGCCGGTTGTACTTCGGCAGGATGTTCACGTTCAACCAGTTCCGGATCACTGTAACGGTGACTGCCGAGTTCGCGGGAAAGCACGTAATCCGCAAAGCCACTGACCATTTCACGGGCATTTGGCGCACGGAAACCGACAGAATAATTCAGTGAGTTTTCCAGCGAATAGCCGTCATGCGGAAAACCTGGTGGAATGTAAACGATATCGCCCGGCTCCAGTTCTTCATCAATAATCGCGTCGAACGGCTCGACCTGCAGCAAATCCGGATGCGGGCAATGCTGTTTCATGGCGACTTTTTCGCCCACACGCCAGCGACGACGGCCGGTGCCCTGAATAATAAAGACGTCGTACTGATCCAGATGCGGACCCACGCCGCCGCCCGGAACCGAGAAGGAAATCATCAGGTCATCCATGCGCCAGTCAGGGATATGGCGGAACGGGGTCATCAGATGTGAAGATGGTTCGTGCCAGTGATCGACCGCCTGAACCAGCACCGACCAGCCGGTTTCGCCCAGATGATCGTAACTTTCAAACGGCCCGTGGCTGACATTCCATTTACCGTCGTGATTGCTCACCAGACGGCTGTCCACCTCATTTTCCATCGCCAGTCCTGCCAGTTCGTCAGGCGAGATAGGATCCACAAAATTTTTAAAGCCGCGTTTTAGCACGACAGGACGTTTTTGCCAGTAACGCTGCAGGAAATCATTCCAGTCTAGGTCGAGTTGGTAATCCATAGTATTTCCCTTGCATTAAAAGGAGGGTGGATAAAGAAGAGGGCTGTCTGTAAATGATTATAACGGAAGGTGTTGCGGCTGAGTTGGGCAATTGCCAGCAAATTTCGCATGATGGTTAAGATTACGCCGAAATGTGCTGGCAAAATGGTCGGGTAAACGTTACTCCAGTTCGATGCCTTGTTGCAGGCCGAAACAGACACGCATACTCGCGCCGCCGAGCGGGCTGTCGCTGATGATAATTTTGCCGTCATATTGTTCGATAATGTCGTTGGCCAGTGAAAGTCCCAGACCTTGTCCCGGGCGCAATGTATCCGCACGCTGACCGCGCTGGAAAATCACCTCACGCTTGCTCTCGGGAATACCCGGGCCATCATCTTCAATCAAAATCACCAGTTCATGCTCGGTATGTACAGCGCTGATTTCGACAAATTCCAGACAGTACTTGCAGGCGTTATCAATCACGTTGCCCATGACTTCCATGAAGTCATTTTTCTCTCCGACAAAGGTGATTTCCGGCGAAATATCGACGGTGATCACCACGCCTTTACGCTGATAAACTTTGTTCAGCGCTGAGCACAATCCGTCGAGGATCGCCGGCACGGAATGCACTTCGCGGATCAACAGGTTCTGTTCAGAGCGTAATGTGGCGCGATGCAGGTAGTAACCAATTTGCTGTGAAATGCGGCTGATTTGCTCAAGCATCACGGGTTCCGCTTCTTCGATGGTCATCTGCTTGCCATTACGCAGAGCGCGCAGGGTGGATTGCAAAACCGCCAGCGGGGTTTTCAGGCTGTGCGTCAGATCCGCCAGCGTGGTGCGATAACGATCATAGCGGCCACGTTCGCCGTGCAGCAAAATATTCAGGTTACGCACCAGCCCGCGCAGCTCACGGGGCGGGTTTTCATCCAGTAATTCCCTTTCATGAGATTCCAGCTGGGCGACCTGATGGATGACCTCTTTGATTGGGCGCAGACTCCAGTATGCCGCCAGCCATAACAGCGGTACGACTAACAGTAGGTTTGCCAGCAGCACATAACTGAACCATTCCCACACCAGATCTGAACGTTGCAATTCCTGCGGTATGGTATCCACTACAACAATGTTAAGTGTCGGCAGGCGCGCCGTCGCGTTATAGGTGTTGACCGCAATGGAATGGGTCATCGCGTTGGCGTCGGTTTCGTCGTAATCCTTCAGCTTATCCTGCGCTTTCGGGTTATTGCCCAGCACTTCGCTGCTGATTTGCGTGTCAGTATCCAGCTCGTAGAAGCCCGGTTTATTCATCCACGCTTTATCAATATGCGCTTCCAGCTCGGGAATGCGGCGCTCAGCCCACAGCAGTTTTCCGTTGGCGTCGTAAATAAACACCAGCGTTGGCGTGTTGAGGTCGAGATCAGGAGGAACGTTAATGCTCAGCTTGTTGTCGCGCCACTGTGCCAGACTGAAAAAGAGATTACTTTCGCCGCGCAGCAAACGGTAGGCGGTTTTATCGAAACTCACCATATATCCGACGACTGCCACCAGCCCGTAGGCCAGCGACAGGGCGAGAACGACCGCCGCGGTCGCCATCATAAAACGGACGCGAAGGGAGAAGGGTTTCCTGGTGCGTCCTTTCATGGCGCGTCCTTTCGTGGTGAGGAACATACCCTTACGGGCGGATGTCGAAACGATAACCCTGACCGCGAACGGTCGTGATCACATCAACCGGATGTTCAGCCTGTAATTTTTTACGCAACCGTCCCATCAGCACATCCACGGTGTGGCTTTCGCGCAGTTCGGCATCGGGATAAAGCTGAAGCATCAGGGAATCTTTGCTGACGACTTTTCCGGCGTTGCGGATCAGCGTCTCGATAATCGTATATTCGAACGCGGTCAGTTTAATCGGCTGTTCGTTGACGGTCAGCTCGCGGCGGGACAAATCAATCTGGAAAGGTTGAAGTGTAATGACCTGAGAGGCGAGGCCGCTGTTGCGGCGCATCAGTGCCTGCATACGCGCCAGCACTTCTTCCAGATGGAAAGGCTTCGTAACGTAATCGTCGGCACCGGCTTCCAGCACGGCGACTTTATCTTGCCAGCTTTCACGGGCGGTCAGCACCAGAATGGGCAGATTGGTCTGATGGCTGCGCCAGCGGCGGATCAGGCTCAACCCGTCTTCGCCCGGCAAACCCAGATCGACAATCGCTATGTCCGGCGCATGTTCATGCAAAAAATAGTCGGCTTCTTTGGCATCTTCCGCCGCATCCACCTGATGGCCCATTTCCCGCAACTGAACTGAAAGGTGATGACGGAGCAGTGCATTATCTTCAATGACTAAAATTCGCATGGTGATTCCTTATCCTGACAGCACGCAAAAGGGTTTACATATTCTGAGTGCAATTGTAATTGATTCAGAAACATTTTAATCAACCTGAGGTCAACGCACATGTGCTTAAACCTCAACAGAACCTAAACGAATTATAAACGGCTTTTGGCAGAAAGCGCATAAAAAAGGCGACCCGCAGGCCGCCTCATGATCTACACCCTAAAAACTTACTTCAGTTCGTCAACCATGGTGGTGGCGCGACCGATGTAATTGCCCGGTGTCATGGCTTTCAGGCGGATTTTCTCTTCTTCCGGTAATTCCAGAGAATCGATAAACGCCTGCATACCCGCCGCATCAACACGCTTGCCGCGGGTCAGCTCTTTCAGCTTCTCGTAAGGCTTTTCGATACCGTAACGGCGCATCACGGTCTGGATTGGTTCAGCCAGCACTTCCCAGTTGTGATCCAGTTCGTTCGCCAGATTGGCTTCGTTGACTTCCAGCTTGCTGACGCCTTTCATGGTGGCCTGATACGCGATCAGCGCATAGCCCAGACCCACGCCGAGGTTACGCAGCACGGTGGAGTCGGTCAGGTCACGCTGCCAGCGGGAAACAGGCAGTTTGCTGGCAAGATGTTGCAATACGGCGTTGGACAGACCCAGGTTGCCTTCGGAGTTCTCGAAGTCGATCGGATTAACTTTGTGCGGCATGGTGGATGAACCGATCTCGCCCGCGATAGTGCGCTGTTTGAAGTGGTTCAGGGCAATGTAACCCCAGATGTCGCGGTCAAAGTCGATCAGGATAGTGTTGAAACGCGCCACACAGTCAAACAGTTCGGCGATGTAGTCATGCGGCTCGATCTGCGTGGTGTACGGGTTCCAGGTCACGCCCAGAGACGTCACGAATTCTTCACTGAACTGGTGCCAGTTCACTTCAGGGTACGCCACGATGTGAGCATTGTAGTTGCCCACTGCGCCGTTGATTTTGCCGAGGATTTCGACGTTTTGCAGCTGCTTAAACTGGCGATCCATACGGTAAGCGACGTTAGCCAGCTCTTTACCGATAGTGGATGGCGTCGCTGGCTGACCGTGAGTACGGGACAGCAGCGGTATATCGCGGTACTTGTGCGCCAGACCTTTCACGGCATCAATAATCTGCTTCCAGTAAGGCAGTACAACGTCCTGACGTGCGGTTTGCAGCATCAGCGCGTGGGACAGGTTATTGATGTCTTCGGAGGTACAGGCGAAGTGAATGAATTCAGAGACGGCATGCAGGGCAGGGATGGCTGCCACTTTTTCTTTCAGGAAGTACTCAACCGCTTTGACGTCATGGTTGGTGGTTTTTTCGATATCTTTAATGCGCTGAGCGTCATTAACATCAAAATTGGCCACAATCTGGTCGAGGAAAGCGTTTGCGTCGGCATCAAAAGCAGGAACTTCCTTGATTTCTGCACAGGCTGCCAGTTTTTGCAGCCAACGTACTTCAACCTGCACACGGAATTTCAGCAGGCCAAATTCGCTGAAAATAGTACGCAGCGCGCTGACTTTATCACCGTAGCGTCCATCAACGGGGGAAACGGCGGTCAGTGAGGATAATTCCATCGGTAGCAACTCCTGGGATCTTATTAACAATGAGCGAGAATATTCTTCGCCTGTTCAAACAAGCGATTACGGGAAAACATCAGTTGCAGGCGGCCACCGCCGACCTGGTGCCACAGTACCGCAGAGCGGATACCGGCCAGTAAGATGGCGCGGACTTTGGCCTGAACCTGCGGGTTTTGTAAAATGGCCGGTGAACCGGTGACCTGAATGCGCGGACCGGCCGGGCTGACCACATCGACATAAATCGAGGCCAGAGAGCTGATCATCGTTTCAGATTCCAGCTCAAAATGCGCCAGCTGGCGGTCAAGCTGATCGATACGTTCACCGAGCTGATTCATGGCGGCTTTATTGGCGTACAGCTTGCGTTCAAGCACCATCAGGCTTAATGCGTAACGCGTTAACTCAGCGCCCGGCCCCTGACGGTTAGCGTTCAGCACACCCAGCAGCGTCTCCAGTCCCATCTTCAAATTGGCTTCATTATTACCGTAAACCGCCAGCGTTGACGCCGGATTCATCTCCAGCAGGCTGCGCAGTGACACTGACATTTCTTCCTGCGAGCATTGGCCTTCGTGTGCCAGTTGCTGAACCAGGCGCGCTGCCTGACAGATCCCCGCCAAAGCCAGCGTAATGTCGTAATAATTTTTAGCCACGTTTACTCCTGTAAGCGTTTTGAAACGATGAGACGCAGTGACAATGAAATAGCCCAAATTCATGGCGACAGATCATGCCATAAAACTGCCTCTAAACACAGTTCGGAATCAGTGCAGGGCATCACAGTCGGACAGAAATAAAGCGGGACGCCCGAAAGCGTCCCGTATTCAACGATATATTTACCGCGTATCAGGCCTGAAGCGGCAGGCGCTGTTCGATGATCCCGCCTCCCAGACAGATTTCATCCTGATAAAATACTGCAGACTGACCCGGCGTGACCGCCGCAACCGGTGCCTCGAAACGCACTTCGATACGGTCTTCACCGAGTGGCGTCACCACGCACGGAATATCTTCCTGGCGGTAACGGGTTTTCACGGTGCAGGTCAGCGGGGCGGTCAGCGTTTTGCGATCGACCCAATGCAGTTGTTGGGCAATCAGACCGACGTTCATCAGGCGCGGATGTTCGTGTCCTTGTGCGACGTAGAGAATGTTGTTCTCCACATCCTTTTCTACCGTGTACCACGGCTCTTCGCTGCCGTCTTTCTGCCCGCCGATGCCCAGACCTTTCCGCTGGCCGAGTGTGTGATACATCAGCCCCTGATGTTGTCCCATCACCTGACCGTCCACGCTTTTAATCACGCCCGGTTGTGCCGGTAAATAGCGGCCAAGGAAGTCACGGAATTTACGCTCACCGATAAAGCAAATGCCGGTAGAGTCTTTTTTCTTCGCAGTGATCAAATCCAGTTCTTCGGCGATACGACGAACTTCAGGTTTTTCCAGCTCACCGACCGGGAACAGGCTTTGTGCGACCTGCTCGTGACCGAGCGTGTAAAGGAAATAGCTCTGATCTTTGTTGCCATCAACGCCGCGTAGCAAATGGCTGACACCGTCGATATCCTGGCGGCGGACGTAGTGACCGGTCGCGATATAATCCGCGCCCAGATCTTCAGCTGCAAATTCCAGGAAGGCTTTGAATTTGATTTCTTTATTGCACAGGATATCCGGGTTTGGTGTGCGTCCGGCTTTATATTCCTCAAGGAATAATTCGAACACGTTGTCCCAGTACTCCGCCGCGAAATTCACGGTGTGCAGTTCAATACCCAGCTTGTCACAAACGGCTTGTGCATCCGCAAGGTCAGTGGCGGCTGTGCAATATTCTTCGTCGTCATCCTCTTCCCAATTTTTCATGAAGAGGCCCTCAACCTGATAACCCTGCTGTTGCAGAAGGTACGCAGAGACAGAGGAATCGACACCGCCGGACATCCCGACGATCACTTTTTTCTGGCTGTTGTCAGACATAATAGTCCCGAAACATATGAATTAATTGCCCGGTACTGACGGTGTTTATTCTGATGCTTGTCTCACGAGGATGAAGGCCGCGCGCTTCCAAAACATCACAAAAAACCGAACACCACAGAAACCGAACAGAGATGAACTGCTTTACTAAATTTCACACGAGCTACATCGTGAAGCGCAAAATTTTATCACGTCAGGCCGGTTGCTGCATCGCTGATTAACCGCGTGGCAACAACCGGAAGGGGAGGGTTATTCCGGCAGATTGAAATTGTGCAGAATTTCCAGAGGATAACGCGGTGATTGCTGATAACAGCGAATGCTTTCGGCCACCAGCGGCGAGCGCAGTTGCGCAGAACCGATAATTTCCTCGGCAGTCACCCAGCGGCAGCGGTCAATATCACTATCCTGCGGTGCGGTTTCCAGCATTTCTGGCAGGTCAATCACAAAGGCGAAACGCAGAAACGGCGTGGCGTCTGGTGCCTGCCACTGGTGCAAACCCAGGAAAAATTGTGGCTCCGCGCGGATCCCGGTTTCTTCATACAGCTCACGTTTTGCGGCGCTGACTAAGGTTTCATCGGCTTCGAGATGACCGGCAGGCTGATTCCAGGTGACTTTGCCGTGAATGGTTTCTTCGACAACCAGAAACTTTCCCTGTGCCTGAACGATGCAGGCGACAGTAACGTGCGGTTTAAACATGCGGAATTTCCTTCCATTGGCCGGGTTGTAAGTCGCCGAGGGTGAATTCACCCATACTGAAGCGGATCAGGCGCAGCGTCGGGAATCCCACATGGGCCGTCATACGGCGTACCTGACGGTTTCTTCCCTCGTATAACGTGATTTTTAGCCACGCAGTCGGGATAGATTTACGCTCGCGGATTGGCGGATTTCGCGCCCAAAGCCATTCCGGCTCATCGACAATTTCCGCACCCGCAGGCAATGTCGGTCCGTCTTTCAGTGTGATGCCCTCGCGCAGTGATTTTACTGCGGCGTCATCCGGTTCGCCCTCGACCTGAACATAATAAACTTTGCCGGTGCGTTTGCCCGGCTGAGTCAGCGTAGCCTGCAGTTTGCCATCGTTAGTCAGCACCAGTAAACCTTCGCTGTCGCGATCCAGACGACCTGCGGCATAAACGTCTGTTAAAGAAATGTAATCTTTAAGCGTTGTCCGACCGGCCTCATCAGTGAATTGTGGCAGTACATCAAACGGTTTATTGAAAAGAATCACCTTTCCCGGCGCTTTTGGGGCAGATTGTTCTTTGGCAGGCCTTTTGCTGAAACGTTTAACGTTGTGATTTTTAAAAGATAGCGGGTTCATAGGCATTGAAGTTGGAGAGAATTAGCGCATTATACTTGAAAAATGTTTCGGATTGGCTAGCGAGAAATATTCGAGTAATATCGTTCGGCATCTTACAAATTTTTAACAAAAATGCGCTCGAAGGAGAGGTTAATGGAAAGCAAAGTAGTTGTTCCGGCTGAAGGTAAAAAGATTACAGTAGACGCTCAGGGTAAACTGGTCATTCCTAATAATCCTGTTATCCCATTTATCGAAGGTGATGGCATCGGTGTTGACGTAACGCCTGCCATGATCAAAGTCGTTGATGCGGCTGTTCAGAAAGCCTATAAAGGCGAGCGTAAAATCTCCTGGATGGAAATCTACACCGGCGAGAAATCCGTAGAACTGTACGGCAAGGACGTGTGGCTGCCAGAAGAAACTCTGGACCTGATCCGTGATTACCGTGTTGCTATCAAAGGCCCACTGACAACTCCGGTTGGCGGCGGCATTCGCTCCCTGAACGTGGCACTTCGCCAGCAACTCGACCTGTATATCTGTCTGCGTCCGGTTCGTTATTACACCGGCACTCCAAGCCCGGTTAAACGTCCTGAAGACACCGACATGGTTATCTTCCGTGAAAACTCCGAAGATATTTATGCGGGTATCGAGTGGAAAGCGGGTTCTGCTGAAGCAGATAAAGTGATCAAGTTCCTGCAAGACGAAATGGGCGTGAAGAAAATCCGTTTCCCACAAGATTGTGGTATCGGTATCAAACCTTGCTCCGAAGAAGGCACCAAACGTCTGGTTCGCGCTGCGATTGAATACACTATCACCAACGATCGTGATTCACTGACTCTGGTTCATAAAGGCAACATCATGAAGTTCACCGAAGGTGCCTTCAAGGATTGGGGCTACCAGCTGGCGCGCGAAGAGTTCGGCGGTGAGCTGATCGACGGCGGTCCGTGGGTGAAAATCAAGAACCCGAACAACGGCAAAGACATCATCATTAAAGACGTGATCGCGGATGCGTTCCTGCAACAAATCCTGCTGCGTCCTGCTGAATACGATGTTATCGCTTGTATGAACCTGAACGGTGACTACATCTCCGACGCCCTGGCGGCGCAGGTTGGCGGCATCGGTATCGCACCGGGCGCAAACATCGGTTCTGATTGCGCGCTGTTCGAAGCGACGCACGGTACTGCACCGAAATATGCCGGTCAGGACAAAGTGAACCCGGGTTCAATCATCCTGTCCGCAGAAATGATGCTGCGTCATATGGAATGGTTCGAAGCCGCAGACCTGATCGTCAAAGGCATGGAAGGCGCTATCGCTAACAAAACCGTGACTTACGATTTCGAACGTCTGATGGAAGGCGCTAAGCTGCGTAAATGTAGCGAGTTCGCCGACGACATGATCGCAAATATGTAATTGCGAGATTGTTGAAGAATCAGCGGAGGCTTAATGCCTCCGTTTTTTTATGTCCGCGATTAACTGATAAATGTCGCTGAACAAGGGCAATGCTTACATAAAAAATTTCAATATCAATAATTTGAGTTAAGTCTGTTGAGGCTAAGTACAATTTTTTGTTGGGGATTCAGATGGATAATAGTTTATTTTTTCGGCCTTATTGTGCATCGGGGGCAGCGGTGTTACATATGAGCCACTTTTTACCACAGGAATGACTTTTTGTTGCGCTCACTCCTCTCAAGCTCTCTGTTCCGTATTGATCTGCGACGCCTGATCCTGATTTTAGCCGTGATGAGCGCCTTTGTGACGCTCGCCAACAGCTTTTATGCCAGCTATCGTGTTCAGCGCCAGTTACTTATCGACAATACGCTCGAAGAGAACCGCGTTTACGCGACGAAACTGGCCGCCAGCACCGAACAGTTTCTAAAAAGTATGCAGAAACAGCTTGCCTACAGCAGTGTGATCGCGGCGAGAAATTTTGACGATCCTGCCGTTCTGCAATCTGAAACCGCGCGTCTGAAATACCAGACCGACAGTTTTAATTCTGTCGTGCTCACCAATGCACAAGGCAAAATTCTGGCGACGTCTCCTGACAGCCTGCAACTGGTCGGCCATATTCTTAAAACGCCGGGTGCGCTTGAAGCACTGAAAGAACGCCGGCCGCTGATCAGTAAACCTTATACCTCGGTCGCGCAGAATCTGGTGGTCGTGATTTCGACACCGATTTTTACCACTGAAGGTAAATACCTCGGGTATATCGCAGGTACTATTTACCTGCGCCAGAAGAGCATTTTGAATGAGCTGCTTGGCGAGCATTATTATCGTGACGGTTCTTATATTGCGGTGCTGGATAAAGAGCGCCGTATTCTCTATCACCCTGATGCCTATCGCATCGGAGAAGTGGTGAAGCCCCGTCCGCTGACAGAGGCCGTCAGAAAAGAACCCAATGGCAGCCTGATGGTCACTAATCTGGCGGGTCAGAACATGCTGGCCGGTTACGCCGTTGTTCCTTCGTCGGGCTGGGAAATTATTACTCAGCGGCCGACTAATTCGACTCTTAAGCCACTGGAAGGGCTGATGGTCAAAGTGCTGAAACATCTGACGCCGCTGGCGCTGTTGACGCTGCTTTGTGTCTGGCTGTTCTCCAGAATGATAGCCCGCCCGCTCTGGTTGCTGGCGCGCAGTGCTAACGAAATGGATAAACCTGATATTTCCAGTAACATCCGTGAAATCCCTTCCTGGTATTTCGAGTCGAACCAGCTCAAGCGTGCTTTGCTGATTGGCATTAATTTATTGCAGAAGAAAATCGGCAAACTTAAATTCGAAACGCAGACCGACCCGATGACGGGTCTGTTCAACCGGCGCGGGCTGGCGATGGCTCTGGAATCGGTAGTGCAAATGCGTCAGCAGTTTTCTGCGATTACGTTGGATATCGACCACTTCAAGACGATCAATGATTCTTACGGGCATGACACCGGTGATGAAGTGATCAGAACACTGGCCGAGCAAATCCGTCATAACGCCCGTGAAAGTGACATTCTGTGCCGCGTGGGCGGGGAAGAGTTTCTGGTGTTGCTGCCAGACACGACGCTGGCGGAAGCAGAAATGATTGCTGAACGTCTGCGCCAGAATGTGGAAATATTGGTGCTGCCGGGGATCCGCCCGATTACGATTTCATTAGGTGTATCTTACTGGAATCAGCAAATGGGCGAACCGGAGACGTCACTGAAACGAGCCGATGAGGCGTTATACAAAGCCAAGCAGGAAGGGCGTAACCGCGTGGTTGTCGTACCTAAATAACGTTTTGCTCAGTCAGGGCATTGTCTGCCCTGACTGAGTTATTTACCGGTAGCCGCTTGCTGTTTCTTTGCCTGAGCCGCCAGATGATGCCCGATGGCGCATCCGGCCACTGCCCCGATGACAGCGTGATGCTTCAGATGACCTGCAACTCCGCCGACTACCGCACCTTTCAGACAGCCTTCTGCCTGCGCCAGTGAACTGACCAAAAGCATGCCCGCCATTGCTACACCCAGAACTGTATTTTTCACCTGATCTCTCCCAAAACGAAAAAATAATGCTGTGGCAGAAAATGTCACATCAGGTATCCGGCTGTCTTTTTGCTATCTGTAAGCAGGTACTGCCGCTGTTACGCATCACGTGGTCAGAAGCCCGGCGCAGCGGGTCGTTTGAGTTAAGCCGCGGTTACAACTGCGCAGACGTGTAATGGCTCATTGAACAACGGTTTATATTGCCTGCCGGCAGCGGGCAACATCTACTTTCTTTAACTCTGCTAAACTTAACGTCAGTAACCGGCGAAGATCTTTCTACTTCTTCGCTGTCTCCGGTTATTTTCCACCCGTGAAGAAGGATGCCGCTATGACGCATCAAGAGCAATTGCAGGCCCTGATGGTTCGCATTGACGCGCTGGAACAACGTGAAAGACAACTGACTTATGCCTCCAATGCCTATCAGGCCATTCTGACGACCTTGCTGGGGATTGTGGACAAAACCACTCGTGATCGTGTTATCAGCATGGTTGATCAGGCGCATGATATGGCTTATGCCAAAGCCAGTCTGGAGCAGAAGGGAAACATTCTCGGCGCAGATGACATTACGCAGCGCATTTTCTTATTTGCTCAGGGGCGAGCGGCGCAATCTAAATAACGGCAGGCTGATGATGGATAAACGACTCGTTACCCGAAAGGTTGCGGGGCTTTTGTTTGTCTTGATATCAGGAGCGACGATCAGCTTTGAGCAGATTAATCGCTGCACCGAGCAAGATACGGCGCTGGACGCCGGTCGCCGTGACCAGTTGTTCATCGAGATACCCAATCAGCGCATCGGCACTCAACGGCTCACCTCTGTGGCGCATCTGAATCACGCCATCACCGATAATACGTGCAACTTCGTCCCAAAGCGGTTGGATCTCACTTTCCGAGAATTTCATAACAGCTCCCGTTTGTGTGATTTACGTACAATCTATCATCTGAGTGGCGTGTGGCAAGTGGGTTAGCGGAAAGAAGGTGAGGGCGCGAGGGATTTGAAGTGCCTTTCCTTACGCAGTCAAACGCCGTAAAGAAAGGCAGGCAGCATTAGTGCTTAATTACGTACAAGTCTTTGGTGTAAATGTAATTAAGCAGGCTGTCGTTGAAACCACCCACATACGGTTTCACCAGACGTGCGCTGACATAGTGATACAGCGGAATTACCGGAGATTGTTCAGTCAGTACCTGCTCTGCCTGCTGATAGGCTTTGCCAACGTCGGCTTTATCCGTGGCTTTCAGGGCATCATTCAGTGCCTGATCATAGGCTGCATTACTGAACTTCGGCGTGTTCTCGCTGTTGCCTGTGCGCAGCGTATTCAGGAAAGTCGAAGGCTCGTTATAGTCAGCAATCCAGGCATAACGCACGACTTCATACGTCCCCTGATGCATGGTATCGAGCATTGTTTTCCATTCCTGATTCTGTAAAACAGCATCCACACCGAGATTCTTTTTCCACATTGACGCGGCGGCAATCGCAATGCGCTGATGCGATTCAGAAGTGTTGTACAGCAGATTGAATTTCAGCGGATGGTCCGGACCAAAACCGGCTTCGGTCAGCAGCTTTTTGGCTTCTGCGTTACGCTGTTCCTGCGTCAGGCTGGCTTCTTTTGGTTTAGCGAAAGTAAAACCCCCCGTGTTATCTGGCGATAAATGCCATGCCGGAGTTTGCCCCTGACCTAACACTTTATCGGCAATGATCGACTTATCAATGGCCAGATTCAGCGCTTTACGCACGCGGACATCGTTAAACGGCGGCTTTTGCGTGTTCATCGCATAGTAATAGACGGCGAGATAAGGGCTGACGTGAACCTGCGAGCCCAGCTCTTTTTTCAGCGAGGCAAACAGCGGAGAAGGTACGGTATAGGTGATGTCGATTTCACCGGCTTTATAGCGGTTAACATCCGCCGTGCCTGAAGCGATCGGCAAATACGTCACTTTGTTAATGACGGTATGCGAGTTGTCCCAGTAGTTCGGGTTGCGTACGGCGGTGATGCGCTCGTTGACCGTCCAGGTATCAAGCTTGAAAGGACCGCTGCTGACCAGATTTCCAGGCTGAGTCCACTTATCACCGTATTTTTCAACATCCGCCTGACTGATCGGCGAAAGGGAAGGGTGTGCCAGCATGCCGAGGAAGTAGGAAAGCGGCTGGTCGAGAGTAATTTCCAGCGTTTGTTTATCCAGCGCTTTGATCCCTAACTGAGCGGCGGGCTTTTTGCCGTCAATGATATCTGCGGCGTTCAGCACATGCATGCTGCCGAGATAGCTTTCATAAGGTGAGGCTGTTTTCGGGTCGATCAGGCGTTGCCAGCTGAAGACCACATCCTGCGCGATAATCGGTGAGCCATCAGACCAGACAATGCCGGGACGTAAATGGAACACCCAGGTTTTGTTATCTTTGGTTTCCCAGCTACCAGCCAGCGAAGGCTGTGCATCCCCCTTGCTGTCGGTAGTGACTAATCCGGCAAACAAATCGCTGAGGATGTTGAACTCCACATCGCTTTCCACTTTATGCGGATCAAGAGAAGCGGGTTCACTGCCATTGTTGCGGGTAATTTCCTGTTTGGCCGCCAGCTCTACACCTGCGGGAACGTTCGCAGCGTAAGTGGTGTAAGAGGCCATAAAGGTGGTGGAGAGAAGAAGCGCGAGAGGTATTTTTTTAAAGCTTCCATAAGTTTTACGTATCGTCATTGCCATTTCCTGCCCTGTCAATATGGTTAAATATCAATGAGTAACAGGGTATTCATACCTTTGTTCGGTCACTATAGCAATCTTTATGAGACTTTTGTTATTACTCTGTGAAAGGCAACACAGTGGATTAGAAATCAGCGTTTTCGTGCGCCGGGATCCAATAGCCATCAATAAAATCTTCGATAGGATAGCAGCCGGCCTGCCGTAAGCCCTGCTGATGCATTGCAACGGTGCATTGTTTCTGAGTATTAAAGGCATCTACCACCAGGTCTTCACATCCTCCGCCCAGATAACAAATGGTCAAAACTAGAGCGAACATAGCGCGTCTCCTTCTTTGTCATCAGATTAAGCATAGAACTAATGTGTCCGTAAAAAAATGTAATAGCGCGCGTTTGCTGCATATTTGTCCGGTTGAAAAGAGGGGGTAAGGGCAGAAATGGCAGAAAAGAGAATTTCCATAAAGGGCATGATATCCTCGCGACCATAATTTTTATGAATGACGTAATGGAAGGAGCAGCTCATGTCCGAATCTTTAAACAGAGAACAAGAAATCGAATCTGATCTGGTTGCATGCCAGCTGGTGATTAAGCAAATTCTGGATGTGATTGAAATTATTGCGCCAGCAGAAGTACGCGAAAAGATGTCCCATCAGCTGAAAAGCATTGATTTCAGCAAGCATCCGGCAGGTGCCGATCCGGTAACTAAACGTGCTATTGAAAAAGCGATTTCATTGATTGAACTGAAATTCACTAAGCACGACAGCTAAGAATTATTGTCATGCCCGTGTTAACGGGCATGACAAGCCAAAAAAGTGTCTTATTTATTATCGACCACTTCGCCGACTTTTTTGAAAATCGGACAGTTCGCGACACCAATGACTCCGCTGTCAGAATGAATATACTGAGAGCTGACAATCCCTCTGGCCGTTAAGTACTGGCATTTCAGGCCTAATCCCGCTGCATTCTCGCTGCTTCCGACCGTCACGCCATATCCTGAAAAAAGAAAAATAGCGTAAATCACAGCCAGTACAATAATCGTCTTAACGATACCCATTCTGAAACTCCCTAAATATCTGCTCCTGAACAATTCAGGATATTGATCAGCCTAGTAGAAGTTATTTTTCAGTAAATGTCATTGCAGCAGATTCCTAATCAGAAAAGCCCTGAAGATGTCAAAAAAATTGGCCCCGTAGAAGGGGCCAATGCACTACTGAAGAGTCTTATCAGACAGTCAAATTACCAGCGGTATTTCATACCCAGGTTTGCTGCCCAAGGCTGATCAACATCGCTGCCGCCGAGGTAGTTAACGCCTGTGTAAACGGTGAAGTTTTTGTTCATGTCGAACTGACCCCCTAAACCTAGGCGGACAGCAGAACCATCAACGCCGTTATCGATACGGTCACCGTTGATGTTTGCATCGTTGTTAGCATCTTCATACACATACGCCAGAGTTGCGTAAGGACTGAGTGCCTGATCTGCACCCAGATCGAAGGTATAACCCAGGTTTCCGCCCAACTCATAACGCATGCTGTCATAAGCCTGATCGCTAACATGCATGTTGTTGGTCATGCTGTAATCGTCATCGCCAATAAACACGCCAGTAATGCTTGCGTATGGAGTCAGATACGCCTGTGGAGCGAATTTCCAGTCGTAACCCAGTTTCAGACCAAAGCCCCATGCATCAGTAGTGCTGTCACCTGATACTTGCTGACCGTTGCTCATGGTGCTGTCAGTAGAGTTGCTGAAATGGCTGTAGCTCAGAGAAGAGTCAAAGAATGCGCCATTATTGAAGTTCAGGCTGGAGTAAACGCGTGCTGACTGGCTGTCAGTATCCGCATCCGCATCATCCATAGACAGGCTTGATTTGGCGAAGCTTGCTGCCATACCGACCAGCCACTGGCGTTCGCCACCCCCTTCGGTGACTTTATCCAGACCAACCATAATGCCATTAACGTCCTGATCGTAATCAATTACGCCGTTGTCACCATTTTGCTGACCACCAAAGTAGTTAACCCACACACCACCTTTGTCATTGCCCTGGGTGTGACGTGAACTGTTCATGCGGTTTTCTAAGGTGTCTTGTTCCATATGCCAGGTTGCTGCATTGGAAGAAGGCAGGCTCAGGGCTGCATTGGCGGTAGAGGTAATGCCTTGTTTAGCCAGCACTACAGTATCGTCATATTGCTCAGCCTGATATTTATAGGCGCCCAGGTCAGCGGTGTTAGCATGAGTAAATGTCGCATTGCCGCCGTAGATGCGGATCAGCTCTTTATTCTCATAATCAGCAACCTGGCCTTCGCCTGTCGCGTTATCAATACGTACCTGATAATTACCGTTAGTCACGCCATTGACGGACAGATGACCGTCAGAGTTGATACCGATGGTGCCCTGATCATAAACATAGTCGGCGGCAGTTTTGTCGCGCGCGTTGTTCATATCAGAGTTAAGAACATATTCACGGCTACCGATATCGAAAGTACCGTTATCAGTCAGAACCATATTATGCGTATCAACCTGACCCAAACCTAAGTTCAGCTCGGAACCGTTGCCCACAACGATAGTGTTGGCATAAAGAGACGCAGTTTCTTCGGTCAATGATGCCTGACTGCCTGAGTTCAGGCTCAACACATCAGTTTTAACATCGCCGTGCGCGGCAATTTTCAGGGTTGATGCATTGGTCAGAGAAATGTGATCTGCCAGTAATCCTGACTCAACAACATTCACCTGAGAACGGTTATTGACGGTCAGATCATCAATGTTTGAAGATTTGGTCGTGTCCCACTCTGAACCGTTATTCAGCGCGACATTGAACAGACCGCTTTGATAAACATCATCGCCAACCAGGTAGCCATTGGTGCTGCTGAAAACAGAACCCGGCCAGATGCTGTTGGTGCTGCGGTTATACAGAGCTGAATCCATCTGAACATCTGAGGTGGCTGCGCCAACCCATTTGCTGCCATTGTCCAGTGTCAGGTTCAGTTCGTCTGTGTCATCCCAGCCATTGGTATCCAGCACACCATCGGCATTGCTGTCATAACCACCGACGTAATAGTTCTCGTCGAAAGTGCTGACAAAAGCAACGTCACCGGTAATGGTTGAATTATTGAATACGGCATTAGTTTTCATTGCGTTATCAGCTGTTGCACTTGCAACAACAGATAATGCAACGTCATCAGCCTGGGTACCTGCGGCGCTAATATTGCCGTAATCACTTGGCTTATCAGACTGGCCGTAGAAACCGGTGGTTTGCAATTCTGTGTAAGAACCAGAAGTCAGCGAGGAGTCATTAACTGTCAGGGTATTATCAAACGTATTACCGTTATTAACGTCAGTATCAGCCCACTCGTAGCCCTGGGTTAGCGCAATGCCAGCAACGTGAGAGTTGTTCTTAATAACGATGTCACTTTCCTGATCCAATGTCACCGCAACACCCATATCGTAGGTATTCAGGGTTTCATGATCACGCACTTTATTGGCATCAGTTACGTCGTAATCGAAGTGTTCGTAAGAATCGTTAATAGTGGAATTATCAATGGTCAGTTGCAAAGGTGACTGATCATAATCATTACGCGCATCGCCGCAATCGGTCGACATACACTCAGAAGTGATCATGCCGTTGACAGTGGTGTTGGTAATATTCAGCGTGTTGCTAGTGTTGTTATCAAAGCCCAGATAGTGAGTGGAAATAACGCCATTAACTATAGCGTTGTTGATTGAAGAGTAGATGTCTCCGCCAACGTAACCGTTATCTGCACCGTCATCATCTGCATATCCACGATAGCCGATATGACCCGCCAGAGCAGAGTCATGATAGAACGTGTCATATACGGTGCCAGATATATCAGCTGATATCGCCGCAGGTGCTGTTACTGCAACAGCGCAGGCCAGCGCTATTTTAGAAACGAAGAACTTTTTATTCCATGCATGCATTTATTAATCCCTCAACAAAAAATAGTCAGCATGAGTGAGCTGAAAATAATTCAGCTATTATGCTTTCATTTATATAACAGAAGAGACAGAAGAACTGTTCGACGGCGGGATGATATTTTAATGCATGGTTTAATTCAACAAGGAAGTTCCAGTGAAAGTTCATCAAATTTGAAAATTTATATTTAATAATTGCCGTGTTTTTAGTTTTGCATTTCTTTTAATATTTTAATGGTTGTTTTATAGTTTCTAAATAAATGTGTTTTATGGGTAAGCCGAACAGGCTGATTAATCCTGGTCTGATGCGAGCCAGGATGCGTGCTTTCAGGTTAGACGGCTATTTATCATATTGGAATGATGTTGAGATATGGTCTTTCATGAAGTTAATGGCTTCATCCGCTTTCTATTATTTCTTTATGTAATGTATTATTACAGGGTCTGCAAAATTCATTTTTAAGAAATTCGAAAGGGAGATTTTGTTTTTAAAGGCAGAATGAATAATTGGTTTTATTTGACGCAGGTCAACTCTTGTCTGGTTGGTATATATTGATAAGGTGAATGCATTTTAATTTATGATTTACGTATGTGATTATTACAGGATGTTTGCCCGTTAAAAGCCGACGTTTTGTTATATCGTTGTTTAAGATTTTCATCGTAGTATGTGTGTCTGTTCATTCATCCGTTGGACGTCGCCTTGAGCCCTGATAGACGTTGTTTAAACCAAAAGAAACCTGCCCTCAAATTGAAAAAGCCTGTTTTCAATGTCAGGAAGATCGTGATGTTCGTCCTTTTCCTGCTCATCTGCATAGGTCTTTACCTGCTTGCGCTTAACAGCTATTGCGATCAGGGCGGGAACTTTGACCTGGGCGTTTGTGCGATCACTTCATTTATCCCTTTTTAGGGGATCTCTGCCAGAAATTCTGTCTGCCGCCAGCCCGGCAGTAAGAAAAGCCTGTTTTTTCGTTAATGGATTTGTGAATGACTTCCCTGATCAGCCGGTGATGGTAAGATGAAGGCTCTGAACATTCAGTGGTAGGGTAGTCAATGTTTGATTTCGCAATGGGCCAAAACAGCCTGGCTTCATTGGTGCTGTTCGCACTCTCAGCTTTGTTATTTTTGCTGGTGTGGTTTTTTATCAGCCGGGCCAGTGTCAGGGCAAATGAACAAATTGCTTTGTTGCACGAGATAGCTGAGCAACAACGCCAGCAAACCGAGTTGCTCAAGGTTCTCGCTGCACAGGCACGAGGCAAAGCGCCCCCTGTTGAAGCAGAGGATGATTCTGCTCTCAGTCTGCGTGGTTTTATTCCTGAACGATAATTTTACATAGTAAACCCGCTTCGGCGGGTTTTTGCTTTTGTTACTCCTTCATAAATCTGTCTTATTCTTCCGGTAGTCTCCACGCATGTGCCCTGCTGGATGGATGAACTGATGATCAAATGGTCGGAAGAAAATGATAGCGAAGTAAACCACAACATTGCTTTACTGACGGGAGAGGAACCTGAGAAGTGGTATCCCTACGGCGGTATGAAGGGCAAAGATTATTGCAACAACCCCTCCGACGCGTGGCCGATTATTTGCGCCAACAAAATCAGCATCAATTTTAAAGAGTTGCAGAGCGATCCCCTCTGGCTGGCTGAGATAAGCAGTCCTCATGGCCAGTGGCAGGCGCAAAGCAAACGGCCTCTGCGTGCCGCTATGGTGTGTTTCCTGCTTAGTAAGACTTGCGCATAAGCAAAAGCGCAGAGATACTCAGATTGTGACAAAGTTTTGCAAAGAAGTGATTCGAATAAGCGTCGCATAAAGCGATGCGTATCAAGTGATTAATGTTTCCTCATTTTGACAGTTGTGTCTAAGGCGGAGTCCATTATGAAGCGCATCATTAAAGGTGATAAAACTCTTTCCCATCTGGTGGTTGCTCATGCAGCTATCGACAGTCATGAAAAAGCCTACGGCAAACGCCGGCAGGGCTGGCCTTCAACCTATCTCATTAAGTATAAAGATGCGCGTGTAGCGGTCGAAGTTGTCACCCGCAGACAATCCTATGTTGCAACCCTCATGATCGGCGCCAGAAATCTAACCAAACTTTGCGGTATGCCTGCCTGAAAATCAGGAATGCATCCCCGTAATCTCAAACCGTGTCGTTAAACCGACACGGTTTTGTTTTATACAGGCTTTCTCATCAGCTGGCGCCGGTAAACATTTCCCCGGCGGAAAGGGCGCTTCAGCAGCCCTGAAATCAGGCTAATCAGGTCAAGCACCAGCAACATTGTCCCGGTGATCGCCAGAACCATCAGCGTCAGAATGGCGAAGGCGATGACTTTGAGTGAAGCAGGGACTTTGATACGGCGAAAACGTGAGCTGAGCCACAGGCGGCCATACTGGGTCTGAATCTGCATAATATGCGTCAGTCGCGCCGTGAATGAACGACGGCGTTGAGTGGTGTTCCTGATCATAAATTTTCTCCTTTTTGAACGTCCTCAGTAAAACACACAGTTATTAAGATTTTCTTAACCGTTGATGGCTGCTGAATTGGCACATATTTTTTCACTTTCTCTCTGTAGTGTGATTAACAAATATGCTACTTAAAATGATGTGTTCACATTTTCGTTCAAACAGGAAAGCTTTCCCTTGGAGCCCTATGCCTGGTAAAAATCCCTATTACGATCCTTCAAAATCTCATCATACGCCTGACGGTTTCACCAATGTTGAACCGCAGAACCGCCAGGAGGGGGATTTCAAACGCTGGAGAAAGGAACGTAAAGCCCAGCGACTGCCTGCACCGCCAGAGAAAGGCTACGAACATTTCATCAGCCAGTGGTGGCAGACAGCTGATTTTAGCGGAACGGATGATCGTTTATGGTTTTTAGGTCACGCCTGTTTATTGCTGCGCGTGGCCGGACGTTACGTTCTTATGGATCCTGCGTTATCGGATCGCGCCTCGCCGCTGAGTTTCTACGGGCCTAAACGTAAAACGCCCGTTGCTGCACCGGTTGAAAAACTTCCACCTATTGACGTCGTGTTATTTTCCCATAATCACTATGACCATCTTGATCGCGCGACTGTGCGCAAGCTGTTGCGACGTTTCCCTGACGTGCAGTTTATGGTGCCTTTGGGCATGAAACCGTGGCTTGAGCGGCGCGGAGCGCGGTATATCGAAGAACTTGACTGGTGGCAGGAACATCAGTTTGGTGATCTGACTTTCTCAGCCGTGCCTGCGCGTCACTGGAGTATGCGGACATTTTGGGATCGCAATCAGTCCCTGTGGTGCGGCTGGGTCGTCAGAAACACTGATTTGCGCTTCTATTTTTCCGGGGACAGTGGTTATAGCAATCAGTTTGAACTGATCGGTCAGCGTCTCGGGCCATTCGATTTAGCCGCCATTCCCATCGGCGCCTATGCACCAAGATGGTTCATGAGCGCGCAGCATATGGATCCGCAGCAGGCTGTGACGGTCTTTTCGCAACTACGTTGTCAGAAAGCCGTGCCGATCCACTGGGGGGTTTTTGAATTAGCTGATGATTCTCTCGATCAACCCTTAAACGAATTAGCGGAGGCGATATCTCAAAGTGACTCGCCAGAAATGGAATTCAAACCCTTAAAAATCGGCGCAAGCATTTCTAAAGATTGAATATCATTTGCCCGTTGCAGAGGGATTTTAAAGTGCAATTTGGTAGTTATTAAATGAGAAGTATTATCAATCATCGTGATGTTTTTATGATGGCTTACAAAATGAATGGGTTACTGATTTGTTAATTAATATCCATGGAAGGATAATGCTCCCACTGTCAGATATTTTGCGGATGAAATAATTATTCGTATCGATAAGCGCAAAACTGCCGTTGGTGGCGTGTAATCCCTGAGATTGCTTAAGATACAGTGCATTGTGCTGATTAGGTTGTCGTAAAGTCCTCGCCAGTCATGCTGTCGCAGTGACGATTGCGCGCCCGTTTTCCGAGAACATGATAATGATGATTTGAGATTCCGATCACGGTATTTAATATTATATTTTCATAACGATATTTTTTATATGAATAAGTGAGTTTTAAAAGTTTGCGCAAGTGTTATACCGATTTAACCAACTCGCAAACTTTAATTCATTATAATGTCAAAAATGAGATGACAAGGAAACTGTATTTGGACGGCGAGGAGTTTAGAATTGAAACCCCGAAGGGGTTGAGTGATTTTATGTATTATCGGGTACATGACTAAGGCGCACAGTTAAGGTGCATTTATTGTAGTCTGCGTTTTGTTTTGCACCATTTTATCCTTCGCTGGCGTAATTGATTATTGCATAACCAGTCATATTGTCTGGCTATGTCTTAAACCGGTTGCCCGTTCTGTTGCACAAGTGTGCACCTGGCCCGACAGACCCGCTGTCACCCGAACGTGACCTGACCCGGGGTGTTGCTTTTCCGCGCCTTATCAGGCCATCAGCAAAAGGTTTTGGCCGATCTTGACAATAAAAATTCAAATAAAGGTGTGTTTTACGCTTACGGTTCTGCATTAAATGATCAATAATCAAAAACAGGTCGTTATTGTTTTGTTTGATATGCAGGTGAAACTGCAAAGCAGAAAAAAGCATGTCTATCAACATATTTCAGCATAACTGAACACGAAGTGCCTTTAACCGGCTCAAATATGTGCGACATGTCCATCACTGATTAAAAATGGCTTGCCATCGAATTCAGAGTATGTGATAACGCATCTGGGTAAAACGAGGTACAGTTCTGTATATGTGTGGCATTTTCAGTATAGAAGTTCTGAGTAAAGACGTTCACGTTGAATACCGCTTCTCTGCCGATTCTAATCTTAGTGCCTCAAGCAGTAACGACTCTAGTTTGTCTATGTAACGCCTACGGGCGGTTTAAACAATCCAAAGGAAATACTCAAGATGGCAAAGATCAAAGGTCAAGTTAAGTGGTTCAACGAGTCTAAAGGTTTCGGTTTCATTACTCCTGCTGACGGCAGCAAAGACGTGTTCGTACACTTCTCTGCAATCCAGGGTAACGGCTTCAAAACTCTGGCTGAAGGCCAGAACGTAGAGTTCGAAATCCAAGACGGCCAGAAAGGCCCGTCAGCAGTTAACGTAACTGCAATCTAAGCAGCGTCAGCTGTAAAAAAACCCGCCAAGGCGGGTTTTTTTGTGTCTGTTTTCAGCATGTTGAGCTGTTATTGCCAGCTCACTTTACCGCAAGATCATAATGCCAGATTGCTGATTTCGCCCGCTGATGCCCGGATGTGAAGGGTCTTTTGCCCGCTGATGACTGTTACGCCGGAAGCTGGTGTATTTGAATGCTGTCCCCTCCGTTGTACTCCCTGCCGTTGTACAAATCGTGCAACTGCCAGCGTGGTCAATTCCTGCAAATCCCAAAGCCTGTAGTTTAGCCTCTGCAATCGCAGCCAGATCAAGGTGACGATGACGCGGCGAAATCAGGGCAGGGGGGAAGTCGAGTTGTTGCATAAATGTATCCACAAGTTCCTGACTGACTTCGTAACAGCAAGCCTGCGCTGCAGGACCGATGGCCACAACCCAGTCACGAGTGTCACCCGACTGATTAATCCGTTGCGCCATTTTCTCCAGAATACCGTCGATAAGTCCCCGCCAGCCAGCGTGAACCGCGGCCACTTCCTTGCCATCTTTGCGGCAAAAAATCACCGGCAGGCAGTCCGCGGTAAAGACGGCCAGAAGAATACCGGGCACGGAGGTGATAAATCCGTCCGCATCGCCACAATCTTGTCCGGGCTGGGTCACATCCACAATCCGTGTGCCATGAACCTGTTTCTTTTCCGGTCGTGTGGCTTCAAAGGCTTTCAGATGAGCAGGCAGCAAGGATTCTTTATCGCCGAAGCCATGTAAAATGCCGGGGATATGGCTGAGTAAAACTGAGCTGTCACTCATCTCGTCTCTCGGTCAGAAAAATGATATCGCTTCAGTGTAGCTGCCTTTTATGCGGATTTTCCAGCAGTTGCAACCTCAGTGCGCCTTCTTTAGACTTACCTCTATTGCGAACTTTCGCCTCCTCAGACTTTCCTTGCAGGTTTTCTCCATGACGTATCAGTGCCCGCTTTGTTTCCAGCCGCTTACGCTGACAGGTCAGCAATGGTATTGCCCGGCCAATCATCAGTTTGATCATGCCAAAGAGGGTTACGTGAATCTGATGCCCGTACAGCACAAACGCTCGAAGCAACCAGGTGACAGTCCGGAAATGATGATTTCCCGTCGTGCATTTCTTGATGCCGGTCATTATCAGCCTTTACGGGACCGTTTGTCGGATATCCTCGATGAAGTCATTCCGGAGGATGCCCAGGCATTACTGGATATCGGCTGCGGGGAAGGGTATTACACTGCAGCTATCGCAGAACGATTAATACAGCGTCGTACGCTGAAAGTCTTTGGCCTGGATGTGGCTAAAGTGGCTATCCGTTATGCCGCCAAACGCTATCACGATGTGTCTTTTTGCGTGGCGTCCAGCCACCGCTTGCCCTTTGCAGACAGCTCTCTGGATGCGGTCATTCGCATTTATGCGCCGTGTAAGGCTCAGGAGCTTTACCGGGCCATTAAACCCGGGGGTTTGGTGGTGACTGTGGCGCCTGGACCGCGTCACTTATATCAGCTGAAAGGGCTGATTTATCAGGATGTACAATTGCATGCCGATCTGGATGAACAACTGGACGGCTTTGAGCGGATCAGCACCGAGGCACTGGCGTACAACATGAGCCTTTCGGGCGCACAGGCATTTGATTTGTTGCAGATGACGCCTTTTGCATGGCGGGCAACAGAGGAAGTGATGGCTGACTTAAAAGCTCAGACGGCCTTTGAGTGTGAAACAGATTTTCTCATCAGAATACATCAGCGCGTCTTAGCTTAAATAGCCCAGATGCTCGAGCAGGATATTCAGTCCAGTTCCGATCAGCACCACGCCCCCTAAAACTTCGGCCCACTTGCCTAAAAGCGGGCCGATAAAGCGTCCGACCATAATTCCTAACGTGGACATCAGCAGGGTTGCCATACCGATAAAGAGTGCGGTCTGGATGATGTTCACTTCCAGTAACGCTAATCCTACGCCAATTGCCAGCGCATCCAGACTTGTGCCAACCGCTGTGGCTGCCAGGATCCAGAAACTATGGTGTGTTGCGGTTGTAAGAGCATCATCCGGTTTATCTTTCAGCCCTTCAACAATCATTCGTGTGCCAAGAATGGACAGCAGAATAAAGGCGAGCCAATGACTCCATTGCATGATGTATTGACTGGCAAATAAGCCCAGCCCCCAGCCAATTAGCGGTGTAATTGCTTCTATTACACCGAAAATCAGGCCAGTACGGAGGGCTTCACGCAGGCAAGGGCGATGAAGGGCAGCACCTTTACCAATGGATGCGGCAAAGGCGTCCATCGACATGCCAAAAGCCAGAATAAGCGTTGCGGATAAGTTCACGAGTATACTCCCCAAATAACGGCGCAACCTTATCATGATATTTTTATGCAGGACAACGCCAAATAAATAAGGGTTTTTATATCCGGGATTGAATTAATTTTTTGCAGATAAAGGGGGGGTTGAATGTAGGGGTAAATAACAATAAGGTTAGTGCGGGAATATTAGTGATAAGCTTAAGCATTAAAGCCATAAATATACCTATGGCTATAAATGATAGTCTTACGATTATTTCCAGGTTATTGATTTTCAACCATTAACTTGTATATTCTTTCCAGATCGTCAAGTTCATTAACGCGGATTAATAACTTTTTCTGTTCTAATTCAAATACCAATACACCATCTTCTGAAAGGTTCATGCTACGGATCCTGTCATAGGTAATGAAGGTATTGGCAAAATAAAAACCCTTCGGTTTGAACAGCATTTTTGGCCAGCGGATGAACGAGAGATAGAAAGCAATAAGGCCAAGACCAATTAACAGATAATTCGTTACGACAGTACCATTAGCATGGATATTGTTATAAAGCAGGATCGCCAGCAGACCGATGAAAATAATGGAATCCAGTTTATTGCGGCGTCTTAGATTCACACGCAGGCGCGTTTCACCATTTTTAGTTCCCATGATGAACTCATCGTAGATGGCGTAGGCCAGCAACAGGAGGATGAAGAGCGCGAGGACAATATCGGTAACAGACATGAAAACTCCAGCTTACGGCCACAAAAGGCAAATCAAAAACAGCAAAATCAGGTCATAAAAAAACCGGGGGAATGATCCCCCGGTTTAGCGGTTATCAGAGACCTAACAGGCCAATCCAGTAACCGAAGATACCGATGGCGAAGAAGCCAACGATGATCCACAAGGCATTAACTTTCTTACGCAGCAGCCACATACAACCGAAGGTCAGCAGTAATGGCACCAGGCCTGGCATCAGCTGATCCAGAATCGTCTGGACAGTGGTGACCGTGGTATGGCCTGTCTGGTCGGTGATTTTTGATACCACCAGCGGAATGTTAACGTGCGTCCACTTGTTAACCAGAGCCCCCATGACAAAGAGGCCGAGAATTGACGCCCCCTCGGTCAGTTTCTGCAGGAAGCCGCCGCCCATATCGTTAACGATATCGACACCTTTTTTGTAGCCATAAGACACACCGTAGTAGCGGGTCAGCAGACGTACAAGGTTAAACAGAATGAAGAACAGCAACGGCCCCAGCAGGCTACCGGTCATCGCGATACCCGCACCCAGTGCAGCAAACACCGGACGAACAGTACCCCAGAAGATCGGGTCACCCACACCGGCCAGAGGCCCCATCAGACCGACTTTCAGGCCGTTGATGGCTGCGTCGTCGATAGGTGCGCCGTTAGCACGCTGTTCTTCCATCGCCAGCGTAACACCTAGTACAGGGGCCGCAACATAAGGATGGGTGTTAAAGAATTCCAGGTGGCGTTTGATAGCCGCTTTGCGATCGTCGTTATTTTCAGGGTAGAGACGACGGATGGCAGGCACCATACAGAAGCAGAAGCCCAGAGCCTGCATACGTTCGAAGTTCCATGACCCCTGGAAAAGGTTGGAGCGCATAAACACACCGCGAATATCGCTGGCCGTGAGTTTTTTAACTGCAGTTTGATCAACCATGTCCTTCACCCTTAATCCAATTCGTTGTCGAGATCGTTAACACCCGGTGCAGCCGCTGCCTGCGCAGACTTGTTGTATTTCGGGCTCAACTGGATGTAAAGAACAGCCATCACCACACCAATCACACCCAGTGCAACCAGGTTGAAGTTGGTGAATGCGGCAGTAACGAAACCAAGGTAGAAGAATGGCATCAGGTAGCCAGCACGCATCATGTTGATAACCATGGCGTAACCAACCACAACGATCATACCACCAGCAATGTTCAGACCATTGGTGACCACTTCAGGGATTGAAGCCAGCAGGTCATGAACAATCGCAGTACCCACAGACACAGCAACAATCACCGCAGGGATTGCGATACGCATTGCCTGCAGGATCAGCGCGGAAACGTGGATCCAGGTAATGGCGTTCAGGTTACCTTTCTCAGCCGCTTTATCCGCTGCGTGCTGGAAGGCAACAGTGATAGTACGAACGATAATGGTTAATACCTGACCGGCAGCCGCCAGCGGGATAGCCAGTGCGATACCGGCACCGACAGACTGTCCGCCTGCGATAACCAGAATGGTAGAGATGATTGAGGCGAGGGCGGCATCCGGCGCAACAGCCGCACCGATGTTCATCCAGCCAAGTGCAATCATTTCCAACGTACCGCCGATGATGATCCCAGTTTTAACATCACCAAGAACAAAACCGATCAAAGTACAGGCAACTAACGGGCGGTGAAACTGAAATTCATCCAGGATCGAACCCATCCCGGCAATACATGCAACAATAAATATCAGCACAATTTGTAGTGTGGTGATCTCCATTGCACTTCTCCTATGACCAAAGGACGCTGAGTATAAACAGGCACATCAGGCAGATAACGTTGAGGGAATCTGCACATTCGTGATGTGCTTATTAATTCATCTTATTAATGAGATCCATCATCTTGAGGCGAGAGTCAGTAGAGACTTTGCGCACTTCAAGTTCGATACCTTTTTCATTCAATTTCTTGAACGCTTCGATATCTTTTTCGTCGACAGACACTGCGTTATTCACCTGAGTTTTACCCTGGCGGAAAGCCATACCACCGATGTTTACGGTAGTGATTTTCACACCACCCTCAACTAAACGCAGAACGTCAGTCGGGTTAGTGAATAACAACATCACGCGATCGCCAGCGTATTTTGGGTTATCCCAGACACGGATGGCTTTTGCGACGTCAACAACGTGTGCAGTAACACCAGGAGGAGCAACCTGAGTCAGCAACGTTTTACGCACGGTATCGGCAGCCACTTCGTCGCTGACAACAATAATGCGGGTCACGTTGGTTTCTTTGGTCCAGCGGGTCGCGACCTGGCCATGAATTAAACGGTCATCGATACGGGCAAGGCCGATCTTCATATGGTCGTTCGGACCGGCAGGTTTAGCCGGAGCAGCTGCTTTTGGCGCAGGGGCGGCGGCAGGGGCCTGGGCAGCAGGTTCAGGGGCTTTCAGCGCTTTCACGCCGATACGACCTGTTTCTACTGCAATGGCAACCAGTTCTGCGAAAGAAGGGTTGTCATCGCGAGCCATGAAAGTCTCTGCCAGCATTGGGATATTGACACCGGTGACAACTTCGTAATTTTCTTTATCGACAACAATACGGCTGGCGGCATTGAACGGGCTGCCCCCCCAGGTGTCGACCAGGAAAAGGACGCCGCTGCTGGTGTCTAAACCACCCAACTTTGCCGTGTACTTTTCGATCAGGGTTTCGGCGTTCTCGCCCGGAACGAAATCGATATAGGCGACATTATCTTGTTCACCTAAAATCATTTCCGCTGTTTTCAGCAACTGCTCAGCTGCTGACCCGTGCGTGCCGATGATAATAGCAATACTCACTCGCTACCTCCTCTGTTAACTCTTGAAAAGAGTTATGCACATAAGTAATGGTGCTGATGATATCCGCCCGTTTTTATTCCTGAGGCGGACAGGGCATTCCCTGCGTACTAACGTTCCTTAATTTCTGATAAGACTGCAAAACAGTAAAACTGCAGAACCTCAACAGGTAGTGCGACGTGATTTATTTTAGTGTGCGAAAAAATAATTTTTGTGACCGTTGTCCGTTATTGAACGACGTAGTGTGAATACGTTTTCACATTGCACATTAAAACAGCATAGATGTTTCAAAATGATGCGGATCGTAAAAAATCACACTTTATTCAAATAATCATTCCTGATAGAGTGATTTTCCGAATCATTGAACAGGAGTACCGGGCCTCAGCCCTCCCTATGGACTGTCACCGACGTCACTATTCTTCGCACTATCACCTCATTCTTACCGGCAAATACGCCCCACTGGGCCTGATTACTGCCGCACTGAAACCGCTTTCATCTGAGATTTTTATCGTGACCGCCTCTGGCAAGTCTTCTGACCGCCTGACGTCACGCGTTTCTTTGCGTCATTTTTCTTTAACTCATTGCGGAGTCTGACATGGAATTTTTGATGGACCCTTCAATCTGGGTCGGTTTGCTGACGCTTGTTGTCCTGGAAATCATTCTGGGTATCGACAACCTTGTTTTTATTGCCATTCTTGCGGATAAACTGCCGCCTAAGCAGCGCGATAAGGCCCGTATTATCGGCCTTTCGCTGGCGCTGATTATGCGTCTGGGCCTGCTGTCGCTGATTTCGTGGATGGTTAAACTGACCACGCCGCTGTTCAGCATTGCGCAATTCAGCTTCTCAGGGCGGGATCTGATCCTGCTGGTCGGAGGGCTGTTCCTGTTATTTAAAGCTACCACCGAGCTGCATGAGCGGCTGGAAGGGCATGACGAACAGGGAACACCGAACCGCGGCTATGCCAGTTTCTGGTCGGTTGTGGCGCAGATTGTGGTGCTCGACGCCGTCTTCTCGCTGGATGCCGTGATTACAGCAGTCGGTATGGTGAATAATCTGGCTGTGATGATGACCGCCGTGGTGATCGCCATGGGTGTGATGCTGCTGGCGTCTAAATCGCTGACGCGTTTTGTGAACAATCATCCGACGGTAGTGGTGCTGTGTCTCAGCTTCCTGCTGATGATTGGTCTGAGCCTGATAGCGGAAGGTTTTGGCTTCCATATTCCGAAGGGCTACCTGTACGCGGCGATCGGCTTCTCGATTCTGATTGAACTGTTCAACCAGATTGCACGCCGTAACTTCCTGAAAAGCCAGTCTAACCGTCCGATGCGTGAGCGTACCGCCGAGGCCATTCAGCGCCTGATGGGCGGGAAACGTCAGCATCAGAATGAAGATGAGCCAGTCGGTGATGTACTGCCTGCATCAGAAGCTTTTGCAGAAGAAGAGCGCCATATGATAACGGGCGTTCTGACGCTGGCATCGCGTACATTGCGCACTATCATGACGCCGCGCACCGAGATTTCATGGGTGGACTGCGAAAAGTCACCGGCCGAAATCCGCAGTCAGCTGCTGGATACGCCGCACAGTTTGTTCCCGATCTGTCGTCATTCTCTGGATGATGTCATCGGTGTAGTACGTGCGAAAGACCTGCTGGTGGCGCTGGAGAACGGCGAAAACATCGTGGCTTTCGCGGAGAAAACGCCGCCGATTGTGGTGCCGGAAACCATGGATGTGATCAATCTGCTGGCGGTATTACGTAAAGCCAGGGGGCGTCTGGTGGTGGTAAACAATGAGTTTGGTGTGATTCAGGGGCTGGTCACGCCGCTGGACGTGCTGGAAGCCATTGCCGGTGAGTTCCCTGACGAAGATGAAATGCCGGATGTGATCGCTGACGGTGAGTCATGGATTGCGAAAGGCGGGACAGACTTACACCTTCTTCAGCAAGTTCTCGACGTGAACAATCTGGTGAATGCGGATGATGATTTTGCTTCACTTGCCGGATTGCTGCTGTCGAAATCAGGCCAGATGCCGGTTGCCGGTGAAGTGATTGAAATGGCGTCGCTGCACTTTGAGATCCTTGAGGTGACAGACTATCGCATCGAGCGTGTCCGCATCACCCGGATTAAGTCAGAAGATCAGTGGGACGAAAGCCACTAAAGCTGGCGCAATGCCTGAAGGTAAAACGGCGACTCCGGTCGCCGTTTTTTATGCCTGAAATAGTGCGAATACTTTGGGATCAGACAGAACCCTGAACGTCCTGAGGTTCCATATTTTGGGTCGATTTCTGATAACGTTCCAGCCAGACCGGGAAAACTTCTACCGGCATCGGACGTGCAAAGTAGTATCCCTGCAAAGAGTCCACTCTGCGTTTACGCAGATAATCAACCTGTTCGCGGGTTTCTACCCCTTCAGCAATCAGCTTTAAATTCAGCCGCTGCGCCAGCGTAATAATGGTGTCCGTGACCGTCGCATTGATGGCATCGGTTCCGATGGATGCTGTAAACGCCTGGTCAATCTTCAGCACATCCGGATTCAGCGTTTTGAGATAACTCAGCGAACTGTGGCCGGTACCAAAATCATCAATAGCCAGCAAAATCCCCATGTCCTTGAGTTGAGATATTTCCGCGGCACGCAGTTCCTGAAGACGCGTGCGCTCGGTCAGTTCAAGCATCAGTGAGACAGAAGGCTGAGCCGGAAGCCACAGCTTGCGGATATCATCCACAATTTCCATATTATTAAAATGCTGCGCTGCTACGTTAATGCTGACATAAAAGCCAGGTGTCGCCGGGAAAACCGCCAAATTATCGGCAACGGTTTTAATCAGATAGCGGGTAAGCGAGATGATTAACCCGTGCTGTTCTGCCAGCGGAATAAATACATCAGGCGACACCCATTCCTGCCTGCGGTTTTTCCAGCGCATCAGCGTTTCCACACCGATACAGCGGCCGTCATCGCTGTTAATAATCGGCTGGCAATAGACCTTAAATTCGCGGTGTGAAATGCCGTGGCTGATCGGATAGGCCAGACTGATCCGGCTGCCGGAAAGCAGGTACACCGCGGTAGCCGTCAGCAAACTGATTAACACCGAAAGTGGCAAGTGTGAAGGGAGTTCATTCCAGGCCAGTTCGCTGGCTTTTTCTCCGAAGATGGAGACAGAGAAATCATATTTTTGCGATCTCTCACTCAGCAGAGGAGGGTACGGAAGATCGTCGCTGCTGATGATGTCCTTTTTGCCATACTCGAGATATTGCTTACCAACGTTCAAAACGATATGGCTGGCATAGGGCGGTTGCGGTTCGAGCAGGAAATTCGACAATATGCCAATATTATAAACAAACAGTTCGCCGTTACGGTTATCCGGTGTTGAGGGATTCCAGAGAACCAGTGTCGGGGTATCGACACGGCTCCATTTCGAAGCCCGCAGTTCAAGTTGCGTTAAGCCCTGAGAAAATGACGGCAAAATGTCGTTGAGGCTGAGATCCAGCGCACCGACCAGACTTGAACAGGTGATTTTACCGTCACTGACCAGGCTTATAGAGCGTAATGTCTGCAGCCGGGCGACTTTTTGCTGAAGTAACGATTGCAGGACGTTGCAGCCAAGCGTCTGATCCAGAGGCGTTGATTTTCCGGCAGGTGACGCCGGTTCGAGTAGTTTTTCCAGCTTCTGAACGGTGTGCAGCGCGACACGTTGCTGGTCTTCTGCAATGACCTGTGCTTGTTCGTAAATACGAATGCCAAGCGTCAGAAGCAAAGTACATATCCCCATCGCGCAGGCAAGCGCAATGCGATAGTAGCGATACTTCGCAAGTCCGGTCTGTGAGAACAGCATCGTTCTAATCCTTTTTATCCCGTGTTAATTGCAGGCTCAAATTATTTTTTTAAAGGTTTACCGATGCGTAACAGCCAGTGTGTTTTTATTGATAGTAGCTGTAAATCGTCGGATGCTCAGCCTGAGCTGGGGAAAATACACTCAATTTTAGGGTAAAAATTAAAGAAAACCAGCCTAGGTGACGTTGTCACTTATATTTTCCCCGAAGAACCCGTCCTTTATTTTTCTGTAGTAAGAGTCTTACCGATCGGGGAAATCAGGCGGAAAACAGCATGCCGTACCTGCAGGGTATAATGCAAGTGACACATCCATTATGTTTTGATAATACAACAGGTTGTCATTAACGAAGGTTTTATTGCTGCCAGCTATCGTGTGGATAATATTTCCTGCGGTAAACCGGCTGAAAATGCTTCAGCTGAAGAACCGCAGGAAATTATCAACGCGACAGTAAAATCAGTCGCACTGAACCTTAATCGCCAGACCACCACGCGACGTTTCACGGTATTTTGAATTCATATCTTTACCGGTTTCGTACATGGTTTCGATCACTTTATCCAGAGACACTCTTGGCTCGCTGGTGCGGCGCAGTGCCATCCGGGCAGCGTTAATCGCTTTCACCGAAGCAATGGCATTACGCTCAATGCACGGCACCTGAACCTGTCCGGCTACCGGATCACAAGTCAGACCGAGGTTGTGTTCCATACCAATTTCGGCAGCGACACACACCTGCTCAGGGCTGCCGCCCAGCAATTCCGTCAGACCTGCTGCCGCCATCGAACAGGCTACGCCCACTTCGCCCTGACAACCGACTTCTGCACCAGAAATCGACGCATTCATTTTATACAAAATGCCGATAGCGCCGGAGGTCAGGAAATAGCGCAGGTAAATGTCAGGGCTGACCGACTGAATAAACTGGTCATAATAGGCCAGTACCGCCGGCACAATGCCGCATGCACCGTTGGTTGGCGCAGTCACTACGCGTCCGCCTGCGGCATTTTCTTCGTTAACTGCCAGCGCAAACATATTCACCCAGTCGATCACGTTCATCGGGTCACTGGAAAGCTTATCGTTTGACACCAGCATCCGGCGCAGAGCAGACGCACGGCGCGGTACCCGCAGCGGCCCCGGCAACACGCCTTCAGTATTCAGACCGCGATCGATACACGCCTGCATGGTGTGCCAGATCTTCTCGAAATACTGGTCGATTTCCTGCTTACTGTGTTGCGCCAGCTCGTTCTTCATCACCAGCCCGGATAATGACAGGCCGGTTTCCTTACATTTCGCCAGCATTTCACTGGCCGAATTAAAGCTGTAAGGCACGGTGACTTCGTCGAGAACCGGCTGACCGAAGTGTTCGTCATCGACAATAAAACCGCCGCCGACGGAATAATACGTTTTGCTGTAAATCATTTTATCGCCAGCAAACGCATGGATTTGCATGGCGTTCTCGTGGCGTGGCAAATTCTCACCGCGGAACACCATGCCGGTATCACGCGGGAAATCTACTTCATGCTGAGTGGTGCCCAGCGGCAGACGCTCACGTTGCTCAACGTCGCGGATAAAATGGGGAATTCCGTCAATGTCGACGGTGTCTGGCTGATTACCGGCCAGGCCTAAAATAATGGCGATATCTGTGTGGTGGCCTTTGCCTGTCAGAGACAAAGAACCAAAAACGTCCACGGCGACACGCGTAACGGCAGGCATCATGCCCTTTTCCAGCAGGTCGTCAGCGAACTGTTTACCGGCTTTCATCGGGCCCAAAGTATGGGAACTGGAAGGGCCAATCCCGACCTTGAACATGTCGAAAACGCTAATCACGTCGAATACTCCTGTAATAGATTGCGGCAGGGAACGGGATCCCTGGCTTCCATAAATGAACGACCGCGAGATTTCGTCTTTATGGACGGCTCTCTTGTTCTTATGGATAGACTTATAGTTTAAAAGGGCTGAGAGGCAAAAGTTTCATTTTTCGCATGAAATAAACTTATTTGATGCAAAAGTGTGATCGCTATGTAATCAGAGCGCTCAGACTTCGACCTGTCCGGCGAGCTGGCGGATGATAGCGGCGGTGAGACCCCAGACAAATTGCTGCTGATACCAGGACAAATAAACGCGGTGATGAATGCCCCTGCGATGAATATCAAGCGGGTGATAACGAGCCAGATCAAAAGCTTCACGCAGCGGCATTTCAAATAACTCGGCGACTTCGTCTTCAGCCGGATGCAGCGGCACATCGACGGGTAACAGCCCTACTACCGGTGTGACCCGAAAACCGCTGCTGCTATCCTGCGGCGAAAGTGTGCCTAATACATAAACCTGTTCAGGCGGAATGGCGACTTCTTCCTGCGCTTCACGCAAGGCCGTGGCGATAATCGACGCATCAGAAGCATCCGCCGCGCCGCCGGGAAAGGCGACTTGTCCCGCGTGTTTGCGCAGCTGATCTGATCGGCGTGTCAGTAACAGCGTAGGTTCGGGGCGGCAAATGATCGGGATCAGCACCGCAGCGTGACGGGTTCCGCGCAGCGCCGGTGCGGGCTGGCGAGGTTGCTGCAACTGAAAGCGCAATATGAAATCTTCAACAGCGGGGGAAAGTGTCTGAATTGGCGCATGTTGTTCCAGCAAAGTCACGATGATGTTTCTCCTAACTGAGGCAGAATTCGGGCAATCTTATCAAAAGTTTCCTGATATTCTGCCTGTTCCTGACTGTCCGCCACAATCCCGCCGCCTGCCCAGCAATGAATTTTTCCCTGCGACGTGAGTAACGTGCGGATGGTGATGTTGCTGTCCATGGTGCCGCAAAAGCTGATATACGCGATGCTGCCGCAATAGCCGTTGCGGCGATGTGGCTCGAGTTCTTCGATGATTTCCATTGCACGCACTTTCGGTGCGCCGGTAATGGAACCGCCGGGGAAACAGGCGCGTAACAAGGCCGCAGGATGGCACTCTTGCGGTAACTGCGCAGTGATGGTGCTGACCAGATGATGCACCGCCGGAAACTGCTCTACCACAAACAGTTCCGGCACGCGCACGCTGCCGGGTACGGCGACGCGCCCGATGTCATTACGCAGTAAATCTACAATCATCAGGTTCTCGGCACGATCTTTCTCCGATCCTGCCAGACGTTTTGCCTGTCGCGCATCTTCTGTCGGATCTTCGCAACGTGGCAGGGTGCCTTTAATCGGTCGTGTCTGAATCTGGTTTTCTTTAAGCCAGATAAAACGCTCCGGCGAGAGGCTGAGAACGGTGTTTTGCGACAGACGCAGAAATGCTGAGAAGGGCGCACGGTTGGCCTGATTCAGACGCAGAAAAGCCTGCCATTCATCGCCGTCGTACTGCGTGGAAAAACGTTGCGCCAGATTGATCTGATAACAATCGCCGTCGCGGATATATTCCTGAATCTGCCTGAACTTTTGCCCGTATTCTTCGCGGCTCATATTCGCCTGCCACGGCGCATTCAGCCGGAAAGGCGCTGACGCAGAGCGGATTTGCTGATGCTCATCAAGCCAGCGCAAACGTGCAGAAATATCGCCATGACAAATCAATGTTAAACGCTGCAAATGATGATCGGCGATCAGCGCCCAGTCATAAATCCCGACAGCCATATCGGGCAACTCAATATCGCGTATCGCGATTTGTGGCAGATCCTCAACGCGACGGCCTAAATCATAGCCGAACAGCCCGAGAGCGCCGCCGAGAAACGGAAAGTCAGGCAAGCTTTCTGCGTGTAATCCGCAAGCAGTCAGTTGCTCTTCAAGCAAGGCGAAGGGATCGTCCTGCCGGCATTGTTCCACGCCATTTTTTTCAATCTGCGTCAGCCCGCCACGGGTGGTCAATGTTATCAGCGGATCCGCCACCAGAATATCGAAACGGTTATGCTGATGCTGTGCTGCACCTGAGTGTAAAAGCATCGCCCAGGGCAGGGCGGAAAGCGGTGTGAAACGCTCTGTCAGTGCATCTGGCTGATAAGGTAAGGAGTGAAAAACAACGGACTGGGTGGCTTGCATGGCAGGTATAAGCTTCTCTGGCGCGATGACGTATTTTAGGCCGATCCTAACACAGAACTGAGGGGCTGAAAGCAGCGCAGGCGATTTGCCTTATTTAGGCGTATACTGTGCAACCCCGCCTTGCGCGGGCTTTATTTATCACCAGTACAACAGGACACTCCCATGCTGACAGGTATGCCTTCATTATCACATCATGAACAAGAACAGGCCGCCGATCGTATCCGCCAGTTAATGGAAAACGGCATGAGCAGCGGCGAAGCCATTGCGACCGTTGCAGAAGAAATCCGCGAAACGCATAAAGGCGACCGCGTCACCGTCATTTTTGATGACGAAGACGAATAAAACTGACTGACGGTTTGCGTCACTGCTTGCGTCATGACAAAGAAAAACCGGACCCTTTTCAGGTGTCCGGTTTTTTTTCGTCTCAGCATTCTGAATCGTCTAGCCTTTAACAACCACAGCAGCGGCCGCTTTTTTCGCCTGTTCCACTGCGTCTTCAACATTGTCTGCAATCGCCAGCGCCACACCCAGACGACGTTTGCCACTGATTTCCGGCTTGCCGAACAGACGAACCTGATTGTAGCCCGTCAGCGCATTTTCCAGACCGCTGAACGTGACGTTATTGCTGGTCAGTTCCGGCAGAATCACGGCAGATGCAGAAGGGCCGAACTGGCGGATTTTACCTACAGGAAGGCCGAGGAACGCGCGTACATGCAGAGCAAACTCGGACAGATCCTGAGAAATCAGCGTCACCATACCGGTGTCGTGCGGGCGAGGGGAGACTTCGCTGAAAATCACTTCGTCGCCGCACACGAACAGCTCAACGCCGAACAGGCCTTTGCCGCCCAGCGCTTTCACCACTTTCTCCGCGATGTCTTTTGCACGCTGCAATGCCAGCTCAGTCATCTGCTGTGGCTGCCAGGATTCGCGGTAATCGCCGTCTTCCTGACGGTGTCCGATTGGCGCGCAGAAATGAATGCCGTCAACGGCGCTGATGGTCAGCAAGGTGATTTCGAAATCAAACTTCACCAGTCCTTCAACAATCACGCGTCCGCCGCCTGCACGGCCGCCTTGCTGCGCGTAATCCCATGCGGTCTGTAACTGATCGGCGCTGCGGATCAGGCTCTGGCCTTTACCGGATGAGCTCATGACCGGCTTGATAATGCATGGATAACCGATGGCGTCGACGGCCTGACGGAAAGCCGCTTCATCATCAGCGAACTGATACGTCGATGTCGGTAATTTCAGGGTTTCAGCGGCCAGACGGCGAATGCCTTCGCGGTTCATGGTCAGGCGGGTCGCTTCAGCACAAGGCACCACGTTGTGGCCCTGTTTTTCCAGCTCAACCAGCATGCTGGTTGCGATGGCTTCGATTTCAGGCACGATAAAATCAGGGCGTTCACTTTCGATAACTGCTTTCAACGCGTCGCCGTCGAGCATATTAATCACATGACTGCGATGAGCGACCTGCATCGCCGGTGCATCGGCGTAGCGGTCAACGGCGATCACTTCCAGGCCAAGACGCTGACATTCGATGGCCACTTCTTTACCCAGCTCGCCAGAGCCTAATAACATGACGCGGGTGGCGCCGGTGCGCAGTGCAGTACCAATGGTTAACATAGCTTCGTACCCAGATCTGTGGTGAGTGAAAACAGGAATTTCGGCGCTCAGTATATCTGAAATAAATGGCGACGAAAACGATTGCGCGGCGCGTCAGGTAAAATTCTCTGTGCAAAAAAACCGTGTTTTACAGGTTTTTTTTAGCCTGTTTTCTGCTGTTTAAGGCAGCCGGTGAGCGTCTCTGTTATCATTTAGCCAAACCATGGCGTCAGGCTTCCTGCCGCTGCCCCGATTTTTGCCTCACATAAAGAGTTATCGCCTTGAGCACGCATTCCTTTTCTGCCCTGACATTGCCCGCTGAGCAACTTTCCAACCTGAATGAACTGGGTTACACCGAAATGACCCCGATTCAGGAAGCCTCTTTGCCTGCCATTCTGCAAGGTCAGGACGTTCGCGCTAAAGCCAAAACCGGCAGCGGTAAAACGGCCGCCTTTGGTATTGGTTTGCTGAACAGCATTACCGTTTCACAGTTTGTTGCTCAGGCGCTGGTGCTGTGTCCGACTCGCGAACTGGCCGATCAGGTCAGTAAAGAGTTACGCCGTCTGGCGCGATTTACCCAGAACATCAAAATTCTGACCCTGTGTGGCGGCCAGGCGATCGGGCCCCAGCTCGAATCACTGGTCCATCCGCCGCACATTGTGGTGGGTACGCCGGGCCGTATTCAGGAACATCTGCGTAAAGGCACGCTCAAGCTCGACGAGCTGAAAGTGCTGGTGCTGGATGAAGCAGACCGCATGCTGGACATGGGCTTTAGTGAAGATATCGAAGATGTCGTCAGCTATACGCCGCAGGACCGCCAGACGTTGCTGTTCTCCGCGACCTATCCGGACGGCATTGAGCGCATCAGTTCCAAATTCCAGCGTCAGCCGCTGAAAGTAGAAATCGAAGGTGAAGACGACATTGCCGATATTCAGCAAATCTTCATTGAAGCCGGTAAGCAACAGCGCTTATCCCTGCTGGCTGCGGTGCTGTATCAGTATCAGCCAACGTCCTGCGTGGTGTTCTGTAATACCAAGCGTGACTGTCAGGATGTTTGTGATGACCTGAAAGCGAAAGGCATCAGTGCGCTGGCGCTGAATGGCGATCTCGAACAGCGTGATCGCGATCGCGTGCTGGTGCGTTTCTCCAATGGCAGTTGCCGTGTGCTGGTAGCGACAGACGTGGCCGCGCGCGGGCTGGACATTAAACAGCTGGGACTTGTGATCAACTACGAGCTGTCTTTCGATCCGGAAGTTCACGTTCACCGCGTGGGTCGTACCGGCCGTGCAGGAACGAGCGGTCTGGCCGTCAGCCTGGTGACGCCGCAGGAAATGCCGCGTGTGACCGCGCTGGAAGATTATACCCGTCAGCGTTTCACCTGGCAGCCTGCTGCTCAGGCGCTGGCCGCAACGCCGGTGGCGCTGGATCCTGAAATGGCGACATTGTGTATTGATGGCGGCCGCAAAGCCAAAATCCGTCCCGGTGATATTCTCGGTGCGCTGACCGGCGATGCTGGGCTGACCGCTGCTGAAGTTGGTAAAATCGATATGTTCCCGGTTCACGCTTATGTGGCGATCCGCCAGAAAAGCGCGAAGAAAGCATTGCAGCGTTTGCAGGAAGGGAAAATCAAAGGCAAAAACTGTAAGGCCATCATTTTACGATAAAGGCTTTGCGCTGATAATTTTACGTTAACGGCTTATCTTTGAATTGAACGTCATATTGTTAATGTTGTGTTATTGCCTTGTTGAGGATTATATTATCTAACGCAAGCGATGACCTTGTAATTGGTAGGGCTATTATTTTTAAGGTCCACGGCTCCGGCAAGGTCAACTGGATGAACGACAAAGACTGGGAAGACGAACGATGAAAAAGGTAATCTTGGGCGTTGTGATGGCCGTTGCAGGAATGAGCAGCCTGAGCCAGGTCGCACAGGCTGATGAACCCGAAGTGAGAACGGCAACGGTGACACCGTGCGCCACGGCCACCAAAGATGACGTGGCCGCGCTGGTAAAACGTGATTTCCTCCAAAATCGTATTCCGCGCTGGGATGCGGATAAAAAAGTGCTCGGCACTTCCACGCCGGTCGCGTGGGTGGTGACCGACAGCATCAGCGGCAGTAATGCGAAATGGGATATCCCGCTGAAAGTGCGTGGTGATCACACCGATAAAACTTATCAGGTGACCCTTAACTGTCAGATTGGCGAAATCAGCTACAGCGCGCCGTTATAAGCACCGACTGCGTCCGTTAATTCCTTAGCGGACGCATTATTTCCCCGCATTGACGTCTCTTGGTTTCCCTGTCTAAACCTGTCACTCTTGTCAAACCGCAAAGAGGACAAAGAGATCCCGAGATGATGACACCTCCAAAGGCTGAAAAACGCCCGCAAACCCTGAGTATTCACGGTGATGACCGTGTCGATAATTATTACTGGCTGCGTGACGATGACCGCGCCGATCCTCAGGTTCTGGCCTATCTCACGGCTGAAAATGAATTTACAGAACAGGCCATGCAGCCACATCAGGCATTGCGTGAAACGCTGTACGGCGAAATGGTGGCGCGCATTGCGCAGCAGGATCATTCCGTTCCTTACGTGAAACACGGTTATCGTTATCAGACCCGTTATGAGCCGGGCAACGAATACGCCATCTATCTGCGCCAGCCTGCCGCCGGACAAGAAAACTGGAGCACGCTGATTGATGGCAATGAGCGCGCCAAAGACAGTGAGTTTTACACGCTGGGCGGTCTGGATATCAGCCCGGATAACAAACTCATGGCCGTGGCGGAAGACTTTCTTTCCCGCCGTCAGTACGATATCCGCATCAAAAAACTCGATGACGAAACCTGGACGGACGATCTGTTAAAAAACACCTCCGGCAGCAGCGAATGGGCTAACGATTCTCAGACGTTGTATTACGTGCGCAAACACAAGAAAACGTTGCTGCCGTATCAGGTTTATCGCCACGTGGTCGGCACGGATCCGAAAACCGACAAGCTGGTGTACGAAGAAAAAGACGACACGTTTTACGTCGGACTGGATAAAACCACGTCTGAAAAATACATTTTGATCCATCTCGACAGCACCACGACTTCCGAGATCCTGCTGCTGGATGCCGATGATCCGCAGGCCAAACCGCAGGTATTTCTTTCACGTCGTAAAGATCATGAATACGCCCTCGATCATTATCTTGGGCATTTCTACATTCGTTCCAATAAAGACGGCAAAAACTTCGGACTTTATAAGAGTGAAGATGGTGTGGAAGCCAGCTGGCAGACGCTTATTGCACCGCGCATCGAAGTGATGCTGGAAGGCTTCAGTCTGTTCCGTGACTGGCTGGTGGTGGAAGAACGTCACCAGGGGCTCACGCAGTTGCGCCAGATCCACTGGAAATCCGGTGAGGAAAAATCACTGGCGTTCGACGATCCGACGTATACCACCTGGCTGGCATACAATCCGGAACCGGATACGTCGTTACTGCGTTATGGCTATTCCTCGATGACCATGCCGAGCTCGTTGTTTGAACTGGATCTTGATACGCATGAACGTACCTTGCTTAAACAGCAGGAAGTGAAAGATTTCGATGCAGACAATTATCGCAGCGAACGTGTCTGGGTTACGGCGCGCGATGGTGTGAAAGTGCCGGTGTCGCTGGTTTATCGTCGTGAGTTGTTCAAGCTGAATGAAAATCCGCTGCTGGTGTACGGCTACGGTTCTTATGGCAGCAGCATGGATCCGGCGTTCAGCGGCAGTCGCCTGAGCTTGCTGGATCGCGGTTTTGTTTTTGCACTGGCGCATATCCGCGGCGGGGCAGAACTGGGTCAGCAATGGTACGACGACGGTAAGCTGTTCAATAAACTCAACACTTTCCATGATTTCATCGATGTGACCAAAGAGCTGGTGGCTGAAGGCTACGGCGATGCCGGACAGGTGTATGCGATGGGAGGGAGTGCGGGCGGCTTACTGATGGGCGCAATTATTAATCAGGCGCCGGAGTTGTATCACGGCATCGTGGCGCAGGTTCCGTTCGTTGATGTCGTGACAACTATGCTCGATGAGTCGATTCCGCTGACGACCGGTGAATACGACGAGTGGGGCAATCCGAACGACAAAGCCAGTTATGACTATATGCTGCAATACAGTCCGTACGATCAGGTCCGCGCGCAGGCCTATCCGCATATGCTGGTCACCACCGGTTTACATGATTCGCAGGTGCAATACTGGGAGCCGGCAAAATGGGTGGCGAAATTACGCGAGCTTAAAACCGATGATAACCAGTTGCTGATGCACACCGATATGGATTCCGGGCACGGTGGTAAATCCGGCCGCTTTAAAGCCTATGAAGATATCGCGCTGGAATACGCTTTTGTACTGGCGCTGGCGACGAAAAACTGAGTATCAGGCTTTTCCCCTAAATAATTCGAATTGCAGGCAGGCGGCAACTGAGCGAATCCCGATGAGCTGACATGGGTCAGTGATTCGGGTGAGTAAACGCCGCCAACGCACCTGCAATTTGAAGTATGACAGGGACATAAAAAAACCCGCTCTCGGCGGGTTTGATCTACGAAGTACATTGTTAAGCAGAAGCTTTCTTGGCTTTTTTATCAGCCTTTTTTTCGGCCGGCGTTTTCAATGGCTTTTTCTTCGCATTCTTTTTGCTATCCATTCCTTTACTCATAATTGCCTCTCTTAAAGCGGGTGGATTGGGTTGCTCACCTATTTACTGCTTAATTCAGGTCAGTTGCAAGCACCTTCGCGTTTCCCACAATACTTTACAGAGGAGTGACATTTCATCAGCTGGCATGTGAGGCAATCAAATTGCGTGATAAGTATGCGAACGGCATGCAAAACAACGGTTTTTGGAGATAACCACTTGTTGTAAGTGGGCCAATGCGCTGTTATTAAGATGTAAGCACATTTATCAATACACTGGCCGAATAGAACAGGAAATGTCATGCCAAAATTAAAAGGGTTGTATCCACCGCTGGAAGCTTATGCCAGTGGCATGCTTGATACGGGCGATGGTCACCAGATTTACTGGGAGCGCAGCGGAAACCCGGCGGGCAAACCGGCAGTATTTCTTCATGGTGGGCCTGGCGGCGGCTGTTCATCGGTTCACCGTCAGTTGTTCGATCCTAAAGATTATGACGTCATGCTGTTTGACCAGCGTGGCTGCGGACGCTCTAAACCTCACGCCAGTCTCGACAATAATACAACCTGGCATCTGGTCGATGATATTGAACGTTTGCGCAAAATGGCCGGTATCGATAAATGGCTGGTATTTGGTGGTTCGTGGGGCTCAACGCTGGCGCTGGCATACGCCCAGACTCACCCTGAGCACGTCAGCGAGATGGTACTGCGGGGCATTTTCACTCTGCGCAAACAGGAACTGACCTGGTATTACCAAGACGGCGCCTCCCGTTTCTTCCCTGAGAAATGGCAGCGTATTTTGTCGATCCTGTCGGAAGAAGAACGCAAAGACGTGATTGCTTCCTATCGCGCCCGTCTGACCTCCGATGATCGCGCTGTTCAGCTTGAAGCGGCTAAGATCTGGAGTTTGTGGGAAGGGGAGACCGTGACGTTGATGCCTGCGGAAGGAGCGGCATCATTTGGCGAAGATAATTTCGCGCTGGCTTTTGCCCGCATTGAAAATCACTACTTCACGTATATGGGCTTTTTAGAAACTGATGACCAGTTGCTGAAACATGTGGAACGCATCCGCCATATTCCGGCAGTCATTGTTCACGGCCGCTACGATATGGCCTGTCAGGTGCAAAACGCCTGGGATCTGGCGCAGGCCTGGCCGGAAGCAGAATTGCACATTATCGAAGGTGCCGGGCATTCTTTTGATGAGCCGGGCATTCTTGATCAGTTAATCCGCACCAACCAGCGTTTCGCCGCCCGGCGCTAACGTTTGCAGCTTTCCCGCTTACTTTTGCTTAGGCTCGTAAGGTAAGCGGGAGAACTTATGTGATTCCCCGCGATAAAACATCACCCGTTCACGAAAATAAGTGCGCAAATGCGCAGGCTGCTCGCGTTCTGCTATCTCCGCGACAACCGGCATGTTGTAGCGTTCTTTGAAAGCCACCGCTGAGGCGGCAAGATCGACGTTAATGCGATCCATTTCGTCTTTGCTGATTTCAGCCAGATTGATACTCATTGCTGCTTCCTGGTGATCCGTTTTGCCTCATTGTACCCGAGGCAGACGCCATCGTGAATGTTGTGATTTTACTTTTACACTATCCCTAAGAAGAGAATTGGCAGGTTAATATTAAGAGTAAATAAGAACCATTCACAAATATGAAGTGATAATTAACTTCAATAAGAACTCGCTAATTAATATTCTGAATAAGAATGATTCTTTTTAATATCCATCTATATGTTAATGATTATCATTGTTGTATATTCATGGAAATAAAATACTTTTATAAATCATAATCTTAAATATATTTGTTATTTCGGTGAATGTTAATGTGAATCGGGTGTTTTTATTTTGTGTCGATGCGGGCATAATGCGGGTAAATAATTCAGCCCACCTGCCGTAATTTAAATCCGGAGCCGTACCATGCTTAAAAAAGAAATGATTGATCAGCTTAACGAACAGCTGAACCTCGAGTTTTATTCTGCCAATTTATATTTGCAGATGAGTGCATGGTGCAGCGATAAAGGCTACGAAGGTGCTGCCGCATTCCTGAAACAGCATTCAATGGAAGAAATGGATCACATGCATCGTCTGTTCAAATACGTCAGCGATACAGGTGCTCTGCCACTGCTCGGCGCCATTGCTGCTCCGCCGGTGTCTTTCGAATCGCTGACCGATTTGTTCAAGCAGACTTACGAACACGAACAACTGATCACTCAGAAAATCAACGAACTGGCAGATTTGTCCATGACGCTGAAAGATTATTCTTCCTTCAACTTCCTGCAATGGTACGTTGCAGAGCAGCATGAAGAAGAAACGTTGTTCAAATCTGTTCTGAATAAACTGGCGCTGGTAAGCAATACCGGCAACGGTTTGTTCTTTGTGGATAAAGATCTCAAAAATATGGTGGCACAAGCTCCGGCTGGTTAATTTTCAGTTGTGTGAGCTTGCAAACAACGCAGAGTGCTTCGGCCTCTGCGTTTTTTATGTTTTTATGACAAACGTTTTAATCGCGTTTGCGCTAAAGTGTCGGCGTTATAAATTCATCATCAAGCAAGCCAAGGAAATTATCGTGTTCAATAAAACCACTTCTCTTTGCCGTGCCCTGGCAGTCTCAGCCGTTTTGCTGAGCGGATTTATCTCACAGCAGGCTTCTGCTCATGCTCACCTCAAAACGGAAACTCCGGCGGCGGATGCGGTTCTTACAGCCAGTCCGACCGAATTATCGCTGGGTTTCAGTGAAGGTATCGAGCCAAATTTCAGTAAAATTACCCTGAAAGATGCCAGCCAGAAAACGGTGAAAACCGGGAAAATGACCCTGGCTGCGAACGATAATACGCAGGCCGTGCTGCCCCTTACCGATGCGCTTGCCGCCGGTAAATATGTCGTGACGTGGAATGTGGTTTCCGTTGATGGTCATAAAACAAACGGTCAGTACAGTTTCACTGTTAAATAAGCCATGAGCCTTACAGCACTTTTCGTCCTGTGCCGGTTCGTGCATTTTGTGTCATTAATGCAAATCTTCGGACTGAGCGTATTTTGCTCATTGCTGGCGCCAGACGGATTTTCGGCCATTTTACAGCGTAAAAATCAGACGCTGATGGTTTGGTCCGGACTGCTTGCTGCGGTCACTTCTGTCGGAATGCTGGCTATTCAGGCAGCACTGATGGGAAATGGCTGGGACGATATCCTCAACATTAACGTGTGGATACTGGTGTTAACCACCGCATTTGGCGAAGTCTGGAGCTGGCACTTATTACTGACCGCTGTGCTGTTACTGGTTCTGTTAATGGAGTGGATGCCCGGACGTCACGTCCTGCTGTTTCTGTGCTCGCTGGGTTTACTGATCACTCAGGCTTTGATTGGCCATGCCGCCATGCATCAGGGCTTACTGGGACTGGCACAGCGGGCTAACCATGTGGTGCATTTGCTCAGCGCAGCCTACTGGTTCGGGTCTTTACTGCCTTTACTGACCTGCATGTTGTATGCCCGCGAGCCCTCTGCAAGACCCTACGCGATTGTGACGCTTATCCGTTTTTCTGTCTGGGGACATGCCGCGGTCTCGCTGGTGATCATCACCGGTGTCATCAATACCGCCATTGTTTTGCAGCGCTGGCCCACCGATATGACATCGCTTTATCAGTGTCTGTTGGTGGTCAAAGTGATACTGGTCGCGATGATGGCGGCAGTGGCTGTCTATAACCGTTACCGGCTGGTGCCCCTTATGGGTAAAGACCCGAAGAGGGCGCAGAGCCGTTTTATCACCATGACCTGGCTTGAATGGGGGCTGGCGTTTAGCGTTATATTGCTGGTGAGTTGGTTCGCGACACTTGCCCCGCGCTGAAACGGTCATCTGAAGATTACAAAGAATTTAATATCATCGAGGAAAAATCATGAGGAAAACACTGCTAGCCTGCGTGCTGCTTACCTTATCTGCCAGCAGTTTTGCCGCACCGCAACTGGAGACCATCAGCCGCCTGCAATACGGTAAGGACTGGGCCTTCACCCGTGAAGAAGTCATGCTGCAATGCCGCCCGGGCAATGCGCTGTATGTGATTAACGACAGTACGCTGGCGCAATATCCTCTGAATGACGTGGCAAAAGAGCAGGTTAAAAACCATCAGGTTCAGGCGGTGCCCCTGGAGAAAATCTGGCTGGATGACCCGCAGAATCCCGGACAAAAAATGAGTCTGGCACCTTTTATCGCCAAAGCTGAATCGCTCTGCTGAAGCGCCGTGCTGCCGGTAAATGGCTGATGTTAATCCCATGTTTTGCGTATGTTGTCACACAATGAAAATAATGCCTCATTGTTATTATCACTATGTTTCAAACTGAGTGGAAATTAGTCATCTGTCGTCTATTCTTTAAGTTGTACGGCTTAACCGCCTGCATTAATGCCAACTTTTAGCGCACGGCTCTCTCCCAAGAGCCATTTCCCTAGACCGAATATAGGAATCGTATTCGGTCTTTTTTTTGCCTGTTTTTCAAATCAAAAATTGCTATCCAAACAGTCAATTAGCCGATTTTCACTTACCTTCAGTACCACCAGTTTAGACTTTCTCACTCCACTGTAGCTATGATGTTTGCATACTCTATTTGTATGACCTGACAGGGCGAATTCTATGCTGATTTATAATGTTTTTGGTCGCCACCTTGCTGTTAAAAAGACTTCCGGTGAATGGCAAGTCTTCCGTGCTGATTTGGCAGAGAGAAAGTTCTCCAGACTTTATGACATCATCATTCCTGACGAGATGACCGAAGATGAAATTCCCGGCTGGCTGGGGGATATTTTTCATGAGGCGGCCAGTGAAAGGCATCCGGATGTCAGGCGGATGGAATAACCGGGCACGGCATTGCTGAATAGCGCTCTCAGATTTCAGTTTAAAAAAAAAGCCCGCTCGGGGCGGGCTGAAAGGGGTATTGCGAGGGTCTTACACACTATGAAGGACAGTTCACAGTGGACACAGGAGAAGAAACTTAGTCTTCGGGAATTAAAGTAACAAACTCAATGTCGATTTATGTCAAACCTTCGTAAGTTTATTCCCCTACTTGTAACTCTGTCAGAACATTATTTACTCAGGCGCTATACTCATAATATTACTCTCGATAAATCAAGGGACTGCTGCGGCACAACCGGGTAAGGAGCATTATGCGATATTGGGTTAGCCTGATTGTAATTTTAGCGGCAGCGTATTTCTGCGGTCCGTGGGTAAGCCGCCATGTGCCTTCTGAATATAATCCTTTCACCCCGCTGGTTATCACTGACCCTCCGAATCTGATCATCCGGTACAAATTAAGAAAGCTGGATAATAATCCTCACGAATGTCTGGCCGCACTTGAACGTGCTCAAACTGAAGGCGCTATCCAGTTCAGCAATGCCGGGAGTATGGGAGGAAAGTGTCCGCTGACGGATCCCGTTCGTGTTCGCGGTTTTGGGGATGTTGCACTCAGTTCGAGCTATCTGGCGAGCTGTCGCCTTGCCCTTAGCAGTGCGATGTTTGTCGGGCAGGTGGCGAAGCCTTTGGCTTCTCAGGAGTTAGGTTCACGGCTGGTGAAAATTGACCATCTGGGCAGTTATGCCTGCCGGAATGTTTACAATAAACCCGATGCACGGCTCAGTGAACATGCGACAGCTGAAGCTCTTGATATCGCGGGATTTGAGCTGGCGGATGGTCGCCATTTAACCGTGTTGAAGCAGTGGCCTCAGACGGGCATTGAAGCGCAGTATATTCATACATTGTTCACAGAGAGCTGTCCGTTTTTTGGAAACTCTATTGGTCCGGATTATAACGCAGCGCATGCGAATCACTTCCACTTAGGCATGCGCTGGTTCGGATTTTGCCGCTAAGCTGTTAGGTCGTTAATCTGCCAGATAACGCTCAACCAGTCGAGTCCAGTAGGCTGCGCCGAAGCTCAGGCTCTCATCATTAAAGTTGTAAGCCGGATTGTGCAAAACGGCGCTGTCCCCGTTACCCAAACGAAGGAAGCATCCCGGTTTTTGCTGCAGGAAATATGCAAAATCTTCACTGCCTGAAATGGGTGGCAGATTATCAATGACGTTGTCTTCACCCAGCAGTTCTTTTGCCACTTCGGTTGCAAACGCTGTTTCCTTGTCATGATTCACCAGCACCGGATAGCCGGGCACATATTGAATTTCTGCTCTTGCGCCGTATCCGGCTGCATGATTATCCACCAGCTGACAAATGCGCTGTTCGAGGGTTTTACGTACTTGCGGATCGAACGAGCGGACACTCATTTCCAGACGCGCTGTTTCCGGGATGACATTCGCCGCATGGCCTGAGTGCAATGAACCGATAGTGACCACTGCCGTTTCGTTCGGGTCGATGTTGCGCGCAATGACCGACTGCAAGGCAACAACCAGACTGCCGGCAACCAGAATGGGGTCGACGGTCATGTGAGGGCGGGCGGCATGACCGCCTTTTCCATGGATAGTGATATTGACGGTGTCGCAGGCAGCCATAAAAGGCCCTGATCGGAACATCATTTTCCCGACCGGATAGCCCGGGTGATTATGTAAGCCGTAAACGGCATCACAAGGGAATCGCTCAAAAAGTTGTTCAGCCAGCATGCGTTCAGCGCCGCTGTTGAAACCAATTTCTTCTGCAGGCTGGAAAATAAGATGTACGGTTCCAGAGAAGTTTTTGCTGCGCGCCAGCTGTTCGGCTGCACCAAGCAGCATCGTTGTGTGTCCGTCATGTCCGCACGCATGCATTTTGCCTGGATTCTGACTGGAGTAACTCACACCTGTTTGTTCAGTTATCGGCAAGGCGTCCATATCGGCACGAATCCCGATACTGCGTGAACCGTTGCCAAGTGTCATTGTGCCGACGACACCGAAGCCGCTAATGCCCGTTGCCACCTGATAGCCGAGAGATGCTAATCTTTCAGCCACGAGCGCAGCCGTTGCTGACTCTTCATTGGAGAGCTCCGGGTGTTGGTGCAAGTGTTGGCGAACTTTACGCAGCTCAGGAATAAGGTCGGCTACGTCAGCGATGGTGCAAAGTGATTTATTATTCATTTTTAGATATCTGTTTTTGCCTGAAAAAAATCCGGTGAACTGACCGGCGCCACGTCGTTACATCAGACAGAATGCAATGTGGAATCACCGCTTGCAATCAATTAATCAGGCCTGGAAAGAGGTTTTCAGATATGTGGAATGTTCAATTCAATAACGCTATGTAACTGATGTAACGAGCTAAAGTTTATTACGCGACATTACGCAAGAATCAACTTTGACCGTGGACGGTATTCCCTGATGTCTGTAACTTCATCAGCTGCAAAACGTCGGATTGCGAGGTCTTAAGATCAGGCAAATGGTTTTCCATTCGCCTGAGCAAAATATTAAAAGAAATGAAGGCTTTTTTATAAGAAGGTGATCAGGCTGGCAGGTAGCTGATTGAATGCTCCAGAGAGTCGCATTTGGAATCGATGAGGACACTCCAGACACCTTTGTAGGGGATCCCTACATAAGCCGTATTCTGATCACTAACTGTCAAAATATCGCCGAAACCAGAGTGACGTCCTTTTCGCTCAACTTCACTTTCACACATCAGGTGTATGTGACATTTTTCTGAACAACGTATGACGACAGTATCGCCACCAAACAGACTCAGTCTGGCTCGAACAATAGGCATGACTTTTCCCCAATTAGATAAAGCACCTGAAATACGCTGTAACCGAACACTGCCAGGTTTTACGTCACCCAGACCGGGAGTGATATTGGTCACACAACGCTCATTTATCTATAAAACCAGACAAAAGCTGGGGAAATAATGACTTTAATCAAAAGTTATAAGAATCTTTCAGAGATTAATAATTCGCCATTTTTATGCCTGTAACCAAAAATGATCCTATTTTTAAGAAAGAAGTAAAAATGTAATTATGAGGTTAACGGAATGTGCTGAATCAAATCGGATGGTAACATCTGTAGGGTACCTTTCGGTGCAGTGATGAAGTGTATTCATTCGTTACAGAGTAATAAATTAGCTGCTTTTTCTTTCACAAGCTGACACCCTATAGGCGTATAACATGTGCGCGCGTTTGAAATTGATTATTATCGGATTTATTACCGTCTCACAGGCCCATTTTGCGGGTGATGAAGAAAAAGCGCGCGCAACACTTTCCTATTTTATCCAGTTATAAGGGCATCGGATGAATTGCTCCGAAAAATTTAAATACATCAGAAATTTCAGTGCGTTAACCCTGGTTCTGAATGCTTTTTTTACTATGCCGGCACATGCGGACGACGCGCAGTTACGGGCATGTGGCAATGCAAAAACCGCCAAAGACTGTCAGTTGCCTTTCCAGCAGGGGCTTTCGCCTGTTCAGGTCGGCCTTTCGCGTGAACCACAGTGGGGCTACGTGGATACCACCGGGCACATGGTCATCAAACCTGACTTCAGCGAAGCGCGGGGTTTTGTTAACGACCTGGCTGCGGTGAAAAAAGGCGACCAGTTCGGATATATCGATAAAAAAGGCCACTGGGTTATCGAGCCGCGCTTTACGCGTGCTACAGATTTTAACGCCCAAGGGACTGCGTTAGTGGTGACAGATAATCGTCTGGCGCTCATAGACAAAAAAGGCGCAGTGATTAAAACGCTGCCATTTGCCGTTGCACTCGACAGCCGTGGTTTTGCCGGCGGCCAGGCCCTGGCAAGTGTACAAACTCAGGTGTCACCTGCGTTGTGGAATGCCTCCACCGATCGCTCTCTTTCTTTACCTGATGATGTTATGGCGCTCGATTTGCCACAGTCAGGGTTAATCCCCGCCAAAAAACGTGATTCTTCAGAAGAAGGTTATTGGGGCTATCTCGATGAGAACGGTGACTGGGCGATAAACCCGATGGTGCTTAAAACGCGGGATGAACCACAACTTAATGGTGACGTAGTTGCGGTAAAAACCAAGAATCTTTGGTCATTTGTGGATCGTCAGGGTGTTGCGTTAAATAAAGAGCAATACAAATCTGTTCGACCGCTTGCTTCCGGCAGCTGGCTGGTGACGGGGAATGATAACAATAAACAGTTACTCAGCAGCAAGCTGGAGAAAGTGCAGGATATTCCTGCTGATCAGTCTGAAAACATTCTGGTCTGGGGAAAGGCAACATTGGGTACGGGTAGCAAAGGCATTGTTATCATCGGTGCGGATAATCAGATTGTTTCGCTGAAAGTGAATAAGCCGCAAGTGCTGCAGCAGGGAAATCATCTCTGGGTTATGCAAACTGAAGGCAAGGCGCCACAAGTCGCACAGATTTATGACAACAATGGTGTGGCGCTTCTCAATGATGCCACCCTTACTGCTCTCAAAGACTACCAACTACGGCCATTGGGCACAGTGGCGATCACAGATGATGTCACTGCACTGCCAGAAACAAACGGCGATGCGGCACACAGTCTCCCATGGGCGGTTCTGACCCCCGCGGATGCCAGCAAACCGCCTGCCATTCTTACCTCGCAAGGTAATGTTTTGTCTGATCCCCAATGGGCTTCAGTAGAAATCTCCGGTTCTCAGGCGCCGCTCATCATCCACACTCAAACTAAAAAAACGGGTGCTGTCGATGCTTCAGGTAAGTGGGTTATTCAGCCGGTGTATACCCATATCACTCCGTTCGAGGGTGACTACACCTGGGCCGTAGAGAATGCCAATAATGCTGATGTTAAACATCTGATTGACCGAAACGGTAATGCAATCGAGGTACCGGCAGACATTCAGAAAAATGCTCAGCGTTTATCCTCAGGATTGATTTATTACACCGAGGGTGAAAAAGAAGCGCAGCGCTGGGGCTTGTGGGATATCGCGAGCAAAAGTATTAAGGCGGCACCACAGTTCACTGAAATCGATGCCTTCAATGAAGGTTATGCCCTGGCTAAAACGGATGAAGGATGGGGCGTTCTCAGCGCTAATGGCTCCTGGGCGATAGCCCCGGATGCGGAGCGAAGCGGTAAATTCCAATATATTGGTCAGGATGCGTTTACTCTTTCTGATAATGATCAGCCTGGAGAACGTGGTGCAATCGCCAGCCATTACAGTCTTTATAGTGCCCAAAGCGGGCTGGCGTTAGCGACGGATTTACTCGCCAGACCGCAAGCTGTCGGTCAGAACCATTGGCTGGTTCAACCTTCCGAAGGGGGCGTGGCCTTACTGGATAACGCCGGGCGTTCACCTGTCAGTAAAGCCATTAACGCTTCATCGAGTTCTGTAGAGGGTGACTGGATAAAATTGAGTTTCGCGCCACATTACGGCGCGATTGACAGCCAGGGCCACTGGCAAATTCAGCCGCTTTACACGACTGAATTTAATTTTATCGCACCTCTGAATCTAAGCCGTGCTGTCAGCGACGGGCGAACTATGCTGATAAGTGACCACGGCGCTTCGGCAGAGGGCTTCGAACAGGCGCAACCGCTTAATTCGATGATGCGTCTTGTCATGAATGATGACGAGAAAGGTGAAACCGTTCTGTATGACAACGACGGCAATGAAATCCAGCGCTTCGCCGGGCTTGACAGTCTGCAGGCCGACAAAGCCAGTTCAGGTGTTATTCCTATGCGTGATAAGAAAGGCCTTTATGGTTTTGTCGATCAGCAAGGCAAGAAGCTGATTGGTGCTTACTTCGATCAGGTGGGTGCGATGAGTAATAATTTTGCGACTGCCGTGAAAAAATCAACGTACGGAAACCTGATGGGTTATATCAATACCACGGGCCGTTTCGCTGTTTTGCCTAAATTTGACTGGGCAACCGATTTTAGTGAGAAGCGTGCGTGGGCTGGTGGCAAGGGTGTGGTGAATTTGCTGAATGCCGACGGGAATGTACAGGCAAAAATTCAGGTGCGTTGTAATCAGCGCGTCATCGTGGATGCGAAAGGTGCTTATCTTTGGCCTGCTAAAGCACCCACTTGCGGTTCCGGGGGTAATTAATGATTGTCAGCAAACCTTTAAGGCTACGTCACGCACTCCGCTGCGCATTGAACACCGGTAGCACATTGGCCTTTTTGACGCTGACTGCCTCGGCTGTTGCGGCTGAACCTGTAATGGCTGAATCAGCACCGGGATGTTCGGCGCCATTGCCCGCTTCCAGAGCCGATATCCAGCTACGCGCTGCGCTGCCTTTAGTGCAAAATTTGTGTATCCGCGATGTGCGTGAAGGGCGTGCTGCCGTACTTTTATCCGCAGCTGACGCAACGGATGAGCGCTGGGGGTTTCTGGATAATCAGGGGCAGCTCGTTATCAAACCTGTTTTTGAGCAGGTCGGGGATTACCACTTCGGTGCCGCTGCCGCCATGCAGCAGGGAAAATGGGGCTATATCGATCTGACCGGCAACTGGATGATTCAGCCTTCCTTTGACAGCGTACAACCCTTTACAGAAGCCGGCCTGGCCGTTGTGAAGGTGGGCGGAAAATCCCAGATTATTGATCGTAAAGGTATTCAGGTCGGTAAAGCACTTGATGATTTGGTTGATGATGCTGTCCTGAGTAATGGCGTTCCTGCCCGCCTCAGCCTGACATTTAACAGCGTACTACTTTCACCAGACGGTGTACGCCATGTGGCGACGGACAAAATGGAAGTGGTTGAGCCGTTTGGTTCCGATGATCTGTTCATTGCGGTCGATGCCACAAAAGGCTATGGCATTGTGGATGGGAATCTGACCTGGCGTGTTCAGCCACAGTACACGTCCATCACCTTGGATCCCCGTAATCCTTCTGTCGCACTGGCGAAAAAAGCGGATGGAATGACTTTAATCCGCACTGACGGAAGTCAGGACGAGCAGAAATATCTTACTGTCAGCGAGGAAACTGGCGCCTTCTGGCTGGCGAAAACGGCCGATGGCATCAAATTGCTGAATAATTCCGCCGCTGTGATTGCCACTTTCAATGAAGCCGGAGCGGCAGCACTTCGGGTTTCAGGGGATTATGTTTTAAATCCTGCCAGCAAAGACTCTCTGACTTTATATGTGCCGGGGCGAAAACAAGCCATTACGCTGCCTGCAGGCAGTGAGCCCTGGGAGCACAATACCGGTGAGTTCCTGATAACGACCAAAGGTGAGCAGAAAAAAGTGAATGCCATTATTGCTCCTTCTGGCGGAGTCATTGGCGGGACTCAGAACGTTGGCTGGCTGGCGCAAATTTCCAGTGCTGAAGTTATCGAGCACCGTTTGTGGTTGCGCAATGATCAAGGTGATGTGGTGAATGTGGTTGATGCCACAGGCAAGGCATTGCTGAATCAGAAGAGTATCAGCACTCTGGAAGGCAGCCGTATCGAACCTCTGACTGCCAGTATTGATTCCCCTTCAGCTTCAGCGCCACAGGCACTTGCGCTGGTGCGCCCTGGTAATGCTGGCAGCAAAAATGGCGCGGGTTTCCTGCGCCCGGATGGCTCCCTTCAGCTTGATACTAAATGGCAGGATATTGAACCTGCTGACAGCAGCAATAACATCGGTCAGTTCATCGTGAGAACAGCCGATGGCACTGGCGTGGTGGATGTGCAGGGCAAGGTTATTATCCCGCTGACTGAAGATAATATTTCTCCTTTTGTGCAGGGTTACGCTCTGGACTATCTGAATGGAAAACTGACCGCACTTGATCACGCCGGTAAGCATTATGATTTGCCGAACGTGTTTGAGATTGAATCCCTCGGCAATGGCTGGTTACGCTATCGTGAAACGGCAGCCGAGGGGGCGTTGTGGGGCATCTACGACGTCATCAGTCAGAAGACTGTCCTGCAACCGGCGTATCAGGATGTAGGCGATTACTCAGAGGGGCTGGCCGCATTTAAATCACCGGAAGGGCTGTGGGGGATCCTCGACAGTCAGGGTAAAGTGGTTGTAACGCCGAAGTATGCTGAGGCCCGCCGCATTAACTCCGCCCTCTGGTTACTGACGCAACCTGCAACCGACGGACAATCTGAATCGTCTGTTCTGGCAGAAATCACAGGCAATGACGCGCAACCAAGAATTGCACCTGTCGCCGGACTCACCGTAAATCAGTTTAGTGACGGGCGTATTCTGGCTACTTCTGCGGCCGGTCAGTCCTGGCTTCTGGATGCTAAAGGTAATATTCAGCTTCATGAGCAGCAGACACGTATCAGTGCGCTCGGCGACTGGGTCAAATTATCGCGCCAGCCTCAGCAAGGATATCTGTCTGCGCAAGGCGAATGGCAAATTCAACCTGTGGGTGAAAGCCGGAGCTCTGCTTTTGTACGAGGGCGGGCCTTGCGCTCAACGCCAGCAGGCTATGAGCTGATTGATGACAAAGGTGTGCGCGTGGCAGCCATGCCGGAAGGGCAGTGGAGCATGCCGCCAGAGAGCGGCTGGTCTGTGTCCTATGATCCGCAGGACAACGAGCCTGCGACACGTTATGTCGATAATACCGGTAAACTGGTTCTCACGGTTCAGGGCCACGCCAGTCAGATGGTCGATGATCATGCCGTACTGACGCGTGCTGATGGGACAAAAACCTGGATTAACGGGCAGGGTAAACAGACTGATGGCGTCTCTTATGCTGATTTAGGTTTGCCTGTCGACGGGCTGGCATTCGCCAAAACTGACGGTAATTATGGTTATGTCGATGCGCAGGGCAACTTCGCGGTGGTGCCGGTGTTTAGCGCCGCGTCGCCGTTTGACAGCGGAGTGGCGGTCGTTTCCACACAGGCCATGTCGATGATGATCGACAAAACGGGTAAACCTCTGGCGCGTGTTGATAAGGAATGTGGTATTAGCGTCTTATACGGCGCCGGTAGCGCGCGTCAGTGGCCGGCGACAATGCCGGAAAACTGCAAACCTTAAGACACTTTTCCGGCTTGCAAAACCCGCTGCGGCGGGTTTTTTTGTGCTAATGTTTAACTGTAATGGCAGTGAACTATCTCAATTGAAAGGATAAATTATGATTCCGCAGATCCCACTCAAATACAGGGACGCAGAGCGCTGGTCGTTTGGTGATACTGAATCGTCAGCTGACGAACTAGCTAAGCGCGTTATTGCTGGCACAAAAACCGCCACCTGTTCAAATCTTGATGATGATCCTGAACCTGAGCCGGGCGAAATCTTTGTGGTAGTTGATGGCCGCAATAATCCGGTGTGTGCCGTGCAACTGACCGAAGTGAAACAAGTGCCTTTTGATCAGGTAACAGAACAACATGCCTGGGAAGAAGGAGAAGGTGACCGGACGCTGGAATACTGGCGCAAAGAGCACCAGCGTTTCTTTGAGGAATATGAAATGTTTGAACCGACTATGCCTCTGTTACTCATGAAGTTCCGGATGGTTGAAAAGTTCTAAACCCTTCCAGAGGCCTGATGCAGAAATCAGGCCTTTTCATTCGTCAGTGAAATGATCAACCTGATGTTTTCAGTGTTCGACCAGGAATACGTCATGTCCGTTAATCAGCCATCGTTTTCTGCTTCTTCCGCAGTCCCTTATTTTAACCAGTGGGAAGATCCTGACTGTGCGGCCGGGATTATTGCCGGAGATATCAAACTCAGTGATATCAGTTTGTGGCCTCAGTCCGGCGCATCAGATCAGCAGGAATTTATTGAGTGGGCAAACCATGTTTGCGGGATGTGTTGCCTGAAAATGGTGCTTGCCGCTGTTTCAGGCAAAGTAGTGCCTGTTTTGAAACTCACCTACCGCAGCTTGTCCTACGGGGCATATATTCGCGAGGGTGACAACATTAAGGGGCTGATCTACGCGCCTTTTGTTGAATATGTCCGGCAGGAGTTGGGGCTTGAAGCTCAGGTGAAGGTAGATATCTCGGCACAAGAAATTGTCGGTCAGCTGCAGGAACACCGGTTTTTTATGGCTTCGGTGCATCCTTCGGTTCGTATCCCGGACTCCACACCCCCGCACAAAGGCGGTCATCTGGTGCTGGTAACGCGAGCGGGTGCTCAGACTGTGACCTTCCATAATCCTTCCGGTCACGATGTTTCTACCCAACAGGATGTCACGTTACCTGTGGAAACTTTCGCGCGCTTTTTTGCCGGGCGGGGTATTTCTCTGGTCAAAAAAACTCAACAGTGACTCACGCCGTCCGACCGCAAGCGGCGTGGCGAACTCAGTTCCGTTCGCCACGCTGTGTTACTCCAGTCGCATGATCCACTCATCTTTCTGTTCGTCGTACTTTTCTTTATACAACACAGAATGACGGCCATCGAGGACTGCCGGAACGCTGGTGTGGTCATCCCAGGCATCAAGCTGCATGCACAAATCAGGGTCTGATTTGCACGGAATATGCACCTTATCGCCGCCTTTTGCTTCAGGCGTTGAAAGATGTGCATCGTCAATTTCGTAACTGCCAATCCGGATAATCGATTTTCCCATCTGATACTCCTCGCCAGAGTGAAGTAAGCCATTTCAACAACATCAGGTATGACCAGTTGGTCTGCCTTATTTGAGAATAGTCGACAGCACAAAAAGCGCCACCCGAATTTTTGCGGATACTCTTTTTTATGGATGACCAGAAGAGGCAGGATTTTGAACCGGGCGTAGCGGTGTTGAGATGCCGGGAGCCGCCTTATGCTAAACGCAGCGGCTCGGAAAAGGATTAAAGCTGATTAAATCTTACTGACACAGGCATCGCGTTAATCTGGTTGCGGCCATTATTTTTGGACAGATACAAGGCCTCATCTGCGGCACTGACGATATCCGACTGATCTTCAATGCCTGGATCCTGGTCCGGCATATAAGTCGCAATCCCCTGACTGATGGTGACGCGGTTAAATTCGCTGAAGCTATGCTTGATGCCCAGCGATTCAATCGATTCCATAATGTGTTGTGCGACAATCCATGCGCCTTTCAGGTCAGTATCCGGCAGAATGGCAGCGAACTCTTCACCGCCAAAACGTGTCACGACGTCAGTGCTGCGTTTGAGTGATTTGCGCAAGGTGCGTGCGACTAAACGCAGGCAGGCATCGCCGGAAAGATGACCATAATGGTCGTTAAAGTGTTTGAAGTAGTCTATGTCGATCATCACCACGGTCAGCGGCGTGCGGTTCCGTTTGGCGCGCATGTATTCATGGCTTAGCACTTTTTTGAACTCGCGGCGGTTAGGCAGTTTGGTTAGTGAATCTGTGCGTGCCTGGATTTCCAACCGACGGTTGGCTTTGACCAGCTTCAGTTCCAGCAATTTGCGTTCATGAACGTCTTCGGCGGTACCGTACCAGCGTTGAATCGAGCCATCGGTGGCATAGCTGGCTGCTGCGCGGATACGCATCCAGTTCCAGCCACGATCTACGTGACAAAAGCGGACTTCAATATCCAGCGGCGCGCCTGTTTTCAGGCATTGTTCCCAGGTCTGAACGGCGGCGCGGCGGTCTTCCACATGCATACTCTGGATCCACTTGTCGGCCAGAATATCCTGCCGGGTCATGCCGGTTATCCGTTGAAAGCGTGAACTGACATCATTGAGCATCCCGCGCGGATCGGCTGTCCACGGGATTTGCGGGTTAAGCTCAACCATGTTGCGATAATGCTCCTGGCTTTCGCGCAGGGCTCTTTCCATTCGTTTGAGGCTGGTAATGTCAGTCATCGCGACGGAAAGGCCATTCAGCTGATTCTGACCATCATAAGCTGCTTTAATACGCACGAAGAAAACCTGATTTTTTCCGGGAACGGAAAACTCACGATCGGGTGTTGTTTCGTTACGCTGGGCCAGTTCCAGCGCGTTATTCAGCAGAGGGGAAAGCCCTGGCAGGAAAACGCCGACTTTTCGGCCGATCGCTTCGTAGGGTTGCAGGCCGATAATAGTGGCCATTGCGTCATTGACAGTGACGTATCGCATCTGCAAATCAATGAAACACAGGCCAACCGGCGCATTGGAATAGATTGTTTCTAGCTGGAAGAGACGCTGACCCGGCGCCTGATCGAGGCTGGTCAGATTGCGATCAATCCCGCGATAGCCACGGAAATTCCCGTCATCATCAAAGAGCGGAACACCGCTGGTTTCGAGAATGACTTCAGTGCCGTCCGGGCGGATATTACGGTTCAGTAATCCACCGAAAGGGGCGCGACGCTCAACGATGGCAGCAAATTGCTCGCCAACGCGGCGGGCTTCATCCGGAGGCATAAAATCGAAAGGGGTTTTCCCTAATACTTTTTCAGGCGGAACGCCCAGGAACTCGATGCATTTGTTGGAGGAGAAAACATAACGCCCCTGCGCATCGACTTCCCAGATCCAGTCAGAATTGTTATCGATAATGTCTCGCAGGCTGGCCATTTGCTGTAAAAGCAGCCCATCTGCTGATTCGAGTTTCATTTCATCCGACATGATACTTCTCCGACTGGCAGGTCTTTACTCAACATCAGGCATTAAGATTTATATCTGAAAATGATATATCACTGACAATGTTATCTTGATGGCAATAATACATGCCACGATAGGATTATTCCTACTTATAATTCAATAAACCTTTCTTGATAATATAAGTCGCTATCCGATATATGAAGCATAAAATGCTCTGCTGCTAATTGTTATATACACTTTGGCACCGTGATTTCACCTAAAAGTTCAGTTGCACAGTATTCACAGAAATGCCGTTATCAGGTGTTTTTGTCGGTATGAATGAAGGTTAAGCAGAATATTCTGCGCCGTCGGAATGCTCCTCTGGCACAGAAGATTGCGGGAAAGTTAAGTCTGATTAATCGTTCGACAATGTCTGCGGACGTATCGCACCGTCTCTCACCAGTTCACGCGGCAGGCTGTTTTTAATACGACTACCGATGCGTTTTGCCAATCCCAATGGCTGGCCAAGCCAGGTCACCAGACATTCATCAGCGGGTGGCGTGTCGTCCGGATAGATATCGACGCCACGGAACCAGCTTTGCGCCAGTTCATCATTTATCTCAAAGCGGTTTTTGGCATCTTTGACACTGAAAGCCACCACGGCTTCATGCTGCCAGCGAAATCCTTTCGGAAAACGCTCCGCCAGCCGCACGCCGATACGGGAAAAACGGACTTTGCCAAAAACAGGTTCCAGCACGGCAGGGAACAGCCAGATTTCTTTATCACGCTGCCATATTGTGTATTGTTTCTCAGGCCAGGAAAGCCCTGAAAGACCCGCAGCCTTGATAATTTCGGCGCTGTCCTGACGGGAAAGTGGCGAGAACGGGAAACGCCCCACTTTATATCCCGGGACTGGCAGACGCGGAACAGAATCGGTTTTACGAAAGCGCGCGACAAAGAAACCTTCGCTGTCATAAACCTGCGGAAATACGTGCAAATAGCCTTCCGGTGTGACGGCTTTACCGGCGTCTGTGAATAACTCAGCCAGCGACTCCACTTCAACCGCATCCCTGTAGGTATCGAGTAACCACTGACAGACCTGCTGGTTTTCCTGTGCGTTAAGGGTGCAGGTGGAGTAGACCAAAACACCGCCAGGTTTAAGCGCATGAAACGCGCTGTCGATCAGTTCACGCTGAGTCGAGGCAATTTCAGTCACGCTGTTTTCAGACCAGTTGCTCATGGCGTCAGGGTCTTTGCGGATAACGCCTTCGCCGGAGCAGGGCGCATCAAGCAGGATAGCGTCAAACGTTTCAGGCAGAGCAGCACCAAATACGCGTCCGTCAAAGTGAGTCAGCGCCGTATTACTGACGCCACAGCGGCTGATATTTGCGTGCAGCACTTTGACGCGGCTGGCGGAATATTCATTGGCAATAATGCCACCCTGATTTTCCATCAGCGCCGCGATTTGCGTGGTTTTAGAGCCGGGTGCAGCAGCCACATCCATCACCAGAACCGGTTGGGTATCGTTGGCAAATAACGCCGTGACCGGCAACATGGAACTGGCTTCCTGAATATAGAAAAGGCCGGCCAGATGCGATAAGGCATTGCCCAGACGTGTATCGTCCAGGACGTTGCGGTTTATCCAGAAACCTTCCGCACACCAGGGCACAGGCTCCAAATCCCACTGATAATTGCCGGCAAGTTCAAGGAAATCCGTCACGCTTATTTTCAGGGTATTCACCCGCAGACTGGGGCGGAGAGGGCGCTGGCAGGCTGCAATAAAATCGTCCATGCTCAGTTCAGCGGGCATGACTGCGCGTGTGGCTTCCAGAAAAGCGGCGGGTAATTTATCAGTAAAAGTGCTGGCGGTAGTGAGCTTTGACAAAGGTGAGGTTCCAGAGCTGAAGAAGATTTTCTGCCGCGGAGTTTACCATATTTACCCGTGATGAGAGGGCTGCGCGCGTTGCCTGATAAAGAAAAGGCCACCCGAAGGTGGCCCTGATCAACATAATATCGGTTAATTTCTCGGGATTGCCGTTCCCCATTTCTGCCAGTCTTTTGGTGCTTCAGGATTGAGCAGGAAATGATTACCGTTGGCGGCTTTCGGCGCCAGTGGCGTGGTTGGCGGCGTCGCAAAGGCGATACCTCCGCGAATAAATTGCTGGAATGTGCCGCTTTTGAACACGCCACCGGTCAGACCGAATTGCAGGTCGTAACCAGAGGCCAGCCAGAACACGGAGTTTTCCCGCACCAGATATTGATATTTTTTACTGATACGAAGCGTCACATTCACCCGATCCGCCATGGCGCCCAGATAGAAGCCCGATACGGTACCGACTTCAATTCCGCGGAACAGCACCGGCGTGCCGATTTGCAATGAACCGACTTCGGCTGCATCGACCACGATACCCAGGCCATCCGTATAGCGCGAGTCGGTGATGGTGGAGTCCTGCAAATCAAAGTTGCGCGCTGGCGCGCCTTTGCCTGCTTCTACATTAATGTAGGGCTGGAGAAGCGTATCGAGATTGCTGACGCCACCGGCGGAAATTTCCGGTGAAACGATTGAGAACCGGGTGCCGCGACGGGCAAAGTTTTCAACGTATTCCGGATACAACACGGCTTTGGCGGAAACCTGATTCAGTTGCGGATCCAGTTTCAGCGACTCCACCTGACCGATGGTGATGCCCAGATAACGAATAGGCATGCCGGCGGAAAGCTTACTGGCATCATAAGTATTCAGCGTTATCTGGCTGCCAACTGCGCGTGCCGAAGTTTCTGAATCATACAGAACACGCTTCGCCCCTTTGCTGGCGGTGACGCCATCAAGATTATCGAAGCTGATAGCGCCTTTAAGCGCGCGATCCAGCGGTGAGGCCTGAACGGTCAGCCCGCTGCCGTTGAGCTGTACTTTAGCGCCACCTTCTGCCCAGAAAATGGTCTTCTCTGTCAGCAGGTTGCGATATTGCGGCTGAATATAAACATCAACTTCAAATTCATTGGCTTTAGGACGGACATTGACTATCTGGCCTACCTGGAATTTCCGGTAAAGCACGACTGAACCTGTCTGAACATCAGGCAGGCTTTTAGCGGTCAGTGTCAGCGTGGCGCCCGGTTGCTCGCCCTGAATGCCTTCGGCAGCTTTTTCGGCATTACTGTAAAGCGGATATTTTTGTGCAGGTGCGCCTTTGGTGCCTGGAATAATACGCACACCACCATCGACCCATTCCTGAGCGCTGGCACCAAGGACTTCCATACCATCGACACCCAGTTTCACATCAACCCGGCTGTTGACCACAAACTTGCTGTCTTTATGCAGCAAGTTTTTATATTCCGGCTTGATAGCAACATTAAACACAATGCCTTCGTCTGTTAGCGTCCGGTCAATAATGGTGCCGACGTTGAGGCCGTAAAGTTTAATGGGCTGCCCCGCATCAATACCGTAACTCTGCGGTGCAATCAGCTGAACTTTGAGTATGTCAGGGTTCTGCAACAATCGCTGATTACTGTCGAGCACCACAAAATGCTTTTGCGGCTCACCATCGCCGGGGATCAGTTCCAGCGTATTACCGGTCAGCAACTGGCTGAGATTGGCATTATTGAGGCTGATTTTCGGACTGTTCATTTCAATGCGCGTGCCTGTACGCATCATGTCGAGCACTGAAGGATCAACCGTCAGTTTACCGGTGACTTTATTATCCGGCTGTAATGTGATTTTGGTCAGCGTACCGACTTGTAAGCCCTGATACATCAGTGGTGTCTGGTCTTCGGATAGCCCGTTACCATCGGGTAAATCCAGATTGATTTCCACACCACGCTGGCTTTGCGCCAGATCCGGATAGAGCACGTATGACTGATCGGCTTTTGCCTGTTTCCCGTCATTCGGGGAATCCATAGCGATCGCGCCATTCACCAGTGCTGCCAGACTTTCCATCTGAACTTTCGCTCCGCTCAGACTCAAATCTGCCTTAAAGCCTGAAACGTTCCAGAAACGGGTATTTTCTTTGACCAGATTTGCAAAGCGTTTGTCGACCAGTACGTCGATCGTCACGCCTTCATTGCCACTTTCAATATCGTAATCATAAACCTTACCGACCGGAATTTTACGGTAATACACCAGCGAACCGGTGTTCAGTGAACCCAGATCTTTGGCATGCAGATGGACCATCAGTTCGCCGGTATTGAGACGGAATTTAGGCTGTGTATCGAGCGCCACAAAGTGGTCTTTCTCTTTTCCAGGCCCTGGCATCATGCCGATGTAGTTACCGCCCACCAGCGCATCAAGTCCTGAAACGCCCGCAAGTGACGCTTTCGGAGTGACCAGCCAGAACTGTGTGCCTTCACGCAGGGCATCAGACAAGTCACTTTTAATACTGACTTTCACCTGAATAGTGCGCAGGTCTTTCGTCAGGCTGATCGATTCCACCGTGCCAACTTCCACGCCCTGATAACGCACCGGCGTACGGCCAGCGACAATACCTGCCGCTGACTGGAAATCGATAGTCACAGTGTTTCCACGTTCCTGATAGTTGCTGTAAATCAACCATCCGGCGATCAGTAAAGCAATAAACGGCAGAAGCCAGAACGGCGAAATCCGGCGTCTGTGTTTAATACGTGCTTCAGTCGGTGTATTCGGCGTTTCCTGTTGCATGTGCATCCCAAATCAAGCGGCTATCAAGCCATTCAACGGCAAGAACGGTCAGAATTACGGCAGCGCCAAAGTAAAAGGCGGCCGGTCCCATCGTAAAAGACAAAAGCTGGTCTCGGTTAACCAGCGACATCATTAATGAAATAACAAACAAATCCAGCATCGACCAGCGTCCGATCCAGTGCACCAGACGGAAAAGGCGGATACGTGTTTTGAGTCCCTGAATCGCTTTGAAATGAATGCTGAGAAGCAGCGTCAGCATCACGATCACTTTGGTAAATGGCACCAGCACGCTGGCGATAAATACAATGGCGGCGATCGGTACGTTCCCCGATGTGGCGAGCGACACAACACCGGAAAATATAGTGTCCTTCAGCTGTTGCCCGTTGGCATAGATGATAGAAATGGGCAGTAAATTGGCCGGGATTAAAAAGACAATAGCGGCAATCAGAGCAGCCCAGGTTTTCTGCAAACTGTGCTTATAGCGCAGACGCATCGGAACATGGCAGCGCGGGCAGCGTCCGCGCTCATCCGGGATACCGGTGAATTTACAGGCCAGGCACAGCCGCAATGAAGAGGGCAATCCTTTTGGCTGACGCTGCGGGTAAAACTCTTCCCATAACTGCTCGATGTTGAGATTTATCATGGTCAGCGTGACCATCAGCGTCATCATCAGATAGGCGGCTAGCGCAATACCGACGTTGATGTCGGCATATTCTTTAACTTTGATGCTGGCAACGGCCATTCCTACCAGATAAATATCCAGCATCACCCAGTCTTTGAGGCGATCTAGCATCAGCAGCACTGGTTTCAGATTCATCCCAAGTTTGCTGCCAAAATGTAAATAAAGAATGGATACTGCGAGTGTCAGCGGCGCACCGATGGTACAAAAGGCCACCATGCTGGCGGTCACGGGATCACCCTGTTGCGACATCTGCCAGATACCTTCAAGCAAACTGGCGTCAATGCGTGTCCCCAGCAGACGAATGCTGATCAGCGGTTCGGTATACGCGAAAGGCATCAGCAATAATATGCTGATAGCCATCGTGATCAGTCGCGGCAGGGAACAAACCCTGCCTTTTTCAACTTTCGCGTTACAACGCGGACAATGAGCTGTCTGCGTGCGTTGCAGCGACGGAAGTGTGAAAAGCGTGTCACACTCGCTGCATCGCTGATAGCGAATCTGTGGTATCTGGGCTGAAATTGTGTGTATTTTCATAGTGCCTGAAATAGTAAAGAATACCTGTTGTTACAATTACGCATCCCGCGAAGGGGTCAGGCGAGGCCATCAGGCCAAGATCAGCCAGGTTTTTTTGACAAAATAACGTATTATGCGGTCGGCAAACAGTTATTGTAGGTGAGTCTTTTTGATGTCACACAGGATTAACCTTGTTCATATGGGCATTTAATGCTTATTTTATAGGGGTTAAGCACAACAGAATGGCTCAGTGCCCTTAGGTTATTATTGGTTACTACATGAATAAAGAAGCATTCTACACGGAATTAAAACGTGATTTGAGCGCGTTGATCGCCGGAGAAAACAATTTTATTGCGACTCTGTCGAATGCGAGTGCCTTACTTTTTGAACGTCTTGAAGGCGTTAACTGGGTAGGTTTTTATCTGATGGATGGCACAACGCTGGTGCTGGGACCATTCCAGGGTAAAATTGCCTGCGTGCGTATTCCGGTAGGAAAAGGTGTTTGCGGTACGGCAGTGGCGGAAAATACTGTGCAACGTGTGGGTGATGTTCATGCCTTCCCGGGCCACATCGCCTGTGACGCAGCAAGTAATGCCGAAATCGTTCTGCCAGTAACAGTAAATGGCAAAGTGATCGGCGTATTAGACATTGATAGCACCGTTTATCAACGCTTCGACGAAGCCGATGAACAGGGGCTGACAGAGTTAGTCAGCGGGCTTTGCCAGCATCTCGAAAACTGCGATGCTGAAAAATATGTCAATCTGATCGTAAGTTGATCGTCGGATAACGTGGCATTTAATAACGGCGTCATTATAATGACGCCTGTTCATGCCTGCGCCGGTTGGCAAACCCGTTGTAATCAGGAAATTTCATGGAAAATCAACCTAAGTTGAACAGTAGTAAAGAAGTCATCGCCTTTTTGGCTGAGCGGTTCCCGCTCTGTTTTACCGCCGAAGGCGAAGCACGCCCATTAAAGATCGGTATCTTTGCGGATTTGGTCGAGCGCGTGCAAGGTGAAGAGAATCTGAGCAAAACTCAGTTACGCTCTGCTCTGCGTCTGTATACCTCAAGCTGGCGCTATCTGTACGGCGTCAAAGTTGGTGCGGAACGCGTTGACCTTGATGGTAATTCATGTGGCGTTCTCGAAGAGCAGCACGTTGAACATGCCCGTAAACAGTTGGAAGAAGCAAAAGCCCGCGTTCAGGCACAACGTGCAGAACAACAGGCTAAACGTCGTGAAGCCGGTGAAACCACTGAGCCACGTCGTCCACGTCCGGCCGGTAAAAAACCCGCGCCGCGTCGTGAAAATGCGCCCGCTGCTGTAGCTGGTCAGGAAAATCGCAAACCACGTACACCTCGCCCACCGCGTGAGGAAAAACGTGAACCGCGTCAGGTGCCAGTAACAGACATTTCAAAACTGCAAATTGGCCAGGAAATCAAAGTCAGAGCAGGACAGAGTGCAATGGATGCAACCGTTTTGGAAATTGCCAAAGACGGTGTACGCGTTCAACTCTCTTCGGGTCTGGCGATGATCGTGCGCGCAGAACACTTGCAGTTCTGATACGGAGGCCAACTCAGGCATGAACAAATTTGTCAGATTAAGCGTTATTGCGGGTCTGTTAATGGCAGGAGCAGGGCTGGTGAACACCAGCTTTGCAGCGAACGAGAGTACACCGGTGACTCTCGCTCAACTCCCTAATTTAACTCAGGATCCTCAGGATGCAACGGTGAGCGAGCGTGTTACTGCTCGCTTTACCCGTTCACATTATCGTCAGTTCGACCTTAATGCAGATTTCTCAGCGAAAATCTTCGACCGTTACCTCAACATGCTCGATTATGGCCATAACGTATTAATGGCTTCCGATGTCGCACAGTTTACTGATAAACGTGCAACCTTGGGTGAGGAACTGAAAACCGGTCAGTTAACCACGCCATATGCTCTTTTCAATCTGGCTCAAAAACGCCGCTTTGAACGCTATGACTATGCGTTGAAAGTGCTTGAGCGCCCGATGGATTTCACGGGCAACGACACGATTGAACTTGATCGCACTAAAGCACCGTGGCCGAAAGACCGCGCTGAGCTGGACAAATTGTGGGATGCGAAAGTCAAATATGACGAGCTGAACCTCAAACTGACTGGCAAAAACGATCAGGAAATCCGTGACGTGCTCTCCAAGCGTTATCATTTTGCGATGAAACGCCTGACACAAAGTAACAGCGAAGATGTTTTCCAGCTGGTGATGAATGCCTTCGCGCATGAAATCGATCCGCACACCAACTATCTCTCGCCCCGCAGCACCGAGCAGTTTAATACCGAAATGAGCCTGTCTCTGGAAGGTATTGGCGCGGTATTGCAGGGCGACGACGATTACACAGTCATCAATTCGATGGTAGCTGGCGGCCCGGCGGCCAAAAGCAAAGCTATTGCAGTCGGTGACCGTATTGTCGGTGTAGGCCAGGTTCAGGCAGGAAAACAAACGCCAATTGTCGATGTGATTGGCTGGCGTCTTGATGACGTCGTCGCGCTCATCAAAGGGCCGAAAGGCAGCAAAGTCCGTCTGCAAATCTTGCCGGCCGGCAAGAATGCTAAAAACCACGTGATCACACTGACTCGCGAGAAAATCCGTCTGGAAGACCGCGCAGTTAAAATGACCATTAAGAATGTTGGCGCTCAAAAAGTCGCTGTGATGGACATTCCTGGTTTCTACGTTGGCCTGACGGATGACGTAAAAGTTCAGTTGCAGAAAATGGCGAAGCAGAACGTCAACAGTCTGGTTATCGATCTCCGTACTAACGGCGGTGGTGCACTGACTGAAGCGGTTTCGTTGTCTGGTCTGTTTATTCCGAGTGGCCCGGTGGTTCAGGTTCGCGATAACAACGGCCGCATCCGTCAGGACAGCGATACCGATGGCGTCGTTTACTATAAAGGCCCGCTGGTGGTTCTGGTTGATCGCTTCAGTGCTTCTGCTTCCGAAATCTTTGCAGCCGCAATGCAGGATTACGGTCGTGCGCTGATTGTCGGTGAGCCAACCTTCGGTAAAGGTACCGTTCAGCAATACCGTTCGCTGAACCGTATTTATGACCAAATGCTGCGCCCGGAATGGCCTGCACTCGGTTCCGTGCAATACACTATCCAGAAGTTTTATCGTATCAACGGTGGCAGTACCCAGCGTAAAGGGGTGACCCCGGACATTCTGATGCCAACCGGTATTGAATCGATTGAAACCGGCGAGAAGTTCGAAGATAACGCACTTCCGTGGGATAGCATTAACGCGGCAACTTACACCAAATTAGGCGACATGAAACCGTTCCTGCCTGAATTGCTGAAAGACCATGAAGCCCGTATTGCGAAAGATCCAGAGTTCCAGTACATCCAGCAAGACATTGCCCATTACAAGGCGCTGAAAGACAAACGTAACATCGCCTCTCTGAATTACGCGCAGCGTGATAAAGAAGATAAAGAGGACGATGCCCTGCGTCTTAGCCGTCTGAATGAACGCTTCAAGCGTGAAGGTAAGAAGCCGCTTAAATCTCTCGACGATTTGCCGAAAGACTACGTTGCTCCGGATCCTTATCTCGATGAAGCTGACCATATTGCTGTTGATCTCGGCAAACTGGAAAAGGCTCAGGCCGACCAGACTGCTGCGAAATAAGCATGCAGTTGGACAAATAAGAAGCGCACTCCGGTGCGCTTTTTTTATGCGTGAATTATGAAAATCTTCTAAATTTCAGGCTTGTCTGTGAAATAAAACGCTTCAAAATGTAAAGTATTGTGATTTTAGACCTTCAGAACGCATGGGCTCTTGAATCTTAGTAAGAAGCCCATAGGATCAGTACAGCCGGGTGTGCTATGTGCCGGTGGTTAAACTCTGCCAATAACAATGAAGTAACAATGAGGAAGTAAAATTTTATGATGCGTATAGCGTTGTTCCTGCTGACTAACCTGGCCGTTATGCTGGTATTCGGGCTGGTGCTTAGCCTGACTGGCATTCAGCACAGCAGCGTGCCGGGATTGATGATCATGGCCGGGCTGTTTGGCTTCGGTGGTGCAATTGTCTCGTTGCTGATGTCTAAATGGATGGCGTTACGCTCGGTGGGTGGTGAAGTTATCGAGCAACCTCGCAATGAAACTGAACGCTGGTTGATGGAAACCGTTCGTCGTCAGTCTCAGCAGGCGGGTATTGGTATGCCACAGGTCGCGATTTATCACGCGCCAGATATTAATGCGTTCGCGACAGGCGCGCGCCGCGATGCCTCTCTGGTAGCTGTCAGCACCGGACTGCTGCAAAGCATGAGTCAGGATGAAGCCGAAGCGGTTATCGCCCACGAAATCAGCCACATTGCGAATGGCGATATGGTGACCATGACCCTGATCCAGGGTGTGGTGAACACCTTCGTTATCTTCATTTCACGTATTATCGCGCAGGTGGCTTCTGGTTTCCTTTCCGGCAACCGTGATGGCGAAGAGAGCAGTAACGGTAACCCGTTGATTTATTTCGCCGTGGCAACTGTGCTGGAACTGGTGTTCGGTATTCTGGCCAGCATTATCACCATGTGGTTCTCGCGTCACCGTGAATTCCATGCCGATGCGGGTTCTGCAAAACTGGTAGGTCGTGAGAAAATGATTGCTGCATTGCAGCGTCTGAAAACCAGCCATGAACCGCAGGAAGCGGGAAGCATGATGGCGTTCTGTATTAACGGTAAATCGAAATCATTCAGTGAGTTGTTTATGTCTCACCCGCCGCTGGATAAGCGTATTGAAGCATTGCGCAGCGGTGCATACATTAAATAAGACGCAAATAAGAAGCCAATAATCAGCCTCTGGCGATGATTGATTAATAGAAGCCCGGCCATTATAGGCGGGCTTTTTCATGCCTGAATTTTACAGCTTAGCGTTTTCTGCTTCACGCTGAGTGCTGGTTTTTTGCGTCATTCGCAGCAGACTGACCAGAGCGCCAGTGCCTGCGAGAGTTCCGGCGAGGATCAAAGAAGCGTGCGTACCGTGCTGAGGGAACAGGTTAAACATCAGTGCGACCATTGCCGCGCCGGTAGTTTGTCCCAGAAGGCGCGCTGTACCCAACAGGCCACTGGCTCCGCCACTGCGATTGCGCGGTGCTGAGCTGATAATTGTGTGGTTATTGGGTGACTGAAATAACCCGAAACCGGCTCCGCAGAGTAACATGCGCCAGATAATGTTCAGATGCGAAGGCTCGGGTGGCAGTAATGAAAGTGAAAACAATCCGAATGAAAAGACCACCAGACCAATTCCGCCCAGCATTCCCGGATGGAAACGCTCCACCAGACGGCCTGCAATCGGCGCCATCACCATCGTCGCCAGCGGCCACGGCGTCAGCAGAAGGCCGGTTTCAACTGAATTCAAACCCAATGTGTTTTGCAGGAAGAAGGGCAGGGAAACAAATGCCAGCATCTGTGCGCTGAAAGAGCACAGGGATGTCCCGAGCGACATACTGAAAATCGGAATACGCAGCAAATCAACCGGCAGCAGCGGGAAGGGTCTCGTCAGCTGACGGCGAACAAAGAACCAGCCAATGACCAGAAGAGCAATGACTTCGCCGAGGATCAGCATATGATTCATTCCTTGCGCAAACCCGCTGATGGCGCTGATCAGTAAACCAAAGGTCAGAGCGTTCATCACGCTGCTGGTAATATCAAAACGCTGCCCCTGACTGCGTGTGGAGTTCGCTGGCAGAAACTTCAGACCCAGAATCAGAGCAACAATACCGATCGGCACGTTGATGGCAAACAGCCATTGCCAGGACGCGACAGAAAGGATGCCCGCAGCGATGGTCGGTCCGGCAGCAGCAGACACGGCCACAATCAGCGCATTAATGCCCACGCCGCGCCCTAAGAATCGCTGAGGATAAATAATCCGGATAAGCGCGGTGTTCACACTCATGATCGCGGCGGCGCCAAAACCTTGTAAAACGCGGGCGACCGTCAGTGTCAGCAGAGAATCTGAGAGGGCGCAAAAAAGTGAGGTGATACTAAACACCAACAGCCCGGTCTGATAAATGCGGCGGTAGCCGAAAATATCGCCAAGCGATGCCAGAGAAAGCAGCGAAATGGTAATCGCCAGCTGGTAGGCATTCACCACCCAGATTGACGTCGCCGGACTGGCATGGAAATCATAGGCAATCGTCGGGAGCGCGACGTTTGCGATCGCCCCGTCCAGCACAGAAACGGTGATCCCCAGCGCAATCGCCAGGATCGCGCCGTATCGTTGTGGAAGAGGTAAGCCATCAGTGGGTGTTGGAGTCATGAGTTCTGTCAGTGCGTAGTCATCAGTAAGGGGAATATTACTACGCTAATCAACGTAAAGTGACTATTGTCACATGATGAAATGAATTATTTATCTCTCCGCCGGGAATGAAACTGGCTTAACAGTTCTTACATTCTCAATCAATGGGTTGATTGCTTCTGTACAAGGCTTACCACTATAATAAAAACCACGTTCTATTTTTTTTGAAACAAAACCAACGCGAGCAGGTAACTCACCCTATGGCTATCGCAGATCTTGATAAGCAACCCGATTCCGTCTCATCTGTCCTGAAAGTTTTTGGTATTTTACAGGCGCTGGGCGAAGAACGTGAGATTGGTATTACTGAACTTTCTCAACGCGTTATGATGTCTAAAAGCACGGTATACCGTTTCCTTCAGACCATGAAGTCACTCGGCTATGTTGCACAGGAAGGTGAGTCGGAGAAATATTCACTGACTCTGAAATTGTTTGAACTGGGTGCTAAGGCACTGCAAAACGTCGATCTTATCCGCAGCGCTGATATTCAGATGCGCGAATTGTCCCGCCTGACCCGTGAAACTATTCACCTTGGCGCGCTGGATGAAGACGGCATCGTCTACATCCATAAAATTGATTCCATGTACAACCTGCGTATGCATTCACGCATTGGTCGCCGCAATCCCCTGCATACCACGGCGATTGGTAAAGTGCTGCTGGCATGGGGCGACAAAGCGGAAGTCAGTACGTTGTTGCAGGAAATTGAATTCACCCGCAGTACCGAAAACACCATCATGAATGCAGCCGATTTGCAGGCAGCATTGGTGCAGGTGCGTGAGCAAGGTTATGGCGAAGATAATGAAGAACAGGAACAAGGTCTGCGTTGTATCGCTGTTCCTGTTTTTGACCGCTTTGGCGTTGTGATTGCCGGGTTAAGCATTTCCTTCCCGACTATCCGTTTCTCTGAAGAAAGCAAAAGCCACTACGTCGAAATGCTGCATACCGCCGCGCGTAATATCTCTGAGCAGATTGGATTCCACGATTATCCTTTCTGAGTAAATGCGGAAATGTAGGCATAAAAAAACCGAAGCCAATGGCTTCGGTTTTTTGTTTTCAGCAATCTGAACTTAGCGGTGTGCCAGTTCTGCTGTTTCTTCTGAATTCATCACTTCTTTATCGGTCTGTTTCAGTAACTGGCTGGTAATCGTACCGGCAGTCATTGATCCGCTGACGTTAAGCGCAGTACGCCCCATATCAATCAATGGCTCGACAGAGATAAGCAGTGCCACCAGCGTGACCGGCAGACCCATAGCAGGTAATACGATCAGCGCAGCAAAGGTCGCGCCGCCACCGACACCCGCCACACCGGCAGAGCTCAGTGTTACGATACCAACCAGCGTCGCAATCCATACTGGATCAAACGGGTTAATACCGACGGTTGGTGCAACCATCACGGCCAGCATTGTCGGGTACAGACCAGCGCATCCGTTCTGGCCGATAGTGGCACCAAAGGAAGCGGCAAAGCTTGCGATAGATTCCGGAATACCCAGACGACGCGTTTGCGCTTCAACACTCAGCGGAATGGTTGCCGCACTGGAACGACTGGTGAACGCGAAGGTCAGCACCGGCCAGACTTTACGGAAGAATTTCGCAGGATTCACGCCAGTGAAAGAAAGCAGTACGGCATGAACCACAAACATAATCCCCAGACCCAGATAAGACGCGACCACGAAGCTGCCGAGTTTAATGATGTCCTGAATGTTGGAACCGGCAACCACTTTGGTCATCAGCGCCAGAACACCGTACGGGGTCAGTTTCATGACCAGACGTACCAGTTTCATCACCCATGCCTGCAGGATATCGATGAAGACCAGAACACGAGGGCCTTTTTCTGCGTCATCTTTTACCAGCTGCAAGGCGGCAACACCCACGAAAGCAGCAAAGATAACGACGCTGATGATTGACGTCGGACTTGCGCCAGTCAGGTCAGCAAACGGGTTCTTAGGAATAAAGGAAAGGATTAACTGAGGCACGCTCAGGTCAGCCACTTTGCCTACATAGTTTGACTGAATCGCAGTCAGACGCGCGGTTTCCTGCGTACCTTGTACCAGACCCTCAGCGGTCAGACCAAACAGGCCGGTCACAAAGATACCCACCAGCGAGGCAATCAGCGTGGTGAAAAGCAGGGTACCGATGGTCAGGAAACTGATTTTGCCCAGCGAAGACGCGTTATGCAGTTTTGCTACCGCACTCAGAATCGAAACGAAGACCAGCGGCATGACAATCATTTGCAGCAACTGGACGTAGCCGTTACCGACAATGTTGAACCAGGTAATAGAGGTTTTCAGTACCGGATCGTCGGAACCATAGATCAGCTGTAAAGCCAGACCAAACACAACACCCATGGCCAGACCGAGTAATACTTTTTTTGCCAGACTCCATTGCTTGTGGCGGGTTTGCGCCAGCAGCAACAGGAGAACAACGAAAACCACTACGTTAAGAACGAGCGGAAGATTCATACCGAACTCCAGACTTATAGTTTTGATATTTAAAACGGGTGTCCCCGACAGGGTTTGCACCATCCCAAAGCAATGGTGAGCAGAATATCAGTTTGGGCACGTGAATATTTATATCCAAAAAGAATGCTTTATAACTTTTTGGGTTGATTCGTATCAAATATCGCCAAGTTGCGGGTATTTTATGCCGGTCAGATGAACAATTTCAGGATGTGATTAAAAATATCAGGATTGATTGCACCAATGATGGGCGTCCAGTCGGGCCAGAACAGCGTTAACCCGACCAGCATCAGACACAACGTCCGTTCCAGCTGATTGCCTTTTTGACTGTTGATGATCGGCAGACGAAAGCGCCAGCGACATGGCCAGAGTAGGGGAACGCCAGCTGGCGTCAGCATATCCGCAAGAATGTGGCTCAGATAACCAATGATCATGGCGTGGAAAGCGTCTACCGGAATGACCCAGTCGTGCGGAAAATGCGTGCGCAAAAGGAAGATACCGCCCGCCACAGCCAGTAAACTGTGGGTAAAACCGCGGTGACCGAATGCCCGGGCGATTGGATGGGAAAGCCACTTCAGACGCTGACCTAGCACGGATTTCGGATGGTCGATGTCGGGCAATAAACAGGTAAGCAGGGACCCTGGAATAATATGCCACCAGTCGCCGTGCGCCAGCTCCGGAGAGAGCTGCGCCTTTTTGGCAAATACCGCACAGGCGATTGAGAAAATGAGATGGCCTTCCGCCGTCATGACGCGTCCGAACTGGATAACTGTTATTTTATCCAGTATAAGTGAAACTGTCACAATCTTGGAAGAGACACCCTGTAACTAATTGTCAACGGACTGATTAAAAAGAAAAAGGCGTATAAAAATACGCCTTTTGATTGTCACATTCTGAGCAGTTATCTCGCCAGCCAGCCGCCATCTACCGCAATCGTGTAACCGTTGACGTAATCGGAGGCTTTTGAGGCAAGAAACACTACCGGCCCCATGACATCTTCCGGTAAACCCCAGCGTCCGGCCGGGATCCTGTCGAGAATTTCTTTGCTGCGATCGCCATCGGCGCGAAGTTGCTCGGTGTTGTTGGTGGACATGTAACCCGGCGCAATGGCATTGACATTAACCTTATGCTTTGCCCATTCGTTAGCCATCAGCCGGGTAATCCCCATGACTGCGCTTTTAGATGCGGTATAGGAAGGAACGCGGATCCCGCCCTGATACGACAACATAGAGGCAATATTAATGATTTTGCCGCCATTGCCTTGTCTAATGAACTGCTTCGCTACAGCCTGAGACATAAAGAACAGCGTCTTACTGTTCACATTCATTACGTCGTCCCAGTTTTTCTCGCTGAACTCGATAGCATCTTCGCGGCGGATAATTCCAGCGTTATTGACCAGGATGTCGATATGGCCGAATTCAGAGACGGCTTTTTCGATAAGCTTCGGGATTTCTATAATACTGCTAAGGTCGGCGCGTAAATCGAGAAAGCGGCGGCCGGTGGCGATAATCTTTTGTTCTGTCTCTTCTGGCGCGGACTGGTTGATACCCACAATATCGCAACCCGCCTGAGCGAGACCCAACGCCATGCCCTGGCCAAGTCCGGTGTTACAACCGGTCACGATGGCGACTTTGCCGTTTAATTCAAACGAATCGAGGATCATATTCAGAGTCTCTTTTGCAACGGCATGTTCGCCATAAAAATTGAGTGGCTCCGCCTGCGGTGACAGAGCCAGAGAGTTAGCGCAGTTCGCTGACCTTGACGTGATCCATATCGTCGAATACCTGATTTTCTCCCACCATACCCCAGATGAAGGTGTAGTTTTTGGTCCCTACGCCCGCATGAATCGACCAGCTTGGGGAAATTACCGCCTGCTCGTTATGCACTAATAAATGACGGGTTTCCTGCGGCTGCCCCATCATGTGGAATACCGCAGTTTCCGCTTCCATGTTGAAGTAGAAATAGACTTCCATGCGGCGCTCGTGGGTGTGGCAAGGCATGGTATTCCACAGGCTACCTTCTTCAAGCTTGGTCAGTCCCATGGTCAGCTGGCAGGTTTCCAGTACGTCCGGCACGATAAATTTATTGATAGTGCGGCGGTTGCTGGTCGCTGCGTCGCCGATAGTTTGTGGTGAGGCTTCCGCCAGCGTGATCTTTTTGTTTGGAAAAGTGGTATGTGCAGGGGCGCTGTTATAGTAAAACTTGGCAGGTGTAGTCGCATTAACGCTACTGAATTCAACAAGTTTTGCTCCCTTGCCGACATACAGCGCTTCTTCATGACCAATTTCGTACGTCGTGCCATCAACCACAATAAGGCCTGGCCCGCCAATGTTGATCACGCCCAGTTCGCGACGTTCGAGGAAATAGCTCACGCCAAGTTGTTTGCCGACTTCATCGCCCACGGAAACCGTTTTTTCAGCAGGCATGACGCCGCCGACAATGATGCGGTCAATATGGCTGTAAGTCATGGTGTAGGCATTTTTTTCAAAGATTTTCTCGATGAGAAATTCGCGGCGTAATTCAGCGGTATCAAGTGTTTTTGCGTGGTCGCTGTGAATGCTTTGACGAACTTGCATGTCGGTGCCTCTCGTTGGATATCGGTTAAGGAGGACTTACCGGGCGAGTCTGACCGTTGCGTGGCAGTGACAGCGTACAGAAGCAGGAGAGCTCCCGGCTCGTCCTTGTTGCAGAAAGAATAGGTTCATTGGTATGCGAATTCAATAAAAATGAAATATCGTTTTATTTATTTTATGAGTCAGTTCAAGGTTTGCGAAATTAAACGCAGATTTGAAAATTGTGGCAGAGGGGGTAAGTAAAGAAGAAAGCTAAAACAGGAAGAGTGCGCAGCAACATGAGCGACTGCGCATAAATGTTAACTGATGTGTGTCACTCGTAATTCTTCAAGCGAAGAAAGTTTGACATCCGCCAGCGCCCAGCGGGGATCCGCGCTGTATTCATGGTCTGGCACAACAATCGAACGCATACGCGCGGCTTTGGTAGCGATCATGCCATTAAAGGAGTCTTCCAGCGTGACACAGTTCAGCGGGTCGACCGCTAACTCGCCGGCAGCCAGCAGGTAAACTTCGGGATGGGGTTTGCTGTAAGGCAGTTTCTCGGCAGATACGCTAACCTGAAAATAGGATTGCAGATTGAACATTTCCAGCACGGTATCAAGCATGAATAAAGGTGACGCTGAGGCCAGGCCAATTTTCAGCCCCTGATCACGGCACAATTCCAGCGCGTGATTAACGCCAGGTAACAATGGCCGGGTTTGTTCTACCAGTTCAATGGTACGGGCAATGACCATTGAAGCGACTTCCTCCTGACCCGGCCCCTGCCACGGCAATACCTGATACCACATTCTGACAACCTGATCGATACGCAACCCAAGCGTGTCGGGCAGCAAATGTCGCTGAGAAATATCGACGCCAAGGCTGCTGAAAACGTCCAGTTCTGCCTGAACCCACAACCGTTCAGAATCAATTAACAGACCATCCATATCGAAAATTGCTGCATTAACAGGGCGGACATAAGCCATGAAAGCGGACTCCCTAACAGTGAATAGATCCTCACTTTAGCATTGGCTTTCGCGCGGACGAAATCCGTTCTACGGACAAATGGCATTGTTGCTGGCACTGAAGAGGTGCTAACTGATTAAAACATTGGGCGGAAAAACCTTTCTGTGGGTAAACTTAGCTATTGCTTAAGGTATCCTAACAAGGGGAATTCATGACGTACCAACAGGCCGGACGTGTGGCAGTGATTAAACGGATTGCAGGATGGATTATTTTTATCCCTGCGCTGCTTTCAACGCTGATCTCATTGCTAACCTTTATCAATGAGCATACTAAAACTGAGCAGGGCATCAACGCCGTTATGCTGGACTTTGTCCACGTGATGGTTGATATGATTAAGTTTAACACTTCATTTTTGAACGTTTTTTGGTACAACTCGCCGGTGCCGTCTCTCGGGCAGGGCGTGACAAGTGCGAATATCATGTTCTTCATCATCTACTGGCTTATCTTTGTGGGGCTGGCGCTTCAGGCATCCGGCGCAAGAATGTCCCGTCAGGTGAAACATGTTCGCGAGGGGATCCAGGATCAGCTTATCCTTGAGCAGGCGAAGGGCGCAGAAGGGCGGACTCGTCCTCAGATTGAAGAACGCATTGTGATACCCCGGCACACCATTTTGGTGCAGTATTTCCCGTTGTATATTTTGCCGATCATTATTGCAGTTATCGGATATTTCATTTTGAAATTATTAGGGTTAATTGCCGGATAGCTCATACAACATATTCATAACATTTCGTTGTTGAGTGATCGGTTGCCAACGATGTAAAATATTTAAATAAGGCCTGAATATTCACGTATTCAGGCCTTATTTTTTGACGCTAAAAGAGTGCTGCGTTAATTGATGTCATCGTGTAGCAGTCTGTCTACCGCGCGTTGAGCCACCACCAGATGTTGACCGCCGAATAAATTACTGCGGTTAAGTAAATAATATAACTGGTAGAGAGGCTGCCTTGAAATGAAGCCGTCCGGTAAAGGCGTTTTACTCTGATAGCCATCATATAACTGAGGTGGAACATTGGGATACAACGGCAACATGGCCAGATCACATTCTCTGTCGCCCCAGTAACAAGCTGGGTCGAAAATAACGGGACCATTATCAGATAACCCGCAGTTATGCGGCCATAAATCGCCATGTAATAGAGACGGCTGCGGCTGATGATTCTGTAAACGCGCATGTACTAATGCGGTGATATCTTCAATATTACCGAATGTCATGCCTTTCTCTGCCGCCAGTTGTAACTGCCAGCCAATCCGCTGCTCAGCAAAAAATGTGGCCCAACGCCGTTGCCAGCTATTAGGTTGCGGGAGTGTCGCGAGTTCATTATCGAAATCAAGACCAAATTGCAGCTGTTCACTCCATTGGTGCAAAGCGGCAAGTTGTTGCCCTAAAACATACGCATTGTGCGCATCCAGCGGTTTTTGCGGAATGTATTCAAGCAGAAGAAAGCTGTAATCACGGTCACTGCCCACTCCGTAAACTTCTGGTACCCGGACGGTCTGACTACGCGCAAGCAGGGCGAGTTGATCGGCTTCTGCGGCAAAAATAGGCAACATCTCGCGCGCATTGCATTTCACGAATACATCCCTGTCGCCATAGCTCAGCCGCCATGCCGGATGGATTTCACCTCCAGGCAGTTCAACACGTTCGCGGATTTCAGCACTGCCAAGGTGTTCACTCAACAAACGATTGACGGCTTGCCACATGGTATTACCCCTTCTGACTGGCCCGATAATTCATTAAGTTAGCGTTTTCTCTGTTTCAAAAACCCGATCCGGCGCACGGCTGAATCAGATGATGACGTTAATTTATGCAATTTACGATGTTGACGGAATGCGAGCGTAATCAATGAATCTGTTATTTTCAGAATATGTGACATAAAAGAGGTTTTATATGCAGAATTGTCTTATCGACATGTTCCTAACCCCCTTGTTTAACAAAACAATAATAATAATAGACTAAAAATATATTCAGGTGTGGAAAGAAGATGTATATGCTACATCTCGTCCCAGTCGCGAGAGAGATAACGTGAAACCAAACATTCTTTATTTGATGGCCGCGCTATTACTGGCGGGTTGCGCTAAAGAAACACCGGTTCAAACTACGCGTTTTTTGAATCCATCGCCGCCACCTCAGCGCGATACTTCATTAATGCACCCGGGGCCTTATGGTGATGTTATTCACCAGGCGGCAAATACTTACGGCGTCGACGAAACACTTGTTAAAGCAATCATTCAGGTCGAATCTGGATATAACCCAACCGTTGTCAGCAAATCGAATGCGATTGGGTTAATGCAGCTAAAGGCCTCAACGGCAGGACGCGATGCCTACCGGATGAAAGGACGTTACGGTCAGCCTACGCCACGTGATTTGAAAGATCCGGCAGTGAACATTGATCTGGGAACGGCGTATCTGAGTATCCTGCAGCAACAGCTGGCGGGCATTAACAACCCTGAAACCCGTCGTTATGCGACCACATTAGCCTATGTGAACGGGGCAGGGGCATTGCTAAGAACGTTTGCGAAAGATAAAACCTACGCCATTGCGAAGATTAATCTGATGTCGCCTGCTGAGTTTTCCCAGCATGTGCAGAAAAACCATCCTGCACCTCAGGCACCGCGTTATTTGTGGAAGGTGAACAACGCTTATCTTGCCATGCGATAAGCGTTGAAGTTACCGCCAGCAGTTCAGGCTGCCGGCGGTAATGTTTTGATGATTTCAAGGATCCCGTTAATCACAAACTGAACCCCCATACACACCAGTAAGAATCCCATCAGACGTGAAATCGCTTCAATCCCGCTCTTGCCGACCAGGCGCATAATCGCTCCTGAACTGCGCAGCGTTAACCATAAAATCAGTCCGACTAAAAAGAAAATAATCACCGGTGCAACGGCAATAACCCAGTGCGGGAAATCAGAATCCCGTACGGTAGACGCGCTGCTGATGATCATCGCAATCGTACCCGGGCCCGCCGTGCTTGGCATCGCCAGCGGAACGAAGGCGATATTTGGCGATTCCTGTTTCCTCATTTCCTCGGTTTTATTCTCAATTAATACTCTTTCTTCCACATGGGGTTGTGGGAAAAGCATTCTGAAACCGATAAAAGTGACGATCAGACCCCCTGCAATTCGCAGGCCGGGAATAGAAATCCCAAACGTGTTCATAACCAGCTGCCCTGCGTAATACGCCACCATCATGATGATGAAGACATACACAGAGGCCATCAGCGATTGCTGGTTTCTTTCCTGCGTGGTCATTTTCCCTGAAAGGCCGAGCAACAGCGCCACGGTAGTCAGGGGATTTGCCAGCGGAAGGAGTACCACCAGGCCCAAACCTATTGCTTCAAATAACAGCCTGACTTCAGACATATGCTTCCCTTATCTCATGTTTCTCTGAATAGCTTATCTTGCAGGAGGGGATTACACGAAAAATATCCACATTAAGCAACACAGGTTGCTGGAAATTCGCACTTTACGGGTGTTAAACTCGTTGCCTGTTTTCACGTCGCATCCCGATACATTTACGTGATGTATTTCAGGGTGTCTATATTTGGCAAAGTAAAGCTGGATAGCGTGGATAACTACATGAAATTACACTCAAATATTTTTCTAGATGTGCTCTGTCGTGTGGGGCACCACTGTAGATTAAGGAATTAACATGCCTGTCATTACTCTTCCTGATGGAAGCCAGCGCGTTTTTGATCGCCCCGTTTCTCCTCTTGATGTTGCGCTTGATATCGGTCCGGGTCTGGCGAAAGCCTGTATCGCGGGTCGCGTTAACGGCGAACTGGTTGATGCAACTGATTTGATTGAAACCGATGCACAACTGGCGATCATCACCGCTAAAGACGAAGCCGGTCTTGAAATCTTGCGCCACTCCTGTGCGCACCTTTTGGGTCATGCCATCAAGCAATTGTGGCCAGACACTAAAATGGCTATCGGTCCGGTTATCGATAATGGCTTCTACTACGACGTCGATTTAGATCGCACGTTGACTCAGGAAGACATCGAACTGCTTGAAAAGCGCATGCACGAACTGGCTGAAAAGAATTACGACGTTATTAAAAAGAAAGTCAGCTGGCAGGAAGCGCGCGATACCTTTGCAAGCCGTGGCGAAGAATACAAAGTGGCCATTCTGGATGAAAACATCAGTCATGATGATCGTCCGGGCTTGTACCACCATGAAGAATACGTCGATATGTGTCGTGGTCCGCACGTACCGAACATGCGTTTCTGCCATCATTTCAAACTGCAGAAAACATCCGGTGCTTACTGGCGTGGTAACAGCGACAACAAGATGCTGCAACGTATCTACGGCACCGCATGGGCAGATAAAAAGCAACTCAATGCCTATATTCAGCGTCTGGAAGAAGCCGGTAAACGAGACCACCGTAAAATTGGTAAGCAACTCGACCTGTATCACATGCAGGAAGAAGCGCCAGGTATGGTGTTCTGGCACAACGATGGCTGGACTATTTTCCGTGAGCTGGAAGCCTTCGTGCGCATGAAACTGAAGTCATACGATTATCAGGAAGTGAAAGGTCCGTTTATGATGGACCGCGTGCTGTGGGAAAAAACAGGTCACTGGGAAAACTACAAAGAAGCAATGTTCACTACTTCTTCTGAAAACCGTGAATACTGCATCAAACCTATGAACTGCCCGGGTCACGTTCAGATCTTTAACCAGGGTCTGAAATCCTACCGTGATCTGCCGCTGCGTATGGCGGAGTTCGGCAGCTGCCATCGTAATGAGCCGTCAGGTGCATTGCATGGTCTGATGCGCGTTCGTGGCTTCACTCAGGACGATGCCCACATCTTCTGTACTGAAGAGCAGGTACGTGATGAAGTGAACAGCTGTATCCGTATGGTTTACGACATGTACAGCACTTTTGGCTTCGAAAAGATTGTGGTGAAATTGTCCACTCGTCCTGAGAAGCGCATTGGTACTGACGAAATGTGGACTCGTGCTGAGGATGATCTGGCAGCTGCGCTGACTGAAAACGACATTCCGTTCGAATATCAGCCTGGTGAAGGGGCGTTCTACGGTCCGAAAATTGAATTTACCTTGCATGATTGTTTGGATCGTGCGTGGCAGTGTGGTACCGTGCAGCTCGACTTTTCATTACCTGGTCGCTTGAACGCCTCTTATATTGGCGAAAGCAACGACCGTCAGGTCCCGGTAATGATTCACCGTGCTATCCTGGGTTCAATGGAGCGTTTCATCGGTATTCTGACTGAAGAATACGCTGGCTTCTTCCCAACATGGATAGCTCCGGTCCAGGTAGTGATCATGAATATCACTGATTCACAAGCTACCTATGTCGAAGAATTAACTAAAAAACTGCAAGATGCAGGCATTCGCGTTAAAGCCGACTTGAGAAATGAGAAGATTGGCTTTAAAATTCGCGAACACACGCTACGCCGTGTTCCTTACATGTTAGTTTGTGGCGATAAAGAGGTCGAAGCAGGCAAAGTTGCTGTTCGTACCCGCCGCGGCAAAGACTTAGGAAGCATGGATGTTAGCGAAGTCGTTGACAAACTGCTGGCGGAAATCCGCAGCAGAAGTCTTCATCAACTGGAGGAATAAAGTATTAAAGGCGGAAAACGAGTTCAACCGGCGCGTCCTAATCGCATTAACAAAGAGATTCGCGCGCAAGAAGTTCGCCTCACAGGCGTCGATGGCGAGCAGATTGGTATTGTCAGTCTGAATGAAGCTCTTGAAAAAGCTGAGGAAGCGGGCGTCGATTTAGTAGAAATCAGTCCGAATGCCGAGCCGCCAGTTTGTCGAATCATGGATTACGGCAAATTCCTCTACGAGAAGAGCAAGTCGACTAAAGAGCAGAAAAAGAAACAAAAAGTTATTCAGGTTAAGGAAATCAAATTCCGACCTGGTACCGATGATGGCGACTATCAGGTCAAACTACGCAACCTGATTCGCTTTCTGGAAGATGGCGATAAAGCCAAAATCACCCTGCGTTTCCGTGGGCGTGAAATGGCGCACCAACAGATCGGTATGGAAGTGCTTAACCGCGTCCGTAAAGACCTGTGTGAAGATTCTGAACTGGCCGTTGTCGAATCCTTCCCTACGAAGATCGAAGGTCGTCAGATGATCATGGTGCTCGCACCTAAGAAGAAACAGTAAGGCTTCCAAGTAATCCTGCTGCGCGGTGTTCGCACCGCGCATGCTGGATTCGCCTTTCTGATTCATGTTAATAACAATGCGAAGTGGAATTTAAAATGCCAAAGATCAAAACAGTACGCGGCGCCGCTAAACGCTTCAAAAAAACCGCCAACGGTGGTTTTAAGCGTAAGCACGCAAACCTGCGTCATATTCTGACCAAAAAAGCTACTAAGCGTAAACGTCACTTGCGTCCAAAAGGCCTGGTATCCAAGAACGATTTGGGTCTGGTCTCTGCATGTCTGCCGTACGCATAAATACACTTTTTCATTTAGAATATAAAACTCAGGAGAGCATATGGCTCGCGTAAAACGTGGTGTGATTGCACGTGCACGTCACAAGAAAATCTTAAAACAGGCGAAAGGTTACTACGGTGCCCGTTCTCGCGTATATCGTGTTGCATTCCAGGCTGTTATCAAAGCTGGTCAATACGCTTACCGTGACCGTCGTCAAAAGAAACGTCAGTTCCGTCAGCTGTGGATCGCGCGTATCAACGCAGCAGCTCGTCAGAACGACATGTCTTACAGCAAATTCATTAACGGCTTGAAAAAAGCTTCTATTGAAATTGACCGTAAGATCTTGGCTGACATCGCAGTCTTCGACAAAGTGGTATTTGCCGCTCTGGTTGAGAAAGCGAAAGCAGCACTGGCGTAAGTCAGTTGAAAGAGGGAGCTTGCTCCCTCTTTTATATTTTGTGTTTAAAAACATTCTGTTTCGTTGTTTAATACCCTCTGTAGTGTCATCAGAACGTCAGCACAAAATTTACAACCGATAAGGTAACGCAAGCATGAATCCTGCTATTTTCCGTTTCTTTTTTTACTTTAGCGCCTGACTCAGGAAGGCTTTCGCGCGTAAGAGAAGAAACGAAAAGTAGCGCCTAAGCCTCCCTCGTGGAGGCTTTTTTGTATCTGTGCTTTATACACTAAGGTTCAGGGTCAAAATCGCGCCCCTGATTAATCACGGTTATTTTACATCGGGCCATATTGGCCAGAAGAAGAGGAAAGCAATGCCACATCTCGCAGAGCTGGTTGCCAATGCCAAGGCAGCCGTAGAGAGTGCTCAGGACATCGCCGCGCTGGATAACGTGCGTGTCGAATATCTGGGTAAGAAAGGCCACCTGACACTCCAGATGACAACACTCCGTGAATTACCTGCGGAAGAACGCCCGGCAGCGGGTGCGGTCATCAATGAAGCGAAAGCGCAGGTTCAGGAGGCCCTGAACGCGCGTAAAAATACGCTGGAGTCTGCTGAACTGAATGCGCGTCTGGCTGAGGAAACGATTGACGTTTCCCTGCCTGGTCGCCGCATCGAAAACGGTGGTCTGCACCCGGTGACCCGTACTATCGACCGCATTGAAACCTTCTTCGGTGAATTAGGCTTTACCGTGGAAACCGGCCCTGAAATCGAAGATGACTATCATAACTTCGATGCCCTGAATATTCCGGGACACCATCCGGCACGTGCTGATCACGATACATTCTGGTTTGATGCCAAGCGTTTGCTGCGCACACAGACTTCCGGTGTTCAGATCCGTACGATGAAAGATCAGCAGCCGCCGATTCGTATCATCGCGCCGGGCCGCGTATATCGTAACGATTACGACCAGACTCACACCCCGATGTTCCATCAGATGGAAGGCCTGATCGTTGATAAAGACATCAGCTTCTCCAACCTGAAAGGCACGCTGCACGATTTCCTGAACAACTTCTTTGAAGCTGATTTGCAGATCCGTTTCCGTCCTTCCTATTTCCCGTTCACAGAACCTTCTGCGGAAGTGGATGTAATGGGCAAAAATGGCAAGTGGCTGGAAGTGCTGGGTTGCGGCATGGTGCATCCGAATGTCCTGCGCAACGTCGGCATTGATCCAGAAGTGTATTCTGGTTTTGCCTTCGGAATGGGAATGGAACGTCTGACTATGTTGCGCTATGGCGTGACTGACCTGCGTGCATTTTTCGAAAATGATCTGCGTTTCCTCAAACAGTTTAAGTAAGGCGGGAATATCACATGAAATTCAGTGAACTCTGGTTGCGTGAGTGGGTAAACCCAGCCATCAGCAGCGAAGCATTATCAGACCAAATCACCATGGCTGGCCTTGAAGTCGATGGCGTTGATCCGGTTTCCGGCGCATTTAATGGCGTGGTTGTCGGCGAAGTTGTCGAATGTGGTCAGCACCCAAACGCAGACAAACTGCGTGTGACTAAAGTGAATGTCGGTGGCGATCGCCTGCTCGACATCGTTTGCGGCGCACCAAACTGCCGTCAGGGCCTTAAAGTTGCCGTCGCGACTGTCGGCGCGGTATTGCCGGGTGATTTCAAAATCAAAGCCGCCAAGCTGCGTGGCGAGCCTTCAGAAGGCATGTTGTGTTCTTTCTCTGAGCTGGGTATTTCGGAAGATCACGACGGTATCATTGAGCTGCCGCTTGATGCGCCAGTCGGGACTGATATCCGCGAATTCCTGAAGCTCGATGACACCATTATCGAAATCAGTGTGACGCCAAACCGTGCTGACTGTCTGGGTATCCTGGGCGTGGCACGTGATGTTGCGGTGATTAATCAGCTGCCGCTGGTCGAGCCGGAAATCAATCCGGTGAAAGCTAGCGTTGACGCCACAATCTCCATTGATGTGCAGGCGCCTCAGGCGTGTCCGCGTTATCTGGGCCGTGTGGTAAAAGGTATCAATGTTAAGGCCGCTACGCCGTTGTGGATGCGTGAAAAACTGCGCCGCTGCGGTATCCGTTCTATCGACGCCGTTGTGGATATCACCAACTTCGTGCTGCTGGAGCTCGGCCAGCCAATGCATGCGTTCGATCTGAATCGCATCAGCGGTGGCATTGTCGTGCGTATGGCGCAGAAAGACGAAGCATTAACGTTGCTTGATGGCACCAAAGCGAAACTGGCGGAAGACACGCTGGTCATCGCTGACCACCAGAAAGCGCTGGCGATGGCCGGTATCTTTGGTGGCGAACATTCCGGTGTGAATGATGAAACGCAGGATGTCCTGCTGGAATCTGCGTTCTTTGCTCCGCTGGCCATCACTGGCCGTGCACGCCGTCAGGGTCTGCACACAGACGCTTCACATCGCTATGAACGTGGTGTGGATCCAGAGCTGCAATTCAAAGCCATTGAGCGCGCAACTGCATTGCTGCTGAGCATTTGCGGTGGTGAAGCCGGTCCGGTCATCAACGCGACTTCAGAAGAGCATCTGCCAAAAGCGGCTACCATCACATTGCGTCGTGAAAAACTGGATCGTCTGATTGGCCACCATGTAGAAGATGCACAGGTAACCGATATTCTGACCCGTCTGGGCTGTCAGGTTGAGCATAAAGCCGACCACTGGGTGGCTGTCGCGCCAAGCTGGCGTTTCGATATGCAAATCGAAGAAGACCTGGTGGAAGAAGTGGCCCGTGTTTACGGCTACAACAACATTCCTGATGTGCCGGTGAAAGCCAGTCTGGTGATGACTAAACACCGTGAAGCGAATTTGTCGCTTAAACGTGTGAAAAATCTGCTGGTTGACCGTGGATTCCAGGAAGCGATCACCTACAGTTTTGTGGATCCAAAAGTTCAGGCTCTCCTGCACCCTGGTGAAGATGCGCTGATTTTGCCAAGCCCGATTTCGGTGGAAATGTCAGCAATGCGTCTTTCCCTGTGGTCTGGCCTGCTGACTGCGGTAGTAAATAACCAAAATCGTCAGCAAAGTCGCGTGCGTTTATTTGAAAGCGGCCTGCGCTTTGTCCCTGATACACAAGCCGATTTGGGTATCCGTCAGGACGTCATGCTGTCTGGTGTGATCTCGGGTACTAAAAATGAAGAGCATTGGGATCTGGCGCGTCAGGCAGTTGACTACTACGATTTGAAAGGTGATCTTGAGGCTATTCTTGAGCTTACCGGCAAAATGAATGACGTACAGTTCAAGGTAGAAGCAAATCCTGCGCTGCATCCTGGGCAAAGCGCGGCGATTTATTTACGCGGCGAACGTATTGGTTTCATTGGTGTAGTACACCCTGAGCTGGAACGTAAACTCGATCTTAATGGTCGTACCGTGGTCTTCGAATTGTTATGGAACAAGGTCGCAGACCGCGTACTGCCTGATGCGAAAGAGATTTCTCGCTTCCCGGCGAACCGTCGTGACATCGCTGTGGTAGTGGCCGAAAACGTTCCCGCAGACGATATTTTGGCAGAGTGCAAGAAAGTTGGCGCAAATCAGGTAGTTGGCGTAAACTTGTTTGATGTGTACCGTGGCAAGGGCGTAGCTGAAGGTTACAAGAGCCTGGCTATCAGTCTGGTGTTGCAGGATACCGGCCGTACACTGGAAGAAGAGGAGATCGCCGCTACCGTTGCAAAATGTGTAGAGGCTCTAAAACAGCGATTCCAAGCATCCTTGAGGGATTGAACCTATGGCGCTTACTAAAGCTGAAATGTCAGAACACCTGTTTGAGAAGCTCGGGCTGAGCAAACGGGATGCCAAAGACCTTGTTGAGATATTTTTCGAAGAAGTACGTCGTGCTTTGGAAAATGGCGAGCAAGTAAAACTGTCTGGCTTTGGCAACTTTGATCTGCGTGACAAAAACCAACGTCCGGGACGTAACCCGAAAACCGGCGAAGATATTCCGATCACGGCGCGTCGTGTGGTGACTTTCCGTCCGGGACAGAAATTGAAAAGTCGTGTAGAGAATGCCACTCCGAAAGAATAAGTGAAAACATCAAAAAGGCCGCGAAAGCGGCCTTTTTTTTGGGCCGTATTTACGGTTCTCTGAAGGGAAATAATTTGCGTTAAATTGCGCAGGAAGTGAAAAGATTTCGTTAATGGGGTGGTTGTTTCAGGAATCGTCTGATAGATTAAATTTAACGCTAGGTCGAGGAGGTATATTATCTCCACCTTGCAGGTTGTTAATTACGGGCTGACTTTTTCATCAGTGCTGTTTTATTCGGCTTTTTATGTGAGCCGCAATAAATACAGTGGTTGCATAAAACAAAAAAAGGGGCCCAAGCCCCTTGATGTTAAACGCATTGGCAAATGTTTATATTCAGATTCGCAGTCAGTAAATAAACAAATGCAATGATGAAAATTCTTAATTAATGTTAGCGCCAGTAATAATGCGGATGACCACCGCCATGGCCGCCACCGTGACCATATGGCCCCGGGAAGATACAGCCACTGAGGCTTACGACAACCAGAGCAACACCAAACAAAGCGAGAATACGACGCATAAGAATGTCCTTTATTGGAATAAACAATTTTATTATAAATAAACGGCAGACGGATTATCGTCAGGCTTGCGTTAAGATTTGTTAGTATCGTAATAAGAATTGAATAGTTAATAATCTTTATCCTGTTGATGTATTTCAAACAGGATATGTTTGTATTTTTATTGTAAGGTCACAGCAAGATATCCGAAAATACGCCGCACTCTTATATTCTCTGTCTTTCCTGCCTGATATAAAAAACACGTCATAAAAATAAAGAAGGCGTGACTCTTATGAAAAAATCACTTTTATTGCTTTGTTGTGCACTGGCATTGCCTGTGATCGCGCAGGCAAATGTTTCTGTTGACGTTAACGTACCCGGCGTATCGGTTCATCTCGGGGATCAGGACCAGCGTGGCTATTACTGGGATGGTTACGACTGGCGTCCGCCGCAGTGGTGGCATGACCATCAGGGCCATCATTATGGTGAGCGCAATGAGCATGGTATGTACTGGCATGGCAACCGCTGGGATCCCAAACCGCCGCAGCGTGGTCATAGCAATCCGCCACACAACCCGCAACACGATCAGGGCCACCCGAACAACGGCAATCATCATGATAATGGTGATCACCATGATAATCGTGATCATCAGGGCGGGCAAAATGACAATCACGGGAAGGGTCAGCCGATCCCGCCAGATGGCCATCAGGGCCACTGATTCTCCCCTTCAATGAAGACTTTTCAGGCCGGTGCTTTGTCACCGGCTTTTTTGTTTCCTGTTTTTGTCATTATCCGGTTCACTCGCCAGAGCTAACTGACTAATATCGGTAGGATAGTCATCCACAGTGAGTCTCAGGAAACTGCCCTACATGCCCATTCCGCAGACCTATTCTGCTCTTGAACAACAACGTAAACGCCGTGACCGCCGCTGGCTGGTCGGGCTGAGCCTGTTGCTGGTAATAATCTGCGTATTCAGCCTGAGTGCGGGTGAAAACTGGTTATGGCCCAATCAGTGGCTGGGCAGTGAGGCGCGACTTTTTGTCTGGCAACTGCGGTTACCCCGGGCTATCGCGGTGATTTTAGTCGGTGCCAGTCTCGCGGTTGCTGGCGCAGTCATGCAGTCATTATTCGAAAACCCGCTCGCCGAACCCGGATTGCTCGGCGTTGCCAATGGTGCCGGTGTGGCGCTGGTATTGTGTGTCATGCTCTGCCACGGCATTTTACCTGTCTGGGTGATGAGTCTGGCTGCGATTGCAGGCGCACTGATTGTCACATTTTTCCTGTTAACGATTTCCCGTAAACGTTTGTTAACGAATGCCCGTATGCTGCTGGTGGGCGTAGCGATCGGTATCGTTTGCAGCGCTTTAATGACCTGGGCCATTTACTTCAGCAGTAATCTTGATTTGCGCCAGCTGATGTACTGGATGATGGGCGGGTTCGGCGGTGTCGACTGGAACCAGATCTGGCTGGCAATGCTGTTGTTGCCGGTATTATTGTGGCTGGTTTTTCAGGGCAACGCCCTTAATCTGCTGTCATTAGGTATCGTACAGGCGCAACAACTGGGGATATCTCTGACAACCTGGCGCTATGGGCTTGTTCTCGCAGTCGGCTGGATTGTCGGGCTGAGCGTGGCATTATCTGGCGTTATCGGCTTTATCGGGCTGGTTATCCCGCATATTCTGCGCCTTGCGGGTATCACCGATCAGCGCCGTTTACTGCCAGCCTGTGCGCTTGGCGGCGCCAGCGTGTTACTTCTCGCTGACGTAGTATCAAGAATGGGTCTGTATGCGGCTGAATTGCCCGTCGGCGTGGTTACCGCCACGCTGGGGGCTCCGGTCTTCATCTGGCTTCTGATCAGAGTCGGACAAATCCGCTGATTATTTACGGCGGGTCGTCTATGCTCTCCCTTTACCTACCTGCAACTATCAGGATAAAAACGATGAGTAATGACATTTTTGACATCTCCCTGAAAACCATTGATGGCGAAACCACAACGCTGGGTGCTTATAAAGGTTCTGTATTGCTGGTCGTTAACGTAGCGTCACAATGTGGCCTGACCAAACAATATGAAAGTCTGGAGAATATTTATCAGGCCTGGCAAGACCAGGGATTTGAGGTTCTGGGCTTCCCGTGTAATGAGTTTGGCGCGCAGGAACCGGGTACAGAAGAGGAAATCAAAACCTTCTGCACCACGAACTTTGGCGTGAAATTCCCTATGTTCAGCAAAATTAACGTCAATGGCGACAACCGCCACCCGCTGTATGCGGCGATGATTGCTGCCCGTCCTGCGGCGGTAAAACCAGAAGACAGTGCTTTCTACGAGCGTCTTGCGAGCAAAGGCCGTCAGCCTTTAAAACCCGATGACATCTTGTGGAACTTTGAGAAATTCCTGATCGGTCGCGATGGCACCGTTGTTCAGCGTTTCGCACCGGACATGACGCCGGAAGATCCTATTCTGATGGAAACTATTAAAGCAGCACTGGCAAAATAACTAAGTTATGGAAGCGCAGATGCTGGAATGTCGCGAAATTGCGGTTGAAGGGCGCCTTCAGGCGTTTAGTTCGCACATCGCGCCCGGAAGCCGGATACATATTATCGGGCCGAACGGGGCAGGAAAGAGCACCTTACTGAACCGGCTGGCAGGCATGTCGGCCGGAAAAGGTGAGGTCAGTATCGACGGACAAAGGTTAGCTGAATTATCAGGCCCGCGTCTGGCTCGTCTGCGCGCCTGGCTTTGCCAGCAACTGACACCGGCATCCCTGATGCCGGTTTTCCAATATCTGTCACTTCATCAGCCACAAAATTCCGATCCTGAAGTGCTGGAGCGCACAATTGCACGGTTGTCTGCTGCGCTGCATCTTGACGATAAACTTGCCCGTCCGGTCACACATCTTTCAGGTGGTGAATGGCAGCGGGTTCGCCTCGCGGCGGTCTTATTGCAGGTGTGGCCTGACGTTAATCCCGACAGCCGGCTTTTATTTCTCGACGAACCGATGAACAGTCTTGACGTGGCGCAGCAGCAGGCGCTGGATCAGTTGCTCACGGAATTCTGTGCAGCAGGGCGTTCAGTCGTGATAAGTGACCACGATCTTAATCATACTTTGCATTATGCACATGAGGTCTGGCTGATGTCGGCGGGTGAAGTCATTTCAGCGGGAAAATGTCCTGATGTTATGCAGCCGGAAACACTTTCTGCGGTTTATAAAGTGGTATTTCAGGGATATGAACTGGCTGGTCGACACTGGATAATGGCGGCGATGGCGTAACGTATTACTTAATCAATAGCCGGGTAACTATTTTATTATCAGCTGTTAGGTTTTTGAATGCCCATTTTCTGTTCATAAAAAGAACAGTGTTTTCTATTTCTAAATAAAGTTCATTTTTTAGTATTACATTAAATACAATTCAATACATTGTTTTCAAGACGTTTTTTGGTATTAAGATAATTTCTTTTCTTCTGGTTTAGTTTCTATTTAGCTTCACAAAACTGGAAAATCCTTAAGGTTAAATTAAGATTAAACCGACATCATAAGATTCATAAATTCATGACAGTGTTTACCTGTTGTTAAATAAATGCGGTCTAAAGTTGGTATCAATTAATTACCTTTCGGGATAGCGTAATGGAAAACTTTTTGCCTTTCTCCCGTCCGTCTATGGGCGAAGAAGAGATTGCGGCTGTGGGGCAGGTTTTGCGCTCAGGGTGGATAACCACCGGACCGCAAACAAACCAGCTGGAACAGGATTTCTCTGCCGCTTTCGGTTGTAAACATGCTATCGCAGTCAGTTCCGCAACCGGTGGCATGCATGTTACGTTGATGGCGCTGGGCATAGGCCCCGGCGATGAAGTGATTACCCCTTCCCAGACCTGGGTTTCGACCATCAATATGATTGTTCTGCTGGGTGCAGAGCCGGTCATGATCGATGTTGACCCGGACACCCTGATGGTAAGCGCAGAAGCCATTGCTGCCGCCATCACGCCGAAAACCAAAGCGATTATCCCTGTGCATTACGCGGGCGCGCCTTTAGACCTTGACCCGATTTACGCAGTCGCCAACGAACACGGTATTCCTGTCGTAGAAGATGCCGCGCACGCGGCAGGTACCCGTTACCGTGACCGCTGGATTGGCGCGCAGGGAACGGCAATCTTCTCCTTCCACGCCATCAAAAATATGACCTGCGCCGAAGGTGGCCTGATAGCCACGGATGACGATGAGCTGGCGAATAAAGTCCGCGCGTTGAAATTCCACGGTCTGGCCGTTGATGCATTTGACCGTCAGGTACTGGGGCGCAAACCGCAGGCTGAGGTTGTCGAGCCCGGTTTTAAATACAATCTTTCCGATATTCACGCTTCTATTGCCGTCGTCCAGCTTAAACGCCTGCATGAGATCAATGCGCGCCGTACCGAACTGGCACAGCGATATCTGGATAAATTACAGGGCTCACCTTATTTGCCAATGAATGTACCGGCTTACCCGCACCTTCATGCGTGGCACTTATTCATGATCCGCGTGGATGAAGAACGTTGCGGTATCAGCCGTGACGCTCTGATGGAACGCCTGAAAGAGCAGGGGATCGGAACTGGTTTGCATTTCCGCGCCGCTCATACCCAAAAATATTACCGCGAGCGTTATCCGCATCTGAGCCTGCCAAACAGCGAATGGAATTCGGCACGTTTGTGCAGCCTGCCGCTGTTCCCTGATATGCAGGACAGTGATGTGGACCGTGTTGTCGCGGCTCTTTTTTCCCTTCTGGAGGCGCAGTAGTGGCGCAATACGAACCAATCCGTAAAGTCTCGGTGGTTATCCCGGTCTACAACGAAGAAGAAAGCTTGCCGGCATTGTTATCTCGTACGCAGGCAGCCTGTAAGCAATTAACCCAACAGTACGAAATAATTCTGGTGGATGACGGCAGTTCTGACAGCTCCGGTGACATGCTCGCTGCCGCTGCAGAACAACCGGACAGCCATGTTATTGCCGTTTTGCTCAACCGTAATTACGGCCAGCATTCCGCCATTATGGCCGGTTTTAGCCATGTGACAGGTGATCTGGTCATTACACTTGACGCTGACCTGCAAAATCCACCGGAAGAAATCCCGCGCCTGGTCGCCACGGCCGATGAAGGCTATGACGTTGTCGGCACCGTACGTGCAAACCGCCGCGATTCCTGGTTCCGTAAATCAGCCTCGAAAATGATCAACATGATGATCCAGCGCGCTACCGGCAAATCGATGGGCGATTACGGTTGCATGTTACGTGCCTACCGCCGCCACATTATCGAAGCCATGCTGCATTGCCATGAGCGCAGTACCTTTATCCCGATTCTGGCAAACACCTTCGCGCGCAAAACGATTGAAATCCCGGTTCAGCATTCTGAGCGCGAATTCGGTGATTCCAAATACAGCCTGATGAAACTCATCAACCTGATGTATGACCTGATTACCTGCCTGACAACGACGCCGCTGAGAATGCTTAGCGTGGTGGGCAGTGCGATCGCCATTTTCGGTTTTGTGCTGGCGGTGTTTCTGATTTTAATGCGCCTCATCAACGGTCCTGCCTGGGCTGCGGATGGCGTATTTACGTTATTTGCATTGTTATTCATGTTTATCGGTGCGCAGTTTGTGGGCATGGGGTTACTCGGTGAATACATCGGGCGTATCTACAATGATGTCCGTGCGCGTCCCCGTTATTTTGTTCAAAAAGTCGTCGGCGTTCGTTCCGAAGATAACAGTCAGGAAGAAGAGTGATGAAAGCGATTGTATTTGCCTACCATGATATTGGTTGTGTTGGTTTACAGGCTCTGGTTGATGCCGGTTATGACGTACAGGCAGTCTTTACGCATACCGATGCCCCGAATGAAAACCAGTTCTTTTCATCTGTTGCCCGTCAGGGTGCTGAACTGAATCTGCCGGTTTATGCCCCGGAAGATGTTAACCATCCATTGTGGGTCGACCGCATCCGTGCTTTACAGCCTGATGTCATTTTCTCTTTCTACTATCGCAACATGCTGAGCGAAGAGATTTTATCTCTGGCGCCACGCGGCGGTTTTAATCTGCATGGTTCGTTGCTGCCACGCTACCGTGGTCGCGCACCGGTTAACTGGGCGCTGCTGAACGGCGAAACCGAAACCGGCGTTACCCTGCATAAAATGGTTAAACGCCCTGATGCGGGTGATATCGTGGGGCAGCGTAAAGTCGCTATCGCCGCCGATGACACTGCACTGAAATTACACGCCAAAGTCCGTGATGCCGCTAAAGCGCTTCTGACAGATGTTCTGCCGGAAATGAAAGCCGGTAAGATCACGCTGACTCCGCAAGACGAGTCTCAGGCAAGTTACTTTGGCCGTCGCACTGCTGCCGATGGTGAAATTCACTGGCATAAATCTGCCACTGAAATTAACAACCTGATCCGTGCTGTGACTGAACCTTACCCGGGTGCATTCTCTTATCTGGGTCAGCGTAAACTGACCGTCTGGCGCGCCCGTCCGCTGGATACTCAGCATGACAAACAACCGGGCACCGTACTTTCTTCTGATCCGCTGACTATCGCCTGTGGCGAAGGCGCACTGGAAATTCTGGCAGGGCAGAGTGAAAACGGCCTGTATGTTCAGGGTTCCCGTCTGGCGCTTGAGCTGGGTATCATGCCGGATATGCGCGTGGCGACATTGCCAACCGCCGTCATGAAGCGTCGTACACGCGTGCTGATTCTGGGTGTGAACGGTTTCATCGGTAACCACCTGAGTGAACGCCTGCTGCGTGAAGACCGTTATGAAATTTATGGTCTGGATATCAGCTCTGACGCGGTCAGCCGCTTCATGGATAACCCGCATTTCCACTTCGTTGAAGGCGATATCAGCATCCATTCTGAGTGGATCGAATACCACATCAAAAAATGTGATGTCGTTCTGCCGCTGGTGGCTATCGCCACGCCAATTGAATACACCCGTAATCCGCTGCGTGTGTTCGAACTGGATTTCGAAGAAAACCTGAAAATCGTTCGCGACTGTGTGAAATACAAAAAACGCATCATCTTCCCGTCGACCTCTGAAGTTTACGGTATGTGTGATGACAAAGAATTCGATGAGGACCATTCCCGTCTGATCGTTGGCCCGATTAACAAACAGCGCTGGATTTACTCTGTTTCTAAACAGCTGCTGGACCGTGTTATCTGGGCATATGGCGCGAAAGAAGGCCTGAAATTCACACTGTTCCGTCCGTTTAACTGGATGGGGCCACGTCTGGATAACCTGGATGCTGCGCGTATCGGCAGTTCCCGTGCGATCACTCAGCTGATCCTGAATCTGGTAGAAGGTTCACCGATCAAACTGGTCGATGGCGGCGAGCAGAAACGTTGCTTCACCGACATCAACGACGGTATCGAAGCGTTGTTCCGCATCATCGAGAACCGCGACAACCTGTGTGACGGTCAGATCATCAACATCGGTAACCCGACGAACGAAGCAAGCATCCGTCAGCTGGCAGAAATGCTACTGAAAAGCTTTGAGGCTCACCCGCTTCGCGCCCAGTTCCCGCCGTTTGCTGGTTTCAATCTGGTCGAAAGCAGCACTTACTACGGTAAAGGCTACCAGGACGTTGAGCACCGCACGCCGAGCATCAAAAATGCCCGTCGTCTGCTGGACTGGAAACCTGAAATTGGCATGGATAAAACCGTCGCCGACACGCTGGATTTCTTCCTGCGTTCTGTAAACACTGACGCTGACAAAGCCTGATACGGTGCCAGACATGAAGAAAGTGGGTCTGCGCATTGATGTGGATACCTGGAGCGGCACCCGGGAGGGTGTCCCTCAGCTTCTGCAAACCCTTGCAAAACATAAAATTACCGCCAGTTTCTTCTTCAGCGTTGGCCCGGATAACATGGGGCGCCACTTGTGGCGCCTGCTTAAACCGCGCTTTCTGTGGAAAATGCTGCGCTCTAATGCTGCCTCCCTTTATGGCTGGGATATCCTGCTGGCGGGTACCGCCTGGCCGGGTAAACCCATCGCCCGTGACCTCGGGTATCTGATGAAAGAAACCGCGAAACGGGGCCACGAAGTCGGACTGCACGCCTGGGACCATCAGGGCTGGCAGGCGAAAGTCGGTAAATGGTCTGAGAAACAGCTGGAAGAACAAATCCGGCTGGGGCTGGATGCACTGGAAAAAAGCCTGGGTCATGACGTCGAATGTTCGGCAGTGGCTGGCTGGCGCGCTGATGAACGCGTCATAGAAGTGAAAGAGCGTTTTCATTTCTATTACAACAGTGATTGTCGCGGAACCCATCCTTTCCTGCCGGTGCTGGAAAATGGAACCCCGGGAACCGTACAAATTCCGGTGACGCTGCCGACTTACGATGAAGTGGCGGGCGGCGAAATTACGGCGGATAACTTCAACGATTTTATTCTTGATGCTATCGCCAAGGATACCGGCGTGCCGGTGTATACCATCCACGCCGAAGTTGAAGGAATGTCGCTGGCAACGCAATTTGACGAGTTACTGACCCGTGCTGCTGCACAGGGTATCCGGTTTTGCGCGCTGGGCGAGTTACTGCCGCAAGATCTCAGTACGTTGCCAAAAGGCAAAGTGGTTCGCGCCAGTTTCCCCGGTCGGGAAGGTTGGTTAGGCTGTCAGCAAGAAGGTTTGTCCTGATGTCGAAAACAATTAAAGGCGTATGGAGCACCATGATCCTGGTGTTCTTCGCGCTCGTTTACCTTGTTCCTCTTAATACCCGCCTGTTATGGCAACCAGATGAAACCCGATATGCCGAAATTAGCCGCGAAATGCTTCAGCGCGGCGACTGGGTTGTGCCTCATCTGCTCGGATTGCGCTATTTTGAAAAACCGGTGGCAGGTTACTGGTTTAACAATATCAGCCAGATGATTTTCGGTGACAGCAACTTTGCGGTGCGTTTTGGTTCAGTATTCAGCACTATGCTGAGCGCCATTCTGGTGTTCTGGCTGGCAAATCTGATGTGGCGTAATCGTCAGACCGCTTACACTGCCGTGTTGATCTACCTTTCCACCTTGCTGGTGTTCAGTATCGGTACCTACAGCGTTCTTGATCCGATGATCACGCTTTGGATGACTGCGGCTATGGTAGCGACCTGGTTCTGCCTGCGGGTTTCGCGTACACCGCAAAAAGCCATGAGCTGGATAGCGCTTGGACTGGCCTGCGGTATGGGCTTTATGACCAAAGGGTTTCTGGCGCTGGCGCTGCCGGTGATTGCAGTTCTGCCGATTGTCTGGCGTGAAAAGCGTTTCAAAACCCTGTTTGGCTGGGGACCGCTGGCGGTTCTCAGTGCTGTGGTTCTCAGTCTGCCGTGGGTGCTGGCGATTGCGCGGCATGAACCTGATTACTGGAATTACTTCTTCTGGGTCGAGCATATTCAGCGATTTGCAGAATCGGATGCCCAACATAAAGCGCCGTTCTGGTTCTATTTGCCGGTGATCTGTCTGGGCGTTCTGCCGTGGCTCGGTCTGTTGCCGGGTGCGCTGCGCCAGGGCTGGACTCAGCGCGTCATGCGCCCGGAGCTGTTCTTCCTGCTGAGCTGGGCGATTATGCCGCTGATCTTCTTCAGCATCGCTAAAGGTAAACTGCCGACTTACATTCTGCCGTGCATAGCGCCGATTGCCTTGCTGATGGCCGATCATCTTGAACAAATCCGGCAGTCAGGGAAGTTACGCGCACTGAAAGCGAATGGCGTCATTAACATCATTTTTGGTGTTCTGATGGCAGTTGCTGTACTGGTGATATCCGGCATTCTGCCGTTCCACGTTAAAGCCGTCTTTACCCGTACGGAGTTACCCCGCGCTCTGATCGGTATTCTCTGTTTTGCCGTGTGGGCGCTGGCAGGGGCAATGTCACTGACCGATGTGAAAAAACGCTGGTACTGGGGCGCTATCTGTCCGCTGGTATTGGCGCTGCTGGTCGGGCAGGCTATGCCGCAGAAAATTATAGATTCAAAACAACCTCAGGACTTTTTACAGCAGCACAACGACCTGTTGCAGGACAGCCGTTTTATCCTGGCAGATAATGTCGGCGTAGCCACTGCGGTTGCCTGGTCGCTGAAGCGCAGTGATATCCTGATGTTTGATGAAAAAGGCGAGCTGCAATACGGATTAAGTTATCCTGATGCTAAAGATGACTTTATTGATGCGGCTGGCTTCCCGGCATGGCTGCAGAAAGCCCGTCAGGAAGGAAATGTTTCTGTGATCCTCAGACTTGACCGCAATGCGCATGTGAAATCAACAATGCCGGCTGCTGACCAAACAGTGAAGTTTGATCGTCAGGCGATACTGTTCTACAAAAAACTGCCATGACCGGATTCCTTCTGGTGCTGGCAGTCAGTGTGATCACCTGTGCCGGCCAGCTTTGTCAGAAACAGGCCGCTCAGGTGTCCGCTGACGGTCTGGCGCGCGTTCTGCGCTGGCTTGGGCTGGCGGTGCTTTTGCTTGGCATCGGCATGCTCTTGTGGCTGCGGGTATTACAACTGCTGCCGCTGAGTCTGGCGTATCCGATGCTCAGTCTGAATTTTGTTCTGATCACATTGTGTGCCCGCTGGTTTTTCCATGAACACGTCGACGGACGCCACTGGTGTGGCGTCGCGTTAATCATGTCAGGGATTGCACTGATGAGTGTCAGCTTATGAAAGGCTATTTGTGGGGCGGGGCCAGCGTCTTACTGGTAACAGCAGCGCAGTTGCTGATGAAATGGGGGATGGTGCAGATCCCGTGGATTGCTCTGTCTGCCATTGACACCTCGTTTATTCTTAGCCATTTAAGCGCACTGACTGCCGTGTTTTTGGGGTTATGCGGGTATGTATTCTCGATGGGCTGCTGGTTCTTTGCCTTACGGCATTTGCCGCTCAACCGCGCTTATACCTTACTGAGTCTGAGTTATGCGCTGGTGTATATCGCGGCGGTCACCTTGCCCTGGTTCAATGAAAGCATCAGCTTAACCAAAACACTGGGCGGTTTACTTATCTTGTCCGGTGTCTGCCTGATCCACAGTAAACCTGTCAAAAAGTCTCAATGAATTCATTCTGAAACGATAAAAATCATCACAAAAGATTGGATGACGGATAAAATAGCGCTAAATTCTATTAGTTCTTAGATAACGGCGACTTATCCGGCCCGCGTAAACCTTCGTGTTCCGGTAATGCCGTGACGCTATTGAGGAAGGAATGCACTATGCGCTGGTCATCCGTATCCATGTATTCCCTGCTGGCTGTTGCCGCGTTAATTCTTAACGGTTGCAGCAGCCACGCGCCACCGCCAAGTGGCCGGTTCGCTGATTCTATAACCGTGGTTGCCGAGCTCAATGATCAGCTCAGTCAATGGCACGGTGCGCCTTATCGCTATGGTGGTTTACAACCCAGCGGCGTGGATTGCTCGGGCTTTGTCTTTCGTACTTATCGTGATCGCTTTGGTGTGGTTTTGCCAAGAACGACGGCCGATCAAACGAAAATTGGCACAAAAGTTTCCCGTGATGAACTGCTTCCCGGCGATTTGGTTTTCTTTAAAACCGGCAGCGGGGAGAACGGCTTGCACGTCGGGATTTACGATACCGCAGACCAGTTTATTCACGCCTCAACCAGTCAGGGCGTCACGCGTTCTTCGCTCGATAACGTCTACTGGCGCAAAGTGTACTGGCAGGCTCGTCGTATCTGATACGGTATAAAACCCACTCCCCCTGATTTCACTGCGTATTTCATCCTGTTTTTTGCTGTTATTATCAGAGCAGACTCATTCAGGATGAATATGCGATGAAACCTCTCAGACTGTTACTTTCCGATTCTTACGATCCCTGGTTCAACCTTGCCGTAGAAGATTGCATTTTCCGCGAAATGACCACTCAGCGGGTGTTATTCCTCTGGCGTAATGCCGAAACCGTGGTGATCGGGCAGGCGCAAAATCCCTGGAAAGAATGTAATACCCGGAGAATGGAAGAAGACGGCATTCGCCTGGCGCGCCGCAGCAGCGGCGGTGGTGCGGTGTTTCATGATCTGGGCAATACCTGCTTTACGTTTATGGCGGGTAAACCGGAATATGATAAAAGTGTCTCGACCAACATTATCCTCAATGCCTTAAAACGTTTGGGGATAGATGCCAGCGCCTCCGGTCGCAACGATCTGGTGGTTCAGACCACGGAAGGGGAGCGGAAAATCTCGGGGTCAGCGTACCGTGAAACAGCAGATCGCGGTTTTCATCACGGCACATTGCTGCTTAACGCTGATCTGAGCCGTCTGGCAAACTATCTCAATCCTGATGTCAAAAAGCTGCAGGCGAAGGGAATTACGTCAGTGCGCTCAAGGGTGGCGAATCTCAGTGAATTTGTACCGGACATCAACCACACGCAGATTTGCGAAGCCGTTACTGCCGCTTTCTTTGAGTGGTACGGGGCAAGTGTGGAACCGGAAATCATCTCACCGGATGTCTTCCCTGATATTCCGGGCTTCGCGGAGCGATTTGCTAAACAAAGCAGCTGGGAATGGAATTTTGGCAAGGCACCGGCGTTCAGCCATCTGCTGAACGAGCGTTTTGTCTGGGGCGGCGTGGATATTCACTTTGACGTTGAAAAAGGCAGTATCAGCCGGGCGCAGATTTTCACAGACAGCCTGAACCCTGCGCCGTTACTGGCCTTAGCCGATGCGCTGGTCGGTACGCGCTATCATGCGCAGGATGTGGGGCAAACGTGCCAGGAAATCATTGAGCAGAATCCCGCGATGCGGGCAGAACTGACCGAACTGCAATCCTGGCTGATGCGTTGTATTCAGTAGGTTTGAATCCCGGAGATGGCCCTTCTTGCGCGTTTCCGGGAAATATTTTAGCCACGGCTCAGCTTGTGTTGCAGGCTTCTTTTCACCATCAGCCATTCATGGTCAATGATGGAAAACACCACGGTGTCACGATAGCTGCCGTCAGCATTTTTGCTGTGATTGCGTAAGACGCCATCCTGTTTAGCCCCCAGGCGGGTAATTGCTGCACGTGATTTATGATTATGCCAGTGAGTCCTGAATTCGACGGCAATCGCCTGAAGTTGTTCAAACGCATACTCCAGCATCAGTGCCTTACATTCGGTATTCACAGAGGTTCGCTGGAAACGTTGCGCATACCAGGTAAACCCAATTTCCAGCCGGTGATTTTTCACATCGGCGTTGGAAAATCGCGTCGTGCCGATGACTTTCCGGGTTTCGTTATGGACAACAACGAACGGCAAAGCGCGTCCCGCCGCCTGTTCATTCAGGGCATCATCAATATACTTTCCAACCGTATCCGGGCGCGGGACTGAGGTAAACCACAGTTCCCATAATTCGCCATCGGCAGCGGCTTCAGCCAGTGCATTTGCATGGTCATGACGTAAGGGATGCAAACTGATTGTACGGCTTTTCAGAACCGTTTCTTTTAACCATAACGCGACTGACATTTTATAATAACCTCTGGTTTTTTACTGGATTAGAGGAGTGACAGAGTCTGGAGTAGAGACTTCAATTGCAGGCGGATGGCTTGCGCCATATCTCTTAAGACACTATAACCATTAACTAAAATAGTTGAATACGACTCCCCCCGGACAATAGCGCAATGAGTGACCGTTAATTTGTCTAAATATGTCTGATAGCACTCATGGTGCACGTTGCGTGTTTTCCCTGCTGACGATAAGATTAGTCTGAACCCCCTGTATTGACTGACATATCCCTCAAATTAGAAGGTGAGAAAGGGGAGTCACATCTTGCAACGCTTTATTACGCAGTTATCAGCACCCTGGTCGCTTTTTACTGACAACCGGGCTGGCTCTTTCTTGATATCAATTTCTCTGACGTTTCGGTTACGCCTCGGGGCTCCGGCATCTTTATGATCTGATTGATAGTCAAAAAGGTTATTAATCAATTAGCAGTGCCGTTGATGTTTTGGATAAAAATGAAAATACAATTCGATACGGCCTTTAACAGTAGCTATCTGTGTCAGCCGGTCTACACCATTGAAGGGAAATTGCTTGCCGTAGAATTAATTTGCCGCTTTTCCAGTGCAGACAGCAAGCTGGTTATGCCCACAGAACTGGTGTTAAACCTTCTCACACCACAGCAATTACTGCGTTTTCTCAATGAACAGCAAGTCTGGGCGGATCAGCATGCCCAATGGTTTAACGATAATCAGGTTATTTTGAATATCAGTGTTGAAGAAAAGCAGGTGGCTTTATTACTCGCGGATGAAAATCTCCGTGAGGCTTTTAAAGCACACCCCTTTATTCATCTCAATCTGAGTGAATCATTTCCGCAGCTTTCTCAGGGCAGAAACAACATTCAACTGGTTGCACTAAAACAAGATTTTACCCTGTGGCTGGAGAACTTTGGTTCCGGGAATATTACGATGGCCCCGATTTTCGATCATCTTTTTCAGTGGGTGAAACTGGATAAAAACCTCTTCTGGCAACTTTATGAAGGTGAACATTTTACGATCGTGATGCCGGCATTAATCCGCAATGTAAACCGTTTTTGCCGCAATATTGTGGTGGACGGGCTGGACAGTCAGGAGTATTTCGATGCATTGCATAAAAAGGATATAAAGGGCGTAAAAGGCCTGTTGTGGCCAGGCGTTGATCCCGCTGAGATGGACAGCCTGCTTAACCGGCCTGTTCAATTTCACTCATCGTCACTGCCGTCTTGATATTCAGGATCCCGGTCAGCACCTGCTGTATCGGGATTTTTCATCCCGGGCGTCGGTAATCTCCCTGCATTTACTCCGTGTTAATCACGACGGAGCAGACCTACACTAAAGAAAAGGGGGATTTATGCCACAATTCGAACACCATTATGCAGACCAACTGCCCGGTTTTTACACCGCGCTGCAACCGACGCCACTGAAAGGTGCGCGTCTGCTTTACCATAGCGAGTCGCTGGCACAAGAACTGGGGCTGGATGCATCTCTTTTCGGCGCTGACCACCGCGAATACTGGTGCGGTGAGAAAATCTTTCCGGGCATGCTGCCTTTGGCGCAGGTCTACAGCGGGCATCAGTTTGGTGTCTGGGCTGGGCAGCTGGGTGACGGGCGTGGCATTCTGCTCGGGGAACAGGTTTTGCCTGGCGGAAAGCGTTTTGACTGGCACCTGAAGGGCGCCGGACTGACGCCGTATTCGCGCATGGGTGATGGTCGCGCAGTATTACGGTCCGTCGTCCGTGAGTTTCTGGCTTCAGAAGCGCTGCATCATTTATCGATTCCAACCACCCGCGCATTGACGATTGCAACAAGCGATGAGCCTGTATTTCGCGAACAGCCGGAGCGCGGTGCGATGCTGGTCCGCGTGGCTGAAAGCCATATTCGTTTCGGGCATTTCGAGCATTTCTATTACCGTAAACAGCCGGAACAGGTGAAGCAACTGGCCGATTATGTCATTGCTCATCATTGGCCGGAATTGCTGGAAAGTGAACCAGTTGAATCTTTGCGTTATCAGCGCTGGTTTACGGAAGTGGTGGAACGCACCGCCAGTTTGATGGCGCAATGGCAAAGCGTTGGATTCGCTCACGGTGTGATGAATACCGACAATATGTCTATTCTCGGGCTGACTATCGATTATGGTCCGTTCGGCTTTCTGGATGATTATCATCCAGGTTACATCTGTAATCATTCTGACCATCAGGGGCGTTACAGCTACGATAATCAACCTGCCGTAGCCTACTGGAATTTGCACCGGTTGGCGCAGACGCTGTCCGGTCTGATGACTACGGAACAGTTACAGGCGGCGCTCGGTGAGTATGAACCGGCGCTGATGAAAACGTACGGTACACTGATGCGAGGAAAGCTGGGCTTCTTTACCGAGAATAAACAGGACAACGACCTGCTGACCGGTCTGCTGAGCCTGATGGCGAAAGAGGGCAGGGATTTCACCCAAACCTTCAGGTTGTTAAGTCATACTGAGCAACAACAGGCCCGCTCGCCGCTGCGGGATGAATTTATTGATCGTGAGGCTTTCGACAGCTGGTATCAGGCTTATCGCCAGCGCCTGCTGACGGAGGAAGTGGCTGACGCGACGCGCCAGGACGCGATGAAACAGTGTAATCCGAGAATTATTTTAAGGAATTATCTGGCGCAGCAGGCCATTGAACGTGCCGAAAAAGATGACATCAGTGCGCTGACTCAACTGCATCAGGCGTTGCGCGATCCATACAGTGACGCGCCGCAATATGACGCGATGGCGGCACTGCCGCCGGACTGGGGAAAGCATCTGGAAATATCCTGCTCGAGCTGACAAAAAAAGCCACAAAGCAACATGCCTTGTGGCTTTTTCATTTCTGTCGCGCTCACTGGCGCAGAAAAACCTGGGGCAACGCGGTGTCCGGATGCGGACAGACGTTTAAATCGGCCTGATACCAGCGACTCAGCGTTTCTTCGCTCAGCACCTGAGCCGGTGTCCCGCTGGCGACCACTTTCCCGCTGTGCAACAAAATAACCCGGTCGGCATACAATGCGGCAAGATTTAGATCGTGCAAGACACAGCATACGGCCAGCGGTGTCTGTTGGGTCAGATGACGTAACAGGCGCAGCGCATGTTGCTGATGATATAAATCGAGCGCTGAAGTCGGTTCATCGAGAAACAGCCAGCGCGGGGCAGGCTCAGGTTGCCAAAGCTGGATTAATACCCGTGCCAGCTGAACGCGCTGTTGTTCACCGCCGGATAGCTGGCGATAGTCGCGCTCAGCCAGATTCAGACAGCCTGTCTGCGCCATCACCTCTGCCAGCGCGCGCTGCATATTTTGCGGGCCGTGGGGCGAACGTCCAAGTGTCAGCACTTCGCGGACACTAAATCCGAAAGCCAGCGTACTGTTCTGGCGCATTACCGCACGTGTGCGTGCCAGTTCTTGTGGCTGCCAGTCGTTCAGCGGTTTGCCCATCATCGAACATTGCCCCGACTGGGGTGACAGATAACCGGTCAACATCCGCATCAGGGTCGATTTACCGGCACCGTTTGGCCCGATCAGCGCCACCATTTCGCCGCTTTCCAGACTCATCGAAACGTCATCAATCAAACGCCGGCCGTTGACAGAATACGTCAGATTTTCAGCCATCATAGATGAGGAAATATCAGACATTGCGTGGCACTCCCGGGCGCAGGATTAGCCAGAGAAAATACGGACCGCCGATCAAACTGGTCAGCAGTCCCACCGGCATTTCTGCGGGAGCAACCAGTGTACGCGCGAGCGTGTCCGCCAGTAATAACAGGCAGGCTCCGGCCATGGCAGAACCGGGCAACAGCCAGCGGTGATCGGCACCAATACGCATTCGTAAAAGGTGCGGGATAACCAGCCCGATAAAGCCGATAACCCCCGAAACCGCCACCGCCGCACCCACCAGCAATGCGCTCAGCAGCAACAACTGCAACTGGGTACGGCGGACATTCACGCCCAGATAATGCGCATCTTCCTCCCCCAGTTGCAGAATGTTCAGACGGCGTGCCATGAACAATGCGGCAATGCAGGCTGGCAGGATCAGCGAAGAAGCAACGGCCAGTGTCGGCCATTGTGCTTGTCCCAGACTGCCCATGCTCCAGAGCGAGAACTGACGCAACTGCTGATCATCACTGACATAAGTCAGCACGCCTACGGCTGCGCCGCACAGTGCATTGATGGCGATCCCCGCCAGTAATAAACGCGATAACCCGCCATGCCCGAAACGGCTCAGGGTGAAGACAACAGCTGAAATCGCCAGACTGCCGAAGAAGGCGCTGATCATATGGCTGTAGAGAGCCAGCAGCGGCGGCAGGGCAAGCGGCATGACAATCGTTAGTGCAACCGCCAGGGCTGCACCGCTGCTGATCCCAAGTAATCCGGGATCTGCGAGGGGATTGCGAAAAAGCCCCTGCATTACCGCACCGGAGCTGGCGAGCGCACAGCCGACCACCACAGCCAGTAACACTCTTGGCAAGCGTATGCTCAGCCAGACCTGCCAAAGGTCATCGTCAAAAGGACGCGAAATTAACGTTCTGAGCGACAATGCCATCGCGCCGGTATTGGCCGCCAGAATAGCCAGTACCAGCAGAGCACCGCCGAGTCCGATCAGCGCCCAAACCGGCGAGCGGCGTCGTGATGGCATTGGGGGGCTCATGCTGCTCATTTCGCTTGTTCCGCCGCCTGACGAAGTTGCGCCATCACGGCCGGAGTTTGCAGACCAAAGCCCAGCAGCGACATATCATCCAGCACTAAAACGCGTTTGTTCTTGCCCGCAGGCGTCATCGCTACACCCGGTAATTTCCACACCTGATCCAGTCCGCCGAGCGTTTTGACACCGTCTGCGGTCAGCAGAAGAATATCCGGCGCACTTGCAATCACCCCTTCCTGAGAAAGCGGGCGGTAGCGGCTAAATCCCTGCATGGCGTTTTTTGCGCCAACGGACGTGATCATCGCATCCGCCGCGGTATTTTGTCCCGCCGCCATGGAAGACATGCCACCGTGGCTCATTACAAACAACATTTTCACCGGCAGCGCATCATGACGAATGGTCGAAAGCTGTGAACGATAAGTGGTGATCAGTTTCTCCCCTTCAGCCTGACGGTTGAGGGCTGCGGCGATTACTTCAATTTTCTCAGGCACGGTATTGATAGAAGGGGTACCTGGCACACGGACAACTTTCACGCTATTTTGTGATAACTGTTGCAACACCAGCGAAGGTTCAGCCAGTTCACTGCTCAGTACCATTGAAGGATGCATTGATAAAATGCCTTCGGTATTTAGCTGGCGCATATAACCCACATCCGGCAGCGCCAGAACTGCCTTCGGACGCAGACTGGTGCTGTCTCGCGCCACCAGTTCATTGCCAGCGCCGAGGGCGTAAACAATTTCAGTGACGTCTCCGCCGATAGTGACCAGTTTTTCGGCCGCATGTAGCAAAGGTGCTGCCAGCAAAGTGCTGGCAGCTAACAGGGCTTTCAGCGAGAGTTTCATGCTGCAACGCCTTCGCCACTGAGCTGAGCCAGCTGCTCGCGCCACTGAGTCTGTTCAGGCGTGCCTTCGGTACGCTGTCCGTAAAGCTGGGCAATCTGGGTACCATCGGCAGCAAACAACTCCAGACTGGTGACGAAACCGTCTTTGGTTGGCTTACGGGTTATCCAGCTTTGTGCGATGGCGCTTTCTACCAGATGCAGCGTGAAGCGTTCATTGAACACGTTGATCCACTCACCGTGCGGCATCACTTTTTCAATCTGGCCGGTGAAGATCTGCACACAGCCACGGTTGCCGACGAAAATCATAATTTCGTTTTGGTCTTCTTTGGCGATATTCAGCAAACGGGTCAGGGAACCATTTTCCACGCGCCATGCCAGGTCATCGCCGACCGCTTCAAAGGCCTGCTGACGGCTGATGTCATGGCGTTTCAGCAACTGGAAGAACTGATGAACGTCAGTCATAGCGCGCCAGTCTGCATCGATAGCACTGGCATCAGCCGCTTTCAGGGCGGGAGTCGATGGCGCAGCTTCAATCTGCAATGGCGGATTGACGTCGGTTTTGTATTGCGCAATCAGCGCGTCCCATGCCGCCATATCGGTTTCATCGGTGTTATAGACTTTATGCACTGCATCGCCGTGAGCATCAAAAAACTGAATACTGTGGCGAACGCCACGAGCCGTGTTTTCAGACATACTGAAAATATGCTGCCAGTGTTGCAGGAACAGGCGCAAATCCAGTGCGCGCGGGTTCAGAATCAGGCCAGCATGACCACTCAGATGCTGGTTCTCATAACGACCTTGTTGTTCATGAACGGCAAAATCATTGCGGGTAATCGATTTTGTTCCACCGACATTTTCCAGAGCAGCCAGCAATGTGCGGGCATCAACATCAAGTCGTGCGGCATCATGGGAAACACGTAATGCAGTTAATTCTGCTTCACTGATAGCCAAAATTTCCGCCAGATCGCGGGCATATTTACCCGGGTTCGCGTCTTTAGCCTGTAAATAATCCTGATAGTGAACTGAATGCATTGCTGTCTCCTCGTTAGCCTAAGTCACCCGCCCGCTGGCTGGTAAAAACTCGCGATGTTATGTGAATGATTTGTAATAAAATTCGGGTCAGTAGCCCGTTAACTTACACTTGGTAATGGGAATTAATATCAATTTGATAATCATTATCAAATCATTGCAAGAACACATCAAGAAAATTTTTGTTGATGGAATGTAATTTTTGCCAGGTAACCCTTTAATGTAAGAGGGATAGTGCAGTATTTACAGAGTGAAAAACGCATTGGTCAGGAAGACGCGGCGAACCGCAGGCATAAAAAAGGGCAACGAAGTTGCCCTTGGAAAGGTTGCCAGAAAGTGATCAGAACCGGCTGTCAGTGGCCTCAGCCAGCATCGACAACAGGGTTTCAGTATCTTCCCAGCTCAGGCAAGGGTCAGTCACTGATTTGCCATAAACCAGCGGTTTACCAGGATGAATCGCCTGAGTGCCTTCTATCAGGAAACTTTCCGCCATAATACCGGCAATCGCTGAAGAACCACTGCGGATCTGCTGGCAAATATCTTCTGCCACATCCAGCTGACGGCGGTGCTCTTTCTGACAGTTGCCGTGGCTGAAGTCGACCACCAAACGCTGCGGTAAATCAAACTCAGCCAGATTCTGGCAAGCCTGCTCCAGATCCTCTGCATGATAGTTGGGCTTTTTACCGCCACGCATGATCACGTGGCCATAAGGGTTGCCAGCGGTGCGATAAATAGTCATCTGACCGCTTTTATCCGGTGACAGGAACATGTGGCTGGTACGTGAAGAACGAATGGCATCAATGGCGATACGCGTATTGCCGTCGGTACCATTTTTAAAGCCAACAGGGCACGACAGCGCTGATGCCATCTCACGGTGGATCTGGCTTTCTGTGGTGCGTGCGCCTATCGCGCCCCAGCTGATGAGGTCAGCGATATACTGTCCGATCACCATATCCAGGAATTCGGTGGCAGTCGGAATACCCAGCTCATTGACGGCCAGCAGGACTTTGCGCGCCAGCTCGATACCGTCATTAACACGGCACGAACCGTTAAGCTCAGGATCAGAAATTAATCCTTTCCAGCCGACAACGGTACGAGGTTTCTCAAAATAGGTGCGCATCACGATTTCAAGGCGATCCTGATACTTGTCACGTAATACGCATAGTTTTCCCGCGTAATCAATCGCTGCTTCAATATCGTGGATAGAGCAGGGACCGACGACAACCAGCAAGCGCTGATCTTCGCCACTGACAATTTTTTCAATCCGTTTACGTGATTCCATCACGTGTTGTGCGACCGACGGGGAAATTGGCAATTTGTCTGCCAGTGCCTGAGGCGTAATCAGGCTGTCGATGCGCGTCGTACGCAGTTCATCTGTTTGTGACATGGTGCTCTCGAAAATTTGTTTCTTCTCTGCGGCAGGAATACCGGGAAGTGATGTCGATCACAATAACCCAAAAACAGATGAATTCAACCACTGTCAGCAGGATATGCCACCCAAATCAGGAAATGGATTCAGAACATACGACGGCTCATACCGAAGCTGTCCATAATCTTCGCTGATATCTCCTCAACGGAATAATTCGTACTGTTGAGATAGCGTATTTTGTTCTTGCGAAACAGCGCCTCAACTTCCGACACTTCCATCCTGCACTGGCGTAAGGAGGCATAACGGCTGTTTTCAACGCGCTCTTGCCGGATAGCGGTCAGACGCTCCGGATCAATCGTCAGGCCAAAAAGTTTATGCATATGCGGTTTTAGTGCTGCTGGCAACTGGATGTTGTCCATATCGTCAGCAGTAAAAGGGTAGTTAGCCGCCCGGATCCCAAACTGAAGCGCAAGATACAGGCTGGTCGGCGTTTTACCGCAGCGGGAGACGCCCAGCAAAATCACCTGTGCCTGATCGAGATTACGCAAGGAAATGCCATCGTCGTGTGCCAGCGTGTAATCAATAGCGGCAATACGCGCATCGTACTTGGTGATGTTGCTGGCCGTCAGACCGTGGGTTCTGTTGGCAATGGGCGTGGGGTCGACACCCAGCTCATTTTGCAGAGGCGCCACCAGCGACTGCACTATATCCTGGCAGAATCCTTCACTGCCCTGAATGATATCGCGGATGTTGGGGGAAATAATCGAGTAAAACACCAGCGGACGGGCTCCGGTTTTCTCAAAAATTTCATTGATCTGTTTGCAGACAGCTCTCGCACGTTCCTCACTTTCTACAAAAGGTAACGAGTAAGTGGTCGCATTGACCGGGAATTGAGAAAGCACCGCATGGCCCAAAACCTCAGCTGTAATCGCAGTACCATCGGAAATGTAAAACACGCATCTGTCCACAAATGACTCCTGAATTAAATCACTTCATTTTATTTATTCGCGCCTATCTTTTGGGGCTTATTAAGTAATAACCAGAATTGAAGGAAATAAAAAGAGTAATTCCTCCGCATTTCCATCTTATCTTCATTGCTGCGAGATACTGCGCAAAATGGCTGTAATAAATGAAATGCCATTTTAAATTTTCCGCGATCCCTCGCAGGTTTTTGATTTGCTTCAGCACAACTTCAGCAGCCCTGTTAGCATGAATCACAGACCGGAGGCAGAGATAACTTCTTCATGATTCATAAGGAATAATGCTCATTTCCCCTTAGTAACAAAAATGCTGACGCTGGATTTTTCCTAAACAAAAATAGTTTGATTTGCTGGAACGATTCACCTGTCCATCTTCTATGGATCATTATGCTAGTCTCAAAAAGACAGCGTTGTTTAATGACACAAAAAGTGTTTCAGGCAACCGTTGAATAACCGGTTTTACACTCCTGTTGACTATTACTGTAAATAAATAAGAAAGGATTGTTTCATGGCTCATCTCGATCCCGATTTACGCAATGTTATCTGGTACAACCAACTGGGTATGAACGACGTTGATAAAGTCGGGGGCAAGAACGCATCCCTCGGGGAAATGATCACCAATTTGTCCGATTTGGGTGTTTCCGTTCCGAACGGTTTTGCAACGACGTCTCAGGCATTTAATGATTTTCTCGATCAGAGCGGCGTAAACCACCGTATCCATGAATTGCTGGATAAAACGGATGTGGACGACATCGCGCAACTGACCAAAGCGGGCACGCAAATCCGTCAGTGGATCATTGAGACGCCATTCCAGCCAGAACTCGAGCAGGCTATCCGCGAGGCTTATCAGCAGCTTTCTGAAGGCGAGTCGGAGGCTTCTTTCGCTGTGCGTTCATCGGCAACGGCCGAAGATATGCCCGATGCGTCTTTTGCCGGGCAGCAGGAAACTTTCCTGAACGTTCAGGGATTTGATGCAGTCATGACTGCCGTGAAACATGTTTATGCTTCTCTCTTCAACGACCGCGCCATTTCTTATCGTGTGCATCAGGGCTACGACCACCGCGGTGTGGCGTTATCTGCCGGTGTCCAGCGTATGGTGCGTTCAGACCTCGCCGCAGCTGGCGTGATGTTTACAATCGATACTGAATCGGGTTTTGATCAGGTGGTCTTTATCACTTCTGCCTACGGCCTGGGTGAAATGGTGGTGCAGGGGGCGGTGAATCCCGACGAGTTCTATGTACATAAGCCGACGCTCGACAAGAAAAAACCGTCGATCGTTCGTCGCACCATGGGCTCAAAGAAAATCCGCATGGTTTATGCACCAAGTCAGGAGCACGGCAAGCAAGTCCAGATTGAAGATGTGCCAGCCGAACTGAGCACCCGATTCTCCCTGACTGATGAAGAAGTGCAGGCGCTGGCGCGTCAGGCGATACTGATCGAAAAACATTATGGCCGCCCGATGGATATCGAATGGGCTAAAGATGGTCATAACGGCAAACTCTATATTGTGCAGGCGCGTCCTGAGACCGTACGTTCAAACGGTCAGGTGATGGAACGTTACCAGCTCAATGGCAGCAGCAAAGTGTTGGTGGAAGGACGTGCAATTGGTCACCGCATCGGTGCGGGGCCCGTTAAGATCATCCACGACATCAGCGAAATGCATCACGTTAAGGCAGGCGACATCCTGGTGACCGATATGACGGATCCCGATTGGGAGCCGATCATGAAAAAGGCATCAGCCATCGTGACTAACCGCGGCGGTCGTACCTGTCACGCTGCGATTATTGCCCGTGAACTGGGCATCCCTGCTGTTGTCGGTTGCGGAGACGCCACCGAGAAACTCACCGAAAATCAGAAAGTCACGGTTTCCTGTTCAGAAGGTGATACCGGATATGTGTATCAGGATGAACTGGATTTCAGTGTACAAAGTTCTGAAATCGATGAGCTGCCAAAATTACCGCTGAAAATCATGATGAATATCGGTAATCCGGATCGTGCTTTTGATTTCGCCTGCTTACCGAATGAAGGAGTCGGGCTGGCGCGTCTGGAATTTATCATCAACCGCATGATTGGCGTGCACCCAAAAGCCTTGCTGGAGTTTGACCAGCAGCCGGCTGAATTGCAGGAAACCATCAATAAGATGATCCAGGGCTATGACAGCCCACGCGAATATTATGTGGCACGCCTGACGGAAGGGATCGCGACGCTCGGCGCGGCTTTCTGGCCAAAACGCGTCATTGTTCGTTTGTCTGATTTCAAATCAAACGAGTATGCCAATCTGGTAGGCGGCGAGAAGTATGAACCGCATGAAGAAAACCCGATGCTCGGTTTCCGCGGTGCTGGCCGTTATGTATCAGACAATTTCCGCGATTGTTTTGCACTGGAATGCGAGGCAATGAAGCGCGTGCGTAATGACATGGATCTCACTAACGTTGAGGTGATGATTCCGTTTGTACGCACGGTGGCGCAGGCGGAAGCCGTGGTCGCCGAACTGGCAAATCAGGGACTTAAGCGCGGCGAAAACGGGCTGAAAGTTATCATGATGTGCGAAATTCCGTCGAATGCTTTACTGGCGGATCAGTTCCTCGAACACTTTGATGGATTCTCGATTGGCTCGAATGACATGACTCAGCTTGCTCTGGGGCTGGATCGTGATTCCGGAGTGGTTTCTGAACTCTTTGATGAGCGAAATGACGCCGTCAAAGCGTTGCTGTCGATGGCAATCAAAGCGGCGAAAAAGCAGGGCAAGTATGTCGGCATCTGCGGGCAGGGCCCCTCAGATCATCAGGACTTTGCGCAATGGCTGATGGATGAGGGAATCGACAGTCTGTCGCTGAATCCGGATACAGTTGTACAAACCTGGCTGGCGTTAGCAGAAAAGTAAATCGATTCATAAAGCAATTCCTAACACATAAAATAAAGGCTGTCACTCATGGGTGATGGCCTTTTAATTTTGTGCAAAAGGACTGAAAAATATTTATATCAGGAAGGAGAAAACAGAAAAACGAAGGTTTTTAGCGGGTGGTTTTATCAGGTAATAATTAAAAATCACAGGAGAATGAAGTTAGCGGACAATAAATAAAAAAAAGGCCCGTCATAAGACAGGCAAAGACTACACACAGCAATTTGGGGTATACCGGCTCAGGGGGAAGCCTGTATATAAATCAGTGAGTTGACATCCGAACTGTTAATAATACTAAGTTTATCAAGGTATTTAGTCTGTAAGAATTCTCCTAATAGAGTTCATTCTCATACTATTTAGTGAGGGCAGTTATTGAGGAGCGGATAGAGGGTAAAATAGGGAGCAGAGGAAAGGAATAAAATAACGGCGCTGCCACATTCAATTTTATGGGCAACGCCGTCAGAAAGTTACTTAATGAAGAGTTTATTCATCCAGTGCTTTTAAAGCTTCTTCCGGATCCATCTCTGGTTCAGGGGCTTCATGTACCCAGAGGGAAATCAGGCGATACGATACGGCCAGTACCACTGGTCCGATGAACAGCCCGATCATACCGAAGGCAAACAATCCCCCGATAACACCAGAGAGAATCAGCAACATGGGTAAATCTGCACCCATGCGGATCAGAACGGGACGCAGTACGTTATCAAGTGACCCGACCACGCAGCTCCAGACCAGAAGCACGGTGCCCCAGGTATTGTCGCCGGACCAGTAAAGCCAGATGATTGCCGGTATCAGTATGAGCAACGGACCTATTTGCGCAACGCAGCAAACGAACATCACAACGGTGAGCACGGTAGCATAAGGGATGCCCGCAATCGCCAGCCCGATACCGCCGAGAATTGACTGCACAATGGCGGTTACGACTACGCCTAAAGCCACAGCGCGGATTGCCTGACCGGCCAGAATAACGGCAGCGTCACCGCGTTCTGCGGCCAGACGAATGGCAAAGTGGCGGATCCCTAAAGCAACCTGTTCGCCACGGCTGTACAGCAAGGCACTGAACAACAGCATCAGCGAACAGTGGACAATAAACCGACCAAGATGACCGGCCTGAGTGACAAACCACGCGGCGGTTTGTCCGACGTAAGGCTGAACTTTAGTCACCAGCGCATTACCGCCGCCATTAATCAGGGCGTGCCAGCCGGTATACAGCTTATGGCCCACCAGCGGAATGGAATTGAGCCAGTGGAAATCAGGCATATGCAATGAGGAAGGATGACTGGCGATTTCAACCAGAGGCGCTCCATTCTCAATTGCACTGCTGACCAGCATCGCAATAGGCAGAACGAATAATAAAATCAGTAACAAAGTCATGATGATGACGGCAAGGAACCTGCGTCCCCAAAGCAGCCGCTGGAGCTTGATCATCAGCGGCCATGTCGCGATAACCACCATGCCTGCCCAGACAAACCCAAGAATAAAGGGCTGAACGATCCAGATACTGGCGATGGTCATCAGTGCAATAAACAACACCCCAAACATAATCTGAGGTAAATCGTAACGTTTAATTGGGAGATTCATTCATGTTTCTCAATGTGATAAACGAAGTAAGGCACGAACCCTGTGCCTCCATACTTTGTATTTCAAACGCGGGATATTAAATCCAGGGTAGTCAAAATTCAGTGTGCGCATGATCCCGCGTGTCCATGATCAGTGTGTTCAAAATCCAGCCTGTCTGAAATAAGCATGGAACATCCGGCTGCTTTTGGATAGCTCGCCGCAAGATTAGTTGCAACGCGTTGTGCTGATACGCGATTTTTGCGATTCATCATGAAAGTAATGCAACAAACGGCAACCAGACGGAGCGCGGAAAAACGAAGTATGTTAGTTTTTATTCTGGGTAAATAACAGGTGGATCTGCAACTCAGATCCGGCAGGTCGCCTCGGGCCCGCCAGGCATACAACAAAGACAGAGTCATAATTCAATGATCCCACAGATTTCTCAGGCGCCGGGTGTCATCCAGCTGGTGCTCGATTTTTTGGAAGCGTTAAAAAAGAACGGTTTTACGGGTGATGTCACAACAACTTATGCAGATCGGCTGACGATGGCGACAGATAACAGCGTCTATCAGTTGTTGCCGGATGCTGTCTTATTCCCGATCGCCACGTCAGACGTTGCACTGATTGCCCGTCTTGCAGGGCAGGAACGTTTTAAAACGCTGGTATTCACTCCGCGCGGTGGCGGTACCGGTACCAACGGTCAGTCGCTGAACCGCGGCATTGTGGTTGATATGTCCCGTCATATGAACCGCATTCTCGATATCAATACAAAGCAGGGTTGGGTAAAAGTTGAAGCCGGTGTGATTAAAGATCAGCTCAATGATTATCTGCGTCCGTTGGGTTATTTCTTCTCTCCGGAACTCTCGACCAGTAACCGCGCCACGCTCGGCGGGATGATCAATACCGATGCCTCCGGGCAGGGCTCGCTGGTGTACGGTAAAACCTCAGATCACGTGCTTGGCGTCCGGGCCATTGTGCTTGGCGGCGACATGCTGGATACCACGGCGATCCCGACAGAGCTTGCAGATAAACTGGGCGAAGAAGATTCGGTTATCGGGCGGATTTACCGCACGGTGCTCGACAGCTGCCGCGACAACCGTGCGCTGGTAATAGAGAAATTCCCAAAACTTAACCGTTTCCTGACCGGATACGATTTGCGTCATGTGCTGAGTGATGACCTGCAAACCTTCAATCTGACACGAATTCTGACCGGCTCAGAAGGCTCGCTGGCCTTTATTACTGAAGCCCGTCTGAACATCACCCCAATCCCGAAAGTGCGTCGTCTGGTCAACATCAAGTATGACTCTTTCAACTCGGCCCTGCGCAACGCACCTTTTATGGTGGAAGCGAAAGCTCTTTCAGTAGAAACCGTTGACTCAAAAGTGCTGAATCTGGCACGTGAGGATATTGTCTGGCACAGCGTACGTGACTACATCACGGATGTTGAAGGCAAAGATATGCAGGGGCTTAACATTGTTGAGTTCGCCGGCGATGATGCTGATCTCATCGAAAGCCAGGTGAGCGCATTGTGTGAGCGTCTCGACGGGCTGATGAGTGACAAAGAAGGCGGTGTGATTGGTTATCAGATTTGCGCCGATCTGCCGGGGATTGAGCGCATCTATAACATGCGTAAAAAAGCCGTCGGGCTGCTGGGCAATGCGAAAGGGCAGGCTAAACCATTGCCATTTGCCGAAGACACTTGTGTTCCGCCTCAGCATCTGGCGGATTACATCGTTGAATTTCGGGCGCTGCTCGACAGCCATCATCTGAGCTACGGAATGTTTGGTCACGTGGATGCGGGCGTATTACACGTACGTCCGGCGCTGGATATGTGCGATCCGCAGCAGGAAATGTTGCTCAAGCAAATTTCCGATGAAGTTGTCGCACTGACGGCAAAATATGGCGGGCTGCTGTGGGGCGAGCATGGAAAGGGTTTCCGTGCCGAATACAGTCCGGCCTTCTTTGGTGAAGAGTTGTTCCATGAGTTACGCCGGATCAAAACCGTGTTTGACCCGGACAACCGCCTCAACCCAGGTAAGATCTGTGCGCCGCTGGATTGCGATGAACCGATGATGAAAGTGGACGCGGCGAAACGCGGCACACTGGATCGCCGTATTCCGCTGGAAGTTCGTCAGTCATTCCGCGGTGCGATGGAATGTAACGGCAACGGGTTATGTTTCAATTTCGATGTGAAAAGCCCGATGTGCCCGTCGATGAAAATCACCGGCAGCCGCATTCATTCGCCTAAAGGTCGCGCAGGTCTGGTACGCGAATGGTTGCGCCTGCTGTCAGAACAGGGGGTTGATCCGCTGGCGCTGGAAAATGCGCTGCCTGAAAAAGGGCTAAGTTTCCGTACCCTGATTGACCGCACGCGTAACACCTGGCACGCCAATAAAGGCGAATATGATTTTTCGCATGAAGTGAAAGAGGCGATGTCAGGCTGTCTGGCCTGCAAAGCCTGTTCCACACAGTGTCCGATTAAAATTGATGTTCCCGGGTTCCGATCGCGGTTCCTGCAGCTTTATCACACACGATATCTGCGTCCTGCTCGTGATCACTTTGTGGCCGGCGTGGAAAGCTACGCACCGCTTATGGCAAAAGCACCGAAGTTGTTTAATTTCTTCCTCAAACAACCCTGGGTGCGTGAAATGAGCCGAAAAAGTATTGGCATGGTAGATTTGCCTTTACTCTCTTCTCCGACATTGCGTGAGCAGCTACTTGGACATCGCGCCAGTACGATGACGCTTGAGCAACTTGAAGCCATTTCTCCTGCGCAGCGTGGCGAATACGTGCTGGTAGTTCAGGATCCGTTCACCAGTTTCTATGATGCGCAGGTGGTGGCTGATTTTGTCCGGCTGATTGAGAAACTTGGCCTCAAACCTGTTCTGTTGCCATTCTCTCCGAACGGTAAAGCGCAGCACATTAAAGGCTTCCTCACTCGTTTTGCGAAAACAGCGAAGAAAACGTCGCTGTTCCTCAACCGTGTTTCGCAATTAGGAATGCCGATGGTCGGCGTCGATCCGGCGCTGGTGCTGTGTTATCGCGATGAATATAAGGAGATCCTGGGCGAGTCGCGTGGCTCATTCCAGGTACAACTGGTGCATGAATGGCTTGATGCGTGGCTGGCTGAACGCCCGGCACAGCAGCAAAGCGGCGAATCCTGGTATCTGTTTGGTCACTGTACGGAAAGTACGGCGTTGCCAAACAGCGGCAAGCAATGGGGTGATATTTTTGCCCGCTATGGCGCGAAGCTGGAAAACGTCAGTGTCGGCTGCTGCGGAATGGCCGGAACGTACGGCCATGAAACTAAAAATCTTGAGAATTCTCTGGGGATTTACGAGCTATCCTGGCATACCTCTTTGCAGCGGTTGCCGCGCCAGCGCTGTCTGGCAACCGGTTATTCATGCCGTAGTCAGGTTAAACGTATTGAGGGTAACGGTGTCCGCCATCCGTTACAGGCCTTGCTGGAAATCATTCCCTGACCATTAAGGAAGCTTTATGTCACTCTGGAAACGCAGTACCACGCTGGACACGCTGAATGAGCGCAGTCAGGGATGTATGGTCGGGCATGTGGGGATAGAATTTACCCAGCTGGGCGAGGATTTTCTCGAGGCGACCATGCCCGTGGACAGCCGCACGACACAACCTTTTGGCCTGCTGCATGGCGGGGCATCGGTGGTTCTGGCGGAAACCATGGGATCGATGGCAGGCTATTTGTGTTGCGAAGGCAGCCAGATGGTGGTCGGCGTGGAGATTAACGCCAGCCATATGCACTCAGCCCGCGAAGGACATGTGCGCGGTGTGTGTCATGCATTGCGCGCCGGGCGCCGCAGCCAGGTCTGGCAAATCGAAATTTTTGATGAGAAAGGAAATCTTTGCTGCGTGTCGAGGCTGACCACGATGGTGATTGATCACTGAGACAGGCCCTGTCAGTTATCTTGATTCCTCAGTTATCTTGAGTCGTGTTTCAGAGAAGGGCGGATACATTAATCATGTGTCCGCCTTTTTATTTGGCTTAAAAATGGCGTAACACATTGAAATTAAGTCAAAGCTGGAAAGGGACGCGTTTCGCAAAGTCAGTTTGAAATGCCGTTGCTTTTTCCCAGATGCCCATCATGGCATAATACTGACAAATGAGTTTTAACGTATGCCGCGCAAAATGATAACTCTGAACACGAAAGAGCTCACAGCGGACAACACTGTTGATTTCCAGAATCAGGCGGTTGTGCAATTTGCATAGCGCATGCAGATAGCTGTGATCATCGCCGTTTTGCAGGCACAGGTTAGCCATTTCCAGACAAATGTTGTTGAAGCGTTTGAGCTGACATAAATGTGCATCAGGACGTCGTAAGGCCGCATCAGCCATGTAGAAATCTACTGTTGCATCGCGGACATTCGATTTGTATTCGTCGATCTTGCCTTGCAACCACGCATTTACCGATTGAGCCATTCTCAGTATTCCGGGTTATCTGAATGATAATCATTATCAAAGAATGACCATCATATTGGCAAAAAATGACCGGATCAACGTTTTCATCGGGTTTTTTTCATTTTGTTGTGCGAAAGCAGATAAGCAAAAAGAGCTTTAATTTTTTCGGTTGTGGCGAATTCATAAATAGGCATTTCCGATGAATGTTTTATAATAGACACAATGAAAGCTATTAACCCGCAATGTTTATAAGGTTAATTTTAATTTTTAACAAAAAATTGACAATTTATTCAATCAGTTGATGGTTGCGGTGTTCAAGACCCGCCAGCGACCAGGTGTTAACCCGATGCACATTGAGCGACTTTCCTCATGGGCAATCGCTATACCCTCTTAAAACAAGAGGTTGAAGTGGTACCTGTTATCACTAGAATAGAGACAATAGGTCTTGTCTATGACCGTAAAATTACGAGGTAAGACAGATGCAAACTGAAACTGTCGGCTCTTTCTCTTTAGACGACAACGTATGGCAAGGTGTGAGCCTGACAGATTCTGCCGCAAAACAGATTAATACTCTGATGGCGCAGGATCCTGACGTCAAAGGTCTCCAGCTCTCGGTGAAACAATCGGGCTGTGCCGGCTTTGGCTACGTTCTGGATTTAACCAAACAACCAGCCAGTGATGATCTGGTGTTTGAACATGACGGCGCTTTGCTGTTTGTTCCGCTGAAGGCCATGCCTTTCATCGACGGAACTGAGGTAGATTTTGTCCGTGAAGGACTGAATCAGATATTTAAATTCAATAATCCTAAAGCTCAGCATGCCTGCGGGTGTGGCGAAAGTTTCGGCCTGTAAGAAACGGCTTTCAGTTTTTAAGATTATTGTAAACAAAGCGATGTAACCAACATGTCACGAAGCAACGTAGAAATTCCAGATGATGTGCAGTCTTGGGTCGGCGAGGGAACGAACTATAAAGAAGGGTTCTTTACCCAGCTTGCAACCGATGAATTAGCATCAGGCATCAACGAAGATGTGGTGCGTGCCATTTCCGCGAAGCGTAATGAGCCTGAGTGGATGCTGGAGTTCCGTCTGCAGGCTTATCATGCCTGGTTGAAAATGGAAGAACCGCACTGGCTCAAAGCGTATTACACGCCTCTTGATTACCAGGATTACAGCTATTATTCCGCGCCATCATGTGGCAGCTGCGATGATACCTGTGGTTCTCAGCCTGGCGCCACGCAGCAGCCTCCGGAAAATTCTCACAGCATTCCTGCGCTTGACGGCGCTCTTGACAATAAAAACTACCTCACCAGTGAAGTAGAAAAAGCCTTTGAGCAGCTGGGTGTTCCGGTTCGTGAAGGTAAAGAAGTGGCAGTCGATGCAATTTTTGACTCCGTTTCTGTCTCCACGACTTACCGTGAAAAGCTGGCGGAATCAGGCGTGATTTTCTGCTCATTCGGCGAAGCCATTCACGAATATCCTGATCTGGTGCGCAAATACCTCGGTACTGTGGTGCCAGCGCAGGACAACTTCTTCGCCGCACTGAATGCTGCCGTTGCTTCTGATGGTACCTTTGTCTATGTGCCAAAAGGCGTGCGTTGCCCGATGGAACTGTCGACTTATTTCCGTATCAACGCGGCGAAAACTGGCCAGTTTGAACGTACTATCCTGATTGCCGATGAAGGCAGTTACGTGAGTTACATCGAAGGGTGTTCGGCGCCAGTTCGTGATACCTACCAGCTGCACGCCGCGGTTGTGGAAGTGATTCTGCACAAAGACGCGGAAGTGAAATATTCCACTGTCCAGAACTGGTTCTCCGGCAGCAAAGACAGCAGCGGCGGTATTCTGAACTTCGTGACCAAACGCGCATTGTGCGAAGGCGCGGGTTCGAAAATGTCCTGGACGCAGTCTGAAACCGGCTCAGCGATCACCTGGAAATACCCAAGCGTTATCCTCAAAGGCGATAACTCTATCGGTGAATTTTTCTCGGTTGCACTGACCAGCGGCAAACAGCAGGCGGATACCGGCACCAAAATGATCCACATTGGTAAAAATACCAAGTCGACCATCATCTCTAAAGGTATCTCTGCGGGTCACAGCCAGAACAGCTATCGCGGTCTGGTTAAGATCCTGCCAAGTGCAGAAAATGCGCGTAACTTTACGCAGTGTGACTCGATGCTGATTGGCGCGGACAGCGCAGCGCATACCTTCCCGTATGTCGAAGTGCGTAACAATACTGCGCAGCTGGAACACGAAGCCACAACGTCAAAAATCGGCGATGACCAGCTGTTCTACTGTCTGCAACGTGGTATCAGCGAAGATGACGCGATTTCCATGATTGTTAACGGTTTCTGTAAAGATGTCTTTTCCGAGCTGCCGCTGGAGTTCGCTGTCGAAGCACAGAAACTGCTGGCCATCAGTCTTGAACATAGCGTCGGTTAATTCGCCGACGTTTTTCCTGCCGGTGTAGCGTGGTGTGACGTCAGCACCGGGCAGGTTTTAGTTCAGCACAGTCAAAGCATAAACAGAATTAAGAGCGCGCTGGCGCAAACTCAAGGATACGTATGTTAAGCATTAAGAATTTGAAGGTCCGTGTCGAAGAAAAGGAAATTCTGAAAGGCCTTGATCTGGAGATCAAACCGGGTGAAGTACACGCCATCATGGGCCCGAACGGCTCAGGTAAAAGTACGCTCTCCGCGACACTGGCTGGCCGCGAAGATTACGAAGTCACCGACGGCTCCGTAATCTTCAACGGTAAAGATTTGCTGGAACTCGCTCCGGAAGACCGCGCTGGTGAAGGCGTCTTTATGGCTTTCCAGTATCCGGTGGAAATTCCCGGTGTGACTAACCATTTCTTCCTGCAAACTGCGGTAAATGCTGTGCGTAAATACCGCGGACAGGAACCGATGGACCGTTTTGACTTCGCTGATTTCATCGAAGAAAAAATCGAAATGCTGAAAATGCCTGCTGATTTGCTGACCCGTTCAGTGAACGTTGGCTTCTCCGGCGGTGAGAAAAAGCGTAACGACATTCTGCAAATGGCAGCCCTTGAGCCAAACCTGTGCATCCTGGATGAAACCGACTCCGGTCTGGATATCGATGCCCTGAAAATCGTTTCTGACGGTGTTAACACACTGCGTGACGGCAAACGTTCATTCGTTATCGTGACCCACTACCAGCGTATCCTCGACTACATCAAGCCTGACTACGTGCACGTTCTGTATCAGGGCCGCATTGTTAAATCCGGCGATTTCACCTTGGTTAAACAGTTAGAGGAGCAGGGTTATGGCTGGCTTACCGACGAAGAGTAATGCACCTGCGGCGGGCAGTTCGCACGCCATGCAGCAGCTTTACCGTCTTTTTGAAAGCCGTGGCGGTGAACAATCCACTCACGCTCATGCACACTGGCAACAGGTGCTGTGCCTGGGTTTCCCGCACGCAAAACTGGAAGACTGGAAGTACACTCCGGTTTCTTCACTGCTGGGTAATCAGTTCTTTGCTCCGCAGCAACAGGCACTGACTGTTGAACAGGTTAAATCGCTGGCGCTGCCAGTGGATTGCTACCGTCTGGTATTCATTGATGGCCGTTTCGATGCGGATCTCAGTGATTCAGATACCGGTGCTTTTGAAATTGAAAAACTGAGCCCGGCGGCGCAACAGACGTTGCCTGATCCGATTCAGTCAGAAGTGTTTTTGCACCTGACCGAAAGTCTGGCGCAAGATTCCCTATCTGTACGTTTGCCCGCGGGCAAGCAGGCCGAGAAGCCGCTGTATCTTTTACATCTGAGCAGCGGTCGTGACCAGTCACGCGAAATGAACACCGTGCATCATCGCTATCATCTGGCGATTGAGGGCGGTGCGAATGCAGAAGTGATCGAACATTATCTCAGCCTGAACGATCACGGCCATTTCACCGGCGCACGTATGACGGTGAATGTGGGCGATAATGCCGATTTCACGCATTACAAACTGGCCTTTGAAAGCCAGGCAAGTTTCCATTTCTCGCATAACGATCTGGTTATTGGTCGCGATGCGCGTGTTGCCAGCCACAGTTTCCTGCTGGGAGCGGGTCTGACCCGTAATAACACCAGTGCGCAGCTTAACGGTGAAAACAGCGAACTCAACATTAACAGCCTGGTTCTGCCGGTTGATTCTGAGATTGCTGATACCCGTACTTATCTGGAACACAACAAAGGTTATTGCAACAGCAACCAGTTGCATAAAGTGATCGTGAACGATCGTGCTAAAGCGATTTTCAACGGCATGATCAAAGTGGCGCAGCACGCACTGAAAACCGACGGCAAAATGACCAACAACAACTTGTTGCTGGGCAAACACACTGAGGTTGATACCAAACCACAGCTGGAAATTTATGCCGATGATGTGAAGTGCAGCCATGGTGCTACTGTGGGTCGTATCGACGACGAACAGCTTTTCTATCTGCGTACCCGTGGGATCAGCGGTCAGGATGCTCAGCAAATGATCATCTTTGCTTTTGCCGCTGAACTGACGGAAGCCATTGAGAATGAAACCCTGCGTGAAGTCGTCATTGCCCGTATTGCAGGCCGGCTAAATCGAGGTAAGTAATGAGTTTTCCACTGGAAAGAGTACGTAGCGATTTCCCTGTGCTGAGCCGTGAAGTTAACGGCCAGCCGCTGGCCTACCTTGACAGCGCGGCCAGCGCACAGAAACCGCGTCAGGTCATTCAACGTGAAATGTCTTTCTTCGAGCAAGGTTATGCTGCGGTTCACCGCGGCATTCATACCATGAGCGCGGAAGCCACCGAGCAGATGGAAAACGTCCGCACGCAGGCCGCACAATTCATGAATGCTGCGTCGGCAGAAGAAATTGTCTTCGTGAAAGGTTCCACGGAAGCCATTAACCTGGTCGCCAATACCTGGGGGCGTGAATTTTTACAGCCCGGCGACCATATCATTCTGACCGAAATGGAACACCACGCGAACATCGTGCCATGGCAGATGTTGGCGAAAGAACGTGATCTGCACATTGATGTCTGGCACCTGACGCCGCAAGGCGAGCTGGATTTATCGCAGCTTGAATCCCTGATCACGCCGCGCACTAAATTGCTGACGCTGGCGCATGTTTCTAACGTGCTGGGCACCGTTAACCCGATCGAAAAAATCATTCCTCAGGCGAAAGCCGCAGGGCTGACCGTTCTGGTGGATGGCGCGCAGGCGGTGATGCATCACGCGGTTGACGTTCAGGCGCTGGGTTGTGATTTCTATGTCTGGTCCGGGCACAAACTTTACGGACCTACCGGTATCGGTATTCTTTACGGTCGCAAAGCGTTGCTGGATCAAATGCCACCCTGGGAAGGCGGCGGCTCGATGATCAAGCATGTCAGTCTGACCGAAGGGACGACCTTTGCCGCTGCACCTTGGCGCTTTGAAGCGGGTACCCCAAACACCGGCGGTATCATGGGGCTGGGCGCCGCCATTGAATATGTGACTGAACTGGGTCTTGAGAATATCCACGCTTATGAACAGGAACTGATGGCTTACGCGCTGAAAGCGATGGAGCAGGTGCCGGATATTCAGATTTATGGCCCGGCGACGCGTGCTGGAGTGATTGCGTTCAATCTGGGTAAACACCACGCCTATGATGTCGGCAGCTTCCTTGACCAATATGGTATTGCCATTCGCACCGGTCATCACTGTGCGATGCCGTTAATGTCCTTCTACGGTGTGCCGGCTATGTGCCGCGCATCGCTCGCGATGTACAATACCCGTGAAGAAGTCGACCGTCTGGTCGCAGGACTGCAACGTATTCACCGGCTGTTGGGGTAATCCCGCCAGCCTTGATCAGGATGTTGTTATGGCTTTGCCCGATAAAAATAAGTTAGTCAAAAACTTTTCCCGGTGCCCGAACTGGGAAGAGAAATATCTGTACGTGATCGAACTGGGTGGCCAGTTACCGGCTTTGGCGGAAGAACATCGTCAGGATAAAAACCTGATTTCCGGTTGCCAGAGCCAGGTGTGGATTGTAATGCGTACCGATGAAAATGGTGCGCTGACTTTTGAGGGTGACAGTGATGCTGCCATCGTGAAAGGTCTGGTGGCGATCGTGTTCAGCCTTTATCAGGGTCTGACTCCGCGTGATGTGGTAGAGCTGGATGTGCGTCCGTTCTTCACGGAGCTGGAACTGAGCCAGCATCTGACGCCTTCACGCTCGCAAGGGTTAGAAGCGATGATCCGCTCGATTCGCGCTAAGGCTGCTGAGCTGTCTTAATTCAGCCCCTGCAGTGCTGCTTTGCTCATTAGGAATTGTCTGCTAATGAGCAAAGCAAATTCTCCGTTCTGCCTTTTACTATTCATTTTTAGCCTGATTTTTCAATTCACTATCTTTGTCGTTTTCGCCTGACTCCCTTTCGGTAACTTTCTGATTTTCTGTGGTTTGATTGCCACAGGATTCTGCGCTGCTAGTATTACCAGACGAGATAATGTCTTGCCTCAGATTGTCTGAGCGCAGGCCGAAAAAGGACTGAGTATGAGACGCGCATTACCCCTTCTGGCAATGTTAGTTGGCACGTTTGTGGCAACCCATTCCATGACCGCAAGTGCAGCAGAATACCCTTTGCCGCCGGATAATAGCCGCCTGATTGGCGAAAACACGACTTATGTGGTGCCAAATGACGGCAAACCGCTGGAAGACGTGGCAGCCAAATATCAGATTGGTCTGATCGCTATGCTGGAAGCCAATCCCGGCACGGATCCTTATCTGCCGAAAGCGGGAACCGTACTGACTATCCCTTCACAGATGCTGTTACCTGACACGAAACGTGAAGGCATCGTGGTGAATCTGGCAGAGCTGCGTCTGTACTACTATCCGAAAGGCGAGGATAAAGTCATCGTCTATCCGATTGGTATTGGCCAGCTGGGTCGTAATACGCCTGAAATGGTCACCTCAGTCAGCCAGAAAATCCCTAACCCTACGTGGACGCCGACGGCCAACATCCGCAAAGCGTATCTGAAAGACGGCATTACGTTGCCGGGAATGGTACCTGCTGGTCCGGATAACCCGATGGGACTTTTTGCGATGCGTCTGTCGGCCGGAACAGGGCAGTATCTGATCCACGGTACCAATGCCAACTTTGGTATTGGTATGCGCGTGAGTTCCGGCTGTATTCGTCTGCGTCCGGACGATATCGAAGCGCTGTTTAACTCAGTCCCAAAAGGAACCCGCGTGCAGATTGTGAATCAGCCAATCAAATATGACGTGGAGCCGGACGGTAAGCGTTACATCGAAGTGCATCAACCTTTGTCGCATACAGAAAAGGATGATCCGCAGACTAAACCGATTCCGCTGACTGCAGCAATGAAGAAATTCATCAGGAACGATGAGACTAATGCTGCAATGGTGAAAGAGGCGATTACCCGCCGCTCAGGTATGCCTGTCGTGGTGAGTGTGGGTGATAAAGTAACAGATACGCCATCACCTGTTAATGAGCCGCAGACGGCAGCTTCAGCACAACAATCTGATGTGACAACCGCAAGCTCGCAGTAAACGTTACAAAAACGTTTCAGAAGCGATCTTCACTGAAGGAGCCATCATGGCTCCTTTTTTTATGTCAGTCGTTCGGAGGTGCCATAGAGAGTGTTTTAGGAATGAGTGTTGATGAAGGGTAGGTGCGTTGAAAGAAGGTAGGGGGCGGATAAATTGCAGGCAAAAAAAATGGCGCACTGAGTGCGCCATTGAACTAGAGAAGTAAATATTACTTCTTGTAAGCGTGAGCTTGGTTGTCAAGACGTTGGTTAGCGCGAGCTGCATCGTCTTTAGCTGCTTGAACGTCAGAACGCATTGCGTTCACGTCGTTGCTCAGTTGGTCAACTTTAGAGTTCAGAGTAGAAACGTCTGAAGACAGTTGGTCGATTTTAGCATTGCTTGAACAACCAGCCAGCATAGTTGAAGCCAGGATTACAGCGCCCAGTACCAGTTTAGTGCGATTCATTATAAAACCCTCTAGATTAAGTTAATCTCCATGTAGCGTTACAAGTATTACACAAACTATTTTCTAATGAGAATAATTTTTTGTCGGTAAACGCTATATTTTGATCGTTCGCTCAAAGAAGCATCTTTTTTTTCGAAAAAGTTAAAAATTGCAGCGAAAACAGCTGTATTCCATGGGACTTATCCCAATTATGCTACTACCGCTTTTCGCACTTTTTATGAAGCAAGATACTTTTTGAATAAATAAACGCCACTTATCGCGGCGTTCATTAATGCTTCTGGTCACGTTTTTAATTAAACAACATGCACCGATGAAGTATTTGTTGTGCCGCTCTGAACCAGTGCGCCAGAAACCATCACTACGATGTCGCCTTTCTGAGCCAGACCACTTTCGATAGCGGCTTCTTTACCGATACGGTAGAAATCATCAGTAGAGGCAATTTCTTTCACCAACTGAGTCACAACACCTTTGGTCAGGATTAACTGACGTGCTGTGATTTCATTGGTGGTCAGAGCCAGGATAGTGGCATGCGGGAAGTATTTACGCACAGCTTTAGCAGATTTACCACCGCTGGTTGCAACAACGATAAGTGGCGCATCCAGTTTCTCAGCAGTTTCTACCGCACCGCGGCAAACGGCTTCAGTAATACGCAGTTTGCGGTTGTCGTTCTGACCATCGATGCGGCTTTGCATTACGCGGTCAGTACGGTCACAAATGGTGGCCATGATAGTCACAGCTTCCAGCGGGTATTTACCTTTCGCACTTTCACCAGACAGCATGACAGCGTCGGTGCCGTCGATGATGGCGTTAGCGACGTCGCCTGCTTCAGCGCGGGTAGGGCGTGGGTTTTTGATCATGGAATCGAGCATTTGCGTAGCGGTGATAACCACTTTGCGTGCACGGTTACATTTCTCAATCATCATCTTCTGCGCGAAGATAACTTCTTCAACCGGGATTTCTACGCCCAGGTCGCCACGGGCAACCATGATGCCGTCAGAAGCTTCGAGGATTTCGTCGAAGTTGTTCAGGCCTTCCTGGTTTTCAATTTTGGAGATGATCTGGATGTGCTCGCCACCGTGTGCTTTCAGGTGTTCGCGGATTTCCAGAACGTCAGAACGTTTACGGATGAAGGAAGCCGCGACGAAGTCAACGCCTTGCTCACAACCGAAGATCAGGTCACGTTTGTCTTTTTCTGCCAGCGCTGGCAGGGCGATAGAAACGCCAGGCAGGTTAACGCCTTTGTTCTCGCCCAGGTCACCGTTGTTCAGCACTTTACAGGTCACTTCGGTTTCAGTGACGTTAGTCACTTCCATACCGATCAGGCCGTCATCGACCAGAATGGTGTTGCCGATTTTCAGGTCAGCTGCGAAGCCCTGATAGGTCACGGCTACGCGCTGGGTGTTACCGATAACGCTTTGATCAGTGGTGAAGGTATACGTCTGACCCGCAACCAGAGAAGCGTCTTTGCCGCCTTCCAGTTTCATGGTGCGGATTTCAGGACCTTTGGTGTCCAGCAGAATTGCCGCTTTGTGACCGGTCTTCGCCATCACGTTGCGGATATTTTGGATGCGCTGACCGTGCTCTTCATAATCACCGTGGGAGAAGTTCAGACGCATAACGTTCATGCCTGCATCAAGCAGTTTGGTCAGCATTTCTTCGGATTCGGTTTTCGGGCCGATGGTACAAACAATTTTGGTCTTTTTCATGACGATTTTATCTACAAGTTGTGATGGAATGGAAAAGTGTTTGCCTGACAGCAGAGCTGCCCGCGCGGAATTGAGATGGTGCCTGGTTGAATCAAATCATTACTAAGCGTAGAAGACTGTGAAAGGAATGGTGTAGTAAGTTCAGCCAAAGCATAGCGATTTGTGCGATTTATCATCGCTACTGGAGTAGTCACGCTTTTATTGGGGCGATATCGACAGATCAAGGGGCTGAAACCATTCAATCGAAGAGACGATGCGTATTATAGAGGGGAACGGGTTGGGAAACCAAATAAAAAACGTGATGTTGCGCAAGCTTAGGAGAGATATCGGAACGTTGTTTTGAATTCAATCAATGCGGGCAGCGTATCAGTCAGCAGGTCACAACATTTTTTTCACCGCGCGATCGCAAATGACACAAGTAACAAATAATCGTAAAAAAATACAAGCACATGTCATCGAAGAGCACTGAAGAAAAGCAGGCAGAACGTTCAGGGATTTTAGTGTTGGGAGGCGAATCAGGTTTACATCAGGTAGGAAAGAGAGAACGTTGCTTTGGTGCGTCCGAGTGGACTCGAACCACCGACCCCCACCATGTCAAGGTGGTGCTCTAACCAACTGAGCTACGGACGCACATCATGCAACGGTACTGCGAGAAAATTGGTGCGTCCGAGTGGACTCGAACCACCGACCCCCACCATGTCAAGGTGGTGCTCTAACCAACTGAGCTACGGACGCATCGTTTTTCTGTTTGTCAGCCAGTGTTGGCGACGGGGACGAATATTAACGACCTCTCTGAATACTGGCAAGGGAAAAAAGACATTTTCCTGTCATATTGTGCGTGACTGTCGAGCTAATGCGCATTGCGTTGTTTTTTTAGGCATAACAGCCACTATGCAGACCCTAAAAACCACGCGCTTCCAGGAGATAATTTCAGCGCGTGGGCAAGAGCAGAGGATCAGCGACCGGCTTTTTGCAAAATTGTGTAGGACGGTTGCTTCTGCAACCAGCGCATGCGCAAGGTCATCATTAGCGCCGCAAAGGTCAGTCCCAGAATAAATCCGCACCAGAAACCACTTGGTCCCATTCTCGGCACCAGCAAATCGGTAAGGCCCAGCATGTAACCGACCGGCAGTCCCAGCACCCAATAGGCGATGAACGTAATATAGAAGATAGAGCGTGTATCTTTATAGCCGCGCAGAATGCCGCTGCCAATCACCTGGATGGCGTCTGAAATCTGGAATAACGCCGCAAAAATAAGCAGGTGCGAGGCCAGCATCACCACTTCCGGGCTGTCGTTATACAGCGCGGCAATGTGTTCACGGAACAAAATCGCCGTCGTCGCGGTGCAACAGGCCATGAGAATACCGGTCACGATACTGGTATAAGCGGCGACTTTCGCACCTTCAACGGAAGATTCCCCAAGCTTTGAACCCACCCGAATTGTCGCTGCCACACCGAGTGAAAGTGGTACGACAAACATCAGTGAGCCGACGTTAAGGGCTATCTGATGGCTGGCCACGGCCACGATCCCCAGCGGAGAAACCAGCAGGGCCACGATAGCGAACAGCGTGACTTCGAAGAATAATGCCAGTGCAATCGGCAGGCCGAGTTGTGAAAGACGGCGTAGTGTCGCCCAGTCGGGTTTGGCAAAACGCGAAACAGGCTGAGTGTCACGCAGGGCACGGTTATGACGGACATAAAATCGCATCATAAAGAACATTACCCAGTAGACGGTGCCCGTGGCGACGCCGCAGCCGACACCGCCAAGGGCAGGCGCGCCGAATTTACCGTAGATGAAAATATAGTTAACGGGAATATTCACCAGTAAACCGATAAAGCCAAATACCATCCCCGGCTTGGTTTTGGACAAGCCTTCACACTGGTCGCGCAGCACCTGGAAGAACAAATAACCCGGAGCGCCCCACATGATGGCATGCAAATAACCGACAGCCTTTTCTTTCAGCTCCGGATCAATATTGTGCATCAGGCCGAGGATATGGTCGCACTGATAGAGTACGGCGATGACCAGCACGGACACGCCGGAGGCCAGCCAGAATCCCTGCTGAACCTGATGACCAATTTTGTCGCGACGACCGGCACCGTTTAAATGCGCGATGGTTGGTGTCAGGGACAGTAACAAACCATGTCCGAATAAGATCGCGGGCAACCAGATGGAGGTCCCGACGGCGACGGCGGCCATGTCCGTGGCACTGACCGAACCGGCCATTATGGTGTCGACAACGCCCATGGAAGTCTGAGCGATTTGCGCAAGGATGACCGGAATGGCAAGCGCTAATAAAATCCGCGCCTCTGCAAGGTACTTCTGCACAGATACACCTTTTTTCGTTGATTATACAGAATAAAAAACGCCACGAAGGGTGGCAATAAAGAGTGGGAAATAGTCCGAAGATTGTACATTGTCGGTATTTTTAAGCAAATAAAGCTGTTAACAAACAGTTAAATAATGAAATGAAAGCAGAGGGTGCTATTTCTGCCCGTGAAGATTTGGCTTTCCATTAAATCTGCGGCAAACTGACAAGAGTTTCGTTTTTAATACAGCAGACTTATGAATTGAGGAAAGACTATGTTTACCGGAATTGTTCAGGGAACCGGAACGGTCGTATCGATCGACGAAAAACCTAATTTCAGAACCCACGTTGTTCGCATGCCGGAAGATATGCTCGACAATTTGCAACTGGGCGCTTCTGTTTCACATAATGGCTGCTGCCTGACGGTGACAGAGGTCAATGGCGACCTGGTCAGCTTCGACCTGATCAAAGAAACGCTTCGTCTGACCAATTTGGATGATCTCAACGTCGGCGACTCTGTGAATCTGGAACGTGCTGCGCGTTTCAATGATGAAATCGGCGGCCATCTGATGTCGGGACATATTATTTGTACCGCAGAAGTGGCGAAGATTTTGACGTCAGAAAATAACCGGCAGATCTGGTTCCGTATGCCACATGAAGATCTGATGAAGTATGTATTACATAAAGGTTATATCGGCATTGATGGTATTAGTCTGACCGTCGGCGAAGTCACCCGTACCCGTTTCTGCGTACATTTAATTCCGGAAACGTTGCAACGCACCACGCTGGGGACTAAACGTCTGGGCGATAAAATCAATATCGAAATCGACCCGCAGACTCAGGCCATTGTCGATACGGTCGAACGCGTTCTGGCCAGCCGTGAAGCTGCAATTGCTACCGCGCAAGCCATGATCGAGAAGTCTGAATAACATCATTTCCACCCAAATTTCGCAGAGACTGCAAAAAGAAAAACCGGACTTTCAGGTCCGGTTTTTTTATGTCGTTCAGTTGCTGTCAAAGGGGATTAACGTGGAACGCGCATTCCTCCGTCAACGCCTTCAGGACTGAATACCACTTGCCAGAGCTGAATATCACGAGCCCTGAATGCCCCTGCGCAGGCATTGAGATAATACGTGAACATGCGGTGGAAACGATCGCCATATTTTTCTGCCAGTTCAGGCCAGTGTTTCTGGAAACGTTCATGCCACGCCATCAGTGTACGGTCATAATCCGCGCCGATATTGTGCCAGTCTTCCATGACAAACAAAGATTCGCTGGTTTGCGCAATTTGCTGAACAGAAGGCAGGCAGCCGTTCGGGAAGATATATTTATCAATCCACGGGTCGACGTTAAGATCTGTTTTGTTAGAACCAATAGTGTGCAGCAGGAAAATGCCGTCAGGTTTGATATTACGTTTGGCGACATTAAAGTATGTCTGGTAATTCTTCGGACCGACATGCTCGAACATCCCGACCGAGACAATCCGGTCAAACTGATCGTTGAGGTCACGGTAATCCTGTAGGAGGATCGTGACATCCAGTCCTTCACATCTTTTTTGCGCGAGCTTTTGTTGTTCTGCGGAAATAGTGACACCAACGACACTGACACCATAATTGCGTGCTGCAAACTCTGACAATCCACCCCAGCCGCAACCAATATCGAGCAAACGCTGCCCCGGTTTTAATTGCAGTTTATCGCAGATCATTTTGAGTTTTGCTTCCTGCGCTTCTTCCAGCGTTGTTGCTTCTTTCCAGTAGCCACAGGAATATTGCATATACGGGTCGAGCATCAGTGTGAATAAATCGTTGCCCAGATCATAATGCTCTTTGCCGACAATCCATGCACGTTTACGCGATTGCAAATTGGTCAGACGTGCCGCGGCTACCCGCAGAGTGTCTTTAAAATGGTGGGGCAGTTTATTTTCCAAACCTGCACGGAGAACACGCTGGAAAAAAATATCAAGGCGGTCGCATTCCCACCAACCATCCATATAGCTTTCACCCAGACCCAGAGAACCTTCCTGTAAAACACGCTTAAAAAAGTCAGTGTTTTTTACTTTAAGGTCGAAAGGGCGATTACCATTTACCTGGATGTCTGCCATTGCCAGCATTTCACTGGCTATCCGATACCACTGATTATCCTGAATGCTTAGGTCTTCTATACACGATGAACTCATAGCTTCTCCATCACTTTCTCTTCTGACTTATTAACCTGCCGGGAAAAGCAAAGGCTATTTTTTGCAGGTCTTTATGAGAACAGACGACTAGCGCCTCGTCCGATATCCGACACCAACAGAGGAAATTTAGAAGAACGCCTGCGGGCACAAGTCGCGCAGGAAAATCATCCTTGAAAAACGTACTAGGAAAAATAGTGTGACGCATTCCTCGCGTCCGGCTTAAGTATGTAATAAAAGTTTTGTAAAAATGCTATTTTATTGGGTTTTGTTGAGTATAGGCTCGCCCGCAGGCATTCTCAATAGTTAATCGTCATGAATGAAAATGACCATTAAGTGATTGTAACTTATGGTCATTATAACGATTAACTTTCAAAGCTTGCTCAGGCTTCCTGCTCCGACTTTTGCTCAGTATATTGCGGATTTTTGTGTCGCACAGACATCCACCGGCCCAAAACTACCAACAATAGTGTAGACAGCATGGTGGTGACTGTCGCTATTAATGGTTGCGCAATAAATGCGGAAACCAGCAAACTGGCGAGGAAACACAATCCCAATTGCAGGGTATTTTGCAACGCAGCCGCTTTCCCTGTATTAGCAGGAAATGGCATTAATGCATTTGCCACAACAATTGGATAGATTGCGCCATTCACCAGAGCCATGAAACAGAACGGGATCAACAAGCTCACCAACCCGGCATCAGTGAACATGGCGACACAGAACAGACCCGCAACACTCAGGCCATACCCTGTCAGCAGCCAGGGTAAAATTTTATTCCCATCTAACTTGCTGATGAGCAACCTGCAGCCGAAGCCTCCAAGCAGGAAAGCGATGGTCTGCGGAACATAGCTCAGGCCAATCACGCCCGGCGAATAGCCCATATCGCTCAGAATAAACGGCGATCCCGTCAGCCAGGCAAAGAAACCGGCGGAGCAGGCGGCGTAAATCATGACATTACCGCTGTAAACGCGCGATTTCAGCAACGTGCCAAAGCCCGCTTTGTCGGCAGATTTGTGTTCTGCCGGCTTATTTTCCCGCAGCGTGAAGGTGGCGATAAGCAACAAGGCGGCCACTGCAGTCAGCAGGGCAAATATCGCTTCCCAGTCAAAATGGTTGAGCACCCAGGCGCCAAGCAAAGGCGCCAGCGCCGGCGAAAGTGCCACTAAAGGCATAATGCTGGCGAAGGTTTTTTTAGCGACATCCGCTGAAAAACGGTCCACCACGATTGCCTGCCAGGTCACTGCGGCTGCACAGACGCCCATGGCCTGTAAGAAACGCAGCGCCAGAAGGGCGCGCACGTTCTCGACCCAAATCACGCCCAGACAACCGACGGCAAACAGCATCAGACCGAGCAGTAAAACCGGTTTACGGCCAATGCGGTCTGACAGCGGTCCCCACAGCAATTGTCCGATGGCGAATCCGCCGAGAAAAATACTCAGGCTGGCGCTGATCATTCCCGGACTGGTCATCAGGCTGGTTTGCATTGCGCTGAACGCAGGGAGGTACATATCTGTGGCTAAAAAGCCGAGCATGCTCAGGCCAGCCAGATAGAGCATAAATCCAAAGGAGGGTTTCATTATTATCTCGTTAATTTATTTATTGCAGATGATTTGATGCAGGGATCTGTTCGGAGGCAGATTTTAACGCTTTGATAACAGCGTTGTGAAACGTTAATATTTGCACTCTGCTATCAAAAATATTGAAGGCTAAAATATGTGGTCAGAATACGCTCTGGAAGTCGTTGATGCGGTGGCTAGAACCGGAAGCTTCAGTGCGGCGGCACAGGATCTACATCGGGTGCCTTCTGCCATCAGCTACACCGTTCGTCAGCTCGAACAATGGCTGGCGGTGCCCTTGTTTGAACGTCGACACCGTGACGTCGTTTTAACGCCAGCGGGCAAAGTTTTCGTGGATGAAGCGCGGGTTCTGATAAAAAAAATGATAGCTACACGACGCCAGTGTCAGCAGGTTGCCAACGGCTGGCGGGGCGAGTTACGTATTGCTGTCGACAGAATCGTTAAACCGGCAAGAACCCGGCGACTGGTGCTGGATTTCTATCGTCATTTTCCTGACACGGAACTGATTATTCATTCCGAAGTGTTTAATGGTGTGTGGGACGCACTGGTTGACGGACGTGCTGATGTGGCAATCGGTGCGACGCGGGCGATACCGGTTGGTGGACGTTTCAGTTTTCGCGATATGGGGTTTATGGACTGGCACTGCGTGGTCAGCCCGCAGCATCCGCTGGCGCAGTTACCGGGTGCGCTCAGCGATGACCAGCTCAGGCCTTATCCCGCATTGTGTCTTGAAGACACCTCGCGGACGTTGCCCAAGCGTGATACCTGGACGCTGGATAACCAGCGGCGTCTGGTTGTGCCGGACTGGACCTGCGCGCTTGAATGTCTGAGTGAAGGTTTATGCGTAGGAATGATGCCGGTACATCGCGTGAGCTACCGCATTGAACAGCAGGCATTGCAGGTTCTGGCGCTGGAGAATACCTTCCCTGACAGCCCATGTTGCCTGACGTGGGACCAGAGCAATCCGTCACCTTCACTGGCGTGGTTGCTGGAATATATGGGTGATACAGAAACGATGAACCGTGAATGGCTGCGGGACTGAGAAAGTAAACGCCTGCAAAAGCAGGCGTTATAAAAGATTAAAGGCAAACATTAACGGCGATAGTCGCGGTACGGGCCATCGGCCACCGAACGACGCTCAACCAGTTTCGGATGCACCTCGATGGTCTGTGATTCTTCACGTTTGCTGACGATGCGGTCGAGCAACATAGTAAAGGCCATCTCACCCAACCGTTCTTTCGGCTGATGCACGGTCGTCAGTGCCGGAGAGAAGTACCGCGCATTACGCACGTTATCGTAACCAATCACCGAAATATCCTGCGGGACGCGCAATCCGAGCTCATCAGCGGCGCAAATTGCGCCCATTGCCATGACATCGCCCCCGCAGAAGACGGCGGTGGGGCGTTGTTTCTGCATCAGAATCTTATGCATCGCCTGATAACCTGACTCCGGCTCGAAATCGCCCTGAACCACCCATTCTTCGCGAAGCGGGATATTGGCTTCCGTCAGCGCTTTGACAAAACCCTGGAAACGACCGCCGCCGGTGTTACGCGCCAGCTGTCCCGGGATCACGCCAATATCACGATGCCCGCGTTCGATCAGATAGCGTCCGGCCATATAACCGCCTTCGAAAGCATTATCGATAATGCTGTCGGTGAAGTTTTTACGCGCTTCGCCCCAGTCCATCACCACCATCGGAATCGAACGATACTCTTCAAGCATATTGAGTAATTCGTCAGGGTATTCCGCGCACATGACCAGCAGACCATCGACGCGTTTTTGCGCCAGCATTTGCAGATAGGCCTGTTGTTTTTCCAGATTGTTGTGCGAGTTACACAAGATCAGCGTATAGCCTTTGGAGAAGCAGCTGTTCTCGACGGCTTCAATCACCTCGGCGAAATAGGGCGCTTCACTGGAGGTTGCCAGCAGACCAATCGTCTTGGTGTTATTCACTTTAAGACTACGGGCTACGGCGCTCGGAGAATAATGTAGCTCTTTAATGGCAAGCAGCACCGCTTCCCTGGTTTCTTCGGCGACGAAACGTGTTTTATTGATGACGTGCGACACGGTTGTAGTGGAAACGCCAGCGCGCTTTGCGACATCTTTAATCGTTGCCATGTAAAGAATGACTCCTGAACTTCCGTGCTTCAGCACGTTAGCATTATGTTAATCGTTTGCTTGCGTTGATTACACTGCGGACATCTAAAAGGGCAGTGTAATCATTGGGTGGATTCTTCAGAATGAGGCGCGAAATGCTCTCGGGTGAAATCGACCGGCACACAGGCGTGTTAACCGACAATTTTCTCTTATAATGCATGAAAGTGGAAGTAAAATTGTCATGTTCGCATTGTCATTCAGCAGAAGATTTTAAAAGTGAATTATGCGAAAATGCGTTGGCACACATTTAGTGTGGCTAAAAGAAACGCCACAACTTGATCCGAAAGGGGGTTTGATGGACAGCAACCTGAAATTATCGTTGATCACCACGGTATGCGCTTTGCTCATGATTATCGCTTTCAGCTTCACGGCAGTGATGAACTAATCTGGCAGTGAGACAGTAGTGAGACGCAACAAAAAAGGGCGATACCTTTCACAGGAATCGCCCTTTTCAATTTTACGCAGTGACCGTTACCGCCGATACTCTTCCCTGCAGAAACTCTTCGTTAAGTGCTATTCAATGGCTGATTAGCGAAACCTCAGACTTAACGAATTGTTTATTATCGGATTGTTTTTGGGGTCATCACCCGACGTGCGCCAACATAGTGGTCTTGCCAGTAATCGTCGCCCAGTGAGGTGATTTTGATGTCTTCACCGGTTCTTGGCGACTGGATGAATTTGCCGTTGCCAACATAAACACCCACATGATCCGCTGCGCCGCGGTTGTTGATTCTGAAGAACACCAGATCACCGCTTTCAAGTTCGCCACGTTTCACCGGCGCTGCATCGCGCAGGTGGTACATCTCGTTTGCCGTGCGCGGCATTTTAATGCGGATCAAATCTTTGTAAGCGTAATAGACCAGACCGCTGCAATCAAAACCGGTATTCGGAGAAGTTCCTCCCCAGCGATAAGGTTTGCCGACCTGGTGCATCAGCTTAGTCATCGCCGTTTGTTGTGCATGCTGATAGCGTTTTTTATGTGTCGCACTCAGCGTAATAGGTTTGGTGTCTTCTTCGCGTAATTTTTTACCTTTACGGTGTCGGCCATACGCTTCTTTCTTGCTGATTTTTTCACTGCTGTTTTTGGCAAGCGCTCGTGATTTAGTGGCTTTATCTGTCTTTTTCTCGGCCCGCGTTGTCCTGAGTGTTTTTTCTTTTTTGCTTTCGGCCCGGGTCGTTTTTACGCTTTTCTCAGAAGTTGTCTTGCGTTTGACCAGTTCGGTGCTGCTGACCTTCTTCGATTTTGATGCTTTTTCCTGAGTCTTTTTCTCTGTCACCGGTGCGACTTTTGTTTTTTTACTGGTTTTCGCCGCCACTGTCTTTCGCTTTCGCCGTTCTTCCGGCGTCACGGAATTAACATGACTCTTCCGCTGATCGGCAGAGACGCGGGTCTGTGGCGATGCATGAGCCATATTAAGAAACAGCTGGGTAAAGAGCAGCACAAAAAGCGTGAACAGTAAGCGCATAGCTTCGTTACCATGAGTGGTTGGGTTAAACATCAGGGATGTCAGAGTATTGCTTAAAAGAACCCGACAAAAAAGCACGAATTGACTCGATTCTAGATCATATTGTGAGAAAAAGTTAATAGCTTTTTTTATGTCGAAATAAGCGCCATTTTAAGTAAAAAAAATAACCATTTTTCATCAGCTTAATATTTGAGATAAAGAATACGATTTTGCAAATCTGACATTATCGTCGAACGGCAAAAATGTTATTCTCGATGAATCTTTAAATATGTGATGTTCAGCGCAGCCGCCAAAAATTGTTTAATAAAATGCCAGTATTGAGAAAGACCCCACAAAAAATGGCGTTTTTATCTGATGGCTGGCGTCGTTACAATAGAAAGTATTGTGTTTGCGCACCGTTTTTGGGTGCCGCGCGTGAAGAGTAATGACCGTGACAGCCTGTACCGGCTTGAGGAAGCAAGAAATGACCACTCCAACTATTGAAAAAATTCAGAAGCAAGTTTCTGAAAACCCGATCCTGCTTTACATGAAAGGTTCTCCTAAACTGCCAAGCTGCGGTTTTTCCGCTCAGGCTGTTCAGGCGCTTTCAGCCTGCGGCGAACGTTTTGCTTACGTTGATATTTTGCAGAACCCGGATATCCGCGCAGAAATGCCAAAGTTTGCTAACTGGCCAACTTTCCCGCAGCTGTGGGTTGATGGTGAACTGGTCGGCGGTTGTGACATCGTGGTTGAGATGTTTCAGCGCGGCGAACTGCAGCAGCTGATTAAAGAAACTGCTGAAAAATATAAATCTTCTGAAGAGTAATTCTAAGAAGGCCGCCGTCCTTTGAGGAGGGTGAAAACAAAAAGAGCGACATTGCGTCGCTCTTTTTTTTTATCTCTGGATCCAGCCAGCCGTACGGATTACTGCTGATTTTCCTGCTGCGCGGTTTCGTCTTCCGCTTCTTCTGCGGTCAGGGGCAACGGCCAGCCGCCAAGACGCTTCCAGCGGTTCACCAGCTCACAGAACAGCTCAGCAGTGCGTTCTGTGTCATACAGTGCAGAGTGAGCCTGACTGCTGTCAAACACCATTCCCGCGCTGATACAGGCTTTTGCCAGCACCGTTTGCCCGAGCACCAGTCCGCTTAACGCCGCAGTATCAAATGTGGCGAAAGGGTGGAACGGGTTACGTTTCAGCCCGGCGCGCTCGGCTGCCGCCATCAGAAAACTGTGATCGAAATTCGCGTTATGCGCCACGATGATTGCGCGGTTACAGTTTTGCTCTTTCATCCCTTTGCGGATGACTTTAAAAATCTCGTGCAGGGCTTCATATTCACTGACTGCGCCGCGCAACGGGTTGGTCGGATCGATACCGTTAAACGCCAGCGCTTCCGGCACCAGTACCGAACCTTCAAAAGGTTCTACGTGGAAATGCACGGTCTCATCGCTTTGCAGCCAGCCGTCCTCATCCATCTTCAATGTGATTGCTGCAATTTCCAGCAGCGCATCGGTTTGGGCATTAAATCCGGCAGTCTCAACATCAATGACTACCGGATAAAAACCACGAAAACGGCCTCTCAGGGCGTTAATGTCACTATTCTCGGCCATTAGTTTCTTATCTTCATCGAATTCAGCGCGCATTATGACAAATTTTGCCGTCCGTTGCAGGGCTGCGGCAAAAATTGGGCAATAAAAAAGGGCGCATTTGCGCCCCTTTCAGCATTCAGGGGGATCAGTTGCCCAGACCCTGGCCCGCATGTTTGGATTCGATAAGCTCGATTTTGTAACCATCCGGATCTTCAACGAAGGCGATAATGGTGGAGCCGCCTTTAACCGGACCGGCTTCACGGGTCACTTTGCCACCCGCATTGCGGATGTCATCACAGGTTTGTGCCACGTTATCGACACCCAGAGCGATGTGCCCGTAAGCGGTGCCGATGTCGTAGCTGTCAACGCCCCAGTTGTAGGTCAGTTCAATGACTGCGCCTTCGCTTTCATCGGTGTAGCCGACGAATGCCAGAGAGTATTTGTATTCAGTGTTTTCGCTGGTGCGCAGCAGGCGCATGCCTAACACATCGGTATAGAAGCTGATTGCGCGTTGCAGATCGCCAACACGAAGCATGGTATGGAGTAAACGCATAGGTTCCTCTTTATTTGCAGGATGAGAATTATCGGTTCAAGCCTAACTGATAGAGACCAGTTTGTCTGTAAAACGACGCTCGGTTGCTGAAGGCCTGAACAAAAAAAGCAGCAGAAGGAGGGCCTCTTCTGCTGCAAGGATGGTGTTACTCTTTTTTAATCATTACAGCGTCGGGTAGTCGGTGTAACCCTGAGCACCGCCGCCGTAGAAGGTTTCTGGTTGTGGATCGTTAAGCGGAGCGTGGGATCTCAGGCGTTCAACCAGATCCGGGTTAGCGATATAGCTGCGACCGAAAGCCACAGCGTCGATGTAACCCTTTTCGATAAGTTCTTCGCCTTTTTCAGCGGTATAAGCGCCGGCCCCGACAATCACGCCCTGATAATGAGCACGGATCACCGCGCGGAATTCAGCCGAGTACGGTTTGCCGCCTGCCCAGTCAGGTTCAGAAATATGCAGATAAGCGAGTTTACGTTTGTTCAGCTCATCCAGCAGATAGATAGCTGCCTGCTCCTGATCTTCACCGTTATCCAGCCCGTTAAACGGACCCATTGGTGAAATACGGATACCCACACGGTCTGCGCCGATAGCGCCGATAGCGGCATCGACCACTTCCAGCGTCAGGCGGGTACGGTTTTCAATGCTGCCGCCGTATTCGTCTTCACGCAGGTTAGATGCCGGAGACATGAACTGGTGCAACAGGTAACCGTGCGCCGCATGCAGCTCAATGTAATCAAAACCAGCCTCGGCAGAACATTCTGCTGCGTGGCGGAAATCGCTGATGATCCCCGGGATTTCGCTCAGTTCCAGCGCGCGCGGTGTCGGGCAATCGACACGAATGGCGTGGCCTTGCTCATCGCGCAGGCTGGTTCGTGTTTCAGGATTCACAGCAGAAGGTGCAACCGGCGTCTGGTTATCCGGCTGAACGCTGTTATGAGAAATTCGGCCTGTGTGCCAAAGTTGAACCGCAATGTGGCCATTTTTCTGATGCACGCCTGCGACGATTTTTTTCCACGCAGCCACTTGTTCTGGCGTGTGCAGACCCGGCGCACCGGCATAGCCTTTCGCCTGGAAGGAAACCTGAGTAGCTTCGGTAATGATCAGGCCGGAACTGTGGCGCTGCGCGTAATATTCGCCCATCAGCGGGGTAGGGATATCACCCGGTTCGATGCTGCGAAGGCGGGTAAGGGGCGCCATAAAAACACGGTTAGGCAATGTATTTTTGCCGACAACAATGGGGGTGAAAAGCTTGGTCATTTCAATAACTCCGGATTTAATGGACTGATCGTTATGGCATTAAGGAACATAATTCCCGCTACACGATCGTTTCGCAATGCCTCTTTCTATCGTATCTGGCCTCTGCCTGACTACGCGCCCTGTGCCTTTTTGCAGATCCTCTTGCAGGATGTGCAGAAAACGTCTTGAATAAAAGTTCACCGTTATTTGCGGAGGGCGCGTGGCCCAGCAACTTGAATTTTTCGAAATCCCCAGTCCGTGCCGTGGCATATGTCAGGCCGATGAACGCGGTTATTGTCGCGGTTGCCTGCGCAGCCGTGAGGAACGTTTCGGCTGGATGAAAATGACGGATACGGAAAAACGTCATGTCCTGCGTTTATGTCAGCAGCGCCTTTTACGTCAGCAGCGGGCCGGAAAGCAACCCGACGAACCTTTGCCGGAACAACCGGAATTGTTCTGATTTCTCATCCCGGCCGCCAGCGTCGTGACGGCTGTCTGCTTCTTTGTAATTCTTACGCTCCGCATCAATACAGCGCCGCAGGCGTTGTGTATTCTGTCGGTCGAAAATCAAAAACTTAAGGGATTCAAAATGGAAGCGCGTACCCCGATTTCTCCTCAAGGTCCGGTATTCTCAAAACTGATTTGCGGTTACTGGCGTCTGATGGAATGGAACATGACGCCGCAACAGATTCTGGCCTTCATGGAACAGCATATTGAGCTGGGCATCACCACGGCCGATCATGCGGATATTTACGGTGATTATCAGTGCGAAGCCGCGTTCGGCGAGGCTTTGCGACTCAAGCCTTCCCTTCGCGAAAAAATGCAACTGGTCAGTAAATGTGGCATAGCGACGCGAGCCAATCCTGATAACAAAATCGGTCACTACATTACAGATACAAAGTACATCGTGGAACGTGCCGAGAAATCGCTAAGTAATCTGCATACCGATTATCTGGATTTGCTGCTGATCCATCGCCCTGATCCACTGATGGATGCCGATGAAGTGGCTGAGGCATTCACGCAACTGCATAAAAGCGGCAAAGTGAAACATTTCGGCGTGTCCAACTTTACTCCGGCTCAGTTCAGCCTGTTGCAGTCACGCCTGCCGTTCCAGCTGGCGACGAATCAGGTGGAAATTTCCCCGATCCATCAGCCGGCGATCCTCGATGGCACCTTAGATCTCTGCCAGCAATTGCGTATTAAACCGATGGCGTGGTCCTGTCTGGGTGGCGGTCGTTTGTTCAGCGACGCAGAGTTCCAGCCGCTGCGCGATGAGCTTCAGGCGGTGGCAAACGAAATCGGTGCCGATACGATCGAACAGGTGGTTTACGCCTGGGTGATGCGTCTGCCATCTCAGCCTCTGCCGATTATCGGTTCCGGTAAAATTGAACGTGTGAAATCAGCCTGTAAATCATTGTCACTGGACATGACCCGTCAGCAATGGTTCCGCATTCGTAAAGCCGCTCTGGGCTACGACGTTCCTTAATCGCTTCTGCTTCAGGCTGCATATCCGCAGCCTGAAGCATTAAGCACAGAAAGGTCAGGCAGGTTTGGTGGCAGTGACCACCGGCGCTGCAGGACCCTCATCTGAAGAAATGGCCTGCTGCAATTGAGAAAGCGAGCAGTACAGACGCCAGATTACCCCTGCAAGTTCCCGCGCTGCCGGTTCAGGGTGATGCGCCAGTGAATTGCTCATCCGCAGTAGCTCCGTCAGCGTAGCATCCAGATTTTCGTGGCTGACCCCGCGTTCTGTCATGACGCCTTTCAGGCAATGAATACACACGTCACGCACCGCGGAAAGCGGATCCGAACGGGTTTCCCATTCACGTAACTGCCAGACAATGTGGCTGCAATTGAGCAGCACCACGCCCCAGCGCAGCAGCCAGGTGCGGGAGAGCTGATCTTTACTTTGACTGAGCTGATTCATCCGGTGGTAAATCAGCGATTCAAACTGGAAATGGCTTAGCGAAGGTTTGCGGCTGAGCTGATCCATAAAATCGCGGCGCAGGGCGCGGATGATGCGGCGACTTTTACGCTTATCCGAACTTGGCCTCAGGACCTGAAACGCGATACCCGCCAGCATCACACCGGCAATCTTGGCTACGCCGTCGTTCATAAATGACTGATAGTCGAAATCCGGCGGATTAGTGACCGCTAAAAACGATCCCATGAAGACAATCATTTGTCCCCACAAACCGGCGTAACGTTTGTACTGTAATTTCATCATCTGCATCGTGACCAGCATCGGCAGGAAGAAAGCGCAGAATACCCAAAAGTTGTCGATCTGAACCATCAGCCCGAACTTGAGCAGAAAACAGCCGACAAACAGTAAGCCCAGCGATTTAATTAACAGAGTGACGCTGCTGATAGGGGAGGCCGTCGAAGAATAAAGCACGCAACTGACTGCGGTCAGCGCCACCGCCCCCGCGCCTGAATCCCACTGTGTGCTCATCCAGAAGGCGCAGCCAATCACAATACACAAAAAGGTGCGCAGGCCGTTATATGCGGCTTCCAGCGTATCGGTGTGCTGTGCAAGATGGCTGATTTTGGGCGGCTGGAGTGTTTCAGCTTCCGCCACATTGGCATTTTCCACACGGCGCAGCCAGCGTTCACTGCGCAGATACAGCCAGCAAAAGTCACGTAACCGCTGCCAGAATGCCTGATGACGAAAATCCGAGGTGTCGTGAGGTTTAATGTGCTGGAGAATTTTCGACAGTTTGTATTTATCTGTATCGGGCTTGCGCAATTCATCGAGCAAAACGCTCAGCACTTCGGTCAGATTTTCCGGCGGAGTCGGCCAGTTAAGCAACATGCGACGCAGGCTGGAAATATAACTGGTCATGCGCAACTGCTGATGAAGCAGATAATTGAGCACATTATTCTGACGACGCAGGCGGTAATGGCTCCAGACGGCCTGAATGCGTAACAGATTCATGGTGAGGATTTGCCCGATCAAACCTTCGTGCGAGGTGCGGATCTGGTCGGAGATTTCTGTGCGCCATAACAGCTGCGCATGTTCCAGTAACTGGGTATGCATTTTACGCAATGAGGTGAGCAGTGCGTCGCCGTCCGAGGTGCTGGGCAGCACCATCATCATAAAACCACCGCACAAAATACCGGTGACGACTTCTCCCAAACGGGCCTGAGCGATATCAAAAATCTGCGTCGGATCTGTGACATCTACCGTTGAGAACGCAATGATGGCGGCTGTATACCCGGCGAGAGCAAACGCGTAAGAAACGTTGTTCTGATAATGATTGGAGACATAAGTACAAATCCCCAGCCAGGCCGCGATGGCGAAAGTGAACAGCCATGGCTCGTTCAGACAATGTCCGGCAATAAATACCGCGCCCATGGCACCCAGCAAACTGCCGATAATCCTGCCGATACTTTTACTGATGACGCCACCCACGGTCGGGAAACTGACCACGGCGGCGGACGTCAGCGCCCAGTAAGGTTCGTCCATCTGGAATTCAAACGCGATATACAGCGCGAGTATCATCGCAATGGAGTTGCGCAAGGCATACCGCCATTGGCCGCCGGTGGCTTTTCCCCACGGCGTGTTTTTCCATTCGAGCCAGGAAATATTCACGACGCAACCTTAATTACGCACGGAAATCGTACAGGTCGTTCCGGCTACCAGAACAACATGCTCTGGTACATTTTCAAGCTTAATTCTCACCGGTATTCTCTGCGCAAGACGCACCCACGGTACATTCGGTTTTACGTTCATCAGTAAATCTTCCTGAGTATCGAGGCTTTGGTCATAAATCGCACGGCCAATACTTTCGACGCGCCCCTGCAACGGAATATTGCCGTTAAAGAGGGTAATATCCGCCATATTTCCCTCACGAATATTTTTAAGTTTGGTTTCTTCGAAATAGCCGAGAACATAAAACGAATGGATATCCACCAGCCCGACCAGCGGCGTACCGGTGGTGGCATAGTTGCCTCTGCGGGTTTGCAGATTGGTGATATAACCGTCAGTCGGCGCGACAATAGTCGTTTTGCTCAGATTCCACTTCGCCTGTTCTAATGACGCCTGCGCAGCCTGATATTGTGCCTGCATCGCTTTGGCGCTGATATTTGATTCATCTAAGGATTCAGCGGAAATAACGTTGGTGCCGAGCCCGCGACGTCGCTGGGCTTCATGATTGGCTTTGGCTAAATCAGCAGCTGCTTTCGCCACTTCAGCTTCGGCATTATCGACGGCGATTTTAAACGGCACAGGATCGAGACTGAACAGCCGATCGCCACTTTTAACAAACTGATTGTCGTGGATATTTATTTCCGTGATCCGCCCGGAGACTTCCGGTGTGATATCCACAATTTCGGCGCGTACTTTGCCATCCCGCGTCCAGGGCGACTGCATATAATAATTCCACATCCACCAACCGGCGCAAATTGCGACGGCGAAAACCAGCACTGTCGAGAAATATTTGAGGGTCTTGAATTTCATTTCAGAGGTTCACCATAAGTATCAGTGCGGCACAAATAGAGATAACGAAAAGAGATAAATCCATCAGGGTGGGATGCCAGACTTCACCAGAATAAATCCAGTCGCGCAGCAGTCGGTGTATCAGAAGCCAGAATACCAGCCCCAGTAAAAGCGCTTTGAACATCGGGGGGAAATAAAGTGAGGCACCCAGGACCAGATCCGGTAGCGGGAAGCCTGAGTGAAACATTTGCGCATTCACAATATTAATCTCTGCCGGTGATTGTGTTATAAACAAGATTAAATCTGAAAGCGGGGATTCCGCTCCCGGATGCAATAGTACCTACCATTATATATAGAATTGTAATTTCTCGATTAAAGTTCCTAAAACTAAGCTAAACTCTGGGGAGTTATCTTAGCATGCTAATTATAAGGAGGGGATAATTGGAATCGAATCTGGGGTCAGATCTAGCACGATTAGTTCGTGCCTGGCGTGCGTTGATTGACGATCGGTTAAAGCCGTTGGAACTCACGCAAACACACTGGGTAACACTGCACAATATCAACATGTTGCCTCCGGAGCAGTCTCAAATTCAGCTGGCAAAAGCCATCGGGATTGAGCAGCCGTCTCTGGTGCGTACACTGGATCAACTGGAAGAAAAGAAACTGATTACCCGTCAGACTTGTGCGAGCGATCGCCGTGCTAAGCGCATCAAGCTGACTGAAGAAGCCGCGCCAATCATTAATGAAATGGAGTCGGTTATCGATTCCACGCGCAAAGAAATTTTGTCTGGCATGTCTTCTTCAGAAATCGAACAACTGGGCGGGATGTTATCCCGGCTGGAAAAAAATATTGCTGCATTGCAAAGCAAATCATAAGAACAGGTTTTTATCTATTTTTGTCACACAGCGTCATATTTGCTCTACACAAAAAAAACCGAAGCCAGTGGCTTCGGTTTTTTGTTTGCGCTTCAGTTATTTGCTAGCAGAACGCATCAGGCGCTTGGGGAAACGGTAATGGTGCTGCCGCTGCTCGCCATGCTGACACGCTGACCTACGCTGAATTTGGTCGCGCCAGCTTTCTGAACAACCTGAATGGTTGTGCCGTCATCACGACGGATTTGCAGTTCTACACCGTTAGAACGGTTAAGAGAACTCTGCACGCCCTGACCTGCGACGCCACCGGCAACTGCGCCCGCAGCCGTTGCCAGACTACGACCCGTTCCGCCGCCAACCGTGTTACCCAGGAAACCACCCAGTACTGCACCACCAAGTGCGCCGACGATGTTTGAATCATCGCCGCCCTGGATTTGTACCGCACGTGTAGAAACGATAGTCCCGTAAGTCACTTGTTGAATTTGTTTCGCCTGAGACGAGGAGTAAACGTCGCCAGACAGTGAGTTATCGCTGACGCAGCCAGTAAGAGAAATGCCAGCAAGTGCGACGACGAGTAAACGCTTAATCATAAATAGCTCCTTTTTTATGCTGCTGTACGGCTTTCAGACTAGCCACAACAACAGAGAAAAAACAGTACACAGTTCAACATCAGTGTCGAGGGTGGTCGTATACCATAGTTACTTCACTTTCTCCAAGTATACAGGAGGCGTGTTCAACTAATAATAAACGCAGGTTTAAGTTTTAGACAGCAGTGAGTGCGATCAAATATCTTCACCTTGAATGTTGTTATTGGCCGATTTATCGCCAGCCTGTTTTTAAAAATTAAAATTCGTAACAAGAAAAACACGAAGCCATCACAGGGTGTAATAAAAACTGAGTAACTCATGGCGCAATGCTTCCTATACCGATTACTCTGTCACTATTACTTTTTGTCGGATGTTTTCCGGGAGTTGAGGATGTTATCTATGAAGTCAGGTCGTTATATCGGCGTGATGTCCGGCACCAGTCTTGATGGCGTGGATGTTGTGCTGGCTGCCATCGACGAGCGTCTGGTCGCGCAACAGGCCAGTTACTCGCATCCCATTCCCATTGCATTAAAAAACGCCATTCTTGGCATGTGCCAGGGACAGCAGGTGACGCTGGAAGAGGTCGGCAAGCTCGATACTCAGCTGGGAATATTATTTGGTGAGGCTATTTTAGGGCTGCTGAAAAGCGCCGATATTTCACCGGAAGAAGTCACCGCGATTGGCTGCCACGGGCAAACGGTCTGGCATCAGCCTAAAGGCGATACCACGTTTTCGATGCAACTGGGCGATAACAACCGCATTGCCGCCATGACCGGCATTACTACTGTCGGAGATTTCCGCCGTCGCGATATGGCGTGGGGCGGGCAGGGGGCACCGCTGGTTCCGGCCTTCCATCAGGCCCTGCTGTCTGATCCGGCTGAGCGCAGAATGATCCTTAATATCGGCGGCATTGCGAACTTGTCCATGTTACTGCCGGGACAGCCGGTGCGCGGCTACGACACCGGTCCCGGCAATATGCTGATGGATGCGTGGATCTGGCGTCATAAAGCGCAGCCTTATGATAAAGGCGCGGAGTGGGCGAATGAGGGACGGGTGAATTTACGGTTGTTGCAGCAAATGTTGTCTGACCCGTACTTTGCTGAACCGGCACCAAAAAGCACCGGTCGTGAATACTTCAATATGGCGTGGCTGGAAAAGCAGCTGGCGCGTTCAGCGGAAATTTCTCCTGCCGATGTGCAGGCCACGCTGGCTGAACTCACGGCAGTCAGTATCGCCGAGCAGGTTCAATTAGCTGGCGGATGCGACCGTCTGATGGTCTGTGGCGGTGGTGCGCGTAATCCTCTGCTAATGACGCGCATGTCAGCCATGTTGCCGGGCACGGAAGTGTGTACTACAGATTCCTGCGGGATCAGCGGTGATGATATGGAAGCTCTGGCGTTTGCCTGGCTGGCTTTCAGAACCTTATCGGGTCAGTCAGGTAATCTGCCTTCCGTCACAGGTGCCAGCCGCGAAACCTTGCTCGGGGCGATTTATCCGGTGGTTTCAACCCGCGCCTGACGCGTTCTCGGTTTTATCTCAATGTGTTGTGCAACCTGTCATGGTACATAACAGATAAACCGAGAACACTCAGGGAGTTCAGAATGAAAAAGGCGATCATCGCTTCTCTTGCAGGATTAACGCTGGCCGGATGTAGCCAGTTCAGTCACCAGACCGAAAGCCCGACGCAGGAACTGCACTACCAGTGCGGGACATTGCCGCTGACCGTCACGCTGGATAAACCGGCACAGCAGGTCAATATGGTGATGGACGGCGAGCAGCTGAAACTGAAACAAGTTGAGGCAGCTTCCGGCACGAAATACAGCGATGGCCGTTACACGTTCTGGTCGAAAGGTAATCAGGCTTTCGTCCAGCGTGGTGAAAACGTCATCATCGACGATTGCATTCAAAAATAAACCTACCCGTCATACTTCGAACTGCAAATGTGTTGGCTGCGTTTGCTCACCCCGGTCACATAGTTATCTATGCTCCCGGGGATCCCCTCACTTGCCGCCCTTTTGCATCTCAAATTACTTTGGGTAGCTTCATTTTTCATAATTTCTCTTTCCAAACCCCGCGTCAGGAACGTTGAGATCCTGACGCGGGGGGTGCACAATGCGTCTACCTTCCTTTGATACGCAATTGATCCATATGGCTGATAATAAAGAATTTGATATTGCGGACTCGCGCCGTGAATACACCCGGGGCGGATTACGTCGCGCTGATTTAACGCCGGAACCGCTGCCGCTGTTTGAGCGCTGGCTGAAACAGGCGTGTGATGCCCGTCTGGCCGATCCGACGGCGATGGTTGTCGCGACGGTGGATGAAAACGGACAGCCTTTCCAGCGCATTGTGCTGCTCAAACATTATGATGAAAAAGGGCTGGTGTTTTACACCAACCTCGGCAGCCGTAAGGCGCAGCAGCTGGCGGGCAATTCCCGTATCAGCCTGTTATTCCCCTGGCATATGCTCGACAGACAAGTCAACGTTCTCGGTCAGGCAGAGCGTTTATCCACGCTGGAAGTCATGAAATACTTCACCAGTCGTCCGAAAGACAGCCAGATTGGCGCGTGGGTTTCTCAGCAATCCACCCGCATTTCGGCGCGTGGCGTGCTGGAAAGTAAATTCCTCGAACTGAAACAGAAATTCAGTAATGGTGAAGTGCCGTTGCCAAGTTTCTGGGGTGGTTTTCGCGTCAAAGTGGATTCAATGGAATTCTGGCAGGGCGGCGAACATCGTCTGCACGACCGGTTCATTTATCAGCGTGATGAAGCTGAGACAGAAACTGGCTGGAAAATAGACCGCCTCGCACCTTAACCACGAAAAAACACGCGATTCCCTAGCGCTCGGGCGACGAGCGCTTTATTCTATGTCGTTCCCCGAAAGGTGAGAGAAAGGGCACATGCGCGGCATGATGTCAGACATGAATCTGCACACATTCAGTACATATTTCTAAGTACAAACAAACGGAGTCTTTGATGGCGAGCAGCAACCTGATTAAACAACTGCAAGAGCGGGGCCTCATTGCCCAGGTAACGGATGAAGAAGCGTTAGCAGAGCGACTGGCGCAAGGGCCAATTGCACTCTATTGCGGTTTCGATCCTACCGCAGACAGCTTGCATTTGGGACATCTGGTGCCTTTGCTTTGCCTGAAACGCTTCCAGCTGAACGGCCACAAGCCTGTGGCGCTGGTCGGTGGCGCAACCGGTCTTATCGGTGATCCGAGCTTTAAAGCAACCGAGCGTAAGCTGAACACCAATGAAACCGTGAATGAGTGGGTGGAAAAAATCCGTCAGCAGGTTTCTCCGTTCCTGGATTTCAGCTGTGGCGATAACAGCGCGATCACCGCGAACAACTACGACTGGTTCGGCGGCATGAACGTGCTGACCTTCCTGCGTGATATCGGTAAACACTTCTCTGTTAATCAGATGATCAACAAAGAAGCGGTGAAACAGCGTCTGAACCGCGATGACAGCGGCATCTCCTTTACCGAATTCTCTTACAACCTGCTGCAAGGTTATGATTTTGCGTCCCTTTACGATCTGCACAACGTTGAGCTGCAAATCGGTGGTTCCGACCAGTGGGGCAACATCACCTCAGGTATCGATCTGACCCGTCGTCTGCACCAGAAACAAGTGTTCGGCCTGACCGTTCCGTTGATCACCAAATCTGATGGCACCAAATTCGGTAAGACCGAAGGCGGCGCAGTCTGGCTGGATCCGAAGAAAACCAGCCCGTACAAATTCTACCAGTTCTGGATCAACACAGCGGATGCCGACGTTTACCGCTTCCTGAAGTTCTTCACCTTCATGAGCATTGAAGACATCAATGCGCTGGAAGAAGAAGACAAAACCAGCGGCAAAGCGCCTCGCGCGCAGTACGTTCTGGCGGAAGAAGTAACCGGTATGGTTCACGGCGCAGAAGGTCTGGCGGCAGCGAAACGTATCACGCAGAGCCTGTTCTCCGGTTCCCTGAGTGAAATGACAGAAGTCGATTTCGGTCAGCTGGCGCAGGACGGTCTGGAACTGTTTGAAGTACCACGCGACACAGACCTGCAACAGGCTCTGGTGATTGCAGGTATGGCGCCGTCGAAAGGTCAGGCGCGTACCATGATTTCTTCCAACGCGGTTTCCGTAAACGGCGAAAAACAGACTGACACTGAATACAGCTTCACTGACAGCGATCGTCTGTTTGGTCGTTATACCTTGCTGCGTCGCGGTAAAAAGAACTACACCCTGTTGCTCTGGGCATAAGTTTTAGGCAAGCAGAACGGGGGGCCGAATGGCCTCCCGTTTTTGTTCACTGATATCAGTTATTCCGCCATCTCCCGATGACGTTGCAATCGGAAATTCCTCATGAAAAGCATTCTTTCTATCCAGTCACACACGGTATTTGGTCACGCGGGTAACAGCGCGGCGGAATTCCCTATGCGTCGAATGGGCGCAAACGTTTGGCCGCTGAATACCGTTCAGTTCTCCAATCATACTCAGTATGGTCACTGGACTGGCTGTGTAATGCCCGCCACACATCTGACTGAAATCGCGCAGGGGATTGCGGAGATTGACCGTCTGAAGGATTGTGATGCGGTGCTGAGCGGCTATATCGGTTCGCCGGAGCAGGGACAGAGCATTCTGGAGATTGTCCGCCTGGTGAAAGCGGCGAATCCGGATGCATGGTATTTTTGCGACCCGGTCATGGGGCATCCTGAAAAGGGCTGTATCGTGGCACCGGGCGTTGCCGAGTTCCATTGCAATCAGGCGCTGATTAACTGCGACATTATTGCCCCGAACCTGCTGGAGCTGGAATTACTCAGCGGCCATGCGGTGGCAAGTGTTGAAGAAGCGGTGGCGACGGCGCGTGAGCTAATCAGTAAAGGCCCGAAAATTGTGCTGGTGAAACATTTAAGCCGCGCCGGTTATCACAGCGATCGCTTTGAAATGCTGCTGGTAACGGCAGATGAAGCCTGGCATATCGACCGTCCGCTGGTTGATTTTGGCGTGCGTCAGCCGGTCGGGGTCGGTGACCTGACCAGCGGTTTGCTGCTGGTCAATCTGCTCAAAGGCGAAGCGCTGGATAAAGCGCTGGAACACGTCACTGCGGCGGTTTACGAAGTGATGCTGACCACTCACGCGATGGGTGAGTATGAGCTGCAAATCGTGGCGGCGCAGGACAAAATGGTCAAACCAGAGCACCATTTCCCGGCGGTCAAACTCTAGATTTTATCTCCATAAAAAACGCCCCGTGCTGTGACAGCCGGGGCGTTTTTATTTATGCCTGTCTGTACAGACGTATCAGGCGCAGGAAATTACTTCAGGCCTTCCGCCGTCAGCGCAGCATCAACGGCAGGGCGCGCAGCCACACGATCCAGATACGCATTCAGTTCGGTCAGTGCGCTCAGGTCAAACTTCAGTGCTTTTGCCCAACCCATCACGGTGAACAGATACGCATCCGCCACGCTGAAACGGGCACCCAGCAGGAACTGATTGTCTTTCAGTGATTCATTCACGTAAGCAAATTTTTTGCTCAGTGCTTCGCGGGTCACGGCTTTGAAATCATCCGGCGTTTTTGGATTGAACAGCGGAGAGAAGCCTTTATGCAGCTCAGTCGCAATATAGTTCAGCCATTCCAGCGCATGATAGCGAGCCAGCGTACCTTGTTCCGGCATCAGCTGACGATCAGGTTTCTGATCGGCCAGATACTGCACGATAGCCACGCCTTCGGTGAGAATGCTGCCATCATTGAGCAACAGTGTCGGGATCTGCCCTTTCGGGTTCACTGCGAGGAAGTCATCACCGGTTTCGGTTTTCTTGGTCGCCAGATCAACTTTTTCAATGCTGAAGTCCAGACCTGCTTCACGAAGAACGATGTGCGGGGAGAGGGAACAGGCACCGGATTTATAATACAGTTTCATAAACACTCCATTGGATGAGCAACCCGCCTGATCCGTAAAACACAAGCGTTTCACGGGACAGCGATTCGGCTATATAAAAACTGCTTCTATCCTAGAACCGGCGGGAGCAAATGTCAGTGTTTTAATTGTGACAGTGAGCCTGACTGCTCATATTCTGCTGTACCTCAGGTTTTTAACGCGAATGCTGATTCAGGAAATCACGGACGGCCACTTCAACATTTTCCGGCGCAGGGAGCATCGGTGAACGCAGCTCATTTTTCATCAGGCCGTCGAGTGATAAGGCGTATTTAATCGCCGCCGGATTCGGCGCAGAGAACATCAGCCGGATCATTGGCAGCAGGCCGAAAAATGTTTTACGCGCCGCTGCAATATCCTGCTCTTTGAACTGACGGATAAGCTGAACAAAATCTTCCGGAAAAATATGTGAAGAAGCGGCAATGGCACCGGCGCCGCCCAGACTCAGCGTCGAGAAAATCTGCACGTCTTCACCGCACAGCACATCCAGTTCGCCGTCAGCGAGAAGTGAAAGCGTCAGATCAATGCTGCCGCCACAATCTTTGACTGCGCTGATTTGCGGATGTTTAGCCAGCTGGCGGAATGTTTCCAGCTCCATCTGCACGCCGGTACGGTAAGGAATATTGTAAAGCACCACCGGCACGGTGGAATGGTCGGCAATCTCAGTAAACCAGGCCACCAGTGCGGCCTGAGAAGGGCGGATATAATAAGGTGCGGGGATCAGAAGGCCTGCGACAGGTCGCTGAAGGATCGCATCCTGCATTTCGCGGATAACCGGCATGTGGGTGCCGGAAAGCCCCATAATGATCTGATGGCCGGGTACCACTTCCAGCACGGCATCCAGAACCTGAAGCTGTTCTTCTTTGGTGAGCATCGGCGCTTCGCCGGTGGTTCCGCAGACGACAACACCATCAACGCCCCGTTTGAGCAGCCGGGTGCACAGAGATTTCAGTGCAGTAAAGTCGATCTCACCCTCATGGAAAGGTGTGACCAGCGGGACCCAGATACCTGAAAACGATGACATGATGTATTTCCTTAAACGGCGTGATTTATCAGCCTCGGATCATGTCAGTAAAACAGGGACGAGCGCCAATTGAATGAATTAATAAGGTGTTTTGAGTTATCTATGAAGCTTATGTGTCAGCGTTTCAGATACTGGCTGACATATTCATTTCAGTCGTCAGCAACGTTGATAATACTTCAACCGGTACCGGCCTTGAGAAAAGATAACCTTGTAGATGCGAGCAACCCGCTGATACTAAAAAGGATTTTTGAAGCTGGTTTTCCACGCCTTCGGCTATCACATTAAGATGCATTTTATTGCCGAGCTGGGAGACGGCAGAAACGATGGCGGCAGTATCGTTCACTTCTGTGACGTACTGCACAAACGAACGGTCGATTTTTACGCTGTCCACCGAGATATCTTTCAGCAAACTGAGACTGGAATAACCCGTACCGAAATCATCGAGAGAAATTTTCACACCGGCTTTGCGCAGTTTCGCCAGATGACTGAGACTGGTGGCATTGGCGTTCATCACTGATGTTTCTGTCAGCTCGAGTTCCAGACGTGAAGGTGGGAAATTCTCTTCTGCAAGAACGGCCAGAATTCGCGGCCCGAAATCAGGTTCTCCCAGTTGTACCGCGGAGACGTTAATCGCCAGATTCAACTGGACGAAGTTCTTAATATCGCGGCAGGCCCGGCGCAGAACGATTTCTCCGAGCTGGATCACCAGTCCGGTTTCTTCTGCCAGAGCAATAAACTGCACCGGCGAGACCTGCCCGAGCACCCCGTGATTCCAGCGGGCGAGCGCTTCCACGCAAACGACCTTTTCATCACGACTGCGCAAAATCGGCTGATATACGCAGGAAAGATCGCCTTCTTTGGCCAGCGATTCAGCCAGCGCTTTCACCATAATGCGTTTACTGACGCTGCTGGCGTCCAGCAATTCAGAGTAAAAAGAGAACATATTCTTGCCGCGTTGCTTAGCTTCCAGCAGCGCGGTATTCCCGCGACGCATAATTTCACCGGCAGTAATATTTTCGGCGCCAAACATCACGATACCGAAAGAAATAGTCATCATCGGGTTAGCGCGCGTCAGCGTGAAAGGCTGGCGCATCATCACCAGAATTTCCAGCGCCAGATTGTTGGCTACTTCGCTGGTCGGATTATTACGCAAGATAATAGAGAACTCATCGCCGCCGATGCGTGAAACCGTTCCGCTGCTACCGACTTCATTACGCAAACGCTGGCCGAATTCACACAAAATCGCATCACCGGCCTGATAACCATAGGTATCGTTGATATAGTTGAAATCATTAAGATTAAGCAGGATAAGCGCGTAGGGTTCAGGACGATACATCCGCTGCGCCGCAATCTGGCTGAGTTCTTCACTTAGCGCCGTGCGATTAGGCAGACCGGTCAGTACATCATGGCGGGCAAGATAACGGATTTGCGCTTCGGAACTGCGCAGCAGGGAGATATCCATAATGGAGGTCAGAATAAAATGCCGCGTCTCAAGCGTGACGCGTGACTTACGCACCAGCACATTGCGCCGCTTTCCTGAAGGATCTACCAGCGTTTCTTCGTTAACCGTTTTTTCACCGTTTTCCAGCACTTCGATATCACGTTCCCGCTGACGGGCAGCCTGTTCGGGTTCGGTAAAAAAGGAAACATCCTGACCAATCAACTCTTCACGCGGACGGCCATAAAACTCACTGGCTTTCTGATTGAGAAATACCAATTTACGGCTGTCGTCTTTCAGCACCGTTGCCTCGGGAAGCGCATCAAGAACTGCCTGGCATATCGCAATATCAGTAAGCATGAATTAACTACCCCGAACAGAATATGAGTGTGATGTGGCGCAGTGTCTAAGCCGGTGACTCATCAGGTTGTTTTTGCAATTATTACTCACAATTGGATGAGAATATTACCGTTGTTTTTAAATTCTAAAATTCAATCGGTTATCATGCCCTAAGTAAGGTATTCGATATTTTGTGCGGGTGAATAACGATCAACTCAGCTCAATGCGGTTTTTACCGGCAGATTTCGCCCGATACAAAGCATGATCTGCCTGGATTAACAAATGCGAGATTGAGTCCTGATCGGGTTCACTAAAAGCCATTCCTACGCTGACCGTCATCGGAATATTATGCTGCGAATTCTGCGCCAGCTGAGAACGGATATTCTCTGCCATACGTATTGCCTGTTCTCTCGGGCGGGTGGTCAGGCAGGCAAATTCTTCTCCGCCAATCCGGGCAAAAATATCTTTTTGCTCCAGGGAAGAATTCACCACATTGCAAAAGAATACCAGGGCCGAATCGCCGCCGGCATGGCCATACTGGTCGTTGAGCCGTTTAAAATTATCCAGATCAAATAAAATCAGCTGCACAGGAAAAGTATTGTTTTTACGCTTCCTGATAAGCTCGTTGCCGCGCTCAAGAAACGCCCTGCGGTTGCCCACGCCTGTCAGCGGATCAGACAACGAGGCCTGTTTATAACCCAGCTGACCGCGCTCATACACCATGGCTAAAATAATGAAAGACAGGCAGATAGCGTACAAAATCGCTTCAAAAATCAGTATAGCGAAGAAACCGCTGCTATGACCCCCCGCCATCTCAGCATACGGCAAGCCGTTATCAAAGAAAGGACGCGCCAGATAGAAACAGGCGTGGAAAAAACTCAGCGGCAGCGCGGGCCAGTAAGTCACATGCAGTTGCCTGCGCGCATGCCAAAGCTCCAGTGTCGTCAGCAAGGTATAAGCCGCCGTTAACAATGAGGTCAGGAAAATCCGCTGCTCAAGACTGTGGTAAAAGGCCGGATAAAGACAGAACAGGAGCCAGATAACGGGCCCGGAAAATATCACCGGCAGTAATACCCTGCGGCCTGTAAACATTCTTAATGCGGCCCACATCATTCCGTAACAGAGCAAAATCATCATGTTACTCAAGACCACGGGAATAATTTCACTCACGCCTGAACGCATACTGCTGAGCAAAGTACCTGCGGTAGAGAATGCCAGCATCAGGGCAGTGAGCCCGAGCGTCGGATCTCTGCGACCCCCGATCCATGCGAACAGCATGACGGCAGTGAGCAGGATGAGAATAAAAAGCTCAAATATAAATAACGTGTAAACGTCGAGATGCATAAATTTTATAATTTGTTATTTGCGGGTATGCCTGAGGTTATTTTGACTGATTATCCGCACAGGACAGAAACACTTTTATCAAATTTAGGAATTTCTTTATAGTGGGAATGCTTAAACGAGACAAAGGGGCAGGAAAAACGCTCAGGGATGTTTTTTAGTGCCGAATTTTTGATCCCATTCACGACGATAACTGCGGGATTGTTTGCGGCCTTTAAGCCACAGGACGGTACAGACGATGCAAACGCCGGCTGAGAAAACGATATTACGCATGTCCTGATCATAAAAAATAACCAGAACGCAATCGAGGGCGGCCACGATGGCAAACCATTTGTGCATGTGCGATTGCCTGCGGGTTTCCGCATTCATACGCTTGAGCTGACGTCCTTCATCCAGGACCTTTCTTTTTTCCATGGGCATTTCCTGGCGACGGTTGGGTGAAAATGGATCGTGTTTTTTTAAGAATAGCAAATCACGAAAGCGAGGATCTTCAATACGATATTAACCGATCCCAAAATAATTATCGCGGATAACCTGACACATCAATTGGCCGATTAGCGACCTTTACTCCCTGATTTTACGAAACTTTGCGCCATATATACCGCCTTCGAAAATATAAGAATCCCGGAAAAAAGTATTGCCAATTGCTGCTACGCATTGATTTATCTGTAGGAGGTAGATTATCGTTTCGGAATTATCTTAATTTTCGGTGAGAAAATGAGCGATTCATCTTCACGAAAGATAGTAGACGGTGCCAATATCTATCAGGATTTCGAGACCCGTTTCTATGAATGGGAAGACGGGATGTCCAGTGCAGGCTTCAAGCTTGAGCTGCCCGATCGTCACAGGGATGAATTTGACTGGGGTGTAACCGGATACAATTTCGGGCGTGTGATCGGCGGCGTTCTGACCGTCAGCGAGCACGACATTAACCGTCAGTATGGCAATCTGTTTTCCATGCCCGATCACATCGTCATTTTCATCATTATCATCGGCGGAATGGAATGCCAGTGTTTTGGCGAGCGTTTCACGCTGGTTCAGGGCGATATCCTTATTCAGGATATGTCGCAGCCGATCAAAATTCACGTTTATCCGGGAGATCAGAAACCGCGTCTGGGCTCCTACCAGTACATAATTATGCCCAAACACAGCCTGCATTTTAATGTCGATATCGCATCCCTGCACGGCAAGCGCATTCCTGCAACGTCGCCGGTCAACATCATTCTGCGCAATCATTTTGCTACGATGGTGCAGGTGTTTGATCAGATGACCGATCAGGAGGTTCTGAGCACCGGCGAAGGTGCGGCGTCTGTTTTCCTGCAAACTCTGCATCTGGTTGCGGGCAAGAAAGTTGAGCATCCGTTTGAGCAAAGTGCCCGTCTGGAACGTATTTGTCTGTACATAGAAAAACACCTCAGTCAGCCGGTGAGCGTCGATGTGCTGTGTAAAAACTTTGCCATCTCGCGCTCGGGTTTATACCGGCTATTTGAGCCACTGGGCGGCATTGCTCAGTTCATCCGCAGCCGCCGTCTGTTACTCGCAAAACGTTTGCTGCGTACATCATCAATGTCTGATCAGAGCCTGGCCGTCATCGCCCGTCAGTGCGGGCTTGAACCGGGTGCGCTCCGCCGTTACTTCCTTGAGTTCTATGGCGCTACGCCGTCAGAAATGCGGCAGAAATACCGTCGTGACGCAGAACAATCTGATCAGGTCGATGCCACGCATGTGAATTGGGTAAGTTCGCTTTAACCGTTGATTTGCTGCTATTTGTGCAAATCCTGTTAATTGAATACGTTTTTTGTGATCTGTCACTATTCTGATTTTTGCCCGGCAAAGGCGGAATGAGAGCCGGTTTTCCGTTTAAACGCAGTAGACTTGATGACATATTCACCCGTCATCACTGAGAGTACATTATGTTAGTCCCTCAACAGGCAGTTGATGAACAGGCTCGGCTTGCGATACTGGCTTCTCTGGGCATCTTAGATTCCCCCAGAATTGAGGAGATCGACCGTATCACCCGCATGGCTGCGCGCCAGTTTCAGGCCAAAGCCGTCGTTGTTTCACTGATTGACGCCGACCGGCAGTGGTTTTTGTCCCATACCGGCATTGATATCAATCAGTCCCCGCGCGATACCTCATTCTGCGGTCATACCATTCTTGAATCCGGCCCTCTGGTTGTCAGAGATGCCCGCCTGGATTTGCGGTTTCACGATAATCCTCTGGTTACCGGCGCGCCGCATATCGTGTTTTATGCTGGTTGTGCCCTGCATTCCCAGCAGGGCATTGCACTGGGCGCGTTGTGCCTGATTGATGACCGGACGAGAGAGTGGAGCGAGGAAGACGGGCAAACGCTGCTGGACATGACCGCGCTGGTGCAAAGCTACATTTTTCATCTGGAAAACCGGCAGTACACGGCGCGCGTTGAGGATAATTTGGCGAAAAGCGAAGCCTTATTTGAGCAGACATTTGCTCATGCCGCCGTCGGATTTTCTCTGGTCGGGCTCGACTGGCGCTGGCTGCGTATTAACCCTCAGGTATGTAACATGCTGGGCTACGCCGAATACCAGCTACGCAGCTGCCTGCTTCATGACGTTACCCATCCTGACGATCTGTATGCAGAAAATATTTTGATCCCCCGTTTGCTCTCGGGTGAAATCAACAGTTTTAGCGTTGAGAAACTGCTTCAGCGATCCAATGGCAGCACGCTGTGGGTGACGCTGACCGCGTCTCTGGTGCGTAACGCAACCGGTGAGGCGCATCACTATATTGTGGTGATCAGTGACATCACTGAGCGTAAAAACATTGAACAAACGTTGTATTCGTTGCAGGGCGATCTGGAACGTCGGGTGGCTGCGCGCACCAATGAACTGCAGGTTGCGATGGATCAGTTGCATCAGGAAATTGCACAACGCCTGAACCGCGAGCGGGAACTGACGGAAAGCAAGAACCGGCTGCGGGCGATTACCGACAATATTCCGGCACTGATCTGCCATGTTGATGCGAATGAAGAATACATTTTTGTGAACCACTTTCATGCCAGCTGGTACGGCGTGGCCGAAGATAAAGTGCGTGGGCGGCAGGTGAAGGATTTGGTGGGGCATGAGACGTACCAGCAAATCGAGCCCTATATTCGCCAGGTGTTGCAAGGCGTCGCCGTCAGTTATGACATTGAGTTACCGGGTTATTCCCGTAACGGAAAAGGGGGCGTTTTGCACACCACGCTTATCCCCTGTGATGACAGCGGTCATGGCTACTATGGCCTTTCGACAGACATCAGCGAGATTAAAGAACTGCAGGCACAGCTGCAATTCGAGGCCAATCATGATTCGCTGACCGGACTTCCTAACCGGCGGGCATTCCAGCAATCCCTGATTTATGCGGCCAGACAACAAGAAAAAGCAGACAAAGACATAGCCTTACTTTTTTTAGATATTGATAACTTTAAAGCTTACAACGACACCTACGGGCACGAATTTGGCGATCTGATCCTGAAGTTTTTCGGACATACTTTGCGCGATAATCTGCGTTCACAGGACGTGGTTGCACGTCTGGCGGGGGATGAGTTTACCGTCCTGCTGGGGCATTTAGTCAATACGGAAAGCGACGTCAGCCGGATTTGTATCAGTCTGATGAACGCTTTCCGTAGTGTAGAACACGTGTCCGGGGTACCGGTTTCGCTGTCAGCCAGTATTGGCGTGGCGGTGGGACGTGCGCGTCAGCCGTTGTTACCTGATACGCTGATGGCGCGTGCTGATGCTGCTATGTACCGTGCAAAACAAAGCGGGAAAGGGCGTTATTATCTCGGGTGAATCTTGAGGCTCGGGTGAACCCTGAAGTGAATCCTGGGATAACTTTTCGGCCATAAAGAGCGTCATCATAAAAAACACGCCATGAAACGTGGCCAAAAAAAAACGCCTCCAGGAGGAGGCGTTCGTCAACCATCGAGAAAGACGTTCTGCGCTTACTGAGCAGCAGAAGCCAGTTCAGGTTGCTTTTCGTCAGTGTCGCGATCCAGCGTCATGCGGTGCAGCTTAGATGCAGTGATCAGCATCAGCACAGCAATCACAGCGGTCGCAATACCAATCTGCAGGAACACGTGGCTGTAAATTGCCAGAGAGGCGTGCGCGTCTTCAATGTCTGAAGGCACTGCCGTCAGATTCGCCACATAGCCCGCGATAATCGCCGCCGCTGCGGTAGTCAGGAACCATGCGCCCATGATGAAGCCCATCAGACGCTGCGGTACCAGCTGTGCAACCATCGCCAGACCCAGACCGGAAATCATCAGCTCACCGATACTTTGCAGTGCATAGCTCAGCACCAGCCAGTTAACAGAAACGATACCCTGTTCATTTGCCAGACTTGCACCCCATGGCAGAACCAGGAACGCACCTGAACACAGCACCATACCAATGGCAAACTTGTGCGGCATAGGCATACGGTCGCCAACTTTGGTGTAAACAGCGGCCAGAATCGGGCTGGCAACCATGATCCAGAATGGGTTCAGAGCCTGGAACTGCTCAGGCTGGAAGCTGATACCCAGCAGGTCATGGCCGACGTTGTGAATAGCAAAGAAGTTCAGGGACGTCGGCATCTGGCTGTACAGCACGAAGAACACGACGGCTTCCATCATCAGCAGGAACGCCACAATCATCTTACGACGGGCAATACCCTTCATAGAGAAGGTTTCTTTCGCAAAGACAATAATGATACCCACAGAAACCACGCCCAGCACCATACGTGCGATAGTTTGGTTATGCAGCAACCAGCTGGACAGGAAGACCAGTGCAACCACACCGACCAGAACCATCAGCAGCTTTTTGAACTGCAGCGGGGCAAAGTCTGGTTTAGAACCCTGACGTTTTACCCATTTGCGGCAGAACATGAAGTTCACGATGGTGATCAGCATACCGACTACGCTCAGAGAGAACGCGACGCTCCAGCCATACTGCGCGGCAAGCCATGGCGTTGCCAGCATGGAGAAGAATGAGCCGATATTGACCGACATGTAATACATGGTGAATGCGCCATCAAGACGCGGGTCATCTTTTTCGTAGCAGGTAGAAAGCAATGAGGATGGATTTGCTTTAAACAAGCCACTACCGACGGCGATAGTCGCCATACCCAGATAAACCCAGAACACTTCGTGGCCGGAATAGGCAACGAAAGAATAACCTAACGCCAGCACAATCGCGCCGAGCACGATCACGCGTTTTGAGCCCAGAACTTTATCCCCTAACCAGCCGCCGATGGCCACGAAGCCGTAAACCAGCGCACTGAAAGAGGAGAACAGGGTGATGGAGTCAGCTTCACTCAGGCCAAGCATTTTGACCAGGTAAACCGCCATGATCCCTTGCAGGCCGTAATAACCGAAACGTTCCCACAATTCGATGGAGAAGATCAGATAAAACGCTTTTGGCTGTTTGAAGGCGTTCAGACTCACGCTTTCATTATTGGGTGTTTTGTTTGCAGTTGACACTCGTACCTCTGTTTATTCCTTCTGCCTGTGATAGAGCAGAAACGCATAAGTGGCGCGAAATAAGCACCCTTTGCATTGTTATAAGATGGGATGACGGCTGGTAATGTTCACTATCTTCGTAAATGAGGCAAGGAGTTTGACATATGCCGTTACATTTAACTTATCCGGCCTGATTAAACTGTGTTCGAAATGTTATGCAGAATTAACGTTTATGTTTTCTAAATAGACGATGTGAATATGTTGTATAAATAATATTCCACATTCTAAAATTGTTATTGTTTTTCTGAAAAAGTCTTAACTGGATTATTCCCCCATTAAGCGGTGAATAAACAGTGAATACGTCTGGATTGTGACGCTATTTACGGGGTTTTATGAAACGGAAAAACAACGCTGCGCAGGTATTCAGAACGATGCATAGTCTAGTGTGATCTGCATCCCGTTTTAACACTAAATTTCCGATTGAAAATAAGATTAGTACGACTTGTGGCGGTTAGGGGGCGGGGGCATTTACATTTGGCTTGTCCGGCAGGGGAAAATCCTGCCGGAATGAAACGGAACAGCATGAAGCGTAATGCGGGCAAACTTACCGGTTAAGGGTATCCCCCAGCGTCTGGATCAGACGGTTTGACCAGCTGAACAGCGCGGCAGTCAGCAGGATATCCAGAGATTGTGTTGCCGAATAACCGGCATCTGATAATCCGTGCAACTGGCGTGCATCAAAACGTTCCGGTGTGCGGGTCAGCGTAATCACGGCATCCAGCAGTGCGGCTTCTTTTCTGTCGGACAGCGTTTTCGACAATGCATCAACTGCATCGTCGCGATGATTTTCTTCGAACAAGGAACCGATAATGGCTTCGTTGCCGTTAGCTTCCAGATACAGACGACCGTGGATCCCTGCGCAATACAGGCAGCCATTTAACTTCGAGGTCGCCACGGCAGACAGCTCGCGCCAGGCCGCTTTCGGGCGCTCACCGGCCTGCATCACGTGATTAAAGACGGCTGAGAATTCACTCAGCGCGTCGGCATCATGCACCAGCAGCGTATAAAAAGATGAAGACCGCGCATCGGGCGCGATCAAATCCAGAACATCCTGCTGATGCTTGCTGGCGGTTTCCGGTGCCACTTCCGGCAGCCTCGATTTCCATTGCAGCATGGCCAGAGAAAACCCTTTCTGCTCGCAGCCTTCAGGCGCAGGGAAGCCAGGGAGCACGGCGGCGGCACGCCCGCGTAGACCATTCACGACGGCCAGTACTCGCGCCTGATAACTGACAAAACCGATCAGCTGCGTAAATGTCACAATATCCCGCGTACTGAATCCGACGTGGCTGAGCTGATCCAGCATGGACGGCGTGATAAGCGTAGGCTGAGTGGCGAGTAACCGGGCGAACTGAGTGATATGAGTCTGGCGGATATTACTTTCACGGGAGGCATCAGGGCTGGAGAGCGGGGCGAGGCGGGCGGCGTAGTGGCTACAAAGTGATTGTACGCCGGTCACCTGCGCAACGGTCAGCGCACTGCTCAGACGGTCATATAAAGAAAGCGTTTCTGTACGCGATACGCTCAGATTATCCGGGAAAAGCACCTCGTAGCAGGCGCGGGAAGCACGCAGAAGTTTCTGGCGTTCGTTGAGCAGCTGTCGAAGTGTCGGATCAAGCTGATTATCCAGCCCGAGCAGAAAGCGATCCTGAACTAACGCAGCATGGGGATCAAGCGGCAGGTGACCATACTGGCTGGATTGTGTTTCATGATACCAGCCGCTGTGCGCGGCCTTGCGTTGTTGTTCCATGAACGGGTCCTTTGCTTCAAGCCTGGCATCCAGGCAAATTATCAGACCCTATCCTTGCCGATACTGTTGTCGATATAAAATAATGTTAAGCGATAAATCATATCTAAAAGGAATAGAAAACGGCAAATATGCCAGAGGAACGGGTTTGGTCGCGAATTTCATCGGCAATTTACCCGATTGCAAAGATAAAAAACGGCGCCCGTTTCAGGCACCGTTTGGTATTCAGTCAGTTAATCGCCGCTTCTGCTACGCGCTAATTTCCATCGCGCCGCCAGGCATCTGCCGTGAGTGCTTCACCAAAGTGACTGGCGATCAGCCTTTTAGTCAGGTCATGCAGCGGTGCCGCCAGCACTTCGGCGGTATTGCCACGTTCGACCACTTCACCTTCATGCATCACCAAAACCTGATCACTGATGTGTTTCATCATGCCAAGGTGCTGGGTGACATAGATGTATGAAATGCCTTGTTTTTCCTGCAACTCCAGCATCATGTTGATGATTTGCGAACGCATGGACATATCCAGAGACGCCAGCGCCTCATCGGCAACAATCACTTTGGGTTGCAGGATCAGTGCGCGCGCCAGGGCAACGCTCTGCTTCTGACCGGACGCCAGCATGTGCGGATAATAATTCGCGTGGTCCGGCAGCATACCGACCAGCCGCAGGGTCTGGTTGATGCGTTGTTCACGCTGCTGCGCGTCCATTTCACTGTTGAGGCGTAATGGCGCTTCGAGCAACTGACCAATTCGCTGACGTGGATTGAGCGATGTGCTGGGATCCTGAAAAATCATACGGATTTGCTGGCTGCGGAAACGGTAATCGCGAAACGCCAGCGGATGATCATCAATCAGAATTTCGCCGCCGCTTGGTTCAACCATGCCGGAGAGCATTTTCGCCAGTGTCGATTTCCCTGAGCCGTTTTCACCGATGATCGCCAGCGTTTGTTTTTCACGCAGGGTAAAGCTGACCGGTTTCACCGCATCCAGATTCATCCTGCGGAACAAACCGGTGCGATAACGGAACGTTTTGCTCAGATTACGGACTTCGAGCAGGGTTTCGCCCATTATTGCTCCTCCATGTTCAGCGGGAAGTGGCAGGCGTAAGCATGTGTTTTTGCCAGACGCAGGCGCGGCGTTTCAATGCACTTTTTCTGCGCGTAAGGGCAGCGTGGCCCCAGACGACAGCCAATCGGCAGATGTTCCAGTGAAGGTATCGCCCCCGGCAGCGTATTCAGCCGGCTTTTATGTGGCAGGGAACGACCAAAATCAGGCATCGCGCGGATCAGTGCCTGCGTGTAAGGATGATGCGGTGCAGACAGCAGTTCTTCACACACCGCGCTCTCTACGGTCTGACCGCAATACAACACGTTTATGCGGTTCGCCCATTTACTCATCATTTGCAGGTCGTGGCTGATCAGCAAAATCGTGGTGTTATTGTTCTGATTCAGCCGGGACAGCAGGCGGAAAATCTGCGCCTGTGTGGTCGGCTCCATGGCATTTGTGGGCTCATCGGCAATCAGTAAACGCGGCTGATTCGCCAGGGCGATGGCGATCATCACTTTCTGGCATTCACCTTCAGTCAGTTCGTACGGATAACTGGCCATGATGTCTTTGTGATCTTTAATCCCGACGCGGTGCAGCAGCTCAATGGCGCGTTTCTTGCGCCACTTCCAGCGCTGATACCAGCGGCCTTTATAGGTCCAGCCGGGGATTGCCTGAATTAACTGACGGCCAATACTCTCGGAGGGATCGAGACAGGATTGTGGCTCCTGAAAAATCATCGACACGTTTTGCCCGACCAGTTTGCGCCGCTCGCGTGGCGACAGCTGCAACAGGTCGATGTTATCAAAGCGCATACGGTCTGCCGTCACGCGCCAGTTATCTTTGGTTACGCCGCAGATAGCTTTGGCAATCAGGCTTTTGCCCGAACCAGATTCACCCACCAGCCCGCGGATTTCACCGGCATTCAGCGTCATGCTGACGCGGTCAACCGCTTTGACCGGCCCGTCGGCAGTCATAAATTCAATGGTCAGATTGCGGATATCGAGTAAAGGCATTATTCCACTCCCGCATTAATCGCCCGACGCACACCGTCACCCAGCAGGTTGATCAGCAACACGCTGATGAGAATGGCGGCACCCGGCAGCATGACGGTCCACGGCGCGACATACACCAGTTCAAGTGAATCACCGAGCATCGCTCCCCATTCCGGAGAAGGTAATTGTGCGCCCAAATCCAGAAAGCCTAATGCGGCAATATCCAGAATCGCCATCGACAAGGCGCGGGTAAATTCTGTTGCCAGCACCGCCACAATATTGGGCAATACGGCATAACGCAGAATCTGCCACGTCGATGCGCCGTCAAGACGTACCGCAACCACATATTCTTTTTCCAGCTCGTCATGCACCGCGCTGTAAATGGTGCGTGAAATGCGTGGCAACAGCGCCAGCCAGACGGCCAGCATCGCGTGCTCGAGTTTCGGGCCGATAAAGGCCACCACCACAATCGCCAGCAGCAGGGAAGGGATTGAAAGCAGGGTATCCAGAATATGGTTGAGAATGGCTGATTTCAGCCCGCGGGTGATGCCCGCCAGCACGCCAATAATAACGCCACACAGCGACGCCGCGAGGGTAATCACCAGCGCACCACCGATAGTCGGTGCCGCACCCGTTAACATCCGGCTGAGTAAATCCCGGCCCAGATCGTCCGTGCCGAGGAAGAATGACACGTTGCCGTAGCGCGACCATGAAGGCGGCAGCAACTGGTAGCCGAGGAATTGCTGGTCGAGCGCGTACGGCGCCAGCAGATGGCCGAAAATACACAAAAACAACAGTCCGAGCACGCCATAAAAGCCGATCATTGACAGCGTGTCGCGATAGAAAATCCCCCACGTGTGGCGCAGCGGACTGGGTACCTGTTTTTCGCGGTATACATTATCGAAGGGCATACCATTCCTTATGTTTCAATGGATTCATCAATGCACCGAGAATGTCAGAAAGCACGTTAACCACAATCACCAGCGAGCCGACCACCATCACGCCTGCGGAAATCGCAGCGTAGTCCTGCTGGCGGATAGCATTAATCAGCCAGCGGCCAATCCCCGGCCAGTTAAAGACCACTTCGGTGATCATCGCCAGCGTCAGCATGGTCGAAAATTGCAGACCGAGTTTAGGAATGATTGGCGGCAGCGCGTTGTGCAGCACATGACGGCGGATAATCGTAAACCGTGACAAACCGCGCGTGGCGGCGGCTTTCACGTAGTTTTTCGCCAGCACATCGTCGGTGGAAATTCGCATCAGACGGATAACCTCCGTCGTCGGCGCAACGGCCAGCGCAGCAATCGGCAAAATCATGTGGCGGATGGCGCTCATGATCATCTCATGGCGATAAGGTGAATCAGACAGCCATGCATCCACCAGCGTCAGGCCGGTAACGGTTTTCAGCTGATAGAGTAAATCAAGGCGACCGGATACCGGCAACCAGCCGAGTTGCATCGAGAAAAACAGCATCAGTAATACGGCCAGCCAGAATACCGGAATGGAAAAGCCGAGCAGGGCGAGGCTGCTGATCGCCACATCCGGCCATTTCCCGCGCATGACACCCGCGAGAATACCCAGCGGAATTCCCACTATTAACGCCAGCGCAAAAGCCAGCACGCACAGTTCCATGGTCGCCGGGAATACGGCTTTGAGCTGATAGGTAATACTTTCGCCGTTAATACTCGACACGCCAAAATCAAACTGGCAGATGCCCATAAAATAGAAACGGTAAGCATCCCATAATGACGCACCGCGCAACGGCGCGTTGGGCGTAAAATAGCTCAGGCTGAACGCCACCAGGCTGAGGAAGAACAGCGTGGCGATCAGCAGTAATATGCGACGTAACGTGAAGATAATCATGGGGCTTTCCTTCCTTCGTCATCACGGCTTTTCTCATTTTCACGGAAGACGCCAGCAAACGAGGAGTTGCCAAACGGGCTCAGTACCAGTCCTTTGATGTCGTAACGGTAAGCCTGAAGCCGCAGGGAAGAGGCCAGCGGTAACACCGGCAGTTGCTGCTCAAGGATTTTTTGCGCCTGCTGATAAAACTCAATGCGCTGTGAAAGTTGCTGTGACAAAAGCCCCTGACGCAGCAATTCATCAAATTCAGGGTTACACCAGTGAGCATAGTTTGTCTGCGAGTGGATCGCCGCACAACTGAGCATCGGGCGGAAGAAACTGTCTGGATCGTTACTGTCTGTTGACCAGCCTGTGAGCGTCAAATCGTGGTTCATTTCCATCAGCTTCGCTTCCTGGAAACGCCCTTCGACCGGCACAATAGACACTTTAATCCCGACCTGCGCTAAATCGGCCTGGATCAGTTCGGCAGTTTTCAGCGGACTTGGGTTAAATGACTGGGACGCCGTCGGTACCCACAAATGCAGATTGAGTTTCTCCTGACCGAGATCTTTCAGTATTTGCTTCGCTTTTTCAGGATTGTATTCCGTGACCTGTGCATTGCTGTCATAAGCCCATGATGCACGAGGCAAAATCGATGCTGCGGTTTCTGCCGTGCCGTAATAAATCGACTGCATCAGGCGCTGATTATTGATAGACAGCGCAACCGCCTGACGGATACGCGGATCGTTAAGCGGCGCTTTATTGGTATTAAAGGCCAGATACGCGACGTTCATACCCGGACGCAGGGAAAGACGCAAACGCGGATCTTCACGCAAAATCGACAGCTGGCTGGCCGCAGGATACGCCAGCACATCACATTCGCCAGTCAGTAATTTTGACAAACGTCCGGTGCCGCCGACGCCCATATCAATCACCACCTGCGACATACGCGGCGTGCCTTTCCAGTATTGCCCGTTACGTGCCAGACGCACGTACTGACCGGTGCGGTATTCCCCCAGCTGGAACGGGCCTGTGCCTACCGGCTGGCGATCAATTTCTTCTTCATTACCGGATTTGGTGAGATTCGCCGCATATTCCGCCGAAAGCACCGGCGCGTAGTGCGTTGCAAGATGCCAGAGGAAAGAAGCGTCAGGATTATTGAGACGAAACTCGACCGTGTAGTCGTCGAGTTTTTTGATGCTTTTCACTGCGCGGGCAAATTGCAGGCTGTCAAAATACGGATATTCCTCGCCGTTCACCGCGTGATAGTGATTTTTCGGATCCACGATGCGCTGGAAGCTGAATAACACGTCGTCAGCGTTCATTTTGCGCGACGGCGAAAACCAGCCTGTTTTCTGGAAAGGCACGTCTTTGCGCAGATGGAAACGGTAGGTCGCACCGTCATCCAGCACTTCCCAGCTTTGTGCCAGTTCGGGGATCAGGCGATAGGTATACGGGTCAACGTCCAGCAGACGGTCATATAACTGCGCGGCAAGTGTGTCGATAATCAGCCCGCTGCTGGCTTTTTGCGGGTTGAAGGTATTGACCATGCCATTCACGCAATAGACAAAGCCGCTCTGGCGAATATCTTTAACCGGCGCAGTGACTGCCGTCGGGCTGGCGTGTGTTGGGGCAGTCTCAGCAAAAACTGCTGTGGACAAGCCGCTCAGTAAAAGCATCCACAAAGTTAGACGACGCATAAAGGCTTCAAAGTTAAGGTGCAATAGCCTAAGTGTACCGTACTCTGCGAGGTACCCCAATCCATTGAGCAAATCAGCGTGTGGTCCTGCGGCACTTCGCGCAAAAACCGTTCGTTTTCGACAAAAAAGTGGCGTTGAAAATAAAACCCTTGAATTTGGATTGTCGTTGTTATGTTATATTATAACAATAATCGCAGGCGAAGTATTCCTGCACTGTCCTTCGAAAAGAGGTTAACGATGTCCTTACTCCCCGTTACCGTGTTGTCCGGCTTTCTCGGCGCCGGTAAAACGACCGTTCTCAGCCATATTCTGAATAACCGCCAGGGATTACGCGTGGCGGTGATCGTCAATGACATGAGCGAGGTGAACATTGACGCCGCGCTGGTGGCCAGTGAAATTACCCTCGACCGCCAGCAGGAAAAACTGGTGGAAATGAGCAACGGTTGCATCTGCTGTACCCTGCGGGAAGATTTGCTGATTTCCGTGCGTGAGCTGGCGCAGGCCGGACGTTTTGATTATCTGCTGATTGAATCAAGCGGGATTTCGGAACCGCTGCCGGTGGCGGAAACCTTCACATTTGAGGATGAAAATGGCGAAAGCCTGTCGCAGTTTGCGCGCCTCGACACGCTGGTGACCGTCGTCGATGGCGTTAACTTTATGCAGCAATATCAGGAAGCGCGCAGCGTGCAGGAGGCCGGTGAAAGTCTGGGTGATGACGATACGCGCAGTGTGACGGATTTACTCATCGACCAGATTGAATTCTGTAATGTACTGCTGGTCAGCAAAACCGATCTGCTCGACAGCCAGCAGCAGCGCGAAGTGATAGCGCTGTTGCGGAGTCTGAACCCCGATGCGCATATCATCCCGATTTGTCCCGGCAGCCTGCCGGTTGATGCTGTGCTGAATACGCACCGTTTTGATTTTGCTAAGGCGCAACTTGCGCCGGGATGGCTGAAAGAGCTGCGTGGCGAGCACACGCCGGAAACCGAAGAGTACGGCATCAGCAGCTTTGCCTACACCGCGCGCAGGCCGTTTGATCCGGATAAGTTTTACCGCGTGGTGCATGGCGACTGGGGCGGCGGCACCTTACTGCGGTCGAAAGGTTTCTTCTGGCTGGCGACGCGTCCGCGTTTTGCCGGGCAATGGAGTCAGGCGGGGGGCATTGCGCGTTATGGTATGGCGGGGATTTTCTGGCGGGCTCTGCCGGAAAGTGACTGGCCACAGGACGAGGAGACCCGCGAGCATATTATGGAAAAATGGCTGGAGCCGTTCGGCGATATGCGTCAGGAGCTGGTGTTTATCGGTCAGCATCTGAATAAAGCAGAGATTATACGGCGCCTGGATGCGTGCCTGTTAAGCGAAGAACAGATGGCGGAAGGCATCGAAAGCTGGGTGGCGATGGCCGATCCGTTCCCCGAATGGTAGCCCTTAATGACGTTAAGGGTGTTCAATAAGTAGCCATAACGCATTGTGGTAATGAGAAATATTCTCAACAAAGTGCTTTACAGACGATACTGAGAACCATTATCATTTCTTTCACCGGACGAGAGGCGACCCGCCAGGGCGTTAATCGCGAGGTACGACATTGCTCACATTGCTTCCGGTATTACTTAGCCAGCTCGGGTGCTGGCTTTTTTTTGCCTGTTATTCAGGCGCTTCCTGTGCATTCACCTGTATCCCATGCTTCTTCAACATTCCGCGCAACTGGTGATATGTCACGTTCAGCAGTTCGGCTGCTTTGCGTTGATTAAACCGCGCCTGCCGTAAAGCCTGTTCAATCAGATTTTTTTCCTGCTCCGTCACCCACTGTTTGAGATCTAACGGTAACGCCGGCAGATTGTCGTGCTGACGGGTATCTGCGGGCTCCGTAGCAGAAGTGCGCTGTGCAAACGGATTCAGGATAATGTTATCGAGCGGAAAATCGCTGGTGCCATGGCGGTACATCGAGCGTTCGACGACGTTTTTCAGCTCGCGTATATTGCCCGGCCAGCGGTAGGCCATCAGCGTCTCACGCGCATATTCCGTAAATCCGGGGAATAAGGGCAGCGAAAGTTCCCGGCACATTTGAATGGCAAAATGTTCCGCCAGCAACATGATGTCCTGCTGACGTTCGCGCAGCGGCGGCAACTGCACCACATCAAATGCCAGCCGGTCGAGCAGGTCGGCGCGGAACTTTCCTTGTGCCGCCAGTTGCGGTAAATCATCGTTAGTTGCGCACACCAGACGCACATCCACCTGCAACGGCTGGCTGCCGCCGACGCGCTCCAGATGGCCGTATTCAATCACGCGCAGCAGTTTTTCCTGCACCAGCATTGGCGCGGTCGCCAGTTCATCGAGAAATAACGTGCCGCCGTCCGCGCGTTCAAATCGTCCGAGATGGCGTTTCTGCGCGCCGGTAAATGCGCCCGCTTCGTGGCCGAACAGCTCCGAATCGAGCAGGTTTTCATTCAGCGCCGCACAATTGAGCGAAATAAACGGCCCCTGCCAGCGGGGCGACAGATAATGCAGACGGTGCGCGATCAGTTCTTTACCGCTGCCGCGTTCGCCGGTGACCAGCACCGGCTTGTTTAGCTTCGCCAGTTGAGAGACCTGTTCCAGCACTTCTATAAAGGCGTTGGCTTCGCCGAGCAAATTGTCTGTGTTATCCGTCATTTGGCATTCCTTGTGTGGTGAAACACACTAACTCTTAGTGAAAATAATCATGTCTAAAAACAAGCATAGCAGAGACGCAAATAAAAAATTCAATTTATTCATGGAGATAATGATTTTAAAAAGTTGGCACGGATCCTGATATAGGTTTATTGCCGCAGTTGAAAATTTTCCTGCGGATTTGACCGGTAATCATTTGGCCGGAAACCAAACAGAAACAAAGAGGAATTTCGATTATGGGTATTTTTTCTCGCTTCGCTGACATCATTAACGCCAACATCAACACCTTGCTGGATAAAGCTGAAGATCCGCAAAAACTGGTTCGTCTGATGATTCAGGAAATGGAAGACACGCTGGTGGAACTGCGTTCGACCTCCGCCCGTGCGCTGGCAGAAAAGAAACAGCTGATCCGCCGTATCGATCAGGGTGAAGCCCAGCAAAATGAATGGCAGGACAAAGCCGAACTGGCGCTGCGCAAAGATAAAGACGATCTGGCCCGTGCGGCGCTGATCGAAAAGCAAAAGCTTTCCGAGCTGGTCACTACGCTGAAAAACGAAGTGACTGTCGTAGAAGAAACGCTGGATCGCATGAAGTCAGAGATTGGTGAGCTGGAAAGCAAACTGACCGAAACCCGTGCGCGTCAGCAGGCGCTGACCTTACGTCATCAGGCTGCGGCCTCTTCACGTGACGTTCGTCGCCAGCTCGACAGCGGTAAAATTGATGAAGCGATGGCGCGTTTTGAGCAGTTCGAACGCCGCATCGACCATATGGAAGCGGAAGCTGAAAGCGTCAGCATCGGCAAAAAGAAATCGCTGGATCAGCAATTTGCTGAACTGAAAGCTGATGATGAAATCAGCGCACAAATTGCTGCCCTGAAAGCTAAAATGAACGGCAACCAGGACGCATAATGTTTGCCATTAAACCTGCCTGTTCGCAGGCAGGTTGTTGCAGGATAAACGCCGTAACCGGTAATAAAAAAGACTCATAAGGAGAGACAATGAGCTTCCTGTTTTTAGCTATTCCGCTGACCATTTTTGTTTTATTCGTGGCGCCCGTCTGGTTGTGGCTTCACTACAGCAATCGCCAGCAAAATGGCAGTCAGCTTAGTCAGCATGAGATGCAAAATCTCACCAGTCTGACCCATGAAGCGCAACGTATGCGCGAACGTATTCAGGCGCTGGAAGAAATTCTCGACGCCGAACATCCGGGCTGGAGGCAATCATAATGGCGACCCGTCTGTCTGAGAAAAAACTCTATCGCGTGCCGGAAGAGGGCGTGGTTAAAGGCGTACTGGCCGGGCTGGCGCACTATCTGGGTGTACCGGTAAAACTGCTGCGAATCATGGCCGTGCTGTCGATTTTCTTCGGTTTATTCATGTTCACCGTCGTGGCATACATCATTCTCAGCTACGTGCTGGATCCGGTACCGGCCAGCGAATATGAAGATGAAAATGCGCCATCGCCGCGTAACTTGCTGGAAGAAGCCGACCGCGAACTGAAGGCCAGCGAGCAGCGTTTACGTCAGGTAGAGCGCTACGTCACCTCGGAAACTTTTGGCGTACGCAGCCGGTTCCGTCAGCTTTAATTCTTTACCTGCAATTCTTATCAACCACTTTGCCTCTGGCTGCCGGACGTTGTTCCGGCTGCTATTTTCTTTCTCACCTCCCGCTTAAGGAATCTTTATGACCCGTTACCTGAATTCCTCGCTGCCGGGTAAGCGCAGCCTGTTTTCGAAAATACTGAACATCGCGTTGACGCTGGCGCTCACGTTCGGTCCTGCCGGACTGGCAGCACGCGTGCTGGGTGTGGTGGGAAAAGGGCCACTTCGGTATGTTTTAGCACTATTATTAGAACCGTTATTCAAACGTATTCTTACCGCGCTGTTTGGGCGCTACGCCAGGGAGAGCAATGAAAAGACTACAAGATGAGTTTAATTCACTGATCAATCGCGGCATGGACAGGCATCTGCGGCTGGCCGTCACCGGTTTAAGCCGCAGCGGAAAAACCGCTTTCATCACCGCCTTCGTTAACCAGCTTTTACATATGCACAGCGGCGCACGTCTGCCGCTGTTTTCGGCTGCCCGCGAGGAGCGTCTGCTCGGCGTAAAGCGCGTTCCCCAGCGTGATCTGGGCGTGTCGCGCTTTGCCTATGACGAAGGGCTTGCGTCGCTTTATGGCACGCCGCCCGCGTGGCCAACGCCAACCCGTGGTGTCAGCGAAATTCGCCTGGCATTGCGTTACCGTTCCAATGATTCCCTGCTGCGTCACTTCAAAGATACCTCCACGTTGTATCTGGAAATTGTCGATTATCCCGGTGAATGGCTGCTGGATTTGCCGATGCTGGAGCAAAATTATCTCGACTGGTCACGCCAGATGGCGGGGCTGTTGCAGGGCGATCGTGCAGAATGGGCGAAGCCGTGGCTGACGCTGTGCGAACAATGCGATCCGCTGGCACCGGCTGATGAAAATCTGCTGGGCACGATTTCACAGGCCTACACCGATTATCTGGTGCGCTGCAAAACCGAAGGGTTGCACTTTATCCAGCCGGGGCGTTTTGTTCTGCCGGGAGATATGGCCGGTGCGCCCGCGCTGCAGTTCTTCCCGTGGCCGGAGCTGAACCGCTATTCTGATGCCCAACTGGTGCAGGCGGATAAAAACAGCAATCTCGGCATGCTGCGTGCGCGTTTCGACTATTACTGTCAGCACATCGTGAAAGGGTTTTATAAAGATCACTTCGTTAAATTTGACCGCCAGATTGTGCTGGTGGATTGCCTGCAACCGCTCAACAGCGGTCCGCAGGCTTTCAACGATATGCGCCTCGCGCTGACACAACTGATGCAAAGTTTCCATTACGGCAAACGCACGTTGTTCCGCCGTTTGTTTAATCCGTGCATCGACAAACTGATGTTTGCCGCCACTAAAGCCGACCACATCACCGGCGATCAGCACGCCAGTCTGGTGTCTCTTTTGCAGCAACTGGTGCAGGAAGCCTGGCAGAACGCCGCTTTCGAAGGCATCAGCATGGACTGCGCCGGTCTGGCGTCGGTTCAGGCGACGGAAACCGGCATGGTGGAATATCAGGGGCAAAGCTTACCCGCGCTGAAAGGCCACCGGTTGCAGGATGGCGCGCCGCTGACGGTGTTCCCCGGCGAGGTGCCTGCGCGTCTGCCGGGACATGCGTTCTGGCAAAAACAGGGATTCCATTTTGATGAGTTTCGTCCGCGTGAAATGAGCGTGGATACGCCGTTGCCGCACATCCGTCTGGACGCGGTGATGGAGTTTTTACTGGGAGATAAAATGCGATGAGCGAACCTATAAGACCGCGTATCGATTTTGAAACGGAATTAAAAGCCCCGGCCGATCCGGTGATCAAACCGGCGCTGGCCTTTGACGAACAGATTTCAGAACGCTTTATTCCGGTCACCGCTGAAACCGACGAACAGCAGGAAGAAGGCGAAGCCGAAGCAGTGCTTAACCGTGCGCTGAAACCGCGCCGCAGTTTGTGGGGTAAAATTGTTCGGTTAGGCGTGGCGGTGCTGGGGATCAGCGTGGTCGCGCAGGGCGTGCAATGGGTTCACGAGGCGTGGATCCAGCAAGACTGGGTGGCGCTGGGTGCCTGCACAGCGGGCGGGCTGATTATCCTCGCCGGTGTCGGTTCAGTAGCTACCGAATGGCGGCGCTTGTACCACCTGCGTCAGCGCGCCGATGAGCGTGATAAGGCACGTGAATTAATGCACAGTCATGGTTTAGGGCAGGGGCGCGCATTTTGCGAAAAACTGGCAGCGCAAGCCGGACTGGATAACAGCCATCCGGCGTTACAACGCTGGAAGGCGTCATTGCACGAAACGCAGAATGACCGTGAAGTGGTCGAGCTTTACGCGCGATTAGTTCAGCCGGTGCTCGATGCACAGGCACGGCGTGAAATCAGCCATTCGGCAGCCGAATCGGCGCTGATGATCGCCGTCAGCCCGCTGGCGCTGGTGGATATGGCGTTTATTGCCTGGCGCAACCTGCGTCTGGTCAACCGCATCGCCGTGCTTTACGGCATTGAACTGGGTTATTACAGCCGCATCCGTTTGTTCCGCCTGGTGCTGCTGAATATGGCATTTGCCGGCGCGTCCGAGCTGGTGCGTGAAGTCGGTATGGACTGGATGTCGCAGGATCTGGCGGCGCGTCTTTCCGCCCGTGCGGCGCAAGGTATCGGTGCCGGATTGCTGACTGCCCGTCTGGGTATCAAAACCATGGAACTCTGCCGTCCATTACCATGGCTGGATGGCGATAAGCCGAAACTAGGTGATTTTCGTCGCGAGCTTATCGGCAAGCTGAAAAACAGCATGGTGAAGAGCGATAAAACGAAAGCGGGTATTTGATTTCTCCCTGCTAAAAGTTTTCCTCGGTTGTAAATTTTCGACTGATACATCCAATGATAAAAAAAGCCCCGCGTCAGCGGGGCTTGTATTACTCTGATTAACCTTTAAAGACTAAAAACTAGGTTGTCAGATAGTTCTGTGCTTTAGCAAGACCATCGGAAATTTGTGAATACGCTTTGTTCACCGCATTACTGGTGTCACTTACCGCGTCCTGACCAAAGTTTGATAGGCGATCGGCAACTTTATTTACATCTTCCGACCAACCCGCACCATTAACCATTTCAATATCATGTTCTGTTAATTGTTTCATCTTAGGCCTTCCTTTTAATCTGTTAAAGCAAGTCCCCTTAAAAACCGGGGGCGATGAAAACATTGAGTAATGCTATGGAGATAATTTCTACGCAATGTCTTCACGGGGATTAAGCCTAGAGCACTGGCGGCGGAATTTGACTAGGAATAATCTCCTATGTGGAATTTTATGTATAACCCATTGTTTTTAAATTAAATTAAGAGTTAATAAAATCTGGTTTATTAATTTCACGTATAAAAAATAATCGCTTACTCAGGCGGAGGATTATTTATGCGTCAGATCTGCGTCAAAAGGTAAATTAATATGACGGAGTAACAGTCGCTATGCGGAAATACCTGCCTGCGATGTTTCAGAGTAATCGCGGTGGCAGGAGGTTTTATGGCTGCTATCTTTCAAAGATTCTGTTTTTACAGCCAGTTTTTCCGGAACAAAAAATATGCTCTTTCGTAAAGAGGTCAATGAACATCAGCAAAACCACTGGACGGGTAAGGCGTTATTACTCGCCGGCTGGCCCATATGGATTGTGACGTCACTGACCGCTGTTTTTATTATTTCTTTACTGATATTCCTAATCTTCACCAATTACACCCGGCGTATTAATGTCAGCGGTGAAATTATCACCCAGCCACACAGTATTAATTTGTTCAGCCCGGAACAGGGCGTGATCACCAAACTGTATGTCGATACCGGCAAACCGGTCAAAAAAGGGCAGCCGCTGTATGAAATTGACGTCAGCCGCGTGACGCAGGCGGGTAACGTCAGCACTACCACGCTTGCCGCCATCAAAAAACAACGAGAGCAAATTGATTCGATCGTTGCTCAGCTTGAGCACAATAAGCAGGAGACGCTGCAAAACCTGCAACAGCAGTTAGAGCAATATGAGAAAGCGCATCAGGTTTCGCAAAGCATGGTGGCTTCCGCTCAGGAAGGGCTGGATGCCATGAAGAAAAGCATGCAGAACTACGGCGCTTATCAGAAGAAAGGTCTCATCAATACCGACCAGCTGAACAATCAGCGTTACCTGTTTTATCAGCAGCAGACGTCGTTTCAGAGTCTGAACACTCAGGCGATTCAGGAAGCGCTGCAAATCACCAATCTGCGCAGCGAACTGGTGACCCGCGCCGCCGAGTTTGATAATCAGATTTCGCAGTACGGCTACCAGCGTAACGACCTCGAGCGTCAGCTGGCTCAGGCCGATGCCAAAGGTTCCTTGCTGATCACCGCGCCGACCTCCGGCAAAATCTCCTCGCTGAGCGTCACGCCCGGACAGATGGTCAACGCCGGAGACAGCCTCGCGCAACTGGTGCCTGCCAGTAATTCCCCGTTCTTCCTTGTTGCCTGGCTGCCCAATGAAAGCGTGCCTTACGTAAAAGCCGGTGAGCACATTAATATTCGCTACGAAGCCTATCCGTTTGAAAAGTATGGCCAGTTCCCCGGCAAGGTGGAATCGATTTCCTCTGCGCCTGTTTCTGAACAGGAGCTGAATTCCTACGCCAGCGCACCGCGAACGGCCAACGGCACGGTCAGCGGGCCGTATTACAAAGTGATTGTTTCACTGGATAAAAAAGCGATGGACTGGCACGGCGAGACGCTGAATTTATCCAGCGGTATGAAAGCCGAATCAACATTATTCCTGGAGAAAAGGCCGCTGTATCAGTGGATGTTGTCTCCGTATTACAGCATGAAGAAAAGCGTGGTGGGGCCAATTAATGAATCTCGATAACGTACGGGAGCTGGCTGACCGCCTGCACTTTAGCTGGCGCCACCGGGTGCCGCAGATTATTCAAACCGAAGCCGCCGAATGCGGGCTGGCCAGTCTGGCGATGGTCTTTGGCTATCACGGTAAACACGTCGATTTGCAGAGTCTGCGCCAGCATTACGGCATTTCCTCGCGCGGTGCGACGCTGCGCACGCTGATGGATATCGCCGCAGCGAATGAGATGAAATCCCGCGCCCTCAAGCTGGATATTGATGAGCTGAACGCGCTGAAAACGCCGTGCATTTTGCACTGGGATCTCAACCATTTCGTGGTACTGGTAGGCGTTAAGCAGGGCAAAGTGATTATTCACGATCCGGCTTTCGGGCGTCGCTCGCTGGGCATGCGCGAAGTTTCGGAACATTTCACCGGCGTGGCGCTGGAGTTGTGGCCGGACAATGGTTTTACCTCTGAAAAGCCGCGTGTGCGGCTCAATCTGCGCAAAATGATGGGCAACGTCAGCGGGCTGATCCCGGCGCTGACAAAAATCTTCTGCCTGTCGCTGATGATTGAATCGGTGAATCTGCTGCTGCCGGTCGGAATGCAGCTGGTAATGGACCACGTGATCCCGGCGAAAGACCCCGATTTGCTGACCCTGATTTGCCTCGGTTTGCTGTTCTTCATCATTTTCCGCACCGGCGTCAGTATGCTGCGCGCCTGGACATCGCTGGTGATGAGTACGCTGATTGACGTGCAGTGGAAAGCGCGGCTGTTTGATCATCTGATGAAGCTGCCGCTCGATTACTTTGAGAAGCGCAAACTGGGTGATATCCAGTCGCGTTTTACCTCGCTCGACACACTGCGTACGACGCTGACCACCAATGTGGTGAACAGTATTATCGATGGCATTATGTCGGTCGGATTGATCGTGATGATGGTGCTGTACGGCGGCTGGCTGATTTGGGTAATTCTCGGTTTTACAGCGATCTACGTGGTGTTCCGTCTGACCACATACAACGCCTATCGTCAGGTTTCGGAGGAACAAATCGTCAAAGGTGCCCGTGCCGGTTCGCACTTTATGGAAACGCTGTACGGCATCAGCACGCTGAAAGCACTCGGTTTATCGAAAGCACGCGCCAATTTTTGGCTGAATCTGAACATTGATAACGCCAATGCGACAGTGCGTAAAACCAAGTTTGAAATGATGTTTACCGGCGGTAACACACTGATTGCCACACTCGATCAGGTGGCGCTGCTGTGGCTCGGCGCGACGCAGGTCATCGACGGCCATATGACGCTCGGGATGTTCGTGGCGTTCAATACCTATCGCGGGCAGTTTTCCGAACGTGCGGCCAATCTGCTGAATATGGTGTTGCAACTGCGGATGCTTTCCCTGCACCGCGACCGTATCGCGGATATCGCGCTGACCGACACCGAAAAATCGCTGCCGGAGCGTGAATTGCTGCGGGCGGGCGAAGCAGCGTCGCTGGATGTCCGGGATCTGGTGTTTCAGTACGACAGCCTTTCCGCGCCGCTGATCAACGGCCTGAATCTCTCGGTCGCGGCGGGAGAAAGTGTGGCAATCACCGGACCGTCTGGGCAGGGCAAAACCACGCTGATGAAAATCATGACCGGTCTGCTGACGCCAACTGAAGGCCGCATTCTGATCAACGGCATGGATATCACCACCGCCGGGCTGAACAATTACCGCAGCTGCATTGCCTGTGTGTTACAGGATGATACGTTGTTCGCCGGTTCCATTGCCGAGAACATTGCCAGCTTTGATGAGCAGAAAGACGAAGCGCGGATTATCGACTGCGCCCGCCGTTGTAACATCCACGACGATATCGAACGCATGCCGATGGGTTACGAAACGCTGATCAGCGAACTGGGCGGCAGTTTGTCGGGCGGGCAGAAACAGCGGGTGCTGATTGCGCGTGCGCTGTACCGCCGTCCGGCAATTCTGTTCCTCGATGAGGCCACCAGCCATCTGGATCTGGACAACGAAATGCGCATCAATCAGGCGATCAGCGAACTGGATATAACGCGGATATTTATCGCCCACCGTCCGTCTACGATTGCCTCAGCAGATCGCGAGATCAAGCTCGGTTAAATCCTTCCTTCAGGCGCTCCCTGTTCCGGGATCGCCTTTCCAAAAATGCGGCCTCTGTTACATCTCCTCACGGAAAGTTCATCATTTGTTTAAAAGTTATTATAAAATGCTGCCTCCATCGTCTGACGGCGCTGCCATGCCTCCTGCCGTCTGAACTGTCTGCACTCCTGTTTCTTAAAAAATTTCAGTGCAACAGACTAATTTTTAGGAGTTTTCATGTCGAATCAGTTCCCGAGCTCACGCCTTCGCCGCCTGAGACAGTCCGAATCCCTGCGCACTCTTTTTCAGGAAACTGAATTTAGCGTCAACGATCTGGTACTGCCGATTTTCGTAGAAGAAGAGACCTCTGAATACGTACCGATCGAAGCTATGCCCGGCGTGCTGCGCATTCCCGAATCCCGCCTGGCGTTTGAAATCGAACGTTACGCCCGCGCCGGTATCCGCTCGGTCATGACTTTTGGTATTTCGCATCATATGGATGCCACCGGCAGTGACACCTGGAACGAAAACGGTCTGGTCGCACGTATGGCACGTATCTGTAAAGACACCGTGCCTGAAATGATCGTCATGTCCGACACCTGTTTCTGCGAATACACCTCGCATGGCCATTGCGGCGTGCTGCACGACCATGGCGTAGATAACGACGCGACGCTGATTAACCTCGGCAAACAGGCCGTAGTTGCTGCCGCAGCAGGTGCAGATTTCATTGCGCCATCCGCTGCACAGGACGGTCAGGTACAGGCCATTCGCAGCGCGCTGGACGAAGCCGGTTTCATCGATACCTCGATCATGGCCTACTCCACTAAGTTTGCGTCATCCATGTACGGGCCATTCCGTGAAGCGGGCGGCAGCGTGCTGAAAGGCAACCGCAAGCAATATCAGATGAACCCGATGAACCGCCGCGAAGCCGTGCGCGAATCACTGATGGATGAGCACGAAGGCGCCGATGCGCTGATGGTGAAACCCGCTGGTGCGTATCTGGATGTGATCCGCGATATCCGTGAAGCCTCCCGTCTGCCACTGGCGGCGTATCAGGTCAGCGGCGAATACGCGATGATCAAGTTCGCGGCACAAGCCGGTGCCATTGATGAGCGCGCCGTGGTGCGAGAAAGCCTGGGCGCGATCAAACGTGCGGGTGCAGATATTATCCTGACCTATTTCGCCATGGATATTGCTGAAAACGGGCTGTAATCCCCTTCATCCTTCAAACCACCTTGCTGCGACTCGAATGATTTCGGGTTTGAGAACGGTGTTCAAAGCATAAGAAACCGGGCCTTCGCCCGGTTTTTTTATGCCCACGCCGCTGAACCTGACGTTGCGCGGTATATGCGCAGACCACATCTTCATTATTTAATAACAGCAGCACATTAAAATAATACTTTCTTAAAATGAATCACTTCACCATTAATACGCAAAGTTTAGGCAATTAAGTTTTCATACAAAGAATAAGGTTTTATTGCTGTTAAATTACCGACTTATGTAACTTAAGAAAATGAGTTTTCCATTAATTAATTTTTATAGCCTGCCGATACTCCATGTGCTTCACATACAACTGTTTTTATAAAAATAATGGAGAGCCATGAAAATGTTTATGAAATATTTTGAAAATCTAAAAGTCGGGAAAAAATTAGCATTTGGTTTCGGACTTGTCTTATTGCTAAGTATTGCAGTTACTTTGTGCGGTATTAAAAATCTGAATGATATTTCCATCCGGGCAGACAAAATAAGCCAGCTGAAAGTAATAACTGACCAGTTTGCTATGGCAAAAGCTGAAAGACTGGAATATGTGAAAACGCATGATGAAAAATACATCGCCATGAATGAGATGAACTTGCAGCAGGTTGATAAGAAAATTGAAAGTCTCAGGTCGCTTCAATGGGATACAAAGCACCTGGAGATGCTTAATGACATGTCAGAAGTCATGAAGACGTATCGCGATAAACGTGCTCAAACTGTCCGCGAGACACAGCAACGTGATCTTGTTGTGAGTCGTTTTGTGCTGACCCGTGAAGAGTCAACAATCAAAAGTTTGGCGCAGTCCTACGCACAAGATCCGACGCGCGCAGCCACCGCGACAGCATTAGCTGATATTGTCCGTCACATCGACGGTGTGGCGACGCGTGTGAAACTTCTCCAGTTTGAGAATACTGATGAGTCACTTAACGCTTTAACAGGTTTTATGATTGAATCGATTCAGCAAATGAATGCCGTCAAATCCCAGCTAAATCCGGCGGATGTCAGCGCACTTGAAGACGTTGAACGCTCGGTCTCGGCTAAAAAGGAGAGTGCCAGTGATTACCTGCGTTCCTATATTGCTGAGCAGGAAGCGACTCAGCTGCTTGCAAAAGCAGGCGGCAAGCTGACGACCCTGAGTGACAATATCTTTGAATCGGAACTGAGTGCGGCTCATGACGATATCAGAAAGGCAGTGATATGGATGGCTTCACTTTTGGGGGCCGCCGTCTTGTTAAGTATTGGCATTGCGCTGATCATTTCCCGCCAGATTGTGAAGCCTCTGGCTGACACGCTTGAGGTTGCGCGACAGATAGCGCGCGGTGATTTAAGAGCTCATCTCAATACCACGCGTCGTGATGAACTGGGCGAACTGATGCAAGCAGTAGATGAGATGAACACCGATCTTCGCCGTATCATCGGTGATATTCGTGCCGGCGTGACGCAGGTAAGCCATGCCTCCGCAGAAATTGCGGCAGGAAATAATGATTTATCCGCACGTACTGAGGAACAGGCGGCTGCGCTTGAAGAAACGGCGGCCAGCATGGAGCAGTTAACGGCGACGGTTAAACAGAACGTAGACAATATTCATCACACCAGCCAACTGGCGGGCAGTACTTCGGAAACGGCGAACAAAGGCGGGCAACTGGTCTCTCATGTGGTGAAAACGATGAATGAAATCACGGCGAGCTCAGCAAAAATTGCTGACATTACAACGGTAATTAACAGCATCGCTTTTCAGACCAATATTCTGGCTCTCAATGCGGCCGTTGAAGCGGCGCGTGCAGGAGAACAGGGGCGGGGATTTGCTGTGGTGGCAAGTGAAGTGAGAAGTCTGGCGCAACGTAGTGCTCAGGCTGCAAAAGAGATAGAAGGTTTAATTGGTGAATCGGTAGAGCGAATTAATGCAGGGTCAGAGCTGGTAGAACAGGCGGGAACCACCATGCATGACATTGTGACTAAAGTGGCTAACGTTACCGAAATACTTAATGAAATTACGCAGGCATCGGATGAACAGAACAGGGGAATATCTCAGGTAGGGCAAGCCATAGTGGAGATGGACAGCGTGACTCAGCAAAACGCGGCCCTGGTGGAAGAGTCTTCTGCTGCTGCTAATGCGCTGCGGGATCAGGCACAAAATCTGGCGTCGTCTGTTTCGCGTTTTATTACTGAGTAATTTTATCCTCAAAACAGTCGTGTTATTACGGGCCGTTCAGGTACCTATAGCATGACTGTTTTATTCAGCCCGCCGTGTAATTCATCGGTCGGGCTGTCGAAAAAATGTAATTCCCATCGGTCACGCCTACTTCTTCACAATGCCCGCGATATCATTGGTGTTCATCAGATGATAATCGCCGTTCATGTCGGTGTAGCTGGTCATGCCGGTATCGCGGTCACGGTCGGGTTCACCGTGGGCGAAAAACTGGTCGCCCGCTTTGGTGTTGATCACATAATCACTGGCACAGCCTGATAATCCCATGGCCAGCACAATCGCCGTCAGGCAGGATAATTTCTTCATTGTTCAGTCGTTTCCTGTTGCAATCATCTGACCGCATTACAAAACAACCCGCCGAAAGAAGCAAAGAAAAAATATATCAACGGATTAGCCGTGGGGAACTTAACGTTACATTTTGGTGCAGGGCGTTCCGGTATCGTTATTTTCCTCTTCTTTTCAGCACCAGTGCGGTGCGATGTGATCCCGTCGTTGTTTCTGCGAGTTCCCCGCAACGCCTGACAGGCGCTATCTATACTCACATAACCGTAACAATCACAGACGTCGGGTAACACTGGCAGATATTTTGCTTAAGTTTCTTACCTTTGATGTTGTCCGCCAGCGGTGGACAAACGGGATCTCCCCTCCATTGGCTTGTGCTTTAAATTTCAGATTTTCAGATTACGACTTTGCGTTGGTGTTTTTGCTGCATGCGTTGCCCATAACCCGTTTGCATAAACTCAGTCCTAAGGATCATGATGATGTCGATGAAATTTATGAAAAGTCCTCTCTCTCTTTTACTGGCTGGTTGTCTGGTCACGGCCTTCTCCGCGCGTGCGGATATTGTGATTGGGGTTGCCGGTCCGTTCACCGGCCCGAATGCCACTTATGGTGATCAGTACTGGCATGGGGCGACTCAGGCCGCCGAAGACATTAATGCCGCAGGCGGGATCAACGGCGAGAAAATCAAACTGGTTCAGGGTGATGATGCCTGCGAGCCAAAACAAGCCGTCGCGGTGGCTAACCGGCTGGTGGATCAGGATAAAGTGCAGGCAGTGGTCGGACATTTCTGTTCATCCTCTACCATGCCAGCGTCTGAGGTGTATAACGACGCCGGGATTATCGCCATCACGCCGGGCTCAACTAACCCGCAGATCACTGAACGCGGCATGAGCGATATGTTCCGTATGTGTGGGCGCGATGACCAGCAGGGGCTGGTGGCCAGCGATTACATCATCGACAAACTGAAAGCCAAAAAAGTGGTCATCATTCACGACAAAGATACCTACGGACAGGGGCTGGCGGATGCCACCAAAGCAGCGCTTAACAAACGCGGCGTGAAAGAAGTGATGTATGAAGGCCTGTCGCGCGGCGAAAAAGACTTTAATGCACTGGTTACCAAAATCAGTGCGCAGAAACCAGATGTGGTGTTCTTTGGCGGCTGCCATCCGGAAGCCGGTCCGTTAGTTCGCCAGATGCGTGAGCAGGGCGTTCAGGCGACGTTCTTCTCCGGTGACTGTATCGTCAACGAAGAAATGGTCACCGCTGCCGGCGGTCCGCAATACACCAATGGCATTCTGATGACCTTCGGCAAAGACCCGCGTCTGATCCCGGACGGCAAAGCCGTCATCGATAAATTCCGCGCTAATAAATTCGAGCCGGAAGGTTACACCCTCTATTCCTACGCCTCTGTACAGGCCATTGCCGCCGCCTTCAAAGCCACCGGCGGCAGCGATTCCGCCAAAGCCAGCGCCTGGCTTAAAGCCAACAGTGTCGATACCGTCATGGGCAAAAAAGCCTGGGACAGCAAAGGCGACCTGAAAGTCTCCGATTACGTGGTTTATAAGTGGGATGACAAAGGCAAATATCAGGAAGTTAAGGAATAAAGCATTTTGATTTGCCAGTTCTAATCTGTGTCAGACCGCGCCCTTAGCCAGGCGCGGTCACAAAAAGAGACTGCGTATTTATGGATTCATTCTTCCTGCAACAACTGTTTAATGGCATTACGCTCGGTGCTGTCTACGGTCTCATCGCCATCGGCTACACCATGGTTTACGGTATTATCGGCATGATCAACTTTGCTCACGGCGAAGTGTATATGATTTCGGCTTACCTCTGCGCTATCGCGCTGGCGCTGCTTTCCTTCTTCGGGCTGCACTCTTTTCCGCTGCTGATCCTCGGCACACTGGTGTTCACCATCGTGGTGACCGGCGTTTACGGCTGGGCGATTGAGCGCATTGCCTACAAACCTCTGCGAAATTCCACGCGCCTTGCACCGCTGATTTCTGCTATCGGCATGTCGCTGATTTTGCAGAACTACGCACAAATCAGTCAGGGACCGCGACAGCAGGGCATTCCTACGATGTTTGATGGCGCGCTGCGTTTTCATATCGGAGACAGCTTTGTCCAGATGACCTACACCAAACTGTTCATTCTGGTGGCGTCCCTTGTCGGCATGTTGGTTTTGTCGTGGATTATCAGCAACACCAAACTCGGTCGTATGTGTCGCGCGGTACAGCAGGACAGAAAAATGGCCTCAATTCTCGGCATCAACACCGATCGCATTATCTCGCTGGTCTTTATGATCGGCGCGGCGATGGCGGGGCTGGCAGGTGTACTGGTCACCATGAACTACGGCACTTTTGATTTCTATGCCGGATTTATCATCGGCATCAAAGCCTTTACCGCAGCGGTACTCGGCGGGATCGGATCGTTACCGGGCGCGATGCTCGGCGGCCTGATACTGGGTATCGCCGAAGCGCAGTTCTCGGGCATGGTGAATTCCGATTACAAAGACGTGTTCTCTTTTGGATTGCTGGTGGTGATCCTTATTTTCCGCCCTCAGGGCCTGCTGGGCCGTCCGGTCGTGACGAAAGTGTGAGGGAAATAAAATGACGACACAAACTGCTGTGAGCGGCGGATTTTCGCTTAAACGCTGCCTGCTGGATGCCATTTTCGCCGGACTGGTGGCGTTGATTATTTTCGGACCTGTGGTCGGCGTGGTGCTGGACGGCTATAGCTTTAACTTTCATTCCCAGCGGCTAATCTGGATTATCGCCGCTGTCATGCTCGGACGTTTTTTGCTTAGCGCTTTTCTGGAAACCGCAGCCGGACAGAAAACGCGTGCGCGCTTCGAATCCGACAGCGCGGGTGTATACGTCCGTCCGCCGGATCACAAAAGCAACCTGCGCTGGATATTGCCCCTGCTGATTGTGCTGGCGATTTTCTTCCCGTTTGTTGCCACTAAATACATTCTGACCGTCGCTATTCTGGGGCTGATTTACGTGCTGCTTGGCCTCGGGCTGAATATCGTGGTTGGTCTGGCCGGGCTACTGGATCTGGGATACGTGGCCTTTTACGCCATCGGCGCCTACGGACTGGCGCTGGGATATCAGTATCTCGGCCTCGGATTCTGGTCGATGCTGCCGCTGGCCGCCGTGATGGCCGCACTGGCCGGGGCTTTGCTGGGCTTTCCGGTGCTGCGTATGCATGGCGATTATCTGGCGATTGTGACGCTCGGCTTTGGCGAAATCATCCGGCTGGTGCTGACTAACTGGTTGTCGTTCACCGGCGGCCCGAATGGCGTTTCCGCGCCACCTCCGACGTTTTTCGGTCTGGAGTTTGGCCGACGGGCGAAAGAGGGCGGCGTGCCGTTCCACGAGTTTTTCCATCTGACTTACAACCCGAATATGAAATTTATTTTCATCTACGCGGTGCTGGTTCTGGTGGTGTTGCTGGTGCTGTTTATCAAACACCGCCTGACCCGCATGCCGATTGGCCGCGCGTGGGAAGCATTGCGCGAAGATGAAATCGCCTGCCGCGCAATGGGTCTTAATCACGTACTGGTTAAGCTTTCGGCGTTTACACTTGGCGCTTCTACTGCCGGTATCGCGGGCGTGTTTTTCGCTACCTATCAGGGATTTGTCAACCCGACGTCTTTCACCTTCTTTGAATCTGCGCTGATCCTCGCCATTGTGGTGCTGGGTGGGATGGGCTCGACCATCGGCGTGGTGCTTGCGGCATTTGTGCTGACCGTCGCGCCGGAACTGTTACGCAGTTTTGCCGAATACCGCGTGCTGCTGTTTGGGGTGTTAATGGTGGTGATGATGATCTGGCGACCACGCGGGTTAATCCGCATCAGCCGCAGCGGGTTTGCCGTGCGTAAAGGAGTCGCGCCATGAGCGAAGCGTTAGCGGATAACAATATTCTGAGTGTCGAACATTTACGTATGCATTTTGGCGGGATTAAGGCGCTGAACGATGTGAACCTGGCGGTAAAACGCGGCTCGATTACCGCGCTGATCGGCCCGAACGGCGCAGGGAAAACCACGGTATTTAATTGCCTGACCGGTTTCTATAAAGCTTCCGGCGGCAATATTCTGCTCAATACCCGCCGCCGCACCACCAACGTCATTCAGGTGCTCGGTCAGAAATTCCAGCCGGATGACTGGATAAAACCGGCACAGCTGGGGAAACGGATTTTCTACAAAATGTTTGGCGGAACACATCTGGTGAACCGCGCCGGGCTGGCGCGTACTTTCCAGAATATCCGGTTGTTTCGTGAAATGTCGGTGATTGAAAACTTGCTGGTCGCGCAACACATGCAAACCAACCGCAATCTGATCGCGGGTGTGCTCAATACTCCCGCCTATCGCCGTGCGGAAAATCAGGCGCTGGACCGGGCATTTTACTGGCTTGAAGTCGTCGAACTGGTGGATTGCGCCAACCGGCTGGCGGGCGAGATGTCTTACGGTCAGCAACGGCGTCTGGAAATTGCGCGGGCGATGTGTACCGCGCCGGAGATGATTTGCCTCGATGAACCGGCTGCCGGTCTTAATCCGGTAGAGACGCGAACGCTGAGTAAAATCATCCGTTTTCTTCGCGATCACCACGACATTACCGTCCTGCTGATTGAACACGATATGGGCATGGTGATGGAAATATCCGACCATATTATCGTGCTCGATCACGGCGATGTAATTGCCGAAGGCTTGCCCCATGCCATTCAAAATGATGAGAAAGTCATTGCCGCCTATCTCGGTGCTGATGAAGACGACGAGGTCAGTTTATGAGTGACGCGATGCTGGAGTTTCGCGATGTGAATGTGTATTACGGGGCGATTCAGGCGTTGCAGCAGGTTTCGCTGCAGGTGAATCAGGGAGAAACCGTGGCGCTGATTGGCGCGAACGGAGCCGGAAAATCCACCTTGCTGATGTCGATATTTGGCCAGCCGCGCGTGCAGAGCGGACAGATTTTATTTCGTGGCGAAGATATCAGCCGTAAATCGACGCACTTTGTGGCCTCTGCGGGTATTGCGCAGTCGCCGGAAGGGCGGCGGGTTTTTCCGGACATGACCGTCGAGGAAAATCTGCTGATGGGCACCATTCCCATCGGCAACAAATATGCCGCGGAAGATCTGCAAACCATGTTTGACCTCTTTCCGCGTCTCGAAGAGCGGCGAAAGCAACGGGCGATGACCATGTCTGGCGGTGAACAGCAAATGCTGGCGATTGCCCGTGCGCTGATGAGCCGTCCCAAATTGCTGTTGCTCGACGAGCCCAGTCTGGGGCTGGCGCCCATCATCGTAAAACAGATTTTTCAGACCCTGCGCGAGCTGGCGCAAAGCGGGATGACTATCTTTCTGGTCGAGCAAAATGCACATCACGCGCTGAAGCTTTCTGACCGCGGATACGTGATGGTTAACGGGCAGATCCGCTTCAGCGGTACGGGGGATGAACTTTTGCATAATCAGGAAGTGCGTAAAGCCTATCTGGGAGGAATCTGATTTTTCATTATCAAAGCCCGCAATACCGTGTATCGCGGGCTTCCCGCCAACTATTTTTCGCATTTTCAATCCCCCTCCACATTTCGCTCATACTAATCGGTTATCATGCAATTCTTACCGAAAAGTGACGGCGCCGTTAAATTTCTGAGTTATCATCCGCAGCCGGTCGTCAATAGTTTGTAAAAAGTCAGTTTTTTAGGACAAATCAGTGACCTGACGCAGTGTTAAGGCGTTGACCCTCTCAGGGCAACAGGCTATTTAGCGCTATCCGTTTTTGGCATGACATTTTCCTGTCTCAAGGATGAAGTGAATGACAACTCAGTCATTCGCTCGATGAGTTGAACCGTCGGCGCTGCCCGTAAAGCGGCAGAGAAGGGTCGCAGAGTTTATTGTTTTAATCAGACAGGGTGCTGAAATGGCTTCTGAGATAATTTCATTTATTTTATTTCTTTCCTCAATTTTCCTCTACGTCACAAGGGCGTCGGCCAGCCGCGTCTGGTTTTCGCTGGTGCTGTTTTTCCTCGGCCTTTACGTCATCCTGAATGTCATTCTGATTGGCAGTAATTACTTCACGGGTGAAGGCATTACGGATGCGGTGTTATATACCGTCACCAGCAGCCTGAAGGGCGCAGGCCTGAATAAATATATCCTGCCATTCATTGGCTTACTGACCGGACTGATTGCTGTTTTCGCATTACTGGCATGGGGACTCAAACAGCGCCGTGCCAAAAACAGCAGCGTCATGTACAGCGTGCTGGCCGTAGTGCTTGCCGTGTTCTCAGTCGGTTCAACTCAGGCATTCCAGAATATCTCCCGCCTGGTAAAAACGCAGATCTCCGGTCATGGCGCCGATTTCGATACTTATTACAAAGTGCCGGAAAAAATCGTTAAAGGCGCAAAAAAACCAAACCTGGTTTATATCTATGGCGAAAGCCTCGAACGGACCTATTTTGACGACAAAGTGTTCCCGGGGCTGACGACTGAATTAAGCCAGCATAAAGCGCAAAGTATTGATTTTACGAATACCAAACAGGTGCCGGGTACCGGTTATACCATCGCCGGCATGGTCGCTTCACAATGTGGCATCCCACTTTTTGCGCCTTTCGATGGCAATGCCTCCAGCGCGCTGGCGACCTTCTACCCCGAAAACGTCTGTATTGGTGATGTGCTGAAAGGCGCGGGATACACTAACTATTTCTATCAGGGTGCAGAACTGGCGTTTGCCGGTAAAGGCACCTTCCTGAAATCTCACGGCTTCGACCATCTTTATGGTTACAACGAATTGCGTCCGACCGTCGCTGACCCGTCTTATAAAAATGACTGGGGCTGGTATGACGATACGTTGCTGGAAGAGGTTTACAAAAAATTCGTGACGCTGAGCAAGGAAGGCAAGCCTTTCTCGCTGTTTACGCTGACTGTCGATACCCACCATCCGGACGGCTTTATTTCGCGCGGTTGTACCCGCAATGAATATAAAGTGAACGGTAAGGCTAACCAGTCGCTGAGCGCGGTTTCCTGTAGTCAGGAACTGATTGCGGCCTTTATCGATAAAATTAAAAAATCCGGTTATTACGATAACACCATCATTGTGGTGTCATCCGATCATCTGGCGATGAACAATACGGCGTATAACATTCTCACCAAACAGAATCGTAAAGACCTGTTCTTCGTGATGGACGGACGTCATCCGGCAGCTGCCGATCAGAATGCGGCGAAGCGCAGCACGCTGGATAACGGCGCTACCGTGCTTGATATCATGGGCGGTGATAACTTTATCGGCCTCGGGCGCAGCGGCATTTCGGCCACTTCGATGACCGCGCAGTTCCTCAACATTGATGACAAAGTGAATGCCTGGAAACCGGCGGTTATCAAACAGTGGGGCTTCCCGAACAGCATTAAAAATTACGCAGTGAACACTAAAGACAATACCTTCACATTCTCCGGCATGACCATCAAAACGCCGTTTATCCTGAAGGTCACCGGCGACAAAATTGAACCCATGTTTGACGTTTATCTTTCCACGCCGCTGAAAAAACAACTGGCGGGGCTGGCGACCAGTGACAACTTTGTCTGGGTGGATAAATGCTACGAAATGGGGCGCGTCTGGGCACCGGAGTTGTCGCTGAACACCGGTCTGTGCGTGGCGTCAGGTAACCTCGGAGCGAAGCCGTCTATCGTGCAGGTCACCGGTGCTACCTTCAAAGGGAAAGTCGATTTCGCAAAAGACACGTCGGGCAGCAATGCCATTTATCAGCAAACGCTGAAAACCCTGAATATTGATGATGAAGCGACGCGATACCAGTCTCCGGCCATTGCCTTTATGGTGCCGGGTTTACCTGAGCAGGTGAAAGCGATAACCGGTGTTTCGACAGTAGAAAGCTGGGGACGCTGGTCGGATGCTAATCTGGCTCCTTCGGTGAAAATTGATTACGTCAAACCGCTGCCAACCACATTTGACGTAGTGATCCGCGCACGTGCTTACGGCAATAACATTGATAAACCGGTCTCCGTGCGCGTGGGCGATCAGGAACAGTTTGTCACCTTCGGCGATCAGGACGGCATCGTGAAAGTGCAGTTTACTAACCCTGAAGCGGCGCAGAGTATTGTCATCACGCCACCGGCACCGACCGAGCCCACCGAAGGCACCAGCGGCGGCTTCCAGCCACGTAAACTGGGCATCGGGATGGTGTCTCTGGAAGTCCAGCCGGTTGAAGAGCCGCAATCTTAAAACGCGCCTGTGATGCCTTTCTGCTGAACATGAAAACCCGCCTCGGCGGGTTTTTTATTGCCAATGTTCTGTCCTTGCGTCTAAAGCTTTTTTATCGATTTACTATCCCATTTCAGTTATTCATTTTCAGAATAACCATCGCTAAAACAATATTATAAAGAAATAAGCCGATGGGTATACTCGCCAAATTCCTGCACTGAAACACAGCCGTGTGCAGGCCTCTCATCACACTTTTGGGGATACTCTATGCGTAAGACATTTACCAACTCTAAGACCCGTATTAACCGTGCATTTTTGCTGGCCGCGACTTCAGCCGCCATTCTTTCCGCCAGCGTTCTGGCGCCGCTGAGCGCAGCACATGCCGCCGACAAAACGACCATTAAAGTCGGTATTATCAGCGGAGAAGATGAAGATGTCTGGCGCGAAGTGGTTAAACAGGCGGCCGCGAAAGGGCTGACCGTCAAACCGGTTATTTTCAATGATTACAATCAGCCGAACGAAGCGCTGCAAAACGGGGAAGTGGATGCCAACGCCTTCCAGCATCAGCCTTTCCTCGACAATCAGATCAAAGTAAATCACTACAATATCGTGCGCGTGGGCGATACCGCCGTGTGGCCAATCGGTTTGTATTCCAAAAAAGTAAAATCAGCCGACGAACTGAAAGAAGGCTCGGTGATTGGTGTGCCGAACGATCCGTCGAACGAAGCGCGCGGGCTGATCCTGCTCCAGCAATCTGGCGTCATTAAGCTCAAACCCGGTGCCGGTATTTTCGCGACAACCGCGGACATCACTGAGAACCCGCGCCATGTGGTCATCAAAGAGCTGGATTCCGGCATTATTGGCCGTTCCGTACCTGATTTAGACGCGGCAATTGTCAACACCGACTGGGCGCTGAAAAGTGGCCTGACGCCTGCGGACCGTATCGCGCAGGAGCCGGTAAAAGGTAACCCTTACAATAACTTCATCGCGGTGAAAACAGAAAATGTTAACGAGCCATGGGTGAAAACGCTGGTCAGTGCTTACCAGAATGATGCCGTCAAACAGGAGTTTGATAAGGTTTATAAAGGCACCGGCGTGACGGCCTGGTAAGGATGTAAAGCATGACGATCCTCTCTGAAACCGGCGCGCAATTTACCGCGACGCCTTCAGATAACGACGATGCCCGCCCGGTGAACGCCGGGCTGTTCACAGATACCGGCAGGGACGTGGCGCACACAGGCACGGAGAATGTCGTGCGTCTGCACCGCGTCAGCCGCCAGTTTGGTACGACGCAGGCGCTGAAAGAGGTTTCGCTGACGGTCCGGCGGGGCGAAATCCTCGGCATTATCGGACGAAGCGGAGCGGGTAAATCGACGCTGATCCGCTGCCTTAACGGCCTCGAGCAGCCTGATGAAGGCGTGATTGAAATCGAAGGGCGTCCGATTACCGGCCTCAGCGAAAAAGCCTTGCAGGCTGTGCGCAGTCGCGTCGGAATGGTATTTCAGCACTTCAATTTGCTCTCAGCCAAAACCGTTGAGCAAAACGTCGCGCTGCCGCTGAAAATTGCCGGATACGATAAGGCACGGCGTCAGGCGCGCGTCGCCGAATTGCTGGCGCTGGTGGGGCTGGAGGACAAAGCTAAAAACTATCCGGCGGCTTTATCCGGCGGGCAGAAACAGCGTGTCGGTATAGCCCGTGCGCTGGCGGCCAATCCGGCGCTTTTGCTCTGCGATGAAGCGACGTCGGCGCTGGATCCTGAAACGACGCGTTCGATTCTGGCACTGCTGCAATCGCTTAATCAGAAACTCGGTATCACCATTTTGCTGATCACGCATGAGATGGAAGTGATCAAAAAAATCGCGCATCGCGTGGCAGTGATTAATGTCGGCGAAATTATCGAGGAAGGGCCGGTGTGGCAGGTGTTTGCGCATCCGCAATCCCCGCTGACCCGAACGTTGTTGCAGGGTTTGCTGCCACAACTGCCGGAAGCGCTGGCCGAACGCTTGTCAGCGGTACGTCAGGGCGAGGCGATTTACAGCGTTCAGTATGCCGAACAGGGCAGGCAGGGCGAAATTCTTACGCAGATGGCGACCGCTTTACCGGGCAAATTTCGCCTGATTCAGGGCGGTGTCGATCATATCCAGCATTACGCCGTCGTGCGTTTCTTCTTCTCAGTGCCGGCGAACGATTCGGCGTCTGAGCAGGTTGTTTTAGACTGGCTGCAACAGCACCAGGCCACTGTGGAGCTGACAGGTTATGTCTCCGGTAATGATTGATTTGCTGATTAACGCCATCGAAGAAACGTTATTGATGACCGCAATTTCCGGGCTGTTTTCACTGATCGCCGGTTTGCCGCTGGGTCTGATTCTGGTGATGAGCAGTCCCGGCGGAATTGCCGAAAATCGCTGGGTTAACCGCTCGCTCGGTCTGGTCATTAACGGATTCCGTTCGCTGCCATTTATCATTTTGCTGGTAGCACTGATCCCGGTTACCCGTTTTCTGGTCGGCACGTCTCTCGGAACCTGGGCGGCGATTGTGCCGTTGTCGATCACGGCAACGCCATATTTCGCCCGTGTGGCAGAAGTTTCGTTGCGGGATGTCGATCGCGGCCTGATTGACGCCGTTCGCGCCATGGGAGCCAGCAAATTGCGCATTGTCTGGGATGTGCTGATCCCTGAAGCGTTGCCGGGGATATTGTCCGGATTTGTCGTTACGCTGGTGGCGCTGATTGGTGCTTCGGCGATGGCGGGTGCTATCGGCGCTGGCGGACTGGGCGACCTGGCAATCCGTTACGGCTATCAGCGTTTTGAAACGGTGGTGATGATTGAAGTGATCGTCGTACTGATTGTGATGGTGTGTGGCATTCAGTGGCTGGGAGATCGTGTTGTGGCGCGCGTCGATAAGCGTCATTAACAAAGCCGGTCGTCAGCGTATGGCGACCGGCAGGTTCAGGATTTACATTTCAGTGCGTGAGCGCCAGCGTTCACGAGCCATAAAGCCTTTCACTCCGGCATCCAGGAACGGGCGCGGCGGCAAATAACTGGCGCGCCCGATGCCCTGCATATCGGCCAGCAGCGGATTATCCTCTCCCAGCGCATACTCTGCCAGCAATCGCCCGAACGCGCTTTGCTTGGAACTACCCGAGCCATTGCAGCCCGCCGACGAATACACGTTCGGCCCAATATTCCCCCATACCGGCGCGCCGTTGCGCGTAATACTGATCAACCCCGACCAGGTGTAGGCCATATTGATGTCCTGCAACTGCGGATAAATGCGGGCAAATAATTCCTGATGGCGGCGTGCATGACGGCCAGTTTCGACCGCACTGGTCACCAGACCCGGCGTAAAGTTAACGTGTTCGCGGATCAGGAAACGGTGGTCAGCGGTATAACGCAACGTTGCGCCCGCCAGCGCATTCACCGGCGTCGAGCCCCACGGCGCTATATCGCCAATACGTGCGCGTTGTTCCGGCGTGAGCGGTTCGGTCAATGTGGCAAAGGTCGACATGGCAAAAACGTTGCCTTTGAACAAGGGTAACCCGCGTGCCGCACCGTTGATCGCCAGCATCAGTTTACCCGCGCGCACTTCGCCATGCGGCGTTTCTGCGCGGATACTGCCCTGAGTGTCAATCTGCAACGCGGGCGAGTTAGCGTAAACCGTGACGTTCGGGGGCAACGTTGCTACCAGACCACTGATCAGCGCCGCCGGATTCACCAGAATACAGTTGGGCGTATACACCGCGCTGCGGTAGAAATCTGTGCCCAGACGCTGGCGCAGTGCGGCTCTGTCCAGCAGCTCAAAGCTTTCGCCGAGCGTAGTGAGTTCCTGCTGATAATGCGCGATTTCACCGTCAAACTGCTCGCTCACGGCGCAATGGTATTTCCCCGAATTCAGCCAGTCGCACGCAATGTCATGCTTATCGACGGTCTCTTTCAGATGATGCAGACCGTACTGCAACAGACGCCGGTACGCATTGGCGTGTTCCAGCTCAGCCGATGTGCTGCCGACGGTATGCGGTAAATCAATCACAAAGCCTGAATTGCGCGCCGAGGCGTTATCGGCGACGTCCAGCGCCTCAAGCACCACGACATGCTCATGCGGACGAAGCTCGGCAATGCGACGTGCAAACGCCAGCCCGGCGAAACCGGCGCCGATCACCAGCCAGTCAGCCGTCACTGCGCCACGTAAAGCAGGATGACGGGGTATGTTCCCGCGCAGTGCCGCCCAGCCATTAATATTTTGATCAAGAGGTAAATGTTTAATTTTCATCGTTATGTGAGGTCGTTATCCCAGGTGGTTCGATCCTAAGGGATAGCCGTTTAGATGTCTAATGCGGATTGCTGATAAGGATATATTGCAGAAAGCGCAGGGGGGGATTTCAATGAAAATTAGGACAGAGTGCAGCCAGGTTGACGGGATTTTGTACAGCGGGAGCTGCTAGAATGCGTGCGGGTGCTTGAGGCTTATTTGCCTTGAGCAGAAAGACATAATAGTTGCTCAAGGCGTAATAAGACGAAAGCCCCAGGGGATTTTTCAATCAACCCGGGGCTATCACTACTTGTCTAAGCAACAGCAGGATAGCCTCTTAAAAGCAGAAATGCAACGGAGGGCAAGATGTCGCGAAAGCTTGTGTTACACGGACTCATCGTGGTTTGTTTCACATTGCTGGCCTGGACCTGGATGGTGCGTGACTCGCTCTGCGAGTTACATATCAAACAGGGTATGACAGAGATTGCGGCAGTCTTAAGCTACGAAATTAAGAGCTAACCGTAAGGTGGGGTTCGCCCCACCTTTTTAGTTGTTGACGAAGCATGTTGGCCTCAGGCACCCATTCTTATTATCTGCTCCGTCCGAATTTTGTCTTCATCGCCCGAATTTCTGGAAGACGTCTTCCGTATTTATACCTTCCGCCTTGTGACGATACCCTCCGGGCAGTACCTTTCGATTATAGTATTTGACCTATATAGCTTTTAACCTATAATCGACAAGGAGTCGCTGTGTGGATAATTAGTACGACAGAAAGATTTGATGGCTGGTTTGATGGTCTCGATGATGTTGAGCAGGCGAGTGTACTGGCTTTGGCGATCGTCTTAAAAGACAAAGGCCCTGCATTATCCAGGCCTTACGCGGATACAGTGAATAACTCCTGTCATCGTAATATGAAAGAACTGCGTATACAGAGTAAAGGCGAACCCATCCGGGCGTTTTTTGCTTTTGACCCTTTACGCAGAGGTATATTGCTTTGCGCTGGACACAAAGCCGGAAATGAAAAACGATTTTATGATGTCATGATACCGGTTGCCGATAATGAATTTTCCCGGCACCTGAATACGATAATAGAAAAGGAATTACCTTAATGAGCAGAACCCTTGAACAGTTACTGGCATCGGTAAAACCTGAGGTCGCCGCGCAGGCACAGGCAATGGCCGCCGATATTTTGATTACCATTGAGCTGGCCGAACTGCGTGAAAGAATGAACAAAACACAATGTGAGATGGCTGAAACGTTGGGCATTAAACAGCCGACGGTTGCGGGTATAGAAAAGCCGGGCCGTGACCTGAAATTATCGACGTTGAAGCGGTATGTAGAAGCGGCCGGTGGCAAGCTACGTTTGGAAATCGATCTGCCGGACGGCAGCCATTTCGGATTTGCTATGTAAGGGCGGGGTATTACGCTAACCGTTTCGGTCATGCAATCAGAAAGCAAAAAGCCCGCTTAAGTTTCCTTAAGCGGGCTTTTCTAATATGGCTCCTCTGACTGGACTCGAACCAGTGACATACGGATTAACAGTCCGCCGTTCTACCGACTGAACTACAGAGGAATCGTTTGAACGGGGCGAATAATAGCGACTGCCCCGAAGCATGTCAAAGGGTTAACGCAAAAAGTTGCCCAACTGCTGCCTTAATATTCAACTTGTTGAGTATTAAGGCAAAGTGATTAAAACCTCTGCCAGTTATTCCCCTCTTCGCGCCATTTCACTGACGGATTGCACTAAAAGCAAACACAAGTTGCCTGATTGTTGTGCAGCCGTTATCGACAAGTTTGATTCTGGCCGAGCTTCTGCACGTTTTTTGCCAGAAACCTGCCATAAAAACGTCATAAATGCAGATCTGCTGCACAAATTTCACTCATTTTTGGGAACTGGCACACCCCGTGCATTGTTATTTTGCTAACAGCAGCTAGTTTTTTGACAATAAAGCAACAAAGGATTAACCGATGCAGCCAGCGCAGGATGTGATCGAACAACTCGAAGCTTCGTTCGCCGTGCAGACACCAACGGGTAAACGCATTGCCAGTTATTTGCTGGCCAATCTGTCGCAGATCCCTTTTGAAACTGCGGACAGCATTGCGCGAAGCGCGGCGACCAGCGGGATTTCTGTCGGGCGCTATCTGCGCAGCCTCGGCTATCGCAATCTGGATCATTTCAAACAAACGTTGCGTCTGCAAAGTGGCACCTCTTATCAGCCGTGGGTGGTCACCGATCGTCTTGGCGCGTATCGCGAACGCAGTAAACAGCCGCAACAGGAAAAGCTGCAACAGTCACTGGCGCTCGAACTGGAAGCCATTAATCACGTGTACCAGCTGGCGCAGACGGACAGTTTTGCCCTGGTTAGCCGCCGTCTGGCCGATGCGGAAGCGGTGTTTATTCTCGGCATTCAGTCGGTGCGGGGTATCGCGAATAACTTTTCCAGCTATCTCGAGTATTTACGGCCAAAAGTGTATTTCGCTGACGGACTTTCAGGCACCTACGTCGAATCCCTGAATTCAGAATTTGCACAGCCGTATCTGGTGGTGACCGACACCCGCGCGTATTCGAAGATGGCGCAAACCTATTGCGAAGCGGCCTGCGAACGCGGGCTGAACGTGGCACTGATCACCGACATTTATTGTCCGTGGGCGCGCGATTATCCGGTGGATTTGTTGCAGGTGAAAACTGACACCGGCCAGTTCTGGGATTCAATGGCGCCGCTAAGCTGCCTGTTCAATCTGCTGTGTTCCGCGGTGCTCGAACTGCGCGGCAATGAGGTGGAACAGCGTCTGGCCAGCAACCGGATCCTGCAAAAACAGCTTGGACAATTTGAATCCTGAACTTCTAACCCAGCGGAAAGATTTATTGATGAATACGAAAACACCTGATGTTGTCCTGGTCGATCTGGCTGAAATTCTGCCCGATGCAGTGATCGACCTGAAATATGCCACTGCCGATAACCTGACCGGTCAGCCGATTTATCGCGAATCCCGCTGCCTGTTACATCCTGATGCGGCCGCCGCGCTGAGGCGTTGTAACGACGTAGCGAAGCTGGCCGGATTCACGTTGAAAATCTATGACGCTTACCGGCCACAGGCGGCGCAGGCCTGTTTGTGGGCGGCGTTTCCTAATCCGGATTACGTCGTGGATATCAAACTCGGTTCGCACCACAGCCGCGGTGTGGCGGTGGATCTGACCTTGCTGGATGAGCAGGGTGATGTGGTGGATATGGGCGCGGGCTTTGATGAAATGACCGAAGTTTCGCATCCGTTTTATCCCGATCTACCGCCACAAATCCAGCGTAACCGCTTGTTGCTCAATGCCGTGATGGCAGCGGGTGGCTTTAAGGGGATCACCAGCGAGTGGTGGCACTTTGAATTACCGGATGCCAAAACGTATCCGTTGTTGGAAGAGCGGTTCGGCTGTTATCCGCCGGTGAATGCCGCGTAATTATTGCACGTCTCTTATCACTTTTTGACAGAGCCAGGAGTTCTCCGATGAGCAACACAGCAATCAACACGTTCCGCAAAAATACGAAAACCCAGGTCGCCGGTGCCATTTTTCTCGCCTTGTCAGGCTTAAGCTTTGCCGCGCAGGCTGCCGTGCCAAAAGACATGCTGGTGATTGGTAAAGCGGCGGATCCGCAAACGCTGGATCCTGCGGTGACTATAGACAACAACGACTGGACGGTCACGTATCCGGCGTATCAGCGTCTGGTGCAGTACAAAACCGAAGACGGCAAAGGCTCGACGCAGGTGGAAGGGGATCTGGCGGCGAGCTGGACGGCGTCACCGGACCAACTGGTCTGGACGTTCAAACTCAAACCGGGCGCTAAATTTGATGACGGTTCCGACGTCAATGCCGACGCGGTGAAATGGTCGTTCGGGCGTCTGATGAAGATCGGTCAGGGGCCGTCGGAAGCTTTCCCGAAAGACATGACGGTCACGGTGGTCGATCCGATGACGGTGACCTTTACGCTGAAAACGCCTTTCGCGCCATTCCTCTACACGCTGGCAAATGACGGCGCTGGCATCGTCAATCCGGCAATTGCCAAAGCCAATCCTGCTGATGAAGGCAAGGCGTGGCTGGCGGGTCATACTGCCGGTTCCGGCCCTTATAAACTTGATCGCTGGCAGAAAGGTCAGCAACTGGTGCTGGTGCCGAATCCGCATTACAACGGCACGAAACCCGCGTTTAAACGTGTGACCGTGAAAATTATCGGTGAAAGTGCTACCCGCCGCCTGCAACTGTCGCGCGGGGATCTGGATATCGCCGATTCCCTGCCGATGGATCAGCTGGCTGCGCTCAAGAAAGAGGACAAAGTTGCGGTTGAAGAATTCCCTTCATTGCGCGTGACCTATCTGTATCTCAATAACGCCAAAGCGCCGCTGAATCAGGTGGATTTACGCCGCGCAATTTCTTCTGCCGTGGATTATCAGGGCATGGTGAAAGGCATTCTTGGCGGTAATGCTAAGCAAATGCGCGGGCCAATCCCTGAGGGGATGTGGGGTTTCGACCCGGGGGCGAAACAATACACTTTAGATCTCACGCAGGCCAAAGCTGACCTCGGGAAAGTCAAAGACAAGCCGCAAACGCTGGACTTCCTGTATTCCGACAACGATCCGAACTGGGAATCCATCGCGCTTGCCGTGCAGGCCAGCCTTGGTCAGGCCGGTATCAACGTGAAGCTGGAAAAACTGGCTAACGCCACCATGCGCGACCGTATCGGGCAGGGCGATTACGACATCTCGATTGGTAACTGGAGCCCGGATTTCGCCGATCCGTACATGTTCATGAATTACTGGTTCGAGTCCGATAAAAAAGGCCTGCCGGGTAACCGTTCCTTCTACTCAAATCCTGACGTGGATGCGTTGCTGAAAAAGGCCGTTTCAGTCACCGATCAGAAACAGCGCACTGACTACTACCAGCAGGCGCAGAAAATAGTCATTGATGAAGCGGCGTACGTTTACCTGTTCCAGAAAAACTATCAGGTGGCGATGAACAAAGACGTCAAAGGCTTTGTTTTCAACCCGATGCTGGAGCAGGTTTTTAACGTTTCACAAATGAGTAAAAAATAAATCCCCGTCATACTTCGAACTGCAGATGCGTTGGCTGCACTCATTCGCCCCGGTCACAGGGTATATCCATGCTCCCGGGGACTTGTGAGCTTGCCGCCTTCCTGCAGCCCGGATTATTTAGGGGATTGGCTGGGGGGTAGGATGACTTTTTGGACTCTGATTCGACAAAGATGCTGGGGTTTGATTTTGGTGATAGCAGGCGTTTGCGTAATCACTTTTATCATCTCGCATATGATCCCGGGTGACCCGGCGCGCCTGCTGGCGGGCGATCGTGCCAGTAATGAAATGGTCGAACATATCCGTGAGCAACTGGGGCTGAATCAACCACTGTACGTGCAGTTTTTCCGCTACGTCAGTGATTTGCTGCACGGCGATTTAGGCACGTCGATCCGTACCGGCCGTCCGGTGCTGGAAGACCTGAAAGCGTTCTTCCCTGCGACGCTTGAACTGGCGGTCAGTGCGCTGTTTCTGGCGATTGTGCTCGGCATTCCGCTTGGCGTGCTGTCGGCGGTGTATCGCAATAAATTCCCGGATCATCTGGTGCGTTTGCTTTCCGTGCTGGGGATATCCACGCCTGCATTCTGGCTGGGGCTGGGCGTTATCATCCTGTTCTACGGTCATCTGAACCTGCTGCCGGGCGGCGGGAGGCTGGATGACTGGATGGATCCGCCGGCCAATATCACCGGTTTTTATGTCCTCGATTCCCTGCTGACTGGTAACTGGGACGCCTTCTGGAACAGTCTGCAACATCTGGCGATGCCTGCGCTGACGCTGGCGTTTGTCCACATGGGTATCGTGGCGCGGCAAATTCGCTCGGCGATGCTTGAGCAACTGAGCGAAGACTACATCCGCACGGCGCGCGCTAACGGGCTTTCCCGCTGGCGGGTGATCCTGAGCCACGCGTTGCCGAATGCGCTGATCCCGTCGGTCACCGTGCTCGGGCTGGCGATGGGTGATTTACTCTACGGCGCGGTACTGACCGAAACCGTATTTGCCTGGCCGGGCATGGGCGCGTACGTGGTGAACTCGATTCAGGCGCTGGATTTCCCGGCGGTGATGGGCTTTGCGGTGGTGGTGTCGTTCGCGTACGTCATCGTCAATTTATGTGTGGATTTACTGTATGTGTGGATCGATCCGCGCATAGGCCGTGAGGGGTGAGGCATGTCAGTGATTGAACCGGGCGTCAATAACCACCGGGCCGAGATTGTGGCACCGGACATCAAACCGCGTTTCGCCAACTGGCGGCGCACATTCCATTTACTGAGCCGCAGTCCGCTGACCATGCTTGGGCTGGCGATCATGTTGATCGTGTTGTTTATCATGATTTTTTCGCCGTGGCTGGTGCCGCATGACCCGAATGCCATCAGCCTCACCGACCGGTTGCAGGCGCCTTCCGCGCTGCACTGGTTTGGTACTGATGAAGTCGGAAGGGACCTGTTCAGCCGCGTCCTGATTGGCAGCCAGCAGTCGGTGGCCGCAGGGCTGGCGGTGGTCATTATCGCGGGCACGACTGGCTCGCTGCTCGGTTGTTTCTCCGGCGTGGTCGGCGGCGTGGTGGACGCGCTGATCATGCGCTGCATGGACATCATGCTGTCGGTACCGTCCCTGGTCTTAACGATGGCACTGGCTGCCGCGCTCGGGCCGAGTTTATTTAACGCCATGCTGGCAATCGCCGTGGTGCGTATTCCTTTTTATGTGCGGCTGGCGCGCGGGCAGACGCTGATGTTACGGCATCAGGCGTATATGCAGGCCACGCGGACGTTCGGTGCATCGCGCTGGCATCTGATTACCTGGCACGTTTTACGAAACGTGATGCCGCCGTTAGTGGTGCAGGCTTCTCTGGATATCGGTACCTCGATTCTGATGGCCGCGACGCTCGGTTTCATCGGCCTTGGCGCGCAACAACCGACCGCAGAATGGGGCGCGATGGTGTCCAATGGCCGCAATTATATTCTCGACCAGTGGTGGTATTCGGCGTTTCCGGGCGTGGCGATACTGATCACGGCCACCGGTTTTAACCTGTTCGGCGATGGTCTGCGCGACCTGCTGGATCCTAAAAGCAGAGGGCGCTGAAATGACTGAACAAACCCAGGCGCCGGTACTGAAAATCGACAATCTGCAACTGGTCTTTCCGGTGTACGGCGGCGAAGTCAGCGCACTGAATCAGGTTTCGCTGTCTGTGAACGCCGGCGAAATCGTCGGCGTGGTGGGCGAATCCGGCTCAGGCAAATCGGTCACGGCGATGATGGCGATGCGCCTGCTGCCACCCGATGGCTTCACTGTCACGGGCGGCGCGTTACACATGCTCGGCACCGATGTGGTTCATGCCAGTGAAGAACAGATGCGCGCCTTACGCGGCGCTCGCGTGGCGATGATTTTTCAGGAGCCAATGAATGCCCTGAACCCGACACGCAAAATTGGCCGTCAGATGTGCGAAGTCATTTGTCTGCATCAGAAGCTCAGCAAGGCGCAGGCGTGGCAAAAAGCCATCGGGCTGCTTGATGACATGCAGATTGCCGATGCAGAACAGGTGATGTCGCGCTATCCGTTCGAGCTTTCCGGCGGGATGCGCCAGCGGGTATTAATCGCGATGGCTTTTTCCTGCGAGCCGGAACTGATTATTGCTGACGAACCCACGACCGCACTGGACGTTACCGTGCAGCGTCAGGTATTACGCTTGCTTCAGCGTAAAGCCCGCGCCAGCGGCACCGCCGTGTTATTCATCACCCATGATATGGCGGTGGTGTCGCAGCTTTGCGACCGTGTTTATGTGATGTACGCCGGGCATGTGATTGAAAGCGGCAACACGGCTGACGTGATCGACACGCCGTCGCATCCGTATTCCATCGGCTTATTGCAGGCCGCGCCGGAGAATGGCGAGCCACGTAGCCTGCTGAAAGCCATTCCCGGTACGGTGCCGAATCTGGCAAAACTGCCGCAAGGCTGTGCATTTCGCGGGCGCTGCAATCACGCCGACGAGCGTTGTCTGATCACCCCTGTGTTGTCACCGCTGACTCAGTTTCCGCTACAGTCCGTCGCCTGCTGGCATCCGCAGCGTCATGCTGCTGAAATCCACATTCAACACATTGAGGAGCATTCCTGATGATTGCTGAAGCATTGGTCGAGTTGCAGGATGTGCGCGTGCGGTTCCCGGCCAGTTATAACTGGCGCGGTAAACCTACCGGTTATGTCCATGCGCTGAACGGGCTTGATCTCAATATTATCCGTGGCGAGACGTTAGGGATTGTTGGCGAATCCGGTTGTGGGAAAAGCACGCTGGCACAATTGCTGATGGGATTACAAAAACCGAGCAGCGGAGAAATCCACCGTGCCCGCCATGATAATTCCTGGTTTGGTTCCGGTATGCAGATGGTATTTCAGGACCCACAATCGTCGCTTGATCCGCGCCTGCCGGTCTGGCGAATCATCACTGAGCCGGTATATGTGCAGAAACACAACAGCAGCCGCGAACGCCGTGAACTGGCTGCCACACTGGCGGAACAGGTGGGTATTCGCAAAGAATACCTCGACCGTCTCCCGCATGAATTTTCCGGCGGCCAGCGTCAGCGTATTTCCATTGCCCGCGCGCTGTCTTCCGAACCAGACATCATCGTGCTGGATGAGCCGACGTCAGCGCTGGATATTTCAGTGCAGGCGCAAATTCTCAATCTGCTGGTTGAACTGCAGCGCCAGCGTAATCTGACCTACGTGCTGATTTCCCATAACGTGTCCGTTGTGCGCCACATGAGTGACCGCGTGGCGGTGATGTATCTGGGGCAAATCGTTGAACTGGGCGCGGCGGAAAAAGTGCTGTCCGAGCCGCAGCATCCGTACACCCGTTTGCTGCTCGATTCCGTTCCCCGTGCCGGACGCGCTCTGGATGAGGGGATCGTTGATAAAAAGGGCGAGCTTCCCAGCAACCGCAATTTGCCGATGGGCTGTTATTTTCGCGAACGCTGTCCGCTGGCCGGTGACGGCTGCCAGATGCCGCAGGAGCTTGTCTGCGGAGCAGGTGGAGTGGTAGCGAGGTGTCATCGGGTTATGCCGGAGCGGGCATAAAGTCGTTTTTTTTTTAATTTCAAGGGTCAAGGTCAAGGTCGTGGGCGTCGGCCCACACCGACTTGGGGGGCGGCCTATCGCCGCCACCCCCCAAGACCCCCCGGGCTCTTTCACTGCGCGCTGTCGCAGGCAAGACGGACATGTTCCTATGCATTAGTGGGTGGCGCAAATCCAGGTGCTTCGCACTACCTTCTCTCGGTCTTCGAGCCTCTGGTCTCGAAGCCGCTCCGTTCAGCTGAATTTTGAGCACGCCTATCAACCTTTTTAAAAGATGAAAACAGTCTTCCGTTGATTTAAAAATCGTGCGGGCGATTCAGAAATCTTGCTGAACGGAGCGTCCTGGAGACCCGAGGCTCCAGGACCGAGAGAAGGAACCGCGCAGCGGCAAGATTTCCAGCCTGTCACTGCGGTAACTGAAACATAGCCAGCGAGCGGAGCGCGCAATGAAAAAGCGTGGAGTCCAGAGGCCCGCGCGTTACCGGGTCTCTGGTCGGTGTGGGCCGACGCCCACGACCTTGACCTTAGGCCAGTGTGGGTGGCAACCCACGACGTTGACCTTAAGGTCGGTGTGGGCCGACGCCCACGACCTTGACCTTAAGGCCAGCATGGGTGGCAACCCAAGGTCTTGATTTTAATGTTAAGTCGTCACGATGTCCGACCCGACATCAACAGATCCACTGTTTTCCACCAGTCAAACGGCTCCAGATCCGTATACCTGATCCCCTTCGCCGCCAGCGCATCCACCAGCCCCTGCTGGGCGATCACCGTACCGGAGCTCATATTCGGCGCGACGCCGACATCTTCGAGCGTTTTCACAACTTCACGCATTTCCTCGGCGCGGCGTTTGCCATGTTCCGCAATCCGGCTGATGAGATAGTGCGGAAACTGCGCGTTCCAGCCGAGTGAGGGGAAACTGGCGTGCAGCGAAGCCAGTACTTCTTTTTCGACACCGTACTGGCGTGCGGCACTCAGGCATTCGGCGGTCAGCGCCTCCAGACCTTTGATCATCACGCTGCGGCACATTTTGATCGCCGAGGCTTCTCCAACGGTGTTGCTGTGAACGTTGCTGTTAAATCCGTGTTCATTCAGCCATTCGCTGATGGCGTAAACATGCGTGCCGCCAAGCAGCAGCGGGGTTTTCAGGCGTGCGGGCGGATAGGGCGCCATCACCGCGACGTCGATATAATTGCCGCCTGCCTGTTCAATTAACGCCATCGCTTCGCGTTTGGTGTGGGGTGAAACGGAATTCAGATCGAGAAAGAACTGTCCGGGGGCGATGTGCCGGGCGACGGCATCGGCCACTTTCAGCGATTCAGCGGCGGTCACGGCTGAGAATATGATCTGACTGTTTTTCACGGCGTCTTCGACAGACAGCGCAAAGTTCACTCCCGCATCACGGGCGCGCTGACGGATAACCGGGGAATCGGTCTGCTTATCAAATGCTGCAACGTCCAGCGCCGGATGTTGCTTTTTCAGATCCGTTGCCAGAATGGTGCCGACTTCGCCGAGGCCAATTAAGGTAATGCGGGTCACGTTATTCATGATGGGGTTCCTGGTGATCGTCCTGATTGCCGTCCCAGATGCTGGCGGGGATCGCGACGCGGCCTTCAAAAATCAGGCGGGCAGTGCGTAATAGTGCGCAGCCTTTCAGGCGATCTGCACCGGTTTTTGTCGGATCGAGTTGTAATTCCACGCTGAATTCGCCGGTCGGATGTTCCACGCTGATTAACGGCGTGTTGCCCGTTGGCGCATGTGCCAGCCCTTCGGTGATGCTGCCGGGGATCAGGCAGGCGCTGGCGACGCTGACCGCGCCGAGCACGCCAATCGATGCGTGACAGCGGTGTGGGATAAACGTCCTGCTGGAGATAGCGCCGCCGTTTCGCGGCTCGGCAATCAGGGTCATTTTCGGCACGGTACGCTGCGAGACATCGCCGAGATTCATTTTCGGGCCCGCCTGTAAACGGATCGACTCGAGGCGTTTTTTCAGTTCTGTATCAGCATCCAGCTGTTCGCGGGTCTCATAACCACTGCGCCCGAAATCCGCAGCACGCAGCAGAATCACCGGCATGCCGTTGTCGATACAGGTGACGTCAATACCGTCGAACGTGTCGCGGGCGTTGCCCGTCGGCAGCAGTGCGCCGCAACTGGAACCGGCGATATCGGCAAATTCCACGCTGATTTTGGCCGCAGTGCCGGGTACGCCGTCAATGCGCAAATCGCCCTGATAGCAAACCTGACCGTCTTCTACGGGCACATGAGCGGTCGCAATCTGGCCTGTGTTTTCCATGAAGATCCGCACCGGTGTCATCCCTTCGCTCGCGCTGACCAGCTGGCGCTCGAGGGCGAACGGGCCGACGGCGGCCAGGATATTGCCGCAGTTTTGCCCGTAATCCACCACCGCTTTATCGACATTCACCTGCGCAAAAAGGTAATCGACGTCGGCATCAGGGCGCGCAGAGGGGCGGACAATCGCCACTTTGCTGGTCAGCGGATCGGCGCCGCCGAGGCCGTCAATCTGGCGAGGATCGGGTGAGCCCATCACCGCCAGCAGCACGTTATCGCGTAAGGTCTGGTCTGCCGGCAAATCATCCGCCAGAAAGAATGCGCCTTTCGACGTGCCGCCGCGCATCAGCAGGCAGGGAATTCGGGTCTGCGGCATATCGGCTCCTCAGCGCTTTCGGCTTGCTCTAATTCTTCGGTGGAATCGAAATACTTCAGGCCTTTTTCAGCCAGTCGCGGACGCATATTGTAGATATCCAGCCCGAGTTCGCCGTCTGCCATTCTTGCGCGTTTACTTTCTTCCAGCGTTTCACGCTCACGGCTGGCCTGCGCCACTTGCGCGACCTCTTCGCGGCGGACGACCACCACACCGTCATCATCGGCCACGATGGCATCGCCCGGATATACCAGCTGTCCGGCGCAAACCACCGGCACGTTCACGGAGCCGAGCGTTTCCTTGATGGTGCCCTGCGCATGAACTGCACGCGACCAGACGCGGAATCCCATATCGCGCAAAGTTTTGGTATCACGCACGCCGAGATCGGCAACCAATCCGACCACGCCGCGTGCTTTCAGCGACGTTGCCAGTAAATCGCCGAAGAAGCCGTCGGAACAGGGGGAAGTTGGCGCCACAACCAGAATATCGCCCGGCTGACATTGTTCGACGGCGACGTGGAACATCCAGTTATCGCCCGGTGCGGTCAGCACAGTGACCGCGCTGCCTGAAATCGCACAATCCTGTTGAATCGGACGAATGCCTGCCTCCAGCAACCCCTTGCGCGCCTGCGCTTCATGTACGGTGGCGACGCCAAAGGCTGCGAGAGCAGTCACGTCCGCTTTATTTGCCCGTGGAATATGGCGAACCACGACGCCTTTTTTGCCCACCAGACTCATGCTAAATCCTCCGTTACGCGCGGGAAGATGCTCTGATAGCCTTCGCCGTAAACGATGTTTTTGGCGCTGGTGATCCCGACATTTCGTTTGGCCTGCACGCCGCGCTGCTGGGCGACGCGGGTATAGTATTCCCACAAATGTTCCTGACCGGCCATGCACTGAATGGCCTGATATTTCTTGTCCCAGACGTCGGTGATATCGAGCAGAACATCGGGTTTCCAGTCGCACTGTTCCGGCTGATGTGGTTCAAAACAGTAAACCGGCGGCGCGCCGACGATGGTTTCGCCCGGTTTATAGCCTTCGGCCTGCGCGATAATCCGCGCTTCCTGCGCCAGATGTGTCGCCATCGGATGATCGTAGTTGTACGGGTCTTTCAGCGAATGGGTCAGCACGAAATGCGGCTGCACGCGGCGGTAAACATCGGCCAGGCGGAACAGCGATTCTTTATCGGCACGCAGCGGATAATCGCCCATATCGAAAAACTCAACGGTGGCACCGAGAATTTCAGCGGCCGCCATGGCTTCTTCGCGACGCGACGCCTTCACGATTTCTTCGGTCATGCTGCCTTTACGCCACAGTTTGGCGGATTCACCGCGCTCGCCGAAAGACAGACAAACGATGTGGACGGCATAACCGGCCTGGGTATGTTTGGCGATGGCACCGCCCGCACGCCAGACGAAATCGGCGGAGTGGGCGCTGACGACTAATGCACTTTTAGAATCATCTTTTTTTGGCTGAGTCATGAGGGTGTCCTTGGTTTTATTGTTCTCAAAATGTCTGAGTTCCATGCTGTCAGCCTGCGCACGTGACGGGTAATTCATTTGAGCGCAGGAGGTATGCATTTTATTTATATAACCGTCATACTTCACATTGCGGATGCGTTGGCTGCGCTCAATCTCCCGAATCACTTACTTATGTAAGCTCATCGGGTGCTCTCGCTTGCCGCCTTCCCGTAACGTGAATTATTTAGGTTATAGTGCTGAGGGATGTCACTGAAAGAAACTGACAGGAGAAGGGGATGGCAGAGTCTGAGATGCTGAGTAACCTGATGCAAATACGGGCATTTTGTCAGGTTGTCGATCAGGGAAGCGTATCCCGTGCGGCCGATGAGCTTTACCGCACGCAGTCGGCGGTCACGCGGGCGATCCGCGATCTGGAACAGGCGCTCGATGTCCCGCTGTTTGAACGTCACGCCAACGGCATGTTGCTGACCGATTTCGGTAAATGCGTGCTGCCACGTGCGCGGAGGGCGATTGGCGAGCTGCATCAGATCCCCTCGCAGCTGGCGAAATTACAGGGCAAAAGCGGGCAAAGGCGCGGTGATACCGAACCGCTGTATCTGTTCAACGTCCGGCGTTTACAAATTTTTATCTCGCTGTGCAAGACGCGGCATATGCAGACGGTCGCCACGTTGCTCGGCCTCAGCCAGCCCGCGGTCAGTGCCGCCCTGAAAGTGCTGGAAAACGGCGCCGGTCTGGCGCTGCTCGAACGCACGCCGCACGGCATGATGCCGTCGCTGGCCGGGCAGGAGATCGTGCCTAACCTGCGCCGCGCGCTCAACGAACTGCGGCACATTCCCGCTGATATTGCCGCCCGCCGTGGCGTGCTGGAAGGCACAGTGCAGGTCGGCGCGTTGCCACTCGGGCGCACGCGGTTACTGCCGCAGGCGATTATCGGTCTCACGCAACGCTACAGTGGCGTAAAAGTGGTGACCAACGAAAGTGCGTTCAGCGCACTGGCATCGGAACTGCGTTCCGGCGAAGTGGATTTTATTTTTGGCGCGCTGCGTTCCAGTGATTACGCGGCGGATATGACAACTGAAACGCTGTTTACCGAAAGCATGGTAATACTGGCGAGAAAAGGGCATCCGTTGCTGAGCGGCGCAGTGACGAAGGCGCAGTTGCGCGAGGCCCGCTGGGTATTGCCCCGCGCCGAAACGCCCGCCCGACGGTTGCTGGACAACAGTTTTGCCGCAATGAACATGCCGCCACCCGATCCGGTGGTTGAAAGCGGTGATCTGGGAATTGTACGCGGGCTGTTGCTGGGTTCTGACATGCTGGCAGCGGTATCAGCCCGCCAGCTGGAGCACGAGCTTGAGTCCGGTGAACTGGTCAAACTGCCGCTGGATCTGGCCGATACGCACCGTGCTATCGGCCTGACATTCCGCGCCGGGAGTTTGCTGTCACCGGCGGCACAAGCACTGGTGGCAGAGATCCGGAAGGTTTGTGCTCAGTAATTCACTACGCCGGATTTTGCCTTTACTCCTCTTCTTCACCGGGAGGGAGTCGATTGAGCCACGCTTTGGGCTTTTGCTTTAGCTCCTCCCCCTGCGAAGGGGGAGGCGGGGAGGGGGTTTTAATGACAAAACCACTGCCTGCGAAAAGGTCAACTTCTTGATTTTGCTGTAATACCCCACCCCAACCCTCCCCTTCGCAGGGGAGGGAGCCGATTGTGCCATACTTCGGGCTTTTGCCTTTGCTCCATCCCCTGCGCAGTTGAGGGTGTTAATCACTTATTCAAATTCACCACTGCCTGTCTGATCGCGTACTCGTAGCCCTGAATACCGAACCCGCAGATCACACCGACGGAAACGTCGGAAAGAAAGGAGTGATGGCGAAAGGCGTCGCGTTTATGCACGTTGGTGATGTGGACTTCGTACAGCGGCAGGCTGACGGCGGTCACGGCGTCGCGGATGGCGACGGAGGTGTGCGTCCACGCGGCGGCGTTCAGCACGATCGCGTCCACCGTTCCACGGCAGGCCTGAATGCGGTCGATCAGATCGCCTTCGTGATTGGTCTGGAAGAATTCGATGGTTGCGCCGCAGCTTTCGCCGGTCTTATGACATAACTTTTCGATGGTCGCCAGCGTGTCGTGGCCGTAGGTTTCCGGTTCACGGGTGCCCAGCAGATTGAGATTCGGGCCGTTAAAGACGGCAATTTTGTAATTCATGGTCTTTCCTTTCTTTAGTAATCCGTAAATCCAAACAAATCTTTCGGCGTCTGCCATAAAATCTGCTGACGAATTTTTTCGTCAGGGAATAATTGTTCAACCAGCATCAGCAACGTGCCGAGATCCATCCGGTGCTCCGCCCGCAGGAACGGCCAGTCGGAGCCCCACATGCAATGCTCTGCGCCGAATGCATTGAGCAGCGCATGCTGATAGGCGTGCCCGTCCTGATAAGGGAAGGGCTGGTGGCTGAATTTCGCCAGACCCGACAGTTTTACCCAGGTTCTTTGCTGGTCAGCGAGACTGAGCAGAGCCTGAAACGCCGGTTGTTGCAGGCCCTTCGTGACGTCAGGGCGTCCGGAGTGATCAATCAGCAGCCGCGTTTTGCTGCGGTTGATCAGTGGCAACAATGCCAGAAGCTGATCGTTCTGCACCTGAATGGCGGCGAACATATCCAGTTCGGCAAGACGCCCCATCAGGCTGCCGAGATGCATAAAAGGTTCCGTGCCGAGCATCGCAATATTCATCGCAATGCCGACCACACCGGCCTGTTTCAGGCTGGCAAGCCGCTCAGTGCTGATATCAAACGGGACGACAGCGATACCTTTGAAGCGGCCGTTGCCCTTTTCCAGCGCATCCAGCAAACATGTACTGTCAGTGTTGTAACCCGACGTCGGGCCGACAATCAGCGAGTGGCGGATGTTATACGCCTGCATCACGGCGCGGTAATAATCGGTGGTGCCAATCTCGTGTCCTTCCGGACGATAAGGCGTGTCCGGAAGGTACGGGAAGCGCGCCGGATCAAACACGTGGTGATGTGTGTCGATCTTGGGTTGCTCAAAAATCGTCATGCTTTCGCTTTACCTGCTACTGAATAGAGAACTTGTTGATTGCGGGTTTTCTGGAATTCTTCCAGCGTTTCGCCACGCATCGCGGAATAAATATGTAAATTGGAGACACCGACTACTGCGCCGAGTTTTTCCAGCAGGAAGAAGCTGACGCCGTAATGGATCATGCCGCGCCAGTCGAGTTCACGCAGCAGCTTTTGTTCCTCGTCCGTCAGTTTGTTTTCAGCAAACATAGCCTTCTGATCGGTAAGGAAACGCTCGCGCCATGCAGGTTGGATCAGACGGTGCAGGAACCGGTTAATACGCAGCGCTTTCAGGCTGCGCGCCTGAGTGAACGGGTAGGTGCCCGGCAGTTTTTCGACCCCCGCCATTTGCTGCGCGATTTTGTCACGCTGGCGCTGCTGCACGTCGTACGGCGCTTCACGTGACTGATTTTCGAGGATCAGCGTGGCGATGCCGGTCATCGACGGCAGGTAATAGGCCTGATGCAGTTTCTTCACATTGGCCGACAGCGCGCCGCGCATCACCAGCCACATAATGACTTCCGCACCTTCCATGCCACCCTGCGTGGCAAATTCAGCCAGCGTCATTTCGGTCAGACGTTCCGGGTCGTTGACGATCATATCGACAAACTGCTCATCCCAGTCCGGATTGTTAAACCCGCAACGTTCGCCGTGAACCTGATGCGACACGCCGCCGGTGGCGACAATCGCCACGTTTAAATCTTCCGGGAAACTTTCAATCGCACGGCGCAGTGCCTGACCGAGTTTGTAGCAGCGGCGGGCAGTCGGAATAGGGAACTGTAATACGCCGATTTGCAGCGGAACGATTTGTGTCGGCCAGCCGCCTTCATGCGGGAGCAGGGCGGAAAGCGGCGAGAACAACCCGTGATCCAAAGGCTTATCCTGGAAAAACGACATATCGAATTCATCCGCCATCAGGCTGGCACCGATATGCTGCGACAGTGCCGCATGGCCTTTGACCGCAGGCAGGTCACGCGGGCCGCCGCCTTCATCGGCTACTTCATACTGCTCGTCGATACCCAGCGTAAAGGCGGAATAGTGATCGAAGAAAAACGAGGTCACATGGTCGTTGAAAATGTAAACCAGCGCGTCCGGTTTTTTCTCATCCAGCCATTTTTGCATCGGTGCAAAGCTTTCGAAAATCGGCGCCCAGGCGCTTTCTTCCTGCTTGTTATGGTCAACCGCAAAACCGATGGTAGGGGTATGTGAAACTGCTAAACCGCCTATGATTTTCGCCATCTTAAATCCTCAGTACTTTTGTAGGGTAATCGCGGCGCGAAGGTCGTGCCGCGTTCTATTTCTATATATGAACAGGTATATGAACAGGTAGATGAATAGGTTGATGAATATATTGCTCAACAGGTTTCTAATTATAAGGTGGCTAATCCAGAGACTAGCGGATATTCATGGTGCGCGACAACTCCGGGATGTCAGTAATATCAACGCCTTTGATCATCTCGGCCGGGTGCGCCGCACGGTGTAAAAGAATGCTCAGCCCCGCCAGCAATGCAGGCAACGCCAGAATAATAAAGATCATGTTTTGGCCGGAGAAAACGCCCAGCAGCACGCCGCCCATCGACGAACTGATAATCGCGCCGCTGCGGCCGATTCCGTGCATCCAGCAGACCCCGGTGGCACGCATTTCCGTCGGATAAAAGGCTGGAGAAAACGCCTGCAAACCGGTTTGTGCGCCGTTAATACACACGCCGCTGATGAACACCAGCAGGGCAAGAATATCCGGGCCGAAGTTACCGATACCCTGTGATAACAGGCTGACCACGCCCATCATGTAGAAACCGGCAATCACCCGTTTGGCGATGAATCTGTCCATCAGGCCGCCGACCATCAACCCGCCGAAAGTGCCGCCTAACTGGAACAAACCGGCGACGATGGCCGCACGTTCCAGTGAGAAACCGCCGTTACGCATAATGGTTGGCAGCCAGCCATTCAGCAGATAAATCACGAACAGTCCCATGAAATAAGTGACCCACAGCACAATCGTGCCTTTGGCGTAACCGTTGGTGAAAAGCTGGAAGACCTTGGCTTTTTTCTGGATCACCGGCGCTTTCAGCACAAACCTGGTGCCTTCGCTGAAGACGCCACCGGCGCGGGTCAGCACTTTGGCGATTTTTTCCTTCGCCACTTTACGCACCACCATGTACATGGCGGATTCCGGCAGGATCCACAGCAGCAAGGGCAGCATCAGCAGGGGCACAATCCCGCCCGCGAAAATGACCGATTTCCAGCCGTAGTGCGGCAGTAAACCTGCGGCGACAAAACCTCCTGCGCCGGAACCGACGTTAAAGCCGCTGTACATCACGGTGATCATCAGGCTGCGGCGGCGTTCGGGCATGTATTCCGACACCAGCGTCACGGTATTGGGCATCACCGCGCCCAAACCAAGGCCGGTGAGAAAACGCAGGATCGCCATTTCCATCGGCGTGCGGGCAAAGGTGCTCAGCAGGCTGAACAGTGCGAAGCACAGAATCGACCACATCAGCACCCGTTTGCGACCAAAGCGATCCGCGTTCGGTCCGGCAATCAGCGCGCCAATAGCCACGCCAAACATCGCAGCACCCAGGATCGGGCCCATTTCTGCGCGGCTGATACCCCAGTCTTCGATCAGCGCCGGGGCGATGAAGCCCATCACTGCGGCGTCATAACCGTCGAACATGATGATGATGAAACACAGGGATAAAACCACCCATTGATATTTCGATATCGGGCGTTCGTCTATCCACGCTTTCACGTCCACGATGGTGTTGTTGCTCATAGGGTACGCTCTCTGTTTTTTTTATTAATATGTGATCGGATTAAAACTTTGAACAAAATTTCACTGACCGGCTTAGCACGAAGAACGGTCGTGAAGGGTTTTTATTAAGATTATTTTATTTATTAAACAATGAGTTGGTTATTCATTGTTGTGCTTCCTGATAACCAACTTAGGGGCTGTAAAGCGCGCTGTCTGCCATAAAATCATTATGCAGGTATGAGTTTTATTTATGATGAGGTGTTTAAAATTACGGCAGTCGGGCTGCCGTAATCAAAAGAGGACGCTGGAAGAGAAGGGAATAAAGCATTCAAAAGGCGAAGGGAGTTACGCCGTCATATCCCAGAAACAGTCATTATCGAGGGTGATGATGGCGATTTTCTGCACCGGGCCGCGCATGTTGACCTGAAAATCACCGCTGAAACTGATGGCAAGTTTCCCACCCGGCATATGCACCGTGACATTTTCATCCACCAGCCCCAGTTTGCGCATCGCGCTGGCGGCCGCACAACTGCTGCTGCCGGAGGCCAGCGTATAGCCTGCGCCACGTTCCCAGATGCCGATCGTGATGTTGTTTCTGTCCAGCACCTGTACGAACTGCACGTTGGTACGCTTCGGGAAAATTGCCAGTGTTTCGATTTCAGAACCCAGTTGTTTCACCAGCCCTAAATCCAGTTCATCCACCCGGATCACGCAGTGCGGATTGCCCATCGACACCAGCGTCGCACTGAGGCTGTGTCCGCCCGCGACCAGTGGCAATGCAAGGGCTTCGTCACCTTCAACGCTGGCAGGTAACGCCGCCGGAGAAAACTTTGCCTGACCCATATCGACAATCACCTGATGCGCACCTTCGGTCACTTCGCAACGCACCTGCCCGCCGGGGGTATTCACCAGAAACGGTTCGTGCGCTACGCGGCCAATATCAAACAGATAGCGGGCGTAAATCCGCAGGCCGTTGCCGCTTTTTTCGGCCTCTGAACCGTCGGGATTGATAATGCGCAGGGAAGGAATGTCGGCGTCGTCATGGTCAATCAGCAAACCGTCAGACCCGATACCATAATGGCGGTCGCAGAGTCGCTGAATTTGCTCATTACTGAGCAGGGCGGCTACGCTCTGATGACAGACCAGATAATCATTACCCAGCCCGTGATAGCGGTGAAAAATCATGTTGATGCTTCCTTTGGCAATTCCTGCTCGTTCATAATTGATATGAATAGCTTTAATAGGAAATCTTGCCTGTTTCAATAGCGCAACGTAAATTCAAAATAATCAGTACGAAATTGCTGAGCTGATGTCCCTGAGATCCCGCCATAAACAAGGAGTTACTGATGGAAGCTTTTACTGTTCCTGTGGCTGTTCCGCCGCTGGCCGTCACCACGCCGCGCCTGATCCTGCGTCAGTGGCAGGACAGCGATGCTGAGGCATTTGCAGAAATGAATGCAGACCCGCAGGTCATGGAGTTTTTCCCCGCCACTATGACCCGCGAGAAAAGCGACGAAATGCTGATGCGCTGTCAGAATTTGATCAATGAACGCGGCTGGGGGATATGGGCAGTTGAGTTGCGTGAGTCGGGGGAGTTTATCGGTTTTGTCGGGCTGCATACGCCGGGGTACGATCTGCCTTTTGTTCCGTGCGTGGAAATTGCCTGGCGGTTAAAAGTGGATGCGTGGGGAAAGGGTTATTGCACCGAAGCCGCCCGCGCCGCACTGGATGCAGGATTTAACCCGTTGGGTTTAAGCGAAATAGTGGCCTTCACAGCGCTGCCAAATGTGCGTTCTCAGGCGGTGATGAAGAAGCTCGGCATGAGATGCGATCCCAAAGAGAACTTCATGCATCCGGCGCTGGAAGAAGGACACTGGCTGCGGGAACATTGTTTGTACCGTTTACCGCGTCCCTGAATGGCGTCCTTAAGACAAACGGCTCCCCCTTTTCAGAGGGAGCCGTTTTTTTCAGCAAGGGCATTTGCCCGTTTTACCGCCTTCGCCCAGGAATCCCGCCTCCAGACTACGGCGTTGAAGTCAGGGTGAGTCAGACGGGGCGTTAGCTTTCCGTTGACCCTGGCAAAAAAAATCCCCGGCGTATAGAGTTCGCCGGGGAAGAGATGAATGTGCTTATTTGGACGTCGGGGTGTAGTTATCAATAAAGCCAGCGATTTTCCTGCCCACTAAGGTGAGGAGGGGGCCGGCAAATACCCCGCCCAAACCGGCGACGATCATTAACCGGTCATCGCTTGCATCCCGCGAAAGAACGAAAATACTCACCAACATCCCGGTGAAACAAGAAACGACAATCTGCAGAAAACAGGCTTTCAGCTCTTCTATGAACGGCTTACTTTTTCTCAGCATGATATAGCGGACAAGCCCGCCCCACGCCGACATCCCAACAATTGCAAGTATGATACCGTGCTCCATTAACACGATATCTCTGGCTTGTGCTGCACCAATCATGAAGTTGTCCTCATAAGTTAAAATTAAACCGATATAAAACTGATGCGGTCAAATTATCACCAGAGGCTGTGGAGCGAAAATCACAAGGCAACACATTTCACTGTGAGGTGTCAGGCTGCCATCACAGGGACATAAAAAAATTAAAAGACGTTGTATTTTAAGTCATTGTAAGCGACTGCTCTGGGCCTGACATGCCTCAGGCCATACTGACTGCAAGGCAAGAACGCATAAGCAACTCCTTCCTCAGGCGAGAGGAAGGAGCAAAACACTAAAACCGTCAGTTAACCGGGGAGGATAAACCGGGGGGTCAGCAAGGGCATTTGCCCATTTTCCCGCCCTCGCTCGGGAATCTCGCCTCCAGACAACGGCGGTGGAATTCCCGCTCCGTCATCGGCGTGCTGCCCGGATGCCTTACCTGCATATGCCGGACATAATTCTGATAATCCTGCACGCCGACCATTAGCCGGAAACTCTGGGCGGTACGCTTTATGGCCAGTTTCAGCCACCCGGCGACGTCGTGTGGTTTCGGTTGTGGCACAAATAACGGCTGGCAGCGCGTCACCTTAAATGCGCCTAACCGGGGCGTCTTAAATAATGCGCGTGATTCAGACATGGCGGGCCTCGCGACGGTTAACAACGGCAGTTTCATGCACGGTTGGCGTAGCGGATTTCAGCGCGCGGCGGATAACAAAGAAGGCGGAAATCAGCATGGTCACCGCCACCAGCATGAAGAAACCACACAGGATGGCGTTAATCTGATTGTTCAGCACGATAGTGTGCATATCTGCCAGCGTTTTCGCCGGTTTGATGATTTCACCACTGTCGATGCCCGCGTTAAATTTCTTCGCCTGCGCCAGAAAACCAATCGACGGTTTTTCATGGAAAATCTTCTGCCAGCCAGCGGTCATCGAGGTAATGAACAGCCAGATAGTCGGCAAAATCGTCACCCACGCGTAACGCTGTTTCTTCATTTTGAACAGCACCACCGTACCCAGGATCAGCGCCATTGAGGCCAGCATCTGGTTACCGATACCAAACAGCGGCCACAGCGTATTGATGCCGCCAAGCGGATCCACCACGCCCTGATACACGAAGAAACCCCAGCCCGCGACCGCGACGGTGGTACCGGCAAATGTGCCGATCCAGGAACGGTTATTCGCCAGCGACGGAACGGCGACGCCCACCAGATCCTGCACCATAAAACGGCAGGCGCGGGTACCGGCATCTACGGCAGTCAGGATAAATAAGGCTTCAAACAGAATGGCGAAGTGATACCAGAAAGCCATCATCGCCCGGCTGTTGAACACCTCGGTGATGATGTGCGCCATACCGACCGCAAAGGTTGGTGCGCCACCGGCACGGGAAAGAATCGACTGCTCGCCGACGTCTTTGGCGATTTGCGTCAGAACGTCCGGCGTGATGACAAAGCCCCAGCCGTTAATCACCTGTGAAGCGCTTTCCACCGTGGTGCCAATCAGCGCCGCCGGTGAGTTCATCGCAAAATACACGCCCGGATCGATAACAGACGCACATATCAGCGCCATGATCGCCACGAACGACTCCATCAGCATTGCGCCGTAACCGATAAAACGGATATGGCTTTCGCGCTCAATCAGTTTCGGCGTCGTGCCGCTGGAAACCAGCGCATGGAAACCGGAAATCGACCCGCAGGCAATGGTGATAAACAGGAACGGGAACAGGCTGCCGGAGAATACCGGACCGCTGCCGTCAATAAAGCGTGAGACGGCAGGCATTTTCATTTCCGGCATGGCGAAGACGATACCCACCGCCAGACCGGCAATCACGCCGATTTTGAGAAACGTTGAGAGATAATCACGCGGCGCCAGCAGCAGCCAGACCGGCAATACCGAGGCAATAAAACCGTAAATCACCAGCACCCAGGTTAGCGTGGTACCGTGCAGCGTAAAGAACGGGCCCCAGTAAGGATCTGCCGCTACGCTGCCGCCGTACACAATCGCCAGCATCATCAGCACGAAACCAATCACCGACACTTCAGCGATTTTTCCCGGACGCAGAAAACGCATGTAGATGCCCATAAACAGGGCGATTGGGATGGTGGCGGCGATGGTGAACAGTCCCCACGGACTGTCGGCGAGTGCTTTAACCACCACCAGCGCCAGTGCGGAAAGAATGATGATCATCACGCCAAGCGCGCCGAGCATAGTGATCACTCCGGCAAAATCGCCCAGTTCCTGTTTAGCCATTTCACCTAATGAACGCCCGTCGCGGCGGGTGGAGATAAACAGGATCAGGAAATCCTGCACTGCACCCGCCAGCATCACGCCCACTAAAATCCAGATAGTGCCCGGCAGGAAGCCCATTTGTGCGGCAAGGATCGGGCCGACCAGCGGACCGGCTCCGGCGATGGCCGCGAAATGGTGGCCGAACAGTACCCATTTGTTGGTCGGCACGTAATCCAGCCCGTCATTGTGACGCTCAGCCGGAGTCATGCGTTTGTCATCCAGTTCAAAGACTTTTTCAGCGATAAACAGGCTGTAAAATCGGTAGGCAATGCTGTAACAGGCAATAGCGGCGACCACCAGCCACAGGGCGTTAACGTGTTCGCCGCGGCTCAGGGCCAGCATTCCAAAGGCAAAAGCCCCGATTAACGCCACCACCAGCCAGGTAATCCCGGACTTGACGCTTTTCATGATGTACAACTCCTTATGAATGGTCCTGCTCAGGCAGGCCACTATTTTTATTCAGAGAGTGTGATGTAGAGGTACGATGCGCAGAGGCGCATCAGGTTGCAATATTGTGAAAATTCCGTTTAAAAATAGTGTTTTTAAACGGAAAAGTTTGAAGTTAAAGATGAAATTGTGATGGGGTTGACGCTTTAGGCAGAGAAGGCTGGTCGGATGACATCAAAGTTGTGGCGCAGAAGAAAGAATGCAAAAAAAAACCGGCCCGTGAGGGGCCGGTCAGGCAGGTTATCAGACGCTATTATTCAGCGGCAGCGGGTTTTGCTTCACCTGGTTTGTGGTCACGCATCTGCTCCATTTTGGCAGCGCGTTTCTGGTAGTTCTCGTTGAACTGTTTTTTCTGCTCTGGCGTCAGCAGGTTATACATTTTATTCTCAGCACGTGCGCGTTCCAGCATACGGTCGGACTGTGCTTTGGTGATGGTATCAATCTGCGATTTCACTTTTGATTCATCGAAGCTGTCGGACGCCACCAGGCTGTGCATCTGATCCATCTGCGCTTTCATTGCTGCGCGGTCAGGACGCGGGCCGCTGTCTTTCATGATCTCTTTCATCTGAGTTTTCTGCTGCTCAGTCAGGTTCAGACCGGCAAACGGGTTCATATGATGCGGGCCTTTATGGTGCATCATTTTACCGTGTGGCGCGGTGGTTGCATCAGTTGCAGGAGCAGCGGTCGTTTCAGCAGCAAACGCGAAAGAAGCAGAGCTCAGAGCCAGAGTTGAAGCCACAATCATTGCGGTAAGTTTACGCATAATTAAATTCCTCATTGAATATTCAGGCACGTCGCCCGTTTTGTTTCGACGTAAACAAGTCTACTCATTCCAATGAATAGTAATGCGAGGAAGATGTAAAAGAGTGAAAGCCAAAATGTCATTTATCCGGCAATCGTGGAGAAAATGTTTAGAAAGCGTAAGGTTGCGCGAACAGGCATGAACAGGAGGTCAGATAAATCTGAGTAATGCGGTGTGTTCACACATTAACATGGTGAATGTTTCGCCGCCAGACCTCACTGGTAAACATTGATGACGGTTGATGAGCAGTTTACTTCACAGATAAAAGCTAAAAACAGACATAATAGTTATCATTTGATTAACACTTCCTATAACAGTGCAGATGAATTATGGCCGAATCCCGTTATGAAACGCTGGCGCGTACCTTACGCCGACAAATAGATACGCAGGTCTGGCTGCCCGGCGACCGTCTGCCTTCGTTGCGCGATACCTGTAAACAGTCGGGCCTGAGCCTGATGACGGTATTGCAGGCTTATCAGCTGCTGGAAAGTCAGGGTGTAATTGTTTCCCGCCCGCAATCCGGTTATTACGTGGCGGCAGGCACACAGCGCCCGGTGCGTCATTCGCCTGATGAACGCCTGCACGCCGCCGAGCAGGTGGACGTCAACGACGCTATTTTCGATATTCTCAAAGCCGGGCAAGATCCCGCCGTGGTGCCGCTGGGTTCCGCGTTTCCTGATCCGACGCTTTTTCCCCAGCCACGGCTGGCGCGTTCGCTGGCCAGCGCCGTCCGCCGGATGTCGCCACACAGCGCGATTGCTAATCTGCCGCCAGGTAATGAAGAGCTGCGCCGCAGTATTGCGCAGCGTTACGCACAAAACGGGATTGAAGTGGCACCTGATGAAATCGTGATTACGTCGGGGGCGATGGAATCGCTCGGATTAAGTTTGCAGGTGGTGACAGAACCGGGTGACTGGGTCGCCATCGAATCGCCCGCTTTTTACGGCGTATTGCAGGCCATTGAGCGCCGCAAATTAAAAGCCGTCGCTATTCCGACGGATGTGCGTTACGGCATGGATCCCGATGCACTGGAGAAGGCGCTGGAGATCTACCCGGTAAAAGCCTGCTGGCTGATGTCGAGTTTTCAGAACCCGCTCGGATGCAGCCTGCCACCAGAAAATAAGGCACGGCTGGTGGGAATTCTGCAGGCGCATAAGGTGGCGCTGATTGAGGATGACGTATACAGCGAACTCTATTTCGGCAGTGAACGGACGGTGCCGCTTAAAGCGTCAGATTACCGCAGTGAAATTCTGCACTGTTCGTCTTTTTCAAAATGTCTGGCGCCGGGATTTCGTGTCGGCTGGGTGGCAGCGGGGGCTTATGCCGAACGTATCCAGCGTCTGCAACTGATGAGCACATTATCGGCCAGCGTGCCGGTTCAGCTGGCGTTAGCGGATTATTTGCAGGGCGCGCAGCAGGGCGGCTACGACACGCATTTACGACGTTTACGGCGCCAGCTCGAACAACGGCAAATGGCGATGCGCCACGCCATTATCCGGGAATTCCCGCCGCAGGTTTCAGTCTCGCAACCTGCGGGAGGCTACTTCCTGTGGCTGGATTTGGGCGATAACGTGGATGCGGCACGGGTCTATCAGCGCGCGCTGGCAAAAGGCGTCAGCGTCGCGCCCGGCACCATGTTCTCGGCCGATGAACGATTCCGCCACTGTTTGCGTCTGAACACCTCATTCGAATGGGGGCCGCACACCGCCCGCGCTATCTCAATTCTGGCGGCGCTGGTGGCGGAAGAAATTAAAGGATGAAAGAAAAATTCAAACATCCTTCTCCCGCAACGTCTTGCCGACATTTCCGCCCGGATGGACTTTCAGCAAACGCTGCTGGTCGAAACCGTTGCGCAGCATAATGTTGCCGCACAACGCATCGAACACCGCCAAAACCAGCACGATAGACGTCGTGGCCAGCATATTGAGGGGGTCGATTTCGCGCTGAATGTGCGTTTTCACCACCAGCGTGGCGGCGCGGGCAATCGCCGAATCCAGATTCTCTGTCACGCTGATGATTGCCACGCCTTTAGCTTTCAGTGTCGGCAGCAGGCGCGTCAGCTCTTCAGAGTTGCCGCCGCGGGAAATCAAAATCATCAGGTCATTGCTGCGCATAAAACCTAAGTCGCCGTGAGCCGCATCGGTGGCACTTAAATACACCGCAGGCTGTTCGACGCACGCCAGCATATGCGCGATTTTCCGCGCTGCAATGCCCGATGTGCCCACGCCGGTGACGGCAATCTTGCCCTTACAGCCGGTCACCAGCGTCAGCAACTGCTGCCAGACATCCGCATCGAGATTGTGCTGCAATGCCAGCAGTTCCTGGCTGTAGGTCTGCCAGCCCTGACACGCCAGCGAGAATTCTTCCTGTGCATTCATTCAGTTTCCCCCTGCATCAGGCGGCGGTATTTCATGCTGTCGTGGTACATCTCATGGAATACGCGATATTTACGGTCGTAATACTCTTTGATTTTATTGGTTTGCGGCGTAACGGTTTTGCCGATACGGCTCATGGCGGCCATCGCTTCCGGCAAAGAATCGTATGCGCCTGCCGCGACGGTGCCCATCATGGCGCTGCCAAGCAACATCGCTTCGCTTTCTTCCGGCAATAACATCGCGCAGCCGGTGGCGTTGGAATGTTCCTGCACAAATACCGGGTTTTTGGTGCCGCCGCCGCTGGCCATCATGGTATCAATGCGGTAACCGCTCTGGTTCATGGTCTCGATAATGTGACGGGTGCCGAGCGCCAGTGCCTGAATGGTCGCCAGATAATGCAGGGCCATGTCTTCCGGTGTGCGCGACAGTTTCAGGCCGGTCAGCGTACCGGTCAGCGTAGGATTGGCACGCGGCGAGCGGTTGCCGTGGAAATACGGCAGCATATGAATGTCTTTGGTCAGGAAGGCGATATTCTCCGGTTCACCGGCCATTTTTCGCAGAATGCCGTTGAGCACTTCGTAAATGGTTTTGCCGCTGTCTTTGCCCTGTTTCAGCAAATCCTGATAACAGGGATGCGACTGGATCACGTGGTCGATCAGTGCGCCGGTGGTAGATTGCCCGCCTTCGTTCAGCCAGTAGTCCGGCAGAATGGCTGAGTAATAAGGCCCCCAGATGCCGCCGATATAACGGGCGCTGCGCGACATCGCCATATGCGCCGTAGACGTGCCGCCAATCAGCGCGATGCGGTTGTCGAAATCCGCTGATTCACCGGATGCGCCGCTGGCACCGAGAATACCGAGGCTGCCGGCGTGGGCATCAATAATCGAAACGCTGACTGCCGTGCCAGCCATCAGCCCCATTTCGGTGGCAGCGCGCTGGGTCAGACCGTGTCCGAGCGGTTCACCCATGGTTTTCACTTCACTGCCAATTTTCGCCGCGTTGTTTTCCAGCAAATCTTCCAGCCCGATCTGGCGGAAATAGCTCGGATCCCAGCGGTCTTCATGGCCGATATAGGTCCATTTGCAGACGGTGGAACACAGCGAGCGGGTGGTGTCCTGCGTGGCGCGCCAGGTCAGGAAATCAGGCAGATCAAACAGGTGACCAACGTTGTTCCAGGTAGTTGGCATGTGTTGTTTCAGCCACAGCAATTTCGGCGTCTGCATTTCCGGTGAAATAATCCCGCCGACGAATTCCAGCACGCGGTGACCGGTGGCATTGATACGCTCGGCCTGAGTGATGGCGCGGTGATCCATCCACACAATAATGTTCTGCTCGCTGCGCCCGGACGGACTGACGGTCAGCGGTTTGCCTTCTTTATCCAGCACCACCAGCGAACAGGTGGCGTCGAACCCGATACCTTTCACCTGAATCGGGTTGATGTCTGCCTGATTCACCGCGTCTTTCACGGCGTTGCAAACGGACTGCCAGATTTCATCGGAAGACTGTTCGACGAAATCGGCTTTCGGGCGGTACAACGTGATTTCACGGCTGGCCTGGCCGACCATGCGGCCGGTCATGTCGAAGACGCCCGCGCGGGCGCTGCCGGTTCCTACGTCAACTCCAATAAAATAACTCGCCATGTTCTTTCCCTTCGGTAAAAAGCTTTCGCTTAAGATTTTCTGTTTTGCAGAGCGATAAACAGGATCAGGACGCCGCCCCAAAGCGCCATTGTCAGGTAACTGCTGACGCCCATCAGGTTCAGGCCGCTTTCCAGCATTTGCAGGACGATCAGTGCCAGTACCAGCCCGATGACCCGACCGAAACCGCCGTCGGGGTTAATCCCGCCGAGCACCGAGGCCAGAATGGTCACCAGTAAATACGAATCGCCGTAGCCTGCTTTCGCCGAGTTAAATTTAGACATCATCAGCAGTGCCGCGCCCCAGCCCAGCAGGGCGGAAAGCACGTAAACCGCGATAGTCACTTTGTGGGTGTTGACGCCGCTGAACCTTGTGGCCTGTTCATTGGACCCCATCAGATACAGGCTGCGGCCGAGCGTGGTGTGTTCCAGCAAAACCCATAACAGCAGCGCCACCAGCAGGAATAACAGCAGGGCGACCGGAATGCCCAGCAGACTGCCGTTACTGAGATACTGAATCGCCGCCGGGAAGCCGGAAATCACCGCGCCGTTGGTCAGCAGAATGTTCAGTCCGGCAATCAGCGTCATGGTGCCGAGCGTTGCCAGAATCGGCGAGACACCGATGTACGCAATCAGCGCGCCGTTTAGCACGCCAATCACCACCGCCACAGCGAGACCGGCAAGCATCGCCAGCACGAAATATTGTGGCTGATCCGGATGCGCTACCAGAATCGCCGCCATTGCCAGCGAACAGGCGTTAGCTCCGGCAATCACTGAAAGGTTGATGCCGCCGGTGAGCATGGTGATGCCCATGCCCAGCGCCAGCATGCCCAGAATCGGCAACTGCGAGGAAATCGACTGGAAATTGCCGATGCTGTAAAAACTGCCGCCCAGCGTGAAAGAGAACAACACGGCCACGGCAACGATGATCAGCAACTGCAAACGGATGATGCGGTCGCCGGGGAAGAATCGGTTTAAGGTTGTCATGTCACATCCCCTTTGCCAGTTTGCGTTTTTCATTCCACGCGGTGCTGCTGATGCTGACCAGAATGATCACGCCGCTGAAAACCTGATGCCAGTAAGAAGAAATACTCAGCAGGGTCAGACCGTTTTGCAGGAAGGCCAGCAGCATCACACCGAGAATGGTGCCGGTAAGCGAGCCGCGACCGCCGGTCATGCTGGTGCCGCCTAACACCACCGCTGCCAGCACCGTCAGCTCATAACCGAGCAGGGAATTCGGTGCGACAGACTGAGTGATTTGCGCCTGAACCACGGCAGCGATACCCGCCAGTAATCCCATAAATCCGTAGACGTAAAAATGCAGCCGCAGGATGTTCAGACCAAGGCGCGACGCGGCGTCACGGTTGCTGCCCATGGCGTAAATCTGACGCCCCACGCGGGTGCGGTTCATCAGCACGCCGGTGGCGATGATGACGCCCAGCAGGCTGAGTAACGGCAATGTCAGGCCATAGTCATAACCGTCAGCAGCGGTAAAGGAGAACCAGTTAATGCCGTTCATAAACCAGTCGGGGAAGCCGTACAGCCAGGTGCCGTTGGTCAGATACACCAGCAACCCGTAGAACAGGTTCAGCGTGGCGATGGTAATAATGATGGCCGGAACGCGCAACCAGTACACCAGGAAACCGTTGACCAGCCCGAGCAGCAAACCAGTGCCCATCGACATGGCAAACGCCAGCGGGAAACTGCCGCCGTGGTGGATGATGTAGCTTGCCATCACATACTGACCGATGGAGGTCACCGCCGGGAAGGAGATGTCGATACCACCGGCGATCAGCACCACAAACAGGCCGCAGGCCAGAATACCGAGAATGGCGTAACTGGTGGCGACGTCGGTCAGGTTGCCGAGCGTCATAAATTCATTGGTGCTGATGCTCAGGCCGATGACCAAAAGCAGTACCAGTAATCCCAGCCAGAATTCGTGCTGAGAAAACAGTTTCGAGAGAGATTTGTTATCCATTGATCGCCTCCGCAATCTGCGCTTCGCTGCTCTGGTGCGGCGCGAATTCCGCCACCAGCTGGCCTTTGCGCATCACCAGCACGCGGTGACTGTTGTAATAAGCTTCCGGAATTTCATCGCAAATCATCAGCACTGCCATGCCGGACTCCGCCAGATCGCGGGCGATGCGGTAAATCCCTTCTTTGTTGGCAATATCCACGCCGACGGTTGGAGAATCGAGGATCAGGATATGTGGCTGCGTCGCGACCCATTTGGCGATGGCGATACGTTGCGCATTACCGCCGGAAAGCGTCTTCACGGGTAAGCCGCTGTCGGAAACTTTAATGTTCAGGTCACGGATCAGGTCTTTCACCACGGACGCCGCTTTGCGGTGATCCATCAGCCCGGTGCCGGTGTGCAGCTTGTCGAAAATCGACACCAGCGTGTTGTCGTAAATGGATTGCTCCATGATGAGCCCCTGCGTCAGACGGTCTTCTGACACATAAGCGATACCGTGGCGGATGGCGTCGCGGTTGCTGTGAAATTTAACCGCATTGCCGTTAACGCGGATTTCACCGCTGTCCGGCTGGCTCATGCCAAACAGGCTCAGACATAGCTCGGTGCGCCCCGAACCGAGCAGGCCGATAATTGACGTAATTTCGCCCTGGCGCAGTGACAGCGAAATATCCTGATACTGGCCTTTGCGGCTCAGATGGCTGACTTCCAGCAGCGGCGTCACGTCGGCGGGCGCGCGGTGAGGCAGGTGACTGTAGGTAAAACGTTGTCCGGTCATCAGGAATGCCAGCTCATTGCTGTCGAGTTCACTGGCCGGATAGGTGCCGACCAGTTTGCCGTCGCGCATCACGCTGATGCGGTCGGCGACTTCCATCACCTCATCGAGGCGGTGGCTGACAAAAACCACGCAGATGCCCGCAGCTTTCAGCTCATTCACCACCCGCAGCAGGCCGTTTACTTCGGTGCGGGTCAGCGATGCGGTCGGTTCATCCATGATAACCAGGCTGGCGTCAGCGGCGATTGCGCGGCATATTGCCACTAACTGACGGTCGGCGATCGAGAGTTTTTCGACTTTACGGTCCGGATCGAGAGAAACTCCGACCCGTTGCATCGCTGCGACAGCTTTTTTGCGCATTGCCTCGCGATGTACCCAAAAATCACCACCTGGTAAATAACGGTGAATGGCAATATTTTCGGCCACCGATAAATTCGGGAATAAAGACAAGTCCTGATAAATAACCTGAATACCGTAATAAGATGAAAGTTGCGGCGTCAGGGTATGAAAGAGTTTTCCGTCGAGCGTAATCGCCGCGCCTTTTTCCGGCTGATACACGCCGGAAATCACTTTAATGATGGTGCTTTTCCCGCAACCATTCTGACCGGCAAGACAATGTACTTCGCCTTTATTCAGCGTCAGGCTGAAATTATCCAGCGCTAATACACCGGGGAATTTTTTACTGATTTTTTCGAGGCTGATAAAGGCCTCAGCAGGGGCAGGGGACGTGCTGAGAGTATTCATCGCAATCCTTACAACATACCCTTCCTACTTCGTGCTGTGGATGCGTTGGCTGCACTCGCTCACCCGAATCACTGACTTATGTAAGCTCATCGGGATTTACTCATTTGCCGCCTTCCCACAATCCGAATTATTTAGGGTATAAGTTTCAATGTCTGATTAGAAATTCAGATACGGCACAGCAAACATCGCCGTATCTGTTTCTATTTGCCTGGTGTGGCGCTGGAGATAAATGTATCTCCGGTAAATATCCAATAAATAAAAGAATTAAAAAGCTAAATCAGAAGCCGAGTGATTTCGCATTCTCTGGTGTCACTTCCAGAATTTTATTAAAACGAATCACGTGTTTATCCATATCCACATCGGCTTTGCCTAAACCTTCGATGCTCAGGTCTTTGGTCACTTCTTTACCCTGCAACAGCTGGTCGGCGACGGTAACTAAGGCGTAACCGGCATCTTTCGGATCCCACAGCAGCACTTTCTTCACATCACCGCGCATCAGGTATGGCGCAGCCTGTGCAGGCATAGCGATACCGACAACGGCGATTTTGTTTTTCGCTCGTTTCTGCTGAACGGCCTGACCGGCACCAATCGGGCCGAGGGAACCGAAACCGATAATCCCTTTCAGATCAGGATAGGTTTTCATTAAATCGAGCGTGGTGGAGTAAGACTTATCGATGTTTTCTGCAACCGGCAGACGTGAAGTCACTTCATGCATATCCGGGTATTTTTCTTTCTGATATTTAATCGCCGCATCTGCCCAGGCGTTATGCAATGGCACGGTCAGGGAACCGACATAAATGGCATAACCGCCTTTGCCGCCCATATCTTTCGCCAGCTCATCCATATTCGCTTGCGCATATTTCTGGCTGTCGATGGTTTCGATATCCCACTGACCAATCTGCTGATCGGGTGATTCATGCGTTAACACCACGATGCCCTGGTCGCGCGCTTTTTTCAGCACCGGCTCCAGCACCTTAGCGTCGTTCGGCACAACGATAATGGCGTCGACTTTTTTGGCAATCAGATCTTCAATCACTTTGACCTGCTGGGCAGGATCCGGCGTGGAAGCGCCCACCTGATAGGCGTTAACGTCGAGTTTTTGCGCGGCTTCTTTTACGCCGACTTCCATGCGGGTGAACCAGGGAATGCCGGTGACTTTGGCGACGACAGCGATGTCGTAAGGCTTGGCGGCGAATGACGGTGTTGTGAATAACATGCATGCTGAAACCACACATGCACTGACTAATGCGAGGTTAAATTTCATGTCGGTACCTTTCTTATGATGTTCTGTTCTTGTGTAGGGGAACGGGCAGTGGTCATTTATTCCACATTCAGAGATTAACTTAACGGGAAAGCGCTTTTCGCGTGGTCGTGAACGGAATGTGATCAAAGTCCTTAATTGTTAACATTTGTGATTTTAAATGTTAAATTAAGGTTAATTAAATCCAACAATTCAACCGGAGTCCGGTTGGGTGGCAGACGTTACCGATAACAACGAAACAAATTTAGATCAAACAATTAACACAGAAGACACATTGGAAAATCTATACGCGGATTTTTCAGAAAGAAAGGCGGGGCACTGTTTTTTATTTGCGCAGAGTGTGAACAGTGTCACGGGGCACAGGTGCGCCAGAGCGGTGCGACATTGCACCTTCATCGGGCGCTGCACCTGAAACAGCCAGGAGCGATACGCGCCGGATCACAATCCTGCATAAAACATTGTGGCTGAAATGAAATTATTTCCCTGCATAGTCATTCTTCATCACCCGTTGCTGCAAAAGGGGATTTTTTCTTTTATTCATTTATTATGCAATTAAAGTGAATAACGGACGGTATTAAGTGGTTGTTTTTTCTCGATGTCACTTTTTCTATTCACTTTTTCCCTTTGCTGGCATGAAGACTGCACTCTATGATGTGACTGAGTGAGATTATTTATTAACTTTTAAATAACAAACCAATAACCAAGTTTCCTGCCGGTATGGGGGGCGGGCTCCTGCACCCTGAATTCAGCCAGTCACTGGCCTTACATTAAGAGGTTTATATGGAACACCAACAGCAGCCACAAAACGTCAGCCGCCAGAACTTTGATGACTGGATGGTGCCGGTATATGCCCCTGCGGCGTTTATTCCCGTGCGTGGTGAAGGATCCTGGCTGTGGGATCAGGCGGGCAAAGATTATGTCGATTTTGCGGGCGGCATTGCCGTGAATGCGCTGGGTCATGCGCACCCGGAAATCCTTAAAACGCTGCACGAACAGGCGGATAAAGTCTGGCATCTGGGTAACGGTTACACCAACGAACCGGTGCTGCGTCTGGCCAGGCAACTGATCGACGCCACCTTTGCTGACAAAGTCTTTTTCTGTAACTCCGGCGCGGAAGCTAACGAGGCGGCGCTCAAACTGGCCAGGCTGTACGGCAATAAAGCCGGTGGTGAAAAGAATGAAATCATCGCTTTCAAAAATGCCTTCCATGGCCGCACGCTGTTTACCGTGACGACCGGCGGTCAGCCGAAATATTCCGAAGATTTTGCGCCATTACCGCAAGCGATTACCCATCTGCCGTTTAACGATCTGGCCGCTGTCGCCAGCCATATTTCTTCCCGCACTTGCGCAGTGATTGTTGAGCCTATTCAGGGCGAAGGCGGGGTGGTGCCGGCTGACGCTGAATTCCTGCAAGGACTGCGTGAGCTGTGTGACAGGCATCAGGCAGTGCTGATTTTCGATGAAGTGCAGACCGGCGTCGGGCGTACCGGCGAGTTGTATGCCTATCAGCATTACGGCGTGGTGCCGGACATTCTGACCAGTGCCAAGGCGCTGGGCGGTGGTTTCCCGATTGGCGCGATGCTGACCACCGACCGTTATGCCGCGCTATTCCAGCCGGGCACCCACGGCACTACTTATGGCGGTAATCCGCTGGCGACGGCGGTGGCGGGTAAGGTGTTTGAGCTGATTAACACGCCGGAAGTGTTAGCCGGAGTCACTAAACGACATGACTGGTTTATCGCCGGGCTTAAACGCATTAACAACCGTTATCAGGTGTTCAGCGAAGTGCGCGGCCAGGGTTTGCTGATCGGCGCTGTAATGAGCGAGCGTTATAAAGATCAGGCCAAACAGCTGAATACGCTGGCGGCGGAAGAAGGGCTGATTGCGCTGATTGCCGGACCTAACGTGCTGCGCTTTGCGCCATCGCTGATTATTCCGGGTGCGGATATTGAAGAAGGGCTGAACCGCCTTGAGCGAGCTGTCGCGCGCCTGTGCGTGTGATTAATTGGGTAAAATGAGGTAGAGCATCATGATGTTGATTAGACCTGTGCGGCCCGGCGATCTCGCCGATATTCTGCAGTTATCAGGCAAAACCGGCATCGGTTTAACGTCTTTGCCCAAGGATGAAGCGCATTTACGCGGGCGGATTGAGCGATCGGTAGCGACCTGGGAAGGTCGTCTGGATAAAGGCGAGCAGGGCTATCTGTTCGTGCTCGAAGACACCGAAAAGCAAAAAGTAGTCGGCGTGAGTGCCATTGAAGTGGCGGTCGGATTGAGTGAGCCGTGGTACAACTTTCGCCTCGGTACACTGGTCCATGCCTCCAAAAGCCTGAACATTTACAAACCGGTGCCGACGTTGTTTCTCAGCAACGATCACACCGGTTATACCGAGCTTTGCACGCTGTTTCTTGATGCGGATTACCGCAACGGTAAAAACGGTCAGCTGCTGGCAAAAGTGCGTTTCCTGTTTCTCGCGGCGTTCCGCGAATACTTCTCGCGCAAGGTGATCGCTGAAATGCGCGGAGTCTCCGACGACAACGGCCATTCACCGTTCTGGGACAGCGTCGGGCGGCACTTCTTTGGTATGGAATTCGCCGAAGCCGATCGTCTGACCGGCATGGGGCAGAAATCCTTTATCGCCGAACTGATGCCGAAACATCCTTTATATACCGAACTGCTCAGTCATGAAGCCCGTGAAGTGATCGGCGAAGTGCATCCGCAAACTGCACCGGCGCGTGCTGTGCTTGAAGGCGAAGGGCTGCGCTACGAAGGTTATGTGGATATTTTCGATGCCGGTCCGACGCTCGAGGGCGAAATCGATCAGTTACGCGCGGTGAAAGAAAGCCGCCTGCTGCCGGTGCGGCTGGCGGAAGAACGCAGCGGTGACGTTGAGCCGCTGTATCTGGTCGCTAATGAGCAGTATCTGAACTTCCGTGCCCTGCTGGTTCCGGGAGGTGACACCCCGGAAAACCTGTCACTTAACGCCGCCGAAGCCGAAATACTCGGCCTGCGCGAAGGCGATTCGTTGCGTGCCGTGGCACTTTTTCCCGGCAACTACGTTACTCCCGCAACCCAAAATCTCAAAAAGGAAAGTCTCGCATGATGCAACCTGCACTTTTTATTCAGGGCCAGTGGCGCAGCGGACAAGGCGCGCAGCTCAACAAAACCAATCCGGCGGATAACACGTTGTTATGGTCGGCGCTGAGCGCCAATGCAGAAGATGTCGACGCCGCCTGTGCGGCAGCGCGCACGGCATTCCCGGCATGGGCGCGTAAAACCCTGGCCGAACGCGCGGAAGTGATTCAACGTTTCGCGGATTTACTGACTGAACACAAAACCCGGCTGGCAGAGATCATCAGCCAGGAAACCAGCAAACCACGCTGGGAAACGCTGACCGAAATTCAGGCAATGATTGGCAAAGTGGCGATTTCACTGGAAGCTAATCAGCACCGTACTGGCGAAAAACACACCGCTATGCCCGACGGCGAAGCGGTTCTGCGCCACCGGCCCCACGGCGTGCTGGCCGTTTTCGGCCCGTATAACTTCCCCGGCCATCTGCCGAACGGACATATTGTTCCTGCCTTGCTGGCGGGCAATACGCTGGTCTTCAAACCGAGTGAACTGACGCCGAAAACCGCCGAAGAAACCGTGAAGTTGTGGCAACAGGCAGGGCTGCCGGAAGGTGTGCTGAATCTGGTGCAGGGCGGTCGTTCCACCGGCGAAGCGCTGGCGGCCTGCGGCAATATCGACGGGTTGCTGTTTACCGGCAGCGCGGGCACCGGTTACCAGTTGCATCGACAACTGGCCGGGCAGCCTGAAAAAATTCTGGCGCTGGAAATGGGCGGTAACAATGCGCTGATTGTCGAGCCGGCAGAAGACATTGATGCGGCGGTTAACCTGACCATTCAGTCGGCCTTTATTTCTGCCGGACAGCGTTGTACCTGTGCGCGCCGCCTGCTGGTGAAAGAGGGCGCGGCGGGTGATGCGTTTATCGCCCGTTTGCTGGACGTGACCATGCAGTTGCGTGTGGGCGGCTGGAATGACGATCCGCAGCCATTTATGGGGGGCGTTATTTCTGACGCTGCGGCTCGCAATATGCTGAAAGCGCAGGACGAACTGCTGGCGCTGGGCGGAAAGCCCTTGCTGTTGCTGACACGCCCGGATCCGCTTAATACCGTGCTGACGCCGGGGATCATCGATCTGACCGGCGTGGCAGGTATTCCTGATGAAGAATATTTTGGTCCGTTGCTGGGCATTTATCGCTACAGCGATTTCGATCATGCCATCGCCCTCGCCAATCAGACACGCTTCGGCCTGGCAACCGGACTGATCTCTGCTGAGCGGGATCAGTTTGAGCAGCTATTATTGGAAGCAAGGGCAGGCATTGTTAACTGGAACAAACCGCTGACCGGCGCATCAAGCAACGCGCCTTTCGGTGGCATCGGCGCTTCAGGCAACCACCGTCCGAGTGCTTATTATGCGGCGGATTATTGTGCCTGGCCGATGGCCTCGCTGGAAACAGACAAGCTGGAACTCCCTGCGACGTTGTCGCCTGGTATTGATTTCCGTACAACCTGAGGAGACAGGAATGTCTGGATGTGAAGCAAATTTCGATGGATTAGTCGGGCCAACGCACCATTATGCGGGGCTGTCGTTTGGCAACGAAGCCTCGACCAAAAATCAGAATGCAGTCGCCAATCCGCGTCTGGCGGCGAAACAGGGCCTGCTGAAAATGAAAGCGCTGGCTGACCTGGGTTTTGCGCAAGGGATTTTGCCACCGCATGAGCGTCCGCATCTGAGCACATTGCGTAAAATGGGTTTTGGTGGCAGCGACCGTGAGGTGCTGACCAAAGCTCAGGCGTATTCGCCACGTTTGCTGTCATCGCTGAGTTCGGCGTCTGCCATGTGGGTCGCGAATGCAGCAACCGTTTCGCCTTCAGCGGACAGCGCCGACGGGCGCGTGCATTTCACCGTCGCGAACCTGAACAATAAATTCCATCGTGCAATCGAGGCTGAAACCACATCTGCAATTTTGCGTGCCACATTCCACGCGGATAAATATTTTGCCCATCACGACGCATTGCCTCAGGTGGCGGCGCTGGGAGACGAGGGCGCCGCCAATCACAACCGTTTATGCGGCGCATACGATAAACCCGGCGTGCAGGTGTTTGTTTATGGCCGTGACGGGCTGGTGAACGACGGGAATGAACCGCTACGTTATCCGGCACGTCAGACCCGTTTGGCCAGTGACGCCGTGGCGCGTTTACATCAGCTTGATGAAAAGCGAACGGTGTTTATCCAGCAAAATCCGCACGCCATCGACAGCGGCGTTTTTCATAACGACGTGATTTCTGTCAGCAACGGCAACGTGCTTTTCCATCATGAACAGGCGTTTGTGAATTCAGATAAAGCACTGGCCGAAATCCGCAAAAAAATGGCGGCGCTTGAGCTGGATTTTCAGCCGATTGAAGTGCCGCAGTCGAAAGTGTCGCTCGATGATGCGGTGGCGACCTATCTGTTTAACAGCCAGTTACTGAGCAAAACGGACGGGAAAATGATGCTGGTGGTGCCGGAAGAGTCTCGCCAGCACGCGGGTGTGTGGGCCTATTTGTCGGCGCTGAAAGACAGCGGCGGGCCCGTCGACCAGATTGAAGTGTTTGATCTGCGGGAAAGTATGCGTAACGGCGGTGGTCCGGCGTGTCTGCGCCTGCGGGTGGCGCTCAACCGCAACGAACTGAACGCCGTGAACGTGGCCTCGCTGATGAGCGACAGTCAGTTTACCCGGCTCAATACCTGGGTAGATACGCATTACCGTGACCGGATGCAGGCGAAAGATCTGGCCGATCCGCAGCTTCTGACCGAAGTGCGTACTGCGCTTGACGAACTGACCAATATTCTGGGGCTGGGTGCGATTTATCCGTTCCAGCGCTGAACCTCAAAGGAGTGAGATATGTTTGATTTACTGGCGACGACGCTTTCCGGCGATGCTCTGACAGAGCCTGCCGGACAAACCGAAACGCTGGACTGGCAGTGGCGCGGTGAGGGCATTCTCGAGCTGTCACCGCGTCAGCCCTGCGAAGCGGCTGTGGTCATTTCCGCCGGTATCCACGGCAATGAAACCGCGCCGGTTGAGTTGCTGAATCAGCTGGTCAGCGAGTTGCTTTCAGGCGAACGGCAGCTGCGCGTCAGGTTGCTGGTTTTGCTGGGCAATCCGCCTTCCATGCGCATCAACAAGCGGTTTGTCGATGCGGATATGAACCGCATGTTCGGCGGGCGTCATGCGCGTTATACGCCGAATGATGAAACCCGACGGGCGCAGGAACTCGAACAGGTGATGGCGCTGTTTTACCGCAGTGCTGCGGCTGCGGGAGCCATGCAGCGATACCATTATGATTTGCACACGGCGATCCGCGGATCACAACATGTCCGTTTTGGTTTATTGCCGCTTCAGGCGCGCCCGAAAAGCGAAGCGATGCTGGCGTGGCTGGATGCCGCCGGGCTGGATGCGCTGGTGCATCACCGGTCGCCGGGCGGTACTTTTACGCATTTCAGCAGCGATGTGTTTAAAGCTGACAGTTGCACGCTGGAATTGGGCAAGGCGCTGCCGTTTGGCAGTAACGATCATACGCAATTCACCGGTATCCGCCGCGCACTGGAAACGCTGGTCAGCGGTGAACCGTTGCCCGTCCGTGAAGCCGCCGCGCCGCTGGTGCATTACCGCGTGGTGCAGGATGTGATCCGCTCACAGGAAGATTTTGAGCTGTATGTCCCGCCCGATGCCCTGAATTTTACGGCGTTCAGCAAAGGTTTTGTTATCGCGCGGGAAAGCGGCAAAACCTACCAGGTCGAAGCAGACGAGGAGGTTGTGTTGTTTCCCAATCCTAATGTCGCGTTAGGATTAAGGGCAGGGCTGATGCTGGTGAAGATGTGATTTTTTGCGAGATGTCTTCCTGAATTGTTCATACAGTATTGCAAGTTAGCGACCTTGTGCGTACTTTATGCTCATCGGATTCGGCATGATGTTGAATTCATTGCATGTTTTTGTAACGTGAAAACGTTATAAAAACGGCTCAGGGAGGATCATATGAACATGATGTATGACGAATACGATTGGTTTTAAAAGAAACTGATCTAAATAAGGCGGGGAATCCCGCCTTTTTCATGGATGAAAATCATGAAATTTGACGCGTTAGAACTGCAACTCATCAGCAATATCATTTTGCTTATCGGCGTCTTTGTCGCCATCGGCACGATTGTTTATAACGTCCGTATTGCGAAAAGAACTCAGACAGCCGTTTTTCTTTTTGAAAGTCGAACAGATACCCGCTATGCCCAGTCATTGAAAGTTCTGAAAAAGGTACATAGTTCAGGAAAGTCTTTCCGCTCATTTGTATTTCCACCGGAAGCTTCACCGCTTACTGAAGAGGAAATCCGTGAGTGTAGTAAGTTCCAATACATCCTTAATTTTTATGAGCGTGTTGCGGTGACCATTCAAAGCGGTATTTATGATGAAGATATGATTAAACGCACTTCTTATTCGACCGTGATCGACACCTGGAACATTGCTGAGCCTTTAATTAAAGCTCTGCGGGAAGAACTGAAATCGGATAATACTTATCAGGAATTCGAATGGCTCGCCGGGCGATGGAGAAATCAGCCACTGAATGCCAAAAGAAGCCGGTTTATCCGCTGAGTACATGATCTTTACCAAAAGAAAAAGGGTCCTGATTTTCATCAGGACCCTTTTTCTTTAATTTGGCGGTGAGAGAGGGGTTCGAACCCTCGATACGATTTCTCGTATACACACTTTCCAGGCGTGCTCCTTCAGCCACTCAGACACCTCACCGTGTTCGTTACAGCGCATGCGTTGCAACGGGGCGCTACTATAGGGAGACAGCCGCGAAGGGTCAAGAAAATTTTCGGCGTTTTGTGCCAGCCGCTCAGACTCTATGCAGCATCAGCCTGCTGAATCTCCACTCTGTGAAGCACCTCAATAGTCATTATCCCTCAGTGCCATTATCGGGAACTGCTGGCAGGCAGGGAAAGGTTTCCTTTTGCCTGTTTTTTATACTCAACCCGCGTCCCTTCCTAACAATAATTTTAAATCAGGATACAGCGGAAATGACTTCAACCTCATCACCTGCCTTTGAAAACCCGTCAGAAATGTCGAAAGTTGTCTTTGGTATGCCCGTCAAACTTTTCTGGGGCTATATCGCCATTGCTATATTTATGACCGGCGATGGCGTCGAACTGGCCTTTTTATCGAAATACATCATTGATATCGGATTTAACGTTTCGCAAAGCGCAATGGTATTCACCGTTTATGCCATCACTGCCGCCATTGCCAGCTGGCTGTCCGGTGGCATCAGCGAGATTTACGGCCCGCGCAAAATCATGGCGCTGGGCGTAGTCTGGTGGGTCGTGTTCCATGTGCTGTTTATCCACTTTGGACTCGCTGCCAAAAACTATCCCCTGATTCTGGTGTTCTATGCGCTGCGCGGTTTCGCTTATCCGCTGTTCTTCTACGCATTCTATGTGCTGGTAGTACAAAGAACACCTTCACACAGGCTGGCGTCGGCGACGGGCTGGATCTGGTCGATGTTCACCATCGGTTACGGCATCATTGCGTCGTTTCTGCCGAGCGTGACTATTCCTCTGTGGGGGTTCCTCACCACATTGTGGATGTCACTGGCGTGGGTGATCGTCGGGGGCGCAATAGCATTGTTAACGCTGAAAGAGCTGCCCTCGCAAAATAAAACGGCGATGCCGGGCGCGGCGAAACTGCTGGAAATCAGCCGTGGTATTACCCTGATATTTGCCAACAGAGATATTTGTCTGGCGCTGATTATCCGCATTCTCTGTAACCTCGCGTTGTTTGGATTTCCTATCTTTATGCCGCTGCACTACACCTCACAAAACGTCGGTTTTACTCCTGAACAATGGATGCGTATCTGGGGCATATTTTTCCTGGTTCAGCCGGTGACTAATGTGCTGTGGGGGATTATCGGTGACCGTATTGGCTGGCTGTTCCAGATGCGCTGGGTTGGCTTCTTCGGTTGCACCATCACCACATTGCTTTTTTATTTCATGCCTTTATATTTCCCGGCAAATCTTGGTATGGCCATTTTCTTCGGGCTGCTGCTGGCCTTCACGATTACCTCTTTTGTGCCGATGGGCGCGATTTTCCCGATGCTGGCACCTGAGCATAAAGGCGCGGCGATCTCTGTGCAGAATCTCGGCGGTGGTATCGGCAATTTTATTGGTCCGGCTATCGCTACGGTGCTGTTCAGTGCCTCGTTTGATATCAAAACGGTGGTGATCTGCTACTCGGCGCTCTATTTCATCGGCGGTGTTCTGACCTGGTTTATCCGCAATCCACAGCCCGCACGGGTTCCGGCAAAGACAGAAACGGACCTGACCTCTCTCACACTGAAGGAAGAAAAATGAACATCAACGAATTTTTTGGCATTAAAGGTAAAATTGCCGTCGTGACAGGCGCATCGGCAGGGATCGGACTGGCAATCACTGAACTGATGATCCAGCTCGGCGCAACCGTCGTGATGGTGGATAAGGATCTGCAGGTTGTTGCCCAGGCAGAGAAACTGACCGGTGACGGGTTCGGTATCGCGGCTGACTTGTCAGACATTGCCGCCATTCCCGCGCTGATTGAGCAGGTTATAGGCCGTTACGGACGGATTGATATTCTGGTGAACAACGCCGGAATAGGCATTCTCGAAGCGGCTTCTGAGGTGAAAAAAGAGAGCTGGGATGCCACGTTGTTAGTGAATCTGACCGCACCTTATTTTCTTTCGCAGGCTGCCGGAAAGTACATGATTGCTCAGCAATACGGGCGCATTGTGAATATCGCCTCGCAGGCGAGTGTTATTGCGCTGGAGAATCATGCGGCGTATTGCACCAGCAAGGCCGGTCTGGTGATCGCGTCAAAAGTGCTGGCGGCGGAGTGGGGGCAATTTGGCATTACCGTTAATACGATCTCACCGACGGTGGTGGAAACGGAATTAGGCAAACGCTACTGGCAGGGTGAAAGAGCGGTGGCCATGACGGCAAAAATTCCCGCAGGTCGATTTGCGATGCCGGATGAAATTGCCGGCGCAGTAGCCTATCTGGTCAGCGAAAAGGCCGGGATGATCACCGGCGAAAATCTTATCGTCGACGGCGGCTATACGATTATCTGAGTTGCCTGTGCCGATTGTCTGAAGCAAAAAAAAAGGTCCTGATTTTCATCAGAACCTTTTTTCTTTAATGTGGTGGAGAGAGAGGGGTTCGAACCCTCGATACGATTGCTCATATACACACTTTCCAGGCGTGCTCCTTCAGCCACTCAGACACCTCTCCAGTCGTCGGCTGCACCGCAGTGCTGCTGACCGGCGCTAATGTAGGGAAAAGTGAGCTCAGCGTCAACCCTCTTTTGCAGGATCCGTGCCGATTAGACAAACTTAGAGCAATCTGATGATTTACAGAACAAAAAGCGCGTGAAGGATGAACAACGGTTATCTGGTTGCCGGACGTGATTAAAATTGCTTATCAGAATGCATAAGTAATTAGGGATTTTGCATAAAAGCACAATTATCCGGCAAACACTTTTTGTTACGGCGAAATAGCAAGATATGTTGTGGTAATCGCGGGTGGTAGCGGTATAACAATGCACTGTTAAAAAATGCTTCGCATAAGAACTGTACAAGTCACCGATTGAAGCAGAGTTTGTTTATCACATAAGGGCAGGGGTTATTCTTGAGTCAGTCAAATAACGCGACGACGTCGCAACACCGGACGGCAATACCTGCCGGGGCGGGCACATTATTCTTCGTTCAGACATTCGCGACGCTCGGCTTTGCGGTGCTGTATTCCACGCTGGTTTTATACGCCACCAAAAAACTCGGCTTCAGTGAAGATAACGCCAACGCCATCATGGGCGTATTCGGCGCATTCAACTACGGGTTGCATATGTTCGGCGGCTATCTTGGCGGACGTTATCTCAGCAACCGTAATCTGTTCGTGCTCGGCATGGTGTTGCAGGTGTTTGGCTGCGCGCTGATTGCGATGGAAGGCGTGACGGGGTTGTACTGGGGGCTGGCGATGTTCCTGACCGGCAGCGGGCTGAACGTTACCTGCCTGAACATGATGCTGACACAGCGCTTTGCACCAGATGATGACCGTCGCGAATCGGCCTTCCTGTGGAACTACGCCGGGATGAACCTCGGCTTCTTTATTGGTTTCGCGGTGGCCGGTTATTTCCAGCTGAGTGAAAACTATCGCGCGCTGTTCCTGTTCGCCACGCTGGGTAATGTGGCTGCCATTGTCGTGACGCTTTCCCGCTGGTCAATTCTGGCTGACATCAGCACACCGCTCAAAGAGGTCAGCCGCAGTCAGTGGTTGCGCCGGCTGGCGGTGGGTATTGCCATTCTGATCGTGCTGGTGCCGGTGATCCGCATATTGCTGACCCACGCAGAATTCAGCAGTTACTTCGTGGTAGCACTGGGTATTGTGATTTTCGCGCTGATGACGGTGGTGACGTTCCGCCATCGTAATGCCGGTGAGCGTCGCCGCATGAAAGCCTATCTGCTGCTGGCGCTGGGCTCACTGGTGTTCTGGATGTTGTATCAGCTCGCGCCGATGGGGCTGATGCTGTTCTCCGAAAATAACATCAACCTGAATGTGTACGGTATTCGCGTCGCACCGCAGTGGATCCAGAACATTAATACCGTGGTGATCGTCATCGGCGGGCCGCTGATGGCGCTGTGGTTTAACCGTCTGCGTCAGCGCGGCTGGAACATTGATATTCCGGCGCAGTTCTCGGCCTCTCTTTTCTGCATGGGGTTAGGCATGCTGGTGCTGCCGTTGGGTATTCATCTCGCGGGCGGTGACGGGCTGGTGGCGTTTAAATGGATTGCCATCAGCTATGTATTGCAAAGTATCGGTGAACTGCTGATTTCACCTATCGGTTACGCGATGATCGGCAAACTGGCGCCGCCGCGTTACCAGGGCGTGATGATGGGCTGCTGGATGATGGTGACCGGCGTGGCGTCGGTGCTGGCAAGCTACATTTCCGGACTGATGCCGCAAAATGCCGGCAGTACGCCGTTGCTGACCAATCCGGGATACAGTCAGGTGTTTAACGCACTGGGCTGGGGTTCTGTTGCGACAGGTGTTGTGCTGCTCATTCTTATTCCGCTGCTGCGCCGGATGATCCACCGCGAGCCTTCTGTGGCCTGATTTTTGTCATCACAGCACATCATTTAACAAGCCCCGTTCTTCGGGGCTTGTTCTTTTTTGCGTCACAGGGTTGCATCCCGATGATATTCAGGGAAATCTATCCGCTCACAGGAGGCTTTCCCGATGAACATTATTTTTTACCACCCTACATCTGATGCAAAACCCTGGATTGACGGAATAACAAAAAGATTACCGCAGGCCAACGTGCGCGCGTGGAATGCTAATGATCATGAACCGGCAGATTACGCCCTGGTCTGGCGGCCACCGTACGCTATGCTCGCGCCGCGCACTGCGCTGAAAGGCATTTTCGCGCTGGGGGCGGGCGTTGATGCCATCCTCACGCAGGAACAGCGTCAGCCGGGCACATTGCCTGCCGGTGTGCCATTACTGCGCCTGGAAGATACCGGCATGGCATTACAGATGCAGGAATATGCGCTCGCCAGCGTCCTGCGTTATTTCCGGCGGATGGACGAGTATCAGCTGTTCCAGCAACAAAAACAGTGGCGTCCGCTTTCGCCGCATTCCCGCAGTGAATTCACCATCGGTATTCTCGGTGCTGGCGTACTCGGCAGTAGCGTGGCGCAGGCGCTGGTGGATATGCAGTTTACCGTGCGCAGCTGGAGCCGCAGCGTCAAGTCGCAGGAAGGCGTAAAGAGTTTCTATGGCGACGATCAACTGGCGGCTTTTGCCAGTGACTGCAAGGTGCTGATTAATCTGTTGCCAAATACGCCACACACCGCCGGTATTCTCAATCATCAACTGTTCACAAATCTTTCGCATAATGCGTATCTGATTAACCTTGGCCGGGGCGGACATCTGGTGGAAGGCGATTTGCTGCGAGCGCTCGACAGCGGACAAATAGCGGCTGCCGCACTTGACGTTTTCGTCGAAGAGCCGCTGCCGGGTATGCACCCGTTCTGGTCGCATCCGCGCGTGAGTATTACGCCGCACGTCGCTGCTGATACGCTGCCGGAAGAAGCCATGGACAGCATCGTCAGCAATATTCTGGCGATAGAAGCGGGGCGTGAGCCGAAAGGACGCGTCGATCTCGGTCGGGGTTACTGACATTCATCTGCTAACATTATAAATGCTGCGGTTATTTCGCCGCAGCGGAAGACTTCAAGGAGAGCACATGCCGTACCCGGTTGATTTACATATGCATACTGTTGCCAGCACACACGCCTACAGCACGTTACATGATTACATTGATGAGGCAGCGGAAAAGGGCATTAAGCTGTTTGCCATCACCGATCATGGCCCTGATATGGCCGATGCACCGCACTACTGGCACTTTATGAATATGCGGGTCTGGCCGCGTCTGGTGAACGGAATCGGCATCCTGCGCGGCATTGAATCGAATATCAAAAACATTAACGGTGATATCGACTGTACCGGCCCGATGCTTAAAGAAATTGACGTCATTATTGCTGGTTTCCATGAACCGGTGATGCAACCGGTTGATAAAGAAACCCATACTGCGGCGGTCATTGCGGCAATGGCGGGCGGTGAAGTGCATATTATTTCGCATCCCGGTAACCCGAAATACCCGATTGATATTCCTGCTGTGGCGGCCGCTGCCGCAAAATATAACGTCGCGCTGGAGCTGAATAACTCCTCGTTTATTCATTCCCGCGTGGGCAGCGAGCCTAACTGCCGCGCCATTGCGCTGGCAGTCAAAGAAGCCGGTGGCTGGCTGGCGCTGGGATCAGATTCGCACATTGCTTACTCGCTCGGCGGCTTTGAACATTGCGAACGTATCCTGCGTGAAATTGATTTCCCGGAAGAACGTATCCTTAACGTCAGCCCGCGTCGTTTTCTCGATTTTCTTGAAACACGTGGCCGCGCGCCCATTGCTGAATTAAGCGAACTGTGACATTGTCGCGACCAAATTGCGGGTGATTAACCCTTTTCATTGTCTTATCAGGTTACTGTTATGAATGAATTTTCGATTGTCTGCCGCGTGCTGGGCACCTTGTTTTACCGTCAGCCGCAGGATCCGTTACTGGTTCCGCTGTTTGGTCTGATTCAGGACGGCAAGCTGCGCGAACACTGGCCGCTGGAACAGGATGCGTTACTGGTCCGTTTGCAGGAAAGCGCCAATCCCGAAGCACTGGCCGCTGAATTTAACCGTCTTTTTGTCGGCTCAGAATGCGCGGTTTCGCCGTTCCGCAGTGATTATGTTGACGGTGCAAATGAAATGGATGTGCGTACATTCCTGCAACAGCGCGGAATGCCTTTGGGGGAAACGCCTGCCGATCATTTTGGCGGTATGCTGCTGGCAGCTTCCTGGCTGGAAGATCAATCGAAGGAAGATGAAGTCAGCGCGCAGATCACCCTGTTTGATGAATTCCTGTTCCCGTGGTGCGGCAAATTCCTTGGTAAAGTCGAGGCCCATGCTACCAGCGGTTTCTACCGCACACTGTCTGAAATCAGTCGTGAAGCCTTGCAGGCGATGCGCGACGAACTGGAAGAGCAGCTGCCGCCAGAGCTGGATGATGCTGAAGAAGACGACCAGTAATCCGGACGACAGAACGTAAAAAGCCCGGCGGTGAGCAATCACGCCGGGCTTTTTATTATCGGTTGACTAAGACTAATCAGTAAAAGGTATCACTAACTGCCCCGGTTTCACTTCAATGCCTTTGGCCAGTTTCTTCGCCATCGCTTCGCCTTTGCTGTGATCGCCATTGAGCACATAAGCCGGACGCTGGTTGAAATAGGTGTTCAGTGAGTTGTTCAGATAAGGCATCAGGCCTTTCATCACGTTATCCATTTTTTCCGGCTTGATGGTGTAATCCACCACCTGCATATCACGCAGGAAAATGGCGCCTTTCTCACGGTCATACGTCGGATGCGCTTTCAGAGTCAGGCGCATATCGGCTTTTTGCGGACCGAACAATGAAGAGATATCAACATGCGCGTCGCCGGTCAGGGTCACGATGCCGGGTTCTGCGCGGCCAATCTGGCTGCTGAGATTGGTCAGGATCAGTTTTGCATCTACCAGTCCGGGAACACCCAACTGTTTCTCGAAGTTGTTGTTCTTTTGCAGGTAATCATTCACCTGCTGCTCGCTGATGGTGTACTGCGTCAGCTGATTACAACCGGCCAGTAAACTGGCACATATCAGGACTGCGGCACCCAGAAATCGCTTTGTCATTCTTCCCTCATTACGTAAATGCTATTTTGTCAGCATGACCCGAAAGCGTCATGGCTCCAATCAGACAACGCTGATTAGCCTAAGTGCCGGAGGCAGGGAAGAAAAGGAAAAATTGCCGGAAGCGCACTTCCGGCAGCTAAGTAAGATGTGCTTAGCTCGCGAGGCGAGTTAGCAGATTGACCTGCGTTTGCTTCGCCATATTGTCGCGATAGTCCTGCACGCGCGAAGGCCAGTCAATGCCTTGTACAATTGTCAGCGAACGCAGCAGCGGCCACAGATTAATGTCATCTTCAGAAAGCTCGCCGTTCACCGCATTCGGCTCGACGATCAGCTTGTCGAGCGCTCGCAAATCCTGACTGATCTTCTTCACCAGCCCTTCGGAATGTTGCAGATGCTCTGCGAAACTGCCGCTGGCGGCCTGTTTTTTATCGGAGAAGTATTTACGCGCTTCCGGCGTGGAAAATTCTTCCAATGGTGCGGCAGCAAAACGCGGCAGCAGAAGACGTCCGGTATATTCAGAAACCTGACGCAACCACGCGGCAATTGACGCATTCAGCGGACCGGTCAGCAGCGGCTTGCCGTCGCTTTTGTCGATGTAATGCACGATATCCATGCTCTCAGGCATGAAGCCGCCATCGGCTTTTTGCAGGACAGGCACCATCTTTTTGCCCACCATCGAAACCGGCGTCTTTTCGTCGTCATTGAGCAGCACTTTGATTTCAACCGGGAGGTTCTTCAAACCGAAAATCATGCGTGCTTTCACGCAGAAAGGGCAATGTTCGTAAACGTAAAGTCTCATAGTTCGTAGCTCCTGTTGTCGCCGGCGGTGACCTGTAGGGTGCATGAAAACTGCCGGATGTAGGTTCGGATTTTATCTAACGCTATGATTCAGTATGGGTATAGATGCGGGTGAGATCAAACCTGTCCGTCATGCTTGTCGCTGTCACTGTGTTGGCTACGCTCGTTTACCCGAATCACTGACCTTTGTCAGCTCATCGGGGTTCACTCGCTTGCCGCCTTGTTACAACGCCAATCATTTTGGGTATTAAAAAAATGAGTAAGAGATCAGCCCCCGCTGAGCATGGCGGGTTCGATACGGCGCAGATTGAATTGCCAGTACAAACCGGTGAGGGTGATAAAGCCGACAACGGCGAGCAGAAACCACGGTAACTGAGGCAGTTGCAGTGCCCGGCCGGTGTCGTACATCCAGCCGCCGCCGGTGTAACCAATCACACCGCCGAGTGCCAGACCGAGACGGCTGAAGCCCATATAACTGCCGCGTGCGCGGGAATCCGCCAGTGATGCGCTGAGGGTTTCACGCGCCGGTTCGGCAATGATGGAACCGATATAGAAGAAGCCAATCAGCAGTAATAACGGATTGATTGAGGTAACCAGACCGACCGGTAACAGGCTGAGTGTCATGATCAGCAATCCAAACATCAGGCGCTGCTCGAGGCGGAAGCGTTTTTCGCTCCAGCGGGCAATCGGATATAAAAATGCCAGTGACAGCACGGCTTCGATGGCGTACATCCATTTCACCGCAGACGGACTGCCCGCGACATCATTGACCGCGATAGGCAACATCAGCATCACCTGCACGGTCAGCATGTAATAGCCGGTGAGCGTCAGGACATAAGCCAGAAAACGGCGGTCGCGCAACACGCGCATCATGCCTTCGCGCATCGGGGTACGCATGGTGGAAATACGGTAAGCAGGTAACAGCCAGGCGTTACAGGCTGCGGCAAGACAGAAAATGGCTGCGCCGGCCCAGCAGACGTAATGAAAATCGTACTGCAACAGCCAGCTGCCGATCAGTGCGCCAATCACAGCACCGGCACTGTCCTGCATCATCATCAGGGAGAAGAAACGGCTGCGCTCGTGGGGACGGGTCAGTTTGATCACCAGCGCGGTACGTGGCGGATCAAACAACGTGCCGCCGAGGCCGGAGAGAATACAGGAGCCGACCAGGATCCACGGCTGATCGGCCATCGCCATGGTGGCGAAGCCCGCCGCACGCAATAACATGCCAGTGATAATCATCGGTTTTGCGCCGAACCGGTCAGCAATCGCTCCGCCAAAAATGCCTAATCCCTGTTGTGTAAGCTGACGAACGCCAAGCGCCAGACCGACGGCCATCGCTGCCCAGCCAAGCTGATCGACAAATCGGATCGAGATCAACGGAAAAACCACGAAAAAGCCTAAAATAACCAGCGCGTTGTCTAATAACAGAAAATACTTACCCAAGCTCCGAGCTTGTGATACCAGAGACATGCTTCACCATGAGCGATTATTTGTATCCTGTCCGGCAGATACAGAAAGGAGAAAAGACGCTCCCAGTCTGAACCGGAAACAGGCATTTAGATAGGGCGCTATTGATAATATTTTTTTATCGTCAAGCCGCGTTCTGACTGGCAGAATTAGCGATGATCTGTCGTTTCCTATAAATTCTATTTATCGACCCATGCGGGATGTGGAGGGAAGGGATGTTTGGCTACAAATCTGCCGTGCCAAAGGTGCGGCTTACCACAGACCGGATGGTTCTGCGCCTGGTTCATGACCGTGATGCGCACCGGCTGGCTGAATACTACGCCGAGAATCGTGCGTTTCTGAAACCCTGGGAGCCGGTCAGGGATGAAAGCCATTGTTATCCCTCCGGATGGCAGGCTCGCCTCGGGCTGATTACCGAGATGCAAAAGCAGGGCAGCGCCTATTACTTTATTTTGCTCGATCCCGATGAAAACCGGGTGATGGGTGTGGCGAATTTCAGCAACGTACTGCGTGGCTCTTTTCATGCCTGTTTCCTCGGGTATTCGCTCGGTCAGGAATGGCAGGGCAAAGGCCTGATGCAGGAAGCGTTGCAGACGCTCATCCGCTATATGCAGCGCCAGCAAAAGATGCACCGCATCATGGCGAATTACATGCCGCACAATAAACGCAGCGGTCAGTTGCTGGAGCGTCTGGGTTTTGAACGTGAAGGCTACGCGAAGGACTATTTGCTGATCGACGGCAAATGGCAGGATCACGTGCTGACAGCACTAACCTGGCAAGAATGGACACCCCCGTCCCGATAAGGAGAGCAGTATGAAACACGAACTCAGCGCCCGGGAGGCCCGTGTCGTGGGCTGTTTGCTTGAAAAACAACTCACCACGCCAGAACAATATCCGATGACCCTCAACGGCCTGACCACGGCCTGCAATCAGAAAACCAACCGCGAACCTGTGATGGAACTGAGCGAGAGTGAGGTGCAGCAGACGCTGGATTTACTGCTGCGCAAGCACATCATCCGCACCCTGAGCGGCTCGCGCACCATGAAGTACGAGCATCGTTTCTGTAATTCCGAGTTCGGTAATCTCAAATTTTCCCCGCAGGAAGTGGCGGTGGTCACCACGCTGTTGCTGCGCGGCGCACAGACGCCCGGTGAACTGCGAACCCGCACCAACCGTTTGCATGATTTCTCCGATGTTGCCGAAGTAGAACAAACCCTGACTGAACTGACGAACCGTGAAGACGGCCCGTTCTGTGTGCGTCTGGCCCGCGAACCGGGTAAGCGCGAGAGCCGGTTTATGCATCTTTTCAGCGGAGAAGTCAGCAACGTGGCCGGTGCCGCTGAAGAGCCATTATTCAGTTCAGCGCCCGAAAGTGCAGATCTGGCTGCGCGAGTAGAAACGCTGGAAGCAGAAGTCGCTGAGCTGAAACAGCGTCTGGAAAATTTGTTGCAACACCTGGCTGATTAAAAGGAGCGGGTTGTGAGTAAATTACGAATTGGTGTTATCGGGCTTGGCGGAATTGCGCAGAAAGCGTATCTGCCAGTGCTGAGCCACGCTGAAAACTGGACGCTGGCAGGCGGATTTTCTCCGAATCAGCAAAAAGCACAGGCCGTTTGTGACAGTTACCGCATGGCCTGTTTTTCCCGTATAGATGAGCTGGCCAGTCAGTGTGATGCGGTTTTCGTTCACAGCAGCACCGCCAGCCATTACGAGGTGGTCGGGCAGTTGCTGGCGCAGGGCGTGCATGTGTATGTCGATAAACCACTGGCGGCAGAACTTGATCAGGCTGAACAGCTGGTAGAACAGGCGCACAAGGCAGGCAAAGCGCTGATGGTCGGTTTTAACCGCCGTTTCGCGCCGTTGTATCGCCAGCTCAAAGAGAACATGCAAGATGCGGCGTCATTACGCATGGATAAACACCGGACCAACAGCGTCGGACCAAACGATCTGCGTTTCACCTTGCTGGACGATTATCTGCACGTGGTTGATACCGCGCTATGGCTGGCGGGCGGAAATGCCACTCTGGAAAGCGGTCTGCTTCAGATTAACGAAGCAGACCAGATGCTCTACGGCGAACACCATTTCCTGTGCGGAGAAACGCTGGTGACAACATCGATGCATCGCCGTGCGGGAACTGCCCGTGAGAGTATTCAGGCGGTAACGGAAGGCGCGGTGTATCAGCTGGACAATATGCAAATCTGGCGCGAAGAGCAGCAGGATATTCTGACGCAACTGCCGGTGCCGGGCTGGCAAAGTACGCTGGCACAGCGCGGATTTGTCGGAGCGATTGAACACTTTGTCGATTGTGTGAACAATCAAACTGCGCCGGAAACCAGCGGTGAGCAGGCGATTTATGCGCAGGCGATGATCGAGAAAATTCTGAATTCTTAACCTGAGTGCTTAACGGAAAAGCCGTGCGGGATGGCGCGGTTAACACTCTATAACAACATAAAACAACTGCCGGTGGCTATTGCATGGCGGATGCGTAGACTAAGCGCATCTTTGAGCCATGCCGGTTCATCTTTCACGCCTGCTGATGCAGGCGTGGTTGTTTAACTGACTCATTTATCAGCTAACCGGTAAACAAGAAAAGTGACATGAATCTACTTAAATCTTTGGCAGCCGTCAGTTCCATGACGATGTTTTCACGTGTATTAGGTTTTGCCCGCGATGCCATTGTGGCACGTGTATTTGGCGCCGGAATGGTCACAGACGCCTTTTTTGTGGCGTTTAAACTTCCCAACTTGCTGCGCCGTATTTTTGCCGAAGGCGCATTTTCTCAGGCTTTCGTGCCGATCCTGGCTGAGTACAAAACCCAGCAGGGCGAAGAAGCCACCCGCACCTTTATCGCTTACGTTTCCGGCTTACTGACGCTGGTTCTGGCGATTGTCACCGTTCTGGGCATGATTGCCGCACCGTGGGTAATTTATATTACGGCGCCGGGCTTTGTTGATTCACCGGATAAATTTGCGCTAACCAGTTCGCTGCTGCGTATTACTTTCCCGTATATCCTGCTGATTTCACTGGCATCGCTGGTCGGTGCGATACTCAATACCTGGAACCGTTTCTCTATACCGGCGTTTGCGCCGACGTTCCTGAACGTCAGCATGATCGGTTTTGCGTTGTTTGCTGCTCCGTACTTCCATCCGCCGGTGCTGGCGCTGGCCTGGGCGGTGGTGGCTGGTGGTTTGCTGCAACTCGGTTATCAGCTGCCGCATCTGAAGAAAATCGGCATGCTGGTGCTGCCACGTTTGAATCTGAAAGACGCCGGTGTGTGGCGCGTGATGCGCCAGATGGGACCCGCGATTTTGGGGGTTTCCGTCAGCCAGATTTCCCTGATCATCAACACGATCTTCGCGTCATTTCTGGTGTCCGGTTCCGTTTCATGGATGTATTACGCTGACCGCCTGATGGAGTTTCCTTCCGGCGTGCTGGGCGTGGCGCTGGGCACCATACTGCTGCCGTCACTGGCACGCAGTTTCTCCAGCGGTAATCATGGCGAATACAACCGCCTGATGGACTGGGGCTTGCGTCTGTGCTTCCTGCTGGCGCTGCCAAGCTCTGTCGCACTGGGCATTCTGGCGAAACCACTGACAGTCGCGTTGTTCCAGTACGGCAAATTCAGTGCGTTTGATGCCTCGATGACGCAACGTGCGCTGGTGGCGTATTCCGTCGGCCTGATGGGTCTTATCGTCGTGAAAGTGCTGGCACCGGGCTTCTATTCCCGTCAGGACATCAAAACGCCGGTGAAAATTGCCATCATTACCTTGCTGATGACGCAGGTGATGAACCTGGCCTTTATCGGACCGCTGAAACACGCGGGACTTTCCCTGTCGATTGGTCTGGCAGCTTGCCTGAATGCTTCGCTGCTGTACTGGCAACTGCGCAAGCAGGATATCTTTCAGCCTCAACCTGGCTGGAGAACGTTCCTGATCAAACTGTTTGTGGCAGTGATTGCGATGTCCGCGGCACTGCTGGGCATGATGTATGTGATGCCAGCGTGGGACGTGGGCGGTATGGCATATCGTCTGGCGCGTCTGGCAGCGGTGGTCGCGGTGGGCGTGGTGGCGTATTTTGCAGTACTCGGACTGCTGGGCTTCCGCGTGAAAGAATTTGCGAGACGTCTGGATTGATGACTTTCTTATTCAGCAAATAAATAAGAAAAAACCCGCTATATCTCGGCGGGTTTTTCTTTATGCGATCAAGATAACTTTATTCTTCGCTGGTATTACTTTCTCTATCGGAATATTCCTGCGTATTTTTAGGATTTATCGCGGCCATATCTCGTGTGTTTTTCTGCACAGCAGTAGCCCCAAATAAGCACATAAAAAATGTCACGCCGTAAAATCCTTTTTCGCTCATCGCTAGTTCTGCATTCCATAAGCCTATGCACATTAAGGCAACGGCGATAGCAAATGCGGCCCAGCATAAGTTTGCATACAATGTCGTGGTTGGCAGGCCTTCCAGCTTGTCACGAACATGTTTTTGCAGGGAAACAGAAGAGAATAATCCGAGTATCAGTACAGCGAAATAATAGCCTTTTTCATTAAGCTGCATCTGAGCGTTGTTGAGTCCAATCAGAAAAATGATAAAGCCGCCTAATAATGCGATCCAGGATGCAAAGATAAAAGCCGTAGAGGGTTTGTTTTGAAAATTGTTCATTACTATTCCTTTAAATGAAAATCTATTTTTCAGTTTGAAGATCGCTTTCCTAAGCGATTAAATGCGTTGAGAATATTACGGTATAAACAGAATTTGAGGAATAGTATTTTTGTTGGAAACTCCGGAAACACAAAAGGGCGCCTGAGCGCCCTTTTTTAATATCGAAATACTGCGAATTACATACGTTCTACAGTTTCGATACCCAGTGTATCCAGACCGGTTTTCAGCGTGCGTTGTGTCAGCAATGCCAGTTTCAGACGGCTGTTGCGGCTGGTTTCGTCTTCTGCGTTGAGGATAGGGCAATGCTCGTAGAAGCTGGAGAACAGGCCTGCCACGTCGTACAGGTACGCACACATGGTGTGTGGCGTGCCTTCACGGGCGACGACAGTCAGCACTTCTTCGAACTGCAACAGGCGGGTTGCCAGCGCGGCTTCGCGCTCTTCACTCAGCACAACTGGCTGGGTCAGGCTGTTCACGTCGATTTCTGCACGTTTGAAGATGGAAGCCACGCGGGTATAAGCATATTGCATGTACGGCGCGGTGTTACCTTCGAACGCCAGCATGTTATCCCAGTCGAAGACGTAATCGGTGGTACGGCTTTTTGACAGGTCAGCGTATTTGATTGCGCCGATACCGACGGCATTCACCAGTTTTTCCAGTTCAGCAGCGTCTTTCATTTCCGGATTTTTTTCGGTGATAAGCTTACGCGCACGATCAATTGCTTCATCCAGCAGATCAGACAGTTTCACTGTGCCGCCGGAGCGGGTTTTGAACGGCTTGCCGTCTTTGCCCAGCATCATGCCGAACATATGGTGTTCCAGCGCCACAGAATCCGGCACGTAACCGGCTTTACGCGCAATGGTCCACGCCTGCATCAGATGCTGGTGCTGACGGGAATCGATGTAATACAGAACGCGGTCGGCACCGAGTGTTTCGTAGCGGTATTTCGCGCAGGCGATGTCGGTGGTGGTGTACAGGTAGCCGCCATCTTTTTTACGGATGATAACGCCCATCGGGTCGCCGTCTTTGTTTTTGTATTCATCCAGATAAACGACCACGGCGCCTTCACTGTCGACTGCCAGCCCTTTGGCCTGCAGGTCGGAGACAATGCCAGGCAGCATGCTGTTGTACAGGCTTTCACCCATCACATCATCTTCTGTCAGGGTCACGTTCAGGCGGTTATACGTCAGCTGGTTTTGCTTCATGGTCACGTCAACCAGTTTGCGCCACATTTGCAGGCAGTATTCGTCGCCGCCTTGCAATTTAACCACGTAACCACGTGCGCGCTCGGCGAAGGCTTCGTCTTCGTCGTAGTTTTTCTTGGCTGCGCGGTAGAACTCTTCCAGATCCGCCAGATTCATGTCACCGGCATTTTCGTTCTGCACTTTTTCCAGATAAGCAATCAGCATCCCGAACTGCGTGCCCCAGTCGCCGACGTGGTTAGCGCGGATCACTTTATGGCCGAGGAATTCATTGGTGCGCACAGCGGCGTCACCGATGATGGTGGAACGGATGTGGCCGACGTGCATTTCCTTCGCCACGTTTGGCGCGGAATAGTCGATAACGATGGTTTGCGGTTCAACCGGCGTGATGCCCAGCTTTTCGTCGTTCAGAGCGCTGTCAACGTGCGCGCCAACAAACGCAGGATCGAGGAAAATGTTGATGAATCCCGGACCGGCGATTTCGACTTTATTTGCGATACCGTTCAGATCTAACAGCTCAACCACTTTCTCTGCCAGTTGTCGTGGTGGCATACCCAGTTTTTTTGCCACGGACATTACGCCATTTGCCTGATAGTCGCCGAACTGCGCTTTGGCGGACTGACGGACTTGCGCTTCGCTGTCGGCGGAGGCGCCTGCTGCGATCAGCGCCTGGCTGACTTTTTCTGAAAGAAGTGACTGAATATTCACCGAAGTACCTTTATTTAGGAATGGAGTTGTTTGCTGTTCATCCCAATGCGGATGAACCTAAAATGATGCGTGTTTATATCATATTAGCCCTGCGACGTCAGTATCGCCGCACGCCTGACGGCAATGAAAACGCGATTCTGCGGCGCGTCTCTGGCAACCGGATGAAAGGCTGTGTAAATTACCCGACCCTGAAGATAAGCAAACTGAAATGAGATAGGATACCTGCCATGAACCAAGTGCCTGAGTTACAGGATTTAGCCGACGATATGCCGCGGTTTGTCAGCGTATTGACGGCGTTTGCCGCAAAATTGCAGATCAATCTGGGCGAGTTTCATGCAGATCATATTTCAGTGCGCTGTCACCAGAATACGACAGCGGACCGGTGGCGCGCCGGGCTGGAAAAATGCGGGCAACTGCTTAATGAAACGATGATTAACGGCAGGCCGATTTGCCTGTTTGCTCTCAACGAGCCGCTGGTTGTCGGGCCGCTGAGTATCGATCTGGTGGAATTGCCATATCCGGGAGATAAGCGCTATCCGCATGAAGGCTGGGAGCACATTGAGATTGTCCTGAAAGGTGACGAGGACGATTTGTATACGCGGGCGCTGGCACTGATTGCCGACGAAGCGCTGATGACGCCCGGTATAAAACTGAAACAAAGTGCGCCAAAGGGCGAGAATGAGCGGTTGCCTAACCCGACGCTGGCGATCACCGACGGGTCAGTGACCATCAAATTCCATCCCCACAGCTTGCGCGATATTGTTGCCAGCGAGAAGGCTGAAGGCTAACGTTCGAGCGACTGCAAGGCGGCCTCCATGCGGTCCATTGCCTTTTCCAGCAATGCCCGCTGGCAACCGAAATTGATGCGCACAAAACCGGGAGCACCAAATGCTGCGCCGCCGGAAAATCCGACGCCAGCTTCTACAAAGAACCGGTACGGATCCTGAACCGGCAATGCGCTGGCATCAATCCAGCCGAGATACGTGCCTTCCGGTGGCAGCATGCGTAATCCCGGCATGGCGTTGATTCTGGCTGTCACTAATTCCCGGTTTACGCGCAAATAGTCGAGTTGTGCGCTGAGCCATTCTTCTCCATCACGGTAAGCGGCGGTCGCAGCGACATAGGCCAGAATATTGACGTGCGGAACGATGCCTTCGCTGGTATCGAGAAAGTTTTTCCGTAACTGAGGATTAGGGATGATGGCCATTGAGGCGCCGAGACCGGCCAGATTGAAGGTTTTCGACGGCGACAGCAGGGTAATGGAACGCTGTTCTGCATCAGCATTGAGCGAGGCAAACGGGATATGTTTCAGCCCCGGTTCGAGGATCAGGTCGCAGTGAATTTCATCGCAGCACACCACCAGGTTGTGGCGTCGGGCGAACTCCTGTTGTTCCAGCAACTCTTGGCGGCGATATACCGTTCCGCCCGGATTATACGGGTTGCATAGCATCAGCAACTTTTCGCTGCCATCCATTTGATTTTCGGCAGCGGCGAAATCGGCCACCCAGCGCTGATTCTGCTCAATTACATTAACCGATTTAAAGTGACGCCCTTCGGATTGCGCTGCCTGCATAAACGGCGGGTAAATCGGCGTGGGCATCAGGCTGGTCTCATGCTGACTCACGTTGGCGCGCACGGCGACGTTTAATCCGCACACCAGCCCTGGTAACCAGACAATCCATTCGGGCTCAATAGCCCAGCCATAACGTTCTGCCAGACGTTTTACCACTAAATCAATCAGTTCCGGCGGCGTAAAACCATAACCGAACACGCCTTCTGCCACGCGTTGCTGCAACTCTTTGATAACCTGAGGCGGAGAAGTGAAGTCGGTATCGGCTACCCAAAGTGGAATGACATCCTGATTATTGTATTTATTCCACTTAACGCTATCACTGTGACTGCGGTCTACCCATAAATCAAAATTGAGTGTCATAGTTAGCTTTCCTAAGCAAGCAGGTTGGGCGGGGATGCTCATCTCAAAGCCTACGCGACATGGCCGGTTACAGACAAGTGTTGTAGCATAATGCCGTAATCAGGAGAGATCACATGACTAAATTAGAAGTGTGTTGTTACAGCGTAGACTGTGCGTTGACAGCAGAACAAGCCGGAGCCGATCGCGTCGAATTATGTGCGAGTCAGGCTGACGGCGGGATTACGCCGAGTTACGGTACCCTTAAACTGGCGAGGGAAAAAGTGACAATCCCGGTACATCCGATTGTACGTCCAAGGGGGGGGGACTTTTGCTATAGCCAGAGCGAATTTGATGTGCTGAAAAGTGACATCGCCTGCATTCGTGATCTCGGTTTTCCGGGACTGGTCGTCGGTATGCTGGATGCGGAAGGGCATATCGATATGCCGAGAATGTGGGAAGTCATGGCGCTGTGCGGCGATATGGCCGTGACATTCCATCGCGCGTTCGATATGTGTCTCAATCCGAAGATTGCGTTAGAGCAGTTGACTCAGTTAGGGGTGGCGCGCATTCTGACTTCCGGACAGCAACAAAATGCAGAAGTAGGTTTACCGATACTTCGGGAACTCAACCAGCTGACGCGTGGTCCAATCATTATGGCTGGCGCGGGCGTGCGACTGACCAATCTGCAAAAGTTTGTGGATATCGGGCTGACTGAATTGCACAGCTCGGCTGGACGTCAGGTGCCTTCTTCTATGCGTTACCGCAAAGCCGGTGTCACGATGAGTTCTGACACCGATTTTGATGAATTCAGTCGTTATTGCGTGGACGGCGATATTGTTGCCGCAATGAAAAGAACATTGCAGTTCGACGATGAAGTATCCCGCTCGGCGTAATAACTCTAAAGTTTAACCGGGTCACACGACCCTTATTGCGTCGCCCTGCGCAAGTACCAGGCCCCGTCACTTTGGCGGGGCTTTTTTTATTCTTCGTTCTTTATAAGTGCGGGATAACTGCGGGAGATTACAGTCGTCATTAACCGGAATGACTTCTCAGCCCCAGGTCAGCAATGCCACGCCAAACATCCCTGCTTTAACGACCAGACACATGACAAAAAGACCTAAAACAATAACGGCGCGGTCCATGAGGAAACGAATTCTTCTGCGCATTGATTTCTCCGCGAAATAATCGCGTACGGATAAATTGGTTGGCCGAATTTATACACGAAAAACTATCAATCAATCCAATGTTATAACGTCAAAACGCGAAGCTTTACAAAGGGCTTTGACAGAAGAGGGGAACCGCTACTTTTCGTAGAAGTTTTTAATCCTGATCGCGACGTCAATATTGGCCCAGTGTAATTCGTCCTCTTTATGCAGACTGCTGCTGCCATCTTCCCAGGAAACGAAATAGGACACGGTGCCTGTCTGTGATTCGAAGGTATTCATAATGCGACCTTTGATATCTCCGGATCTGTGTTTAACGATGCTGCCTTTAGGGAATTTCATACTTCCTCCCAATACGTTAACGACGATCTCTGTCAGAACAAACAGATAGCTTCAATAAAGGTTAGACCTTTTTACGGCGCGATGTACAGAGCCATGTGGCTGAAAGTGAGGGTAAAGTGTGAGCAATAAATTCCGCCAGACCGGAGGATGTCTGGCGGAGGAAGAGGGAGTTAAGGCTTGCGGGCGATAAGCAGGGCGCGACGCGGTGCCGGATAACCTTCGATGGTTTTGGTCGGGTCATTCGGATCGAGGAATTCAGCCAGTGACTCACTGGTCATCCAGTCAGTACGGCGTTGTTCTTCCAGCGTGGTGACGCTGACATCCGCAATGCGTACATCAACAAAGCCGCATTTGATCAGCCAGTTTTTCAGTGCTGCTGCAGAAGGGATGAAATAGATATTCCCCATCTGCGCGTAACGGTCGCCCGGTACCAGTACCTGCTCGCTGTCGCCTTCAATCACTAAGGTTTCCAGCACCAGTTCGCCTCCGCTGACCAGCTGATTTTTCAGCTGCAGAAGGTGATCCAGCGGCGAACGACGGTGATACAAAACGCCCATCGAGAACACCGTATCGAACGCGTTCAGCTCAGGTAATTGTTCGATACCCAGCGGCAAAAGGTGCGCGCGTTGATCGCCGCCCAGTAATTTACGCACGGCCTCGAACTGGCACAGGAACAGCTGCATCGGGTCGATACCCACGGCCAGATGCGCGCCTGCGCCAATCATGCGCCACATGTGGTATCCGCTGCCGCAGCCGACATCAAGAATAGTGCGGCCTGCCAGCGAAGAGATATGCGGCAGTACGCGATCCCATTTCCAGTCAGAACGCCATTCGGTATTGATTTCAACGTCGTACAGCGAAAATGGCCCTTTACGCCATGGCATCATATTGCGCAGCAGATTTTCAATCCCTTCGCGCTGACCGGCTGGCAAAGGCACTTCCATATTTGCGCTGACGCTGTGCAGCAAATCCAGACGTTCCGGCTGCAACAGTGGCAAACGATCGACGGAGTTAAACCACAGTTTGAACTTGCCGTGCAGCGATTCTTTCTGCCATGCAGTCAGTTGCGATGGCAGGGTATTAAGCCACGGGCTCAGCGGCCCTTTGGCGATAACGCGATAAAAATCACCGAAATCAATCATTCTGCTTCTCCGGCTTTCAGCGCAATCAGTGAGCCGAAGTTAAAGCACTGGAACCAGACTTCTGTGTGCTGGAACCCGGCCTGGTGCAGGCGGGCTTTGTGAGTTTCAACCGAATCGGTCAGCATTACATTTTCGAGCATGCTGCGTTTCTGGCTGATTTCCAGCTCGCTGTAGCCGTTCGCACGTTTGAAATCGTGATGCATATTGAACAGCAGTTCGCCGACGTCTTTATCTTCAAAGCTGAATTTTTCAGACAGTACCAGCGCAGCACCCGGACGCATGCCCTGATACACCTGATTCAGCAAGCGCTGACGGTCAGCCGGTTCAAGGAATTGCAGCGTAAAGTTAAGCACCACCATCGAGGCATTTTTCAGCTCAATATCCAGAATGTCGGATTCAATCACGTTAACCGGCGTATCGGCACGGAAAGCATCAATGTGGCGGCGGCAGCGTTCCACCATGGCGGGAGAGTTATCGACAGCAATGATTTCGCAGCCCGGAACCTTGATGTTGCGACGCATCGACAGCGTGGCAGCACCCAGCGAGCAGCCCAGATCGTAGACATTCGAGTCGGGCTGAACGAAGCGCTCGGCGAGCATACCAATCATCGAAATAATGTTGGAATAGCCCGGAACTGAGCGTTGGATCATGTCAGGGAAAACTTCAGCAACGCGTTCGTCGAACGTCCAGTCGCCCAGCTTATCTATTGGTGCAGAAAACAGCGTATCGTGGTTTGCCATAGCGGTGAGTCAGGCCAAAAAGAGTGTGGGTAAAAAGTTGAGGGCAGATTTTAGCAGATACTGGCGCAGGCAGATACCTGCGCGCTCGGGAGTTGTTTCAAAACTGCATCATAACAGCCTGGGAAAAGCGGGGCGATCAGTCGAAGTTCAGAAATTGTGACCATGGCAGATAGATAATATTCACCACGACCATCAGCACCAGCGAGATATACGTCGCACCCATGCCGTTGCGGCGCCAGGCAAATTCGCGGTTCTTCAGCCCGTAATAATGGAATAACCGGCCCAGAATCAACAACAAACCGCAGGCGTGGACTGTCCAGATGGGCGAACCGTTCATTTCCATATACAGCAGCAGTAAACAGCCGATGGGCAGATATTCTACGGCGTTACCGTGGACACGGATGGCGGTTTGTAATTCATAGGAACCGCCGTCGCCGGTGGCAATGCGGTATTGCATCCGCAGGCGGACAACATCGAAAGAGAGTTTGATCAAAAGTATGGCAGCAAGCACGACATATAACGCGCTAATCATGATGACTTCCTTGGTTAATCCCTGTTTTCTGGCGGAACTAATGCCTTCCGCTTCGCCGCTATGATAACGGGCTGCCGTAAGACTGTCGTCAGAAAATCCTGAATATTCTCAGAACAAGGTGTCCTGTTCTGGCCAGTCAGGTGCGGGCTGAACAGAGGGCATCTGCCGGTGCAAATCCTGCCACAGGCTGCGCGCCTGCTGCGGAGCATCTGTGCAGTCAGGCGTATGAATAAACAGATACGGTGATAATCCCTGAGATTGCCAGTCGTCGAGTTTTTTAATCCACTGTCCGAACAGCGGACGGTTAGCGTCCAGACTGTCGCCGCCGATAAAACGCACAATGGGCCGGGATGATGTCGCCAGCGCGTGCAGCGGCAGAATCGGTTTTTTGCGTTTAGCTTCGAGCACTGCTTCAGTTGTGGATTTCGAACTGTGAACCGGACGGCTGTCGAGAATGGCGCGGTTAATTCCACGCTGATGTAAGCCCTGATTCAGCGCACGTTCTTCCCCGCCTTTGTTGAAAAAATCTTGATGGCGCACTTCAACGCCGTAATCGAAACCCGCGGGAAGGGCATCCAGAAATTGCCACAGTCGGTCAAGGTGAACGGGGGAAAACGTGGCAGGAAGTTGCAGCCAGAGCTGACCAATGCGTTCACCGAGCGGTTCGAGCGTGCGGTAAAACAAATCGACGTTTTCCTGACAATTCGTCAGTGCCGCTTTATGGCTGATGTCCGATGGGAATTTGAAACAAAAACGGAAAGATTCCGGCGTCATGTCGCGCCAGCGCATCACCACTTCCTGTTTGGGCAGGGCGTAAAAGGTGGTATTGCCTTCGACGCAATTGAAATACCGCGCGTAATCGGCCAGATCACGCAAACCGATTTTTGCCCAGGCGTTGTGGTGCCATTGCGGTAAACCAATATACATAATCATGCTCCCTGTTTTCTGAGCCGGAATTCCCAAATAAAACGCCGCCTCAGCGGGCGGCGTTCAGGCAAGAAATTCAGGGTAACGTTACTCCGGCAGAGCGGCAAGCACTTCGGCAGTTGAACGTACGCGACTGATACGCGGGAAGATAAATTGCACGCTGGACTGATGATGGTCATTGTTGTGCGCGCTGCAGGCGTCTTCAGCAATGACCAGTTCATAGCCGTGTTCCCAGGCGTTACGCGCAGTGGATTCCACGCCGATGTTAGTGGAGATACCGGCCAGCACGATGCTTTTGATGCCACGACGACGCAGTTGCAGATCCAGATCGGTGCCGTAGAACGCGCCCCACTGGCGCTTAATCACCAGCAGATCATTGTCGGTGACGCCCAGTTGTTCCGGGAATTCCCACCAGCTTGCGGGTAAACCGCCTTCCGGTGCAGCCGCAGGGATATCAACCGGTTGTTTCAGCGCTTCGTCAAAAGAATTTGACCAGCCCACGCGAACCATGGCGACCGGCGCGCCCAGTTTACGAAAACGGTTTGCCAGTTCAGTAGCATTATCCAGCACCTGCTGTGCGGTGTGCGGGCCACCAGCGAACGGTAAAATCCCTTTCTGTAAGTCGATCAATACCAGTGCGGTAGTTTTTGGGTCAAGTTTCATGTGTAGCTCCCGGTTTTCAATAGGGGTAATGAGAGAAAGGAATTATTTACTGCGTGTACAAAGGGGATGGCGCGAGTTTATTCTAACGGGCAGACTGAAATGAGATAATTTTGTTAAATTATGTGTAGCTTGCAACACGAATGAATTTCCGCGTCAGCGTTGACGTGTTCGTACTTATCCTTCGCCGGAAATTCCTTTATAATAGCCGCCTTTTTTCGACCTGAATAAAACCCATTCCGAGCGCTGCTGAGTTTTGCGGCGAGCGACCAGAGTCAATAACCGTTTCTGTGCCTGTGCGCCATGAGGCCGGGTAGTGGGATCAAAAGGATACCGTTATGCGTACTGTATATTGTGGAAAACTGAATGCGTCCAATGTGGGCCAGGAAGTAACATTGTGTGGCTGGGTTAACCGTCGCCGCGATTTGGGTGGTTTGATTTTCATCGATATGCGTGACCGCGAAGGCATCGTTCAGGTTTTCTTCGACCCGGATCAGGCTGAAGCCTACAAACTGGCGTCTGAACTGCGTAACGAATTCTGTATTCAGCTGACCGGTACCGTGCGTGCGCGTCCTGAAAGTCAGTTCAACAAAGACATGGCGACCGGCGAAGTGGAAGTGTTCGCCAGCAATCTGAACATCATCAACCGTTCTGAATCGCTGCCGCTGGACTCCAACCACGTCAACACTGAAGAAGCGCGTCTGAAATACCGCTATCTGGATCTGCGTCGTCCTGAAATGGCTAACCGCCTGAAAGCCCGTGCAAAAATTACCAGTTTTGTGCGCCGTTTCATGGACAGCCATGACTTCCTCGACATCGAAACTCCGATGCTCACCAAAGCCACGCCGGAAGGTGCGCGTGACTATCTGGTGCCGAGCCGTGTGCATAAAGGCAAGTTCTACGCCTTACCGCAGTCTCCTCAGCTGTTCAAACAGCTGCTGATGATGTCCGGCTTCGACCGTTACTATCAGATTGTTAAATGCTTCCGTGACGAAGATTTACGTGCTGACCGCCAGCCTGAATTCACCCAGATCGACGTGGAAACCTCCTTCATGAGCGCTGAACAAGTGCGTGAAGTGATGGAAAAACTGGCCCGCGAACTGTGGCAGGAAGTGAAAGGCGTGGATCTGGGCGATTTCCCGATCATGACTTTTGCAGAGGCTATGCGTCGTTTCGGCTCTGATAAACCGGACCTGCGTAACCCGATGGAAATGGTCGATGTGGCCGACCTGATGAAAAACATCGAGTTCAAAGTGTTTGCTGATCCGGCTAACGATCCAAAAGGCCGCGTGGCTGCGCTGCGTGTTCCGGGTGGTGCCTCCCTGAGCCGTAAGCAAATTGACGAATACGCAAAATTCATTGAAATCTACGGCGCGAAAGGTCTGGCATACATCAAAGTGAATGAAGTGGCGAAAGGTCTGGAAGGTATCCAGAGCCCGGTCGCGAAATTCCTTAACGAAGAACTGCTGGCAGCCCTGATCGAACGTACCGGTGCGCAAGATGGCGACATGATCTTCTTCGGCGCAGCCAGCGCGAAGATTGTGACTGATGCGATTGGCGCACTGCGTCTGAAAGTTGGTCGTGACCTGAAAATCACCAAAGAAGACATGTGGGCTCCGCTGTGGGTTATTGACTTCCCGATGTTTGAAGACACCGACGAAGGCGGCCTGAGCGCCATGCACCACCCGTTCACTGCGCCAAAAGACATGACGGCAGAAGAACTGGCGGCGAACCCGGTTTCCGCTATCGCAAACGCCTACGACATGGTGATCAACGGCTACGAAGTGGGCGGCGGTTCTGTGCGTATTCACCGCAGCGAAATGCAGCAAACCGTGTTCAGCATTTTGGGTATTAACGAGCACGAACAGCGCGAGAAATTTGGCTTTCTGCTCGACGCCCTGAAATACGGTACGCCTCCGCATGCGGGTCTGGCATTTGGTCTGGATCGCCTGGTGATGTTGCTGACCGGTACCGACAATATCCGTGACGTGATCGCCTTCCCGAAAACTACCGCGGCTGCGTGTCTGATGACCGAAGCGCCAAGCTTTGCCAACCCGGCTTCACTGCTGGAACTGGGCATCGCAGTGGTGGCGAAAAAAGAAGTGACGCCAGACACAAATACAGAGAATAACTAATGAGCTATAAGCGTCCTGAGTCGATACTGTGCGTCATCTACGCCAGAAACACCGGCAGGGTGCTGATGCTCCAACGAAAGGATGACCCAAATTTCTGGCAGTCGGTGACCGGCAGTCTGGAAGGCGGGGAATCCCCGAATCAAACCACGCAGCGTGAAGTCATGGAAGAGGTCGGTATCGACATTGCAGGTGAAAACCTGACTCTGCAGGATTGCCAGCGCTGCGAGGACTTTGAAATATTTGCGCATTTGCGCCATCGCTATGCTCCCGGCGTGACCCGTAACAAAGAACATTGGTTCTGTCTGGCGTTACCCGACGAGCGTGATGTGGTTCTTACAGAACATCATGCGTACCGGTGGCTCGATAAATCCGCAGCGGCTGCGCTGACGGTGTCTCCGAGCAACCAGCAGGCGATTGAAGAATTTGTAAACTATTCGGTCTGTTAAGACTTTAGACTTTTTGGAGATATTTATGGCAGGTCACAGTAAGTGGGCCAACACCAAGCACCGCAAAGCGGCGCAAGATTCTAAACGCGGCAAAATTTTTACAAAAATCATTCGTGAGCTGGTGACAGCGGCACGTCTGGGCGGCGGCGATGCGGGTTCAAACCCACGTCTGCGTGCGGCAATTGATAAAGCGCTGTCGAACAACATGACCCGCGACACCCTCAACCGTGCTATCGCACGTGGCGTGGGCGGTGACGAAGACACCAACATGGAAACCATCATTTATGAAGGTTACGGTCCGGGTGGCTCAGCCATCATGGTTGAATGCCTGAGTGATAACCGCAACCGTACCGTGGCAGAAGTGCGTCATGCCTTCACCAAAACCGGTGGCAATCTGGGTACCGACGGTTCCGTGGCTTACCTGTTCTCCAAAAAAGGCGTGATCACTTTCGCTCCTGGCCTGGATGAAGACGTGCTGATGGAAGCCGCGCTGGAAGCGGGCGCTGAAGACATCATTTCTTACGATGACGGCGCTATTGATGTCTTCACTGCCTGGGAAAATCTGGGCGAAGTGAAAGATGCGCTGGAAGCTGCCGGTTACAAAGCTGATTCCGCTGAAGTCACCATGATCCCATCGACCAAAGCCGACATGGATGCAGAAACTGCACCTAAACTGTTGCGCCTGATCGACATGCTGGAAGATTGTGACGATGTGCAGGAGGTTTACCACAACGGTGAAATCTCCGACGAGATCGCAGAAACTCTGTAATCTCAGTGCCGCCGGTGGCTACCACCGGCTGGCTATCCTGTTGTGCCTCAGCAGTTTATACTCTCCCCCAACTTTCCAAAAAAACGACAACACAAGGCGTTGACTGGCTATGGCTATTATTCTGGGGATCGACCCCGGTTCGCGTATTACCGGCTATGGCATTATCCGCCAGACAGGGCGTCAGCTCAGTTATCTCGGCAGCGGGTGCATCCGCACGGTGGTGGACGATATGCCGGGACGTCTGAAACTGATTTACGCCGGTGTGTCGGAAATCATTACCCAGTTTCAGCCTGATTTTTTTGCCATCGAATCGGTGTTTATGGCGAAGAATGCCGACTCGGCTTTAAAGCTCGGGCAGGCGCGTGGCGCGGCGATCGTGGCAGCGGTGAATCAGGATTTGCCGGTGTTTGAATACGCGGCGAGGCAAGTGAAACAGACTGTCGTGGGTACCGGTGCGGCTGAAAAATCGCAGGTTCAGCATATGGTGCGTTCAATCCTGAAATTACCGGCCAATCCCCAGGCGGATGCCGCCGATGCGCTGGCGATTGCGATTACACATTGCCACATGAGCCAGAACGCCATTCGTCTGAGCTCAGACAAATTACAGATGGCTCGCGGACGTATGCGATAGACGCCGCAAGTCCATTAGGCTGGATATTCATCCAGCCTTTTTTATGATATAAACATCGCTGCTTTTGACCTGATAAGGAAAATGAACGTGATAGGCAGACTACGAGGCATTATTCTGGAAAAACAGCCCCCTTTGGTGCTGCTTGAAACTAACGGCGTGGGCTATGAAGTGCATATGCCGATGACCTGTTTTTACGAATTGCCGGAGCTGGGTCAGGAAGCTATCATCTTCACGCAATTTATCGTCCGTGAAGATGCCCAGTTGCTCTACGGATTTAACGATAAACAAGAGCGCGCGCTGTTCCGTGAACTGATCAAGGTGAACGGTGTGGGGCCGAAGCTGGCACTGGCGATCCTGTCAGGCATGTCGGCACAGCAGTTTGTCAGTGCGGTGGAAAAGGAAGAAATCACCGCATTAATCAAGTTACCTGGCGTCGGTAAGAAAACCGCAGAACGCCTGGTCGTTGAAATGAAAGACCGGTTTAAAGGATTAAACGGTGATCTATTTAACAATCATACTGATATCACGCTACCTGCATCGGCGTCGAAAGCTAAAGAATCTGATGCCGAAGGCGAAGCCGTTGCAGCCCTGATATCCCTCGGATACAAACCACCTGAAGCCAGCCGCATGATCAGCAAAGTGGCCAAGCCGGGTGCGGAATCTGAAACGTTGATTAGAGAAGCGTTGCGCGCAGCGCTGTGAGGTAAACGATGATTGAAGCTGACCGCCTGATTTCTTCCGAAGTCTTCAGTGAAGAAGAAGTCATTGACCGTGCGATACGCCCGAAGTTGCTCAGCGAATACGTCGGGCAACCGCATGTGCGTTCGCAAATGGAAATCTTTATTCAGGCGGCCAAGCAACGCAAAGATGCGCTCGATCACCTGTTGATTTTCGGGCCGCCTGGGCTGGGTAAAACCACGCTGGCCAATATCGTCGCTAACGAAATGGGCGTGAATCTGCGCACGACGTCGGGCCCGGTGCTGGAAAAAGCCGGTGATCTGGCCGCGATGCTGACCAATCTTGAGCCGCACGACGTGCTGTTCATCGATGAAATCCACCGTCTGTCGCCGGTTGTTGAAGAAATTTTGTATCCGGCAATGGAAGACTACCAGCTGGATATCATGATTGGTGAAGGCCCGGCGGCGCGTTCCATCAAACTCGATTTACCCCCGTTTACCCTGATTGGTGCCACCACCCGCGCCGGTTCCCTGACGTCACCGTTGCGTGACCGTTTTGGTATTGTGCAACGTCTGGAATTTTATCAGGTGGCAGATTTACAGCACATCGTCGGGCGCAGTGCGTCGTGTCTCGGGCTGGAATTGTCGGAGGAGGGCGCGCATCAGATAGCCCGCCGTTCACGCGGTACGCCGCGTATCGCTAACCGCCTGTTGCGCCGTGTGCGTGACTTCGCGGAAGTCAAAGGCGATGGCACCATTAACGGTGATGTGGCTAACGGCGCGCTGGACATGCTGGATGTCGATGCCGAAGGTTTCGATTACATGGACCGCAAACTGTTGCTGGCGATTATTGATAAGTTCACCGGCGGGCCGGTCGGGCTGGATAACTTAGCTGCGGCGATTGGTGAAGAGCGCGAGACCATTGAAGACGTCATCGAACCGTTCCTGATCCAGCAAGGCTTTATTCAGCGCACACCGCGCGGGCGTATGGCGACCAATCATGCGTATAAGCACTTCGGGATTACCAGAGAATCAGAGTAAGCGATTTTGCACGCATAAAAACGGACGCCCTGAGCGTCCGTTTTGCTTATTTCAGCCAGCAGAAATTACTGACTGACTTCACAACGGCTGACCATCCGCCAGTGACGTGGCAATTCGCACACTTCACCCGCCAGAATCACCTTTCCTGTTGCATGAATATCGGCGCTCGAGGAGCCCACCTGAACTTCAACAGAACCCGGTTCGACGATGCGCTTACCGGCGTGACTGGTGAAATTCAGCATGTCGGTCGGGATGCTGAAATTCAGCGTTGCGGTTTGTCCGGCCTCCAGCTCTACGCGCTCAAAAGCTTTGAGTTCCTGCATCGGGCGTACCAGTGATGCCATACAGTCACGCAGATAAACCTGCACCACCTCGCTGCCCGCCTGATTTCCGGTATTGGTGACTTTGATTTGTACTGCAATATCGCCATTTTCGATAGCGACCGGTTGCTGATTGAGTTGCAGATCGTGATAGCGGAACGTGGTGCCGCTCAGCCCGAAGCCAAACGGGTATTTTGCACCGAAGTGGAACGCAATCGGCGTACCGCCACTTTTCAGTTTGTGATTGTAATAATAGGGCATGGCACCGGCGCTTTTCGGTACGGAAACCACCAGCCTGCCGGACGGTGCTTCTTTGCCGCTGACGATATCGGCAATTGCACGTCCGCCTTCCTGACCGGGCGCAAATGCCATCAGGAACCCGGCGACTTTTTCCTCCAGTCCGCCAAGGGAATACGGACGACCGCCGGTCATTACCACAATGGTCGGTTTGCCGGTCGCGACAATCTCTTCCAGCAACTGTTGCTGAACACCCGGTAATTGCAGGCTGTCCGTGTCAGAGCCTTCACCGACGGTGCCGCTCTGGAATAATCCGGCCAGATCGCCGACAAACACTAACGCGACATCACTTTCCTGCGCCAGTTTCACGGCCTGTGGGATAAGCGCGGTACTTCGTGATACCGGCGATTTTTGCATGGCTGAGCCGGCATCGCCGGGGAAGACCGGCGCGCCCGCTGTGCGTTTTTCAAGAATATGGCAACCTTTTGCATACCGGATATTTTGCTCGCCGTAGGCGTCACGCAAGGCCTGTAACGGCGTGGTGACCTGTTCCGTCTGCGCTTCCATTTCGCTGATGATCAGATGCACGGGGAAGCTGTAACCGCTGAGCAAGGCCAGCGGATCATCTGCCGTCGGGCCGATCACTGCAATTTTCTGCCCGGATTTGGGTTTCAGCGGCAGGATGCCATTATTCTCCAGCAGGGTGATGGAACGGACGGCGGCTTTCCAGGCCAGTTCACGCGTGGTGGGTTGTTGCATTTGTGGCTGCGGATCAAGGGCGTAGGGTTGTTCAAACAGCCCGAGGCGGAATTTTTCGGTCAGCACGCGGGCGACGATCTCGTCAATTTTCGCCATATCAATCAGGCCACGTGAAACCGCATCGGCCAGATGCTGGGCGCAATCGCCTTTCGGCAACTCGATATCCAGTCCGGCATTAAACGCCAGCGCGGCGGATTCCGCGTCGTCATGGCTGACGCCATGATGCTGATGCAGCAGGCTGACGCCGCCGTAATCGGCAACAATCAGACCATCGAATCCCCACTGTTCGCGCAAAACTTCTGTCAGCAGGAAGTGATCGCTGTGACAAGGCTGCCCGTCGATGTCGTGATAAGCCGGCATCACCGAACCGGCATTCGCCAGCTTTACCGCCATCTCAAACGGCAGCAGAAACGTGTCATTCAGCTCGCGAAAACCCAGATGTACCGGCGCATGATTGCGTGCCCCTTCGCTGAATGAATGCCCGACATAATGTTTCAGCGTGGCCAGCAGGTCACGTTTTTCACCCTGCAAACCGCGCACGTAAGCCGTCGCCATGACGCCAACCAGATACGGATCTTCGCCAAAGGTTTCCTCCGTTCTTCCCCAGCGGACATCGCGGGAAACATCCAGCACCGGCGCCAGGCCCTGATGACAACCAACGCTTTGCGCTTCATCGCGGATAGCGCCTGCAATTTGCTCCACCAGTTGCGGATCCCACGTCGAGGCATAACTCAGGGAAGAGGGGAACAGTGTGGCGTCTTTGCACAATAAACCGACCAGACATTCTTCGTGGAACATCGCCGGAATGCCCAGCCGTGTTTCTTCAACCAGCATTTTTTGCAGCCGGTTCAGGGCGCGCACGCCTTCTGCCGGGCTGACCACGTGCGTTCCCAGGGGGCGCGTGATTTGTCCCGCGCCCAGCGCCAGTTGCTCCTCCAGCGCCAGAGTCTGTTTATGCCCGGCAAAATCATCGCTCAGATCGGACCGTTCTTTATGCTTCCCGTTGCTGTCGAGGATCAGCCAGAACGCGTGCATCTGGGCATATTTCTCAGCGGGCGTCATGCGGGCGAGCAGGTCGGCGACGCGGGTAGCGACGGGCTGTGAAGCATCCTGATACAGGTGAGTCATTTTATATCTCCTTGATTTTCCGGATGGGAACGCAGGGATAACGCGTTAAAAGACGAAATATAAAAAGAAGTATTGAGAATGGACTGCGCGTAAACAATTGAGGAAACGAATATGCATTTTACGTTATTTAATTTTGTTTCCGGTTTGTGAGCAGGATCAGATTGAGGCTGCTCCGGTCAGATGCCTGCTTTTAGCACAAAATCTGAAGCCGATCACAGTTTCATCATCCGGCGAATATTACGACTTGTTTCTGTTTCCGATTCGCCAGAGAATCCGTTTCAGAAAGCAGGATTGTTACTGTCTGACAGGCAAAACCTAAACTTCTCGTTTCTTCGTGTATGACGAAGAGACCGGACGTTTAGGTTTTTTTTTGGCCTGAATTCAGGGGCAGGCCGCCCCTTTGAAATACACCGGCAATGTCGTGCACGACGCCATTACTCTGATGAGATAACACCATGGAATACAGTACATTAGCCGATGAAATTCTCCGCGGAGTGGGCGGAAAGGATAACGTCAACAGCGTGGTGCATTGTGCCACCCGCTTACGTTTTAAATTAAAAGATACCAGTAAAGCCGACGCTGCCGGGCTAAAAGAAAACCCGGGTGTCATCATGGTTGTCGAGAGCGGCGGCCAGTTTCAGGTGGTGATCGGCAACCACGTTGGTGCGGTGTATGAAGCGCTGGTGAAAGGCAGTGCGCTTTCCGACAGCGGCGACGATGACAGCGGTGATAAGGGCAGTTTATTTGCCCGGGCGATTGACGTTATCTCCGGCATTTTTACCCCGTTTATCGGCATCATGGCCGCGTCGGGGATCCTGAAAGGTTTTCTGGCACTGGCGCTGGCGTGCGGCTGGATGGTGCCGGAAAGCGGTACCTATAAAGTCTGGTTCGCCGCCAGTGACGCCATGTTTTACTTCTTCCCGCTGGTGATCGGTTTCACTGCCGGTAAAAAATTCGGCGGTAACCCGTTCGTTACCATGATGATTGGCGGGGCGATGGTGCATCCGCTGATGATCGCCGCGTTTGAGGCACAGCAACCTGGTGCGCAGGGCGAGCATTTCTTCGGTATTCCGCTGGTCTTTATTAATTACGCCTCATCGGTGATCCCGGTGATCCTGGCCGCGTGGGTATCAAGCTGGCTGGAAAAACGGGCCATGAAAATCCTGCCTTCTGCGCTGCGTAACTTTATCACGCCGCTTATTTGCCTGATGGTCGTGGTGCCGCTGACCTTCCTGATTATCGGCCCCGTCGCCACCTGGGCCAGCCAGCAACTGGCTAACGGCTATCAGTTTGTGTATCACATCAGCCCGATGATTGCCGGTGCCTTTATGGGCGCACTGTGGCAGGTGTGTGTGATTTTCGGTCTGCACTGGGGGCTGGTGCCGCTGATGATCAACAACTTCAGTATTCTCGGTCACGACACCATGCTGCCGCTGTTATTGCCCGCCGTGATGGGGCAGGTCGGGGCAGTGATTGGCGTGATGCTGCGCGCCAGAGATGCGCGAACGAAGGCGCTGGCGGGTTCAGCCATCAGCGCGGGGATTTTTGGGATTACGGAACCCGCGGTTTACGGCATCAATCTGCCGCGTCGGCGTCCGTTTATTTTCGGTTGCGCCGGTGGTGCACTGGGTGCGGCAATCCTCGGGTATTTCCAGACCACGGCGTATTCCTTCGGATTCGCCAGCATCTTTACTTTCACGCAGATTATTCCGCCAACCGGCTTTGATAAAACGGTGACCGCCGCCATTGCCGGGACGCTGATTGCCCTGGTGTTTGCTGCGCTGGCAACTTACTTCTTCGGCATGAAAGAAGAAGCGGCAACGCCGGAAATCACCGAAAAGGCCAAAGCGGAGGCCGTTCAGGCGCCACGCGGAAAAACCCTTATTGCCAGCCCGATGACCGGTGCCTGTATCGCACTCGATCAGGTTAAAGACCCGACGTTCGCCAGTGGTTTGCTGGGCAAAGGCGTGGCGGTGGTGCCAGCAGTGGGGCGGGTTGTATCGCCGGTAAATGGCACCGTGGTTTCCCTGTTCAAAACCCATCACGCCATAGGGATTGAATCTGACGAGGGTGCAGAGATTCTGATCCACGTCGGCATCGATACGGTGAAGCTGGACGGCAAATTCTTTACGCCACACATCGCGGTTGATGCGGTGGTGAAGCAGGGCGATTTGTTGCTGGAATTCGATATGCAGGGCATTTCCGATGCTGGTTATGACCTGACCACGCCGGTGCTGGTCACCAACAGCGATGACTATCTTGATGTCATTCCGGCAAGCGTTGGTCAGGACACCTGCGAACAAGCGTCATTACTCACTTTATTACGATAACGACCAGAGCCAGGAGGTTCACATGAACAAGCAATTCCCAGACGGTTTCTTATGGGGCGGCGCAGTCGCAGCCAATCAGGTGGAAGGTGCATATCTGACTGACGGTAAAGGCTTATCAACATCTGACCTGCAACCGCAAGGCGTTTTTGGTCCGGTGCAGGAACGTACTGAAGGCGATTTCGGCGTGAAAGATGTGGCGATTGATTTCTATCATCGTTATCCGGAAGACATGAAATTGTTCGCCGAAATGGGCTTCACCGTGCTGCGTACCTCAATTGCCTGGACGCGTATTTTCCCGCAGGGCGATGAATTGCAGCCAAACGAAGCCGGTCTGGCCTTTTATGACCGCCTGTTTGATGAAATGGCAAAATACGGGATTACACCGCTGGTGACGCTTTCTCACTATGAAATGCCGTATGGCATCGTGAAAAAACACGGTGGCTGGGGCAGTCGCGACACCATCGGTTTCTTTGAAAACTACGCCCGTACGGTGTTCAGCCGTTATAAAAATAAGGTGAAACACTGGCTGACGTTCAACGAAATCAACATGTCGCTGCATGCGCCGTTCACCGGCGTCGGCTTGCCGGAAGACAGCAGCAAACAGGAAATTTATCAGGCCATTCATCATCAGCTGGTGGCCAGCGCCAGAGCGGTAAAAGCCTGCCACGAAATCATTCCTGACGGCAAAATCGGCAATATGCTGCTCGGCGGAATGTTGTATCCGCTGACCTGCAAACCGGCCGATATGATGGAAACCTTGCAGCAAAACCGCGACTGGTTATTCTTTGGCGATGTTCAGGTGCGCGGCGCATATCCGGCATACATGAAGCGTTTCTTTAAAGATCGTGGCATGGAAATTAATATTACTGCTGAAGATAAAGCGGCACTGAAAGAAACGGTCGACTTTATTTCATTCAGTTATTATATGACCGGTTGTGTAACCACTGACGAAGAGCAAAATATTAAAGCGCGCGCCAATATATTAAATATGGTGCCTAACCCGCATCTGCAAAGTTCCGAATGGGGATGGCAGATTGATCCGGTAGGTTTGCGCTTTTTAATGAATGAACTTTATGATCGTTACCAGAAGCCATTATTTATTGTGGAAAACGGATTAGGTGCGCGTGATAAAGTCGAAGCAGATGGCAGCATCAACGACGATTACCGCATTGAATATATCAATGACCATCTGGTTCAGGTACGTGAAGCCATTGAAGACGGTGTGGAAGTGATGGGCTACACCAGCTGGGGGCCGATTGATCTGGTCAGCGCCTCGAAAGCCGAGTTCTCCAAACGCTATGGTTATATCTACGTTGACCGTGATGACCAGGGGAATGGCACGCTGGAGCGTCGCCGTAAGAAAAGCTTCTTCTGGTATAAAGAAGTGATCAATTCAAACGGCGCGGCTTTAAAATCCTGATCTGAACTTAACCTTTAATAATAAATAACTGATGCGGCTTATAAATTTATAAGCCGCCTGTCCGCCCTTGTATTGCCCAAAAAAATAATGATGATTTAAAATAATAAAACGGAAATATAAAGATGAAAATTTCTCAGACTTCTGCAACACCTACCTGTAAAGTTAAAAATAATAACCGGTTACTAAAAACCAGTGTTCTGACGCTGTGTATTTCAATCACAGGTATTCATTCAGCACAGGCCGCGGATAACTGGAATGGTACGGTATTAGGTTTTGAAGCGCCCGGCGAAGGTATGTTCGGCGATATGCTGGGTATTCGCCCGATTATTGAAGACCATGGATTTCATTATCAGCTTGGTTATCTGAGCGAGTCGTCTTATAACGCAGGCGGCGGTTATAACCATGATAAACATCTGGCGTATATCGATCAGTTCTCGCTGACGTTTACCCAGGATCTGGAGATGTACACCGGTATTCCCGACGCGGCCATTGAAGGGAACATTGTTAACCGTAACCACGATGACAACCTGACGTCCAAACGTACGCAGGATCCGCGCGTCGGGTTTAACGATCTCGCCCAGGAAAGCTGGGGCGGACAGTCGATAACCCGTTTGGGCTGGCTGACGTTTGGCCGTAGTTTCGATGACCGAAAACTGCACTGGCGCATCGGTATGATGAACAAGAATCAGGATTTCGATCAGATTATCCCGTGTGATTTCCAGCTGCTCAGCCAGTGTGGCGGTAAATCGGCTAACTCGATGACCTGGTATAACTGGAATAAACATTACTGGGGCACCACTTTCCAGTACAAGCTGACGCCAGAACTGACGCTGAAAACCGGTATTATGGAACAAAACCCCGATGCCTCTGACCGCAAATACGCCTGGAGCGGTTCGCTGAAAGGCGCACGCGGCATTCTGCTGCCGATGGAGGCCGAACTGAAAACCAAAGTGAATGGTTTGCCGGGCATTTATAACGTGGGTTTGCTGTATACCAACTCGCCGCAAACCGATTTATCGGAAGGGAAAACGCAGAGCGTGGGCGCAACAGATCCCGAAGGTTATCGCAAACACAGCAGCACCTGGTTTATGTATACCGGTTTCAACCAGCAGGTGACACAACGTGGCGACGATCCGAACCGTGGCATGAGCGTGTCATACAGCCTAGGTCTGGGGGATCAGCGCAGCAACGCCATTCATCATACGCAGGCTGCTTCCATGCGCTATCGCGGGTTGTTTGATGCGCGTCCTGATGACTGGCTGGGTTTTGGTATGACGTATATTAAAATGAGTAATCATTACCGCCAGAATCAGGAAAACCTGAATACGATTTATCAGGTGGATGATTACGGCAATCCGCTCTATACGCCGCTGTCCGGTCACTCGGTGAACGCCGATTTGTACTATCAGATAAAAGTCCGTTCGTGGCTGATTCTGCAACCGGATTTGCAGTACTGGTACCGTCCGGGCGGGGTGAAGGAAACGCAGGATGCGTGGGTGACAGGATTGAAAGCCATCGTCACGTTCTGAGTGCAAATTTTACGTCTGGCTGAGGATCGGATCTGGTAAAATTATCAGGCAGATCCAAAGACTGCGGCAGACAAAACCTGACCATCCATTCGGACGGTCGGGTTTTTCTTTTCAGGGAATAACAATGAAAATCGCCAAAATACTCAATAATAACGTGGTGGTGGTTGTCAACGATCAGCAGCGGGAACAGGTCGTCATGGGCCGCGGGCTGGCGTTTATGAAGAAAACCGGAGACGAACTCGATGACAGTAAAATCGAAAAAATCTTCGCATTACAAAGCGACGAACTGGTCGCGCATCTGACAGAACTGCTCTCGCATATTCCGATGGAAGTCATGACCACCTGCGACCAGATCATCACGCTGGCGCGCGGACGGCTGGGGAAATTGCAGGAAAATTTATACATTGCGCTCACTGACCACTGTAACTTCGCCATTGAGCGACAGAAAAAAGGCGTGCCGATCAGCAACGCGTTACTGTGGGAAACCCGCCGCCTTTATCCTAAAGAGTATGCGCTGGGACTGGAGGCGCTGGAGATTATCCATGCGCGCCTGGGTGTGCGCCTTCCGGTGGATGAAGCCGGGTTTATCGCACTGCATCTGGTGAACGCTCAGCTTAATGGTGAAATGCCGGAAGTGGCGCAAATCACCCGCGTGATGCAGGAAATCCTCAATCTGGTGAAATACCAGCTGCGTATCGAATATGACGAAGAATCGCTGAGTTATCAGCGTTTCGTCACCCATCTGAAATTCTTCGCACAGCGCATGCTCAGCCGCACTGTTGTCGCGGATGACGACATGACCCTGCATGTGGCCGTGAAAGAGAACTATCCGCAAGCCTGGCAGTGTTCGGAGAAAATCGGCGATTACCTTGCCGCCCAATATCAGCGGGATCTGACGACGGAAGAGATCATGTATCTGTCGATCAACATTGAGCGGGTGAGAAAAGAATGTTCGCCTAAAGAAACCCCGTAACCGCACGCATGCGCAAAATTCGTTGCGCGAAATATGACTGTTCACAATTTTTTATGACGGTTTTTTTTGCCACGGTTAATGAGAAAAGGTAGCATCCTTCGCCGTTATTGCACCAAAACAGTTCCGGCTAAAAAAACTACAGTGGGTAAACCCCATAAACGTTGAGGCTTGCAATCGTTTGCTTGCAGCACCCGACGTCAGGTGAAGGTTATTTTTGGAGAACAAGATCGAATGAAGTCTCATAAAAAATCGGCAGAGGCGAAGCACGCGGCGAAAAGACGCTGGCTGGACTCGCATGAACACGGGTATCACAAAAGTATGGGTAATCGTCAGGTTCAGATGATTGCCATTGGTGGTTCTATCGGCACCGGTTTATTTCTCGGCGCGGGCGCGCGTTTACAGATGGCTGGCCCGGCGCTGGCAATCGTGTATGCGGTGTGTGGTATTTTCTCATTCTTTATTTTACGTGCGCTGGGTGAACTGGTTTTACACCGTCCGACCAGCGGCAGTTTCGTCTCTTATGCCCGCGAGTTCCTGGGCGAAAAAGCCTCTTACGTTGCAGGCTGGATGTACTTCCTCAACTGGGCGATGACCGGCATTGTCGATATCACCGCAGTGGCTCTTTACATGCACTATTGGGGAACCTTCGGTGATGTCCCGCAATGGATGTTTGCGCTGGGCGCGCTGGCGATTGTCGCCACCATGAACATGATCGGCGTGAAGTGGTTCGCTGAGATGGAATTCTGGTTTGCGCTGATCAAAGTCGCGGCGATTGCCCTGTTCCTGGTTGTCGGTGTGGTGTTCCTCGGCACCGGCAAACAGCTGGACGGCAATACCACCGGTTTCCATCTGATCACCGATAACGGCGGTATTTTCCCGCACGGGTTGTTACCGGCGCTGGTTCTGGTGCAGGGCGTGGTCTTCGCGTTCGCGGCCATCGAACTGGTCGGTACGGCGGCAGGTGAAACCAAAGATCCTGAGAAAGTGCTGCCGAAAGCCATCAACAGCGTGATCTGGCGTATCGCATTATTCTACGTAGGTTCCGTGGTGCTGCTGGTTCTGCTGTTACCGTGGAATGCGTATCAGGCGGGGCAAAGCCCGTTTGTGACCTTTTTCAGCAAGCTGGGCGTGCCTTACATCGGCACGATCATGAACATCGTGGTACTGACTGCGGCGCTGTCGAGTCTGAACTCCGGCTTGTATTCCACCGGTCGTATTCTGCGTTCCCTGTCGATGGGCGGTTCTGCGCCGAAATTCATGTCGAAGATGAGCGCACAGCAGGTGCCTTACGCCGGTATTCTGGTCACTGTGGGTATTTATGTCATCGGCGTGGTACTTAACTACTACGTGCCATCGCAGGTATTTGAAATTGTCCTGAACGTCGCGTCACTCGGCATCCTCAGTTCATGGGCTTTCATCATCGTATGTCAGATGAAACTGCGTAAGGCTATCAAAGAAGGCCGTGCGAAAGACGTCTCCTTCAAAATGCCGTGGGCACCGGTCACCTCGTGGCTGACGCTGGCATTTCTGGCGGGCGTGCTGATCCTGATGGCGTTTGACTATCCGAACGGCACTTACACCGTGGCGACGATTCCGGTACTGATTATCCTGCTGGTTCTGGGCTGGATTGGTCTGCGCAAACGTGCGGCGGAAGTCCATGCTGAGCAGGCCGCTCACGAAGAAGCACATCACGAAAGTCTGGATGCGAAGTAATTAATTTACTTCAGAGATTTTCAGCAAAGGGCTGCCGTAAGGTGGCCCTTTTTCGTGACATGCAGCACTAAAAATGTTGTTGCCTGTAAAAAATCCGAAAGCGTGAAAGTATCCCTCATTTTTGACTAGGCTTACTCTTTAGTTAAAAGAGGCAAACTATGTTTAAGATTATGTTACAGATTTTCTCCAGCCCGGAAAAATTCCTTGGGCTGTTCAGTGCAGCAGACATGGAAGATACGATTGAGGAGGGTGAGCGTATTTTGATTGATGAAAACGGTACCGCCTCGGTGAATCCGGCAAATCAGGATATGCGTGAAGACTTCGACCGCCACGTCAAACGCATGAGCGTGCTGTAATGGCGACAGCGGTTTTCATGGTGTTAATGGTTTGCGGGTACTGGTACACCACCCGCGACATCTCATCGCGCTTCAAACTCAAACGTACCTTCGGCTGGGACGTCTATTTTCTGGTGGCGTTATACGGCTGCATTTTTGTCCTGCAGGGTGTGCTGGTGATTGCGCTGGTTTATATGGCGCTGTGGGGAATTTCAGAAGTCGTTAACTGGCTGCCTGCCATCCCGCATCTGCATCAGGATGTGCATTACCACAGAGATTTCATCAACTGGAGTTTCTTAGGCATTCAGGCGCCGGTCGTCATCATGCTCGGTGTTTCCGTGATGCTGTGTCTGGTGCGCACCACCTGGTCGCCGGGCTTGCGGCTCAATACTGCCGGACGCAAACAGTTGTACAAACAGCTCACCCGCGCCAACGGTGTGGAAGGGCTTTTGTATCAGTGCATGGAAGAGGGCGATATGGTGTTTATCACCTTACAGTCGCGGCGCGTCTATATTGGCATGGTGCATACCGCGCGATGTGAAACCAGTTCGTCGGACAATGTGGTGGTGATCCCGATGGTCAGCGGGTATCGCGATAAAGATACGCTGGAGCTGCGCGTCGAGCATAACTATGCCCGTTATTATCAGGAACACGGCATTACGCCGGTATCGGATCCGGTGAATGCGCTGAAATTTCGCAAAGTGATTTTACTCAGTCAGATTGAAACGCTGTCGCTTTTCGACCCTTCAAGCGCCTGTGCATTTGAGAAGTTAATCCCGATTATCGAGGAAGAGAATCAGAGAAAAATCGGAGAGAAGGACGCCTGAAGCCAGACGTCCTGAATGAATCACACGATGGTGAAGCTGAAATCGCTCAGGCCTTCGATACCACCGGTAATCACATCACCGCGCACCACAGCGCCAACGCCTGCCGGTGTGCCGGTGTAAATCAGATCGCCAGGTTTAAGTTCAACGGCCTGCGACAGATAACTGATGACATCCGCCACCTGCCAGATCTGATCACGTAAATCACCGCGCTGACGTTTTTCACCGTTCACATCCAGCCAGATTTTACCGCTGGCAGGATGACCGGTCTGACTGACGGGCAGCAGCGGGTTGGCCGGTGCGGAATCATCAAAACCTTTGGCGAAATCCCACGGACGACCTTGTTTCTTGGCCTGCGCCTGAATATCGCGACGGGTCAGATCCACGCCGACGGTATAACCCCAGACATGCGAGAGCGCATCTTCAGCCGTGATATTTTTGCCACCTTTAGCAATCGCGACAACCAGTTCCACTTCGTAATGCAGATCTTCGGTCAGTGTCGGATATGGCACGTTACCGCTGGCAGGGATAACGGCATCAGCGGGTTTGCCAAAGAAGAACGGCGGCTCGCGATCCGGATCATGACCCATTTCCCGGGCGTGCTCGGAATAGTTACGGCCAACGCAGTACACGCGGCGCAATGGAAAACGGGCGCTCTGGCCTTCGACGGCGAGAGACGGAACTTCGGGTGCAGCAATTACATATTCGGTCATCGTATTCACTTCACAAAGTTGTCGAATTAACATATTTGCAAAGCGAATCAACATTGACCAGTAAATTTATGTTACTGGTCAATGTCTCACTGTCAGGCTTTGTAACGTGGTGCCGCGTGAGCTTGCAGGAAGTTCGGCACCATCGCGCCGCGCAGGGCATCAAAGTCGTCCCACTGTTTTTCGTCCTGCAATGGCGGAATAGTGATTTTTTCTTTGCGGTCGAAGCCCAGTAAGGCAGCATCCACCAGTTCACCGACTTCCATTACCCCTGGTACTTCATCAATATTTTTACCCGAACGTTCCCAGATTTCTGTACGCGTTGCGGCAGGTAATACGGCCTGAACGTACAAACCGCGTTCTGCCATTTCAAATTGCAGCGTCTGGCTGAAGGTAAGCACAAAAGCTTTCGTCGCGGAATACACAGCAGATTGCAGCTCCGGCGTCAGCGCCATTACCGAGGCGATATTAATAATCGCGCCGTCTTTATGCTTGATCAGGCCATCAAACGCCACGCGGGAAAGCCGTGCCACCGAGGTAACGTTCAGGGTGATCAGATTCTCTATGGCATCGGCATCACTGTTCTCAAAACCGGCTTTGAGTGACGCCCCGGCGTTATTGATCAGCAGGGAAATTTGCGGCGTCGCGCGGATAAAATCTTCGACCCGTGACAGATCTTCGCTGCGGGTTAAGTCTGCAGGTAACACAGTCACTTTTACGCCGGTGTCCTGTTGCAGCTTTTCAGCCAGCGCATTCAGGCGCTGTGCATCACGGGCCACAAGAATAAGATCATAGCCGCGTTTAGCGAGACGATCGGCGTATGTTGCACCAATACCGGTGGATGCGCCGGTGATTAACGCCAAAGACTGAGAACGAATGGAATCTGACATAAGAACCTCTGGGTTGATTAAGTGGTTTAATAATGAAACCAGATGATTTTTAGCACTGGTGGTTTTATAATGCAACCAGATTCTTTAAGCAGGAGGTGCCATGAAACGAACACGTCTGGAAAACACGCCTTGTCCGGCTGGCCGCGCATTGGATCTCATTGGTGACTGGTGGACGCTGCTGATTGTCCGCGACGCCATGCGTGGCATTTCGCGTTTCAGCGAGTTCCAGCGCAGTCTGGGTGCGGCAAAAAACATTCTCAGCGCACGCCTGAAAGCGCTGGTGGCCGAAGGCATTTTGAAAATTGAACCGGCGGCCGATGGCTCGGCGTATCAGGATTACGTGCTGACCGAAAAGGGGCTGGCGCTGCAACCGGTGCTGGTCGCGCTGGGGCAGTGGGGAAGTGAATACCTGTTTGAGGAAGGCGAAGCCTGTACGCAGCTTGTGGACAGTGAAAACCGCCAGCCACTGCGCAAACTGGAAATCCGAGCGCAGGACGGACGGGTGCTGGAGAGCCGGGATATTACGGCGATCATTCCTGAGATTTAAAATTTGAACTCGATCCGCTCCCTCACCTGCGAAGGGGAGGGCTGGGGTGGGGTATTAATGGCATCTCAGTCACAACCCTTTTTTTCGGGCTGCCTCTAACTCTTTGATTTTAATGAAACACATGAGCCGCACAAAAAAGAGGGTTTTTTTGGCAAAACAGGGATAATCTCTTGCAGTTCAAAGCATAAAGCTTAAAACTCAACTGTTCACTGCCGTACAGGCAGCTTAGAAAAATAGGGAAACCATTGTCCGGCGCGGGCAATGGTTCACTGCCGTACAGGCAGCTTAGAAACACTCATTATAAATTAAATTGTATGCACGAAACGTTCACTGCCGTACAGGCAGCTTAGAAATGAGCAGGTCACGCCGCGCCGGTGCTTTTTTGGTTCACTGCCGTACAGGCAGCTTAGAAAGTCATAAAACGCCGCCTTGCCCTGATTGCGGGGTTCACTGCCGTACAGGCAGCTTAGAAATCTCATGCCGCGTCCTCCTGCTTAAGTGCTACGTTCACTGCCGTACAGGCAGCTTAGAAAAAATGGGTTGACCTCGATGTTGCCATATCGATGTTCACTGCCGTACAGGTAGCCGCGTGCAACTCACTGCAAACCATAAAAACTCTCTGGAAGCAGTATCTCATCCCAGCATTTTGCCCATTTTCTATGTGTGGATATCCAGTTATTGTCTGCTCGCTGCGGCAAAATCCGCAGTCGGGTGTAGGAACCTGAACCCTCATGGCGGAAGTTTTAATTTCGCCATCGCTTTGTATTACCAGAAAATAACAATTTATTACCGTATATTGTTTTGGTAACTCGGGTGGGGCAGCTTTAGGGCTGGTCGGAAAGGGTAACCGATATTCCTACCCCCGCCTGAGTTACCACCTTAGCGTAGGAACTTAAGTGGTAGCGTGATACGCAATCTAATATTAGGTTCTGTTCAAATGGATATTACGCTTACAAACGAAACATCCCCAGATTCATGGACGCTCACCGATCGCTGTCGTTTGCTGGCAAATGCGCTGGTGAATCCGCAAAATAGAGCCGCGCAGGATCAGCTGTGCATGATGCTGCACAACCAGCTCGAAATTCTTGAAGTGGCGCTATCGGAGCCGATTCCCGAGCATCGCAAGAATTTAGGTATCCCGGAAGATGATGGTTTATTTGATTACGCCGACTCTGAACCTGATGAATTATGCGATCAGTGCATGGCGCTGAACTTCACGCTAATGACGCTGCATGACCGAAAAATAAAAGAAATCATCGCGTATATCTTGTGGGAACGGTTCGAGATGCTGCGCTGCTCGCTGTATTCCTCATCTGAGGAGCTTGCCGCATGAACAAAGACTGGCATCAGGCTGACATTATTGCGGCAATAAAAAAGAAGGGCACCACGATGGCGGCGGTTTCACGCCGCGCTGGTTTAAGCTCATCGACGCTCTCGAATGCGTTAATCCGTAAATGGCCGAAAGGTGAAAGGTTGATAGCTGAAGCCATCGGCGTAAAAGCCGAAACCATCTGGCCGAGCCGTTACACCGAAATTAAATACAACTAAGATCGGCTCCCTCCCCTGCGAAGGGGAGGGTTGGGGTGGGGTATTAAAGCGAAATCAATAAGTTGAAGTTTTCTCACACGAGGTGTCAGTCCTTAAAACCCCCTCCCAACCTCCCCCTTCGCAGGTGGAGGAGCAAGGTAAAACCACAGTTTGCGGGAGTAAAAAACCTTACCTCGCAATCCTCTCGTGCCAGTATTTGGTGAACTCTTCCTCGCCGTTCAGGCTGACCACCATATCGCCGCTGACGATAAAGTGCGTCAGGTCGCTGCGCAGTTCGAGGGTGATTTCAGCTTCCATCCACCAGCCTTCACGTCCCATTTTCATGCTCTGCGTCAGCAGATAACGGGCGGAAAGCGGATCGCTGTTGCTGACCGTCAGTTCCCGGCGCAGATTATGATCGACCGTCGTGTCGATATCATCGAAGCGGTAAACGCCTTCACCGAAAACACCACCCACGCCGTTGGTCACGCTGGTCCAGCTGTCGGTGAGGAAATCGTAAGTGATGTTGCGATCCACGCGCCCCGGCGACAGCAAGGTTTGCGGCGTCAGCGGCGCGCTTTGCGGTTCTTTGATCGGACCTGCAATTGAAACCGGCTGCTCACACACCGGCAGGCTGAGCTGCGCGCTGTGCAAATCTAACGTCAGCGTCGCCGCTTCTGCCATCGGCCAGATCATCGGCCAGAAGGTGGTCGCCAGCGAGATACGCATCCGGTGACCGGTAGCAAAACGGTGCGCGATACCATCGAGTTGTACCGGTACTTTGACTTTCTGACCGGGGATCAGCGGTACAGATTTGTCGTGACCTTGCAGATGGGAAAGGTTCAGCCAGCCGTGGGTGACGCGGTTTACTGAGCCGTCCGGCGCAACATCTGACAGCCGGACGTACAGCATCGCCGCCGGTTTATCGCTGCTCAGTTCGACGGTGAATTCGGGGAAACCGAAAATGGTCAGCGGTTCGGCCAGCGGTTCGCCGTCGAAGATTTCTGCCATGCCGTCATCGACACGCTGGTCCGGCGGCATTTCACCGGGCACGCCTGCGCCCATCCATTCACCTGCCATCAGACCGTGATTCTGCGGCGAACAGATATTGATCACGCCCGCGTCAGCGTCGGGCTGGGTATTGAGCTGTCCGCGTGTCAGCCAGCGCGGGCTGTGATTGATATTGCTGGCGGTGCCGCGATCAAACCCCACCCATTCGCCACGGCTGACCGGACGCATCGCCGATGGCGGCTGACTGTCCTGCAACCAGGTCTGGATCATCGGGCCTTCCATCGCGCCGTTGTCTGCGCCTTTCAGCCAGTGATCCCACCAGCGCACGGCTTCCTGTAAGAAGCCAATCGCCGGTTCCGGCGTGCCGTCCTGCGGATAGATGTGAGCCCACGGGCCGAGAATGGCGCGGCGCGGAACCTGTAAATTATCCATCAACCGGAAGACGGCATTGCTGTATGCGTCTGCCCAGCCGCCGATTGCCATCACCGGACACTGGATCGCAGACCAGTCTTCGCACACGGAACCATGCTGCCAGTACGCATCGCGCAGCGGATGTTCCATCCACAGCGCCGGGAAGAACGGCATGTTTTCCAGACGGTTCAGCCAGTCTTTGTACCAGTTATCGCCGACCAGCGCAGGATCGGAAGGGCGGCTCTGGTACGCCAGCATAATGCCGCCCCACCATAGGTTATCATTGAGCAGGCAGCCACCTTTGTAATGAATATCGTCGTGGTAACGATCATCCGTTGAACAAACCGTGATGATGGCTTTCAGCGCGGCGGGTCGGCGGGCGGCAACCTGCAAACCGTTAAATCCGCCCCAGGATTTCCCCATCATGCCGACGTTGCCGCTGCACCAGGGTTGTCCGGTGATCCACTGAATGACTTCCAGTGCGTCATCCTGTTCCTGCAACAGATATTCGTCGGCCAGCAATCCGTCGGATTCGCCGCTGCCGCGCATATCCACACGTACGACTGCGTAGCCATTTCCGGCGAAAAAGCCGTGCATCGGTTCATCGCGGGTGCGGGTGCCGTCGCGTTTGCGGTAGGGAATGTATTCGAGAATAGCCGGCACCGGCTGGCGCTCGGCGTCATCCGGCAGCCATAAACGTGCGGCGAGACGCGTGCCGTCGCTCAGCGGGATCCACAGATGTTCGGTCACGGTGACGGCGTGAGGGAATTCGGTCACGATGCGTTTGGTGCTCATAAGACTCCTGTCGAAGGAATGGCTGCCGCAGGAAGCGCCGTGCCACGCAGGGCGAGAACCTCGTCCAGCCAGCTGGTGCGCATCTCCGGTACGGAGGTCAGCAGTTTTTCGGTATAGCTGTGCATTGGCGCGCTGAAGACCACGTCGGTATCGCCGCTGGCGACCACCTGCCCCTGATACATCACCGCTACCTGATGGGCGATACGTTTTACCGTGCCCAGATCATGGGTGATAAACAGATACGACAGACCGAGCTGTTTCTGTAAGCGGCGCAGCAGATTCAGCACTTCTTCTGCCACCAGCGGATCCAGCGCTGAGGTGGCTTCATCGCAGATGATCAGTTCCGGCTGTGCAGCCAGTGCGCGGGCGATACAGACTCGCTGCTTCTGCCCGCCGGACAGTTCACCGGGACGACGGTCGATCAGTTTGACCGGCAGTTCAGTCAGGCGCAGTAATTCTTCCACACGTTCGCGAACCTGCTTTTTGTTCATGCCAAAGTAAAAGGTCAGCGGGCGTCCGATGATGTCCAGCAGCGTCTGGCGCGGATTGAGCGCCACGTCAGGTAACTGATAAATCATCTGCATACGGCGCAGCGTTTCTTTATTGCGCTGGTGAAAATTGTGCGAAAGCGACACGCCGTCGAAATCCACTGTGCCTTCAGTGTCGGGCAGCAATCCGACCAGCGCCCGTGCCAGCGTGCTTTTGCCGCTGCCGGATTCGCCGATAATCGCCAGCGTTTTGCCGCGCGGCAGTTGCAGGCTGACATCGTTCACCACGCGTTTACCATTGTAGCCGGTACTCAGTTTACGCATCGTCAGCAGCGGCTGTCCGGCAGTTTCATGGCCTTCTGCCAGCGGCGTCAGTGCCTGTTCGCGCTCCGCAACCAGCCTGCGGGTATATTCCTGCTGCGGGTTTTCCAGAATGGTTTGCGTGTCGCCGGTTTCCACTTCTTTGCCGTGACGAAGCACCATAATGCGGTCGGCAAGCTGGGCGACAACGGCCAGATCGTGGGTGATGTATAGCGCGGCGGTATTGAATTCGCGCACCAGTTTGCGCAGCATCACCAGCACTTCAATCTGCGTGGTGACGTCCAGCGCGGTGGTTGGCTCATCCATGATCAGCAAATCGGGTTTACAGGACATCGCCATTGCAGCCATTGCGCGCTGGAGCTGTCCGCCGGAAAGCTGATGCGGATAGCGTTTACCGATGTTTTCCGGATCCGGCAAATCCAGCGAGCGGAACAGTGAAATCGCCCACTGACGACTCTCTTCTTTGTTCATCAGACCGTGGCGGATCGGTCCTTCGCAGACCTGTTTTTCGATGGTCAGCGCCGGATTAAACGAGGCGGCTGCGCTTTGTGCCACATATGCCACGCGCCTGCCGCGCCATTCACGCTTTACGCTGGAAGGCTGAGAAACAATGTCAGTGCCATCCAAAAAGACTTCGCCACCGGCAATCCGGCAGCCCTGTCGCGCATAGCCTAACGCTGCCAGACCAATAGTGGATTTGCCCGCACCGGATTCGCCAATCAGGCCGAGCACTTCGCCCGCCGACAGCTTCAGGGAAATATCCTGCACCAGCGGTGATCCGTCGAGGGTGTCGATGCGCAGCCCGCGCATTTCTAAAATCGTGCGTGTCATGCTTCATCTCCATGCGGCAGGCTGTTACGTGCCAGCAGCCAGTCGACCACCAGATTGACGCCAATCGTCAGCAGGGCAATCGCCGCCGCCGGATACAACGGCGCGAACTGACCAAAGTTTATCGCCTGCGCATTGTCGCGCACCATGCTGCCCCAGTCGGCATAAGGCGGCTGAATGCCCAGACCTAAGAAGCTTAAGCCAGCGATAAACAGGAAGGTAAAGCAGAAGCGCATACCGAACTCTGCCAGCAGCGGTGGCAGGGCGTTGGGCAGAATTTCTTTGAACAGCACCCAGCGTAAGCCTTCACCTCGCAGACGGGCCGCTTCGACGTATTCCTGACAGACAATCGCCTGCGCTACCAGCCTTGCCAGACGAAACACGCGTGTGGCATCGAGCAGGGCGATGGTCAGTACCAGCACCGGAATGGACGTACCCATAACGGACAGCACGATCAGCGCGAAAATCAGCACCGGAATCGACATCACGGTATCCACGATGCGTGAGAGCACCACATCGACCCATTTACCATAAATCGCCGCCGTAAAGCCGGTGACGATGCCGATGATAAATGAACTGAAAGTGATGGTCAGCGCGATAGCAATGGTGGTGCGCGCACCGAACAGAATGCGGGAAAGCATGTCGCGCCCGAGACTGTCAGTACCGAACGGCGTGGCGGCGGAAGGCAGCAGCCAGATATCGCCGACCTGTTCGGTTTCGCTGTGCGGAGCGAGCCATGGCGCAAAAATAGCCGCCAGCAGGTTCACTGCAATAATCACAATACCAATCCAGGCCGAGAGCGGGATGTTAATGAAATATCGGTTCATGAGTTCCCTCTTTTAGCGCGCATGGCGCAGGCGTGGATTGCACCAGATCGCCAGTAAGTCGGCGGTGGTGTTGAGGAAAATATAGGTGCCACCAAACAGCAGACCGCAGGCCTGAACTACCGGCAGGTCGCGCTTGGTTACCGCGTCCACCATGTATTGCCCGATGCCCGGATAGACAAACACCACTTCCACCAGGATCACCCCGACCACCAGATATGCGAGGTTAAATGCCACCACGTTGATGATGGGGGCAAGGGCGTTTGGCAGGGCGTGAGAAACCACAATGCGCCAGCGGGGAATGCCCTTTAGCACGGCGCTTTCGATATACGGGCTGGCCATGACTGCCGTCACCGAGGCACGCGTCATGCGCAGCATGTGCGCCAGTACCACCAGTGTCAGGGTGAGCATCGGCAGGGTGCAGACGTAAAGACGGTCAATAAACGACGAACTGCTGTCGACCATCGCCAGACTGGGGAACCACGTCAGGCGGATGGCAAAGGCAATCACCAGAATGTAACCGACGAAGAACTCCGGCACCGAAATGCTGATAAGCGTCAGCGTATTTGCCAGCCGGTCAAAAACAGAACCGCGCCATATTGCCGACGCGATACCCAGACCTACCGCCAGCGGAATGGCGATCACTGCCGCGTATCCGGCGAGGAACAAGGTGTTAGCCAGACGCGGCAGCAGTTCGTCACTGATGGCGCGCCCGTTCGCCAGTGAATGCCCTAAGTCGCCGTGCATAATACCCGCCAGCCAGTGCAGGTAGCGCAGCACCGACGGTTCATCCAGCCCCAGTTGCAGGCGCAACGCGGCAACGGTTTCAGGCGTGGCACTCTGACCTAAAATGGCCGTGGCGACATCACCGGGCAGCATTTCCGTGCCGATAAAAATCAGCACAGAAACCAGCCACAGCGTGATAATGCCCAACAGAACCCGCTGTAAAATCCGTTTTTTCATCATGCCTCCAGCCAGACGCGCTCTGCCAGACGACCACCCATAAAGTTGAACATCGGGTGCGGCTTGATACCGCCGACTTTTTTACTGGCGGCGTCGAGATAATCGCCAAACAGCGGGATCATCGCGCCGCCGTTATCGCGCACAATACTTTGCAGTTCGCCATAGATTTCCGCACGTTTGCCTTCATCAAGCAGTGAACGGGCCTGCAACAGCAGGGCATCAAATTTCTCATCTTTCCAGTGCGTGTCGTTCCATTTGGCGGTGGACTGATAAGCGGTGGAGAACATCTGATCAGCCGTCGGACGTCCGCCCCAGTAACCCATGCTGAACGGCGCTTTCATCCACACATCGTCCCAGTAGCTGTCGGCAGGCTGGCGCTTGATGTTGACCTGAATGCCGCCTTTCTGCGCCTGTCCCTGGAACAGGGCGGCAGCATCGAGCGCACCGGCAAAGGCGGCGTCAGAGGAAGACAGCTCGATCTTGAGATCCGTCAGACCGGCCTTTTTCAGATAGAACTGTGATTTATCCGGATCGTAAACGCGCTGTTCCAGACTGTGGTTGAAGAAGCGGTCGGTTTTCGGGATCGGATGATCGTTACCCAGCGAACCGTAGCCACGCAGTACCGTGTCGAGGATCTTCTGACGGTCGATACCGTGTTTAATCGCCATGCGCACGTCGTTGTTGTTGTACGGTGCGACGCTGCAATCCATCAGGAAGGTGAAGTGCTGGCCGCCGGAAGAACGCACAATGTTGAGCGCCGGGCTGCGTTTGAGGAAATCGACAGTTTTAAAATCGACGCGGTTAATCGCGTGAACCTGACCAGAAATCAGGGCGTTGGTACGTGCAGTCGGGTCGTTGATGACCAGCACTTCTACGGCATCGACAAAGGCGCGATCCGGTTTCCAGTAGTTCGGGTTGCGCTTGAACAGCGAACGCACGCCCGGTTCGTACTGGTCAAAGACATAACCGCCGGTACCAATCGGGTGCGACCAGTCGGTGAAGCCGTCCGGAACCACGACCAGATGGTAATCCGCCAGCAGATACGGCAGGTCGGCGTTACCGCTGTCGAGGGTAATGAGGATCTGGTTATTGCCCTGTTTAGTCAGGCCGGTAATCGGTGCCAGCTGGCTTTTGATGGCACTTTTTGATTTGTCGCCGCGATGCAGGTTGATGGAGTAGAGAATGTCATCGGCATCGAGTTTTTTGCCGTTATGGAAAGTCACGCCATCGCGAACGGTAAACACCCATTCGGCGGCACCCGGTTTGGCTTCCCAGGCGGACAACAGTTCCGGCGTGGCTTTGTTATTTTCATCAATTTCCACCAGACCGTTCATCAGCATATATGCCTGATTTAAGGGCACCCAGTCGCTGAATAATGTCGGGTCGAGCGTATCGCTGGTATTTCCCCCTGACATACCCAGTTTTAATACGCCGCCTTTTTTCGGTTCCGCCGCAAAAGCAGAGAACGGTGAAAAACCTAAGGCACTGGTAATACCCACAGCGGAAGCGCTGGTAATAAAGCCGCGACGGCTAAGTTGTGCATCCTGCATTAATTTCGTCAAAGGGGAATTATTATCTTTCATTAATTATCTCCATAGTACGTGCTGGAATTTTATAGGTGCAGGCGAAATATCCCGGGTGTGTCTAATTGGCGCAATGGATTGCCTTGATGATTTATATCAAAACCCCCTGTCGAACTTGCATGAGAATTTATCATGAGGGTATGCGAAAAATGCGCGGCAGAACACCCTGAAAAGCTTTATTTTTCCAGCTAATCACTATGAAGAAAGGAAAGAGACCCGTGGAACTGCATACGGTTGTCGGCTTAATTGGCGTGTTTTGCTACCTTCTGGCTTATGCGCTGGTTCAGATGCGCAGGCTAGCGGTTGATGCTAACAGTTACGCCTATCTTAATATAATCGGCGGTGTGTTTGGCCTGTATTCGTTAAGCCATGATTTTAACCTTGCATCCTGTATTTCACAGTCATGCTGGCTGTTGTTTACATTAATTGGTATGAATTCTGCGAGAAAACGCAGATATCTGGAGAAAAATAAAATCCCGCCGGCTGATGTATAATTAACATATAAGATTATTATTATTTGGCTCCTCCCCTTCGCAGGGGAGGGAGTTTATTAAGGCTGTTTTAGCCAGTTAATCACTTTATGCACGACAGGTTTCAGGAACCTGTCCTGAGGCGTCAGCATGTAGCATTTTCCGGCAGCAGCCAGTTTGCCGGGATGCGCCGCAACCAGCTGACCACTGTTAACGTAATCCTGCACCAGTCCTTCCCAGCCCAGCAAAATTCCATCTCCGAGCACCGCTGACTGCACCAGAAACGGATAGTTATTGGCGCGCCAGGTTCTGCGCGGCGTCACGAAACTCACCTCCTGTGAGGCAAACCAGTCGCGCCAGCCGGTCCATTCGCGCTGCGGGTCATCCTGTATAAGCAAGGTTTGTTCGAGTAAATCGGCGGCGCTGGCATCAGGCGGCAGGCGTTTGAGAAATTCCGGTGAACACATCGGATAGCACACTTCATCGAACAACGCCTGTACGTGATAACCGGGCGGCGGCTCGCGCAGATAGAAGATAGCCAGATCGAATTCTGATGACTTGAGGTCTGAAAAGCTGTCGGAAATCTTCATGCGGATTTGCAGATCCGGCAGAAGCTGGCGTAAAGACGAGAGACGGGATGAAAGCCACAGACCACTCATGGCACTGGTGCAGGCCAGCGTGACCTGCGGTAAACCGTTCCAGCCCATCACCTCAGCGGTGGATTGTGAAATATCTCCCAGCAGCTTTCGCACCTGCTGGGCATAGGTTTCCCCGCGCGGTGTCAGCGTGGTTTTCCGCTGGGCACGCTGGAAAAGCTTACAACCCAGCATTTCTTCCAGCTGGATAATCTGCCGGCTGATGGCGCTTTGGGTGAGATTCAGCTCGTCCGCTGCCCTTGAAAAACTGCAATAACGCGCCACGCATTCAAAAGCCACCAGCGTGTTGAGTGGCGGTAACGGTTCTATCTGCACGGTAAAAATCTCTCCGGATGGCGTTTAGCAGTTTTCCAGCATCTGTGAAATGGTCAGGCCAACCTGCTGAACGGCGCGCTCAGTTTTCGCCGTCAGCGTCTGGGCATAGTTGATGCGCAGACAATTGCGATATTTCCCTGAGGCAGAGAATATCGAACCGATGGCGATTTGCACTAAATGTTCTTCCAGCAGCCGGTTCAGCCGCTGCGTATCCACGCGTTCGTCGAGTTCGATCCACAACAGAAATCCTCCCTGCGGACGGCTGACACGCGTGCCACATGGGAAATATTTCATCACCCAGTCGGTCATGGTGCACAGATTGCGCTGGTACTGATTACGCATGCGGCGCATGTGTTGCAGATAATGCCCCTGTTTGATGAAATCCGCGATGGCGATTTGCGGCAACGTGGCTGATGCGCCGGTGGTGATGTATTTCATGTGCAGGGCGCGGTCATGATAACGGCCCGGCGCAATCCAGCCGACGCGCAAACCGGGCGCCAGCGTTTTGGAAAACGAACTGCACAGCAGCACGCGACCATCTTCATCAAACGAGGTAATGGTCGCCGGGCGCGGATACTGATAGGCCAGTTCACCGTAAACATCGTCTTCAATAATCGCGATATCGTAGCGTTGCGCCAGACGCAACAGGCTTTTTTTACGGTCATCCGGCATGTTGTAACCGAGCGGATTATTGCAGTTCGGCGTCAGCTGTATGGCTTTAATCGGCCACTGCTCCAGCGCCATCTCCAGTGCTTCCAGACTGATTCCGGTAACCGGATCGGTAGGGATTTCCAGCGCTTTCATGCCAAAGCCTTTCAGAGTCTGCATTGCGCCGTGAAAACTCGGGGAGTCCACCGCCACGATATCGCCGTGTTCACATACTGAACGGATGGCGATAGACAGGGCTTCATGACAACCGGTGGTGATCAGTATGTTGCTGGCATCCATATGGCTGCCGCTGTCAATCATCAGACGGGCGATCTGTTCACGTAAGTCTTCGGAGCCATAAATACTGTCGTAATGAAACGCGCTCAGATTCTGATGCTGTCCGGCGCGCCCCATCAGACGGCTGAGAGGTTTGAGCGTGGCGGCAGTGACATCCGGCGAGCCGCGGCCTAACTGAATCACACCGGGACGATGCGGGGAAGTGATCAGCTCCAGTACCTGATCCCACTGGGAAATATCCACCGGACGTTGCGTCGGGCGACATACCGCCGGAAGGGCAGCCTGAATGCGGGCATCTTTCACGAAGTAACCCGATTTCGGGCGGGCTTCCACCAGCTGTTTTTCTTCCAGCACGCGATACGCCTGCTGAACTGTACTGACACTGACGCCATGTTCACTGCTTAACACCCGCACTGAAGGCAGACGGATACCCGCCGGATACAGCCCCTGTTCAATGCGATCACTCAGGACATTTGCCAGATTTTCGTAACGATTCATTATCTTTTCCTCAACGCCTGCGCAAAGAAAGCAGTACAGATGAACACAATCTAACGCTGAATCTGTCATCAGATCCAGATCTGTATGGTTGAAATACAAAAAAACTGAATCTGTAATGTTTTTGCCCGTTGTTAGATCCTGATGTCAGGTCGTCAACGGGAGCAGAATATGAAAAATATCATTGAAGAACGGCAGTTTGCCGGTTGTGAGACAAGGGTTTGTGCAGATATCGCGGTGCATGAACGTGCAGTACAGATGCCGGTGAGAAAGGGCAGTTGGCTAAAACAGTTGTTCGCAGTGGTACATGGCTGGAATGAGCGCCGCGTAAGCCGCAAGATTTTGCATTCACTGAGTGCAGATCAGTTGAAGGATATCGGGCTGGCGAAATCGGATATCGACAGGGAGTATCCGAAAGCCATATGGCCAAACTGGCCAAAATAAAATACCCGTCATCTTTCGTGCGCCAGATGCGTTGGCTGCGTTCGTGCGCCCCGGTCACTTACTGATGTAAGCTCCCGGGGACTTTCTCACTTGCCGCCTTCCTGGCACCCGAAATCTATAGGGTATTTGGGGGGATACGGGTTTACAAAATCATAAAAAGCCCGATGAATTCATCGGGCTTTTTCGTCACTCAGAAACTCTCTTACTTCACCTGCATACCAGGCTGTGCGCCGGAATCCGGGCTGAGCAGGAAGATGTCTTTTCCGCCAGGGCCCGCCGCCATCACCATTCCTTCAGAGATGCCGAAGCGCATTTTACGCGGTGCAAGGTTGGCGACCATGATGGTCAGACGGCCTTCCAGGGCTTTCGGATCAGGATACGCAGAACGGATACCGGAGAAAATCTGACGGGTTTCGCCGCCCAGATCCAATTGCAGACGCAGCAGTTTGTCTGAACCTTCCACGAAATCAGCGCTTTTGATCAGCGCGATACGCATATCCACTTTGGCGAAATCATCAAAAGTGATGGTTTCCTGAATCGGATCATCTGCCAGCGGACCGGTTGCCGGAGCTTTCGCAGCCGCAATGTCTTCTTTCGACGCATCAACCATCGCAGTCACTTTATCCAGCTCAATACGGTTAAACAGCGCTTTGAACGGATTCAGCTGATGCGACAGCAGCGGTTGAGCAATAGCGTCCCAGTCCAGCGTTGTGTTCAGGAAGGCTTCAGTGCGCTCTGACAGTGAAGGCAGAACCGGCTTCAGGTAAGTCATCAGCACGCGGAACAGATTGATGCCCATTGAGCAGATGGCTTGCAGGTCAGCGTCGCGGCCTTCCTGTTTTGCAACTACCCACGGCGCCTGCTCATCGACATAGCGGTTGGCCAGATCAGCCAGCGCCATGATTTCACGGATTGCGCGGCCTGATTCACGGCTGTCATACGCCTGAGCGATGCTTTCAGCGGCATCGGTGAAGGTTTTGTACAGCGCTTCATCGGCCAGTTTGTCAGCCAGTTTGCCGTCAAAACGTTTGGCAATGAAACCGGCATTGCGTGACGCTAGGTTAACCACTTTGTTCACGATGTCTGCGTTAACGCGCTGCACGAAATCTTCCAGATTCAGGTCGATATCGTCGATGCGTGAAGACAGTTTTGCGGTGTAGTAATAACGCAGGCAGTCCGCATCCAGATGATTCAGATAGGTGCTGGCCTTGATGAACGTGCCGCGCGATTTGGACATCTTCGCGCCATTCACGGTGACATAACCGTGCACGAAAAGGTTGGTTGGCTTGCGGAAACCGCTGCCTTCCAGCATCGCCGGCCAGAACAGGCTGTGGAAATAAACGATGTCTTTACCGATGAAGTGATACAGCTCGGTAGTCGAATCCTTTTTCCAGAACTCGTCAAAATTCAGGTCGCTGCGACGGTCGCACAGGTTTTTGAAAGAACCCATGTAGCCGATTGGCGCGTCCAGCCAGACGTAGAAATATTTGCCCGGCGCATCAGGAATTTCAAAACCGAAGTACGGCGCATCGCGGGAGATATCCCACTGTTGCAGACCGTGTTCGAACCACTCCTGCATTTTGTTCGCCACTTGTTCCTGCAGCGCACCGGAGCGGGTCCAGGCCTGCAACATCGCGCTGAATTCCGGCAAATCAAAGAAGTAGTGCTCGGAATCACGCAGAACCGGTGTCGCACCGGAAACCACAGATTTCGGGTCGATCAGTTCAGTCGGGCTGTAGGTTGCGCCACACACTTCACAGTTATCGCCGTACTGATCTGGCGATTTACATTTCGGGCAGGTGCCTTTGACGAAACGGTCAGGCAGGAACATGCCTTTCTCCGGATCGTACAACTGAGAAATGGTGCGGTTCTTGATGAAGCCGTTTTCTTTCAGGCGACCATAAATCAGCTCGGACAGCTCACGGTTTTCGTCGCTGTGCGTGGAGTGATAGTTGTCGTAGCTGATACCGAAGCCGGCGAAATCTTTCTGATGCTCCTGGCTCATTTCGGCAATCATCTCTTCCGGCTTGATACCGAGCTGCTGCGCTTTCAGCATGATCGGCGTGCCGTGCGCATCGTCCGCACAGATGAAATGCACTTCATTGCCGCGCATTCGCTGGTAACGGACCCAGACGTCAGCCTGGATGTGCTCGAGCATGTGACCGAGATGGATGGATCCGTTGGCGTACGGAAGTGCACAGGTTACCAAAATTTTTTTCGCGACTTGAGCCATAGTAAGAGCTTGCTTTCTGTAGTTGAAATCAGGGGCATTGATGTTAACCGAAAGCGCCGCCCCGCGTAAACAAACGGGGGGATCTCCTTACGTGTGTTCTGTTATGCTTATGGGTAGATAAATAGTCTGATAACCAGTTTTCAAGGAGCCGGGATGACATCTCAATCCCCACAGCAGACCACACCCGCAGGGCTGCGCGCACTAGTGACCGGCGTACTGGCCACCTTCCGCCATTCCACATTACAAAAAGATTTACCCGCGATAAAAGCATTGCATCACTGCGTGCTGATGGACGGTGTTTTACATATTGACCTGACGCTGCCGTTTGCCTGGAACAGCGGTTTCGATGTGCTGAAAGATGAAACCAGCGGAGAATTGCTGCGGGTCACCGGCGCTACGGCTATACAGTGGAACCTGCGTCACGATATCGCCACCATGAAACGCGCTAACGATCAGCCGGGTATTAAAGGTGTGCGCAATATTCTTGCTGTCAGCTCGGGTAAGGGCGGGGTCGGTAAATCGACGACTGCCGTGAATCTGGCGCTGGCGCTGGCCGCTGAGGGCGGAAAAGTCGGTATTCTGGATGCCGATATTTACGGTCCGTCAGTCCCGAATATGCTGGGTACGGAAGAAGAGCGTCCGACATCACCGGATGGTGTGCATATGTCGCCGATTATGGCGCACGGACTGGCGACCAATTCCATTGGTTATCTGGTTACCGACGAAAACGCCATGGTGTGGCGCGGCCCGATGGCCAGTAAAGCGCTGATGCAGATGCTTTCCGATACGCTGTGGCCTGATCTTGATTATCTGGTGATCGACCTGCCGCCGGGCACCGGTGATATTCAGCTGACGCTGTCGCAAAATATTCCGGTCACAGGCGCGGTGGTGGTGACGACGCCGCAGGACATCGCGCTGCTGGATGCCATGAAAGGCATCGTCATGTTTGAGAAAGTGCATGTGCCGGTTCTGGGCATCGTCGAGAACATGAGTATGCACGTGTGCAGCAACTGCGGACATCACGAACCGATTTTCGGCACCGGTGGCGCGCAGCGTCTGGCTGAGAAATATCGCTGTGAATTACTGGCGCAATTACCGCTGCATATTTCACTGCGCGAAGATTTAGATCGTGGCGAGCCGACAGTCGTCTCTAATCCTGAAAGTGAATTCACTGCAATTTACCGCGAACTGGCGGCAAAAATTGCGTCGCAATTGTTCTGGAGAGGTGACGCTATCCCGACTGAAATTGCTTTCAGAGCGGTTTAATCCCCCAACTCAGTGAATTATTGCCGGATGTCAGCGATTACACAGCCTTAACGCTGGCATCAGGCAGTGTCTTGTACTTATAATTGGCGCGTTCAAAGCACACGTCTGTGCTTGCCTTCCAACTTCCAAATCAGGTCTTTAATTTTATGTCTGACAAATTCCATCAGTGTGTCATCGTGGGTATCGCTGGCGCATCTGCTTCGGGAAAAAGCCTCATCGCCAGTACGTTATACCGTGAACTTCGTGATCAGGTTGGTGATGAGCACATCGGGGTTATCCCGGAAGATTGCTACTATAAAGACCAAAGCCACATGACCATGGAAGAGCGGGTCAAAACCAACTACGACCATCCAAGTGCGATGGACCACAATTTACTGTTTCAGCATTTACAAGCCATGAAGTCTGGTCAGGCGATTGAATTGCCGAGCTACAGCTTCATTGAGCACACTCGTCTGCCTGAGACGGTGACACTAAAACCGAAGAAAGTGATCATTCTGGAAGGGATCCTTCTCCTGACCGATGCGCGTTTACGTGACGAAATGAATTTCTCCATCTTCGTCGATACCCCGCTGGATATCTGTCTGATGCGCCGCATGAAACGTGACGTCAACGAACGTGGCCGCTCTATGGATTCCGTGATGGCGCAATATCAGAAGACCGTACGCCCGATGTTCCTGCAATTTATCGAACCCTCAAAACAATACGCAGACATCATTGTGCCGCGCGGCGGCAAAAACCGCATTGCGATTGATATTCTCAAGGCGAAAATCAGCCAGTTCTTCAATTAATCGCGGAACCATTTGCAGAAAACATACCGGAGATACGATGAGACTTTGCGACCGAGATATAGAAGCCTGGCTCGACAGCGGCAAATTAGGCATTTCACCCCGTCCGCCGGTTGAACGAATTAACGGTGCGACCGTAGATGTGCGTCTGGGTAACGGCTTCCGCGTTTTCCTAGGCCATAACGCGGGTTATATCGACCTGAGTGGCCCGAAAGACGAAGTCAGCGCCGCGCTGGATAAAGTGATGAGCGATGAAATTGTTTTGCCTGAAGGCGAAGCATTCTTCCTGCATCCTGGTGAACTGGCGCTGGCGGTTACTTATGAGTCGGTCACCATTCCTGACGATTTGGTCGGCTGGCTGGACGGGCGCTCTTCACTGGCGCGTCTCGGGCTGATGGTACACGTAACCGCACATCGTATTGATCCGGGCTGGAAAGGGCGGATTGTTCTCGAGTTCTATAATTCAGGTAAGCTCCCGCTGGCGCTTCGACCGGGAATGCTGATTGGTGCGCTGAGCTTTGAACCGTTATCCGGTTCTGCTGCGCGTCCTTATAACAGCCGTCAGGATGCGAAATACCGCGACCAGCAAAGCGCAATTGCCAGTCGTATTGATGAAGACTGATTCAGTTTTTTATCCGCATAACGGATAAAAACGTGAGGAAGGCATGAGAAGACTACTGACAACACTGGTGATTTTACTGGTGGTTATCATTGCCGGCATGACTTCGCTGGTGTTTCTGATCAACCCGAATGATTTCCGCCAGTACATGGTGGAACGGGTCGAGGTGAAAAGCGGATATCAGCTGGCCATCAACGGATCGCTGCGCTGGCATGTCTGGCCACAGCTGAGCATTATTGCCGGTCAGACGTCGCTTACTGCGGCGGGTGCTAAAGAGCCGGTTGTCAGTGCTGAAAACATGCGGCTGGACGTTAAACTCTGGCCTCTTATTTCTCATCAGCTGGCGGTGAAACAGGTACTGTTGAAAAACGCAGTAATACGTCTGACGCCTGAAACTGAAGAGAATCAGCCCGATGCACCTGTTGCGCCTTCAATGCCAACGCCGGTCGCTCCCGGAGCTTCTGAACTTGAAGCTGGCTGGAAGTTTGATATCGATAAAATCAGCATTGCTGACAGTCTGCTTATCTGGCAGCGCGGCGATGATGATCAGATAAACGTTCGTGATATCAATATGGAAATTGATAAAAACGACAACCGTCAGGCTACCATTCAGCTTTCAAGCCGCATAAACCGCAATCAGCGTGACCTTGCATTCACCATGAATGCAGACGTGGATATGCAGCATTATCCGCAGGCTTTTTCGGCTAAGATCAGTAAATTCACTTATCAGCTGAGTGGCGCTGACATCCCTGTGAAAGGTGTTCAGGGTAATGGTTCGATGCAGGCCAGTTATCAGCGCGATAATGATTCACTGGAACTCACCCAGCTGGCGTTAACGGCGAATGATAATCAGATTTCAGGGACTGCTTCTGCCACGATGGGTGGCGATATCGGTAATTATCAGCTCAATTTAAACGCTGACAAACTCGATCTGGATGCGCTTTCCGGCTGGCAGCCTAAAACTGCTGAGCAGACGGCGCAGAGCACCCAATCAATCACCTCCGCGCCGGTCATTGCGCGTGATGTCGATGAGCAGCCGAACGGCCTGAGCATTTTGCGGACTTTCAATGCGAATCTGGCACTGAAAGTAGCGGATTTAACCTATCGCGGGATGAAGATCCAAAATCTGGCACTGAATGCCAATAACCGGTTGGGTAAGGTTGCGCTGCCGACGTTCAGTGGCAATCTTGGGTCGGGAAGTTTTTCCCTGCCGGGTGATATGGATGTGACCGGCAAAAGCATTCAGGTTCACATGACGCCGGATGTGAATAATATTGAGCTGGCTGATCTGCTGACTGCTTACGGATTGCCAAAAGCCCTGACGGGCAACTTCTCTATGAAAGGTGACGTGAGCGGAAAAGGGCTTTCGGCAGAAGACTTTGCGCGTAACTGGCAGGGCAATGCTGAACTTGCTATGACCAATGCGCATCTGAACGGACTTAATATTCAGCAGCTTATCCAGCAGGCAATCAGCCGTAATACCAGCAGCGTTCAGGGGCTGGATAAATACGAGCATTACAGCCAGATTGATACACTGAAAGCGCAGGGGCAGCTGAAAAACGGCACCCTGAAACTGAACGATCTGGAAGGCCAGTCGCCAATGGTTTACGCAAAAGGTGATGGCTCTGTTGATCTCGCCGGCGAAAAAGTAGATATGAATCTGTTGATCCGCGTGACCGGTGGCTGGAAAGGCGACAGCAATCTGATCAACACCCTGAAAACCACGGATATCCCGCTGCGAGTTTACGGGCCGTGGGCGCAACTGGGTTATCAGCTTCAGGTTGATCAGATCCTGCGCCGGACAGTGGAACAGAGTGCCCGTAGCGCCATTCAGAACTGGGTGGATAAACGCAAAGACAGCAAAGAAAAAGACGATGTGCAGAAGTTATTAAATAAATAATCTTTCTGTACCTCAATTTGTACGGCTCAGTAAAAACGGGACGCCTCAACAGCGTCCCGTTTTCTTTTTAATGTCTATCTGAACGTTAATGTCCATCTGAACGAAGGATTACACTTCGTAATCATCATCCATGTCGGTTTTGAGCGGCGTAATTTTCACTTTGAGAATACGATGACTGCTGACCTCAAGTGGTTCAAACAGATAGTTATCGATGTGGATTTGCGCGCCGACCTGCGGGATGCTCTGCGTATGTTCCATCAGTAATCCTGCCAGCGTGTGATATTCGCGTTTTTCATCAACCGGCAGGGCGATGTACATCACCAAATCTTCCAGCGGCATATAACCGTTGGCAATCCATGTGCCGTCTTCCTGTTGCGAAATATCGTGGCGCGCATCCGGCGTTTCATCAGACTCAGGCAAATTACCAGCGATCGTTTCCATCACGTCAGTCAGGGTCACAATGCCTTCAACTGAACCGAACTCATCGACGACAAATGCAAAGTGAGTTTTGGCCAGGCGGAACTGCTCAAGCGCCATCAGCAGGGAAAGCTGCTCCGGGAAAATCAGCGGCTGGCGAATCAGTGCCTTAAGATCTAACTCATTTTGCTGGAGTTGTTGTTTTAGCAAGTCGACAACATGCACGACGCCCAGCGGTTCATCGGTAGAGCTGTCTTCGGTCACCAGAATACGCGTGTGCTGGTTTTCCGCTATTTGCTGCTTCAGCAGCTCAACCGGGTCATTGAGTTCAAGATTATCGACGTCGTGGCGGGAAGTCATCACGCTGCTGACGGTACGCTGCCCGAGGCCCAGAACGCGCTCAATCATATGGCGTTCCTGCTGATTGAAGATGGCATCCTCTTCGCCAGCACTGTCAGCAATCATATTTGAGGAATGCGTATCAAGTTCGGCTTCCTCATGTTTACCACGAAGAACACGTAAAACAGTTTCTGCAGTACGCTCACGCAGAGAGCGACGTGATGACAAAAAGCGTTTGCGGTTGAAGTGCGCCAGCTGATTCAGGCCTTCGATAATGACGGAGAAACCGATGGCCGCATAAAGATAACCTTTCGGGATCGCATAGCCAAAGCCTTCGGCTACCAGGCTAAACCCAATCATCAGCAGGAAACTCAGACACAAGATAACAATAGTCGGGTGCGCATTGACGAAACGGGTCAGTGGCTTACTCGCCAGCAGCATCAGCCCGATTGCAATACATACAGCAGCCATCATGACGGCCAGATGGTCAACCATACCGACAGCGGTAATCACCGAGTCGAGGGAAAATACCGCATCCAGCACCACAATCTGAGCGACAACGGGCCAGAACTTTGCCCCGCGTTGCTGCTGGCTTTGCTCCTCATCCTTACCCTCAAGGCGTTCATTCAACTCCATCGTTGCCTTGAACAACAGGAATATGCCGCCGACGAGCATAATCATGTCACGCGCGCTGAACGGGTGACCCAGCACCGTAATGAGCGGGCGGGTGAGTGTCGATAACCATGAGATTGAAGCAAGGAGCAGCAAACGCATAACGAGCGCCAGCATCAGCCCTGTGACGCGGGCTTTATCACGCTGGCTGCGCGGAAGTTTCTCCGCCAGAATGGCAATAAAGATGAGATTGTCTATCCCCAGAACAATTTCAAGAATTACCAGGGTAGCCAGCCCGGCCCAAATCGACGGATCGGCGATCCATTCCATATAGCGTTTTCCACCTTTAGTTACGCGGCGTTTGCCGCACGTTGAATAATGGGCGTCAGGGCATGAAATTTCAAATCTAAAACAGTGGGCTAGGCAAAACCGTTCGACAGAGCAGGGGAGATCCGGGGCAACGCTCAATGGGCAGACACTGATGTTTTCGAAAGCAGCAATTTATGATTATAAAATCACCGAATAGGTTTAACATTCCTAAAATTAGGTCTTTACCTTACCGTTTCGTGCGGCTTACTGGTATCGTAATCAAATACAGAGAATCGTGCTGGAGTCCTAAAGTCAGCAGTATGGCCTCCCTAAAGTAAATGGCAGGGACTATACTCAGGGAAGAAATAGCGTTGCGGGAAATAATTTGTATTTACAATTTCAGTCCGGTGAATTCCCTGACATGTTTGAATTCTAACTGACTGGATTTACACACTAATAGGTTTCAAGGAGTATCCTTTACAATGTTAAAAGCTGTTATCCCTGTTGCCGGTCTGGGCACACGTATGTTGCCAGCGACGAAGGCCATTCCAAAAGAAATGCTGCCGATCGTCGATAAGCCTTTAATCCAGTACATCGTTAATGAATGTGCTGCAGCGGGCATCAAAGAGATCATTCTGGTCACGCATTCTTCTAAAAATGCGATCGAAAACCACTTCGACACGTCATTCGAACTGGAAAGCATGCTGGAATCACGCGTTAAGCGCCAGTTGCTGGAAGAAGTGCAGTCTATCTGCCCAAAGGGCGTGACGATCATGAACGTACGTCAGGGCCAGTCAAAAGGTCTCGGCCACGCCGTTCTGTGTGCAAAACCTCTGATCGGCAATTCGCCATTTGCGGTTATTCTGCCTGACGTTCTGATGGACGATTCCACCAGCGATCTGCGTAAAGACAACCTTGCTGCGATGCTTCGCCGCTTCCAGGAAACTGGCAACAGCCAGGTCATGGTTGAAGAAGTGCCGGAGAAAGACGTTTCTAAATACGGTATCGTTAACTGTAACGGTGTAGAAGTTGAGCCGGGCGAAAGCGCGCCAATGACGGCTATCGTTGAGAAACCAGAGCTTAAAGATGCGCCATCAAACCTCGCGGTTGTCGGCCGTTATGTGCTTTCCGAAGCCATCTGGCCGCTGCTGGCAGTGACGCCATACGGCGCCGGTAACGAAATCCAGCTGACCGATGCCATCGCGATGCTGATGAAAAAGCAAACCGTGGAAGCCTTCTCCATGACCGGCCGTTCACATGACTGTGGCGACAAACTCGGTTATATGAAAGCCTTCGTAGAGTATGGTATTCGCCATAACTCACAGGGTGAAGCGTTTAAGGCGTGGCTGAAAGAGTTTGCTGAAGAGTAATTTGCAACCAGTTCAGCTGAAAAAAAAGCACCAGCTATGGTGCTTTTTTATTGAGTGAAAATAGATACTTATATATTTTGCAGATATCTATAAACATATGTCCAGCATGGCTAAATTGTCAAATAAAGCCTTCAACCTCTTTTAGAGAAAATTCTACCTATGGATAGTTTAGGATAACTTGCTGACGCACAGTAATAATGATTATTGCACTTAAACTGATTATTAATGATTGATTGTTATCTAATCATTCAAGGGGATGAAACAAAATTTTACCTGTAAAATTTTAGGATTAATGCTGCGTTGTCATACACATTGCGCTAGGCTATATAACTCAAGTTTGAACATCGTTTCACGAATTAATATTGATAGATTTAACCGGTTGGCTTTAATCCATCTTCCGATTAAGAAAGCGACCTTAGGATTGGAGAATTGACTCATGAGGTGTCTTGTGGCGTCAGGGCTCAAATCAAAATGTCGCGGTTTATAACCGATTAACAAGCAGGATTGGTTATTTTTTAGCCCATTTGTAAGTGACGGAACAATTTTTGAAGTTTTTAGGATAAAGCAATCTTGTGGCACACCGTGAAGAGGTTAAGAATTATGCCAGCCAGTACGGGAAGAAGTGCCCAAACCTATAGAATGGTATAAGGTAAGCAGCCTTCACAGGTCAGTATTGAGATAAGTGTATTGGTAGCTTTTGAGCCAAGGGCGGTAGCGTGGTTGTTTGTCACGGAGAGCTTCAGATGCGTAAGAAACACGCTAGAAGTAGTGACGGATATCACATATGGCATTCAGTAAACTCAGCTTTCACTCAATATTTGCTAACTTGAATTGCTCTTAGAAGTTATTTTTAAAACGGCCATCATTAACAGTCAGGGATATATAAAATTAAAATGAATCACTTCTCAAAGGAAATGAAGTACGACCGTTGAAAAGTGCCAAGGTTAATTCTAGGAAAAATTAACATGACACTTGCGAAATGAGTTAGCTGTCTTTATATCAATTTATAGAATATGGTGCGGTCATGCAAGAATATATTATAATATTTTTCAGTGCTTTAGCTTCGTTATTTATTGCACGTAAAGTTGCGCGACGGGTGGGTTTGGTTGATAAACCAAATGCAAGGAAACACCATAATGGCCATATTCCCTTGGTGGGCGGTGTATCAATCTATATCTCCATTTGGGTAATTTATGTTTTACAACCATCATGGTTTCCTGATTTCTATTATTACATTACATCTGTAAGTCTGCTGCTCTTTGTCGGTGTGTTAGATGACAGATATGACCTGCCGGTAACTCCTCGTATAGTTCTCCAGGCATTCGTAGCAATAGTCATGATGTTCAGCGGACTGCACCTGTCATCACTGGGTGATATATTTCTGGGTTATCCAATCGGGTTAGGTGTGCTGGGGTACGTAATCACAATTTTTGCAGTAATGTGTGCGATTAATGCTTTCAATATGGTCGATGGTATTGATGGGTTATTAGGTGCTTTATCTTGCGTCAGTTTTGCGTCTTTAGGAATAGCATTCAGTTTACACGACAAAAACGAACTTGCTCAATGGTGTTATTGCTTAACGATCGCCTGTGTACCTTATATTCTTCTTAACCTTGGAATTCCATGGGGACGGAAATTCAAGGTGTTCATGGGGGATGCTGGCAGTACTTTAATTGGGTTTACGGTAATCTGGTTAATTATTCTGGCAACACAAGGTGCATCAGCGATATTACACCCGGTAACAGCATTATGGATCATTGCCGTGCCATTAATGGATATGGTACGAGTCATGGTTTCGAGAGTCCGTAGAGGTGATAGTCCTTTTAAACCTGATCGCGAACATTTGCATCACATTTTATTAAAATATGGATTCAAACATTCCACTGCTTTGATAATTGTATTGGCGATAGCAATTTCATTTTCTATTGTTGGGATTGTTGCAGATATGAATAACTACAATCAGCTAGCAGTTCTCGTTTTGTTTGTTTTATGTTTTGGTTCATTTGTATTATTCATAAATAATTTAGCTAAACATGGTTCGCTAAAAGAGAATAAGAGTTAAAACAAACTCAACTTTTAGTAAATTTAGAATTTAGTGTGTAATGAGAGATTTAAGATGAAAATTCTGATTACTGGTGGTGCCGGTTTCATAGGCTCCGCAGTCGTTCGTCATATAATTGAGAACACAAAAGACAGTGTGATTAACGTTGATAAGCTGACTTATGCAGGCAATCTAGAGTCAGTCGAAATGGTATCTCACAGTGATCGTTATGATTTCGTACAGGCAGATATTTGTGATGGGTTGGCTCTTGAGAAGATTTTTACAATGCATCAGCCTGACGCTGTTATGCATCTTGCGGCAGAAAGCCATGTAGATCGCTCAATAACCGGCCCCGCTGAATTTATTGAAACCAATATTGTTGGCACTTATACATTACTTGAAGCAACCCGCGCATATTGGTCCCTGCTGAGTCAAAAAAGAAAAGACGCTTTCCGTTTTCATCATATTTCCACTGATGAAGTGTATGGAGATTTACCTCATCCCGATGAGTGGGCAAGCCAGGAAAAGCTACCTCTTTTCACTGAAAAGACGCCGTATGCTCCCAGCAGTCCATATTCATCATCGAAAGCTTCGAGTGACCACCTGGTACGCGCATGGCAACGAACATACGGTTTACCTTGTATTGTGACAAATTGCTCTAACAACTATGGCCCTTACCATTTTCCAGAAAAACTTATCCCATTAGTTATACTTAATGCACTTGAAGGCAAAAATTTGCCTATTTATGGTAAAGGTGATCAGATTAGAGACTGGTTATATGTAGAAGATCATGCGCGTGCACTTTATACCGTTGTGACCTTAGGTAAAGTTGGAGAAACATATAATATCGGTGGTCACAATGAAAAACAAAATCTCGACGTTGTATTAACTATTTGTGATCTACTGGATGAATTGGTACCTGCCCCTAAATCCTATCGGGGTCTTATTACTTATGTCAGCGATCGGCCGGGGCATGACAGACGTTATGCGATAGATGCAAGTAAGATAGAAAAAGAACTCGGGTGGGCACCTAAAGAAAGTTTTGAAAGTGGTCTGCGTAAAACTGTGAACTGGTACCTGCAAAATCAGATATGGTGTCAGCGTGTGCAAGACGGTAGCTACAAACGTGAGCGATTAGGGTTGAAATAATAATATGAAAGGTATCATTTTAGCAGGTGGGTCCGGAACTCGTTTATATCCAATAACGATGGCAGTATCAAAACAGTTACTTCCTATTTATGATAAACCTATGATCTATTATCCACTTTCAGTTTTAATGTTAGCGGGAATACGAGAAATTCTTATCATTACCACCCCAGAGGACCTTACAGGTTTTAAGAGGCTCCTTGGCGACGGTGGTGCCTATGGCGTTGAAATAAGTTATGAGGTTCAACCTAGTCCAGATGGATTAGCTCAAGCATTTATCATAGGTGAAAAATTTATTGGTGAAGATTCAGTCTGTCTGGTACTTGGAGACAATATTTTCTTCGGGCAAGGATTTAGTGAAAAATTAAGAACTGTTGTAAAAAATAATTCAGGGGCAACAATTTTCGGTTATCAGGTATTCGATCCAGAAAGATTTGGAGTGGTTGAGTTTGATGAAAACCAAAACGCGATTTCGCTTGAAGAAAAGCCCGAAAAGCCAAAGTCTAACTGGGCTGTTACTGGTTTGTACTTTTATGATAATCAAGTCGTCGAAATTGCAAAAAAAATAAAACCTTCTGCGCGAGGGGAGTTAGAGATCACCTCAATAAATGATGAGTACCTTAAGCAAGGTTCACTAAAAGTAGAACTTTTAGGTCGTGGATTTGCTTGGCTTGATACGGGGACTCATGACAGTTTGATTGAAGCAGGAAGTTTTGTCGAAACTGTTCAAAAGAGACAAGGGATGATGGTAGCCTGCCCAGAAGAAATAGCGTGGCGAAATAAATGGTTGAGCGATGAGGATTTGTATCAACGAGGCTTAATGCTGGAGAAAAATCATTATGGACAATATCTTATAAAACTAATGAGTAATCACTTATGAAGATAGAGTTAGTCCCATTACAAATACATGGTGACCAAAGAGGTTCCCTTGTCTCTCTTGAAACAACGAAAAACATCCCCTTCGAAATTAAAAGAGTTTATTACCTCTTTGATACAAAAGCAGATGTTACAAGAGGCTATCATGCACATAGAGAACTCAAACAAGTTGCTATAGCGATAAGAGGATCCTGCAGGTTTGCGCTTGATGATGGCAAGGAACGTATCAATATATTGCTAGATAATCCAGCACAAGGCCTTTTGATCGAGTCTTTCATATGGCGGGAAATGAGCGATTTTTCAGATGACTGTGTGCTAATGGTTTTAGCAGATAAAGAATATGATGAAAGTGACTACATCAGAGATTATGAGCAGTTTTTAGAAATGGCAAAATAATGAAAATCCATAAACTTAGCGATGTTCAAACATCTCATATAGGCGATGGTACAACTATATGGCAATTTGTGGTAATCCTGAAAGGTGCGAAAATAGGAAGCAATTGTAATATTTGCGCCAACACCCTGATTGAGAATAATGTCATTATTGGTGATAACGTGACAATTAAATCAGGGGTTTATATCTGGGATGGAACGGTAATTGAAGATAATGTATTTATTGGACCATGTGTTGCTTTTACAAATGATAAATATCCGCGTTCCAAAGTCTACCCTAATGAATTCGCAAAGATAACAATAAAAAAGAATGCTTCTATAGGTGCCAATGCAACAATCCTTCCAGGAATCACCATTGGGGAAAATAGTATGGTTGGAGCCGGTTCTGTCGTTACTAAAGATGTCCCTGCTAACGTAATTGTAGTGGGGAATCCAGCCAAACCAATTCAAAAAGTGGAATCATAATGATTAATTTTCTCGATATAAAAAAAATCAATGAACGTTTTAAAAGTGAACTTATGGAAGCCGCAGAGCGGGTTATTAATTCTGGTTGGTATATATCTGGACGTGAACTTGAAGCATTCGAACATGATTTTGCAAAATATTGCGGTGTAAAATACGCGATTGGTGTAGCTAATGGACTTGATGCTCTTACTTTAGTTCTTAAAGCGTGGAAAATAATGGGGCGTATTAGTGAAGGAGATGAAGTGATTGTCCCCGCTAATACCTATATTGCATCAGTACTGGCTATTTCCGAAACAGGTTTAAAGCCTGTTCTTGTTGAGCCAGATGAGCACACTTTTAACATTAGTATAGATTCAATCAGAAAAAATTATACAGAGAAAACTAAAGTAATTTTACCTGTACATCTTTATGGACAAATATCTCCAATGGAAGAGATTATGTCTTTTGCCCATGAGAAAAATTTACTGGTTCTTGAAGATTCAGCACAATCACATGGTGCATCAATAGGTGGTAAGAAAGCGGGTAGTTGGGGAGATGCCTCAGGTTTTAGTTTTTATCCGGGTAAAAATTTAGGTGCGCTCGGGGATGCTGGGGCGGTCACAACGAATAGTGACGAATTGAATAGAGTTCTTCGGTCATTGCGAAATTATGGTTCGGAAGAGAAATACAAAAATGATTATATAGGTGTTAATAGTCGATTAGATGAAATACAAGCAGCATTTCTTGGTGTAAAGTTAAAGTATTTAGATGCTGACACCAAGATTCGTAAACAAATTGCCCATAAATATCTTTCAGAAATTAAAAATCCAAATATCACGTTACCTATCATACGTAACCAGGAATTACATGTTTGGCATCTTTTCGTCGTTCGCTGTGATGATAGAGCTGAATTACAAAAGTATTTAAATGATAACGGAATTCAGACATTAATTCATTATCCGACACCGCCTCACAAACAAAAAGCTTACCAAAATTTGAACGGCTTACAGCTTCCTATCGCCGAAAAAATTCATCATGAAGTTTTGTCGATTCCTTTAGATCCAACTCTGACTGATAGTGAAATAGAAAAAGTAATTACTGTTATCAATGGATGGAAAATTTGAATTTCGCTAAAGTTACGATTCTTAGCGGCATACTGACATGTTTTAGATTAGTATGCGGATTGCTAATATCTAAAGTTGTTGCTATATATACCGGCCCCGCCGGTATTGCTAACTTAGGGCAATTGCAGAACTTCGTTTCGTTTATTAACGGTTTTATCTCTAATCAAGTTTCACAGGGAGTCACCCGCTACTCTTCAGAGCACAAAAGCAATTATGAAGATGCCAAGCAATTTTGGAGAGCCGCTGTCAAACTCTCTTTTATTGCATGTTGCTTCATTGCTATTCTGGGTTTGATATTCTCACAAAAGTTATCTGGCTACCTATTTCATAATAGTAATTATTATTGGTTGATTATTGTCGCTTTATCAGTATTGCCACTTAATATTGCGAATAGTATCTTTTTAGGTGTTCTTAATGGGTTAGGGGAATATAATAAATTCTTCATAGCCAATATATTGGCTATCTTGTCATCAGTGATATCAATGACAGGTCTGGTATATTTTTTTGGTTTAAAAGGTGCGCTAATATCAGCTGCTCTAAATAATGCAATTGCCGGAGCTTGGCTAATTGCAATTATCTTGAAGAGACCTTGGTTTAAATGGCGGTACTGGGTTGGTCAGACCCCCAAACATCACCTAAAGGAAATGAGAAATTATTTCTATATGGGGATAATAGGTGCACTGACCGGTCCTATATCACTTATTGCCGTTAGGACAATACTAACTAACAATTTCTCTATCGATGATGCTGGATATTGGCAAGCTGTTTCTAAAATATCAGAAGCATACTTGGCAATATTGACTACGGCAATGACGGTATATTACTTTCCTAAAACTGCCGCTGCAAAAAGCGTAAGCGAACATCTTAGTATTTTAAAAACAGGTGCTGTCGTTGTTATTCCATTGGCTTTGCTAATGGCTTTTGCTATTTTTGGATTAAAAGATTTTATAATAAGTATCTTGTTTACAAAAGACTTTCACGAGGCCCGTAGACTATTTTTCTTTCAAAATATGGGAGATTTCGTAAGAATTTGCAGTTGGTTATTTGCTACTATATTGCTAGCGAAAGGGTACTTCAAAATAAACGCAGTATTGGAAATTTCTTTTTCAATAACCTACCCACTACTAGTTAAATTTCTGACATTATATTGGGGGCTTGAAGGTGTAAGTCTCGCTTATTTTATAACCTATGCAATTTATCTTGTTGCGGTGATGCTGATATATTACTGGCATTTAAATAAAAAGGTTTTATGTTGAATGATTGAGGAATATAAAAAGCTGACAGTCATTGTCCCAGTTTACAACGAAGAGAAGAATATTTATAAATTATTAAATAACCTCAATCAGCAGAGCATTAAAGGTTTTGAGGTTATAGTTGTAGATGATGGTTCTACAGATAAAACAGTCGAAATCTTAGAGACATATATATCTGATTCTTTCCACCTCCGTTTGATAAAACAACGCAATATGGGGGCTGCCAAAGCACGTGAAAATGCTATAAAGGCTGCGAAAGGGGACTATGTTGCGCTTGTGGATTGCGATGATTTATTGGCGAGTGATTCTATTGAAAAAGCCATGATTTTTCTAATAAAGAATAACTTGAACATATCTCTATTTAATCTGCATTACGTGAATAATAATAGTGACCCTGCGTCTCAGCAAGTTTTCCAATATTACACTGACAAACAAATCATATCTGGTTATGAAGCATTTGTTAATTGTATATCCTATTGGGGGATTCATGCTTTCGGCATTTATGAAAAAAACATTTTCATTGAAGCCTATGATGAATATAATTCTCTTAATCAAGAATCAGTAAACTACTTGAATAATGATGAGGTTATTTCCAGGATCTGCTTTTCTGTATCTGAACGGGTTGGAATGTCTAATGGACACTATTATTTTATAAGTAATCCTGAATCAACTACACGCAGAGTAAATAAAAACTATTACAGGGTTATTCACAATGCGTTTTATCTACTTCAATATATTCAAACGCGCGATGAACGAATAAATAATGATTTTGTTGTTTATGAGACTTATAAATTAATCGTAAGTACGGTCTGGGGTGTTTTTGTTCGTTTTAAAAAATGGAAAAAGGGGTTGGATGCAAGCGAACGCAATATGTGGCAGGATTTAATAAAAAAATCTGTTAAAAACATTCTATTTCTTAAAAAGAAAAACCATTTTAGACTTTCTGTTAAGTCTAGATTACAACTATTATTAATTAGATATTTCACATGAATAATTACAAACCATTAATCAGTATTCTTATCGCTTCATATAATGCAGCAGATTATATTGAGGAAACACTGAATAGCTGCATCAATCAAACATATAAAAATATCGAGATTATTATTTCAGATGATCATTCAACTGATGATTCATTAGAAAAAATACATAAATGGAAATTAAGCAATGATATCGTTCGTCCTGACATACGCTGTGTAATTATAGCTAGTAGCATAAATTACGGAATAACAGTCAATTTTGATAATGCATTGCAGCAGGCAAAAGGCGATTGGATCAAGTGTTTAGGTTCCGATGATATCTTGACACCATCTGCAATAGAGAAGTTTGTTGAACATATCTCCAAAGATCAAAAATACTTAGATACTGGTGCTGTTTTTACTTCTTTCGAAACATTTGGTGAAACTGTTTCTGTGCCAAGTGTATATCCGTTAGCCTGGACGAAAATGGTTATAAAGAGTAAATCACCTTACTTAAAGAAACAACTGGCAATGCTCCATTTTAATAATGTTGCGCCAGGTGCTTTTATTAATAAGCGTTTTATTGATTGTTTTGATACAAGTTATAAAATGCTAGAAGATCTTCCATTTTGGCTTAAACTTATTGAGCAAGGTACAGGAACTTTGCTTTTTAATTTTATATCAGTAAAGTATAGAATTCATAGCCAACAAATCACCTCAAATAATAACCACAAACTTAACAATATATTGTTGGCGGATTTAAATAAAGTAAATGATTTTAGGCTAGCTAATCATTACTATCTGGCATTTATGCACCATAAGTTTAATTTATACTGTTCTTCTAAACGTAGTATTTATTACAAATACCTCAAGATCATCAATCCCATCAACCTTGCAATACGGCTTTTTGAAACCATTAAGAAATAATATGTTTATATTAATACTCTGCTGTCCATTATTATTCTTGTCCTTGATATGGCATAAGTTGACTTTAAATTCACGTTCAATAATGAGAGTAATTTTTTTATTCTCTTTTACAATTTATTTTACAAGTTTCTATTTGAATGGTGCAGATTGGAGTGTTTACTTTCTTAAATTCTTAGGTGATGACAATCCTTATTTGTCTTTCGAAGCTGGCTTTGTGGTTTACTTTAAACTGTTACTGCTGATTTCTTTCGGTCAGTTCGGGACTGCAATATTTTTATTTTACCTGATAATATTCGGCATACTGATATCGATTGTAAAAAAATACAAAGTCAATGATGCTCTATTCTTTTTAAGTATTTTCATGATATTTGGGTATACGCTTATCTTAGAGCAACTGCGCCAATTTATGGCATGCGTAATAATCCTATACGCTTTTTTGAAGTATCGGGAGGGGAGCCCTCTTAAGATAACACTTTTTTTGATAATATTAGCTTCATTTTTTCATATATCTTCGTTGATTGTTTTACCTACGCTATTTTTTCTTTCAATTCGTAGTGTCAGCCTGTTTGTTATTTTTGTTATAACCTCAGTTACTGCATTTGTTGTATTACTTTTCGCGGGTTATGCTCTGATTGATTTATTGGGAAACTATAGTTTTGCGTTTAGGAAAGTTTCATTCTATTTGCAGCAAACACCTTTAAGTTTATCCATTGGGTGGCTTAATCTACTTGATTTCATATTTGTATTTTTCTACTCACTTTATCGAAAAAATATCGATAACAATTCAGACATAGCTTATTATTCAAGAATTGTCTTCATCGGTGCGGTTATACATATGTTTAGCGGGTCAGTTACATTTCTGGCAAGATTAGGGTTCTTCTATTATTTTATTGCTGCCTGTCTTTTTTCTCTTTCTCCGAACATTCAAGAAAAAAGATTGCTCGCCATACGTTCGTATCGCTCCTTAATGATTTGTGTCTATTTCAGCATTGTTCTGGTGTTTAATTTTGTATCTTATTTTAGAAATTCAGTTTCACCTGTAGGTTTTTACAACTTAAATTTCAACCTGGAAACTCTGTTTGATAATAAATCAGCTGAAACTGTTGCCAAGAAAAAATTCCAGGACGCAATTGATAATCTTTCTGTTGAAAATAAATAACTATAATAACTTAAGTTATCGCTAATTTAATGATTTTTATTTGTAGGTGTAATTAATGAAAATAGTAAAAGTAATTACTGGGCTCGGTATGGGAGGGGCAGAAACTCAAGTATGCCTGCTTGCTGATAAACTGAGTGCTGAAGGGCATCATGTCACTATTATCTCATTAGTTGGCGAGAGTATAAATATCCCAGTTAATAAAAATATTGAAGTTATAGAATTAAGAATGAAAAAAAACATTCTAGGGCTCATTGCCTCTTTGTATAAATTAGTTTCAATATTTTTGACTGTTAAACCTAATGTAATCCATGCACATATGTATCATGCAAACATAATGGCAAGGATTGCTGCTAGCTTTACACTAAGTCGTGGGAAATTAATTTGTACAGCGCATAGCAATAATGAAGGAGGAAGAATAAGGATGTTGTCTTACAGACTTACCGATTTCATGTGTAGTAAAACAACTAATGTTAGCAAAAGAGCTCTTAACCATTTTATCTCACTTAAAGCGTTTAAGAGGAACAAATCTGAAGTTGTTTATAACGGATTGAATTTTGATCGTTTTAAATTTTCAAATTCTAATGCCGTTAAAATTAGAGGTGAGTTTAATATTCCTGAAGATACAAAGGTCATTTTGAGTGTTGGAAGGCTTACTGAAGCAAAAGATTATCCAAATTTGTTCAAAGCAGTTAGCAAGTTAAATGATCAAAAATATATACTGCTAATTGTTGGTGAGGGTGAACTGAGGGGCGAGTTAGAGCAAGTAGTTGAAAGACTTAATTTAGAGTCTCGAGTTATATTTGCTGGTATACGTACGGATGTCCACGAATTCTATTCAGCTGCAGACATTTTCGTCCTTGCTTCACGATGGGAGGGATTTGGATTAGTTGTTGCAGAAGCTATGGGGGCCGGTTGCCCTGTCGTCTCAACAGACTGCGGTGGTGTTTCTGAAGTAGTTGGTTGTAATGATTATATAGTACCAACTAATGATTATAATGCTCTTGCACTAAAAATTGATGAAATTCTTTCTCTTTCAGAAAATCAAAAGAAAATTATTGTAGAAAAAAATCGTAATCATGTAATTAATCATTTTTCAATTGATAAGATTGTAAATAAATGGCTTGGAATTTATAATTCAAAGGTGAAAAATTAATGAGGATCCTGCTTATTGGGAATCAGTCAGGTACTATAATTCTTTTTCGTAAGCGATTAATTCAAAAACTAGTCCTTCGAGGTTGGGAAGTTTATACTCTGACCATGGATTCTGATGAAAAAAATAACGAAATAATACAGGGGTTTGGAGCGATACCTTTAACTTACAAATTTTCTCGATCTGGAATGAATCCAATTTCCGATGTATCAAATACTGTTAAATTGTCATCAAAGATACGCAAATTAAATCCTGATGTCGTTTTCAGTTTTTTTCCAAAGCCTGTCATATTCGGTTCTATAGCTGCTAAAATGGCTGGAGTTCAAAATATTTTCGTTCTGCTTGAGGGGCTTGGATACTGTTTTACGGAAACGACTCAATCCATGTCCTTTAAAAAAAGGATTTTAAAATCCTTACAAGTTTTCCTGTATAAGTTGGCTTTACCTCTTGCCAAGAAAGTAATGTTCTTAAATAAAGATGACCACCATGATCTTCTAATAGAAAATGATATTAAAGTAAAATCTTATGAAGTAGTTGGTGGTATTGGTGTCAATTTAAATGATTATAATTTTTGCCCTGTGAATACTGTAAATCTACATTTTTCGATGATATCGCGTCTTTTAATCGAAAAGGGTATACGGGAATTTGTAGCCGCAGCAAGTATAGTTAAGAAAATGCATCCTGACGTAAAGTTTAGTGTAGCAGGCGCTTTTGATGATAACCCCGGGGGGATACCCCGTGCCGAATATGAGGAATGGATTAAGGAAGGGGCTGTAGAATTTTTAGGGCAAATATCTGATATTAAGTCCTATATCATTTCTTCAAGTGTTTTTGTGCTCCCTTCTTATCGTGAAGGTGTACCTCGAAGCACTCAGGAAGCCATGGCTATAGGCAGAGCAATAATTACAACTGATGTTCCGGGGTGCCGCGATACCGTCGTAAATGGTGTTAACGGCTTTATGGTCCCCCCGTTTAATGTTGAAGAGTTAGTAGTGAGTATGCTCAGATTTATCGAAGATCGCTCTTTAATTACCTCCATGGGTAAGGCTAGTAGAATAATGGCAGAGTCAATGTTTGACGAGGAGATTATTTGTGATAGATTAATAAATATTATGGAGTGATTATCATTCACTTTTTTTCAATTTTTGGAGATGATATGGCAGTTTTTATAACAGGTGGAGCAGGTTATATCGGGTCCCATACTGTCTTGAAATTTTTGGAAACGGAAGCTCAAGTTATAGTATTAGATAATCTTTCTAATTCTAAAAAAGAGTCCCTGACAAGAGTTGAAAACATTACAGGTAAACGCGTAAAGTTTTATCATGGTGATATTAGAGATACGCGATTGTTAAACACTATTTTCTCTGAAAATGATATTGAAACTGTTATCCACTTTGCTGGTTTAAAATCTGTTGGTGAGTCCATAAAATTCCCTTTGGAATATTATGATAATAATATTTCAGGAGGGCTTTATCTACTAGCACAGATGAGGAAAAACAATGTTTTAAACTTTATATTCAGTTCGTCCGCCACTGTCTATGGTCTTCCAGAAACCACCCCACTCACTGAAGAGTGTAAAGTTGGTGGTACAACTAATGCGTATGGCTCTTCTAAGCTCATGTTTGAAAACATCCTTAGGGATTTCTCAAATGCCAACCCTGATTTCCGAATTACAGTTCTGCGATATTTTAATCCTGTCGGTGCGCATCCATCTGGACAAATTGGTGAAGACCCTAATGGCACTCCAAATAACTTAGTCCCATATATTACTCAAGTGGCAATCGGCAAGCTTGCCTGTTTGTCTATCTTTGGGAATGATTATCCTACTCATGATGGTACTGGCGTCAGAGATTATATTCACGTTATGGATTTGGCAGAAGGTCATCTTGCTGCTGAAAAACATAAAAACGACGGGGAATGTTTCAAAATCTATAATCTTGGAACAGGGAAAGGTTATTCCGTTTTAGATCTCATAGAAGCCTTCGAATCAACTAATAATATAAAAATAAAATATCGTTTCGCTCCTCGACGTGACGGCGATATAGCAGAATGTTGGTCCAACCCTGAGCGAGCAAAAAATGAGCTTTCATGGTGTGCAAATTATTCTTTAAAAGAAATGATGCTGCATACTTGGAATTGGCAAGTTAATAACCCAGATGGCTACACGGATTAGATAATGTTTTATCTATTTGAGCCATAGTCTATCTTGCTTACCAATTGCTACACATTTCAGGTAAACCTGAGTTAACATCGAAGATACAATTTGTACGGCGTTGAAGTCGTAGTACCCATCCTAAAGACAGGAGTTTGTAATGTCCAAACAACAGATCGGCGTTGTCGGTATGGCGGTCATGGGCCGTAACCTCGCGCTTAACATCGAAAGCCGTGGTTATTCCGTTTCCATTTTTAACCGTTCTGGTGACAAGACTGATGAAGTCATCGCCGAAAACCCGGGTAAAAATCTGGTCCCGCACTACACCGTCGAAGAGTTTGTTGACTCACTGGAAAAACCTCGTCGTATCTTGCTGATGGTGAAAGCCGGTGAAGCAACTGACAAAACCATCGCATCCCTGACTCCGCACCTGGATAAAGGCGACATTCTGATCGATGGCGGCAACACGTATTATAAAGACACCATTCGTCGTAACCGCGAATTGTCTGAGCAAGGTTTTAACTTCATCGGTACCGGTGTTTCCGGTGGTGAAGAGGGCGCACTGAAAGGCCCGTCCATCATGCCTGGCGGTCAGAAAGAAGCGTATGCGCTGGTGGCTCCGATTCTTGAGAAAATCGCAGCGCGTGCTGAAGATGGCGACGCTTGCGTAGCTTACATCGGTGCAGATGGTGCTGGTCATTACGTTAAGATGGTTCATAACGGTATCGAATACGGCGACATGCAACTTATCGCAGAAGCGTATTCCCTGCTGAAACAGTCTCTGAACCTGAGTAACGAAGAGCTGGCAACCACCTTCGCTGACTGGAACAAAGGCGAGCTGAGCAGCTACCTGATCGACATCACCAAAGATATCTTCACTAAGAAAGACGAAGAAGGTAAATATCTGGTTGATGTGATCCTGGACGAAGCTGCGAACAAAGGTACCGGTAAATGGACCAGCCAGAGCTCGCTGGATCTGGGCGAACCACTGACCCTGATTACTGAGTCCGTATTTGCCCGTTATCTTTCTTCGTTGAAAGATCAGCGCGTTGCTGCCTCTAAAGTATTGTCTGGCCCGGCTGTTAAACCTTTCTCTGGCGACAAAGCTGAGTTTATCGAGAAAGTGCGTCGTGCTTTGTATCTGGGTAAACTGGTTTCTTACGCTCAGGGCTTCTCCCAGCTTAAAGCTGCTTCAGATGAGAACAACTGGGACCTGAACTACGGCGAAATCGCGAAGATCTTCCGTGCTGGTTGTATCATCCGCGCGCAGTTCCTGCAGAAAATCACCGATGCGTATGCTGAAAATGCCTCTATCGCTAACCTGCTGCTGGCTCCGTACTTCAAAAACATTGCTGATGAATATCAGCAAGCGCTGCGTGATGTTGTGTCTTATGCCGTTCAGAACGGTATCCCGACGCCAACCTTCTCTGCTGCGATCAACTACTATGACAGCTACCGCTCAGCGGTTCTGCCAGCTAACCTGATCCAGGCACAGCGTGACTACTTCGGTGCGCATACTTACAAACGTACCGATAAAGATGGCGTATTCCATACCGAATGGTTGGATTAATGCACTCAGCTAGAAATTGGCGCCCCTTATGAGGGGCGTTTTTTTTTAGCGATACCCCACAATGATATGTTTTTAGGGGAAATCTTACGAAAATTATTGTTTTTCGTATAATACATTTATTGAAACCAAGTTATAATTGCGTAATACATTTCACTCGTGAAATGTAACTTTTTTCTTTAGGGTAATCATGAATCAAGATAATGAAATGACTAATAATCGAGCTACAAAACAAAATGACGATATTGATCTCCTAGAAGTTTTTATGCAGCTATGGAGAGGTAAATGGATTATAGCCATGGTTATGGTTTTGACTATTATCCTGTCAATAGCTTATTTGTTTGTAGCTAAAGAGAAATGGACCTCCGAAGCCATTGTCACTTATCCAGACTCAGGACAAATCGCCAACTACAATAATGCGATGAGCGTGCTATATAACCAGAATCCAGCAAATGCACCCACAGTAGTTGATGTTCAGCAACGTTTTTTCAGTAGGTTTAACTCAGCAATTTCTGCACTTTCTCAACAGCTTGGCAATCAGGTAAGACCCGAGAAGTTGACAATTACTCCTGCTGTAAAAGACCAGCCCATACCACTTATAATAAGTTATACAGCTGGTACGGCTGGAGAGGCACAAAAAACTCTTACCACGTATATTCAGCAAATTAATAAACGGGTAGTCACAGAGTTAGATAATGATTTGCAAATTAGCATAAACTCCAAAGTTGAGGATCTGAAAGCGGATTTAGCGACTCAGGAGAAGGTTGCACAGGAAAAGAAAAATCGTCGTTTGCAAATGTTGAATCAGGCGCTAATTATTGCTCAGCAGGCAAATATTAAAGATACCCGGGTACAGCAGGCTGAAACGCTTTCCGAAGATACTCTATTTGTATTAGGTAGTAATGCACTGTCTGCCACTATAAAGAACGAAGCAACCCGACCGTTGCCTTTCGATGTTTCTTATTACCAGACCCGTCAGTCATTATTGGCCATCAGCGCTTTAAAATCTAAACCGGATTCAACCTATTCACTGCGCTATGTCATGAAACCAGACCTGCCTATCTATAGAGATAGTCCTAAAAAGAGTCTGATTCTTGTGTTCGGTGCTCTGGTCGGTATTATTTTAGGTTCTGTCGTGGTCCTTGGTCGGAATATGCTCAAAACCCGCTAGCCCGGTAACTAATAAATTGCCAATAAAAAGCCGCCAATGCATAAGCAAAGGCGGCTTTTTTACGTCTGGACTTTTTTAGCGTTAAAGCCTGCTGTTATTTCTTATGACGCTGACGCAGATTTTCGATCACTGCGCTTAGATTCAGATCCTGATCCTGCAGTAATACCAGCAGGTGATAAATCAGATCAGAGGCTTCGTTTTTCAGTTCGAAGCGGTCATTGACGGTGGCGGCCAGCGCAGTTTCGACGCCTTCTTCACCGACTTTCTGCGCGATACGTTTGGTCCCGCTGGCGTACAGTTTGGCGGTATAAGAGCTTTCCGGATCGGCGGTTTTGCGCGATGCCAGCAGTTCTTCCAGCTGATACAAAAACGCCCAGTCGGTTTCGGCAGGGTGGAAGCAGCTGTTATTGCCTTTGTGGCAGGTCGGACCCACAGGATTAACCAGAACCAGCAACGTGTCGTTGTCACAATCTGGCGTGATGCTGACCACATTCAGATAGTTCTCTGACGTTTCGCCTTTTGTCCAAAGACGTTCTTTGGTGCGGGAATAAAAGGTGACTTTACCGGAAGACTGAGTAACGCTCAGCGCTTCCTGATTCATATAACCGAGCATCAGTACTTCACCCGACACCGCATGCTGGATGATGGCCGGCATCAGGTTGTCCACTTTTTCCCAGTCGAGCTGGCTGATCTGTTCACCGGTTAACAGACCGGTTTTTACGTCCTGAATACTCACAAGCGGATCTCCACGCCATTTTCGGCTAAGTAGCTTTTCAGCTCACCAATATTAATAATTTGTTTGTGGAACACAGAGGCGGCCAGTGCGCCGTCAACCTGTGCTTCGCGGAAGGCATCGAGGAAGTGTGGCATGGTGCCGGCACCGCCGGAGGCGATCAGCGGAACGTGACACACTTCGCGGATCATCTTAAGTTGCGCCAGGTCGTAACCGTTACGCACGCCGTCCTGATTCATCATATTCAGTACAATTTCACCGGCGCCGCGTTCCTGAACTTCTTTCACCCAGTCAACCGTCTGCCAGGTAGTGACTTTAGTACGCGCTTCGTCGCCGGTAAACTGATGCACCTGATAGGTGCCGGTCGCTGCATCGTGCCACGTATCAATGCCAACGACGATACACTGTACACCATAGCGGTCGGCGAGGCGGCTGATCAATGTCGGGTCAGCCAGTGCGGGGGAATTAATGGAAATCTTGTCTGCACCAAACTGCAAAATCTGGCCTGCATCTTCCAGGCTCTTAATGCCACCCGCGACACAGAAGGGGATATCGATGACTTCCGCCACGCGTGATACCCAGCTTTTGTCTACCACGCGACCGTCGCTGGACGCCGTAATATCGTAAAACACCAGTTCGTCTGCGCCTTCCTCAGCGTAACGCTGCGCTAAAGGCACGATGTCGCCGATAATTTCGTGATTGCGGAACTGCACGCCTTTCACAACCTGACCGTCTTTAACGTCGAGGCAGGGGATTATCCGTTTTGCCAGCATGAAATTGCCTCCGTCGCAGTAAATTTACCGTCGAGCAATGCGCGCCCGACAATGACACCTTTTACGCCGCTGTCGCGTAATGCCGCAATATCATCAAGCGAGCCGATGCCGCCGGATGCCTGAAATGCTACCTGCGGATAACGTGCGGTCACTTCACGATAAAGTTCAACGTTAGATCCCGCCAGCGTGCCGTCACGGGAAATATCGGTGCAAAGTACATGTTTCAGGCCGAACGGCAGATATTGCTCGACGACCTGTTCCAGCGTGGCGTTGGAGTTTTCCTGCCAGCCGCTGATGGCGACATTTTTAGTGCCTTCTGCATCGATGCGGACATCAAGTGCCAGCACCAGCGTATCTGCGCCGAAACGGGTGAACCAGCCCTGTACGGTCTGCGGATCTTTTACCGCTGTCGAGCCGACCACTACGCGGGTTGCCCCGGCGCTGAGCAAAGCCTCAACGTCTTGTTCGGTGCGGATGCCGCCGCCGACCTGCACCGGCACGGAAACACCAGCCAGCAGTTTGGTCAGCAAAGGGATCTGACGCGCTGCCGGATCCTTTGCGCCAGTCAGATCCACCAGATGCAGAACCTGCGCGCCTTGTTGCTGATAATCCTGCAACCGTGGCAGCGGATCATTGCCGTAGTCACGCTGCTGGCCGTAATCGCCCTGATGCAAACGCACCACGCTGCCTTCGATCAAATCTAAAGCGGGAATAATCATGCTGTTTACATCTCCAGAAAGTTTTTCAGCAACTGTGCGCCAGCGGCACCGGAGCGCTCGGGATGAAACTGCACGCCGAAGAAGTTGTCTTTTTGTACGGCTGCGCTGAAGGGCTCACCGTATAGTGTCTGCGCGATAGTGTTTTCGCATACCGGCATGGCAAATCCATGGACGAAATAGAAGTAGGCGTTTTCATCGATACCACGGAAAAGATGGCTGTCGGCGTTGGCAATGACCTGATTCCATCCCATGTGCGGCAGTGGCAGCCCCATATCCTGCATACGTGTTACCGGCGTTTCGATAATGCCCAGCGTATCAATCCCGCCATTTTCTTCACTCGAAGAAGCCAGCAGTTGCATCCCCAGACAAATACCCAGCACCGGTTGCGTGCAGGCTTTGATGAGTTCGATCAGCTCGCGTTGTTCAAGTTGTTCCATTGCGGCCTGTGCGGTACCAACGCCCGGCAGAAATAACTTGTCGGCCTGCAACACAATTTCCGCTTCACGGCTAACCGTCGGCTCGTAGCCCAAACGTTGCACCGCGTATTTTACGGAAGAGAGGTTGGCACAGCCGGTATCAAGGATAACGACATTCATCACAGCACTCCTTTCGAACTCGGCAGGGTGTTGCCATCGACGCGAATTGCCTGGCGCAGTGTGCGGCCAAAGGCTTTGAACAGGCTTTCGACGCGGTGGTGATCGTTCTTGCCTTTGGTGCGCAGGTGCAGGGTACAGGCCATCGCGTAGGACAGGGAACGGAAGAAGTGTTCGACCATTTCCGTGCTCAGGTCACCGACGCGCTGATAGTTAAATTCTGCTTTGTATTCCAGGTGCGGACGGCCAGAGATATCCAGCGCACAGCGTGCCAGACATTCATCCATAGGCAGCACGAATCCGAAACGACCAATGCCACGTTTATCGCCCAGCGCTTTGTTCAACGCTTCGCCCAGCGCCAGTGCGGTATCTTCTACCGTGTGGTGATCGTCGATATACAAATCGCCTTTCACTTCGATGTTCATACGGAAACCGCCGTGCGTGGCAATCTGATCCAGCATATGGTCGAAGAAGCCCACACCGGTGCGGATTTTGCTTTCGCCTTCACGATCCAGCCAGACATCGACATCAATCGCCGTTTCACGCGTCACGCGGTTCACTTTCGCATGGCGGTCACGTTTAGTCAGCTGTTCAGCAATGGCTGCCCAGTTCAGGGTATCGCGCTGATAACGCAGCCCGGCGATGCCCATATTGGCTGCCAGCTGAATATCGGTATCACGATCACCAATCACATAGCTGTTTGCCGTGTCCAGCACGCCGCTTTCCAGATAACCTGTCAACAGTTTGGTTTTCGGTTTACGGCAATCACAGTGATCGGCCGGAAGATGAGGGCAGATCAGTACTTCATCAAAAACGATACCCTGCGAGGTCAGGATTTGCATCATCAGGTTGTGCGGCGGATCGAAAGTTTCCTGAGGGAAACTGGCGGTCCCCAGACCGTCCTGATTGGTGATCATCACCAGTTTGAAACCGGCGTCTTGCAGCGCCAGCAGTGCCGGAATAACGCCCGGCTCGAGAGCCAGTTTATCCAGACGGTCCACCTGGAAATCTTCCGGTGGCTCAGAAATCAGCGTACCGTCGCGGTCGATAAACAGTGTTTTTTGCAATAACGGGCTCTGGCTCACATGTGCTCCTTGCGGGGGCTATTTTGATTATCGTTGATGGTCGTGGCGGTCGCGCCCGGTAACGGTTGCAGTGCGTCAATCACGCGTTGCAACTCGTTACGCGTACCAATGGTAATTCGCAGGCAGCCGGAAAGTCCCGGTTGCTTATTCTGGTCACGCAGGATAATGCCCTGATCCCAGAGGTTTTTAAATACTGCACTTGAAGCAGAGAAACGGGCAAGCACATAGTTCGTGTCGCTGGCAAAAGCCTCTTCAACGCAGGCGCATTTTTCCAGTTCTTTCAGTAACCACTCGCGGTTCTCTGTTACTTCAGCCACGCGCTGACGCATAATCGCCAGTCCTTCAGGGCTCAGCGCCTGTGCAGCGATATCGGCGACCGGCGTAGATAAAGGATAAGGCGCGATGACTTTCATTAATAAGCCAATCAGCTCGCTGTTGGCGATCGTGAAGCCGCAGCGCAGACCGGCAAGTGCGAAGGCTTTAGACAGCGTGCGCAAAATCGCCAGATGTGGGTATTCCTGCAACCAGCCGGAAACTGTCGCCTGCGGGCAGAATTCGATATAAGCCTCATCGACGGCGACAATCGCGCGGCCACGGGTCATTTCCAGTACGGCGCGGATTTCATCCGGGTCGATAATGTTGCCGGTCGGATTATTCGGGCTGCACACATACACCAGTTTCACGCCGTCGACGGCAGCTTCAATGGCAGGAATATCCAGAGACCAGTCGGCTTTCGCGGCCACCGTGCGGCCTTCAACGCCAATGGTTTCGGCACTCACACTGTACATGCCATACGTTGGCGGACAATAAAGGATGGCGTCTTTGCCCGGTTCGCAGAATGCGCGGATCAAAAGCTCGATGCCTTCGTCTGCGCCGCGACTGACCAGCACCTGTTCCGGATCCACACCCGCATAAGCTGCATAACGGTTGATGACCAGCGCAGGCTGACATTCCGGGTAACGGTTAAACGTTTGCTGTGTCAGTTGGAACTGTGGCGCGATGGCATATTCGTTGGCATTCAGCCAGACATCACCGTTGCCCCCCAGACGGCGGGCGGACTGATACGGCGTCAGTTCCTGCACATTCTTACGTGCCAGCGCCTGAACGCTGAGGTTGTTTTCGTTGCTCATCAGCGTTGCTCCTTTAAAGCGTTAACGCGCAAAGTCACGGCATTTTTGTGTGCGGTCAGCTGTTCAGCCTGCGCCAGAGTTTCAATGGTATTTGCCAGACCGAGCAAACCTTCAGGTGTTAACTGCTGAACGGTCATGCGTTTCTGGAAATCGGCCAGCCCGAGACTGGAACAGGTCGCGGTGTAACCGTACGTCGGCAAGACGTGGTTGGTACCGGAGGCGTAATCGCCAGCAGATTCCGGTGACCAGTCACCGAGAAAGACCGAACCGGCGCTGGTAATCCTGTCGACAAGCTGTTCCGGCTCGCGGGTTTGCAGGATCAGGTGCTCCGGACCGTAGGCATTGCTGATGTCGATACATTGCGCGAGGTCTTTCGCCACAATCAGACGGCTGCTCGCCAGCGCCTGACGGGCGATCTCGCTGCGGGATAATGTCTGTAACTGACGTTCAACGGCTTCGCCAACGGCTTGTGCCATTTTCAAATCAGGTGTCAGCAAAATCACCTGAGAATCCGGGCCGTGTTCAGCCTGTGAAAGTAAATCAGAGGCCACGAAATCCGGTGTGGCACCGCTGTCGGCAATCACCAGCACTTCGGAAGGCCCGGCAGGCATATCAATCGCCGCGCCGTCCAGGCTCTGACTGACCTGACGTTTAGCCTCGGTCACATAGGCATTACCTGGTCCGAAGATTTTCGCCACACGTGGCACGGTTTCGGTGCCGAAGGCCAGCGCGGCAATCGCCTGCGCACCGCCAAGCTGATACACCTCTTCCACACCGCAAAGTTGCGCGGCATACAGAATTTCATCGGCAATCGGTGGCGGAGAACACAGCACTACTTTCTGGCATCCGGCAATACGCGCCGGCGTGGCTAACATTAATACGGTCGATACCAGCGGCGCAGAACCGCCCGGAATATACAGCCCGACGGACTGAATAGGGCGGGTCAGTTGCTGGCAACGTACGCCCGGCTGAGTTTCGATATCCACCACCGCCAGTTTTTGCGCCTGATGGAAGGTATCGATATTGCGCACGGCGTGGGCCATCGCCTGTTTAACGTCATCACCTAAACGCGCGGATGCTGCCTCGATTTGCTGTGCGGTGACGCGCAACTCCTGAACTTCAGTCTTATCAAAGCGGGCGCAAAACTCGCGCAGCGCACTGTCACCTTCACTGCGCACACGGCGCAGAATTTCACTGACAGATTCGGTAATACGGTCGGACGCCGAAATTGCCGGGCGTGTCAGCAGCTCGCGACGCTGTTGTTCGTCGCATTGCTGCCAGTCAATCGGGGTAGTGAACGCGTCAGGCTTCATGGCTTACTCCATCATTTTTTCGATTGGCAGAACCAGAATTGAGCTGGCGCCCAGCGCTTTCAGTTTCTCCATGGTTTCCCAGAATAACGTTTCGCTGCTGACCATGTGCATGGCCACGCGCTGCTGATCGCCTGCCAGCGGCAGAATCGTCGGACGCTCAGCACCCGGCAGCAGGGCAACGATTTCGTCCAGACGCTCACTTGGCGCGTGCAACATAATGTATTTGGATTCGCGAGCCTGAATAACGCCCTGAATACGGGTCATCATTTTGTCGATCAGCAGTTGTTTCTCTTGCGGCATTTCGCCATCGCGCTGGATCAGACAGGCTTTGGAGCGGTAAATCACTTCAACTTCGCGCAGTCCGTTGGCTTCCAGCGTTGCGCCGGTAGACACCAGGTCGCAAATCGCATCAGACAGGCCGGCACGCGGTGCGACTTCAACAGAACCGTTCAGCAGACAAGATTTGAAATCGACGCCTTTTTTATCGAGGTATTGCTTGAGCAGGTGCGGATAAGACGTCGCGATACGGGCGTTTTGCAGACTTTGCGGACCGGTATATTCGGTATCCAGCGGCGTTGCCAGAGACAAGCGGCAGCCGCCGAAATCCAGGCGACGCAGGGTAAAGTAACGCGGGTCTTCGCCCTGAGCGCGACGGCTCAGCAGTTCTTCTTCGAGCACGTTTTCGCCGATAATCCCCAGATCCACCACGCCATCCATCACCAGTCCCGGGATATCGTCATCACGGACACGCAAAATATCGATGGGCATGTTTTCAGCGAAAGCGATCAGACGCTGTTCTTGCAGATTGATTTTGATGCCGCAGCGCGCCAGTAATTCGCGTGATTCATCGCTCAGGCGACCCGACTTCTGCATTGCTATCCGTAAACGTGTTTTATCCAGCATGATGACCTCAGTTTCTCAATTATTTATATAAATCGTTTTGTTTAAAATTCTTTAACTTCAATCCGTCAGGCCAAAAAAAAGCCCCCGGAAGAAATCTTCCGGGGGCTATCTCTGCGTTCTGCGCCACTGGAAGATCTAAACAGTCTCCCAGCACCAATCGCCTGAAAGACTAGTCAGGGTGATGGTGATGATGGTGGTTAATCAGAACGTTTGTCATGTCAGTGTCTCTATTCAGTGATTCAGATGCCGCGTGATTCAATTTGAATCATTCGCCACACATATCAAATTCGTTGCCAATAAAACTAAACTATCGGGCGGCAACAGCGCAACCTTTTTTTCCGATGATGAGTTTTTCTTATCAGCCGCAGGGTTTTCATCTGATTTTTGAATAATCTGTTAACAGACACCAAGAAAACCTTACGCAGACTGAACGGGGAAAAGGCGACCTTTGCTAGTATAAAGGAAGATATCAGCAGTTGGTGATGTGATACCAGGTGCCTCTGAACAAATGGAGCAAAGTATGAAGAAGGTTTCGATTATCGGACTGGGCTGGCTGGGAATGCCACTGGCGATGGCGCTGGCTGCAAAAGGCTACGATGTCGTGGGCAGCAAAACGACGCTGGATGGCGTGGACGCTGCAAGAATGGTGGGGATCGAATGCTTCCCGCTGGTTTTCACACCAGAAATGGAATGCGAAGCGGAAGATCTCGATCGTCTGCTTAATGTGGATGCCCTGATTATCACTCTGCCCGCGCGCCGGACCGTGGAGGGCAGTGAACTTTATTTCCAGGCGGTGCAGCAGTTAACCGACAGTGCGCTGGCGCATAACGTGAAACGGATTATTTTCACCAGTTCGACGTCGGTATACGGCGAAAGAGAGGGCGTGGTGCGGGAAGATTCTCTTCTCGAGCCGGTGACAGCCAGCGGCAAAGTCCTTAAAGAGCTGGAGAACTGGTTCCACGGACTGCCAAATACGTCCGTTGATGTACTGCGTCTGGCAGGTCTGGTGGGCGGAGATCGCCATCCCGGCCGTTTCATGGCGGGTAAGACCGGGGTGAAAGGCGGTCACCACGGGGTCAATCTGGTCCATCAGGATGACGTAGTGGCGGCAATTGCTTTATTGCTCAGCCGGCCGAAAGGCGGGCATATCTTTAACTTATGTGCACCGAAGCATCCGGCGAAAGCGGATTACTATCCGGCACTGGCAAGACAAATGGGGCTGCAACCGCCGACCTTTGCTGAAGAAGGTTCAGCAGGAAAGGGCAAAATCGTGGATGGGGAGCGGATCTGCAAAGAGCTCGGTTTTGAGTATCAGTATCCAGACCCGCAATCTATGCCTTTTTAATCGTTAAATCGTTTTTGAATAATAATAAGTTATGGCCTGCCTGAAATATCGGCAGGCTTTTTTTATTCAGCTGGATTAACACACAATGACATCCCCCGTTACTTTGAATGAAAGTAATCACCCTTCAAAAGTATCCGCAGTCGTATATTTCACTAATAAGACAAGTTAATGACCTTCCGTTCCTCCGGTTATTCACTTATACCTTTAATTATCTCCGTTAAAAATGTGTCTTATGCGTATTTCATGGGGGGTTCTGGCGTGGGATGCTGGTTAGGTAATAAAAATCCTATTCTTGAGCTGTTAATTTACGCTTGCACCGCACAAACCACTTTTTTAAGCCCAATCATTAAAGTTTTTCTGAACAGTTGCCGATAGGTAAGCACGGCAAAAATCCGCTGTTTCATCACTTCTCCTTATCAATCTGGTCAGATGACTGGATGATTCTTCCTGCGCAGTAACAAATTATTACAATCATTGTCTTTTTACTTTTGAAACCACGTGGTTGCTCACGATTTCAGAACAATTCGTCCTTATTTTAAACACCATTTTTTCAGATAACTCCCCGAAACGCCCCGCCCTGACTGGGTTGCGCATTATTAGCACAATGATCACGCTATTTGAAATTTGCAGCATATAACACTGCATGAACTATGATTAATTGCTGCGTGTGCTAATCATTTGGCTTTAGGTGGTCTTTGTACAAAATGATCTAAAAATGGCGAAAAAAGACAGTTTGAAGACAGCTTTTTAGATGGTTTTTTACTTTTGACTTAAATCTGCGCAAATTCTCACGATAAATTGCACTTTTGGAGACAAAATAAATTTCAAAAGTGTGATGTGCGTCACACTTTATTCAAAATTCGTCCACGGCAAGATTGTATGTGTAAAGGGAACGGGGTTAGAGTTGCGTCGTAGTAAGATAATTCCTAATAATGTATGTAAAAGCGTTTCACTGAATGACACGCCATCACAGCAACGGACCCTGCCAGTACACCAAAACTAAAGTGTTTCACTAATACTTAGCAGTGCAATTGTCACAATTAATTTAGTTTACATCAGGAACAACTTTGTATTGGCGGTGAAGTAAATACCGCGGGATAAATCTAATTTTCATCGCAGGATTTATTAAGCAGCCAATGATCCAATTGTTTTGATAGTAAAAAATACTCCTGTCACGCCGGGTGAAACTCTCGCTGCATGGAATATGTCTATCAATCAGCCACCTTTAAAAGTGGCATCGGTAATGGGGTAGAACAGAATGTCCGAATTGCTTAAGCACATATATGATATCAACCTGTCATATTTACTGTTGGCGCAGCGTTTGATTAACGACGAAAAAGCCTCAGCGATGTTCCGGTTGGGAATTGATGACGTCATGGCAGACACACTTGGCCAGCTCACGTTGCCACAGATGGTGAAATTAGCTGAAACGAACCAGCTTTTGTGTCAGTTCCGCTTTGATGACAGCAAAACGATTGAACGCCTGACACAAGAATCGCGCGTGGATGACCTGCAGCAAATCCATACCGGCATTCTGTTGTCGAGTCATTTGCTCAAAGGTCTGGCTGCGAAAGATAGCGGCGCGATGAAGAAAAGGGCGTAGCTATGTCTGGGAAAGATGGGTTAACCAAACCGGCAGAAAAAAGTATCGTTCAGGAAGCGCGCGACATTCAGCTTGCCATGGAACTGATTACGCTGGGTGCCCGGCTACAGATGCTGGAAAGCGAAACGCAATTAAGTCGTGGCCGGCTGATCAAACTGTACAAAGAACTGCGTGGAAGTCCTCCGCCGAAAGGAATGTTGCCGTTCTCTACTGACTGGTTTATGACCTGGGAACAAAACATTCATTCTTCCATGTTTTACAACGCGTACTCTTTCCTCTTAAAGAGCGGGCATTGTAATGGGGTGGAAGCGGTGATTAAAGCTTACCGTCTGTATCTTGAACAATGTCCTGAACAACCCGGTGAAGCGCCGATCCTCGCGCTGACACGTGCGTGGACACTGGTCCGTTTTGTCGACAGCGGCATGTTGCAACTCTCTGCGTGTAACTGCTGTGACGGTTCATTTATTACCCATGCACACCAGCCCCGTCACGGGTTTGTTTGCAGTCTTTGCCAGCCCCCATCCCGAGCAGTAAAAAAACGTAAACTTTCCCCGCAGGTTGCCGATATAACATCTCAAGAGCTGGACGAACAGGTCAAGCGCGCTGTCTGAGATGATTGGGTTGCAGTAAGTCGTTCTGAGCGGTGGTAACACCGCTCATCATTTCCCCCCCGAATATCTCAGTCATTACTGGCACCGTTTATGCACGTCTTAGCGGCATAAACCTCGGCAGAATCATGGCGTCGCGCTTTTCCTCGCCCTAAAACCACATCGAATTAAGGATTCATCGTGCTAGTGATAATAGGTTACATCGTGGTGTTGGGCTCAGTGTTCGGCGGTTTCATGCTCGTCGGCGGTGAACTGGGCGCGTTATACCAACCCGCAGAATTACTCATCATCGGCGGTGCAGGCATCGGTGCCTTTTTCGTGGGTAACAACGGAAAAGCGATTAAATCCACAATGCGCGCGCTGCCTCAGTTGTTCCGCGCATCGAAATACAACAAAGCGTTGTATATGGATCTGATGGCGTTGCTGTACCGCTTACTGGCGAAATCACGTCAGCAGGGGATGCTGTCGCTGGAAAATGACATCGACAATCCCAACGAAAGCGACATTTTCGCTAATTATCCGCGCATCCTTGCCGATAAGCATTTAGTCGAATATCTGACGGATTATCTGCGCCTGATGGTGAGCGGCAACATGAATGCTTTTGAAATCGAAGCATTGATGGATGAAGAAATCGAAACCTACGAGCACGAAAGCGAAGTGCCTGCCAACAGCCTGGCGCTGGTCGGTGATTCACTCCCGGCTTTCGGTATCGTCGCAGCGGTGATGGGCATCGTTCATACCCTGGCGGCGGCGGATCGTCCGGCGGCTGAACTCGGTGCGCTGATTGCGCATGCGATGGTCGGGACCTTCCTCGGTATCCTTCTGGCATACGGGTTTATTTCTCCGCTTGCCAGCGTTCTGCGCCAGAAAAGCGCGGAAAACGCCAAGATGATGCAATGCATCAAAGTGACATTGCTTTCCAGCATCAATGGTTATGCGCCACAAATCGCCGTCGAGTTTGGCCGTAAGACGCTGTACACCTCTGAACGTCCTTCCTTCATCGAACTGGAGGAGCACGTTCGCCAGGTTAAGTCGCCGGGTCAGAAACAAACTGAAGAAGAAAAAGTATGAAGCATCAAAGCCATCCAATCGTTGTTGTCCGTAAGAAAAAGAACAAGCACGGCGGAGGGCATCACGGCGGTTCGTGGAAGATTGCTTACGCTGACTTTATGACAGCGATGATGGCTTTCTTTCTGGTGATGTGGCTGATTTCGATCTCCAGCCCTAAAGAACTGGTACAAATTGCCGAATACTTTCGTACACCGCTGGCGGTGGCGATAACCGGCGGGCCGCGCAGCAGTGATGCGACCAGCCCGATCCCGGGCGGCGGGGAAGACCCGACCGTGCAGGACGGCGAAGTGCACAAAATGGATCAGTCGCAGGGCGAGAGCAAACGTGAGGCCGGTGATTTACAACGCTTGCAGCAGAAACTCGAAGACATGCTGGCGTCTGACCCGCGGCTGAAAGATTTGCGTCCGCATCTGATGATTAACCTGACCGAACAGGGTTTGCGCATCCAGATTATTGATAGCAAAAATCGTCCGATGTTCCAGCTGGGCAGCGCGATTGTCGAGCCGTATATGCGCGATATTCTGCGCGCTATCGGGCCGGTGCTGGATGATTTTCCGAATAAAATCAGTCTTGCAGGCCATACGGACGATATGCCGTATGCGCAGGGCGAACGCGGGTACAGCAACTGGGAGCTCTCGACAGATCGCGCAAATGCTTCACGTCGCGAAATGATTATCGGCGGACTCAGTGAAGGTAAAGTTCTGCGCGTGATGGGCATGGGATCCACCATGCAGTTAAAAAACCATCCGGCGGGTGACGCGATTAACCGCCGTATCAGCATTTTAGTTCTGAACAAACATGCTGAAGAAGCGATTGAACGTGAAAACAGCGAGGGTGAAGCGATCACTATCAGTGACGCCGGCGAACTGCAAAAAGCTGTGCCGGGACGTCAGACGGCACCGGCGCTGGCGCCAAAAATGAGCCCGGCTCCGGCTGCACCTGCGGTACCTGATTCATCAGCAGCACCAGCACCATCACAATTACAGGCACCATCAATACCCGGGATTGAGACGCAGACGCCAGTGACACCACCGGCAGGCGCTCAACCTGCGACGGCAGCTCCGGCTGTCGCGGCAGGCACGGCACCTGCGACACATTAACAAGCCGCGATTCACAGCAGAGGTGATCACGTGAGCATGGATATTACTGATTTTTATCAGACATTTTTTGATGAAGCAGACGAGCTGCTGGCGGACATGGAACAACATCTGTTGTTACTTGATCCGCAGGCGCCAGATGTTGAGCAGCTCAATGCGATTTTCCGCGCAGCGCACTCAATCAAAGGCGGGGCGGCAACGTTTGGATTTACGGTTTTGCAGGAAACGACCCACTTACTGGAAAACCTGCTCGACGGTGCGCGTCGCGCTGAAATGAGCCTGAGCACCGACATCATCAACCTGTTTCTGGAAACAAAAGACATTATGCAGGAGCAACTCGACGCCTATAAATCCTCCCGGGATCCTGATGCAGAAAGTTTTGAATATATCTGTGCAGCCCTGAGACAACTGGCCCTCGACGCGCAGGAAGAACGCGAACCTGCGCCTGAACTTCACGTGGTGGAAGATGAACCCGCAGCGGCTGCGCCCGTCGCGGCAGCAACGCCTGCGGCGAAAGGCGGGATGCGTGTCCGCCTGTCCGGCCTGAAAACGCAGGAAGTGCCTGTCATGCTCGAAGAGCTGGGCAATCTTGGCGAAATCAAAGATCCGGTTCAGACCGCAGACAGCGTGGAAGCCACGCTTATCACTACGGTGACCGAAGACGACATTATTGCGGTGCTGTGTTTTGTGCTGGAACCGGAGCAAATCAGTTTCACACAGGCCGCTGTGCCTGCGGTTGCTGAATCCGCACCTGCGCCAGCCCCGGCTGTCACTGAAAGCGCCGCCGTCGCCGTGCGTCCGGCACCGGTTCTGACTGCCGTGCCTAACAGCGAACCGGCGAAAGCCCGTGCGCCAAAAGCCGCTGAATCGACCAGTATTCGTGTCGCCGTCGAAAAAGTGGATCAGCTGATCAACCTGGTCGGCGAACTGGTGATCACTCAGTCGATGCTGGCGCAACGTTCCGATTTGCTGGATCCGGTAGTTCACAGCGACCTGCTCAACAGCATGGGACAGCTTGAGCGCAACGCCCGTGATTTGCAGGAATCGGTAATGTCGATTCGTATGATGCCGATGGAATTCGTGTTCAGCCGCTTCCCGCGTCTGGTGCGCGATCTCGCCAGCAAACTGAATAAGCAAATCGAACTGACCCTGCTCGGCAGCTCTACCGAACTGGATAAGAGCCTGATCGAACGCATCATCGACCCGTTAACGCACCTGGTGCGTAACAGTCTGGATCACGGTGTGGAAACACCGGAAGTGCGTATTGCCAACGGCAAAGAGCCGACCGGCAACCTGACGCTTTCTGCTGAACATCAGGGCGGGAATATCTGCATCGAGGTCATCGATGACGGTGCCGGTCTGAACCGCGAACGTATTCTGGCGAAAGCCGCGTCGCAGGGCATGAACGTCAGCGAAAACATGAGCGATGAAGAAGTCGGCATGTTGATCTTCGCTGCCGGGTTCTCGACCGCAGAAAAAGTCACGGATGTTTCCGGTCGCGGCGTCGGCATGGACGTCGTGAAACGTAACATCCAGGAAATGGGCGGCCATGTTGAAATCCATTCCCAGCAGGGGAAAGGCACGACCATCCGTATTCTGCTGCCGCTGACGCTGGCCATTCTCGACGGCATGTCCGTTAAAGTGGGCGAAGAAGTCTTTATTCTGCCGCTGAATGCCGTCATGGAATCGCTGCAACCGCTGGCTGAAGATTTGCATCCGCTGGCCGGTGGCGAGCGTGTTCTTCAGGTGCGTGGTGAGTACCTGCCGCTGGTTGAGCTCTACAACGTCTTCGATGTGAAAGAGGCCAAAACCGAAGCCACACAGGCCATTGTTGTGATTTTACAAAGTGCAGGCCGTCGCTACGCCTTGCTGGTTGATCAACTGATTGGTCAGCATCAGGTGGTGGTGAAAAACCTGGAAAGTAACTATCGCAAAGTGCCTGGCATTTCCGCCGCCACCATTTTGGGCGACGGCAGTGTGGCATTGATCGTGGATGTGTCTGCCTTGCAGTCGCTGAACCGCGACAAACTGGCAACGGGCGTCTCTGCCGCATAACCAGCAACGCTTCCGGTGACCGCAATGTCGCCGGGTGTGAAAAACTCAGGCCGATTAAAAGATAAAAGCAAAGGTGAACAACATGGCAGGACTTGCAACCGTGGCAAAAATTGCGGGTGAAACAGTAGGTCAGGAATTTCTGATCTTTACTTTAGGCGACGAAGAATACGGCATCGATATCCTGAAAGTGCAGGAAATCCGCGGTTACGATCAGGTAACCCGCATTGCTAACACGCCTGCGTTTATTAAAGGTGTCACCAACCTGCGCGGCGTTATCGTGCCTATCCTCGACCTGCGTGTGAAGTTCGCGCAGGAAGATGTGATTTACAATGAAAACACCGTGGTGATCGTGCTGAATTTCGAAAACCGCGTCGTCGGGATCGTGGTAGACGGCGTATCCGACGTGCTGTCGCTGAGCCAGGATCAGATCCGTCCGGCGCCGGAATTCGCGGTGACCATGTCGACGGAATACCTGACGGGGCTGGGTTCGCTCGGCGACCGGATGTTGATTCTGGTGGATATTGAGAAGTTGTTGAGTAGTGAGGAAATGGCGCTGGTTGATAGCGTGACGAAAATTTGATTTTCGTTTTTTAACGTCAAGATCAAGACCAGGAACAAGGGCGAGGTCAAGGTCGTGGGCTCGCCGCCCACACTGGCCCAGAGACCCGCAGTCGCGCGGGCCTCTGGACTCCACGCTCTTTTCACTGCGCGCTGCCGCAGGTACGACGGACGTGTTCTTTCACCGCAGCCTGTGGCGCAAAATCTTGCCGCGTTGCGGTGCCTTCTCTCGGTCTTCGAGCCATAGGTCTCGAAGCCGCTCCGTTCAGCAAGATTTTTGATCACGCCATTCCCGATCGAATAAAACCTTCGTTCTGATTCTTTCCCAAAATCCAATGCGGAAGGGTGTTGTCTTGCTCCTTCCCCTGCGAAGGGGAAGGCCGGGATGGGGTTTTAATGGCATCTCCGAGCTGACCCTCTTTTTTGCGCCTCCGCTAACTCATTGATTTCACGTACTCAATAAACCTCTCAGAAAAAGAGGGTATTTCTCCCCAAACAGGGATAATCTTTTGCACTTCAAAGCGTAACCCTGAAAACCCAACAGTTCACTGCCGTACAGGCAGCTTAGAAATTCTCGAGGGCGTAGAGAAGCCGTTGCCGAAGGTTCACTGCCGTACAGGCAGCTTAGAAAATGATGCGGATCGTCAGTGCAGTCCGCGACGAAGTTCACTGCCGTACAGGCAGCTTAGAAAATGATGCGGATCGTCAGTGCAGTCCGCGACGAAGTTCACTGCCGTACAGGCAGCTTAGAAAATACACAGGGCCAAGTATTTGCCGCACAAGGCGTTCACTGCCGTACAGGCAGCTTAGAAAAGCCGGAACCCAGCGACGGCGACGACAATGAAGTTCACTGCCGTACAGGCAGCTTAGAAATCGCTGCTACGAACGGCAGCTTACAAGCTGCGGTTCACTGCCGTACAGGCAGCTTAGAAAGTTACGATCAACAGCGCGTGCCGCTGCGTGGAAGTTCACTGCCGTACAGGCAGCTTAGAAATGTTCCTTATGCTTTTAAGATTGGTTATACAGTTCACTGCCGTACAGGCAGCTTAGAAAAGTTTGGGAATAGCGTTGGTCATGCAGCAGACGTTCATTGCCGTACAGGCAGCTTAGAAAAGAGATCAGAGACGACACTCTCACCGAGCGTAGTTCACTGCCGTACAGGCAGCCGCTTGCAACTTACTGCAAACCATAAAAACTCCTTGGAAGCAGTATCTCATCTCGGCGATTAACCCATTTTTAATGTGTGGGTATCCAGTTATTGTCTGCTCGCTGCGGCAAAATCCGCAGTCGGGCTTAGGAATCCGGTAAACTGAAACGCAAAAGAAAATGCGTGTCGCTTCGCCATATCGATTGAAAAGTGGATTTTTTATCACTTTTGTAATATCAATTGGTGGCTCAGACGGGGCAGCCTTAGGGCTGGTCGGTTTCCAGTTTTCCGATTCCTAACCTCGTCTGAGTTACCACCCATGAGCTTAGGAACTCCGGTGGTAACGTAACGCCTCAACTGGAGCCAATGACATGACAACTCACGCCAACGATACATCCCCCGATTCATGGACACTCACCGATCGCTGCCGTTTGCTGGCGAATGCGCTGGTGAACCCGCAAAACAGAGGTTCGCAGGACAGACTTTGCATCATGCTGCAAAACGAGCTCGAATACCTTGAAGCGACGTTATCGCAACCGATTCCCGAGCACCGCAAGAATTTGGGGATCCCGATGGACGACGGCTTATTTGATTACGCCGATCTCGAACCCGATGAACTTTGCGATCAGTGCATGGCGCTGAATTTCATACTGATGACGCTGCATGACAGAAAGATAAAAGAGATCATCACGTATATTTTGTGGGAATGTTTTGAGATGCTGCGCTGCTCACTGTATGCCTCCGGTGAGGTGATCGCATGAACAAAGACTGGCATCAGGCTGATATCATTGCGGCAATCAAAAAGAAGGGCACCACAATGGCGGCTGTCTCACGCCGCGCAGGTTTAAGTTCTTCGACGCTCTCAAACGCCTTAACCCGTAAATGGCCGAAAGGGGAAAGACTCATTGCTGATGCGATTGGCGTAAAAGCCGAAACCATCTGGCCGAGCCGATACACTGAAATAAAATAAACCTGAGAACGGCTCCTTCCCCTGCGAAGGGGAAGGCTGGGAAGGGGTATTAATGACAACTCCGAACTGACCCTTTTTGCACCTTCTCTAACTCATTGATTTAATTAGTGCGCGCAAGCTAACAAAAAAGAGGGTATTTCTGCCAAAACAGGGATAACCTCTTGCCGTTCAAAGCGTAAATCTGAAAACTCAACGGGTTCACTGCCGGACAGGCAGCTTAGAAATGTCTGAGTCACCGAACAATATAATGCAGTAAGTTCACTGCCGGACAGGCAGGTTAGAGAGTTGCGCGAGTTCTTTCCTCAGATGTTCCGCGCGGGAATACCGGGGGAAATTGTGGCAAGATCACTGAGTGAATTTCACTCTGTTTCAGAAGGAAATAAGCCCGCGCGGCGGGCCTTCTTACCATTTGATATTTTATTTTTGAACCTGAAATGTTATCCGATCCACATCGTCATCAATGGTGATAAACCTGCCGCTATAAGAAACTGTCAGCCTGTTATCATTATTAATCTGAATATCCTTTATTTCACCCATTCCTGATATTAATGGATCAAGCTCTCTTAACTGCTTTGCTATTTCCTGATCGCTGGCATTTATTTTTTCATGAACGTAATAACGATAAGTGATCGGCACCGTTGCGCCGCCGATATTGCGCTCAGTCATATAAAGCCAGTGATCGCTATTCAGTTGCGACACGGTTCTTAATTCATCTGGCGTGTCGTCCTGTTGATTAAGCAGGTAATAACCACCCACCATGACCAACAAATAAGCCGTTAAAAAGTAGTGACCCAGCTTAATAGCCGCTTTGAATTGCATACGCTATGCCCTCCCTGATGTTTCGCTGATCCGTGGGATCGTCACCATATGGCGGTTTTTCATGCCATTTCCCCCACTTGGGTTCTGATGTGCCTGCGCGGCCTTGCGCGAATCCAGCTCCCATTAGAAGTATTTCTGAAGGAATGCCAGCCGCCGTGCCTATTGCGCCATAATGAAAGTTTCCAAATGCCTGCCATTCACTTTTTTTCTGTTTATAATCCCACGGCCCGCCGTTGCGAACTTTTTGATAAAACCAATAATATGTCCCAGCTGTTGCCATATTCCGTGACATTCCTTTCTGCCGGGCCTCCCTCATATGATCTGTCACTATATTAGAACCCGGATTTGATAATGGTACTGACGCCATTTAATAAACTCCCTCTTATTTAAAATCCCTGCACATTATGTGATTTTACGCCTAAAAATGAATATTTAGGAGCACGAACTATGGATAAGATCGTTACCAGCACTAATGCTGAATTCACTGTTCACTGCCGGACAGGCAGCTTAGAAAGATAAAGTAATCAGCAAGTAGGATAATTTTGAAAAAAGCCTGTCTGCCGTCCGGGCTTTGACCGAACGTGTATTACTTTATAAGTTTGCCGTTGCCTGCTTTCCACTCCTCATTAGTGGCTTCGAGAACCCAAAGGCAAACCGCACCTTTATCAGTACTCAACAAAGACAGGCGCGTTCTTTTATAAAATGCCTCAATTTCAGCTGCTGATTTATTTATTGGTCCCATACAGACCAGGTCAGTGCCAACTAAATGAGGCCAATCATGGGAGTCAATAACCTCAAGTGTCTTGAGCGCAGCGGCGGTATTTGTTGAAAGCGCAGACGATAAAGCAGCTTCGACGTCTTGTGATTGGTTAACATCAGCGACGGCGGCCAGTTCGGGAACTTTATCGAGCCAAACCTGTTCTCCGGCAGCAATCCCCTTCAAAGCGGCCGGCCAGTCAATATTTGCTGCCATTGAATTCATGGCTATGCACAACAGTAATAGGAATAGAACCCATCGCCTCATCTTACAACCTCTAAGGTTCCACCCTCGCTGATCACTCTCCAGCGAGTTGAGGGAGACATAATAATGCAACCCTCGGAGGCGAAACCTGCAGGCTTACCGACGCGTTCGCCATGAATCCGAAACAGTGAGCGACCAAACGAATCCCCGGAGGTTTGTTCCAAAATTACTGTTGCCGGGCCTTTAGAGCGAGAATGTCCCGCGATTCGATAAGTCCCTCGGGGAAGTGGTCCCATACCTTTGACCTGCTGGCGATCTGGGTTATTTTTATTGGTCAGGACACCAGAGTAACCCGTCTCGACCAGTTCATTCCCCTTGTATAATCTGCCTGTACTTTGCTCATATCTCCATGTCATCACTATTTATCCTTATGCGGTTGCACGCTCATTCCAACTGTCTGAGTGAATAATATTTCCATCCATATAGCACCAGGTGATTTTTTCGTAAATCAGTTCGATCATCTCCAGATGGTTGCGTTTCTCGCCGTAAGAAGACTTGATGTCAAACATCATCGGCCCGACGGTAACAATCCTTACGCCTTCCATCAGAACTCTGAAGTACTCCACTTCCTGGCCCGCGTCATTGATACGATAAAATTTAACTTCGGCTGACTGAAGTTTCTGTCCTGTGGTCACTGATTTATAAAGGTAAGGACTGGAAGCATCGATTTCTTTGCTGAAAAGATAGGGGGCATGTTCACGGGTTGCGGTAGCTTTTCCCGTGGCGTTGTCGGTGGTGATGGAGACGCCGTGATGCAAGCCGTGGATCTCAATGCTACCCTCACGGCCTATTATATCGACAGAGCCACGTATTGTCGTGCCGCTGTCATCCTTTAACCATAAATAAGCGGGGATCGCCATTTCATTAGTCCTTAATTGTGTGAAATAGCAGATTAGCTTTTTAAAAAGCAAATAATTGTGTTTAAACCTTCAACTCATTGATTTTCGGAAAGTGAGTACATTGAACCGATAACTCATTAATCTTCAAATTACGCCCGCAAGCTCATATGTTTGCAGCTAACCCTCTTTTTTACCCTATCGCTAACTCATTGATTTTAAATGTCCGAATCATCCATCAAAAAAATAGGGTATTTTTGCCAAAACAGGGATAACCTCTTGCCATTCGAAGCGTAAACCTGAAAATCCAACAGTTGTTCACTGCCGGACAGGCAGCTTAGAAAGCTAAAAACGCCGGACTCAACAGAGCTTGCAGGTTCACTGCCGGACAGGCAGCTTAGAAATACAGCGAAAATCTCATTAAGCTTTTGAATTTACGGGAGTATGGGCATAGGCAAAGCCACTTGCGTGACCTCAGAGGGATCATTTAACAAAGAGACTGATTTAGCAACAGAATCTGTCGCAAATTATCTATAACCAGACTGATGCAACCGGGCTGTGACCCCGGACTTGTCCAACTGCTCAAACACCAGGAGTAAACGCCTGGCATTCAATAATGGAGATATATGAAAGCAATAATGACAGTAGACAAACTTGAATTACGCAACATTAAGTCAATACGAGATTCAGGAAAAATAGGACACAACTTCGATCTGGTCGCTAAGTTGAAAGTCCAGTCACGCTCTATGGGAGCATTTTCTGGCGAAGGTATTGATTGTCCAGATTTACAATGGATTGAAACAGTAGATTGGTACAAGTTAGATACTAATGCAGACAAATGGATCCACGTAGGAACCAATCCAAATAATAAAGATTTATACAAAGCAAACCCAAAATCGCAAACATTTAAAACCTGGTGGGAAGAGTATCGCTACGCATTTGCAAGGGATACGAAGGGGTTTCCTGCTGCGCTTAAAAATGCTCATGAACGTGATGTAAAACATTGGATCGCACGTAACGGCTTTGAGTGGGAACTTCCAATCAGGGATATACCAAGTATGAGTTTGCTGGGAGGGTCTGGTGGCGGGGCTGGAGCCAGTCTCGTTGTTGGCGACACCCGCCGCCGTGTCATTCGTTTCGAGTTAGGTTTTACTGGATATTCATATCGAATATATTGTGCACAGATACTTGAAACAAGGGATGGAAAACCTAGCATTAATGCTTTTATTCAAAGAAAATTATCAAACATGGATTTGAATAACCAACAAAATTTTATCGACTGGAGAAAGTCATCACGTTTTCCCCAATGCATGAGTTAGATGTGTCAACGCCATTCAGGACGGGTCGGGCAGCTTAGAATGGCATTAGGCATTTAGCCCCATTTTTATTTGGTTCACTGCCGTACAGGCAGCTTAGAAAAACGAGAAGGTCAGAAGTCTGACTGTTATTCAGTTAACTGCCGAACAGGCAGAAAAATCCTCATTCTCTCGTCATAGATACATTTAATCGAACAAGTTAATTAATTTACTAATACATTGTCCGGGATGTTAATTGAAAGTATCACCTCTAAGAACATACAAAATATGAATATATTAATGCGTTGAAGTTTTCGTAAATAGGTTTATTTTAATCCCGTTATTAAAATTGAAGGGAATTCAAAATGACTAACGCATTGATGCCTGCTGAGCTAAAAACGATCCTCCACTCCAAACGTTCGAATATTTATTACCTGCAATATTGCCGTGTGCTGGTTAATGGCGGGCGGGTTGAATATGTCACGGAAGAAGGCAACAAGTCGCTGTACTGGAATATCCCCATCGCCAATACCACTGTCGTGATGCTGGGAACCGGGACGTCGGTAACGCAGGCGGCGATGCGTGAGTTTGCCCGTGCGGGTGTGCTGGTCGGGTTCTGTGGCGGCGGCGGAACGCCACTTTATTCGGCGAATGAAGTCGAAGTGAATGTCTCCTGGCTGACGTCTCAGAGTGAATACCGTCCGACGGAATATCTTCAGCAATGGGTCAGTTTTTGGTTCGATGAACAGAAACGGCTGGCCGCCGCAGTGGCGTTTCAGAAAGTGCGCAGTGAGCAAATTCGTAAACACTGGTTAAGCGCAACGATGGTTCGAGAAGACGCTTTCCAGCTGGATACCGCCCGTACAGAATCCCTGTTGCAGCGGTTTGAGCAAAGCCTGACGCAGTGCCAGACCACGGGTGAACTGATGGCGCAGGAAGCCGTGCTGACAAAAGCCTTATATAAGCTGGCCGCCACGGCAGCGCGCTACGGCGACTTTACGCGGGCAAAACGCGGCGGCGGTGTTGACGTCGCTAACCGTTATCTCGATCACGGCAACTATCTGGCGTACGGGCTGGCTGCGACGGCGGTCTGGGTTATTGGCCTGCCGCACGGTCTGGCGGTCATGCATGGCAAAACACGGCGCGGCGGGCTGGTATTTGATGTCGCAGACTTAATTAAAGATGCACTGATCCTGCCACTGGCTTTTATTGCTGCCATGAACGGCGAAGACGAGCAGGAATTTCGTCAGCGTTGCCTGAGCAATTTCCAGCGTGCGGATGCGCTCGACATTATGATTGAAACGGTGCAGAACGTTGCACATGAAATAAGCCAGCAACCATGAATATATTACTGGTATCCGAATGTAATAAAAAAGCGCTGACCGAAACACGGCGGATCATCGATCAGTTTGCTGAGCGCAAGGGCGAGCGGACGTGGCAAACGGCGATAACCATGGAAGGGCTGAATACATTAAGGCGAATACTCAAGAGAACGGCGCGCAGAAATACGGCGGTGGCCTGTCACTGGATCAAATCAAATAATCAGACAGAAGTGCTTTGGGTTGTCGGAAATATTCGTAAGTTTAATGATAAAGGCTCGGTACCCACTAATACGACGCAGCGGGATATAGTAAAGTCCGGCAGCGAAAATGCTTTTCACAGTATGCAGACTATCGGATTACTGGCCGCTATCGCCGGGCTTTTTCATGATTTTGGCAAAGCCAGTCAGTTGTTCCAGAATAAGCTCCGCGGGAAGGGGAAAGGCTTTGAACCGTTCAGGCACGAATGGGTGTCTGTTCGTTTATTCCAGGCATTTGTCGGCCAGCAGACCGATGAACAATGGCTGACCCGTTTGCAGCATGTCAGTGCTGAAGACGAATACGCCATGATACAAAACCTGGCCCGCAATAATGCCAGCCACAGTTATAACAGCCCGTTGGAAAGTCTGCCGCCGGTCGCGCGTCTGGTGGCCTGGCTGATTGTTTCGCATCACCGCCTGCCGGTTTATCCGCGTCGAAACGATAACTACACTAATCCGCCGCAACTTTCCGATATTCAGCACTGGCAGGATAAACAATTTGCGCCGTGCTGGAACTCCACCAATATGGATGCGCCGTGGACGGCAAAAGAACAACGCGCTGTCTGGCAGTTCCCGCATGGTACGCCGATGCAAAGCGCGATATGGCGCAGCAAAGCGCACAAATTTGCCGCACGCGCGCTGCAACTGCCGCTGTTTACTTCGCCTCATATCGCACCTGAACAGCGTTTTACCCGCCATCTCGCACGGCTGGTACTGATGCTGGCTGACCATTTGTACTCTTCGCTGGATGCGACAGCGGGCTGGCAGGATCCGGCGTTTTCGCCCATTGCCAACACCGGCACCAGACAACATCTTGATGAGCACAATATTGGCGTCAGCCAGAACGCATGGTTGCTGGCGCGCAGTCTGCCTTATCTGCGGGATACTTTACCGGCCATCACGCGGCATAAAGGATTTAAAAAACGCGCTCAGGAGGAGAAATTTCGCTGGCAGGATAAAGCATTCGACTTAACCTGCGGACTGCGGGAAAACGCCCGCCAGCAGGGATTTTTCGGCGTCAATATGGCCTCGACCGGTTGCGGGAAAACGCTGGCGAATGCGCGGATCATGTACGGGCTGGCGGATGAAAAACGTGGTTGTCGTTTCTCTGTCGCGCTTGGTCTGCGGACACTGACTCTACAGACCCGTGACGCACTGGGCGAGAAACTGCATCTCGATAAAGAAGATCTGGCTGTGCTGATCGGCTCGCAGGCGGTAAAGCAGTTGCATCAGCTTCATCACGATACCGCCGAGATAAAGAATACCGGCAGCCAGTCTGCGGATGAACTCTTTGCAGAACATCAGTATGTGCGTTATGACGGTTCGGTTGATACCGGCAGGCTCAAAGGTAAAGACGCTCTCCTGAAACTCATCAGCGCGCCGGTTCTGGTGACGACGATCGACCATCTTATGCCAGCCTGTGAAAGCCTGCGCGGCGGTCATCAGATTGCCCCGATGCTCAGGCTGCTGACTTCTGATCTGGTTCTCGACGAACCCGACGATGTTGATATGGCTGATTTGCCTGCATTGTGCCGGTTAGTGAACTGGGCGGGAATGCTGGGTTCACGGGTGTTGCTTTCATCGGCGACGCTGGCACCAGCGCTGGTGCAGGCATTATTCAGTGCGTATGTCGCAGGGCGGAAAGCGTATCAGCAAGCCTGCGGCCAGCCCGGTTTGCCGGTGAACGTGTGCTGCGCGTGGTTTGATGAATTTAATGTCGCGGAAGGTCAGCATATGACCGGCAAATCTTACGGGCAACAGCACCGCGAATTTGTGGCAAAACGGGTGCCTTTATTGCAACAGGCCAGCCCGCAGCGTCAGGCATCGCTGGTCACGGTGTCACCGGAAAGCGCCAGTGAGAATGATGTAGTCAATGCGGTGTCCACGCGCGTTCATCAGTCCTTGCTTGAACTGCACAATGCGCATCACAAAGACAAAAATATGACCGTCGGTATTGTCCGTATGGCTAATATCGATCCGCTGGTGGCGGTGGCAAAACGTCTGATGACAACGCCGTCTCCGGCAAATATACAACTGCATTATTGTGTCTATCACAGCCAGTATCCGCTGGCGATGCGGGCTCATATCGAAAACCGTCTTGATGTGATGCTGACCCGCCATGACGAAGACGCTGTCTGGCAGGTGAAAGAAGTGCGTAAAGCTTTGGCCGCGCATCCGGAAAAGCAGCATATTTTTGTCGTGCTCGCGACTTCTGTTGCGGAAATTGGAAGAGACCATGATTACGACTGGGCCATCGCTGAGCCCAGTTCCATGCGTTCGCTTATCCAGCTCGCCGGACGTGTTCAGCGCCATCGCCAGTCAGTCCCGCAAAAACCCAATATTCATATCCTGCATAAAAACGTTAAGGCACTGAGAAAGAAGACGCCTGCCTACTGCAAACCGGGTTTTGAAAGCGGCGGCAATGCGTTTTCGAGCCACGATCTGCATGACTTACTGCGACCGGAAGAATACGAAACTCTCAGCGCCATTCCCCGCATACAGGAGCGGGAAACAGCCGATCCTCTGCTGAGCATGACCGATATGGAGCACGGACGATTATGGCCGGAGTTACTCGGGAGAAAGCCCTGCGGCGACAACTATGCCGCCCGCTGGTGGCGTGATCACGCCGACTGGTGCGGCGAATTACAACAGCGAACCCCCTTCCGCCAGTCAGCACCCGATCAGCAATATTATCTGTGGCTGGAGGAAGAGGGCGACGAGCCGCGTTTTCGACAACCGGATGAGGGAACTGAAGGCTGGAAGGATAGCAGCGGATTTAAGGCTACAGATCAGGAATATGCCGTAGGTGTCAGTCCGTGGATGGAGATGAACTGCGAAACCCTCTATCAGGGTCTGGCAGACAGTTTCGGCTGGGAACTCGAGCGCGTCAGTAAAACGTTTGGAGAAATCTGCTTAGCCGACGACGAAAACAAACGGTGGCACTGGAATGAAGCGTTAGGGGTGTTTGGTGCACTCGATTAATCAAGGAGAGAACATGGAAACACATGGATTAAGTCAGTTTATTACCAATTACATTCACGACCGCTGTCAGCTCAAACTGGAAGCGTTCAATAAAGCCGCTGACAAACAACTTTCCGCTGCCAGCGCGGAAGAGAAATCCGGGCTCGAGCAACAGCTTTTTGAACAACGTCGTGAGCTGGAAAAGAAATATGAAGTTCGTACCTGGCTGACCGATGCCGCCGCGCGCGCGGGGCAAATCAGTCTGGTGACACACGCGGTAAAATATTTTCATGGTGATGCTAAAGGCAGCAGCGTTTACAGCACAGTGAGAAATAATGAAACGGCTTATCTGACAACGGCAACGTTACCTTCACCTGCGGTGGATGCAGTCGGGAATTCCGCCGCGCTGGATGTCGCGAAATTGCTGCAAACGGAACACGAAGGTGATTCTCTGCTCGCCAGCCTCAAACGCGGTGACTTTTCGGCACTGGCGGCGTTAGCTGAAAATGATACGCAGGCAGAGCAATGGGTCAGCGGGTTTATGCAGGCGTTGTCGGATAAAACTCTCTCGACGCACCAGCTCGCTAAACAGCTTTATTTCCCCGTTTCCAGCGCGGGCGAATACCATCTCCTCAGTCCGCTGTATTCCTCTTCGCTGGCGCATGCTTTGTATCAGCGCATCAGCCATGCACGTTACAGCGAAGCCTCGGTGGCTGCCCGCAAAGCGCGACGTGAAGGGCACTGGCATTCCGAAGCTGTGCAGTATTTTCCTGATCTCGCGGTGCAAAATATGGGGGGCACCAAGCCGCAAAATATCTCCTGCCTGAACAGTGCGCGGGGCGGCAAAAATCATCTTCTGCGCTGCGCGCCGCCGCAGTGGCAGCAATCCCTTAAGCCACCGGTCTCACATAAAACCTTTCTGACGGCGGTTTCCCCTACAGTCACCCGTGTCGTCTCTGATCTGCGCCGTTATCTGCACACGGTGTATGAACGCGATAACACAATGGAAATACGCCAGCAGCGCGCCGAATACGTGGATGAACTGATCGGCATGATCTTCAGCTATGCCGCTGAGATTCAGTCACTGACAGTTCTTCAGGGCTGGAGCCAGCAGGAAGACTGCGTTCTCAAAGCGGCGCACCAGCTCTGGCTCGATCCGTTACGTCAGCGCACCGACCCTGATTTTAAACTCCGGCGTGAAGGCGGCGAGTGGATCAGTGAGATTGCTGAGGATTTTGCCCACTGGCTGAATACCCGTCTGAAGCAGGACGAAAAGCTCAATGTTGGTGCCGTTGAATTCCGCGAATGGTCGGTGTTAATGCGTAGACGTCTGCGGGAATTTGATGTCGCTCAGCAGGAGAACTGGCAATGAGTTATCTGATTGTTCTGCCTCATATTCAGGTCGAAAACGCCAATGCGATTTCCGGTCTGACCTACGGTTTTCCGGCGATCACGCATTTTCTGGGATTTACCCATGCACTTTCGCGGCAGGTTCAGCAGAGCCATGGGCTGCGATTCACCGGCTGCGGCGTGGTGTGTCATAAGCACCAGGTTCAGGCCTATCAGGCCAGCGAACGGGGCGACCATTATTTTGCGCTGACGCGAATTCCGCTGACCAGAGAGGCGAAAACCGCGCCTTTCAATGAAGAAGGGCGGATGCACATGACCGTCACGCTGTTTGTTGAGTGTGAAGGGAGCATTGCGCATGGCGACACAGGAGCCAGAGAACTGGAACAACATCTGCACATGTTGTGTGTTGCTCAGCGGCTGGCGGGCGGTACGGTGACATTCATGAAACCGGTACGGGTAATGACGCTGCCGCAGAATGGCGATGAATTACAAAACATCACCCGTCGTGAAATGTATCGCGCATTGCCGGGTTTCGCGCTGGTTGACCGCTCAGAACTGCTGGCGCAGCACTTTACCGAATGCCAGGCGCAGGATCCGCAGGCGGAAATGATCGACGCGTGGCTGGATTTCGCAACGATGACTTACCGTGCCGAACAGCAGGAGGATGACTCTGTGCAATGGCAATACCAGCCGAAACCCGCGAAAGGTTATCTGGTGCCGCTGATGGTGGGATTCACCCCAATTTCGCCGCTATATGCGCCCGGTGACGTGGCAAAAACCCGTGATCCCTCAACGCCGTTCCGCTTTGTCGAAGCTGCTTATGGCGTCGGCGAATGGCGCAGTCCGCACCGTGTCACCGATATTCATCAGCTTATCTGGCGTTACCCCGCCAGCACTGAAAACTACATCTGCAGCCACGCTAAACCGTTGCAGGAAGCCGACTTAACTGAACAAGACCACTCCGATTTCTAATCATTGAAACAAGGAAAGCACAATGACCAAAACCACCGTAAAAACCGCATCAGTCCTGGCCTTTGAACGCAAACTGGCAAACTCAGATGCACAAATGTTTGCCGGTAACTGGAAGGATTCAAACGACGCCGGAAAATGGCAACCGATCGAAATTCAGGAAAAAGCCGTGCGTGGCACCATTTCCAACCGTATGAAAAATGCCGCTTCCACTGATCCCACCAAACTGGATGCTGAAATCCAGAAACCTAACCTGCAACGTGTTGATGTCGCGGCGCTGCCGTTCGATGCAGATACCCTGAAGCTGCGCTTTACCCTGCGCGTGCTGGGCAATCTGTCGTCGCCGTCGGTGTGTAACGATCAGGATTATCAGGCTGCGCTGACCGCCGTGATTGATGGTTATCGCACTGAACAGGGCTTTGGAACGCTGTCCGCACGTTATGCGGAAAATCTGGCGAACGGGCGTTTTCTCTGGCGCAACCGTATCGGCGCGGAAGGCATTGCCGTTCATGTCACGCACAATAATCAGCGCTGGGAATTTGAGGCGGACGGATACAATCTGCGCCAGTTCAGTCAGCCCACCGGCAGTCTGGCTGAACTGGCTGCAGTGATTGATCAGGGGCTGAGTGGCAAAGAATCTGTGTTGCTGACCGTCGAGGCTTTCGTCCGTTTAGGGGAAGGTCAGGAAGTATTCCCCTCACAGGAACTGGTTTTAGACTCAAGCCGTGAAAGCAAGAAAAGCAAAATCCTCTATCAGGCGGGCGGCATTGCGGCGCTGCATTCACAGAAAATCGGCAATGCGCTGCGCACAATCGATGACTGGTATCCCGATGCGGCAGAACTTGAACTCGGCCCGATTGCCGTCGAACCTTATGGCTCTGTAACCAGCAAAGGCAAAGCCTATCGCCAGCCGAAGCAAAAAATGGATTTTTACACCCTGCTGGATAACTGGGTGACGAAAGATAAAAAGCCAGACACAGAGCAACAGCATTACGTGATGGCGACACTGATCCGTGGCGGCGTCTTCGGCGAGAAAGGCGAGTAAGGGGCGAGCATGGAGAGTTATCAGGAAATCCGCGTCCTGCCCGATCCGGAATTTGGCAGCGATCTGCTGATGGCGGCGCTGTTTGCCAAATTGCATCGCGCGCTGGGGCAACATGCTGCGGGTAAAATTGGCATCAGTTTTCCGCACTACGGGCAGAAACCGGGCGACATCATCCGCTTGCACGGTACGGCTGCGATACTGACGGTCTTCGGCCAGACCTTATGGATGAAGGGGCTGAATGACCATGTGGCTATCAGCGAAATTCGCGATGTCCCGGCGAATGCGCAACATTGCTGCTTTAGTCGCGTGCAGGTGAAAAGCAGCGCGGAAAGACTGCGCCGCCGGTCTGTGAAAAGAGGCTGGTTAAGCGAAGAGGAAGCCCTTGAGCGTATCCCCGACAGCAAATCGCAAATCACTTCACTGCCGTTTATTCACGTGAAAAGCCTCTCGACCGGTGAAGCATTCAGATTGTTTATCCGGCGTGGGGCGTTGTTAACAGAACCCGTTGAGGAGGTGTTTGGGGCATACGGGTTGAGTGCGGTGGCGACCGTGCCGTGGTTTTGAGGGCAAGCTCTGGTTCAGGTTTAAGGTCAAGGTCGTGGGCTCGCCGCCCACACTGGCCCAGAGACCCGCAGTCGCGCGGGCCTCTGGACTCCACGCTCTTTTCACTGCGCGCTGTCGCAGGCACGACGGACATGATGTGATGATGGTCCATTTCGTGGAAGGTTCAGAATGGTGTGAGGACAAGGAGAGCTATTTAACTCGTATATCACTCAACATCCAGTCATGAAAGGCTTTCACTTCCGGCCGCTTCATTGGCGAGCTCGAGCTCACCACATAATGTGACCAGCTAATTAAAAACAATACCGCCTACAGGCGGTATTAGAACATCTGGCCAGGTAAACGCGGCAAGACGCTAGCCTGCTTATGCAATCCAGCGGTTATTCCACGAATCTTTAAATATAATATTTCCTTCGCAACACTTCCACGTAATAACTTCATAGCGCATTTGGATTGTTTCAAAATGCGTTCCCGTCTGACCGCTTTGGTATAGGTTCGGTGTAATTGAAGCTATTTTTACATTTTCAAGAATTATATTAAAATACTCGGATTCGATGCCTGCATCTAAGATCTGGTACATCTTAAACGTTGCGGATTTCATGGTAAGACCCTGGCTCAGTCCTTTGTATAAAAGCGGTGTAACCTTATCAAATTCCTTTTGAAATGATAAAGGTGAATGTACCCGCGTTCCCGTTAATCGTCCCGTATTCGAGTCGGTTGGGACCTGTACATTATGAGTCAACGACTTTAATTCTATGGCTCCGACTCGACCAGAAACTAAAGAACCGCCTATAACAGGTGATCCATTTTCATCAGTTAACCATAAATATGCTGGATTTGACATTTTACATCCTTATAAATTGAGTAATTTCAAATAACTACATTGGAAAAAATTTATCTAATAATTTCCCCAGAAGATATATGCAGACTGCAAGCGTAAAAATAGAAAGTAGTCTCATTGTCCAGGTTTCGAAGTGGAAAAAGAAATATATTCCCAACCAGACAGCAATCGCGCCTACCAACGCACCCAATATCCCCTTAATGATGCCCATGGTCGCCACTCACTTTAGATTCTACACGTTCCAGTATGTTATCAAAGGCGGGAATTCCCTGTTGTCGTCTTACGATCAGAGCATCCACAAAGGGTTTAAGTGCCGGTTCAAACATAAAGTAGAGTAAGTCATAATCTTTTACACGCAGCATCTGATATAATTCAGGTTCGTCTACGCTGAGCTGTTCCGATGTTCTTATACAGCGCTCCTTCATTCCTCCTATAAGCAAAATGTTACCTACAGCACCCCCCCGCAGAGCTACTGTCCAGCCAGCCCGCTGAGCAATTGCCTTAGCTATCGTTGATGAAATCGCAGAATTAGTAATGGCGCGCCCTATTATTGAGAATGAGCCACGGCTCAACACCTTGTTTTGTTTGCTTACAGACACATATTGATCAAACTTTGAGAAAACAATCTCTATCGCATCTAGAATTCGGTCGTAATTAAGAATTCCGTTCCTCATCGCCTGGATTATTCTGATTGTTTCAGTTTCGTGAGAGTAATGTGAATCAGTGTCGAATACACCATACGCCATATAACCCAGATCGACAGGTACGGAGATCGCTCCGTTAATAAAACCTAATACTGAGTCAGGTGATATAATGATATCGGCAATACGTGTGGCGATTTCCTCATAATTGCTCATGCTAATTCCTTTTATTAGCCAGTTCCCAGGGTGCGAGTATACTCCCCCCTTTTGGCAGTAGATATATTAAAAGAGGCTTCGTCTGTTTACATGCCACCCCTTCGACTCAATGATGCACATTGATTTCCCCAGCGGTCTTGCTCGCCGGTGAGATTCGGGTTTACGGGCAGAAAGCCCAATGTTCTCAGACTACCCTGGATAAAACGTCTCAACCACTACATCTGATTCTATTGCAACGTTATGAACGCCCACATCTTACGGTTTTGTCACTGCCGTAGATCAAATTAGATTAGATTAGTATTAACCATAATTAATCCTCTGATGTTTGACGAGAAATATTAATCGCATCAATGATTAAGATATCTATTGGGGTAAATTAGTGCAATGCAGACTTAGCAAAAGAAAAGTATACTACGATAAACATAAGGTATAGTTAATTTATATAAGTTGACCATATACTTCGTTGCGTAAAAATCTATTACTGCCGTACAGGAAGCTTAGAAAAGATTTAAACAGACTGACTTATTGCCCTCCGCATTTACTACTGCACAGGCAGCTCAAGAACGCAGGTCATTGCCGGAGGGTGCGATATGATGACTGAGACCACAGGCGTTGTAAAATTAATTAATACTAAGATCTGATTTAAAGATGCCTGCTACTCATCATTATTAATGACAGCAGGCATATATAAAAAATCATCAGGAGTTATTATTTCGTGCAATAAACTCTTGCTTCACGAGGTGTGTATATTCCTAAAGTGACGATGCGCAGGAAAACATCCATCCCTGATTCCTGAACTTCAGTGCGAACAACTTTATTTGCGCTGCCACAAATTTTTGCTGCGTCTATGGTATGTTCTTGTCCAATGCCATTATCGAAGAAAGCTTGTCTGGTGACATGAGCGGGTTGCTCTGCAATACCATCATTTAATTTGAATGTCTGTTGAGCACAGCCTGACAATGCAGTAACAGCAAGAACCGAAATAATAAATTTTTTCATGATAACTCATGTTGATAATAAAAATGTGAAATCATATATTCTGGCCTGTTGATATTTTTACAAATCCGACCACTCACTATTATTAGTTATTAAAGCAAATGGTTTAGTCTGGGTTGAACTATGTGAGGATTGAGGCTTTTCTGTGTTGTATTAAAGGAGAGTAAAGGTTATTAGCCGGTTGCATTTTTAATATGAATGATAGTCAATAATATTCAGCTGTTATATTAATAATAAACGCTGAGCATTTATGCGGGTCACGGTTGGGCTGACAATTTACTGCCGTAAAGCCAGCCACTGCCCCCAAACTCACCCCACCAAATCCCGCTCAACAAACCCCTTCCGCCATTGTGTTGGTGTCGTCCCCAGCCGCTGGCGGAAATGATGCCGCAACGTTTCCGGCGATCCAAAACCGGCCTGTTCGGCGACGCGGTCAATACTCAGCGTGCCGTTTTCCAGCAGGGCGCAGGCTTTTTCCAGCCGCACGCTCAGCATCCATTCGCCGGGCGTGGTGCCGGTTGCATCATGGAAACGACGCAGGAAGGTGCGGCGGCTCATTCCGGCTTGTGCAGCAAGCTGATCAATCACCATGGGCGTATTGAGATGGCTGCGTAAATCATCAAGCAACGGGGCGAGCGTTTTTGCCGGATACCACGGAACCGGTTGCTGGATCAGCTGTGCCTGATTTCCTTCACGCAGCGGCGGTGTCACCATCCGTCGTGCCGTGCGATTCGCCACTTCAATGCCGTAATCGCGGCGGATCAGATGCAGACACAAATCGACGCCCGCCGCACCCCCGGCAGAAGTGATGATGCTGCCTTCATCGACATAAATCATGCCGTGCTCAACCTGCACTTTCGGGAATCTTTGCGCCAGTACATCGGTGCTGTTCCAGTGCGCGGTGGCGCGTTTGCCGTCGAGCAAACCGGCAGCGCCAAGCACGAAACTCCCCGCGCAAATCGATACAATCCGCGTGCCGTTGCTGTGCGCTTTTTGCAGCGCGGCAATCAGCCGGTCAGAGGCCGGTTCGTGGATGCTTCGCCAGCCGGGGATCACAATCGTTCCGGCATCTTCCAGCAGTTCCAGCCCGCCATCGACCACCAGCCGCACGCCGCCTTGTGCGCCGAACGTCCCTTCCTCGACCGATGCGACGGCTAAGTCGTACAGCGGCTCGCCGGTGAGTTCATCGGCGCGGCCAAAGGCTTCGACGGCAGTGCCGAATTCGAAGGTACACAGACATTCATAGGTCAGCAGCACCAGCCGCCGGTTTCGCGGAGCAGGATTGCGCGGGGAAGACATCAGGGGCAGACCAGCGTTTTGCATACAGGGAAAACCATCAGGTTGGCATAATCTTGACGATACATGGCATACGGGCTGATTTCTACTGTGCCGCCAATCTTTCATGCTGTGTGTCTTTAACTCATCGCAGGATTTAAGCATGAAGAACACACTGGCGCTGATGGCCGTCTGCCTTGCTGCACTGATGTCCGGCCTGGAGATTTCCAGCGTTCCCGTCTTATCACCGGTACTTGAACAGGAACTGCATGCCAGCTTCCGCGAACTTCAGTGGATCATGAACGCCTATACGCTGGCCTGTACCACGGTGCTGATGGCGACCGGTACGCTGGCGGACCGCTATGGCCGGAAACGGGTTTTTATTCTCAGTATTATCGCCTTCGGGCTGACTTCGCTGATGTGTGGTCTTGCCACAAGTTCGCAATGGCTTATCGCCGCGCGTTTCGCACAGGGACTGAGTGGTGGCGCAATGCTGACGTGTCTGATTGCGATATTGTCTTCGCAATTTCCGCAAGGAAAAGCGCGCAGTCAGGCGTTTGCCGCATGGGGGATTACGTTTGGTTTCGGGCTGGGATTTGGGCCGATCATCGGCGGCATACTGGTCGCGTGGTTTAACTGGCGCTGGGTGTTTCTGGTTCATGTTTTTATCGCCATATTGACCCTGATTCTGGCGCTGAAAAACGTGGTGGAATCCCGTGACGGACAGGCTAAAAAATTGGATCTCGGCGGATTGATCACGTTATCGGTCACGGTCATGGGCGCAACGTTTCTCATTACTCAGGGCAGCAGCCTGGGCTTGGGCAGCGTCATCGCGCGTGCCGTTCTGCTGGTGACCGCCCTCAGTGCGGCGATGTTTATCTGGATTGAAAAACGTCATCCGCATCCGATGTTTGATTTCTCTGTATTCCGCGTCCGCGCATTTTCCGGTGCGCTGATGGGCTCGGTGGGCATGAATTTCAGCTTCTGGCCACTGATGATTTATCTGCCGGTGTATTACCAGAGCGGACTGGGTTATGACAGCGTCACGACCGGTCTGGCATTGCTGGCCTACACGTTGCCCACGTTGCTGATGCCACCGGTCGGTGAAAAACTGACCGCACGTTATGGCGCGTCCCGCATTATCCCGTTCGGGTTATTCACTATCGGCGCGGGCTTTATCCTGATGCTCATCGCCGTCGTTCATCATCTGAGTTTATTGCCGGGCGCACTGCTGGCAGGCATGGCGCTCGGGCTGACCAATACGCCGGTCACGAACACCACCACCGGTTCCGTCGCGGCAAACCGTGCGGGAATGGCGTCGGGTATTGATATCAGCGCGCGGCTGATCACGCTGGCTGTCAACATTGCCCTGATGGGGAGTCTGCTGGTGGCAGGAATTGCCGCCAGCCTTAAAAAAGTTATGCCAGCAGCAAGAGAGTTGTCTTCATTCGCAGAGCGTATCGCAGGCGGATCGGTGGTTGAAGGATTACAAACTGCGCAGATTGCTCAGGCGCTGACGGATGGCTTTGCCGTCATTCTGATCTATGGCGCGGCGGGTGTGTGGATCCTGGCGCTGATGAGTTATTTCCTCTTCAACGATAAGGGTCGGCGTAAAACGGTAACGTGCGAGCCGTACTGACTTTAAAAATCAGCGTTGCAGAATGTCTCGCGCTGTTCTGCGTAACCTATTCCATTTGCCTGAAAAATAATTATTTTTCCTGCGCATCATTTTACTGCTTATGGCGTTATAGCCCTGCGGGACGGGGCTTAACGAAAAAAACGGGAAGCCAAATGATAATTTGATTAAGTACGACAACTGGCGTACATTGAGGCCACATGAGTTTCAGAGAGATCAAATGGAAGGTGATCGAATGTTTAAAGAATGGAAATATTGAGTTTGAGGCACGACGCGGGATTCAGCTTAAGAATTTGTTGAGTACGGGCGACATCTCGCCCTATGAAGTGGCTGCCTTAATCGGCAGGGCATCTGGAGATAATTATCAGATTCGTCCCTACCATTTTGACAGCAGTATTGATGTCCATATCATCACTGTCAGTAGTGCCGGAGTACCCTGGTACATCAAGTGGTACTTTACAGAGCCTGCCAGTGTTTTTATCAGCGTTCATCATTAAGGAATAATATGATTATTTATAAAGTCGGAGACGAGAAAAAGGCGGTGTGTAACGTCTGTGAGGCTTTCCGTACGGTGAGTTATCAGCTGCGCGATGTACCGTTCGATGACGGCAGCGGTATGGTGAAAAATATCATCGCGGGCGTGTGTAAAACCTGCGGCAACGTCGCGGTGATCCCTTATCAGTCTGTGCCAGCTATCAAAAAGCAGTTGCAGATACAACGCAAAGCCGTGGAAAGCCGTGTGCCTGCGCACATGATTGATCTGCTGAATATGGCGAGTGCGGAATTGGGGGCAACCCCTGATTTCGTGCCGTTATTGCTTAAATATTATATCCATCATCTGGCTTCCAGTCCGCAAGGCGCAATGCGTCTGGTGACTATGCTGACGTCCGAACTGGCGACCGGTCTGGCGAATAAGCGTCTTTCCCTGAAAGGGCGTGAAATCGGCAATGATATCGAAAAACTTAAAAATCTGTCCCAAATCGACAACACCACCGAATTACTCAAGGGTGTTGTGCTGACCATCCATAACGATCTGCTGGTGAACCCTGACGCTCAACGCATCGCGCTGTTGAAGAGTTTTGTCGCCACTGTTGCCTGACCCCTCGCGTCTCCCCGAAAAAATCCGATCCTCATCACATAAAGTTCCCTCACTTTCTGCCGATAACTATTAAAGATAAATCCAATTCAAAAAGGAACAACATGTTTAACCGTATGAAAGTGGTCACGGGGATCGTGATCTTACTGGTGGTCTTCGGTGCTTTACAGTTGGTATCCGGTGGCCTGTTCTTTAAATCGTTGAAGACAGACAAAGACAACTTCACCACGTCTCAGCAGATTCGCTTACAGCAGGCAGAATTCAACGCCAGCTGGATTTATCTGCTGCAGACCCGTAACACGCTCAACCGGGCGGGTATCCGTTTCATGCTCGACGCTAACCAGATGGGCAGCGGTGCCACGGTGAAAGAGCTGGTTGATACGGCGACGAAAGATCTGCAAATTGCCGATCAGCATTTCGCCAACTATCAAAAAATCCCGGTGGATGCCAGCCAGAATCCGCAGTTCGCCGCCGATGCCAAAAAGCAGTATCAGGTTCTGCATGATGCGCTTTCTGAGCTGATCGAGCTGATTGGTCTGGGCCGCATTAACGACTTCTTCGAACAGCCTACACAGCAATATCAGGACAACTTCGAAAAAGCGTTCGTGACCTATATCGACCAGAACGATCACCTGTACAACGACGCGGTGAAAGTGAGTGAAAACTCCTTCAAACACGCGATGTGGATGCTCGGTTCTGTCCTGATTGTCTTGCTGGTCTTCATCATTCTGGCCTGGACTGGCGTGCAGCGGATCCTGATCCATCCTCTGAAAAATATCGTTGAAACCATCCGCAAAATTGCCACCGGTGATCTCACGCATGAAATAGTCGTGAAAAGCCGTAATGAAATCGGCCAGCTTGCCGATAGTCTCAGGTACATGCAGGACGAACTGATCCGCACGGTTACCGGTGTACGTCACGGTGCTGATGCTATTTACAGCGGCGCCAGCGAAATTTCGGCGGGTAACAGTGATTTATCTTCCCGTACCGAAGAACAGGCATCGGCGCTGGAAGAAACTGCCGCCAGCATGGAACAGCTGACCGCGACCGTGAAACAGAACGCCGAAAACGCCCGTCAGGCCAGCCAGCTGGCACTGAGCGCGTCAGAAACCGCGCAGAAGGGCGGCAAAGTGGTGGCAAACGTGGTTGATACCATGAATGACATCGCCAGCAGCTCCAAGAAAATCACCGACATCACCGGTGTGATCGACGGAATTGCCTTCCAGACCAACATTCTGGCGCTGAACGCCGCGGTTGAAGCCGCCCGTGCAGGTGAGCAGGGACGTGGATTTGCGGTTGTGGCAGGTGAAGTGCGTACCCTGGCGCAACGCAGCGCGCAGGCAGCAAAAGAAATTAAAGGGCTGATTGACGATTCTGTCAGCCGCATTAATACCGGTTCAGTACTGGCAGAAAGTGCCGGTGAAACCATGAATGACATGGTGAATGCCGTCACACGTGTGACTGACATTATGGGCGAAATCACCTCGGCATCTGATGAACAGAGCCGCGGGATCGAGCAAGTCGCACAAGCTATTACTGAAATGGATCGGGTGACGCAGCAAAACGCCTCACTGGTTGAAGAATCCGCTTCCGCTTCGGCGGCACTGGAAGAGCAGGCCAGCCTGCTGACGCAATCTGTGGCGGTGTTTACGCTGAGTCAGACCACAAATAACAACGTGCGCCAGAACCCGGCCTCTTCGGCAAGGCTGCCTCTGTTGACTCCGAACCTTTCAGGTTCTAAAGCCGGAAAAGGTGGAGCACAAAGTACAGATTTAACTGAGAACTGGGAAACCTTCTAAGCACGTACATCAACATCGCTACCCAAACTAGTCAGGTTTGCAGGAAGGCGGCAAACGAGGAAATCCCGATGAGCTTACTTCAGTAAGTGATTCGGGGACTCAGCGCAGCCAACGACTCTGCAGACCTGAATAACAAGGGTATTAAGAAATAAGGTGCCGGTCAGGGCTGACACCTAACGAGGTTATCCATGTTTAAGCACATCCGTGTGTCCACCTGCATGTTTTTGTTATTGATAGTATTTTTTGTGATGCAACTGGTGAGCAGTGGCTTATCACTTTATGCCGCCCACACGGATAAAATGAATTTTGAGCAGATATCGAATACTGCTGAGCAGCGTGACGCGCTGAACCAGAGCTGGTCATATCTGCTGCAAACCCGCAACACACTGAACCGCGCGGCCACGCGTCTGGCGCTGAAACAGCCTCAGGAAACCGTGACGCAACTGATGGTTGACGCGAAAAACAGCCTTAAAAGTGCTGAAGATTCTTACGCTGCTTTCCTGGCTCTGCCGCGCAGAACCGAAAAGGCTTCCGAGCTGACCACCGTTAACAAAGCCAGCTACGAAGCATTGCACGGAATGTTGCAGGTGCTGATTGATTCGTTATCGCGCGGTGACATGGAGGCGTTTCTCGCCAGTCCGACGCAAAAATATCAGGATCAGTTCCAGCAGGAAGTTGGTAATTATGTCGCCTATGTCAGTGGCCGTTTCCAGCAGGCACAGACCCAGACTGCGGCGTCTTATCAGAGCGTGATGATCAACACCACGGTGATCACCCTGTTGTTGCTGGCGCTGACCGCCCTGGCGCTGGTCGTTACCCGCCGGATCCTGTTCCGTCCGCTGACCACCATGCGTGCCCATTTTGACCGTATCGGTTCCGGCGATATTTCTGCGCCGATCGTGGCGGAAGGGCGCTACGAAATCAAAGTGATGCTCGAAAGCCTGCAACAGATGCAGACCTCGCTGGCAGAAACGGTGCGTACCGTGCGCCACGGTGCTGACACCATGTTCGCTGGCCTGAAAGGCATCGCGGCGGGCAATACCGATTTGTCTTCGCGTACCGAACAACAAGCCTCTGCGCTGGAAGAAACCGCCGCCAGCATGGAACAGCTGACCGCCACCGTGAAGCAGAACGCTGAGAACGCCCGTCAGGCGACACAGCTGGCGCGTGACGCCTCGAATACTGCAGAAAAAGGCGGCGAACTGACCGGCAATGTGGTGAAGACCATGAATGACATCGCGGGCAGTTCGAAAAAAATCAGTGCCATTACCAGCGTGATTGATGGCATTGCGTTCCAGACCAACATTCTGGCGCTGAACGCCGCCGTTGAAGCCGCCCGTGCCGGTGAGCAGGGTCGCGGATTTGCGGTGGTAGCCGGTGAAGTGCGCAGCCTCGCACAACGCAGCGCACAGGCCGCGAAAGAAATCAAAGCGCTGATTGATGAATCTGTCAGTCGCGTCAGCCAGGGTTCCGTGCTGGTGGAATCCGCCGGTAACACCATGGATGACATCGTTCGTGCCGTGACCCGTGTGACCGACATCATGGGCGAAATCGCCTCAGCCTCAGACGAGCAAAGTCGCGGCATCGAACAGGTTTCTATAGCCGTCACGCAGATGGATCAGGTGACGCAGCAGAACGCCACGCTGGTTCAGCAGGCCGCTTCTTCCACACATACGCTGGAAGCGGAGTCTGAAAACCTGACCCGCGCGGTCTCGGTGTTCCGTCTTGCCTCCGCCGGGAGTGCTCAGCCGCGCCACAACGGTCCGGCGCAGGGCTTTACACCACGTCAGGTGGCGCAACCCGCGTTAATTGCGGCGCCTGCGCGAGCAGGTTCTGCGGATAACTGGGAAACCTTCTGATAAGGCCATCTGATGAAAAGTCGCGGATGAACAGTCAGCGGATGAAGAGTGAATTGGGTACCCGTTACACCACCTGTCCCTTTAATGGAGCTGCACCATGAATCAACCAGGCTCGCCAATGAGTGCTGATAACACTTCGATCATGGCACAGATGATCCAGCGTTTACCGCTGTCAGATACCCATTTTCGCCGGATAAGTGAACTTATCTATCAACGTGCAGGAATTGTACTGGCAGACCATAAACGCGAAATGGTCTACAACCGCCTGGTCCGGCGGTTGCGTATCCTCGGGCTGAACGACTTTGGCAGTTATATGGCGTTGCTGGAAAACGACAGCAACAGCCCGGAATGGCAGGCGTTTATTAACGCACTGACCACGAACCTGACGGCGTTTTTCCGTGAAGCACACCACTTCCCGATCCTGGCGGAGCATGCCCGATCCCGCCCGAATAATTACAGTGTGTGGAGCACGGCGGCGTCGACAGGTGAAGAGCCGTATTCCATCGCCATGACGCTCAGTGAAGCGCTGGGTCCGCGCATGGCGAGCTGCCGTATTCAGGCCAGTGACATTGATACGCAGGTACTGGAAAAAGCCACGGCGGGCGTTTACCGGCTGGAAGAGCTGCGCACGCTCAGCCCGCAGCAGTTACAGAAATTTTTCCTCAAAGGCACCGGCCCTCACAGCGGCCTGGTGCGTGTGCGTCCCGAGCTGGCGCAGATGGTGGCTTTCCAGCAACTGAATTTGCTGGCGAACCAGTGGCAGCTTAACGGTCCTTTTGATGCAATTTTCTGCCGTAATGTGATGATTTATTTCGATAAAGAAACACAGGAGAAAATTTTACGCCGGTTTGTTCCGTTACTTAAACCGGGTGGTCTGATGTTTGCCGGACACTCCGAGAACTTCAGCCAAATCAGCCGGGAATTTTATTTGCGCGGTCAGACCGTCTACGGCCTCGCCAAGGAGAGGTAATGAATAAAATCAGAGTGTTGAGCGTCGATGATTCGGCGTTAATGCGTCAGCTGATGACTGAAATCATTAACAGCCATCCGGATATGGAAATGGTGGCGACTGCGCCGGATCCGCTGGTGGCGCGTGATCTCATCAAAAAATTCAACCCTGACGTACTGACGCTGGATGTTGAAATGCCGCGTATGGACGGACTGGATTTTCTGGAAAAGCTGATGCGCCTGCGCCCGATGCCGGTGGTCATGGTGTCGTCGCTGACCGGTAAAGGTTCGGAAATCACCCTGCGTGCGCTGGAACTGGGGGCGATTGATTTCGTCACCAAGCCGCAGCTTGGGATCCGCGAAGGCATGCTGGCTTACAGCGAAATGATTGCCGACAAAATTCGTACCGCGTCAAAAGCGCGTCTGAATAAAAGCGTCAATACCGAACAGCCGCGCATTCTCAGCCATACGCCGCTGCTGAGCAGTGAAAAGCTGATTGCGATCGGGTCATCGACCGGTGGCACCGAGGCTATCCGCCACGTGCTGCAACCGCTGCCGCCGACCTGTCCGGCACTGATGATTACACAACATATGCCACCGGGTTTTACCCGCTCGTTTGCGGAACGTCTGAACAAGCTGTGTCAGATCACTGTGAAAGAGGCCGAGGACGGCGAACGCGTTTTGCCGGGTCACGCGTATATTGCGCCGGGCGACCGGCATATGGAACTGGCGCGCAGTGGCGCCAACTATCAGGTTAAGTTGAACGACGGTCCGGCAGTGAACCGCCATCGTCCGTCGGTTGACGTGTTATTCCGTTCGGTGGCGCAGTTCGCCGGACGCAATGCCGTCGGGGTGATCCTGACGGGAATGGGCAATGACGGCGCTGCCGGCATGCTCGAGATGCACCGCGCGGGGGCTTATACCCTTGCACAAAACGAAGCCAGCTGTGTGGTTTTCGGTATGCCTCGCGAGGCTATCGCCACCGGCGGCGTAAACGAAGTGGTGGATCTCAGCCAAATCAGTCAGCGGATGCTGGCACAAATATCAGCCGGTCAGGCATTACGTATTTAATTTTTCAGCCTTGTGCTGGGTAGCAAACCTTAGGAGTAGATAAAACATGGCCGATCCAAATCTGAGATTCCTGGTAGTAGACGACTTCTCTACCATGCGTCGTATCGTGCGTAACCTGCTGAAAGAGCTGGGCTTCAACAACGTTGAAGAAGCGGAAGACGGCGTTGACGCGCTGAACAAACTGCGTGCTGGCGGTTTTGACTTCGTGGTATCCGACTGGAACATGCCAAACATGGACGGTCTGGATCTGCTCAAAACCATCCGTGCAGATGGCGCGCTGGCTAAATTGCCGGTGCTGATGGTGACGGCAGAAGCGAAGAAAGAAAACATCGTTGCCGCCGCGCAGGCCGGTGCCAGTGGTTATGTCGTGAAACCATTTACCGCCGCCACGCTGGAAGAAAAGCTGGGCAAAATATTCGAAAAACTGGGCATGTAGGAGCACACCTATGGCAGAGATACCAATGCCTGCAAATGATGCAGCAACCGCGGGCGATATTATCGCCCGCATTGGGCAACTGACCCGTATGTTGCGTGACAGTATGCGTGAACTTGGCCTGGATCAGGCCATTGCTCAGGCAGCTGAAGCGATCCCGGATGCACGCGATCGTCTCGATTATGTGGTCACCATGACAGCACAGGCCGCCGAGCGCGCCCTGAACTGTGTGGAAGCCGCGCAACCTCGTCAGAACAAACTTGAATCTGCCGCGAAGAAACTCGATAAGCGCTGGGATGAATGGTTTGAGAATCCGATTGAATTATCGGATGCACGCGAGCTGGTGACAGACACCCGCAGCTACCTGAAAGAGATCCCTGAGCACACCAGCTTTACCAATGCTCAGCTGATGGAAATCATGATGGCGCAGGACTTCCAGGATCTGACCGGTCAGGTAATCAAACGCATGATGACCGTGGTTCAGGAAATTGAAAATCAGCTGTTGATGGTGCTGATGGAAAATATTCCAGAACAACAGGTTAAGCAGAAACGCGAAACTGACAGCCTGCTGAACGGCCCGCAACTCGACGCTAACGGTGTCGGCGTGGTGGCCTCGCAAGAACAGGTTGATGATCTGCTGGATTCATTAGGTTTCTGATGAAGAACGTGTTGTGCCCATCCGTTTTCTGTGACAGGGAGCGGATGGGATGTTGGCTCCCTTTCCTGCGTTTTTCCTCCCTGTGTCCCCGCAAATGCTTTGCTTAACGTTTCCCTTAAATTATTTTTAAAAAATTTTGCAGTCTCAGGATCCGCTATTCTTAATATTGTCTGAGAAATATCCTGCATCATAAATCAGGCAGATCTGGCATCGGGCACGGCTGAATTTATCCGGTGCGCTTTATCTTAATTTTATATCAGAAAACTCCTGTGACCTGTGTAACCGAACGGTTGAGTTTGCTCGCTTTATGTCATTTCAGGTGTATTGCCCAATTAAAAAACCGCCGTTACAATGCGCCGCATCCGATAATGAAATCCTGAATGTTTTTATTCAAGGGGATTATTTCGGAGTGCAGGGGGACATGTTTTAATCATGTTTTCTCTGTGCGGGGAATCACTGGAAACAGGTCAGTGAATAATATCTCCAGACTATTGTTATATTAATTCTAACTAAATAAGGATATCACAGATGAAAAAGATCAACATGAATGAAGCAAGCGCAATTGTTGGCGGTACCACGACTTGCGTAAACAGCTTTGAATTAAACCTGGTGGGTGATGCAACTGTTTGTAATGCAGTGAAAACTTGTACTGACAAAAATGGTGTTGTGACTAAAACCTTCACCGCTGCAGCAATCATCAACTGCGGTAACGTAGGCTGAGAAACATCCGTTTCTTATTAAATCAGAATAAATAGTTTTACTGTTTTTCTGACAGGGCGTTGTATTTCATATACAACGCCCGCCTGATATTTCCCCGGTGAGCGTCGCGTATTATTATTTCAGGATGAAAAGCCTCCCATGAAAAAAAGAATTTTGCCCATTCTGGCGTATACCGTTTTTGTCGCGGTTATTTCAGCGCTGATTACGACAGCCTGGATCCATTACCTTGTGCGCAACCAAACCAGCGATGACGGACAACAGGTACTGACGTCGCTGTCGGCGGATAAAGTAGCCAAAAGTCCGATTACGGATGGGGAAGATATTATTGAAATCTTCTCATACGGTTGTCATTACTGTGCATTAAACGAAAAGAATGTTGAGGCGCTGGAAAAACGTATGCCAGCGGGTAAAAAACTGGTTCGCCTGCACTTCAGCCTGGATAATCAGGGCGGACTGGCGCGCTTTGCACCGGTATTTGCCACATTGCAGGTGATGGGCATTGAAGAAGCCCACCGTGAGAGCGCCTATGATGCGGTCATGAAAAATCACATCGATTTGGGTGATCCTGCAAAACGAGATGCGTGGCTGGCAGAGAATAAGATAAATGTCGATGAATACCATAAAGTCAGTCAGTCGGCAGAGGTCAAAGACCTGCTCGATTATATGACCCGCGTTTCACAGTATTACGACATTAATGCCACCCCGACCTTTATTGTGGCTAAAAAATGGGTAGCGATTCAGGATCGTGATTTCCCGTCATTCTCTGACAAATTACTCTCTATTTTGAAGAATGATCAGGCGCCGGAGAAATAATGAAATTCGTTGCCCTGTGGTGCGCGCTGTTTTGGAAAAACCTCACCGTCAGATGTCAGTGGTTTTTGTATAAACTCCGGCTTACTGGCTACAGGGCGCATTGTTTATTATTCCGGCACATGCATTATCGCGTTATTTTTGCTTTGTCCCACGTCAGACGCTTTTTAGGGCTGACAGGCCGCGATGTGAAATTACGGGCGGCGGTTGCGCAGTCTAACCGTCAGTGTCTGATGAATGACAATAAGAAATTTGATTATATCTGGCTGACCCAGCGGCGACAGCTGCTGATTCAGGCGGTGACCTACGGACAGAATCGTCGTGCATTACGTGAGCTGGCCGACTGCTCGGCCCGGCTCAATGCGGTGGTCGAGCCGCTGCAACGCGCCGGTCAGCCGGTGATCCTCGCGCCATTACACATGGTGTCGGACGTACTCAGTACCATGGTCGGTGCCGCGGCGTTTCCGGGTAAAGCAACGGTCATTACCTCGCGCAGCGCGGATGCACATTCCGCAGCGGAACGGCAACTGGGTGGCGTCGATCTGACCTATTGTTCGATACATGAAGATAATAAAAATATTGCCGGGAATCTGATGACGTCGGTCATGGAGGCCGCCGATAACCAGCGGAATATTATTTTATTCCCGGATATCACGCCTGATTTCACGCAGTTCGCCAGTAAAGACAAAGCTGAAAAATTATCCTGCCGGATATTTGGTCGTCCCGCCAGTTTACACAGCGGTATTATCCGGCTGGCACGAATGATGTCTGCGAAGGTGATTTTTTATCATCTTTATTATGACAAGGGGTTGAATATCGTTATTCATGACCCGGTCAGTGCAAAAGAATTAAAAGAAAAAATGCCGCGCATTATTGAACAAAGTATTCGTGAACACTCAACCGACTGGATGCTGTGGCATTCACATTCGTTATTTTTTATTAATGAATGAAAACCAATCCGCAACAGCGCAGCGATATTACTGAAAAAAACAGGGCGTTTTAAGGTATCGATTATGGATAATATTATTCCTAAGCTGGTTTATCAGGCAGAAACGAATGAGTGCGCGCTGGCCTGTATTTCTATGCTGGCGGAGACTCAGGGCATCAGCGCACCGCTTGAAGTGTTACGTGAACGTTTCCCGACATCGTCCCACGGCACCGCGCTGTCGACCCTGTGCGACATCTTATCTGAGCTGGCGATCCCGGCGTATCCGGTAGCGTTTGATTTCGATGAGCTGGCAGAACTGCCTTTACCGGCCATTTTGCACTACGGTGCCAGTCACTATGTCCTGCTAGCCTATCGTCAGGGAAGCTATGTCTGCGTGATGAATCCGGCGATTGGCGAACAGCTTCTGCCGATTGCCGCGCTCAAATCTGAAATCAGCGGTTACGCGGTAGTGCTCGATCAGGAGGCGCCGCGCACTGCGCAGCCGGCAGAAAAACAACCGCGCACGCGTCGTTTCCGTGCGCTCGAATGCATGAGCCTGAAACAAACGGCGGCGATCCCCGGCATTTACAAGCTGATGCTGCTGGCATTTCTGGTATCACTGACCTTGTTCATCATGCCGGTGATGGTCAGCTCGGCAATCAACAACGTTTTCTCTTCCGGCGGCAAAACCGAATTCCCATATTTCTATTACCTGCTGGCCTTCGTTGTCTCGACGTTGCTGGCGTTTATTGTGCGCAGCGTGACCGAGCGGTTTATCAAACGTTTTGTCGTGATGCAAAGCGTCAGCGGTTTTGCCCGGTTGCTGAACAACACGCTCTCTTTCTTTGAGAAACGCAGCCCCGGTGAAATCTACAGCCGTTTCTCCAACTGGCAGATGGCGGCGGCGCAAAAAATCGAGCTGGATAACGGCCTGCGTGTGGACTGGGTCGTCGGCGTGATTGCGCTGGCGGTGATGTGCTATATCAGCCCGCTGCTGGCCGGAATTTCCGCCATCGGCGTCACGCTGATGGGGCTGGTCAGCGTCTGGGCGATTTTCCGCGACCGCTATTACACCCAGCAGGTTCAGGTAAAGAGTGCAGAACAAAGCGACTTCCTGCTGGAAACTATTCAGGGTTTCGCCACACTCAAATCCGCCGGACTGAACAGCCAGCGTCAGGCGGCATTCGCCGGATATGCGCTGTCGCTGTTTGACTGCCGCCAGAAACAGAAAGTGTACGAGCAGGTGAAAAGCAGCCTGTATCAGCTGATTGGCAGCCTCGAGATGGTGTTCTTTATGCTGCTGGCGCTGCCGTTGCTGAAAGATAACCGGATTTCACTGGGTGAATTCTTCGCCTACAGCTTTGTCCGTCAGATTTTTACCGCTTACATCACGCAGATTTTCTTCTTCGTGCTGCAAAAGAATCAGCTGCACGTGATTGATACCCGCGCCGCCGATCTGTTCCCGCCGGTCAGGGAAGAGGCCGCCGGCGACTTACTGCCGCCTGTCCGTTTCAGCCAGGAGCTCAGCTACCGGGAACTTCAGTATGCTTACGATCCCGGTAAACCGGTGCTGGATCACGTGTCGGTGACGGTGCGTCATGGCGAAACGCTGGCGATTGTTGGTGAGTCGGGCGCGGGGAAAAGTACGCTGCTGAAAGTCATTACAGGACTTATCGAACCTCAGGGCGGAGAAATCCTGGCCGACGGACAGCCGGTCAGCAGTCGTCAGGCACAGAAGCTGTTCTTCCTGCAAAGCCAGGAGGACATCCTGTTCAATACCAGCGTTCTGCAAAACATCACGCTGTTTGATCGTGAACACGACGCGCAGAAGCAGCTGCGTATCGATAAGTCGCTGCGCGGACTGAACCTGACGGAGGTGATCGACCGTCTGCCAGGCAAACAAAACGCGCTGATCCGCGAAAGCCATCCCGCGCTGTCGCTGGGGCAACGTCAGCGTCTGATGCTGGCACGTGCGATGTACAGCGATTGTCCGGTGATGGTGCTGGATGAGCCGACGGCCAATCTCGATGAAGAAACGGCGCAGCAGGTGATGCAAACCCTGATCAGTCATTGCCATGAATACGGAAAAATTCTGATCACCGTAACGCACAGTGAAACCGCGCTGGCCTTATTTGACCGCATCTGTGTGATGAGAAATGGTCGCGTAGCCGCAACGACGAGCACTGTGATTTCCACTATCACCCCGCAAGGAGAACCGGCGTGAGTTTCTCGATCAGACAAATCGCCGTCGGACACCGCAAGGTATTTTATGCACTGATCATTGTGTTGTTGATCCTGCTGGCCGGTGCTGCGTACGGTGTACATAGCATAATGTCCGGCACTGCTGCGCCGCTGGTTTCACAGGCTATAGGTCGCGGGGATATCGAAAAAACCGTACTGGCGACCGGTATCCTCAAGCCTTCCGCGCAGGTCAACGTTGGTGCGCAGGTCAACGGTCAGTTGAAAAAACTGTATGTCCGTGCGGGCGACCGGGTCACAAAAGGCCAGTTACTGGCCGAAATCGACCCGACGCTGCAACAGAGCGAACTGCGTAAATCCGAAGCGGAACTCGACAGTGCCGTGGCGCAAAAGCAGGCGTCGCTGTACACGCTCACGCAATATCAGCTGGAGCTGAAACGTCAGTTACAGATGGATCGCGATGGCTCAGGCACCAAAAGCAATCTCGAGCAGGCGCAGGCTAAAGTCGATACCCAGAAAGCGCAGATCAAAGTCAACGAAGCGCAGATTGTGCAGGCGCAGATGGCGCTGGAAACGGCGAAAGCCAATCTGGGCTATACGCGGATCCTGGCACCGGTGGACGGGCAGGTGCTCGGCATCGTCACCAAAGAAGGGCAAACCGTGGTGTCCTCGCAGACCGCGCCGACCATTCTGGTGCTGGCCAACGTCGATACCATGACGGTGCAAACCCGTATTTCAGAAACCGATATCCTGAAAGTGCATCCCGGCCAGCCGCTGTGGTTTTACGTGGTCGCCGATCCCAAACATCGTTATCAGAGCGTCATGGGCACCTTGCAGGACGCGCCAAACGACGCCTTACAGGATGAAAGCACCAGCAGCCAGACTCAGCAACCTTCTGCTGTCTATTACAACGGCGTGTTCAGCGTGCCGAATCCCGATCATTTGCTGCGCACCTCAATGACCGCGCAGGTATTTATCATCACCGAACAGGCCAAAAATGTGCTGCGTCTGCCGGTGATGGCACTGGGTCAGCCACTGGGCGATGACCGGTATCAGGTGCAGGTGGTGAACGGCGACAAGACCGAACAACGGGTGATCCGTGCGGGCATCAATGACCGTCAGTTTGTCGAAGTGAAAGACGGGCTGCGCGAAGGTGAGCACGTGGTGGTGATGCAAAATGAGGCGGAGACGGCAAATGGCTAATTCTCCGGTCATCGAACTTTCGCATATCTCCCGCCGTTTTGGTGAGGGCAACGCTGCCGTCACCGTGCTCAAAGATATTTCCCTGCGCGTCAATGCCGGGGAAATGCTGGCGATTATCGGCGCGTCCGGTTCGGGTAAATCGACGCTGATGAACATTCTCGGTTGTCTGGATAAGCCGTCGGAAGGCGAAATGCGCATTATGGATGTGCCTGCGCATGTGGCGACCAGCGAACAGCTGGCGCAATTGCGCAGCCAGTATCTGGGCTTTATTTTTCAGCGCTATCACCTGATGCCGTATCTCACGGCCCTCGAAAACGTCACCATTCCGGCGCTGTATACCGACATGCCTGCGGCGGCGCGTCAGGCGCGGGCGGAACATTTGCTCAACCGGTTAGGCCTCGGCAACCGCATGAATTACCGGCCCGCGCAGCTTTCCGGCGGGCAACAGCAACGTGTCAGTATTGCGCGGGCACTGATGAACGGTGCACCGGTGATCCTCGCCGATGAGCCGACCGGCGCGCTCGACAGCACCAGCGGTCAGGAGCTGATGGCGATTTTGCATGGCCTGCATCAGGCCGGGCATACGCTGATTATCGTCACCCACGACCGCAGTATCGCCGAACAGTGTCAGCGTATTGTCGAAATCCACGACGGTGAGATTGTCGCGGACCGCATCAATCCGGTGATGCAGCAGGGCAAATCTCAGGGATTACCGGCCATTGCCGCCACCGGACGCACGCCGCTCTGGCAGAGTCTGAAAGAAGCGGTGCGCATGGCGTGGCGTTCCCTGCTCGGACACCGGATCCGCGCCTTTCTTTCCATGCTCGGCATCATTATCGGCATCTCTTCGGTGGTGTCCTCGATGGCGGTGGGCGAGGGCGCACGGCAGAGCATTCTCAGCCAGATAAGCCAGCTTGGTACCAGCACCATCGAAATTCAGCCCGGTCTGGGCTGGGATAAACCGCGTCCTGATTTTGAACGTTCCCTGACGCTGGAAGACGTGGATTTGCTCGGCAGACAGCCGTACATCGACAGCCTGTCGCCGGTAGTGAGCAAAACTGTGATGGCAATCCGCGGCGGTAAGCAGGTGCTGGTGTCGTTATCGGGCGTCAGTAACGGATTCTTTCGCGTACAGGGGCTTAACTTTATTGCCGGAAACCGTTTTACGCCGCGCGATCTCGACGACCGCGAGCCGGTAGTGATTATCGACCCGAATGTGCGCAGTACGCTGTTTCCCGGACAGGATCCACTGGGCGAAATTATCCAGCTTTCCGGCGTGCCTTACCGGGTGATCGGCGTGGCGGATAAAAAAGGGCCGAAGTATATCGGCGAGCAGCTCGGCGCGTGGATCCCTTACACCTCCTTACTGGAGCGCATGTCGGGGGATACGCCGCTGCAATCCATCACCCTGCGCATTGCCGACGGTTATCCGACGGATGTCGCCCAGCGTAACGTTGAGCAACTGCTGGATTCGGCGCATGGCAAACGCGATTTCTTCACCATGACCAACGACCAGTTGACGAAAACCATCCGTAAAACGTCGGAATCCATGACGCTGCTGATCACCGCGATTGCCGGGATTTCGCTGCTGGTGGGCGGTGTGGGCGTGATGAACATCATGCTGGTGTCGGTGACGGAAAGAACGCACGAGATCGGCATTCGTCTGTCGGTTGGCGCACGTCCGGCGGACATCATGCGTCAGTTCCTGATTGAGGCGGTGGTGATTTGTACCCTCGGCGGTCTGATCGGCATTGTCGGATCCGGCGTGGCAGGGCTGATTTTTTCTCAGGTTACGCAGGAATTCACCATGATTTTCACCTGGCCGCCGATCCTTTTAGCCTGCGGTTTCTCGGCGCTTATCGGGCTTGGCTTCGGCTTTTTCCCGGCACGCAACGCCGCGCGTTTGCATCCGACAGAGGCGCTGGCACGCGAATGAACAAACTGAATTTACTCTCAATGGCGGTGATGTCGTTACTGATGACCGGCTGTGGTCAGGCGCTGAAAAGCGAATACCAGCGGCCGATGCTCTCAGTTCCGCAAACCTGGCGCGTGCAGGATACCGGCGAAGGCGTGGCGAAATTTTCCCCGCACTGGTGGGATAACTTTGATGACCCGCAGCTGTCACGGCTGATTGTTTCCGCGTTGCAAAGCAATAACGATCTGGCGCTGGCGGGCATAAAACTGCGGCAGGCGCTGCTGACGGCGGGACTCTCAGACCTGAATCTGACCCCTGATTTTTCCGCCAGTGCATCGGCCAGCAACACCAAAAATATGCGCCGCGAGACCACGCCGGTCGAAAGTTACACAAACTCACTGTCGGCCTCTTATGAGCTGGATTTGTGGGGGAAACTGGCGCGTACCCGTGAGCAGTCCGACTGGCTGGCAAAAGCCTCGCAGCAGGATTTGCAGGCCACCGCGCTGACGCTCATTGGCACTACCTCACAGCTTTACTGGCAGATTGCCAGCCTGAATCAGCAGATCAGTAATTTGCAGCAAAGTCTGGGGATTGCCCGGGAAACCCTGGTGATGGTGACGTCACGCTGGAAAGCCGGTGACCTCGGTCAGCTGGATTATTTGCAGGCACAGCAAACGGTGCTGAGCCGCGAAAACAACCTGCGCGATTTGTATCAGCAGCGCGATGAAAACCGTAATGCACTGGCGATTTTACTCAGCCGCCCGCCGGGGCAATACCCTGCGGAGCGTCAGTCGCTGGATATTCATCAGAGCGTGCCGGTGGCGCAGCGTTTACCACTTGAAGTGATCGCCAGAAGGCCGGACGTGCAGTCGGCTGAACTGAATCTGCGTGCGGCGCTGGCCGGTTCGGACGTCGCACGGCTGAGCTTTTATCCGTCGCTGACGCTGAATGCGTCACTGAATGCCGGGGCTTCTGTGTTTCAGCAATGGTTCAGCAATCCGGCCAGAACGCTTGGATCTGCGCTCAACTTGCCGTTTATCGAATGGAACAAAGTACGGCTGACCGTTGAACAATCCGGTCTGGATGTACAAACCGCGGCGATTCAGTTCCGCAGCGCATCGTACAGCGCGTTGCAGGATATCGACAATGCCATGTCGCAGCGCCTGACCTATCAGCAGGAAAAACAGCGACAGCTGGAAGATCTGGTATTAAGCCAGAAGCGGCTGGCGCTGGTGGAAAGCCAGTATCGTCACGGTTCGGTGGCGTATCAGACGCTGCTCGACGCGCAGAACACCTTGCTGGACAGCCAGAACACGCTGGTCACCACGCAATATAACTACCTGTATTCAACCATGAAACTCTGGCTGGCGCTGGGTGGCGGGGAAGACAACACATTGAGTCAACAAGGATAAAGCATGCAAAAGGATGTTTTACAGACGGCAGACACGCCGCGTCGGGTGGTCGTGACCGGTTACGGTGCGGTGACCCCGCTGGGGTTGAACTCCGCCGAAAGTTGGGCCGCGATCATGGATTACACGCCTGGTTACCGCTACTGCGACAAATCAGCTGCCGGGATTAAATCGCGTTTTTACGGCCTGATTGATCATGAACCTTCGCTCAAAGGCGTGCCTGCGGCGATCCGTCGCCGCCTGCCGCGTTATGCACGGCTGACGCTGGCGTCCGCGCGGGAAGCGATGCAGATGGCGTTTGGCGATGACAAGCCGGAGCAACATTACGATTTGCGCGACTGTGGCGTCATTATGGGTACCGGCTGGGCGGGCCAGGATGAAACTCAGCTGCATTACGAAGACTATCTGCGTACCGGTATGGGATCTCCTTTTGGCTGCTTTTTCTCCATGCCGAATTCCGCCACGGCGGCAGTCAGTTTGCTGTGGGGATTGCGTGGCTATCAGAACACGCCGGTTGCGGCTTGTGCGACCGGAACTATCGCGGTCGGCGACGCTTTCGAACTGATCCGCAGTGGCCGGGCCAGCATGATGCTGGCGGGTGCGGGAGAATCACTGCGTTCTGATTCGGCGGTATGGAATATCGACGTGCTGGGCGCGCTGGCCAGTGAACAGGAAGCGATCACCCGCGCCTGTTGCCCGTTCAGCCTGCATCGCAACGGTTTTGTGCTCAGCGAAGGTGCTGCGGTGCTGTGTCTGGAAGAACGGGAATCGGCCGTTGCGCGCGGCGCAAACATTCTCGGTGAGATTCTGGGTTACGGCAATTTCTCAGATGCGTTTGATTTTACCGCACCGGCTGAAGACAAAATTGCGCGGGTGCAAACCATCCGCCATGCGCTGGCGCAGGCCGGTATTGCCGCCAGCGATCTGGATTATATCAATGCGCACGGCACCTCTACGCCACTCAACGATCTCAATGAAACCGAAGCAATCAAGATTGCGCTGGGAGAAACGGCGGCTTATAGCACCCCGTGCTCAAGCACCAAATCCTATACCGGACATCTGATCGCGGCGGCTGGCAGTTTTGAATCAATCATCTGCCTGCAGGCACTTGAGCATCAGATCATACCTGCGACCTGCCATCTCGATGCGCCCGATCCTGCGTGCGATCTGGATTACGTCCCCAATGTGCATCGCCCGGCGGTACTGAACACCACGCTGAACCTGAGTTTCGGCTTCGGCGGGGCGAACGCCGCGCTGGTGATCGGAAGGGGAAAATAATGCTGGCGGCTGACACTTTGCGTTACAGCCTGTCTGATGCCGAACGCTGGGCGGCATTTTCCGGTGATTACAATCCGATCCATTTTGATGCTGCTGAGGCGCAGCGTCTTGGTCTGACCGGATTATGTGTTCACGGAATGCGCGCGATGCTGGATATGAAATCGGCGCTGAGTACTTCGCGGGAAAAGCACGGGGTTACGGCAGACGGACTGATGTTCACCAGCCGTCTACGCGAACCGGTGTTGTGCGACACGCTGTATCAGCTGCCGGTGCGCGAAACGCTGCGTGATGACAGGGTGCAGCTGAGCGCAAGCTTGCGTCATGCGCAGACACAGCAGGCCAGCATCAGCAGCAAACTGACGCCGACGCAGGCACTGGAGCTGTCACCGGTCACGCAGGTGAATACGCTGGGCGCGCAGGAACTGGCAACGCTGCATACGCAGTTTCTGGCTGTCGGCAGTCCGGTGGTTCCGCCGTGGAGTTTTCTCGACGCGGTGCTGTTTCGCCAGCTGGTGAACGCCCCGCAGACGCTGGAAACCGTGCACAGTCTTTTACCGTCGGTTCATGCGACCCGCCTGGGTGACGTTTTTACTCTGGTACAGGTGGTGCAGACGCATCATGAAACGCATTTTTCCCCGCGATTACTGACGCAGACAGAACAGGAACCGCGTTTCGGCGCGATACATTACGCCATCCTGCCGACGCTGGTCATGGGCGAAAAACAGCGCGGGCTGGTGCTGCTGGCAGGCATTCAGGCATGGCAGGACGCTGAACCGCTGATGTCCGTCGCGGTCACGCTTAAAACCGGACCGCTGACTGAATGACACACTAATTTTTCATAAAAAAGAAATACAAATTAATCACTTAAAGGAATAAACATGCCGAATTATGATGAGGTTTACAGCAAGGTTTGCGAGATGCTGTGTGACGCGAAGGATCTTGAGCAGGAAGATCTCACCCCGGACATGCCCTTGTATCAGCTCAAACTCGATAGCCTGGATTACGTTGAACTGATGGTGCTGGCGAAGAAAGAGTTTGGCGTCACCATCGAGGCTGATTTGTTCGTCGATAACGTGAACATTACGGTGCGTGAGCTGTGCCAGTATCTCAGCGAAAAAGCCACTAAGCCATGAAAGAAGTCATGGAAAATCAATGGATTTTAATCACCGGTGGCAGCCGGGGGATCGGACGCGCCGCCGTGCAGCGTCTGGCGAAAGAATGGAATGTGGTGTTTACCTGGTGTCAGGGCGAAAGCGCCGCCCATGAGGTGGAACTGGCCTGTGCGGGATTGCCCGGCCGGGTCGAAAGTCATCAGTGCGACGGGCGTGATGAGCAGGGGGTTACGCGTCTGGCCACTGACCTGCTGGCACGCTACGGCGCGCCGCACGCCGTAGTACACAATGCGGGTATCACCCTTGATGCGCTGCATATTCACCAGAACGCCGATAACTGGCGCAAGGTGATGGACACCAACTTAAACGCCATCTTCTACTGGAACAGCCAGTTACTTGAACCGATGATGATGCAGGGCGGTGGTTCGGTGGTAATGATGTCGTCGGTGACGGGCATAAAGGGTAACAGTGGCCAGAGTGCTTATGCGGCGAGTAAGGCAGCGATGATCGGCCTGGCGCGGACGTTATCGGTAGAGCTGGGGCGCTTTAACGTTCGGATTAACTGCCTGCTGCCTGGTTATATCGACACCGAAATTCTCGCTGATATGCCTAAAGACAAGCTGGCGGCGCTGCGTAAAACGATTCCGATGAAACGTTTCGGAAAGGTGGACGAAGTGGCAGGCGCGGTGGCGTGGCTGGTCAGTGAAGACAGCACGTACATGACAGGACAAACTCTCATTCTGGACGGTGGTCTTTCCGCCTGATCCCCTGTTATCTTCAGCCTGGCCAAAACAGGACGCATTGCGTCCTGTTTTTTTTTGCTTTTATGCAACCTCAGGTTGTTCCTGCTTTACTTATCCCCGCCGTAGCCGGTAAAAAACGACTTGTGGTTGCCAGATCACCGAATATTTGGCACAACTTTCGGATGTTAAGCTATACCCCTGAAATAAAATCCTCGCCCGCTCTGAAAATGCGTAAAAAGCCTCAGAAATTTCCTTGTAAAAAATTCCTGCCACAGGCAGGATAAAACGCCTTCGTAGCCCCCGAATTGAGAAGGTATTAAAGGGTTAATGCGAAAATACGCCATGCTGATTGCCACGTCCGTGACAGGTTAAATATAATTCACAATGGTTTAAAAACCGTGAATTATTTTAAATTACGCCTCCGTTATGGCGAATATGATATAAACTTAATCGTCAGTGGTGATAATCATAAGGCTTTGGTTTGTATTCTCTTTTATTTGATGGCGTTTGGTTTAGGACGTATATTGAAAATGTGTGAATTGACTTTATACGCATCACTTTAAGGAGGGCTTTAAACACGCAGGGATATTAAAAACCCCTGTGATTAAACGATGAATTAATGAACCGCTGTGCAGCAGGCGATCACTAATTCCATTTTCGGAAAAGTGTTGAATGATGAGTGCCACTGAAATCAATACTTATCCGGGACACCATGAACATGAAGAGGCACTATGAAAAATCGTAAATACCTGACTCCGTCTGAAGTTGAGAAACTGCTTGAGGCTACGTTGCGCGGAAGGCACGCAGAACGGGATTATTGCCTGATCTGGATGTGTTTTATCCACGGTTGCCGGGTCAGTGAAATCAGCAGCTGGCGGCTATCGGATATCGACATGGAAGGCAATAATATCTACATCCACCGGTTAAAAAATGGCTTCTCTACCGTTCATCCTCTCTATATGCGGGAAAGGAAATCGTTAATGCTGTGGATGAATAAAAGAAAGCAATACCGTGGTGCGGATTCCGACTGGTTGTTTCTTTCTAATCGCGGTTCAAAATTATCACGACAGCGCATTTACTGGTTAATTAGAAATTATAGTCAGGCCGCTAATCTGACTATTAATGCTCATCCGCATATGTTAAGACACGGCTGTGGCTTTGCGCTGGCAGACAGAGGGATTGATACCCGCTTAATTCAGGATTATTTAGGTCATCGTAATATTCAGAACACGGTTTTATATACGGCGAGCAACGCCAAAAGATTTAAAGAAGTCTGGTAGTTAACCTGTAATTAATTGTTTCAATGGAGTCATTTTGAACTAAATTGGAGCATACTCTAATCAGCCGGTAAATTTCTGTCAATACTGAGTGCACCCCTCCGCAGAAGTTTATTTAAATAATATTAAATTCAATTACTTACAAGTTAATTTGTTATTTCAGCACGCCGGAAGTCTCTCGGTTTTTTCTTATATTCTCTTCGCTTGATTTCTCACGCCATTCTCATTCCGCCTGTCAATACTTCAGTTTAATTTCATAAATTAATCATTTTAAAGCATTAAATTCTTCACGATATCCCCTATTTAGCACAACAAACCAAAGGAGTCACTTTAGTTCAAAATGAATCGTTTGGGTTTCGGGGTTAAACCCGTCCGGCGGCTTATTAAGTGGGGTGGAACCTCATGAACTAAATAAAGGAATGACAGATGGTTTTGTCAAAACTAATTCGGACACCGGGAAAGGTGTTTCGATGTGCATTATGTTAATAGGAAAAATTTCGTGAAAAAGAATCTTCTTGCTGTTGCCCTGGTCGCCTCTTCTGTATTCGCTTCTTCTGCTTTTGCAGCAGATGGCGCCGTTAACTTCACTGGCACTATCACAGATGCAGCTTGTACGATCGATACTGCTTCTCAAAACCAGGATGTCTTCCTGGGTAATATCGCCCGTACCGCGTTCCCTGTTGCGGGTTCACTGGCCGCCGCCAAAAAATTCACTTTAGTTCTGACCGACTGCCCTGACACCGTGACCGGTGCGACCGTGCGTTTCGACGGTACTCAGGTTTCTGGTGACAACACCGTGCTGGCGCTGACTGCCGGTGACAGCACTGCTTCAGGCGTAGGTATTCAGATTTCTGACAACCAGAACAAAGTGGTTCCGTTGTACGAAGACTCCTCTGTTTATCCGCTGGTCAGCACCGGTCCTAACAACCTGGACTTCAGCGCCCGTTACATCTCCCTGACTGACTCAGTCACCGTGGGTGATGCAAACGGCGTGACTCAGTTCACCGTGGTTTATCAATAAGCCTTTTGATTCGCTTCAGTTGAATTAAGTCAGACCAGGGGAGTGCATCCCCCTGGTCTATTTGAATGGTTAAGACAGGCAGGGACACCATGAAAACATGGCGCGCTACAGCGGTGGCAGCATTATTAATGACCTTCGGCATGGCCGCACAGGCGGGGGTCGTGGTCGGCGGCACGCGTCTCATTTATGACGGCGGCAAGAAAGAATCCTCCATCAATATCAGTAACCCCGATAAAACGCCTTATCTGATCCAGTCCTGGGTGGATGGCGCTGAAAACGGCAAAACAGCACCGGCTGACAAAGCGCCGTTCATCGTGACGCCACCTTTATTCCGCCTTGACGGTAATCAGCAAAACATTCTGCGCGTAGTGCGTGCGGGCGGTGATTTGCCTGAGACCAAAGAGTCGCTGTACTGGCTGAATATCAAATCGATCCCTTCCGCCGAGAAGCGGGAAAACACCCTGCAGATTGCCGTGAAAACGCGCATCAAGCTGATTTTTCGCCCGTCAGGCGTGAAAAGTACGCTGGAAGAGTCCGCTAAAACGCTGACATGGAAACGCACCGGTAACCGCATTCAGGTGACCAATCCGTCGGCGCATTACATCACTTTCTTCAACGTGAAAATCAATGGCAGCGCGATGAAGAACGTCACCATGGTCGCACCGCAGTCTGATGCCACTTTTGACTTACCGGCTGGCGTCATCGGCGGCTCACTGAGCTGGCAATTCATCAACGATTACGGCGGCACCAGCAAACCTTTTATTGCCAGTCTCTGACCTGAATTAATGACCAGCAGAAGTCTGTCACGGCGGTAAACAAGGAAGGCGAGGGAGTAGCGCCAGAAATTCTGGCTGCGTTGCAACATGGAATTAACACAATGAAGAACAAAACGAAAAGTCATCATTCGGCCGGTTTTACGCGTTCCCGGCTTGCCTGGCTGGTGTCGTGCCAGATAGCAATGTTAATGGGCGGAACGCATCTGGCCAGCGCAGCGGAATATTTCAACCCGGCCTTACTGGAAATCGATAATCCTGCGCAGGGAAATGCGGATCTGTCGATTTTCGAAGAGGGGGATTTACAGCCGCCAGGCACTTATCGTGTTGATATTTATCTGAATGGTTCAGAGGTCGATACCCGCGACGTTAAATTTACCCTGACGACGGATGCGACGGGTAAACAAAGCCTGCAGCCCTGCCTGAGCGGCGAACTGCTGCGGGATATGGGCGTGAAGATTGGCATGTTCCCCGGCATCCAGGCGACAGACGAGTGTGCCAATTTTACCGGTGCGATAGCGCAGTCTTCTGCTGCTTTCCGCTTCGATCAGCAACGGCTGGATCTGAGCATTCCCCAGGCGGCGCTGAATTCGCAGGCGCGCGGTTACGTGTCTCCTGACAAATGGGATCCGGGTATTCCTGCGCTGCTGATGAACTACAGCTTCAGCGGTGCGAACACTGAAGCGCGGGAAAACGACACGCGTAACAGCAATACCTATTACCTGAATCTGCGTTCCGGGGCGAATCTGGGTGTCTGGCGTTTGCGTAACTATTCCACCTGGAACCGCGACAGCAAAGGCACTGACCACTGGGATTCCATCAATACCTATTTGCAACGTGATATTCAGACGCTGCGGAGTCAGCTGACGTTAGGCGACAGTAACTCGCCGACCGAAGTGTTCGATACGGTGCCGTTTCGCGGTTTACAGCTGGCCTCCGACGACGACATGTTGCCGGACAGCATGAAAGGCTATTCGCCGGTGGTGCGTGGCATTGCCAACAGTAATGCGCAGGTGACCATCCGCCAGAACGGGTATGTCATCTACCAGAGCTACGTGCCTGCCGGGCCTTTTGCCATTTCAGATCTCTATCCGACAGCGGGCAGCGGCGACCTGAATGTGACGATTAAAGAAGCCGATGGCAGTGAGCGAAATATGGTGGTGCCTTTTGCGTCGGTGCCTGTGCTTCAGCGCGAAGGACATCTGAAATACAGCTTCACCAGCGGTCAGTACCGCTCGTATAACGATAACGTCGAAAAGACGCCGTTCACTCAGGGCACCGCGATTTATGGTTTATCGCACGGTGCGACGGTGTATGGCGGCTTGCAGGCGG